>CAADIJ010000020.1_pt1 | contig 875833 bp, 812 predicted proteins | sample 2381401 | NCBI WGS metagenome assembly CAADIJ01 (sample SAMEA5147526, study PRJEB30075) | plant metagenome | biome: Dry deciduous forest; feature: Forest; material: Leaf | place: Madagascar | collected 2017-05 | reverse complement strand
ACCTGTCCGCGGGCAACAACGCGGTGCTTAAGGCCGATGGCGACATCCTGCTGCAGGCCGCGCAGAACCTGGCTTCGCAGCAGACGAAGAACAAGAGCAGCAGCGCCAGCGTGGGCGTGGGCGTCAAGGCTGGCGGCGAAGGCATGGGCTTCTATGTGAGCGTTGCTGTTTCGCAAGCGCGGGGCAACGCCGACGGTCACGACAGCACCTGGACACAAAGCACAGTCACGGCGGGCAACGTGCTGGCGCTGCAGTCGGGCGGCGACACCACGCTGCGAGGTGCGGTGGGCCAGGCGGACCAGATCCTGGCGTCGGTGGGCGGCAACCTGCTGCTGGAGAGCCAGCAAGACACCAGCACGTATAAGTCCAAGCAAAGCAGCGCGGGTGTGAGCGGATCGCTCTGCTATGGCTGCGCCAGCTCGGTGGCTTTCAATATCGGTCGCGGCAAGATGAACAGCGACTACGCTTCGGTCACGCAGCAGACGGGCCTGAAGGCGGGTGACGGCGGCTTCCTGATCGACGTGGGCGGCAACACCACGCTGATCGGCAGTGTGATTTCCAGCAGCCAGCAGGCGGTGGCCGATGGCTTGAACCACCTGAGCACGGGCACGTTGAGCGTCGAAGACATCAAGAACCGTGCGACATACTCGGCCAGCCAGGTGAGTGTGGGCGGTGGATATTCGTTTGGTGGCGGCGACCAGAGCAGCCAGAACGCGGTGGGCCGTGACAAGGACGGCAACGTGGCCAGTGGCGGCCAGTCTGTGCCGGGCAGTAGCGTACCGTCTGACAAGTCGGGCTTGGCGATGGGCCTGCCGGTGGCGCTATCGGCCAGCGGCAGCGCCAGCTCGACCACGCGCAGCGGCATCAGCGAAGGCGTGATCGAGATCCGCGACGAAGCAGGCCAGCAGGCGCTGACGGGCAAGAGCGCGGCGGAGACGATTGCGTCGTTGAACCGGGATACGACGGATACCTTGGGGGCGTTGAAGCCGATCTTCGACAAGGAGAAGATCGAGGCGGGGTTCGAGATCGGGACGGCGTTCTCGGGGGAGATGGGTCAGTTTCTGACGAATCGGGCGAAGGAGGTGGATGCGCTGAATGAACGCGCTACCGACATGTCCCTGACCCAGGGCGAGCGAGATCAGGCGCGTGCCGATGCCATCTTGCTGGACAGGCAATGGGGGCCAAGCGGCTCCTATCGCCGCATCCTTAGCGCAGTGGCCGCCGGAGCGGGCGGCAACGTGACGGGTGGTGCAGGTCAGTTTGTCCAATCGGCTGCCGTGAACTATCTGCAAGGACTTGCGGCAAGTGAAGTTAAATCGATCGCAGACGCCTTGGGTTCAGGTTCAGAAGCCGAGGCTGCTCGTGCGGCGCTTCATGCGGTAGTGGGATGTGTGGGAGCGGCGGCAAGTGCTGGTGCTTGCGGCGCAGGCGCTCTTGGCGCAAGCGCCAGTTCCGTGCTCGGCGCGTTGCTAGGCAGCAGCGCGACGGCAGGCTCGGAAGAGAAGGAGTCTCGCGTTAACCTGATTTCCAGCATCGTTGCGGCGATCAGCCTGGGAGCGGGGGTTGAAGCGGTTACCGCCGTGGTGGCGGCGCGCACGGAGGCTGAGAACAACTACCTGAAGCCTGAAGAGATCCAGACGCTGATGGATGACCTGCGGTTGTGCAGGACCGCCGGAGATCCAGCAGCGTGTCAGCAGGAGACGAAGGAGAAGTATGAGGACATCAGCGTCTCACGAGGTGGCTCGAAGCTGTTCGGTTGTAAGGCTGAGGGGGAAGCAGCTTGTGAGCAGCAATTGCGGGATGCAGATGGCGGGGCTGATGCCTTGGCTGAGCTTCAGCGGTCGGGGTGGAAGCCGGAGGAATTGGCGATCCTGGACGGGCTCGCGGACCTGAGCTTCGACGACAGCTTCATCGCCCGAAAGATCTGGCACAGTGCTTTTCTTTCGGAGTCTGGGGCGATTGGAGGAGCGCTTGTTGGGGGGGCGGCAAGTTTAGCGGCGGCGAAATCGCATGTTAATGCCGCTAAAGTGAGTTTTGGGAAAGACGATAGAAAGTTAGATTTTCTTTTTGGTAAAAACATAGATCCATCTAAATCATATAACGTTTCGCGTGCTCAAGGTAATGCTACGAGAATCGGGATTGCTGATACTCCGGAGAATAGGCAGGAGGTTGTTCGCTTGTTTAATAAGGCGCTTCAAAATCCCGCCACCATTGTTGGGGAAGGGAAAATGCCCGGAAGTTATATGCGAGAATTTTTCCTTCCGGGAGTTACGGGGACGGGGTCAAAAATAGTTTTTGTGGAAAAAAATGGAACAATTATTACCATAATGGCGAAATGACATGGAAAAAATGGATTGTTTGCAAGGTGTGTGGGTAGGTGATTTTTCTAAATCATCATTGATTTCAAAATTTCCTGATGATGATTTTATTTTTTGCGAGGAAAATGCAGACTGTTGGGGGAGAGTGCTTTTTGATTCTCATGGGTTTTTGGTTGGGTATAGAAATATTGGAATAAAACCTGTTGGAATTGATGTTGATGATCAGGTTCTTGTGGGGATAAATGGATTTTTAATTTCTAGGTCGGAATTTGACAAGCGTAAGAATTTCACCTATTCCATGCCGTTTGTTTTTCAAGAATTTGCTTTAATTGAAAATGATTTGCTCGTTGTTCGGGATGAAATAGGGTTTGTCGGACTCCGCCTGGATGGAAATGAGGTGTGGAAATTTTGTCCTGGAGCTATTGAGAGTTATACGATCGACGGACGAAGGCTGCGAGGAGTTACGGAGGAGGGGGAAGGTTTTGATTTGCAAATATGATGTGCGTAGTCGGTATTAATTAAAGAATCTAAAAAATTCCGTTGGTTTTAAAACCGAAGCGTAATTTTTGGGAATTTTTTTCCATCTCTCATTTTCTATGACGTAGTGCACGACCGAGCCAAAATTTTTCCTCGGTAATTGGCAACTTTTTGCAGGAAATTCTGCAAGACACCGGCACGTATCAATCGAAGCAATAGAACGCAGGCTTCAGCGGCAGCGTCTGCGTGACCTGCGCAGTGCCGGGATCGATCGCAGGCAACGTGGGTCGCGGCAAGATGAACAGCGACTACGCTTCGGTCACGCAGCAGACGGGCCTGAAGGCGGGTGACGGCGGCTTCCTGATCGACGTGGGCGGCAACACCACGCTGATCGGCAGTGTGATTTCCAGCAGCCAGCAGGCGGTGGCCGATGGCTTGAACCACCTGAGCACGGGCACGTTGAGCGTCGAAGACATCAAGAACCGTGCGACATACTCGGCCAGCCAGGTGAGTGTGGGCGGTGGATATTCGTTTGGTGGCGGCGACCAGAGCAGCCAGAACGCGGTGGGCCGTGACAAGGACGGCAACGTGGCCAGTGGCGGCCAGTCTGTGCCGGGCAGTAGCGTACCGTCTGACAAGTCGGGCTTGGCGATGGGCCTGCCGGTGGCGCTATCGGCCAGCGGCAATGCCAGCTCGACCACGCGCAGTGGCATCAGCGAAGGGGTGATCGAGATCCGCGACGAAGCGGGCCAGCAGGCGCTGACGGGCAAGAGCGCTGCGGAGACGATTGCGTCCTTGAACCGGGATACGACGGATACCTTGGGGGCGCTCAAGCCGATCTTTGACAAGGAGAAGATCGAGGCGGGGTTCGAGATCGGGACGGCGTTCGCGGGGGATATGGGTCAGTTTCTGACGAATCGGGCGAAGGAGGTGGATGCGCTTGAAAAACGCGCTACTGACATGTCCCTGACCCAGGCCGAACGCGATCAGGCTGAAGCTGATGCCATCTTGCTGGACAGGCAATGGGGGCCAAGCGGCTCCTATCGCCGCATCCTTAGCGCAGTGGCCGCCGGAGCGGGCGGCAACGTGACGGGTGGTGCGGGTCAGTTTGTCCAATCGGCTGCCGTGAACTATCTGCAAGGACTTGCGGCAAGTGAAGTTAAATCGATCGCAGACGCCTTGGGTTCAGGTTCAGAAGCCGAGGCTGCTCGTGCGGCGCTTCATGCGGTAGTGGGATGTGTGGGAGCGGCGGCAAGTGCTGGTGCTTGCGGCGCAGGCGCTCTTGGCGCAAGCGCCAGTTCCGTGCTGGGCGCGTTGCTAGGCAGCAGCGCGACAGCAGGCTCGGAAGAGAAGGAGTCTCGCGTTAACCTGATTTCCAGCATCGTTGCTGCAATCAGCCTGGGGACGGGGGTTGAAGCGGTTACCGCCGTGGTGGCTGCGCGCACGGAGGCTGAGAACAACTACCTGAAGCCTGGAGAGATCCAGACGCTGATGGATGACCTGCGGTTGTGCCGGACCGCAGGAGATCCGGCAGCGTGTCAGCAGGAGACGAAGGAGAGGTACGAAGACATCAGTCTCTCGCGAGGTGGCTCGAAGCTGTTTGGCTGCAAGGCCGAGGGAGAGGCGGTCTGCGAGCAGCAACTACGGGATGCAGATGCTGGGGCGGATGCTTTTTGGGATCTTCAAGAGGCTGGGTGGAGGTCGGAGGAGTTGGCGATACTGCACGGGCTGGCTGATCTGAGCTTTGATGACAGCTTTATCGCGCGAAAGATATGGCACAGTGCTTTCCTCTCGGAGTCGGGGGCGATTGGAGGCGCTCTAATTGGGGGAGCTTTGTCCAGTGCGGCGGCAGCAAAGGCCGACGCGGCTGCCATTGCGAAGTTGAGAGATGCGCGACGAATTGCAGATTTGACTGAGGAGCTTTCTCGTCAGGGCATAAAATTTTCACCTGATAAGGTAGTCAATGCTGTTCGCGCGAATGATGGAAAAATAGTATTTATCGAGACAGGAAACTCCAAATCGGGTCTTGCGCATATTATTCAAGAGCATGGCGCTCAATTTGCAGCTAAGGGGATATCAGTGGAGAGAATTCCTAAGGTTGTTGTTGATGCCGCTGCTTATGAGAAAGTGGTGGGTTACCCAGGCTCTGGGGTTGGCCGGCCTATCTACGAAATTTTCGTGGATGGAAAGCCTGTTCGCATTGCAGTTACCGTTGGAAATAATGGCTACGTGGTTGGTGCTAATTTGAGATGAGCTTAATGAAAAAAATAAAACTAATGCCTGACTATCATTGTCATCCTCTTTGGCATGATGATTCTGTTGAGTGCGGAGATATTGATCCGGATGTTCTTCCTTTGAGCGATGAGCTTAAGGTTAGAATTTCGAGGTGGGCTGCTGTTTTTGATGGCCTATTGAATTTGGATGATCCTGCTTCGTCTGGTTTTGAAACGCAAGAGGAGGAGAAGAATTTTGCGCGGGAGGGTGAGTTAATAATGGAGGAGTTAAAAAATGAGCTTGGCGACGAGTATGTTGTTTCTTTGTTCATCCCTTCGTAATTTAAGTTTTTAAATTTCCGGTGTGATAAAAAAATATTGCGTTAATTAGGGTTGTCAACCTTATTTATTTTTCGGATTGACTTATTAGTTTGCGGGCCCGCCGCAGAAAAGCCTGAGCACGCGCAGCGGCGCCAGCGTGGGCGTGGGGATCACGCTGGGTGTCGAGGGCGGCGGCGTGTCGGTCAACGCAGGCGTGTCCAGCGGCCGAGGCAACTCGGATGGCCGCGACAGCACCTGGACACAAAGCACCGTCACGGCGGGCAACGTGCTGGCCTTGCAATCGGGCGGCGACACCTCGTTGCGGGGTGCGGTGGGCCAGGCCGACCAGATTCTTGCGTCGGTAGGCGGCAACCTGTTGCTGGAGAGTCTGCAGGACACCAGCACGTACCAATCGAAGCAGAAGAACGCTGGCTTCAGCGGCAGCGTCTGCGTGACCTGCGCGGTGTCGGGCTCCATTGCAGGCAACGTCGGTCGCGGCAAGATGAACAGCGACTACGCCTCGGTCACGCAGCAGACGGGCCTGAAAGCGGGTGACGGCGGCTTCCTGATCGACGTGGGGCGCAACACCACGCTGATCGGCAGCGTGATCTCCAGCAGCCAACAGGCAGTGGCTGATGGCTTGAACCATCTGAGCACGGGCACGCTACGCGTCGAGGACATCCGCAACCATGCGGAGTACTCGGCCAGTCAGGTGAGCGTGGGCGGTGGCTTCTCGTTTGGTGGCGGTGGTGGCGAGACAGCAGGCCAAGGCGGCGTCGGTCAGGACAAGCACGGGAATGTCGCTGCAGGTGGCAATGCCAAGCCTGCCAGCAGTGTTCCGTCGGACAAGTCCGGTTTGTCGATGGGCTTGCCTGTAGCGCTGTCAGCCAGCGGCAGCGCCAGCTCGACCACGCGCAGCGGCATCAGCGAAGGCGTGATCGAGATCCGCGACGAAGCTGCCCAGCAGGCGCTGACGGGTAAGAGTGCGGCCGAGACGATTGCGTCGTTGAACCGGGACACGACGGATACCTTGGGAGCGCTGAAGCCGATCTTCGACAAGGAGAAGATCGAGGCGGGGTTCGAGATCGGGACGGCGTTTGCGGGGGAGATGGGGCAGTTTCTGACGAATCGGGTGAGGGAGGCCGATGATCTGAAGGCCGCGATGGACGCGGAGACAGACCTCGAACGTTATAAGGAATTGCAGGGGCAGTACGAGAAAAAGCGATTGTGGCTTCCAGGTGGCACTTATCGTCAACTATCCAATGCATTACTCGCGGCTGCTGCCGGAAATGTTGGCGGCGCGGCTTCAGAGTTCGCTCAACGCGCAGTGGTCAGCTATATCCAGCAGGAGGGAGCCTCCAAGATTGGTGACTTGGTGGCCAAGAAAATCATCAAAGAGGGCAGCGCAGAACATATAGCTTGGCAGGCAATTATCGGTTGCGCGGGAGCCACGGGAAGCGGTGACTCGTGTGGTGCGGGTGCGCTGGGTGCAGGCGCAAGTGTCATCGTAAATAGTCTGTTGGATGAGGTTTCAGGGCTATCCAACGAGGCCAAAGAGACTCGTCGTAACCTGGTGGCAGGTCTTATTGTCGGGGCCGCAGGCGTGCTTGATCCGGCTGCAGCAGCGGCGTTAAACAATGCTGCTATTGCTGAGATGGATAACAATCTACTGAATCCGCATCGCGATCATGATCTGGTGGCGTTGCTAGCCCGACAGGATGAGTTATCCCCAGAGCAACAGTCTGCGCTTTTTGATCAATTGAAGCAGGCGCACGCAGTTGGTACGCAGGAAGCACTCACGCAGATGGAAAGTGTGATGGGACCTGTGGCGTTGGGTGAGACCCGGCAGGAATTGGCAGAACTACTTGCGGATGGTTCGGCATGCGCAATGGTGGCAAGCTGTCGTTTGCAGTTGGAGCGATCTGTGAAAGAGATCGATCGTCTGCTGGAGGCTTATGAAACTCAGAGAGTGTTAACGCCCAAGCTGGAAGGGGCTTTGATAATCGCCGAGTTGGCAGGAGGTGTTGGCGGTCTGGCCTTGCAAGCGAGAAATGCAATTTTGCTGGGGGCAAAGCGAATCGCCGGAGAGTCACTGGATGGTCTTCTGGTTCGCCAGACGATACGTGAGGCTAATTCGAGTTTGCCTCCTCTTCGACAGGCTTATGTAGATGAAGTGTCGGAGTTGGAAGGTATTGGTCTATCGCTGAGAGCTGCTGGAGGGGATTTGGAGCAAATAGCACGTGCTCTACATGCAGAAAGGAGGGCTATAGGGATTAAGTATAAAGACCTTACTTCTCCAGAAATTTTGGACGAGATACATAAAAGGAATTTGAGTAGATATGGTGATCCGCTCGGTCCTTCGATAGATTGGTTGAGGGCACAAGGCAAGGATTGGGTAGATATAATTCGTACTTCAGCTACAGTGGGAGGTAAATATCTTGGGTTCTGATTTTTCGGTTGGAAAATTTAAAAAAATAATTCTTGGTGATGAGTTTGATGATCATCTTAGAGGGAGGCTAGCTGATGTGCTTAAGGAGTTGGGGGCAAAAAAAGAGGGTGGAGGTATTAAAGGTGTTGTGGGTTCGCAAGATATTGAAGATTTTTATGTAAAAGTGGGTGAGGATTTGGTTCGTGTGGAGTCTGAGACTTATATGGGTTTGAGTATTTCTGGCGATGAGAATGTCGTGGAAAAAATAAAAAACATGATTTAATCGGCTGAATAGATTTTTTGTTTTATCTTTTTTTGATTCGCGCAAGAGCGCGAGTTCCACGGTCAAGCAAGCGGCGCAGAACCTGGCGTCGCAGCAGACGAAGAACAAGAGCAGCAGCGCGAGCGTGGGCGTGGGCATCACGCTGGGCGTGGAAGGCGGCGGCGTGTCGGTCAACGCAGGCGTCTCCAGCGGCCGCTGTCTACTTGACAGGGGTGCTTACGGGCGTGAGGGTAGCTACGACTGGCAATTAAATTGGATGAAAAAATGGAATTCTGTTTAGATGTCGGCGATCTTGTGGTTGAGAGATTCGGTGCTAAATGCTTGGTCGGAAATATAAAAATAGGTGATTTCAGTGAGGAAATCTTCTGCCCTATCCATTTCTGGAGGCGTGAGGATTATTTGGTGAATTGGTGGCGATCATTGACGTTGGCTTTGAGCGGAGAGACTGAGCGCTGCGTTTTTTTGTCAAGACCATGCCTCTTTCTGAAGCCAACTTTCTGGAGTGCTGGGTAGGCTATTTTGAAGATGATATTTGTTATGTGCAGAATTGCATGCTTTTTAAGCACGATTGGAGCGGTTGCTCTTCTTACGATTGCGTAGCTGCTAGAGTGGGAGAGCGAGAGGAGGTTAATGATGAAGGGCGCCAAATATCACAGTGGGTTATTTCTAGGTTGGATATGAGTAATTTTCTTAATTACATGAAAAAATATCAGGATTTTCTTCCGATTGTTTAATTTGATTTTGTTGTTCTTGGGGGGGTATAAAAATTATTTTTAGGCTATGACGAGATTGGTGCTGACTGCCGATGGTGACATCCTGCTGCAGGCCGCGCAGAATCTGGCCTCGCAGCAGACGAAGAACAAAAGCAGCGCCAGCGTGGGCGTGGGGATCACGCTGGGTGTCGAGGACGGCGTCGATCAAGACAAGCACGGCAATGCTGCAGCAGGAGGCAACGCAAAGCCCGCCAGCAGCGTGCCGTCGGACAAGTCGGGCCTGTCGATGGGCCTGCCCGTGGCGCTATCGGCCAGTGGCAGCGCCAACTCGACGACGCGCAGCGGCATCAGCGAAGGCGTGATCGAGATCCGAGACGAAGCTGCCCAGCAGGCGCTGACGGGCAAGAGCGCGGCGGAGACGATTGCGTCGTTGAACCGGGATACGGCGCAGGCCTGAGAGCGCTAACCCTGCTGCGGCTCTTCCGTCAGCATGCGCAGCCGCGCGTTGTCGATGTGGCTGCGCATGGCTTCGCGTGCGCCGGCGCTGTCGTGCGCGCGCACGGCCTGATAGATGCGCTCGTGTTCGGCCTGGACGAGTTCCAGGCGGGCGCGGCCCACTTTCAGCGACAGCTTGCGCGTCAGCGCCACGCCTTCGGCGATGTACTCCGACAGCGCCTGCATGCTGAACTCGAACAGCGGGTTCTTGGTGGCGGCCGCAATCGCGCGATGAAAGCGCAGGTCGGCCTCGGCACCCACCCGGCGTTCGTCCATGGCCGCCCGCATGTCCTTCAGGGCAGCCGACAACAGGCGCAGGTCGGTTTCGGTGCGGCGCTCGGCCGCCAGCCATGCCACTTCGCCTTCCAGCGCCACGCGGTATTCATAGGCGCGCAGCAGGTCCGCCACGCCGCCGATGGGCGCCAGTTGCAGGAAATCGACCGCAGGCTTGCGTTGCACATAGGAACCCGAGCCGTGGCGCGACACGATGACGCCATCGGCGCGCAGGCGCGCCAGCGCCTCGCGGATGACCGGGCGCGACACGCCGAAGGTTTCCGCCATTTCGCTTTCCGCCGGCAGGCGCTCGCCCTCGGGGAGGGCGCCGCTGACGATGCGGGCCATGATCTCTTCGTAGATCTGGTCGCTGTATTTCTTCACGCGGCGCAGGACCGGGCCGCCCTCGGTGGAAGGGGGCGGGGTGGCGGCGCGCGCGGACAGGGGGGCGGTGGACATGCCGGCATTCTACCGGCCAGCTTGTCAGTATGTTGGAAGTATAAATAACCACTTGTTGACAAGTTGCAAGGGCGCTGCCAAGATTCAGCCATCGTCATCGCCGATGTGGCGGGCTCTGTGCACGGGGTCCGGCGCCAGGCGGATCCGTGCCCTGACCGGCACCATCCCCTCAACACTCCAAGAGTTCCGCAACATGAAAACCACGCCCCACACCCTGCAGGACGTCGCCGCTTCCGTGCTGGCCGTGCCGCCGCTGGCGCGCAACGCCGACCTGTCCTTGAACGCCGACGCCAACCGCGCCCTGATCCGCCATATGGAAGCCGGCGGCATCTCGACGCTGGTCTATGGCGGCAACGCCAACTTCTATCACCTGGGCATGCACGAATATGCCGCGGTGCTGGACCTGCTGGTGCAAGCAGCCGCCGACGACACGTGGGTGGTGCCCTCGGCCGGGCCGGACTTCGGCAAGCTGGTCGACCAGGCCGCCGTGCTGCGCGACTACGACTTCCCCATCACGATGGTCATGCCCCAGCGTGGCGCCTGCCATCCCGCGGGCGTGGCGCGCGGCGTGAGCCTGTTCGCCGAGAAGCTGGGCAAGCCGGTGCTGCTGTACATCAAGGACGAAGGCTATCTGCCGGCACAGACGGTGCGCGCGCTGGTGGACGACGGCACGGTCAGCCTCATCAAGTACGCCGTGGTGCGCGAGCAGCCGGCCCAGGACGAGCAACTGCGCGAACTGGCGGCCCAGGTGGATCCCAAGCGCATCATCAGCGGCATCGGCGAGCGTCCCGCCATCGATCACCTGCGCGCCTTCGGCCTGGGCAGCTTCACTACCGGTACGGGTTGCATCGCGCCTGCCGCGTCGATGTCGCTGCTGCGCGCCATCCAGGCGGGCGACTGGGAAGGCGCGGAAACCCTCCGCAAGGGCTTCCTGGGCGTGGAAGACCTGCGCGACGCGCACGGTCCCATCCCGGTCCTGCACGATGCGGTGAGCTTCTGCGGCATTGCCGACATGGGCCCCATGCTGCCCATGCTGGCGAACACCGACGCGGCCCTGAAGGCGCCCTTGACGGCCGCCGCCAGCGCGTTGCTGAAGGCCGAGTCCGTGGCGGCCTGATCCGCCTGGCCTGATCCCCCGCCGATCGACAGTCCATGCCGCGCGGCCCTGAGGGCACGCGCGGCGGGGCAGGGTGCGTCGCGCCGGTGGCCGCGCGCCCGGTCCATGCATGCCTTACAAGAACACAGGAGACAAAGCATCATGACGTTCAACAAGACCATCCTTCGCAAGACCCTTGCCGCCCTCTGCTGCGCGGTGGCGGGCGCCGTGTCGGCGCCGGTGCTGGCCGCCGACACCTATCCGTCCAATCCCGTCAAGTGGATCGTGCCGTTTCCCGCGGGCGGCAGCACCGACATCTTCGCCCGCGTGCTGGGGGAATCCATGCAGCGCGAGCTGGGCCAGCCCATGGTCGTGGACAACCGCGGCGGCGCGGGCGGCGGCATCGGCGCGGCCATGGCGGCGAACGCGGCGCCTGACGGCTATACGATCACCAGCGCCACGGTGAGCACGCACGCCATCAACGCCAGCCTGTATCCCAACCTGCAATACGACCCGGTCAAGAGCTTCGCGCCCATCATCCTGCTGGGCTATGTGCCCAATGTGCTGGTGGTGAACGCCGATTCGGCGTTCAAGACCGTGCAGGACCTGATCGCCGCCGGCAAGTCGCGCGAGCTGACCTTCGCGTCGAATGGCAACGGCACCAGCCAGCACCTGACCGGTGAACTGTTCAAGAAACAGACCGGCATCGCCTTCGCGCACGTGCCGTACCGTGGCTCGCCCCAGGCCTTGCAGGACCTGATGGGCGGCCGGGTGGACTTCATGTTCGACCAGACCTTCTCCCTGATCCAGTCCGGCAAGGTGCGCGCGCTGGCGGTCAGCTCGGACGAGCGTTCGCCCTTGCTGCCGGACGTGCCCACGCTGCAGGAGGCGGGCGTGAAGGACTTCAAGGTGCTGTCCTGGCACGCGCTGTATGCGCCGGCGGGCACGCCCGATGCCATCGTGACGCGCCTGAACGGCGCGGTCGGCAAGGCCTTGGCCGATGCCGGGGTGCGCGAGCGCCTGGGCGCGCAAGGCTTGCAGGTGGTGGGCGGCACGCCGCAGGCACTGGGCGAGTTGACCCGCGTGGAAATGGCGCGCTGGGCCGAGGTGGTGAAGGCGTCGGGCGCCAGGATGGACTGAGCGCCCGGCCTGCGTCGCGCGCCGGTCAGCCTAAATCAAGCATAATGGCCGGCATTCGATGTGGAGATTTCAGCATGCTCAAGAAATTGGCGGCCGTGGCCGCGATGGCGGTCGGTCTGGCGGGTTGCGCGACGGATATCGCTCCCCAGGGCGGTCGCGCCATCACCGACTCCTTCGAAGTCGCGGTGGATTACCAGGAAGCCTGGCGCCGTGCCGATGCACAGATGCGCCAGTGCCTGCGCGGCGAGAACGGCCATTCGGTGCGAGGCGGCGTGGACGACACGGCGCGCACGGCGGTGGCCGAGGTCATCACGCGCTTCAGTTCGAGCCCGCTGGTGCAGGCCGATATCCAGGCCCGTGACGGCAAGCGCAGCGCGGTGAGCCTGGCGGCCTGGAACGTGGGCGTGTGGAACGAAGAGGGCCTGGCGGCCCTGCGCGAGTCGATCGAATTCGGCACGCCGACCTGCCGCGCCTATATGCCCAAGCCCAAGGCGGATCCGAAACGGGGTCGCTGAGGGCGCCGCTGGGCGCCAGACCCGCCAATGAAAATGGGCGCCTGTGCATCACAGGCGCCCATTTTTCATGGCGGCGAGCCAAGCGCCGATCAGGCGCCGGTCAGCTTTTCCTTGACCTGGCGCGAGACGGCCGTCATGTCGGCGCGGCCGGCCAACGCGGCCTTCACGATGGCCATGACCTTGCCCATGGCCGGCGCGCCCGTGGCGCCTTCGGCGGCCACCTGGGCCACGGCGGCGTCGACGGCGGCAAGCACTTCGGCTTCGGTGGCGGCTTGCGGCAGGAACTCCTGCAGCACGAGCACTTCGGCCTTTTCGGCGTCGGCGGTTTCCTGGCGGCCGGCCTGTTCGAAGGCGGTGATGGACTCGCGGCGCTGCTTGACCTGCTTTTCCAGGATGGCGGTGACGTCGGCATCGTCCAGGTCGCGGCGCTCGTCCACTTCCTTCTGCTTGATGGCGGCCTGCAAGAGGCGCAGGGTGCCCAGGCGCTCGGATTGCTTGGCGCGCATGGCGTCCTTGACGGCGTTGGCGATACGCTGCTTGAGCGGTTCGGTGCTCATGGAAAGACCTTGGTGTGACGGTGAACGGAAGCCGTCATCTTACCGCTCCTTGGCGGGCGGGCGCGTGACGGTCCATGGAAGTGGTCAATGGAAGTCGCGGCTGTGCGGCGTCAGCCGGCCCAGCAGCGGCGAGCAATCGACCAGCCTGCCGGCCACCAGGTGACGCACGCCCTGGTGGCTTTGCCACACGCCATAGACGCCCAGCAGGGTGGCCGCGGTGGCTTCGCGGCGTTGGCGCTCCACCAGTTCCGGCCGCAGCACCACGTTGACCGGCCCGGTCTCGTCCTCGATCGTCACGAAGAGCACGCCCTTGGCGGTGGGCGGGCGCTGGCGCCCGGTGACGATGCCGCAGGCCCGTGCCAGCCGGCCATGCGGATAGCCGTTCAGCGTGGCGGCGGGCATGAAGCGCATGCCGGTCAGGCGCGGGCGCAGCAGGTGCACGGGATGGCGTCCCAGCGTCAGGCCCACGGATTCATAGTCGTCGATGATGTCCTCGCCCTCGGAGGGCGCGCTCAGGGCGGGCGATTGCACATCGCCGACGCTGGCTGCGCGCAGCAAGCCCGCATCGGCCACGGCGCCTGCCGCGACCCAGCGGGCCTGGCGCCGGTGCCCGGCCAGCGCCAGCGCGCCTGCCGCGGCCAGGGCGTCCAGTTCGTGCCGCGTGAGCCCGGCGCGGCGGGACAGGTCGTGGACATCGGTAAAAGGGGATTCCGCGCGCAAGGCGGCGATGCGTTCGGCGGTGTCCTTGGAGAGTCCGGCGACCTGGTTCAAGCCCAGGCGCACGGCGGGCCGCGGGGCCTCGGCGGGGGCATGCGCCGGCAGGGGATCGGGCCCAGGCACGGTGCGTGCGACCAGCGTGCACAGCGCCTCGCTGTGGCGGATGTCCACGGGCAGCACCTGCACCCCGTGCCGGCGCGCGTCGTGCACCAGTTGCGCGGGCTGGTAGAAGCCCATGGGCTGCGAGTCCAGCAATGCCGCCAGGAAGGCCTCGGGCTCGTGGCGCTTGATCCAGGAGCTGTAGTAGGCCAGCTTGGCGAAGCTGGCGGCGTGGCTTTCGGGGAAGCCGTATTCGCCGAAGCCTTCGATCTGGCGGAAGAGGCTGTCGGCGAATTCCTGGGTGCAGCCGTGTTTCAGCAGCCCGTCGATCAGCCTGTTGCGGAATTTGTCGACGCCGCCCTTGCGCCGCCACGCCGCCATGGAACGGCGCAACTGATCGGCGTCGTCGGCGCTGAAGCCCGCGCCGACCATGGCGATCTGCATGACCTGTTCCTGGAAGATCGGGACGCCCAGGGTGCGCGCCAGGACTTCGCCGATTTTTTCCGTGGGGGGAATGTTGGGCTCCAGCCCGTGCTTGCGCCGCAGATAGGGATGCACCATGCCGCCCTGGATGGGGCCGGGGCGCACGATGGCGACTTCCACCACCAGGTCGTAATAGGTTCTTGGCCGCAGGCGCGGCAGCATGCTCATCTGCGCGCGCGACTCGATCTGGAAGACGCCGATGGTGTCGGCATCGCAGATCATGTCGTAGGTGCGCCCGTCCTCATCCGGGATGTCCGGGAAGGCAAAGCCCGGCAGGCTGCGGCGCTGCGCCACCCACGCCATTGCCCGCCGCAGCACGGTCAGCATGCCCAATGCCAGCACGTCGACCTTCAGCAAGCCCACCGCATCGAGGTCGTCCTTGTCCCACTGCACCACGCTGCGGTCGGCCATGGCGGCGTTCTCGATGGGGACCAGCCTGGTCAGCGGCCCGCGCGACATGACGAAGCCGCCCGGGTGCTGCGACAGGTGGCGTGGAAATCCCATGAGTTGCTCGGCCAGCCAGGCCCAATGCTGCGCAACGGACGAGGAAGGGTCGAGGCCGGCCCGCGCGAAACGATCCATCAGGTGATCCTTGCCATCCCACCACTGGTGCTGGCGTGCGACGGCGTCCAGGATCACCTCGTCGATGCCCAGGGCGCGGCCCGTGTCGCGCAGGACGCTGCGCGGCCGATAGGAAATGACGACGGCGGTGAGCGCCGCGCGCGCGCGGCCATATTTTTCATAGACGTACTGGATCACTTCTTCGCGGCGCTGATGCTCGAAGTCCACGTCGATGTCGGGCGGCTCGCCGCGTTCGCGGCTGATGAAGCGCTCGAAGAGCAGCGTGCTTTGCGCGGGGTTGACCTCGGTGATATGCAGGCAATAGCAGACGGTGGAATTGGCGGCCGAGCCCCGGCCCTGGCACAGGATGTGCTTCGAGCGGGCAAACTGCACCAGGTCGTGCACCGTCAGGAAATAGGCTTCGTATTTCAGGTCGATGATGAGCGCGAGCTCGTGGTCGATCTGGGTTTGCACGGCAGGCGGCACGCCCTGCGGATAGCGCTGGGCGGCGCCTTCGCGCGTGGCCTTGCGCAGGTATGACGCCGCCGTGTGCCCGGCAGGCACGATCTCCTCGGGGTATTCATAACGCAGCTCGTCCAGCGAGAACGTGCAGGCCTGCGCGATGCGCAGGGTCTCGGCCAGGGCCTCGGGCGGATAACTGGCGGCCAGGCGCTGGCGCGTGCGCAGGTGCTGTTCGGCATTGGGCGCCAGCGCATAGCCGCAGGCATGCACGGGCTGGCCCAGACGGATGGCGGCCAGCGTGTCGTGCAAGGGCTTGCGCGAACGGGTGTGCATCTCGACGCGGCCCGTGGCAGCCAGTGGCAGTCCGTGGCGGCGCGCGGCGGTTTCCACCGCGGCGCGATAGGTGTCTTCGTGCGGATGATGCAGCAGCGTCAAGGCCATGCGCGCGCGCGGCCCGAAGGTGCGCGCCGTCCATTCCGCCTGCGCCAGCAGGTCTTCCAGCGGCGTGCCGCGTTCGGGCGACAGCAGCACGATGCAGCCGGGCAGTCCGCGCAGATGGGCATGCGCGGCGGCAGGGGCATCCAGGTCGTCGGCGTGCAGCCGGTATTCCCCTTTCGGGGCGCGGCCGCGCGCCAGCGTGATGAGCTCGGACAGGTTGCCATAGCCTTCCTTGTCCTGCGCCAGCGCGACGAGCGTGCAGCCGGGATGGCCGGCACGCGGCGACAGGCGCAGCTCGCTGCCGATGAGCAGTTTCAGCGGCCTGTCCCCGGGCAGCTTCTTCGCTTCGACATGCGCGCGCACCACGCCGGCCAGCGAGCATTCGTCGGTGAGGGCCAGCGCCGCATAGCCCAGTTCCGCGGCGTACTCGACCAGGCTTTCCGGATGCGAGGCGCCGCGCAGGAAAGAGAAGTTCGAGAGGCAATGCAGTTCGGCATAGCCGGGGAGTTGACCGGACAGCAGGCCGGACAGCGGCGTGGACGTGTCGCGCATCCCCCAGGCCCCCGGTTCAGGCGAAGAGCCCGTGCAGGAACCAGCGCGGCGCGGCCTGGCCGCGCTCGCGGAAGATCCAATAGCGCGCGGCGTGCGCGTCCTCGGCCACGAAATAGTCGCGCAGCACGAAGGCGCCGTGCCACCAGCCGCTTTCGATGCGCTCGGGGCCGCGCACCAGGCGCAGCGGCGTGCCATGGACGGGCCGGTCCTGTTGCAGCGGCAGGGGCTGGGGAACGTCCAGCAGCCAGAACGGACGCTCGCCGGGCGTGGGGGCGAGCCCCTGGCGGCAGGGGGGCGAGTCCGCGCCGGCCCAGACATTCGCGTTCTCGGGGCGGTGGTCGGCGACGGCGGCCCCGTGCAGCACGCGCGCGTCGCCCAGGCGTGCGCGCAGCAGGTCCAGCAGGCGGCGGAAATCGGCGGGCGAGCCGCCTGGGTCGGGAAAGAGCTGCGCGCTGGGCGGGGCCTGCGGCGCCAGCGCCTGGGTGTCGAGCTGCACGGCCACGACCGGGCCGGCCCAGGGCAGGCGCGCATAGCGTTCCCGCAAGGGCGCAAGCAGTTGCGGCAATTGCCAGGCGGGTTCGGCCAGCGCCAGCGCCAGGCAGGTGTCGGGCTGTTCCTGCGGGCCTGCGTGACGGCGGCGTTCGTGGATCAGCGTGAGCCGCAGGCCTGTCACCGCCAGCCGGCAGGCCTGCAGCCAGCGGCACAGGCCTTCCAGCAGCCGGGCCGCCACGTGCAGCACGCCTTCGCTGTGTTCCAGCCGTTCCAGCAGGTCGTGGCGGATGTGGTAGCTGGGCGGCGGGACGAACCAGTCCGTGGCCAGCGGCGTGGGCGCATAGGCCGCGTCCAGCGCGCGCATCAGCGCGGGACTGCTGCGGCGTTGCAGCCCCGCGCGCGGCAAGGCGCGCAAGGCGCCCAGGGTATGGCAGCCGATGCCGCCCAGCCAGTCGGCCAAGGGTTCGGCCTCGGGCAGCAAGGCGCAGGGCAGGGCGTCCAGCCGGCGGGACAAGGTGGCGGGCTTGAGCGTGGCGCGCCGGGCGCGTGCCGCAGCGTGGCGGGCCAGCAGCCAGGCGCCATGCGGCGTGGGGGCCAGCGCTGCCTGCACCTGCAGGCCACAGGCGCGCACGGCCTGGCGCGTGGCGCGCAGCAGGGCGCGTGGCCCGCCGAAGAGCGTCAAACTGGCCGTGACGTCCAGCAGCAGCGTGTGGTCGGCGTATTGCACCACTTGCGGGGTGTAGGGCAGCACGGCCAGCGCGGCGGCGTCGAAGAGGGCCTGTTCGCTGGCGGCATCGCGTTCCAGCAGCGTGGCTTGCGGGGCGAGCGTGGATGCGCCGCTGCGGCGCATGCCTTCGGCCAGGCCCAGCGCGCGGGCGCCGGCGCTGCAGGCGACGATGCGCTCGCGCGACAGCAATGCCCAGGCGGCCGGCTCACTGAGCCAGCGCGTGCGGCAGGCGTCCAGCATGAGCTGGGGCAGGTGCAGGCTGATCCAGAGGGACATGGGGAAACAGGGTGTCGAGGCCAGGCAGGCGGTTGTCCAGGGGAATGTGCAGGGTGCGCGCGCAAGGCGGGCCGCGGCGCTTGAGCAGCGTGACGGCCACGCCGCCGCGCGCCGGCGCCAGCGCCACGCGCAGGGGCGCGACCGAGGCCTGCGCGGCGGTGGAGGGCGGGCGCATCAGCACGAACAGCATGTCGCTGCCTTGCGCCGCCAGGTGCAGGCGCCGCAAGGCAGGCAGCGGCACCGGGTCGTGCCAGGCCAGCAACGCGCCGCACTGGCCGTTGCGCAGTACCTGTTCGGCGGCCCACAAGGCATCGCGGTCGTGGGCGGGGTGCAGCCACAGCAGTTGCGCAGGGTCGAGCCGCCAGTGATGCCAGCAGGCCAGGTGGGGGGCGTAGGGCGGCGAGAGCAGCACGATCCGGCGATGCGCGGGCACGGCCGCCAATGCCGGGCGCAGCAGCCGGATTTCTCCTACGCCGTGGCGTTCGGGCAGCAGCTCGGTCAGGCTGCCCAGGGGCCAGCCGCCGCCGGGCAATTCCGCCGCCAGCGCCGCGTGTCCGGCGGGCAGGCACGCGCTGGCCCGCGTGGCCAGTTGCGAGCCACGCCAGAGGGCGGGATGGATGTGTTCGGGCCGGGGCATGGACAGATGAGGAACTGAAAATAAGGCTGTATGAATATACAGTATTCCGTGAACGTAAGCCGAGGCCGTACAGCAACCCTGTTGCGCACAGGGTTGTATATCGGAAAAAGCCGAACTAAGATTCGGAAAATCCAGATATACACCTACCGACACCATGGATATCGACGCCATCCACAAAGCCCTGGCCAGCCCCTTGCGGCGCCAGATCCTGACGTGGCTGAAAACCCCGGAGCAGTGTTTCGAAGCCCAGGACCACCCCTGGGACATGGGCGTGTGCGCGGGGCGCATCGACCAGCGCACGGGCTTGTCGCAGTCCACCGTGTCCGGGCACCTGGCCATCCTGCAGCGCGCAGGACTGATCACCGCCCGCAAGGTGGGGCAGTGGATTTTCTATGCACGCAACGAGGCGCTCATCCAGGAGTTCCTGGCGCAGTCCGCGCGTGATCTCTGAACTGAACCCAGAAGGATTGCAGCATGACCACGCTTTTTGATCCCCTCCAGGTCGGCGCGCTGACCCTGCCGAACCGCATCGTCCTGGCGCCGCTGACCCGTTCGCGCGCCGCCGGCCGCGTGCCCAACGCGCTCATGGCGCAGTACTACGCCCAGCGCGCCAGCGCCGGCCTCATCCTGTCCGAGGCCACCTCGGTCATCCCGCAAGGCGTGGGCTACGTCGACACCCCGGGCATCTGGTCCGCCGAGCAGGTGGAAGGCTGGAAGCGCGTGACCGAGGCCGTGCACGCCGCGGGCGGACGCATCTTCCTGCAGCTGTGGCACGTGGGCCGCATCTCGGATCCCGAGCTGCTGGACGGCAACCTCCCCGTCGCGCCCAGCGCGATCCAGCCCGACGGCCACGTCAGCCTGCTGCGTCCGAAGCGCCCCTTCGTGACCCCGCGCGCGCTGGAAACCAGCGAGATCCCCGGCATCGTGCAGGCCTATCGCACCGGCGCGGAAAACGCCAAGCTCGCGGGCTTCGACGGCGTGGAAGTGCACGGCGCCAATGGCTATCTGCTGGACCAGTTCCTGCAGAGCGGCACGAACACGCGCACCGACGCCTATGGCGGCAGCCTGGAAAACCGCGCGCGCCTGATGCTGGAAGTGACCGACGCCTGCATCGACGTGTGGGGCGCGGACCGCGTGGGCATGCACCTGGCGCCGCGTGGCGATTCGCATGACATGTCGGACAGCGATCCGCTGGCCACGTTCACCTATGTGGCGCGCGAGCTGGGCAAGCGCGGCATCGCCTTCATCTGCGCGCGTGAGTCGCTGGGCGACAAGCGCATCGGCCCACAACTGAAGCAGGCTTTCGGCGGCGTCTATATCGCCAACGAAGCCTTCACGGCCGAGACCTCGCAACAGGTGCTGGACGCGGGCGAGGCGGATGCCGTGGCTTTCGGCAAGCTCTACATCGCCAACCCGGACCTGGTCGAGCGTTTCGCGGCCGGCGCCGAACTGAACGCGCCGCGCGCCGAGACCTTCTATGCGCCCCTGGAAGGCGAAGGTCCGGATAACGGCTACACCGACTATCCGGCGCTGGCGGAGGCCGCGTCGGCGCAGTAAGTCGACGCAGTAGGTCGGCGCACAGTCAGCAAGCCAGGCCGCAAGCGCCGGCGGGCTTAACCGGCCTGGCGCGTCAGCGCCACGGCCACGCCCGCCGGCAGCCGTGTATCGGCGGGCAGCAGCCAGTCGGCTTGCGTGCCCGCCGAGCCATCGGGCCGGTATTGCAGCTCGTGCAAGGACAGGCCCACGCCGGGACGCAGCAGCAGCACGCTGGCGCAGCGCGTGCCGTAGGTCTTGCTGACGATCATCGGACTGCCCAGCAGGCGCTCGCGCGCCAGGCCCACGCCGGTGTCGGGCAATTCCGCGTCGGGTGGCGCCCGGCGGTCGGCCAGGATGCGCCACAGCGCGCGCAGGTCCGGCGCCTCGTCGGCAGGAGAGGGCGGCAAGGCGCCCTCCGCCAGCCAGGCCCGCAGGGCCTCGCGCGTGCGCACGACCTTGGGCCAGGGCGTATCCAGCAGATGATTGGACAAGCCGTGCACGCCATCGGCCAGGGCGCGCGGCGCGCCATCGCGGTTGCCCGCATACCAGGCGCCTTGCGCATCGCCCACGACCAGATTGAAGCCGTTGTAGTCCGCGCCGCGCGCATGCACGGCGTGCGCGTAATCACGCGGACTGTCCGTGCCTGACAGAAAGCCCTGCACCAGCGCGCCGCGCGAAGGGGCATCGGGCAGCACGTGGCTGGGGTCGCGGTAATTGGTCAGCAGCGCATAGCGGCCTGGCGCGGCGATGCCCAGCCAGGTGCCGCCGGCGGACAGGTCGCGGCCCGCCACCAGGCCCGGCTGCCCGGCCCAGGGGGCTGCGGGCGCGGTGGGCCGCGCATGGAACTCATCGCGGTTGGCGATCAGCACGAAAGGCAGGTCGGGCCGCGCGTTGAGCGCGAAGGCGGCAAGGCACATGGGACGGAAAAGGCACGGCGGCGGGCAAGACGGCGACGAGGCACTGTAGCAAAATGCGAAGATGATCCCGATTACCGATACGCTGTCGCTCGACCCCGACGACCTGAGCTACGGCATGATCCGTGCCCAAGGCTCGGGCGGCCAGAATGTGAACAAGGTTTCCAGCGCGGTGCACCTGCGCTACGACCTCGCCAATGCGGCGCTGCCGCAATGGTTCAAGGATGCCGTCATGGCCCTGGGCGACCACCGCGTCACGCAGGCCGGCGTCATCATCATCAAGGCCCAGTCCTTCCGCAGCCAGGAAAAGAACCGCGGCGACGCGCTCGATCGCCTGCTGGCGCTGTTGCGCACGGCCGCCACGCCCGCCGCGCCGCGGCATGCCACCCGGCCCACGCGCGCCTCGCAGCGGCGGCGGGTGCAACGCAAGGTCGCGCATGGGCAGACCAAGCGCCTGCGCGGCAGGGTGCAGGACGACTGAGCGCCGCGCCAGATGTATCCGCTTGAATTGCCTTGACGCCTTTGGACAGGCAAGGCGCGGCGCAAGCGGGCACCATGGGTGCTCGGATTTCACACAGAGGAGAAGACCATGCGCGGCATCCTGCTTTGGCTTATCGGCATTCCCATTCCAATCATCCTGCTGCTGTGGCTGTTCGGCGTCTTCTGACCTGCGACGCCAGCCAGCATCCTGAAGCACCCGAGGCGCAGCCGCGTCACGCGTCCTTCAGCAGCGCGGCATACCCCTGCCGTGCATCGGGCCAGCGCAAGGCATAGCCGCTGGCCCGCAGCCGGGCGTTGGACAGGCGCTTGCTGCCTACCGCGCCCGGCGCCGGGCCCTCGCCAGGCGCGGGGGCGCCGGCCATTTCCGCCAGCGCGGCATACAGCTCGTGCAATGGCAAGGGCGTGTCGTCGCAACCGAGATACACCGGCGCTGGGTCAGGCAGGTTCAAGAGGTGCGCCAGCGCGCCCGCCGCATCATCCACATGCATGCGATTGGCCCAGTGCACCGGATGCCGGGGCGCGCGGGCGCGTCCTTCACGCAGGCGCGCGATGAGTTGCAGGCGCCCCGGACCATACAGGCCGGCCAGCCTCAGCGACACGCTGGGCACAGGCTGCGCGGCCAGCCAGGCCTCGGCCTCGCACAGGATCTCTCCATTGAATGACAGCGGTCCGGTGGGCGTCAGTTCGTCCACCCAGGCGCCTTCGTGTTCGCCATACACCGCCGTCGACGACACCAGCACCACGCGCCGCAAGGTGGCCGGATCCAGCGCGGCCATCAGGTTGCGCAGGCCGTCGATGAACACGCCGCGATAGGCCTCGGGACTGCGCGCGCCGGGCGTGGGCAGGTAGGCCAGGTGCGTGATGCCGGGCGGCAGCGCGGCCAGGGTGGCAGGCTGGCGCAAATCGGCGGCGATCCAGGAAAGCGGGGCAGGGCCGGGCGGGAGGTTGCGGCGCAGCCCCCACACTTGTGCGCCTCGGGACGCCAGCAGGCGGGCGGCGCGCAGGCCGACGTCGCCGCAGCCGGCGATGAGGATTCTGTCGGAAGCGTTCATGGCGGCAAGAGGCATCGAGAGGCAGGCACGAGAGACAAAAGAGACAGGCTACCGCAACAGCCATGTCAACGGCACCGGCAACCATAGCCCAAGCCGGGGTTGCCTGCCATGGCCGCCACGCCTGGCATCGCGCTTGCAGCACTGGCGTTCAGCGCGCCGCTCGGGTCAAAATCCCGCTTATCCGACTCTGCTGCAAGGACTCACCGTGACACAGGAAACGCGCATCGACATCACCCGGACCCGGCGGGGCGAACTGGATTGCTGGCGCTTGCGCGTAGGCGACACCGAGGCCTGGGTGGCGGAGCAGGGCGCGCAGGTGCTCGGTTTCGGCCGGGACGGCCGACAGCCCGTGGTCTGGCTGAGCGATGCCGCGGCCCTGGAACCGGGCAAGTCGGTGCGAGGCGGCATTCCCGTGTGCTGGCCCTGGTTTGGCGAACTGGCGCGCAATCCCGCGGCCGTGCACGCAGGGGTGCCCGATGCCGCGCACGCGCCCGCCCATGGCCACGCGCGGACACGCGCGTGGCAGGTGCAGGACGCCCAGGCCCTGGCGGGCGAGGCCGCGGTCCTGACGCTGGCCCTGGCCGCCGAGGACGATGGACCCTGGCAAGGCCTGTCGGCACGCCTGGACGTGCGGCTCGACGCCGCCGGCCTGCGCGTGGCGCTGCACAGCCGCAACGGCAGCGGCCAGCCGCGCACCATCAGCCAGGCGCTGCACACCTATCTGCAGGTGGGCGACGTGCGCGACGTGCGGGTGCTGGGCCTGGAAGATGCCCGTTACCTGGACACGCTGGCAGGCTGGGTGGAAAAGCGCCAGGAGGGGCCGCTGCATTTCGACGGCGAGGTGGATCGCATCTATTACACCGGCTCGCCCTGCCTGGTGGTGGATGACACCGGCCTGGGCCGTCGCCTGGTGGTGGAAAGCGAGGGCTCGGGCAGCGCCGTCCTGTGGAATCCGCACATCGACAAGGCTCGACGCCTGTCGCAGTTCTCGCCCGATGCGTGGCAGCAGATGCTGTGCATCGAAACCGCCCGGGTCATGGATGATGCCCTGGTGTTGGCGCCTGGCGCCGCACACGAAATGGTGTTGCGCCTGTGGGAGGACGTCAGGCTTTGAGGGAAATCACCCCGGATAAAATGGAAAGCTCGGCATGACAGGAATGTGACATTTTCCCGTCCATTAGGCGGATAGAATGCGCCACTCTCCTCGGTCCCAAGTGAATCCCTGCCATGACGTCCCCCGCGATCCCGTCCGATACTCCTGAAGCCGTCCTGGCCGCCACGCAGCGCTGGGTGGAGCGCGCCGTCATCGGGCTGAACCTCTGTCCCTTCGCCAAGAGCGTGCAGGTCAAAGGGCAGATCCATTACGAAGTGAGCGCCGCCATCAACCGCAAGCAGGTGGCCCAGGACCTGCAACGCTTGCTGGAAACGGTGGCCGACGCCGACCCGCAAGCGATGGACACGGCGCTGCTCATCGTGCCCGACGCGCTGTCGGACTTCCTGGACTACAACGATTTCCTGGATGTGGCCGAAGACCTGCTGGCGGCCATGGCGCTCGATGGCGTGCTGCAGGTGGCCAGCTTCCATCCGCAATACCAGTTCGCCGACGCGGGGCCGGACGACATCGAGAACTACACCAACCGTTCGCCGTATCCGATCTTCCACATCCTGCGCGAAGACAGCCTGGATCGCGCGGTGGAGTCCAACCCGGACGCGGCGGAAATCTATCTGCGCAACCAGCAAACGCTGCGCCGCCTGGGCCGGGAAGGCTGGGAAAGACTGATGGAGGCGCCCGAAGCGGCCTCCTGTCCGCACGCCAAGCGGGATTGACTCCCCGCGTGATCAGGCCTTGGCGGACGCGGCAGGCGCCGCGCCGCCGAAGAAGCGCGCCCGCATTTCCCCGATCCCCAGCATCTCCAGCAGGTTCTCCAGCCGTTCCGTGGCCTTCTTGCGGGGCAGGTTTTTGTAACTGGCGATGATCAGCTCGTTCTTCATCGAGTGCTCCCAGCCCACCAGCTCGGTGACCGTGACCTGGTAGCCGTGCGCCTCCAGCTGCAGGCTGCGCAGCACGTTGGTGGCCTGGCTGCCGAACTCCCGCGTGTGCAGCGGGTGGCGCCACAACTCGGCCAGGGCGGACGCGCCCAGCGACATCTGCTTGCGGCGGCGCAGGACGCCCGCCACCTCGGCCTGGCAGCAGGGCACGATCACGATGTGCCTGGCTTCCTTGGCCAGCGCATAGCGGATGGCGTCGTCGGTGGCGGTGTCACAGGCATGCAGCGCCGTCACGATGTCCACCTGCGCGGGCAGCCTGGGCGAATCGATGGCCTCGGCGGCCGACAGGTTCAGGAAGGACATCCCCTGGAAACCCGCCCGGCGCGCGAGATCCTGCGCGCTGGCCACCAGTTCCGGCCGGGTCTCGATGCCATACAGATGCGAGGCATCCTTCAACTGCTTGAAGTACAGGTCGTACAGGATGAAGCCCAGATACGACTTGCCCGAGCCGTGGTCCACCAGCGTGATGCCGTCGCGGTCCTGCTTCAGGTCCTTCAGCAGCGGTTCGATGAACTGGAACAGGTGATAGACCTGCTTGAGCTTGCGCCGGCTGTCCTGGTTCAGCTTGCCGTCGCGGGTCAGGATGTGCAGGGCCTTGAGCAGTTCGACGGACTGATCGGGACGGATGTCGGGCGCGGAGGACATGAGGGGGAAGGGCAGTAGGGAAGACAGCAAGTTTACTCAATGCGACGGGGCGGGCCCGCCCGCACTGGGGCGTTTCGGAGGAAAAACCACGCAGAACCAGTGCCTGTGCGGTTTACAAACGGAATCCTTCGCATGCGCTTGGAAGGCACGGATGACCGGGGTGGGGTTCTACAGTGGCCTCACACCTGCGCGCATCGGGCGTCGCGCCGCTACTTTCCGCCAAGCGGCCGGACAGGTGCATCGAGGAGACCGGACCATGCCGCCCAAACTTGCCACCCCCGATCCCACGCATGCCGCACGGCATGCGCGTTCCAGTCCTCCTCCCTTGATGCCCACGGGACGGCGCATGCCGACGCAGGCCGAGACGGCCGCGCGCGCGCGCGCCGCGGCGCCGATTCCGCTGACCCTGGGCGTCAATGGCGAGGACCTGCATTGCGAGGTGGACCCGCGCACGACGCTGCTGGATTGCCTGCGCGACCACCTGGGCCTGACGGGCACCAAGAAAGGTTGCGACCACGGCCAGTGCGGTGCCTGTACGGTGCACATCAACGGCCGGCGCACCAATGCCTGCCTGGTGCTGGCGGCCTGCCACCAGGGTGACGAGATCACGACGATCGAAGGCCTGGGCACGCCCGAGGCCTTGCATCCCTTGCAGGAAGCCTTCGTGGAGTACGACGGCTACCAGTGCGGGTATTGCACCGCGGGCCAGATCATGTCGGCCGAGGCGCTGATGCGCGAGCCCTGTGGCCCCGCCGACGCCGATGTGCGCGAGGCCATGAGCGGAAACATCTGCCGCTGTGGCGCCTATTCCAATATCGTGGCCGCCATCCAGCATGTGCGCGGTCCGCGCAAGGACTGAGCCAGGAGGCCCCGCATGCAAGCTTTCCATCTCAGCCACAGCCGCGGCGTCAGCGACGCGCTGCGCGCGGCTGGCCGCGCCCGTGCGGCGGGGCAATCCCACGCCTTCCGCTTCCTGGCGGGCGGCACGACCTTGCTGGACCTGATGAAGCTCGAGGTCGAGACGCCGCTGGAGGTCCTGGACATCAGCCGCCTGCCTCTGACGGACATCACCGAGCGTCCCGACGGCGGCCTGGACATCGGCGCGATGGTCCGCAATGCCGACCTGGCGCATCATCCAGCCATCCTGGCCGCGTATCCGGTGCTGTCCCAGGCCTTGCTGGCCGGCGCGTCGCCGCAATTGCGCAACATGGCGACCACCGGGGGCAACCTGATGCAGCGCACGCGCTGCGTGTATTTCCGCGACACCGCGACGGCCTGCAACAAGCGGGAGCCGGGCAGCGGCTGTTCCGCCATCGAGGGATACCACCGCAACATGGCGGTGTTGGGCACCAGCGAGCATTGCGTGGCGGCGCATCCTTCGGACATGGCGGTGGCACTGGTGGCCCTCGATGCCACGGTGGTGCTTGAAAGCGAGCGTGGCGCCCGGCGCCTGCCGGTCTCCGACTTTTTCCTGTTGCCGGGCAGCACGCCGCAGCACGAGCATGCGTTGGCGCAGGATGAACTCATCACGGGCATCCGCCTGCCTCCGCCCGTGCTGCAGGGCCGATCCGTCTATCTGAAGCTGCGGGATCGCGCTTCCTATGAGTTCGCGCTGGCCTCGGCGGGCGTGGTTCTGGCCCAGCGCGCCGGCGTGCTCAAGCACGTGCGGATTGCACTGGGCGGGGTCGGCGCCAAGCCTTGGCGCTCACCCGAGGCCGAAGCCGTGCTGCTTGACCGCGCGCCTACGGAGAGTCTGATCCGCACTGCCGCAGAGGCGGCCTTGCGCGATGCTCGGCCTTTGCCGGAGAACGCATTCAAGGTAGAGCTGGCGAAACGCTGCCTGATGCATGCCTTGAGCCGTGCCGTGGCTGAAGGACGCGGGGTGCGGCCATGAACGCGCCGGACAGGAAGGCCATGGCGGCGATGGTGGGCGCGGGGCATTCCCGCGTGGACGGCGCGCTGAAGGTGACGGGGCGGGCCGACTACACCGCCGACCAGCGCCTGGAAGGCATGGTCCACGCCCTGCCGGTAGGCGCGACGATTGCGCGCGGCACCGTCAGGCAGGTGGATACCGCAAGCGCGGCGGCCATGCCCGGCGTGATCAAGATCTACACGCGCCACAACATAGGCAAGCTGCATCGCGTCGACAAGGACAGCGGGGTGACCGTCGATGAGCACCGTCCGCCCTTGCACGACGACCTGGTGCGCTATTACGGGCAGTACGTCGCCCTGGTCGTGGCCGACACGTTCGCGCACGCGAAGGCGGCGGCCGACGCCGTGACCGTGGTCTATGACGCCGAGGCCCCCGATGTCGGCATGGAGGCGCAACCCGGTGAGTCGGGCGAGGTGGACAGCGAGCGCGGCGACCCCGACGCGGCCTATTCGCGCGGCGAGGTCAGGCTCGACCAGTCATATTCCACGCCCGTCCACGCTCACAACCCCATCGAATTGCACGCAAGCGTGGCCGTCTGCAAGGACGGCCACTACACGCTGTACGAAACCTCGCAAGCGGTGGTCAATCACCGCGCCGCCATGGCCCAGATGCTGGGCGTGCCTGTCGAGCGGGTGCGGGTCATCACGCATTACCTGGGGTCGGGTTTCGGCGGCAAGCTGTGGCCATGGACGCATGCCGTGCTGGCCGCTGCCGCTGCCCGGGATCTTGGCCGGCCGGTGAAGCTGGAGATCACGCGCCAGATGATGTTCCAGACGGTGGGCCATCGCAGCCACACGCGCCAGCGCATCCGCCTGTCGGCCACGCGCGCGGGACGCCTCAGTTCCCTGCGCCACGACTTTCTGTATTACGCCTCGCGCTTCGACCATATGAAGGAAAACTGCGGCGAGGCCACGCCCTACCTGTACAGCGTGCCCAACCTGAGGGTGCGCAGCCGTTACGAGCGCCGGGACATGGCCCCGGCCACCTCCATGCGGGGGCCGGGCGCCGTGCCCGGGCTCTTCGCGCTGGAGTCGGCAATCGACGAACTCGCCTGTGAGCTCGGGATGGACCCGGTGGCGTTGCGGCTGATGAACGAGCCGCAGGAAGATGAAAGCCTGGCGGTGCCGTTCTCGACCCGGCACCTGGTTGAATGCCTGACAGTGGGGGCCCGCCGTTTCGGTTGGGACCGGCGCACGCGGGGCGTGGGTTCCATCCGGCGTGGGGATGAGATCCTGGGCTGGGGCGTGGCCAGCGCCTCATGGCTGGCGAAGCGCCTGCCGGCGCAGGTCAGGGTGACCCTGCGCACGGACGGCACCGCGGAGGTTGCCAGCGCCACCCAGGACCTGGGCACCGGCACCTATACGGTGTTGGCGCAGATGGTGGGAGAACTGACTGGGTTGCCCTTGTCTCGCATCACGGTCAGGCTGGGCGACACGGACCTGCCGCCCGGGCCCTTGTCCGGCGGCTCGATGGCAACGGGCTCGTTGGTGCCGGCCGCTGCCCAGGCCACCCGCGCGGCCATCGCCCAGGCATTGGGCCAGGCCGTGAAGAGGAAGGACGGGCCTTATCATGGCCGGAGCACCGCGGACCTGGTCTTCGAGGCAGGGAAGATCCGCGCCACCGATGCAGCGGATTCCGCAGGCGTGCGCTTCGAAACCCTGCTGGCGGAATCCGCCGTCGGCGAGGGCAAATCCGGTTCCAGCGACGACGATGCCGATGCGGGCAAGCTGTCGCTGCATTCCTATGGCGCGCATTTCGTCGAGGTAGCCTGGCAGCCGGAGATCGCCCGCCTGCGGGTGTCCAGGGTGGTGACAGTGATTGATGCGGGCCGCATCATCAACCCCAAGACCGGGCGCAACCAGATCGAAGGCGCGCTCATCATGGGCGTCGGCATGGCGCTGCTGGAGGAAACCCGCTACGACGCGCGCAACGGCGCGCCTGTCACCAGCAACCTGGCGGACTATCTGGTTGCGACGCATGCGGATGCCCCGGCCATCGACGTGGTCTTCCTGGATCACCCGGACACCGCCCTGAATGAGCTGGGGGCACGTGGTATCGGAGAAATCGGCTTGGCAGGATTCGCCGCCGCGGTGACCTCGGCGGTGCATCACGCAACGGGCGTGCGGGTACGGGAGCTGCCTGTGCATATCGAGGATCTGCTCAAGGCTGCCCCGTCCCGATAAGAACGAACAGTCAGCTTATTGTCAGCATCCTCGCCTATCCCCACGTCATGTGGGGATAAGCTTATGCGGCGCGGGCAGGGTGGCTACAATTCTCCCCAACCCCTCGCCGGTGTCACCGCGTCGTCAAGACGCCGGGTGCGCCGGCGCCTTCGTTTTTCCTCCGATCCTCCCCCCGACCGACATTCCGATCGCAACACCAAGGAGGCTGCGTGCAGCCCGTCATTTCCGTCCAGAATCTCACCAAGGTCTACGCCTCGGGCCACCAGGCGCTGAAACCCATCAACCTGGAGATCGCGCGTGGCGAGATCTTCGCCTTGCTCGGCCCCAACGGCGCGGGCAAGACCACGCTCATCAGCATCCTCTGTGGCATCGTCACGCCGACCAGCGGCCAGGTCATGGCCGACGGCCATGACATCGTGCGTGACTACCGCGCGGCGCGTGCCGCCATCGGCCTGGTGCCGCAGGAACTCACCACCGATGCCTTCGAAACCGTGTGGGACACGGTCAGCTTCAGCCGCGGCCTGTTCGGCAAGCCGAAGAACCCGGCCCACATCGAGAAGGTCCTGCGCGACCTGTCCTTGTGGGACAAGCGCGATGCGCGCCTGCGCACGCTGTCGGGCGGCATGAAGCGCCGCGTGATGATCGCCAAGGCGCTGTCGCACGAGCCGCGCATCCTGTTCCTGGACGAGCCCACCGCGGGCGTCGACGTCGAGTTGCGCCGGGGCATGTGGGAGATGGTGCGCCAGCTGCGCGAGAAAGGCGTCACCATCATCCTGACCACGCACTACATCGAAGAGGCCGAGGAAATGGCCGACCGCATCGGGGTGATCCGCCAGGGCGAGATCATCCTGGTCGAGCGCACGGCCGCGCTGGTGGAAAAACTGGGCAAGAAGCAATTGACGCTGTACCTGGAGCAGCCGCTGGCCGCCGTGCCCGCGGCCCTGGCCAGCGAGCAGCTGGAGCTGGCCGCCGAAGGCCACGAGCTTGTCTATACCTATGACAAGGAAGGCGGGGGCGGCGGCATTGCCGCGCTGCTGCAGCGCCTGGCGGCCGAGGGCATCGGCTTCAAGGACCTGCGCACCTCGCAAAGCTCGCTGGAGGAAATCTTCGTGGGTCTGGTACACCAGCCCGCCGCCTCGTCACAGTCTTCGCAACAAGGTCAGCAATCATGAACCTGCACGGCATCCGCGCCATCTACCTGTTCGAGATGGCCCGCACCTGGCGCACGCTGATGCAAAGCATCGCCTCGCCTGTGTTGGCCACGTCGCTCTACTTCATCGTGTTCGGCTCGGCCATCGGCTCGCGCATGGTGGAAATCAACGGCATCAGCTACGGCGCCTTCATCATTCCCGGCCTGATCATGCTGTCGCTGCTGAACGAAAGCATCTCCAATGCGGCCTTCGGCATCTACATGCCCAGGTTCTCCGGCACCATCTATGAAGTCCTGTCCGCGCCGATCTCGTATATGGAGATCGTGATCGGCTATGTGGGCGCCGCGGCCAGCAAGTCCATCCTGATCGGGCTCATCATGCTGGCCACCGCAAGAGCCTTCATTCCGTTCAGCATCGAGCACCCGATCTGGATGCTGTGCTTCCTGCTGCTCACGGCCATCACCTTCAGCCTCTTCGGCTTCATCATCGGCGTGTGGGCCGACGGCTTCCAGAAGCTGCAGATCGTGCCCATGCTGATCGTGACGCCGCTGACCTTCCTGGGCGGCAGCTTCTATTCCATCGACATGCTGCCGCCTTTCTGGCAGAAGGTCACGCTGCTGAACCCGGTGGTGTATCTGGTGAACGGCTTCCGCTGGAGCTTCTATGGCGTGTCTGACGTTGCCGTGGAAATCAGCCTGGCCATGACGCTGGTCTTCCTGGCGGCTTGCCTGCTGGCGGTGCGCTGGATCTTCAAGACCGGCTACCGCCTGAAGAACTGATCGCCGTGCGCGGCCTGCCCGCGGCTGCGCGTCATGCCAGCCGCGGGATGACCATCGGCCGCCCGCTCTCCGGATCGGGCATGACCCGGCAGTCCAGGTCGAACACCGTGCGCATGGCGTGTTCCGTCACGATCTCGTCTGCCGGGCCGCGCGCCATCACCTTGCCTGCGCGCATCATCACCACGGTCCCGGCGTGGCGGAAGGCCAGGTTGAGATCGTGCAGCACCACCACCAGCGTGCGGCCCGCCCGGTTCAGGCGGGTGCAGAGCGCCAGCAGGTCCACCTGGTGGCGGATGTCTAGGAAGGTGGTGGGCTCGTCGAGCAACAGCAGCGGCGCGCGCTGCGCCAGCACCAGCGCCAGCCAGGCGCGCTGGCGCTGCCCCCCCGACAACACATCCAGGGACTGGTCCGCCAATGCCGAGAGGTCGGTATCGGCCAGGGCGTTGCGCACCGCAAGCTCGTCTTCATCCGACCATTGGCGCAGCAGCGTCTGGTGCGGATAGCGGCCGCGCGCCACGAGGTCGAAGACCGTGACGAGTTCGGGCGCCACGGGGCTTTGCGGAAGATAGGCCAATTGACGCGCCGCTTCCTTGCGGCGCATCGCAGCCATGGGTTTGCCCCCCAGGATGATTTCCCCGGCGCTGGGCGCCAGGGCGCCGCTCAAGGCGCGCAGCAGGGTCGATTTCCCACAGCCGTTGGGACCCACTATCGCCGTGAAAGAGCCCGGCGGCGCGCTCAGCGAGACCTCCCGCAAGGCATCGTGCCTGCCATAGCGGACGGACAGGCCGTGAGCCTCGAGCAAGGGGGGAGGATGGGCGAGAGGGGAAGCAACCAGGGTCATGCGGAAGCCTTGCGCCATTCGGCGATGAGAAGGTATGCCAGATAGACGCCGCCGATGCCGGCTGTGAGCACGCCCACGGGCAGGCCCTGGCCGCCCGTGAGATGGCGCGCCGAGAGATCCGCGGCGCCCAGCAACACGGCGCCCGTCAGCGCGGCCGTGATGGGCAAGGGCCCGCCCCGGCGCACGCAGCGGCGGGCGATCTGGGGCGCGGCCAGGGCAATGAAGGCGACGGGGCCGGCCACGCTGACGGCCACTGCGGCGGCGACCACGCCCAGCAGGATGGCAATGCCGCGCGTGGCGCGCGGTGGTGCGCCCAGTGCGGTGGCCAGCCCGTCGCCCATTTCCAGGAGCGCCAGGCGGCGTGCCTGTGCCAGCGCCAGCAAGGCCATGGGCAGGCAGGCCGCGGCCAGCAAGTGGACGTCTCGCCAGGTGCTGCCCGCCACGCTGCCGTTGAGCCAGGCAGCAGCCAGATAGGCCTGTTCCCGGCGCAGGTTGGACAGGCCGAACTGCACGAAGGCGAAGGCCAGCGCACCGACGGCGATCCCCGCGATGACCATGCGTTGCGGTGCCGAAAAGCCCGCGCCCGAACTGGCATAGACGGCGGCCGTGGCAATGAAGGCGCCCGACACGGCGCCGACCGCCAGGGGAACCACGCCTGGCCACAGCATGGACACGGCGACGGCGCCCGCCGATGCGCCCGCTGTCAGGCCGATGACGTCGGGGCTGCCCAGGGGGTTGCGCGTGATGCTCTGAAACAGCGTGCCCGACAGCCCCAGCGCGGCCCCTGCGCCCAGGGCCACCAGCGTGCGGGGCAGGCGGACGGTGTGCACCAGCCACTGTTCCAGCGTGGTGCCGCCACCGCCCAGCACGCGCAGCAGCCCATCCAGGTCCAGTCCGGGGCCCGCCAGCACGCCTGCCAGGGCGATGGCGCCAGCCAGGCACAGCAGCAGGCTGCAGTAGACGACCGTGCGCAAAAAGAAGGGCAGCGAGACGTGCCGCCCGATGCGCAGGCATTGGCGCGTCGGCAGGCCCTCGTTCGGCGGTGGGCGACTGGCGCTCATGCCGAGGTCCTTGCCGAACGCCGCAGGGCCGCCAGCAGGAAGGGCGCGCCCAGCAGTGCGACGATGACGCCCGTCAGCACTTCCGCGGGGGCGCGCAGCACGCGCGCCAGGATGTCGGCGACGAGCATCAGGATCGGCCCCAGCAGCGCGCAATACAGCATCAGCCAGCGCTGGTCGGCGCCGGCCAGGCGGCGCGCCAGGTGAGGCACCGCCAGGCCCACGAAGGCAATGGGCCCCACGGCGGCGGTGGCGGCCGCGGCCAGCAGCGTCATGCAGAACAGCCCCAGCAGGCGGACCAGGCCTGCCCGGGCGCCAAGGGCGCTGGCCAGCGTGCCGCCCAGCGTCAGCAGGTTCAGGGCGCGCGCGAGCAGCGCGGCCAGCGCCAGCCCGGCAGCCACATAGGGCACGGCCTGCCAGGCGGCCTGCAGGCTGTGGCCGGACAGGGAGCCGATGGCCCAGAAGCGATAGACGTCGAAGATGTCGTTGCGCACCAGCGCCACGGCCTGCACGAAGGCGAAGAGCACGGCATTCAGCGCCGCGCCCGTCAGCACCAGGCGGGCGGGATTCAAGCGGCCGCGTCCGCCTGCGCCGACCAGGTGCACGACCGCCGCGGCAGCCAGGGCGCCTGGCAGGGCGGCCCAGAATGGATGCGCCGGCATGCTGCCCGCGATCAGTGCCGTGCCGACCAAGGACGCCGCCGCGCCCGCGTTCACGCCCAGGAGGCCCGGGTCTGCAAGCGGATTGCGGGTAAGCGCCTGCGCGATCGCGCCTGATACGGCCAGCGCCGCGCCGGTCAGGATGGCCAGCACCGTGCGCGGCACGCGCGACGCGACGATCAGGGAAAGGTAGCTGTCGTCGGGCTGGGTCAGCGCCTGCCAGACGGCGGCCGGGCCCAGGGTGCGAGAGCCCAGCGCCAGGCTGGCCAGTGCACAGGCCAGCAAGCCAAGCAGGGCGGCCGGAAGGCAGAGAGCATGAAGAGGGCGATGAGGCACGGAAAACAAGCAGCGATGGCGCGGTCAGCAGGGCTTCACGGAGACGATGCACGCTCGGCTGCCTGGGCCAATTGCGGACCCAGTCGGTCCAGCATCCAGGCAATCGCCAGCGGCGCACCCGAAGACGATGCCATGACCAGGCCCGGGTCGTCCAGTGCGACGTAGGCGCCTCGCCGCACGGCCGGAATGCTGGCAAAGAGCGGCACCGCCGCCACCTTGTCGCGTTCCTGCGCGTTATAGAACCAGGACACCAGCACGTCGACGTCGGCCAGCCGGTCCGCGTGCTCGAAGCCCAGATAGTGCGCGAAATGGCCGCCGCTGGCGCGCAGGTCGCGCACGGCGGGCGCCAGTGTCAGGCCCATGGCCGAGAGCGTGTCCACGCGCGGGTCGCCTGGCACGTAGGCCGCGAAGTTGCCCGAGCCGAGATCCGCGCGCACATAGGCGAAGGACTTGCCTTGCAGCACGGGCCATTTTTTGGCGGCTTGCGCCAGGGCGTCATGGATGTCTTGCTTCACAGCTTCGGCCTTGGCCGTCTTGCCCAGCGCGGCTGCGCTCAGGTCCACCTGCGTGGGGACGGGCGTCAGGTAAGGCGCGTCGGGATAGCCCACCACGGGCACGAAAGCCGACAACTGCCGGAACGCCTGGGCGCTCATGCCGCTGAACGGCGCCAGCACGAGATCGGGCTGCAGCGCGATGATGCGCTCGACGTCCAGCTCGGGATACATGCGGATGGTCTCGGGCAGCGACTTGCCTTGCCGCTCCAGCGCCTGGCGTACCCACGGCCAGTAGCCGTCGGCATCGCCGCCCCAGTCGGCACGGCCCACGCCCACGGGCGCCACGCCCAGCGCCAGGGCCAGGTCGTCGGCTCCCAGGCCCAGCGTGATGACGCGCCTGGGTGGCGCAGGGATGACGGCATCGCCCAGTGCGGTGGTCAGCGTCAGCGGGAAACCGGTGGCGTCGGCCCCGGCAACCGTGGGCGCCGACGAAGTACCGGCGCCATCCGCCGCCGGCGCAGGGGATGGCGCGCTGGAAGCCTCTGTGGCCGATGCCGGTGGCGTGTCCTTGCCGCCATCGCCGCACGCGGCAAGAACAGCGGCCAGGAAGCCCGCCAGCAGCAGGCGCGGCCATGCCGCGCCGTGTTTCAAGCGGCCACCCCTCATGCCGGGCGGCCTTCGGACAGGGGCTGCATCAATACTGGGCCCTCAAGGAAAGCATCACGTTGCGCGGCGCGCCATACCAGCCCTGGTTATAGAAGCCGATCTGCGAGTAGTACTTCTTGTCGAAGAGGTTGTTCACGTTCAGCGTGGCCGAGACCTTGTCGGTGAAGTCGAAGCGTGCCATGGCGTTGACCAGCGCGTAGCTGCCTTGCTGCACGTTCACGCGGCGATTGCCCGGTGCGGTTGCGAGCTGGTACATCCGATTCTGCCAGTCCACGCCGCCGCCGATGGTCAGGCGGTTCAGCTCACCTGGCAAGCGATATGTCGTATACAGCTTGAACAGGCTGCGCGGCTTGCTGGTGTTGATCGGGTTGTCGTTGGCGTCCTTGGCGACGAAGGTGGTGTAGCTGGTGGCCACGTTCCAGCCCTCCGTGACCTCGCCTGCGAGCTCCAGTTCCAGCCCGTTGACCTTGGCACCCTTCACCGCGCGGTAGGCACTCTGGTTCGTGGTGCCGGTGACCAGGTTGCCGGTGGCTTCGGCCAGATTCTCCTGTTCGGTACGGAAGAGGGAGATGCCGCTCGTCAGCAGGCCGTTCATGTGGGCACCCTTCAGGCCGATCTCATAGCTCTTGCCGGTGACCGGGGGCAGGATTTCGCCCGCTTCGGTCCGGTAGTTCTGCGGCTTGAAGATTTCCGTGTAGCTGGCGTAGGCGGTGAAGGTATCGTTCAGGTCGACCAGCAGGCCGGCGTACGGAACAAACTCGTTCTTGTGGGAATACTGGCGTCGCGCGCCGAAGTAGTTCTGGTTGGTTTCCCAGTTGCTGAGGCGGCCGCCCACGATGAGCTTGACCGGATCGGCCAGCGAAAAGCGGCTCACGATGTAGCCACCGCTTTGCTTGTTGTCCAGGTCATCGGCCTGGGTTTTGGTGGACGACCAATTGGGCTCGGGGGTCAGGTCCTGGTCCCACTGGAAGTAGTTCGTCTGGCCGGGAAGGGGGAGCAGGGCGCGGTATTGCGGGAAGGCGACGTGGTCTTCGGAGCGCATGTAGCCAACCGCCAGCTCGTGCTCGCGACCGAACAGCTGGAACGGGCCCGACAGCGTCAGGTTGAGCGCATTGCGGCGCACGTGGCCGTCGTAATGGCTGAAGGACGGCGCGGCGCTCATGATGCCGGTGGCCCGGTCGGGATAGCCGCCGCGGAAGACCTGCTTCATGGTCGCGTCGGTCAAGGACTGGCTGTACGCGACACGTGCCTTCCAGTTGTTGGCGAACGTATGGCTCAGGTCGAGGAAGCCCGTGGTGGTGTCATTCTCGGCACGGGCCCAGCCGGCGTTGTTCGAGGCGGTGCGACCGAAATCCGTGCGCGTGCCGTCGCTGTAGAACAGCGGGAAGCCGCTGCCGAACCCGTTGTACGCGCTGGACTGGTAGGACACGCCACCGGTCAGTTCGGTCGATCGTGTGAGGTCTGCGGTAATGACGCCATAAAGCGTCCGCCCGCGCGACTCCTGCAAGGCGGTATAGCTGTCCGAATCGGAGTACGCCGCGACCAGCCGGCCACGGATCCGGCCATTCTCGGACAGCGGAGAGGAAATATCGGCATAGCCGCGCTTGAAATCCCAACTGCCCACGGAGACACCGCCCGACAAGGCGAAGTCGCGCAGGGGGCGCTTGCGGACATAGTTGACCGCGGCCGAGGGATTGCCGGCGCCAGTCATGAGGCCGGTGGCGCCGCGCACGACTTCGACGCGGTCGAACACGGCCAGATCCAGGTTGCTTTCGCCAAAGGCCCAGGGCGACAGGTTCGGTTGCGTCAGACCGTCGAACTGATAGTTGTCGATGTCGAAGCCGCGGGCGGAGAAGGAGTAGCGGTTGGTGTCGCTGCGGGTCACCGAGACGCCGGGCGCGCTTTGCAGGGCGTCGGAGGTCGTCTGCAGGCCGCGGTCGTCCATCTGCTGGCGCGTGATCACGCTGACCGACTGCGGGGTCTCTCGCGGGGACAGCGACAGGCCCGTGGCCGTGCTCATCGCATTCGTCGTGTACGAGCGCGTGGTCTCGGTCACGCCGAGGCTGTCGGCGGTGACGGTCACGGCCTGGAGCTGGCCCGGCTGCTGCGCGGTGGCACTGCTTTGGGCCTGGGCGACGCCGGCGGCCAGCACCAGGGCGGTGTTGACCAGGAGAACCAGGGGGCGCACACGGAACGGCGCGCCAGAAGATACGAGCGGCATGCTTGCCTTCTCCAGCGATGGTATTAGGGATGGAACTGTTAATGAGAATTATTGTTTTTGTTGGATTTGCTTACGTATCGCTAAGCGCACGATCCCTATGCCAAACGCCGAAATTGCTATCCCGTCTGCGTGGCGCCGATGGCGCTACCCCGTCGGTGCAACATCACCCATCCCGCCGCGCTGAGCGCCACGCAGGCCAGCATCGCCAGCGCCATGCGCAGGGGCTGGCCATAGACCAGCGGGACGCACCAGCCGCTGATGACTGAAAACCCCATCATCTGGACGAAACCCAGCAGGGAGGCCGCCGTGCCGGACAAGGCCGGCGCGCGCGCCAGGATCCGCAAGGTCAGGGCCGGCATGACCATGGCCAGGCCGCTGGTGAAGATCGAGGGGAAGACCACCGCCCAGGGCAGGGCGGGCGCGGGCACGCTTGCCAGATAGACGGCATTGGCCGCGCAGCTGCCCGCCATCAGCAGGTAGGCGGTGAGGATCAGGCGTCCATCGGTCCAGCGTTCTGCCATGCGCGCCGCGAAGAAGGCGCCGGCCATGGCGCCGATCACGAGCGGCACGAACAAGGTGGCGAAGGCGGTTTCCGGCAGGCCCAGCGTGCCGGTGATGAAGTCTGGCGCGCCACCGATGAGAAAGGCCTGGCCGGCCACCAGCAGGCTGGCTGCCAGCGTCATGCCCAGGTAACGGCCGTCACGCAGCAGGCTGAGCAGGTTGCCGCCCAGCACGCGCCAGGACAGCGGCTGGCGGCGTTCCGGCGGCAGCGTTTCGGGCAGCCGGGTGCCGCACAGCAACAGGGCGGCCAGCGCCAGCGCCGTGAGCATCAGGAAGACGGCGCGCCAGCCCTGGTTGGCGGCCAGATGGCCGCCGATGATGGGCGCGAGCGCGGGCGAGACGTTGAACACCATGACGACATAGGACATGGTGCGGCGCGCCACCGCGCCGGTGTAGCAATCCCGCACGATGGCCTGGCCCACCACCAGCCCGGCGCCCGCGGAGAACCCCTGCAGGGCGCGGCCCGCCAGCAGCCAGTCGAAGGTGGGCGCCAGGGCGGCGACCAGCGACCCCGCGATATAGACGAGCAGCGTCGCGACGATGACCCGGCGCCGCCCGAACGAGTCCGACAGCGTGCCGTGCAGCAGCAGCATCGTGGCGTAGGCCGACATATAGACGCCCAGCGTCTGCTGCACGGCTTCCTGCGGAACGTCGAACTCCCGCCCCAGCGCGCCGAAGGCAGGCAGATAGGCGTCGATCGTGGCGGGTGCGACGCAGGCCAGCAGGCCCAGCATCAGCACCATGACGGGATAGGAGGGGAGAGAGGAACGCGGCACGGCCGTCTTTGCATCCAGGTCGGGCGCTCCGGGAAAAGGAGCGGGCCCCGCATGGTGGCGTCCGAGGGGCCGGCCGGGGGATGCACACCGCCGCTGGATGTTTGGCAAATGCCAGAGATCGCGTCAGGGTCTTTTCGGAGGGCGGACGCGGCAGCGCCTGGCGAGGCCAGGTGCTGGCGGAATCAGCTCAGTTCGCTGGGCGCGATGCCGTAACGCTCGCGAAACGCCGTCGCGAAATTGGTGGCGTGGCGGTAACCGACGAAATGCGCCGCCTGCTGCACGCTCCAGCCCTGGGCCAGTTGCTCGCGCGCCACTTCGAGCCGGCGTTCGCGCAGCCAGGTGAAGACCGAACGGTGGTAGGTGGCCTGGAACTTGGCCCGCAAGGTGCTGGGGCTCATGCAGGCCAGGCGCGCCAGGTCTTCCAGCGTATGGTCTTCGCCGGGCGCGTGATACAGGCGCTCGCGCACCCGTTCCAGCAACTGGCGGTCACGCGCGGAGGTCTGCGTTTCCTGCGCCGGCGCCTGGGAGAAGTCGGCCAGGGCATGGGCCAGCAACTGCATGCTGACGCCATCGCGCAGCAGGCCGTGCAGCGACCCTTGCCAGGTGCTGTCCAGCAATTGCTCGATGGCCTGGATCATGTGGGTCTGCACCGGCCAGCGGCGCAGGCGCAAGCCGGGCGCACGCAGGGCCTGGGCGATCATCTCGCTCAGTTGCGGGTCGCCGGCGCCGGCCGGGTCGCTCAGCGACACGTTGACGCTGCGCATGCGCTGGCCCGCCGGATGCACGCCGGTCATCGAGACCGCGTCGCCATAGACGGCGCTCAGGCCGCTCTGGGCCACCATGCGCACGTCGTCATGCTTGTCGAGCAGCGCCTGCGCCTGCCCTTGCAGCATGACGATGGTGGAAAACTGGGGGTGCATCACCGAGGTCGCTTCGTAGTGGTGATGCGCGATGATGTCCGACAGCACGAGCGTCAGGCCGGGCCGGATCGAGAACTCCTGGACGCGCCCCTCCGCCACGCACACATCATCGATGGTGTCGCGCGTGCCGGAGAGCTGGGGGAGGCGATAGCGGAAGCCCGCCTCGCTGCCCATCCGGTTGAAATCGGCAACCGTGAATCGGGTCATGGGGTTCAGATGCTGGGTCTGCGCGCCGGCGGCGCGGACAGTGCGATCAGGGATTTGAGAATAGCATATATTCTCATTTGAAACGACGATGGGATCCGTCGACGGCAGATTGGCGCGCGGGTGCTTCATGGCGGTTTCCTGTCCGGTTGGTTTCAGGCGGCGGCGTCGCCCAGGTGCTCGCCCATCGTGCGGCGATACCACTCGTGGAAGTGCAGCATGCCGTCCTCCATGGGCGACTGGTAGGGCCCGCTCTCGGAGGTGCCGCGCTTGAGCAGCGCCAGCCGGCCGGCGTCCATGCGCTCGCCGATCTCGTCATCCTCGATGGCGGTTTCCATGTAGGCCGCGCGCTGCGCCTCGACGAACTCCCGCTCGAAGAGCGCGATTTCCTCCGGGTAATAGAATTCGGCCACGTTCAGGGTTTCCTGCGGCCCTTGCGGATACAGGGTCGACAGCACCAGCACGTGCGGATACAGCTCGATCATGTGGGTCGGGAAATAGGTGACCCAGATCGCGCCGAAATCCGGCGCCGTGCCCGAGCGGAAGCCCATCAGCTTGTCGTGCCATTCGCGATAGATGTCCGAGCCCGGCTTTTCCAGTTCTTCATGCACGCCCACGCGCTGCAGGCTGTACTGATCGGCGAATTCCCAGCTCAGGTCGTCGCAGGTCACGAACTTGCCCAGCCCTGGATGGAAGGGGCCGACGTGGTAGTCCTCCAGGTAGACCTCGATGAAGGTCTTCCAGTTGTAGTGACAGTGGTGTACTTCCACGTGGTCCAGCACGTAGTCCGAGAAATCGAACTCCGGCCGCGAGAACAGCGGCGCCATGTCCTGGGCCGGGTCGCGCGGGCCCTCGAAGAGCAGGCCATGGCAGTTCTTCATCGGAAAGCGCGGCAGGTTCATGCAGGGCGTGCTGGGGAACTGGGGCGCGCCCAGGATCTCGCCACGGTCGTTGTAGGTCCAGCGGTGCAGCGGGCAGACGATGTTGCCGCCGCTGGCACGCAGGTTGCCCGCCGGGTTCGCCGGGCCGGTCACGTCGCCCGTCTCGCCGCCCAGGATCAACGCCTGGCGGTGGCGGCAGACATTCGAGACCAGTTCCACGCCGTTGGGGTTGCGCACCAGCACGCGCCCGCCTTGCTCATGCGCCAGGCGGCGCCAGTCGCCCAGCTCGGGCACCAGCTTCTCGTGGCCCACGTACTGGGCGTTGCGCTTGAAGATGATCTCCTGTTCGCGCTCGAACAGTGCCTGGTCGAAGTAGGCGCGCACGTGCAGCGGGCTCAGGGCCTCGCGCACCTGCCTGAGGTGTCCAATATCGGTCATGCTCTTCGGGCTCCGTCAATCTTGGCGCCGCGCGGGTCTGGCCTCAGGCGGCCTGGACCTGCTCGGCATGCAGCCGGATGATGCGTTCATGCATCTCCAGCTTGGGACAGGTGCTGCAATAGTCCCCGTCACGCTTGCGGAAATAGTGGCAACACACCTGGCGATCGACCGCCAGCAGCGGCCTGCCGGGCGCGCCGCATTCGAAGTAGCTGCTGCGTCCCGACAGGCCCAGGCGCGCCAGCCATTGCGCCGCGCGGCATTGCGCCTGTGCGTTGGATTTCTCCCTGTCGTCGGGGCGCAGCGTCAGCAGCGCGTTCAGCACGATGTCGGCCTGCATGCATTGCGCCGCTTTCGCGCTGATGTGCACGACGCTGGACAGCTCGGCCAGCAGGCCGGCGCAGAGCGCACGCAACTGGCCGGCCACGTCGTCCATGCGGGCATGGAACACGCCGTGGCGCAGGGCATGGCGGCTGATGTGGTAGCCCGCCAGGAAACCGTCGTCCCGCCAGGGCGCCGACAGGCGCGACAGGTCGGGGACGCCGCGCGCCTCGTGTGCCGCGATGACGCCCAGGTAGATCGGCTGCCAGATCAGCAGGCCCCAGCAGCGCAGCGCCAGATAGTGCGGGCCGGCCTCGGGGTAGCGTGCCCGCCAGTGGTCGCGCAGCCTGGCGATGAGCGCGCTGTTGTCGGCGCCTGCCCGGATGCCGGGCGGGCCATCGTGGGCGATGACGCCCACCATGCCCGGCACCCGCCTGGCCGCGTTGGCCAACACGCTTTCCAGCTCGGTGCTCACCGCCGCCTCCTCCCGTCCATGTCCGGCGTCGTCAGGTTGCTCACGCCGCGGCCCGTACGTTGACCGCCGGCATCGACGCGTCGGCATCCAGCCACGCGGGCCGATGCACGGCGATGGGGTTGTCCAGGCGTTCGGCCATCTGGAAGCTGCCGATGGGGTCTGCCAGGTTCACCATCTGCAGGTTGTTGGCCAGTTGCAGGCGATTCAGGCACGAATGAATCATGTCGGGCGCATAGAGATCGTACTGGCGGTATTTTTCCAGATATTCCGGATGCGCTTCCTGGTAGGCCTGGATGCGGCCCGCCACGCGCGCCCAGAAGGCATCCTCGGTGCAGCAGCCGCTGTCCACCAGCACCTGGCTCAGGTGGCGGAAGTAGCCGTCGAACACGTCCACGAAGATCGTCAGCAGCTTGAAGTCCTCGGGCACGTCGGCCAGCATGCGGCGCACGTTGTCGGGCACCCGCGCATCGGGGTTCAGGATGGTGGATTCCTCGGCGATGTCCTTCATGAAGGCGCGCACCGGCACGTGGTCTTCCACCACCAGGATCAGGTTCTCGCCGTGCGGCATGAAGATCAGGTCGTGGGCGTAGAAGCAGTGCACCAGCGGGGTCAGGTAGGCGTCGATGTAGCGGTCCAGCCAGTCGGCCACCGGCAGGCCGGAGGCTTCGATCAGCGCGGGCAGCAGCGCGTTGCCGTCGCGGTCCACGTGCAGCAGCGCGGCCATCGTCATCAGGCGTTGGTTCGAGGCGATGCGCAGATAGGGATTCTCGCGCCAGAGCGCCGAGAACATCTTCTTGTAGGGGGTGTCGGCGCTGATGGCGGCTTCGTAGTAGTAATTGCGAAAGCCCAGCGAGGCCACTTCGCGCAGGATGCTGAAGCCGTTCTCACGCAGGAAGGGATCGGCCTGGATCAGCCCGTGCGTGTATTCGTTGATGGCGGGCGTGCCGGACATGTAATAGGGCGACAGGCCGCGCATGAAACCCATGTTCAGGATGGACAGCGAGGTCTTCACGTAGCGCTTGCGCGGCTGGCTGACGTTGAAGAAGGTGCGGATGGACTGCTGGGCCAGGTATTCGTCTTCGCCGTAGCCCAGGCACACGATCTTGCGCGTGGCGACGTACGAGGCGAAGGCGATGGACAGCTTGTTGAACCACTGCCACGGATGGGCCGGCATGAAGTGATAGTCGGCCGGGTCCAGGCCCTGGGCGCGCAAGGTCTCCGTGTATTCCGCGACCTTGGCCTCGCCGATTTCCTCGCGCATCAGGTCATCGTAGTTCATGTCGGACAGGCACGCGAAATGGGCGTTGTCCTTGTGCACCGCCAGCCACATCACCTGCAGGGGCGAAGCAGCCTCGGGCGCATAGACGTGGTAGTCGTGCGAATCGAAGCCCAGGCGGCCGTTGTTGGCGACGAAGCAGGGGTGGCCTTCGATCATCGAGGTCTCGATGACCTGATAGTCGGCCAGCGCCAGTTCGGCGGCCGGCAGGGCGTCGCGCGTGAGCTTGTAGGCGCTGCCGTGCAGCGTGCTGGAAATCTCGTCCAGGTAGACGGGCAGCCGGTCTTCCGGGATGCCCAGCGCCTTGCGGATCTCGATGATGAATTGCAGCGCATCCAGCTCGGCGGCCGCGCCGGCCACCGACTTCTCGATGGAGTCGGCGCGCACGCGCCAGTGACGCAGCGCCATGCGCTGCGCGTCGAAGTGATAGACCGCGTGGCCGTCGTCCACGGTCAGGCGATAGCGCTCGAAGCCAGGGGTGTCGGCGGTGCCCACGCGTTCGGGCACCAGCAGCAGTTCATGGGCGTACTCGGCGATCGCCTTGCGCACCAGCAGGCGGTTGGCGCGGGCCCATACGCCGGGCTCGAGGTGGCGGGCGATGTCGGCGGGGTGCTGCGTCGATTGGGGGCTCATGCGGTGTGCTCCTGGAGAGTGGCCGTTGCGAAATCGTCGCGGGTGCAGAAGGCGATGCCCGCGGTCTTGCCGCGCAGTTGGGCCTGGCCGTCATAGACGAAGCCGACGGCGCGGTTCAGCGCGTGGATGGGAGTGTTGTGGATGTCCGGCTCGACCACCACGCGCGTGGCGTGCAGGTGGTCGAACAGGAAGCGCATCACGAAGGTGATGGCGCGCCGCGTGTAGCCGCTGATGCGCACGCGCGGCGGCCCCACGAAAATGTGCATGCCGAGGTCGCCGGCGCGCACGGGATAGTGCTCGCCCAGCTCGTCATGGGCGGGGTCGTAGATCTCGACCAGGAAGGCCGGCTGGCCATCGCAGTAGGCCAGTCCGGCGCAGGCGTGGCCGCTGTCGACCAGGTCCTGGTAGAACGCCTGTACCTGCGCGATGCTGTAGTCCTGCATGGCCCAGAAGCGCGCGTAGTCCTGCACGAACCAGCTGTGCAGCAGCGCGGCGTCCGTCGCCGGATCCAGCGTGCGCAGCGTGAAGCCTTCGGGCGGCGGCGCGATGCGCAGCGCGCGCGTTTCCTCGAGCAGCCCGCGCGCGAAGGCCGCAGGCAGGAAATGATCGGTCTGCCGCTGCGTCATACGCTGGCCGCCATGTCGTCGGTGGCGCGGATCGGCGCCGTGCCGCGGTGATTCAGCACGCCCGAGAGCGGCGGCACGAAATCCTGCAGGGCGATGCGTTCCTCGACCTTGTAGTGTTCGACACCGGTGATCTCGCGCAGGATCTGCGAGTTGCGATGGCAGCAGAAGCCCAGGTCGGGGCTGCTGACGCCGTGGCCCATCAGCCCGCCGTTCTGCACGAAGATCTCGCCGCCGTGCTGGTCGATGCTGTAGTTGCGGGCAACGCGATAGCGGCCGTCGGCGCGCCAGCGGATGCGGTCGCGGATGGGGTTCAGGAAGGCCGGCACGGCCTGCGTGTAGCCCGTGGCCAGCACCAGCCCGTCCGTGACGTGCCGGTAGTCCGTGCCATAGTCCACGTGATGGAAGTCCAGGTGGTAGAGCCCCGTCGCGGGGTCGTGCCGGCTGGCGCGCAGCTCGGCGTTGGTGGTCAGGGTGTAGCGGCGGTCGCCGGCCTGTATCTTCTGGTCCAGGAGGTCGTAGATCTGGTTGATCAGCGTGGCGTTCATGCCCTTGTACAGGCTGTTCTGCTGGGTCAGCACCTGGCGCTGGCGCGCCTCGGGCAGGCCGAAGAAATAGTCGGTGTAGTCGGGCGAAATCAGTTCCAGCGTGAGCTTGGTGTTCTCCATCTGGAAGAAGCGCGGCGAGCGCGTGATCCAGGCAAGGCTGTAGGCGTGCTTGTCGCTGTCGCGCAGCAGGTCGTGGAAGACCTCGCCCGCGCTCTGGCCGCTGCCCACCACCGTGATGGAGCGCTTCTTCTGCAGTTCGGCCTTGGCGCGCAAGTAGTCGGCGCTGTGCACATAAGGCGCTTCGGCAGGGTTGCAGAAGCTGGGCAGCGTGGGCTGGGTGCCCAGGCCCAGCACCAGCTTGCGCGCCCGCAGCATGAAGCGTTCGCCGGTGCCCGCGTGCTGGCCGCTGACCAGGTAGGTGTCCGTGTCGGGGTCGCGCAGCACGCTGTGCACCTCGGTGCCGAAGCGCAGATTGGGCAGGCGGGACACGGCCCACTGGCAATAGCGGTTGTACTCGGCGCGGCTCAGGTAGTGGTTCTCGCGCATGTAGTACGAATAGATGCGCCCGGTCTGCTTGCAGTAGTTCAGGTAGCTGAATTCGCTGCGCGGATCGGCCAGGCTGACCAGGTCGGCCAGGAAAGGGTTCTGCAGCGTCGAGTCCTGGATCAGCATGCCGGGATGCCAGTCGAAGCCCGACTTGCGTTCCAGGAAGAGGGCGCGCACGCCGGGCAGCGGCGCGCTCAGGCAGGCCAGGCCCAGGTTGAAGGGGCCCAGGCCGATGGCAAGGAAGTCATAGGTGTCGCGGTTCATGGTCTAGCCTCGTGGCGGGATCGATGGCGGCAGCGCGGGAAAATGCGCCTGCCGGTCTGTCTGGGAAACAGCCATCGGGCCTGCTCAATCCGGCGGTGCCGGGCGGGTGCGGACCCGCAGACGGATGAACGTGCTGGGCAGTGCGTGGATCGATCTTGCGTCAGGGCGCATGGGACGAACTCCTTCACTTGTTGCGTATTGTTCTTATTCTCAGGTGCAAACACTCTAACGAATGACGCAAGCTTGTGGCGTGACGAAGGGTTCTAGAGAACAGTACCCATATGCACCCTGGCATCCGGCATAGGGTCTGCTAGGCCTTTGAAATATTTAATATTTTTCTGGAATTTGACGTTTCAGCCCGATGACTGAGGTCCCGATTTCGCTCTCGGGCACAGGCGCGCGCGGTCACGCCGCGCGGGCGTGGCCGGGCGAAAAAATGGAAAAAGGAGGCAGGCTCAGGACTTGGCGCGGGCCGGCCAGGTCATGGCGATGACGCCGGCCACGACGCAGACGAGCCCTATCCAGGCGGTGGCGCCCAGTTGCTCGCCAAGGAACAGCACGCCGATGCCCACGCCGATGGGCACGCGCAGGTAGGCGACCGACGTGGTGCCGATGGCGCCCAGCGTGTGCACCAGGCGGAAATAGATCACGAAGGCCAGCGCGGTCGAGAAGACCGACAGGCCGAGCAACGCAAGAAGGGAGGCGCCCGACGGCGCCAGCGTCCAGGGATGGTCCACGATCAGGCTCGCGGGAATCAGGATGGCCGCGCCGCACAGCATGGAACCCGCCGCCGGCAGGATCGGATGCAGCCCTTTGAACGACCTGCCGAAGATGGCGGCGCCGGCGTAGCAGACCGTGGCGGCGACAACGGCGATCTGCGCCAGCAGCTCCCTGCCCAATCCGTCCAGCGCCTGGACGCCCACGATGAGGCTGGTACCCAGCAGACCCGCGACCACGCCGAAGACCCTGCGCCCGTTCACGACTTCGTGCCGGGTGATCAGTGCCGTCAAGAGGAAGGCGAAGATGGGCGAGGTCGAATTGAGGATGGTTGCCAGGCCGGCGTCCACCGTGAGCTCGGCCCAGGCGATCAGCGTGAAGGGGACGACGCTGTTCAGGCAGGCCTGGAACAGGAAGCGCTTCCAGGTGGTGGCGTCCGTCGGCAGGCGCAGGCCCTGCCAGCGCATGACCGCGAGCAGGATCGCACCGGCGATGAGCGTGCGCGCGGCAATCAGCGTGACGGGCGGGATGGTGGCCACCCCGATCTTGATGAAGCTGTACGACGCGCCCCACAGCGTGGCCAGCACAAACAGGAGCGCGAATTCGCGGGCAAGGCTGGGGACGGGGGTGGCGGCGGCCGGCTGCATGGGGTCTTCTTGTCAGACGCGCCAGGGCAAGGCGCTCCGGCGACTATGCCCCCATCGTCCCACGCGCGTCAACGCGCATGCTTCGGCTTCGGCCGAGCCGTGGCGTCCACGTCACGCCAGGCGTGCCTCAGTGATGCAGCATGGCGGCCGGCGCGTCCAGCCAGTGGACGCTGAAGCGCCGGTCCGGGTCCGTCCACACGGGGCCGGGCCGGAAGCCCGCCTGGCTTGCCAGCGCGCGCAGGCCGTGCACCGTGAACTTGTGCGAGCTTTCCGTGTGCAGCGACTCGCCCTCGTCGAAATCGAAGCGCTGTCCCGCCACCGTCACCGTCTGGGCGCGGCGGCTGACCAGATGCATTTCGATGCGGCGCAAGCCGGGGTGGTACAGCGCATGATGCGCATAGCCATCGAGGTCGAAATCCGTGCCCAGCTCGCTGTTGGCGCGCCGCAGCAGGTTCAGGTTGAAGGCGGCGGTGACGCCTTGCGCGTCGTTGTAGGCGGCATGCAGCAGCGCCGGATCCTTCACCAGGTCGACGCCGATGAGCAGGCTGCCGCCGCGCAGCAGCCTTGCCGCCTGGCGCAGGAAGGCCAGCGCCTCACCAGGCGCGAAGTTGCCCAGCGTGGAGCCGGGGAAGAAACCGATACGCCGGCGGCCGGCGTGCTGCGCGGGCAGGGTGAAGGCCCGGGTATAGTCGGCCACCACGGGTGTCACGTCCAGACCCGGCAGGCGGGCGCGCAGGCTTTGCACGGCCGCGCCCAGGTGCTCGCCCGAGATGTCGATGGGCACGTAGCGCGGCATCGCGTTGCGCGCCTGCAGCGCGGCCAGCAACTGGCCCACCTTGTTCAAGGAACCCGCACCGAATTCGACCAGGTCGGCATCGGCGCCGATGCGCGCGGCCATCTCCGGGGCGTGCGCGGCCAGGATGCCCAGCTCGGTGCGGGTGGGGTAGTACTCCGGCAATTCGCAGATCTCGTCGAACAGCGCCGAGCCGCGCGCATCATAGAAATACTTGGGCGAGATGGCGCGCACGGGTTGCGACAGGCCTTCCAGCAGGTCGTGCTCGAAATCGCTGATCCGCGGCGGCGTGGCGTGGGCAAGGGCAGGCGGGTTCATGTCAGAGATCCTTGGCCAGGCGCAGGCCCGAGAATTGCCAGCGCGTCGCCGGCGGGAAGAAGTTGCGATAGCTGGGCCGCGTGTGTCCTGGCGGGGTGGCGACGCTGCCGCCGCGCAGCACCAGCTGGCCCACCATGAACTTGCCGTTGTATTCCGATGCCACGCCCGGCTGCGGCTTGAAGCCCGGATAGGGGTCATAGGAGGAACGGGTCCACTGCCACACCTGGTCGCACATGCCCGTGAGCCCCGCGGTGCCGCAAGCGGCCTCCCATTCGAACTCGGTCGGCAGGCGCGCGCCGGCCCATTCGGCATAGGCGCAGGCTTCATAGAAACTCAGTTGCGAGACCGGCTCTTCGGGCCGCAAGGGCTTCACGCCCTGCAGGCCGAACACATGCCAGCCCGTGTGACGCGTGCGCGCCGCCAGGCGCGGATCGCCGGAAGACAGCCAATAAGCGGGCGCCTGCCAGTTTTCCTGCTGCACGCGTGCCCAGCCTTCCGACAGCCACAGCTCGGCGCGGTGGTAGCCACCATCGGCAATGAAACTCTCGAAATCGCCACAGCTCACCAGCCTGTCGGCCAGCGCGTATGGGTGCAGCAGCGCCGTATGGCGGGGCGTCTCGTTGTCGAAGACGAAGCCGTCATCGGGCAACTGGCCGCCGATGTCGGCCAGTCCGCCTTCGAAGGCCAGCCAGCGCAGCGGCTTGGGCTGCGCCACCAGGCGCACGAGCGGCTCGGGCTCCGGTTGATAGGCAGGCAGCAGCGGATTGCACCAGAGCGCGTGCAGGATGTCGGTCAGGATCAGTTCCTGGTGCTGCTGCTCGTGTTGCAGCCCCAGCGACAGCAGGGGCGCGATGCTGCTCCACAGTGCCGCATCGGCCGATTCCAGCAACTGCTGCATGGCGTCGTCGACGTGGCGCCGGTAGGCCAGCACCTCGTCCAGCGCCGGGCGCGTCAACAGGCCGCGTTGCGGCCGGGGATGGCGCGGCCCCAGCGCTTCGTAATAGGAGTTGAACAGATAGTGGAAGCTGGGATCGAAGACCCGATAGCCGCTGGCATGGGGCCGCAGGATCATCGTCTCGAAGAACCAGGTGGTGTGCGCCAGGTGCCACTTGGTGGGGCTGGCATCCGGCATGGACTGCACGCATTGGTCTTCGGCCGAGAGCGGCGCGGCCAGTGCAAGGCTGTAGGTGCGCACGGCCAGGTAATGCTGCTGGCCTTGCCAGGCGGGCGTGATCTGCAGGGTAGGGCGGGTGGCGTGCATGTGAGCTCCTTGCTCGGCCCGCGCGGGCGCGCGGCTGCCGCTTGACCGCGCAGGCCGCCGTCGGGCGGCGAGACGCCTGGTACCAGGGCATAAGCTTCAAGCCTAGGGGAATAAGGCCGCGGGGAATGTCACAAATCTGGGCGTGATGTGACAGGGGCTCAGCGGGAAGGGGAGGCTTGCCATGCAGGGACGCGGCCCGGCGCCGGCCATTCCTGGCTGTCAGCGATGGAAATAATTGCGGGCACTGGCAGCGGGGATGGAAAAAACAAAGGCGCCGCATTGGCATGCGGCGCCTTTCGTTTTCTGGAATTTTGGTGGAGCGGAGGAGGATCGAACTCCCGACCTTCGCATTGCGAACGCGACGCTCTCCCAGCTGAGCTACCGCCCCAAAGAAGCGAGATTCTAGCAGATTTCCTGTCCTTGGAAAGCGGTCATTCCCCGCCGACTTCGCAAACGGCGCATGGCCGGCTGCGGTAGCCTTGCGGCTGCGCCAAGGCGTCACCTCACAGACGCCTGGTGGCTGACTTCCTGCGGCACGGCGACACATGACTTCTGCTGACTCCCGTCTTCCCACACTCGATGTCCTGCGCGGCTTTGCCCTCTTCGGCATCCTGCAGGTCAACATCATGCTGTTCGCGTCGGCGTATTACGGCCTGTCGGGCAGCGACGACGTCCCGCCCTGGGGCGTGCTGGTGTCGCTGGTCTTCGAGTTCAAGTTCTACCTGCTGTTCTCCTTCCTGTTCGGCTATGGCGTGGCCTTGCAGCTTGCCAGCCGGCAGGCGCGCGGACTGGCGGGGCCGGGCGCGATGCCGCGCCGCCTCATTGGCTTGTTCGTGCTGGGCGTGGCGCACGGCGTGCTGCTGTATCCCGGAGACATCCTGACCACCTATGCCGTGCTGGGCGCGTTGTTATTGGCCGCGCATGCTTGGCCAACGCGCCGCCGGGTGGGGGTGGCGGTGGTGCTGACGCTGGCCAGCGCCGCGCTGTGGCTCGGCATCGCGGCGCTGGCGTGGCAGTTCCCGGACATCGGCAAGGACACGGCGGTGTTCGACGAGGCGGAGGCGGCGCTGGCGGCCTACCGCGGCACGCCGATGTCGGTCATCACACAGAACGTGGAAACCCTGGGAGAGATGGCGTGGGTCATCCTGCTGGTGCAGGGGCCTGGGGCGTTCGCGATGTTCCTGTTGGGAACGGTGGCCGCGGCGCGCGGGCTGCTGGCCAGCGAGGACGCCTGGCGGGCCTGGCTGCCGCGTGCCTGCCGGCTGGGCCTGGCGGTGGGACTGCCCGGCGCCGTGTTCTACGCCTATACGGCGCACTTCCTGTCCGCGTCCCCCTGGGTCAGCGTGGGCCTGGCGGTGGCAATGGTGACCGCGCCATGCCTGACGCTGGGCTGGTCGGGGCTGGTGCTGATCGCGCTGGATCGCGCGCGGGGCCATGCCTGGGCGTTGCGCTTGTCGGCGTTGATGACGGCGGCCGGCCGCATGTCGCTGACGAACTACCTGGCGCAATCGCTCGCCTGCGCGTTCATCTTCCACGCCTACGGGCTGGCGCTGATCGACCGCGTGCCCCTGGCGCTGGCGGGAGGCCTGGGGCTGCTGATCTATGGCGCGCAGATGCTGGCCAGCCGGTGGTGGCTGCAACGCTACCGCCACGGCCCCGTGGAGTGGCTGTTGCGCGCCTGGACCCACGGCCAGCTGCCGCCCTGGCGCCTGCCCGCCAAGGCGCAGGGGGATTAGAACGTCAGCGTTGCGATGACAGGGGTGTGATCCGACGGCTGCGTGTTGCCGCGCGGGCCCTTGTCGATGTCGCAGGCCGTGCACACCTCGCGCAGCGGGTCCGACAGCAGGATGTGGTCGATGCGCAGGCCCGCGTTGCGGCGGAAACCCATCATCCGGTAATCCCACCAGCTGAAGGACTTGGGCGGCTGCTCGAAGAGGCGGAAGGCGTCCGACAGGCCCAGGCCGATCAACTGCTTCAACGCGTCGCGCTCGGGCGGCGAGACATGCACGCCGCCTTCCCACTTGGCCGGGTCGTGCACGTCCTCGTCGGCGGGCGCGATGTTGTAGTCGCCCAGCACCGCCAGCCGCGGGTAACGCGCAAGCTCGCTTTTCAGCCAGTCGCGCAGGGCCAGGAACCATTCCAGCTTGTAGACGTACTTGTCGCTGTCCAGGGCCTGGCCGTTAGGGCAATAGACGCAGACGACGCGCACGGGGCCGGCCGGCGAGGGCAGGGTGGTGGCGATGACGCGGCGCTGGATATCGGTGTAGTTGCCGATGTCGCGCGTGACGTCCTCGCCCGGCTCGCGCGACAGGATGGCCACGCCGTTATAGGTTTTCTGGCCGGTCCAGACGGCGTGATAGCCGATGTCGGTGAAGGCCTGCTGCGGGAACTTGTCGTCGGTGAGCTTGAGCTCCTGCAGGCCCAGCGCGTCGACGGGGTTGTCGCGCAGCCAGTCCAGCACCTGCGGCAGGCGCACATTCAGGGAGTTCACGTTCCAGGTGGCTAGTTTCACGGCAGATCTCGGATCGGTGTGCCGCGCGCGTGTCGGCGCGCGCACGAAAAAGAAGTGGGCGGATTGTACCGGCGGCCAGTCAGGGGCCCTGCACGTGATGCAGCCACCACGGCGCCAGCCAGGCAACCAGTCCGCCGATCACCGCCGCCATCAGGCACGTGCTGGCCGGCAGGCCCAGCCATGCCGTGACCAGTCCGCCCGCCAGCGCACCGCAGCCCGCCTGGTACCAGGCGGCATGGCGGAACGCCTTGGGTTCGAATTCCGGCGCGGCGATCAAGCCCAGCAGCAGGCCGACGATGGCCGCGGCAAGCCAGTGGAACTTGCCGAAGCCGCTGCTCAGCAGCCCGATCAGGCCGAAAAGGATTGCGCCGACCAGGCCACAACACAGGGATATCTTCAAAGCCTTCATGGGGGTGTTGCCGAGTCCAGGGTGCCGGGACCTTAGCATTGATGATTCCCGGATGGCGCGCGCTCGTTGCATGCGGATACACCCTGGGCGGCAACAGGCCCCGGGGCTTCAGTAACATCCTCCCCGACGCGTTTGCCATCCTGGAGCCTTCCCTTGCCCGCCAATCCGCTACTCTGGCCCGGTCCCACTTTTCTGGCCGCCTACCTGATGCTGGCCGTATTGGTGGTGCTCGGATTTCGCGTCTGGCTGAAGGAAAGGATGGCAAGACGCGCGGATCCGGCCCTGGAAGGCACCTTGCTGTCCGATCCCTATGCGCTGGCTTACCTGCGCGGCGGCGCACAGGAGGTCGTGCGTGTCGCGGCTTTCATGCTGCTGGATCGCGAACTGCTCAAGGTGGATGCGCAACGCAAGGTGGTGGCTGCTCCCTTTGCCGACACGAGCGGTTTGCGGGAGATAGAGCGTCAGGTGCTGGCGCGTTTCCAGACGCCGACCAGCATGTTCACTTTCCTGGCGCAGCAGGCCTGGGCCGAGGACGTGTGCAAGGGTTATCGCGAGGGGCTTGTCCGTAGCGGCATGCTGAATGGTCCTGATCCGACCGTCAGCGCGGTGTACTGGGGACTGGTGGTGGCAATGGTGGGCCTGGCAATCGTCAAGGTCGCGCATGCGCTGGCCGAAGGGCGCAGCAACGTGTTGTTCCTGTCGGGGGCCGCCATCCTGTTCTGGGTCTTCCTGCGGCCCTGGCGTCGGCGCATGACACCGCGTGGCACGCAGGCCCTGCAGGAGCAGCAGGTGCTGATGGCCGGCCTGCGACGCGGCTCGCCCAAGCGCATGCGCCGCAACAAGGACGACGTGGTCTGGGTGGCTTCCGTCTTTGGCCTGGCGGGCCTGACCGTCGCGGCCTTTCCTGCATTGGCCTATCTGGGCTACACCAGCGCCCCCGCGGGAGCGGGTGGGGCAGGCGCGTCCTCGGGAGGCAGCACCAGTTCGACGGGCTGCGGCGGCGGCAGTGCCGACAGCGGCAGCAGCAGCGGCGGCAGTGGATGTGGGGGTTGCGGAGGCGGCGGGGGTGACTGAGACAGGCGTCTCGCCTTTGCCTCGCGGCCGCGCCGCGGCGATCGACCGCGTGGGCATGGGCTGGCGGCCGGCGCTGGCGGCGGGCATCCAGCAACACCGCGCGCGCATCGACGTGCTGGAAGTGATTGCCGACGACTGGTTCGACGCGCCCGCCGGAGACGTGCGCGCGCTGGCAAGCCTGGCCGCGCGCGTGCCGGTGGTGCTGCATGCGGTGGGCCTGGGATTGGCCTCCGCCCATCCCGTGGACAGTACGCGGCTGGCTGATATGGCGAGGCTCGTCGAGGCCGTGCGGCCCCTGGCCTGGTCGGAACACCTGGCGTTCGTGCGGGCCGATGGCATCGAGATCGGGCACTTGGCCGCGCCACCGCGCACGGCGGCAACCGTGGCCGGCACGCTGGAGAATCTATCCCGCGCGCGTGCCGTGGTGGGCAGCCTGCCCTGGCTGGAGAACATTGCGTCGCTGGTGGCGCCGCCCGCCAGCAGCCTGCCCGAAGCGGACTGGGTAAGCGCCATCCTGGCGGGCTCGGGCGCCCGCCTGCTGCTGGACCTGCACAACCTGTACGCCAACGCGCTCAACGCGGGACGGGATCCGATCACCGACCTGGAGGCCTTGCCGCTGGATCGCGTGGCCTGCGTGCACGTATCGGGCGGACGCTGGGTGGACGCGCCGGGCGCCAGCACGCGGCGCCTGCTGGATGACCACCTGCATGATCCGCCCGAGGCCATGACGGCCTTGCTGGCGCACTTGGCGGCGCTGACGCCGCAGCCGCTGACGGTAATCCTGGAGCGCGATGGCAGGTATCCGGACATGGCCGTACTGCTGGATCAACTGGATGCCTTGCGTGCGGCCCTGGCCAGCGGCAGGGCGCAGGGCAGGGCCGCAGCAGCCCCGCCGCCTGGTGCTGGCTGCATGGGCGTGGCGCCGGACCTGCAGGCCGGGCAACGCCTGGAGTCCCTGTTGGCACGCGTCTATGGCGGCCACACGGATTGCCAGGATTTCCTGCGTGATCCGCAGGCGGCCGCGCTGGCAGCAGGCTGCGCGCCCGCCGATGCCGAGCAGTTGATGCGCATCGATCGCGACGGCCTGCTGCACGCCGTGCACAGCTTCGGCCACAAGCGCGCGGCGCGCGCCAGGCCGGCCAATCACTGATCCTGCATCGGTTCAGGCGAAACCGCCGTTGGCGCGCAGCACTTGCGAATTGACCCAGGCGGCATCGGGGCCCAGCAGGAAACTGACCACGCGGGCGATGTCCTCCGGTTGGCCCAGGCGTTGCAGCGGCGGCAGCTTGCGCAGGTGTTCGACCTGCGCATCCGTCTTGCCGGTCATGAAGAGCGCGGTTTCCACGGGACCCGGGGCCACGGCATTGACCGTGATGCCGCGGCCGCGCAGTTCCTGCGCCAGCACGCGCACCAGGCCTTCGACGCCCGCCTTGGACGCGATGTAGGCGCCATACCCCGGCGGCGACAAGGCGATGACGCTGGTGGACACCGCGACGATGCGTGCGCCCTGCGTCAGGCGGCGGGCGGCTTCGGCCAGCACGAGATAGGCGCCGCGCAGGTTCGCCGCGATGGTGCGGTCGAAGACCTCAAGCGTGTCGGGCGAGATGGGCGCGTTCTGCATGACGCCCGCATTGTGGACGACGGCATGCACCGGCCCCAGCGTGGCGCTTGCTTCGTCGAACAGCCGGGCGACGTCCGCGGGCTGCGCGACATCGGCCGGGATCGCCACGGCACGGCGGCCCAGGGCCTGGATGGCGGCGACGGTCTCGTCGGCGTCGGCGGCTCCGGCGCGATAGTTGACGGTGACGTCATGCCCATCGGCCGCCAGGCGCAGCGCGATGTCACGGCCGATACCCCGCGAGGCGCCGGTGATGAGCGCATGGCGGGCGGTGGTCAGGGTCTGGTCTGCGTGGACTTGCATGGGAAATCTCCAACTCGAAAGTAGTGGCGGCCCGAATGGAATGCCGCCATGAAAACCATGGACGCATCATGGCAGTTGCAGCCAGCTGGATAAAGCCATGAAAATTGGCTTGATAATTCAATCCAGAACAACAATCAGGCCGGAACATGGACCGTCTCGATACCTTGCAACTCTTCGTGCGCATTGTCGAACTGGGCAGCTTCACGCTGGCCGCCCAGGCGCAAGGCATTCCCCGCGCCACGGCCACGCATGCCATCAAGGCGCTGGAAACCCGGCTGGGCGCACGCCTGCTGGCGCGCACCACGCGCCAGGTCCGGCCCACGCTGGATGGCCAGGCCTTCCACGCGCGCTGCCTGCGGGTGCTGCAGGAACTGGACGATGCCGAGTCGGCCTTGCGTGCCACGGCCGAAAGCCCGCGCGGCACCTTGCGCCTGGATTTGCACGGTGTGCACGCCACCCACATCATCCTGCCGCGCATCGGCGAATTCCACGCGCGGCATCCGCGCATCGAACTCGTCATCAGTTGCGGCGACCGCCTGGTCGACCTGGTGGGCGAGGGCATCGACTGCGTGGTGCGGGCCGGCCAGCCACGCGACTCCACGCTGGTGGCGCGGCGCCTGGCCAACATGCCCGAGATCCTGTGCGCCAGCCCCGATTACCTGGCGCGCCACGGCACGCCGCAGCATCCCGACGAACTGCCCGCGCACCAGGCGGTGGGCTTCTTCTCGCGCGGCAATGCCAGCCGCTATCCCTTTTCCGTGTGGCGGGATGGCGAAATCGCCACCTTCGAGGCCTCGGGCTGGATGAGCGTGAGCGATGCCCACAGCTACACCGAGGCCGCCTTGGCCGGCTGCGGCCTCATCCAGGTGCCGCATTTTCGCGTGGCGCCGTTCCTGGAGGCGGGCACGCTGGTGCAGGTGCTGCCCCAGTGGCGCTGCCCGGAACTGCCCGTTTCCGTCCTGTATCCCTTTCATCGTCAGCTGGTGCCGCGGCTGAGGGTGTTCGTGGACTGGTTGACTGAAATCTACGCGGCGCGTTTCGGCCTGCCCCGAGCCTCGGACTAGGCCGCCACCCGCTTGTCCAGGGTATCCATCCAGGCCCGGCCGGGAATCGCCCGCAATAACTCGCGGGTGTAGGCATGCGCGGGATGCCGCAGGAGGGTCGATGCATCGCCCTGCTCGACGATCCTGCCCGATTGCATGACGGCGATGCGCTCGCACAGCCTGGCTGCCACCCGCAGGTCGTGGGTGATGAAGAGCAGCGCCAGGCCATGGCGCGACTTCAAGTCCTCCAGCAGGCGCAGGATCTGTGCCTGGGTCGAGACGTCCAGCGCCGATACCGGTTCGTCCGCGACCAGCAGGCGAGGGCGCAGGGCCAGGGCGCGGGCAATGGCGATGCGTTGGCGCTGGCCGCCCGAGAACTCATGGGGGTAGCGAGACCCGTGCCGCGCATCCAGGCCGACCTGCTCCAGCCAGGCGCTGGCTTCTGCGCGGGCTTGCGCGGCGGGGACGCCTTGCGCGACAGGGCCTTGCGCAATGGCGTCCCGTACCCGGTGCCGCGGATTGAGCGAGGCATAGGGATCCTGGAACACCATTTGCACGGCGCGCCGGTGGCCGCGCCAGGCCTGCGGCGTCCAGGGCAAGGGCGTGCCGTCCAGGTGCAGCGTGCCGGCGTCCGCGGGCGTCAGTCCGACCAGCACACGGCCCAGCGTCGATTTGCCCGAGCCGGACTCTCCAACGACACCCAGGCTCTCGCCCGGATGGATGGCCAGGCTGACGTCGTCCAGTGCCAGCACGGACCTGCCGGCCTGGCCGCCGTAGCGCTTGCGCAGCCCGATGGCTTGCGCGACGGTCCGCCCCCCCGGCGGGCGGACCGGACGTTCCGCGGGGCGCGGCAACGCGGCGATGAGGCTGCGCGTGTAGGCGTGGGCGGGCCGTGCGAGTATTGCCTGCGCCGGCCCGCTTTCCACGATTTCCCCGTGGCGCATCACCACGATGCTGTCCGCGATATCCGCGACCACGCCGAAGTCGTGCGTGATGAAAAGCACGCCGATGCCGCGGCTGTCGCGCAAGGCGCGGATCAAGGCCAGGATCCGTGCCTGCGTGGTCACGTCCAGCGCGGTGGTCGGCTCGTCGGCGATGAGGATGTCCGGTGCGCGGGCCAGCGCCATCGCGATCATCACCCGTTGGCGCTGGCCGCCCGACAGTTGGAAGGGATAGGCGGTGGCCAGCGCAGCGGGGTCGGGCAGCCCGACATCGTCAAACAGGGCAAGCACCCGCGCCCGGCGGGCGCGGGCATCCAGGCGCACGCCCTGTGGGCCTGGCAGCCGCAGCGCCTCCTCGACCTGGTCTCCGACGCGCAGCACGGGGTTCAGCGCGCTCATGGGCTCCTGGAAGACCATGCCCAGCGCGCGGCCGCGGACGGCCTGCCACTGGCGGTTGTCGAGGCCGGCCAGTTCGCGGCCGTGATGGCGGATGCTGCCCGCCGCCAGGCGCAGCGACTCGGCGGGCAGCAGGCCCATCAACGCCTGCGCCGTCAGGGACTTGCCCGAGCCCGACTCCCCCACGACGCAGACGATTTCGCCGCGTGCGATGGACAGCGAGATGTCCCTGACCAGCGGGGCGCCCGCAAGCGTCTGGATGCACAGGCCGTTGACCGCGAGCAGCGCCGTCATGCCGGGGCTCCTGCGCCGCCGCGGCGCGGATCCAGCGCATCATTGAGCGCCTCGCCCACGAGATTGAGCGCGAGCACCGTCAGCAGGATGGCAAGCCCTGGAAAGACGCTCATCCACCAGGCATCGCGCAAGACGCTGCGCGAGGCGCCGATCAGGTAGCCCCAGGTCATCGTGTCCGGATCGCCCAGTCCCAGGAAGCTCAGTGCGGACTCCAGCAGGATGGCGCTGGCCACCATCATCGAGCCGGAGACGATGATGGGCGCCAGGGCGTTGGGAAGAATCTGCGTCAGGATGACGCGGCCGGCGGATTGGCCCGCCAGCACGGCTGCCTGGACGAACTCCCGCTGGCGCAGGCTGAGGAATTCCGCGCGCACCAGCCGCGCCAGGCCCGGCCATGTCACCAGCGCGATGGCGCCGGTCACGGTGCCGAGGCTGGGGGTGAGGACGGCGACCACCACCACGGCGAGCAGGAAGCCGGGGATGGTCTGGAACACCTCGATGAGACCCACGATGCAGTGGTCCAGCCTGCCGCCGTGGTAGCCGGCGAGCGCACCGAGCCCCACGCCCAGTGTCATCGCGACGCCGGCCGAGACGGCGCCCAGCAGCAGCGTGGCGCGCGTGCCGTGCACGATGCCGGCGGCCACGTTGCGCCCCAGCATGTCCGAGCCCAGCGGCAGGCCCGGCGACAAGGGCGGCAGGAAAGGCCCCTCCACCATGTCCCAGGGGTTGCCGGGATACAGCCAGCGGGCGGCCAGCGCCAGCAGCAGCACGCCCGCCAGCAGCAGGAGTCCCGCCGCGCCGCCCGGGTGCCGTCTGGAAAGGGCAAGCATCATCGTCATGTCAGTTCGATACGGGGATCGGCCAGGGTATAGAGGAGATCGGTCAACAGGTTGATCAGCACGACGAGCACGGAGGCGATCAGGAAGACCCCCAGCAGCAGGTTGTAGTCGCGCTGCATCAGCGCTTCATAGGCAAGCCGGCCGATGCCCGGCCAGGCGTAGACCGTCTCCACGACCAGCGAGCCGCCCACCAGGTTGCCGGCCTGGATGCCGGCATAGGTGATGAGCGGCAGCAGCGCATTGCGCAGCACGTGGCGCCGGGCGATGTCGCGCTCCGGCAGGCCCTTTGCCCGGGCGGTGCGCACGAAGTCCAGGCGCCGCACCGACAGCACGGAGGCGCGCGTCAGCCTGGCATAGACGGCCATGTGGAACAGCCCGAGCGTCAAGGCCGGCAGCAGGAGGTGGCGGCCGACGTCCAGGACGCGGGCCCAGCCGGTGTACGCCGCGCCGACGGTCTCGTAGCCGAAAGCGGGCAGCCACTGCCATTGCACCGAGAACACCAGCACCGCCATCAGCCCGATCCAGAAGAGCGGCGTGGCATAGGCCAGCAGCGCCAGCGTCATGACGGCGTTGTCGGTCCAGCGCCCCGCGCGCGCCGCCGCCGCCAGGCCCAGTCCCACCCCTGCGGCCAGGGCGAAGAGATACGCCGTGACGGTCAGGAGCAAGGTGGCGGGCAGGTGCGCCAGGATGAGCGCCAGCACGGGCGCCTGCTGGCGGTGCGACACGCCGAGGTCGCCCTGGGCGAGGCCCCACAGGTAGCTGCCCAACTGGGCGGGCAGCGGGCGGTCCAGCCCCAGGTCCTGGCGCAACTGGGCAAGGGTGCCGGCATCGACGGCGCCGGACTGGCCGGCCAGGATCAGCGCCGGGTCGCCGGGCGCCGCGCGCACCAGGAAGAAATTCAGCAGCGCGATGCACGCCAGCACCAGCATGCTCTTGGCGATGCGATGCCGCAGGACCTTGCCCATGCCGGTCATGGTTCGGCCAGCCACGCGTCGCCGTAGGTGCCGTTGGCGCCCAGGCCGGTCACGATGGCGTCGCGCACGCGCCGGTCCAGCAAGGTGGTGTAGCTGGTCTCGGCAAGCCAGAGCACCGGCACGTCCTCGACCAGGATCTTCTGGATGCGGGAATACAGCACCTGGCGGCGGGCCTCGTCGTTGCTGCGGGCGGCTTCCTCGAACAACGCATCCACCTCGGGATTGTTGTAGTGGGACGTGTTGCTGTACATGACGCCCTTGCGGATGTTGCTGCCCAGATAGGTGCGCGCAACCCCGATCGCGGGGTCGCCATACTGGAAGACGCCATTGGCGTGCACGTCGTAGTCCCAGTTCGACACGCGCGATATCACGCCGCCGAGGTCCAGGTTCTCGATCTCGACCTTGATGCCGACCTGCGACAGGTTCTGCCGGATGACCTCCGCGATGCGGCGCTGGAGTTCCCCGAAAGGCGACGGGATGAACCCGATGGTGATCCGCACGCCGTTGGCATCGGGCTTCAGGCCGATTTCGTCGAGCAAGGCGATGGCGCGCTTGGGATCGTAGGCATAGCGGCGCACGTCCGGGTCGTAATAGCGGGTGTTGCGGTGGATCGGCCCGGTCGGGACGACACCGGTGCCGAACATGATCTTCTCGGTGATGAATTCCCGGTTGATGGCGTGGGCCAGCGCCTGCCGGAAGCGCTTGTCATCGAAGGGCTTGCGCTGGGCGTTGAGCTCCAGGAAGTGCATGGACGACCAGTATTCATAGCCCTTGCGGGTGCTGGCGATGTGGGGCAGCGCCGCCACCCGGGCCAGGTCGGCGGGCTCGATGTCCTGGCCCACGGCCTGTTGCACGGTGCCTTGTTCGAGGGCGAGCCGGCGCGAGGCCGCATCCGGGATGACGCGATAGGTGATGCCATCCAGGTAGGGCTTGCCGGCCTGCCAGTAGTGCTCGTTGCGCACGAGCTCGATGTAGGCGCCGCGTTCCCAGCGCTTGAACTTGAACGGCCCGGTGCCGATGGGGGTGGCATTGTTGGGGTTCTGGGCCAGCGGCACGTCCGTGTCGTACAGGTGGCGCGGATAGATGGCCCCGCCGCCCAGGTCGAAGGCATACAGGAAGGCGGCGTAGGGCGCCTTGAGCCGGAAGACCACGGTATTGGCGTCCGGCGCCTCCAGCGTGGCGACATTGGCCATCAGGCCGCGGGTGCGGGCATTGCCCGCCAGGACCTTCTGGTACGAGAACACGACGTCGTCGGCGCTGAAGGGACGCCCGTCGTGCCACGTCACGCCGCGCTGCAGGTGGAAGGTATAGGTCAGCCCGTCGGGCGAGACCTCCCAGCTGCGGGCCAGGCTGGGCAAGGGCTTCAGGTCGAAGGAATAGGTGAGCAGGCTTTCGTAGATCTTGCTGGCGACCAGCTGCGTGGGCGAGGACTGCTGCAACGCCACGGTCAGGTTGGGCGGCTCGGGCTGGACGATGGCGGTCAGCACGCCGCCGCGCCGCGGCGTCTCCGCGGCCTGGGAGGGATGGGAAGGCAGGAGCGTCAGCAGGGCCAGGGCCAAGGTCAGGCCGTGCAGGGTGCGCGCCAGGCGCTGCGTCATCTGGAAAGGCATCATGGCGTATCTCGGGGCGAAGGAAAATCAGCGGGAAACAGGATCGCGCAAGGCGCTACAGGGTGGTGTCGCGGGTACTGGCACGGTCCAGCAGCAACCAATCGGGCGGCAGCACCCCGGGGCGCAGCACGGCCTGCCGGGGGGCCAGGTGCACGACGGCATTGCGCCGCAGTCCCTCGTCCAGGCCGGCCTGCGCCGGCGCGGCGGGCGGGGGCGAAAGGTCCAGCGTGGCCAGGCCTTGCAATTGCAGGACCGCGCCGGTCTCGAAATCGGGCACCAGCAAGGCGCAGCGTCCGTCCACCAGCAGGTTTCCCAGCGTATTGAAGTAGGCGTTGCCGGTGTATTCGGGCCAGCTCAGGCGGCCATGCGCCAGGTTGAGGAAGCCCGGCCGCCCGCCTCGATGGGAGACGTCCATCCCCGAGGCCACCCGGGCGGGATCGTCGTCACGCGCCTGGTAGCTGCTGGCGATGAAGAAGGTGTCCGCTCGCGCGAGGAGGGCGCGGACGGCGGGGTCCTCGAGGCTCGTGGCGATGGCCGCGGGCGGCTCGGCAGGCCCCGCGAGGCTCGGGCTCGCGGCACCCCGTGGCGATGCGCCCACGCCGTCCGCGCGCGGCCAGATGTACTGAGGACAGTTGTTGTAGGCCTGGGCCACCGCCAGTACCATGCCTGGCGGCCCGCCATGGGCCAGGCGTCCGTTCACGCGGATCCGCCGTCGCGCCGCCAGGTCTATCCCCAGCACGCCGACCGCGGCGCCCGGGACCAGGGCAGGCAGCAGCGGGTCGTCTTCGCCCGGCCGTGCGCGGATATGCAGCGTCGAGGCGTCCCGCGCGTCGACGAAGCCGGCCTGGCCCAGCAGGACCGATGCCCAGGGCCAGCCCTGTGCGTCGCTGGCGGCCAGCAGCACGTAGCGCAAGGTTTGAAGAAAGGCCTGGTGCGGCGGCACCAGCGCGGGCTGGATGGCGCGCACGCCGTTCTCGGCCACGCGCGCACGCGCGCCAAAGTGCGCCTGCAGCAGGCGCTCGCCGGGGTGGAAGACCTCGCCGTCCACGGGCGAGGGGACGTCGGCTGCCTCAGGCCAGGGCATGCCGGTCTCCCGTTCCCGCCCCGGGCGGCGCAGGCGCGCGCGCGGGGTCCCAGTCATCGTCGCCGGCATCGGCCAGCTGCCTGGGCAGGTCGGCTTCCCACGCCACGTATTCGGCAAACGCCGCCGCGCGCGCGGCCGCGTCGCGCAGGGTGTGCGGGCCGCGCCAGGCATCCTCGGTCCCCGGCAGGCTGGCGCCCTCGCTTTCCCCTGGACGGCCTTCGCGCCGCCAGCGGCGATTCCCGCCCAGCAGGGCCAGGACATCGGCATGGCCTGCGTCGCGCAGGTCCGCGGCAAGGGATTGGGCATGCGCGCTGTCGTCCGCGCTGAGCACGATGCGCAGGCCCGCGCCGTGTCCTTGCGCCAACCACGCGCGCAGACTGCCCAGCGTGGCATGGCGGGCGCCGGCGATGTGCCAGTCCTGGTAGTGGCTGCTGCGGCCGACATCGAAGACGGCCGCGTCGCCGGCCGCCAGGCCAGCGGCAAGCGCGGCCGGGCCGATCCAGGGCGCGGCCTGGTCGTTCACGCGGCGCAGCGGCGCGAAATCGGCGCCGGCCTGCAACAGCGCGCGGGCATCCGGCCGCAACAGGGCCACATCGTGCCGGGCCCAGGCGGCCAGCCAGGCTGCGACATAGGGCGCGCGCACGCCGTCCCAGTCAACCAGCACGATGCGCGCGTTGCGCGCGGCGACCTGCGCATCCAGGGTGTGCAGCAACTGGCCGCCCGGCGCGTTGCGCCAGCCCGGCAGGTGGCCGGCCTCGAACTCGTCCGGCTCGCGGATGTCCAGCCGGTGCACCGGCCGCCAGGGTTCGGCCAGCCACGCCGCCACCGTCTGGGCCGAGACATAGGGCACGCCCGCACGCAGGCGCACCACATCCGCACGCGCGCGCTGCGGATAGCTGGACGTGGCAGGCAACGCGAGCGCCTCGTCCTGGCCCACCGCCAGCGTGCCGCCGCTGCGTTCCCAGTCCATGGTGCCGTTGCGCAGGGCATGGACGGAATGGGGAAGTCCGGTGGCCAGCAGCGTCTGCGCGGCGATCAGGCTGCGCGCGCGTCCCGCGCAATGCACCACCAGGATTTCGCCCGGTGCGAGCGCCAGTGCCGGCACGCTCAACGCCAGCGTGCCGGTGGGACAGTTGACCGAACCCGGGATCGAATAGCGCCGGTACTCCTCGTGCGGACGCACATCCAGCAGGCGCACAGGACGGCCCTCGGCCTGCCAGCGGCGGAACGTGGGCACGTCCACCTCCGGGATGGACAGCGCCAGGCGCGACAGTTCGGCCAGCGCCTTGCCCGGCACGTGCACACCCTGGTAGAGCGCAAGGCCGGCGGCCTGCCAGGCCCGCGTGCCGCCGCGCAGCACCGAAACGTTCGTGTAGCCCTGCCTGACCAGCCGGGCCGCGGCGGCGTGGGCCAGATCCTGCGCTTCGTCTTCGTCGGCCACGACGATCAGCGTGCCCGGCGCGGGCAGCAGCACGGGCGCCAGCCAGGGCAGGCGGCCCAGCGGCGCATTCGAGGCCTGCAGCAGATGGCCGCGGGCGTAGGCGGCTTCGTCGCGGACGTCCAGGACGGCGACGGGCTCGGCACCTTGCAGCCAGGTGCGCAGCGCCTGGGCCGAAACGACGGGATGGCGGATCTGGGTCGGGACGGGAACCGGGACGGGCACGCCGCCTTCGGGGCCGTCGAACTTGACCCGGTCCACCATCCGCTCCTGGCTCAAGCCATAGAAATGCAGGTGCAGCGCGGGGGTGTCGCCGACGATCTCGGTGGTGTGATAGACATCGGGCGCCAAGGTCACGGCGTCGCCGGGGCCGACCGTGACCGCGGCCTGTTCCGACAAGGTGTAGCGGCCTGCTTCCGGCGCGGGGTGGCGCTGGTAGACCACGTTGCGCTCCAGGCCCCGGATGCCGGCGATGACGGCCCAGGTCGTGTGGTCGTGCGGCAACTGCTTGCGGCCGGGCAGGCTGGCCGAGACGTACAGAGCATGGCCGCCGTCGGGGTCTTCCGCCAGGCGATAGAAGGTCGTGGTCCGGGTGGGATCGGTCGGGAAGTCGGCCGCGGGAAAGAGCTCGGTGCGCAAGGCCAGGCGGGTGAGCAGGCGGGCCACTTCCGCCAGGTCAGCGGGACGCCCGTCGGGCGCGCGCGGCAAGTGGCGGGTGGCGGCGATCAGGTCGCGCACGGCGTCGCCCCGGCGCAGGGACAGCGCGCTCGGCGTCAGGGGGGTGTCGGAAATCGCGGACATGGAAAATAGGGCCTGCTATGATGAAAAAAAACGTACAGACGACCTTATTGAAGGTCAGGAACAGCCACCATGACGACTGAAGAAACCGACGGCCGCCGCCTGCGCGGCGACCGTTCGCGGGCGCACATCCTGGATCACGCCATCGCGATCGCCTCGGTCGAGGGCCTCGAGGGCATCACCATCGGCCGCCTGGCCACCGAGGCGGGCGTCAGCAAAGGCAATATCACCGTGCTGTTTGGCGACAAGGAGTCGCTGCAGATCGCCACCTTCCTGCGCGTCATGGAACGGTTCCGCGAGGCGGTGGTGCTGCCGGCCGCGGCCAGGCGCACGCCGCTGGACCGCCTGCTTGCCTGGATCGACAACTGGTTTGATTTCGTGGAAGCCCGGGTGCTGCCCGGCGGATGTTTCCTGAACGCGGTCAGTAGTGAATACCGGGCGCGTCCAGGCAAGATCCGCGACACGATCAACAGCTACCGGCACGCCGGGCTGGCGCGCCTGCGCGAATGGATAGAGGCCGCGAAGGAAGCCGGCCAGCTGCTGCCCGATACCGACGTGCAGGCGCTGGCGTTTTCGCTCCTGGCTTACCAGACCTCTGCCAACGTCGCCTCGCTGATGGGCGACGATGCGCTTTTCAAGACCGCGCGCCTGCTGTCTCGCCAGCGGGTGCTGGCGCAAGCCGTGGCCGCGCCCCGCGGCCGCAGGCGCAAGCCGGCCATCGCCTGAAGCGGGCCCGCGGGCCGTCGCCGGCTGGCCGGCCAGGGGGAGCGCCGGCCGCATCAAAGATCCTGGATGGCGCGGCTGGCGACAATCCCGCGCCAACGCGTTTCCTCGGCGCTGACCAGCGCGCCGAACTGCAGGGGGTCCTGCGGGAGTTCGGCATACATCTGGCGGTATTTCTGCTGCACCTGGGCATTCGCCAAGGCTTGCTGCGTGGCGCGCCGCAAGGCCTGCAGCACGTCCTCGGGGGTGCCCGCGCGCGCGAAGAGTCCCGACCACGGCGTGACCACGGCTTGCGGATAGCCCGCCTCGGCCAGCGTGGGGACCTCGGGAAGCTCCGCCAGCCGCTGGTTCGAAACCGTGGCCAGCACGCGCAGCTTGCCGCCCTGGACCTGCGGCAGCGCCAGCTGCACGCTGAGGAAGGCGAAATCCAGCTGCCCGCCCAGCAGGTCCACGACATAAGGGGGCGAGCCCTTGTACGGCGCTACGATGGCCTCGATGCCCGCGTCCTTCAGGAACAGGCTCAGTCCCAGATGCACCGAGCTGCCGACGCCCGGATGCGGGGTGGCAAGCCGGCCGGGCGCCTTGCGGGCCGCGGCCACCAGGTCTTCCAGCGAACGCCACGGCGAGTCTTCGCGCACCACGATCACGTTGGGCGGCGCGCCGAAGCTCGCGATGGGCAGGAAGTCGCCGGTGGCGAAGCGCGTCTGCGTATCGATGAGGGGATTGAGCACCACGAACATGGCGCCCGACAGCAGGGTGTAGCCGTCGGCGGCGGCCTCCTTGGCGGCCAAGGCGCCGATCGTGCCGTTGCCGCCGGGCTTGCTGTCGACGATCACGGGCACGCCCCATTGCTCGGACAACTGGTCGGCCAGGATGCGGGTGGCGATGCCGTTGGGGCCGCTGGTGAGATAGGGAAGGACGATGCGTACCGGCTTGGAGGGAAAGACCGGATTGGCGCGCGCCGGCCGGGGCAGGACGGCGGCGCCGAGCAGGCTGGCGGCACCCAGGGAAAGGATGCGGCGGCGGGTGGGCTGGAAGCGGATCATGTGCGCGGGACGGGAAGGGGACGGGCCCGGCGAATCGCCAGGTGTAACAATGTCCGACGATACTAATCTATACGCACGATTGTTTATGTATTGTTTTGGAATAAAAACATTGCCGGCCCGCACGCGCCGACGCCCCTAACGCAAGGCCCGCGCGACGGCATCCAGGTTCTGGTCGATGAAGAAATGCCCGCCCTGGAAGTGCAGCAGGTCGAAGGCGCCGGCGGCGTGGGCGCGCCAGGCCAATGCCGCCGCTTCGTCGACATAGGGATCGGCATCCGACAGCAGGAAGCGCAACGGCGCGCGCAGGGCGGCGTCGGGTGGCCGGTGGTAGGCCACGTTCATCGTGTAGTCGTTGCGCACCCCCGCGATCAGGGCGTCGCGGAACTTGGGGCTGCGCAGGACCTCTGCCGGCACCCCCGCGCCGGCCTCGATGTTGCGCAGGATCACCGCGTCGCTCAGCGGAAGGGTGAAGCCCAGCGAGACCGAGGGCGCCCGCCTGCCCGAGACGCACACGAGCCGGGGGACGTGCCCGACGGCCTCCAGCTGCAGCGCGGCTTCGAAGGCCACCGCCGCGCCCATGCTGTGTCCGTAGAGGGTCAGGGGTGGCCCCGCCAGCAGGCCCGCCTGCGCCAGGTCCTCCACGATGTCGGCGGCGAGGTCCTCGATGGCGTGAGGCTCGGCTTCCTGCTTGCGGTCGCCCTTGCCGGGATACTGGACGGCCAGGCCCGCCAGGGTCCCGTCCAGATGTTCGAGCAGGCGCCTGCCGCTGGCGGCCGCAGCGCCCGCGTGGGGAAAGAAGACAAGGGCGCCGGCGGCGGACGCGTGGAAGCCTGCCGGTCTCAGGGAGCGGCTGGCGAGCAGGGCAGGGTCTGTCATCGCGTCCTCGCGAAAGACGGGGTAAGGGCAGGCATCAATGGATCAGTGGGCGGCCGTGGCCGGCGAGGCCAGCACGGCCAGGTGATAGTCTCCCGAGCCGGGGTCCGCGTCGGCCACGAGCACGCGTCGCACCGGCGGATCCAGCGCCGCCAGCGCGCTCCACACACCCGTGGTGTATTGGTCTGGACGCGCCCGTGTCACCGGCACGCCCAGCCCTTCCCAGGGCAAGGCATGCCCCAGGATCACGTGTTCGGGCGCGTCGCCGGGCGCTTGCGCCAGGATCTCGCGCACCAGGCTTTCCAGCGTGGCGGCATCCGGCGCGCGGCGCACGTGCAAGGGCAGATGCCGTCCGCCACCGCCGCTGCCGGTCAGCAGCAGCACGCCGGTATCCGCGAGGTTGCCGGCATCGACGCCGGGGCGCGAGGCGGGCAGGGTGGCCTGTTCCAGGATGAAGATCGCGGCGTCGCGATAAGGCGACTGTCCGGCGTAGGCCGCGGCGATCCGCAAGGCCACGAAGGGCGCGGCGATGCCTGTCTGCGACACGCCCAGGCAGAGCGTCTGCGTGCCGTTGCCATGCAGCAGGTGGTCGATGTAGGGCGCGACCGCCGTGAAGGGCAGCAGGTCGGGCAGGGCCTGGGCCACCAGGATGAGTTGCGGCTGGCGGGGCAAGGCCTCGGCCAGCAGCGCGTCCGCCAGGTCCTGGTGGGTGTGGAAGCTGCCGCGCGCAAGCAGCGTTTCATCCACCTGGCGGCCGTGACGGCCCAGCAGGTCCTGGTAAAGCGATTGGTTGACGCCCAGCCAGTCCGGTCGTGGACGGGCGGGCAGGCGCACGTGTCGGGCATGGACGATCTGCATGACGGGCTCCTTTCAGCCGCGCTGCGTTTCGGGCAGGCGCGCCTCGACGTAGTTGGCGACGGCACCCAGCGTTTCCAGGTCCTGCGCGGTGAGCGCGTCGGGGTCGACATGGATGCCGAATTCGCTCTCCAGCGCCACGAGGACTTCGAGGATGGAGATGGAGTCCAGGTTCAGGTCGTCGAAGACGCGGGTGCGCTCCGAGACCTCGCCTGTCTCCTGGCCGGTGACGCGCGAGATGACGGCGCCTAGGGTGTGCACGATGGTGGATCGGGTCATGGAAGCCTCGTCAGGTAAGGAAGGAAGGGAAGCAAACGGGGTCGCCAGCCGCTGCGGCGCGAGCACGTCCCGCGGCGTGTCGCGGCGGCGCACCAGGTGCGAGTCGCCGTTGCGCAGCAGGACCTCCGCCGGGAAGCCGTGGCCGAGGAAAAGGCCGGGCGAGGCGGACGGGCCGTAGGCGCCTGATCGCAGCACGGCCAGGAGGTCGCCAGGTTCGGGATCGGGAAGGGGGACCTTCCTGGCCAGCACGTCGCTGGGCGTGCACAAGGGGCCGGCCACCGTGACGGGCACCGTGGCACGGTCGCCCGCCGGCGCCAGCGACACCAGCGGAAAATCCCTCTTCAGCACGTTGCCGACACCCACGGCGCTCAGGTGGTGGTTGGTGCCGCCGTCGACGACCGCGTACACCTGCCCGCGCGAGGGTTTCGCATAGCGCACCCGGGTCAGGAACGCGCCGCTTTCGGCGGTCAGGTAGCGCCCCTGCTCGGTGATGATGCGGGTGGCGCCCCGGCCAGCCAGGAAGTGCCTGACGGTGTCCGACAACGCGGGCAGCAGCGCCCGGATGTCCAGGTCGGTCTCGTTGTCGTAATAGGCCACGCCGAAGCCGCCGCCGATGCCCACGATGTCGGCGGCCAGCCCGGTGGCGGCCTCGTAGGCATGCACCAGTTCGAACACCCGCTGCGTATTGGCGACGATCTCGGTGTAGTCCAGGAAACGGGTGCCGAAGAACACGTGCAGGCCGCGCGGGCGCAGCCATTGCAAGGCGCGCAAGGTGGCGGCGCTGGCCAGCACGGTCTCTTCGTCGATGCCGAATTGCCTGGGCTTGCCGCCCATGGACAGGCCGCGATGCCGGGCGCTGGCGGCCGGGTTGACCCGCAGCAGGATGTCCAGCGGCTGGCGGGCCGCCGCGGCATGCCGTTCCAGCGCGGCCAGTTCCTGCAGCGACTCGACGATGACCGCCAGGGGCCGCGACGCCACGCAGGCCCGCAACTCCTCGTCGCTCTTGCCTGGGCCGAGGAAGATGGTGTCCCTTGCGGCCACGCCCGCCCAGCGTGCCGTTTCCAGCTCGGCCAGCGACGAGACCTCGGCGCCCGCGCCCTCCCGGCCCAGCAGCGCGCACACGCTGACGTTCGGGTTGGCCTTCAAGGAGTAGTAGATCTCGACCTCGGGCGGCAGGCCCGCCCGCAGCTGGCGATAGCGGGCCGCGATGGCGTCGCCGTCGTACACGTAGAGCGGCGTGCCGTACTGTTCGACCAGGGCCAGGTAGGCCTGCCGTTGGCCGGGCGCAAGCGTGAGGTCCATGTGCGTCTCCTTCAATGCAGGGCGGGTTGCGGCACGCGCAGGTCCGACAGCGCGCGGGCGACGGCGTCCTGCAGCGCGTCCAGGGCCGCCGGATCGCGGCCGAAGAACAGGGTGTACAGCCGGCCGGCCCGCGTGCCTGGCGCATCGCCGCCGGCATTGGCGGTGCCAAAGCAGGTGATGAACAGTCCCGCGCCGTTCTCCGGCAGGCGGCCCAAGGGGCCCAGCACGTCGAGCAGGTGCGCGAACGACAGCGGTGCGTTTCCGGCGGGGACCGCAAGCTGGCGGCCGACGGCCTGGCCATCCGGCGCCAGGAAACGCTGCAGGGCGCGCTCCTGGTAGCTGGACAGGTTCAGGCGCGCATTGATCTCCACCACTGGGCGGACGCGCCCCTGCGCGTCGATCAGCGCATCCATGCCGGCCACGCCGAAATAGCCATCGGCATGGAGGGCCGCGCCCAGCTTGAGCGCCGCGGATTCGATATCCCGGTGCTGGGCGCTTGTCAGTCCGGCTGGAATGAGGTGGCCTTGCGGCGCGCCATGGTGGATCAGGGCCCGCTTGACGAAGTCGAAACTGACCGAGCCGTTACGCGCGATGGTGACCTGATAGGTCAGGTCGGCCTGCTTGTCCAGGAACCGTTCGACCAGCAGGTGCACGGTGCCATTGCCCGTGCGCTCGGCGCGGCGGGCCACCATGGCCTGCAGCGCGCGCGCCGCGGCGGGATCGCGCAGGACCAGCAGGCCACGGCCGGACACGCCGTAGGCATCCTTGACGATCAGCGGGAACGGTCCGGCGCCGCCGTGCAGGATGGCGTGCGCCAACTCGTCCACGGTGTGGCAATTGACGCCGGGAATCTCGCGCAACCCCAGTCTGTGCGCCAGGTCCCGGCTGTATTGCTTGCTGTTGACCCGCACGCAAACCTGGGCCGGCGGGCCGGCCAGCGGCAGGCCGGTGGCCTGTGCCAGCGCCTCGATCCCGTCGGAGACCCCCATCGGGGCAAGGTGCAGTCCGGCCTGCGCAAGCGCGCGCAGGCTGGCCAGCGCGGCCGGCGATTGCAGGATGCTGGCGACGGGCCCGAGCCCGTCAGGATCGGGCACCACCAGTTCCTTCGCCACCGGCAGGCCCGCGCGCGCCAGGTAGTCCAGGAAGCCGGCGTCGGCCGGCACGCTGGTGATGACGACGTCGCCGGGCTCGGCCAGCAGGAAACCCTGTTCCTGCAGGCGCCGCACCACCGCTGAGCTTTGCGCGAGTCCCTGGCCGGGGATGCCGGTGTGGCCCACGGCCCAGTCGCGCTCGACCTCGAAATTGCAGAGCCAGACCAGGCGCGCCTGGCTGTCGCCCGTGAGCGCGCGGCGCAGCGCGGCGATGCGGGAAGCGGGGGATCGGGTCATGGCGCCGTGCCTCCATGGGTCAGCACCATGGCGCCGAAGGTCGCGCCCAGGCCGACGGACGCCACGACGTAATGCCGCCCCGGCGCGAGCCTGCCGGCGTCGCGCAGCGTGGTGTAGTTCACGAAGGCGTCCGAGGCGTAGCAATGGCTGGTGCGCGCGATGTTGTCGAGGAAGAAGCGTTCGGGGGGCAGGCCGATCGTCTTGATGACCTGCTTCCAGCTGATGGCGTTGACGTTGTGCGGAATGACCAGCGCGATCTCGTCGAGCGACAGCCCCGCTTCGTCGACGGCCTGGCGGATGACGCTGGCCAGCGCTTCCGGATAGGCCGCGCCAAACCCCCGGATGCCGTCCTCGTCCAGCAGCAGGCCGGCCGCGTAGCCGCCGTGGGTATGCACGGCGAAGGCACGCACCACGTCGCCCACGCCATCCCGGGAGACGAGGCAGGCCGCGCCTGCCTCGGCCATGATGGCGCTGTGGGGAATCAGCTGGATCTGGCTGCTGTAGGCCTGCTCGCCCGTGACGATGAGCGCGTGCTGGCCGGGCGATCCCTCCGCGGCAAGCAGCTTGCCGGCCAGGTCGACCGCGCCCAGGCTGCTGACACATGCCTGCTGTCCCAGCGCGAACGCTTCGGCGTGGAACAGGCCCAGCCGGTCACGGATCTGGCGCGCCAGATCCACATCGGGAGGCGCCACGGTCTGCATGGTGTGGGCATAGATCACGTAGCGGATGCTGGCCCGCGTGGCTGCGTCCAGCGCCGCCAGCAGGCGCCGCGGCGCGGGCAGCACGAGATCGTGGATGTCCTGGTCCGGGTCGAAATGCAGCGCGTCCAGGCCGTAGATCTTGCGGAACACCGCGATCTCGGTGGGACGCAGGCCCAGGCGGCCGGCCACCGCGTCGATCTTGATCGGCTCGCCGGCCAGGTGGCTCTCCACGCGTTCGATGGTGACGGTGCTCATGGCTGTTCCCCGTGCCGCGTCACGCCCGTTGCGCCGTGATCAGCCAATTGCGGGGCACGCCTCGCAAGGCGCGCTCGGCGGGGGGATAGGGCCAGTATCCTTCGCCCGCGCCGGGTTCGCCCGGCTGCGCCACGCGCGTGGCCTGCCAGCCGTTGTCGCGCAGGAACGCCTCGGGGTCGTCGGTGCCGAATTGCCAGGGCGTCCCGTCGCCGCGCAGGGTCTTGAGAAAGGATTGCGTGATGGGATGCACCAGCAGGGAGCGGCTGATCATGTCCGTGACGAGCTGGCTGCCCGGCGTGGATTGCTCGGCCAGCACGCGCAACAGGGTGGCCGCCTGCTGCTCGGTCAGGAAGAAGAAGAGGCCTTCGGCCACCCACAGCGTGGGCCGCGCGGCGTCGAAGCCGGCGGCCTTCAGCCTGGGCACCCAGTCGCCGGCAAGATCGGCGCCCACGTCCACGGTCGGGATCAGCCGTTTGGCCGAGTGGGCCTGCAAGGCCTGGTTCTTGAAGGTGAACAGGTCCACGTGATCGACTTCATAGAGCGTGGCGCCCTCGGGCCACGCCAGGCGGTAGGCGCGCGTGTCCATGCCGCTGGCCACCAGCACCACCTGCTCGATGGGCTCCCTGGCAAGGATGGCCAGGATCGCGTCGTCGACGAAGCGCGTGCGCAAGGCGACGTACTCGGCCACGGCCGTGCCGTCATAGCGCGACAGCAGCTCGAACCCCTTTTCGCCGGCCAGCAGGCGGGCATAGTCATCACGGAAACGCGCGCCGTCGCCCCGCTCGGACTCCAGGGCCCGGGCGGCCGCGGTCCATTGGGCCGTGTAAGAGACTTTCTCCATGTCGATGCTCCTTGCCGCTCAGAAATAGGTCTGCGCGATGGCGCGCAGCGTCTTCAGCTTTTCGAGGTCGAGGTTCTCGGGATCGACCTCCTGGCCGCTCGCTTCGCTGATGATGTAGATGAACTCGACGAAAGAGAGGGAATCGACCAGCCTGGCCTCGATCAGGTCCAGGTCGTCCGTGATCTCGACGCCTTCCTTGTTGCGGGATTCGAGCCAATGCCTGAGCTGCTCGATGCCTTGGGTGTGCACTGTCGTCATGAATCGTCCTTCAGGGAGGGGTGGGGAAAACGGAAGGGCCTGCCAGGCAGAACGCCACGGCCACGGCATAGTCGTGCTCATGGGTCAGGCTGACGGTGATGTCCTCGCCGATGCAGGCCGCGCTGGCAAGGCGGCGCGCCCGCCCAAAGAGCGCCACGCACGGGGCTTCGCCGTGCCGTCCCTGAACCTGGATGTCACGCCAGGGCAGCGGATGGCCGCGGCTCTGGAATGTCTTGAAGACCGCCTCCTTGATGGCAAGACGGCCGGCCACCGACACTGCATCCAGCTGGCCGGCGCGCCGGCAGGCCTGGATTTCGTCGGGACGCAGCATGCGCGCGACCGTGCTGCCGAACGCGGTGGCGATCATGTCCTTGACGCGGGAGACACTGACGAGGTCGACGCCGATACGTGGGTACATGCGAATCTTCCTGGTGGCCGCGGGCGTTCAGGCGACGGTCGCGAGCAGGCTGTTCACGTCCACCTTGCCGTTGCCGTTGAGCGGGAAGGTCTCGCCGGCCCAGACGATGACGTCGGGCAGCATGTAGTGGGGCAGGGTCCGCGCCAGCTCGCGCAGGACCTCCCGGTCGTCCCGGGGTTCGCCGGTCAGGAACGCGACGAGCTTGCGCTGCTGGTCGGTGCTGACGGGATTGCGCGTGTAGCGCACGACGGCATTGGGCGAGCCCGGCAGCCTGCGGATCGCACGCTCGATCTCCTCGAGTTCCACGCGATAGCCGTTGACCTTGACCTGATGGTCGAGCCGTCCCAGGTAGTGCACGATCCCCGTCTCGTCTTCGCTCACGAGGTCGCCGGTGCGGTAATAGACGCGCCAGGCACCGTCGGCGCCGGCCTTCAGGACATGGGCCGCCTCGCTCTTGGCCGGATCATCGAGATAGCCCGGGAACTGCTGCGGACCGGCAATGCACAGTTCGCCCTCCTGGCCCGGCCCGGCGGGCGTGCCGTCCTCCTGCAGCACCAGGTGGACGTGGCCCGCATGCACCTGGCCGATCGGCACGATGGGCCTGCCCGTGGGCGCAGCCGGCAGGGGGGAGGGCAGGCGGTAGGTGAAGCAGCTGATCGTGAGTTCGGTCGGGCCGTACAGGTTCGCGATCACGGATTGCGGCGCAGCTTGCGCCCAGGCGTGGGCGGCGTCCCAGGTCAGGGCCTCGCCGCAGAACAGGCTGATGCGCAGCGTGGGGAAGCTGCCGGGCTTCAGCAGCCTGTTGCGCTGCAGGATCTGCACTGCCGAGGGCACCGAGAACCAGACCGTGATGCCATGGCGCTTGAGGTATTGATACGGCGTGGCGGCATCCAGCGCCGACGGCACGCAGAATGCGCCGCCATGCCGCCAGGGAACGAAGAGGTCGAACACCGACAGGTCGAACGTGAGTTCGAAGTTCTGCGTGTGGCGGTCCGTTGCCTGGAAGTCGAATTGCTCGGCCAGCACCGTCAGGTAGTGCAGCACGCTGGCATGGCTGATCGGCACGCCCTTGGGGCGGCCCGTGCTGCCCGAGGTGAAAAGGATGTAGGCCGGTTTGGCGGCCGGGGTGCCAGCCTGCGCGGCGGCAAGGGCGGGAGGCAGCCAGCCCGGGCGCGCATCGTCCTCCTCGGGCGCGTCTTCCAGGCTGTCCAGTTCGATGGGCGTGACCCCGGCAGGCAGCTCGGCCAGCAGGGCCTGCAGGGCGGCGGCGCTGGAGCGCTGGTAGACCAGGACGGCGGCACCGGACGCCGCCAGGATCGCGGCATTGCGCGCGGCCGGATACACCGGGCTGACGGGGACATAGGTGCCCCCGGCATACAGCGTGGCCAGGACCGAGACATAGCTCCCCAGGCTGCGATCGGCGAAGATCGCGATGCGCGCGCCATCGCCGGCGACCTGGTGCAGGGTACGCGCCAGCCAGCGGGCCTTGCGGGCGAGGTCCGCATAGCGCACGGCGCCGCCGGACAGGAAGATCGCTTCGCGATCCGGATGCAGGGAGGCGGTCTGTTCGAACAGGGCCGCGAGATTGCTGGCGTGCTGGGTCATGATGGATACCTCTCGTGACTGGGGAGTGGGCCAGCCGCCACGCGCGGTCCGGCAGGTAAAGGGTTGCCGCGCACGCGGCCGCCAGGCGGCCGACGGCGCCGCCTCAAAGGAAATTGCTGTCGCTGATGGCGCCGATGCTCTCGAAGTAGCGCGCGGTGCGCTTGAACCATTGCTCGTGGTGGGGCCTGCGCTGGGGCGCATTGCGCAGGTAGTTGCGCGTCTGCGCGGCCGAGGGCGCATCCGGACTGAGATACACCCCCGCGTCGGCATAGGCGTGCGGGTTGTACATGAGCCCGACGAAGTGCAGGAATATCCGCCGTATCGTCGCGTCGATGCGCGACTGGGTCTCGGGCCAGTCCTCGGCCTCGTCCCTGATGGACGTCAGGACGTCCTTGATGATGTCGCGGCCGAATTTCACGTGGCGCGACTCATCCAGGTGGTGCTGCAGGTTGATCTCCCGCACGATGTCCGGCACCGAGGCGTTCTCGCCGACCTTGCGGTTGTAGTAGTCCACGAACTCCTCGAAGATCAGCGTGGACGAGAACATGTACAGGTCGTCCAGCAGCGGCGGCGTGCCCGCCTGGTCTTCCTTGTAGGCCAGCGTCTTGTAGATCTTGCCGCCATAGTCCTGGCAGAAGCGGGCGAAGAACCACATGTGCGCGTTCTCCTCGGCCAGGAAAATGTGCATGTACTCGGTGTAGTCCGCATAGCGCCGGGCGTACATCTTGCGGCAGACGAACTCGAGGGCATCCTTGATGCCGTGCACATTGAGGCTGTAGAAGTTGATGGCTTCCCACTTGCTCAAGGCGATCAGCTGCTGCTCGCTCAGCGTGCCGTGCAGGTCCGTGCCGTAGGTGGTCAGCAGGCTCTCGTCGCACCACAGCCGGTCCTCGGCGACGCGCTCAGGCCAGTCGAAACGCGTATAGACGTCGTACTGGCGTTCCTTGGACAGCCTTATCAGTTTTTCCAGGTCAGGCATGCGAATCTCTCAAGCATGGGAAGGTCACGAACTGCTTGAGTGCAACTATAAATACGAACGTACTTTTAATTTTAGATTCTTTGACGATGTAATTATCGTGATGTTTTATAAGATGGTACTGTCATTGACACATAACCTCCCGAGATTTTCGACCTTCGTATAGGGCGATTGCAGCCCGCTTCGGTAGGCCACCGCCACGCCATGTCACGCAACGCCACCGTGCTCAGCCGTTGACCGACCTTTCCTTGAATCAGTACGATCGTGCTTATTCATGGGCAAGGAGGCGGCATGGGCATTTCAGACACGACCCGCGCGGGCGGGGCAGGGCGGGTGCGCGGGGACAGGCGCTGGCTGGCATTGGCGGTGCTGCTGACAGGCAATTTCGTGACGATCCTGGACCTGTTCATCGTCAACGTCGCGATTCCCAGCCTGCGCGCCGACCTGGCCGCCAGCGACGCCCAGGTGCAGCTGGTGCTGGTGGGCTATGCCGCTGCCTACGGAATCTGCCTGCTCAATGGCGCCAGGCTGGGAGACCTCTATGGCCGTCGCAACATCTTCCTGGCGGGCATGGCGATCTTCACGCTGGCCTCCCTGCTGTGCGGGCTGAGCCCGACGCCCGCCTGGCTGATCGGCAGCCGCATCCTGCAGGGGGTGGGCGCAGCGCTCCTGATGCCCCAGGTGCTGGCCAGCTTGCGCTTGCTGTTCCAGGGGGATGAGCGCCGGAAAGCGTTCGGCATCCTGGGCGCGGTACAGGGCATCGCCGCATCGCTGTCGCAGATCGCGGGGGGCTGGCTCATCGAGCATGCGCCGGCGGGCATGAGCTGGCGCATGGTGTTCCTGATCAACCTGCCCATCGGCCTGCTGGCGATCTGGGGCGCGCTGGCTTTCGTCCCGCAGGCGGCGCCCGCGGGGACGAAGCGGCTCGACCTGCCGGGCGCGGTGCTGAGCGCATTGGGCGTGGCGCTGGTTCTGGTGCCCGTCATGCTGGGGCGCGAAGCCGGCTGGCCGGCATGGTCCTGGGGCTTGCCGCTGGTGGGCGCCGGCCTGCTGGCCGCCTTCTGGCGCTACGAGACCGTGCTGCCGCGCCGTGGCGCCGCACCCATGTTCGACGTGACCTTGTTCGGCCAGCCTGGTTTCCTGGCGGGTGTGACGGCCATGTTCCTGCTGTATTCGGCCATCAGTTCGTTCTTCCTGTCCCTGACCCTGCTGCTGCAGGCCGGGCTGGGGCTGGCGCCGCTGGCGGCGGGGCTGGTTTTCACGCCATCGGCCATCGCCTTCTTTGCCGGGTCGCTTTGCGGGCCCAGGTTGGCACGCCTGCTCGGCCCGCGTGCCTTGCTGGCGGGCTCGGCCGCCTTCGTCGCGGGGCTGGCCCTGTCGGCCTATGTCGGCGCCCGCGCCCCGCAAGCGGTGGATTGGATGGTCGTGGGCATCGTCATCAATGGTTTCGGCCAGGGCGTCGTCATTCCGCTCGCGCTGAACCTGCTGCTCGGGCGCGTGCGGGACGAGCAGGCCGGCACGGCATCGGGCACGATCAGCACGCTGCAGACCGTGGGCACCGCCGTGGGCGTGACGGTGGTGGGCGTGCTGTTCTTCGCGGCGCTGGCGCAGTCACCCTCGGCGGATGCCGTCGCCCACGGCCAGGCGCTGGCGTTTGCCACGCGCTACAACCTGCTTGCCGGCCTGGCCAGCCTTGCCCTGTTCGCCTGGGCGCTGCGCGTGCCCAAGCCTGTGCCCGGCACGCGCTAGGCGCCGCGACGCCCGCTCGTCTGTCAGTCGTCTGGCGCGACGGCGGAGGCAGGTGGCTTGCCTTCGCTGGCCAGGCGCAGTTGCTGGCTGGTTTCGTGTTCCCGCTGGCGGCGGGCGATGCGGCGTTCCAGGCGATGCAGCACATCAAGGATGAAGAGCGCCAGCAGCGTGCTGGCAATCGCCAGGATCTCGCGGCCCATGCCGGCGGCGATGCCCACCGCTGCCGTCAGCCAGATGCTGGCGGCCGTCGTCAGGCCGCGTACCTCATGGCCCTGGGCCTGTGACTTGATGATGGCGCCGGCCCCCAGGAAGCCGATGCCGGCGATGATGCCCTGCAACACGCGGCTCTGGTCGCCGACGTTCATGCCGCTGAGCGTGGGGGCCAGCACGAAGAGCGCCGCGCCCAGCGCCACCAGCATGTGGGTGCGCAGGCCCGCCGACTTGCCCTGGCTTTCCCGTTCGTAGCCGATCAGGCCGCCCAGCAGCACGGCCACGGACAGGCGCACGATGATGCGCACGGTATCGCCCAGGTCGTTGAAGTCGGAGAACTCCTGCTGGAGCGTGTCCAGGATCAGGGACCAGGCATCATTCATGGCGAGGGGCCCATGGCGGGCTTCCGGCAGGCCCAGTCGGGCGATGAACGCAGCGTATCAGGAAACCCTGGCGCGCAGGAGCCGCAGGCCGTTGGCCACCACGATGAGGCTCGCACCCACATCGGCGAACACCGCCATCCACAAGGTGGCGTAGCCCGTCAGCGCCAGCACCATGAAAATCGCCTTCAAGCCCAGCGACAGCGCGATGTTCTGCACCAGCACGCTGTGCGTGGCGCGCGACAGCCGCACGAAGACGCCGATCTTGCGCAGGTCGTCGTCCATCAGGGCGACGTCGGCGGTCTCGATGGCCGTGCCGGAGCCCGCCGCGCCCATGGCGAAGCCGATATCCGCGGCGGCCAGCGCCGGGGCGTCGTTGATGCCGTCGCCCACCATGCCGATGCGGCCTTGTTCGCGCTTGAGGGTGACCGCGGCCAGCTTGTCCTCGGGCAGCAGTTCGCCGCGGGCTTCGTCGATGCCGACTTCGGCCGCGATCGCCGAAGCCGCGCCCTGGTTGTCGCCGGAAAGCATGAGGGTCCGGATGCCCAGGCCGTGCAGGTCGGCGATGGCCGCCACGCTGCTTTCCTTGACCGTGTCGGCCACGGCCGCCACCGCCAGCACGCGGGTGGCGCTGGCCACCGCGACGCTGGAGCGGCCCTGCGCCTCCCAGGCATCCAGGTGTGTGGACAGCGCTTCATCCAGCAGGCCTTGCTCGGCAAGCAGGCGCCGGTTGCCCAACACATACGGCTGGCCGTCGACGACGCCACGCACGCCACGGCCGGGCAGGGCGGCGAAATCCTCCACCGCCAGCAGCCTCAGGCCATCCGCATCGGCGGCATCCGCCAGCGCCTTGGAGACAGGATGGTCGGAGCGCGCGGCAAGGCTGGCCGCGATGCGGCGGGCCTGCTCCGCGTCCACGCCTTCCATTGCAGCGAAGTCGGTCTGGCGGGGCTTGCCGTGGGTCAGGGTGCCGGTCTTGTCCAGGGCCAGCCAGCGCAGTTGCCGTCCTTGCTCCAGATAGGCGCCGCCCTTGATCAGGATGCCGCGCCGCGAGGCAGCCGTCAGCCCGCTGACCACCGTGACGGGCGTGGAGATCACCAGCGCGCAAGGGCAGGCGATGATGAGCAGCGACAGCGCGCGATACAGCGCGTCCAGCCAGGCCACGCCGAAGAACAGCGGCTGGATGACGGCCATGGCGATGGCGATGGCCACGACGGCAGGGGTGTAGATGCGCGAGAAGCGGTCGATGAAGCGCTGCGTGGGCGCGCGGCTGCCTTGTGCCGATTCGACGGCATGGATGATGCGCGCCAGCGTGGTATTGGCCGCCGCCGCGGTGACACGGTATTCAAAGCCGCCGTAAGTGTTGACGGTGGCGGCATAGACCGCGTCGCCCACGGTCTTTTCCAGCGGCAGGCTTTCGCCGGTGATGGCGGATTGGTCGATGGCCGAGGCGCCGGCCTCGATCTCGCCGTCGGCGGCGATGCGCTCGCCGGGTTGCACGCGCACGCGATCGCCGACGTTCAGCGCGCTGGCGGGCACCTTGCGCCAGGTGCCATCCGCCTGCTGTACCGTGGCCGTCTGCGGCGCCAGGTCCAGCAGCTGCCGCACGGCATTGCGTGCGCGGTCCAGCGACCGCGCCTCGATCAGCTCGGCCACGTTGAAGAGCACCATGACCATGGCCGCCTCGGGCCACTGGCCGATCAGCACCGCGCCAGTCACGGCAATGCTCATCAAGGCGTTGATGTTCAGTTCGCCGTTGCGCACGGCGATCCAGCCCTTGCGATAGGTGTTCAGGCCGCAAGCCAGGATGGCGGCCAGCGACAGGGCGGCAATGAGCCAGGTGGGAGCGTCCGCGAAATGCGCGGCTTCGGATAGCGCGGCGAGGACGCCGGCGCCCGCCAGCATCCAGCGGCTCATGGCGCTGCCGGTGGCGGGCGGCGGCGCGGCGGTGCCGTCGGCAGGCACGGCTTCCATGCCCACCGATTTGATGGCCGCCACGATGGCGGGGCCGGCGCCATCGGCGTGCACCACGCTCAACTGGCGCTGCATCAGGTTGAACGCCAGGGCACGCACGCCGTCCAGCGACTTCAGCGCTCCGCGGATCAGCGTCTCTTCGGTCGGGCAGTCCATCTGGGCGATGCGGTAGCGGCTGAGCGTTTCGCCGGCAGCGGGCGCAGGCAGGGTGTCGTCGCGCGGCGCGGGCGCGGCCGATGCCGTGCCGCAGCAACGGCTTGCAGCCTTGGGTGCGCTGCCGCAAGCGTCGCCGGGCGCATGATCGTGGTCGTGACCATGCTCGTGATCGTGCGTGTGGGAAGGGGTCATGGCGGAGGTCTTCTGGCTGTCCATGGCGTCATTCCACACCTTGGAGTTACTATAGGGTCAACCCCCAGGGAACGATCCCTGGCTCCAAGATCGGCTATCCGAGGAGGCAAGCATGCGCATCGGAGAACTGGCCCAGGCGGCCGGCACCACCGTCGAAACCATCCGCTACTACGAGAAGGAAGGGCTGTTGCCCGAGCCCGACCGGGGCGAGAACAATTACCGCAGCTATGGCGCGGCGCACCTCGAACGACTGCGGCTGGTGCGCAACTGCCGCGCGCTGGACATGAGCCACGAGGAAATCCGCGCCATCCTGTCGCTGTCGGACGACCACGCCAGCGGCTGTGGCCGCATCAACGACCTTTTCGACGCCCACATCGCCCACGTCGATGCCCGCATCGCCGAACTCCATGACCTGAAATCGCAATTGGCGGCCTTGCGCCAGCGTTGCGCGCAGGCGCGCCCCGATACCGAGGACTGTGGCATCCTGCATGGCCTGTCGGCCATGCAGGCGGAAGAGCGCCCCGAGCGGCACACCCACCTGGGTTAGCGTGCCGTCCCGCAAGTTCGCCACGCTCCTGCCAACCGTTATTCACTCCGTTTCCATCATGACCGATACCCTTCACGCCCTGACCAGCCGCCGTTCCGCCAAATTCCTGCGTGGCCCCGGCCCCGACGCGCAGACTCTGCGCAAGATGTTCCAGGCCGCCGCATGCGCGCCCGACCATGGCGCGTTGCGCCCGTGGCGCTATGTCGTGATCGAAGGGCCGCAGGCCATCGGCCGCCTGGCCGACATGGCCATCGGCGCGGTGCGCGCCAGCGGCGATCCGCGCATGACGGATGAAAAGGAAAAGGCCGTGCGCCAGTGGCTGGCCGAGATTCCGCTGATCGTGGCGGTGGCACAGAAGATCGACCACGGCGGCCGCATCCCCGAGCAGGAGCAACTGCTTGCCGCGGGCGCCTCGGTGATGAACCTGCTGAACGCGGCGCATCTGTCGGGTTTCGGCGCATTCTGGAGCACCGGCCTGGGCACCTATGTGGAAGCGGTGCAGGAAGCCCTGGGCTTCGATGCGCTGGACCACAAGTTCCTGGGCTTCCTGGCCATCGGCACGCCCGCTGCCGACAGCGGTCCTGCCAAGCGTCCCGAACCCGAGAGCTTCGTGCGCGTGTGGACCGGCGAGGCCGTGGGCGCCTGAGACGCCGATGCCGGCGGCCTGGCCTGGCTCAGGTCCGGTACGCCGTCCTACAGGCCGCCCGGCCCGTGCACGCCGGTCGGGCGCGCGCCGCAGCAGTCCGGGCCGTTTTCCAGCGCGTCGATGATGGGGCAGTCGGGCCGGTCGTTGCCGTGGCAATGCTCGGCCAGGTGGCGCAGGGTCTCTGCCATCTGCTGCAAGGCTTCCGCTTTCTTCTCCAGCGCGCGCACCTGCTGGCGCGCAATGCGCTTCACGTCCGCGCTGGCGCGGCTGCGATCCTGCCACAGGGCCAGCAGCTCGCCCATCTGCTCGACCGAAAACCCCAGGTCGCGCGCGCGGCGCACGAAGCGCAGCGTGTGCACGTGCTGCGCCGTATAGACGCGATAGCCCGAGTCGGTGCGCGCCGGCAGGGGCAGCAAGCCCACCTGTTCGTAATAGCGGATCATCTTGGCCGAAATGCCCGATTGCTCAGCCGCTTTGCCGATGTTCATGGTTGCTCCCCGATCAGGTTCGCCGTGCCGCGTGCGTGCGCTTTCAGGCGCAGGGCATTGCCCACCACGAAGACGCTGGAGAGCGCCATGGCGCCCGCGGCGAAAACGGGCGTGAGCGTGATGCCGAAGGGCGCCGACAGCAGGCCGGCGGCCAGCGGAATCAGCGCGACGTTGTAGGCGAACGCCCAGAAGAGGTTCTGCCGGATATTGGCCATCGTGGCGCGCGACAGGGCGATGGCCTGCGGCACCTTGCGCAGGTCATCCGACATGAGCACCACCGATGCCGACTCCATGGCGATGTCCGTGCCGGTGCCCAGCGCGATGCCGACGTCGGCCGCGGCCAGCGCGGGCGCGTCATTGATGCCGTCGCCCACGAAGGCGACCTTCATGCCTTCCTTGCGCAGGGCCTCGATGGCGGCCACCTTGCCCTCGGGCAGCAGCTCGGCGCGGACGTCGTCGATGCCCAGCTGCTGCGCCACGGCCTGCGCGGTGTGGCGGTTGTCGCCCGTCATCATGACGGTGCGCACGCCCTCGGCGTGCAGCGCCGCGACGGCCTGGGCCGATTGCGGCAGGATGGGGTCGGTGACGCAGAAGAGAGCGGCCAGGCGACCGTCACGCGCCACATACAGTGGCGTGCCGCCTGACTCGCCCCAGCTTTCGGCCTGCGCGGCCCACGCGGCGGTGTCCACGCCTTCCTCCCGCATCAGCCGTTCACCGCCGGCGATGACGCGCACGCCATCCACCTGGGCTTCGACGCCTGCGCCGGTCAGCGCGCGGAATGCACGGGCCTCGGGCAAGGCCGCCATGCCTGCCTCGCTGGCCGCCTGGCGGATGGCGTGGGCGATGGGGTGCTCCGAATGCGCCTGCACGGCGGCCAGCACGCCCAGCACTTCGCCGCGTGCCTGGCCGTCGACCTCGACCCAGTCGGTCAGCGCGGGCTTGCCGGCGGTCAGGGTGCCGGTCTTGTCGAAGGCGACGGCTTGCACGTCGCGCAGGCCTTGCAGGGCATCGCCTTGGCGGAAAAGAATCCCCAGCTCGGCGGCGCGGCCCGTGCCGACCATGATGGAGGTCGGCGTGGCCAGTCCCATGGCGCAGGGGCAGGCGATGATGAGCACGGTGACCGCGTGGACCAGCGCCGTGCCCAGCGCGGGCGAGGGGCCCAGCAGCAGCCAGGCCGACAGGGTGGCCAGCGCCACGCCGATGACGGCGGGCACGAACCAGCCCGTGATCCGGTCGACCAGCGCCTGGATGGGCAGGCGCGCGCCCTGGGCGGCCTCCACCAGGCGGATGATGCCCGCGAGCACCGTGTCGTCGCCCACCTGCGTGACGCGCAGGGTGAGGCTGCCGCTGCCGTTCTGCGTCCCGCCCGTCACGGCGTCGCCGGGGGCCTTCTCGACGGGAACGGGCTCGCCCGTGATCATGGCCTCGTTGACATAGGAACTGCCTTCCGAGACCTCGCCGTCGACGGGGATCTTCTCGCCGGGACGCACGCGCACCACGTCGCCCACGCGGATGGCTTCCAGCGGCACCTCGTGCATCTGGCCGTCGCGCAGCACCAATGCCGAACGTGCCTGCATGCCGATCAGCCGTTGCACCGCCGCGCCGGTGCGGCCCCGTGCGCGCGCCTCCAGCACACGGCCCAGCAGGATCAGCGTCACGATGACGGCCGCGGCCTCGAAGTAGATGTGTGCCGTGCCGTCGGGCAGCCATTGCGGCGCCAGCAGGGACACCATGGAATAGCCCCATGCGCTGCCGGCGCCCAGCGCCACCAACGAGTTCATGTCGGGCGCGCGCTGCCAGAGCGCTGCCACGCCCAGTCGGAAGAAGGGCCAGCCGGGGCCGGCCAGCACCACTGTGGTCAGCACGGCCTGCAGTTGCTGGCTGCGCGCCTCGCCCAGCGTGGCATGGATCCAGTGGTGCAGCGTGGCGCTGGCATGCGCGCCCATCTCGAGCAGGAAGACGGGCAGGGTGAGGAGGGCGGCGATGAGGAAGGCACGCGTCAGGCGGCGGGTGGCCTGTTCGCGCTCGGCAGCCTGCGCCGCGTGCTGGCGCGCCGGGTCTTCCACCACGGTGGCGGTGTAACCCACGCGCTTGACCGCGTCGGCCAGGGCCTGTGCCGTCGCGCCCGGGCCATCCAGGGCCACGCGGGCGCGTTCGGTGGCCAGGTTGACCTGGGCCGCGGCCACGCCGGGCACGCCCGACAGCGCCTTTTCCACGCGGCGCACGCAGGCGGCGCAGGTCATGCCCGAGATCGCGAGATCCAGATGGCCGCCTGTCGGCGTGGGAGAGGGAGTATTCATGGCGTCTTCTCCAGACGGAAACGCATCGACGTGGGCAGTATCATCCTTCCCATTATGGCAAGGTCAACGGGGCCTTGTCCGAGCGCCGATGCCAGGCGGCGGGCTGGTCAGGTCCGGCGCGGGTTACAGACCTCTACGCTGGCTCACCATCCCTGGCTTGACCTTCCCACGACGGGCGGGTTTATCCTGGCGTTGCTTGCCAGTGCGTGGCGCATCCGCCCGCCGGGGCATCACAACAAGATAAGGAGTTTCGCCATGACCATCCGCTATCACGTTCCCGACATGAGCTGCGAACACTGCGTGAAGACCATCACCGAGGCCGTGCAGGCGGCCAGCACCGGGGTGCAGGTGAATGTGGACCTGGCGACCCAGACCGTCGCGGTGGTGGGCGCCACCGAGGGCGACCGCATCGAGGCGGCAATCCGCGAGGCCGGCTATTCGCCCAGCGAGATCGTGGAAGACCAGGCCTGACGGACAACCGTCCTCCAACGCGCGAAGGAACCCCTGACATGAAGAGACTGGACACCGATGTGGCCATCATCGGCGCGGGCTCGGCTGGCCTGTCGGCCTACCGTGCCGTGCGTAACGCGGGCAAGCGGGCCTTGCTGATCGAGGGCGGAGAGCACGGCACCACCTGCGCGCGGGTGGGCTGCATGCCCTCCAAGCTGCTGATCGCCGCCGCCGAGGCGGCGCATGCCGCGGCCCACACCGCCCCATTCGGCGTTCACGTCGACGGCACGATACGCATCGAAGGCCGCGAGGTCATGGCGCGCGTCAAGCGCGAGCGGGACCGCTTCGTGGGCTTCGTGCTGCGCAGCGTGGCGCAGATGCCCGACGAGGACAAGCTCACTGGCCACGCGCGCTTCGTCTCGCCCACGGTGCTGCGCGTGGACGATCACACCGAGGTGCATGCGCGCAGCGTCGTCATTGCCACAGGCTCCTCGCCCATCGTGCCCGAGCCCCTGAAGGCGCTGGGCGAGCTCGCCATCGTCAATGACGACGTGTTCGCCTGGGACGACCTGCCCAAGCGTGTCGCCGTGTTCGGCCCCGGCATCATCGGGGTGGAACTGGGACAGGCCTTGGCGCGCCTGGGCGTGACGGTGCGCATGTTCGGCAAGGGCGGCAGCCTGGCAGGCCTGGGCGACCCCGTCATCCGCGAGCAGGCGCTGGGCCTGATGCGCGAGAGCTTCTACCTCGACCCCAAGGCCGACGTGAAGGAAACGCGGCGCGATGGCGATGAGGTGGTGGTGCGCTATATCGACCTGGACGGCGTGGCGCAAACCGAGCGTTTCGACTTTGCGCTGGTGGCCACGGGCCGCAAGCCGAACCTGGACGGCCTGGGTCTGGCTGCGGCGGGGCTGCCGCTGGATGATCGTGGCGTGCCGGTCTACGACACGAACACCTTGCGCATCGGCGACTCGCCCGTCTTCATTGCTGGCGACGCCAACCTGGATCTTCCCTTGCTGCACGAGGCCTCCGACGAAGGCAAGATCGCCGGCGGCAACGCCGCGCGCTATCCCGACGTTCAGCCCGGCGAGCGCCGGGCGCCGCTGGCCATCGTCTTCACCGATCCGCAGATCGCGCAGGCCGGCTGCCGCTACCGTGATCTGTCACCCGGCACCTTCGTGATCGGCGAGGTCGATTTCTCCGACCAGGGGCGCTCGCGCGTGATGCTGCGCAACGCCGGGCGGCTGCATGTGTATGCGGAGACCGCGACAGGGCGGTTTCTGGGCGCCGAGATGATCGCGCCCAGCGGCGAACACCTGGCCCATCTGCTGGCCTGGGCAAGGCAGCAGGAACTGACGGTGGCGCAGATGCTGCAGATGCCGTTCTATCACCCCGTCATCGAGGAAGGCCTGCGCACGGCCTTGCGCGATGCCCAGGCCAAGGTGAAATGCGCGGCGGACCCGCGTGACTGCCGAGAAGGCCCGCCGCAGGCCTGAAGCCACTCCTGATAGCCACCCCGGCCTCAGGCCATGACCTCAGCCAGCGCGGCGCAGCAGGCCCACGACGACCAGCAGGATGATCGCGCCAATCACGGAAGCGATCCATCCCGCCGGTTCGCCGGGTGCGTACCAGCCCATCTGCTGGCCCGCGAAGCCGGCCACCAGTGCCCCGGCAATGCCCAGCAGCGTGGTGAGGATGAAGCCCATCTTCTGCTCGCCGGGCAGGACTGCCCGGGCAATGAGGCCGACGATGAAGCCGACGATGATCATGATGAGAATGCTCATGCTGCTGCTCCTTGCTGTGCATGCGGGCGGCGCACGGATGTGCGCCGCTCACCGATGATAGCGGTGAGCGGCCCCGCGACGTGTGACAAAGTCTCTCGGAAGGGAAGCGCGCCCGGCATCTTCCGGCCAGGCACGAGGGCGTGTCAGGAGGTTTGCGCCAGCAATTGCCGCAGGTCGTGGGTCAGCGCCTCGACCGACTCGGAGTCCGAGGCCAGCAGGCGGGCACGGCCCCGATTGTCGAAGACGTAGATGCCCCGGCTGTGGCTGACTTCATAGACGTCGGCGTCATCGCCGGGCCGCGGCTTCTCGATCTCGAACGCCACGCGATAGCGCCGCGCCAGGTCCGCCACCTGGCGGGGCGTGCCGGTCAGCCCGACGGCGTTCGGGCTGAAGGCATCGACATACGCCTGCAGCACGTCAGGCGTGTCGCGGTGGGGGTCGACACTGATGAACAGGATGCGCACCTTCTCGGCCGCCTCGGGCCCCAGGCGCTGCATGACTTCGTTCAACTGCGCCATGGTGGTCGGACAGACGTCCGGGCAACTGGCGTAGCCGAAGAACATGAGCACCGTCTTGTCCTTCAGGTCCCTCTCGGTCAGGGTCTTGCCGCCCGCGGCCGACAGTGTGAAGGACAGGTTGGGCACGTGGCCCTTCACGTCATACAGCGACCATTCTTCCGAGTTCGGATTGCAGGCCGACAGCGTGGCCGCCGCCACGGCGGCGATCAGCAGGCGGGAAAGGCGGGACAGTCGCTTCATGGCCGGAATCCTGGGACGTGGTCAGTGCCGCATGAGGAGGCTGCCGCTCAGGCCGCCAGCATGCCGCTGTGACGCAGCAGGGCATCGATGGAAGGGTCGCGGCCGCGGAAGGCCTTGAAGGAATCCGCCGCCGGACGGGAGCCGCCCACCGCCAGCACTTCACGGCGAAAGCGCATGCCGGTGTCGGCGTCCAGCGTGCTGCCTGCGGTCTTGGCGGCCTCTTCGAAGGCGCTGTAAGCGTCGGCCGACAGCACCTCGGCCCACTTGTAGCTGTAATAGCCCGCGCCATAGCCGCCGGCGAACAGGTGCGAGAAGGCGTGGGGCAGGCGGTGCCACTCGGGCGGGAACACCACCGCGACCTCCTGGCGCACCTCGCCCAGCAGGCTCATGACCTGCGCGATGGAGACGCGCTCGGCCTTGCCATGCAGCAGGATGTCGAACAGTGAGAATTCCACCTGCCGCACCATCTGCATGCCGCTCTGGAAGTTGCGGGCCGCCACGAGCTTGTCGAACAGCGCGCGCGGCAGCGGCTCGCCGCTGTCGGCATGGGCGGACAGCACGCGCACCACGTCCCACTCCCAGCAGAAGTTCTCCATGAACTGCGAGGGCAGTTCGATGGCGTCCCATTCCACGCTTGCGAAGGCCGAGGCGCCGGGCTCGTCCACGTCCGACAGCAGCGCGTGCAGCGCGTGGCCGGTTTCATGGAAGAGGGTGATGACGTCGTCGTGCGTGAGCAGCGCGGGCTTGTCGCCCAGCGGCTGGGCGAAATTGCAGGTCAGGTAGACCACCGGCGTCTGGACGGCGCCGGCGATGGCGCGGCGGCTGCGCTCGCTGTCGACCCAGGCCCCGCCCTGCTTGCCCGAGCGGGCATGCAGGTCGAGGTACAGGTGGCCCAGCGTGGCGCCCTCGGGCGTGGTGACGCGCACGCCGCGCACCGATTTGTGCCAGGACGAGACGGCCTGCTCTTCCAGGCGAACCTGGAACAGTTTCTCGATGACCGAGAAAAGGCCCGCCAGCACGGTAGGCTCGGTGAAATAGCGCTTCACCTCGTCATCGGAATAGGCGTAGCGGGCTTCGCGCAGCCGTTCGGACGCAAAGGCCATGTCCCACGGGGCCAGTTCGTCCAGGCCCAGCTCCTTGGCGGCATAGGCGCGCAGCTCGGTCAGGTCCTGCTCCGCGTGCGGCCGCGCGCGGCGCGCCAGGTCACGCAGGAAGTCGGCCACTTCCTGGGGGTCGCGCGCCATGCGCGTTTCCAGGCGCAGATTGGCGAAATCGGCGTAGCCCAGCAGCGCGGACTCCTCGGCGCGCAAGGCCAGCAACTCTTCGATGAGCGGCGAGTTGTCGTATTGCGCGTCGGCCTGCTCCGACGCGATGGTGCCGTAGGCGCGATACAGCGTCTCGCGCAGTTCGCGGCGGCGCGCGTATTGCATGACCGGCAGGTAGCAGGGCATCTTCAGCGTCAGCTTCCAGCCTTCCTTGCCGTCTTCCTTCGCCGCCGCGTGGGCCGCTTCCCGCACATCCTGGGGCAGGCCGTCGAGTTCCGCCTCGTCCGTCACGATCAGCGACCACGCGTCCACGCTGTCCAGCACGTTCTCGGAGAATTTCTGCGACACCTGCGCTTCGCGGTCCGAGATCTCGGCGTAGCGCTCACGGGCCTCGCCCCGCAATTCGACGCCACCCAGGCGGAAGTCGCGCAGGGCCAGTTCGACGATGCGCTGGCGCACCGCTGGCCAGGCGGCGAAGTCGGCCGAGGCGCCCAGGCGCTGGTATTGCCGGTACAGCCCTTCGTGCAGGCCGACCCAGGTCGAGAACTCGCTGACCTTGGGCAGCATCGCGTTATAGGCCTCGCGCAGGGCGGGCGTATTCACGACGGCATTCAGGTGGCCGGCCACCGACCACGCGCGCCACAGGCGCTCGGACGCGGTATCCAGCGGCTGCACCACGGCTTCCCAGGTGGCGGGCAATGCCGGATCGGCGGCATGCTCGACCGCGGCACGGGCTTGCACGAGCAGGGACTCGATGGCGGGGGCCACATGCTCGGGCGCGACGGCGGCGTAGTCGATCAGGTCGGCGACCGGGGCGAGCAGGGGATTGGCGCTGGGGAGGCTCATGGCGGGTTGCGGCAAGTGAGAGGTAAGGATGAGGTGGCGATCAGGCCCGCGATTTCAAGCCCGCGCTGCCGGGCTGGGCGGGTGGGAATCCGGCCGGGCAGCGTTGCCCCCGGCCAGATGGCGCGTCAGGCCTGCGCGGCAGCGCCTGCCAGGGCACGCTCGGCAGCCTCGATGGTGTTGACCAGCAGCATGGCGATGGTCATGGGGCCGACGCCGCCCGGGACGGGGGTGATGGCGCCGGCCACCAGCTTGGCCGAGGCGAAGTCCACGTCGCCGCACAGCTTGCCGTCCTCGCCGCGGTTGATGCCCACGTCGATGACCACGGCGCCGGGCTTGACCATGTCGCCGGTGACGATGCCGGCCTTGCCGGTGGCCACCACCAGCACGTCGGCGCGGCGGGTCTGGGCGCCCAGGTCGCGCGTCTTGGAGTTGCACAGCGTGACCGTGGCGCCGGCGGCCAGCAGCAGCATGGCCATGGGCTTGCCCACGATATTGCTGGCGCCGACGATCACGGCCTCGGCGCCGCGCAGCGGCACCTGCTCGGATTCGAGCATCTTCATGACGCCGTAAGGCGTGCACGGACGGAACAGCGGCTGGCCGGTCATGAGCAGGCCGGCGTTGCTGATGTGGAAGCCATCCACGTCCTTTTCAGGCGCGATGGTCTCGATGACGCGGTGCGCATCGATGTGGGCGGGCAGGGGCAGCTGCACGAGGATGCCGTGGATGGACGGATCTTCGTTCAGCGCATTCACGCGCGCCAGCAGTTCTTCCTCGGTCATGGACGCGGGGAACTGCTCCAGGACCGAATGCATGCCCGCCTTCTCGCAGGCCTTGACCTTGTTGCGGACATAGACCTGGGAGGCGGCGTTCTCGCCCACCAGGACCACGGCCAGGCCAGGGGTGATGCCGCGGGCCGTGAGGCTGGCCGCGCGTTGGGCGACTTCCGCGCGGATCTGCTCGGACAGCGCCGCGCCGTCGATGATGCGCGCCGTCATGCGTGCGCCTCGGGTTTGGTCAATGCAACTTTCATCAAATCTGCAACCGTAGTGACTTCGAGTTTTTCCATGATGTTGGCGCGATGCGCCTCCACCGTCTTGATGCTGATGCCGAGGTCGTCGGCGATCTGCTTGTTCAGCCGGCCCGCGACGATGCGTTCCAGCACTTGCTGCTCGCGCGCGGTCAGGCGCGCCAGCATGGCGTCGTGGGTGCGCTGGGCATTGGCCTGCGTGACGCGCTGGTTGGCCTGCTCGAGCATGCGGGCAACGATCTCGCGCAGGTCGGATTCGTTGAAGGGCTTCTCAAGGAAGTCCACGGCGCCTTTCTTCATGGTCGACACCGCCATCGGCACGTCGCCGTGGCCGGTGATGAAGACGACGGGCAAGGGCGCCTTGCGGGCCAGCAGCTGCTCCTGGAGTTCCAGGCCGCTCATGCCGGGCATGCGCACGTCGGCGATCAGCACCCCGACCTGGTCGGCGTCGTATTCCGCCAGGAAGATCTCGGCATTGGCGTAGGCGCGCACCCGGTAGCCATTGGCTTCCAGCAGCCATCGCAGCGAATCGCGGACCGCTTCATCATCGTCCACGATGTAGACGGTACTCGCTTGGTGGGGCATGTTCATGCAGGCAACTCCTCGGACTTATCGCGTTGGATAGGCGCTTGTGGCGCGGCGCAAGGCAGGGTAAAGCGGAAAATGGTACCGCCGGTGGGATTGGCTTCGGCCCACAGGCGTCCGTGGTGGGACTCGATGATGGTGCGGCAAATGTTCAGCCCCATGCCCAGGCCTTCGGACTTGGTGCTGAAGAACGGCTCGAACAGGCGCTCGGGGTCGGCCAGGCCATGGCCCGCGTCGATCACGGCGACTTCCAGCTGATTTTCCTGCTGCTGCACCACGACCCGCAAGGTGTCGACGGTGCTTTTTTCCATGGCTTCCAGGCCATTCTTGAGCAGGTTCAAGAGTACCTGCTCGATCAGGATCGGGTCGGCCAGCGCGTTCGGCAGGTCGGCCGGCACCTGCTGCGCGATGCTGATGCGGCGCTTGCGCGAGTCGATTTCCGCGAACGCGACGGCATTGTCCAGTATCTGGGTGATGGGCACCGACTGGCGGCGCGGTTCGCTGCGCTTCACGAATTCACGGATGCGGCTGATGATCTTGCCGGCGCGTTCGGCCTGCGATGCCGCTTTTTCCAGGGCGGGCAGCAGGCGCTCGGGATCGGCGTTGCCGGACCGCAGCATGGCGACCGCGCCCATGCTGTAGTTGGCAATGGCCGTCAGCGGCTGGTTCAGTTCGTGCGCCAGCGAGGAGGCCATCTCGCCCATGGTGGTGAGGCGGCTGGTGAGCTGGATCTTCTCCTGCTGCACCCGCGATGCCTCTTCGTGCTTGCGGCGCTCGGTGATGTCGCGCGCCACCTGCAGGCGCACCCGGCGGCCATCGGTCCAGGCCAGCATGCGGTGATGCACTTCGAACCAGCGTTGCACCGATGGCGCGAACACCTCCACCGACTCATCGGTGAAGCGGCCGCGCCGGCCGGCCAGCAGTTCCTCGTGGCCGTCGGTCTGGGCGCCGAAAACCCGGCGGTAGGTGCGGTTGGCGAACAGCAGCTCCAGGCCGTCCTGGGTGTCGGCGGTGACGGAAATGGCGTCATCCAGGCCTTCCAGCACCGTCATGAAGCGCTCGTGGGCGGCCGTCAGGGCCTCGCGGATGCGCTTGGGCTCGGTGATGTCGGTCATCGACGTCATCCAGCCGATCTGGTCGCCGTTCGGGTCGCGCAGCGGCGAGACATACATGCGGGCGGTGAAGCGCGAACCGTCGCGGCGCTGGGATTCGACCTCCAGGCCGCTGCTGGGCGCGTTGCCCGACATCAGCAGATCCAGGGTGTGCTGGTGCTGCTCGTGGCGGCCCGGCACCCAATAAGGGAAGGGCGGGCTGCGGCCGATCAGGTCGGCTTCGTTCCAGCCGATCATGCGGCAGAAGGCCGGGTTCACATAGGCGATGCGGCCCTCCATGTCCAGCACGCGCATGCCGGTGGACATGGAGTTCTCCATGGCGCGCCGGAAGCTGGTTTCCGCCGCCTGGGCCGCCTCGGCCTCCGAGCGGTAGCGGGTATAGCGCCACAGGGCCAGCAGGCTGATCACGATCACGCAGGACAGCGCCAGCACCAGCCAGGTCAGGCGCTGCTGGCGCAACTCCTGGTCGATGGTGACGAACATGACGCTGTCGTCGCGGATGCGCTGCAGCCAGAAGAAGACGCCCATCACGCACAGGTACAGGACCAGCACGACCACGGGCGTCAGCCAGTACCAGCCGCGCCGGCGCAGGCGGGCGTGGTCGTGGAACTGCGTGGCGATATAGGACTTGGGAGGGCTGGCCATGTCAGGATGATGAAAGCAACGGCGCTATTCTAATTCGGGCGGAGACGTCGCTGCCGTCGCCTTGCGCCACAGGTGGGTTCTACCCAGGAGAACCGTCCTGCATTTTCACATTATGAAAATACATCTCGCAAGGTGGAATATTGCTTGCCCGGCCTTGTCCACATTCCCTAGAATGCCGGGAGAAGTTGCCATACCCCTCTTGCCGTTAACTGAACAGATAATCACAGGGTCGGCCCGGCTGGATCGGGGGCTTGAGTCGCCTGGCGCAACATGCCCGGCACGGTCGCGAAACCCCACTGGAGACACAAGATGTCCTCTTTCGCCCTTAATGGTGGCGCGCAGTCTGCTGCCAACGACGAAGACACGCAAGAAACCCAGGAATGGCTGGAAGCCCTGTCCGCCGTCCTCGAAAACGAAGGTCCCGAGCGCGCCCACTACCTGCTTGAGCGCCTGATCGACGAGGCCCGCCGCTCGGGCGCGCACATTCCGTATTCGCCGAACACGGCCTACCTGAATACCATCCCGGCCGGCCTGGAGCCCGCCCATCCCGGCAACCTCGAACTCGAGGCCCGCATCCGCTCGTACGTTCGCTGGAACGCCATGGCCATGGTGGTCAAGGCCAACAAGCACAATCCGCCCGATGGCGGCGACCTGGGCGGCCACATCGCGTCGTTCGCCTCGCTGGCCACCATGATCGGCTGCGGCCAGAACCACTTCTGGCACGCCGAGTCCGAGGACCACGGCGGCGACCTGGTCTATTTCCAGGGCCACACCTCGCCGGGCATGTACGGCCGCGCCTACCTCGAAGGCCGCCTGACCGAAGAGCAACTGGACCATTTCCGCCAGGAAGTCGACGGCAAGGGCCTGTCCTCCTATCCGCATCCCAAGCTGATGCCGGAATTCTGGCAGTTCCCCACCGTGTCCATGGGCCTGGGCCCGCTGATGGCCATCTACCAGGCGCGCTTCCTGAAATACCTGCACGCCCGCGGCATCGCCGACACCAGCAAGCGCAAGGTCTGGGTGTTCTGCGGCGACGGCGAAATGGACGAGCCGGAATCGCTGGGCGCCATCAGCCTGGCTGCGCGCGAGAAGCTGGACAACCTGGTCTTCGTCATCAACTGCAACCTGCAGCGCCTCGACGGCCCGGTGCGCGGCAACGGCAAGATCATCCAGGAACTGGAAGGCGACTTCCGCGGCAGCGGCTGGAACGTCGTGAAGCTGATCTGGGGCGGCTACTGGGATCCCCTGCTGGCCCGCGACAAGGAAGGCATCCTGCGCCGCATCATGGAAGAGGCGGTCGACGGCGAATACCAGGCCTACAAGGCCAATGACGGCAAGTTCGTGCGCGAGAACTTCTTCGGCAAGCACCCCAAGCTGCTGGAAATGGTCGCCCGCATGAGCGACGACGACATCTGGCGCCTGAACCGCGGCGGCCACGATCCGCACAAGGTGTTTGCCGCCTTCGACGCGGCCACCAAGCATGAAGGCCAGCCCACCGTGATCCTGGCCAAGACCATCAAGGGCTACGGCCTGGGGCAGGTCGGCCAGGCCAAGAACCCCACCCACCAGCAGAAGAAGCTGGACGTGGAAGCGATCCGCGAATTCCGCGACCGCTTCAACATTCCCGTGCCGGACGACCAGCTGGAAAAGCTGCCGTACTTCAAGCCCGCCGAAGACTCGCCGGAAATGAAGTACCTGCACGAACGCCGCAAGGCCCTGGGCGGTTACCTGCCCGCGCGCCGCGTGAAGGCCGACGAGCAACTGAAGGCCCCCAAGCTGGAAGCCTTCAAGGCCGTGCTGGAACCCACCGCGGAAGGCCGCGAAATCTCGACCACGCAAGCCTTCGTGCGCGTGCTGAACCAGGTCCTGCGCGACAAGGACGTTGGTCCGCGCGTCGTGCCCATCCTGGCTGACGAATCGCGCACCTTCGGCATGGAAGGCCTGTTCCGCCAGATCGGCATCTATGCGCCGGAAGGCCAGAAGTACGTGCCGGTCGACAAGGACCAGGTCATGTACTACAAGGAAGCGGCCGACGGCCAGCTCCTGCAGGAAGGCATCAACGAAGCGGGCGCGTTCAGCTCGTGGATCGCGGCGGCCACGTCGTACTCCACGAACAACCGCATCATGGTGCCGTTCTTCATCTACTACTCCATGTTCGGCTTCCAGCGCGTGGGCGACCTGGCCTGGGCCGCTGGCGACATGCAGGCCCGCGGCTTCCTGCTGGGCGGCACCGCCGGCCGCACGACGCTGAACGGCGAAGGCCTGCAGCACGAAGACGGCCACAGCCACATCCTGGCCTCGACCATCCCGAACTGCGTGTCCTACGACCCGACCTTCGCGCACGAACTGGCCGTCATCATCCAGCACGGCATGAAGCGCATGGTCGAAGACCAGGAGAACGTGTACTACTACCTGACGGTGATGAACGAAAACTACCCGCAGCCTGGCCTGACCGCCGGCGACGAGGAAGGCATCATCCGGGGCATGTACAAGCTGAAGTCGCACGGCAAGGGCAAGCAGCGCGTCCAGCTGATGGGCTCGGGCACGATCCTGCGTGAAGTCATGGCCGCCCAGGAACTCCTGGAAGCCGACTGGGGCATCGCCTCGGACGTCTGGAGCGTCACCAGCTTCACCGAACTGCGCCGCGACGGCCTGGACGCAGAGCGCCACGCGCTGCTGCATCCGACCGACAAGAAGCAGCCCGTGCCCTACGTCACGCAGCAGCTGGAAAAGACCGAGGGCCCGATCATCGCGTCCACGGACTACATGAAGCTGTTCGCCGACCAGATCCGCCAGTTCATGCCCAAGGGCCGCGAATACCGTGTGCTGGGCACCGACGGTTTCGGCCGCTCGGACTTCCGCGCCAAGCTGCGCGAGCACTTCGAGGTTGACCGCCGCTTCGTCACCGTCGCCGCGCTGAAGGCGCTGGCCGACGAAGGCAAGCTGCCGCTGGAGAAAGTGGCCGAAGCCATCAAGAAGTACGGCATCGATCCCAAAAAAGCCAACCCGCAATACGCCTGAGGGTCCGAGACATGAGCAATACGGTGGAAATCAAAGTGCCGGACATCGGCGACTTCGACTCGGTGGAAGTGATCGAAGTGCTGGTGTCCGAAGGCGACACGATCCAGGCCGAACAGAGCCTGATCACGGTCGAGTCCGACAAGGCCTCCATGGAAATCCCCGCCTCCGAAGGCGGCGTGGTGAAGTCCATCAAGATCAAGGTCGGTGACAAGGTTGCCAAGGGCAGCGTCATCGTCGAGGTCGAGGCTGCCGCGGGCGGCAAGGCCGACGCCGCGCCGGCCAAGGAAGCCAAGGAAGCGCCTGCCAAGGAAGACAGCAAGGCCTCGGCCGCGCCCAGGCAGGAAACCCAGGAAGCCAAGGCCGAGGCACCGGCCAAGGCCGCTTCGGGCGGCGTGGTCGACGTGGCCGTGCCGGACATCGGCGACTTCGACTCGGTCGAGGTCATCGAGGTGCTGGTCGCCGAAGGCGACAGCATCAAGGCCGAGCAAAGCCTGATCACCGTCGAGTCCGACAAGGCCTCGATGGAAATCCCGTCCTCGCACGCCGGCGTCCTGACGTCGCTGAAAGTGAAGGTGGGCGACAAGGTCGCGAAGGGCAGCATCATCGCCCAGGTCGAGGCCGCCGGTGACTCGGCGCCCGCCAAGGAAGCCCCCAAGGCCGCCAAGCCCGAGGCCGCCGCCGCGCCCGCCAAGGCCGATGCCGGCCGCGCCGAAGCCAGCGCGCCCGCGCCGGCCAAGGAAGCGCCCGCCCAGGCCCTGAAGGCCGACGGCGTGGACGATGCCAAGCAGCGCCTGGCGCATGCTTCGCCGTCGGTGCGCAAGTTCGCCCGCGAGCTTGGCGCCGACCTGAGCAAGGTCCAGGGCTCCGGTCCCAAGGGCCGCATCACGCAGGACGACGTGCGTGGCTACGTGAAGAAGGTGCTGGCAGGCCAGGGCGCTGGCGCCCCGGCCGCCGCCGGCGGCGCCGATGGCGCGGCCCTGGGCCTCTTGCCGTGGCCGAAGGTGGACTTCACCAAGTTCGGTCCGGTCGAAGCCAAGCCGCTGTCGCGCATCAAGAAGATCTCCGGCGCGAACCTGCACCGCAACTGGGTCATGATCCCGCACGTCACCAACAACGACGAAGCGGACATCACCGACCTGGAAGCGCTGCGCGTCACGTTGAACAAGGAGAACGAGAAGTCGGGCGTGAAGGTCACCATGCTGGCCTTCCTGATCAAGGCCGTCGTCGCGGCCCTGAAGAAATTCCCCGAGTTCAACGCCTCGCTGGACGGCGACAACCTGGTATTGAAGCAGTATTACCACATCGGTTTCGCCGCCGACACGCCGAATGGCCTGGTGGTGCCGGTCATCCGCGACGCCGACAAGAAGGGCGTGGCCGAACTGGCGCAACTGACGTCCGAACTGGCCAAGAAGGCCCGCGACGGCAAGCTGTCGCCCTCGGAAATGCAGGGCGGCTGCTTCTCGATCTCGTCGCTGGGCGGCATCGGCGGCACGCACTTCACGCCCATCATCAATGCGCCTGAAGTGGCCATCATGGGTGTGTCGCGCTCGTATCACAAGCCTGTCTGGAACGGCAAGGAATTCCAGCCGCGCCTGACGCTGCCGCTGTCGCTGTCCTATGACCACCGCGTCATCGACGGCGCCTCGGCCGCGCGCTTCAACGCCTATGTCGGCGCGCTGCTGGCGGACTTCCGCCGCATCGTGCTGTAAACGGGAGCGTTCATGAGCAATCTCACTGCAATCAAGGTTCCCGACATCGGCGATTTCGACTCGGTCGAAGTCATCGAGGTGCTGGTGGCCGAGGGCGACACGATCAAGGCCGAACAAAGCCTGATCACGGTCGAGTCGGACAAGGCCTCGATGGAAATCCCGGCGTCCGAGGGCGGCGTGGTCAAGTCGGTGAAGGTCAAGGTCGGCGACAAGGTGTCGCAGGGCAGCGTGGTCGTGGAAGTGGAGGCAGCGGCAGGTGCCGCCCAGCCCGCCGACGCACCCGCGAAGCCGGAGGGCAAGGCCGAAGCCAAGGCCGAGGCCAAGGCGGACGACAAGCCCGCGCCGAAGGGTGCCACGCACACGGGCGGGGCCGATGGCCAGTACGACGTGCTGGTGCTGGGCGCAGGCCCTGGCGGCTATTCGGCCGCCTTCCGCGCCGCCGACCTGGGGCTGTCCGTGGTGCTGGTCGAGCGTTACGCCACCCTGGGCGGCGTGTGCCTGAACGTGGGCTGCATTCCCTCCAAGGCGCTGCTGCACACCGCCGCGGTCATCGACGAGGCGCGCGCCCAGGCCGATCACGGCATCACCTTCGGCGAGCCCAAGATCGACCTGGACAAGCTGCGCGGCTTCAAGGACGGCGTGATCAGCAAGCTGACCGGCGGCCTGGCCGGCATGGCCCGGGCGCGCAAGGTCACGGTAGTGCAGGGCGTGGGGGAATTCCTCGACCCCAACCACCTGTCGGTCAAGGGCGATGACGGCAAGACCCAGACGCTGAAGTTCGCCAGCGCGATCATCGCGGCTGGCAGCCAGTCGGTGAAGCTGCCGTTCCTGCCCGACGACGAGCGCATCGTCGATTCGACCGGCGCGCTGAAGCTGAAGTCCATCCCCAAGAAGATGCTGATCATCGGCGGCGGCATCATCGGCCTGGAAATGGGCACGGTCTATTCCACGCTGGGCGCGCGCCTGGACGTGGTCGAGATGCTGCCCGGCCTGATGCAGGGCGCCGACCGCGACCTGGTCAAGGTCTGGCAGAAGATGAACGCCCCGCGCTTCGACAACATCATGCTCAACACCAAGACGGTGGGGGCCGAGGCGAAGAAGGACGGCATCTACGTCACGTTCGAAGGCGAAGGCGCGCCGAAAGAGCCCCAGCGCTACGACCTGGTGCTGCAGGCCGTGGGCCGCTCGCCCAATGGCAAGAAGATCGCCGCCGACAAGGCGGGCGTGCAGGTGACCGACCGCGGCTTCATCGAGGTCGATCGCCAGATGCGCACCAACGTGCCGCACATCTACGCCATCGGCGACATCGTCGGCCAGCCCATGCTCGCCCACAAGGCGGTGCATGAAGGCCACGTGGCGGCCGAAGTCATCGCCGGCCAGAAGAGCTTCTTCGACGCGCGCGTCATTCCCTCGGTGGCCTACACCGATCCGGAAGTGGCGTGGGTGGGCCTGACCGAGGACGAGGCCAAGAAGAACGGCATCAAGGTCGAGAAGGGCCTGTTCCCGTGGCAGGCCTCCGGCCGCGCCATCGCCAACGGCCGCGACGAAGGCTTCACCAAGCTGCTCTTCGACGCCGAGACGCATCGCATCCTGGGCGGCGGCATCGTCGGCACCCATGCGGGCGACCTCATCAGCGAAGTGGCGCTTGCCATCGAAATGGGCGCGGACATGGTGGATATCGGCAAGACCATCCACCCGCACCCGACGCTGGGCGAATCCGTGGGCCTGGCGGCGGAAGCCGCCGAAGGCGCCTGCACGGACCTGCCGCCCGTGCGCAAGAAGTAAGTCCCATCCGCCGCGCGTCCTTCGGGCCGCGCGGCGCGCCATCGTGACGCGCCGTCTCATTGCCCACCTGGACATGGATGCTTTCTATGCGTCCGTGGAGCTGCTGCGTTATCCCCACCTGAAAGGCCAGCCCGTCGTCATCGGCGGACGCGAGCGCGCGCCCGAGCAATTGCCCGATGGCAGCTGGCGCCACGCCTTGCTGAAGGACTACGCCGGCCGCGGCGTCGTGACGACCGCCACCTATGAGGCGCGCGCCTTCGGCGTGCACTCGGCCATGGGCATGATGAAGGCCGCCGCGCTGGCGCCTCAGGCCATCCTGCTGCCCGTCGATTTCGACCGCTACCGCCAGTATTCGCGCCGCTTCAAGGACGCCGTGCTCGCGCTCGCGCCGGTCATGGAGGATCGCGGCGTGGACGAGATCTATCTGGACCTCACCGATGTGCCAGGCGCGCAGGACGCGACGGCCGACGACCCGCTGGCGGGCGCCCGCGCGGTCGGGCAGGCGCTGCGCCAGCGTGTCCTGGCGGCCACCGGGCTGAGCTGTTCCATCGGCATCACGCCGAACAAGCTGCTGTCCAAGATCGCGTCCGAGCTCGACAAGCCCGGCGGATTGACCGTGCTGAGCCTGGCGGACCTGCCTGCGCGGATCTGGCCGCTGGCCGCGCGCAAGGTCAACGGCATCGGCCCCAAGCTGGCGCAGAAGCTGGAGGCGCTGGGCCTGAACACGGTGGGGGATATCGCGGCGGCCCAGGCCGACTGGCTGCGCGAAACCTTTGGCGAGAACACCGGCGGCTGGCTGCACCGGGTGGCGCATGGCCAGGATGACCGGCCCGTCGTCACTTTCAGCGAACCGAAGTCCATCAGCCGGGAAACCACCTTCGAGCGCGACCTGCATGCCGTGCGGGACAAGGCCGAGCTGGGCGCCATCTTCACCCGGCTGTGCACGCAGCTGGCGGCAGACCTCGCGCGCAAGGGCTATGTGAGCCGCACCATCGGCATCAAGCTGCGCTACGACGACTTCAAGATCGTCACGCGCGACCTGACCTTGTCCTTGCCCACGGCCGATGCCGCGAGGATCCGCCAGGCGGCGGGCCAGTGCCTGAAGCGCGTGCCCCTGTCGCGGCGCTTGCGTCTGCTGGGCGTCAGGGCAGGGGCCTTGCTGCGGGCGGATGATCCGGCGGCCTCGGCGCCCACGGCAACGGCAAGGCAGGCGGGAGACCCGCACACCTTGCCGCTGTTCGACGAGAACCAGTGGTCCGACATCCCGGCCCGGGATTTCCCTCGGAATCGCTAACAAGGCGCTACTTCCTGGGCGAGCCGCCTGGGGTAAGATCGGCATCGAGCCCGGCACACCCGAGCGATGCCGGACGAAAACAAGGGCCACAAGCCCCACAGGCCCGCCAACACTGCAAGGAGCCCTTCATGATGATCCATCGCAAGCTTGCCGCCCTCATGGCCGGCATGGCCCTCGGCGTGACCGCCCTGGCCCCCGCCGCGGCGCAGAACAAGGAACTCGTGGTCGCCACCGATACGGCATTCGTGCCCTTCGAGTTCAAGCAGGGCGACAAGTACGTCGGCTTCGACATCGACCTCTGGACTGCCATCGCACAGGAAATGGACGTGAAGTTCCGCTTCCAGCCCATGGACTTCAACGGCATCATCCCGGGCCTGCAGACCCGCAACATCGACGCCGCGCTGGCGGGCATCACGATCCGCGACGACCGCAAGAAGGTCATCGACTTCTCCGATCCCTATTACGAAAGCGGCCTGTCCATCCTGGTCAGCGACAAGAACACCGACATCAACGATGCCAAGTCGCTGTCGGGCAAGACCGTCGCGGTGAAGACCGGCACGGCCACGGTGGACTTCCTGCGCAAGGAAGTGCCCGATGCCAAGCTCAAGCTTTTCCCCAACATCGACAACGCCTATCTTGAACTGGCCACGGGCCGCGTCGATACCGCCGTGCACGACACCCCCAACGTGCAGTACTACGCCAACAGCGCCGGCAAGGGCCGCGTGAAGGTCACCAGCGCGGTCAAGAGCGGCGACTTCTACGGCATCGCCTTCCCCAAGGGCAGCGACCTGGTGCCGAAGGTCAACAAGGCGCTCGCCACGTTGAAGGGCAACGGCAAGTACGACGAGATCTACGCCAAGTGGTTCGGCAAGCAGGCCAAGTGAAAGCCGGGTAAGCAAGGCCTGTTGACTGCCTTGCAGACGGCATGAATGCCATTGCCCGCCGGCCATCGGCGGGCAATGGCCCGGACCTGGCGCCGCGGCGCCGGACAGCCGGATAACGCCATGCTTTCCGGGCGGGCGGCCCTGCGCCGCGTCCGCCCAGTCCAACCAGGAGACGCATTTGGAATTCGACTGGACAGTCATCTCCGAAGCCATGCCCAGCCTCATCCAGGGCACCAAAATGACCGTCAAGATCACCCTCTGGGGTCTTTTCGGCGGCTTCATCCTCGGCGCGCTCGCGGGCGTCGCCCGGGCCTACGGGAACATCGTCCTGTCAGGCATCGCGCAGGTCTACGTCTCCATCATCCGCGGCACGCCCATCGTCGTGCAGGTGATGTTCATCTACTTCGCCTTGCCCCTGCTGGCAAATATCCGCGTCGATGCGGAGTGGGCGGCCATCGTCACGCTCATCATCAACTCGGGCGCCTACATCGCCGAGATCGTGCGCGGCGCGCTGCTGTCGGTGCACAAGGGCCTGAAGGAAGCCGGCCAGGCCATGGGCCTGCCGTTCCACAAGATCCTGCTGCACATCATCGGGCCGGTGGCCTTCCGCCGCATGATCCCGCCGCTGGGCAACCAGTGCATCATCAGCCTGAAGGACTCCTCGCTCTTCATCGTCATCGGCGTGGCCGAACTGACGCGCCAGGGCCAGGAAATCATGGCCAGCAACTTCCGCGCCGTGGAAATCTGGTCGGCCGTGGCCATCATCTACCTGATACTCACAGGCACCATCGCGCTGGTTCTGCGCCTGATCGAACGGAGGATGCGCATACTATGAGCATGGTCGAATTTCGCGACGTCACGAAGCGGTTCGGCGATAACGTCGTCCTGAACGGTGTCACCCTCGACATCGATGCGGGCGAGGTGGTCGTCGTGGTCGGCCCGTCCGGGTCGGGCAAGTCCACCTTCCTGCGCTGCATCAACGTGCTGGAAACCATCCAGGGCGGCGAGCTGCGCGTGGACGGCATCAGCGTGACAGGCACCCCCGAGCAGGTCCGGGAAATCCGCCGCGAGGCGGGCATGGTCTTCCAGCAGTTCAATCTGTTCCCGCAGATGACGGCGCTGGAGAACGTGATGTTCGGGCCGGTCCACACGCGCGGCATGCCGCGCGCCGAAGCGCGCCAGCAGGCGCAGGCGCTGCTGGCCAAGGTCGGACTGGCCGAACGCATGGACCACTATCCCAGCGAGCTTTCCGGCGGTCAGCAGCAGCGCGTGGCGATCGCCCGCGCGCTGGCCATCAAGCCCAAGCTGATGCTGTTCGATGAACCCACCTCGGCGCTGGATCCCGAACTGCGGCACGAAGTGCTGCAGGTCATGAAGACCCTGGCCGACGAAGGCATGACCATGATCGTGGTCACGCACGAGATGGAGTTCGCCCGCAAGGTGGGCAGCCGGCTGGTGTTCTTCGACGGTGGCAAGGTGGCGCATGATGGGCCGCCCACCGAACTGCTGGCGAATCCGCCCAGCCAGCGGCTGAAGGACTTCCTGCAGCACGTGGCCTGAGTCATCCAGGCTGTGGCGCGGCAACGGCCCCGGGCATCTGCGTGCCTGGGGCCGTTCTGCATCAGAACCTGAGTTTCAGATTCACGCCAACGCTGCGCTCGGCGCCCAGCTGGGCATAGGCCGGCTGCGCTTCGCGGTCGATGAAGGTGACGTAGCGCTTGTCGAACAGGTTCCTGGCGAACACGCTCACCTGCCAGCGATCCTGGCGGTATCCAAGCTGCGCGTTGACGATGACGCGCGAGCCGATCGTGTCCTGTGGCGGAATGCCGAAGCGGCCCTCGTAGCCCGAGGTGTACTTGGCGTCGGCGGCCAGGTAGAAACCGCCGGGCCACTGATACCGCCCGCCCAGGCCCACGCTCCACTCGGGGGCTTCGGGAAAGGCGCGGCCCGACAGGTCGCCGTAGCTGGCGTGGTTGAAACGCTGGAACCTGGTGTTCAGGTACCCCAGCGACGCGAACAGGGACAGCCGCTCATTGGCCTGGTAGGTGGGCTCGATTTCCAGGCCCCAGGTCCGTGACGAGGCCGCGTTGGCGGTCTCGCGGTAGGACTGGTCCGCGGGATCGGGGCGGATCTCGATCTGCTGGTCCTTGTAGCGCGTCAGGAACACGTTGGCGTTCAAGGACAGGCGTCCGTCCAGATAGCTGCCTTTGTAGTACAGCTCGTAGTTCTGCGCGGTTTCCGGGTCGTAGTATTGGGCTTGGCCCGTGTTGTAGTTCACATAGAAGCCGCCCGTGCGGAACCCCTGCGTATAGGTGGCGCCCACCGTGTGGTCCGGCGTGATCGATGTCGACAGTCCCACTTTCGGCACGAAGTTGTACTCGTCGAAGTCGGCGCTGTTTTCGTAAGTGAAGGGCACGCCGCCATAAGGGTAGGTTTCGGCGTTGCGCTGCGCGGTGCGTTCGCGCAGGTAGTCCAGGCGGCCGCCCAGTGTCGCGCGCCAGGTGGGCAGGAATTCGTAGGTGGCTTCGCCGAACGCCGCCAGGTTGGTGGTTCGCCGGCGGAAGCTTTCGGCCAGTTGGAGGTGCGGCACCAGCGCCGCGCCGAAGGTGGAGTCATAGTCCTGGTAGCTGCCGAACACGCCCGCCACCCAGCTCCAGCGCTCGCCTTCGTAGTTCAGTCGCAACTCCTGCGTGAGCAGCCTGTCCTCGACTTCGCCGGAAAGGCCGTCGACCAGACCGGCCGTGCCCGCGTCGACGGAGCGGCGCCGCGTCTTGCCCAGGTGGTTGCCCGTCTGCGAGGTCAGGCGCAGCGAGTCGTTGAAGTCATGGGTCAGTTCCAGGCCCAGGTTGTGCACGGTGGTCTGCCTGAACTCCGCGTAGGTCGGGAAGGCGTACCAGTCTCCACGCGCGTCACCGAAGCCGAAGTCCGCCCCTTCGCCGACCAGGCGCTCGTTGGGCCGGTCGTCCGAATAGGCGTAGCTCAGCACCGCCCTGGTGCTGGGCGCCGAGGCGGGCAGCAACAGCAGCTTGGCGCGCAGGTTGTTGCTGATCTCGGTCTTGAATCGGTCGTAGTTGGCGTATTGCCGATAGGTCGGATAGCTGACGGGCGTCTTCGCCCGCTCGACGGAACCGCTGATGCGCAGCGCCAGCTGGTCTTCCGAGAGCGGCGTGTTGAGCATGAAGGCCGTGCCCCAAAGGTCATGGTTGCCGCCCGTGCCGGACAGCTCGGCTTCCCGCTTGAAGGTGGGATCCTTGGTCTTGATGTACACCGCGCCCGCCGTCGCGGCGCGGCCGCTCAGGGTGGATTGCGGGCCGCGATAGACCTCGACCTGCTCTGCATCCCACAGATTGCGTGCGCCAAAGCGGGCGCTGTAGCGCGTTTGCAGCACGCCGTCGACATAGACCGAGCCCATGGGCGCGCCGGACGGCACGAAGCCTTCCGTGCTCATGCCTCGGATGACGAAGCCGGAATTCAGGAAGGCGGCGTCCATCACGTTCGCCAGCCGGCGGAAGCTGTCCTGGACCGTGGTGATCTGGCCAAGCGCGATGTCTTCGGCCTTGACGATGCCGACCGAGGCCGAGGAGTTGTTCAGCGCGGTGGTTTCGCGCGAGCCATACAGCGTGGCGGTGACCGTCACCGGCGCCAGCAAGTGGGGCGCCCCCAATTGGCCGGCCGGCGCCGGCAGTGCCTGCAGGGAATAGCCCGCCGCGCCCATGTCGCGCAAGACATAGCCGCTGCCCGCGAGCAGTCGGTCAAACCCTTCCTTGATGGTGTATGAACCCTGCAGCCCGTCGCTGCCGCGCCCCGCCAGCAGTTGCGGGTCGAACGAGAGCGGCACGCCGGCGGTGGCGGCGAAACGTGCCAGCACATCGCCCAGCCTGCCGCCCGCAATGGCATAGGTGCGCCGCTCGTCGTCTTCCTGCACGGTGGCCGCCAGCAGGGGAGCGGGAAGGGTAAGCGCGCCCAGCCCCACGCCAAGCAGCGCGCCGGCCAGGGCCAGCACCGGGGCCCGTCGCGGGGGAGTGGTCTGGCGGGTCGTGTCCGTCGCGGACAAGTGCGCTGCGTGGCGTGCGCCCCGCGCCTGGAGATGCCGGCGTGCCGTCATGGTCTACCTTTGCCTTGAGAGTGAGAGGGTGGCGGCATTGATGCCGTCTTCCTCATGCACACCGGACAAGTGCCAGAAAGGTATCAGCGCGCGCCATTCGGGCGCCGGTCCGGCGCGCGCTCGACGGTGATCCAGTACGGCGGATATCCCCCAAGGCGCACCGGCAGGGTCTGGGCCAGCAGCGAAAGGCTGCGCGGAATATCGTCCAAGGGAAAGGCGCCGGTGACGGCCAGGTCTTCCACGGCCGGGTCGCGGCGCAGCACGCCCCGGTGGTAGCGGCCCAGTTCGTCCAGCAGCGTGCCCAGCCGCAAGTCCTGCGCCATCAGCATGCCCTGGCCCCAAAGCCGCGCGTTGGGGTCGGCCTCGCCGACGGGCGAAATGTCCCGCGCCGTGAAGCTCGCCTGTTCGCCAGCCCTCAACACCCTCGGATGGCCTTGGGCTGGACGCAGGGCCACCGCACCCGAGAACACGGACACCCGCGTTGCCCCGGCCATCTGCCTGACGGCGTAGTGCGTGCCCAGCGGGCGCAGGCTGCCCTGGGCCGTGCGCACTTCGAAGGGGGGCAGGGCGCGGCTGTCGGCATCCTGCGGGCTGGTCAGCAGGATTTCGCCGCTGCGCAGGGTCAGCACGCGCGCCGACGCGTCGAATGCGATATCGACGGCGCTACGGGTGTTCATGTGCAACAGCGTGCCATCGGCCAGGGTCACCGTCATGCGTTGCCCTGTTTCGGTCGAAAGGTCGGCGGTCCAGGTCTGCCAAGGCGCGCGCCGTGCGCCCAGCCACGCCAGGGGCGCCAGCAGCGAGATCAGCCCCAGGCCCATCGCCGCGCGCCGGCCGGGGCGTCGCAGGCGGGCGAGGGTGCCGCGCCCAAGCGGCGCGGGCACCTGGCCGAAAGTGCGCAGCAAGCCCTCGGCCCGCAGCCAGGCCGCCTCATGGGCAGGATCCAGAGCACGCCAGCGGGCCAGCCCGTCCCGGTCGGCCTGGCTGGCCTCGCCGGATTGCAGCCGCACCAGCCAGTCAGCAGCCTCGCCAAGGATGGCAGGGTCGATGGCGTGCGGCGTGGCCGCGCCCAGCGGCAGGGTTTCAGCGGCCGGCATCAGTCCAACGCCAGGCAGGCAAGGAAGGCATCGCGCATGTGCCGTTTCACCGTGATCAGCGACACGCCCATCCGCCTGGCGATCACGGCATACGTCAGGCCGTCGAGCTGGGCGAGCAGGAAGATTTCCCGCGTGCGGGCGGGCAGCCCGCGCAGCATGGCCTCGATGCGGCAGAGCGCCTGCAGGATCAGCAAGCGGCTCTCGGGCGACGGATGGCTGGCCTCGGGCAATTGCGACAACGCGTCGAGATACGCCCGCTCGACCTCCTGCCGCCGCCAATGGTCGACCACCAGGCCCTTGGCGATATGCGTGAGCAGGGCGCGTGGCTCGGGGCCGAGATCCGCCACCGGACGGCGGCCCGTCATCACGCGGATGAAGGTGTCATGGGCCAGGTCCGCGGCGTCCCAGGTGTTGCCCAGCCTGCGGCGCAGCCAGCCATGCAGCCAGCCGTGATGATCGCTGTAGAGGGCGTGTAGATGTTGCGAGTCGAGTGTGACACCCGGCACGATGCGGTCCTTGAGCGGAATCGGGGCAGGAAAGGAAGACAGCCCGGAATAATGAGAATTATTATTATTCTATGGGCTGCGATTTCGTTTCCGCAACCGATATTGCGGACAAGGAGCAAGGCCGGGCCGGAAACTAGCCCCGCACGCGCACGATCTTCTGCACGTGCGGCACGCGCCGCACGGCACGGATGACGTGAGCCAGGTGCTTGCGGTTCTCGACCTGGATGGTCAGGTTCAGCGCCACCGTGGAGACGGCATCGTCATGCATGTTCACATGGACGATGTTGGCATCGGTGGCCGTGATTTCGGCGGCGATGCGGCCCAGCACGCCGCGCTCGTTGCGGGTGACGATGTCCAGGCGGGTGGAGAAGTGCTTGGCCGTGTTGGCATCCCAGGCCACCGCCACCCAGCGTTCCGGTTCGCGCGCGCGGTTGCGCTGCGCCACCGGGCAGTCTTCGGTGTGCACGACCAGGCCGTGGCCCAGGCGGATGCCGGCGATGATGCTGTCGCCCGGAATGGGGCCGCAGCAAGGCGCCAGCTGCACTGCCTGGCCCTCGTTGCCCTGGATGGTCATGGGCGCGGCGCGCGCCGCGGTGATTTCATCCACCGCGGCGGCCGTGGTGGCCACCAGCGGGTGCTCGGGCGCGAAACGGCGCGCGACGACCGCGGCCAGGCGCTTGCCCAGGCCGATGTCGGCCAGGATTTCGTCGCGCGAGCGCGCGCCCGTGCTGCGGGCCAGCTTGTCCCAGACCGGATCGTCGGCCGCGGGCAGGTCCAGCTTGATTTCCTGCAAGGCCTGCGACAACAGGCGCTCGCCGAAGCCGACGGACTCGGCGTACTTCACGGTGCGCAGGTAATGCCGGATTTCCGAGCGGGCACGGCCGGTGCGGACGTAGTTCAGCCATTGCGCGCTGGGGCGCGAGGCGGCCGACGTGATGATCTCGACGGTGTCGCCGCTGTTCAGCTCGGTGCGCAGCGGCTGGTATTCGTTGTTGATCTTCGCGGCCACGGCCTGGTGGCCCACGTCGGTGTGGATGGCGTAGGCGAAGTCCACGGGCGTGGCGCCACGCGGCAGCGAGATGATCTTGCCGCGCGGCGTGAAGACATAGACCGCGTCGGGGAAGAGGTCGACCTTGATGTATTCGAGGAACTCACCCGAATCACCCGTCTGGCTCTGGATGTCGAGCAGCGACTGCAGCCACTGGTGCGTGCGCTTCTGCAGATCATTGAGAGTGAGGTCGTCTTCCTTGTAGAGCCAGTGCGACGCGACGCCTTCCTCGGCGACGTGATGCATGTCGCGCGTGCGGAACTGGAACTCCACCGGCGTGCCATAGGGGCCGACCAGCGTGGTGTGCAGGGACTGGTAGCCATTGAGCTTGGGAATGGCGATGTAGTCCTTGAACTTGCCCGGCACGGGCCGGTACAGCTGGTGCAGCGTGCCCAGGGCCAGATAGCACTCGGGCAGCGTATGCACGATGACGCGAAAGCCGTAGATGTCCAGCACTTCCGAAAAGGACTTCTTCTGGTCGGCCATCTTGCGGTAGATGCCGTAGAGCGTCTTCTCGCGGCCGCTGACCTCGGCCTCGATGCCGGCGGCGGGCAGGGCGGCGCGCACGGCATCGGAAATCTTGCCGATGACCTCGCGGCGGTTGCCTCGGGCAGCCAGCACGGCGCGCTTGAGCACGCGGTAGCGGTTCGGGCACATGGCCTCGAAGCACAGGTCTTCCAGCTCGCGGAACAGCAGGTTCAGGCCCAGGCGGTGCGCGATGGGTGCATAGATGTCCAGGGTCTCGCGCGCGATGCGGCGGCGCTTTTCCGGCGAGACGGCATCGAGCGTGCGCATGTTGTGCACGCGATCGGCCAGCTTGATGAGGATGACGCGCACGTCGCGCGCCATGGCCAGGAGCATCTTGCGAAAGCTCTCGGCCTGCTGCTGCGCCTTGGAGGCGAAATCCAGGCGGTCGAGCTTGGACAGGCCGTCGACGAGTTCCGCCACTTCCGCCCCAAAACGCTCGGCCAGCTCGTGCTTGGCCACGTGCTGGTCTTCCATCACGTCGTGCAGCAGGGCGGCCATGAGCGCATGCGCGTCCAGCTTCCAGCCCGCACAGATCTCGGTGACGGCGATGGGGTGCGAAATGTAGGGCGCGCCGCTGGCGCGGAATTGGCCCAGGTGGGCCTGGTCGGAGAAGCGGTAGGCCTCGCGGACGCGGGCGACGTCTTTTTCGTCGAGATAATGCGAGATGATCTCGGTCAGGCCCGCCAGCGAAGCGATGGGCGCAGCCACCGGCGCCGTGGCGGTTTCAGCCGCCTCGGCGCCGGGTTTCTTGTCGGGGGATTTTTGCTTGCCGGTACGCCTGCCCAGGCGTGACCCGGCTTTCAGTGCGGCGAGCAGTCCGGAGGATGCGTTCCTGAATCCGAAAGCCATGAAGGAAAGCCGGCTGCGTGATGAATCAGGTGGGAACCTTGCGCAGCATTTCCAGGCCGGTGACGCCGGCGGCGATTTCGCGCAGGGCGGTCACCGTGGGCTTGTCCTTGCTGTCGACGCGCGCGGCGTGGCCCTGGGCCAGTTCACGGGCGCGATAGGTGGCGGCCAGCGTCAGGTTGAAGCGGTTGGGGATCTGTTGCAGGCAGTCTTCGACGGTGATACGGGCCATGGCAATTACCTGGAGAAAATGAGGTGAGAGGGGAGCAACGCAGCGCGCGGGCTCGGGCCTTGAGCTTGAACTTTAACGCGTGAACATCAACGCATGGGAATTCACTCAGGCCAAAGGCGTCGCCGAGGACTTTGCGCCAGCCTGGCTGACGCCCGGCGTGATGCTCAACTGCGAAAAGAGTTCGGGATGCCGCGCTGCTTGCGACAGGAATCGCAAACGCGTCGCTTGAACGATTTGTGAAAGCTCGTTCAATGCGACGCTAAATTCTTGATTAATAATAACATATTCGAATTCAGGCGCGTGGGCGATTTCGCCGCCCGCGGCCAGCAGGCGGCGGGCAATCACATGGCTGTCATCCTGGCCGCGCTTCTGCAGGCGGCTTTCCAGCGCCTCGATGGAGGGCGGCAGGATGAAGATGCCGATGGCGGCAGGGTAATGGCCGCGCACCTGGCGCGCGCCTTGCCAGTCGATCTCGAGCAGCACGTCATGGCCTTCGGCCGTGGACGACTCGATGACATCCCGGGGCGTGCCATAGAAATTGCCGTGCACTTCGGCCCATTCCAGCAACTGGTTCCCGTCGCGCATGCGCTTGAACTGCTCGACGTCGACGAAACGATACTCGCGGCCATCCACTTCGCCGGGCCGCGGCGCGCGCGTGGTGCAGGAAATGGAGAGGCGGATGCTGGGATCGCGCTCGAGCAGCGCATTGACCAGGCTGGACTTGCCGGCCCCGCTGGGGGCGGCGACCATGAACACGTTACCGGCGCGTGCAGACGACATGGGAATTCGAGGAGATGAAGCGAAGGACGAAGAATAACAAAAATGGGGCGGCAGCCTTACACTGGCCTTCTCATATAAGGAGTGTCCCCGCATGCCGTACACCACGCTGATCCAGCCCGACGAACTCCAGTCCCTGCTGCAAGCCGATCCGGCCGCCGTGCTGGTCTGCGATTGCAGCTTCGACCTGACCGACCCGCAGGCAGGACGCCGCACGCATGACGCGGCCCACGTGCCGGGCGCGGTCTACGTCAGCCTGGACGACGTCCTGAGCACGGCCAAGACCGGCCGCAACGGCCGTCATCCGCTGCCCACCGTGGAAGAATTCGCGGCCCGCATGGCCGCCCTGGGCCTGGAGCCTGGCATGCAGGTCGTGGGATATGACAATGCCGGCGGCATGTACGCCGCGCGCCTGTGGTGGATGCTGCGCTGGGCGGGGCATGAGGCCGTCGCGGTGCTGGATGGCGGCCTGGCTGCCTGGCGCGACGCGGGCTTTCCCGCCAGCGACCTGGCCACTCCCGCGCGCGCGGCAGGCCGTTACGCGCCGGCGCCCTCGCTCGTCAACCGCGTGGACTACGACACGCTGCGTGGCCATGTCGAAGCGGGTGATCGCCTGGTGATCGATGCGCGCGCCGCGGATCGCTTCCGCGGGGAAAACGAGACGCTGGACCCGGTAGGCGGACATATCCCGGGCGCACGCAACAGGTTCTTCAAGGACAACCTTACGGACCAGGGGCGTTTCAAGTCGGCCGCGGCGCTGCGTGACGAGTTCGCCGCCATACTGGGCGATACGGCGCCGGCGGGCGTGGTGGCGCAATGCGGCTCGGGCGTCACTGCCTGCCACAACCTGCTTGCCATGGAAGTGGCCGGCCTGGGCGGCGCGACGCTGTATCCGGGCTCCTGGAGCGAATGGAGCGCCCAACCCGGCGCGCCCGTGGCTACCGGCACGGCCTGATCCCGCGCGCTTGCCTGGCGGCGCGACAGGTGCCTGCCGGGCGTCCCTGTTACTGCCGATCTCCGCACATGCAACCGTCTGTTCCCGGTGGATACGAACGTCCTTTTGGGTGCGTTGCGGCAAATTGGATGCGCTAGCATGCTGCCACCCCGGATCAATCAGGAGTCAGCATGGGTGTGCAGAACAAGGTAGCGGTGGTTACCGGCGCGGGAACAGGCATCGGTCGAGCGGTCGCCCTGGAACTGCTTGCCTGCGGTTACCGCGTGGCCTTGGCCGGACGCCGGCGCGAACAGCTTGAGCAAACCCGCACGGCGGCAGGCGACGACGCGCTGCGTGCGCTCGTCGTGCCGACCGATGTGACCAATGAGGAGTCCGTGCGCGGCCTGTTCGACCAGACGCAGCGCGAGTACGGCCGCGTCGACGTGCTGTTCAACAATGCCGGGCGCATGAGCCCCGAGCTGCCGGTGGACGAGATTCCCGTGGATGTCTGGCGCGAGATCGTCGACGTCAACCTCACCGGCATGTTCCTGTGCGCACGCGCCGCCATGCGCATCATGAAGGCGCAGGATCCGCAGGGCGGACGCATCATCAACAATGGCTCGATCTCGGCCCAGTCGCCGCGGCCGATGTCGGCGCCTTACGCCGCCACCAAGCATGCCATCACCGGCCTGACCAAGTCCATTTCGCTGGATGGCCGCGGCTACAACATCGCCTGCGGACAGATCGACATCGGCAACGCCGCCACGGACATGACCCAACCCATGGCCGACGGCATTCTCCAGGCCGATGGCTCCCGCAAGCAGGAATCCCGCATGGATGTCGCCCATGTGGCGCGCGCGGTGGCAACCATGTCCGACCTGCCGCTGGAAGCCAACGTGCAGTTCATCACCATCATGGCGACGACCATGCCCTTCGTGGGACGCGGCTGAACAGGACGTGAACGGGGCCTGGTCGGGCCCTTCAAGAAGAGGAAGAGTGTCCGCGCCCGCCCGGGCGCGGGGGATCAGCTCGCGCTGGCCAGCGTTTCCTGTTCCAGGTACCGGCGCCCGCCGGTATAGCGCTTGGCCCAGTAGCTGTTGCTGAGCTTGTCGACGCGAACCTTGGCGCCACGCGACGGCGCGTGGACGAACTTGCCTTCGCCGATATAGATGCCGACATGGGACGCCGGGTGGCGCATGGTGTTGAAGAACACCAGGTCGCCGGGTTGCAGCTGGGCGGTCTTCACCGGCTTGCCCAGCGTGCGCTGCTGGCGAGCGCGATGCGGCATATCGATGTCCGCAATCTTGGCGAAGACGAAACGCACCAGTCCGCTGCAGTCGAAACCGTCTTCGGGATTGTCGCCGCCCCAGGAATAGGGCGTGCCGATTTCGGCCAGCGAGGCCGTCACCACGCGTTCGCCCACCGTCTGCCTGGCATGGCGGCGCATCCAGGTTTCCAGCCTGACGGGCTTGGCCGACGGACGCTTGAGCGCGCTTTCGGTCGCCACGGACTGAGGCTTGAGCTCGATGCGGATCGGCGTGGGATCTTGCGGCGTGGCCTGGGCGGCGAGGGGCGCGGCGGCCAGCAGGAGCAGGGCAAGCAGTGCGCGGGGGCGCGGCACTGCCGAAAAAACGGAGGCGGGCGCGTGATGTCGTTGTGGCGGCGTCATTAGGCGTCGGGCAGGAAGCGGAGGGAGGCGCGGGCAACCGGGGCGGAACCACCCACCCGGCACGCGGCGCGCGTGCAAGTCAAATACCGGTAAAGAACGGGAAAAACGCAGCAGATTGTAGGGGATTATCACTTATCGTGCAGAGGGCATGAATTTATTACAGAAGATGACAACCGAATATGTGCAAATAAGCCCCCATTGAAGGGGGATCGCGCCGCCTGGGTTTCGCATGCATACTGGATCGCCCCGGCGCGCATCCGGCAAGTCGGCACGCCCGATCCGCGCCCATTGCGGCCCCTGAAATGGAGTGGTCACGTCATGCGCCCGCAATATGTGACAGGTAAGCTGGCTCGCTTGAAAAATGCGCCCAGATTTTCCCGTGCAAGGTGATCCAGGCAAGGCGGCTGCCTGTGGCAGCGCAATGCATCGCGTCTGGCCTGCGAGCGCTGGTTTTCCTTTGCAAGGCCATCGGGTCGCCTGGGCATTGGCCGCGTTCCTCGTCCTGTCCTGCGCGAGCCTGCCGACGGCCAGTTGGACGATGCCCGCGCCAGCCGAACAGGCCGACGCGAGCAATCACGCGAAGCGGGTGTTTGATTTCGATATCGCGGCGCAAACCTTGCAGGATGCGCTGGAGCAATACGGCGCCGTGACGGGCGTGTCCGTGGTGTATCTGGGCACGCTGGTCACAGGCAGGCGGTCCCAGGCAGTGTCGGGGCGCCTCGAGGCCGGAGAGGCCTTGCGGCGGCTGTTGGCGGGCTCGGGCCTGTCGGCCCGCTACACGAGCCAGAATGCGCTGGTGCTCGTGGGTGCGCCGCAATCCCCGCGCGGAGCCTCCACGCCGGCGGCTTCCCGGCCGGAAGCGGGAAGGTATCGGCAGTACTACGGCACGGTGCAGGGTGCCCTGCGGGCAGCGCTGTGCAGGGACCCCTTGCTGGCCAAGGAAGATTTCCGTGCCGCCCTGCAGTTCTGGGTGTCGGCCGCGGGAAGATTGGAGCGGATCCGCCTGCTCGATTCGACAGGCTTGCCCGCAAGAGATGACGCGTTGCTGAGGTCCCTGGAAAGAGCAGTGGTCGGTCCGCCGCCGCCAGGTTTCGAGCAGCCATTTACGATGATCATGTTGCCGCTTTCAGCGGGCAGGACGGCGAGTTGCGATGACGGTCGATGAAGGATCGCTGGATACGGGAGCGCGCGCATGAGCGATGGCCTCCTCGCGCTCAGGACTTTCCTGGTCTCGCGCTACGACGACCTCAAGGGCCGCCTGACGCGGCGCCTGGGCAGTGCCGACATGGCCGGCGATGCCCTGCAGGACACGTGGCTGCGCCTGAACAGCAAGGAGACCGGCGTCGGCGAGGTTTCCAGCCCGCAGTCCTATCTGTTGCGCATGGCTGTCAATATCGCCGTGGACCAGCAGCGCGCCAACAAGCACCTGCTCAATGCCGCCCAGATCGACGAATTGCTGGACCTGGAAGACGCGGGCGCCACGCCCGAAAGCATCGCCTTGACCCGGTCGGACTGCGACATCCTGACGCAGGCGATGGAGGCCATGCCGGCGCGCCGGCGCGCGATCCTCCTGGCGGTCCGCCTGGATGGCACGCCCCAGAACGAAATCGCCGAACGCCTGGGCATTTCCGTGCGGGTCGTGCAGCGCGAACTCAAGCGCGCCCATGAGCATTGCGCCGAAATGTTCAATGAGAAGTAACAACGTGGGCGGGTTTGCGAGATGAGTTTCGTCTCAATACTTGAAGAAGTCGGTGACGTTGCAGGCATCCCGGCGATGCATGCCGCCCCTTGCCCGCTCACCGCATCCGTCCATTGACTGCGAGCACACCTATCCTATGAGTACCCCCGACCGCTACGCGCGAGTCTTGGGATCCCTCGAGACCGAGGCCCATGCCTGGGTGCGTCTTCTGACATCCGGCGCGGCAACCGCCGACGACGCGGATGCCATGCGCCAGTGGTGCGCCCGCAGCGACCAGCACGCCGCCGCCTTCGCGCGCGCGCAGCGTGTCTGGCAGGCGATCGGTGTCGCAGGCGCCAGCGTGTCCAATCGCGATCCTCTGCCGGCCCGGCGTCCTGCCCGGGAGGCCGCGACACGGCCGATGCGCCGCCGTTTACTGGTCGGCGGCCTGGCCGCGGCAGGCGCGGGCGCCGTGGCCGTGGTGGCGCAGCCCATGCTCGGGCTTTCCCTGGGTGCGCTGGGCGCGGACTACAGCACGGGCACGGGCGAACAGCGCCACGTGGTGCTCGACAGCCAGGTCGAGCTCGACCTCAATACGCGCACGCGGGTCGCCGTGCGCGGCGAGGGAGCGGCCCGAGGCCGGTCCATTGAATTGCTCGACGGCGAGGCAGCCGTGGATACCGCCCGCAGCACCGGCGCGTTTGCCGTGCTGGCCGGGGCAGGGCGCACCGAAGCCCGTGCCGGCCAGGCGCGCTTCGAGGTCCGCCATCTGGCGGACCGTACCTGCGTGACCTGCCTGTCGGGCGAGGTCAGCGTCCGGCACAGCGCAGGCACCCTGGTACTGCGTGAGCGCGAGCAGGTGGAATACGACCGTGTGGCGCTGGGCGCCACCAGCGCGGTCGATATCGAAGCCGCCTCGGCATGGCGCGATGGCGTGCTGCTGTTCAGGCAAACCGCCCTGGTCGACGTCATCGACGAGATCAACCGTTACCGGCCCGGCAAGGTCGTCCTGCTGAAGCAGTCGGTCGCGCAATTGCCGCTCAGCGGCCGTTTCCGCATCGATGATCTCGATCAGGTCCTGCGGCAGATCAGCCTGGCTTTCCGGGTGGATGCCCGCAGCCTGCCGGGCAATATCGTCCTGCTCAGCTAAATCCTTTCAGTCTTGCACTGTCGCGCCAACGCGGAACCTGTGTTCCGCGTTGGCGTTTTCATTTGTCCGCGAATAATCAGGAACACGGCAAGGCTGCGTATTATCACGTAAGCTAAAAACGGACATGCGCACTGTTTGGACACTTAAGTTTCAGCGGATCCGCGGGTTTTATTGAACCCTGAATTTATTTTCTCCCGATTTTTTCTGATTAAGTGTTCGGGTTTTGTGCGTGAATCTCGTCTTAAGGTATCACCGATTGTATCGCTGCCATCGAGAGACAAATCATGAACCTCGGAACCACCGACCTGAAGAAGCAGCTTTCCAAACTCGCGGAGTCATCGTGGCAGCAGCCCGTCATGGTGTCGCGGTATGGCTCGCCCTGGATCTGGATCGTCTCCCACGACACCTGGCGCCGCCGGCTGGGCACCGCCGACCCAGTGTTGCCGGATCACCCGCTGATGGCCTTGCGCCAGCACGTGGACGCCGAATTGCAGCGCCGCGCCGCCGAGATACTGCGGCAGGCCAACGAGCGTTACCAGGCCCCGCCCAGCATCACCATGCTGCGGACGTTGATCCTGCAAGCCCTGTATGACATGGAAAGTCCCCAGGCGCTCCATGAGCAATTGGTCTACAACCTGCTGTTTCGCGATTTTGTCGGCGCGGATATCCGCGAGGTCACGCGTGATGTTTCGACTTTCGTCGAAACCCTGGCCGCCATGACCCGCGACGAGCAGGTAGTTTCCCTGCTGGAGGAAGTCCTGGCGCAAGCCCCTCTCGGCGCTGCTGCCGCGCAGTCGGGCATTTCCCCGGAATGCCGCCTGTTGGGGGTCTGGCGCGATCGCCTGGCGGTGAAGCAGCGCCGGGTATCGCCGCCGCCCGCGACCCGCGTCACCCCGCTTTTCCTGCACGCAGGGCAGTAATTCCCCATACCCGTGGGCGCGAGGGGCGCCCGCGATGGCGCGCAGGCAGGCAGCCAGGGCCAAGTGCCCCGGGCCCGCATGCCACCCGCAGCAAGGCAGAGGAGATGGACATGTTGCAAACCGAGAAAGTGGGCATGAAGGAACTGGATCGCCATCTGGGCCGCATCCTGAAGACTGCCCAGCGTATGCCCGTGGCGGTGCATCGGCGCGGCGCGCCCTGGATCTGGCTGGTGACGCATGGCCGCTGGCGCCGTCCCGACCCGTGGACCGAGATGATTCCCGCAGGCCACCCGCTCTATGGCTTGCGCGAGCACGTGGACGCACGCCTGGCGCGGGCGGCGGACCGCTACGCCGCGCTGCTGGGCGACACCTCGCCGCCCGGCGTGCTGGATCTCCTGCTGCGGGCGACGATCTACCGCACCATTCACCAGATCGAGGACGACCGCTATTTCCATGAGCAGTTGTCGTACCACGTGCTGTGCCGCTGGTTCGTGGGCTTGCCCGATGATTTCGGGGGGCTGGGACGCTTCGTCCAGGACGCCGATGCCTTGCGTTATCACGAGGCCGCGCCCGCCGTCCTGGCGGAGTTGCTCGACGAGGCGCCACTGGATCGCTTTCCGGCCCGCCTTCGCCTGCTGCCGGGCAGCGTCGAGGCCGCCGCCGCGGCCTGATGCCGGGCGCGAGTGTCGACCGGACAACGTCAAAAGGGCGCCTGCATCACAGGCGCCCGCTTTGATGGGGCCGTCTCCTTCGGCGCTTATTCCGGCTGGATGCCCGCGCGGCGAATGATGTCACCCCACTTCCTGGACTCCTCGGCCTGGAAGGCAGCGAGCTCCTTGGGCGTGGACACGGCGGGGTCCGTGCCGGTCTGGCTGTAGAACTGCCTGGCAGCCTTGGATTCGGTCGCCTTGCTCAGCAGTTCGTGCAGCCGCGACACCACTTCTGGCGGCGTGCCGGCGGGCGCATAGGCCGCGAACCAATACCCCATTTCATAGCCGGGCACGCCCGACTCGGCGATGGTGGGCACGTCGGGAGCCAGCGGCGAGCGGTTGGGGCCGGTGACACCCAGGGCGCGCAGCTTGCCGGACGCCACTTGCGGCAGGCCGGTGGCCGTGTCGGTGATCATCGTGTCGATCTGGCCGCCGAGCAGGTCGGTGACCGCAAGCGGGTTGCTCTTGTAAGGCACGTGCAGCAGCTTGATGTTGGCCATCTGCTGCAGCAGTTCGCCGGCAATGCGGCTGCTGGAGCTGCCACTGCCGAAGCTGAGCTTGCCCGGCGCATTCTTGGCCATCGCAATGAACTCAGCCACCGTCCTGGCCTGCGATTTCGGATTCACCACCATGATCTGGCCGCCTTTGCCCAGCAGGGTCAGCGGCGCATAGTCCTTCACGGGGTCATAGGACAGGGACTTGTACAGGTGTTCATTGGCCGCGTGCGTGGTGTTGGTGGTGATGAGGATGGTGTAGCCATCGGGCGCGGCACGGGCCGCGGTCTGGGCACCGATCATGGCGCTGGCGCCCGGACGGTTCTCGATCACGACCGGCTGCTGGGTCTGCTCGGTCACGCCCTGGCCGATGGCGCGGCCGATCTGGTCCGTGGCGCTGCCTGCCGCGAAAGGCACGATGAAGGTGATGGGCTTGTTCGGAAAGTTCGACTGGGCGGCGGCCAGCGGCGCCAGGGTGCTCAGCGTCAGCAGGGCCAGCAGGCGGGGCAGGGGGTGTTTCATGGCGATGTCTCCTCGTTGTGTTTTGGGTATTGCCGCCAATGGCGGGTCTGGCGGTAAGGGGGAAAGGCAGCGTTCAATTGGCGCGCGCGGGGACGTCGGGCAGCGTGCGCGCCAGCTCGGCATCGACCTCCACCGGCATGTCCAGCAGCCAGAACGACAGGGTCTTGCCGTGGGTGTCGAGGTTCAACGCGTCATTGACGCCGCCGTCCAGCACGCCGTCCAGGACCAGGTTCATGGCGTGCAAGGTGGGCAGCAGATACCGCGTCACCGCGCGGGGGCGGCGGTGCGCGAACCACTCGGCGACGCGTTTTTCGGTGACCTGTTCGGCCAGGACGTGGTAGCAGGCGGGCGTCCAGGCGATCAGGCTGAGATTGGAGATGTCGCCCTTGTCGCCCGACCGGCCGTGGGCCAGGCGGTAGAGCGGAACGGTCACGGATGGCGTGGCGGTCATATCGGTTTTCCTTGCTTCGTGCGCGCGGCTCAAGCCTGCGCCGGATCCAGCATGCGCCAGCGGGCCTGCACGGCATCACGCGGCACGGTGCAGGAGACCATGTTCAGGCGCGGACGCAGCGAGGTGCGCACGCCGCCGCCGCCCGCGGGGCCGCAGGTGTACAGCGCGGTGACCTCGCGCAGGACGCGCTCGGCCTGTCCGCGCTCGGGGTGGCTTGCCGCCACGCGCAGGCGAACGTCGCGCGCAGCGCCATGGGGCTGCTGCAATGCCAAGGCGCCCGCGTCGTCGCCCATCACGCTCAGCACGCCGACGAGGTCGGTGCGCAACGTCAGGGCCGAACCGATGCGGCGGCGCACGATGTCGCCGGCCAGGCGTGCGCGGGCCTCGGCCTGCACGCCGGCATAGGAGATTTCCGCCTCGGCGAGCCAACCACCGAGGTGGCACACGTTCACTTTCAGTTCCCGCGGGCGCGCATGGCCGCGCACCTGCCGCACGGCGACCCGATCCGGACCCAGTTCCACGACCTCGGCCTGGCTGATGTCGGCGGTCACATCGGGCGTCAGGTAGCGGGCGGGATCATGGACCTCGTAGAGCAGTTGTTCCTTCACCGTGCGCGTGTCGACGCAGCCGCCGGTGCCTTGCGCCTTCGTGACCTCGAATTCGCCCTGGGCATCGATGCGCACGATGGGAAAGCCCGCGTCGTGGAGATCCGGCACGTCCTTCAGGCCGGGCACGCAGAAGTAGCCGCCCGTCACCTGCAAGCCGCATTCCAGGATGTGGCCTGCCATGGTGGCGCGGCCCAAGCGCTCCCAATCGTCCAACGCCCAGCCGAAGTGGGCGAGCGCGGGACCGACGGTGAGCGAGGGGTCGGCCACCCGGCCCGCGACCACGATCTGCGCGCCGGCGCGCAGGGCGTCGGCGATCTGTTCCGCGCCCAGATAGGCATTGGCGCTGGCGATGTCCACGCCGGCCAGTCGTCCGCTCAGCCGTTCACGCAGCAAGTCGCGCTGTTCCGGGCTGTCCAGGCCATCCCCTTCGACCACGGCCACCCGGGGGGCGGGCAGGCCTTGTTCCCGGGCCAGGGCAAGGATGCGGCGGGCAGCGGCGGCAGGATTGGCCGCGCCGAAATTGCTGACGATGGCGATGCCGTGGCGCAGGCAGCGGGCGAGGATCGGCGCCACCAGTTCGTCCAGCAGCGGCTCATAGCCGGCTTCAGGGTCCTGGCGGCGGGCAAGCTGCGCCAGGGCCAGCGTGCGTTCGGCCAGGGTTTCGAATATGAGGACGCCACCGCCCTGGGCGATCAGGGTGTCGACGACGGCGCTGCCGCCGTCGGTCCGGTCGCCCGAGAAGCCGGTGGCGCAACCGATGAATAGCGGGGGCTGCGAGGCCATGCCTGTGTCTCCAGTCGCATCGGCGCGGCCTTGACTGTCTGGCGCGCCTTGATCGAGGTCACTATAGGCAGCGCCCAGTCATCGGTAAAATAGAAAAAAAGTATTCATTGATACAGGAATCAAATGAATCTATCGACCCGGCAATTGCGCGCGTTCGTGGCCTTGGCGGACGAACGGCACTTCACGCGCGCCGCGGCGCGCTGCCACCTGACCCAGCCCGCGTTCAGCGCCATGATCCGCGGCATCGAGGACGATGCCGGCGTGAAGCTGTTCCACCGCAGCACGCGGCACGTCGAATTGACAGCGGAAGGCGCGGTGCTCGACGCGTCGGCGCGGCGCCTGCTGGCCGATTTCGACCTCGTCATGGCCGACCTGCAGGACCATGCCGCAAGGCGCCGGGGCCACGTCGCACTGGCGGCGCTGCCGTCCCTGGCCGCGGGCTGGTTGCCCGCGATCCTGGCCGACTTCAAGGGGGCCTATCCGGGCATCAGCCTGGACCTGCGCGATGCGCTGCTGGGCGGCTGCCTCGAGATGGTGCACAGCGGCCGGGTGGATTTCGCCGTGGCCGCGCGCGGGCCGGACATGAACGAGCTGGAAACCGTGCTGCTGCAAAGCGACCGCTATCACCTCGTCTGCCCGGCGGAACACCCGCTGGCGCAGCAGGCCAAGGTCCGCATGCAGGACGTGGTGCGCTGGCCGATGATCCAGCTGGCGCGCAACAGCAGCGTGCGCGTGTTGCTGGAGGATGCGCTGGGCGCGCAGTTGCCGCCGCCCGTGCTCGAAGTCGAACACCTGGCCACGGTTGCCGGATTGGTGATGGCGGGCCTGGGCGTGACAGTGGTGCCGGCCATGACGCTCTTCCATTTCCGCCGTCCCGAACTGGCGATCCGTCCGCTGGCCGGCAAAGGCCTGGCGCGCGCGCTGTACCTGATCAAGCGGGAAGGGCGCACCTTGTCGGTCGCGGCGGAAACGCTCTATCAGTTGCTGATGCTGCGGCGGGGCGAAATCGGCGCGCGCAACACGCCCGCTGGCCTTTCATAAAGGCCTATTGGTGTTTACACTGCGATAGTTGTTTTCACCAATCCGCCACTGACAGGATCCCGCCCATGAGCAAGACCATCATTCATACGGATGCCGCCCCGGCAGCCGTCGGCCCCTACTCGCAAGCCGTTGCCGTCACTGGCACGAAAACCGTCTACCTGTCGGGCCAGATCGGCCTGGAGCCCGGCACCGGCGAACTCGTGTCGGAAAACTTCGATGCCCAGGTGCGCCAGGCATTCGCCAACATGCAGGCGGTGATCGCCGAAGCGGGCGGCACCACCGCCAACATCGTCAAGCTGACGCTGTTCCTGACCGACCTCAGCAAATTCGCCGCCGCCAATGCGATCATGGCGGAAGTGATCCCCGAGCCGTACCCCGCGCGTTCCACCATCGGCGTGGCCAGCCTGCCCAAGGGCGCCCAGTTCGAGGTCGAGGCCATCCTGGTCCTGTGATCGACGTCGCGGCCGGCCAGCGGCAGCCATGAACGCGCGCGGTTCCCCGCCCAACGCGGCACGACGCGGCCAAGGCATGGCCGCGCCGGGGGCAAGCGCAGCCCAGGCCGCGGCCAAGCCGGGGCGCCCGGCATCGGGGCGCACGGCCTCGGGTGGCGTGGCGCCTGCCGCGCCCGCCAAGAAACCCGCCAGGAAGACGGCGGCGAAAACCGCGTCAACGGCGGCGGGCAAGCCCGCGCCGCGCTCCGACGTCGAGCGCCGCCTGCTTTCCCTGGGGCTGGAAACGCCCATCGATTTCGCGCTGCACGTACCGCTGCGTTTCGAGGACGAAACGCGCAATCTTCCCATTGCCTCCCTGCAGCCCGGCATGACGGCGCAGGTCGAAGGCGAGATCCTGCGCTCGGAGGTCATCCAGCGGCCCCGGCGCCAGTTGACCGCCGTCATCGCCGACGAGACCGGCGAGCTGGGCTTGCGCTGGTTGAATTTCTATCCCAGCCAGCAACGGCAGGTGACACCCGGCGCCCGGCTGCGCGCGCGCGGCGAGATCCGTGGCGGCCTTTTCGGCCGGGAAATCGTGCATCCGCGCATGACGCGCGCCGATGCGCCGATGCCTACCGCGCTGACGCCCGTCTATCCCAGCACGGAAGGCTTGCCCCAGTCCGTGCTGCGCAAGGCCGTGGCCCGCGCGCTGCAGCAAGTGGAACTGCGCGACACCTTGCCGCAAGCCGTGCTGGACCGCTATGGCCTGATGCCTTTCGAACCTGCCCTGCGGGCCTTGCACCAACCGCCTCCCGGGGGAGCGGACGACTTCCTGCACGAGCGCTCGGACCCTGCCTGGCAACGCATCAAGTTCGACGAACTGCTGGCCCAGCAGCTGTCGCTGGCGGCAGCCCGCGCTGCCCGCCGGGACAAGCGGGCAGAGACACTGCCGCTGGACACCCGGCGCCAAGGCCTGGTGCGCCGCCTGTACCAGGCCTTGCCGTTCCAGCTAACCGACGCGCAGATGCGCGTGGTGGAGGAAATTTCCGCCGACCTGTCGCGGAACTATCCCATGCACCGCCTGCTGCAAGGCGATGTCGGCAGCGGCAAGACGGTCGTGGCGGCGCTGGCCGCCGCCCAGGCCATCGCCTGTGGCGCCCAGGTCGCGCTCATGGCGCCCACCGAGATCCTGGCAGAGCAGCATTTCCGCAAGCTGGGCGACTGGCTGGCGCCGCTGGGCGTGACCGTGGCCTGGCTGACCGGCAGCCTGTCCGCCAGGCAGCGCCGCGCCGCCCTGGCTGCCGCGGCCGATGGCAGCGCGCAACTCATCGTCGGGACGCAGGCCATCATCCAGGAACACGTGGTTTTCCATCGACTGGGCCTGATGATCGTCGACGAGCAGCACCGTTTCGGCGTGGGCCAGCGGCTGGCGCTCAGCCGCAAGGGGGAGGGCGAGGGCGGGCCGCTTGCGCCTCACCAGTTGCACATGAGCGCCACGCCCATCCCGCGCACGCTGGCCATGACGTTCTTCGCCGACCTGGACGTCTCGGTCATCGATGCCTTGCCGCCGGGTCGCACGCCCATCGTCACCAAGCTCGTGGCGGAAAGCCGCCGCGACCAGGTGGTGGAACTGGTGGCGCAGGAGGTTCGCCAGGGCCGCCAGGCCTACTGGGTGTGCCCGCTGGTGGAAGAAAGCGAGGCCCTGCAATTGCAGACCGCCGTCGACACCTGTGAAACCTTGCGCCAGGTCCTGCCCGACCTGCGCATCGGCCTGGTCCACGGCAAGCTGCCGCAGGCCGAGAAGGCCCAGGTCATGAAGGATTTCCATGCCGCCGAGCTGGACCTGCTGGTGGCAACCACCGTCATCGAGGTCGGCGTGGATGTGCCGCGCGCCTCGCTCATGGTGATCGAGCATGCCGAGCGTTTCGGCCTGGCCCAGTTGCACCAGTTGCGCGGCCGGGTAGGGCGGGGCAGCGCGGAGTCCGTCTGCGTCCTGCTGTACCAGGCGCCGCTGGGCATGGTGGCGCGCGAGCGCCTGCGCGCCATGTTCGAGACCAACGACGGTTTCGAGATCGCCCGGCGCGACCTGGCCCAGCGGGGGCCGGGCGAATTCCTGGGCACGCGCCAGTCCGGCCTGGCCTTGCTGCGCTTTGCCGACATCGAAACCGATACCGAACTGGCCGAGCAGGCCCGGGAAGCCGCCGCGTGGCTGCGCCGTGACCACCCCGAGGTGGTGCAGGCGCACCTGACGCGCTGGCTGCGGGGCCGCGAGGACTTCCTGAGAACCTGAATTCGCCTTTCAGCGACCGGCACGCCCGGGACAGAAACCGCCATGACATTGACCGAACTCAAATACATCGTCGCCGTTGCCCGGGAACGGCACTTCGGCCGCGCGGCCGAAGCCTGCTTCGTCAGCCAGCCCACGCTGTCGGTCGCCATCCGCAAGCTGGAAGACGAACTGGGCGTGACGCTGTTCGAGCGCGGCGGCAGCGAGGTCGGGGTGACACCGATAGGCCAGCGCATCGTCGTGCAGGCGCAGAAGGTGCTGGAGGAAAGCGCCAACCTGAAGGAGATCGCGCGCCAGGGCCACGACCCGCTGGCAGGGCCCTTGCGCGTGGGCGTCATCCACACCATCGGACCGTATCTGCTGCCACGGCTCGTGCCCGCGCAGATCGCCCGCACGCCGCAGATGCCGCTGCTGCTGCAGGAAAACTTCACCGTGCGGCTGGTGGAGCTGCTGCGCCAGGGCGAGATCGATTGCGCCATCATGGCCTTGCCCCTGCCCGAGGCGGGGCTGGTGGTGCGGCCGCTCTATGACGAGCCGTTCATGGTCGCCGTCCCGAAATCCCACCAATGGGCGAAGGAAGAGACCATCGATGCGCAGGCCTTGAAGCAGGAAACGATGCTGCTGCTGGGCAGCGGCCACTGTTTTCGCGACCAGGTGTTGGAAGTGTGTCCGGAGCTTTCGCGCTTCTCGGCCGCCAATGACGGCATCCAGCGCACGTTCGAGGGCTCTTCGCTGGAGACCATCCGGCACATGGTGGCGGCGGGCATCGGGGTCACGGTGCTGCCCATGACCTCGGTGCCCAGGCACTTGGATCCGGAAGGGCTGCTGCGCTACATCCCGTTCAGGAAGCCCGTTCCCGACCGGCGGGTGGTGCTGGCCTGGCGCAAGAGTTTCCCGCGCCTGGCCGCCATCGAGGCCCTGTCGCAGGCCGTGTTCGAGTGCGGCCTGGAAAACGTGACGATGCTGGATACGGAAGAGGCGGCGCGGCAAAGCGACTGAGAAGAACGCGCTGCGTTCGAACAAAGATTTGCAAATCGCCGATCGCGCCCATCAGTATTATTCATCGGCTTGTTTCGTGGCGGTGGTATCCTCGACAGACCGCATCGATCCACAGGAGAAGAACGTGGCAAAAGCGACGAAGTCAGTCAAAAGCGCCGTCAAGGGCGCAGTGAAAACCAAAGCCCCCGCCAAGACCAAGGCTCCCAAGAGCGACCAATCGGTGCCGCACATCGACATCGGCATCACCGACAGCGCCCGCGCTGCCGTGGCGGCCGAGCTGTCGAAGACCCTGGCCGACTCCTACACGCTGTACCTGATGACGCACAACTTCCATTGGAACGTCACGGGTCCGCTCTTCAACACGCTGCACGCGATGTTCATGACGCAGTACACCGAAGAGTGGAATGCGCTGGACGACATCGCCGAGCGCATCCGCGCGCTGGGCCACTATGCGCCCGGCACCTATCGCGAATACGCGCAGCTGTCGTCGATCGCCGAGCCCACCAACATTCCGGATGCCCTGGAAATGGTGCGCCTGCTGGTCAAGGGCAACGAGGCTGTCGCCAAGACCGCCCGCGCCGCCTTCGAGAAGGCCGACGCCGCCAACGACCAGCCTACGGCCGACCTGCTGACGCAGCGCCTGGACGTGCACGAGAAGAACGCCTGGATGCTGCGCAGCTTGCTGCAGTAATCCTGCCGGTCCGGGCCGCCGCGTTGCGGCCCGATCGTGCCGGCGCGCTTGTCGCGCCGGGAAAAACCGCCTTGGGGCATGCCGCCCCGGGCGGTTTTTTCATGCCGCGCGCATCGCCTGGCCGCGTGCCCGCCAGCCGGCCTCGTGCGCCAGCAGCCAGCGCTTGCGCGCCAACCCGCCGGCATAGCCGGTGAGGGAGCGGTTGGCGCCAATCACGCGGTGGCAGGGCACCACCACGCCGACAGGATTCGCGCCATTGGCCAGGCCCACCGCGCGGACGGCCTGGGGCCGGCCGATCTCGCGGGCCAATTCTCCATAGCTGCGGGTTTCGCCTGCGGGAATGTCGCGCAGGGCAGCCCAGACGGCGCGCTGGAATGCCGTGCCCCCGGTCGCGACGGGAATGCGAGTGAGCGCCGCCAGGTCACCTTCGAAGTACTGCTGCAGCGATAGTCGGACCGGGGAAGGCGAGGCGCGCTCGCGGACCACGACGGCCTGCCGGGGATATTGCCGCCGCAGCAGGCGGTGCATGCGATCTTCGTAGTCGTGCCAGTCCAGCGCACGCAGTTGCCCGGACTCGTCGATGAGCAGCAGCATTTCACCCAGGGGAGTGTGGAAGCGATCGAGCAGGAAAGTGAGCTCGGACATGGTGGGTCTCCGATAAGCCAGTTGCCACTGTAATGCCGTCGGGCCGGCGCCGCTGGCGGTTTCCGGACAGACATGTGGGGCCTGCATCGGTGTCCGAAAACCGCTAGCAGGCGGTTTCGGCCAGCGTTAGCATGGGCACCATGGACCTTGACCACGACGCCTGCTACCGCGCTGTCTCGGCGCGCGACGCCCGCTACGACGGGCAGTTCTTCACCGCGGTGAAGACCACCGGCATCTATTGCCGCCCGGTCTGTCCCGCCCGCACCCCGCTGTCGCGCAACGTCATGTTCTTTCCCACGGCCGCCGCCGCACAGGAAGCGGGCTTCCATCCCTGCCTGCGCTGCCGACCGGAAACGGCGCCGCAATTGGCCGCTGCGGTGGGCGGCCCCCTGGGCGACCGGGCCAGCGGGGATCCCGCCGGCGCCGCCATCGTGGCGCGCGCGCTGAGCCTGATCGAGCATGGCGCGCTGGACGAAGGCAGCCTGGACACGCTGGCCGCCCGGCTCGGCGTCAGCGACAGGCAGCTGCGCCGGCATTTCCGCGCGCAGGTCGGCGCGTCGCCGGTTGCGGTCGCGCAGACGCGCCGCGTGCTGCTGGCCAAGCAATTGATCCACGAAACCCAGCTGCCGATGGCCGAGATCGCCTTCGCGGCCGGCTTCGGCAGCATCCGCCGCTTCAACGAGAGCTTCCAGGCGCTGTTCGACCGTCCGCCCAGCGCGCTGCGCCGCTCCGGCAAGCCCGAGGTGCCCGCCGGGCCGCGTGGCGAGATCTCCCTGTTGCTGCGCTACCGGCCGCCTTACGACTGGCCGGCCATGCTGCATTTCCTGCGGGTGCGGGCAATCGCCGGCATGGAGGTGGCGGGCGACACCCACTATGCACGCAGCATCTGCCTGGATGGGGTGCAGGGCACGGTACGGGTCGAACCTGGCGGCGACAGCGCCTTGCGGGTCACCGTGCGCTTCCCGGCGCTGGATGCCTTGCCCGTGATCATCGCCAGGCTGCGGCGCGTGTTCGACCTGGCCAGCGATCCCCTGGCGATCGGCGCGCAGTTATCGCAGGACCCCGTGCTGGCCCCGCTGGTGCAGGCGCGGCCGGGACTGCGCCTGCCCGGCGCCTGGGATGGCTTCGAACTGGCCATGCGCGCCGTGCTGGGCCAGCAGATCACCGTGGCCGGTGCGGTCAGGCTGGGTGCCAAGCTCGTGCAGGGATATGGCGCGCCGATGGCGCAAGCGGAAGACGGACTCACGCACGTGTTTCCACTGCCCGAGGTGCTGGCCCCCGCGCAGTTGGCCTCGCTGGGCATGCCGGGCAGCCGGGCGGCCACGCTGTCGGCGGTGGCCGCGGCGGCACTGGCGGATCCCCAGGCGTTCGCGCCGCAAGGCAGCCTGGAGGCCGCCGTGGCGCGGCTGCGGGAGATCAAGGGCATCGGCGAGTGGACGGCGCAATACATCGCACTGCGGCAGTTGCGCGAGCCGGATGCGTTTCCGGCAGCGGACATCGGGCTCATCCGTGCGATGGAAAAGCTGGACGGGCAGACCTGGACCGCGAAGATGCTGCTGGCGCACGCCGAGCGCTGGCGGCCTTGGCGCGCCTACGCGGCGCAATACCTGTGGACGGTATGAAAGAAAAGGGCGCTTGATGAAAGCGCCCCTTGCCGTGCCATCCGCCAACGCCCTCAGTGGCGCAGCCCCAGCCGCTCCTGGCGGCGCTCCATGATGGTCTTCACCACCAGCGTGACCAGCGCCATACAGGCCAACAGCGCCGCGGCGGTAAAGGCCGCAACCGTCTTGTTGTCGTCGTTCAGCTGCTCGATGAGCAACGGCAGGGTCAGCGTCTTGCCGCGGATGGCGCCCGACACGACCGAGACGGCGCCGAACTCGCCCACGGCTCGGGCATTGGTGATGACCACGCCATACAGCAGGCCCCACTTGATGTTGGGCAGCGTGATGAGGCGGAAGATCTGCCAGCCGCTTGCGCCCAGGGTGAGTGCGGCGTATTCCTCTTCGCTGCCTTGCGCCTGCATCAGCGGAATCAGGATGCGCGCCACGAAGGGCGAGGTGACGAACACTGTCACCATGATGATGCCGGGCCACGCGAACATCAGCTGGATGTCGCGCGCATAGAACCACGCGCCCACCGTGCTTTCCAGGCCGTAGACCACCAGGTAGCACAGGCCTGCCACCACCGGCGAGGTGGCGTAGGGAATGTCGATGAGCGTGAGCAGCAGCTTGCGCCCGCGGAAGGAGTAGCGCGTGACGCACCAGGCCAGCAGCACGCCGAAGATGACGTTGATGGGCACGGTGATGAGCGCCGCCAGCAAGGTAAGGCCGATGGCGTGCTGCATGTCGCTGTCGGCCAGATTCGCCATCAGCATCTCCCAGCCGCCCGACAGGGCGCGGGCGAAGATGAGCGCCAGCGGCATCACCAGCAGCAGGAAGGCGGCGGTGACGGCCAGGCCGATCAGCGTCCATTGGCGCCAGCCTCGTGGGCGGCCCGGCCCGGCGGCACGGCCGGTGGGCACGTTAAGCGTGGGGCCGCTCATGCGTATTGCTCCGGCGGGTATCCAGGAAGACGGGGCATCATCATCACAGCGCTCCGGCGCGCTGCCACGGCAGCATGCGGCCCTGCAGCACCTGCAGGAGGAAGAGCAGCAGCAGCGAGGCAATCAGCACCACGCTGGCGATGGCCGAGGCGGCCGGGTAGTCGTATTCGGACAGGCGCACGAAGATCATCAGCGAGGTGATCTCGGTCTTGAAGGGCATGTTGCCGGCGATCATGACGACCGCGCCAAACTCACCCAGGCTGCGGATGAAGGCCTGCGAGGCGCCGGTGAAGATGGCCGGCACCAGCGCGGGCAGCAGCACCCGCCAGATGGTCTGCATGTCGGTGGCGCCCAGCGTGTGGGCGGCTTCCTCGTATTCCGTGCCCAGGTCGGCCAGCACCGGCTGCACCGAGCGCACGACGAAGGGCAGGCTGGTGAAGGTCATGGCCACGACCAGGCCCGGGAAGGCATAGGCCACCTTCCAGCCAAAGGGGGCCAGCCACTGGCCGATCCAGCCGCCGGGCGACAGCAGCAGCGACAGCGTCAGGCCGGCCACGGCCGTGGGCAGCGCGAAAGGCAGGTCCACCAGCGCATCCAGGAAGCGGCGGCCGGGGAAGGCGTAGCGCACCAGCACCCAGGCCAGCAGCATGCCGATCACCGTGGCCAGGAACGTCGAGATGGCCGCCCCCGTCAGCGTCACGCGGTAGCTGGCCAGCACGCGCGGATCGGTGATGGCGCGCCAGTATTGCGCCCAGGTCATGTCGCTGACGTACAGGAACAGGGCCGCGATCGGCACCAGGATGACCAGCGACAGGAAGAGCACGCTGACGCCAAAGCTCAGGCCGAAGCCGGGCAGGGTCGGGTGACGGGTGAAGAATTTCGGCATGGCCGGCAGGATACACGGGAAAAAGCCGGTTGCCCCTGATGGACAACCGGCGTTCGGCCCCGCCCGCGCCGCGGGCAGGAGGTGGGCGGTCGACCCGCTTAGCGGCCCTTGGCCAGCAGCTCGTCCAGCACGCCACCCGACGCGAAGTGCTTCTTGGTGATGTCATCCCACGAACCCAGCACGGCCTGCGGGTTGATGAGCTTGATCTTGGGGAAGCGGGCTTCGTTGGCCTTCGCCACCTCGGCGTCGTGGACGCGGTAGTTGTAGCCGGCCAGCAGCGCCTGGATCTCGGGCGAGTACTGGTATTGCAGGAAGGCTTCGGCCAGCTTGCGGGTCTTCTTCTCGTCGACGACCTTGTCGACCACGGCCACCGGGAATTCGGCCAGCACGCTGACGGGCGGGACCACGACTTCGAAGCCCTGGGCCTTGAACTCGTCGCCCTTGGCAATGTTGTTGACCTCGGATTCGAAGGTCAGCACGGCATCGCCCTGGTTGTTCTGGGCGAAGGCGACGGTGGCGCCTCGGCCGCCCGTGGGGAAGCTCTCGACGTTGCGCAGCAGCTTGCCGACGAATTCCTTGACCTTGGCTTCATCGCCGTTGAACTTCTCGTTGGCATAGAGCCAGGCGCCCAGGTAGGTGTAGCGGGCGTTGCCGGAGGTCTTGGGGTTCGGGAACACGACCTTCACGTCGTCGCGGACCAGGTCATCCCAGGTCTTGATGTTCTTGGGATTGCCCTTGCGCACCAGGAAGGCGATGGTGCTGTAGTAGGGCGAGCTGGCGTTGGGGAAGCGCTTCTGCCAGTCCTTGGCGACCAGGCCGCGGTTGGCCAGGATGTCCACGTCGGGCACCTGGTTGAAGGTGACGGTGTCGGCCTTCAGGCCTTGCAGGATGGCCTGGGCCTGCTTGGACGTGCCGCCGAAGGACTGCTCGATGGTGATGGTTTCGCCGGTCGTCTTCTTCCAGTGGTCGACGAACTTCGGGTTGATCTCGGTGAAGAGTTCGCGGGCGATGTCGTACGAGGTGTTCAGCAGCGTCTGCTGGGCCAGGGCGGCGGGCGCGGCGGCGGCCAGGGTGGCGGTGGTGGCGGCAAGTGCCAGGAGGCGTTGGAGTTTCATGTTCTCGGTATTTCCAGGTGAAGCCGCCGGAAGGCGGAGGGCAAGACGATGAAAAGGATCTGGGGAAGGGCGGTACGTCAGCTGGCGCGGCTGCCCGTGGATTCGGGGATGGGTGGAATCCGTTCGGCGGGCGGGGTCACGCGCCACAGGGCGCGCCGGCGCAGCGCGGCCAGCAGCTTCAAGCCTTGCGGCCAGTCGCCGTGGCCGGAATCGGTATTGATGTGGCCCGCCTGTGGCACCACGACCAGGCGGCTACCCCAGGCGTGGGCAAAACCGCGGGCCCGTTCCAGGCGGCAATAGGGATCGTTGTCGCTGGCCACCACGACGCTCTGGAAGGGCAAGGGCTGGTCGGGCACCGGCCCGAAAGCGCGCAGTACGTCCGGCGCGTCGGGACGCTCGACGTCGGCCGGGGCTACCAGCAGGGCGCCCGCCACCCGGGTGCGCAAGGCCACGGGCAGGCGCGCGGCGGCCAGGCAACCGAGGCTGTGCGCCACCAGCAGGGTGGGGCAGGTGGCGGCGTCCACCGCCTGGGCCACCGCGGCGGTCCACAGGGCGGGGTCGGGGTTTTCCCAGTCGTGCTGCGTCACCCGGACGGCGTGGGGCAATGTGGCTTGCCAGCGGCTTTGCCAGTGCTCGGGGCCGGAGTTCTTCCAGCCGGGGACGATGATCGCTTGGAATCGCATGGGGAGGATGATGCCGCCGCGTCTTCCTAACCCAAACTAATAATTTCCCCTTTGCATATACGAAATTTGGAATATGGGAGGCGGTCCAGGCCACCAAGGGTGATCGTGTATTCTTTCCCCTCTGCCGCCAGGCCACCTCAGAGCGGCCGGCCGCCTGCCCCGCGGGGGACAGGCAAGGCAGCATTATTCCTATTCCCCATCAAGGAGACCTCTCATGACTATCGCGAACCGCCTGCTGCCCCTGGCCGTCGCACTGGGTATGACCTTCGCGTCCGCCGCCCACGCCGACGCCATCAAGATCGCCGTCGTCGGCCCCATGACAGGTGCTTTGACGCAATATGGGGACATGGTCAAGGAGGGCGTCTCCACGGCTGTCGAGCGCATCAACGCCGCCGGCGGGGTCGACGGCAAGAAGATCGAGGTCGTCCTGATCGATGACGGCTGTGAACCCAAGCAAGGCCCGGTCGCCGCCAACCGCGTCGTGAACGACGGCATCGGCTTCGTGGTGGGCCACGTCTGCTCGGGCGCCACCATCGCGGCCGCCGACATCTACAACAACGAAGGCGTGGTCATGGTGACCCCCTCGGCCACCGCGCCCGCGCTGACCGACGGCAAGAACCACGAGTTCATCTTCCGCACCATCGGGCGCGACGACCAGCAGGGCCCGGCCGCCGCCCGCTACATCATCGACAAGATCAAGCCCGCCAAGGTCGCCGTGCTGCACGACAAGCAGTCCTATGGCCAGGGCATCGCCACCGCCGTGCGCAGCACCCTGCAGGAAGCCAAGATCGAGGTGCCGGTGTTCGAAGGCATCAACGCCGGCGACAGCGATTATTCGGCCGTCATCACCAAGCTGAAGTCCGCGGGCGTCGAGTTCGTGTACTTCGGCGGCTACCACCCCGAAGCCGGCCTGCTGCTGCGCCAGGCCGCCGAGCAGGGCCTGAAGGCCCGCTTCATGGGGCCGGAAGGCACGGGCAACCCCGACATCAACGCCATCGCCGGCAACGCCGTGGAAGGCTTCCTGGTCACGCTGCCTGCCGATTTCTCGGCCAACCCGGACAACGCCGCGCTGACCAAGGCCTTCACCGACAAGAAGCGCAATCCCGCCGGCGCCTTCCAGATGACGGCCTACACGGCCACCCAGGTCATCGCCGACGGCATCAAGGGCGCGAAGTCGACCGATCCGGTCAAGGTGGCGAAGTACCTGCACGCCAACAGCTTCGACACGCCGGTGGGCAAGGTGGAATGGACGCCGCAGGGCGACCTGAAGAACTTCGAGTTCGACGTCTTCACCTGGCACAAGGACGGCAGCAAGACCGTCGCCAAGTAAGGCGCGGCACGTCAACTGAAAAGGCCCCCGGGATGCCGCCGCGCTGGCGGTGTCCCGGGGGCCTTGCCGCATCCGGCGGGGCCATGGCGCCCGGCCGACCTCAGGCCTCGATGCGCCGGCCTGATTGCAGGTCGAACCAGTGCAGCGGGTGGCGGCCATCCTCCAGGCCGATTTCCACGACGTCGCCCACCTGGTTCTGCGCCTCGGCCGTCAGCCGCGTATTGCAGCGCACGACGAGACGGGTGGCGCCGAAATGGCCGTGCAGCAGTTGCTCGGAACCCAGCGTCTCCACCATCTCGACGGTCATGCCGACGCCGTGGCCGTTCATGACCAGGTGCTCGGGCCGGGTGCCCAGCACGACTTCCTGGCCGCGCACGGCCTGCGGCACCGCGCCTGGCGCGATGTGCAGCGGGATGCCGTCGGGCGTCTGGATGCCCCCCTGCCTGCCGACCTGGACGGTCATGAGGTTCATGGGCGGCGCGCCGATGAAGCTGGCGACGAAAGTCGACGCCGGACGCTCGAAAACCTCGGCGGGCGTGCCGATCTGTTCCACGCGGCCCTGGTTCATGACGATCATGCGCTGGGCCAGCGTCATGGCCTCGACCTGGTCGTGCGTGACGTACAGGCTGGTGGTGGCCAGGCGCCGGTGCAGCTTCTGGATTTCCAGGCGCATCTGCACGCGCAGCTTGGCGTCCAGGTTGGAGAGCGGCTCATCGAACAGGAACACGCGCGGCTCGCGCACGATGGCGCGGCCCATGGCCACCCGCTGGCGCTGCCCACCCGACAGGTGGCGCGGCCGGCGCGTGAGCAGCGGCGTCAGTTCCAGGGTTTGCGCCACCGCCTCCACGCGCTCGCGGATCGCGTCGCGGCGCATGCCGCGGATGCGCAGGCCATAGGCCATGTTGTCGTAGACGGACATGTGCGGATAAAGCGCATAGTTCTGGAACACCATCGCGATGTCGCGCTCGGCCGGCTCCAGTTCGTTGATGACCTCCTCGTCGATGAGGATCTCGCCAGCGCTCACGCTTTCCAGGCCCGCCACCATGCGCAGCAGCGTGGACTTGCCGCAGCCGCTGGGGCCGACGATGACGATGAACTCGCCATCGGCGATTTCCATGTTGACGCCGTGGATGGCCGTGACGCCACCCGGATAGGTCTTGCTGGTCTTGCGAAAACTCAGGCTTGCCATCAGGAGTCTCTTATTTTTCCGTGTCCACCAGGCCCTTGACGAACCACTTCTGCATCAGGACCACGACGAGCGCCGGCGGCAGCGTGGCCAGGATGGCCGTGGCCATGACGATGTTCCACTCGGTGAGGCCGTCGCCGCCGCTGATCATCCGCTTGATGCCGATGACGATGGGGTACATGTCTTCCTGGGTAGTGGCCAGCAGCGGCCAGAGGTACTGGTTCCAGCCATAGATGAACTGGATGACGAAGAGCGCCGCGATGCTGGTGCGCGACAGCGGCAGCAGGATGTCGAGGAAGAAGCGCATGGGACCGGCGCCGTCGATGCGCGAGGCGTCGACCAGTTCGTCGGGCACCGTCATGAAGAACTGCCGGAACAGGAAGGTGGCCGTGGCCGAGGCCACCAGCGGCAAGGTCAGGCCCGCATAGGTGTTCAGCAGGCCCAGGTTGGCCACCACGGCATAGGTGGGCACGATGCGGACCTCCACGGGCAGCATCAACGTCACGAAGATCATCCAGAAGAAGACCTGGCGCAAGGGGAACCGGAAGTAGACGACGGCGAAGGCCGACAGCAGCGAGATGACGATCTTGCCGATGGCGATGCCCAGCGCGGTGACCAGGCTGACCCACATCATGCGTGCCACGGGCGGACTTGCCGTGCCGCTCGTGCCTGCAAGCAGCGCCTGGGTGTAGTTCTCGATGAAATGCGTGCCAGGCAGCAGCGACATGGGCGCGGCGGCAACCTCCTGCGCGGTCTGCGTGGAGGCCACGAAGGTCACGTAAAGCGGAAAGGCGACCACGGCCAGGCCTGCCAGGAGCACGGCGTGGGCGAAGACATCCAGCCAGCGGCGGCGTTCGATCATGGCGGGCCTAGTAATGGACCTTGCGGTCGATATAGCGGAACTGCACCACCGTCAGCACGATGACGATGGCCATCAGCACCACCGACTGCGCCGCCGACGATCCCAGGTTCAGGCCTCGGAAACCATCGGCATAGACCTTGTAGACCAGCACCGCCGTCGCCGTGCCCGGACCGCCTTGCGTGGTGGTGTCGATGACGGCGAAGGTGTCGAAGAAGGCATAGATGATGTTGACCACCAGCAGGAAGAAGGTGGTGGGCGACAGCAGGGGGAAAACGATGGTCCGGAAGCGGCGCAAGGGGCCTGCGCCATCGATGGCGGCGGCTTCGATCAGGGAGCGTGGAATGGCCTGCAGCCCGGCCAGGAAGAAGATGAAGTTGTAGGAGATCTGCTTCCAGACCGCTGCCACGATGACCAGCGTCATGGCGTGGTTGGCATCCAGCCTGGGATTCCAGGCCACGCCGATCTTGTGCAGCGCGACGGCCAGGACGCCGACGGCGGGCGAGAACAGGAACAGCCACAGCACGCCGACGACGGCGGGGGCCACGGCGTACGGCCAGATGAGCAAGGTCTTGTAGACGCCCGCGCCGCGCACCACGCGGTCGGCCATGACGGCCAGCAGCAGCGACAGGGACAGCGCCAGCCCCGCCACCATGACCGAGAAATAGGCGGTGACGCGGAAGGAGTCGAGGTAGTCCCGGTTGCCGAAGAGGTCGGTGAAGTTGTCGAGGCCGACGAACTGGGAGGACAGGCCGAAGACGTCCTCGATGCGCAGCGATTGCCACAGCGCCTGGCCCGAGGGCCAGAAGAAGAAGATCAGGGTGACGGCCAACTGCGGCGCCAGCAGCAGATAGGGCAGGACCTTGTGGCCGTAGCGGGCGCGTTTATCCATGTACCGGCAAGGAAGGGAAGGGATCCGGCCTCGCGGCGCGGCGCGCCGCGCGGGGCCGGATCCTCGGCAAGTGTAGTCCGGCCCCGTATTTTTCGCCGGCGCGCCGCGAGGCGCCGGCTGGGCCCGTGCCTAGCGCGCGCTCTTCTCGAAACGCTCGAGCAGCTCGTTGCCGCGCTTGACGATGTTCTCCAGGCCGGTCTTCGCTTCCGACTTGCCCGAGAACACGCGTTCCATTTCGGCCTCGGCGATCTCGCGGATCTGCGGCAGGTAGCCCAGGCGCACGCCGCGCGACTGCGCCGTCGTTTCCACGTTCAGCTGCGTCACGGCGACGTCGGTGCCAGGGTTCTTTTCATAGAAACCGGCCTTGCGCGTGGCTTCGAAGGCGGCCTTGGTGACCGGCACGTAGCCCGTCTGCTGGTGCCAGCGGGCGGCGATCTCGGGGCTGGCCAGGAACTTGAAGAACTGGGTCACGCCCTTGTAGATCTCGGGCGACTTGTCGGCGAAGACCCACAGCGAGGCGCCGCCGATGATGGTGTTCTGGGGCGCGCCCTGCACGCCTTCGTAATAGGGCAGGGTGGAGATGCCGAGTTCGAACTTGCCGTTCTTCAGGATATTGGCGCGGCTGGCGCTGGAGCCCGTGAACATCGCGCACTTGCCCGAGACGAAGAGGGCGTTGGGATCGTCGCCACGGCCGCCATAGGTGAAGAGGCCTTCCTTGGCCATTGCGGCCAGGTTGGCGACGTGGCGTACGTGCAGGTCGGAAGCGACGGACAGGCGGGCGTTCGGGCCGCCGAAGCCGTTGGACTCGGTGGCGTAGGGCACGTTGTGCCAGGCCGAGAACGTCTCCAGCTGGACCCACGAGGGCCAGCCGGTGGTGTAGCCGCAATCCTGGCCCGCTGCCTTCAGCTTCCTGCCGGCCTCGGCCAGCGCCTGCCAGGTCTTGGGCGGCTGTTCGGGGTCCAGCCCTGCCTTCTTGAACGCGTCCTTGTTGTAGTAGAGGACGGGCGTCGAGCTGTTGAACGGCATGGAGATCAGTTCGCCATCGGCCGAGGAGTAATAGCCTGCCACCGCGCTCACGAAAATCGACGGGTCGATCGGGTCACCGGCTTCCTTGGCCATCTGCTGGACGGGCTTGATCGCGCCCTTGGCCTGCATCATGGTGGCGGTGCCGACCTCGAAGACCTGCAGGATGTCGGGCGCGTTGCCGGCGCGGAAGGCGGCGATGCCGGCGTTCATGGACTCGCCGTAGGTGCCTTTGTAGACCGGCTTGATTGCGTAATGGGTCTGGCGCTTGTTGAACTCGGCGGCCAGTTCGTTCACGCGCTCGCCCAGCGCGCCTTCCATCGAATGCCAGAACTGGATGTCGGTGGCGGCAAGGGCGGGGGAGGCCACGGCGGTGAACAGGGTGGCGAGGCTGAGGGTGGCGAGGCGTGTGCGCATGATGTCTCCGTGGGCTTCGAACGCGTGACGCCTCGACCAGCAGGATCGGGCGCCGTTGCAAGCCAGCTTATCGTATTGTTTGTGACGGTCATGTGACATGGGAATGTCGCACCCGTGCGAGCATCGGTCAATGCCGCGTCCCTATTTGCGTGCGCAGCAGGCCGGACGCCTGGACGCGGGCGCCGGCGCTGGTATCCTTGCACCCCATGCATACCTTGGCTTTTCTGCGGCAGCGCCTGCCGCTGTACTTCCTGCTTGTCCGCGCGGACAAGCCCATCGGCATCCTGCTGCTGCTGTGGCCCACGCTGTGGGCGATGTGGGTGGCGGGCGAGGGCAGCCCCGCGTGGCACGTCGTGGTGATCTTCACGCTTGGCACCGCGCTGATGCGCTCGGCCGGCTGCGCCATCAACGACTATTTCGACCGCGATTTCGACCTGCACGTGCAGCGCACCGAAAAACGCGTGCTGACCTCGGGCAAGATCCGTCCGGGCGAAGCGCTGGCGGTGGCCATCGTGCTGGCCCTGGTGTCCTTCCTGCTGGTGCTGCCGCTGAACGCGCTGACCATCCAGCTGGCCTTCGTGGGCGCCTTCCTGGCGGCGTCGTATCCGCTCATGAAGCGCTTCTTCGCCATTCCCCAGGCCTACCTGGGCATCGCCTTCGGCTTCGGCATTCCCATGGGTTTCGCGGCGCTGCAGGGCGGCATCCCGGCCGCCGCCTGGCTCATGCTGCTGGCCAACATCTGCTGGTCCATTGCCTATGACACCGAGTACGCCATGGTGGACAAGCCCGACGACCTGAAGCTGGGCCTGCGCACCTCGGCCATCACCTTCGGCAACTGGGACGTGGCGATGATCGGCGTGTTCTATGCGGCCACCGTGGGTTTGCTGGGCGTGGCGGGCGCCATGCTGGGCTATGGCTGGCCCTATGCCCTGGGCCTGCTGGGCGCCGCGGGCATCGCCATCACGCACCTGCGCTGGATCCGGCACCGCGACCCGCGAGCGTGCTTCCGCGCTTTCCTGCACAATACCTGGTTCGGTTTCGCCGTCTTCGCGGGCATCTTCGCCCAGACGGTGTTTTTCCGGCATTGAGTTTCCGGCATTGAGTTTCCGGCATTGAGTTTCCGGCATTGAGTTTCCGGCATTGAGTTTCCGGCATTGAGTTTCCGGCACCGTATCCCCCCACAGGGAACCCACGAGGAATCCACGCACATGGCCACGACCCAGCATACGCTTTCCATTGCCTTCATCGGCGGCGGCAACATGGCCGCGGCGCTGGCGGCCGGGCTTGCCGGCAGGCTTTGCCCGGCCTCGGCCATCCACGTGCTGGAAATCAATGAAAGCGCGCATGATCCCTGGCTTGCCAAGGGCATGACGGTCTCGGCCCGTCCCGACGACGCGCTGGCCGGCCGCAAGGTGTGGGTCTACGCCGTCAAGCCGCAGCAGTTGCAGGAGGCCGTGGCCGTCACCCGTGCCTGGCTGGACGACGACACGCTGGTGCTGAGCGTGGCCGCCGGCATCCGCAGCGACACGCTGGCCGCCTGGCTGGGCACGCCCGATGCGCCCTGGCAACGCCTGGTGCGCTGCATGCCCAACACCCCAGCCTTGGTGGGCGCCGGCGCCACGGGCTTGGCGGCGCTGCCTGGCGCCACGGCCCAGGACCGCGACCTGGCCCAGTCCATCCTGGGCTCCGTCGGCCTGACGGTCTGGGTGGCCGACGACGCCGCGCTCGATGCCGTGACGGCCTTGTCGGGCAGCGGGCCGGCCTATGTCTTCCTGTTCCTCGAATCGCTCATCCAGGGCGCCCAGGCGCTGGGGCTGGACGCCAGGCAGGCCCGCCAACTGGCCTTGGCCACGCTGGACGGCGCCACGCAACTGGCCGCGGAGTCCACCGAATCGCCGGCAGTGCTGCGTGAGCGCGTGACGTCCAAGGGGGGCACCACCGCCGCCGCGCTGGCCGTGTTTGCCCAGGCGCAACTGCCCCAGACCGTGGCGCACGCCATGGCCGCGGCAGCCCAGCGGGGCAGGGAGCTGGGCGACGAATTCGGCGGCGCCGCCGGATCGGCCGCCAAGGAAGGCAGCCAGGCAGGCCGCAAGTAATGCAGCACGCACCGTCGCCCTCGCGTTTCGCCCCGCTGCCGCCTGCCGCCTTCGCGCTGGCGGTGCTGGCCATGGGCATCATCGTGGTGGGCTCGAACTTCCTCGTGCAGTTTCCCATCAACGACTGGCTGACCTGGGGCGCGTTGACCTATCCGGTCGCCTTCCTGGTCACGGACCTGCTGAACCGGCGCTACGGTCCGGCGGCCGCGCGCCGCGTGGCCTGGATCGGCTTCGCGCTGGCGCTGGGCGCCTCGGTCTTCGTGGCCTCGCCGCGCATCGCGCTGGCCTCGGGCGTGGCCTATCTTTGCGCCCAGATGCTGGACATCCATGTCTTCGACAAGCTGCGCGAAGGCCGCTGGTGGCGGGCGCCGCTGGTTTCCGGCGCGCTGGCCGCCACGCTGGACACCTCGCTGTTCTTCGGCATCGCCTTCGCGGCCACCGGCGCACCCTGGATCACCTGGCTGCTGGGTGACCTGATGGTCAAGCTGGCCGTCAACGCCGGGCTGCTGGCCCCGTTCCGCGCGCTGATGTGGAACATCGCAAGACCGGCGGACGCCGGCCATGTACGAGGTTGAAACCCGAGGCTGAAACCCGAGGCTGAAACCCGGGGCTGAAACCCCTGCGGCCGTCAGGGTCGCAACATCGCATTCATTGCGCTTGGGCAAGGCGGCCATCGCGGCCGGCTTGCATACTGCCCCGCATGAATGCGAACCCACATGCCATGGAACTGGTTGCCCCCGCGGGCAGCCTTGCCGCCCTGAGGGCCGCCCTGCACGCAGGCGCCGACGCCGTCTACCTGGGGCTGCGCAACGCCACCAACGCGCGCAATTTCGCGGGCCTGAACTTCACCGAAGCCGATATCCGGGCCGGCGTGGCGCTGGCCCGCCAGATGGGGCGCAAGGTGCTCTTCGCCATCAACACCTTTGCGCAGGCCGGCCGTAACGCCGCCTGGCGCGAGGCGGTGGATGCGGCGCACGACTGGGGCGCCGACGCCGTCATCATGGCGGATGCCGGCCTCATGGCCTATGCGCGCGACCGTTATCCCGACCTGCGGCTGCATCTTTCCGTGCAGGGATCGGCCACCCATGCCGATGCAATCGCGCTGATGCACGAGCAGTTCGGCATCCAGCGCGTCGTGCTGCCGCGCGTGCTGACGGTGGCCGAAATCGGCCGCATCGTCGAGGCCGTGCCGGTCGAGATCGAGGTGTTCGGCTTCGGCAGCCTGTGCGTGATGGCCGAAGGCCGCTGCCTGCTGTCTTCCTATGCCACGGGTGACTCGCCCAACAACAAGGGCGTCTGTTCGCCGGCGCACGCGGTGCGCTGGACCGAGCAGGCCGGCCATCTGGAAGCACGCCTGAACGGCATCCTGATCGACAGCTATGCGCCGGGTGAACCCGCAGGCTATCCCACGCTGTGCAAGGGACGTTTCGAGGTGGATGGCGAGGCTGATCACGTGCTGGAAGAGCCCGCCAGCCTCAATGCCGTGGGCCTGCTGCCGCGCCTGGCGGAAATGGGCGTGGCCGCCATCAAGATCGAGGGCCGCCAGCGCAGCCCCGCCTATGTCTCGCAGGTCGTCGCCACGTTGCGCGCGGCCATCGACAGCGCCTGCGCGGCGCCTTCGCGCTTTGCCGCCAGGCCCGAATGGATGTCCGCGCTGGCCCGCCATGCCGAAGGCACGCAGGTGACCCAAGGCGCCTTCGACCGTCCCTGGAAATGACGCCATGAGCTACCGCATCACGCTGGGCCCCTTGCTGTATTACTGGAGCCGCCAGGAAACGCTGAATTTCTACGCCGAGGCGGCCGACAGCGCCGTCGACGAGATCTGCGTGGGCGAGACCGTCTGCAGCCGCCGTCATGAACTGAAGGCGGCCGATTGGCTGGACCTGGCCGCCGACCTGCGCACCGCGGGGAAATCCGTGCGGCTGGTGACGCGCACGCTGGTGGAGACCGCGGGCGAAGGCCAGGCCGTGCGCCGCCTCTGCGGCGAGGAGGGCTATGGCTTCGAGGCGGGGGAAACAGGGGCCGTGCGGCACCTGCGGGGACGCGCCTTCATCGCCGGTCCGCACATGAACGCCTATAACGGCCCCACGCTGCACTGGCTGGCGTCGCTGGGCGCGACGGGTTTCGTCGCGCCGCTGGAAATGGACCGCGAGACGCTGGCGCTGCTGCTGGCCGAGCGTCCCGCGGGCATGCAGGCCGAAGTGATGGTGTGGGGCCGCATGCCGCTGGCCTTTTCGGCGCGCTGCTTCACCGCCCGGCACTTCCGCCTGAAGAAGGACGAGTGCGCGTATCGCTGCAGCGAGCATCCCGACGGCCTGATGCTGCGCACCCGCGACGCCACGGACTTCCTGGCGATCAACGGCGTGCAGACGCAGTCGGCGGCCTGCCTGGACCTGCTGGACCAGGCCACGGAACTGGCCGCGATGGGCGTGGACGCCTTGCGGATCAGCCCGCACAGCCAGGGCACCTGGGACGCTGTCTCGGTGCTGTCCGAGCAGCGCCAGGGCAGGGCTTGCGGCCCCGTGTCGCCGCCCGCGGGCATCGCGCGCTGCAACGGCTATTGGTTTGGCCAGCCAGGCATCGTCTGGCACACCCCCGACGAGGAACACGCATGAGTCTGTCCTTCACGCCCCCGGCATGGTTGGCCAAGGTCGGCCGCCGACTGCCTTGCGGCCTGGTATCCCTGCATGGCGTGGCCGGGCTGGAACTGGCCCGCAAGCTGGCGGGGCTGACGCCGCCCGCCGAGCTGAACGGCCACGCGTACGCCATCACGGTCAGCGACCTGGGCCTGCGGCATGTCTTCCGCTGCGAGCACGGCCGTTTCCGCCCGGTGTTCCAGGCAGGCGCGGACGTCTCGCTGTCGCTCACCGCTACGCTGTCGGACTTCATCGCGCTGGGGCAGGGCACCCTCGACGCGGATACGCTGTTCTTCCAGCGCCGCCTGATGATCTCGGGCGACACGGAACTGGGGCTGATCGTGAAGAACTGGCTGGACGCCTCGCAGCGTCCGGCCTGGCTGGCGCGCCTGTTCGGCTAGGCCTGACGTTCCTCGCACTAACGCTCCTCGAACGTCAGGAACAGGCTTTCCAGCCGCTGCCGCGTGGCCTCGGCCAGCGGCGCCGCCGCCAGCGCCTCCGGCGAGGAACGATAGTGCTGCACGGCGTAATGGCGCACGCCTTGTTCCGCCAGCGTCTCGGCCAGCGCCAGCAAGGCCGGCTCCGGCAGCCACGACGGGCTCCAGGTCGTGCGGCACTCGAACGCCACGCCGTGCGCCAGCAGGGCAGCCAGGCTCTGGCGCACCGGTGCGTGGCTGCGCGCACGGCCGGTCAGGGCGTCATAGCCCTCGGCATCGGTCTTGATATCCAGGCCGACCCAGGACACGCCGGGCAGCATCTCGGCCAGGCGGTCGGGATAGATGCCCGCCGTGTGCAAGGCCACGGCAAAGCCCATGTCGCGCACCTGTGCCGCCAGCGCGGGCAAGGTGGGTTCGGACAGCGGCTCGCCGCCGCAGAACACCACGCCGTCCAGCAGGCCGCGCCGGCGCGCCAGGAAGTTCAGCACCTCGTCCCAGTCCAGCTCGCGGACCCGCCGTTGCAAGCCCGGGTTGTGGCAATAATGGCAGCGCCAGGGGCAGCCCGCCACGAACACCACCGCGCTCAGCTTGCCCGGCCAGTCCACGCTGGAATAGCGGGTCAGCCCGCCCAGGGCCGGCGTGCGCGGCCCCAGGCGGCCATGCGCCGGGATCAGCCGATGCTCGGTGGGGCAGTGGGCGGCGTGATGCGCGTGGGCGGACATGGCGGCCCCCTTCTCAGCGCTTGACGGCCGAGGGTTCCGTGAAGAAACGGCGCTCGTTGAATTCGCCCTGCTTGCCGGTGTTGAAGGAACTGACGGGACGGTGATAGCCCATGACGCGGGTCCAGACTTCGCAGCGCGTGCGCTGGCTGTCGTCGCGGGTGGCCGAGGAAGGAGTGAGGGAGGTTTGCATGAGACGTGCTCCGGAAAGATCGGGCGCAAGGCCCGGGATGCCGGCCCCGGCAGCATTGCCCGGCCGGCCTGGCTCGTGAAGGGGCCTAGACGGCTTCGGCCGGCTCGGCCTGGGACGCGCTCGCGGCCTGGCCGGCCTTCGCCTGCAGTGCCGCATCGCACTTGGGGCAGAACTCGTGGCGGCCAGACAGATAGCCGTGCGTCGGGCAGATGGAGAAGGTCGGCGTGACGGTGATGTAGGGCAGCCGGAAGTTCTCCAGCGCGCGCCGCACCAGCGTCTTGCAGGCCTCGGCCGTGGAGACGGCCTCGTTCATGTACAGGTGCAGCACCGTGCCGCCCGTGTACTTGCCCTGCAGCGTTTCCTGCAGGGCAAGCGCTTCGAAGGGATCGTCGGTGTGGCCGGCGGGCAGCTGGCTGGAGTTCGTGTAATAGGGCTGGCTGGCCGTGCCGGCCTGCAGGATGTCCGGATAGCGCTTGCGGTCCTCGCGGGCGAAGCGATAGGTCGTGCCCTCGGCGGGCGTGGCCTCCAGGTTGTACAGGTGCCCGGTCTGTTCCTGGAACGCGGTCATGCGCGCCCGCACATGGTCCAGCACCCGGACCGCCATGGCGTGGCCGGCGGCGGTGGTCACGTCCTCGCGGTCGCCGGTGAAGTTGCGGATCATCTCGTTGATGCCGTTCACTCCCAGCGTGCTGAAGTGGTTGCGCAAGGTGCCCAGATAGCGCCGGGTATAGGGATACAAGCCTTGGTCGATATGGTGCTGCACCACCTCGCGCTTGGTTTCCAGCGTGTCGCGGCCCAGTTCCAGCAGGCGGTCCAGGCGGGCGAAGAGACCGGCCTCGTCGCCGGCGAACACATGGCCCAGGCGGGCGCAATTGATCGTGACCACGCCGATGGACCCCGTCTGCTCGGCCGAGCCGAAAAGGCCGTTGCCGCGCTTGAGCAGTTCGCGCAGGTCCAGCTGCAGGCGGCAGCACATGGAGCGCACCATGTGCGGTTCCAGGTCCGAGTTCAGGAAGTTCTGGAAGTAGGGCAGGCCGTAGCGCGCCGTCATTTCGAACAGCAGCTGGGTGTTGGGATGGTCCCAGTCGAAATCCGGCGTGATGTTGTAGGTGGGGATGGGAAACGTGAAGGCGCGGCCGCGCGCATCGCCCGCCATCATCACCTCGATGTAGGCGCGGTTGATCATGTCCATTTCCGCCTGCAGCGCGCCATAGGAATAGGGCATTTCCTCGCCGCCGATGTACGGGACCTGGTCGCGCAGGTCGGGCGGGCAGGTCCAGTCGAAGGTGAGGTTGGTGAACGGCGTCTGGGTGCCCCAGCGGCTGGGCACGTTCAGGTTGTAGATGAGCTCCTGCATCATCTGCCGCACCTCGCGGTAGGACATCCGGTCCTGCCGCACGAAGGGCGCCATGTAGGTGTCGAAGGAGCTGAAGGCCTGCGCGCCGGCCCATTCGTTCTGCAGGGTGCCCAGGAAGTTGACGATCTGCCCGATGGCCGCCGACATATGTCGCGGCGGCGTGGCCTCGACCTTGCCCGGCACGCCGTTGAAGCCTTCGGTCAGCAGCGTGCGCAGCGACCAGCCGGCGCAATAGCCGCTCAGCATGTCCAGGTCATGGATGTGGAAGGAGCCGTCGCGGTGGGCGTTGCCCGCCTCGGGCGTGTAGACCTCGTTGAGCCAGTAGTTGGCGGTGACCTTGCCCGCGACGTTCAGGATCAGGCCGCCCAGGCTGTAGCCCTGGTTGGCGTTGGCGTTGATGCGCCAGTCCCGGCGCGACAGGTATTCCTCCATGGCGTGGGCCACGTCCACCTGCGCGCCGGGCAGGGGGAGGGCAGGAGCGGCGTGCGTCGGGCAGCAGGAGGGCTGCGCGAGGGCGGTGCTTGGCGACATGGCGATACCTCATCTAGTGGTTTTTAGCCATCCTACCCCCATATATTGTGTTTTTGTGCGCTGAGACGCTGGCATTTGAGGTCGCGCAAATCCGCCAGGCGGATGGCCGGCGCGTGCAGGGCACGGAAAGATCCCGGGACGCAATTACTTGAAGGTTGGAACATCGTGCCCGCTCCTGGCGCGGCGACCGCGCCGTTTTGGTGCAAAGTCGCCGGGAACTGACCCGTTATGGCGCGCAACGGCATCGAAAAGACGTTACGAGGCCTTACGGAGCGATATGGCACGCTTATTGCGGATGGTTTCCATATTGGGGAATCCACGCAGTGACAGCGTATGTCCTGACTCTCAGAATACGCGCCACGTTCGTGTTCCCCAAGACTGGTGATCCCTGTTGTCCGGGACGAACCCCGGGCTCGCACGAGTCCCGGGAGACACCCGGACGACCCTTATCCTCTGCTGGAGACCCCAAGCATGAAGCTGCTACAGCGCCTGACCCCCATCACGTTCGCCATCGGTGCCATGGCACTGGCCGGCGCCGTCCACGCCGCCGACTCGATCAAGATCGGCATCCCCCAGCCGATGACCGGTCCCAATACCCAATACGGTGACCAGATCCAGGCAGGCGCGCTGACCGCCATCGAGACCCTCAATGCCAAGGGCGGCGTCAAGGGCAAGAAGCTCGAACCCATCCTGATCGACGACGGCTGCGAGCCCAAGCAGGCCGTGCCCGCCGCCAACCGCGTGGTCAACTCCGGCGCCAAGTTCGCCGTGGCCCACGCCTGCTCGGGCGTGACCGTGCCGGCCGTGAACGTCTACGAATCCGAAGGGATCGTGGCCATCACCCCGGGCGCGACCTCGCCCCTGGTGACCGACACGACCAAGCCGCACTTCTTCTTCCGCACCATCGGCCGCGACGACCAGCAAGGCCCGTTCGCCGCCGGCTACATCGCCAAGACGCTCAAGCCCGCCAAGGTCGCCGTGCTGCACGACAAGCAGACCTACGGCTCGGGCGTGGCCACGCAGGTGCGTGACGCCCTGAAGAAGGAAGGCGTCAACATCGTGATGTTCGAAGGCATCAACGTCGGCGACAGCGACTACTCGGCCGTGGTCACCAAGCTGAAGTCGGCCGGCGTCGACCTGGTCTATTTCGGCGGCTACCACCCCGAACTGGGCCTGCTGCTGCGCCAGTCGCGTGAACAGGGCCTGAACGTCCAGTACATGGGTCCGGAAGGCACCGCCAACCAGGATCTGGTCGCCATCGCCGGTCCGGCCATCGACGGCCTGCTGGTCACGCTGCCCGCCGACTTCACCAAGCGCCCCGGCAACGAGGGCATCGTGAAGGCCTTCCACGACGCCAAGCGCGATCCGGACGGCGCCTTCCAGATGCCGGCCTACGCCGCGGTGGAACTGATCGCCAAGGGCATCGAAGCCGTGGGCGAGGACCCCGCCAAGGTGGCGGATTACCTGCACGCCAACAGCTTCGACACGTCCATCGGCAAGGTAGAATTCGACGCCAAGGGTGACCTGAAGAACTTCGAATTCGCCGTCTACAAGTGGGACAAGGCGGGCAAGAAGACCCAGCTCTGATCCCCAAGGATTCGCACCGGCGCGGGGCCGGTGCGGTCGATTACCCTGCATGCCCTGGATTCCGGCTCCGGCGAACCATACCGGGGCCGGTTCCGTTTTCCGCCGGGCCGGCCCCTGGCGCAAGACTCCACAACCGGGAGTCCCTTGCGCCAGGGACGCGGCGTAGGGCATTTATCTGGAGCCCGGCACTATGTCCGACCTCATCCCCCAATTGACCCAGCAGCTGTTCAACGGCTTGTCCCTGGGCGCGATCTATGCGCTGATCGCCATCGGCTACACGATGGTCTACGGCATCATCGGCATGATCAATTTCGCACACGGCGAGATCTACATGATCGGCGCCTACGTCGGCCTGGTCACCCTGACCGCCATCGGCACGCAGAGCGGCATGCCGCTGCCGCTGATGATCGCGGCCATGATCGTCGTCGCCATGGCGGTGACCGGCATCTATGGCTTCTCCACCGAAAGGGTGGCCTATCGCCCGGTGCGCGCCAGCCCGCGGCTGGTGGCGCTCATCTCGGCCATCGGCATGTCCATCTTCCTGCAGAACTGGGTGGCACTCGGGCAGGGCGCGCGTGACATGGCCGTGCCCTCGCTGATCTCGGGCGCCGCGCAGTTCCACATGGGCACCGATTTCGACGTGACCGTCCCGTATTCGCGCCTGCTCATCATCCTGGTGACGGTGGCGCTGATGATCGCGCTCACGCTCTTCATCAAGTATTCCCGCATGGGCCGCGCCTCGCGCGCCTGCTCGCAGGACATGCGCATGGCCAACCTGCTGGGGATCGACACCAACCGCGTCATCTCCTTCACCTTCGTGCTGGGCGCCGTCATGGCCGCCGTGGGCGGGGTGCTGATCGCGGTCACCATCGGCAAGCTCAATCCCTTCATCGGCTTCATCGCCGGCATCAAGGCCTTCACGGCGGCGGTGCTGGGCGGCATCGGCAGCATTCCCGGCGCCATGCTGGGCGGCGTGCTGCTGGGCCTGGCCGAAACCTTCGCCGCGGCCTACATCTCGTCGCAGTACAAGGACATCGTCGCCTTCAGCCTGCTGGTGCTGATCCTCCTGTTCCGTCCCACGGGGCTCCTGGGCAAACCCGAAGTGGAAAAAGTCTGATGGCCAACACTGTCAAACCCGCATTCATTGCCGCGCTGCTCACTGCGGTCCTGGTCGCGCCCGTCTTCGGGCTGCAATTGCTGCGCCAGGGGGCCCAGACCTACCTGGAAGCCCGCTGGGACCTGATCGCGCTGTCGGCCGCCGCCGTGTTCGTCTTTCAACTGGTGCGTCCGTGGCTGGCGCGTGGTCTGTCCAGCATCAAACTGCCGACGCTGCCGGCGTCCCCGACGCGCGGGCGCAAGCCGCTGATGCTGTTCATTCTGCTGGTCGCGGTGACCTGGCCGTTCTTCGCCGGACGTGGGGAAGTGGACATCGCCACGGTGGTGCTGATCTACGTCATGCTGGGCCTGGGCCTGAACATCGTGGTGGGCTTCGCCGGCCTGCTGGACCTGGGGTTCGTGGGCTTCTACGCCGTGGGCGCCTATACCTATGCGCTGCTGTACCACTGGGCAGGCTGGGGCTTCTGGGAGGCGCTGCCGCTCTCGGGCGCCATGGCCGCGCTGTTCGGCTTCCTGTTGGGCTTCCCGGTACTGCGCCTGCGTGGGGATTACTTGGCGATCGTCACGCTGGGCTTCGGCGAGATCATCCGGCTGCTGCTCATCAACCTGAACCAGTGGACGGGCGGCCCGGACGGCATTTCCGGCGTTCCCCGGCCGACGTTCTTCGGCATGGAAATGGCGCGCCGCTCGCGCGATCCCGAGATGCCGACGTTCCACGAGTTCTTCGGCCTGGCATTCGACTCCCAGCACATCGTCATCTATCTGTACCTGATGGCGCTGCTGCTGGCGCTCGTCACGCTCTTCGTGTCCACGCGGCTGATCCGGATGCCGGTGGGGCGCGCGTGGGAGGCCTTGCGCGAGGACGAGATCGCCTGCCGCTCGCTGGGGCTGAACCCCACCCGCATCAAGCTCTCGGCTTTCACGCTGGGCGCCATGTTCGCGGGCTTCGGCGGTGCCTTCTTCGCGGCGCGCCAGGGCCTGGTCAGTCCCGAATCGTTTACGTTCATCGAGTCCGCGCTCATCCTCGCCATCGTGGTGCTGGGCGGCATGGGCTCGCAGGTAGGCGTGATCCTGGCCGCCATCGTGCTGACGGTGCTGCCCGAGCTCGCGCGCGAATTCGCCGAATACCGCATGCTGCTGTTCGGCCTGGTCATGGTGTTGATGATGATGTGGAGACCGCAAGGGCTGTTGCCCATGAAGCGCCCGCACGTGGAGTTGCGCAAATGAGCGATTCCCTGCTGCAAGTATCCGGACTGTCGATGCGCTTCGGCGGCCTGCTGGCCGTCGACTCGGTCGCCTTCGACGTCAAGCGCGACGAGGTCTTCGCCATCATCGGCCCCAACGGGGCCGGCAAGACCACGGTGTTCAACTGCGTGGGCGGTTTCTACAAGCCCACCGCGGGCGATGTCGTGATGGACGGCAAGCCCATCAATGGCCTGCCCAGCCACAAGGTGGCGCAGCACGGACTGGTGCGCACCTTCCAGAACGTGCGGCTGTTCAAGCAGCTGACCGTGCTGGAAAACCTGCTGGTCGCCCAGCACACGCAGGTGGAGAACCGCCTGCTGCCCGGACTGCTGAAGCTGAAGTCCTATCGCAAGTCGGAGGCCGACGCGCTCGATCGTTCGGCCCAGTGGCTGGACTTCATGGGGCTGCGCGAGTTCGCCAATCGTGAAGCCGGCAACCTGCCTTACGGGCACCAGCGCCGCCTGGAAATCGCCCGCTGCATGATCACCAAGCCGCGCCTGCTCATGCTGGACGAGCCGGCCGCCGGCCTGAATCCGCAGGAAAAGCGCGAGCTGCAAGGCCTGATCGACACGCTGCGCCGCGATTTCGGCGTGGCGGTGCTGCTCATCGAGCACGACATGGGCCTGGTCATGGGCGTGTCCGACCGCATCCTGGTCATGGAACACGGCAAGCCCATCACCACCGGCAAGCCGGACGACGTGCGCAACGACCCCCGGGTCATCAAGGCCTATCTGGGGGAAGAGTGATGCTGAAACTGGAAAACGTCAGTACTTTCTATGGCGCCATCCAGGCGTTGGATAACGTCTCGGTCGAGGTCAACGAAGGCGAGATCGTCACGCTGATCGGCGCCAACGGCGCGGGCAAGACGACGCTGCTCATGACGGCCTGCGGCTCGCCGCGGGCCAGGACCGGCACCATCTCGTTCCTGGGCAAGGACATCACCCAGCTGCCCACGCACGAGATCATGCGCAGCGGCATCGCCATTTCGCCGGAAGGCCGCCGCGTCTTCCCCGACCTGACCGTGGCCGAGAACCTGATGATGGGCGGCTTCTTCGCGGACAAGCATGCGATGCAGGAGGGCCTGGCCCACGTGTACACGCTGTTCCCGCGCCTGAAGGAGCGCGCCAGCCAGCGCGCCGGCACCATGTCGGGCGGCGAGCAGCAGATGCTGGCCATCGGCCGCGCGCTGATGTCCAAGCCCCGCCTGCTGCTGCTGGACGAGCCCACCCTGGGGCTGGCGCCGCTCATCATTGCGCAGATCTTCGACATCATCCGCACCATCCGCGCGGAAGGCGTCACGGTGTTCCTGGTCGAGCAGAACGCCAACAAGGCGCTGGGCGTGGCCGACCGCGGCTACGTGCTGGAAAACGGCCGCGTGGTGCTGGCCGATACCGGTCCCAACCTGCTGGCCAACGCCGACGTGCGCAAGGCCTACCTGGGCGCCTGACCCGGGCAGCCCCTGCAACGCGCCGGTCCCGCCCCGCGACAGGGCGGGCCGGCGCGTTCTTTCATTCGGCGTCCAGTTCGGGATAGTGCCGGAAGATGCCGTCCCCATAGGGCAGGCGGCGTTCGCTGGCGAAATAGCCGCGCAGGGCAGGCAATTGCGCGACGCGCAGGTGCAGGGCCATCAGCCTCGGATAGCGCGAGGCCAGCGTGCTCATGCGGCGCGGGAAGGCATGCAGCAGACCGTCCACGACGTGGTGCAGCGACAGGTCGGCATAGGTCCAGCCCTTGGCGGTCAGCCAGCCGCTTTCCCCATCCAGGAGGCCCTCGAAGTAGCCCAGGAACTTCGGCATGCGGGATTGCCGGAAGTCCTCGGCCCGCCGCAAGGCTTCCTCTTTCTGCGCTTCGTAGTACAGGCCAGCCGCGATGGGGTGGTGGACGTCGTGCGCCTCGGCCACCAGGTCCGCGAGGGTCAGTTGCACCTGGTTGATCCACAGCCGGCCGGCGGTGTCGGCGGGCGCCAGGCCATGCTTCTCGCCCAGGAACAGCAGGATGTTGGCGGTCTGCGCCAGCGTCATGCCATCGGCGACCAGATAGGGCGGGGCGAAAGGCGGATCCGGCCGGCGGGCCTGCAGGTCCTCGATGAGGCTGGAGGAATCGCCACCGCTCTCGCGGGCGCGATCCACGTAGTCGATGCCGCCGGCCTCCAGGGCCAGGCGGACGAACTCGCCGCGGCCGGGGATGCCGTCCCAGTACCAGAAGTCATAGGCCATGAAGCGCTCCTTTGGAGGGGGGACCAACCCCGGTTGTAGCGCCGCCCGGATTTCAACGTCTTTACGCAATGTTTCGGCACGCAGCGGGAACCGTATGCGTAAATGCAACTCACAAGGACTCACTCGCAGGGAGTTACAACAACATGATCGCCATCAACCGACGTCATCTCACGCTTTCCCTCGCCGTCCTTGGCGCGGCCGGCGCCTCGCTGGCCACGCTGCAAGACGCCCAGGCCGCCAACGCCGCACCCGCCGTGCAGGAGCTGGCCACCGGCCTGAACCACCCCTGGGGCATGGTCTTCCTGCCCGACGGCCAGGGCGCCCTCATCACCGAACGCGCGGGCGACCTGCGCCTGTGGCAGGACGGCAAGGGCCTGTCCCAGCCGCTGCGCGGCGTGCCCAAGGTGCATTCGCAGGGGCAGGGCGGCCTGCTGGACGTGGCGCTGTCACCAGACTTCGCCAAGGACCGCATGGTCTACCTGTCGTACTCGGAAGCGGGGGATGGCCGCGCCGGCACGGCGGTGGGCCGCGGCAAGCTGGCCGAGGACAACGCCAGCCTGCAGGACTTCACCGTGATCTTCCGCCAGGCGCCCAAGCTGTCCAACGGCCAGCACTTCGGTTCGCGCCTGGTGTTCGACCGCGACGGCATGCTCTTCATCACGCTGGGCGACAACGGCCAGCGGCCCACGGCGCAGGACCTGGACAAGCTGCAGGGCAAGACCGTGCGCCTGAATGCCGATGGCAGCGTGCCCAAGGACAATCCCTTCGTGGGCAAGGACGGCGCGCGGCCCGAGATCTGGTCCTATGGCCACCGCAACGCCCAGGGCATGGCGCTGCATCCCCAGACGGGCGCCGTCTGGCTGAACGAGCACGGCGCGCAGGGCGGCGACGAGATCAACATTCCGAAGGCGGGCGCCAACTACGGCTGGCCGCTGGCCACGCACGGCGTGAACTATGGCGGCGCGCCGATCCCCGAGGCCAAGGGCAAGCACGTGCCCGGCACCGAGCAGCCGGATTTCGTGTGGGAACAGTCGCCCGCCGTGAGCGGCATGGCCTTCTATGAACATGCGCGCTTCCCGGCCTGGCAGGGGTCGATCTTCGTGGGCGCGTTGAAGGACCAGAGCCTGATCCGCCTGACGCAGGAAGGCGGCAAGATCGTGGAACAGGAACGGCTGCTGAAGGATCGCGGCGAGCGCATCCGGGACGTGCGCCAGGGGCCGGACGGCAGCCTGTATGTGTTGACCGACAGCAGCGATGGCAAGCTGCTGCGCGTGGGCCTGCGGGAATGAGGGGCTAGGGCCTGTTACCGCTTCGCGCGGCGGGATTCGCGCAAGGCGATATAGATCCCGCTGCCCGCGATCAGCGCGGCGCCGATATAGGCCCAGGTGTCGGGCAGTTCGCGCCAGAACAGCCAGCCGAACAGCGTGGCCCACAGCAGGCCCGTGTAGTCGAAGGGCGCCACGACCGAGGCGGGCGCGATGCGAAAGCCCTGGGTGATCAGCGTGAGGCCCAGCGTGCTGCACAGCGCGATCCCCAGCAGGCCGGGCAGGTGCTCGGCCTGCACCGGGGTCCAATACCACGGCTGCCAAGGCAGGCTGATGACGGCCTGCGCCGCGGCGATGTAGAAGGTCGTGGTCAACATGCTTTCCTGCGCGCCGATGCGGCGCGCGCTGACCATCATCACCGCGTAGCCCACGGCGCCCGCCAGGGGAAGCAAGGCCGCCGGCTGGAAACCCGCCATGCCGGGCCGCACCACCACCAGCACGCCCAGGAAGCCCGCCAGCACGGCGATCCAGCCGCGCAGGTCGACGTCTTCGCGCAGCACCAGCACCGACAGCAGCGTCACGAAAAGCGGCGCGGCGAAGATGATGGCCGTGGCTTCCACCAGCGGCAGCAGGGTCAGGCTGAAGTAGAAGCCACAGGCACTGGCGACGTTGATGGCGCCGCGCATCGCGTGGATGCCCAGGTGGCGGGTGCGCAGCGCCCGGCGACCGCCCATCCAGACCACCAGCAAGGCCACCACCGGCAGGGCGAAGGCGCCGCGCAGGAACAGCAGCTGGATGGGGGCATACGCCTCGCCCAGCCACTTCGCAAGGCTGTCGCTCATGCTGAGGCTGCAGATGCCCGCGACGACGCAGAGGATGCCTGCGGCGGAGCGGGAGGGCGAGGAGGCGGCGGTGGAAGCGTCGGACATCATTCGGGGGCACAACGGCAGGCAGGGCGGATGACACAAGGGCGCGCAGGCAGGCGCGCCGAAAAAACGAAAGGCAGGCCCGCCCAAAGGATGGCCCACCGCTGTCTAGCCTAACAGAACGGCAGGCAGGCATGCCCCATGCTGGTGCGCAACGCCCTCTGGCGTGCACCAGCGGGAGGATAACGGCCCCGGCAGGCCTACCGTCCTGTCTGGCTGGCAAGTCTGGCACGCGACTTGCTTGTCAGTTCATGCCCGCGCAAGGACGCGCGGCACACCCCTCACAGAGCAGTACCCGGCAAAGGCGCCCAGACCCACGTGGTCCAGGGCGCCTTTCGCGTTTTGAAGGCAGCAGGAGCAAGCATGCAACGTCCATCCCCCTCCGAGATCCGGGACCTCGTCATCGTCGGCAACGGCATGGTGGGCCACCACTGCGTCGAACAGCTGGTGGCCGCCGGGGCCCTGGCGCAATGGCGCATCCACGTCTATGGCGAGGAGGCGCATCGCGCCTATGACCGCGTCCACCTGTCCGAATACTTCTCGGGCCGCGACGCCGGATCATTGGCGCTGGGCGAGGCCGCGCTGTATGAACAGGACGGCGTGTCCCTGCACCTGGACGCGCCGGTGCTGGGGCTGGACCGCAAGCGCCGCGTGGTCTACACGCAGGCAGGCGAACAGCGCTATGACGCGCTGGTGCTGGCCACGGGCTCCTATCCCTTCGTGCCGGTCATCGAAGGCGCCGAGGACGCGGCGCGGCTGGTCTATCGCACGCTGGACGACCTGGACGTGATCCGCGCCGCCGCCGCCCAGGCCCGACGCGGCGTCGTGGTGGGGGGAGGATTGCTGGGGCTGGAGGCCGCCAACGCCTTGAAGTCGCTGGGCCTGGAGGCGCACGTGGTCGAGTTCGCGCCGCGGCTCATGCCCGTGCAGCTGGACGAACTGGGCGGCGAGGCGTTGAAGGCGCGCATCGAATCACTGGGCGTGGGCGTGCACCTGTCGCGCGCCACCCAGTCCATCAGCGCGGGCGAAAGCTATCGCTACCGCATGAACTTCGCCGACGGCGAGCACCTGGAAACCGACCTCATCGTGTTCTCGGCGGGCATCCGCGCGCAGGACAGCCTGGCGCGCGCCAGCGGCCTGACGATCGGCCCGCGCGGCGGCGTCGTGGTGGACGACGATTGCCGCAGCAGCGATGCCGACATCTACGCCATCGGCGAATGCGCGGCCTGGCAGGGCACCTGTTTCGGGCTGGTGGCGCCGGGCTACCAGATGGCGCGCACCGTCGCCGCGCAACTCTGTGCGCAAGCCGCCCAGCCTTTCGCGGGCGCCGACATGTCGACCAAGCTGAAGCTGCTGGGCGTGGACGTGGGCTCGCTGGGCGACGCGCATGGCGCGACCCGCGATGCGCGCAGCTATCGCTACATCGACGAGGCCGGGGCCAGCTATCGCCGCCTGGTGGTCTCGGGCGACGGCAAGCGCGTGCTGGGCGCGGTGCTGGTGGGCGACAACAGCTATTACGACACCTTGCTGCAGTACGTGCAGAACGGCATTGCGCCGCCGGCCGACCCGGCCAGCCTGATCCTGCCGGCCAGCGGCGACGCGCCGGCGCTGGGCGTCGATGCCTTGCCGGCCACGGCCACGATCTGCTCGTGCCACAACGTGAGCAAGGGCGCGATCAGCGCGGCCATCGACGGCGGCTGCGCCGACCTGGCGCAGGTGAAGGCCTGCACCAAGGCCGCCACGGGCTGCGGCGGCTGCACGGCGCTGCTGAAGAACGTGGTCGAACACGCGTTGACCGCGCGCGGCGTGGCCGTGGACAAGAGCCTGTGCGAGCACTTCGCGTACACGCGGCGCGAGCTCTACGACATCGTGCGCGTCGAGGGCATCGAGCGCTTCGACGAACTGCTGGCCCGGCACGGCCGTGGCTCGGTGGGCTGCGACATCTGCAAGCCCGCGGTGGGCTCCATCCTGGCCTCGTGCTGGAACCGGCCGATCCAGGACCCGCTGCTGGTGCCGCTGCAGGACACCAACGACACCTTCATGGCGAACATGCAGAAGAACGGCACCTATTCGGTGGTGCCGCGCATCCCGGCGGGCGAGGTGACGCCCGAGGGACTGATCGTGATCGGGGAGATCGCGCGCAAGTATGCGCTGTACGTGAAGATCACCGGCGGCCAGCGCATCGATCTTTTCGGTGCGCAACTGCACCAGTTGCCGGACATCTGGGCCGAGCTGATCGCCGCCGGCTTCGAGACCGGCCATGCCTATGGCAAGTCGACCCGCACCGTGAAGTCCTGCGTGGGCAGCACCTGGTGCCGCTACGGCGTGCAGGACAGCGTGCGGATGGCACTGGACCTGGAGCATCGCTACAAGGGCCTGCGCGCGCCGCACAAGCTGAAGTTCGCGGTCTCCGGCTGCACCCGCGAGTGCGCCGAGGCCCAGAGCAAGGACATCGGCGTCATCGCCACCGAAAGCGGCTGGAACCTGTACGTGTGCGGCAACGGCGGCATGCGGCCGCGCCATGCCGAACTGTTCGCCACGGACCTGGACGACCGCAAGTTGATCCAATATATCGACCGCCTGCTGATGTTCTATATCTGCACCGCCGACAAGCTGCAGCGCACCTCGGTCTGGCGCGAGTCGCTGGAGGGCGGCCTGGACTACCTGAAGGCCGTGGTGATCGAGGACAGCCTGGGCCTGGCCGCCGAACTGGAGGCGCAGATGCAGCAGGTGGTCGACCGCTATGAATGCGAATGGGCCAATGCGCTGGCGGATCCGGAGAAACTCAAGCGCTTCCGCACCTTCGTGAACGCCCAGGGCGGCGATCCCGACATCCGCATGGAGGACGAGCGCGGCCAGCCGCGACCGGCAAGGCCCGCGGCCCTGCGCGAGATCGCCATCGTCGAGGAGGTGCTGTGATGGCGGCGCCTGACGAATCCCGAGCCTGGCGCGCCGTGTGCCGCCGCGCCGACCTGGTGGCCGAGTCCGGCGTCGTGGCGCTGGTCGACGGCGAACAGGTCGCGATCTTCCACGTGCCCGGCGACGATGCCGAGGTCTATGCCGTGTCCAACCACGACCCGTTCTCGGGCGTCAACGTCATCGGCCGCGGCATCGTGGGCCGCCTGGGCGGTGAGCTGGTGGTGGCCTCGCCGCTCTACAAGCAGCATTTCCGCCTGCGCGATGGCGTCTGCCTGGAGAATGCCGGCCAGCGCCTGCGCACCTGGCAGGCGCGGCTGCACGGCGACGTCGTGGAACTGGCTTGAAGAGGAGGGCGCCATGACGCATGTAAAGCCTCGCCACCCCCATCCTCCCGTGCGCCTGATCGGCGCCGGGCCGGGCGATCCGGAACTGCTGACGCTGAAGGCCGTGCGCGCGCTCGGCGAGGCCGAGGTCGTGCTGGTCGACGACCTGGTCAATCCGGAGATCCTGGCCCATTGCCCGCAGGCCCGCCTCGTGCGCGTGGGCAAGCGCGGCGGCTGCCGGTCCACGCCGCAGGACTTCATCCAGCGGCTGATGCTGCGCTATGCCCGGCAGGGCTGGCGGGTGGCCCGCGTGAAGGGCGGCGACCCCTGTGTGTTCGGACGCGGCGGGGAAGAGCAGCAATGGCTGGCTCGCCACGGCGTGGCCTGCGAGATCATCAACGGCATCACGTCCGGGCTGGCCGCTGCCACGGACTGCGGCATTCCGCTGACCCTGCGCGGCGTGGCACGCGCGGTCACCCTGGTCACCGCGCACACCGAAGACGATTCCGCGCCGGATTGGAAGGCCCTGGCGGCCAGCGGCGCGACGCTGGTCGTCTACATGGGCGTCGCCACCCTGCCCGCCACGCGAGGGCATCTGCTGGCCGCGGGCATGGCCCCCGCCACGCCGGTGGCGATGATCGAACGGGCCTCGCTGCCCGCGCAGCGGCATTGCGTGAGCAGCCTGGCGGCCATGGCAGACGACGCGCGCGCCTTCGGCCTGCGCAGCCCGGCGGTACTGGTGATCGGGGACGTCGCGGCCCGGGCCAGGGCGCAGGAAACGAGGGCGGACCTGCGCGCCAGCGCCTGATACGCGATGAACGAGCACACCCTGCCCGACGCCTTGCGCTACCTCATGGCCGCCAGGCGCGCCGAGACGACCGGCCTCGAGGCGCTGGCGCACGTCTGCGCGCTGGTCACGCAGGCGGGTGAACTGGTGCACGCCCTGCAGAAAGAGCGCGGCTATTCGAACGTCTATCTGGCGGCCGAGCACGCGTCCGCCCGCGAGACCCTGCTGGCGTACGCCGCCGATGCCGACGTGCAGGCGCGGGCGCTCAGGCAGGGCCTGGAACGGCTGGATCCCGCCGCGCAGGCAACCGCCGACAAGGCCAGGCTGCTGACCCGCGTGGCCTATGTGCTCTATCGCCTGGACGAACTGCCCGCCTTGCGCCGCCGCGTGCTGGCGCGCGACCTGGACATCGAGACCTCGCTGGCGCACTACACGCGGCTGATCAACGGACTGCTGGGACTGGTCTTCGACGCGGCCGACACCGCCTTGGACCCCGAGGTGACGCGGGCGCTGGTGGCGCTCTTCAACCTGATGCAGGGCAAGGAACTGGCCGGCCAGGAGCGCGCCTGTGGCGTGCGCGGTTTTGCCGCGGGCCATTTCACGGCGTCGCAGCATGCCCAGCTGGCGCAACTGATCGACGGCCAGGACCGTTGCTTCGAGGCCTTCCTGGCCCACGCCCAGCCGCCGCAACAGGCAGCCTGGGCGGCGCTTGCGGCATGTGAGGCCGAGCTGCGCCAGTTGCGCGGCATGGCTGCCCGCACGTCGCCCGACGCGCGCGTGGATGCCGCCCTGGCGCAGATCTGGTTCGACGTCCAGACCGCCCGCATCGACGGCATGCGCGCGGTCGAGGCCGAGCTGTCCGCCGCCTTGCCGGCCCTGTGCCAGGCACGGATCGCCCGCGCGCATGATGACCTGGACAATCATCGTCGGCTCGCTCGCCAGTTGGCGGAGCCGGCGGCGGCATCGGCGGTGCTTTTCACCGTGCAAGGCAACGCCCTGGATGCGGGCGCGCCCGACCTGGCCGGCCCGATGTTGTCGCCCCAGCTGTCCCGTTCGCTGCTGGACCTCGTGCAGGCCCAGGCGCAACGCCTGCAGGCCTTGTCCGACGCACTGGCGGGCGCCCGCAGCAGCCTGGATGCGCGCAAGCATATCGAGCAGGCCAAGCAACTGCTGATGGCCCACCACACGCTCAGCGAAGCGGCAGCCCACGACAAGCTGCGCAAGGCGGCCATGAGCCGGGGCCTGAAGCTGGAAGAATTTGCCCGCCAGGTGCTGGCGGCGGGCGCGGGCGGCCAGGCCTGAACGCGGATGACCCGCAGGCGGCCGCCCAAAGACCCTGACGCCAACGCAGCCTGCGCCGGCATATTGCCGCGCGGCCCGGTAATATGACAGGCTGCCTGGACCGACCGTCCGGGCCGAGACCGACCGGAATACAGGAGCAGGGCAGCATGAGCGAATGCAGGGTCAACGGCACTCCCCAGAACTGGGGCTTGAGCCAGATCGTCAACGGACTGCGGGATGCGCGGATGGAGTGGCGCGCGCACAGCGGGCGCATGCGCGCCTCGGGCGAGCGCGAGTTTCCCTCGGTGGCGCAGGTGCGCTGCGCGGTCGAGCTGCTCTGTGGCGCGCTGTTTCCCATGCGCCTGGGCCCCATCGACCTGCGCGAGGAGAACGAAGACGCCTATGTGCAACTGACACTGGCCAAGGCGCTGGACCAGTTGTCGCACCAGGTGCGCCTGGAGCTGGGCTACGGCGCCCGGCACTCGGCCGTGGCGCCGGAAACCATCGCGGCCCAGGCCCGTGAACTGGTCAGCGCCTTCGCGGCCGCCTTGCCGCGCGTGCGGGTCATGCTGGACACCGACGTCATCGCGGCCTACCAGGGCGATCCCGCCGCGCGCAGCGTGGACGAGGTGCTGCTGTGCTATCCGGGCGTCATCGCGGTCATCCACCATCGCCTGGCGCACGAGCTCTACAAGCTGGGCGCGCCGCTGGTCGCCCGCATCGTGGCGGAGATCGCCCACGCCGACACCGGCATCGACATCCACCCGGGCGCGACCATCGGCGCCAGCTTCTTCATCGACCACGGCACGGGCGTGGTGATCGGCGAAACCACCATCATCGGTGAGCGCGTGCGCCTGTACCAGGCGGTCACGCTGGGCGCCAAGCGCTTCCCCGCCAGCGAGAACGGCGAATTGAAGAAAGGGCTGCCGCGCCACCCCATCCTGGAAGACGACGTGGTCATCTACGCCGGCGCCACCATCCTGGGCCGCATCACCGTGGGACGCGCCTCCGTCATCGGCGGCAATGTCTGGCTGACGAATTCGGTTCCGGCGCACAGCAGCGTCACGCAGGCCTCGCTCATCAGCGACGGCGCCACGCAGGACAACGGCGCATAAGGCAACGGCGCATCCTGGGATGCGCCGTCGGGGTCTTGAGGGCCTGAGCGAACGCGCAGGGCAGGGCTTTTGCCCGCCCCGCGGAATCAGGGCGCCAGCGTCTTGATCAGCAGGTCCGCATTGCCTTCCAGCTCTGCCACGGGGTCCGTGCCGTCGGTGGCCAGCACGATGGCCTTGGCGCCACCGGCCTCGATGGCCTCGCGCAGCGCGGGCGTGGGCTCGCGGTGCAACAGCGCGGCCGCTGCGCCGTTGTCCTTCAGCGTGGCGGTCAACTGCGCCAGCGCCTCGGGCGTCCATTCCTTGTCGTCGTGCGCGAGGGTATCGATCAGGTCAAGGTTGAACTCCGACACCAGGTAGGGCAGGCGCTCGGACAGGCTCACCACGGACACATTGCTGGCGGCGGCTAGGCCCTTCTGGCTGCGGGCGTTCAGCGTCACCAGGCGGCGCTTGATGGCGGCCAGGTTGGTCTCGATGGCCTTGTCATCCGAGGGCGACAGTCGGCCCAGGTCGGCGGCCACGATATCGGCCATGCGGCCCAGGTTCACGACGCTCAGCCACGGATGCGCGGCGAACTGCGCGCCAGGATTGCCGCCCTGCAGCGCAATGCCATTCAGCGCGCCATCCAGCGGCCGGGCGGCATCGATCTCGACGATGCGGATGTTGCTGCGGCGCGCGACCGGGAAGAGCGGGTCATCCGCCCACAGCGAACGCAGGCCCACCACGGCGTCGGCCGTGCCGGCCGCCTTGGCCAGCGCGGGGCCGCCGCGGCCACCGAAATACGAAGCCAGGCGGGTGGGCGGCAGGTTGGCGGGCGCGGCGCGCTCGACACGGATCCTGGTGCCCTTGGCCAGGCTCTCGGTCAGGGCGTGCACCACGGGATGCGCGGTCAGCACGGTGGCCGAGGCGTCGCTGGCGGCCGGACCGCTGGCCTGCGCCGCAGCGCGCGAAGCGCGCGTGGCACGGCCTTCCTGGGCATGGGCGGGCACGGCGGCGGCCGCGGCGCCCAGGGCCAGCGCGACCACGGCAGCCAGGCGGCTCAGGGAGAGGGGGAAAGTCTGGGAAGTCATCCTGCATTTCCTTTCAAGCTGGGCAGGACGCCGCGCGCCACTGCCGAGGCCGCAAACAAGACGCCTGCGACCAGAATGATGGCCGCGCCCGAAGGCACCGGCAGTTCGAGTTCGATGGGCAGCATGATGCCGGCCAGCGTGCTGATCGTGGCCAGCAGCACCGACAGGCCGAAGAAGCCCTTGAGCGATTGCGACAGCAGGCGCGCGGCCGCGGCCGGAATCACCAGCAGGGCGCCGACCAGGATGGCGCCGATCACCTTGACCGAGGCCACCGTCACCAGCGTGACCAGCACCACGAAGAGATAGTCCATGGCCTTGACCGGCACGCCGCGCACGGCGGCCAGCTGCGGATTGAAGCTGGCCAGCATCAGGCGGTTGTAGTTCGGCAGCGCCAGGGCCACCGTCAAGAGCGCCACGCAGGCCAGCACCGCCAGATCCTGGCCGTTGACGGTCAGCACCGAGCCGAACAGCACGTTCTCCAGGATATGGATATTGATGCGGCCGGCCAGGATCAGCAGCAGGCTTGCGCCCAGCGCCAGCGACACCGACAGGAACACGCCGATCAGCGTGTCGGGCGTCAGGCCCGTGCGGTTGCGCAGGTAATTCAGCAGGATGCCGAACATCAGGCAGTAGCTGAACAGGCTGCCGTAGGGACCGGTGTAGGGTTCGCCCAGCAGGATGCCGATGGCCACGCCGGTCAGCGCCGCGTGCCCCACGGCCTCCGAGAAGAAGGCGTAGCGCTTGACCACCACCAGCGTGCCCAGGCCGCCCAGGATCGGCCCGATGATGAGCCCGGCCAGCAGGGCATTGACCACGAAGCCATAGGTGAGGGAATCCGGCAGCATGCCGGCTTGCGCCCAGCCCTGGATCAGTTGGCGCAGGGTATCGAAGAAAGCGCTCATGCCGCGCGCTCCTCGGCCACGTCACCCACCAGCGGCCGCGTGGAGAACAGCGCCAGCAGCCGGTCAGGCGTCAAGACCTGCGCGGGCGGACCGTCGCACAGCACCTGGCGGTTCAGGCCGGTGACGCGATCGGCCAGACGGCCCACGGCCGCCAGGTCGTGCTCCACCCACAAGACGGTCACGCCTTCGGCGCGCCAGTCGGCCAGCAGTTGCTCGAACACGCGCATGCCGGCCTCGTCCAGGGCGGACATGGGTTCGTCCAGGATCACCAGCGAGGGCATGGGCACGAGGCCTTGCGCCAGCAGCACGCGCTGGCGTTCGCCGCCCGAGAGCGCGCCCATGCGGCGATGGCGCTTTTCCAGCATGCCCACGCGTCCCAGCGCGGCGTCGATGTCCGCCGAGCGCGTGCGCGACAGTCCCAGGAAGGCCGGGCGGCGCTGGCACATGGCGGCCATGAAGTCGTTCACCGTCATGGGCAGGCCGCGATCGAACTCCAGCGCCTGCGGCACGTAGCCGATGACGCCCGCGCGTTCGCCAGGCCAGGTCACCGACAGCTGGCCGCGGTGCGGCATCTGGCCCAGCAGTGTCTTGATCAGCGAGCTCTTGCCGCCGCCATTGGGGCCGACCAGGGCATGCACGCTGCCGGGCGCGACCGTCATGCTGACGTCGCGCAGGATGGGCGTGCGGCCCAGGACCAGCGAGATCTGCCTGAACGCCAGCGCCGGGCCGCGCGGGCCGGCGGGCAGGTCCTGCGTCATGCGCCGGCCTCCTTGATGGCGCGCACGACGGTGTCCAGGTTCTGCTTCATCTCTTTCTCGAACTGGTCGGCGCCGTATTCACCATAGGAAATGTGCGACAGCGAATACAGCTTCACGCCGGTCTCGCGCTGGATGGTCTCCACGTAGGCCGAGGGGAAGTTCAGCTCCGAGAAGATCACCTTCACGTTCAGCTTGTTCAACTGGTCGACGGTGGTCTTCAATTGAGCCGGGCTGGGCTCGATGCCATGGGCAGGCTCGACCACGGCCGTCACTTCCAGGCCGAATTCGCGCAGCAGGTAGTCATAGGCGCCATGGATGGTGGCCACGCGCAGGTCTGCATTCGGGGCCGAGACCAACTGGCCCAGGGCATCGGCGCGCAGCTTGCGCAGGCGCTGCCCATAGGCGCGGGCATTGGCGGTGTAGGTCTGCGCATTGGCCGGGTCGATGCGGCCCAGCTCGCGGGCGATGGTGTTGACCTGGGCGATCGAGGCGGTGATCGACAGGAAGGTGTGCGGATTCACCACCTTGCCCGAGGCGTCTCCGCCCCGCGCGGCCATGCCGACGGCGGCCAGCAGCGGCACCTGGGCATTGGCTTCGATGACGGGCATCTTGGGCTTCTCGCTGGCGGCGATCATGCGGTCGGCGAAATCGTCATGGCCGATGCCGTTCAGCACCACCAGATCCAGCGAGCCGATGCGCTTGATGTCCTCGGCGCGCGGCTCGTACGCGTGCGGATTGAAGCCCACCGGGATCAGCGGCACGACCTCGGCCTTGTCGCCCACGATGTTGGCGACGTAGCTGTAATAGGGGTGCAGCGTCACGCCGATGCGCAGGCGCTTGTCGGCGGCCTGGGCGGGCGCGGCCACGGTGAGCGCGGCCGCGGCAAGCAGCAGCAGGCTGGCCAGTTGCCGGGCGCGGCGGCGCAGGAACATCGGGATAGCGGTGAATGCGTGCATGGATCTGGGGTATCGGAAGGAACGCGAAAGACGGGAGCGGGGAGGGGGACGGCGATGGCCTGCTAGGGCCGGCCCTGGCGGGTGACGCCGCTGTCGAACTGCGCCACCACCTGGCGCCAGCCGGCGGCGGCCAGTGCGGCGTCGCTGGCGGGATCGGGCAGGCTGGCCGAGGCCTCGCGGCTGAGCCAGACGTCGGGCTCGCCGTCGGGCAGGCCGTGGCTGGCGCCGGCGTGGCCGTGGCCGTCGGTGGCTGGCGCGGCAGTTGCCGCCGACGGCACACGCAGGATGAAGGAGCCCGCCACCTCGGTGTCGGCGCTACGGCCCACGTAGAGCGTCTGCGCGGCTTGCGGCTGGGCAGTCCAGGCATGGCCGCCCCGGACGGCGGTGCTGTTGTCGACGACGAAGGGAGGCACGCCCAGCTCGGCCAGGCCGGCCACGCCGGGCAGCGCGCCCTCGGCCTGGGCGGCGTAGCGGATTTCCTCGCTGGCCACGCGCAGGTCGGCATAGATGCCCTGCTCGGCAGGCGTCAGCGCGCGGCGCGCATCGATCTGGTTGGCCGAGACCGCCTGGGTCTCGACGGCTGCCGGACGCAGCCCGATGTAGCTGGCGGCCAGCGCGACGATCAATGCGCAGGCGCCCAGGACGGCAAGGGTTTCATGGCCGGCGCCTGCCGGCCGTATCACTTGGGTGGACGGCATGCCTTACTGGATGTCCACGTGGTCGATTTCCACCACGTGGCCAGGGCCTGCGTCGAACAGCACGTAGAAATCGCCCTCGGGACGCTTGAACGTCAGTTGCGAATTCTGGTCGAGCTTGCCGGGCACCAGGATCTGCTCGTCATAGGAAATGACGTCCATGGTGACACCGGGCGCGCCGCTGCCGTCGGAGAAGCCGCCGGTGCACTGGATCTGTTCGTTGGCCGCGGACTTGCACTCGGCCATGGGGTTGTGGGCCAGCGCCGGCGCGCCGGCGCCCAGCAGGGCGAGCAGGGCGGCCGCGCGCAGCAGGGCGGGACGAAGGGAAGTCAGGAAGGTGTTCATTGCTTGGCTCCTTGCGTGTTCAGCCATGCGACGGTGGTCGGGGAGGCCGCGGACAGCGGCCACGGCGCCTGGTGCATGCTGCCGTCCCAGCCTTCCGCGGTCAACCAGAGCTCGTCGTCGGGCTTGGTGCGGGCGGGAATGGGCACGGTGGCGAATGCGCGGTGCGGGCCGCCGAAGAAGATGGCGCCCGCGGCGCGCAGGCTGCGGGGCTTGCCGACGCGCAGGTAGACCGCGCGGATTTCATTCTCGCAGCCCTGGCACAGCGCCATCGTGAAGGTCTTCACCCTGCCTGCCGGGTCGGACTTGGGGGCGCCCACTTCGAACTCGGCCATCTGCATCTTCCAGGGGCCCACCTGGACTTCACCGGCAGGACGCTGGCCCAGGCCGGCCGCGCCGCGGAACAGCGCCAGTTGGTCAAAATAGGGCTGCAGATAGAGGAGGGGCAGGACGAACAGCAGCCCGCTCAGATAGAAGCGGTAGCGGCGCCAGAGGCTGCCGGTGGGCGGCGCGGGATTGAGCGTGGCGGTCTTGCTCATGATTGCGGACCTGCTTGGAAAAAGACGGGGAGGGCGGCGTGCGTGGGGCTCGTCATTCGGTCACCTCGCGCGCGGTCGCGGCGCCCGGGACCGGATCCGCGGCACGCGCGGGTTTGCCGGCGGGACGGCGGGCCGTCTGGGGACGTTCGCCACGCACCGCCTTCACGGTGGCCTGGGTCGTGCGCTTGGTCCAGATCAGCAGGCCGCTCAGGCTCATCATCGTGAGCAGCAGGCCGAAGAGGAACCAGACCAGCTTCAGCCAGAAACCGCCGAAATCCCCCGTGTGCAGCGGGCGCATGGACTCCGTGAAGAACTCCAGGCCGTTGCGGTCCGACAGGCGGCGCAGGTCTTCGGTCTTGCCGTCATAGGGATTGATCTGCGCGTACTGGTACATCAGCGGGTAGGCGCCGCGCCCGGCCACGGTGACCGGGTCGTAGGCATTGCCCGAGAAGAAGATCTGCTGCGTTTCCATGCCGGGCAGGTCGCGTTCCGCGTTCGCCACGACCTGGTCCAGCGACAGGCGCGGCACGGCTTCGCCCGGCGTCTTCACCGTCGGCACCTGGTCGCGCGCCACCACGGCGGGAATGCCCTGGGTGGAAATGGTGGTGTGCGTATCGCCCAGGATGGCCTGCACCAGGAACCACATGGCGCTGATGGAGATCAGCAGCACGAACCAGATCGACCACAGGCCCGCCAGGCGATGGAAGTCGCCCCAGAAGATCCGCGAGCCCTGGCCGGTGCGCAGGCGCGGCTTCTGGAAATAGGCGCGCCAGAAACGCTTGTAGACCACCAGGCCCGTGACCAGCGACACCAGCATCGGGATGGACAGGATGGACACCAGGTACCAGCCCCAACTGTAGCCGTTGGTGAAGGGGATGAGCAGCCAGCCGTGCAGCGCCCGCATGAACTGGCGCAGGTCGAACGACAGGGCAGGGCCCTGCACGGCGCCGGTGTAGGGATTGACGTACAGCGAGGTGCTGCGCGCGCCCGGATAGGTGACCGAGGCGGTCAGGGCGAACTGCGATTCCTCGGGCCAGGAGAGGCGGTTGATGTGCGCCTGCGGTTCCTGCTTCCTGATGGTGTCCAGCAGTTCCTGGTAGCCCATGCGGGGCGTATTGGCGTCCGGCGCCTGGGCACGCACCGCAGGGTGCACCAGCCAGACGATTTCCTGGCTGATGACTGCGATCGTGCCCGTGGCACAGATGAAGAACATGAAGAGCCAGATGGGCAGGGCCGCCCAGCTGTGAACGAGGAACCAGAGTTTTGAGCGCGACGGTTTGGACATGGGATTTTGCGTGAACGCGCGAATGAAACGCGGCGTAGCCACGGCCGGCCCTGCACGTTTCGGCTGAAACGCGGCGCATTCCTGGCCGTGAATAATCTGCAATTGTTGCAAATAGATCGCATTTCGGCAAACGATTTCTTAACGAATCTTGAGGAAACCCCGCTTGAATCACCAAGCTGGTGCATGCTTGCCACGGCAACTGATATGGTGTTTTCCCGCCTTCTTGATTCTGTTCTGCGGCGGCTCGGCCCCCTACAATCGCGGCATGCCAACCCGGAGCAGCAGATGACAAGGCTGAGGAGGTGGGGCTGCCCGGACACCGGGCGCCTGGAGAAGAGACAGCAGCGCTGCGCCAGCCTGGCCGCCGCGCTGGCGGGCATGCTGGCAGCGTTGCTGGCGCTGGCCTGTGCGCCGGCCGCGGCGCAGGATCCGCGTATCGACCCCGACCACGCTTTGCCCGTGCTGTCCGACACGCCGCGGCCGCCGGCCGGTGACGACGAACGCGGCCTGCGCGCGGGCACCATGGCCGCGCGCCTGGCCGCCTGTACCGGCTGCCATGGCGCCCTGGGCGGCGGCAGCGCGGATGGTTATTTCCCGCGCATCGCCGGCAAGCCCGCCGAATACCTCTACAACCAGTTGACCGGTTTTCGCGACGGCCTGCGGCCTTACCGCGCCATGGAGGTGCTGCTGGCCCACCAGTCCGATGCCTATCTGCGCGAGATGGCGCAGTGGTTCTCGGCGCAGGCGCCGGCCTATCTGGCGCCGCGCAGCACCGCGGCCCCCTCGCAGGCCCTGATGATCGCGCGCGAGCTGGTGCTGCGCGGCGACGCCTCGCGCGGGCTGCCGGCCTGCGTGGCCTGTCATGGGGCGGCGCTGACGGGCGTGCTGCCTGCCTCGCCCGGCCTCATCGGCCTGCCGCATGACTACATCGCCGCGCAGTTCGGCGCCTGGCGCACCCGCACGCGGCGCGCGCTGGCGCCCGACTGCATGGCGGACATCGCCGCCAAACTGCGGCCCGACGAAGTGGCGGCGGTCTCCGCCTGGCTCTCGTCGCAGCGCATGGCGGGCGCGCCGCCGCCCGAGCCCGCGCCCGAGGGCAAGCTGCCCATGGCCTGTGGCAGCCAGCCCGGTCCTCATGCCGGGGCAGGGGGGCAGCCATGAGTCCCGCCGTCTCTCGTACCGCGCGCCGCATCGGCCTGGCCTTGCTCATGCTGCTGCTTGCGCTTGCCGGCCTGGGCTATTGGCTGGGCACGCGCGAACCCGCCGACCCGCCAGCCCGCGCGGCCGCTGCCGCGCCTGGCACGGCGCATGGCCCCGACGAATCAGGCCAGATCACCCGCGGCCGTTACCTGGCTGCGCTGGGCAACTGCATGGGCTGCCACACCGCCGCACGCGACCCGGGCCAGCCCTCGGGCCGCGGCGCCCTGTACGCAGGCGGCGACGCGCTGGTCACACCCTATGGCCGCTTCCATGCGCCCAACCTGACCCCCGACCGCGAACACGGCCTGGGCAACTGGACACAAGACGATTTCTGGCGCGCGCTGCGCCACGGCAAGCGTCCGGACGGCAGCCTGCTGTATCCGGCATTTCCCTACACCAGCTACCGCCACCTGACGCGCGCCGACGCCGACGCGCTCTTTGCCTACCTGCAGTCGCTGCCCGCCGTGCCGCGCCCGAACATCGATCACGAACTGTCCTTCCCGTATTCCCTGCGCCCCTTGCTTGCCTATTGGCGCGCGCTGTATTTCCGCGCCGACGCGCCCTTGCCATCGGCAGGCGACACCGAGGCGTCGCCGCAATGGCTGCGCGGCCGCTACCTCACCGAAGGCCTGGCCCACTGCGCCGAGTGCCACACGGCGCGCAATCCATTGGGAGCCTTGCGCGGCGACGCGCCCTTGGGTGGCGCGATGATGCCGGGCCAGGGCTGGTATGCGCCGCCGCTGACGGGCGAGCCCGGCACGGGGCTTGGCAACTGGGCGGAGCAGGACATCGCCGAACTGCTGCGCACCGGACTGTCGCAACATGGCTTCGCGGCCGGCCCCATGGCCGAGTCGGTGCGCAACGGCTTCCAGCATGCTTCCGAGGCCGACGCGAAGGCCATTGCGCATTACCTGAAGCGCCTGCCTGCCGGGCCGCCGCCCGCGCCGTCTGCCGTACCGGACTACGGCGTCATGGCCCAGGGCAGCAAGCTGTATGAAGGGCTTTGCCTGCAATGCCACCAGGCCAAGGGCGAAGGATTCATGCCGGCCTGGCCTGCTCTCGTCGGCAATCCCGGCGTGCTGGCAAAGGCACCCGACAACCTGATCCGCCTGGTGCTGGATGGCGGCTTCGCGCCCGCCACCCCCGCCCATCCGCGCCCGCACGGCATGCCGCCTTTCGGCCCGACGCTGAGCGACGCGGACATTGCCGCGGTGGCCACCTACGTGCGCAACAGCTGGGGCAACAGCGCCAGTCCGGTCACGCTGCCCGAAGTCCGGCGCGTGCGCGACCGCCTGCGTTGAGCACGGCCACACAGCGGGAGTCGGCGGCATGAAACGCTACGAAGCCCTGGCCGAGGACATCGCGCAATCCATGCGCCAGGGCGTGCTGGCGCCGGGCGACCGGCTGCCGTCGGTGCGGCAGGCCAGCAAGCAGCGCTGCGTCAGCCCGTCCACGGTGTTCCAGGCGTATTACCTGCTGGAAGCGCGCGGCCTCATCCGCGCCCGCGCGCGCTCGGGCTATTACGTGCTGGGCCACGCGGCCGTCTGGCCACCCGAACCCGACGCCACGCTGCCGGCGACAGGCACGCGGGCGGGCGCGGAAATCGGCCATGCCGCCTCCGTGAAAGTCAGCGACCGCGTGTTCGACGTGCTGGAAGCCAGCCGCGCGCCTGGCGTGGCGCCCCTGGGCTCTGCCTTTCCCGAGGCCGGGCTGTTTCCCCTGCAACGACTGGGGCGGCTGTTGGCCCACGCCGGCCAACGCATGGACCCGGCCAGCACGCTGGATGACCTGTCGCCCGGCAATGCCCGGTTGCGCCGCCAGATCGCCTTGCGTTACCTGGCGGACGGGCTCACCGTGCATCCCGACGAGATCGTGGTCACCAACGGCGCATTGGAAGCCCTGAACCTGTGCCTGTCCGCCGTCACCCGGCCCGGCGACACCGTGCTGCTGGAGTCGCCCACGTTCTATGCCGCCCTGCAGGCGCTGGAACGCCATGGCCTGCACGCGGTCGAGGTGCCCACGCATCCGCGCGAAGGCATGGACCTGGCCGCATTGGCGCAGGCCCTGGCGCAGCACGCGCCGGCTGCCTGCTGGCTGATGACCAATTTCCAGAATCCGCTGGGCAGCCTCATGCCCGAGGCGAAGAAGCGCGAGCTGGTGGCGCTGCTGGCGCGCCACGGCGTGCCGCTCATCGAGGACGACGTCTATGGCGAACTGTATTTTTCCGTGCGCCGTCCCTTGCCCGCCAAGGCCTACGACAGCCAGGGGCTGGTCATGCACTGCGGCTCGTTCTCGAAATGCCTGGCGCCGGGCTATCGCGTGGGCTGGGCCGCGCCCGGGCGTTTTGCGCGCGCCGTCACCCGCCTGAAACTCAGCACCACGCTGGGCACCTGCGCGCCCGCGCAGGCCGCGCTGGCGGCGTATCTGGAGAAGGGCGGCTACGACCGCCACCTGCGCCGGCTGCGCGATACGCTGGCGGCCCGCCAGCAGGCCTTCGTGCAGGCCGTGGCACGGCACTTTCCCGAAGGCACGCGCGCGACGCGGCCCGAGGGCGGTTATTTCCTGTGGCTGGAACTGCCGGCCGGCGTGGATGCGCTGACGCTGCACCGCCACGCGCTGGCGCAGGGCATCAGCGTGGCGCCCGGCCCCATCTTCTCGGCGCAGGACCGCTACCGGCACTGCCTGCGGCTGAACTACGGCCATGCGGACGGCGCGCTGGATGCCGTGGAAACCCTGGGGCGCATGGCCCACGCCCTAGCCGGCCAGCCCAGGCGACGCCCCGCATGATCCCCCCCGCGCAATTGCCACCAAAGCGCCACCGGTAGAAACCGAATCCCCCACGTGACGGCGGTTTCCCAGGGAGGCCGCGGCGCAGGCGAAATATGAAATTACCCTTGCTTGCCGATGCATAAACCGCTGTCCTAGCGGCGCGCGGACACTGCAAACTCCATCGCGCGAACGGCGTTCCCGCGCGCGCGCCGCAACAGGAGGCAGGCATGACACTCTCGCTCAAGCAGCACCACATCGCCATACTCGCGCTCGACGGCTTCGAGCAATCCGAACTCGAGTCTCCCCGTGACGCCCTGAAGGCCGCCGGCGCGAAGGTGTCGGTCGTGTCGACCGAGACGGCCCCCATCCAGGGCATGAAGCACGACGAAAAGGGCAGCAAGGTGCCGGTGGACCTGACCTGGGCGCAAGCCGACCCGGCCGATTTCACCGGGGTGATCCTGCCTGGCGGCGTGGCCAATGCCGACGCGATCCGCACGGATGCCAAGGCCCAGGCCTTCGTGCGCGCCATCGACAAGATGAACAAACCCCTGGCGGTGATCTGCCACGGCGCCTGGCTGCTGATCTCCAGCGACCTGGCGCGCGGCCGTACGCTCACCAGCTGGCCCTCGCTGCAGGACGACCTGCGCAACGCCGGCGCGCAATGGGTCGACCAGGAGGTCGTGCAGGATGGCAACTGGGTCAGCAGCCGCAAGCCGGACGACCTGCCCGCGTTCAACGCGGCCTTCATCCGGCAGTTGAGCGGCCCCCACGCCTGACGTCCGGCCAGGACGCGCGGGACAGCGGGAAGCGACTGACATGGCGGCCTCCCTGCGACACGCGGCGCGGGAATCGCGCTACAGTGGCCGGGCCTCGTGCCCGACCCCGCGCCGTCTTGTCTTCCGATACCTCGCCTCCCTCCCTGGCCAGCCGCCACGACATCGACCCCTCCATCCCGGCGTTCATCGACGCCCTGTGGCTGGAACACGGCCTGTCGCGCAATACGCTGGACGCCTATCGCAACGACCTGGCGGGCTTCGATCTGTGGCTGCGCGAGGCCGGGGCAGGGGGCTTGCCCCAGGCCAGAACGGCGGACATCGAGCGCTGGTTCGCCGCCATGCATGCGCAGACCCGGCCCACCACCGCCAACCGCCGGCTCTCCACGCTGCGGCGCTATTTCCAATGGGCGCTGCGCGAACACCAGGTACAGGCCGACCCATGCCTGACCCTGCGCTCGGCCAAGCAGCCGCCACGCCTGCCCAATACCTTGTCGGAAGCGCAGGTGGAAGCCCTGCTGGCCGCGCCCAGGCCCGAGACCGAACTGGGCCTGCGCGACCGGGCCATGCTGGAGACGCTGTATGCCACCGGCCTGCGCGTCTCGGAACTGGTCAACCTGGGCCTGCTGCATGTCAGCCTGAACGAAGGCGTGCTGCGGGTCGTGAACGGCAAGGGCGGCAAGGACAGGCTGGTGCCGCTGGGCGCGGAAGCCGCGCACTGGATCGAACGCTATACCGCGCACGCGCGGCCCTTGCTGCTCTCCGGACGGCGCAGCGACGCCTTGTTCGTCACCGCACGCGGCGATGCCATGACCCGGCGCAATTTCTGGCTCATCGTCGACAAGCATGCACGCCAGGCGGACATCCACGCCCCGATCTCGCCGCACGTGCTGCGCCACGCCTTCGCCACCCACCTGGTCAACCACGGCGCCGACCTGCGGGTCGTGCAGTTGCTGCTGGGCCACGCGGACATTTCCACCACGCAGATCTATACCCACGTGGCACGGGAACGGCTGAAGCTGCTGCACGCCCAGCACCACCCCCGGGCCGGGGCGCCTGCCGTGCCGGCCAGCGACGACTGATCCGGTTCCTGGCCGCGGCTGGCGCCAGCCTTTGTTCAGGAACCTGTCAGCCTTTCCCCGGTCTTACCCCCCTGACGCGGGCCCCGGCCGCAAGCCGGCGCGCAACGCCAGGCATCCCGCCCGGCGCGCCCACCCGCGGCAACTCTCAGAAGCAGGAGCACACACATGAACAGCCAGGACAAAGCCGCCATCGACAGCGTGTTTGATCGTCTCAAGGGCGTGCAGGCGCAAGGCGGCGCGCGCGATACCGAGGCCGAGGCGGAAATCCAGGCCCGCATGGACGCCCAACCCGGCGCCGCCTATTACCTCGCCCAGACGGTGGTGATCCAGGAGCAGGCGCTGAAGGCAGCGCAAGCGCGCATCGCCGACCTGGAAACGGGCAAGGGCGCCGCCTCCGGCGCCGCGGGGGCTTCCGGCCTGGGCCGCCAGTTCTCCAGCGACCGTCCGGTGCCCGGCGGCAATGCGGCGGTTCCGCCCGCGCAGGCCCCAGCCGCCAACCAGGGCCTGTCCGCCAATGCGGGCTTTGGCCGCAGCGCCGGCGGTGGCGGCGGCTTCTTGGCCGGCGCCATGCAGACCGCGCTGGGCGTGGCCGGCGGCCTGATGCTGGGCAACTTCCTGGGCGGTCTGCTGGGCGGCAATGACGCCCAGGCAGCCACGCCCGAGGCCGATGCCGGCGCGCAAGACGCGCAGGATGCCGCGCCGCCCGCCGAGGAAGGCTGGGATGACGGCGGCGGCGATTTCGGCGGCGACATGGGCGGCTTCGACGACATCTGAGCCTGTACCCCTGGCTTGGGGCGGCGCCGTGCCGCCCCAGGGGGCAAGGCCTTATGCCAGCGCCACGCCACGCGCCGGGTCCAGCCTGAACTGCGCCAGTTCCTGCGCGCTGCATTGCCCGATCAAGGCCGTTTCCCAAGCCAGATAGGCCCGCGCCGCGTCCAGGTTGCCGTCGTGCCGGTCGTGGACGAAGAACAGCGTGTCGATGGCCGCCCGGTCATCCGGCACGCCGGGACTGGCAGCGCGAGGCAGGCCGCTTGCCTGCCACGCCGCCCATGTCGTCCAGCCCTGGACGTTGGCGCCAAGCGCCTTGAGCGTGGCTGCCAGCAGCGCGGCCACGGCGGCATCGGGCGCAAGCAGCAACACGCTTGATTCTCCCTGCAAGGCTTGGGCCGCCCGGCTGCGCGTCGTCCAGACAGCCCCGGCCGGATGCGCGCGGCGATACGCGAGGCTGCCGCGCGCATCCAGGATACGGGGCAGGGCCTGCGCGCGCAGATCCCCGGCCTGCCATTCCCCAGGCGCCACAGGCAGCCGCGCCGCCTGCCTGTGCGGCACGCGCAAGGCCGCATGAATGCCATCCTCGACGACCGCCGATTCGAATCCCAGCCTGCGCAGCCACGCTGCCGCCAACGGGGCGCGGATGCCGTCGTCGTCCAGCAGCAGCACGCGTGCGTGGCGCACGGCGATGTAATGGTCGGTGGCCTGCACCAACTGGCCGCCAGGCGCATGACGGGCGCCCGGCAGGGTCGCCGCCGCGAATTCGCTGTCCGTCCGGACATCCAGCACGTAGGTCGTGCGCGTGGCGTCGTCCAGCCAGGCCTGGGCCTGTGTAACGTCCAGGCCGGGAACGCCGTATGCCGAGGCGAGCGCCCTGGCACGCACCTGGCCGCTCAAGACAGCGCTGGGCCGCGCCGGCACCTCGCGCGTGCTGCCACGTTCCAGCGCGAAGCCCGCCAGCTGCCATCCCTGCGTGCCGTTCTCCAAGGCATACACCGGGTTCGGCAGCCCCAGGTCGCGCAAGGTCTGCGCGCCGATGATGCTGCGGGTGCGGCCCGCGCAATGCACCACGACGGGTTCGTCCGGCCCGCTCAACAGCGCGCCGATGCGCAAGGCCAGCTCGCCGTTGGGCACCGGAATGGCGCCGGGAATCGTCTGCTTGCGGTGCTCCGCCAACGTGCGGCCATCCAGCAGCACGTGGACACGCCCCTCGGCCTGCCAGGCCCGCAGCGTCTCGGCGCTCACCTGCGGGGTGCCCGCGTGGTGCTCCACCAGTTCACCGAAAGTCTTGGACGGCACGTTCACGCCCTTGAAGAGCGTGTGGCCGGCGGCCTGCCAACCCGGCGCGCCATCCTGCAGCAGGTGCAGGTTGCCATAGCCCTGGACTGCCAGGGCCGCCGCCGCAAGCTCTGCCACGCCGTCGCCGTCATCCAGCAGCACCAACCGTGCGTCCAGCCTGGGCAGCAGGGCGGGCGCCTCGATTTCCAGGCGGCTATAGGGCAGGTTCACCGCCAGGAAGGGATGGCCTTCGCCGTACTGGCCATGCTCGCGCACGTCCAGCAAGGCGATTTCCTGGCCATCGGCAAGCCAGGCGGAGACGGTATCCGCGTGAAGATAAGCAGTCATGGAAGGGATCGGGGTTCGGCGATGAAAGGTCAATAGAGGTAGCTGACGGGCGGCGCCACGTCGTTCAGCAGCGCGTTGCCCACTGCCTTGAGCTTGTAGGCCACCGGGTCGTGCGTGGCGTGGGTGCGGGCATTGCGCCAGTGCCGGTCGAAGTTGTGTTCGCGCAGCGTGGTGGCCGCGCCGCCCACGTCGAACAGCGCCTGGCCCGCATGCAGGCCGGCCTGGGTGGCGATCACCTTTGCCTGCGCCGTCACGACCGAGGCATGCGCCGCCAGGCGGGCCACGTCCTCGGCCGAGGCCTCGTCGCCAAAGCGGGCGCGGGCAGCGGCATCGACCTGGTCGGCGGCATGCAGCGTCAGCGCGCGCGCCGCCTCGGCCTGCGCCGAGATGTCGCCCAGCACCTGCAGCACGTAAGGATCGTCCTGGGGCTTTGCCACGCCGCTTTCCTTCACGCCGCGCAGGCCGCGCCGGCCCCATGCCACCGCATCGCGCAGCGCGGCCAGCGCAATGCCGACCTGGATGCCGCAATGGACGATCTGGGAAGCCGCCCCCGTGTGATGACGTTCGGTGGACCAGCGCTGCGTGCGCAGCACCTCGTGCCCGGCCACGGCCACGTTCTCGAAGTGGCTCGTGCCGCTGACCGTGCCCCGCTGGCCCATGCCGTCCCAGTCGTCCAGCAGGCGAATGCCCTCGCGCCCGGCGGGCAGCACCACCAGGACGCTGTCGCCGGCGTCGTCGACAGCGGTCACCTTGACCAGGTCGCCGATCAGCGCGCCGGTGCTGTAGTGCTTGATGCCGTCCAGGCGATAGCCATTCCCCTCGCGCCGCAACAGCGTGCGCACCTCGCCGCGCACGCCGGTGCCACGTTCGGCCGAGGCGCCGCCCACCAGCACGCCGCCGGCGATCCGGCCCAGGTAATCGTCCACCTGCGCGGGCGTGGCCATGAGCAGCGTGCGTTCCACGAAGACGAAATGCGGCAACAGGGCCTGGGCCACGCTGGAATCGCCCGAGGCCAATGTGATGACGAGCGTCGCCAGGTCCCGCACGCTGCCGCCTGCGCCACCCAGGCGAGCGGGCACGCGCAGCGCGCCCAGCCTGTCGGCGCGGATGCGCGCATAGGCGTCGGCATAGGCCTCCCGGGCCGGCTCGCCCGCAAGGTCACGCGCGGCGGCATGGGCGGCCAGGTCGCGGGCCAGGCGCTCGGCCCGCGCCAACAGGGACGCCGGCGACAGGACCGCGTTGCGGGCGGCCCTTTCCTCGACCTCGGTCACGGCGCTCATGATTGCAGCCACGCGTCGGCCAGCGTGGAATAGAAGGTCAGCGGTCCGGCGCGCAGCCCCTGCAGCCGCTTGTTGTAGATGCCGTAGAACTGCAGTTCCAGCAGGGTGATGGAGGCCACATCCTCCTGGGCGATGCGCTGCATCTCGAAGATGTGCGCCTTGCGCTTTTCCACGTCGCCTTCCTCCTGCATGGCTTCGATGGCGCGATCCATCTCGGGCGAGCTGTAGCCCGAGCCATTGCTGGACGGCGAGCCCGGCTTGATGTTCTTGCTCCAGAAGCGGCGCTGCACCCCGATCTGCGGATCGGGATAGCACGAGTACCACATGGACGAGGTGTCGAACTCGTAGTCGGTGAACAGCTTGCGCACATAGGTGCCCAGGTCGTAGTTGATCAGCTTGACCTCAACGCCGATCTGCTTGAGCTGCTGGCGGAACAGTTCGCCCGCCCGCACGTACACCGGACCGTAGGGCGCGCAGGTCACGTGCGTGATCGACAGGCGCACGCCGTTGGCGTCACGCTTCAGGCCCGCGTCCTCCAGCAGTTGCTCTGCCTTCTTCGGGTCGTACTCGTATTGCGGCAGGTCCGGGTTGTGGAAGGCTTTCTGGTAGCTCGGCACCGGGCTGGTCGCCACCGTGGCCAGGCCGTACCAGACGTTCTCGGCCAAGGCCTTGCGGTCGATGGCATGGGCGAAGGCCTTGCGCACGCGGATGTCCCGGAAGCGTTCCTGGCGCCAGTTGAAGTCGAAGAAGAAGATGGGCGCCGGGGCCTGCCAGCCCTCGGTGTTCACCACCAGCGACGGATTGGCCGCCAGGCGCGCCACGTCGCTTTCCGGCACGGGGTTGTTCGCCGCCAGCAGGATCTCGCCGTTCTCCAGCGCCACGGCGCGGGCGCCCGCATCGGGAATGGCCTTGAAGATGACGCGGTCCAGGTAAGGCTTGCCCTGGTCCCAGTAGTTGGGGTTGCGCTCGAGCAGGATGTGGCTGCCGCGCACCCACTCCTTGAAGACGAAGGCGCCGGTGCCGATGGGCTTGCTGTTCCAGGGGTTGGTCAGCGGATTGGTGCCCTCGTACAGGTGCTTGGGCACGATCTGCGTCTCGGTGCCGAACAGCGCCGACCAGATGACTGGCGAAGGACCCGACAGGTTCAGCACCACGGTGTGCGCGTCCGGCGTATCCACCGAGGTGACCTTGGCGAAGGTGGAGCCGCCACGCGGGTGGGTCTTCTTCACCACGTTCAGGATGGAGTACTGCACGTCGGCCGACGTGAAGGGCACGCCGTCGTGCCAGGTCACGCCACGGCGCAGGCGGAAGGTGATCGTCTTGCCGTCGGCCGACTGTTCCCATGATTCCGCCAGCTGGGGCTGGGGCTTGAAGTCGCGGTCATAGGTGACCAGGCCGTCGAAGATGCTGGCGGAAATGGGCAGCACCGGCGCGGAGATGTTGATGCCGCCCACCAGGCCCGCCGAGGGTTCGGGGCTGACGTTGGCGATGAGCGTGCCGCCGCGCACGGGCTGGCCGGCGGCCGCGGCCTGGGCGGCCAGCGCCGACGGCAGCATGCCGGCGCCCATGCCTGCGGCAAGCAGTTCCAGGAAATGGCGGCGGTTGAAAGCGGGACGATCGAAGGACATGTCTTTACCTTGTGGAAACGCGGGAAGGGCGGGCGCGTGTCGGAGCAGGAACGGGCGGATCAATAGGAGAACGTCAGCGGCGGCGCCTGGTCGTTGAGCAGGTAGTCGCCCACGGTCCTGAACTTGTAGGCCAGCGGGTCGTGGGTGGTGTGGGTGCGCGCGTTGCGCCAGTGGCGGTCGAAGTTGTGCCCGCGCAGCGTGGTGGCCGCGCCGCCCACGTCGAACAACGCCTGGCCGGCATGCAGGCTGGCGCGCGTGGAGATGATCTTGGCCTGGGCCGTGGCGATCGACGCGTCGACCGTCAGGCGCTCGATGTCCTCGGGCGACGCCGTGCCGAATCGCGCGTCGGCGGCGGCATCGATCCGGGCCGCGGCCGCCCGCACCATCGCCTCGGCGGCGGCGGCCTGGGCAGCGATGCCGCCCACGGTCTGCAGGACATAGGGGTCGTCCTGGGGACGCGCCACGCCGCTTTCCTTCACCGCGCGCAGGCCGCGCCGGCCCCAGTCCACCGCGTCGCGCAGCGCCGCCTGGGCAATGCCCGCGTCCACGGCGCAATGGAAGATCTGGGCCAGCGCCCCCGTGTGGTGGCGCTGCGCCAGCCAGGGCTGCATCAGCAGGATCTCGTCAGCCTCGACACGCACACGCGCCAGCCTGGTCGTTCCGCTGGCGGTGCAGCGCTGGCCCATGCCGTCCCAGTCGTCGATGCGCGTGACGCCTTCCCGGTCCGCCGGAATCATCGCGGCCACCATGCGGCCTTCGTCATCCAGGGCGCGGATTTTCAGCACGTCGGCGAACAAGGCGCCCGTGCTGTAGTGCTTCAGGCCATCCAGCCGATAGTGATCGCCGTCGCGGACCAGGCGCGTGGCCAGCTCGCCGCGCGTCTTGCCGCCGCGCTCGGCGGCCGCGGCGCCGAACAGCGTGCCGCGCGCGGCCTGAGGCAGGTAGCGCGCCTGCTGGGCGGGCGTGCCCATCAGCCGCAGCCGTTCCAGGAAAACGAAATGCGAGAGGAAGGCCTGCGCGACATTGCTGTCGCCGCGCGCCAATGCCAGGGCCACGTCGACCATCTGGACCACGCTGCCGCCCGCGCCGCCGTGCTCGCGCGGCACGCGCAGCGCGCCGATGCGCTCGGCGCGCAAGCGCTGGAACGGCGCATGCGGCAGCGCCCGCTGCGCATCGCGGTGCGCGGAAGCGCTCGCCAACGCCTCGGCCAGCGCCTGGGCAGCCAGCACCAGCGCATCCGCCTGCGGGGCATCGTCGGGATCGGAAGGCGCCGCGCTCAGACGGCGATGGACAGCTTGGGCGTGGGACATGGATCGGCCTGCGTAAGAATGCGGACGGGAAGGGGCCGCAACGCGGACGGCGTCGCGGCGTGATGACAGGCCACCGCCTGGCCCGGGCGCAGCGGCGACAGCGCCGGGTCCTCGCGGCGGCACAGTTCGGTGGCCTGCGGGCAACGCGACTGGAAGCGGCAGCCCCGGGGCAGTGCGTAGGGGCTGGGCAGCTCGACGGCGGGCGCGGCCTGTTGCGGCAGGCGCCGCGCGCCCGGATCCCGCCCCGGCACCGAGGCCAGCAGCAGGCGCGTGTAGGGATGCGCCGCGGCCTGCCAGAGCTGGCCCGCCGGCAGCACCTCGACGATGCGCCCCAGGTACATGACCGCGATGCGGTCAGCCAGGGCTTCGACCACCGAGATGTCATGGCTGATGAAGAGATAGGCCACGCCCAGCGTGTCCTGCAGCGTGCGCAGCAGGGCCAGCACCTGCGTCTGCAGGGTCACGTCCAGCGCCGATACCGGCTCGTCGCACACCACCAGCCGGGGCGAGGTCGCCAATGCCCGCGCGATGTTCAGGCGCTGGCGCTGCCCGCCCGACAACTGGTGGGGCAGGCGTTCGCGCAAGGACCAGGGCAGGCCGACCTGCTCGAACAGCGCCTGGGCGCGCGCCGCCCGTTGCGCGCGCGGCGTGCCGTGCAGGGCCAGCGGCGCCTGCACGATGCGCAGCGCCGCGTGGCGCGGATCCAGGGCCGCCAGCGGATCCTGGAAGATCATCTGCAGGTCGCGCCGCAAGGGCTTGAGCCTGCGCGGCGGCAGGGCCGCCAGGTCGGCGCCCTGGAACAGGATCCGGCCCGACGTGGGCGCCATCAGGCGCAGCACGGCCTTGCCCAGCGAGGTCTTGCCACAGCCAGACTCGCCGATGAGCGCCACGGTTTCCCCGGCCTGCACGCGCAGGTCGACGCCATCCACGGCGGTCAGGACGCCGCGCGGCGTCCGGTACCGGACCTGCAAGGCCTGGATGTCCAGCAAGGGCTCGATCATGGGGTTTCCTTCGGGCCGCGCACGCGCGGCGACGTTCTGGATAAGAGGCGTGACGCTCATGCGAAGGCCTGCCATTCGGCGCCGATGGCGGCCGCCCCGGGCCGCGACGCCAGCAGGGCGCGCGTGTAGGGGTGTTGCGGATCGGCATACAGCGCCGCGGCGGGACGGCTTTCCACGCAGACGCCGTCACGCATCACCGCCACGCGATCCGCCATTTCCGCCACCACGCCCAGGTCATGGGTGATCAGCAGCAGGCCCATGTCCAGCTCGCGCTGCAGGCTGCGCAGCAGCGTCAGGATCTGCGCCTGGATGGTCACGTCCAGCGCGGTGGTGGGCTCGTCGGCCACCAGCAGCGAAGGCCTGCCGGCCAGCGCCATGGCGATCACGATGCGCTGCCGCATGCCGCCGGACAGGCGCTGCGGATACTCCCGCATGCGCCGCGCCGCTTCGGGGATGCGCACGCGCTCCAGCAGCGCCAGGGCTTCGTCGCGCGCCTCGCGTGCCGAGCAGCGGCGGTGCAGGCGCACCGCCTCGGCCACCTGGTCACCCACGCGCATGATGGGATTGAGCGCCGACAAGGCATCCTGGAACACCATGCCGATGCCGCCGCCGCGCACCGACCGCAGCGCGCGTTCGTCCAGCGTCAGCAGGCCGCGCCCTTCGAAATCCAGCCGGCGGGCGCGGATGCGGGCCGAGGCCGGCAACAGGCGCAGCAGGGCAAGCCCCGTGGTCGACTTGCCGCAACCCGATTCGCCCACGAGGGCCAGGGTTTCGCCGCGATGGATCTCGAACGAGAGGCCATCGACGGCGACGGCGTCCGGCCGTCCCTGGCTGCCCTGGTAGGCGATGCGCAGGTCCTCGACCCGCAGCAGCGGCGTGGCCAAGGGGCTCATGACAGGCTCCCGCGTCGGGCGTTGACGAGGTCGTTCAGGCCGCTGCCCAGCAGGTTCAGCGCCAGCACGGTCAGGAAGATGGCCGCGCCGGGCAGCGCCGTCATGTACCACGCGGTGCGCAGCACTTCACGGCCCGAGCCGATCATGCTGCCCCAGGACATGGCGTTCGGGTCGCCCAGGCCCAGGAAGGCCAGCGCGGCCTCGGTCAGGATGGCCTGGCCCGTCAGCAGGGACAGCAGCGCCACCACGGGCGACAGGGCGTTGGGCACGACGTGGGTGGCGACGATGCGCAGATGGCCCATGCCCATGACGGTGGCGGCTTGCACGAAGTCCGCCTCGCGCAGCTTCAGCGTCTCGCCGCGCGCCAGGCGAGCGACGTTCGGCCAGCTGGTCGCGGCAATGCCCAGGGCGATGCTCTGCGCGGTGGGCGACAGGATGGCGACGATGACGATGGTGAAGATCAGCGCCGGCATGATCTGGAACAGTTCGGCCAGCCGCATGATGGCGTTGTCGATCCGGCCGCCGAAATAGCCCGCCAGGCAGCCCGCCGCCACGCCCAGCACCGAGGCCGCCAGCCCGGCCTGCAGGCCCACAGACAGGGACACGCGGGCGCCGTGGGCCAGGCCGCTCCAGATGTCGCGGCCCATCATGTCCGTACCCAGCCAATGGGCCGGGTCCGCGCCCGGCCACAGATAGGGCCGCGCCACCATGGCCATGGGATCGGGGCTGGACACGAATCCGGCCAGCAGGGCCACCAGGCCGATCAGCGCCAGGCTGCCCGCGCCCAGCCACAGGGCGGGGTGGGCAAGCCGGATGCGGCGCGCTTGCGCGTGGGCCAGGGTATTCATGCGCGGCCTCCCGTCATGTCGATGCGCGGATCCAGCACCGCATAGAGCAGGTCGGTGAAGAGATTCACCAGCACCACGAAGAGCGCGCTGGCCAGCAGGATGCCCAGCAGCAGGTTGATGTCGCGTGCCGAGACCGCCGACAGCGCCAGCTGGCCCAGCCCGGGCCAGGCGAACACCGTTTCCACCGTGACCGAGCCGCTCAGCAAGGCGCCGAACTGCAGGCCGGTCATCGTGACCATGGGCAGGAGGGCATTCGGCACGATGTGCCGCCACACCAGCCTGCGGCGGGAAGCCCCTTTGGCGCGCGCCGTGCGCACGTGGTCCAGCTGGCTGACGTCGCGCACCGATTCCCGCATGAGGCGGATGTAGACCGCCGTGTAATGCAAGGTCAGGCACAGCACCGGCAGCGCCAGGTGGCGCGCCAGGTCCCAGGCCCTGGCCCAGCCCTGGTGCGAGGCGCCCAGCTGCTGCATGCCGCCCGAGGGCAGCCAGCCCAGCGTCACGGAAAACAGCACGATGGCCATGAGCCCCAGCCAGAACAGCGGCACGGCGAAGCCCAGCGCCCCCAGGGCGGAGATCAGGCGGTCCAGCCAGCGCCAGCGCGTGACGCCCGCCACCGCGCCCAGCCAGGCACCCAGGAGCGCGGACAGCAGCAGGGCGGTGCTCATCAGCGCCAGGGTGGCCGGCACGCGCTCGGCAATCAGCGTGGCCACCGGCGCGTTGTGGCGAAAGGACCAGCCGAGGTCCAGCGTCAGCACCTTGCCCACGTAGCTCAGGAACTGGCTGGGCAAGGGCTGGTCGCTGCCGAACTGGGCCCGCAGCTGCGCCATGAACTCCGGCGTCGCGGCGCCCGCTTCGCCGGCGATCACGTCGGCCATGTCGCCCGGCACCGTCTTCATCAGGATGAAGTTCAGCACGATGACGAGGAAAGCCACCGGCAGCACCTGGGCCGTGCGCGCCAGCACGTAGCGCAAGGAGGAAAGGGAAACCCGCAAGCGTCTCTCCCCGTCATCCGATGCGCAGGCCGGCCTGCTTCAGCAGCGGCAGCACCGCCTCGCCGAAATACGCCAGGTCGGGCGCGAAGTCATAGAAAGTCAGTTGCACGCCATCGCAGCCCGCCGCCTTCAGGCGCAGGAAGGCGTCCACGACCTGCTCGGGGCTGCCCACCACCTGCACATTGCCGCCGACCGCGCGCTGGTCGCGCTGGTGGCCGCGATGCGCCTGGCTGTCGCGCGCCGTCGACGAGGCCTGGAAGGCGTCGACCGCCTGGCGGTCCTGCGCGGCCACGATGGCGTCGTGGTACTCACGCGCCTCCTTCTCGGTCGGCCGGCAGATCACCATGGGATTGATCAGCGTGCGCAATGCCCGGCCCTCGGCGGCGCCCGCCTGGCGCAGTGCAGCGATGTGCGCGGGCAAGGCCTGCAGCGCGGCCTCGATCTCGGCGCCGGCCGGGCTGGTCACGAACACCAGGTCGGAATGCCGGGCCGCATACCGCATGCCGGCGGGCGAGCCCGTTGCGTTCACCAGGATGGGCCGGCCATAGCGCGGCCGCGGCGACACATAGGCGTCGTGCGTCTGCCAATAGCGGCCCGCGCGGCTCAGGTTCTCGTCCTCGCCCCACAGCGCCGTCAGGAAATCGGTGAACTCCTCGGCCATCGCATAGCGCTCGTCGTGCGCGATCTGCTCGCGGCCGAACATCAGCGCCTGCGTGCGAAGGTTGCCGGTGACCATGTTCAGTCCCCAGCGACCGCCCGTGATGTGGTCCAGCGTGGCGCCGAACTTGGCCAGGTGCAGCGGGTGCCACGGGCCATAGAGGATCTGGATGGTGGAGATCAGCAGGATGCGCGAGGTCAGGGCGCCCAGGGCGGCCGTGGTCACGAAGGGGTCGAGCGATTCCTCGCGGTAGCGGATCTGGCCGCCGTGGCCGCCCTTGGGCAGCCATTGCGCCAGGCCGAACACCAGGTCGAAGCCCAGCGCCTCGGCCTGCAAGGTCAGGCGCGCGTTGTAGTCGAACTGCCAGTCCGTCCCGCGCGGCAGGGTGGACGGGCTCCAGCCGCCGCTTTGCACCGGCAGGAACAGCCCCAGCAACAGCGGCTGCTTCAGCACCTCGTGCAACGGGCTGCCCGGGATGTCGGCCGGCGAGGCGAACACGGGCGGGAGGGCAAGGCGCGGCGCGGCGGAGGGCATGGCGATTCGTGTCCGGTGCATGTCCTCGCCAGGCAGGCAAGGATCAGGAGGAAGGCACGAATGATGGCGCTGCGCGGCGCACCGGGAAAATCAAAATCAGCGATATGGTTATGGGTCGCGGGCGCTTCGTCCAACTGTCGCGCGCCAGGCCATGCCCCGCAAACCCTTGTCCCGCAAGGCTTGAGGCCAGGGGCGGCACCGCTGACCCGGCATTTATCGAAGCATCAATTGATAAGTTCTGGTGATGTGTTCGTATGCAAGACCTTATCAACCCCGCGGCATCGCGGCCTGCGGCGCGGGATGGTGCGCACGGCTGTCGCCGGGCGCTTCGGCGCGCTCGTGCAGGCCGTAATCGCGCATGACCGATGCCACCCGCAGGCGGTAGTTGGCGAAGACGCCGCCGCGGCCGTTCTCCTGCGCCTGCCGATGCGACTGGCGGTTGCGCCACGCCTGCACCGCGGCCTCGTCGCGGAAGAAGGACAGGGAAAGATACTTGCCCGGCTCCGAGACGCTCTGGAAGCGCTCCACGGAAATGAAGCCATCGATCCGCGCGAGGTCTTCGCGCAGGCCCGCGGCAATGGAGAAATAATCCTGGCTGCGGCCCTCGGCCGGCCACAGTTCGAAGATGATCGCGATCATGCCGTCACCGCCCGCTGGGGGTGGGACGGCGTACAGGGAAAGGACGGACGGCGCATGCGAAAACTCCAGGTGGGGGCGACATGCCCGCACTGTAGCCCGGCCACCGCGCATGACGCTTCGCCAGCCGCCGAACCGTCGCCGGCCGCGTCCCTCAGCCGACGGCCGCCACCGGGGCATAGCGGCCCGCGCGGCTCAGCAGGTCGAATGCCTGCCGCACCAGCGGATTGACCGTGTTCGGGCGGATCCACAGGTAATAGGTCACGTCCGGCAGCTTGGGCAGGCCGTCCCGTTCGCCCAGCACGCGCATGTCCGGCCCCAACAGCTCCATGCTGCGCGCTGTCACCCCCAGGTTGGCGCGGATGGCGGCCTTCACGCCGATCAGGTTGGAAGACAGGTAGGCCTGCTTCCACGGCACGCGGGCCCGGTCCAGCGCCTCGATGGCCAGCCGCCGGAAGATGCTGGGTTCGTCGATGAGGATGAGCGGCAGCGGCTGCTCGCGCGCATGCACGTATTGCGATGCGCACACCCACACCGTGGGCGAGCTGCGCAAGACCAGGCCTTGCAAGGAACGGTCATGGCGCGTGGACAGCGTCATGTCGATCTCGCCGCGATGCAGCGCTTCCATCAGGAAAGGGCTGCGGCCCACGTCGATCTCCAGGCGCAGGCGCGGCGCCGAGCGCGCGATCTGCTCCAGGATTGGCGGCAGCAGCGTGTCCGCGACATCGTGCGGCGAGCCGATGCGCAGCGACCCGTGCATATCGCTTTCCCCCAGCGCGCGGGCCGCGTCGTCGTTCAGGCTCAACATGTCGCGGGCGTAGCGCAGCAGCTTGGCCCCGTGCTCGGTCAGCCGCTTGTGCCGGCCCTGGCGGCTGAAAAGCGGCAGGCCCACCTGCGCCTCCAGCCGCTGCATCTGCTGCGACACCGCCGCCTGGCTGCGGCCCGTGTGCCGCCCCGCGCCCGCGAAGGTGCGCTGGTCGGCCACGGCAACGAAGGTGCGCAGCAGGTCGAGGTCGAAGGTCTGGATCACGGCGAGGAGGGCGGTGGCGCAAAGGCGCCCACGATAGCAGTGATCCCCGCCGGCGCGCCGCATAACGGTATGCTGGAAACCGCAGTCGGCCGTGGCGTGCACCGCGCAACGGGACTTACAGTCTGCAACCCGATGCGTCGCTTCAACTGCTATCGTTCCCGCATCCCATCGTCCATCGAGGTCACCCATGCGCGCTGATGACACCGATCCCTACCGCACCGTTGCCAGCTACGACAGCGTGATGCTGGCGCACATGGCCGCCGGCAGGCTGCAAGCCGAGGGGCTGGACGCGGACATTGCCGATGCGAACTACGTCTCGGCCAACTGGTTGATGGCGAACGCCCTGGGCGGCGTGAAGATACGCGTGCCCGCGCCCCAGGCAGCGGCCGCGCGCGAAATACTCGCCCGGCTCGATGCCGGCGATTACGCGCTGGAAAGCGCCGACGCCACGCAGGCATCCGAGCCCGCCGCAGGCATCGCATGCCCGGCGTGCCAGGGCGCCGCGGAGCCGTATCACGGCTGGCGCTGGCGGCTGTCGATGCTGCTGGTGCACGCGGCGCAACTGCCCGTGCCGCCTGGCGACCAGAACGTCTGGCGCTGCACGGCATGCGGCAATCGCTGGCGCGCGGACTGACACGCGCCCACGCCCGCCCGCCTGCCTAGAACAGGTCGGCCAGGCGGTAGAGCGCCGGAATCAACAGCGAACCTAGCACCACCTGCAGGCCCAGCGCCAGGCCGGCGTAGGCGCCGGCATCCGCGTTCACCTGCATGGCCCGCGCCGCGCCGATGCCGTGCGAGACCACGCCCAGCGCCATGCCGCGCTGCATCCAGCCCACCTCATCGCGCGGGATGCGCAGCAGGTCGAAGAGCGTCTTGCCCGTCAACGCGCCCACCAGCCCCGTCAGGATGGCGATGACCGCCGCCAGCGCGGGAATGCCGCCGATGGCTTCGGCAATGCCCATCGCCACGGGCGCCGTCACCGACTTGGGCGCGAGGCTGCGCAGCATCTCGGCAGGCAGGCCGAACAGCCAGCCCAGCAGCAGCGCACTGACGCTGGCCACCGCGCCGCCCAGCGCGGCGGCCAGCCCGATGCGACGCCATTGCGCGCGCAAGGCCGGCCAGCGCTGGTACAAGGGCCACCCCAAGGCCACCACGGCCGGTCCCAACAGGAAGTGGATGAACTGCGCCCCGGCGAAATAGGTCTGGTAAGGCACGCCAGTGAGGAACAGGCCCAGCGCGATCAGCACCACGCTCCACAAGACCGGATTGGCCAACGGGTTCTGGCCCAGGCGCGCATAGACCGTCCCGGTCAGCAGATACACCGCCAGCGTGGCCGTCAGGCCGAAGAGCGGCGTGGACGACAGGTAGATCCAGAGTTCGACGAAGTCGTTCATGCCTGTCCGTCCCCGTCACGGCTGCGCCAGCGCAGCGCCCACAAGGTGGCTGCCATGCCCGCCCACGTCGACAGCGCAATCACGGCCAGCAGACGGAAGCCGTGGTCGGCCAGCAGGCCCACATAGCCCATCACGCCCACGCCCACCGGCACGAACAGCAAGGCCAGGTGCGCCAGCAGGAACTGCGCGGCGGGCACGACCGCGGCGCGCACCCAGGCGCTGCGCAGCGCCGGCAGGAGCAGCATCATGCCCACCACGGGCCCGGGAAAGGGCAGGTGAAACAGGCGCGACAGGGCTTCGCCGACGGCCTGGCACAGAAGCAGCAGGGTAAAACCCAGCAGGGGAAGATTGGCCGCGCTCGGCACGGCAGGACGGGCAGGGGTCGTATCGGGGCGGAGGGGAACGGGCATGGCGCAAGGCGTGGAAAGCCGCCGGCGGCGGATGCGCCGCCAGCAAAGGCGCCACTGTACTCCGAGCGCCGTTCCCGCGCCGCCCGTGGCGTCCCGTCAGGGCAACAGCAGGATGGCGCCCGTGCTGCGGCGCGCCTGCGCATCCTCGTGCGCGCGCACGATATCGGCCAGCGGATAGCGCGCGCCGATCTCGGCGCGCACCGCGCCCGAAGCGATCGCCTCGAACAGCTCGGCCGCATTGGCGCGGAACACCGCCGGGTCGGCATTGTGCGGGAAGACCGAAGGCCGCGTCAGGAACAGGCAGCCCTTCTTGTTCAGCAGTTCGGGCGAGATCTCCGGCGCCGGGCCGGAGGCGGCGCCATACAGCACCACCAGGCCGAAAGGCGCGGCACAGTCCAGCGAGTGCAGGAAGGTGTCGCGTCCCACCGAGTCATAGACCACGCGCGCCTTGCGCCCGTCCAGGCGATCCAGCAGCGTCGCCACCCAGTCGGGCTGGCGGTAGTCGATGGCCACGTCGCAACCCGCCGCGCGCGCCTGCTCGCATTTCTCCGCTGAACCCGCGGTGCCCACCACGAAGGCACCCAGGGCCTTGGCCCAGCGGCAGAGGATCTGTCCCACGCCACCCGCTGCGGCATGCACCAGCACCACGTCGCCCGGCTGCACGCGATGCGTCTTGCGCAGCAGGTACTGCGCGGTCATGCCCTTGAACAGCACGGCGGCCGCCGTCTCGTCCGACACGCCATCGGGCAGGCGCACCAGCTTGCTGGCCGGCACATTGCGCGCGCTGGCATAGGCGCCCACGCCCGCGTTCATGTAGGCCACCCGGTCGCCCGGCCGGAACGCGTCCACGCCCGGGCCCACCGCCTCGACGACGCCCGCGGCCTCGTGGCCCAGGCCCGTGGGCAAGGGCAGGGGATACGCGCCCTGGCGCTGGTAGATGTCGATGAAGTTGAAGCCGATGGCCGTCTGGCGGATCTGCGCCTCGCCCTTGCCGGGCGCGGGCAGCGCGTGCGACGACAACTGCATGACGGACGCGTCGCCAAACTCGGCGATGCTGACGCTGGTGGCCTGGGTCATTTGCCTGCTCCTCCTTGTTCTGGGGTGTCGCCCGGTGGGCGCGTGGCCCACGCTAACACAGCAGGAACGGGACGGGCCGCTTGCCCCTGCCCGGGCCCGGGACAAGCCGCTCAGCCGTCCTTCATCAGGCGGTCGATGATGCCGCGGATCTGCAGCGCCGCGTCCTCGATGTGACGGGTCAGCAAGGCCTGCGCGGCATCGGCCTGCCGCGCGCGGCAGAGTTCGATCAAGGCCAGGTGTTCCTCGCGCGCCTGCTGCTTGATGGGTGCGTTGAACACCTGCAGGCGGAAATAGCGTTCCGATTTTTCATGCAGCGAACGCACGATGTTCATGGCCGTGGCGCGGCCCGCCGGGCGGTACAGGCGCTCATGGAAGTCGCGGTTCAACCGGCCCCAGTCGGCATCCTGCGCCTCGTCCATGGCGCCCAGCATCGCCTCGGCCTGGCGCAGGGCAGCCTCCGGGATCACGGGCGCGGCTTCGTGGATCAGCCAGGGTTCGATGCGCAGGCGCAGGTCGAAGAGCTCCTGCACTTCGCCGGGCGACAGGGTGGAGACATAGGCGCCCTTGTGCGGCACCAGGTCCGCCAGGCCTTCGGCGCTGAGCAGCCGGATCGCCTCGCGCACGGGGATACGGCTCACGCCCAGGTCATCGGCCAGGGCCTCCTGGCGCAAGGGCTGGCCGGGCGCCAGCTGGCCCGACAGGATGCGGGCGCGCAGGGCGTCCACGACCAGTTCCACGGTGGTCTTGCGCACCAGGCGGCCGGGGGCTTGCGCGGGGAGGGTGTCCAATTCCATGTCTCGTCGTCTTCTGGGCGGCAGACGCATCAGGGTTATCCCGAGTGTTGCCGCGACCATGCTTGCGTGTAAGGTTCGATTATATATTGGATCCAATGTTCAGCCGATCCGGACAGACCCGCAAGTCCGACGCGGACCGGAAAGGTGCCTGGATGCCGAAAACCCGCCGCCCATCGCGGCATTTTTCTTGATCCCTCAAATTGGATCCAATATATTGTTCACGAAAAATCCCATACAAACCAAGAAAGGAAGACAACATGACGATCCAGTGGAAAGGCGTATTCCCCGCCGTCACCACCAAGCTCAAGGCCGACGGCGCCCTGGACCTGGACGCGATCCGCCAGGGCCTGGAACGCCTGATCGAGAACGGCGTGGCCGGCGTGGTGATGATGGGCATGGTGGGCGAGAACGCCCAGCTTTCGCCCGAGGAAAAGCTGACCGTCCTGCGCACCGCGAAGGAAACCGTGCGCGGCCGCGTGCCCGTGATCTCCGGCCTGGCCGAGACCAGCACCGAGAAGGCCGTGGCCTATGCCCGTGAAGCCGAGAAGATCGGCGTGGACGGCCTGATGGTCTTTCCCGGCCTGACCTACAAATCGGACGACGCCGAGACCATCGCGTTCTACAAGACGGTGGCCGCTGCCAGCCGCCTGGAGATCCTGCTCTACAACAATCCGCGCGGCTACGGCGTGGACCTGCGCCCGGACGTGGTGGCCGACTTGCTGGCGGCCCCCACCATCGTCGCCATCAAGGAAGAGTCCTATGACACGACGCGCGTGACCGATCTGATCTCGCGCTTCGGCGACCGCCTGGCGGTGGTCTGCGGCGTGGATGACCTGATCGTGGAAAGCGCGGCGCTGGGCGCCCAGGCCTGGGTCTCGGGCATGGCCAACGCCTTGCCGCGCCAGTCCGTGCAACTGCTGGACCTCGCCATCGCCGGCGATTTCGCCCAGGCCCGCAAGCTGTACGCGGCCCTGACGCCGCTCTTCCACCTGGACACCGTGGTCAAGCTGGTGCAGCACATCAAGCTGGCCGAGCACCTGATCACCGGCAGCGCCGAAACCGTCAAGGCGCCGCGCCTGGCGCTCACCGGCGCCGAACGCGAGCGCACCATCCAGATCACCCGCCAGACCCTGGCGGACCTGAAGGCGCTGGGCTACGACTGAAGCCCAGGCACGACCCATCCATAACATCCAAGGGGAAATACCATGACCACGCTGTTCCGCGCCCCGCGCGCGCTTGCCACGCTGCTACTCGCCGGCCTGGGGGCATTGCCCGCCGCCGCCCAGGCCGACCCCTATCCGACCCGCTCCATCGAATTGATGGTGGCCTATCAACCTGGCGGGGGCAGCGACAACACCGCGCGCCTGATCGCGGATGTCGCGCGTCCGCTCATGCCGCAGCCCGTGGTGGTGCTGAACCGTCCGGGGGCCAGCGGTTCCATCGGCTGGGCCTATGTGGCCAATGGCCAGCCCGATGGCTATCGCACGGTGCTCATGACCACCGAGATGCTGGTGGTGCCCTTGATGGGCATCGGCAAGACCACGGTGGACGACTTCCTGCCCATCGCGCGCTTCACCGACGATCCGTCCTCCGTCACCGTGCGCGCCGATGCCCCCTGGAAGACGCTGGAGGAATTCCTGGCCGACGCGAGGAAGAAGCCCGGCAACGTGGCGATCTCGAACGCGGGCATCGGCACGGTGCCGCATCTGGCGGCCGCGGCGCTGGGCGAGGCCAGCGGCGTGCAGTTCACGCATGTGCCTTACCAGGGTTCATCGCCGGCCATCATGGGATTGCTGGCCGGCGACGTGCAGGCCACCACCGTGGCCTACGCCGAACTGCGCCAGCACGTGGAAACCGGCAAGCTGCGCACGCTGGCCGTCATGGCCGACCAGCGCGTGCAGGGCCTGGACAGCCCGACGCTGAAGGAAAAGGGCATGGACCTGCAGTTCAGCGTGTGGCGCGGCATCGGCCTGCCCAGGCAGGCGCCGACGGAGGCAGTGGCGAAGTGGCGTGAGGTGGCCCGCCAGATCTCGGAGTCGTCGACGTTCGACGCGGCGTTGCGCAAGCAGAACCTGACGCCTGCCTATGCCGACAGCGACGCCTTCGCCGCCGACATCGCCCGCCAGGCGGCAGCCTTCAAGACCCTGGTGCCCAAGCTCAACCTGAAGGACTGAGTCCGGCGCGCCCCGGGGCCGGGCTCAGTCCGGCCGGCCCTGGCTGGCACGCTTCCTGGCCACGGCGTAGCCCACGCCCAGCAACAGGAACCACAAGGGGGCGACGAAGAGCGCCTGGCGCGTGTCGGCCTCCAGCAGCAGCAACACCACGATGAAGGCGAAGAATGCCAGGCAGGCGCAGGCCATGAACCGTCCGCCGGGCATCTTGTAGCGCGAGGCCGCGTGCAGGGCGGGGCGCTGCCTGCGATAGACCAGGTAGGACAGCAGGATCAGCGACCACACGAACATGAAGAGCGTGGCCGACACGGTGGTGACCAGCGTGAAGGCTTCGACCAGGTCGGGAATCACATACATCAGCGCTGCGCCGCCGAGCAGGCAGATGCAGGAGAACATCAAGCCGCTGGCCGGCACGTGGCGGCGGGAGAGCACGGCGAACCGCCTGGGGGCGTCGCCTTTCTCGGCCAGGCCGTACAGCATGCGGCTGGTCGAGAACACGCCGCCGTTGGCCGATGACGCCGCCGAGGTCAGCACCACGAAATTGATGATGCCCGCGGCGGCCGGCAGGCCCGCCAGCACGAAGAGCTCGACGAACGGGCTCTTGCTGGGCACGACGTCGCGCCAGGGCGTGACCGCCATGATGGCCACCAGCGCCATCACATAGAAGATGACGATGCGCACGGGAATGGAGTTGATCGCGCGCGGCAGCGTGCGCTCGGGGTCACGCGCTTCCGCCGCGGTCGTGCCCACCAGCTCGATGCCCACGAAGGCGAAGACCGCTATCTGGAAACCGGCGAAGAAGCCCATCATGCCGTTGGGGAAGAACCCGCCGTCATTCCACAGATTGGACAGCCCCGCCACCCGGCCGCTGGGCGCCACGAATGCGGAATAGGCCATGAAGAGCCCCGTGCCCACCAGCGCCACGATGGCCACGATCTTGATCATGGCGAACCAGAACTCGATCTCGCCGAAGAGCTTCACGGTCAGCAGGTTCAGCGACAGCAGCAGGCCCACGCAGGCCAGCGCCGGCACCCACTGCGGCAGGTCGGGGAACCAGAATTGCATATAGGCGGCGATCGCGATGACGTCGGCGATTGCCGTGATGATCCAGCAGAACCAGTAGGTCCAGCCCATGAAGAAGCCCGCCCACGGGCCCAGCAGGTCGGACGAGAAATCGATGAACGACTTGTATTGCAGGTTGGAGAGCAGCAGCTCGCCCATCGCCCGCATGACGAAGAACAGCATCACGCCGATGATGAGATAGACCAGGATGACCGACGGGCCGGCCAGGCTGATGGTCTTGCCCGAGCCCATGAAGAGGCCGGTGCCGATGGCCCCGCCAATGGCGATGAGCTGGATGTGCCGATTCGAGAGATTGCGCTGCAGATGGGAGGAATCAGGGTCTCGGTGACCGGACTGCGGTGCCACGGGGTGTCTCCGGAAACAGCGGCAGCCTGGACGTCCAGTCAGGACCGCCGGCTGCGCGCGGATCATGCGAAAGGGCGACAACATACCACGCCGACCGGGCGCGTCCGTTCAGCTGAAAGTCAGGATCCATGCGGCCTGGCGGGCCACCGGGGCTCAATCGCCCAGCAGGTTCTCGCGCACGTGCACCAGGTGCCGGCGCGCGCAGTCGGTGGCGCGTGCCGCATCCCTGTCGGCCAGGGCCTCGACCAGTTCACGATGCTCGCGCTGATAGGCCAGCCTGCGCTCAGGCGTCAGGCTGCGGCGCTTCAAGGCGCCCCACGAGGCATGGGAACGCGCCGCGTTCATCAGGCGGAAGACGCTGTCGATGAAGGGATTGTGGGTGGCGGCCGCGATGGCCTCGTGCAGGCGCCCATCCCACACCTCGAAGGCCTCGAAGCTGGTCGCGGCCTCGGCCTCTTCGCAGCAATGCCGCATGTGCGCGAAATCGGCCGGCGTGGCGTGCTGCACCACCATGCCCACGATGGCGGGCTCCAGGGCCACGCGCGCGGCCATGAGCTGGGCAGGGCTGGTCGTGGCGGCCTCGTCGCGCAAGGCTTCGGCCGCATCCGCGGGCGCGGCCGGATCGCTGACATAGGTGCCGCTGCCCACGGTCTGCACGATGAGGCCGCGCGCCTTCAACTCGGCCAGCGCGCGCCGCACTGTGGAACGGCTCAGGCCGAATTGCTCGCCCAGCGCACGCTCGGTGGGCAGGCGATGGCCTGGCGCCCAGGCGCCGGAGCGCAATTGTTGATGCACGTGTTCGCGCAGCGTCGCGGCCTTGTCCATGGGATGCCTGGCTGTCCTGGTATCGGAAATCATCGTGAAGGGTGAGCGGGATGATACCAAAAAATGCCAATCTGGCCAGCGGGGAAAACTCAGCGCCATTGCCCCTTACCCCAACAATGCCGCGGCTTCCCGTCTGGTTTGAATGAAACCATTCCAGTGCCAATCCATTGATTAGGTATTTTTTGGTATTGACGATAAAGAACATTGGTCCTAGCCTAGTTTCCACGCAAGGTGAGGGCCGGCACTCGGCGGGCCCGCCTGGACGACGAGGAGCAAGCATGAGAATCGCGGTATTTCGCGCCGGCGGCGCGCGCAAGGTCGGCCTGGTGTCGAACGACGGCAAGACCGTCAGCGCCCTGGACTTTCCCCCCGAGCAGGCGGCCGGCGGCGCATTGGCCGTCATCGACGCGCTGGCGGCCGGCAAGCCCTTGCCCGCCACGCTGGGCGAGGCCTACGCCTGGGACCAGGTCCAGCACGAAGCGCCACTGCCCGCGCAGCGCCGCAACCTGTTCTGCGTGGGCCGCAACTACCGTGACCACGCCAAGGAACTGTCCGACTCGGTGTTCAAGGGCAATGACGCCAATCCCGAGTCCTGGCCCATCGTCTTCACCAAGGTGCCGCAGACCGTCGTGGGACCTCGCGATGACATCCACCTGCCCGCGGGCATCTCCGACAAGATCGACTACGAGGCCGAACTGGCCGTGGTGATCGGCAAGCCCGGCCGCAACATCTCGCGCGGCGAGGCGCTGTCGCACGTGTTTGGCTACACCATCGTCAACGACGTCACGGCGCGCGACGTGCAGATGCGGCACCAGCAATGGGACCTGGGCAAGTCCTTCGACACCTTCTGCCCCATGGGGCCCTGGCTGGTCACCGCCGATGAACTCGATGGCACCGATACCCGGGTGCGTTGCTGGGTCAACGGCAGCGCGCGCCAGGACGGCCGCACGACCGACCTCATCTTCGACATCCCCACGCTCATCGAAACCTGCTCGCGCGGCATCACGCTGTTGCCGGGCGACGTGATCGCCACCGGTACGCCGGCGGGCGTCGGCATGGGCCTGACGCCGCCCTCCTACCTGAAGCCTGGCGACGTCGTGCGCATCGAGATCGACGGCATCGGCCAGATCGAGAACCGCTGCGTGTAGACCACGCCTGCCACCCACAGCGCCACGGCCACCGCAACGTACGGGGCCGGGCCGACACTGGAGAGAGACATGAAGACAGACGCGTTTTTCCCGGCGCGGGCCGCAGCCCGCCTGCTCGCCGCAGCCACGCTGGCCGCCTGCGCCTGGCCCGCCCTGGGGCAGGGCGCTTATCCGGATCGCCCCATCACGATGATCGTGCCGTTCCCGCCCGGCGGGGTGGCCGACACCGTGGCCCGGCCGCTGGCCCAGGCGCTGGGCAAGGAACTCGGCCAGCCGGTGGTCATCGAGAACAAGGGCGGGGCAGGGGGCGGCATCGGCATCGCCCAGGCCGCGCGCGCGCAGCCCGACGGCTACACCCTGTTGCTCAGCCTGTCCTCCATTTCGATCCTACCCGCCGCCGATCGCGTGCTGGCGCGCAAGCCTGCCTATCAACTGGACCAGTTCGTGGCGGTGGCGCGCATCACCGCCGACCCCACCGTGCTGGTGGTGCGGGCCGACGCGCCCTGGGCCACCGTGCAGGAGTTCGTGGCGGCGGCGAAGGCCAGGCCCGGCGCCATCAACTACGGCAGTTCGGGCATCTACGGCACCATGCACGTGCCCATGGCCATGCTGCAGGACGCCGCCGGCATCCAGATGACGCATGTGCCGTTCACCGGCGCGGGGCCGGCCGTGCAAGCCTTGCTGGGCGGCCAGGTGCAGGCGGTGGCCACTGGCCCCTCCAGCGTGCGGCAACTGGTGGAGGCGGGCAGGGTGAAGGCGCTGGCGCACTGGGGCAGCGCGCCGCTGGAGAGCCTGCCCGCCGTGCCGACGCTGCGATCGCAAGGCCTGGACGCGAACTTCGTGCAATGGTCCGGCGTCTTTGCCCTGGCCGGCACGCCCGCGCCGGTGGTGCAGCGGCTGCGTGACGCCCTGCGCACGGTGGCCGGGGACGAGGCCTTCCGCAAGCAGATCGCCGGCGCGGGCAGCCCGGTGCTGTACCAGGACGCGCCCGAATTCGACGCGTATTGGAAGGAAGACTCTGCAGCCCTGTCCCAGGCCGTGGCGCGCATCGGCAAGCTGGAGTGAAGGCGGGCGAGGCGGGCGGAAACGACAAAGTCGTCAGCATCTCGTTAGCCCGCCGGGAGTAGTATTAGCGCTTTTCCGCTACGCCGACGCCTTGCGGCGCCCAGTCGTGACCCCACCCGCCCAGCCTCCCGCCGCGCCCAGTCTTTCCCACCACACCGGTTTCATTGCCTTTCTTGGCGCGCGCGTGCTGGCGCTTTTCGCGCAGCAGGTCCAGGCGGTCGTCGTGGCCTGGCAGGTCTATGACCTGACCCGTGAACCGCTCTCGCTGGCCTATGTGGGCCTGGCCCAGTTCCTGCCCATGCTGTGCCTGCTGCTGCCGGCAGGCGACCTGATCGACCGCTACAACCGCCGCCACATCCTCATGGTCAGCTGGACCGTGTCGGGCGTGTGCAGCGCCATGCTGTGGTGGCTGTCCGGCCACGGCCACGCGGGGGTCTCGGGCATCTATGCCGTGCTGGTGCTGTTCGGCTGCGCGCGGGCCTTCGGCGGTCCGGCCATGCAGAGCCTGCTGCCGCAGATCGTCCCGCGCGAGCAACTGGCCCAGGCCATCGCCACCAACATGATGATCATGCGCGTGGCCAGCATCGCCAGTCCCGTGATGGGCGGCGTGCTGTATGCCGCGGGCGGCGGCGAACTGACCTACGCCGTCTGCCTGGGCGCGTTCGTCGTGGGGGCGCTGCTGCTCATGCTCGTCACCACGACATACGCCTCGGCCCCTGCCGCGGCGGTGGGCACGATGTGGCAACGCTTCGGCGCGGGCATCGTCTTCATCCGCACGCGTCCCATCATCCTGGGCACCATCTCGCTCGATCTCTTCGCGGTGCTGCTGGGCGGCGTGGTCGCCCTGCTGCCCATCTACGCGGCCGAGGTCCTGCACGTCGGGCCCGAAGGGCTGGGCGCGCTGCGCAGCGCCATGGCCATGGGGGAAGTCGTGGCGGGCGTGATCCTCAGCGTGCGGCCGCTGCAGCGCAAGGTGGGCGCCCGCATGTTCCTGGCCGTCGCCATCTTCGGCCTGGCGAACCTGGTGTTCTCGCTCTCGACCTGGTTCTGGCTGTCCTTCGCGGCGCTGGCCGTGGCGGGCGCGGCGGACATGGTCAGCGTCTACATCCGTGGCGCATTGGTGCAGTTCTCCACGCCCGACGAGATGCGCGGGCGGGTGAACGCCGTGAACATGCTCTTCATCGGCTCGTCCAACGAGCTGGGGGAGTTCCGCGCGGGCACCAGTGCCGCCGCCGTTGGCGCGGTGCCGGCAGCCGTGCTGGGCAGCCTCTGCACGCTGGGCGTGGTGGCCGCCTGGACGCGGATCTTCAAGCCGCTGCGCACCGTGGACCGCTACGAGGAAGCCAGCCCCAAGGGTTAAACGCCGCGCCAAGGCGGTTTTTCGGTACCATCAGCAAGCAGGCTGTTCCGCCTGCTTGCCCCCTGCGACGGTACCCGCCATGACTTCTCCCATCAGCGTCGACCAGGCCATCGAACTGGCCGGCGTCGGCCGCTTCCAGAAGCGCCTGCTCGGCATCTTCGGCCTGGTCTGGACGGCGGACGCCATGCAGGTCCTGGCCATCGGCTTCACCGTCGCCTCCATCGCCGCCACCTTCGGCGTCGGCATCCCCGAAGCCTTGCGCACCGGCACGGCATTTTTCCTGGGCATGCTGGTGGGCGCCTTCGTGCTGGGCCGGCTGGCCGACCGCATCGGCCGGCGCCCCGTGCTGCTGGGCGCCATCGTCATCGACGCCGTCTTCGGCATCGCCTCGGCCTTCGCGCCCGATCTCACCTGGCTGATCGTCCTGCGTTTCCTGACCGGGGTCGGGGTGGGCGGCACCTTGCCGGTCGACTACGCCATGATGGCCGAGTTCCTGCCCGCGCAACGGCGCGGCCGCTGGCTGGTGGGGCTGGAATCGTTCTGGGCCGTGGGCACGGTCGCCCTGGCGCTGCTGGCGCTGGCCGTGTCCGGCGATCCGGAATCGTGGCGCACCATTTTCCTCGTCACCAGCCTGCCGGCGCTGGCGGGCATCGTGCTGCGTCTTTCCGTGCCTGAATCACCGTTCTACCTGAACAAGCAAGGCCGCACGGCCGACGCCCACGCCGTGCTGCGGCGGGTGGCGCGCAGCAACGGCCAGCCCGACGACCTGCCGCCACTCAAGCCCGACACAGCCGAAAGGCAATCCGCCGCCGCGCTGTTCTCGCCCAGCCTGCGGCGCCGCTCCATCCTGATCCTGCTGGCCTGGCTGCTGATCTCGATGTCGTACTACGGCGTCTTCGTCTACCTGCCGGTGCAGCTGGCCAGGCAGGGTTTCGGTTTCCTGCGCGGCCAGGAATTCCTGGTGGTCATCGCGCTGGCGCAACTGCCGGGCTACGCCTTGGCCGCCTATGGCATCGAACGCTGGGGCAGGCGGCCCACTCTGACCGGCTTCCTGTTGTTCAGCGCGGCAGGCTGCCTGCTGTATGGCCTGGGACAGACCACCACCGTGGTGGTGGCCGCCACGCTGCTGATGAGTTTCTCGCTGCTGGGCTGCTGGGCCAGCATCTATGCCTATACGCCCGAGATCTATCCCACCACGCTGCGCGCCACCGGCATGGGCAGCGCGGGCGCGGTGGCGCGTTTCGGCGGCCTGCTCGCGCCCTCGGTGCTGGCGCCGGTCATGGCAGCCAGCTTCGGGCTGTCGCTGGTGGCGTTCTCAGTCCTGCTGGTGCTGGCCGCGGGCTTCATCGCGCTGATCGACGTCGAGACGCGCAACAGCGCGCTGCGCTGAAAAAACGCCGACGTCACTCCCCGTCGGCCTGTCCCGCGTCGTCCTGCGCCGGCCAGGCAGGCGCCAAGGGCGCCGCCAGCGCGCGCTGGCCCGTCATGGCCGCGCAGACATCCTCGATATGCGCCGCCTGTCGCGCCACCGGCTCGGGCACCGGCAGGCGCCCCGCCAGCACTGCCTCGATATACGCCGCCTGGCTGGCGGGCGACAGATCGGTCGGCCAATTCGCCACGGCCTGCATGCGGGTGTCCCGCGCCTCCTGCAGGCGATACGCGGTGCCGGCCACATAGGCATCGATCTGCTGCAGCTTGCGGCCATCGGCCACCGGCTCGCCTTCGATACCGCGCAGCAGCATGGCGTCGGCGCCCGTCAGGCGATAGCTTGCGTCCATCATGCCCGCGTAGGGGGCGTGCGTATAGCTGCCCACCACCAGGGCCCGGCCGGCGCACGGGTTCAGGATCTTCACCAGGCTGTGCGCCGGATTGCGCACGCCAACGATCTTGCGCACGCCCAGCAGCCAGGCAAGCTGCGGCGCGAACACGTGCAGGGGCAGCACGTTGATGGCGTCGTCGCGCACCGCGCCGACGCTGTCCAGCGCGGCGTGTCCCAGCGCCGCCAGCACCTGGGCAGTGGTGATCCGGGCAGGGTCAGGTTCGCCCGCGTGCGTGACGACGCGCAGGCCGCGCGCCACCAGCATCAGGCCGAGCAGGGGCGTCAGCACCGGCAGCCTGCGCGAGCCGTTGTAGCTGGGCAGCACCACGGTGGCGCGGCCATCGGAGGCGGGCGGCACCGGCGTGATCCGGGCTGCCGTGGCCGCCAGGAAGCCCGCCATCTCGGCCGGCGTCTCGCTCTTGAAGCGCATCGACAGGCAGAAACCGCCGATCTCCAGGTCGGAGGCCTCGCGATCCAGCACCTGCCCGAACAGGTCCTCGGCCTCGATCTCGTCCAGGCTCTTCGCGCCGCGCGCGCCCCGGCCGATCTCTTTCAGGTAATGGCTGATGCCCACTGCGAATTCTCCTCATCCTGCCCGCCGCGGGCCTGCGCGGCGGACAGTCCCCGCAAGCTAGGCCGCCTGTCTGGCGGGCGTACCCTGGCGAGTGTAGAGGAAGTCGATCACCGCCTTGCGCGCCTGCATATAACGCGAATCGTCGGCCAGCGTCTTGCGGTCGCGCGGGCGCGGCAGGTCCACGGCCAGCACTTCGCCGATGGTCGCGGCCGGGCCGTTGGTCATCATGACGATCTTGTCCGACAGCAGCACGGCCTCGTCCACGTCGTGGGTCACCATGACCACGGTGGCGCCGGTCTGCGCCACCAGGGCCAGCAGCTCGTCCTGCAGCGTGGCGCGCGTCAGCGCGTCCAGCGCGCCGAAAGGCTCGTCCATCAGCAGCACCTTGGGTTCGATGGCCAGCGCCCGGGCAATGCCCACGCGCTGCTTCATGCCGCCGGAGATCTCGCCCGGGCGTTTCTGCGCCGCATGGCTCAAGCCCACTTTTTCCAGCGCCGCCGCGGTGCGGGCCTTCAATTGCGCGCGATCCTCCTGCGCGCCGAACACGCGCTCGACCGCCAGCATGATGTTGCCCTCGCAGGTCAGCCAGGGCAGCAGGGAATGGTTCTGGAACACCATGGCGCGGTCGGGGCCGGGTCCGCCGATCTCGCGCCCCGCGGCGATCAGCGTGCCCGCCGAGGGCAGCGTCAGGCCGGCCAGCAGGTTCAGCAAGGTCGACTTGCCGCAGCCCGAGTGGCCGATCAGCGCGACGAACTCGCCGCGCGCCACGTCCAGGTCGATGTCGCGCAAGGCCACGTAGTCACCCTTGGCCGTGGGAAAACGTTGCGCGACGCCGCGGATCTCGATGTAGCGATGGTCGTTGATCATGAGAGGTCTCCCTGCGCTCAGGACGCGGTGTCTTCGAAGGTGAGGCGCGCGGCCAGCTTCACGAGCAGCAGCTCCAGCAGCAGGCCCACGATGCCGATGACGAAGATGGCGATGATGATGTGGGCCACGTTCAGGTTGTTCCACTCGTCCCATACCCAGAAGCCGATGCCCACGCCGCCCGTCAGCATCTCGGCGGCCACGATCACCAGCCAGGCCGTGCCCACGGCCAGCCGCACGCCGGTCAGCACATAGGGCAGCACGGCGGGCAGCAGGATGCGCGTGACGATCTTCCATTCGGACAGGTCCAGCACCCGCGCCACGTTCATGTAGTCCCGCGGCACGCGCTGCACGCCCACGGCGGTGTTGATGATCATGGGCCAGATCGAGCAGATGAAGATGGTCCAGATGGCCGCCGGATCCGCCGACTTGAACACCAGCAGGCCGATGGGCAGCCAGGCCAGCGGCGACACGGGGCGCAGCAGGCTGATCAGCGGACCGACCATCCGGTTCAGGAAACGGAAGCGGCCGATCATGAAGCCCAGCGGAATGCCCACCAGCGCCGCCAGGCCAAAGCCCAGCGCCACGCGCTGCAGGGAAGCCAGCACGTTCCAGCCGATGCCCTGGTCGTTCGGCCCGGCTTGGTAGAACGGCTCGGCGAAGAGCGCCACGGCCGCCTGCCAGGTCTGGCCCGGCGTGGGAATGCCGCCGCCGGTCTGGGCCAACGCCTGCCACAACAGGCCCAGCAGCAGGAAGCCGAAGGCGGGCGGCGCCACGGCGTGCAGCAGGCGGCTCGTCCATTCCTTCGAACGGGCGGGCAGGGCGGGCGCCGCGGCAGAGGCGGAGGGGGGGGACGAGGTAAGGGCTCGGGCCATGTCGGACTCCTGAAGCAAGAACGGATGGGTAAGGCGCGGCCTCAGCCGTGGACGGAGAAGCTGTCTGCATAGGCGGCCGGGTTCTTGCCGTCCCACACCTTGCCGTCCATGAGCTTGCTGCTGCGCAGATCGCTGGCGGGCAGGGGCGCGCCGGCCGCCGCCGCGGCGTCGCGGTAGATCGCCGTCCGATTCACCTGCCTGGCCAGCGCCTCGTAATCGGGATGCGCGTTGAGCAGGTTCCAGCGCTTGTGCTGGGTCAGGAACCACATGGCGTCCGACAGATAGGGATACGAGGCCTGGCCCTCGTCATAGAACTTCATGTGGTTGGGGTCTTCCCAGCGCTTGCCCAGGCCGTTCTGGTAACGCCCCTGGATACGGTCGATGATGGCGGACTTGTCGGTGTTCACATAGGCGCGCGCGGCGATCGCCTCGGCCATCTTCTCCTTGTTGGCGGCGCTGGCATCGATCCAGCGGCCGGCCTCCAGGATGGCGGCCGTGACCGCGCGGCAGGTGTTGGGATACTTGTCGGCGAAGGCCGCCGTGGTGCCCAGCACCTTCTCGGGGTGATCCAGCCAGATCTCCTGCGAACTGACGACGTGGGCCGAGACGCCATCCAGGATGCCGCGATGGTGCCAGGGCTCGCCCACGCAGAAGCCATCCATGTTGCCCACGCGCGCATTGGCCACCATCTGGGGCGGTGGCACGGTGATGACCTTCACGTCCTTCATCGGATTCACGCCGCCGCTGGCCAGCCAGTAATACAGCCACATCGCGTGCGTGCCGGTGGGGAAGGTCTGCGCGAAGGTGTATTCGCGCGGCTCGCGCTTCATCAGCGCCACCAGGGATGGCAGGTCCACCGCGCCCGCATCGGCCATTTTCCTCGACAGCGAGATGGCCTGCCCATTGCGGTTCAAGGTCATGAGCAGCGCCACGTCGCTTTTCGGGCCGCCGATGCCCGCCTGCAAACCCATCAGCATGCCGTACAGGACATGGCTGAAATCGTTCTCGCCATTGAGCAGCTTGTCACGCACCGATGCCCAATTGGCTTCCTTGCTGGGGGTGATCTTCACGCCGTACTTCTTGTCCAGGCCGAGCACGGACGCCATCACCACACTGGCACAGTCGGTCAGCGGAATGAAGCCGATCCTGACCTCTTCCTTCTCCGGCTTGTCCGAGCCCGCGGCATACGCCCCGCGATGTCCCAACGCCGGCAGCAGGGCAGCGGCGCCCACGGCGGCCGACTGCAGCAGGAAGCGGCGGCGCTCGGGGCGCTGCGCGGCGGCCTCGGACGTGACGATGCCAGTGGACGACGGCAGTTCGGGGATGACAGGCTGGCTCATGGAAAGGCTCCGGTAACACCAAGGCGAAAAAAAACGGCGCCCCATCGCGCGCCGTGGCTGGACCTGCCAGCGGGGACGCGCGAGGGACGCCGTTGTCCGTTGCGCGGAACCCGCCAGTGGCTGGCACGGGCGGTTCCTGCGCGGTGCCACGCACACCATCATTGGCGGCTTGGCATGCCTACCCAAGCAAGAGCCGTGCCACACCGATACGGAAGGCCGTGCAGACGGGGCAAAGGACCGGCACGGCGGCCATCCCGTGCACACAGCCGGCAGCCCAGGCCTGAAAATGGTGCAGTGCCGCACCAAGAGGCAGCACCGGCACGCCTCCCGCCGTTTATGCTGTGGGCCTTCTTCCTTTGCGCCTGTCCATGCCTTCCCACGCCAAGCCCGCCGTGACGCCCGCCATGACCTATTCGGCCGCCGGCGTGGGCTGGGCGGTGCTGGCCGTGGGCATCTTCACGCTGATCTTCACGTCGGGGAAGCTCGCGGGCGGGCAGGTGCCGGCCTTGCAGATCATGGCCATGCGCTACCTGGGCGCGTTCCTGACGCTGGCCGTCTGGTGGCTGGCGCGCGGCGGGCAGGTGGCGTCGCTGCGCACCCAGCGGCCGGGCCGGCATGTGCTGCGCGCCTTCACTGGCGCGGCCGGCACGACCGCGGCCATGTATGCGGCCACCCATCTGCCGCTTGCCTCGGCCAGCGCGCTGGGCCTGCTGGACGGCCTGTTCACCCTGGCGCTGGCCGTGCTGCTGCTGCACGAACGGCCGCCGCTGCGCCTGTGGCTGGCGTCATTGCTATGCCTGGCCGGCGCCCTGGGGGTGGTCGTGGCCCAGGCAGGCCTGCCCAGCGCGCAGGGCGGATCGCTCGTGCCGGTGCTGGTCGCGGTCATGGGCGCGCTCTTCATCGCCTGCGAAAGCCTGCTGCTGAAGACACTCTCGCGTTCCGAGTCGAGCTTCACGGTGCTCTGGTACGTGAACCTCATCGCGGCGGTCCTGCTGTTGTCCGTGGCCGCCCTGGACTGGACACCCATGAGCGCCGGCATGACCGCGGCCTTCCTGGCGCTGGGGCCCTTGTCGCTGGTGGCCATGCTTTGCAATCTGCGCGCCTTCCGCTTGTGCGATGCCGCCGTCATCGGTCCCTTGCGCTACACCTGGATCGTCTTTGGCCTGGTATTCGGCTGGCTGCTGTTTGGCGAACGCCCGTCAGCCGGCGCCCTGGCCGGTGCGGCGGTGGTCATCGCCGGCGGTGTCTGGATCGCGCGCCTGCGCCGGCCACGCTAGGGTCCCGCGGGCGCCTGTCCACCCAGATAGCTGGACAAGGCCAGCACCGATTCCGCCACGTCCACCAGCCGCCGGTTCTGCTCCATGGCGGTCTGGCGCAGCATCCGGTAGGCGGCCTCCTCGCTCAGTTGCCGGTGCGCCATCAACAAGCCCTTGGCGCGCTCGATCACCTTGCGCTCGTTCAGGGCCGCGCGCACCGTGGCCAGCTCGTCGCTGGTGGCCTGCAGGCGGCGGGCCTGCTCGCGCAGCATGGCCAGGATCTCGCGTTCCATGCGCGGACCGTAAGCCGGCGCGCCCGCGCGGCCCGCACCATCCGAGGCCGCCTGCTCCTCCCGCTCGAAGAATGCCGCCAGCGGCGCGGCGGCTTCGCCGGGCGGGGAGGGCGCATCCGCCTGGCTGACCAGTTTCTGCAGCACCGCCTGGTGCGCATGCAGGTCACGCCTCGCGGCGGCCACGCTTTGCTCGCAGCGCTCGCGCAACTGCTCGCCCAGTGCGTTCTCCACCTGTTTCATGGCGTCGATGCGGGCCGTGCAATGCTCGAACCACGTCATGCTGAGCGCCGGGTCCAGCCGGCCGTCGGCCGGCGCCGTACAGACGATGCGGCGCAGGCGTTCCAGTTCGGCCAGCCTCAAGCCGTCCTGGGCAGCCTGCCAGCTGGCCAGGCCCCGCGCATCGGCAAAGCCGCCGAAGGTCTGCAGGCATTCCTCCTGCGCGTCGATGAGCGTCAGCAGTTGCTGTTGGCGGCGGGCGTCGCAACGCCCCGAGGCATAGGCGGCCGCGCCGGCGGCACGTTCCTGTCCGGCATATTCCTTGCCCTGCACGAAATTGAAGTACGCCAGCAACAACCGCGACACCTCGGGATCGGCGGCATTGTCGGTGGCATCGAACACCACCGACAGCAGGCTCGCGATCAGCTTGCAGTACGCCGCCGTCACCGCATCCACGTCCAGCGCAAGCTGGTCCAGGCGCTGGCGCAGCCCCGCCAGCGCGTCCAGGCCGTGCAGGGCATAGGCGATGCGGCTGAAGAGCCGGGCGCGGCTGCCCGGATACCCGGTGGCGCCGGGCAACGGGTCGAAATGTTCGCGCGCGGCGGCGATGGCGCGGTCGGTGTCCTGGCGCGCCGCCAGGCACTGCGGGCCGAAGCCGGCCCCACCTGATCCCACGAACAGATTGGACAGGCCGCGCTCGCGCTGCAATTGATGCACCAGCTCGCCCAGCGCCTGCGCCAGCGCGATGGTGCCGGCCAGTTGTTCCAGCTCGTCGATCTCGCACTGCCTGGCCGCGACGAGAAAACCCAACCCCGACATCATGATGATTCCCCTTGCTGCCGCGGCATTTTTTATGGCGGCTGACTTTTCGCCATCATAGCGGCGGGGCGGAAAACTGGGGGAATCAGGCCCCGAACAACAGGAAGCCATACAGCGCGAACAGCCCCAGGTGCATCACGCCCTGCAGTACCGAGGTGCGCTGGCCCTTGAAGGACAGCGTCGCCAGCCAGACGGTGGCCACCAGCAGCACCGTCTCGACGCCGGAAATGCCCATCGTCACCGTCTTGCCCGTGACGAGGCCGATCACCAGCACCGCCGGCACCGTCAGGCCCACTGTCGACACGAAGGCGCCCAGGCACAGGTTCACGGCCCGCTGCATCTCGTTGTTGAGCGCCGCCTTCACCGCGGTGATGGATTCGGGCGTGAAGACGATGATGGCGATCAGCACGCCCGACAAGGCCACCGGCGCCCCCACGGTGACCACGCCATGGTCGATCACGATGGCCAGGTGATGCGCCAGCAGCACGATGGGCACGATCATGCCGATCAGCAGCAGCGTGCCACGCAGGATGCCGCTGCGTCCCGCCGCGCCTGTCGCGCTGCGGGCTGCGTCCGGGCGACGCGCCACCCGCACTTCCATCTGCCCCAGGGGCGGCTGGATGAAGAGCCTGCGCTCGCCGCGCATCTGCAGCCACAGGAAGACGGCATACAGCCCGCCCGTCAGCGCCGCCACGGCCCAGCCTTGCAGCCGATCGAATTCGCCCGCGCCCGCCAGGAAATTGGGCAGCACCAGCGACACCGCCGTCAGCAGCATGATCATCGACAGATACACGCCGGCGCCCTGCGCGTTGAACTCCTGCTCGCCATGGCGCAGGCCGCCCGCCACCAGGCAGATGCCCATGACCAGGTTCACGATGATCATCATCACGGCGAAGATCGAATCCCTGCCGATGGTCGGGAATTCGCCCGGCCCCAGCAGCACCGAGGCGATCAGGACCACCTCGATCAGCACGATGGACAGGGTCAGGATCAGCGTGCCATACGGCTCGCCAAGCTGGTGGGCCAGGCCGTCGGCCTCGTGCACCACGCCGAAGGACGCCGCGAGGATGGTGAGAAACAGCGCCAGAAAGGCGGCCAGGGCCACCCACGGCGTCAAGGGCGCGGCCAGCCAGGCGGGGCCGAATACGGTGAAGGCGGCCACCATCGCCCAGGCCAATGCCAGGCGCAGCCAGGTGGCGCGGGCGTTGCGGGGATCGGGGGTGGAAGGAAGCGCGGGGGAGGGAGGAAGCGGGGCCATGAACGTCATCCTGCAAGGACGGGGCCGTCCCCGGGTGCACGCGCGTTCAAGGCCGTCCTTGAAGGGCAAGGCGTATAGGTTGCCTGGCGGGACGATTCTACCTCGGCGGGGCGTGCCCCACCGCCGACAAGGGTTATGATGAGGACTGGATAAACATCCAGTCTTGTTTTCTGCAATGCGTCCGCCAGGCATGTTCCCCGCCCACCGCTATTACTACCTGCACAACTTCCAGCGCGCGCTGGACTGGCTGGGCACGCGTTACGCGGATGTGCTGGGCCCGGCGGAAACCGCATTCCTGCAGGCGTTTCCAGCCTTGCCCCAGGCTTCCCGGGCCTTGCTGGTGCGCCTGCTCATGCGCCGGCCCACGGTGCACCGCGCGGACCGCCTGCACTACGAGGAAATCGGCCCGGTGGTGCCGGCGGCCGCGCCCCTGCTGGCGCTGGGTTGGCTGCGTGCCGACCCGGTGCTGGACTGGCCGGCGTGGGCAAGCCTGCACACCAAGGACGCGCTCGCCCGGCGCTATCCCCAATCGGGCCTGCGCGCCACCTTGCGCAAGGCGGCGCTGCTGGCCGGGCTGGAAACGTTCCTCGGCACGCCGCCTGCCCAGCCTTGCAGCGCCTGGGGCGCGGCGCCCGGCGAGGCGATCTGGTCCGTCGAGATCGCCCCCCTGGTCCAGCGCCTGCGGCTGATGTTCTTCGGCAATCTCCACCAGGAATGGTCCGAGTTCGTGCTGGCCGACCTGGGCGTCTTCCAATACGAAGCCGTGCGGATCGATGCCAGCACCCGCGCCTTCCAGCAGGCTGCCCACGTCGATGTCTATCTGGCGCTGCAAGCCTTGCGTGACGGTCTCGATGCCCCCAAGCCCGTGCCCGCGCCGGCGCTGCGCGAACAGGTGCTTGCCTGCGCCACGGCCGTGCCCTGGCTTGCCCGCAGGCAAGCCAAGGTGCTGTTCCGGCTGGGCCAGCATTGCGAGCGCGGCGCCGACTGGACCGAAGCCGAGCAGGCCTATCGCGCCAGCACGTATCCCGGCGCCCGCCAACGCCTGATCCGCGTGCTGGAGCGCCAGCAACGCCATGCCGAGGCGCACGCGCTGGCCACGGCAGTGCTTGCGGAAGCAGAGGCGGGCAATGAGGCCGAGCAGCAAGGCGTCATGCGCATGCTGCCGCGCCTGGCCCGCCAGGCCGGGCTGGCCGCCGTCCCCCGGGGCAAGCGGCACGGCGCCGCCCCCGACACCCTGGTCCTGACGCGGCCGGCGGATGCGCCCCGCGTCGAATGCGTCGTGCGCGACCACTACGCCCGCGACGGCGCCAGCGTGCACTGGGTGGAGAACGGGCTCATCAATTCCTTGTTCGGGCTGCTCTGCTGGGAGGCCATCTTCCTGCCCGTGGCAGGCGCGTTCTTCCATCCCTTCCAGCGCGGCCCGGCCGACCTGCACGAACCCGATTTCCATGCCCGCCGCGCCCGGGCCTTCGACGCCTGCCTGGCCTTGCTGCAGAGCGGCGAACACCGTGCCCGCATCCTGGCGTGCTACGACGCCAAGGCCGGCATCCAGTCTCCCTTCGTGTCCTGGGGACTGCTCACGCGCGAACTCATCGAGACCGCGCTGGACTGCATCCCGGCCGGCCACCTGGCACGATGGTTCGCGCGCCTGCTCGCCGACATCAAGACCAACCGCTCGGGCCTGCCCGATCTCGTCTGCTTCTGGCCGGCCGAGCGCCGCTACGAACTCATCGAGGTCAAGGGGCCCGGCGACCGCCTGCAGGACAACCAGATCCGCTGGCTCGACTACGCGCAACGCCACGGCCTGCCCGTGCGGGTCTGCCATGTGCAATGGGCGGCCATGGAGCAGGGCGCATGAAGCTGGAAGTGGCCGTGCGCACGCTGTGCGACTTCACCGCGCGCGCGGGCGACCTGGACTCGCGCTTCACGCCGGCGCCGACAGCGCTCGAAGGCATGGCCGGCCACGCCGTCATCGCCCACCGGCGCGCGGCGCACGTCGAACACGAGGTCACCTTGTCGGCCAACCATGCAGGCCTGACGGTGCGCGGCCGCGCCGACGGCTACGACCCGCGTGCCCGGCGCGTGGAGGAAGTGAAGACCTACCGCGGCGACCTGGCCGCCTTGCGCGCCAACCAGCGTGCCCTGCACCGGGCGCAGGCGCGGGTCTACGGCCACATGCTGTGCGCCTCGCGCGACCTGGCCGAGATCACCGTGGCGGTCGTCTATTTCAACCTCGACACGGAAGAAGAAACCGCCGAGGCCGAAACCCTGGACGCCGCCACGCTGGCCAGCCTCTTCAACGACCTGTGCGAACGCTACGCCGGCTGGGCCAGGCAGGAGCGCGCGCACCGCGAAGCCCGCGACGGCGCGCTCGAGGACCTGGCCTTCCCTTATGGGCAGATGCGCGCCGGGCAACGCGAACTGGCCGTGGCGGTGTATCGCGCCGCCCGCGACGGCCATCCGCTCATGGCGCAGGCGCCCACCGGCGTCGGCAAGACGCTGGGCACGCTGTTTCCGCTGCTCAAGGCCTGCGCCACCCAGGGGCTGGACAAAATCTACTTCCTGTCCGCCAAGGGTCCTGGCCACGGCCTGGCGCTGGACGCCGTGGCGCGCCTGCACGCCTCGCGCGAGGGCGGATTGCCGTTGCGGGTGGTGGCACTGGTGGCGCGCGACAAGGCCTGCGCGGAACCTGACCGCGCCTGCCACGGCGACGCCTGCCCGCGCGCAAGAGGCTTCTACGACCGCCTGCCAGCCGCCCGCGCGCAGGCACTGGCGCGCCCCGATGCCACGCTGACCCGCGAGGCGGTCCGGGCCGTGGCGGACGCGCACGGCGTCTGCCCCTATTACCTGAACCAGGAACTGGCGCGCTGGAGCGACGTGGTGGTGGGCGACTACAACTATTGGTTCGACGCCAACGCCATGCTCCATGCCCTGACCCTGGCGCATCAATGGCGCGTGGCGGTGGCGGTGGATGAAGCGCACAACCTGCTGGCGCGCGCGCGCCGCATGTACAGCGTCACGCTGTCGATGGCCGAGCTGCGTGCCGCGCGCCTGACGGCGCCAGGGCATCTGCGCAAACCGCTGGACGCACTGCTCAGGTCCTGGCGCGCCGTCCAGAAGAAGCAGGACAGCCCGTACGCCGCCTACGACACGGTGCCCGCCAAGCTGCGCGAGGCCGCGCAGCGCGCCAGCACGGCGCTGGCCGAACACTTCGCGGGCGGCCCCGCCGCGCCGGACGATCCCGCGCTGTCGCTGTACTTCACGCTGCTGCAGTTCGGCCGCCTGGCCGACAGCTTCGGCACCCATGCGCTGTTCGACCTCACCGTCACCGAAGGCGCGGGCCTGCGCGCCAAGCCCGAATCGGAGATCTGCATCCGCAACGTCGTGCCCGCGCCTTACCTGGCCGCCCGCCACGCCGCCGCGCGCAGCACCGTGCTGTTCTCGGGCACGTTCAGCCCGCAGTCCTTCCACCAGGACACGCTGGGCCTGCCGGCCACGACAGGCTGGGTCGATGTCTGCGCGCCGTTCGACCAGGCGCAACTGCAGGTCAACGTCGTGGGCCATGTCTCCACCCGCTGGCGCGACCGGGCCGGCTCGGTCGCGCCCATCGCCGACCTGGTGGCCAGGCAATACGCCGCCCAACCGGGCAACTACCTGGTCTTCCTGAGCAGCTTCGCCTATCTGGAACAGGTGGCTGCGCAACTGGCGGCCGCGCATCCCGGCATTCCCACATGGACGCAAGCCGCGCGGATGAACGACGACGCCCGCGCGGCGTTCCTCGGGCGCTTCACCGAAACAGGGCAGGGCGTGGGGTTCGCGGTGCTGGGCGGGGCTTTCTCGGAAGGCGTGGATCTGCCGGGCCGCCGCCTCATCGGCGCCTTCATCGCCACGCTGGGCCTGCCCCAGGTCAATCCGGTGAACGAACAGATGCTGGCCGCCATGCGCGCACGTTTCGGCGATGCGCTGGCCTATGACTACACCTATCTCTATCCCGGCCTGCAGAAAGTGGTGCAGGCCGCGGGGCGGGTCATCCGGACGGAAACCGACACCGGCACGGTCTATCTCATCGATGACCGCTACCGTCAGCGCAAGGTGCGCGCCTTGCTGCCCGACTGGTGGCGCGTGGCCGAAACGCGTCCGCCTAGGGCTGCCTGACCACCTTGCCGTCGCGGTAGATCACGTAGTTCTCGCCGCCTTCCTTCTGCGACACCAGCTTGCCGTCCTGGAAGCCCGAGGTATAGGTGAACTCCGGCTTCACGATGACCTTGCCTTGCGCGTCCATGATGCCGTGGCGCTGCGGCGCTTCCATGAACCAGAAGCGGTCCTCGCCGGCCGGGCTGATGGGCTTGCGGGTGCTGAACAAGGCCTTGCCCTTCAGGTCCAGCACCTCGTACACGCCGTCGCGCAGCGTCAGCAGGTGCTTGCCGTCGATCAATTCGGCGGCGTCGTAGCGTGGCTTGACCAGTTGTTCGCCCTGGATGGAGTACAGACCGACCTTGTCCCGCTCGCCGTCCCGCACCGAAATGACCTGGCGGGTCGACTCGAACCCGATCTGGCTGTATTCGAGCGGCACGAGGATGTGACCCAGCCTGTCGATCACGCCCATCCCGGCGTCTTCCTTCGAGATCACCGCATACGGGTCGCCGTCGAAAGACGTGAACGGGTAATAGCCGTCCTCGCGCATGATCCAGGCGTCCTGCGACTTGTCGTAGAAGCCGGGCAGCAGCGGCAGGTCCTTGCGGTTGGCCTTCTGGTGCTTGCGGAAGTCCACATAGGCCATCGCCGACGCCAGGCCGGCGCGCTCGCCCTTGGCATGGGGCGACATCGACATCGGCGCCACGGGCTCCTCCGGGCATTCCGGCATCAACGACGTGTCGCCGCCGTTCTTCTTGAAGGACTCCGCGAACCCCGCGCAGAACGGATCGGAATAGGCGGTGACGGAGCCATCTTCCTCGACCACGCCGACGGCGTCCTGGAGGCCGTCCTCGGCGGATTGGGCAAACGCGGCGGCGCCCATCGTGGCGATGGCGGCGCCGAGCATCCAGCGCAGCAGGGTCGGGCGTATCGAGGGCAGGGAGGCAGTGGCGGTCATCACAGGCGTGTGGGCAGTCAGGGTGTGCCATTCTGCCAACCCAGCCTTCACGGCCCGGTAACAATTCGCATCCGGACGGACCGCCGCCTCAGAACGCCACCTTGCCGAACATGAACAGCACATTGCCCGCGCCGCTGGCGCCGGGAATGTAGGTGGCGTAAAGGTCGGCCTTGCGATAGCCCACCGACACCAGCGGCAGCGCGCCAGGGAAGGGCGCGCGCCCGAACATGTCCGAGCGCGAGGTCAGGAAGACCGTGTAGCCGGCCCCCACGCGGCCGTTCTCGCCGATGCGGCCGATCTTCTGGAAGGCATAGCCCGCAATCGGCTGCCAGTCGCTGTGCGAATCCAGGAAGGCCATGGCATAGAGCCCGTGCCAGTCGCCATCTTCATCATGGAAGCCCTTGCCCAGGCCGCCGCCCCAGGCCACCTCGCGGAAGGTGTCGACCTTCTCGCGCGTGTAGGTCCAGCGGTTGTGCCAGGCGTAGCCGCTGACATACATCTCGGTGCGGCCTTCGTCCCAGACCTGGTGCAGGCGGTTGCAGCCGGACTGGAACCAGCCGGGGCCGCTGGTGCAGGAGGCGGCGGAGACGGGCGGTGTCGCGGTGCTGACCGCCGCGGCGAGCAAGGCGGGGAAAAGAGGAAAGCAGCGTTTTTTCAAGGACATGGCAACGGGACTGACAATAGGCATGACAGCAATACTACAGACATGCTGGGCACCGCAGCGACGGCACCCGCACGTTGCCATGCCAGTGGGTGGCCGGGGGGGGCCTGGAATGGATCCAATCCCGAGCGAGTTTTCCCTAACCATAACTTCTCATAATATACATTATGCGAATATTGGACGGACAGTCCATGCAGGCAAGACACCGCCAAACCGCCAGTCGCCCTTCAAGCCCCCAGCGCCCGATGCACGTCCGCCTCGATGCAGCCGATGCCCGCTTGGCACAGCAGGCGCCGGCGGCGGCTGGCCAAGGCCGGCGTGGCGGCGGGGTTCATGTCTGCTGGTACACGGCGACCACCCGGTCGAACCGCCTGACAGCGAGGTCCTCGCTGCGGATCAGAAAGTACACGGTGCCTTCACCCAGCACGTCGCCACTCCAGTCCGACAGATCCACCTGCAGCAGCAACCGCCAGTCCCGCGCGCGCTGCATGATCCGATCGCGCTCGCGCTGCCAGGTCTCGCGATCCAGGAATTCCTGCTTGTAGTCGGTCACGACCACGGCCTGATAACGCGGGTCATCCTGTTCAGGCGCCGGGCTGCCCAGCAACTGGTGGCGCTTCCATTTTTCGGCGGGCCAGGACAGTCCCTGGTCTTCACGCATGCCTTCGTAGGCATCGGCGAAATCCTCATCCGCATTGCCGGCTGGCCGCAGCCCTGGCAGGCCCTCGCTTTCCAGCGACGCGGGATCGGGCGCCACGAGCATGGCACGCAGCGACACCGGACGGGGCTGGGCGCCGTACACGGTGGCAGGCTGCCTGGCGCCCTGCCCGGCCCGGTCGTATTCGCGGAACACGGCTTCCAGTTCGCGCCATTCCGCCTGGGCGGCGTCGGCCAGGTCAGCGGGCATGGCAAGCGGACGCAGCGCCTCGCGGGGCGTTTCGTCCCAGATCACGCGCACCGTGCGCGCGCCCGACTCCCAGGGGCCGATGGCAAGATCATGGAAGAACAGCAGCCTGCCCTGCGCAGGCAAAGCGGCCGCCGCCGCGCCCAGGCGGCTGGCTTCCTCCAGGTCGATCTGGCCGATGAAGGCGAAAGGCAAGCCCTTGCCCAGGTGCGCGCGCATCTCGGCCGCGGCCGACGCGTTGCCGCGTTGGGCGATGGCATCGATATCGTCGGGGATGGACGGGCGCGGCCATTGCGCCCCTGCGGGCATGTCGGGCAGGCCGCCCAGTCTTGACGCGCCTGGCAGTCCTGGGTCAGGCATGGGGCGCAGGGCAATCGCGGGCACCAGGGCCTGCACCACTTCCTGGACTTGCTGCGGCGCGAAGAATGCCTGCATGGCCTGCGCGGCGTGATCAGGGGAATCGAACATGCGTCATCGCTTCCTTGTCGACGGGGTTTGGCCTGGCCGGCTGGCCCGAGGCCGCCAGCCTGGAAGGCTGGCCCGGTCAGGCGCCGGCGCCGGCGCCGGCAAAGTTTATCCAATCCCGCTTGTCGGCAGACAAGCGATGCGCCCTGCCGCAAATCGTCGTCACTCTTTGTCATGCACCGACATGAGTGGGGAAACAATCGGATGCACGCAGGCCTGCCGCGTTTTGCTAGCCTTTGCCCGCCCCATCGACGATCGCCCGCCACATCAATGACACTCCGCATTCCGCTCTTCTTGCTGGCCCTGTGCGTCGGCGCGCCGGCCCTTGCACAGCCTTCCGCCCAGCCTGCTTTCGAACAGGGCTACTCGGCCTACGAAGCTGGCGACTATGCCAGCGCGCGGCAATACTGGCAGCCGCTGGCCGAAGCGGGCCATGCACCGGCCCAGTACGGTTTGGGCCTGCTGCATGCCAATGGCCAGATCGCTGGCCACGATGACGTCTCCGCCGTGTCGTGGCTGCGCAAGGCGGCCGAGCAAGGCGAAGCCGGCGCCCAGTTCAACCTGGGCATGATGTACGCCAATGGCCAGGGCGTGCCGCGGGATTATGCCCAGACCGCGCAGTGGTGCGCGAAAGCCGCCAGTCAGGACGACGCCGACGGGCAATATTGCATGGGCCAGTTGTACGCCAACGGCGATGGCGTCAAGCAGAGCGACGAACAGGCCATGCAATGGTGGCGCAAGGCCGCCGAACAAGGCCATGCCAAGGCGCAGAACAGGCTGGGTGAACTGTATGCCGTCACGGAAGGGCCCTTGCGCGACAACGCGCAGGCCGTGCACTGGCTGCGGCAGGCCGCGCAGCAAGGGCTGCCCGTGGCGCAGAACAACCTGGGCACCCTGTACCTGGACGGCCAGGGCGTGGCGCGGGATCCCGAGGCCGCCATGCACTGGTTTCGCCGGGCGGCCGAGCAAGGCGACGCCGATGCCCAGTACAACCTGGCGGTGGGATACGACTTTGGACGGGGCGTCGCACGGGACATCTCGCAGGCGGTAGCCTGGTATCGCAAGGCTGCGGAACAGGGCTACGCCAAGGCCCAGTCCAACCTGGGCGCGCTGTATGCCGATGGCGATGGCGTCGGCCGGGACGAGGCGCAAGCGGTGGCATGGTGGCGCAAGGCCGCCGAGCAAGGCCACCCCCGTGCCCGCATCAACCTGGGCGTCATGTATGCCGAAGGACGTGGCGTGCCGCGCAACCTGCCGGTTGCCTATGCGCTGCTTGGCACGGCTCGCTTGCCGGAAGACCTGGCCGGCTACCGCGACAGGCTGGCCGCGCAGATGAGCCCGGCGCAGATCGCGCAAGGCCGCAAGCTGGAGGCGGACCTGATGGCCGCTGGCAGCGGCGCGCAAGCCATCCGTCGCGTGGACCGGGCACTGGACGCCGCGCCGCGGTAAGGCGACTGCCGGCAGTCCCCGACGCGTTGGATCAACCGTTTATCCCGGGTCGTCCTGGCCTGCCGGGCCCAACTGCAGCAAATGCCCCGTCTGCCGCACCTTGGCCTGCAGATACGCCAGATTGTGCGCACTGGAATACACCCCCGTGCGGCGCGTGGCGGCCACGTTGATGCCCAGGCCCGACAACTGCTTGCACTTCTGGGGATTGTTGGTGAGCAGCTCGATCCGCCCCACCCCCAAGGCGCGCAGCATCTGCGCGGCGACGATGTAGTCGCGCTCGTCCGCACCATGCCCCAGCATCACGTTGGCGGCATAGGTGTCCTGTCCCTGTTCCTGCAGGCGGTAGGCGTCGAGCTTGGCGTACAGGCCGATTCCCCTGCCCTCCTGGCGCAGGTAAAGCAGGTAGCCGCCCTCTTCCCGCAAGGTCTTCAGCGACTCTTCCAGCTGGGGACCACAATCACAGCGCAGGGAACCGAACACATCGCCCGTCATGCACTCGGAATGCACGCGCACCAGCGGCACGGCGGCGGGCTCGCCGAACTTCAGCGCGATGTGCTCCTTGCCATCGCTCAGGCCGCGGAAACTGTAGACCAGGGCGGAAGCCTCCGTGCCATCGGCCAACTGGATGGGAAGCTGTACTTCCGAACGTATGGATACGGCGGAGGAAGGCATTGCGGTCGCGGTGGGGGTATCGCTCAAAGGGAAAAACTTGAAAAGCAAGGGGCAGGCCCAAATCGGGAATTCTACGGCAGCCCGGGGAATCCGCCCGAAAGCCCCTACTGCGCCGTCCGCACCCGCTCCCATTCAATATATACCCGCGCACCTTCGGGCCGACGGAAATGCTCGACCATGCGGTCGCCCTCCACGACCAGGCTCAGGTCCTGGCGCGTGCGCACGCTGCCCACCCAGTTGGGAAACGTCGCCCCTTGCACGCGGTTGCCGCTGAACTCCCCCTGTGCATCCACCGTATAGGTGCCGAGGCTGCGTGCCATAGGCCGGCCGCGTGATGCCATCCTGCTCGACCTCCGCCTTTACCATCCGCCAGGTGCCCAGCACCTGATTGGCGGGCGCGGCGCGCGCGGATTGCGTGCCGGCAAACAGCAAAGCCATGGCCGCCAGGCCGACAGCGACATGCCTCTTCGTCAATCCCATGTTCCCGTCTCCTGTCGTTCACGCCATCACGGACAAGGCCACTTCCCTTTGCGACTGCAGCAGCGCCAGCCGCTGCCGCAAGGCCTCGCCCACCTTGTCGAAGGTGGAACTGCCCAGCGCCAGCCGCAGCGGCAGCCGCTTGGCATCGATGGCCGCGATCATCGCGTCCACCGTCTTGCCCGCATCGCCGAAATCCGCGAAATTGCCCGCCGCCACGGCGCGCCGCACGGCCCCGGCCGGCGTGTCGTCGTAGCAGGCCATGGCCGGCGCGCGGTCCAGCGCGGCACCGAAATTCGTGCGCGTGGGACCGGGCTCGACGATGAGGAAATCGATGCCGAAGGGCGCCACTTCCTGCGCGACCGACTCCACAAAGCCTTCGATCCCCCACTTGGTCGCGTGGTACAGGCTGAAGTTCGGATAGGCGATCTGGCCGCCTTCTGACGAGACCTGCACGATCCGTCCGCCGCCCTGCTTGCGCAGGAAAGGCAGCACCGCGCGGATCAACTGGATCGAGCCCGTGAGATTGGTGGCGATCTGCCGCGCGATCTGTGCGTCGTCCAGCTCTTCCGCCGCGCCGAAAAGCCCGTAAGCCGCATTGCTGACCACCACGTCGATGCGCCCGACGGCGGCGAATGCTTGCGCCACGCCATCGCGCAGGGCCGCGGTATCGGTCACGTCCAGCCTCAGCACCCGCAGGCGCTCGCCATGGCGGGCCTGCGCGTCATCCAGCACGCCTTCGCGCCGCACAGTCGCCACGACGGTGTCGCCGCGCGCCAGCAAGGTGTCGGCCAATCCTCGTCCCAATCCTGCCGAGGCCCCGGTGATGAACCACGTCTTGCTCATATGCCCTGCTCCTTGTGATGATTGCATCGGCCTTCATCGTAAGGAGGCAACACTGGTTATGGAAGAGGCTTTTCCCTGCATGAATTGGTGAGTATTATCAACCAATGAACTCACCCTCCCTCGCCGACCTGCATGCATTCGCCGCCGTCGCCTCGCACAAGAGCTTTCGCCGCACGGCCGATGTGCTGGGCGTGTCCCACTCGGCCCTGAGCCTGGCCATGCGCGGGCTGGAAGCCAAGCTGGGCGTGCGGCTGCTGAATCGCACCACGCGCAGCGTGGCCCTGACACACGAGGGCGAACAACTGCTGACGCGCCTCACGCCCATCCTGCGGGATCTGGACCAGGCCCTGGATGAAACGTCCGCCGCAGGCGGCCAGCCCAGCGGCGTATTGCGCATCAATGGCAGTGAAGGCGCGATACGCCTGCTGCTGCAAACCGTGTTGCCGCCCTTGCGCGCTCGCCATCCCCGCATCGAACTGGACCTGTCCGTGGACGGGCAACTGGTGGATATCGTCGGACGCGGCTTCGATGCCGGCATCCGCCTGGGGGAAGCCGTGCCCAAGGACATGGTGGCGGTCCGCCTCGGGCCCGAGCTGCGCTTCCTGCCCGTGGCCTCGCCCGCCTATTTGCGCCGCCACCCCGCACCGCGCACGCCGGACGACCTGATGACGCACCAATGCATCCGCCAGCGCCTGCCCAGCGGCAAGCGCTATCGCTGGGAATTCAAGCGGCGCGACCAGGAGCTGGCGCTGGACGTCCCGGGCGCGCTGACCCTGGACAGCAGCGCGTTGATGGCCGAGGCCGCCGCCGACGGACTGGGTATCGCCTATGTGCCGGAGCCTTATGCCGCGCCCTACTTCGCACGCAAGCGGCTGCTGCCCCTGCTCGAGGACTGGTGCCCGGCCATCCCAGGGCTGTACCTGTATTTCCCGGCCAACCGCCACCCGCCGCCCGCGCTGCGCGCGCTGATCGACGTGGTGAAGGCCTTGCCCTGACACGCCCAGGCCAGGCCTGGGCGTGCACGCGTCAGTCGATCTCGATGCCCGCCTGCTCGATCAGCGCCGTCCATTTGCGGGTGTCGCGCTGGACGATTTCGGTCAGCTGCGCGGGCGTGCTGGACACGAACTCCACCCCTTGCGGCGCGAACTTCTTGTTCAGCGCGGGATTCTTCAAGGTTTCCACGACAGCCTTGTTCAACGTGTCCAGCACCGGTTGCGGCGTGCCCGCCTTGGCGAACAGCCCATACCAGGTGGTGTACGACATGCCGGGCAGGGTCTGCGACACCAGGGGCAGGCTGGCCGTCTCCTCGCCCTTGCTCGGTGCGCTCATGGCCAGTGCCTTCACCGCCTTCTTGTCGATCAGCGGTTGCAGCGAGGGCATGCTGCTGAACAAGGCCTGGACCTGCCCCGACGCGATGTCCGTCAGGACTTGCGACGTGCCGCGATAAGGCACGTGCACCACATCCACCTTGGCCTCGCTTTTGAACAACTCCATGCCCAGGTGCGCCACGCCGCCCACGCCCGCGGAGCCGAAATTCACCCGGCCCGGATGCTGGCGCGCATAGTCCACCAGGTCCTGGACCGAGTCCACGGGCAACTTGGCAGTCACGACCAGCACATGCGGGCTTTCCGTCAGCAGGCTGATGGGCGCCAGCAGGCCGAGCACGTCCTTGCCCGCCATGGCCTTCGACGGGATCGTCATGTTGCCCGAGGCTGGCATCAGCAGCGTGTAGCCATCGGCCTCCTGCCCCAGCACCTGGTTCAAGGCCGGCACGCCATGCCCGCCGCCCGCGTTCACCACCACCACGGGCTGGCCCAGTTGCTCGCTGAACAGCTGGGCGAATTCACGCCCCACCATGTCGGCGGGACCGCCCGCGGCGAAAGGCACCACCATGCGGATGGGACGCTCGGGATACGCCGCGAGCGCGTGGGCAGCCGGCGCCAGGCCGGCGATCAGGGCAAGGATGCCCAGGGTTTTCTGCTTCAGCATTGTCTTCCTCCTTGTGGATGGACTTGGGTTTTTCTTGTGTCTGGCCGCTGTCAGGCGGCTCGCCGCCGCCCCCCTTTGCGGGAAGGCGGCCCGCCGTCTCAGCCGGCAAACGCCGTGACGACGGATGGGAAAATGCTCTGGTACGCCTCGCCATAGCGCGTGCCCGCGGTCTTGCCGCGGCGTCCGGCCTGCGCCCCGCGCTGCAGGGCGACACGCTCGTAATAGGCCCACAGATTGCGCTGGGTGGGCATGGCCTGCATGGCCTGCCACTTGAGATCCCAGACATCCGTGATGTCCAGCAGCACATTGGGCTTGAACCCGCACAGCTCGGTCTGGTGCGGCTCGAAGCTGTAGACCTGCGGCGGCACGACGAAGTCGGCGCCATGGCCGGGCGCCATGGCCTGCATGCGGGCCCGCAGCACCATTTCATGGGTGCGGCAGTGATCCAGGTTGGACGGATCGTGCTCGGGATGCGTCAATACCGCCGCCGCCTGGGTCTGGCGCAGCAACTGCGAGACCCGGCGCACCGAGTCCGCGGACTCCGGCAAGGGATAGTCGCCCAGGTCGTGGAAATCCATCGACGCCACGCCGAGGATGCGCCCCGCCTCCTCGGCCTCCGCACGGCGCAGCGCCTTCACCGTGTCACGCCGGGCATCCCCCTGCCAGGCCGCATTCGACTCCCCGTTCTCGCCATAGCTCAGGCACACCACATGCACGTCGACGCCGCGCCGCGCATGCAGGGCCATGGCGCCGCCGCAACGCCACACGAAGTCGCCCACATGGGCCGTGACCACCAGTATCGAATCCGCCATCGTTGTCTCCAGGTTGTTGGCGGCATTTTACTTTTGTGAAATGGCGTTGTACTGTGTACAACAAGGCTAATAAATAAAGGACTTAAAGAGATCTCATGAGTAATGACGGTGTCGTCGCGGTGGAACGCGCCATGCAGGTGCTGGATTGCTTCAAGCCGGGGGCCGAGCGCCTGGCGCTGGCGGATTTCGCCAACCGCCTGCCGCTGCACAAGACCACCATCTTCCGGCTGCTGAACTCGCTGGCGCGCACCGGCTACGTGGTGCGGGAGCCCGATGGCAGATATGGCCTGGGGCCACGCGTGCTCTTTCTGGCCAGGGTCTACGAACGCGGCTTCGATCTCTCGGCGGTCGTCCTGCCCATCCTGGAAAAACTCTCGGCCGACACGGGCGAAAGCGCCGCGTACTACGTCGAGGGCGGCGAGCCCGGGCAGCGCCTGTGCCTGTTCCGCCACCAACCGCACGAAGGCCTGCACAGCCAGGTGCTGGCCGGCAGCGTCATGCCGCCGGACCGCTCGTCCACGGGCCAGGTCTTCGCGATCTGGGCGCAAGGCACGCAGCCCCCGCCCGAGCGACTGCCCATTTTTTCCAGCGGCGCGCGCGACCCCTACACCGCGTCGTGGTCCGTGCCGATCATCGGCAACGAAGACCGCTACGTCGGCGCCCTCACCATCGCGGGCCCCTCCGCGCGTCTCGCCACCGTCGATGCCGGGCGCTTCGAGGCCGTCATCCTGGCGCATGCGGATGAACTGGCGCGCCGGCTCGGTGCTTCCGCCGAGATGCGCGACACCTTGTACGGCCAGATGGTGTAAGGTCGTTCATCACGTCCACGACAACGCGTCCGACGCCATGACCCGCCTCCTCCTCGCCGCCCTGCTGGCCGTTTCTGCCGCCACCGTTACTGCCGCCACCGTTACTGCCACCAGCGCTTCCGCCGCCGCGCCTCGCACCTGGCACTTCACCGGCAAGGAGCTCCTGGCCGCGCTGGAAGGCAAGATGCCCACCGAATTCCGCGACCCGGCGCACAGCCGCCTGCTGTCTTCCGCCCGCGCGCAGTCCTACATCTCCGGCGTGGCCGACCTGACGCAGAACCAGCTGTGGTGCACCGTCACCGGCGTGCTGCCGCACGAGCTGGCCGGCCGCGTCCATACCGCGCTGCACGAGCTCGACCCCGCCAGCCTGGGCGGGAACGCGGCCCCGCTGGTGGCCGAGGCGCTGAGGCAGGCATTCCCCTGCCCGGCCAGCACCATCGGGCGCAACCCCTGACCCCTTCCCAGGCCGCAAGCGCCATGCAGATCTCCGACAGCGAAAAGGCCATTGCCAGACACCTGGAAACCGTCTTCGGCGCCCGCCCCCGGGTCGTCGTGCACCGTCAGGCCGCGGAAGACCCCTTCTACATCGGCATCGCGCACGCCCAGGGCACCCCTTCGCCGGGCCTGGTCACGCTGAGCACCATCGGCGTGTCCAACCATCCGCTCTACCAGGACGACGGCACCGAGTTTCCGCATACCCGCGTGGAATTCATCGCCAGTTGCGAGGCGGGCCAGGAATCCGACCTGGCCGAAGCGCTCTTTCTTGCCGCCACTTTCGTCGGCAAGAGCCGGGGCTTTGCCTGCCCGGGCATCTTCCTGCACGGCCTGATCGGGCGCTTCCGTCCGGCATCGCCCGTGCCGCACGCGCTGCTGACCACGCCCTTCGCCTATGAGGGGCTGGACGCGGTCAAGGAATTCGCGGGAAGGCGCGTCAGCTGGCTGCTGGTGCAGGCGGTCTCGGCGGACGAGATCGATTACGCGCAGGCGCACTCCACCAGCGCGCTGGAGGATGTCTTCGAGGAAGCGGAGATCGACTGGACGTCGCTGGACCGGGCTTGCGCGATGGCCTCGCGCTGAGCGCTGGCGCATCCGCGCATGGCTATTGCTGCACCCGCATTTCCCGCACTTCGAAGCTCAGGTCACGGCCTTCCTTGGCGAGTTCGCCCGTCAGCTCCACCACCCGTTGCGGCGCGATGGGCATGGACGGCGGAAACACTTTCTTCGGGATCTCCACCCGCAGGCGGCCCGTGCCATCGTCAAAGACGTAGAAGTCGCCGCCTTCGGGCGTGAGCAGATTGCCAGTCAGCACGCCCTGCTGGTCGTGCACGCCGCGCGATTGCAGCTCCTGGACGGTAATGCGGGGAATGACGCCCGGGCCGACATACTGCGCCACGGCAATGGACGCGCCCATGGTGAACCACAGGACGAGCGCGGGGGCGGCGAAGAGGCGGTGACGCTTCGGCATGTGGCTGCTCCGGTTTGGCTGGGAAAGGCCTTGGGGTCTCTGGCGGACCGGCAGCACCAAGCTTAGGAGAAAGCACCGAAACACCCCTGCACTTAAACGAAAATGACGTAACCAGGGCGTACGAAGCGCCCCGTTCACCCCCCTTCCCCATTCCCCCCTCAGCCGCGCAAGGCGCAGGCCTCGCGCGCCAGCGCCGTGATGCGTGGCCAGTCCCGCGCCGCCAGGGCATCGGCCGGCACGAGCCAGGAGCCGCCCACGCACGCCACATTGTCCAGGGCGAGGAAATCCGCCGCGTTGCCGGCGTGGATGCCGCCCGTGGGGCAAAAGACGATATCGCCGAAAGGTCCTTGCCAGGCCTTCAGCAGTGCCATGCCGCCCGCCTGCATGGCGGGAAAGAACTTCAGCGCCCGGAAGCCCGCCTCGGTGGCGGCCAGGATCTCGCTGCTGGTGGCAACGCCGGGCACCAATGGCAGCGCCAGTTCCTGGCAGGCGCGGCCGATTGCCGGGGTGAAGCCCGGACTCACGCCGAACCGCGCGCCGGCACGCCGGGCGGCACTGGCGTCGGCAGCACAGCGCAGCGTCCCCGCCCCCACGATGGCCTCGGGCACGTCGCGGGCAATGGCCGCGATGCACTCCAGCGCACGCGGCGTGCGCAACGTCACCTCCAGCATGCGGATTCCGCCGGCAAGCAACGCGCGCGCCAGCGGCGCGGCAAGTTCCGGATCGTCCAGCACGATGACCGGGATCACGGGCGCATCCCCGAGGACATCACCCGCCGTGAGTGCTACAGCCATGTACAGGCTCCTTCTTCCGCGCCAGGCGCGTTGCGCCGGAATCCGGCAAACAGTTCCCTGCCCCAGCCCACGCCGTTGGCCTCGTCCATCGATACCGGCGGACGCGCCGGCACGCGCGCCGCCCACGTCTGGGCATCCACCAGCGCGTCCAGCGTGCCCTGCACGGCGTCCAGCCGGATCACGTCGCCATCCTGCACGCGCGCCAGCGGCCCGTCGGCCAGGGCTTCGGGCGTGACGTGGATGGCCGCGGGCACCTTGCCGGACGCGCCGCTCATGCGGCCATCGGTGACCAGCGCGACGCGGAATCCCTTGCCCTGGAGCACCGCCAGCGGCGGGGTCAGCTTGTGCAGCTCCGGCATGCCATTGGCCCGCGGGCCCTGCCACCGCACGACGCACACCACGTCGCGATCCAGCTCGCCCGCCTGGAACGCTGCCTGCAGATCCGCCTGGGTGTCGAAGACACGCGCGGGCGCCTCGACCACGTGCCGGTCCTCGGGCACGGCGGACACCTTGATGACGCCGCGCCCCAGGTTGCCCTGCAGCAGGCGCAGGCCACCGGTGGCGCTGAACGGCGCGGCGGCGGGACGCAGCACGTCCAGGTCCGTGCTGTCGCCGATGGGGTCCCAGGACAGGCGTTCGTCCGCGGCAGCCACCGGCAGGCGGGTATAGGCACGGATCCCGTCCGCGCTGATGGTCAGCACGTCCTCGTGCATGAGCCCGGCATCCAGCAGTTCGCGCAGCACGTAGCCCGGACCGCCGGCAGCCTGGAACTGGTTCACGTCGGCGGCGCCATTCGGGTAGACGCGCGCCAGCAGCGGCACGACGGCAGAGAGCGCCGCGAAATCGTCCCAGTCGATGACCAGGCCCGCCGCGCGCGCCACCGCCACCCAGTGGATCAGGTGGTTGGTGGAGCCGCCCGTGGCCAACAACGCCACCATCGCGTTGACGATGGCACGTTCATCCACCACCCGGCCGATGGCCGGGCAGCCCTGCGCCAGCACCCGGCGCGCGGCGTCGCGCGTCAGCGCCTCGCGCAGGCCCTCGCCAGGATTGATGAAGGCCGTGCCGGGCACATGCAGGCCCATTGCCTCGAGCAGCATCTGGTTGCTGTTGGCCGTGCCGTAGAACGTGCAGGTGCCTTGCCCGTGGTAGGCCGCGGATTCGGCCTGCAGCAGTTCGGCGCGGCCCACCAGCCCCTGCGCGGCGCGCTCGCGCACCCGGGCCTTGGCGCTGTTCGACAGGCCCGACGTCATGGGCCCGGCAGGCACGAACACGGTCGGCAGGTGGCCGAAATGCAGGGCGCCGATCAACAGGCCGGGCACGATCTTGTCGCACACCCCCAGCATCAGCGCGGCATCGAAGACATCGTGGCTGAGGGACACCGCGGTCGCCATCGCGATCACGTCGCGGCTGAAGAGCGATAGCTCCATGCCCGGCGTGCCCTGCGTGACGCCGTCGCACATGGCGGGCACGCCGCCCGCGACCTGGGCCGTGGCGCCGTGGCGCCGGGCCTCGTCCTTCAGCACGTCCGGATAGTGCTGCAGCGGCGCGTGGGCCGAGAGCATGTCGTTGTAGGCGGTGACGATGCCGATGTTGCGCGCGCGCTCGGCCACGACGCGCAGCTTGTCGTTGCCCGGCATGCCGGCGAAGGCGTGGGCCACGTTGGCGCAGCCCAGGCGGTCGGCGCCACGGTCGCGCCGTGACTGGGCGTCCAGCCTGGCCAGGTAGGCCGCGCGCGGCTCGGCACTGCGCGCACGGATGCGGGCCGTGACGGCGTCGAGGGTGGCATGCAGGGCCATGATGTCCTACTTCCTTGCCGCGCGTGCCTGGGCGACGGCCGCCTCGACCTCGTTCCAGGTTTCCTGGCCCACGCTCTTGGCGATGCCGGCATTGACCGAGGCCAGGCGCTCGCGCATGCGATCGACTTCCGCCGGCTGCAAGGTATTCACCTGCATGCCCTTGGCCTTCAGGTCGGCCAGCGCCTTGACCGCCTCCTGGCGCGTGTCCTGGCGCTCGGCATCACGGCTCTTGATGGCGGCATCCTTCAGGACCTTCTGTTCGGCCGGGCTCAGCGTATCCCACCACTTCTTGCTGACGGTGACGATCCACGGGCTGTAGACGTGGTTGCTGACGGTCAGGTATTTCTGCACCTCGTAGAACTTGCTGGAGAGCACGGTGTTGAACGGATTCTCCTGGCCATCCACGGCGCGCGTCTCCAGCGCGGTGAACAGTTCCGAGAACGGCAGGGGCACGGCGTTGGCGCCCAGCGTCTTGAAGCTGTCGATGAACACGTTGTTCTGCATCACGCGCAGCTTCACGCCGCCCAGGTCCTCGAGCTTCTCGACCGGCCGCTTGCTGTTGGTGAGGTTGCGAAAGCCGTTTTCCCAATAGACCAGGCCCACCATGCCCTTGGCTTCCAGCTTGGCCTTGATCTTCTCGCCTACCGGGCCGTCCAGCACCACGTCCGCCTCTTCGGCGGTGTTGAAGAGGAACGGCGTATCCCAGACGGCCATCTCCGGTACGATGCCGACCAGGGTGGCCGTGGAGCCCACCATGATCTCCTGCGCGCCGCCGATCAGCGCCTGCTGCATCTGCGTGTCCGATCCCAGCGAGGCATTGCCGATGGCGCGCACGCGCATCTTGCCGCCGGTGGCCTGCTCGACTTCCTTGGCGAACAGCCGCGCGGCGCGGCCCTGGTTGGAGTCATCCACCAGGCCGAAGCCGAAACGCACCAGGCGGGGCTTGAAGTCATCCGCGGCCTGGGCAGGTCCGCCCACGGCCAGCATCGCGGCCAGCAGGCCGGCAAAAACATAAGGCAAGCGCATGATTGTCTCCTTGTCGTTGGTTCATGCAGGTAAAGCAAAAAAACTCACGCCGATGGATGGCCGGCTAGCGCAACCACCCCAGCGGCGTCGTCACCAGCCCCGGAAACACCACGAACAGCGCCAGCATCAGCACATACGCAGCCAGGAATGGCGTGGTGCCTCGAATGACGGTTTCCATCCGCAGCCGGCCGACGCCCGCCACGACGTTCTGGACGGTTCCCACGGGCGGCGTGATCAGGCCGATGCCGCCCACGAAGATGAACATGAAGCCGAAATACACCGGGTCGATGCCGGCCTTGGCCGCCAGCGGCGCGCAGACCGGCCCGAAGATCAGGATGGTGGGCGTGAGATCCATCGCCGTGCCCACCACCAGCAGGAACAGCATCATCAAGGCCATGAACAGCACGGGCTCGCTCATGACGCCGGCAAAGCTGTCGGCCAACATGCTGGGCAGGTCCGCCAGCGTGATCATGTAGGCCGTCACCGTGGCCGCGCCGCACAGGAACATCACCACGGCGGTCGTCTTGCCCGCGGCCAGGAAGACGTCGTACAGCTGGCGCGGGTTCAGCTCGCGATACACCAGCGTGGAGACCAGCAGCGCATAGACGGCCGCCACCACGGCGGCCTCGGTCGGCGTGAACAGCCCACCCTTCAGGCCGCCCAGGATGATCACCGGCATCATCAGCGCCCAGAAGCTGCCCGCCAGCGCGCGCAACCGGTCCTTCCAGCCGACGCGCGCCAGGGCCGCCAGCTTGTGCCGGCGGGCAATGCCCCACCAGGCCACGACCAGGAAGGCGCCCATCATCAGGCCGGGGAACACGCCGGCCAGGAACAGCTGGCTGATCGAGGTGTTGGTGGTGACGCCGTAGATCACGAACGGCATCGACGGCGGGATGATCGGCGCGATGATGCCGCCCGAGGCCAGCAGCCCGGCGCTGTAGCTGGCGGGATACTGCTGCTGCCGCATCATCGGCAGCAGGATGGTGGCCAGCGCGGCGGTGTCGGCGATGGCCGAGCCGCTCATCGACGCCAGCAATACCGCCGCCCCGATGGCGACGAAGCCCAGGCCGCCACGGATGTGGCCGACGAAGGCGCGCGCCAGGTCGATGATGCGCCGCGACAGGCCGCCGGCATTCATCAGCTCGCCGGCCAGGATGAAGAACGGCACGGCCAGCAGCGGGAAGTTGTCGAAGCCCGCCTGCAGGTTCTGCGCCAGCAATTGCGAATCGAAGAAGTCCAGGTGCCACATCAGCGCGACGCCGGTGAGCACCAGCGCGTGGGCGATGGGCATGCCGATGACCATGCCGCCGATGAGCACGGCCAGGAAGATGGCGGTAACGATCATGGCCTGCCCCTACTCGACCATGCCTTCGCCGCTGTCCGACGCGGGCGGCGGCACGCCGCGGCGCAGCTCGAACACCAGGGCCACGAGCAGGCCCACGGCCAGCACCAGCGTGGCGGCGGCGCCCAGCGCCAGCGGATAGCCCAGCACCGTGCTGTAGCTCTGCATGCCGGCCAGCACCTGCTCCCACGAGCCCATGACCAGCAGCACCATGCACAAGGCGACCAGCGCCTGGCTGACCCAGAACAGCGTCTTGCGCGTCGTGCCCCGGACGCGCGAGGTCAGCATGTCGAAGCCCAGGTGCTTGCCTTCGAAGGCGGCCACGATGGCGCCGATGGCCACCAGCCACACGAACAGCAGCCTGGCGATTTCCTCGTAGGACACGATGCTGGTGCCGAAGACGTAGCGCAGCACGACGTTGATGAAGACGGCCGCCACCATACAGGCCAGCGCGGCGACCATCAGGCCTTCGGCCAGCCGCTGCAAGGCGGGTTTGCGGCGGGCCGCCTGCCCGGGATCGCTGGATGTCATGCTGTGTCTCCTGTCATGGGTGTGATGGGTGTCATGGGTTCGCGGCCGCTGGGCCCGCAAGCCTGCGGCGCCAGCCAGTCGAGCACCGCCGCCACCAGCGTGTCCAGCGGCAGCCTGGCATCGAGCACCCGCACGCCGGGCTCGCCCGCGGGCGACTCCAGCGTGGCGAACTGGTCGGCCACCAGCGTCGGCGAAAAGAAGTGGCCGGGCCGCTCGCGCACGCGGGCAAGCGCATCCTGGTAGTCCAGCGCCAGGAAGACGAAGCCCAATTGCGCATGCCCCGCCCGCAGGCTGTCCCGGTACTTGCGGCGCAGGGCCGAACAGGTCAGCACCACGCCTTCGCCAGGCTGCCGCTGCCGCAGCAGGTCCGACAGGCGCAGCAGCCAGCCGGCCCGGTCCGCGTCCGTCAGCGCAATGCCGTCGCGCATCTTGGCGATGCTTTCCGGCGAGTGATAGGCATCGCCTTCCAGCAGCGCCCATCCCAGGGCCTTCGAACAGGCTTCGCCCACGCTGGACTTGCCGCAGCCGGAGACGCCCATCACGACGATGGCGGTGGGTCGAAAATCTTGGATAGCGCTATCCATACATGCTCAAAAAAAGGCGCAAGCGATGCGTGCCGCTTGCCGCCGCCTTGGATCTGCCGGGCAGAAACCAGGTCGATGCCCTGGCTGTCCGGGTTCCCTGTCTCGCAGGATAGCGCTATCTTAAGAGATAATCGCCCAGACACTTATTCGGATAAACCCGCTATCACCGTGACCCGACGCTCCCGTCCCTCCAGCGGCCGCATCACCTTGAGCGATGTGGCCCGCGCCGCCGAAGTCAGTCCCATCACGGCCTCCCGCGCCCTGCGCAACGCGCGCGGCGTGGACCCCACACTGGCGCAGCGGGTGCACGAAGCCGCCGAACAGCTCGGCTACGTGCCGGACCCCGCCGCGCGCGCGCTGGCCTCGCAGCGCAGCTCACAGGTGATCGTGCTGGTGCCCCTGCTCTCGAACACACTGTTCGTCGACCTGCTGGAAGCCGTCCATCGCACGCTGTTTCCCGAGGGCTATCACCCCCTGATCGGCGTGACGCACTACGACAGCGCCGAAGAGGAATTGCTGCTGCGCACCTACCTGCCCCTGCGGCCGGCGGGCCTGCTGGTCACGGGCTTCGACCGCAGCGAGGCGAGCGGCCAGCTGATCGCGCGCAGCGGCGTGCCCTGCGTGCACCTGATGGAGACCAGCACCACGCCGGGCGTGCCTTGCGTGGGTTTCTCGCAGCACGATGCCGGCGCCGCCATCACCCGGCACCTGCTGGACCGGGGACGCCGCCGCATCGCGTTCTGCGCCGCCCAGCTCGATCCTCGCGTCATGCAGCGGGCCGCGGGCTACCGCCACTGCCTGGCACAAGCCGGCCTCTACGACCCGAGCCTGGAACTGCTCAGCCCCGAACGTTCTTCCATTGCCCTGGGCGCCAGGCTGTTCGAGGACATGCTGGCGCGCGCGCCGGACGTCGACGCCATTTTCTTCTGCAACGACGACATCGCGCAGGGCGGCCTGCTGGCGGCCAGCCGCCTGGGCATCGCCGTGCCGGACCGCGTTGCCGTGGCGGGCTTCAACGACCTGGCGGGCAGCGACCAGATGGTGCCGCCGCTGACCACCATGCGCACGCCGCGCAGCGAGGTCGGGCGCGCCGGCGCGGCCATGCTGCTGGGCATGATGCGCGGCTCGCAACCCGCACCGGGGTGCGTCGAGCTGGACTACGAACTGGTCGTGCGCGGCAGCACCTGAGCGCCGCCTAGGCGGTCTCCGCCAGCGCATCGCCCAGGGCGCTGACCAGGTTGTCGATCTCGCTCGGCTGGCTGATGAAAGGCGGCGCCAGCTGGATGGTGTCGCCGCCGTAGCGCACGTAGAAGCCCTTCTCCCAGCAGCGCCGCGCCACCTCGTAGGGGCGTTTGGCCGGTTCGCCCGGCGCATGCGCCAGGCTGATGCCGGCCGCCAGGCCCACGTTGCGGATATCCACGACGTGCTTCGCCCCCTTCAGTCCATGCACGGCCGCCTCGAACGTGGGCGCCAGCGCGCGCACCCGGCCCGGGCCGTCCTCCTTCACCAGCAGGTCCAGCGCGGCCAGTCCCGCCGCGCACGCCACGGGATGCGCGGAATAGGTGTAGCCATGCGCGAACTCCAGCATGTAGTCCGGGCCGCCCGCGGCCATGAAGGTGTCGTAGATGTCCTTCTTGACGACCACCGCGCCCAGCGGCTGCGCGCCGTTGGTGACCTGCTTGGCGATGTTCAGGATGTCGGGCGTGACGCCGAAGGCTTCCGCGCCGGTATAGGCGCCCGCGCGGCCGAAGCCCGTGATGACCTCGTCGAAGATCAACAGGATGTCGTGCGCCGTGCAGATCTCGCGCAGCCGCTTCAGGTAGCCCACCGGCGGCACGATGACGCCCGCCGAGCCGGCGAAGGGTTCGACGATGACCGCCGCGATGGTCGAGGCATCGTGCAGGGTGATCAGGTCCAGCAGGCGGTCGGCCAGGTGCGCGCCGTTCTCGGGCAAGCCGCGCGAATAGGCGTTCTCGGCCAATTGCGTGTGCGGCAGGAAGTCCGCCTCGACGCCCTGCCCGAACAGCTTGCGGTTGGCCGCGATGCCGCCGACCGAGATGCCGCCGAAGTTCACGCCGTGATAGCCCTTCTCCCGGCCGATGAGGCGCGTCTTGCCGGCCTGCCCCTTGGTGCGCCAATATGCCCGCGCCATCTTCAGCGAGGTATCGGCGGCTTCCGAGCCTGAACCGGTGAAGAACACGTAATCCAGGCCCTTGGGCATCAGGGACTGGATGCGATTGGCCAGCGCGAACGACAAGGGATGGCCGTGCTGGAAGGCCGGCGCGTAGTCCAGCTTCGCGGCCTGGCGGCCCACGGCCTCGGCGATTTCCTGGCGGCCATGCCCCAGGCCCGTGCACCACAGTCCGGACAGGCCGTCGAAGATCTTGCGGCCTTCGGCGTCGGTGAAGTACGCCCCCTTCGCTTCGACGATCATGCGCGGCTCGGCCTTGAACTTGCGGTTGCCCGTGAAAGGCATCCAGTGCGGCTCCAGCCAGGCGGGATCCAGGCGGACGGCGTCGTCCTGGAGGGTGTCGGTGGGGGTGGGGGTGGCGGTCACGGTCATGGCAATTCTCCCTTGGGCCGCGCCATCGCGGGCGGCGTATGTCTGCATGGCGCTGCAAAATCCTTTTGCGGATTATTCGCCGGGACGATAGTCTTTTAAATAAGCAACAATCACTGTTCACTTGCCTCATCATGAAAGTTTCTTCTCCCCGCCCACGCGCCCTGCTCGGCCAGGTCAGCGACATGGATCTGCGCCTGCTGCGCGTGTTCAAGGCCGTCGTGGACTGCGGCGGCATGGCGGCGGCGGAGCTGGAGCTGAACATCGGCATCTCCACCATCAGCCGCCACATCAAGGACCTGGAAACCCGCATCGGGCTGGTCCTGTGCCGGCGCGGCCGGGCGGGCTTCGCGCTGACCGACGAAGGCCGCGCGGTCCACGAGGAAACCCAGCGACTGCTGGGCGCCATGGAATCGTTCCGCGGCCGCATCGACGCCATCCACGACCGGCTGGCGGGGGAACTGCACGTGGCGGTCTTCGACAAGACCGCCACCCACCCGCAGGCGCGGCTAGACGTGGCCATCGCGCGCTACGGCGCGCTGGCGCCCGCCGTGACGCTGACGCTTCATGTCGCCGGCATCGGCGAGATCGAACAGGGCATCCTGGACGGCCGCTACCAGGTGGGGGTGATTCCCGAGCACCGGCGCGCCGACAGCCTGGTCTATGCCGACCTGTATCCGGAAACCATGCACCTCTATTGCGGCGCGGGCCATCCCTTGTTCGGCCAGCCGCATGCCCGCCTTGGCTGGGCGCAATTGCGCGACCATGCTTTCGCCGGGCTGGGTTACCACTCGCCCAACATGGCCTTCAGCCACCAGGCCAAGCTTACCCGCGCGGCGACGGGGTTCGACCAGGAGGCCATCGCCACGCTGGTGCTGTCGGGCCGCTACCTGGGTTTCCTGCCGGACCATTACGCCGAGGTCTTCGAACGCCAGGGCCGCATCCAGGCCGTGGCGCCCAAGCGGCTGAGCTATGTCTGCCGCTTCGTCAGCATCGTGCGCCGCTCCCCCCAGCCCTCGCGCGCCGCCCGGCTCTTCCACGACTGCCTGGCGCAGGCGCATGCCGGCTCGAGCCTGGCTGCCTGAGCCAGGCTTCCCGAGCGCCGCGACCGGCGCGCGATCGCGGCTCGGCGCGGCAGCGTCATGCGCGTCCCATCCCCGCTTGTTATCCTCGTTGTCCGTCCGCACTGCACGCTGCATCGCCCATGTCCACAGAGACCTCCCCGCCGCCCTCCTTGCCTGGCCTGCCCGGCACGCCGCTCATGCCCTCGTGGCGCAGCCCGTCGGGCCGGGGTCTGCGCTTCTGCCTGATCCTGATCGGGGTATTCATCCTGGGCGCGTGGGGCCTGCATGCCCTGGGTGGCTGGACCGGCGCACTGTTTCTCATCACACCCGCCTGCATCCTGCTCATCGGCGTGTTCGTGCATCTGCGCCATCTGTTGGCCCGGCGCCCGGTCCTGCGGCTGGACCCCGCTGGCATCGCGGGCGCGCAAGGCCCGCTGCTGCCCTGGCAACGGATCGCCCGCATCGACTACACCGGCCTGCCCTACGCCGCCTGGCTCGAGATCACGATGGCGGCGCCTTCCGGGGAGCCCGACCCGCGCGCCGCCTGGACCTGGCGCCGCCGCTCGCAGCGCCGCATCGCGCTGAGCGCGCTGGACCAGACCCTGCATATGCCCGTCCTGCAGGCAGCGCTGCGCCAGCACCAACAGGCCGCGCCTGAACATGCCCGCGCGCTGGATGCCGCGCACGAACGCGAGCAGCAGGCCAGCGACGCCTTCCACACCCATCTCGACACCCTGTCGTCTCGCCCATGGGCCATGATCGGCATGATGGGCTTGTGCGGGCTGGCGTGGCTGGCAGGCGTGCTGGCGGGCATGGACCCGATGACACCCACGCCCGATTCCCTGTATGGCGCGGGCGGCAATGCGACTTCCGCCGTGCAGGCGGGCGAAAGCTGGCGTCTGCTCACCGCCATGTTCCTGCATGGCGGCGCCGTCCACCTGGCATTGAACATGTATGCGCTATGGGGGGCCGGCCGGCTGCTCACCCGCTGGGTCGGCAATCGCGGTTTCCTGCTGGTGTACCTGGCTTCGGGGCTGGCCGGCGGTGCGCTGAGCCTGCATTTTGCGGCCCAGCTGCATGTGTCGGTGGGGGCTTCCGGCGCGGTGTTCGGCGTGGCCGGCGCCGTGTCGGCCATCCTGCTGCGCAGCGGCGGACGCTATCCCATCGCGCAACGCAGCCAGCTGATCACCAGCATGGCGATCTTCATCGGCTATTCCCTGTTCTATGGCTTCACCAACAGCGGCATCGACAATGCCGCGCACCTGGGCGGCCTGGTGGCCGGCGTCCTGCTGGGCCTGCTGATGGCCGGCCATCCGGATGCCGCGACCTCGGCCAGGCAACGCCTGACGCGCGAAGCGCTGGGCGCACTGCTGTGCCTGGTCGCGGTGCCCGTGCTGGTCCACACCGCCGCGCCGGCCGCGCGCGACCTGGCGCACTTCACCGCCAACCTGCACGAGATCGACGCGGTGCGTCACAGGACCCACCAGCAGTTGCAGCAGATCGAGGCCAAGCGCATGCGCGAGGCCGGCCACGCCCCGGGCAGCACGGCCTGGCTGGACGAGGAAGCCAAGGCGCTGCAGACCATGCTGACCGTGCTGCGCAGCGAGTCCGGCCGCCTGGCCGCGCTGCCATGGGGCAGCGACGACCCGGTCGGCCATTATGCGCAGGCGGAAATCGCGCATCGTCACGCGCTGACGGAACAGATCGAGGTGGAGCTGGAAGCCATGCGCATCGCACGCAGCGGCGCCCCGCCTTCGGCCGAGCTGGCTGCCCGGCGCAAGGCCGTGCAGGCGTCGGTCCAGCAGGCCAGGGATGCATTGAACCGCCGCGCGGCAGAGATCGGACTGGTGAAGCGCACGCCCTGAGCGGGCGCTGCCCCCCCGCACTTCAGCCCGGCGCGAGAAACAGCCGCTCTTCGTGCCAGGCCTTGCTGGGCACCCGCTTTTCCAGCCGGGGATGCCGCAAGGCCCAGGCGCGCACCAGCGCGCTGTTGAGCCGGAAGTCGACATCGATGCGCTGCAGCACGGGCAGGCAGACCTGCAGGACGTCCTGCAGCAGTTCGACCGCCTCGTCGCTGCCCAGCAGCAGCCTGGCCTCCTTGACGAACACGGCAGCGTCCCAGACCGGCGCGTTCAGGCTGAGCCTGACGAACCAGCGAAACGCCAGGTTGCAGCGCAACTGGTCATGCAGCGCGCCTTCGGTGGGCAGGGAATAGGCCGCCTGCAGCATCAGGGCGCGCAGCAGGGATTCGGCGCTGATCTGCAGGCGCAGGCGCAAGCCGATGCGCCTGAGCAGGTTCGCCTGCCCCTGGAGTTCGCGCGCCACGACACTGTCGAGCAGGGTCAGGGGATGCCGGTTGGGGATGAAGTCATCGAGCTTGGCCGACCCCAGCCAGACCTCATGGGGCAGGATCCAGACATAGGGCGCGCCATAGCGGTAGACCGAGATGGGCCGGGTCCTGGCCTGCGCCAGGATGCGCGACATGTGCTTGTCCAGGTCCAGCATGGTGACCGTAGACAGGTAGGGATCGATGACCGCGGGCTCGGCCCGCGTGCCTCGCCGTGCTTTCTTCGGCTTGATATCCATAGGTTCCAGAAACGAAGGGGCTGCCAGGCGGGTGTGAACCCCGCCAAACACAGAGCATCCGATTCTGTGACGCTCGAATGACACTCACACGAAAAATTATCGTGAGATCACCCCAGCGCGTGAGGCCCAATGACACCGTTTTGCCCATGCGGAATTGCAAAGAGCAAGCAACGGCAGGCACGACAAGCCGGAAAAATTATCGGGATATTCGATCCGCGCCTGTCGGCCAAAAGCACTAAGACTTTCTATGGAGATGCGCAGGCATCAGGCCTTGCCGGCCTGCTCCCCTTCCTCCGGATCACGCATGCGGCGGAACAGCGTCGCGGCCAGGGGGCCGCTGATGTTGTGCCACACGCTGAAAATGGCGCTGGGCACGGCCGCCAGCGGCGAGAAATGCGCCGTCGCCAGCGCCACGCCCAGGCCCGAGTTCTGCATGCCGACCTCGATGGCAAGCGTCTTGCGCTTGGGCAGGCTCATGCCGAAAAGCCGCGCCAGCGTGTAGCCCAGCGCCAGGCCCAGGCCGTTGTGCAGCACCACCACGGCGAAGATCATCGCGCCGCTCGCGGCGATGCGCGCCTGGTTGCCCGCAACCACGGCCGCGACGATGGCGACGATGGCCACCACCGACACCAGCGGCAGCACGGCGACACCCACCTGCACCTTCTCCTTGAGCAGATACTGGGCAACCACTCCCAGCGCAATCGGCATGACCACGACCTGGACAATCGACCAGAACATCGCGGCGGCGCTGACCTCGAGCCACTGGCTGGCCAGCAGATAGATGAGCGCAGGCGTGACCACCGGCGCCAGCAACGTGGTCACGGACGTAATGGCAACCGACAGCGCCACATCGCCACGCGCAAGGAATGTCATGACGTTCGACGCCGTGCCGCCCGGGCAGCATCCGACCAGGATCACGCCCAGCGCCACTTCGGGCGGCAGGTTCAGGCCAACGCTCAACAGCCAGGCCAGGCCCGGCATGATGACGAACTGGCCCGCCACCCCGATCGCGACGTCACGCGGGCGGCGCAGCACTTCGCGAAAATCGTCCTTCGAGAGCGTGAGCCCCATGCCGAACATGATGAGGCCGAGCAGCGGCACGATGTACGGTCCGATCCACAGGAAGCCTTGCGGCTGCAGGAAGGCCAGGATGGCGAACAGCAGCACCCAGATGGCGAAGGTATTGCCGACGAAGCGGCTGAAGCGGGCAAGGGCCTGCATGCGTGTGTGTCTCCAGAAAAGAAAAGGCCCGGCGGCACTCCAGGCAGTGTTGCCAGGGAGTTCGCCAGGCCATGAGCCCGGGCGCGCGGCATGCGCCGCGCGGGGTCAATAGTATTACTTCTCGACGAAGGCCCGTTCCACGACGTAGTCGCCGGGCTGTCCCGTGCCGGGCGAGACCTCGAAGCCCAGGCCGTCCAGCAAGGCGCTGATGTCCGTCAGCATGGCGGGGCTGCCGCACAGCATGGCGCGGTCGGTATCGGGATTGATGGGCGGCAGGCCCACGTCCTGGGCCAGCTTGCCGTTGGCGATCAGCTCGGTGATGCGGCCCTGGTTGCGGAACGCTTCGCGGGTGACCGTCGGGTAATAGACCAGCTTGCCGTTCACCAGCTCGCCGAAGTGCTCGTTGTTGGGCAGGTCGTTCTGGATGTAGTCGGCGTAGGCCAGTTCGCTGACCCAGCGCACGCCGTGCACCAGGATCACTTTCTCGAAGCGCTCGTACACCTCGGGATCCTTGATGATGCTCATGAAGGGCGCCAGGCCCGTGCCGGTGCCGAAGAGATACAGGTTCTTGCCCGGCTTCAGGTCGTCGACGACCAGCGTGCCCACGGGCTTCTTGCTGACCAGGATGGGATCGCCCACCTTCAGGTGTTGCAGGCGCGAGGTCAAGGGACCATCGGGCACCTTGATGCTCAGGAACTCGAGGTTTTCCTCGTAGTTGGCGCTGGCGATGCTGTAGGCGCGCAGCAGCGGCTTGCCCTCGACTTCCAGGCCGATCATCACGAAGTGGCCGTTGTGGAAGCGCAGCGCGGCGTCGCGCGTGGTGGTGAAGGAGAACAGCGTGTCGTTCCAGTGATGCACGCTCAGCACGCGCTCGGTATTGAAAGCAGCCATGGATGAAGGACTCTGGCCGCGGCGCCTGCGGGGCGTCGCCGGACTCGATAGAAGAAAGAGGAAATACCCGCGATGGCGGGTCCGAACACCTATTTTAACCATGCTTGTTGATAGGTGTTCTCATCCATCCTGGCAATAAGCTTATTTCATATCAAGCGTCAAGCACGACACTCCCCTGTTTGCCCGCCGGACCGGGCCGCGAACAAGCCGCCGCCAAGCGGTGTTCATCTCGGTGTTCATCTGCTTGTAAGGGAAAAAACAGGCTGTTATGCTTGCTTGTCATTTGATAATAATTTTCGTTAGCAGATGAGCGTCTGACGCATTTCACAAGAACGCGACGAGGCAAACGCAAGAATGCCCCCGGCGCATCGTGATGCGCAAGAAGACCGAAAAGCATTTCCGTTCCCTTCCCTTCGAGACACCCCCAGGCCTGGAGTACACAGACCATGAAAGCCAAGCGTTTCCTTCCCCTGCCGCTCGTGCGCGGACTCGCGCTCGCCGGCGTTGCGCTCTTCTCCGCCCAGGCGTTCGCCGCCGGTGAAGTCAGCCTCTACACCACGCGCGAGCCCAAGCTGATCCAGCCGCTGCTCGACGCCTTCAACAAGGAAACGGGCATCAAGGTCAACACCGTCTTCGTCAAGGACGGCCTGCTCGAGCGCGTGAAGGCCGAAGGCGACAAATCGCCCGCCGACGTGCTGATGACCGTGGACATCGGCAACCTGCTCGACCTGGTCTCCGGCGGCGTGACGCAGCCCGTGCAGTCCAAGACGCTGGAATCGACCATCCCCGCCAACCTGCGTGGCGCCGATGGCCAGTGGTACGCCCTGTCGCTGCGCGACCGCGTGCTGTACGTCGAAAAAGACCTGAAGCTGGAAAAGTTCACGTACGAAGAGCTGGCCGATCCGAAATGGAAGGGCAAGGTCTGCATCCGCTCGGGCCAGCACCCCTACAACACCGGTTTGGTCGCGGCCATGATCGCCCACGACGGTGCCGAAGCCACCGAAAAGTGGCTGCGTGGCGTGAAGGCCAACCTGGCCCGCAAGGCCGCGGGCGGTGACCGTGACGTCGCGCGCGACATCCTGGGCGGCATCTGCGATATCGGTATCGCCAATGCCTATTACGTGGGCCACATGAAGAATTCGGCCGAAGGCACGGACGCCCGCAAGTGGGGAGACGCCATCAAGGTCATCCGCCCGACCTTCGCCAACGAGAAAAGCGGTGGCACGCACGTGAACGTGAGCGGCGCCTCGGTGGCCAAGCACGCGCCCAACCGCGACAACGCCGTCAAGCTGCTCGAGTACCTGGTGTCGCAACCCGCCCAGGCGCTCTACGCCCGGGCCAACTATGAATATCCCATCCGTGACGGCGTAAAGCTGGATCCGGTGGTGGAAAGCTTCGGTCCGCTGAAGGTCGATCCGCTGTCGCTGGTTGAAATTGGCAAGCTGCGCAAGCAAGCCAGCGAACTGGTCGACAAGGTCGGCTTCGACAACTAAGATCGCCTCGCGTTGCCGCCGCCGTCCCCGCCGGGACAGCGGCGCCTCCCTCCTTCGCGAGTGGCCAAGGCGGCCCCAGTCCGGGCCGCCTTGGCCTTTTTGCCGCTGTTGAGCCGCATGCAGATTTCTTCATCCTTCCCCCGCCGTATCCTGGGCCCGGCCGAGCGTGGCGCGGGCTGGCTGGCCGGCGCCTTCCTGATCGCGCTGGCCGTCCTGGCGCCGCTGGCGGCCCTGGCCGCCGCCGCCCTGGACGCCGACCTCGCGCACTGGACCCACCTGATCAACTACGTCCTGCCGCAGGCGATGCAGAACACGCTGCTGCTGCTCCTGGGCGTGGGTGTGCTCGTGACCTTGCTGGGCACCGGCAGCGCCTGGCTGGTCACCGCCTATGACTTCCCCGGCCGCAAGTTCTTCAGCTGGGCGCTGCTACTGCCGCTGGCCGTGCCCACCTACATCATCGCCTTCGCCTACCTGGACCTGCTGCATCCCATCGGGCCCATCCAGACGCTGATCCGCGACCTCCTGGGCTACGACAGCCCGCGCCAGTTCCGCTTGCCCGACCTGCGCTCGCTGCCGGGCGCGATTTTCGTGCTGGGCTTCGTGCTGTATCCCTACGTCTATCTCAGCACCCGCGTCATGTTCATGACCCAGGCGGCCAGCCTGCTGGAAGCCGGCCGCACCCTGGGCGCCGGACGCGTCGGCGTGTTCCTGCGCGTGGCCTTGCCGCTGGCCCGGCCGGCCATTGCCGTGGGCGTCAGCCTGGCCCTGCTGGAGACGCTGAACGATATCGGCGCCTCGGAGTTCCTGGGGGTGCAGACGCTGACGGTGTCGGTCTACACCACGTGGGTCACGCGCTCGGACCTGGCCGGCGCCGCCCAGATCGCGCTGGCCATGCTGGTCATCGTGGTGGCGCTCATCCTGCAGGAACGCCAGGGCCGCAAGCGCCAGCGCTATGCCAACGTGCAGCGCATGCGCCCGATGCAGCCGCGCCGCCTGAGCGGACCCGCCGCCCTCGTCGCCGTCCTGCTCGCCGCCGTGCCCGTGCTGATCGGTTTCGCCGCGCCCGCGCTGTACCTGGTGAACGAAACCTACAAGCGCTTCCACTCGGTGGGCGGCGTCTCGAACCAGTTGCTGAACGGCCTGTTCAATACGCTGAGCATCGCGCTGGTCGCCACGGTCGTCACCCTGTTCTGCGGGCTCGTGGTGGCCTGGGCCGGCCGCACGCTGCGCGAAAGCGCGCGCTGGAATCCCGGCCGCTGGTGCGCCCGCGTCGCCAGCCTGGGCTATGCCGTGCCCGGCACGGTGCTCGCCATCGGCCTGCTCACGCCGCTGACGCTGCTGGACCGCTACCTGGCGCCAGCGCTGGGCATCCAGGGCCTCTTCCTGATGGGGTCGAGCGCCGCGCTCGTCATTGCCTACACCATGCGCTTCCTGGCCATCAGCACCGGCAGCATCGAAGCGGGCCTTGCCCGCATCCCGGCCTCCATGGAACAGGCCTCGCGGCTGCTGGGCGAGACGGCCAGCGGCACGCTCCGCCGCGTGCACCTGCCGCTGCTGCGCCCTGCCCTGGCCGCGGGCGCGCTGCTGGTCTTCGTGGACGCCATGAAGGAACTGCCCGCCACGCTGCTCTTGCGGCCGATGAATTTCGACACGCTGGCGACCTGGCTCTATGCCGAGGCTGCCCGCGGCACTTATGAAGAAGGCGCGGTCGCCGCGCTGGCCATCGTGCTGGCGGGCCTGCTGCCCGTCATCCTGCTGGCGCGCACCAACCTGAAGATCGGACATTGACGTGACTGCTTCCCCCGACACCACTCCTGCCAACCGCGCACTGCTGCAACTGGACGGCATTTCCCTGGGCTACGACACACCCAAGGGGTTGCGCACCGTCGTGGAATCCCTGTCGCTGGAACTGGGCCGCGGCAGCGTCGGCTGCCTGCTGGGCGCCTCGGGCTGCGGCAAGACCACCGTGCTGCGCGCCATTGCCGGTTTCGAACCCTTGCGCGCGGGCCACATCCTGCTCGATGGCAAGCCGATTTCGAGCCCGGCGGGCATGCTGGCGCCCGAAAAACGCCGCGTGGGCATGATGTTCCAGGACTACGCGCTGTTTCCCCACCTGGACGTGGCGGGCAACATCGGCTTCGGCCTGCGCAAGCTGGATCGCGCGGCGCGTACCCGGCGCATCGAGGAATTGCTGGAACTGGTGGGCCTGGCGGGCTCGGCGACTGCCTTCCCGCACGAGATGTCTGGCGGCCAGCAGCAGCGCGTGGCGCTGGCGCGGGCCCTGGCGCCCTCACCCGAACTGCTGCTGCTCGACGAGCCGTTTTCCAACCTGGATGTGGACACGCGCGAACGGCTGGCCTTCGAGGTGCGCGACATCCTGAAGAACACGGGCCATACGGCCATCCTGGTCACCCACAACCAGGCGGAAGCCTTCGCCATCGCCGACCGCATCGGCGTCATGGCGCAAGGCCGCATCGCGCAATGGGACACGCCCTACAACCTGCATCACCATCCGTCCGACGAGTTCGTGGCAGGCTTCATCCGCCGCGAAGCGCTGGCCGAGCAGCGCGCCCAGGCCTACGCGCGGGCCTGATCCGCCAGGAAGGAGGCGCCGGACCTCCTTCCCCTTTTCCTTACAGGACCTTGCGTTCCGGCGCGGGAATGTACTCGCTCTCTTCGCCCGGCAGGGTCTGGTCGAAGCGGTTGCGCATCCAATCCTCGCGCGCCTGTTCGATGCGCTCCTTGCGGCTGGACACGAAGTTCCACCAGACGAAGCGCGGCCCGTCCAGCGGTTCGCCGCCCAGCAAGGCGAAACGTGCCTGCGTACAGGCGCGCAGCACGACGGGCTTGCCCGCCGCGAACACCAGCAGGCGGCCCGGGCCATGCGCCTGGCCCTCGATCTCGATCTCACCGCTGGTGATGTAGGCCGCGCGCTCGACGTACTCGGCGCTCAGCGCGATGCGCGCACCGGCGTCCAGCGCCAGGTCGACCAGGAACAAGGGCGAGAAGGTGCGCACCGAGGAGGTCTTGCCGAACAGGCTGCCGGCCACCACGCGGGCCTTGACGCCCTCGCCTTCCAGCGTCGCCGCCGGATCGCGGGCGTAGTGCGAAAACCCCGGATCCGTCTCTTCGTGTTCGCGCGGCAGGGCCAGCCAGGTCTGCAAGCCCGACAGGCCGTGCGCCTGCTTGCGGCGAGCGGGATCGGTGCGCTCGGAATGCACGATGCCCCGGCCCGCCGTCATCCAGTTGACCTCGCCCGGGGAAATCGTCTGCACGTGCCCCTTGCCATCGCGATGGACGATCTCGCCCTCGTAGAGATACGACAGCGTGGACAGGCCGATGTGGGGATGCGGACGCACGTCCAGGCCCGTGCCGGCATCGAACACCGTGGGACCGAACTCGTCCAGGAAGACGAAGGGGCCGACCGTGCGGCGCTGGGCCGAAGGCAAGGCGCGGCGCACCTCGAATCCCCCGATGTCGCTGCTGCGGGGGACGACGATCGTCTCGATCGTGCCGGAAGACGTCTGCTGGGAAGGAATGCTCATGCGGGCCTCGTCGGAAATCACGGCGCGGCGCGCGCCATGACTCCTTGTAGCATCCCGCCCTGCCGGTTTGGGGCTGGTCGGAGGCGCGATATATCGGACACAGCGTTGCGCGCCGCGCAACACCACTCGCCGCGCAAATAAAACAAAGGCGGGAACCTGCCCCGCCTTCGTCTCACTCGTCCTCGATGCCCAGCTCGCGCAACTTGCGCGTGATCGTGTTGCGGCCGATGCCCAGGCGCGCGGCAGCCTCGACGCGGCGGCCGCGGCAGGCGTCCAGCGCGCTTTGCAGCAGCACGCGCTCGAACTGGCGCGTCAGCGTGGCCATGACTGCCGGCTCGCCACGGCCCAGGCGGGCCTGGGCGTCGCGCTGCAGGCTTTGCGTCCAGTCGCCGGCAGCCTGGTGAGGCACGGCCGCGGGCACGGCGCCCACGGGCGGCGCGGTGGTACCGGTGATGAGCGTGGGCGCGGCGCTGGCGGCGAACGAAGGATCGTCCAGCGCCCGCACTTCAGGCGGCAGGTCCTCGCTGTCGATCGTCTGGCCCGGCGCCATCACGGTCAGCCAGTGGCAGAAGTTCTCCAGCTGGCGCACGTTGCCGGGGAAGTCGAAGCGCGTGAACGTCGCCATGGCCTCCGGCGTCAGGCGCTTGGGCGCCACGCCCAGCGCACGTGCGCTGGCGGCCAGGAAGTGATTGGCCAGCGCGGGGATGTCCTCGCGGCGCTCGCGCAGCGGCGGCAGGCGCAGGCGGATGACGTTCAGGCGATGGAACAGGTCCTCGCGGAACAGGCCCTGCTGCACGCGCTGCTCCAGCGGCTGGTGGGTGGCGGCCACGATGCGCACGTCGACGCGCACGGGTTGCGCGCCACCGACGCGATAGAAGCTGCCTTCGGCCAGCACGCGCAAGAGACGCGTCTGCAGCTCCAGCGGCATGTCGCCGATTTCGTCCAGGAACAGCGTGCCGCCGTGCGCTTCCTCGAAGCGGCCGCGGCGCAGGTTGCTGGCGCCCGTGAAGGCGCCGCGCTCATGGCCGAAGAGCTCGGCTTCCAGCAGGTCGCGCGGAATGGCGGCGGCGTTCAACGCCACGAAAGGACCGCTGGCGCGCGCGCCATGGCCGTGCAAGGCTCGCGCCACCAGTTCCTTGCCGGTGCCGGACTCGCCGGTGATCAGCACCGTCACGCGCGACTGGGCCAGGCGGCCGATGGCGCGGAAGACTTCCTGCATCGAGGTGGACGAGGACTGCGTCATCATCCAGCGTTCGGTGGGCGGCTCGTTGGCGCCTGACTGCGCTTCGGGCTCGGCGGACTCCTTGACCGCGCGCTGGATCAGCGTGACGGCGTCATTGATGTCGAAGGGCTTGGCCAGGTAATCGAAGGCGCCGCCCTGGAAGGCGGAAACGGTGCTGTCGAGATCGGCGAACGCCGTCATGACGATCACGGGCAGGCCCGGGTGGCGTTCCTTGATCTGGCGCAGCAGGTCCAGTCCGCTGCCGCCGGGCATGCGGATGTCGGACACCAGCGCGGCCGGCGTGCCTTCCTGCAGTGCCTCCAGCACGTCAGGGGCCTGGGAAAACGTGCGCGTGGCAATGCCGGCGCGGCCCAGGGCCTTCTCCAGCACCCAACGTATGGCCTGGTCGTCGTCAACTATCCAAACGGGTTTCATGCAGGCTCCATGGGCAAGACCAGGCGAAACTCGGTGTGCCCGGGACGGGATTCAAACTCGATGATGCCTCCGTGCTGCTGCACGAAGTCCTGGGCCAGGGACAGGCCCAGGCCGGTACCATCCGCCCTGCCCGTCACCAGGGGGTGGAAGATGCGCTCGCGCAAGGGTTCGGGCACGCCCGGACCGTTGTCGATGACTGCGACCACGAGCGCCATGCGGTGCTGGCGATGCGCCAGCATGACCTGGCGCGCGACGCGCGTGCGCAAGGTGATCTGCGCGCCCGCGGTCACCTGCGGCTGCGTGAGCGCCTGTGCGGCATTGCGCACGACATTGAGCAGCGACTGGATGAGCCGCTCGGCATCGGCCTGGATGTCAGGCACCGACGCGTCGTAGTCGCGCAGCAGCGAGATGTCGCGTCCGTATTCGGCGCGGATCAGCGCGCACACGCGTTCGCAGATCTCGTGGATATTGACCGCGCGCGTGTGGATGGGCGCACGTTGCGGCGTGGCCAGGCGATCGACCAGCGACTGCAGGCGATCGGCCTCGGAAATGATGACTTGCGTGTATTCGGTGAGCGCCGGATCGGGCAGCTCGGCTTCCAGCAATTGCGCCGCGCCACGCAAGCCGCCCAGGGGATTCTTCACCTCGTGGGCCAGGTTGCGCAGCAGCTCGCGCTGCGTTTCGATCTCGTCGACCAGGCGTTGATTGCGGTCGGCCAGCACGCGCTGCTCGATCTCCCGCACTTCCATCAGCACCGGCCAGCGCTGGTCGGTGAGCGCCACGATGGTGGCCGCGACCTGGAAGAAATCGTGGCCGCGATACAGCGTGACCAGTTGGCGGCGATCGACGAAACGCCGCGCCTGCGCCTGCCCGATGGCGTCCTGGATGTCGTCGGATTCCTCGAACAGGCCGGCAGCGCGGCTGCCGGTCAGCTGTTTGCGAGAGCGGCCGAAGATGTCTTCCGCGGCGGCGTTCGCATACTCGACCCTGCCTTCGCTGCTCAGCAGCAGCACGGCGGTGGCGAGCAGATCGAAGGCATCTACATTCATGGATCGTCTGGGAGGGCGTGGACCCGACGGCACGACGGGCGGGCACTGCGGGAGACAGCAAACTGCCTGCAACGACAAGGCAATGCGGGAACTGAAGGCGACTGCGGCAACAACGACTGCGGGGCACTGCGTGCGCCGCGCGGCGCGGTGCGTGAAAAAACCGGAACCGGAACCGGAACCGCGCGGCGGGTATCGACGCCGCGGCAAGGGCCTGAGCCCCGCGCCGCGGCGCGCCACCTCAACCTGATTACAGGCTGTAGTACAGGTCGAACTCGACCGGGTGCGTGGTCATGCGCAGACGGTTCACTTCCTGCATCTTCAGGTCGATGTACGCGTCGAGCATGCTGTTGCTGAACACGCCGCCACGGGTCAGGAACTCGCGGTCGTTGTCCAGGGCTTCCAGGGCCTGCTCCAGCGACGAGCAGACGGTCGGGATCTTCGCGTCTTCTTCCGGCGGCAGGTCGTACAGGTTCTTGTCGGCGGGATCGCCCGGGTTGATCTTGTTCTGGACGCCGTCCAGGCCGGCCATCATCAGGGCCGAGAAAGCCAGGTACGGGTTGGCCAGGGGATCCGGGAAGCGCGTCTCGATGCGGCGGGCCTTGGGGTTGCCGACGTAGGGGATGCGGATCGAGGCCGAACGGTTGCGGGCCGAGTAGGCCAGCTTGACCGGGGCTTCGTAGTGCGGGACCAGGCGCTTGTACGAGTTGGTGCCGGGGTTCGTGATGGCGTTCAGGGCACGGGCGTGCTTGATGATGCCGCCGATGTAGTGCAGCGCGAACTCCGACAGGCCGGCGTAGCCGTTGCCAGCGAACAGGTTCTGGCCGTCCTTCCAGATGGATTGGTGGACGTGCATGCCGGAACCGTTGTCGCCAACGATGGGCTTGGGCATGAACGTGGCGGTCTTGCCGTAGGCATGGGCCACGTTGTGGATCACGTACTTCATGACCTGGTTCCAGTCGGCGCGCTGGACCAGGGTCGAGAACTTGGTGCCGATTTCCAGCTGGCCGGGGCCGGCCACTTCATGGTGATGCACTTCGACGGGCACGCCCAGCTGGTCCAGCAGCAGGCACATTTCCGAACGCATGTCCTGGAAGGAATCGACCGGGGGCACGGGGAAGTAGCCGCCCTTGACGCGCGGACGGTGGCCCAGGTTGCCGCCTTCGAATTCGAGGGCGCTCGACCACGAGGCTTCTTCCGACTTGATCTTGACGAAGCAGCCCGACGCGTCGGCGTTCCAGGTCACGCCGTCGAACACGAAGAACTCGGGTTCCGGACCGAAGTAGGCGGTGTCGCCCAGGCCGCTGGACTTCAGGTAGGCTTCGGCGCGGCGAGCCAGCGAGCGCGGGTCGCGGTCATAGCCCTTCATGTCGGACGGCTCGACCACGTCGCAGGTCAGGTTCAGCGTGACTTCTTCGCGGAACGGATCCAGGCGGGCGGTGGAGGTGTCCGGCACCAGCAGCATGTCCGAAGCTTCGATGCCCTTCCAGCCGGCGATCGACGAGCCGTCGAAGGCTTGGCCGCCTTCCAGCTTGTCTTCGTCAACAGCGTGGTGCGGCACGGAAACGTGCTGTTCCTTACCGGCGGTATCGGTGAAGCGGAAGTCGACGAACTTGACTTCATGCTCTTTAATCAGCTTCAGAACATCTTGGGGCGTGGCCATGTCATCTCCAGGGGGTATCAACAAAGAGTCGAGAACGTCGCTCGACCGGCGGGATTACATCAAGCAAGTTGCGTGCCAACTTGAAACACGCGTCATGACGGGGAACCGTGCGAGGAAATCGGGCAATATGCACCACTATAGTGCTTATATTGGTGCATGAAGCCCCATCGTGGGGCTTGTGCCACTACAGGAATATTTCCTGGAGGTCGTTGAGGAAGCGCCAACCCAGCGGCGTCGCCCGCAGGCGAGTGGGGTCGGGATCCAGCAGGCCGCGGCGGGTGGCGGCCTGCAGGGGCTGCAGGATGGCGGCCAGCGGCAGGCCGGTGCGCTCGGTGAACAACGTGGCGGCCACCCCTTCGCGCAGGCGCAAGGCGTTCAGCATGAATTCGAAGGGCAAGGCCTCCTGCTCCACCTGCGTGCCGTGGGCCAGGTGCGAGCCGTCGCCGGCCAGCGCCTGGGTCATCCAGCTGTCCGGATTGCGCAGCCTGGCTTCGCGCACGATGCGGTCGTGGAAGGACAGCTTGCCGTGCGCGCCCGGGCCCAGGCCCAGATAGTCGCCGAATTCCCAGTAGTTCAGGTTGTGGCGGCTGCGCGCGCCCGGCCGCGCATAGGCGGAGACCTCGTAACGCGTCAGGCCTGCCTCGGCGGTGGCGGCCTCCAGCGCATCCTGCATCGCGGCGCTGGTGTCGTCATCCGGCAGCTCGGGCGGATACTTGGCGAAGACCGTATTCGGCTCCATCGTCAGGTGATACAGCGACAGGTGCTCGGTGCCATGCGACAAGGCCGTGCGCAGGTCCAGCAAGGCGCCGTCCAGGCTTTGTCCCGGCAGCGCGAACATCACGTCGAGATTCACCCGCGCCACCGCCTTCTGCGCCGCGTCGATGGCGGCGCGCGCCTGCCCGGCGTCATGCACCCGCCCCAAGGCCTTCAATTGCGCGTCATCGAAACTCTGGATGCCCAGCGAGATGCGGTTCACGCCGCTGGCGGCAAAGTCGCGCAGGCGCGCAGCCTCGGTGGCCCCCGGGTTCGCCTCGAGCGTGATCTCGGCGTCCGGCAGCACGTTCAGACAGGCCCGCAGCATGGCCAGCAACTCGTCCACGCCCGCGGCGGACAGCAGGCTGGGCGTGCCCCCGCCAATGAAGACCGAGATGACCTGCCTGCCCCAGACTGACGGCAAGGCCTGCTCCAGGTCGCGCCGCAAGGCGTCCAGATACCGGCGCTCGGGCAGCTCTCCCACGATGGCGTGGGAATTGAAATCGCAATAGGGGCACTTGCGCACGCACCAGGGCACGTGCACATAGACCGACAAGGGCGGCAGGCTGGTCAGGCGCGACGCGCCCGGCCCGTGCCCGCCGGGGGGGCGGGACGGGGCCTGGCGGCCTTCTGCGACGATGGGAATGGTGAGCGCCATGGCGCCTTGCTTCGCCTGGAAAATCAGCGCCGCGGCCAGCGCGCCAGCAACTCGGCCAGCGCCAGGCCGCGATGGCTGTGGCGGTTCTTCTCGGCGGGCTCGAGCTCGGCAGCCGTGCGGCCCAGCGCGGGCAGGAAGAAATGCGGGTCGTAGCCGAAACCCTGCGCGCCGCGCGGCGCATCGACGATTTCGCCCTGCCACACGCCTTCGGCGATGAGCGGCTGGGGATCATCGGCCGAACGCACCATGACCAGCAACGCCACATACCACGCGCGGCGGTCGGCCACACCTTGCAGGCGGCGCACCAGCAGGGCGTTGTTCGCGGCGTCGTCGCGCGCGCCCTCGCCTTCCGACTGCGCATAACGGGCCGACAGCACGCCCGGCTTGCCGCCGAGCGCGGCCACGCAGAGGCCCGAATCATCGGCCAGCGCGGGTAGCCCGGTCAACTGGCTGGCGTGGCGCGCCTTGGCCAGCGCATTCTCGACAAAGGTCACGTGGGGTTCGGGCGCCTCGGGCACGCCCAGCTCGCCTTGCGGCACCAGCGTCACGCCCCGCGGCGCGAACAGGCTGGCGAATTCCTTCAATTTACCCGGGTTATTGGAGGCCAGCACCACGCGGCCAACGCCATCAGTCGAGATATCAGTCATGCCAGGATTGTATCGCCGCCCAAGTTGATACTTTTTTCGTGTTTTTGAAACAGTATGGAAACATTGTCACAGCACCATGACAATGTCCGCAACCGCCACACTCGCAGCAAGGGTCTTCCTTTCAGATGTCCGCGTCCGCAATTTCCCTCGCCGCGTCGCCCGCCGCCCCCTCCGAGGCCGACGGCTACGCCACCATGACGCTGGACACCGTGATCCGCCAGCGCCTGCTGCTGCCTCACTTCCAGCCCGTCATCGACCTGGTCCAAGGCGCCATCTATGGCCACGAGAGCCTGATCCGCGGACCGGAGCATACCCTGCTCTACAGCCCGGACGCCCTCTTCCACGAGGCTCGACGGCTGAACATCAACGCCAAGCTGGAACTCATCAGCGCCCAGACCGGCGCACGCCATTTCTGTGAGCAGAAATCGCCGGGCTACCTGTTCCTGAACATGTCGGCCTCGGCGCTCATGCAGCACTGGGACCTGCACGGCGAACAGTTCCCGCTGACATTGCTGGGCGACAGCGGCCTCGCGCCCTCGCGCGTCATAATCGAACTCACTGAACACGACCCGGTTGCCTGCCGCATCCAGGTGCTGTCCGAGGTCTTCGCGGCCATGCGCGTGCACGGCATGCGCCTCGCGCTGGACGACTACGGCGTCGGCCACTCCAGCCTGCAACTGTGGGCCGAGACCCGCCCCGACCTCGTCAAGATCGACCGCTATTTCTTCAACGGCATCAGCCGCGATGAAGGCAAGCAGAAGCTCGTGCGCGCCGTGCTGGCCGCCGCGCAATCGCTCGGCACGCCGCTGCTGGCCGAGGGCATCGAGACCGAGGACGACCTGGCGGTCGCCCGCGACCTCGGCATCCGCTATGCCCAGGGCTGGTACCTGGGCCGCCCCGCCGCCGCCGTCACGCCCAGCCTGCCCGCCAAGGTATCGGCCTGCCTTGCCTCGCGCGCCCTGCAGACGCACAGCGGCCGCGGCCAGGGCGGCACCGCCGCCAGCCTGCGCGTCGAGGCCCCCTCGGTGCTGGTGGGCAGCCACACCAACGACGAAGTCCATCGCCTCTTCCTGGAACACAAGGAACTGCACGCGGTCGCCGTCGTCGACGACGAAGACCGTCCGGTGGGCATCATCAACCGCCGCGACTTCTCGGAACGCTACGCGCAGCGCTACACCCGCGAACTCTTCGGCCGCGACCTGTGCTCGCGCTTCATGAACCCCGACCCCGTGCTGGTCGACCTGCACGCCTCCATCGACCAGCTCAGCCGCGTGCTGATCTCCGACGACCAGCGCTACCTGATCGACGGCTTCATCATCACGCGCGACGGCCGCTATGACGGCCTGGGCACCGGCGAGGCCCTGGTGCGCTCGGTCACCGAGATGCGCATCGAAGCCGCGCGCTACGCCAACCCGCTGACCTCGCTGCCGGGCAACATCCCCATCAGCCAGCACATCGGCGGGCTGCTGGAGCAAGGCGCCGACTTCGTCACCTGCTATGGCGACCTGAACAACTTCAAGCCCTTCAACGACGTCTATGGCTACTGGCGCGGCGACGACATGATCCTGCTGTGCGCCGACATCCTGAAGCACCACTGCGATCCGCAGCGGGACTTCGTCGGCCACGTGGGTGGCGACGACTTCGTCGTGCTGCTGCGCAGCCCCGACTGGCTGGAACGGGTGCGCCGCGCCATCGACGAGTTCAATACCCGCGCCATGTCGCTGTACGACGAGCAAGGCCGCGCCCGGGGCGGCATCGAAGCCGAGGACCGCTATGGCGTGCCGCGCTTCTTCCCCTTCGTCACGCTCAGCGTGGGCGCACTGATGGTGAACCCTGCCCTGTGCGGCCGCATCCGGCCCGAGGACATCGCCTCGGCCGCCGCGCAGGTCAAGCACAAGGTCAAGCACGGCAGCCTGTCGCTGGTCACCGAGCGCTATAACGACATCGTCGGCCGCTGAACCCGGCTGCCAGCAAGCCGGACACGACAAGGCACCCCGCGGGGTGCCTTGTTTTCTTGGGGCGGGCCCGGCAAGCAGGCCATTGCGCCCCCAAGCAGGACGGGCGCCTTGCGCGGCGCCCGTCCTGTCTCAAGCGGCTGTCTGCTCAGACGGGATCGGCCCGGAATGCGTCTTCCCGGCGGCCCATCACCATGTCCAGCATGGGACGACGCGGGTGGCCCAAGGCCAGCGGCGGCGCTTCATAGACGTCGCCGCCGTCCTGGAAATGCGTGGGTTCCTGCATCACCGGCTCGCGCTCCTGGCCGCGCACACGGAAGACCGCCACGGCTTCGCGCAGTTCGGTGGCCTGGCCGGCCAGGGCCGAGGCGGCTGCGGCCGTCTGCTCGATCATGGCGGCGTTTTCCTGGGTGGACTGCTCGATTTCACCAATGGCCTGGTTGATTTCACGCAGACCATGCGCCTGGGCATCGGCAGCGCTGGAAATGGCGGTCACGCGGTCGGCAGCCTGCTCGATCGCCGAGCGCATTTCGCGCAAGGTGGCATCGGCCATGCCCACTTCGCGCACCCCCGCGTTCACGCGCTCAGCCGAGGTTTCGATCAGCACCTTGATTTCCCTTGCGGCCTGGCTGCTGCGCTGCGCCAGGCTGCGCACCTCGCCAGCCACCACGGCAAAGCCCTTGCCCTGCTCGCCGGCACGCGCGGCTTCCACCGCGGCGTTCAGCGCCAGGATGTTGGTCTGGAAGGCAATGCTGTCGACCACACCGACGATCTCGGCGATGCGCTGCGAGCTGATGTCGATGTCACGCATGGTGGCGCTGACGCGGTCCACCGCCGTGCTGCTCTGCTTGGCCAGTTCCGTGGCCTGCGAGGTCTGCGTATTGGCCAGGCTGGCGTTGCCGGCGGTTTCCTGCACCGACTCGGTCAACTGGGCCAGGTTCACGGATGTCTGCTGGACGGAAGCTGCCTGGCTGGCCACGCGGTCGGACATGTGCGCGGCGCCGTCGGCGATTTCGCCCGACGCGTCATGGATGCTGTCCACGCCGCTGCGCACCGAGGTCACGGCACTGCTCAGGCCCGCCTGCATGCGGCGCATGGCCGAGAACAGCACGCCGATTTCATTGCGGCCGCGGTCGGAAATGGACACGGTCAGGTCGCCATCGGCGATGCGGTCGAAGTGGCTGCCCGCCTCGTCCAGCGGCCTAAGCATGACGCGGCGAAAGCCCATGCGCAGGAACACGGCCAGCACCAGCACGAAGATGAGCGTGCCGACCACGGCCTTGACGGCGAACGCCTGCGCGCTGGCGGCATTCTGGATGGCGGCTTCGCCATCGCGGCGCGACTGCAGCTGGAAAGCCTCGACGGCGGCGACGAAGTCGCCGTTCAGGCCCGGCAGCACCTTGTCGTTCAGGCGATTGATCTCGGGGCCGTTCCAGCCTTCGATGCCCTTGAGCAGCGGCTGCAGTCCTTGCGAGACGAGCGCATCGTAGCGCGTGAGCACGTCGTCGTAGAGCGGCTTGGACGCCGCGGCGGTATCGGGGTTGGCGCGCAGCGCCTCGAAGCTTTCGTGCGCGCGCGCCAGCAGCTTGCGCGCCCCGCCCAGCGCGGCATCGCGCTCTTCGATCATGCCGCCTTCCATGAAGGTCTTGGCATCGGTCAGCGCGCTGCGCGATTGGAAGACGCTGCCTGCGCCATTGGCCAGGTCGCTGGAACGTTCGATGTTGCCCTTGCCCAGGGCCTCGATGGCCACCTGGTTGCTGTTGAGCATTGCGATGCCGACGGCACCCGCGGCGGCGAACAGCAAGACGAAACCCGCCAGGACGGCGGACAGAGCCATATTTACGCCAATTTTTTTCTGCATGATGATCCGACTGGCGCCACAAGCGGCGCTTTGTACGCGATTATCGATTGCGGACTTGGCGGTTTCTTTACAGTTGCCGGACAAAAGCGCCGACACTTGCCGCACATGACGAATCATGACGCTTTCTGGCGCCCCCCATTGGGGCAAAGCCCATGCACGGCGCCTGCCGCGCATGGGGACGGCGCGGATCAGCCCGCGCGGCAGGCCTTCTGGCCCTCCACCAGCTGGCCGATGCCGGCCTGCGCCAGGTCCAGCAGATGGTCCAGTTCCGCACGCGAAAACGCCAGGCCTTCAGCCGTGCCCTGCACTTCCACCAGGTGGCCGCTGCCCGTCATGACGACGTTCACGTCCGCGTCGCAACCGGAGTCCTCCGGATAGTCCAGGTCCAGCAGCGGCTGGCCTTGCACCAGGCCCACCGACACGGCGGCGACGTGGTCGCGCAGCGGGCTGGCGCTCAGGTCGCCGCGGGCGATCAGCCAGTCCACTGCGTCGGCCGCCGCCACCCAGGCGCCCGTGATGCTGGCGCAACGCGTGCCGCCATCGGCCTGGATCACGTCGCAATCGATCTGCAGCGTGCGCTCGCCCAACGCTTCCAGGTCGAACACCGCGCGCAGGCTGCGGCCGATCAGGCGCTGGATTTCCTGCGTGCGGCCGCTCTGCTTGCCCCGGGCAGCCTCGCGGTCGCCGCGCGTATGGGTGGCGCGCGGCAGCATGCCGTATTCGGCCGTCACCCAGCCACGGCCCTGGCCCTTCATGAAGCCGGGCACCTTGTCCAGCACGCTGGCCGTGCACAGCACGTGCGTGCCGCCCAGCTGGATCAGCGCGGAACCCTCGGCATACGGCGCATAGCCGCGCGTGATGGCCAGCGGGCGCAGGCTGTTGGCGGCGCGGGCCTCGGGACGGCGGGTGATCGGGGTGGACGGGACGGTCATGCTGGACTCCTGGTTTGCGTTGTGCCCGGATTGTAAGGGGCTGCCGCCAGCGCAGGTACACCGCCCGGCGAGGCCGCGCTGCCGGAACGCGTATCATGGGGCGTTACTTCCCTGACACGCGACGCGCCCCTGCATGAAACCCCAACTCGACAGCATGACTGCCTTCGGCAGCGCCCAGACCGAACTCGACGACGTGACCCTGACCGTGGAGCTGCGCAGCGTCAACAGCCGCTTCCTGGACTTGCAGTTCCGCCTGCCCGAGGACCTGCGCCTGGCCGAGGCGCCGCTGCGCGACCTGCTGAACGGTTCGGTGGCACGCGGCAAGATCGAAGTGCGCGCCGCCTATGCGCGCCGCGCCGCGACCGAGACGCCCAAGCTGGACCCGCAATGGCTGCGCTCGGTCGCCGATGACCTGGAAGTGGCGCGCGCCGTGTTTCCCGGCATGGACCAGCCGCGCCTGGTCGAACTGCTGAACTGGCCCGGCCAGCGCAACAACACCGGCCCCGACCTGCAGGCCTGGGCCGCGGGCGCGGTGGCGGCGGCGCGCGACGCCGTGGCCCAGCTGCAGGCGGCACGCCGCCGCGAAGGCGAACGCCTGGCGGAAGTCATGCTGGATTGCGCGGCCCAGGTGGCCGCCATCGTCGACCAGGTGGAAGGACACCTGCCCCAACTGCTGGCCGACCATCGCGAACGCCTGGCCACCAAGCTGCGCGACACGGTCGAACAGGCCTTCCCGGGCGGCTTCGCCCACATCAGCGGCGAGGAACTGTCCGAGCGCCTGTCGTCGGAAGCCGCCCTCTTCGCGCTGCGCATCGACGTGGCCGAGGAACTGGCACGCCTGCGCGCCCACCTGCAGGAACTGCGCCACATCCTGCAAACCGGCGAGGCCGGCGGCAAGCGCGGCGGCAGCGCCGGCAAGCGCCTGGACTTCCTCTTCCAGGAAATGAACCGCGAGGCCAACACGCTGGGCTCGAAGGCCGGCGGCATGGAGGTCACGCGCGCGGCGATGGACCTGAAACTGCTGATCGAGCAGATGCGGGAACAGGCGCAGAACATCGAGTAAGCGCGTCAAGGAAACGTCTCGCTTCCGGCCCCCGAAAGAGGGGCGTGCGCGCCCCCCCGACTCAGTCTATCCGTCCCCCTGCCGCCTGCACGACCTCGCCCGACAGCGTCCAATCGTCCCTCAGCAAGGCCTGGAAGCCCTGGGCCGACTCCGTCGCGGCTTCCACGCCGACGCGTGCCAGGCGTTCCTGCACGACCGGGTTCGCCAGCACCTGGTTGACCGCCTTGTTCAACTTGTCGATTTCCGCGGGCGGCGTGCCTGCTGGCGCGAGCAGGCCCAGCCAGGAATCGAAGGCATAGCCCGGCACACCGGCCTCGGCCACCGTGGGCACGTCGGGCAGGAAGCGGGAACGGGACTGCCCCGAATACGCCAGCAGCGTCACGCGCGCATCCTCCTTGAAGGCCAGCATGGCGATCGACGCGCCTGTCACCACCTGCACACGGCCCGCCAGCAGTTCCGTCGTCGCATCGCCCGTCGACTTCAACGGGATGTGCTGCAGGTCGAGCCCCGCCTTGGCTGCAAGCAGCGCGGTCGCCAGGTGCGAAGCGCTGCCGTTGCCTGCCGACGCATAGTTGAAGGCACCCGGCCTGGCCTTGGCCTGTGCGATCCAGGCCTGCAGGGAGTCGACGCCCAGCGAGGCTGGCACGCCGACCACATAACCGGTGCGGCCCAGATAGGCCACGCCGACGAAGTCCTTCACGGGGTCGTAGGGCAGCTTGCTGTACAGGTGGCCGCTCAGGTGATGGCTGGCCGCCGCCAGCACCAGGGTGTTGCCGTCCGGCGCGCTGCGCGCGACCTGCGCAGTGCCGACACTGCCGCCCGCGCCCGCGCGGTTTTCCACCACGACCGTGGCGCCCAGCGCCTGGCCGAGTTCCTGGCTGAAGGTTCGCGCCACGGTGTCTTGCGTGGCCCCCGGGCCGAAAGGCACGACGATGCGGATGACGCGTTCGGCCTGCACGGCGGCCGACGCCAGGCCCAGCGCCGCGGACACGGCAAGAACGGCCGCGCCGCGAAGGGTAAAGGGGATGAAGCGCATGAGGGTTCCTTGCATCAGGAGGGTTGCAGCCAGCGCTCGGCCAGCCGCACGAAATAGGCCGCGCCGGTGGCGAGGATGTCGTCGTTGAAGTCGTAGGAGCGGTTGTGGATCACGCAGGGGCCCGCGCCATGACCGGGCAGGCGGTGGTCGCCCTGGCCATTGCCGATGAAGGCATAGCAGCCCGGGCGCGCGCGCAGCATGTGCGCGAAGTCTTCCGCGCTGAAGACGGCGGGGTAGTCCTCCTGCACGCCATCGTCGCCCGCCAGCTCGCGCATGACCTCGGCGGCAAAGCGGGCTTCGGCCGGATGGTTGACCAGCGGCGGCGAGGCCCGCACGAAGCTCACCTCGGCCGTGCAGCCATGCGCCTGCGCGGTGTGCGTGGCCTGGCGCCGCAAGGCGGCCTCGATGCGGTCCAGCGCGTCCAGCGAGAAGGTGCGCACGGTGCCGCCCACCCAGGCCGTGTCGGGAATGGCGTTGGGCGCGTTGGAGCCCTGGATCTGCGTGACCGCCAGCAATGCCCGGTCGCGCGAATCGACATGGCGCGCCACCAGGGTCTGCAACTGCTGCGCGATGTCGATGGTGGCCGCGACCGGATCCACGCCGGTGTGCGGCAGCGAGGCATGCGTGCCCTGCCCGCTCACCGTGATGCGATAGGTATTGCTGGACGCCATGAGCGCCCCGTGGTTCAAGGCGAAAGTCCCCACGCGATCCAACGCGAAGTTGTGCAGCGCGAAGACGGCATCACAGGGGAAGCGTTCGAACAGTCCTTCCTCGATCATCTTGCGCGCGCCCGCCTGCCCCATCTCCTCGGCAGGCTGGAAGATGGCATGCACCGTGCCCGCGAATTGCCGCGTGCGGGCCAATTCCCAGGCCGCGGCCAGCAGCATGGTGGTGTGGCCATCGTGGCCACAGGCGTGCATGCGGCCTTCGTGGCGCGAACGGTGCGCGAACTGGTTTTCCTCGGCGAGCGGCAAGGCGTCCAGGTCGGCGCGCAGGCCGATGGTGCGCGTGCCGCCGGGCAGGCTGCCTTGCAGCACACCGACCACGCCGGTGCCGGCAATGCCCTCGTGCACCGTCCAGCCCCATTCCTTCAGTCGGGCGGCGACGATCCCGGCCGTGCGGTGTTCGGCATATCCCAGTTCGGGGTGGGCGTGCAGGTCACGGCGCAGGGTGATGAACGGGGTGATGTCGCCGAAGCGATCAACGGCTGAAGTCAAAGACGGGCCTCCGGATGGGGACAGATCAACCGGATACAGTAGCAAGCGCGGCATGCCTGCCCTAGGATCGATGTTTCATATGGATATGCCCCCTGGGACGCACCCGCTGCGCGCGCCCCGTTGCCCTGTCTTGTCCAAACCTGTTGTAATCAGGCACCCTTATTCGTCCAAGCCCCAGAAGATGAAACGTCTCGCCGCCTACCTGTTCCTCTTTCTCTCCAGCCTGAGCCTGTCCGGTTGCGGCTACAACGCCATGCAGGCGGCCGACGAGCAGGTCAAGGCGGCCTGGTCGGAAGTGCTGAACCAGTACCAGCGGCGCGCCGACCTGGTGCCCAACCTGGTCGCCACGGTGAAGGGCTATGCCGCCCACGAACAGCAGGTGCTGACCGACGTGACGAATGCCCGCGCCCGCGTGGGCTCCGTCAATATCACCGCCGACCAGCTGGACGACCCGCAGATGCTGCAGCGCTTCCAGCAGGCCCAGAGCGAACTGAGCTCGGCGCTGTCGCGGCTGCTGATGGTCACCGAGAACTATCCGCAACTGAAGGCCGACGGGCTGTTCCGCGACCTGATGGTGCAGCTGGAAGGCACCGAGAACCGCATCACCGTGGCACGCAATCGCTACGTGCAGGCGGTCCAGCAATACAACGTGCTGGTGCGCCAGTTCCCCGGTGTCATCACCGCCAAGATCTTCGGCTACAGCCCCAAGGCCAATTTCTCCGTCGAGAACGAAGCCGCCATTTCCAACGCGCCCCGCATCGACTTCGGCAACGGCACGCAAGCGCCGAAGCCCGCGCCGGCGCAATGATGGCGGCGCTCGCGGCTGCCGGGCGCGGCGCCTTGCGCATCTGGCGCGCCTGGCTGTCCGTGCTGATGCTGTTCGCGGTAAGTCTGGGCCTGGGCGCGCCGGCCGCGGGCGCCCCGGCCGACGCAGGCAGTCCCTCGCCTCCCGTCGTGGCGCCGTCCGCCGGCCAGGACGAGGTGCCCGCGCTGCGGCAACGCGTCACGGACCAGACGTCCACGCTCCCGGCCAGCACCCGCGACGCGCTCGACCGGAAACTGGCCGCGCTGGAGCGCGACAAGGGTGCGCAGCTTGCTGTCCTGATCATCGACTCGACCGGCGATGCCACCATCGAGCAGTACGCGACGCGCACCTTCGACGCCTGGCGCCTGGGCCGCGGCAACGTGGACGACGGCATCCTGTTGCTGGTGGCGAAGTCCGATCGGGCGTTGCGCATCGAGGTGGGCTACGGCCTGGAAGGCGCGGTGCCGGACGTCCTGGCGGCACGCATCATCCGCGAACAGATCACGCCACGCTTCCAGCAAGGCGACTACGCGCGCGGCATCCAGGCAGGCGTGGACGCCCTGGACATGCTGGTGCGGGGCGAGCCGCTGCCGCCGCCGGTGGCACGCAGCGCAGGGGGCACCGGGGTGCTGAGGTCCCTGCTGGGGCATCTGCCCTTCGAGGTCCTGGCGATAGCCGGGCTCTTCATCCTGGCCCTGCCGCCGTGGGTCGCGGCCTGCGCGGGCGCAGTCCTTGGCTATGCCCTGATGGGGTCGTGGATCCTGGGCCTGCTGGGCGCGGGCATCGGCTTCCTGGCGTCGCTCGCGTTTGCCGATGCGCGCAAGCGCGAAGCCTCGTCGTCACGGATATCCCGCGGCGGCTGGTCCGGTTCAAGCGGCGGCAGCGGCCGCAGCGGGGGCGGCTGGTCCAGCCGCGGCTCGGGCGGATTCGGTGGATTCGGCGGCGGCGGCGGCCGCAGTGGAGGCGGTGGTGCATCCGGTCGTTGGTAGGATTTCGGGCAGGATCGCCTCGGCCAGCGGCTGGACCGCGCTTGCCGGGCACTGGATACGCTGGCGTCAGCTCGGCCCGGCCGCGCTCGCCCGGTTGGCCGACGCCATCCGTGCCAGCGAGGTGGGCCACACCGGCGAGTTGCTCGTCGTAGTGGAAACCGCTCTCCCCTCGCGCCATCTCGACAGCCATGAACGCGCGCTGGAGGTCTTCGGGCGGTGGCGTGTCTGGGACACGCCCGGGCGCAGCGGCGTCCTGCTGTACGTGGCGTTGGGCGACCACCGGATCGAGCTCATCGCCGACCGTGGCGTCCCGGTGGCGGATGCGCATTGGCAGACCCTGTGCGACACGCTGCAGTCGGCGCTGCGCGCGGGCCGCTACCTGCCGGGTCTGCTGGCGGCGATCGCACACATCGAGGACACGCTGCGTGCCGCCCTGCCGGGTGAAGCGCCCGGCACCCCGAATCGCCTGAGCGACAGCCCCTTGCTCATCTGAGGGGCTGTGTCACGGCTGTCCTGGCGGCTCCGCCGCGCCCAACAAGCCACCTGGCGATCCGCCCGCCGCGCGGGCCGGCGGCATGCCATCGTTACGGCGCCCAGCGGCCACCACCACGCCCGGCGTTCCCGGGGCCAGGCACCCCGTCCTCAGCCAGTTCAGGGACACCGGCCATAGCGTTTTCTCGTATCGGCTATGGAAGAAGGCGAAATGGCCGATATGCGGCTCGCCGATGGACTCTGGCGATATCCGCAGATGCGTGGCGCGGCTGTTGCGAAAGTAGGCCAGCAGCCGCTCGATGGCGGCCACCGTCCCGAAATCGTCATCCGTCACGCTGACGGCAAGGATGGGCGCGGACAGGTTTTCACAACGCTCCACCAGCGCCTGCCTGCCCGCGATCCGCTCGGGCGGCACGCCGCGGCGCAACTGGCTTTCCAGGCGCCGCATGTGCGTGGTCCATTCATGCACGACGCCGCGCGGCGTGTCCTCCAGCCACCCCAGCGCCTTGCCCGGGAAATAGCCCAGCAGGCGGGTCAGCGTCGGCATGACGACCTGCCACTTGAGCAACATGCGCAAGCGGTCTCGCGACGCGAAGTCGCGCCAATAGGCGATTTGCGCCCCCACGGTGCACACCCGGCGCAAGCGGTGGTTGGACGCCGCCAACCCGGTGACGAAGCCCCCCACGCTGTGCGCCACCACGTCGATGGGCTGGTAGGGACGAGAGGTGAAGGCGTACTGGATGGCCGCCTCGAAATCCTGCTCGCCCCAGGTCGTCCACCCGGCATCCAGCTTTCGCAGCGACCCCTTGCGCGACAGGCCGATGCCGCGATAGTCATAGGTCATGACATCCATGCCATGCTGGAACAGGTAAGCCGCGTAACGGCCGTAATAGCGGCTCGCCACGGATGTCGCCGCATTCAGGATCACCAGGTTGCGATCCGGGTCCCGGCCCTCATGGCGCCAGAGCATGCCATGCAGGGTGTAGCCGTCGGCGGCCTGGAAGGAAATGGGCAGGGGCGGTGAAGGCTGGGTGGACATAGGCAGATGCTCCCCATCAGGATTTGCCCCCATTTCACTTGACATGGCCAAAAGACTCAATCAATCTTCTCTGGACCCTTCGCATGAGTAAACGGAATGTCAACACCCCTAGTCCGCCTGGCTTCGCTGGACCTGATCCGCGGTTTCGTCGCGGTCGGGCGGCGCATGAGCATCACCTTGGCCGCCGAGGACCTGTGCCTCACGCAGTCGGCGGTCAGCCGCCAGATCCAGGCGCTCGAGACCGCGCTTGGCGTGAAGCTGCTGCTGCGCGGCCACCGCGCGATCACCCTCACGCCCGAAGGCGAACGGCTGTTCCGGACCGCCGACAGCGTGGTGCAGCAGCTGCAGGATGCGTTCTATTCCCTTGCGCATGACCGCGAACGCCAACCCGTCACCATCACGGCCAGCATCGGCGTGACCGCGTTGTGGCTGCTGCCGCGACTGGGCCGGTTCCAACAGCAGCACGCGTCCATCGACGTGCGGGTCGCGGCCAACAACAAGCTCATCGACCTGCGCCAGGAAGACGTGGACCTGGCCATCCGGTATTGCGCCGACAAGCAGGCGCCGCACGGCGCATTGCGGCTGTTCGGCGAGGCCGTGTTGCCCGTGGCGCATCCCTCCTTCGCCTCGGCAAGGCTCGATACCCCGCAAGGCCTTGGCGAGCTGGTCCTGCTGGAGTTCGACGTGCCTGGACGGCCGTGGCTGCACTGGGCCGACAGGCTCAGCGTGGCGGGCCTGGACAGCACCCGCGCGCGCGGCCTGCTGCGCTTCAACCAGTATGACCAGGTGATCCAGGCCGCGGTGGCCGGCCAGGGCATCGCGCTGGGACGCTATTCCCTGGTGGCGCCGATGCTGGCCGATGGCCGGCTCATCTCGCTCGACTCGCTGCCTGGCGGGCATGTGGGCGGCTATGGCTACTGGCTGATCCAGGCCGACACCCAGCCACGCCAGGACGTGATCGACGTCGTCACCTGGATCCGCGCGGAAGCCGCGGCGCTGGGGGCGCCCGACGCCCTGGCGATCCTTGCCTGAACGTCGTCCCCTCGCGTCCTACCACCGTTGGTAGTTGCCGCCCGCGCACGGCACGGGCTGAAATAGCCTGGCTGGCGCGGCCTTCGCCGCGCCCACCGCGACCAGGACACTCCGTGACGCAAGCCAGGCAGGCGGTCGTCCAGACCACCGACTATCTTTCGCATCGCAAGCCCTTTCTCTTCGTGGATCATGCCGAGATCGGCGCGGACGGCATGCAGGCCTGGGGCGTGCATGCCTTCACGCCCGACGCTCCCTGTTTCGACGGGCACTTTCCCGGCGATCCGATCGTGCCCGGCGTCGTGCTCGTCGAGATGCTTGCCCAGACCGCCAACCTGCTGCTGAGCCATCGCGCAGGCCGCGCCTTGAAAGGCTATCTGGTGGGCGTGGAGGACGCGCGCTTCAACCATGTCGTGCGCCCGCCGGCCGACGTCATGGCGGAGGTCCGGCTGTTGCGCGAGGTGCCCAGTGGCGCCGAGGGCGGGCGCATCGTCACCTTCCGCGCAAGCGCGCACGCCGGCGGCAAGCGCTGCATGCGCGGCACCGTGAACATCTATACCGTCGGCGAACCCGGCGCCCCGCAGGACTCCCCCCGCCCCCTATAAGGAACCGACATGGCACAGGCATGGCATCTCGAGGACATCATCGCAACCATCAAGCAAGACCTCCTGCTGGACAAGCTGGATCTGGCCAATGGCGGCGTCACGCTGGCCGACATCCAGGACGACACCCCGCTCATCGACGAGGGCCTGGCGCTGGACTCGGTGGACGCGCTGGACCTTCTGGTCGCGGCGGAGAAGACCTTCGGCATCAAGCTGCCCGATCCCGACAAGGCCTTCATCGAGCGCACCTGCAAGGACGTGGGCACCCTCGCCCGCTACATTGCCAGCGAACTCGCCTCGCAAGACACCCGCGCCAGCGCCTGAGGCCAGGGCGGTGGGCGAAGGCGCGGGCGCAGTCCTGCTGATCGACGCGCACGACGCGCTGGGCCAGGCGCTTGGCCGCGCGCTGGCCGCGCAAGGCCGCGCGGTGATCGCGCTGGTGCGCCCGGGCCGGGGCGCCGGCCTGCCTGACGGCGTATGCGCCATCGAACAGGCGGATCCGGTGGCCTGGCTGCGCGATCCGGACAACGGCGCCCTGCCGCTGTCGGCCGTGCTCATCGGGCCGCCCGACGGTCTTGCCGATGACACGGCCTGGCCCGACACGGCGCACGATGCCATCCTGCGGTTCCTGGACGTGTTGCAGGCCGCAGGGCGGCGGCTTGCGCGCGGAGACGGCGGTCAACTCTGGGTGATGACGCGCGAAGACAGCCTGCGCGACAGTCTGGGGCTACCGCTGGCCGCGATGGAAAGCCAGGCCCGCCACGCCGCCGTCAAGAGCTTCGCCAAGGAAATGCTGCGCTTCGGCGTGCGCGTGAACTGTGCGCAACTGCAGGCCTGCCAGGAGGACGCCGGCGAGGACGCCTGGCGCGCCGCGCGGGACGGCCTGAAAGCCTATGCGATGAAGTTCCGCCCGATACGCGCGACGGACGCCGCGCAGGCGCTGTGCGGCTTCCTGGCCCAGCCTGCGCTGCCGCTGGCAGGGATGGTCGTGCCGCTGGGCATCGGCTTCATCGAAAACAATCTTTGAGCGCCCGCCAGGGCATCAACGCGCGCGCGCCGGCACGCAACGCCGCGACCGCCGGCTGGCAAGCGGCAGACGCTTTCGCCGGCAGGCAAGGCTCAGCAAAACGACATCCCCCCCAGCAGCGGCAGCAGCACCGAGGACTGCAGCCAGGCATGGAAGACCAGCGCAAGCAGGCTGATGCCGACGACCGCGCCCAGGCAGCGTCCCAGCAGCCGACGCAACAAGGCGCGTCGCAATGGAATCAGCGTGCGCGGGGGGCTCATGCCGCCTGCCCGCCCGCCAGCGCGGGCCGCACGATCTGCCGGTCATTGATCGGCCAATGCAGCATCGCCGCCATGAGCCCCACGCCGATGGAGCCCAGCCACAGCAGGTCGTAGGAGCGCGTCTGGTCATAGACGTAGCCGCCCAGCCAGACCCCGAAGAAACTCCCCACCTGGTGGCCGAAGAAGACGAAGCCGAAGAGCGTGGTGATGTAGCGCACGCCGAAGACCTGCGAGACGAGCCCATTGGTGAGCGGCACGGTGCCCAGCCACAGCAGGCCCATGACGAAAGCGAAGGTATACGCCGACAGGGGCGAAAGCGGCACCGTGATGAAGAGCGCGATGGCGACCGCGCGCAGCAGGTAGATCCACGACAGCAGGTACTTGCGCCGCAGGAAGCCGCCCAGGTAACCGCAAAGGTAGGTGCCCAGGATGTTCGAGAGCGCGATGATGGCGAGCGTGGCGCCGGCCTGTTGTGCGCTCAGGCCCTTCTCCATCAGGTAGGACGGCATGTGCGTCGCGATGAACGCGAGCTGGAAGCCGCAGGCCAGGAAACCGAGGTTCAGCAACCAGAAGCCGCGATGCGAGAAGGCCTCCCGGATCGCCTGGCCCATGGTCTGGCGCGCCTCCTGCGCGGCCTGCGGCACCGGGCGCTCGCGCAGGAACGCCGCCAGCGGCGAGATCAGCAGCATCAGGATGCCCAGCACGATGGCCGCCATGGTCCAGTCCATGCGATCCAGCAGTCCCTGCGCCAGGGGCACCATGCAGAACTGGCCCAGGCCGCCGAGGGCGCCGGCCACCCCCAGCGCCCAGCTCCGATGCTCGGCGGGAAACAGGCGGCTCAGCGCGCCATAGACCGCGCCGAAGGCCGTGCCCGACAACGCGATCCCGATCAGCAGGCCATTGGTGAGCGTGAACTGCAAGGGCGTGACCGACTGCGCCATCAGCACCAGCCCCAGCACATAGGCCAGCGCCCCGCCAAACAGCACCTTCGCCGAGCCATAGCGGTCGGCCAGCATGCCCGTGAACGGCTGGAAGATGCCCCAGGCCAGGTTCTGGATGGCCAGCGCAAAGCCGAAGGCCTCGCGCGACCATTCCCGATCCAGGATCACCGGCTGCATGAACAGGCCCTGGACGTGCCGGATGCCCAGCGCCATCCCCATGATCACGCCGCCCGCCACCACCAGCAGCCAGCGCCGCTGCCACACCTGCTCGGAAATGCCCATGCCGCTTGTCTCCTGCACGCCATCGCGACAGCCGCCGACGGTCCGGACCATTACACGCCCCGCCCTGCCAGGCTTCAAGCTATCAATTGGAAACCATCACATTCATATCAGGAATGTGAAAGACATCCCCGCGGCTCAATGCCCGGCGTGGGCCGACGTCGCGTCCTGCGGTTTGCCATGCGCGCCGATCTCGATATTGCGAAGCAGCAGGTCCGGCGCGGGTCGGGTCACCCGCAGCTTGAGGGTCCAGGTGCCCGGCATCTCCAGCCTGACCGTCGCGCGATACTCGCCTGCCGTGCCGGTGGGCTCGGCGGGCACGGCAGGAACGTGGTGCGCCATGGGCATCGCGGGCATGTCGGCCGTCAGGGTGAAGACGGCCCCCGTCACCGGCTGCCCGCCATCGGCCAGCACCACGCGGCAGTCGTACATGAGCGGCTGTGGCGCCGGCGTGCAACCGGCCTGCGTGATCGCGGGGCGCGCCCAGGCGCTGCCCAGCCAGGTGACGGCAAGCAGCGCGCCGATGGCGCAACGTTGGAATCGCATCTTCATGGAAGCTCCTCGGAAGTGAGTGAACGGACGCGCCGGCGGCGCGGCAGCCTGGGCCGCCAGCGCGCCAGGCGGCGGACCAGGATTTCGTCGAGCAGCCCGCGCGGGCGCACGATGAGCAGCACGGCCACCAGGCCGCCGAACACGGCCATGCGGTAGCCCTGGAAGGCACGTGTCGCCTCGAGCAGGACGATGTCCAGCGTCACGCCCAGCAGCGGTCCCAGCGGCGTGCCCAGGCCGCCGATCAGCGCGTAGGACACGCCATGGATGCCCAGCATCACGTCGAAATTGCGCGGTTCGATATAGGTGTTGTAGTGGGCATAGAGCGCCCCGCCCAGGGCCGCGATGGCCCCGGCCAGCATGGCCGCGCCCAGCTTGGCGCGGCGCACGTCGATGCCCATCGATTCGGCAAGCGCCGGATCATGGCCCGCCACCCGCAGCGCGAGGCCGGCACGCGAGCGCTCCAGCAGCCACAGGCCCGCGACCAGCGCCAGCAGCAGACACCAGACCAGCGACACGTAGCGCGCCGGATCGATGCCATGCTCGAAGATGTAGCGGATGCCGCCAAAGCCTGCCGCGCCATCGGGGCCGGCCATCTCGGGCGGACTGCCTTGCGGGCCATCGGACGGGACGCCTTGCCGCCATGACAGCCACTGCAGCGCCACCCGCGTCGCCTCGGCCGCCGCCAGCGTCGACATGGAGAAATAGAGCCCGCGCAGGCGCAGGGTCAGCGCCCCCAGCGCGCCCCCGGCCAGCGCGCCGATGAGCACGGCCACCAGCAGCGCGGCCCACAGCGGCGCCCCGCCCAGCACCGTGACCAGGCCTGCGCCGTAGGCCCCCAGTCCGAAAAAGGCCTGCTGGCCGAAAGAGATCTCGCCGCCGATCAGCAGCACATAGGCAGACAGGGCCAGGAAAGCCAGCAGGCCCACGTTCGCGGCGAGGCTCAGCGCATCCACGCCCATCATGCCGCCCCCGCCGGAGACCGGCTGCCGCGCGCCAGGCCCGCGAGTCCGCCCGGGCAGCGCCACAGCACCAGGAGCAGCAGCAGATAACCGAGAAACTCCCTGCCCTGCGCGCCCAGCGTGCGCTGGGCATGGAATTCCAGCAGACCCAGCAGCAGACCGCCGGCCAACGCACCGCCGAACGATCCCAGCCCTCCCAGCAGGGCCGCGATCATGCCCTTCATGGTCGCCCACATCGCGAACATCGGCGTGACCTGCGCGTCGATGCTGGCAATCAGGAAGCCCGCCACGCCGCCCAGTGCGGCGGCAAGCAGCGTGACCCACGCGATCACCCGCTCGACGCGGATGCCGACCAGCGTTGCCGCATCGTGGTGATCCGCCACCGCCCGCAACGATACGCCCCAGCGCGTGCGATGCACCAGGAACCAGGCCAGGCCGGCCGTGGCGCCCGCGCACGCCATCGCGGCGAGGTAATCAGGCCGCAGCAGCGCCTGTTCCCCCGCGTGCTCGCCGATGCCGAAGAGGGACGGAAAGGCGTTCGTGTGGCGCGGCAACAGTGCCGTGGCGAACTCCTCCAGCTGCATCCAGATGGCGAAGGAGGCCGCCATCATGGTGACCGCCGCGCGCTGGCGGTGCGGCGCGAAGCACAGCCTGTCCACATAGAGCCCGGCCGCCGCCGTGACCAGCACGCACAGCGGCAGCAGCCACAAGCCATCCAGTCCCCACTGCTGCCGGGCCCACATGGCCGCATACAAGCCCAGCATGATGCAGGCGCCGAACGCCAGGTTGATGCTGCGCAGCACGCCGAACACCAGGGTGAAGGCGATGGCCAGCAAGGCATAGCTGGCGCCGACCGCGAGGCCATCCAGGGTGGCTTGCCACACGGCTCAGCCTCCTTCGCGCGCGTCTGGCGCGGACACCGGCAGGCCTGCGCCAGCCTCCCACCAGCCCGCGACAGCCGCGCGGGCGTCCTGCCGGCCGGCGTCCCCACGATCCAGGCGCAGCGCCTTGCCATCCTGCAACAGATAGCTGCGATCGGCGACGGCGCTGGCAAACACCACATTCTGCTCCGCCAGCAGAATGCCCATGCCCTCCCCGGCGAGTTCACGGATCCAGGCCGACAGCTCCTGCACGCGCCGCGGTGCGAGTCCCTGCGAGGGCTCGTCCATCAGCAGCAACGCGGGACGGGACATGAGCGCACGCGCGATGGCCAGCATCTGCTGCTCGCCGCCGGAGAGGGTTCCCGCGCGCTGGCGCTGGCGTTCGGCCAGCGCCGGATACCGGACCAGCATACGCTGCAGGTCGGCGCCGATTCCTTGCCGGTCGCGGCGCTGCGATGCGCCCGCCAGCAGGTTGTCACGCACGGACAGCGACGGAAAGACCATCCGGTGCTGCGGCACCAGGGCGACGCCCAGCGCGACGATATCGGCCGGCGGCCTGCCGCCCAACTCGATGTCGCCGCCGCCATCGCGCCCGGCATAGCGGATGCTGCCCCGCGCGGCCCCGATCGCGCCCACCACGGTGCGCAGCAGGGTCGTCTTGCCCGCGCCGTTCGGCCCCAGCAGGCAGGCCACCGCCCCCCGCGGCACGGTCAGCGACAGGTCGCGCAACACCCGTTGCGGCCCGTAGCCCGCCGCCAGCCCACGCACCGTCAGCACTCCCGCGTGGGCAGCCGTCATGTCCCCTCTCCCAGGTAGACCCGGCGCACACGGGGATCGGCGCTGACAGCGGCGGGCGATCCCTCCGCGATCTTGCAACCGCGCTCCAGCACCGCCAGCCGGTCCGAGACGGCCATGACCAGACGCATCACATGGTCGACCAGCACGACGCCGACGCCCGCGCGCCGGATGCGAAGTATCGTTTCGCCCAGCATGCCGACCTCCTCCTCGGTCAAGCCCGCCGCCGGCTCGTCCAGCAGGACCAGCCGTGGCCCTGGCGACAAGGCACGGGCCAGCTCCAGCCGCCGTCGCGCGCCGAATGACAATTCGCCGGCCAGCCGGCCCGCGTCATGCGCCAGGCCGCAAGCCTCGAGCCACGGCATGTCGTCCTTGCGCCGCCACGGCCAGCCGCGCCCCACGGGCAGCGCCGCGGCCAGGTTCTCCCTGACCGTCAGCGCAGCCACCAGCCGCGGCTCCTGGAAGGTGCGCCGCAACCCGAGGCGCGCGCGCCGATGCGCGGGCAGATGGCCGATGGGCTGGCCCGCCAACCGCAAGGTGTCGGGCGGGCTGGGCCGCAAGCCCGCCAGCAGGTCCAGCGTGGTGCTCTTGCCCGACCCGTTGGGGCCGATCAGCCCGAGCACTTCGCCCGCGGCCAGGTCCAGGTCCAGCCCGCTCAACGCCTGAACCCCGCCGTAACGGCAGGCCAGGCCACGAACCGCCAGCAGCATCGCCATCGTGCGCGCGGCTTACTGCACCGGCGCGTGCACCACCGCCCACTCGGCCCCGGTGGCCTGCACGAAGACGAAGGGCTTGATCGATTCGCGCTCGGGCGTGCGCTGCGAAATGCCCAACAGGCCATCCATCTGGGTCTGCTTCGACAGGCCGGCGCGTATCCTGTCGCGATCCGCCTTGACGGTGTCGGGCTTGCCCAGCACGCCCTCCGATTCGATGGCGGCCTTGATGGCGTACAGGTTTTCCCAGGCCGACATGCTGTGCAGGTCGGCGTAGCCCTTGAACTGCGCGGTGGCATCGGCGGCGGCGCGCGCCTGCGGATTCACCGGCGCGTAGCTGGTGGGGATGATGAGGCCTTCGGCCTGCTGCGCGCAGACGTCCAGGGTCTCGGGGCTGGAAATGCTGGTCAGCCCCAGCAGCACCTTGGGCTTGACCCCCTGGCGGGCCATTTCCTTCAACACGCCGCAGGCCGTGAAGGGATGCGCCGAGATCGCCACGATGTCCGCGTTGGCCGCCTTCATCTCGCGCACCTGCGCCGTGAAGTTGGTATCGTCCAGCAGCCACTTCGCCTCGCCCTTGACGTCATAGCCATCCTGGTTGGCACGCGCCTTCATGATCGAATACCAGGTCTGGTTGGAATGCACGAAGTTCTCTTCCACGCCGCCATACACCGTCCTGGCATCGGGATGGTGCTGCTTCACCCAGGCGAACAGCTGGCGGTACAGCTCGATTTCATCGGGGATATTGCGAAAGGCCCAGTCGGATTGCCTGGCCAGGCCGATCTTCATGGCCACGTCGGTGAACACCGGGAACTGCACCCCCGAATCCTTGGCGTCGCCCGCGCGCTTCTGCTGGATGCCGAACACCGCCTCCACGACGGGCGAGCAGGTCGTGCCCACGCCGGCGAGCCAATCGGCCGCGGCGAAACGCCGCACCAGCGAAATGCCTTCGTCGACGTTGCAGCGGTCGTCGTAATACCCGATCTCGATCCTGCCGCGGCCGCCATCGCCCAGCTTCACGCCGCCCGCATCGTTGATCTCCTTGGCAGCCGCGCGCAAGGCGGCTTCGCTGTTCAGGCCGAACTGACGCAGGACGCCGCTCTTGGCGCCGAATCCGACGATCTTGATCACGCGCTCTTCCTGCGCGGCGGCCTGGCTGCCGCCCAGCGCAAGTCCGGCGCTCACCGCCAGCGCCAGCGCGCCCAGGGCCAAGGTCGATGTTGCGGCTTTCTTCATGTCGGGTCTCCAGGTCTTCAAGGGTTGGATGCGCGCCCGGTGGCCCGCGGCCAGTCCGCGCAAGCGGCGCGTCCTTTGGATTTCAACGTCCTCTGCCACACGCGCCAACTACCAACTTTCGTAGCCTTGCGGCCTTAGGCCTGCGCCTGCCCCACGTCGAGCAGGGCCGCCAGGAAGGGCTCGGGGTGGCGTGCCAGTTCGCGCGTGCGCACGTTCAGCGCCACCATGTCGATGGTGATGGTGGCCAGCAGCGCATCGCCGCGCCGCGCCTCGGTCACCCAGCGTGACTTCGATGGCCGGCACCACGCGATGCGCGCGCGCAGGCTCAGGCTGTCCTCCAGCCTGGCCGGCAGGTGGTGCTGTGCCTCCACCCTGTGCACCACCAGCATCACGCCGTGGGCCGACGCCAGCGAGGCGAAGCTGTAGCCGGCGGCGTACATCAGCTGGTTGCGCGCATGCTCCGCGAATTCGATGTAGCGCGCGTGATAGACGTAGCCCCCCGCGTCGGTGTCGGCGTAGCACACGCGGTGCGTGATGCCGGCGTCCGTACGCTGCTGGCCGGCAAGCGCCGTGTCGGTTTCCATATCCTGGCCCTTCATGGTTGCGGGGGGGCGGACGACTCGGCCGGATGCTCGCTTCATCGCTGAAAGCCGCCATCCACGCGCAAGGTGGTCGATTGCAGGTAGCCCGGCGCCAGCAGGAAGGCCACCGCCTCCGCCACCTCATGCGCCTGCCCCACGCGCCGCAATGCCGCGCCCTGCACCACGTGGGCGGTCATGGCGGACGACAGTCCCGCCATCATGTCCGTCTGGATGAACCCCGGCGCCACGGCATTCACGCGCAAGCCGGACCCGCTGTGGCGCCGGCCCAGCCAGTGCACCATGCCGATCAGCGCGCCCTTGCTGGCGGCATAGGCCACCTGCCCTTCCTTGCCCGCGATGCCGCCCAGGGACGCCACCACCACCAAGGCGGGGGCGGGCGAGCGCAACAACTGCGGCAAGGCGGCCGACACCAATCGCGCCGCGCCCAGGAAGTTGGTGGCGAGCACCTGCGCGTAGCGTTCCCGCGCCTGCGTCAGGAAGGCCGCGTCATCGGTGATGCCCGCGTTGCTGACCAAGGCATCCAGGCGTCCGAAATGCGCCCCGGCCTCTTCAGCCAAGCGGTCCGGTTCCGCCGCCAGGGACAGGTCCGCGCGGACCATCGCATGCGGCACCCCCCGGGCATCCAGTTCACGCGACAAGCCGCCTGCGGCAGCGTCATCGCTGCGATAGGACAGGACCAGCCGGTATCCCGCCTGGCCCAGGCGGCGCGCCACCGCGGCGCCGATGCCGCGCACGCCGCCCGTGATCAGTGCCACGGGTGCGTCATCGCCCGCCTCAACGGCTGAAGAAACCATGCGTGTCCTCGATGCCCAGCGCTTCGAAAAGACTGCTGAGCACCGTGTAGTCGCGCGAGAGCCGGCGGTCCTTGCCGGCCTCTTCCAGGCGCGCCAGGATGCCCTCCCGCCCCGGCACGGACAGGTACGCCAGGATGGAGGCCCAGCTGCCGTGATCCGCCGTCGTGAAGTCCGTCATCGCATCCACCAGCCTTGCGCGGAACGTGGCCCGGTCCTCGTCGCCCAGCGCCTTGTAGACCGACCCCACGATCTCGTGGAAGGCCACGCTGTGGGCGGACTCGTCCTTGCGATGCAGATCGGTGTTGATCCGGTTCAAGGGCTGGATGGTCTGGTCGCTGGACACCTGGTTCAGGTAGGCGTTGATCGACATTTCGGCCACCGAGGCATAGGCCATGCGCAGCAGCACGGCGTCCCGCGCGCTTGCCGCCTGCGCCAGGCGCGCCTTCATCAGCCGTCCCACCTTGGGCGGCGGCACCACGTAATCGTGCAACGCATGCCGCTCGCGTGCGTTGTTGCAGATGTCCAGGCACATCAGGATATGGAATTGCTCATCCACCTGGATCTGCGCGATGACCTGCTTCACCCCCGCCGCCCCGACGCCCGGCAGGTCGCCGCGCAGCAGCTGCGCACACAGTGGCTGGACGATCTCGTCCTCGAGGTAGATGGCCTTTTCGTTGTAGGCCACCCACGCCGCCGCCAGCAAGCGCAACCGGGTCGCCTCGTCCAGCGCCCCGATGGCGGGATCGTGCCAGAACGGCACCATCGCCACGGGGAAGTCGGGAATGGACGGGTCGTAGTACTGGCTCAGGTCCAGGCGCTCCTGGCGCACCGCCACCCGCGTGTTCCAGCTTCGGCCCAGCCTTGCGATCACATCGCGGGACAGCGCCGCGTCATCGTTGACCGTCGTGTACATGTCGGGCTCCTTCCGTATCGTGAGGTAAAGGCACGGGCGTGTCCGCCAAGGGGCTGCCAAGAAAAGCGATTGCCGCCTCGTGCAGCGCGCGCGACTGGAAGACGCCGAAATGCCCCGCATCCGGCAGCGCCAGGAAACTGCCTCGGCCCAGCCCCTCCGCCACGGCGCGCGCGCTTTCCAGGTGGATGAGGTCGTCCTGCTCGCCATGCAGCACGCGGGCCGGCACATCCACCCGCGGCAACAGCGCGTGCCAATCCTCTGCCTGGCAGGCGGCCTGCAGGAGGGCGTAGCGATGCGTGGAGGCATCGCTTGCGAACGGCAAGGCATTGACGGCCAGCAAGGCCCGGCTGGTGGCGTCGGCGCCAGCGGGCGGGCTCTTCTGCAGCAACAGGCGCACCAGCGCCGCGTAGCGCTGGCCTTCCTGCGCCACCTTCACCCACATCGGCAACATCGTGCGTTGATAATCGGTCTGCTGCGCCACGCCGGGCAACACCATGGACGGACTCGCGATCAGCAGCCGGCCGGCGCGCAGCAGGCCATGGGCCAAACCATGGACCGCGGTGTTCGCGCCCGAGCAATAGGCCACCACCGCGTGCGCCCGGCCGCCTGCCGCATCCAGCACCTGGGCCGCGTCGCGCGCCTGCCGGGCCACGGAGAGATCGCGTGCCGGGTCGCAGGCGTGCAGGTCCGGCAAGCCGCGCGACTCCCACAGCAGCACGTGATAGTCGCGCGCCAGCGCTTGTGCCAGCGCCGCCAGCAGCACCACGGACACCCCCAGCGCGTTGACCAGCAGCACGACCGGACGCCCGGGCGTGCCCGCCTCGAACAAGGCCAGCGGCACGCCGTCGTCGGTCAGCAGCGTGCCGGGGCGCAATCCCTCCAGCGCGGCCAGCACGGGCAAGGCCTGGTCCGCCTCGGAAAGATAGGGCAATCGTCGAGCAAGGGCGGACATGGCTAGGTCTCCTCGCTGCCGGGCAGCGCGTGTTCGGCCACGCGCCCCGCCGTCTTGCGGATGACGAGGCAGAGGCAGGCGGTGGGATGGAAGCCCTGGACCAGCACGGCATGCACGCCAGGCGCCGGCGCCGCCAAGACCGTCTCGATCAGGTACAGCGGCGCGCTGGCCGCCAGGTAATCCGGCAAACCTGGCCGGCCTGGGTACAGCGCATGGATCCGCACGCCCGCGCCCTCCTCCCCCGGCACGGCCCGCGCGATCAAGGCGCGCACGTCGGGATCGCTCGCGGTGTCCTGCCCCAGGGCGGACAGGGGGGTCGCCAGGTGGCCGCTGGCCCATCCCATGACCACCGCGCCCGCCGCCTCTTCGGCGGGATCCGCCTCGCGCACCCACAGCAGGCCGACGCCTGGCAGGATCGGCCCGGCATCCGCGTAACGCGGCGTGTCCTTCAGGTGTGCGGCGTAGCGTTCGCTCGGCAAGTCGAAGCCGCCGGCCAGCATCGCACGCGCATTGCCCGCGCGGATCTGCCGGCAGGCCGCGATGATCGCGTCCAGCCCGGACTGGTAGCCCAGCAAGGTCAGGTTGGGCCCTTGCAGGCCATGCACCGACGCCACGATGGCCGCGACCGCATTCGGCAGCCCCGTGGCATACGCCGAGGGCGTCACGCCGCCGAAGCCTTCGCGCGCGACGGTCTCCAGGGCCTGTTCGGCGACATCGATGGCGCCGAACTGCGTGCCCAGGCTCACGCCCACGTCCGCCGGGACCGGCGTGTCCGGCGCCACGCAGCGGGCGCTGGCGTGCAGCACCATGCGTGCGCGCAGCGGCAATGCGCCCACCTTCTTCGACCGCCGCTCGCGGCACAGTCTGGCCTCGTCCAGTCCCTCGGCTCCCTGGACGCGATTGGCCGCCGCGTGGGAAATCACCAGCGCGCGCACTGGACGCGCGTCGCGCTGGCACGCCGCGGCGGAAGCGCCTTCGAGTGGCCGGGCGCTCATGCCGCCAGCCTCCCGATATCCGCCGCGTAGGCCGCCGGATGCGCCAGCACCATGACGCAGTTGTTGCCGCCGAACCCGAAGGCATCGACCAGGACATGCCGGGCGGACAAGGCGCGCACGCCGCCGTGCACCACGTCCACGTCCAGGGCGGGGTCGATCTGCTGCAGACCCGCCGTGGGCGGCACGCCGCCCTGCGCCAGGGACAAGGTGGCGGCCAGCAGCGAGAACGCGCCCGCGGCCGCCTGGGAGTGGCCCAGGATCGACTTCACCGAGGTCAGGGGCGGCAAGGCCTGCGTGCCGAAAGCCGCGCGCAAGGCGGCGACCTCGGTGGCGTCGTTCGCCAGCGTGCCCGTGCCATGGGTGAAGACCGCGCCCAGTTGTTCAGGCTTCACGCCGGCCGCGGCAAGCGCCTGGCAGACGGCACGGCGCACGCCATCGAGATCCGGCGCCGTCACGTGCTCGGCATCGCAGCTGATGCCGTATCCGGCGATCACCGCCCGCACCCGTGCGCCCCGCTGCAACGCGGCGTCCAGCGGCTCCAGGCAGAAACAGGCCGCGCCCTCGGACAGCACCACGCCGCGCCGGCCCGCATCGAAGGGCCGGCAAGGTCCGCCCGAGGCCAGCCGCAGGCCGTTGAAGCCGCAGACGGTGTATTCCAGCAGCACGTCCATGCCGCCCGCGACCATCAGGTCGGCCTCGCCCGCGCGCAGCATGTCGATGGCCTGCGCCGGCGCCGCCAAGCCCGAAGAACAGGCCATCGACAGCACCAGGGTCGGCCCGCGCCACGGTGCGCCGCGCGCATGATCGGGCACGATGCTGGACCCATCCATGTCGGCCTCGCTCAAGGCCTCGCAGTGCGCGGACGGCAGGCGCAACTGGTTTTCCGCGATCTCCACGCCCGCGGTGGTCGTGCCCAGCACGCAGCCCGCGCGCTGGCTGAGCGGATCGGCCTGGGCATCCGCCAGCGCGGCGTCCACGGCATAGGCCGCGATGCGCCGCGAGCGGTTGTCGCCGCGCGCCTGCGCGCCCGGCAGGCTGGCCCACAAGTCCTCGGGAATCGACACGACGTTGTCCACCGGATAGGCCGATAGCGCCCGCTTGGCCCAGGGGCCGCGCAGTTCCGCCTGGCCCGCCAGGGCATCCCACATGGCCTGCGGCGTCCCGCCCAGCGGCGAGAACACGCCGATGCCCGTAATCGCGATAGGCATGTCTCTCATGCTGCGTTCCCCTCTCAGGCGCCCACGCCCGCGGCGCGGATGCTGTCGGCGAATCCCCGGCAGCTCAGGTCCCGCAGGGTCTGCGGATCGAACTGGATGCCGAAGCGCGCCTCCAGTTTCACGGCGGCATCGATCATGTCCACCGAATTGATGCCATAGTCCGACAAGGGCTCGGTCTCGTTGATGTGCTCGGGAGGCAGGCCCAGCATCTGTGCGAACAGCGCACGCACTTCCTGCTGGACCTGGCTGGCGGAGAGGTCGGATCGGATCACAGGCGCTTGCACGAAGAGGGTCTCCTTCAAAGGCGGAAATGGATGCCGGACGCGTCGCGGCGCAGGGGCGTGATCAATGGCGCGCCGGGTCCGCGGGGGCTGCGGCCAGCGGCGCACGCGCCAGCCTCACCGCGCACACCGTCGCAAGCCACGCGCCCATCGCAATGGCAAAGGTCACGCCCGCCATCGCCCGTGACGACGTCCCGGCGTCGCCCGCCACGCCCAGCGCCAGGTACAGCGCGCCCAGCAAGGCGATGCCCAGCACGATCGAGAGCTGCACCGCTGTCGTCACCAGGCCGCTGATGGCTGGCGCATGCGCCGGCGCCGTGCGCAGGGTCATCTGGTTCACCGTGGTGCCGAAACCCAGGCCATGGCTGCCGCCAGCCAGGAACAGCAAGGGCACCATGGCCGTCGCGACCCAGCCCAGGCCCAGCGCCGTCGCGCCGAAAGCCAGGTTGGCCAGGCCCATCGCGCCCAGCGACACGGCGGGGGTCCAGCGCAGCCAGGCCGCGGGCAGGCTGGACCACTTCAGGTTCGAAATGCCGAAGCCCAGCGCATAGGCGGTGAACACCAGCCCGGAAGTCAGCGGCGAAAAGCCCAGGCCCGCCTGCAGATACAGGGCCGCGGCAAAGAGCCAGCCGCCGTAGCCAATGAAACCCGTGGCGATCACGGCGAGGCCGGCACGGATGCCAGGCGTGGCCAGGGCCTGCAGATTGAGCAGCGGTGCGCCGCCTCGGCGCGCCAGCGCGTTCTCGTGGCGCCAGAACCCCCACAGGCCGAGCAGCCCCGCCGCCAGGCTGGCCCAGGTCCATGCGGGCCAGTGGAGATCCTGGCCGAAGGTCAGGGGAACCACCACGCCCAGCATCGATAGCGACAGGGCCAGCACACCGACCAGGTCCAGCCGCCTGCGCTCGCCGCGCGTATCAGGAATGACACGACGCGCCAGCCATACCAGCGCGATGCCGATCGGGACGTTGATGAGAAACGCGGGGCGCCAACTGCTGCCCGCCAGGTCCACGGTGACGATCACCCCGCCCAGCAACTGGCCCGCCGTGGCGCCCAGTCCCAGGATCATCGAGTAATAGCCGATGGCCCGCGCACGCGCGCCCCCGGTGTAGTGATGCTGGATCAGCGACAGCACCTGCGGCACCAGCAGTGCCGCGCCGACGCCCTGCGCCACGCGCCCCGCAACCAGCCACCCGGTGCTGGGCGCCAGGCCACAGGCCAGCGAGGACACGGTGAAGATCGATACGCCCAGCACGAAGACGCGCCGGTAGCCGTGGTCATCGCCCAGCCGCGCGCCGGTGATGAGAAACACCGCATAGGCAAGCACGTAGCCCGCCACCGCAAGCTGCAGCGCCGCGCCGGACAGGCCCAGGTCCGCGCGCATCGCGGGGGCTGCCACGTTGGCGATCGAGGTATCCATGGCGGCCATCGCCTGGCCCGCCAGCAGCAGGGGGAGCAGGTAACGGTGGCGCGCCGCCGGCCCCGCAGCCGCGCTGTCGCGCGGGCCGGGCAAAACCGTCACTGCCGCCGCCGTCCTGACCTCCGAGATACCCATGCCTCGCCCTCTGTCGCGTCCCATGCCGCTACCGGCATTTCACGGGCGCGCGGCGCTTGCGGCAACTACCAAGGTTCGTAGGAGGGCGGCAAGGCCGTGATACAACGACAGGCTGTTTCCAGGAGACCGGAATGATCAGCTACACCATGGTGGGCGTTGCCGACCTCGACCGCGCCGCGGCGTTCTATGAGCCGATTTTCGAAACGATGGGGCTGGCCCAGTGCTGGCGCGATGCGCAGGCAGTGTGCTGGGGCGATCCGGACGACACGTCTTCCCCCCGCTATTTCGCCTGCCTGCCGTTCGACGGCGCGCCCGCCCGGCCCGGCAATGGCGTCATGACGGCGCTGCGCAACCGCGACGCCCAGGAAGTGGCCGCGCTGCACGCCCTGGCGCTGCAGCACGGCGGCAGCGACGAGGGCGCCCCGGGTGTGCGGGAACGCTATGGCCCGACGTTCTACGTGGCCTATGTGCGCGATCCGGACGGCAACAAGCTGGCCTTCACCTGCACGCTGGCAGACCCGGGCTCGGCCGAAAACGCCGCGGATCAGCGCGGCTGAATGCCGTCAGGTCAGGCCGCCGACGCGCCCAGCAATCCCCGGGCCACCTGGCCAGCCTGATGGGCTTCGGTCTCGGTGTCATAGCCCTGCTCGGCGCCAAGCAGCTCGCCGGGGGTGCCGTCTTCCTTCAGCCGGTTGATGCGCCACTCCCACTTGCCGGCGTCGCCTTGCCCGACGGTCAATCCAATGCTGCTGTCGATGCGCTTGCTGTCCATGATTCCCTCCGCTGACGCCTGAAGCCCGATTGCCCCTGGGACGAGGCCGTTCCCGCGAGGGCGGCCGCCGGCTGTGCGCGCCAGCTTGCTTGCTGCCATCATGGTACTGCCGCCATGCATCCAAGGCCAACGGGCAAGGCGGCCGTCTCCGGCCACTGACGTTGGCCACTGGCGCTGGCCACTGACGCCGGCCAGCCACCGCCGGCCCGGACGGCAAAACGGGCTAGACTGGCGGCCTGCGCGCCCTGCGCCTGTCTTCCGGCCGCCCTGGCCCCGATTCCGTGACCGATCCCGTGACCCAAACCGCCTTTTCCGCCCTGCCCCTGAACCCCGCCCTGCTCTCCAACCTGGAGACGCTGGGCTATACCGAGATGACGCCCATCCAGGCAGAAGCCCTGCCCGTCATCCTGAGCGGCCAGGACCTCATCGCGCAGGCCAAGACCGGCAGCGGCAAGACGGCCACCTTCGGGCTGGCACTGCTGCACGCGCTGAACCCCCACCTCTTCGCGGTGCAGGCGCTGGTGCTCTGCCCCACGCGGGAACTGGCCGACCAGGTCGCGCTGGAGCTGCGCAAGCTGGCGCGCGCCATTCCGAACATCAAGATCCTGACGCTGTGCGGCGGCACGCCGATCCGCCCCCAGACCGAGTCGCTGGCGCACGGCGCCCACGTCGTGGTGGGCACGCCCGGACGGTTGATGGACCACCTGGCGCGCGGCAACCTGGCGCTGGAACGCCTGCGCACGCTGGTGCTGGACGAGGCGGACCGCATGCTGGACATGGGCTTCTTCGACGACATCGCGCAGATCGTCGCCCAGTGCCCGGCGCGCCGCCAGACGCTGCTGTTCTCGGCCACCTATGCCGCCGACATCCGCCGTGCCAGCGCCCGCTTCCTGAACCGGCCGGCGGAGGTCAAGGTCGAGGCGCTGCACGCGCCCACGCAGATCACCCAGATCTTCTACGAGATCCCGCGCGAGACGCGCGAGGCCGCGGTCGAGACGCTCATCCGCCATTTCCGGCCCGTGTCCACGCTGGCGTTCTGCAACACGCGCGCCCAGTGCGAGAACCAGGCCGCCTTCCTGCGCGAGCGCGGCATCAGCGCCCTGGCGCTGCACGGCGACCTGGAACAACGTGACCGCGACGCGGTGCTGCTGCAATTCGCCAACCAGAGCTGCTCGGTGCTGGTGGCCACGGACGTGGCCGCCCGCGGCCTGGACATCAGTTCGCTGGACGCCGTCATCAACGTCGACGTGACGCAGGACACCGAAGTGCACGTGCACCGCGTGGGCCGCACGGGCCGCGCCGGCGAAAAGGGCCTGGCGCTGAACCTGTGCGCCCCGCACGAGATGCGCTGGGCCACCCTGGTGGAAAAATACCTGGGCACGCCGCTGCGCTGGGACGACATCAACAAGCTGTCGCCTGCCCCCGGCGGCCCGCTGCTGCCGCCCATGGTCACGCTCAGCATCCTGGGCGGCAAGAAGCAGAAGCTGCGTCCCGGCGACCTGATGGGCGCCCTGGCCGGCGAGGCCGGGCTCACCAAGGAACAGGTGGGCAAGATCACCGTGCAGGAGTTCTACAGCTACGTCGCCATCGCCCGCGACGTCGCGCCCCGCGCGTTGGCCGCGCTGACCAACGGCAACATCAAGGGCCGCAATTTCCGCGTCCGCATCATGGACGGCACGACCCGTGACGACGAGGCGCACGCCGCCGCCCCCGCCGAACGCGCGCGGCCAGGCGGCCCCTCCCGTTCCGCCCCGGGCCGGGAGGCCGCCCCGTCCCACCGGGCAGGCGCTGGCAACCGGGCCGCCACATCAGCGCAGCCGCGCCGTGGCGCCGGCGATGGGCGTGCCCCCAGCCGCCCGGGTGCCCCGCGCACGGGCGGACCCGGCCGGCGCTCGCGCTAGACCGCCACCGCCTGTCCGGGAAGCGAACGCCGATCAGCGGGATCAGCCGTCGGCCGCGACTGGCGCCTGCTTCCTCCACTCCCGCGGAGAGTATCCGGACAGCGCCTTGAATGCCCGCGACAAGGCGGCTTCGCTGCCGTAGCCGACCTCATCCGCAATCCGCTTCAAGGGACGCCCCAGCCGCAGCGCCCGCTGCGCCAGTTGCACGCGCCAGCATTGCAGGTACTGCCCCGGCGTGCTGCCCACGGTGTCGCGGAACGTCGTGGCGAACACGCTGCGCGACATGCCCGCGACGCCGGCAAGCGCATCGAGCGTCCACGCCTGCGCGGGCGCCTCATGCATCGCCACCAGCGCATGGCGCAGCCGGGGATGCGACAGGCCCGACAGCATCCCGCCCTTCACCTCGCCGCTTTCCATCAGCTGGCGCAGGACCTGGATCATCACCACCTCGAACAACCGTTCGACCAGCGCCACGCGCCCGCAACGCTGTTCGAAGGCTTCCTCGAACAGCAGCGACAGCACCGCGACAGCCCCCCCGATGCGATCCAGGGGCAGGCATACGACCCCCGGCAATGCCGACGCGACCGGATTGTCGGCGCCGCCCTCGAAACTCAGGTGCGCGCAGACCATGTCGGCGCCGCGCTCGGGGTCGGTGAGGAAACGGTGGCTCAGCGGCCGCGGAAACAGCAGCAGGCTGGGCTGCGCGATAGGCAGGGTCTCCTGGCCGTAACGCACCTGCACCGCGCCGTCACGAATCAGGTGCAACTGCCCTCGCACGCCGTCGCTGTCCACGGCATTCAGGCCGCACAGCGCGCCTGCGTTGAACATCTGCGCCCGCACGGGAAAGTGCGTCATCAAGGCGGCAAGCCGATCCACCATTCCGGACTCCTGATCAATTTTTCAGGACTATATATCACCAAGGGTTCCATCGGCGCGGGCAAACTCTTTCCTACGGCGAACACACACGCCACCCTCGAACCCGAACAGGACACGTCCATCATGAAACTGCTTTCCCAACTCCTCGCCACCCCCCTCCTGGCCATGGCCGTGCAGGCCGGCGCCGCGCATGCCGCACCCGGCGCCCCCGTCATCCGCAATGCAAGCACCCTCACCACGCCCGACGGCGTGGACCTCTACTACAAGGACTGGGGCCCCAGGAACGGTCCGGTCGTGACGTTCAGCCACGGCTGGCCGCTCAACTCGGACAGCTGGGAATCGCAGATGATCTTCCTGGCCTCGCAGGGCTATCGCGTGGTCGCGCATGACCGCCGTGGCCACGGCCGTTCCAGCCAGCCCTGGGAAGGCAACGACATGGACCACTACGCCGACGACCTGGCCGCCGTGATCGATGCGCTCGACCTGAAGGACGTCACCCTGGTCGGCTTCTCCACCGGCGGCGGTGAAGTGGCGCGATACATCGGCCGCCACGGCACCGCGCGCGTGAAGAAGGCTGTGCTGGTCAGCGCCGTGCCTCCCTTGATGCTGAAGACGGCGGACAACCCGGGCGGCCTGCCGATCGAAGTCTTCGACGGCATCCGCAAGGCCTCGCTGGAAAACCGGGCACAGCTCTACCTGGATCTCGCCTCGGGTCCCTTCTATGGCTACAACCGCCCCGGCGCCAAGGCCTCGCAGGGCCTCATCGACAGCTGGCGCGCGCAAGGCCTGCAGGCCGGCCACAAGAACACCTATGACTCCATCGCGGCGTTCTCGGCCACCGATTTCCGCGCGGACCTGAAGAAGTTCAACGTGCCCACCCTGGTCATCCACGGCGACGACGACCAGATCGTGCCGCTCGACAGTTCCGGCAAGGCATCCGCCGCGCTGATCAGGAACGCCCAGCTGATCGTCTATCCGGGCGCCCCGCACGGCCTGACCGACACGCACAAGGCGCGCTTCAACCAGGACCTGCTGGACTTCCTGAAACGCTGAGCAGCCTTGTCCGCATGAAAAAGGCCCGGTACGCCTACGCGCACCGGGCCTTCCCCATCAAGACTTGAAGACGGCGACGATCAGTTGTAGCGGCCGCCCACGCTGTAGCGGCCGGCGCCCAGCAATGCGATGGACAGCGAGCCGAACAGGAACAGGCCTTGCAGCTCGAGCTGCCAGCCGCCGTTGTTCGTGAAGCCGAACAGCTGCGAGCTGTGCGCCAGGGCGATGGCCACCAGCATGTTGACGGCGGCGATGAGCGCGGCCGGGCGTGTGTACAGGCCGATGATCAGCAGGATCGGGGCGATCAGCTCACCCACGAAGACGCCATAGGCCACGAAGGTCGGCCAGCCGGCGGCGCTCACCATGCCCTGGATGCCGGCGATGCCGTTCGTCAGCTTGAAAAGGCCATGGAACAGCAGAAGGATGCCGATGGTCAGTCGGAGGAGCAGCTTGCCGGCGTCGTCATTGGTGGACATGATTCGCGTCTATCCATTTGAAGTGAAAAGGAAATATTCGTCCGGGCAAAACACCCGGAAACGAACCTGCGCGCAACTTAGCAGCTTGCCGCCCCCCGCGCAACCATCGACAGCGGTCCCGCGACAGCCGCGGTGTCGCGACGCTCACCGTCCCGGCACGGGGTCGCGCGGACGCACGTCCCGGTAATGGTCGCGCGGCGCACGGATGGGCACCACGGGTTCCACCTGGATCTGCACCGGCGTGACCTGCCGTTCGCGGCGGGTCGTGGCGGGTTGCTGGGTGGACAGCGACCGGGTGCCGTAGACCTTGTCGGGAATGTCGGGCTTGGCGCGGGTCTCGCCGGCCGGCCGCGCGGCCTTGGGCGCGGCCTTGGGCGCGGCCGGCTTGGGCGACGTGGAATAGACCTTGTCGGGCCGGGCGGCGGGCTTTGCCGATTGCGTGGCCGGCTTGGCCGCGGGCGTGATGGGCGTCACGGGGTCGGGCGCGGCAGGCTGCGAGGTCGAATACACCTGCCCTGGCGTGGGCCCGCCGGGCGAGCTCACCTGCACCTGGGCGCCGCCGGGCAGCACCCGCGGCATCGGATGATTGACAGCCGCGGGCGCCGCGGGCGTCAGCGGCGTGCCTGGCGCGGGATTCACGTCGATGACGGGCGCCGGCGTCGCGCGCGCCATGTCGGCCGCGGGTGCGTAACGAAAGGCGGGCTGGTTGGCGCCCTGGGCCAGCGCCGGGAGGGCCAGCGCCATCAATGCCGTGCCGGTGGCGGCGGCGCCCAGCACACGGACCAGTGCCGAGCCTGAAAGGGTGCGGGCCATGATGTGAAACTCCCGATGCATCTGAACAGGGCTAGCGTTGCCGATGCCGCCGCGCGCGTCAAGCGGGAAACAGGGCGGAATCCCGTCCTGTTCCCAGCTGAAACATCGGCCCCGCCGTCGCTATGGCATGATGGGTTCAACGACCTTCCCCCGTCCTCGTCGACCGCCACGGAGTCCGCGCCATGACCGCCCTGCCCGCCATCGCCTTGCGCCCCACCCGCCGCCTTGTCACCCGCGCGGCGCTGGCAGTGTCCCTGCTGGGTCTTGCCGGCGCCCACGTCCTGCCCGCCGCGCACGCGGCACTGTCCGCGGGCGCACAGGCGCCCACGTTCACCGCCGAGTCGGCCCTGGCAGGCAAGCCCTTCACCTTCGACCTGGCGCAAGCCCTGAAAGAAGGTCCCGTCGTGCTGTACTTCTATCCCGCAGCGTTCACGCAAGGCTGCACGATCGAAGCGCATCTCTTCGCCGAAGCCACCGACACCTACAAATCGATGGGCGCCACCGTGATCGGCGTGTCGGGCGACGACCTCGAGACGCTGAAGAAATTCTCCGTCAGCGCCTGCGGCGGCAAGTTCGCCGTGGCAGCCGACAGCGATCACAGCATCATGAAGAACTACGACGTGGCGCACGCCGTGCTGCCCGGCGTGGCCAACCGGGTCTCCTTCGTCATCTCGCCCGAGGGCAAGGTGCTGTACCAATATGCCAGCGGCGACCCGTCCAACCACGTGAAGAACACCATGGAGGCCGTTCGCGCCTGGCTCCAGGGCGCCCACTCGCCACGCAACAACCCGGAAAAGAAATAAGCAATGGCTTCGCTGTACTGGGCACGCACCGACCTGCGCGTGCATGACAACGCGGCGCTGCACGCCGCCGCGCAACAAGGGCCGGTGACGGCCGTCTACCTGGCGGCCCCCGGCCAATGGCGCATCCACGGCGACGCGCCCGCGAAGATCGACTTCTGGCTGCGCAACCTGCGCGCCTTCGCCGACGCGCTGGCCCAGCGCGGCATCGACCTGCACGTGCTGACGATGGACACCTGGGCCGAGGCGCCCGACCTGCTGGCCGACTTCTGCGACGCCCACGGCATCGGCGCCGTCCACTGCAACATCGAATACCCCGTCAACGAGCGGCGCCGCGACGGCCTGGTGGCGCGCCGCCTGCGCGAGCGGGGCGTGGCACTCCTGGGCCACCATGGCGCCGTGCTGCTGGCGCCCGGCACGGTTCGCACCGGCGGCGGCGACTACTACCGCGTCTTCACGCCGTTCTCGAAACGCTGCCGCGACCTGCTGCGCGAAGCGCCGCTGGCCGCCTTGCCGCCGCCCGCCGCGCAATCGGTCCCGCGACGCGGCGAGGCGCCCGCCCCCACGCCCTTGTCGGCCAACGGTTTCAAGACGCCCCCGGCCGCGCTCGGCGACCAGTGGCCTGCCGGCGAGGACGCCGCCCATGCCGCGCTGGATGCGTTCGTGGACGAGGCCATCGCGGCCTACGACACCCGCCGCGACCTGCCCGCCTATCGCGGCACCAGCCGCGTCTCCGCCTACCTGGCCGCCGGCGTGCTGTCGCCCGGCCAGTGCCTGCGCGCGGCGCTCTCGGCCAACCAGGGCGAGCTCGACAGCGGCAGCACGGGCGTGCGCACCTGGATCACCGAGATTCTCTGGCGCGAGTTCTACCAGCATCTGCTGGCGGGTTTTCCCAGCCTGTCCATGCACCAGCCCATGAAGCCCGAGACGGCGGCCGTGCCCTGGCGCGACGCGCCCGACGACCTCCAGGCCTGGCAGCAGGGCCGCACCGGCGTGCCCATCGTGGATGCAGGCATGCGCGAGCTGCTGGCCTGCGGCTGGATGCACAACCGGGTGCGCATGGTCACCGCCATGTTCCTGTCCAAGAACCTGCTCATCGACTGGCGGCTGGGAGAAGCGTGGTTCATGGCCCATCTGGTCGATGGTGACCTGGCGGCCAACAACGGCGGCTGGCAATGGTCGGCCTCCACCGGCGCCGACGCCGCGCCTTATTTCCGCGTCTTCAATCCCGTGTCGCAATCGCAGCGCTTCGATCCGCAAGGGGTCTACCTGCGCCGCTGGCTGCCCGAACTGGCGAACCTGGACAACAAGGCCATCCATGAGCCGAGCGCCGCGCAGCGCAAGGCTTGCGGCTACCCGGCGGCCATCGTGGACCTGAAGACCAGCCGCCAGCGGGCCATCGATGCCTATGCGGGCTTGAAGTGACGACGCCTGCCGGCGCGTCGGAAGCGCCCCGCAAGCCCTCCCATCCCAGCCAAAAATCACAAAGCAGGTAACGAGGAATGTCCGGGACTGGGCTCGGTCCCCGATATTGAGCCAGTTCGATACGTCTGGTGGCTTGTCCCCTCCCGCGGCTTGCTACACTGCGGGCAGGAATGAGGCGCCAGCCATGCCGGGCCCGGCGCCAGACCGCTTTCGCGCAAGCGAGTACAAGTCCTGAACCCGTCTTCTAAGCAGCACCAGGAGCCAGACATGTCCTCCCTGTACGAGTTTTCCGTCACCGATATCGAGGGCGCGCCCCGCGCCCTCGCCGACTTCCAGGGCAAGGTTGCCCTGGTCGTCAACGTCGCGTCGCAATGCGGCTTCACGCCGCAATACGAAGGCCTGGAAGCCCTGCAGCGCGACTACGCCGCGCAAGGCTTCACCGTGCTGGGCTTTCCCTGTGACCAGTTCGGCCACCAGGAGCCGGGCGACGAAGCCAGCATCAAGTCCTTCTGCGAATTGCGCTACGGCGTGACCTTCCCGATGTTCGCCAAGGTCGAGGTCAACGGCAACAATGCCGCGCCGCTGTATCGCTGGCTCAAGGGCGAGAAGCCCGGCATCCTCGGCACCGAGGCCATCAAGTGGAACTTCACCAAGTTCCTGGTCGGCCGCGATGGCCAGGTCATCCGCCGCTACGCGCCCACCGACACGCCCGCCAGCCTGCGCAAGGACATCGACGCCGCGCTGGCCCAGCCCGCGCCTGCCGCCCCCCCCTGACCTCCCGCCCGACAGGACCATCGCCATGATCGACCTGTATTACTGGACCACGCCCAACGGCCACAAGATCACCCTCTTCCTGGAAGAGACCGGACTGCCCTACACCCTGCATCCGATCAATATCGGCAAGGGCGAGCAGTTCGCGCCGGCATTCCTGGCGATCGCACCGAACAACCGCATCCCGGCCATCGTCGATAACGCCCCCGCCGACGGCCAGGCGCCCATCCCGCTGTTCGAGTCCGGCGCCATCCTGCTCTACCTGGCGGAAAAAACGCACCAGTTCATCCCCGCGGATCCGCGCGGACGCGCCGACGTCCTGCAGTGGCTCTTCTGGCAGATGGGCGGCCTGGGCCCCATGGCCGGCCAGAACCACCACTTCTCGCAGTACGCGCCGGAAAAACTTCCCTACGCCATCGACCGCTACGTGCGCGAGACCAACCGCCTGTACGGCGTGCTGGACAAGCGCCTGGCCGACCGTGAATTCATCGCGGGCGACTATTCGATTGCCGACATGGCGTCCTATCCCTGGATCGTGCCGCACCAGAAGCAAGGCCAGGACCTGGACGATTTTCCCCACCTGAAGCGCTGGTTCGAGGCCATCAAGGCACGGCCGGCCACGGTGCGCGCCTATGCGCGCGCCGAGGCCATCAACCAGCAGCCATCCGTCAGCGACGACGCATCGCGCCGGATTCTCTTCGGGCAAACCGCGGCCTCGGTCCAACGCTGAGCCGCCCACCACGCAAGGAGCGCAACCATGCATGCAGAGTACAAGGTTCCCGGCGGCAAACTCGTTGTCGCCGATCTCGAGGTCGTGGACGGCCAGATGCGCAATGTGCGCATCAGCGGCGACTTCTTCCTCGAGCCACCCGAAGCGCTGGATGCCATCAATGACGCGCTGGAAGGCATGCCCGTCGAAGCCAGCGAAACCGAGATCGCGCTGGCGGTCCAGCTGGCCCTGCCCGACAAGGCCGAGCTGTTCGGCTTTTCATCCGAGGCCGTCGCCGTCACGGTCGGCCGGGCGCTGGGCTGATCCCCGCCGCCGCGCAGGCGGCCGCCATTTCCCCCTGACCGCGACCACGCGCCGGCCCCGCCGGCGTGGCGCTTTTCGAGCATCGACTGAATGAGCACTGCGCAGCAGCCCCCCCGCGCCGATTGGCGGGATTTCGACTGGCAACTGATCCACGAGGGTCCCGAGCAGCCGGCCATGCACATGGCGCTGGATGCCGTGCTGGCCGACGAGGTGGGCGCGGGCCGGCGCCCGCCCACGCTGCGCATCTGGGAATGGGCCGCGCCAGCCGTGGTCATCGGCCGCTTCCAGTCGCTGCAGAACGAAGTCGAGCCCACCGGCGCGCAACGCCACGGCATCACCGTCGTGCGGCGCGTGAGCGGCGGCGGCGCCATGTTCGTCGAGCCCGGCAACACCATCACCTATTCCATCTATGCGCCCGATGCGCTGGTGCGCGGCATGTCCTTCCAGGAATCCTACGCCTACCTGGACGACTGGGTGCTGGAAGCGCTGGGCGAACTGGGCATTCGCGCCTGGTACCAGCCGCTGAACGACATCGCCTCGGATGCCGGCAAGATCGGCGGCGCGGCCCAGGCCCGCCGCGGCCGCGCCGTGCTGCATCACGTCACCATGTCCTATGACATCGACGCCGACAAGATGACCGAGGTGCTGCGCATCGGCAAGGAGAAGCTCTCGGACAAGGGCATCGCCAGCGCCAAGAAGCGCGTGGATCCCTTGCGCAGCCAGACCGGCATGCCGCGCGACGAAATCATCGCGCGCATGCTGGACGTTTTCCGCCGCCGCTACGGCCTGACGCCCGGCGCCCTGCGCGACACCGAGCGCGAGCAGGCACAGGAGCAGGCCGACGCCAAGTTTTCCACCCCGGAATGGACCGCGCAGGTGCCCTGACCCCCGCCGCCAGGATATCGACCATGACCTACACGCCCGTCGTTCTCTCTTTTTCCCTGGCCTCGGCGCTGCTGCTGTCGGCCTGCGGCACCTCCACGCCCAGCTCCATCAGCCTGCCCTCTGCCTCGGCCCAGGCCGCCGCCGACACCGGCCAGGCCCTGCGCAGCGAACCCGTGCGCTGGAAGCGCGACAAGCCTGGCTGCAAGCGCGAGTGCCCGCGCATCGAAGTCGACTCGCTGGCTTTCCCGCAAGACGAAAAACTCACCGCTCTGGTCGACCATGCACTGGCGATGATGACGGGACTGGAATCCAACGTCCAGCCCACCTACCTGTCGATCGCCGAGTTCGAGGCGTATTACTGGCGCACCGCCAAACCGCGCTATGCCGTGGTGCTGAAAGCGGAGTTGAAGCATCAGCAAGGCCCGATCACCGTGCTCACGCTGTCCAGCTACCAGTTCACGGGCGGCGCCCATGGCATCCCCGCCACGCAATACCTGAACTGGGACCGCGGCGCGCAACGCGTGCTGGGGCTGGCGGACGTCCTGGAGCCCGGCCGCGGCCCGCAGTTCGTGCAGGCGCTGGCGCGCGCCCACAAGCGCTGGCTGGAAGACAACCGCGACTATCAGGACAACCCCACGCGCTACGCGGAGCTCTGGCCTTTCTCGCCCAGCGACAACTACGCGCTGGCCAAGGACGGCATCACGGTCAAGTACGACGCCTACGCCATCGCCCCGTATTCGCATGGCGAACCGGAACTGACCATTCCGTACAACGAGCTGACCGGCATCCTGAAACCGGCCTACCTGCCGGCACGCTGAAGATCAGGCCGCCAGCGGGAACCCGGACGGCGCGCGGACACGCCGCGCGCCCGGTACACTAGCGCGTCGCGCGGCCTGCCGGCCGCCTCGCCTGCTTCGCACCCGCTTTCGTCCCGCCCCGCACATGTCCCACCCCAGCCAGCTGCCCAGCACCGGCAGCTTCGCCAGTATCCCGCTCTCCGGCGACGACAGCCTGTCCTGCCTGCAACTCGGCCAGGGCGAACGCCTCTGCATCCTGATCCACGGTTCGCTCTGCGACGGACGGTATTGGTGGCCGCAGTTCGACGACCTGTCGGCTGGCCGCCGGCTGTGTTCGCCCAGCCTGCGCCATTACTTCCCCGCCGCGCCGGATCCCACGGTGAGGCTGGACTGGCGGCGCGACGTCAGCGATCTGCTTGCCCTGGTCGAGCGCCTGAGCCCGGATGCCCCCGTCGACCTGATCGGCCATTCACGCGGCGGCGCCATTGCCTACCAGTTGGCACGGCAGCGCCCGGACCGCGTGCGCAGGCTGGTGCTGGCCGAGCCCGGCGGCGCCACGCAGGCCGGCACGCCCGCGGATCCGGTGTTGATGCAGGAGTGGAAAGCCGCGCTGTCGGCCAAGCTGGCGCGCGGAGAATACGAATCGGCCGTCGGCCAGTTCATCGATGGCGTCAGCCGCGCCGGCAGCTGGCTGCACAGCCCGCGCGATTTCAAGCGCATGGCGCTGGACAACGCCCACACGCTGGTCTCGCAGATGGACGACCCGCTGCCCGCCTACGCGGAAGCGGACGTCGCCCAATTGGCCCTGCCGGTATTGCTGGTGAAGGGACAACGCAGCCGCGAGCGCTTCGTCGTCACGGTGGACACGCTGGCGCGCTGGTTGCCCGATGCGCGGGTGGTGGAGATTGCCGGGGCCAGCCACGGCATGAACCTGGCCCACCCGCGTGCCTTCAATGCCGCGGTCCTGGACTTCCTGGACGCGGCCTGAGGCGGCCGGGCAGGACGCCGTGCAGCGGGGCGCCAGCAGGACGCCCCGGACCTCGCATCAGGGATACAGGCCGCGCACCTGGCGCGCCTGCAGGATGCGCGTGCACGCCACGATGAAGGCGGCGGTGCGCAGCGTCACCTGGTGCTGCTTGGCCACCTGCGAGATGGACGCATAGGCCTCGCGCATGATGCGCTCCAGGCGCTGGTTGATCTCTTCCTCGCTCCAGAAGAAGCTGGAGAAATCCTGCACCCATTCGAAGTAGCTGACCGTCACGCCGCCGGCGTTGGCCAGCACGTCGGGCACCACCGTGATGCCCTTGTCGGTCAGGATGTCGTCGGCCTCGGGCGTGGTCGGGCCGTTGGCGCCTTCCACCACGAAGCGCGCGCGGATGCGGTCGGCGTTCTTCGACGTGATCTGGCCTTCCAGCGCGGCGGGAATCAGGAAGTCCGTTTCCACGCCCCAGAAGTCCTCGGCGGCAATCGCCTCACCGCCTTCGAAGCCCCCGACGCCACCGGCACGCGACACGTGCGCAATCAGGTCGGGCACGTCCAGGCCGTCGGCCTTGAACACCGTGCCGGTGTGATCCTGCGCGGCCACGATCTTGGCGCCCGCGTCATAGAACAGGCGGGCGGCCGTGCCGCCCACGTTGCCGAAACCCTGCACGGCAACGCGCGAACCCGCCACGTCCAGGCCGGCGTCGCGCGCGGCCTCGCAGGCCACCACGAACACGCCGCGGCCCGTGGCTTCGGTGCGCCCCAGGCTGCCGCCCAGCGCCACGGGCTTGCCCGTGACCACGCCGGTGGAGGTCAGGCCTTCGTTCATGGAATACGTGTCCATCATCCAGGACATGATCTGCGCGTTCGTGTTCACGTCCGGCGCAGGGATGTCCTTCGACGGCCCGATGATCACGCCGATCTCGCTGGTGTAGCGGCGCGTCATGCGCTCGAGTTCGGGTTGCGACAGCGTGCGCGGGTCGACGCGGATCCCGCCCTTGGCGCCGCCGAAAGGCACGTTGATGGCGGCGTTCTTCACCGACATCCAGGCCGACAGGGCCATGACCTCGGACAGCGTGACGTCCTGGTGGTAACGCACGCCGCCCTTGCCGGGGCCGCGCGAGGTGTTGTGCTGGACGCGGTAGCCCTCGTAGTGGGCGATGCGGCCGTCATCCAGTTCGATCGGCACGTCGACGATCAGCGCGCGCTTGGGGCGCTTCAGGGTTTCGACCCAGCGTGCCAGCGACCCCAGGTAGGGCGTGACGCGGTCGACCTGTTTCAGGTAAATGCCCCAGGGCCCCAGGTCGTTGGGGTCCAGGTATGAGGGAAGCGCGTGGTTTTGCTGCTGCGACATGCATGGCTCCGTTGCGGACAATCCCGGCATTGTAGGCAGATGTCCGCGCAAAATTACATATGCGTCCCCATTAATTCATGAAAATATAAAATGGGGACATACTAACGACCCTGCGCCTTGCGACGGTCCTGCGCCAGCTTTTCCATGGCGTCCGCCAGGCGGTCGTTGCCGAACTGCCTCGCCATGTCGATGGCGTCCTGCCCTTGCAGATTGCGTTGCGACGGGTCGGCGCCCGCGTTGATCAGCACCTGCGCCGTGTCCACGCTGTTGGCCCGCATCGCCATCATCAGCGGCGAGGTGCCATCCGGTGACGGCGCGTTCACGATGGCCTTCAGGCCGATCAGCCATTTCGCCACGTCGGCATGCCCTTTCGCGGCGGCATAGTGCAAGGGCGTCCAGCCCAGGCGGTTCACCTCGGCGCCGCGCTTGACCAGCGCCTGGCTGCGGGCAAGCTGGCCCGTGAGCGCGGTGTACATCAGCGGGGTTTCCTGGACACCGTTCATGATGTTCACGTCGGTGCGGCTGTCGGCCAGGATCACATCGAAGACCTCCCAAGCATCGTCACGCACCGCCTGCATCAGCGCGGGTTCGCCCTTGTCGGTCACTTGATTGGGATCGGCGCCCGCACGCAACTGCTCGGCCACGGCCGACGCACGGTCATTGCGGATGTCCCGCCACCAGCTGGTGTTCTGGGCCATGGCGCTCACGGACACCGACGCGGCCAGCAGGCCGGGCACGGCGCGGCGCAGCAACCAGCCGCCGATGCGGCCCAAGCTGGAAAAATCTTCAGAAATCACTTTAATCATCAGACTTTAATTTCCCGTTCTATCTTACTGAAAAGATTATAGAAATTATCCGAGGAGGCTTGCGCCACCTCGGCGGCGGAAATGCCTTTCAGGTCAGCGATCTTCTCGGCCACATGGACCACCAGCGACGGATCGTTCAGCTTGCCGCGGAACGGCACCGGCGCCAGATACGGCGAATCCGTCTCGATCAGCAGGCGGTCCAGCGGCATGCGCGTGGCCACCTCGTGGATCACATGGGCGTTCTTGAAGGTCACGATTCCCGACAGCGAAATGTGGAAATTCAGGTCCATCGCCGCCTGGGCCACGTCCCAGGACTCGGTGAAACAGTGCATGACGCCGCCCACCTCGTCGGCGCCCTCTTCCTTCAGGATGCGCACCGTGTCCTCGGCGGACGCCCGGGTGTGGATGATCAGCGGCAGGCCCGTCTCGCGCGCGGCGCGGATGTGCACGCGGAAGCGCTCGCGCTGCCACTCGGGCTTGCCCTCCAGGCGGTAGTAATCCAGCCCGGTCTCGCCGATGGCCACCACCTTGGGGTGCCGCGCGCGCTCGACCAGCAGGCCCACGTCCGGCTCGGGCGTGTCCTCATAGTCCGGATGCACGCCCACCGAGGCCCACAGGCGGTCATGCGCCTCCACGATCTCCATCAACCCCGGCCAATCCGGCAGGTTCACACTGACACAGAGCGCCTGCGACACCTGGTTGGCGTCCATGCGCGCGAAGATCTCGGGCAGCTGGGCGGCCAGTTCAGGAAAATTCAGATGGCAATGGGAATCGACGTACATGATGGATACGGGTGTAGCGGCAGCAACAAGGATGATTAAAAAGGGACGGGCTTATGGCCTGAAACCACACCAACAAGCCAAACGGGGAAATTAAGGGACGCAACATCGGCCGCATGCCGATACGTGCAGTCCGACTGCATCAAATAAAGGCAGTTTCCTGCCTTGACGCCGTAAGAAAAAAGCAACGCGAAGCGCAAGGAAAACCGCCGCGCCCTAGCCCTGGCAGGATAGCACCACCCGTTGCAGGCTGGCATGCAGCAGCAACTTCGCGTTCAGGGGGTGGCTGGCCAGGCGTTGCTGCTGGCCCAGCCAGCGGGCGGTCTCGGCCACGTTGTGGCGCGAGGCGCGCGCGGCCAGGGCCTGGGTGGCCTCGGCCAGTTGGGGGAAATAGCGCGGCGGCGCGCCAGCGGCGCCCAGCATCAGGTCGGCGAAGAAACGCTGCAAGGCGTCCAGCCACTGGCCGGTGGGCGTCTTTTCCAGCGCCTCCACCATCTGGCCCAGATCGGGCTGCTGCCCCTTGCCCAAAGTACGTACCAGCGCCTGCAGCCAATCCGGGCAGGCCGACTCCCGCTCGGTCGACAGGCGCAACGCTGCCAGCGGCGCGCCCCCGGCAGCGGCCAGCCATTCCGCCGGCGCCTTCACGCCCTGCTCGTCCAGCCAGGCCAGCGATTCCGCTTGCCCCGGCGCGGCCAGGGGCAGGCGCCGGCAGCGCGACACCAGGGTCGGCAGCAGACGGTCCGGCGCATCCGCCACCAGCAGGAACACGGTATGCGGAGGCGGCTCTTCCAGCACTTTCAGCAAGGCATTGGACGAGACCACGTTCATGGCGTGGGCCGGATACAGCACCGCCACGCGCCAGCCGCCGCGGTGGGTGGCCGTGTTGAACCACGACTCCAGCCCGCGTATCTGTTCGATGCGGATGTCCTTGGACGGCGCGCGCTTGGCCGCCCCGCCGCCCGTCTCGGCAGCGGGTTCTTCCCCGCCCTCGGCGGCAGTCTCGGCACCCTCTTCCAGCGCCACGGCCTCGGGCCGGATACGGCGCAGGTCGGGATGGTTGCCCGCGCGCACCCAGCCACAGGCCAGGCACTTTCCGCAGGCCACGCCGTCTTCCGGCGACTCGCACAACAGCGCCGCGGCCGCGGCCAGGGCGAAATCCAGCTTGCCGATACCGGCCAGGCCGTGGATCAGCCAGGCATGCGCGAAGCGCTCGCGCTGGCCCAGCCACTGCCGCGCCAGCGTCTGCTGCCAGGGCAGGAACTGCGCCGTCATGCCACCGCCTGCGTCAGTGCGCGCAATTGCCCGGCCAGCACCTCTCGGATGGCCTCGATGCTCTGCGTGGCATCGATGCGGCGAATGCGTCCGGGCGCCTCGTCGGCCCGCGCCAGATACACCGCGCGCGTGCGTTCGAAGAAAGCGTCCTGTTCGCGCTCGAAGCGATCCGGCTCGCGCGCGCCGCTGCGCCGGGCCCGCGCCACTTCCAGCGGCACGTCGAACAGCCACGTCAGGTCGGGCTGCAGATGGGGGTGCACCCACTGCTCCAGCGCGGCGATGCGCGCCTGGCCCAGTTCGCGCCCCCCGCCCTGATAGGCATAGGTGGCGTCGGTGAAACGGTCGCACAGCACCCAGGTGCCGGCCGCCAGCGCGGGCTCGATCACCTGGCGCAGGTGCTCGCTGCGCGCGGCGAACATCAGCAGCGTCTCGGTTTCCAGCGACATGGACTCGGACAGCAGGCAGTCGCGCAGGCGTTCGCCCAGCGGCGTGCCGCCCGGTTCGCGCGTCTCCAGCACCGTCAGCCCCTGGTCGCGCAAGGCCTGCGCGATCCACGAGGCATGCGTGCTCTTGCCCGCGCCATCCACCCCTTCCAGGGTCAGGAAGCGGCCGCGCGCAGGCGCGTTCGTGGCAGGCAAAGTCATGGATTCCGTCCCAGGATGAAACGCGCCACGGCCCGGTTGTGGTCGGCCAGGTTCGCCGAGAACTGGCTCGTGCCATCGCCGCGCGACACGAAATAGAAGAACTTGTGCGCCTCGGGCTGCACCGCCGCCAGCAGCGAGGCCCGGCCCGGGCTCGCGATGGGCGTGGGCGGCAGGCCGCTGCGCGTATAGGTATTCCAGGGCGTATCGGTCTGCAGGTCGCGCTTGCGGATGCGCCCCTGATAGGCCTCACCCATGCCATAGATCACCGTCGGGTCCGTCTGCAGCGGCATGCCCACGCGCAGGCGGTTGATGAAGACGCCGCCCACCCGCACGCGCTCGGGCTCGTGACCGGTTTCCTTCTCGATGATGGACGCCAGGATCAGCGCCTCATAGGGCGTGGCCAGCGGCAGGCCTTCCTCGCGCTGCGCCCACACCTGGTCCAGCACCTGCTGCTGCGCCAGGTAGGCGCGGCGCAGGATCTCGTAATCGGAATTGCCCGGGTTGAAGAGATAGGTGTCCGGGAAGAACAGCCCCTCCGGATTGGGGGCCTGCACGTCCAATTTTTCCAGCAGTTGCGCGTCGCTCACGCCTTCCAGTGTCTGCTTGATGTCCGGATGCGCGCGCAGCGCCGCGCGGATCTGCCGGTAGGACCAGCCTTCCACGAAGGTCACCTGCCGCTGGCTCATCTCGCCACCGGCGATGCGGGCCAGGATCGTGCGCGGCGTATCGCCCTGGCGGGCCTCGTAGGCGCCGGCCTTCAGCAGCTTGTCCTGCTCCAGGTAGCGGGCCAGCCAGGCGAAGCCGCGCTGATGCACTTCCACGCCCGCCTTGTTCAGAGTACGCGCGACCGCCTGCGGGCCGCTGCCCGGGTCGACGATGAAGTCGACCTTGTCGGCCTGCATGGTGACGGGCGTGTCTGTCCAGCGCCAGGCCATCCAGCCGGCGACGCCGACGGCCACGAAGGCGGCCAGCACGAAGAAGAGAAGGATTGCGCGCAGACGTTTCATGAGAGGCGAAAGTGTAATGGATCGCGGCGAGGCGGGCAGGCGCTCCCACCAGACCTGTTTTGGCGTATCGGCACGGGATACATTTTCCCGCAACCCGTTCGAGGGCTTTACCGGATGGCAGCGCCCCAGGGCGTATCATCGGGCGATACCGTGACAGCGTTACCGCCATCGCCGCGATAGCCCAACGAGAGCTTATCTAGACATGACTTTGAACACCCCGTTCCCCGCTCCCACCGCCGCCCAGCGCGAAGGCGCGCCCAACGTCTATGCCCTGGACAGCGACTACGCCGTCCTGCAGGCCGTCGGCGCCGACGCCCTCACCTTCCTGCAAGGCCAGCTCACCAATGACGTGGCCGGCCTGCCCGCCGACGCCGCGCGCTTTGGCGGCTACTGCACGGCCAAGGGCCGGCTGCTGGCCACCATGGCCTATTGGCGCGCCGACACCGAGGAAGTCCCGGGCGTGCGCCTGCTGGTGCGCCGCGACCTGGCGGAAGCCCTGGTCAAGCGCCTGGGCATGTTCGTGCTGCGCGCCAAGGTGAAGCTCTCGCTGACCGAATTGCGCGTCTTCGGCGTCGAAGCGCCCCAGACCACGGCGCTGACCGAAGTGTCCGAAGCCGCCGGCGCACAGTTGCCGGCCCAGGCCTGGCAACGCGCCGATCTGGACAGCGGCACCTGGATCGCCGCCCCGGCAGCATCAGGCGCTTCGCCGCGCTGGTGGTGGATTGCCGCCCTGGATCAACTGGCGGGCAACGCCGCCGCGCTGGCGGCCTCGGCAGCCGCCGATGCTCAGGCCTGGAAGGCCGCGGACATCGCCGCGGGCCTGCCCTGGATCCAGGCCAGCACGCAGGATGTGTTCATCCCGCAGACGGTCAATTTGGAACTGGTGGGTGGCGTCAGCTTCACCAAGGGCTGCTACCCGGGACAGGAAGTTGTCGCGCGCAGCCATTACCGTGGGACGGTGAAGCGGCGGATGGCGTATGGCGTTCTGGCGGACACCCCGCCCGCGCCGGCTGCGGCGGGGGTGGATGTGTTCGATGGGGAGCGCGAAGACGAACCGTCAGGGCGGATCGTGGATGTGGCGGGGGCTGCGGTGCTGTTCGAAACGCCGCTGGCCGCGCTGGAGACCGGCCATGCGCCGCGCGTGGGTGCGCCGGACGGGCCTGCCATCACGGTGACGGCGCTGCCTTACGCGATCGTGCCGCAGGCCTGAGTCCTGTCGTAGGGAATATGGCCGGCGTGGTGCAATTCACTGCCCGGCCATTTCCTTTAGCTCATCAAGACGCTGGATATTCAGCATCATCGGGCAATAGCCGTGCATCGGTGAGCCCACGTAGATCGTCGCCAGGCTGCATTGGCCATTGCGGTAGGCCAGCCAGGCTATCTGCGTATCTTCGAGCTTGTCGGCATCGCCGGGGAACTGGGCCTTCAGGCGTGCGTGCAGGCGACCGTAGGTTGCGTTCATTTCTTGCTTGACCTTGGCGTCTACGGAAGACGAACACGCTTCGACCGTGCCGTTGTTGATGCCGCCTGCGTCTGTCAGGCAGTTCTCGTATTCGGTAGCGTAGTCGTCGGCGGGTGTTGCGGCAGTGGCTTGCATTGCCGCCGTCGCCAGCGCGCCCGCGATCAAACGTCGAATCATTGCTGCGTTCCGTTTTGGATCAGGGAAGGCGCGGCTTCTTCTTGTTGGCGGCGCGCTCCGCCTGCAAGGTCTTCATGTCCCCCAGCCGCGCCAGCAGCGCATTGATCTCGCGCCGATAGAGTTCGGCAAATGACCCTGCCTCGTCGGGTTCGATGTCGTAGCCGTTGAACACCGCCAGGGTGTGATCAGGACGATAGCCAAAGACATGCCCATCGCCTTCGACTTTCAGCACAGGCGCGAAATCGTCAGGGGCACCCTCTTCCCGAGCGCGATCCAGCATGCGCTCCAAGTTGAGCCAGTCGGGCACGTCGGGCGCCAGGCCGAACACCATCACGCCACGCCAGAATGTCCACGCGGGGCCGACGTCGAAGGCCTTGGCTTGTGGCCAGACTTCTGCGCGGGCGGAGACGAGGACACCGCCTATTTTGGAGAGGGAGAGCTCGCGGAATGCTTCGGGGAGGGTGAAGCCGAGTTTTTGCTCGTAGGCGTCGTAACGATCTGGGTTGGCTGCGCCTGCGACGACTTCGAAGTCTTTGATGTCGACGGGGGCGAGGATGGCCCACATTTGTTCGAGAATTTTATTACTCATCATTTGGGGCAATTCGAATAAAAAGCATTCCAACAAAACTGAAAACAGCAATACTAGAACTCGACAACCGATGGCGCATCTGCCCCACACTAACGAAGCGTACTAAATGACTGCTTTCGACCCATTGCAGTCGGTCGCCACACCGCCATCAATGACAGGTTCGCAACGTTTTTTGTCGATGGAACAACATCTACATCACCCGTTGACTGACTACTAAGAAGTCATCTAAGAGCCTTTGTCTCTGCAGGCCTAGCCAAATGACTATAAGACCTTAGGCTCAGAGGAGACCAATCAGTTGGGTTGGCGCTGCTTGGCATGTGGGTGGCCGTGGGTCGGAGCTGCGCCGTAGTGGCATGGGAGGGAACTACATGTCTACAAAAGATCAGTCGCGACAGCGAGGCGTGTTTATGCGAATGCAGCGCTAGTGGCGTACGTTTCGATATACATGATGCCCAAACATAATAAAAAGTGTCACAATGTTCAAGCACATATCCACAATTGGAGGAGTGATGGGAAAGCAGTCTCCGAAAACAGACCAGACCGGCAAAATGAAGGTTCGAATTATCGAGTTCGAATTGGAAGGCAGCGACGCGTCACTGCAGGAAAGCCTTAAAAGCATCACTGCGGCGCTCTCCAGACCGACTATCGTCCATGCTACCGCTGGTCGCCCACAGCAACGCCTCAGCGGAATGAAGGCCAGTACTGCGGAACTGGTCAATGGCAATGGAGAACAGGCCGAAGATCTAGAGTTCGTTGAAGAGGTAGAATCCGAGGAAGAAGTAGTGCCCGTACCTGCTGCACCCAAAAAACTGCGTAAGCCCACAAAGGTCGCCACGCCCAGCCTTGTCGACGTTAGGTTTGACGACGAGACGCCCAAGTTCGCCGAGTTTGTGGCGCAGAAAGATCCGAAGAACGACATGCAGAGGTACCTTTGTGCGGCGTTCTGGCTCAAAACGTACAAAGGCATCAACGAGGTCAGCGTTGATCACATGTACACCGCTTACAAGGTCATGGGCTGGGCATTGCCAGCAATTCCGGTGCAGCCCATGCGAGAGCTTGCGGCGACCCGCGACAAGCGTTTCAGCAAGGGAGCAGAGAAAGGCCACTACGCTATAAATCACGTTGGTGAAGGCTTCGTCACCACGAAGATGGGTAGCGGCCAGTGAACGGTCTCCCGGAGTTCGTGAGTCGCATATCGGGCTTCGGTAGCAAGAGCTTCACAGACAAGGTCGAGATCTTCGGCTGGTATCTCCACGAAAACGGTGGGAAGGCGAAGTTTGGATCAAGTGATCTGTTGAAGTGCTTTGAGGCCGCCCACGAACCAAAGCCGAGCAACATCCATTCGATCGTCCACAGGCTCTCGACAGACCGTCCTGCTCGGCTGCTAAAGGACGGTCAGGGTTACCGTCTCTCAGCAGCCGTACGGGAGCAAATAGGCAAGCTCGTCGGTCGCAAGCCGCCTATGGCAATACACTCGTTACTGACCGCCTTACTGCCATTGGTCACGAATCAGGCGCAACAGACGTTTCTAGACGAGACCATTGCATGCTGCGCCGGCAAAGCACATCGAGCAGCTATTGTCATGGGATGGAACCTAGCGTATTCGCACTTGTGCGACCGCATCTTCGCTTCTTACTTGGGGGCATTCAATGCCAATCGGTCCAAGATTCACCCAAAATTGCCAGAAGTGGTGAGGCGAACCGATTTTCAAGAGTACGGTGAGAGGCAAGTGATCGACGTTTGCAGGACAGCAAGTATCGTTGACAAGTCGGTCTACAAGATCCTCCAGGAGAGGCTTGATCGCCGAAACATGGCAGCTCATCCTTCGGCAGTGATCTTCACGTCGTCACAAGCAGAGGACCTGATCACCGACCTCGTCAACAACGTCCTGCTGAACTCGAATATATGAATTGGTGGATTACAGTTCCCTCATGGATTGTCGCGCTGTACTTCGGCATTGGCTTCGTTGTGAAGGCCGGCTTTCCGCCAAAAGCAGATCTTCTCCTTAGTGACATGCTGTTCATAGGCCTGACACTATTCTTCCTGTTCCTTCCCTTCTTCAACAAAGTCAAGATAGGCTCGTGGATTGAACTGGAGCGCGAGGTCATAGAGGCGAAGAAAGAAGCAACGGCGACGAAAGACGAGTTGCGCGAATTCAAAAATGAGGTTCGTCTACACATCCAACATACAAACACGGTCAGTCCTCAGTTCAACATCCATATGGCCGATCTCTTACGACAACAGAGCGAAAAGGTCGAAGAAAAACTAACGGAGAAGGGTCGCGAGAAAGCAGCAGAGGTCAAGCTCGAACTACAAGCAGATGGTGATCTGAACTACGCACTTGCGAAAGTCCGTATCGACATAGAGCGCCTGCTCCGCACAATAGTTGGGAGAAGTCTTGATGTTCAGGCCGGAGACACATCGCCAAGATTTGTAAGTCTGTCAAAAATGTTCGACGCCCTTGCACAAGGCAATAGCAGCTATAGCTATTTACGAGAGCCGATGAGGTATGTCCTAGCAGTGTGTAACAGTGCGGTACACGCGCAAAATATCGACGCTGGACAAGCACAAGAAGCTTTGACGTTAGGTGCCCAGATCATCGCCGCTCTCAAGCTCCACCCGAACGCAAAAGGCTATGAAGACCCCTAACGACGACAATCTGTGAACAAGAACCAATCAGTCTGTCGCCTTTGCCGACTGCTACAACCAGTTGCGTCCCGAGATCCCCGAACAGCCACCGCTTCGGATAAGCCCTGCTCAGCGACCCCATGGCTCATGTCACGGCCACTGGTCGCTCTGAGTTCGAGTGACGGTTTGCCGTCTTCACTAGACATCGAAATCAGCCAAACGAATTCCCGCTCCTGGCCGATAACAACCACCCAAACTCCCCTCACCCCCTCCTCACCAACCCCAAAATACTAGAAAAATCCAACCCCCCATTCCCCTGCGCGCTATGCATCGCATACAAATTCCGCGCCAGTTCCCCAAGCGGCGTAGCCGCCCTGACCGCCAGCGCCGCCTCCGCCGCCAACCCCAAATCCTTCAACATCAAATCCACCCCAAACCCGCCTTCATACCCCTTCGACGCCGGCACATTCGGCATCACCCCCGGCCAGGGGTTGTAAAGCTCGGTCGCCCAGTTCCGTCCCGAGCTATTGGAAATGATGTCCGACAGCACCTTCACATCCAGGCCATTCGCGACACCCAAGGCCAAGGCCTCGGCAGTCCCCGCCATCAACACCCCCAACAGCATGTTGTTGCAGATCTTGGCCACCTGCCCTGCCCCCGCATCGCCCGCATGAAAGATGTTCTTGCCCATCTTTTCCAGCAAGGGCCGCGCGCGTTCCAGCGACTCGGCAGCACCGCCCACGATGAAGGTCAAGGTCCCCGCCGCCGCGCCCCCAGTCCCGCCTGACACGGGCGCGTCGATCATGGCGATGCCGCGCGCCTGCGCCGCCGAGGCCACGCGGCGCGCGGATTCCGGTGCGATGGTGCTGCAGTCGATGACCAGGGCATCCGCGCGCACGTCGGCCAGCAGGTCGTCACCCAGGTACAGTTTCTCGACGTGCGCGCTGGCCGGCAGCATGGTGATGACGCAGTCCGCGCCTGTCACCGCATCCCGCGCGGACGACGCCACCGACGCCCCCGCTTCCGCGGCCTGCTTCAAAGCCTTCTCGGAAAGGTCGAATACCTTCAGCGCATGACCCGCCTTGAGCAGGTTCAGCGCCATCGGCGCCCCCATGTTGCCCAGGCCGATAAAAGCGATCTGCTTCATGTTGCATGTCTCCTCGTTTGTTTTTCTGGAAATCATGAAAGCCGGGGCGGGGACCTCGGCGGGACTACGTTTTTTCCACGCCGAAGAAGGGGCTGCCGGATTGCTCCAGGTCGGCCATGGGATGCGACTCGGGCTCCCAGGGCGGCTGGAAATACGGTTCGACCCAGGCCTCGTCGGCCTCTTCGATGGCGCGCGGATGCCAGCGCGGCTTCTTGTCCTTGTCGATCAGCAACGCACGCACGCCTTCGGCGAAATCGCCGTCGGCCGCGCAGCGCAGGGCCGCCCAGTATTCGGCGCGGAAGGCATCGGCCAGCGACATGAGGCGGGCGCGTTGCTGCAGCGTGAAGGCGATGCGCGCGGAACTGGGCGCGCCAGCGGCAAAGGTGGCGGCGGCCTTGGCCAGCCAGGGGTCTTCGTGGCCGTTCAGCGTGGCGATTTCATCGGCCACGTCTTCCAGGGTCTTGCCGCCGCACAGGGTGTTGATGAGGAACAGATGCTGGCGCAGCGGCCCGGGCTCGCCGCCCTCTTCCGGCGCGTGGCTGCGCAGCGCGCGCTCCAGCAGGCCGTCGTTGACGCCACGGCCGGTGACCGCGGCATCGCCGTCCAGTCCGCCCATGGCCCAGGGCTGGCGCAGCAGGTCGGCCACCACGTCATCCCAGTCTTCCGTGTGGATGCGGTAATCGGCCATGCCGGTGAAGATGGCGTCGCTGGCGTTCAGCGGCGCGCCGGTCAGGGCCAGGAACAGGCCGCTGCGGCCCGTCATGCGGCCCAGCAGCCAGCTGCCGCCCACATCGGGAAAAAGCCCGATGGTGATCTCGGGCATGGCCAGGCGCGAGGTTTCGCTGACCACGCGATGACTGGCGCCGGCCATGAGGCCGATGCCGCCGCCCATGACGATGCCGGTGCCCCAGCACAGCACGGGCTTGGGATAGACGTGGATGGCGTAGTCCAGCCGGTACTCGGTCTCGAAGAAACGGCGCGCGTAGTCGTTGGCCAGCGGATCGCCGCTGGTGTTCTCGCGCATGCTGCGATACAGGCTGTGCAGGTCGCCGCCGGCGCAGAAGGCCTTTTCGCCCGCGCCCTTGAGCACCACCACCGCGATGCCGGGATCCGCGGCCCACACCTGCAGCCGCTCGGCCAGCAGCTCGGCCATTTCCAGCGTCAGGCCATTGAGCGTCTGCGGGGCATTCAGCGTGGCAACGCCGAAGCGCGTGCCGTTCGCGCAATCCAGTTCCTCGAACAATACCGGGGCAGTCATCTCGGGTCCGTTCCTTTCTCGAGCAATTGGCGCGCGATGATCACGCGCATGATCTCATTGGTGCCTTCGAGGATCTGGTGCACGCGCGTGTCGCGCACCAATCTTTCCAGCGGGTAGTCCTTAAGATAACCGTAACCGCCGAAAATTTGCTGTGCATCAAGGCACACTTGGAACCCTAAATCTGTCGCCAGACGTTTCGCCATAGCGCAATAGGTCGATGCGTCGGGCGAGCCGCCATCCAGCTTGCACGCCGCCAGCCGTACCATCTGGCGGGCCGCCACCACGTGCGTGGCCATGTCGGCCAGCTTGAACTGCAAGGCCTGGAAGGTGGCGATCTTGCGGTCGAACTGCTTGCGCTCCAGCATGTAGTCGCACGCGGCAGTCAATGCGCCCTGCGCCGCGCCCACCGAGCAGGTGCCGATGTTGATGCGCCCGCCGTCCAGCCCCTTCATGGCGATGCGAAAGCCCTCGCCTTCCGCGCCCATCAGGTGCTCGGCCGGCACCTTCACGTTCTCGAACATGATGGGCCGCGTGGACTGGCTGTTCCAGCCCATCTTCTCTTCCTTGCGGCCATAGGTGATGCCCGGCAGGTCTGCCGGCACGGCAAACGTGGAAATGCCGCCCGCCCCCGCCCCGCCCGTGCGCGCCATGAGCACCAGCAGGTCGGTGTCGCCGCCACCGGAGATGAAGGCCTTGGCGCCGTTCACGACATAGACGTCGCCCTGCTTTTCCGCGCGCGTGGACAGCGACGCCGCATCCGACCCCGCGGCGGGCTCGGTCAGGCAGTACGAGGCCAGCTTGCGGCCCGCGGCCAGGTCCGGCCCCCACGCCTCGCGCACGGCCGGCGTGGCCCATTTGCCGACCATCCAGGTGGCCATGTTGTGGATGGTGAGGAAGGCGGCCGTGGAAGGATCCACGGCCGCCAATTCCTCGAAGACCAGCGTGGCATCCAGGCGCGGCAGGCCCAGGCCGCCGATCTCCTCGCTGGCGTACAGCGAGCAGAAGCCAAGCTCGCCGGCGCGCGCGAATGCCTCCTTGGGGAACACGCTGTCGGCGTCCCAGCGCGCCGCATGCGGCGCCAGTTCGCCTTGCGCGAAATCGCGGGCCGCCTGCACGAAAGCCTGTTGCTCGTCGTTGAGTTCCAGATCCACGCTTGTCTCCTTGGATACGAGGCACGGGTGACAGTGCCTGCCGGATGTGTCTCCGGATTGTGTGGGCAGTTTACGTAAACGTAAATCAGCGTAACTCCCAACTTACCTCAAGGCACTCGCCTGCACAGTCCCGTGCGCGACATTTGCTTCGCTTGCCTCACCCGGCCATTGCCCGAGCCTGAACTATTAAGTGATAATCGTTCGCACTGAAATTCCCGCCCTGCTTTCCGGATTGCGCCGCGCCTTGCGGCCCGCCAGGTCTTGAACTCCTCCGACTATCTTTCCCCGCCCTCGGTCGAAACGCTCTACGTCGACCACCACCCCTGGCTGCAAGGCTGGCTGCGCCGCCGCCTGGGCAACGCCGCCGACGCGGCCGACCTGGCACAGGACGCGTTCCTGCGGCTGCTCGCCTCGCCGCGGATCTTCGGCAGCCTGCCCGAGGCACGGGTCTATCTGCGCACGATGGCCGGCGGGCTGTGCGTCGACCTGTGGCGGCGGCGCCAGATCGAGCAGGCCTGGCTGGATACGCTGGCCGCGCTGCCGGAAGACCGGGCGCCATCGGCCGAGCATCAGGTGATGGTGCTGCAAACCCTGCAGGAGATGGACACGCTGCTGCGCAGCCTGCCGGCCAAGGCCGCACAGGCCTTCGTGATGAGCGCCGGTTGCGGCCTGTCCACCGTGGAGGTGGCGCAGGAACTGGGCGTATCCGACCGCATGGTGCGCAAGTACATCGCGCAGGCCATGCTGCACTGCCTGAAGACCGCGTGAGCGCGCAACACGACATTCCCGACGCCGTGCTGGCACAGGCCGCGGACTGGTTCGCACGGCTGTGCGCGGGCGACGCCACGGCACGCGAACGCCAGGCATGGCAAGCCTGGCGCGAGGCCTCCGACACGCACCGTCAGGCCTGGGCCCGGGTGGAAGCCATCAGCCAGCGCTTCGCGCCCTTGCAAGCCGTCCCCGACCCCCGCGCTGCCGCCACGGCCTATCGTTCGACGCTGGCTTCCCCCGGCAGGCGGCGTCTGGTGCTGAGCCTGGCCGCCTTGGCAGGCACCGGCCTGGCAGGCTGGATGGCGCGGGACTACGGCGTTTTTCCCACCGTCCTGTCGGCAAGCCTGGCCGATTACCGCACAGCCACGGGAGAGGTGCGCGAATTGCGGTTGCCGGACGGCACGCAGGTCTGGCTGGGCACCGCCAGCGCCTTCGACGCGGATTACACCGCCAGCCTGCGCAGGCTGCGGCAGTGGCGCGGCGAGATGCTGGTGGAGACCGGCGCCGACGCCAGCCGCCCTTTCGTGGTCGACACGCCGCAAGGACGGCTGCGTGCGCTGGGCACGCGTTTCCTTACCCGGCTGGACGGCGACGACACCCGCATCGCCGTCTACGAAGGCGCGGTCGAGGCCACGGCGGCCAGCGGTCACGCCGTGATCATTCCCGCGGGCATGCAGGCACGCGTGTCCGCGCAGGGCGTGTCGGCGCTGACGCCCGCCGATCTTGCCGATGCCCAGGAGCCACGCGGCCGCTATGTGGCCAGGAACGTGCCGCTGTCAGAGATGCTGCAGGCGCTGGGCCGCTATCGGCGGGGTTACCTGAGCGTGTCGCCGGAGATCGCTGACCTGCCTGTTTTCGGCAGCTTTCCCATGACGGAGCCCGACCGCGTGCTGGCCATGCTGGAGTCGGTCATGCCGATCCGGGTGCAGCGCCCCTTCCCCGGCTGGACGCGCGTCGTGCCGCGCTGATCCGCCGGCGAAAAATATTTTCCCTGTCAGGGTTCCGATTTTCCCGCCTGCTTCGATGAAGAGGTGAAAGGCCGCCACGCCGGCGCGCCCACAGCCCCGTTGCCATCGAGGAAGTGCTTCATGTCCACCCGCCCTGCCCCCCCTGCCCGCCAGGCAGCCCAGCGCCGCACGCCACTGTCCGTTGCGCTGGGCAGCGCCCTGCTGGCCAGCCTGACCCTGCTTGCCGTGCCGCAAGGCGCGCAGGCGCAGACGCCGGCCGCCGCGCACGCCGACAGCGCCCGCCGCTATGACATTCCCCCTGGCGCGCTGGAAGACGTGCTGGCGCGCTACGCCGCCGAGTCCGGCGTGCTGCTGGTCAGCCCGCCGGGACTGGTGCAGCACCGCCGCAGCGGCGGCGTCAGCGGCACGCTGAACGATGCCGCGGCCCTGTCCGCCATTCTGGCCGGCACCGACCTGGAGGCGGTGCGCGACACGGGCGGCCAGTTCCGCCTGCGCGCCCGGCCCGCCGGCGCGTCCACGCTGGCCCCGGTCACCGTACTGGGCCGATCGCCTTCCACCACCGAAGGCTCGGGTTCGTACACGTCCAGCGCCGTCACCATCGGCAAGGGCGAACAATCGCTGCGCGAGATCCCGCAGGCCGTCACCGTCATCACCCGCCAGCGCATGGATGACCAGGACATCAGCGATATCCGCGAAGCCATGAACCAGGCGCCGGGCGTGTCCACGGTGTCCAACGAACCCGGCGGCCATTTCTATTCGCGCGGCTTCTTCATTCAAAGCTATCAGTTCGACGGCGTGCCGCTGGAGCGGCAGCTGTATGCACGCGGCTCTGCCTTCAACACCGACACCAGCATCTATGACCGCGTGGAGCTGATGCGCGGCCCGCAAGGCCTGTTCGAAGGCGCCGGCGACCCATCGGGTTCGGTCAACCTGGTGCGCAAGCGCCCCACGCAGGAGCGCCAGCTGGTGCTGACCGGCAAGGCCGGTTCGTGGGACCGCGTGGGCGCGCAAGCCGACTACGGCGGCGCGCTGAACGACAGCGGCAGCGTGCGTGGCCGCGTGGTGGCCAACTACGACCGCAGCGATTCCTTCCGTGACTACCTGAACTCGCGCGAACGCACGCTGTACGGCGCCTTGGACATCGACCTTGGGCCCGCCACCACCCTGGGCCTGGGCTACAGCCGCGAGACGCCCTATGGCGGCATTGACTGGTCGGGCCTGCCCAACAACGGCGACGGCAGCATGCCGGTGTATGGCCGCGCCACCAACCTGAGCGCGCCCTGGAACTATGCAAAGAAATCCCAGGAAAGCTGGTTCCTGGACCTGAGCCATCGCTTCGCCAACGGCTGGCGCTTCAAGACCTCGCTCGTGCGCGTCCATGAAGAGAACGAAATCCTCTATCTGCTGCGTACCGGCCGCCTGGGGCCGCCCAACACCATGCGCGGCGACGCCTATGCCTTCGACATGGTGTCGCGCAACGTGGGCGGCGACGCCTATCTGACCGGCAGCGAACAGCTGTTCGGCCGCCAGTTGGACCTGATCGTCGGGGCCAACTTCTCACGCCAGCGCAGCCACGATCTGTGGGGTTGGCAGCGCAACCTGGAAGCCCTGAACGGCAGCTACGACCAGCCCGTCACCGCAGCGCCCGTCGCGCTGGACGACGTCATCGCGGCCAACCGCATGAACGACGGTTATCTGTCCGAGAAGAAAGGCATCTATGCCAATGCGCGCTATCAGCTGACGGACTCGCTGTCGGCCGTGCTGGGCGGACGCTATTCGTGGTTCGAACAGACCTACTTCTCGGACGGCGTCTGGGGCTACTCGGAATCCACCGCCAAGGAAAATGGCGAATTCACGCCCTTCGCCGGCCTCATCCTGAAGCTGAACGGCCAGTGGTCCGCCTATGCGAACTACGCCGAGATCTTCCGCCCGCAAAGCCAGCGCGACGTCACCGGCCAATTCCTCAGCCCTGTCACGGGCCGCTCCTATGAACTCGGCCTGAAAGGCGAACTCTTCGACGGCCGCGCGGACGCCACCTTCGCCGTTTTCCGCACCGAGCAGAAGAAACTGGCCTTCGAGGAGGGCGGCATCGACCAGGACCTGGCTGACCGCAATTGCGGCGGCACCTGCTACCGTCCCTCGGCCAACGTGCTGAGCCAGGGCATCGAGGCGGAAATCAGCGGCGAGGTGCTGCGCGGCCTGCAGCTGGCGGCGTCCTATACGTACACGAAAACCCGCCACCGCGGCAGCGACGTGCCCTCGGTCGGCTACGACATCTCGTCCAACACCGGCATTCCCCGCCACCTGGCGAAGCTGTGGGCCAACTATGTGCTGCCTGGCGAATGGAATCGCGTCTCGGTCGGCGGCGGCATGACCGTCCAGAGCCGGTCTTCGGGTTTCGCCTATTACGGCCGCGAACAAGGCGGCTACACGGTGTGGGATGCACGCCTGGGCTACAGGCTGACGGACAAGCTGACTGCCGGCCTGAAGGTGGAGAACCTGACCGACAAGCGCTACTTCAGTTCGATCAGCTACGACCGCAATTTCTACGCCGCGCCAAGGAACGTCCTGCTGACGCTGCAGTACCGGATGTAGCAGCCGCCCGCGGCGGGCACACTAGCGCCTGGCCCTGCCGTTGCCCGGCGCTTTTTCCTTGTGCGCCGCGCGCCGCCGGCGCGACTCCATCGGGTCGAAATCCAGCGCCCGGTAGATCTCCACGCGATCATGGTCGGACAGCGCGGTGGAAGACTCGCAGCGCTTGCCATAGAGCCCGACACCGACACGCCAGGGATCCTGTCCAGGAAAATCCGCCTGCCAGCCGCTCGCGGCCAAGGCCTGGCCCACCGTGGCGCCCGCGGGCAACACGAGCTCGCGCTGCCACACCCTGTCGGTCAGCGGATCGCCCGGCGCATAGCTGACCGTGACGCGCAGCGTCTCAGCCGCCATAGACGTCTTGGGCGCGCTTGGTGAAGGAGTCGATGAAGCTGCTGGCGATACGGTTGAACACCGGCCCCACCAGTGCCTCCAGCGTGCGGCTGGAGAAGGCGTATTCCAGCGTGAAGAGCACCTTGCAGGCGTCTTCGGCCAGCGGCTGGAACACCCAATTGCCGGTCAGCGCCGAGAACGGGCCGTCGACCAGGTTCAGGGTGATGCGGTTCGGGTAATCATGCACGTTGCGCGTGGTGAAACGCTGGCGCATGCCCGCGAAGGCGATGGTGATCGAGGCCTGCATGCCGGCGTCATCGCGCGACTGCACCTCGGCGCCGCCGCACCAGGGCATGAATTCAGGATACTTCTCCACGTCGGCCACCAGATCGAACATCTGGGCCGCGCTGTGGGGAACCAGGACGGAGCGCTCTACCTTGTGCATCGAAAATCGCAAATAGCTCTAGAATGAACGATTTTACCGGTACAACGGCGTCGGGCGCAGCGAAGTCCCTGAAGCGGACCTGCAAGGCCCCCCCAAGGATGCTTTCGCTCCACTGCCCCAGCCCCAAGAACATACACAATGAGCATCGCTGAAAATCGCAAGGCCTTTCACGACTACTTCGTGGAAGACCGCTTTGAAGCCGGCATCGTGCTGCAGGGCTGGGAGGTCAAGGCCATCCGCGACAAGCGCGTGCAGCTCAAGGAAAGCTACGTCATCGTGCGCGATGGCGAGATCTGGATCATGGGCATGCACGTGAGCCCCCTGCCCACGGCCTCCACGCACATCCATCCGGATGCCATGCGCACGCGCAAGCTGCTGCTGAAGGCCGAGGAAATCTCCAAGCTGATCGGCAAGGTCGAACAGCGCGGCTACACGCTGATCCCCATCAACCTGCACTACAAGAACGGCCGCATCAAGCTGGAGTTCGGCTTGGCGCGCGGCAAGAAGCAGCACGACAAGCGCGACTCCGAGCGCGAGAAGGACTGGCAGCGCGAACACGCGCGCATCATGAAGCACGACACGCGCCGCAAGGACTGAGCTGCGCGCTTAACCTGCGCATGACCTATTCCCTCGCCAGGGCGGATGCTGCCGCTCTCGCCACGGCGTGCGTCTGGAAATAGGCCGTCAGCAACGCCCCCAGCTGCGTCTCCAGCGTGGCCGCCACCTCCGGGGACATCAGCCCTTCCAGCAGAGCCCGCACGGACCCGACCAAGGTATTGAGCGCGACCTCGGCCGTCACTGCCGGATTCGCGACATGCACATCCGCCGCGCTGGCCAGCATCGTCGCAATCGAGACCACCATGCTGGCCTGTGCCTGGGCGATGAGTGCCGCGCCGCCTCGCTGCGCCGCCACCGCATAGAGCGCCTTCGATTCGTCCGGATTGTGCAGCTTGGCTGCCAGGAAGGCGCGCGTCAGCGCCACCGCCATCTGAGCGATCGGCTGGCCCTGCTGCGCGCGGCATGCCAGGTCGACGGCCGCGCTGACGCCGCTCAGCTTGCGTGCCAGGACCGCGGCGAGCAGCGCATCGCGGTTGGGGTAATACTGATACAGGCTGCCCACCGACGCGCCTGCGCGCGCGGCGATGCGCGTGGTCGTGCAGCGGGCCAGTCCTTGCTGGGTCAAAACCTGAATGGTTGCGGCATGCAGCGCCTCCACTGTCGTGGCTGAGCGGGCCTGGACCGGGAGTTTGCGCGGCTTGAGCGCTGGAGGGTCTTTGCGCATGGAATGCGAATTCAAAACGTGAATACTATTTCATATACTGATTCGCGTCGATTCCCTCTCCTGCCACCCGCACAAGGACCCGCAATGACGCCCTCCAAGCCAGCCGACACCTACCTCCTGGGCCACCGCCACGTCAGTCGCGTGGGCTATGGCGCCATGCAACTCGCCGGCCCGCACGTGTTCGGTCCCCCCAAGGATCGCGAGGCGGCATTGGCGGTGCTGCGGACAGCGGTGGCGCTGGGCGTCGACCATATCGACACCAGCGATTTCTATGGCCCGCACGTCACCAACCAGATCATCCGCGAGGCATTGCACCCCTATCGCGACGATCTCGTCATCGTGACCAAGGTCGGCGCCAAGCGCGGTGAGGATGCGTCGTGGCTGCCGGCGTTTTCCGCCCGGGAACTGACGCAGGCGGTGCATGACAACCTGCGCAACCTGGGGCTGGACGTGCTGCAAGTGGTAAATCTGCGGATCATGTTCGACACGGCGGGCCCGGCCGAAGGCTCCATTGAAATGCCGCTGACCGTGCTGGCGGAACTGCAGCGCCAGGGCCTGATCCGCCACATCGGCCTGAGCAACGTCACCGCCACCCAAGTGGCCGAGGCGCGTCGCATCACCGCCATCCGCTGCGTGCAGAACCTTTACAACATCGTGCAACGCGCCGACGATGGGCTGATCGACACGCTGGCGCAGGCAGGCATCGCCTATGTGCCCTTCTTCCCGCTGGGCGGTTTCTCGCCCCTGCAGTCCAGCACCTTGTCGGCGGTCGCGGCCCGGTTGTCGGTCTCACCCAAGCAGGTCGCACTGGCCTGGCTGCTGCACCGTTCGCCCAACATCCTGTTGATCCCCGGCACCTCGTCCGTCGCGCATTTGCGCGAAAACCTGTCCGTGGCCACGCTGGTGCTGCCGCCCGACGCGCTGGCGGAACTCGATGCCATGGCGTGAACCGCGGCCCGGCCAGCAGGACGCGGCCAATCACAGGAAGGCAGGCCAGCATGACAAAGGCGCCGCGAAGTCGAACCGACCCCGGGCGCCTTGGTTCATGACAGGAGAAGGCACCTTGCGGCGCCCCCACCTTTACGGCTTGATCTGCGTGCCCTTGACGACGGCCAGCGCGGAGGCCACCAGGCCGCCCACATCGGACAGGTTCGACGGCAGGATGAGCGTGTTGCCTTCCTTGGCCACGTTGGCGAAGGCGTCCACGTATTGCTCCGCCACGCGCAGGTTCACGGCCTCCATGCCGCCGGGGCCGGTCACCGCGGCGCCCACCTGCTTGATGGCGGTGGCGGTGGCTTCGGCGATGGCCAGCACGGCAGCGGCTTCACCCTGGGCCTGGTTGATCTGGGCCTGCTTCTCACCCTCGGAACGCGCGATGAACGCTTCGCGCTCGCCGGTGGCGATGTTGATCTGTTCCTGGCGGCGGCCTTCCGAGGCGGCGATCAGCGCGCGCTTCTCGCGCTCGGCGGTGATCTGGGCCTGCATGGCGCGCAGGATCTCGTTGGGCGGCGTCAGGTCCTTGATTTCATAGCGCAGCACCTTCACGCCCCAGTTCAGCGCGGCTTCGTCCAGCGCCGACACGATGGTGCTGTTGATGAAGTCGCGCTCTTCGAAGGTGCGGTCCAGTTCCATCTTGCCGACGACCGAACGCAGCGTGGTCTGGGCCAGCTGCGTGATGGCGATGATGTAGTTCGACGAGCCGTAGGAGGCGCGCATCGGGTCGGTGACCTGGAAGTACAGCACGCCGTCGACCTGCAGTTGGGTGTTGTCGCGCGTGATGCAGACCTGGCTGGGAACGTCCAGCGGGATTTCCTTCAGCGAGTGCTTGTAGGAGACGCGCTCGATGAAGGGAATGACGAAGCCAGCGCCGGGCGACAGCACGCGGTCGAACTTGCCCAGGCGCTCAACCACCCAGGCGTGCTGTTGCGGCACGATCGCGATGGCCTTGATGACCACCAGCAGTGCCAAGACAACCAGCACGATCAGAAAAATGGTGGAAGGGTTCATGCAACCAACTCCTTGAAGCAGAGACGGCCCGCGGCCGCCAGGATGGAAAGAATCGCCGTCACGCCCGATCCCGGCGCGGACGACGGCTGAAACATGCGACTCAGGGCGTGCCGGCAGGCGCGGGCGTGACCGGCGCCAACACCAGCCTGGCCCCTTGCAGGGCCACGATGCGATGCGTGCCCGGTGCGGCAGCGGCGCCACCCTGCAGCGCGGCATCCCAATGGGCGCCGCGATACCAGACGCGGGTCGTGCGATCGGCGGACCAGGCGTCCACGTCCACGACCTGGCCGACATCCAGGTTCACGTCGGCGTTGCGGCCCGCATCGACCTCGCGCTTCTTCAGCACGCCGGTGCGGCGCAGCACGAACAGGCCGGACAGCGCCACCAGCGCGCACACCAGCAGTTGCCAGCCGAAAGCCACGTCGGCCCAGGCTGCCAACCCCGCGCCCGCGAAACCCAGCGCCACCAGCAGGAGATAGAACGTGCCGCTGGCCACTTCCCCGATCAAGGCCAGGGCTGCCAGGCCGAACCAATACCACATGGATGCTTCCTTTTTGATTGTTCTGGGTTGGGAGGACTTGCACGCGCGATACGCGCGTAAGGCGCCATTATCGGCAATTTTTTGCCATGGCGCGCATTTTTGGTGCATGTGCGGCGCGTTCGCGCTCCCGCGGCGGCATATGGGTATGGCGCGAATGTCTGGGCGCCAGGCACGCCGCCGCCACATAATACGTACGAACGAACTTATTTATTCCTGCCCATCCAGCCCAAGCCATCACCCTCCCTGCCCCGCCCATGCGCCCACTCAGCCCCATTCCCCGACGCCTCGCCCGTCGCCTGACGCACCTGGCCGGCCTTGCGCTGGCGTCGCTCCTTGCCGCGTCCGCCGCCGCGCAGGCCGCCGCAACCCCCCTGGTGCCCTTGACGGTCGGCCTTTCCGTCAGGCCCAGCGTCGCCGACGGGGGCGTATGGCTGCTCGCGCAGGAACTGGGCCTGTGGACGGCCGCGGGCCTGCAGGTCCGCACGGTGGAATTCGAGGGCGCCGGCCTGCTCGTGCCCCAGGTGGCCGCCGGGAAGATCGACATCGGCCTGCCCAGCCCCGAGACGATCCTGTCGGCCACGGCCGCGGGGCAATCGGGCCTGGGCCTCACGTTCTTCTACAACGCCGTGCCCGCCAACGCGATGGAGTTCGCCGTCCTGGCCGATTCCCCCATCCATCAGGTGTCAGACCTGAAAGGCCGGAAAATCGGCGTGGGTGCGCTGACCTGGGGCAACATCCCCAGCACGCGCGCCATCCTGCGCGACGCCGGCGTGGCCGCCGGCAACTATGCCATCGTGCCGGTAGGCGTGCTGGGCGCGGGCTTCCATGCCCTCACCAGCGGCCGCGTCGACGCGCTGAACTACAACGCGGGCTGGCACGACATCCTGGAGCTGTCCGGCACGCCGTTGCGCCGCATCCGCATGCCCGGCGTCTTCGGCGAGATGTCGGTCAATGCCTTCGTCACGCGCAGCGACGCCCTGGCGCGCGACCCGGACCGCTATGCCCGCTTCGGCCAAGCCTACACCCAGGCCTTGCTGGCTTGCCAGGCCGATATCGAACGTTGCGTGACCCTGTATTGGCAAGCCAACCCGCAGGCACGGCCTGCCGCCGGCGCCGACGCGGACAAGGCGCTGGCCGATGCCAAGGAGGTCGTGCGCCGCCGCCTGCAGCGCATCCTGCTGCATCCGGACGGCAGCCCGCGCGAGCCCGGGCGCTTCGATGTGGCCGTCATCCGGCAGTATGTCCAGCGCATGGCCGAAGCAGGAGAGTTCGCGTCCGCGGACGTGCCTGTCGAGACGCTGTTCAGCAATGCGCTGGTGCCCGCGTTCTCGCGTCCCCTCGTGCGGCTTCCGGGCCCGAGGGCGCAGGCAAGGCCCTAGCAGCGCTGGAGGGGGGCGGCATGTCAGTGACATGCCACACAAGTGGATTATCATGGTCGGCAGTCTCGCCCTTTTCCGCCCTCACCTGTGTCAGTCCGCCACACGATGCCCGCCTCTTCGTCCTTCCTGCCCGTCCTGATCCTGCACACTGGCGATCCGCACGCCGACATCCTTGCCAGCCTTGGCAGCTACGCGCAGATGCTGCGCCGCGCCGCGGGCCTGGCGCCGACTTCCGTGGAAATCGTGCGCGTGTTCGAGGACGGCGCGCCGCGCGCGCCGCAGGCCTACAGCGCCGTGCTGGTCACCGGCTCGCCCGAGAATGTCACCGACGGCGCCGAATGGGGCGAGCGCACCGCGCAATGGCTGCGCGAAGCCGCCCAGGCCGGCCTGCCCATCTTCGGCATCTGCTATGGCCACCAGTTGCTCGCGCACGCGCTGGGCGGACGGGTGGACTTCATTCAACCCCGCCGGCCGCGAAACCGGCACGCACGACATCGAACTGCTGCCCGCCGGCCTGAATGATCCGCTGCTGGATGGCCTGCCCACCACCTTCCCGGCGCAGATGCAGCACATGCAGACCATCGTCACCCTGCCCCCTGGCGCCGTCTCGCTGGCCCGTTCCGGCAAGGACGACAACCAGCTCGTGCGCATGGGCGATCGCATCCTCTCCTCCCAGTTCCATCCCGAGTTCGAACAGGACGTGCCGCGCGCCGACATCGCCCGACGCGGCGCGGATTATGCGGGCGAAGGCCTGGACGTGCCCGAGCTGGTCTCGAACATCCGCCCCACCCCCGAAGCCGCCAGCCTGGTGCGCCGTTTCCTGGCGCTTTACGCGCCCCAGGTGCCGCTGATGCCCGATCCCCGCGAGGATCTGCAGCCGCTGGCCGCCTGATGGCCGTGTCGGCCCGGGGCGCGGCATGACAGAATGTGCGTCCCTCCCCACCGGCCGGACACCATGCTGATCCTGCTCGACCAAGACGGCGTGCTCGCCGATTTCGAACACGCCTTTCTCGACGCCTGGCGCGCGCGCCACCCCGACATCGCCCCGGTCGAATACGAAGACCGCAAATCCTTCCACCTCCTGGAAGACTATCCGGAAGCCCTGCGGGCGAAAGCCGAAGCGATCTACACCGCACCCGGCTTCATCCGCACGCTGCCGCCCGTGCCTGGCGCCGTCGAGGCCGTGCGCGAATTGCTTGCCCTGGGGCTGGACGTGCGCATCTGCAGTTCGCCGCTGCGCCAGTACGACCATTGCGTGCTGGAAAAATACCAGTGGATCGAGCATCACCTGGGCCGCGACGCCACCGAGCGCCTGATCCTGACGCGCGACAAGACACTGGTCCAGGGCGACCTGCTGATCGACGACCGCCCCGGCATCACCGGCGCCGCGCGCCCGCGCTGGCAGCACATCCTCTACGACGCCCCCTACAACCGCCAGGAAACCGGCCGCCAGCGCCTGACCTGGCAGAACTGGCGCAACGTCCTGGCAGGCGCGCTGTACCACTCGGACACCTGACTCCGAACGAAAAAAAACCGCCGCAGCGGTCCTTTTTCATTGGCGTGGCAAGATCACTGATCCCGGCAGGCCGACTACCTGCTCATCCGGGGCGCCGAGGAGCCGGCTTCGCCGGTCCCCCAGCGCCGCCCCCTTGAGGGGGAAGCGCGCAGCGCTTCGGGGAGTGGGTCTACTGGGCCAGTTTCTGCCAGGTGTCGACCACCGTATCCGGGTTGAGCGACATGGACAGGATGCCTTCGTCCTTCAGCCACTGGGCCAGGTCCGGATGGTCGCTGGGGCCCTGGCCGCAGATACCGACGTACTTGTTGGCCTTCAGGCAAGCCTGGATGGCACGGCGCAGCATGAACTGCACGGCACCGTCGCGCTCGTCGAAGTCGGCGGCCAGCAGCTCCATGCCCGAGTCGCGGTCCAGGCCCAGCGTGAGCTGGGTCATGTCGTTCGACCCGATGGAGAAGCCGTCGAAGTGCTCCAGGAACTCATCGGCCAGGATGGCGTTCGAGGGCACTTCGCACATCATGATGACGCGCAGGCCGTTGTCGCCGCGGGCCAGGCCGTTCTTGGCCAGCAGGTCCACCACGCGCTTGGCCTGGTTCACGGTGCGCACGAAGGGCACCATGATCTCGACGTTGGTCAGGCCCATGTCGTTGCGCACGCGCTTGAGCGCCTCGCACTCCATGCGGAAGCACTCTTCGAAATCATCGGCCACGTAGCGCGACGCGCCGCGGAAGCCCAGCATGGGGTTCTCTTCCTCGGGCTCGTAGCGCGAACCGCCGACCAGCTTGCGGTACTCGTTCGACTTGAAGTCGGACAGGCGCACGATGACGGGCTTGGGCCAGAACGCGGCGCCGATGGTGGCGATGCCTTCGGCCAGCTTCTCGACGAAGAAGGCGCGCGGGCTGGCGTAGCCGCGGGCAGCCGATTCCACGGCCTTCTTCAGCTCGCCGTCGACGTTCGGATAGTCCAGCACCGCCTTGGGGTGGATGCCGATGTTGTTGTTGATGATGAATTCCAGGCGGGCCAGGCCCACGCCGGCGTTCGGGATCTGCGAGAAATCGAAGGCCAGTTGCGGGTTGCCGACGTTCATCATGATCTTGACTTCGATCGGGGGCATTTCGCCGCGGCGCACTTCCTCGACTTCGGTCTCGATCAGGCCGTCATAGATGCGGCCTTCGTCGCCTTCGGCGCACGACACGGTCACCGGCTGGCCTTCCTTCAGCACGTCGGTGGCGTTGGCGCAGCCCACGACGGCGGGGATGCCGAGTTCACGCGCGATGATGGCCGCGTGGCAGGTGCGGCCGCCACGGTTGGTGACGATGGCCGAGGCGCGCTTCATGACGGGTTCCCAGTTGGGGTCGGTCATGTCGGTGACCAGCACGTCGCCCGGCTGGACCTTGTCCATTTCCGAGATGTCGCCCACGACGCGCACGGGACCCTGGCCGATCTTCTGGCCGATGGCGCGGCCGGTCACCAGGACCTCGCCGGTGGCCTTCAGGCGATAGCGCAGTTGCACGTCGGTGTCCGACTGCTGCGACTTCACCGTTTCAGGACGCGCCTGCAGGATGTACAGCTTGCCATCCACGCCGTCGCGGCCCCACTCGATGTCCATGGGGCGGCCATAGTGCTTCTCGATGGTCACGGCATAGCGCGACAGCTCGATGACCTCTTCGTCGGTCAGCGAGTAGCGGTTGCGCTCGGACACCGGCACGTCGACGGTGCGCACGGCACGGCCTTCGGTGCGCTCGGCATCGAATTCCATCTTGATGAGCTTCGAGCCGATGCGGCGGCTGACGATGGGGTACTGGCCCTGTTCGAGGGTGGGCTTGAAGACGTAGAACTCGTCGGGATTGACGGCGCCCTGCACCACCGTTTCGCCCAGGCCGTAGGACGAGGTGATGAACACGACATCGGAGAAGCCCGACTCGGTGTCCAGCGTGAACATGACGCCGGCGCTGCCCTTGTCCGAGCGCACCATGCGCTGGATGCCGGCCGACAGGGCCACTTCGGCGTGGGCATAGCCCTTGTGAACGCGATACGAGATGGCGCGGTCGTTGTACAGCGACGCGAACACGTGGCGGATCTTGTCCAGCACGTCGTCGATGCCGACCACGTTCAGGAAGGTTTCCTGCTGACCGGCGAACGAGGCGTCGGGCAGGTCTTCGGCGGTGGCGGACGAGCGCACGGCGAACGAACCCTTGCCGTCGGCGTCGAGCGCGGCGAAGGACTCGCGGATCTGCTTTTCGAATTCGGCCGAGAACGGGGCCTCGACCAGCCACTGGCGGATCTCGGCGCCGGCCGTGGCCAGTTCGCGGACGTCTTCGGGATTCAGGGTCTTCAGACGCTCGGCGATGCGCGCGTCCAGGCCCGAATCCTTCAGGAAGTCACGGAAGGCTTGCGCGGTCGTGGCAAAGCCGCCGGGCACGCGCACATCCGCGCTGGCCAGCTGGCTGATCATTTCACCTAGCGATGCGTTTTTACCTCCTACCGAGTCCACATCCGTCATGCGGAGCTGCTCGAACGGAACGACGTAAGACATGAAGTCACCTTTACAATGAGAGAAAGCGAGTTTGGGCAGCAGGGTTTCGCCTTGCGTGGCAAGGTGTACGATGCTGGCCAAACCGGCCTTGGGACGCCCGTGGGGTGACTTTCGGGGTCAGATTGTACCGCCGCCTCCTCCCCCTTCAAAACTGTTACACATGCCCGCTTCGAACTCGTCCCGCACAGTTTTCATCGTCTCCGATGGTACCGGCATCACGGCCGAGACCTTCAGCAACTCCGTCCTGTCACAGTTCGAGCAGGTGCAGTTCGCGCACGTGCGGCTGCCGTTCATCGATACGCTGGAAAAAGCCGCTCAGGCAGCCGAGCGCATCGACCGCGCCGCCACCGAGCAGGGCCAGCCGCCCATCGTCTTCAGCACGCTGGTGAACCAGGAAATCCTGATGCGCGTGCGCCAGGCCAACTGCACCTTCCTGGACCTGTTCGGCACCTTCGTGGTTCCCCTGGAACAGGCGCTGGGCGTGAAATCCAGCCACTCCATCGGCCGCTCGCACACGGGCGCCACCTCCGAGCAGTACCGCAACCGGATCGAAGCCATCAACTTCAGCCTGTCGCACGACGACGGCCAGTTCATCACCGACCTGGCCCAGGCGGACGTGATCCTGGTCGGCGTGTCGCGTTGCGGCAAGACGCCCACCAGCCTCTACCTGGCCATGCAATACGCCATCAAGGCCGCGAACTTCCCGCTGATTCCCGACGATTTCGAGCGCGGCACGCTGCCCAAGACGGTCATGCCCTACCGCAACAAGCTGTTCGGCCTGTCCATCCTGCCCGAGCGCCTGCACGAAGTGCGCAACGAGCGCCGTCCGGACAGCGTCTACGCCTCGCTGAAGCAATGCCGCTATGAAGTCGCCGAGGCCGAGCGCCTGATGCGCCGCGAGGGCATCTCGTGGCTGTCGACCACGACCAAGTCCATCGAGGAAATTTCCACCACCGTGCTGCAGGAAGTAGGGCTGGAGCGCCGCTCCTACTGAGCAGCGGGGGCCACGGCGGGCGCCGAGCCCTGGCGGTGGCGCCGGCGCTGCTCGAAAAGGCAGATGGCGGCAGCTGCCGCCACGTTCAGGGACTCGACCGCCTGCGCGTCGTGCGCGATGCGGATACGGCGGTCGGCCACGGCTTGCAAGGCAGGCGCCACGCCCTGCCCTTCATGGCCGAACACCCACGCACACGCGGCGGGCAACTCAGCGTCATACAGGTCCTCGGCCGCTTCCAGCGTGCTTACCACCAGCGGCACGTCCAGCTGCGTCCGGGCCGCCAGCAAGTCCACCTGCTCATGGATGGCCAGCGCGACATGCGCGCCCTGGGCGCTGCGCAACACCTTCGGCGACCAGGCAGCCGCGCAACCCGCGGAAAGCAGCACGCGCCGGATGCCGGCGGCGGCTGCCGTGCGCAGCAGCGTACCCACGTTGCCGGGGTCCTGCACCCGATCCAGCCAGAGGCTGGCGTCGGCCAGGCGTGCCGGCAAGGCGGGCGCGGGAGGCTGCACCACGAAAAGCACACCCTGCCCCGTTTCCACGCTTTCCAGGCCCGCCAGAAGACGCGGCGCCAGCGCCACGGCCTGTGCCGCCGGCACCCGGGCCGCCAGGGCGGCCAGCGCCGGCTGCGCCAGCCTGTCGGCGTCGAAGATGGCCTGCACTACCGGCAGCCCGCGATCCAGCCAGGCTTGGCACAGATGCACGCCTTCCAGCAAGGTGGCCTCGCCCCGCCGCCCGGCGTGGCCCGCAAGCGCGCGCAGGGTCTTGTAGCGGGGGTTTTCGCGGGAACTGAGGGCCTTCACGCTGTCGCGCCCTGCACCGCGATGGCCTGCGCCAAACCGGGCGACTGCCAGTCGCGCACCGGCGCGAAGCTCGTGCGATGCTCGGCGCACGGACCGTGCTCGCGCAAGCGAGCCAGGTGCAGCGCCGTGCCATAGCCCTTGTGCTGGTCGAAGGCGTATTCGGGATACAAGGCGTGCAGGCGCAGCAACTCGGCATCGCGCGCCGTCTTGGCCAGGATGGAGGCCGCCGAAATGCAGGCTTCGGTCGCGTCGCCCTTGACGATGGTGCGCACGGCGCACGCCAGCCTGGGCGCCCGATTGCCGTCCACCAGCGCCAGCTCGGGCGCCGTGGACAGGGCCTGGACGGCCCGCTGCATGGCCAGCATGGTGGCCTGCAGGATGTTCAGGGTGTCGATTTCCTGGACGCTGGCGGTTGCCACGGCCCAGGCCAGCGCCCGCTCCCGGATCAGCGCCGCCAGCGCCTCGCGGCGCGCCATCGTCAGCGTCTTGGAGTCGGCCAGGCCCGCAATGGGACGGGCCGGATCCAGGATGACCGCGCCCGCGTAGACAGCGCCCGCAAGCGGGCCGCGGCCCGCCTCGTCAACGCCCGCAATGATCGAGATGAGCGGAGCCGCGAACAGCTCGGACTGGCCGGCATCGGCCTGGGCCGCCGCGGCCGCCCGCCTGCGCGCCCCACTCATCGCGCCGCCTCCAGGATGGCCTTGGCGGCCAGGGCCGGCGTGTCGCGCCGCAGGGTGTCGTGCATGTCGGTGAAGCGCTGCTCGACGCGCTGGGCATGGGCGTCGTCGGTCAGCGCCGTCCAGGTGGCCTCGGCCAGCTTGTCGGGCGTCGCGTCGTCCTGCAGCAGCTCGGGCACGACGAAGTCGCGCGCCAGCACGTTGGGCAGGCCCACCCAAGGCAGATAAGGCCGCTCCTGTCCGGATTTCCAGGACATGATGCGGCGCATCCAGGGCGACAGGTAGTACGAGATGACCATGGGCCGCTTGAAGAGCGCGGCCTCCAGGGTGGCCGTGCCGCTGGCCACCAGGACCGCGTCGCTGGCCTCCATGACACGCCAGGCCACCGGCATGCTTGAATCGCCCTCCTGCGCGGACACGCAGCGCAGGCCCGGCACCGGATATCGCGCCAGGATGGCCTCGAACTCGGCGCGGCGTTGCGCGTTGACCATCGGCACCACGCACTGCAGGCCTGGGTCTCGCGCCAGCAATTGCTGGGCCGCCTGCAGGAAGCGCGGCGCCAGGATGTCGATCTCGGAGCGGCGGCTGCCCGGCAGGATGGCCAGCACCCGCGCCGACGCATCCAGCCCCAGGCTGGCGCGCGCCGCCGCACGGTCCGGCTTCATGGGAATCGTATCGGCCAGCGGATGGCCGACATAGGTGACCGGCACGCCTTCCTTGCGGTAGATCTCTTCCTCGAAGGGAAAGAGCACCAGCATGTGCGAGACGGCCTCCCGGATTTTCTTGATGCGCTCGTAGCGCCAGGCCCAGATCGAGGGACCGACGAAGTGCACCGTGGGGATGCCCGCGGGCCGCAACTGGGCTTCGAGCCTCAGGTTGAAATCAGGGGCGTCGATGCCGACGAAGACCTGCGGCTTTTCGGCCAGCCAGCGGCGCTTGACGTTGCCATAGGTGGACAGCAGGCTAGGCAGCCGCTTCAGGGCGTCGACATAGCCGAACACCGTCAGCGCATGCATGTCATGCCAGGTCTCGAAGCCTTCGCCCTGCATGCGGGGCCCGCCGATGCCCGCGCAGCGCAGGTCGCCGCCAGCGCCTTGGCGCAAACCCGCGATGATGCGCGAGGCCAGCAGGTCGCCCGAAGGTTCGCCTGCGATCATTCCGACATTCAGGGTCACAAGACGCTCACTAAACCGCCGCCGTGACCGGCACGGCGGCATTCGCGTTGAGACGGCCCGGCACGCTTACGCCCGGACGATGCCGCGCGTCGACGAACCGAGGAAATCGATGGTGACGCCGATGGCCGCGCCGATCTGCGGATCGGTGCTGCCCAGCGCCAGCATTTCAGCACGGGCCTCGTCGAGGGACAGGCCGCGGCGGTACAGAATCTTGTACGACTCGCGCAAGGCCGAAATCACCTCGGGGGTGAAACCGCGGCGCTTCAGGCCTTCGGTGTTCACGCCATGCGGCTTGCTGGGGTTGCCCGCGCACAGCACGTAAGGCGGAATGTCCTGCACGATGGAGCTGCTGCCGCCGATCATGCAATGCGCGCCGATCTTGCAGAACTGGTGCACCCCGGTCAGGCCGCCCACGATGGCCCAGTCGTTCACGTGCACATGGCCGCCCAGCTGCACGCCGTTGGCGATGATGGTGCGATCGCCCACATGGCAGTCATGCGCCACGTGCACATAGGCCATGATCCAGTTGTCGCTGCCCACCGTGGTGACGCCGCCATCCTGCACCGTGCCGGTGTTGAACGTGACGTACTCGCGCACCGTGTTTCGATCGCCCACCACCAGCCGCGTCGGCTCGTCCGCGTACTTCTTGTCCTGCGGCATGCCGCCGATGGAGCAATAGCGGTAGAAACGGTTGTCGCGCCCGATCTCGGTGTGGCCGTCGATGGTGCAGTGCGGTCCCAGCTCCGTGCCGGCGCCGATGCGCACATTCGGCCCGACGATGCAGAACGGGCCGATGACGGCCGTGTCGTCGATCTCGGCGCGCGGGTCGACCAGCGCGGTGGGATGGATATTCGGCATCAGGATTCCAGGCTGCGTATCGCACACATGATATCCGCCTCGGCCGCGACCTGTCCGTCCACCAGCGCGCGGCCGGAGTACTTGCAGATCGAACGGCTCAGGCGCAGCGCGGTCACTTCCAGGCGCAGCTGGTCACCCGGCACGACCGGACGACGGAAGCGCGCATTGTCCACGCCAACGAGGTAATAGGCGGTGTCGGTGTGGCCAGCGCCATCGGTCGGGTCGGCGAACGAGAAGAGCGCGGCGGCCTGCGCCAGCGCCTCGATGATCAGCACGCCCGGCATCACGGGGTGATGCGGAAAGTGGCCCGTGAAGAACGGCTCGTTGATCGTGACGTTCTTGATCGCCACGATCGACTTGCCCTGCTCCATCTCGAGCACGCGGTCGATCAGCAGCATCGGGTAGCGGTGCGGCAGACGGTCCAGAATGCCCTTGATATCGAGTTCCATATTGGTTTTATCCTGCTTCGTATGATCGGGCGCGACAGGCAAGGCGCGGCGCCGCCCCAAGGCGGCCCGGCATCGTCGCGAATTACTCTTTTTCCAGCGTCCGGACGCGGCGGCGGATTTGCGCCAATTGCTGCAGGACCGCGGCGTTGCGCTGCCAATCCCCGTGCTCGGCGTAAGGATACACGCCGGTGTAGCGGCCGGGCTTGGAAATGCTGGAAGTGACGGCGGTGCCGCCAGAAATGTGCACGTCATCGCCCAGCGTGATGTGGCCAGACAGCATGGCCGCGCCGCCAATCGTGCAGCGGGCGCCGATGACGGTGGAGCCGGCCACGCCGACGCATGCCGCCATGGCAGTGTGCTCGCCGATACGCACGTTGTGGCCGATCATGATCTGGTTGTCCAGCTTCACGCCGTTGCCGACCAGCGTGTTTTCGAGGGCGCCACGGTCCACCGTCGTGTTGGCGCCGATCTCGACGTCGTCGCCGAGGACCACGCCACCAAACTGCGGGATCTTGCCCCAGGCGCCCTTGCCCAGCGTGGGATCCGGCGCGAAACCGAAACCGTCGGCACCCAGCACGGCGCCGCTGTGCAGGATGGCCCGCGCGCCCACCTGGACATTGGGATACAGCGTGACACGCGCATGGAGCACCGAGTCGGCCCCCAGCACGGAGCCCGCGCCGATGACGCAGCCCGGCCCCAGCGTGCTGCCGCGGCCAACGCGGGCGCCGGCTTCGACGACGCAATGCGGCCCGATACGCACGTCATCCTCGACGACCGCGCCCGGCTCGATCACCGACAGCGGATGCACCGATGCCGGCATGCGCGGATGGCGGGTGGCGTCGAACCACTGCGCCACGCGGGCATAGAACAGGTAGGGATGCGCGCAGAGGATCCGCGCGAAGGCTGCGGTAGCGGTGTCGCCCTCCAAGGCCTGGGCGGCCTCCGGCGTCAGGATGACGGCGGCCGCGCCCGTCTGGGCCAACTGGCCCACGAAGCGCGGGTTGGAGAGGAAGGACAGTTCTTGTCCACCCGCTGAGGACAGCGTGCCAAGGCCGGCGATGACCGGCATGGCCTGCCCCGCGGGCAGAACCAGGGACCATTCCAGTCCCTGGGTGTTCACAGACTTCAGCAGGTCGTCTAGTGCAGGCGCGTGTCCGGCGTCAAGCAGCAACGGCATGGCTGGATTACTTGCCCAGCGCCTGGATCACCTGGTCGGTGATGTCGATGCGCGGATTGACCGTGATGGCGTCCTGGATGATCAGGTCGAAGTTCTGCTGCTCGGCCAGCGTCTTGATGGCCGCGTTGGCCTTCTCGACGATGCCGGTGAACTCTTCGTTGCGACGACGGTTGAAGTCTTCCTGGAATTCACGGCGCTTGCGTTGCAGCTCGCTGTCCAGATTGGCCAGGTCGCGTTGACGCTTGATGCGCTCGGACTCGGACAGCACAGGTGCGTCCTTGTCGAACTTCTCGGCTTGCGAACGCAGGCTGGTGGCCATGCGCTGCAGCTCATCGTCGCGCTTCTTGAATTCGGATTCGATCTTGGCTTGCGCGGTACGGGCGGGGCCGGAGTCACGCAGGATCCGCTCGGTGTTCACAAAGCCGATCTTCGTGCCTTGCGCTTGCACCGGCGCCGCCGCCAGTGCGCCAGCGGCCAGCGTGACAGCGGCCAGGCCCAGGGCCAGGCCACGCGAGACCCGGGCACCGAAAGCGGGAGACGGATTGAGTGCGGAAACAGACTTCATAAAACTCTCACCTAGCAAAAAGGTCAAGCCCAAAGGCCTATTGTGCCATTAAACGGGGGCTCAAAATCCCGTGCCGATCTGGAACTGGAAGCTTTGCGTGTCGTCGCCCGGCTTGTCATTGAGCGGACGGGCATACGAAATCTGCAGCGGACCGAGCGGCGAGTTCCACGACAGGCCGATACCCGCCGAGTAACGCAGGTCGCCCAACTTGATGTTGTCGTTGCCGCCGTAGACCTGGCCGCCGTCGGCGAAGGCGAACCAGCGCAGCGTGCGGTCCTGCTGCGCGCCGGGGAACGGCAGGTAGAACTGGACGTTGCCGACCACGCGCTTGGAGCCGCCGATGAAGTCGTTCGTGAGCGTGTCGCGCGGACCAAGAGACGAGCCCTCGTAGCCGCGCACCGTGCCCATGCCGCCGGCGTAGATGTTCTTGATGACCGGGAAGGCATTGCCGCCGTAGGACTTGCCCCAGTCCACCATGCCGTTCAGCGCCAGCGTGTAGCTGCGGCCGAAAGGCACGTAGTACTGCTGCTGGGCGGACAGCATGTAGTACTTCAGGTCCAGGGTGGAGAGATCGCTCTTCAGGCGGGTATACGAACCGGAGGTGGGCGCCAGGGCGCTGTCGCGCGTGTCCTTCGACCAGCCCAGCGAGAAGATGGCGGCATTGGCGCCATCACCGTACTCCCGCTCGAAGTCCTGGTAGGCCTGCGGCGAGTTGGAATAGGTGGTGAGCTTGTTGTTCTCGAGGTTGACGCCCAGGAAGACGCGGTCGAACTCCGAGATGGGCACGCCGAAATTCATGCCCAGGCCCATCGACTTCACGCGGAAATCGCCGTCGTTGTTATAGAACGGCTCCGTCACGCGGTAATAGGCCGACGTCGTGCGGCTGACACCGTCACGGGTCCAGTAGGGATCGGTGTGCGACAGCACGACCGCGCGGTTGGTGCGGCTGGTGTTCAACTGCAGCGTCAGGTTCGTGCCGCTGCCAAAGACGTTGTCCTCGCTGATGCCGGCCGACAGGATGGCCTTGTCGGACGAGCCGTAGCCCACGCCCAGATTGATCATGCCGGTAGGCTTTTCCTTCACGTCGACGTTCAGGTCGACCTGGTCGGGCGAGCCCGGCACCGGATCGGTCTTGACGTTGATGTCGTTGAAGTAGCCCAGGCGGTCGATGCGGTCGCGCGAGATCTTGATGTCGCCGGCGTCGTACCAGGCGGCTTCCTGCTGGCGCATTTCGCGGCGGACGACCTCGTCGCGCGTGCGCGTGTTGCCGCCGACCTGGATGCGGCGCACGTACACGCGACGGCTCGGATCGACGTAGAACGTCAGGTCGGCTTCGTGCGTCTCGCGGTTGAGCACCGGATTGGGGTTCACGTTGGCGAAGGCGTAACCCAGCTCACCCAGGTAGTCGGTGATTGCCTTGGAGGTGGCGTTGGCGCGCTCGGCCGAGAACGTGTCGCCCGCCTTCAATTGCACCAGGCTGTTGATCTCCGCGTCCAGGCCCAGCAGTTCGCCGGCCAGCTTGACGTCGGAAACCTTGTAGGGCTTGCCTTCGTTCACCGTGAAGGTGATGAAGATGTCCTTGCGGTCGGGCGAGATGGTGACCTGCGGGGGCTCGATGGAGAACTCGAGATAGCCGCGATTCAGGTAGTACGAACGCAGCGTCTCGACGTCGCCTTCCAGCTTTTCACGCGAGTACTTGTCGGAATCCGTGTACCAGGTCAGCCAGCCCGGCGTGGTCAGCTGCAGCTCGGACAGCAGGTCGCTTTCCGAGAAGGCCTCGTTGCCCACGATGCGGATCTCGCGGATCTTGGCGACTTCGCCTTCGAAGACCTCGAAGCTCACGCCCACGCGGTTGCGGGGCAGCGGCGTGACGGTGGAGGTGACCTCGACACCGTACTTGCCCTTGTTCAGGTATTGCTGCTTGAGCTCGAATTCGGCCTGCTCGAGCATGGAGCGGTCGAACACCCGGCCTTCGCCGAAGCCCACCTGGCGCAGCGAATCGGTGATGGTCTTGGCGTCGAACTCGCGCATGCCGGTGAAGCTGACCGAGGCAATGGTGGGGCGTTCCTGGACGACCACGACCACGACGTCATTGGCGGTCTCGATGCGCACGTCGCTGAAGAAGCCGGTGGCATACAGGCGGCGCACCGCCTCGCCAGCCTGCTCGTCGGTGAAACGCTCACCCACCTTGACCGGCAGGTAGCCAAAAATGGTGCCAGCGTCGGTGCGCTGCAGGCCGTCGACGCGGATGTCACGCACGACGAAGGGGTCGAAGGCATGCGCGGCAACCGGCATGAGCAACGCGGCGATGAGGCTGGGCAGCAACAAAGGCTTGCCCAATGCGGGGGCTCGGCGCGTGGAAATCCGGCTAAAAAACATCCTTGGCGATCCTTGATCGGTTCTTTTCGGTCAAATGGCGGGGGATTTTAAGGCAGAACGCGGTCAGGTGAAAAGCCGCACGACATCGTTGAAAAGTGCCAGGCTCATGAGGCCGGCCAATATCGCAAAACCCGCGCGCTGGCCAAGCTCGAGCCAGCGGGTCGAGGGGGGACTGCCTTTGATGATCTCGACGAAATAGTACAGCAGGTGGCCGCCGTCCAGCATGGGGATGGGCAGCAGGTTCAGGACCCCCAGGCTCACGCTGACCAGGGCCAGGAACGCAACGTAGGCGCCCAGGCCGATACGCGCCGTCTGGCCGGCATAGTCGGCGATGGTGACCGGACCGCTGACATTGCGCCAGGACACGTCACCGGTCAGCATCCGGCCCATCATCTTCAAGGAGAACCACGCCGTGTCGACCGTGCGCGTGACACCCAGCGCCAGGCTTTCGCCCAGGCCGTAACGCACCTCCACCATGGGAACGTCCGCGCCGAGCTGCACCGCGATCCGGCCGACCCGGCCGCCCTGCCCGTCGTCCTCGAGGGTCGGCGTCACGGGAATGACGAGACGGGCATCGCCGCGCTGCACGTCCAGGCGCAGGGGCTGGCCATCGCTGGCCTGGATGGCGGCGATGAGCGAGCGGGTGGTGGGATCCCGCAGCGCTTCCGCGCCCAGGATGCGGTCGCCCTCCTGCAAGCCCGCGGCCTCGCCGGCGCCGCCGGCAATCACGCCGCGCACGACGGGCGGCCCCGCCTGCAGGCCCAAGCCGGCATCGGCCAGGGGATCAGTGGCCGAGGGATCCATGTTCGATGGCGGCACCACGAACTCGCGGGAAACTTGCGCGCCGTCAACGCCGCGCACTTCCACCAGGGCTCGGCCACCGCCGGACAGCACATCCAGCAGTTTCCAGCGGGCATCGCTCCACGAGCGCACGTCCTTGCCGTCGATCTTCTCGATGCGCTCGCCCGCCTGGAAGCCGGCGGCCGCGGCCGGCGTACCGGCGGCGGGTGCGGCCACCACGGCCTCCGGTTCCTGGGTGCCCGCCAGGTTCAGCGAGGCGTACAGCAACGCCGCCAGCGCCAGGTTGAAGAACGGCCCCGCCGCGACGATGGCGATACGCTGGCTGACGGGCTTGGCATTGAAGCTGCGCGCCACTTCCTGCGCAGGCGCACCGGGAGGCGGGTCGTCCTGCATCTTGACGTAGCCGCCCAGGGGAATGAGGGACAAGGCCCATTCGGTGCCATTCCTGTCGGTCCGGCGCGCGATGACGCGGCCAAACCCCAGCGAGAAACGCAGGACGCGTACGCCGCAAGCGCGGGCGACCCAATAATGCCCCAGCTCGTGGAAGGTAACCAGGATGCCCAGGGCCAGGGCGAAGGCGATCAGCGTGAAGAGCATGGCGGGGTCAGGAGGGAGCGTGGCCGCGCAGCGGCGCGGAAATGATCAGGGGACGCGGGGCCATCCCATCGAAAGACAGAGCCTGCGGGGGCATGGAAGGTTCCCCGCGCCAGAGGACCGGGGCGCGCCTCAGGAGACCGCCTCGGCGCGGCTCGCCTGCTCCCGGACCGCCTGGTCCAGCGCCAGCACCGACTCAAGGCTGTCGAGCGTAGCAGAAGCCTGCCCCGCCTGCCACGACAGCGCCGACTCGATGCACTCGGCGATGGCGGTGTAACGCAAGCGGCCCGCCAGGAAGGCGGCCACGGCGACCTCGTTGGCGGCGTTGAAGGCGATGCAGGCCCCCTGGCCCGCGCGCAGGGCCTGGAAAGCCAGGTCGAGGCAAGGATAGCGGCCAGGCTCGGCAGCCTCGAAATCCAGCCGGCCACGGCTGGCCAGGTCCAGCGGGCTGACCCCGCTTTCCAGGCGCGCCGGGAAACCCAGCCCGTAGGCAATGGGCGTGCGCATGTCGGGCTGGCCCAGTTGCGCCAGCACCGAGCCATCGGCGTATTCGACCATGGAATGCACGACGCTTTGCGGATGGACCAGCACCTCGATGCGCTCGGGAGGCATGGCGAACAGCCAGTGCGCCTCGATGACCTCCAGCCCCTTGTTGACCATGGTGGCGGAGTCCACCGAGATCTTGCGGCCCATGCTCCAGTTCGGATGCGCGCAGGCCTCGTCCGGCGTGATGTCGGCCAGGTCCTGCCAGCGGCGCAGGCGGAACGGGCCGCCAGACGCCGTGAGGATCAGCCGCCGCACGCCGGGCGCGGGCGCCGACGGCGCGCCGGCCCGCCCGCCGTGAGGCAGGCACTGGAAGATGGCGTTGTGTTCGCTGTCGATCGGCAGGAGTTCGGCGCCGTTCTCGCGCACTGCGCGCATGAAGACGGACCCCGCCGCCACCAACGCTTCCTTGTTGGCCAGCAGGACCCGCTTGCCCGCGCGCGCGGCGGCCAGCGCCGCCGGAAGGCCCGCGGCGCCGACGATGGCCGCCATGACGCTGTCGGTGCCGGACTCGGCGGCGGTATCGGCCAGGGCCTGCGCCCCCACGCGGATCTCGGGCGGCGTCACGCCTGACGGCCAGGCCTGCTGGAACGCGGTGCGCGCGGCGGTGTCGGGCACGACCACGACGGCGGCCCGGCTTGCCAGCGCCTGCTCGGCCAGCTTGTCCATGCGGCTGTAGGCCGACAGGCCATGGACGGCATAGCGGTCCGGATGGCGGGCGATCACATCCAGCGTGCTGCAACCGATCGAGCCGGTGCTTCCCAGCACGGTGACACGGCGCATGGCGCTCACGTCACGACTCCGGAAAGCAGCAGCGCCACGGGCGCCACGGGCACCAGGGCGTCGATGCGGTCATAGACGCCGCCATGGCCCGGCAGCAGCGAGCCGGAATCCTTGACGCCGGCCCGGCGCTTCAGGAGGGATTCGAACAGGTCGCCCATGACGGACAACGCGGCCAGCAGCAGGGCGAAGGCCAGCGCGGCGGGCACTCCCCAGCGCTGGGCCAGGTCATGGCCGAAGGTGCCTGGCCACTGCGAGCAGGCGCCAACGTAGACCGCCACCAGCACGGCGCCGGCGATGGCACCTTCCCAGGACTTGCCGGGACTGACGCGCGGCGCCAGCTTGCGACGGCCAAAGGCGCGGCCGGCGAAATAGGCGCCGATGTCGGCCACCCACACCACCGCCATCATGCTGACGAGATACAGAGCGCCATGCGTCATGTAGAACAAGGCCAGCGCGGCCCACGCGCAATACAGCGCGGGGATCGCGAACAGCGACCACAGGATGCTGCGCGGGGCCTGCTCGACCTGTCCGCGCACCACGGCAAGCGTGCCGGCAAACAGCCAGATGCCGGCGACGACGGGCACGAACAGCCGGGTCGTGATGGCATAGACGGTCAGGCGAGCGGAAAGATCGGCGGTGGGAGACTGCCACAGCCAGGCGCAACCCAGCGTGAGCAGGCCCATCGCAATGCCAGCGGCGACCGCGGCGGCGTCACGGCCCGGCGCGGTCAGGCGCAGCCATTCCCACAGCGCGCAGCCGGTAGCGACGGACAAAAGGACAAGCAAAGGCCAGATGCTGCCCGATGCTAGGGCCGCCGCGATCAGCGCGAGCAGGACGACGGCGGTGACGATACGGGTGCGGAGCATGGCGCTTGCCTCCGGTGTCGGGGATCGAGGCTCAGGCGCCGTTTGCCAGCTGGGCGCTGGTGCGCCCGAAGCGGCGCTCGCGCGTCTGATACCACTGGAACGCGGCCGCTATTTCTTCATGGCCGAAATCAGGCCAGTAGCGGTCGGTGAAATAGAGTTCGGTGTAGGCGAGCTGCCAGACCAGGAAATTGGAGATGCGTTGCTCGCCGCCGGTGCGGATGAACAGATCAGGCTCGGGCGCCCAGGCCATGGACAGATACGGCGCCAGCGCCGCCTCGTCGATGCGGGCGGGGTCCGCGGCCAGTTCCGGCCGCGCACGCAGCATTTCGCGCGTTGCCTGCAGGATGTCCCAGCGGCCGCCGTAGTTGGCGGCCACGCTCAGCGTCAGGGCCGTGTTGTGCTCGGTACGGGCCTGCGCCGCCAGGATCAGGTCCTGCAGGCGCGGCTCGAAGGCGCTCAGGTCGCCCACCACGCGCAGGCGCACGCCCTGCTCTTCCAGCTTGTCGACCTCGCGTTCCAGCGCCTGCACGAAGAGCCGCATGAGCAGCGACACTTCGTCGGCGGGACGGCGCCAGTTCTCGGAGCTGAAGGCGAACAGGGTCAGGTACTCGACGCCGTGGCGGCCGCAGGCCTCCACGACGCGGCGCACGGCCTGCACGCCCTTGGCGTGCCCGGCGGTGCGCGGCAACAGGCGTTGCGTGGCCCAGCGACCATTGCCGTCCATGATGATGGCGACGTGGCGCGGGACCGCGCGCGTGTCAGGGACGGCCTGGGTGGAGCTGATGGTCATGGGCGAGCGGGATCACGACGGCCTCAGACCGTCAGGATCTCCCCTTCCTTCGTGACGATGAGCTTGTCGATCTCGGCGATCTGCTTGTCCGTCAGCTTCTGGATGTCGTCCTGGCCGCGGCGCTCGTCGTCCTCGGAGATTTCCTTGTCCTTGACCAGCTTCTTCAGCGACTCATTGGCTTCGCGGCGCAGGTTGCGCACGGCGATCTTGGCATCCTCGCCCTCGCTCTTGACGACCTTGATCAGGTCGCGGCGGCGCTCTTCGGTCAGGGCAGGCATCGGCACGCGCATGCTTTCGCCCATGGCCTGCGGATTCAGGCCCAGGTCCGACTCGCGGATGGCCTTCTCGATCGGCTGCACCATGCTCTTTTCATAAGGCTGCACGTTCAGCGTGCGGGCATCGATCACGGTCACGTTGGCAACCTGGCCGATCGGCACCGGCGAGCCGTAATACTCGACCTGCACGTGATCCAGGATGCCGGCATGGGCACGACCGGTGCGGATCTTGGCCAGCGCGAGCTTGAAGGCGTCGATGGATTTCTCCATGCGGGACTCGGCGGACTTCTTGATGTCGGAAACGCTCATGAATAATTCCTTGCTCAGACGTGCACCAGGGTGCCCTCATCCGCGCCAGACACAACGCGCTTGAGAGCTCCGGGCTTGTTGATCGAAAACACCTTGATGGGCAGTTTCTGGTCGCGGCACAGCGCGAAAGCCGTCGCGTCCATCACCTCGAGGCGACGCACGATGGCTTCATCGAAGCTGATCCGGGCGTAGCGGGTCGCCTCGGGATCCTTGTTGGGGTCGGCGGTATAGATGCCGTCCACCTTGGTCGCCTTCAGCACGATCTCGGCGCCGATTTCCGCGCCACGCAGCGCGGCGGCCGTGTCGGTCGTGAAGAAGGGGTTGCCCGTGCCCGCGGCGAAGATGACGACCTTGCCCTCTTCGAGATAGCGCAGGGCCTTGGGACGGATGTAGGGCTCGACGACCTGGTCGATGTTCAGGGCGGACTGCACGCGGGTGTCGACACCGCGGTGCTTGAGCGCGTCCTGCAGCGCCAGGGCGTTCATGATGGTGGCCATCATGCCCATGTAGTCGGCGGTCGCGCGGTCCATGCCCTGCGCGCCCGGCGCCACGCCGCGGAAGATGTTGCCGCCGCCGATGACGATGGCAAGTTCGACGCCGAGCGTCGCGACTTCAGCCACTTCCTCGGTCATGCGCAGGATGGTGCTGCGATTGATGCCGAAAGCATCCTCGCCCATCAGCGCCTCGCCGGAAAGTTTGAGAAGAACCCGTTTGTACGTTCTGCTGCTCATAGGTGGTATCCCGTAGCGCGTTCCGACGAAAGCCATTCTATGCCAGATGCGTCCGACATCGGACGACCGGCCCAAATGCAAACCGCCGCCGCGCGGCCGGCCCCGAGGACCAGACCGACACGGCGGCGGCGTGACCGATCAGCCCTGGCCGGCCGCGGCAGCGGCGACTTCAGCGGCGAAATCGGTGACCTTCTTCTCGATGCCTTCACCCACCACGTACAGCTTGAACTGGGCGATGCTGGCGCCCTTTTCCTTCAGCAGCTGTTCGACGGTCTGCTTGTCGTTCTTGACGAAGGGCTGCGACAGCAGCGTGACTTCCTTCAGGAACTTCTGCACCGAACCTTCGACCATCTTGGCGACGATGTCGGCGGGCTTGCCCGACTCGGCAGCCTTCTGCTCGGCAACCGAACGCTCGGTGGCGATGTCGGATTCCGGCACGCCGGCGGCATCCAGGGCCTTGGGCTTGGTGGCGGCGATGTGCATCGCCAGGTCCTTGCCCAGTTCGTCGGCGCCCGAGAACTCGACGAGCACGCCGATGCGGCCGCCGTGCACGTAGCTGGCCAGCTTGTTCTGGGTTTCGATGCGCTCGAAGCGGCGGATCGAGATGTTCTCGCCGATCTTGCCGATCAGCGCGGTACGGGTCGAATCGACCGTGCCTTCGCCGAAGGGCGCGGCCGACAGGGCGGCGACGTCAGCGGGATTGTTGGTGGCGACGAACTGGGCCAGATCATTCACGAAGCCGACGAAATCGGGGTTCTTCGCGACGAAGTCGGTTTCGCAGTTGATTTCGATGACGGCGCCTTGCTTGGCGTCGGCCGAGATGAACAGGCCGATCAGGCCCTCGGCCGTGACGCGGGCGGCAGCCTTGCTGGCCTTGTTGCCCAGCTTGACGCGCAGCAGTTCCTCGGCGCGGGCCAGGTCGCCCTCGGCCTCGGTCAGCGCCTTCTTGCATTCCATCATGGGTGCGTCGGTCTTTTCGCGCAGTTCCTTGACCATCGAGGCGGTAATTTCAGCCATGTTCGCTCCAAATGTGTAAAACAGACCCCGGTCAGGCCGGGGCGTGAATATCAGGTGTGACGAGGGCGCACCGCAGGGCCGCGCATCTCGCGCAGCCCTGCGGGCGCCCTCTGTCCGATCAGCCTTGCGCGTCGTCCTGGACTTCGACGAACTCTTCGCTGCCTTCGGCCACTTCCTCGACCAGGCCGTTCAGGCGCTGCTCGCGGCCTTCCAGGACGGCGTCGGCGATGCCCTTGGCGTACAGCGCGATGGCCTTGGCCGAGTCGTCGTTGCCGGGGATGACGTGGTCGATGCCTTCGGGCGAGTGGTTGGTGTCAACCACGGCCACGACGGGCAGGCCCAGCGAACGGGCTTCGGCGACGGCAATCTTGTGGTAGCCGACGTCGATGATGAAGAGCGCGTCGGGCAGGCCGTTCATGTCCTTGATGCCGCCGATCGACTTGTTGAGCTTGTCCAGCTCACGCGAGTACAGCAGGCCTTCCTTCTTGCTCAGGCGCTCCAGGCCGCCGTCGACCGACATGGCTTCCATGTCCTTCAGGCGCTTGATCGAGCTCTTGACCGTCTTGAAGTTGGTCAGCATGCCGCCCAGCCAACGGCTGTCAACGAAAGGCATGCCGGCGCGGGCGGCTTCGGCAGCCACCAGCTCGCGCGCGGCGCGCTTGGTGCCGACGAACAGGACCGTACCGCCCTTGGCGGCGATCTGGCGGGCGAACTTCTGGGCTTCCTGGAACTTGGCGACGGTCTGTTCCAGGTTGATGATGTGGATCTTGTTGCGGTGACCGAAGATGTACGGGGCCATCTTCGGGTTCCAGTAACGGGTCTGGTGGCCGAAGTGGACACCGGCTTCCAGCATTTCGCGCATGCTAACGGACATGAGAATTTCTCCTAGGGTTTGGACTGGTATTGCGCCTGCACCCCCTGCCCTGCTTGATGACTGGACAGGTGGCACCCTGGTGGCGCAACACGCGATTCGGGACGGTCGAAGAGACACGCTAGACTGTGGGTTGGCGTGTGGGTTTGGCGCGCGGCCTGGCGGCCCCGCTCCTGCCATCAGCCCCAAAACGGTCCCAGCGCTTTGAGGCAAGCCTATAATTCTACTATCTTTTCACAGCAGCCCTCAAGTCACACATGAATCTCGTCACCGATCCGGCCGATCTGGCCAACATGCGCGCCGCCTGCCAGGACGCCGCCCGCATCCTGGATTTCCTCGCTCCCCATGTCAAACCTGGCGTCACGACGGGCGAACTGGATCGGTTGTGCCGTGAGTACAGCGCGGAACTGGGCGTGAAATCGGCCACCGTGGGCTATGCCCCGCCCGGCTACCCGCCCTTCACCGGCGCCATCTGCACCTCGGTCAACCATCAGGTCTGTCATGGCGTTCCCGGCGACAAGGTGCTGAAAAACGGGGACATTCTCAATATCGACGTCACCATCATCAAGGACGGCTGGTTCGGCGACACGAGCCGCATGTTCCACATCGGCGAGCCCACCATCCTGGCGCGCCGCCTGGTCGACATCACCTTCGAATGCATGTGGCTGGGCATCGACAAGGTCCGTCCCGGCAACACGCTGGGCGACGTCGGCGCGGCCATCCAGAAATACGCCGAGAAGAACGGCTATTCCGTGGTGCGCGAATTCTGCGGCCACGGCATCGGCCGCCGCTTCCACCAGGATCCGCAGGTGCTCCACTATGGCAAGCCCGGCACCGGCGTGAAGCTCGTGCCCGGCATGATCTTCACGGTCGAGCCCATGATCAACGCCGGCCGCCGGGAAATCCGCCAACTGTCCGACGGCTGGACCGTCGTCACGCGCGACCACAGCCTTTCCGCGCAGTGGGAACACACCGTGCTGGTCACCGACACCGGCTACGAAGTGCTGACCATTTCCGATGGCGTGCAAGCGCCGCCCGCGCTGATCTCCCAAGCCCAGCAACCCTGATCCCGCCCGCCACCGCGAGCCCAGCATGCGCCAGACCGACCTCTCCGACCTGCGTGACCGCTTGCGCAACAGGCGCGCCGCCGCCATTGCGCAGTTTCGCGAGCACCTGCGCCCGGACACCCTGCTCTGCGACCTGCGCCGCGCGACCGACCACGCACTGCGCGAGCTGCTGAAGCTTTGCCCGCTGCCCGCCGGCGCCACGCTGGCCGCGGTCGGCGGCTACGGCCGCGGCGAGCTGTACCCCTATTCGGACGTCGACCTGCTGCTGCTCCTGCCCGACGCCCCCGGCCCGGCGGACGAAAGCGCACTGGAACGCCTAGTGGCGGCGCTGTGGGACATCGGCCTGGAGCCCGGCCACAGCGTGCGTACCATCGCGCAATGCAAGATCGAGGCCGATGCCGACATCACGGTCGAGACCTCGCTGCTGGAGTCGCGCTGGCTGGGCGGCAGCCGCACGCTGATGCGCCAGTTCGAACAGGCCATGCAGGACCGCCTGGACGCTGGCCGCTTCTTCCAGGACAAGCGGGTGGAGATGCAGCAGCGCCACGCGCGCTACAACGACACGCCCTACTCCCTGGAGCCCAACTGCAAGGAATCACCGGGTGGCCTGCGCGACCTGCAGGTCATCCTGTGGATGTCGCGCGCGGCCGGATTCGGCGACTCCTGGCGCGCCATCGCGCGCAACGGACTGCTGACCGACACCGAGGCCCGCGACCTGCGCCGCGCCGAGCAGGCCTTCAAGCGCCTGCGCATCGAGCTGCACCTGCTGTCCGGACGCCGCGAGGATCGCGTGCTGTTCGACCTGCAACCCGGCCTGGCCCAGGTCTATGGCATCGAGGCGACCGCCACGCGTCGCGCCAGCGAAGTGCTGATGCAGCGCTATTACTGGGCGGCGCGGCTGGTCACGCAGCTGAATACGATCCTGGTGCAGAACGTCGAGGAGCGGCTGTTTCCGCGCCCCCTGGACGACGCGCACGAGATCGACGAAGACTTCCGCAACCTGCATGGCCGCCTGGACATCCGGCTGGACGACGCGTTCGAACGCAACCCGACCCTGGTGCTGCGCGCGTTCCTGACCATGCAGCAGCACCCCGAGCTGACCAGCATGTCCGCGCGCACGCTGCGCGCGCTGTGGCACGCGCGGGACCGCATCGACGCGCAATTCCGCGACAATCCGGTCAACCGCAAGCTGTTCCTGCAGATCCTGCAGCAGCCGCGCGGCATCGTGCACGAACTGCGCCGCATGACCATGCTGAACATCCTGCCGCGCTACCTGCCGGTGTTCCGGCACATCGTGGGCCAGATGCAGCACGATCTCTTCCACGTCTACACCGTCGACCAGCACACGCTGGCCGTCATCCGCAACCTGCGCCGCTTCACCATGCCCGAGCACGCGCAGGAGTACCCCCTCGCCAGCCAGCTGATCTCCAGCTTCGACCGGCACTGGGTGCTCTACGTGGCAGCGCTGTTCCACGACATCGCCAAGGGCCGGGGCGGCGACCACTCCGAACTGGGCGCCATCGACGTGCGGCAGTTCGCCCAGGACCACGGCATGGACAGCGAGGACGCCGAGCTGGCCGAATTCCTCGTGCGCAAGCACCTGCTCATGTCCACGGTGGCGCAGAAACGCGACCTCTCCGACCCCGAGGTCGTGCGCGGCTTCGCGCAGGCCGTTGGCGACGAACGCCACCTGACCGCCCTGTATCTGCTGACGGTGGCCGACATCCGCGGCACCAGCCCGAAGGTCTGGAACGCGTGGAAAGGCAAGCTGCTGGAAGACCTCTATCGCCTGACGCTGGCCGTGCTGGGCGGCGCCCGGCCGGGCGACGCCAACACCGTGCTGGCGCAACGCCGCGAGGAAGCCGCCCGCCTCACCCGCCTGGCCGGCCTGCGCGACGACGCCCGCGATGCGTTCTGGAACCAGCTGGACGTGGCCTACTTCCTGCGCCACGATGCGGCCGAGATCGCCTGGCACACCCGCCACCTGTATCACCGCGTGAACCCCGGAGAGCCGGTGGTGAAGGTGCGCCCCACCGAGCAGGGCGAAGGCCTGCAGGTCATGGTCTACACGCGCGACACGCCGGAACTCTTCGCCGCGATCTGCGGCTATTTCGGCATGCGCAACATGAGCATCCAGGACGCACGCATCCACACCACCCGCCTGGGCTGGGCACTGGACAGCTTCATCGTGCTGGCGCCCGATCACGTCGGCAACCTGCGCGCCCAGGCCACGCTGGTCGAACACGAACTGGCATCCCGGCTGGCCGACACCGCCAGCGCCGCGCAGGTCGAACAGCAAGGCGCGCGCTACGGCAGCTCGCGGCAATCCCGGCTGTCGCGCATCTTCCCCATCCGCCCCCATGTCGAACTGCAGCCCGATGAGCGCAGCAAGTCCTGGCGCCTGTCGCTGACCGCCACCGACCGCCCCGGCCTCCTGCACGGCCTGGCGCAGGTGTTCAACGAACACGGCATCAACCTGCAGACCGCCAAGGTGATGACGCTGGGCGACCGCGTCGAGGACGTCTTCGTGATCGACGGGTCCGCGCTCGAGCATCCGCGCAGCCAGTTGCGTTTCGAACGCAGCATCATCGAGCTGCTGTCGGATGGGGCGAAACGTGCTGCTTGATCACTACGCCCCGATCTTCCTGAGCAGCCTGCTGTTCGCGCTGGCCACCCTCTTCCCGATCCTGAATCCGCCCGCCGTCGCGCCGATCTTCCTCTCGCTGACGGAAGGCGCGTCGCTGGCCACGCGCGCCGCGCTGGCCAAGCGCATCGCCCTGAACGCGCTGATGATGCTGGTGATCGCCATGACGCTTGGCCATATCGTGCTGGCGTTCTTCGGCATCTCGCTGGCCATCGTGCGCGTGGGCGGCGGCATGCTCGTCATCGCCAGCGCCTGGCGCCTCGTGAACTCGCCCGACGGCGGCACCGGCCACGCCGCGCAGCTGGCCGAGCCCTTCACCAGCGAAATGGCGCGCGCCCGCGCGTTCTACCCCCTGACCTTCCCCATCAGTTGCGGGCCCGGCACCATCGCCGCGGCCATCACCGTGGGCGCCTCGCTGCGCGACGACCAGACGGCCACCAGCATGGTCCGCCTGGCGGGCTCCCTGCCCGCCCTGCTGCTCGTCTCTTTCTCGCTGTTCCTGTGCCTGCGTTTCGCCGCGCGCTTCCTGCATAAGCTGGGCGAAAGCGGCACGGCGGTGTTCATGCGACTGTCCGCATTCATCCTGCTGTGCCTGGGCGTGCAGATCGTCTGGGACGGGATATCGGAACTGTTGCTGCAATGGCTGGTCCGTGCAGGGGTCGCCCCCGCGGGGGCTCCCTCCCCCCTGTCCTTCCTGCTCGGCAAGGTAATCGCATCATGACTTTCAATTCCCGCTTCCTGCTGGGCCTGGTCGCCACGCTCAGCCTGGGCGCCGTCGGCATCGCGCTGGTGTCGCAATACGCCTTCGACATGCCGCCTTGCGCCTGGTGCGTCATGCAGCGCCTGATCTACCTCGCCATCGGCGGGCTGTGCCTGCTCGGGCTGCTCCTGCCCGCGGGCCTGGCGCGCCGCGCGCTGGCAAGCCTGGGCGTCCTGCTGGCCGCCTCCGGCGTGCTGGCCGCCTGGTACCAGTTCAACGTCGCCGCCAAGCTGTTCTCGTGCGACCAGACTTTCGCCGACCGCTTCATGACCAGCATCGGCCTGGACGCCGCGGTGCCCTGGCTGTTCGGCATCTATGCCAGCTGCATGGACGCCGTCGTGCACGTGCTCGGCATCGAATACGCCATCTGGAGCCTGTCGCTCTTCGTCGTGCTCGGCCTGCTGCTGATCCTGGCAGCCACCCGGCGCGCCTGACCTCACCGCCGGCGCCGCTGGCAAGACCCGGAAAACAGAACGCCCCGTCCATCGGACGGGGCGTTCTGTCATTCAGCACAAGCGCCAGGCGTGCGCGGCGCGCGGCGCTCAGGCTTCGTTCGCGGCATAGCCCATGTTGAACTGCAGGCCGCCGGCCTCATGCTCCGCGGCTTCGCGGCGCTCGCCCAGGCGGGCCAGGTACTCCGGCGTGATGTCGCCGGTGATGTACTCGCCCGTGAAGCACGACGCATCGAAGCGCGTCAACGCAGGATTCAGGTCGGTGACGGCCTGCTGCATGGCCGCGATGTCCTGGTAGATCAGGGCATCGGCGCCGATGATGCGGGCCACTTCCTGTTCGTCCCGGCCATGGGCGATCAGTTCCGTCTGGGTGGGCATGTCGATGCCGTAGACGTTGGGGAAACGCACGGGCGGCGCGGCCGAGGCCATGTAGACCTTGTTCGCGCCAGCGGCGCGCGCCATGTCCACGATTTCGCGGCTGGTGGTGCCACGCACGATGGAATCATCGACCAGCAGCACGTTCTTGCCCTTGAACTCCATGCCGATCGCATTGAGCTTCTGGCGCACGGACTTCTTGCGCACGGCCTGCCCCGGCATGATGAAGGTGCGGCCCACGTAGCGGTTCTTGATCAGGCCTTCGCGGTAGTTCAGGTTGAGCCGGGCAGCGAGCTGCATGGCGGCCGGACGCGAGGAGTCGGGAATCGGCATGACCACGTCGATGTCACCCAGGCGCAGCGTGCGGGCCAGCTTGTCGGCCAGGTACTCACCCATGCGCAGGCGCGAGCCGTAGACCGAGACGCCGTCGATCAGCGAATCGGGGCGGGCGAAATAGACGTATTCGAAGATGCAGGGGTTCAGCGAGGGATTCTCGGCGCACTGGCGCTGCGAGAACCGGCCGTCCTCATCGATGAAAACCGCCTCGCCGGGCTGCACGTCGCGCACGAAGGCGAAACCGCTGCCTTCCAGGGCCACCGACTCGGAGGCCACCATCCACTCCACGCCCGCCTCGGTTTCCATGCGGCCCACGCAGAGGGGCCGGATGCCGTTGGGGTCGCGGAATGCCAGCACGCCGTAGCCGGCGATCTGCGCCACGACGGCATAGCCGCCACGCACACGCTTGTGCACCGCTGCCACGGCGCGGAAGATCGCGTCCTCGTCCAGCGACACGCCGTTGGCGGCGCGCTGCATCTCGTGCGCCAGCACGTTCAGCAGCACTTCGGAGTCGGAATTGGTGTTGATGTGGCGGCGGTCGATGCGGAACAGCGACTCGCGCAACTCGCGCCAGTTGGTCAGGTTGCCGTTGTGGGCCAGCGTGATGCCGAAAGGCGCGTTCACGTAGAACGGCTGCGCCTCCTCGGCGCTGCTGCTGGAACCCGCGGTGGGGTAGCGCACGTGGCCGATGCCGCTGGTGCCCGGCAGCGAGCGCATGTTGCGGGTGCGGAACACGTCGCGCACCAGGCCATGCGCCTTGTACATGTTGAAATTGCTGGCCTGCGACGTGGAGATGCCGGCAGCGTCCTGTCCCCGGTGCTGCAGGAGCAGCAAGCTGTCATAGAGCAGCTGGTTGACCGGTCCGCGCCCGACAACCCCAATGATTCCACACATGGTGATTTCCTGTCTTGGATGACTACTGACTGATTACTGGTTGCGGCTCGGCCTGCTCGCCATAAGGCACCCACGTTGCCAGCGAAGGAGGCAGCCACATCTTGACTTGCCGCACCGCCTTTTCGGCGGTGCCTGAAAACATTGCCTCGCGCCACCAGGTTTCCTGGGGCAGCGGCGTGTACCCGGCCAGCACCATCAATGCCAGCACCATGACCGCCCCGCGCAGCAGGCCGAACAGGCCGCCCAGGCCATGGTCGGCGGGGGTCAGCCCGGTGCTGCGCAGCAGCGCGGCCAAGGTCATGTTGACCAGGCCCACGCCCAGCAGCACGACGATGAACACCGCTGCGTAGGACACGCCCATGCGCAGCAACGAGGTTTCAATATAGGGTTCCAGCCAGACGTACACCGTCGGCCCCCACCAGATCGCGGCGACGAAGGCCAGCGCATAGGCGATGAGCGAGAGCACTTCCTTGAGCAGGCCGCGAACCAGCCCCAGCACCGCCGAAACGGCCAGGATGGCCAGGACGACGAAATCGAATCCGGTCACTGTGCGGCAATGAATCCGTTGTCATAACCCAGCGTCCGCAAGCGGGCCTGGGCGGCCTGGGCCGCGTCGCGCGACGGGAACGGCCCCACGCGCAGGCGATATTGCTGCTTGCCACCGGCGGACACGGGCTCGACGAAGGCGTTGGTCACGCCCGCGGCATGCAGCTTGTCGCGCCGGCTGTTGGCATCGACCTGCGTGGTGTAGGCGGCGATCTGCAACACGAAGGCGCCCCGCGCGTTGGCGGCGGGCTTGGGCGCAGGCTTGGCTGGCGCCTCGCCGCGGCCCTCGAGCAGCGCCAGCGCGCGCGCGCCATCGTCGCTGCGGGAATCCTGGGGCTTGGGCGCGGGCTTCGCGGGCGTTTCACGCTGCTCGGCAGGATGCTGCGCGGGCGGACGCTGGGCTTGCTGCTGCGTGGCGGGCGGTTGCGTGGCGGCCACGGGAGGCTGGGCAGGCGCGGGCTGCTGCAGGGCGTCGCCTGCCAGCGCGGGCGGCTGCGGCACGGCCTCGGGCGCTGCCGCGGGTGCGGCGGGCGCAGCCTGCGGTGCGGAAATCTGCGGTTGGTAGGGCGTGTTGCGGTCGGGAATCCGGATGGGGATGTCGTCGGCCACCGGCACGGGCTCGGAGTCGAGCACCATCCGCAGCACGATCACGGCCGCCAGCACCAGAGCGACCGCGCCAGCCAGACGCCGCCGGGCGCGGGCACGCAGCTCGGCGGCCTGGGCCTCGCTGGAGACAGAGGGACGAGCCTTGCCCGCCTGCTTCTGGGACGAGGCGGAGTCACTGCGCGAGAACAATCCCATCAAAAACATCCCTTGCTGGCGTGGCGAACGGGTCGAGGTGAACGCATCGGAAACGTATACCGGGCCACGCGCATGTCAGCGGCGCTCAGCGGCCCCGACTCAGTGGCCCAAGACTCAAGCGGAGCGGCCCAGTGCCTGGAGCACGGCCGCCACCGTCAGGAAGGACCCGAACACCACGATTCTATCACCCTCACCTGCCTCGCCCAGCGCCGTTTCAAAGGCTTGCGCCGCGCTGGCGGCGGCCTGCACGCGGGGCTCGTCGGCCTTGTGCGGATCCAGCGCCAGGGTGTCGCGCACCTGCCCGGCCAGCGCCTCGCCGTCGCGCCCCCGGGCGCCGGGCAACGTGGCGCAATGCCAGCGATCGATGCGGCGGCCCAGGGCCTGGATGACGGCGTCGGCGTCCTTGTCGGCCAGCATGCCGAACACCGCGTGCGTATAGGGGAAGAAGCCCATGTTGTCCAGGTTCTGCGCCAGGACGGCCGCGGCATGCGCATTGTGGGCCACGTCGAGGATGATGGCGGGCTTGCCCGGCACGATCTGGAAGCGTCCGGGCAAGGAGGCCTGCGCCAGTCCCAGGCGCACCGCCTGCTGTGGCACGGGCAGGCGCTCGTGCACCGACTCCAGCGCCGCCAGCGCGGCGCAGGCATTCAACAACTGGTTGGCACCACGCAGCGCCGGATAGGCCAGTGCGCGGCGGCGCTGGCTGCGTCCGCCGTAATTCCATTGCTGGCGGTCGCCCGCATAGTTGAAATCGTGGCCAAAGCGCCACAGGTCCGCGCCGATGGCCTGGGCATGCGCCAGCAGGGACTCGGGCGGCACGGGGTCGCTGCAGATGGCCGGGCGGCCCGGCCGGAAGACATGGGCCTTCTCGAAGCCGATGCGTTCGCGCGTGTCGCCCAGCCAGTCGGTATGGTCGATATCGACACTGGTCACGATGGCGCAATCGGCATCGATGATGTTCACCGCGTCCAGGCGCCCGCCCAGGCCCACTTCCAGCACGGCCGCGTCAAGCCCGGCATCGGCGAACAGGCTCAGGATGGCCAGGGTGGTGAACTCGAAATAGGTCAGCGGCACCTCGGCGCGCGCGGCTTCCACCCGCTGGAACTGGGCGATCAGGTCCGCATCGCTGGCGTGCTCGCCATTGACACGCGCCCGTTCGTTGAAGGCCAGCAGGTGCGGCGAGGTGTAGAGGCCGGTCCGGTAGCCGGCAGCCAGCAGCATGGCCTCCAGCATTGCGCAGGTGGAACCCTTGCCGTTGGTCCCGGCCACCACGAACGTGACGCAATCCAGCTTGAGCGCCATGCGTTCGGCCACCTGCCGCACCCGCTCCAACCCCATGTCGATGGGACGGGCGTGGATGGATTCGAGATAGCCCAGCCAATCATCCAGCGTGGCGGCGGCGCCAGGTACGGGTAGCGACATGACAGCAGTGTGAACGGGAAAGGCCGAAGTGTAGCGCAGGCGCCTCGCGTTTCTACGGGACAACCCGCCCCCCCATTCCCTTGAACAGCACCCTAAAGTTCCCTGGATTACGACCGTAACCAGTCCGAGAAGCGTCGCGGCGTCACCGTGCGCGCATGGTGCGAATAAAACTGCCTTTCGGAGCCCCCATGGCCATCCCTCCCGTCACTCCCGCAGTCGCGTCCGTGCAGGCCGCGCCGATCCTGCCCGATTCCGCGCTCCAACTGCCCAGCACCACCGTGGCGGCGGTCGGCGACGCCCAGAAATCCTCGGCGGGCGACACCGCGACCTCCAATCAGGGACAGAACCCTGCCAATGCGGGCGCCGACAACACGACCCAGACGCTCGAAGGCGCGATCGAAGAACTCAACCGCGGCATGCAGGCGTGGTCGACCCAGTTGCAATTCGAGGTCGACCCCGACATCCAGCGCCTGGTGGTGAGCGTGCTGGACGCCGAAACGGGCGACACCATCCGCACCATCCCCAGCGAAGCCGTGTTGCGCATGGCGAAAATCATCGTCAGCCTGCAAGGCCAGATCGTCAACGCCCAGGCCTGAAACAAGCCGGCGTCACCGGAATTTCAAGAATTGGCAGGTGATGTGCCCTTTTCCCGCCTGATAGATGGGACGGACCCGGGCGCACAATACCTAACTTAGGAGCACTGAAGCATGGCAATCTCCAACATCGGCGTCGGTTCGGGTCTTCCGCTGGATCAACTTCTGGCTGATCTGCGCAAGAACTCGGAAGCCCCGCTCACCGTCATCCAGAACAAGCAGACCGTCGCCAACGCGCGCCTGTCCGCCTACGGCGTGCTGAAAAGCAGCGTCGAAGCCGTGCAGAAGGCCGCCGAGGCCCTGGGCAAGGCGTCCACCTATGGCGCGGTCAAGGTCACCTCGAACAGCACCGACACGCTGACCGTCACGGGGTCGGACAAGGCCATCGCCGGGCAATACAGCGTCGAGATCACGGAACTGGCCAAGGCGCAATCGCTGGTCGGCCTGGGCCGCGAAGATCGCACCAGCAACATCGGCAACGGCGGCGTCATCACCTTCACGCGTGAAGACGGCACGACGGCCAAGCTGGACCTGAGCGGCAAGGACACGTCGCTGGATGCCATCGTGGCAGCCATCAATGCAGACCCCTCGCTGGGCGTGAACGCCACGCTGATCAACGACGGCTCCGACTCGCCCCACCGCCTGATGCTGACCGCCAGCACGACCGGCACCGACGCCGCCATCACCAGCATCTCGGTCGAGGGCAACGCCGACCTGCAGAGCCTGCTGGGCTATGACGCGGCCGATCCCTCCGCCCACACCCTGGAGCAGAAGACCGAGGCCCTGAACGCCAAGCTGACGATCAACGGCATCGAGATCACCAGCCAGACCAACACGGTGACCGACGCCGTCGAAGGCCTGACGCTCACGTTGAACAAGAAGACGAGCACGGACCCCGTGCTCGTCAGCGCGACCCGCGATCCCTCGGTGGCCACCAAGGCCGTCACGGATTTCGTGAACGCCTACAACAACATGAACACCAATATCCGCCAGCTGACCAGCTACAACGCGGATAACGGCCAGGCCAGCGTGCTGACCGGCGACTCGGTGTCGCGCAACATCCAGAGCCAGATGCGCTCGATCCTGGACTTCTCGCTGCCCGGCACCGCCGTCGGGACGCTGGCAGGCCTGGGCATCACCACCAATCCCGCTTCCGGCGCCTTGACGGTGGACAACACCAAGCTCGAAGCCGCACTGAAGGCGAACCCCTCCGAGGTGATCGCCTTCTTCGCTGGCGAAGACGGCCTGTCGGCCCGCCTGCAGAAGACCACCGAGAGCATCCTCAACACCGAGCAGGGCATCATCAGCACCGCCCAGAGCGGCGCCAAGCGCCAGGTGGACGACCTGAAGACGCAACTCGCCTCGGCCGAAGCCCGCATCGATAGCCAGATGGAAGTCTATCGGAAGCAGTTCCTGGCGCTGGACAAGATCGTCACCCAGATGAACGCCACGTCCAGCTATCTCACGCAACAGCTTGAGATGCTGAGCGCCAACGCCACCAAGAAGAATTGATGAGCTACGCCACCCGCCGGTCCCCGGGCGCACGCGGTATCGCCCACACCTATTCCAATATCGGCCTCGAGACCGAGGTGCTCAGCGCCTCGCCCGAGAAGCTGATCACCCTGCTGCTCGATGGCGCGCGCGCCGCCATCGCACGCGCCAAGCTGTACATGGAAGAAGGCAACATCCCGGCGCGTGGCCAGTCCATCTCCAAGGCGCTGGACATCATTGAAAACGGCCTGAAGGCCTGCCTTGACATGGAAAAGGGCGGTGAAATTGCCGTCAATCTCCGCAATGTCTACGAGCTGGCCTCGCATAATCTACTCCTGGCCAACCTGAATGCCGACATCGAGCGACTGGACGTCGCCGATCGACTGCTCGCCGACATCGCCGATGCCTGGCGCGCCGTTACCGGCAAGGGGAGCTGAACTTCCCACCTTCTCCGTTACGAAGGACTTCCTTGTCTACCCGCGCCTCCTCCCCCCCTTCGCCGCAGCCCCCCATCCTGCGGCAGTATGAAAAGATCGCGGCCATCACGGACGCGATGCTTGCAGCCGCCCGCCAAGGCGACTGGACACTCGTCCTGCAACTCGGCCAGCAGTATTGCGAACTGGCCGAGGAGATCCGCACGCTCGACGACTCCGGTCCCCTGGATGATGCGGGACGCGGACAGAAGCACGACTTCCTCGTGCGCATTCTCGAAAACGATGCGCTGACCCGCGACCTCGCCGTTCCCCAACTTGCCCGGCTGGGTGATCTGCTGGGACGCATGAAGCGCCAGCAATCCCTGATCCACACCTACGGACTCTCGGCGCCTGAGGTATGAGCGTCGGATCGTCAGCGCTGGGCACGCTGCTGGTCCAGCGCCTCGACGCGGTGCTGGGCACCACGCTTGCCCAGCACGCCAACCTGATCAACGGTGCACGCCCTGACGCCCTGGCGCAGGCAGCCGCGGCCGCCAGGCTGCTCGGCCCCGATGTGCCGGGCAGCCGCACGGAAAAGGAAACGCTGGAGCGCACCCGCATCGACGGCACGCGCGGCTCCGGCCGCGGTGCCGGCCAGATCGTCGGCCAGGACGACGACGGCGCCGTGGCCGGCCGCATGCGCCACGCCAGCACCGCCTCGACGCCCTCGGCCCCCACGTCGCTGGGAATGACGGCGCGCACCATCCTGGCGCTGCTGTCGCGTTACCCCGACCCCGCCCCGCCCGCCACCGGGAAGGCGCCGCTGTGGTCCACGCCTGCGCAGGCCGGTGGCGCGGCCGCCCCGGCCGCCGCCGCGCCGGGCGCCCAAGGTTCGCCCGCTCCCCGTGCCGAAGGCCAGCCTGCCGCGCCGCAAGGCGGCGCCAGCGCGACGGCCGCCACGCAACAGGCCGCCCCTGCCCTGGCCCAGGCACCCAGCGCTGCCCTCCTCGCCCGCGCGCTGGCACAGGCCCTGGACGGCAGCGGATTGTTCTATGAGTCCCACCTGGCGGCGCTGGCCTTTGGCAAGCGCACGCCCGCGCAACTGCAGGCCGAGCCCCAGGCGCGCCTGCACCAGCAGAATCCCCAGCCTGACGGCCAGCGCGCCGGTGATACCGCCGGCCGCCCTGCCGCCGACACCCCGCAAGCGACCCAGGCCCGCGCCAACGACATCCTGTCCTCGCGCGGCACGGAACCCGCGCCCCAGGCCGCCTCGCCGCAGGCCGGCGCCACGCTGACCGCCTCGGGCGTGCACCCCGATTCCGCCATGCTGGTGCGCCAGCAGCTGGAAGTGCTTGCCAACCAGATGGTCAGTTGGCGCGGCGAGGCCTGGCCCGATGCCCCCATGTGGTGGGAAGTGGGCCGCGACGCCGAGCAAGGCGCCAGCCCCGAGCAAGGGCCTGCCTGGTCCAGCCGCCTGGTGCTGGAACTGCCCACGCTCGGGCGCGTCGAGGCGCACCTGCAGCTTGCCGCCGGCAACCAGCTCGTCATGCGCCTGGCCGCGCCCGACAGCGCCAGCCGGCTGCAGGAAGCCTCCGAACTGTTGCGCAACCGCTATGAAGCGGCAGGCTTTGCCCTGACGCATTTCAGCGTGGATGCCAACGCGGCGGACGCCCCGTCACCGGAGCCGTCGCCATGAGCCAAGCCACGCCCGGCAACCGCAAGACCGCCATCGCCTTGCGCTATGACTCGGAACAGGATCGCGCACCTCGCGTCGTGGCCAAGGGCTATGGGATACTGGCGGACGCAATTCTCCGCGCCGCGCACGAAAACGATCTCTACGTCCATGAATCGCCCGAACTCGTGGGCCTGCTGATGCAGGTGGATCTGGACAGTCACGTTCCTCCCCAGATGTATCTCGCCGTCGCAGAACTGATGGCATGGCTCTATCGCCTGGAATCCGCCGATAACGCGCCATCCGCGCGTATCGGAGAGCCGGGTCAGTCGTAACACCAAGAGAATCCAACATGTCCCTGGCCAACACAGAAAACGATCCCGATTACTGGCTTTCCAGCCCGGAAGACATCCGCGCGGCCCTCTTCGAACTGATGCACCCGGACAGCCACATCGTCGTGCGCGATCCGGCCGAGCGCGAGCTCGCCGTGCAACTGCTGGCAATCGACAAGTCCACCCGGTCGTTCTTCTGGCTGCCCCGCGACTACGAAGGCTCGGACTTCGCCGAGAACGACACCCGCGGCCTGATGGCGGGCACGGTGTTCGACGTCATCGGCCACGGCTACAGCGGCGTGCAGATCCGCTTCCGCATCAGCCGCCCCGAAGTCGTGCGCCTGGATGACGGCCGCTCGGCACTGTGGTCCGGCTTCCCGGAAAGGCTTGCCCGCATCCAGCGCCGCCGCTCCTTCCGCGCGCAGGTCCAGGTATCGGGCAGCCAGCCCGGCATCGTGGCGCGCTGGACGCCCGCCGCGCTGGCCGCCGGGACGTACACCTTCAACATCCGTGACATCTCGATCGAAGGCATCGGCATGCGCTGCAACGCGCTGCTGAGCGACCTGCCTGCCCCCGGCGAAACCATGAAGGACGTGACGCTGGATTTCGGCGACGCCGGCACCCTGCGCACCTCGCTGCAGGTCCGCAACGCGTATGCGCTGGGCCGCCAGCCGGGCCAACCCCTGCCCGACGGCTCGACCCCGCACGTCGACCCGGCCCTCGAAGGCGTGAAGCCCCCGGTGGCCAAGGCCCAGACGCACGGCGCACACCCGCCCCTGACACACCTGGGCGCCCTGTTCATCGATCTGGATGCCCGCCAGGAGACCTGGCTGCAGCAGGTGGTGTGGCGCCTGGAAAAGCAGCGCAACAGCTCACACGATTGACGCGCAGCAACTCGTGCCGCTGGCGGCGCAAGTAACGCAACACCCGATGACCGTCATCGGGTGTTTTGCTTTCTCGTTGCGCGGTACTGCTCAATCCACCCGACTGACTGCGCGATGCCGCCAAATGGGAAGAAGTGCAGGCTGACCGTTCCATGCGCTGGCGTCAGGCCGGCAGCCAGGCGATCGACGAAACGGTCCGGTCCCGCCGTGCCAAGCAGCTTGCCGATGGAAATACCGTACTTGGCCAGCATCGACGCGCACGCACCGACGCCACACATGGCGGCATAGCGTGCAAGCACCGCGACGCCCGCGGGACCCGGCACGCCCACCCGCACGGGGTGCGCGATGCCACGCGCGCGCAATGCCTCCAGCCACGTCAGCACGACGTCGGCATCGAAGACGAACTGCGTGACGATCGAAGGCGCCATGCCACGCCCCTCGATGCCACGGCACTTGCGTTCGAGAACCTCCCAGCGATCGGCCACGCTCATGACAGGATGGCCTTCCGGATGGCCGCCCACGCCGAGGGCCTTGATGCCGGCGCGCTCGAAGACACCGGTGTCGATCAGCGAGAAGCTATCGGGAAACGGCCCCTTGGGCGTGGAAGGGTCTCCCGCGATCACGAAGCAGCGTTCCACGCCTGCCTCGGCGGCCGCGCGCGCGACGAAGGCTTGCAGCTCGGCGAGCGACGCGACGCGGCGCGCGGAAATATGGGGCATGGGCTCGAAGCCCAGTTCGCGCACCGCCCGCGCCGCGGCCAGCCGCGCCGCGTTGCCCTCGCCCGCCAGGTAGGGGATGGAAATGGTCGACGCGGGCGGGAGCCGGGGCGCCACCGCGGTCAACGCCGGGATATCCTTCGCGCTGACTTCCATCGAGTAGCAGTCATGCAGCGGTGGCCTGCGCGCGACAGCAACGTCCATCAGCGGGCATCCCGCGCGGTGTCGGCGGCAGGCGCGATGGCGGGCTGCCGGGCAAGCTCGATGAAGGCGCGCAGATAGTCGGTGGCATCGTCCGCCTCCCGTGCGCCCAGGAAGATCTGCTTGGCGATGCCGCGCGCGCCCAGCCGCACGGGCACCACGTCCATCCTGGCCGCGTACTCCTCGACCAGCCAGCGCGGCAAGGCCGCCACGCCACGGCCGCTGGCCACCATCTGCAGCATGATGTCGGTGGTTTCAATGGCTTTGTGGCGCTTGGGCGCAACACCGGCAGGCAACAGGAACTGGTTGTAGATATCCAGCCGCTCGACGTCGACGGGATAGCTGATGAGCACTTCATGGGTCAGTTGCTGGGGCTTCACGTAGGCCACGCCAGCTAGGGCGTGGCCTTTGGCCACGACCAGCACCTGCTCGTAGTCGAACACGGGCTCGAACGTCAGCCCCGGCTTGAACAAGGGGTCTGGCGTGACCAGAAGATCGATTTCATAGCCGAACAACGCACCGATCCCGCCGAACTGGAACTTCTGTTTGACGTCGACATCCACGTCTGGCCATGTCGCCAGATAGGGCGACACCACCTTGAGCAGCCATTGATAGCAAGGGTGGCATTCCATGCCGATGCGCAGCGCCCCACGCTCGCCCTGCGCAAACTGGCCCAGGCGCTCTTCGGCCAGGTCCAATTGCGGCAGCACCCTGTTCGCCACGGCCAGCAGGTACTGGCCCGCCTGCGTCAGGCGCAGGCTTCGGCCTTCGCGCAGCCAGACATCGGTGCCCAGTTGCTGTTCCAGCTTCTTCATGCTGTGGCTCAAGGCCGATTGGGTCAGGTTCAGCACGCCCGCGGCGGCCGTCAACGACCCCTGCTTCTCGACCTGCTGCACGATGCTGAGGTGGATGCGCTCAAGCATTTGTATGATCCAGATTCATGGATTTGTGAAATAAAACCATTTTACTTCATCACCCCACCTGTCTAGCATCTGCTCCCATATTCGCGTTTTTCAGAGCATGCCTTGACCCTCATCAACCCCCTCACCTTACCGATGCGCCAGAGCAGGTGCCTGCGTTGAACGCTGGCTGCTCACGGTCGCGCCGGGCGCCGCGGACAAGCTGAACGCGCGCTGGCCGCAGGAAGCATCCCCCCGAGGCAAGGTGGCGCACCGCCCGCCAGATCGCCCGGCCCACCCCGCCGACCCAACCGCCGAAGCCATGACCTTGCGTGCGCGAGCGCCTGCACACGCCAGCCACTCCCCAGAGAAGCAACCATGACACGCCCCCTCCGTTTAGTCGCTGTTTCCGGCGGGCTGCAGCGCCCGTCCAAGGCCGCGGCCCTGGCCGCGCACCTGCTGGACCTGATCGGCCGCGAAGCGCCCTGCGAACAACGCCTGATCGAGCTGGGCCAGCTCGCGCCGCAGTTTGCCGGCGCGACCTGGCGCCCGCAGTTGCCCGATGCCGTGGAGCGGGAACTTGCCGCCGTCGAACAGGCTGACGTCCTGGTGGTGACGACGCCGGTATTCCGTGGCACCTACACGGGGCTGTTCAAGCACTTCTTCGACTTCATCCACCAGGATGCCCTGGTCGACAAGCCCGTCCTGCTGGCGGCCACCGGCGGCAGCGAGCGCCACGCCCTGATGATCGATCACCAGCTGCGGCCGCTGTTCAGCTTCTTCCAGGCACGCACCTTGCCGCTGGGCGTGTATGCGACCGACAAGGATTTCACCGACTACCGCCTGCGGGACGAGGCCCTGATCCAGCGCGCCGACCTGGCGGTCCAACGCGCGCTGCCGGTGATCGACTTGGCACGCCAGACGCTGTCCGCCACGCCCGGGATGGCGGTTGCGGCCTGAAGCAAGCGCCATGCGGCCGCCGCCAGGCAGCCGAATCATTCAAGTTTTCGTAGAAATCAAGACACCCACAATGAGCCAAGACTTCACATTCAGCATCAAGAGCATTGTTTTCGATGAAAACTACCAGCCCTCGGACAGCACGCGCATCACGACCAATTTTGCCAACCTGGCGCGGGGAACCAGCCGCCAGCAGAATCTGCGCAACACCCTGAGGATGATCGACAACCGATTCAACAGCCTGGCGCGCTGGGACAACCCGAAGGCAGACCGCTACACCGTCGAGCTCGACATCATCTCCGTCGAGATGACCCTCGCGGCCGGGGACGGGGGCAATGCCTTTCCCTTGATCGAGATCCTCAAGACCACCATCCTCGACAGGAAGACCGGCGAGCGCATCGATGGCATCGTGGGGAACAATTTCTCTTCCTACGTGCGCGACTACGACTTCAGCGTATTGCTGCCCGAGCACAACAACGACAAGGCCGCGTTCAGCATCCCGGAGGATTTCGGCGATCTGCACGGCAAGCTCTTCCAGCACTTCCTGCGCTCCGACGCCTACAAGGAACACTTCGGCAAGCCTCCCGTCATCTGCATCAGCGCATCCAGCAGCAAGACCTATCTGCGGACGGAAAACCGCCACCCCATCCTGGGCGTCGAGTATCTGCAGAACGAGTTTTCCTCGACCGACCGGTATTTCGAAAAGATGGGCCTGCAGGTCCGCTACTTCATGCCTGAAGGCAGCGTGGCGCCCCTGGCTTTCTATTTCTCGGGCGACCTGCTCGGCGACTACACCAATCTCGAGCTCATCGGCACCATCAGCACGATGGAAACGTTCCAGAAAATCTACCGCCCCGAGATCTACAACGCCAATTCCGCCGCAGGAAATGCCTACCAGCCCAGCCTGAAAAACACGGACTACTCCTTGACGCAAATCGTCTACGACCGGGAGGAACGCGGCCAGCTTGCCGTCAAGCAGGGAAAGTTCACGGAAGAGCATTTCATCAAGCCATATAAAAACCTGCTCGAGCAATGGGCTGCCAATTACACCGTCTGACCCCACCCAATACGCGGAACCATTCATCATGAAAAAGCTTTTGCCCACCTCCACCGCCGGCAGCCTGCCCAAGCCCTCCTGGCTCGCGGAGCCTGAAAAACTCTGGTCGCCCTGGAAACTGCAGGAAGAAGGATTGGTGGAAGGCAAGCAGGATGCCTTGCGCCTGTCGCTGCAGGAGCAGCAACAGGCAGGCATCGATATCGTCAGCGATGGCGAGCAGACTCGCCAGCATTTCGTCACCACGTTCATCGAGCACCTCAGCGGTGTCGATTTCGAGAAGCGGGAAACGGTCAGGATCCGCGATCGCTATGATGCGAGCGTGCCCACCGTCGTCGGCGCCGTGAGCCGCCAGAAACCTGTTTTCGTCGAGGACGCGAAGTTCCTGCGCCAGCAGACCACGCAGCCCATCAAGTGGGCGCTGCCTGGCCCCATGACGATGATCGACACGCTCTACGACAGCCACTACAAGAGCCGCGAAAAACTCGCCTGGGAATTCGCCAAGATCCTCAACCAGGAGGCCAAGGAGCTGGAGGCTGCCGGCGTGGACATCATCCAGTTCGATGAACCTGCCTTCAACGTCTTCTTCGACGAGGTGAACGACTGGGGCGTCCCCACCCTGGAGCGGGCCATCGAGGGGCTCAAATGCGAAACCGCCGTGCACATTTGCTATGGCTACGGCATCAAGGCCAATACCGACTGGAAGAAGACGCTGGGCTCCGAGTGGCGCCAGTATGAAGAGTCCTTCCCCAAGCTACAGCAATCCAGCATCGACATCGTGTCGCTGGAGTGCCACAACTCGCACGTTCCCATCGACCTGATCGAACTCATCCGCGGCAAGAAAGTCATGGTGGGCGCCATCGACGTCGCGACCCACGCCATTGAAACGCCCGAGGAAGTGGCCAACACCCTGCGCAAGGCGCTCAAATTCGTGGATGCCGACAAGCTCTATCCTTGCACCAACTGCGGCATGGCGCCCCTGCCCCGCCACGTGGCAAGAGGCAAGCTGAACGCCCTCAGCGCGGGCGCGGCGATCATCCGCGGGGAACTGCCGGCCTGATGCCCTGCCGGGCGCGGCGGTCGCGCGAGGACTTGCCGCTGAAATGAAAAAACTGCGATGGCCATCGCGGTTTTTTTCATCTGGCAGCGTCATCCGGACACAGCGGCATCAGCTCGACGCAGGCAGTTCCATGCCTTCTTCCCAGTTCGCCGAACGGGCCTCTTCTTCCTTGTGCGTCAGCGGCTCGATGAATGTCGCATGAAGGTCCTCCGCGGACATCGGCTTGCCCAGCAGCCAGCCCTGCACCCGCTGGCATTGCAAGGCCGCCAGGGCGGCATACTGGCCTTCGGTTTCGACACCTTCGGCGACGATCTCGCGTTCCAGGCGGCGGGACAGCTCGACGATGGTGCCCACGATCGCCTGGGCCCCCGGATCGGTTTCCAGGTCACGGACGAAGGACCGGTCGATCTTGATGGTGTCGAAAGGAAGCTGGTGCAGATAGCCCAGGCTGGAATAGCCCGTGCCGAAGTCGTCGATGGCGACCTTCACGCCGGCGCGCCGGAGTTCGGCCAGGCGTGAGATTTCACCGCCCGCGGCGGCCACCAGCACGCCTTCGGTGATTTCCAGCTCGAGGCGCTCGGGCGCGAGCCCGGTACGGTCCAGCACCGTGCGCACATCGCGCACCATCTGCACTTTCTCCAGCTGGATCGGCGACAGGTTGACCGACAGGTACCAGGACTCGGGCCAGCGCGCGGCTTCGGCGCAGGCGTTTTCCAGCACCCACGCGCCCAGCGGCACGATGAGCTCGGTTTGCTCGGCCAGGGGAATGAACTGCATCGGCGGCACCAGGCCGCGTTCGGGGTGGTTCCAGCGCAGCAGCGCCTCGAACCCTGCGAGCTGACGCGAGGCGGAATCAAAAATGGGCTGGTAATGCACAAACAGCTGGTCGGACGACTGCATCGCGGCGCGCAGGTCATCTTCCAGGGATTCCATGTCCACCACCTGCGACAGCGCGTAGACGCTGTGGCCGCTGCGCGTGTTGCGCACGGCGCGCACGATGGACTCGGCGCGCAGGAAGTGAATGGTGAGCAGCAGCAGGACGCCGCAGGGCACGAAAAGCATCGTGCCCAGCAGCGCCATGTTCAGGTATTGCAGGCTGATCTGGTGGACGGACCAGAAATACCAGACGGGCACCAGCCCCAGCGCGATCAACAGGGGGATGCCGCCGCACAGGCCAAGCAGCATGGAGCCGCCCCGGCGGGACACGAACCAGCACAGCAGCAGGACGACACCAAGGCCTTCGAACAGAAGAATCGAGACGACCAGCAGAGTAAAGGTGTCAAGCATCGCGCACCGGCAAGCGCCCTGCCTCGGACCACAGGGAAGTACCGGTCACGCCCGACAAACCGCCTGCGAGCATTCAGACCGCCATATTGGCGATTTCCTGGTACGCCGAGACCAGCTTGTTGCGGACCTGGACCGCGCCCTGGAACGCAAGGCTGGCCTTCTGGATATCGATCATCACGTCATTCAGGGAAACATCCGGCGCGCCCAGCTCGAAGGCCCGGGCCTGGGCCTGCGACGCATTCTGCGCATCGGACACCTTGCGGATGGAACGCTGCAATTCGGCAGCGAAACCACCCTGCACGGCGCTCGGCTCGCGGCTGATCGCCGACAGTTCCCCCGCCTGGGACGCGCGCACAGCGGCCCGCATCTGCTGAAGCATGCTTTCGATGCCAGACAGGTTCTGGATAGCCATCTGAATAAATTCCGTAGAAAACGCCAAGTGCAGCTAGGCTAACCCGTCCCCTGGCATGCCTATCCCTCAAATAACGGGAAAAAACCCGACATTTCGACGTTTGACCGGGCAAAGGCGCGCAGCATGATGCCACATCCCCAACGCCACCGCTCGCCCGGCCCAGACCCATAGACCTAAATAGCGGGGAAAAAGCGGGCTTTTCGGCGCTTGCCGGCCGCGTCCCCGCGGCCATAATCCACGCTTGTCTGATCAGATTCACGTTGCATGCGATCCCGCCCGCCCGTTCCAATGCGTCCCCTGACTTCCCGAATCCGCCCGGAGGCCCGTCAATGAACGAGCAGGTCGCCACCGCGCCGCCGGCTGCCACGCGCTTCCCGCTGCTGGACAAGCTGCGCGCCCTGCCCCGAACCGTCCAGCTGGGTGGCGCTGCCGCCCTGGTGACGGTCATCGTCGCCGCGCTGCTGTTCACGCGCGGGCCTGACTACAAGGTGCTCTTCTCCAACCTGAGCGAACGCGATGGCGGCGCCATCGTGGCCGCGCTCGGGCAGATGAACGTCCCCTACAAGTTCGCCGACAACGGCGGCGCACTGATGGTGCCGGCCGACAAGGTGCACGAGATGCGCCTGCAGCTTGCCAGCCAGGGCCTGCCGCGCGGCGGCTCCGTCGGCTTCGAGATCCTCGACACCGCCCGTTTCGGCGCCAGCCAGTTCGCCGAACAGATCACCTACCAGCGCGGCCTGGAAGGCGAACTCGCCCGCTCCATCCAGTCCATGCACTCCGTGCAGGGCGCCCGTGTGCACCTGGCCATTCCCCGCCAGTCGCTTTTCGTGCGCGAGCGCCAACCGCCCTCGGCCTCGGTGCTGGTGAACCTCTATCCCGGCCGCAGCCTGAGCGACTCGCAAGTCTCGGCGATTGCCTGGCTGGTCTCGTCCAGCGTGCCCGAACTGGTGGTGGACAACGTCTCCATCGTCGACCAGACGGGCAAGCTGCTGTCCTCGCCCGGCGGCGAAGGCCGCGGCATGGACGCCGACCAGTTGCGCTATGTCCGCGAAATGGAACAGCGCACCATCGAACGCATCCTGAGCCTGCTCAACCCCCTGGTCGGCTATGGCAACGTGCATGCCCAGGCCACCGCCGAAGTCGATTTCGCCCAGCGCGAACAGACCTCCGAGGTCTATCGTCCGAACCAGGAGCCCGGCCAGGCCTCCATCCGCAGCCAGCAGACCAGCGAGTCCAGCCAGCAGGGCGTGAATCCCGCCCAGGGCGTTCCCGGCGCGCTGACCAACCAGCCCCCGCCCAACGCGGTCGCCCCCATCGTCACGCCCCCGCCTCCCGGCCAGCAGGGCCAGCCAGGCCAACAGGGACAGCAGCAGGGTCAACAAGGCCAGCAGAACGGCCAGCAGGCCGGCACCGGCCAGGTGGCGGCCGTCACGACCAACAACCGCCGCGACAACACCACCAACTACGAGCTGGATCGCACGATCAGCCACGTCAAGCAGCCCACCGGCGCGCTCACGCGCATGTCGGTGGCGGTGGTGCTGAACTACCGCGCCGACGAGAGCGGCGAGGCCAAGGCCCTGCCCCAGGAAGAGCTGGACAAGCTGACCGCGCTGGTGCGTGAAGCCATGGGCTATTCCGAAGCGCGCGGAGACAGCCTGAACGTGGCCAACAGCCCGTTCACCAACAACGAGCCGGTCGTCGCCGTGTGGCGCGATCCCGAGAACATCGCGCTGGCCAAGCAGCTGCTGTGGTACCTGGTCCTCGGCCTGGCCCTGATCTGGCTGTGGCGCAGCATCGTGCGCCCGCTGGTGCGACGCCACATCGACCCGGTGCTGGAAGAAGCCGCCGAGGAAACCGTCGACCTCGACGCCGACCGCGAGGCCCTCGCCGCGGCCCGGGCTCACCAGCTCAGCCGCTACGAAGAGAACCTGGAGGTGGCCCGCAAGCTGGCCGCCCAGGATCCGCGCGCCGTGGCGCTCGTCATTCGAACCTGGATAGAGAAAGATGGAAGCAAATGACGGCCTGACCCGTAGCGCGATCCTGCTGATGTCGCTCGGCGAGGACGCCGCTGCCGAGGTCTTCAAGTATCTGAACGCCCGCGAAATCCAGCAGATGGGCGCGGCCATGGCCAGCCTGAAGCAGGTCTCGCGCGAAACCGTCAGCGACGTGCTGGAGGACTTCCGCCACGAAGCCGACCAGTTCATCGCGGTCAACCTGGGCTCGGACGACTACATCCGCGCCGTGCTGACCAAGGCGCTGGGCAGCGACCGCGCCGCGGGCCTGCTGGAAGACATCCTGGATCCGGGCGACGGCAGCAGCGGCATCGATTCGCTGAACTGGCTGGACGCCTCGACGGTGGCCGAGCTCATCGGCGACGAGCATCCGCAGATCATCGCGACCATCCTGGTCCACCTGGAGCGCGACCGCGCCGCCGGCGTGCTGGCCCTGCTCTCCGAGCGCCTGCGCAACGACGTCATGCTGCGCATCGCCACCTTCGGCGGCGTGCAGCCTGCCGCGCTGGGCGAACTGACCGAGGTGCTGAACAACATGCTGGCAGGCCAGGGCGCGAAGCGCAGCAAGATGGGTGGCGTGCGCACCGCGGCCGAGATCCTGAACATGATGAACAGCGCCGACGAGGAAGCCGTGGTCAACAGCCTGCGCGAACGCGACGCGGACCTGGCCCAGAAGATCGTCGACGAGATGTTCGTCTTCGACAACCTGATCGACGTCGAGGATCGCGGCATCCAGCTCATCCTGAAGGAAACCGACAACGACACGCTGATGATCGCCCTGAAGGGTGCATCGGAAGACCTGCGCGACAAGTTCCTGCGCAACATGTCCAGCCGCGCCGCCGATACGCTGCGCGAGGACCTGGAAGCCCAGGGCCCCGTGCGCATGTCCAAGGTCGAGGGCGAGCAGAAGAAGATCCTGCAGATCGCCCGCCGCCTGGCCGAGAGCGGCCAGATCGTCCTGGGCAGCCAGGGAGACGACGCGTATGTCTGACGCGCCCTATGCCGGCTTGGGAGTGCGGACGCCTGCGCGTCCGTGGCGCCGCTGGCAGATGGAGGCGTTCGACCAGCCGCAGCAGGCACTTTCGCCCGAGGAGTCGGCTGCCGCAACCGCCAAGCGCGTCGCCGAGCTGAGCGCGCGCCACGAAGCCGCCTGCAAGGCCGGCTACGAGGAAGGCAAGGAAATCGGCCGCAAGGAAGGCCATGCCGAAGGCCTGGAGGCCGGGCGCGCCGAGGGCCAGGCCGCCGGCCAGGCAACGGGCTACGAAGCAGGCCTGGCCGACGGCCGGGCCGCCGCCCAGGTCGAAGCCCAGCGCCTGAACACGCTGGTGCAGGCAACCGCCGACTCGCTGTCGCGCGTCGAGGCGGAAATGGGCCAGGCGCTGCTCACGCTGGCGCTGGACATCGCCCGCCAGGTCGTGCGCACCACCCTGGCCGAACAGCCCGACACGGTGCTTGCCGCCGTCCGCGAAGTGCTGCATGCCGACCACGGCGATGCCGCGCCCCTGCGGCTGTGGGTGCACCCGGCCGACCAGGCGATGATCCGGCAGCACCTGGGCGACGAGCTGGCTGCCGGCAGGTGGTCCCTGTGGACCGACGAAACGCTGAGGCCTGGCGGATGCCGGGCCGAGACCGCCTACGGCACCATCGACGCCACGCTGGAAACGCGCTGGCGCCGTGTCGCGGCCTCGCTGGGCAAATCCCAGGAATGGTCCCCCGAACCGTGAGCCGCCCAGAATGAGCACGCACGCCGACCCCTCGCCGCTCGCCCCGCCGGTCCCCGTGATCGACCGCTGGGCGACGCAGTTGCAGATCGGCTCGATCCGTGCGGCCGCCACCGACCCGTGGCACGCCACGGGCCGCATCGTGCGCGCCACCGGACTGGTGCTGCAGGCCACGGGCCTGCGCCTGCCCGTGGGCGCCGCCTGCAAGATCGAAATCGCCCCGGGCCATGACCACTGGGCCGATGCCGAGGTCGTCGGCTTCGACGGCCACATGCTCTACCTGATGCCGCAAGCCGACATCTCCGGCCTGCCGCCCGGCGCACGCGTGATGCCGGGCGAGCCGCCCGTGCAGCGCGCCATTCCCCTGCCCCGCAAGGCCGAGCTGAACGGCAACGCCAAGCCGGCCCGCGGCCGCCACCTTCCGGTGGGACAGGCGCTGCTGGGCCGCGTGGTCGACGGCGCGGGCCGCCCGCTGGACGGCCTGGGCCCGCTGGAAGGCGCAGACCTGGCGCCCCTTACCGCGCCGCCCATCAATCCGCTCACGCGCGCGCCGGTGGACACCGCGCTGGACGTGGGGGTGCGCGCCATCAACGGTCTCCTGACCGTCGGCCGCGGCCAGCGCATGGGCCTGTTCGCCGGTTCAGGCGTGGGCAAGAGCGTGCTGCTGGGCATGATGGCCCGCTACACGAAGGCGGAGGTCATCGTCGTCGGGCTCATCGGCGAACGCGGCCGCGAAGTGAAGGAATTCATCGAGCACAACCTCGGCCCCGAGGGCATGCGCCGCGCGGTCGTGGTTGCCGCGCCCGCCGACGTGTCGCCGCTGCTGCGCCTGCAGGGCGCCGCCTATGCGACGCGCCTGGCCGAGTATTTCCGTGACCTGGGCAAGGACGTCCTGCTCATCATGGACTCGCTCACCCGCTATGCCATGGCCCAGCGCGAAATCGCGCTGGCCATCGGCGAACCGCCCGCCACCAAGGGCTATCCGCCCTCGGTGTTCGCGAAACTGCCCGCGCTGGTCGAGCGCGCCGGCAACGGCGCCCCGGTCAACGGCTACAAGGCAGGATCCATCACCGCCTTCTATACCGTGCTGACCGAAGGCGACGACCAGCAGGACCCCATTGCAGACGCCGCACGGGCCATCCTGGACGGGCACGTCGTGCTGTCGCGCTCGCTGGCCGAGGCCGGCCACTACCCCGCCATCGACATCGAAGCCTCGATTTCGCGGGTGATGACGGCCATCGTGCCCGCGGAGCAGTTCGCCCAGGTGCGGCGTTTCAAGCAGATGCTGTCGCGCTACCAGCGCAACCGTGACCTCATCGCCGTGGGCGCCTATGCGCCCGGCAACGATCCGCAGCTGGATGAGGCCATCGAAAAGTACCCCTGGCTGGAAGGCTTCCTCCAGCAGGACATCGGCGTGAGCGTGAATTACGGTCAGGCCGTGGAGCAGCTGCGCAACGTTTTCCAAGGAAACGGCCATGGCTTCTAAGCTCCCCCTCGACACGCTGATCGGCCTTGCCCGCGAGAGCACGGACGACGCCGCCCGCCGCCTGGGCCAATTGCAAGGTGCGCGCCAGCATGCAGCCCAGCAGCTCGGCATGCTGCAGGATTACCGCCAGGATTACCTGGAAAAGCTCCAGCAGGCGATGCAGGGCGGCATGCCCGCAGCCGACTGCTACAACTACCAACGATTCATCGCGACGCTCGACGAGGCGATCCACCAGCAGATGCTGGTCCTGGGCCGCGCCGACGAGCAGCTCGAGGGCGGCAAGGTGAAGTGGCGCGAGGAAAAGCGCCGCCTCAACTCGTTCGACGCCTTGCTGGTTCGCCAGGAACGCGCCGAGGCGATCGTCGAGAACCGCCGGGAACAGCGCGCCAATGACGAGTTCGCTGCTCGCCTGATGCGCCACCCCGCTGGCGTGCACTGAGCCGGCCGCCACACGCATACCCCAAGGAATTTCCATGACCAACATCATGACGACGCTGATTGCCTCTCCCGCCCAGCCGGCCGCCAATGCGGCCAGCACCGGCGCCGCGGACAGCCAATCGGCCGCCGCCAGCCCCTTTTCCCAGGTGCTGGCCGACCAGCGCGGCGCCAGCGATGGCCAGCCGGTGGCCGGCCACGAGCCGGTCAAGGCTGGCGGCAAGCGCCCGGCAGGCCGCCAGGAAGACGCCGACACCGCCGAATCAGCACAGACGCCCGAGGCCGCGCTGATTGCCCAGGCCACGCTGCCCGAGCAGGCGCTGGACATTGCCCTCCAGGTTGCCGCGCAACTGCGTGGCGCCGGCCAGCCGGATGCGGGCGCACAGGCCGGCAGCCGCGCCAATGCGCTGACCGGCGAGATCGCCGGCCGTGGCCGCCAGCTCGCCGAACGCGGCCTGCTCGCCGATGCCGCCGCGCGCCTGCCCGCCGGGCAAGCCCAGGCGGACGGCCAAGCCGCGGTCCCGCTGCAAGCCGCGCTGGGATCCCTCGCCCGTCCGCTGACCCAGGCCGACGCCGCCCTGCCGGGCCAGGCGCCTGCCGGCGCCGCCGTGACGTCACGCGGCGCGGGCGCACGCGAGCAAGCCCTCCGTGGCGACGCGATCAAGGCCTCGGCGTTGTCGCCCAAGGCCAACACCGACGCGGGCACGACCGCGCAACAGGCGCGCGGCGACAATTTGCAGGCTGCGCTCGAGGCATTCGCAGCGCCGCAAACCGCGCAACAACCCGCCCATGCCACGCACCAGGGCGACAAGCCGCCCGTCGACGCCGCCCTGCTCGCTCACGCGGCGCAAGCTCCCACCCATGCCTCGCAGCTGGGCCATGCGCCTGCCGCCGCCCCCGTGCTGCTGGGCCACCTGGCAACCCCCGTGGGCGCACCCGGCTGGGGCACGGAGCTCGGCCGCCAGATGATCGTCATGAGCCAGACGGCCGACAACCTGAAGCAGGTGGCGGAACTGCGCCTGGATCCGCCCGACCTGGGCCCGCTGCGCGTCTCCCTGACCTTGCAGGACGGCGTGGCAAGCGCCGTGTTCGTCTCGGCGCACCCGGCTGTGCGCCAGGCGCTCGAATCGGCGCTGCCCAGCCTGGAACAATCGCTGGCCCAGGCGGGCATCTCGCTTGGACAGGCCAACGTCAGTGACCAGGGCACGGCCAGCCAGCAGGCGCAGCAAGGTCTTCAGGCTGGCACGCAGGGCCGTTCAGGCAAGGGTGAAAGCGGCGACGGCCTGGTGGCGGAAGCCGGCAACGGCGACACCACGCGCCGGATCGACAGCAACGCCCTGGTGGATACCTTCGCCTGAGGGGGTGGGCGCCGACGGGAAACCTTTTCCGCAATAGAACGAGCTACCCGTCTTTAGACCCCTTTTTCCTACCCATATCGCGGGCCGATTTCCTTCAGAATCGGCAGTATTGGCAGATAACCTGTGCTCTTGCGGCACACGCACGTACAGACACCACAGATGGCGACCGTAAAATCCTCCTCCATGCCCACACGAAGCACCCTGCCCGCCAGCGGTGGCAGCAGGTTGCTGCGCCCCTTGCTGGCCGTGGCAGCCCTCGTGCTCGTGGCCGGTGCCAGCGTGGCGACCACCTGGATGATCACGACCCGCATGCACGAGTCGGAAAACCAGGCGCAACAGGCGCAGGCCCAGGGCCCGGATGGCCCGGTGCCCGTCACGTACAAGGCGCCGCCCGCCACGCCGGTGGCCGTGCCCGCGCCCATCTTCTTCGCGCTGGAACCCTTCACCGTCACGGTCTCGGGCCCGGCCGACGACCTGGACCGCATCCTGCACGTCGGCATCACGCTGCGCGTTGCCGACGAGCAGTCGCGCCAGCGCATCGAAAAATACCTTCCTGAAGTGCGCAGCCGCGTGCTGATGGTCCTGTCGGCCCAGCCCGCGCAAACCATCCACACGCAGCAAGGCAAGCAGGATCTGGTCGCCGCCGTCATCCAGGCCGTGTCGCGCCCCTTCTCGCCGCTGCCTGACGGCCAAGCCGTCACCGACGTCCTCTTTACCGCTTTCGTGGTGCAGTAAGCATGGCCTATGAGGCTTTCCTGTCGCAGGACGAGGTCGACGCCCTGTTGGCGGGCGTCACCGGCGAGAACGACAGTCCCGAACAGAAGCCGTCGGAACAGAACGGCGTACGCGCCTACGACCTGAGCTCCCCCGAGCGGGTCGTGCGCCGGCGCATGCAGACGCTGGAGCTGATCAACGAGCGCTTCGCGCGCCAGTTGCGCTCGCTGCTGCTGAACTTCATGCGCCGCAACGCCGACATCACCGTCGGCTCCATCCGCATCCAGAAGTACTCGGACTTCGAGCGCAACCTGCCCGTGCCGAGCAATCTGAACATGGTGCAGATGAAGCCGCTGCGCGGCACGGCGCTCTTCACCTACGACCCGAACCTGGTGTTCCTGGTCATCGACAGCATGTTCGGCGGCGATGGCCGCTACCACACGCGCGTCGAAGGCCGTGATTTCACCACCACCGAACTGCGCATCATCCGCCGTCTGCTGAACCTGACCCTCGAGAGCTACGGCCGCTCGTGGGAGCCGGTCTACCCGGTGGAGTTCGAATACGTGCGTTCGGAAATGCACACGAAATTCGCCAGCATCACGGGCAGCAACGAAGTCGTCGTGGTCACCTCGTTCCACATCGAATTCGGCGCCAGCGGCGGCGAACTGAACATCTGCCTGCCCTACTCGATGATCGAGCCGGTGCGCGATCTGCTGACCCGCCCGCTGCAGGACACGACGCTCGAGGCCGTGGACCAGCGCTGGATGCACCAGCTCAACCGCCAGATCCGCAGTGCCGACGTGGAGCTGATCGCCGAGTTCGGCAGCATTCCCTCGTCCATCCGCCAACTGCTGCGCCTGCAGGTCGGCGACGTGCTGCCCATCGACATTCCCAAGCAGATCGTCGGCTCGATCGACGGCGTGCCTGTCATGGAATGCAGCTACGGCACCCATGACGGCCAATATGCCCTGCGCGTGAATACCCTGCGCACTCAACACCTGGAAGACACCCACAAGGTCACCCCTCATGACTGACGCCAACAAAGAGCCCGATACCGCGCCGGTCTCGAATCCCGATACCGCCAAGTCGGCGAGCGACGACTGGGCCGAAGCCCTGGCCGAGCAGACTGCGAAGTCCACCCCCGCCGCCACGCAGGCCGAAGGCCTGCAGAATTCCGACGACTGGGCTGCCGCGCTGGCCGAGCAAAGCGCCGCCAGCGCGCCGGCCGCGGCACCGGCTGCCGCAGCACCGGCTGCCGCTGCCGCCGCGCCTGCCAAGCCTGCCGCCCAATCGGCCGCCAAGACCGTGTTCCAGCCGCTGTCGGCACAATCCGACGGCGTGGGTGCCGACATCGACCTCATCATGGACGTGCCCGTCCAATTGACGGTCGAGCTGGGCCGCACCCGCCTCACCATCAAGAACCTGCTCCAGCTGGGCCAGGGGTCGGTGGTGGAGCTGGATGGCCTGGCCGGCGAACCCATGGACATCTTCGTCAACGGCTACCTGATCGCCCAGGGCGAAGTCGTCGTGGTCGAAGACCGCTATGGCATCCGCCTGACCGACATCATCACCCCGTCCGAACGCATCAACCGGCTCAACACCCGCCGCTGATCGCAAGCCGCCATGACCGAGACCGCACTCATACGCGTCGTCGTCGGGCTGTTGCTGGTCGTCGCCACGATACTGTCGCTCGCCTGGCTGGCGCGCCGCTCGGGCCTTCTGGCCCGGGGCGCGCCCGGCCTGCTCAAGAACGTCGCCACGCTGACCCTGGGTCCGCGCAATCACGTCACCGTCATCCAGGTCGATGAAACCTGGCTCGTGGTGGGCGTCACCAACACCCAGATGACCCTGCTGCACACGCAGCCCGCACGTCCGCTGGAGTCCGGCGCCGCCACCGCCGCCGCCACCACGGCCGCCGCGCCTTTCGCCGAGAAGCTCGCCCGCGCCTTGCAGCGCAAGCCCTGACCCTGTTCATCGGGGCGCACTGCCACTTTCCCGCCTGGACATGACCGCCCTCGCCCGCCGTATGCCTACTCCTCGCCGCGGACTCGCTCCGTTGCTCGCCCTGCTGGCCTTGCTGGCTGCCTGCCTGCTGCCCTGGGCCGCGCAGGCCCAGGCCACGCTGCCAGCCATCACCGCCACGCCGGGTCCTGGCGGCAGTTCGACGTATTCGTTCAGCATGCAGACCCTGCTGCTGCTCACGATGCTGTCCTTCCTGCCGGCCATGCTGCTGATGATGACCGGCTTCACCCGCATCATCATCGTGCTGGGCCTGCTGCGCAACGCCATGGGCACCAACACCACGCCGCCCAATCACGTGCTGATCGGCCTGGCGCTGTTCCTGACCTTCTACACGATGTCGCCGGTCTTCGACCGCATCTACGCCGAGGCCTACCAGCCGCTGTCGGCAGGCACCATTTCCTTCGAGGTCGCCGTCGAACGCGGCGCCGTGCCGCTGCGCGACTTCATGATGAAGCAGACCCGTGAAACCGACCTGGCGCTCTTTGCCGACATGGCGGGCATCCCGGCCATGGAGGGCCCCGAAGCGGTGCCCATGCGCGTCCTGGTGCCGGCCTTCATCACCAGCGAACTGAAGACGGCGTTCCAGATAGGGTTCAGCATCTTCATCCCCTTCCTCATCATCGACCTGGTGGTGGCCAGCGTGATGATGGCGCTGGGCATGATGATGGTGCCGCCCATCACGATCGCCCTGCCCTTCAAGCTGATGCTCTTCGTACTGGCCGACGGCTGGAACCTGCTGCTGGGTTCACTGGCGCGCAGTTTCTACCAATAGTTTCCGCAGGATCGCCCCGCGATGGATTCCCAATTCGTCATGACGCTCGCCTACCAGGCGATGAAGATCACCCTGGCCATGGCCGGCCCCCTGCTGCTGATCACGCTGGCCGTCGGCCTGCTGATCAGCATCTTCCAGGCCGCCACCCAGATCAATGAAATGACGCTGTCTTTCATTCCCAAGCTGCTGGCCATGTGCGCGGCACTGGTGCTGCTGGGTCCTTGGCTGATCACCATGATGACGGACTACATCCGCCAGGTGCTCCAGCAGATCCCCAGCCTGGTTTCCTGACCGGGCGCGCCACCGGCATCCCATGCTGTCCTTCACGCTCGAACAGCTTTATGGCTGGCTGGGCCAGTTCATGTGGCCCTTCGTGCGCATGCTGGCGCTGATCGGCACCGCGCCGCTGTTCAGCGAATCCACGATTCCCGCCCGCGTCAAAGTCGGCCTGGCCGCCATGCTGGCCATGGCCGTCTCGCCGGCCATAGCCATCCCCGACGTTTCCCCCGGCTCCTATGACGCGGTCTGGCTGATCATCCAGCAGGTGCTCATCGGCATCTCGATGGGCCTGACCATGCGCGTGGTCTTCGCCGCCGTGCAGGCGGCCGGCGAGCTGGTCGGCCTGCAGATGGGCCTGTCCTTCGCCTCGTTCTTCGACCCCTCCATGGGCGCCAACACGGCCGTGCTCTCGCGTCTCTTCAACGTCTTCGCCATGTTGCTGTTCCTGGCGCTGGACGGCCACCTGCTGCTGTTGGCCACGCTCGTGCGCTCCTTCGACACCCTGCCCATCTCGGCGGGCCCGCTGGACGTCAACGGCTGGGGCGTGCTGACGGAATGGGGCTCGCAGATCCTGATGTCCGGCCTGCTGCTGGCGCTGCCCCTCATCACGGTGCTGCTGACCGGCAACCTGGCCATGGGCATCCTGAACCGCACGGTGCCGCAGATGTCGGTGTTCGCGGTGGGCTTCCCCATCAGCCTGACGGTGGGCCTCGTGATCCTGATGGTGGTCCTGCCGCAGACCACGCCCTTCATCGAGCGCATGATCATGAGCGGCTTCGAAACCATGAGCCGCGTCGTGGACGGACTGGCCGGACGCTAGCGGCGCCGCCCAGTCCTTGCCGTCTTTACTGCTGGCGAGACTCGATCCGGAACACCCGGATGGCGTTGCGCAGCTCCTGGGCCTGGCTCGACAGCTCGGTCACCGTGCCGCCCAGTTGCTGGACCAGCGCGGCATTCTGCTGCGTGACGCCGTCCATCTGCGCGACCACGCGGTTGACCTGCTCGATGCCTGTCGATTGCTCGTCGGACGCCGCGGAGATCTCGCTGATGATGTCCGTCACGCGGCGCACCGAATCCACAATTTCCTGCATCGTGTCGCCCGCTTCGGATGCCTGCGTCGAGCCTTCGCCCACGCGCTGGACCGAATCCTCGATGAGACCCTTGATCTCCTTGGCCGCCTGCGCGCTCTTTTGCGCCAGGCTGCGCACCTCGCCCGCGACCACCGCGAAGCCCTTGCCGGACTCGCCCGCGCGCGCCGCCTCGACCGCGGCATTCAACGCCAGGATGTTGGTCTGGAAGGCAATGCCTTCGATGATCGTGACGATCTCGGCAATCTTGTTCGAACTCTGCGAGATGCCCTGCATGGTGTCCACCACGCGCCCCACCGCCTGGCCGCCGCGCCGGGCGACTTCCATGCTGGTGGCGGCCAGCGCGTTGGCCTGGCGTGCGCTGTCTGCGTTCTGGCGCACCGTCGAGGTCAACTCTTCCATGCTGGCGGCAGTCTGCTCCAGCGACGCCGCCTGCTCCTCGGTACGGCGCGACAGATCGGTGTTGCCCTGCAGGATGCCGCCGGCGGCCTGCGTGGTGCCGGCAATGCCGCGATAGACGTCATGCGCGATGCCCAGCAGGCTCTTGCGCATCATGTCCAGGTAGAACTGAAGGCGGGCGACCTCGTCGGTGCCCTCGTGATCGATGCGCATGGCCAGGTTGCCCGCGGCAATCTGGCGCGCCACGCCTGCGGCATCGCGCAGGGGCGCCAGCACCGAACGTCCCAGGCGCAGCGAATGGAGATAGATCACGGCGATACCGGCAACCGTGGCGCCCACCAGCAGGCCTGCCGACGTCGTGCCCAGGCTGTCCCAGGCTTGCGCCAGGCCAGCGGCGCAAGCGCCGGCGAACAAGGCCGACGACAGCGTCGCCTGGCGAAACAGGCGGCTGCGCAGCCCTGACCGGAAGGGAAAGGCCAGCACGCCGCCCAGGCGGCGCAAGCCGGTGGCCTCGACCTTGCCTCGGTGCAGCCGCACGCCGCGCGCCGTGCCGCCATTGATGCGGGCATACAAGGCGTCAGCGGCCTCGACCTGCTCACGGGCGGGTTGCACGCGCACGGAGGTATAGCCCGTGATCTCGCCTTCCTCGATGATCGGGGTGACCGTGGCCAGCACCCAGTAGAAGCTGCCGTCCTTGCAGCGATTCTTGACCACGCCGCCCCACGAGGCGCCAGACGTCAGCGTCTCCCACATGTCGGCATAGGCTGCCGGCGGCATATCGGGATGACGCACGATGTTGTGCGGCGAACCGAGCAATTCGCTCAACGCAAAGCCGCTGATGGCCACGAACGCGGGATTCGCGTAGGTGATGATGCCTTTGGTATCGGTTCGGGAGATCAGGTACTGGTCTTCGCGGACCAGCACTTCATTGTCATAGACAGGCAAATTCTTGCGCACGGGACTCTCTTCCAGGTTGCGGGAGATGTACTGGTGTGGCTAAGTACCTATCGCACGTCCCCTTGCAGGACGCGCATCACCGCTTGCAAAGCCACAACCACAACCGCCCCCCCTTTGAGCGATTGTGGCCTTGCAGAACCTAGAACCCGCTAGGCGCCAGCCAGTGCGGGCATGCCGTCATCGGCACCCGGGCTTGGACGTTGCGCCCCCAGCTGGGCACGCACGTCGATCACTTCACCGCCTTGCAGGCGGAACACGGCCACGGCTTCGGCAAGCTTGACCGCCTGCTCCTGCAGCGAGCCCGCGGCGGCGGCGGCTTCTTCCACCAGCGCGGCGTTCTGTTGCGTCACTTCATCCATCTGCGTGACCGCACGGTTCACCTGCTCGATGCCGGTCGACTGCTCCTGCGAGGCCGCCGAGATCTCGCCCATGATGTCCGTCACGCGCTTGACCGACTGCACGACCTCCTGCATGGTCGCGCCAGCGCGCTCGACCTGCTGCGAGCCCGCACCCACCTTGCTGACCGAGTCTTCGATCAGGCCCTTGATTTCCTTGGCCGCCTGCGCGCTGCGCTGCGCCAGCGAGCGCACTTCGCCCGCCACCACCGCGAAGCCCTTGCCCTGTTCGCCGGCGCGGGCGGCTTCCACCGCCGCGTTCAGCGCCAGGATGTTGGTCTGGAACGCAATGCCGTCGATGACCGACACGATTTCCGAGATCTTCTTCGAGCTGGCGGAGATGGCCTGCATCGTGCCGACCACTTCCGACACGGCCGCGCCACCGCGATGCGCGACCTCCATGCTGCTGGCAGCCAGCTGGTTGGCCTGGCGGGCGTTGTCGGCGTTCTGGCGCACGGTGCCGGCCAACTCTTCCATGCTGGCGGCAGTTTCTTCCAGCGAGGCGGCCTGCTGCTCGGTGCGGCTGCTCAGGTCGGTGTTGCCGGCCGAGATTTCACGCGCGCCCACGTTGATTTCATCCACGCCATGGCGCACGGCAGCCACGGTGCGGGTCAGGCTTTCCTGCATGCGGCGCAGCGCGGCGAACAGCTGGCCGATTTCGTTGTTGGAGCGATTGTCCACGCGCTGCGTCAGGTCGCCCGCCGCGATGCGGTCGAACAAATGGCCGGCGCGCACCAGCGGCTTGACGATCACGCGGCCGAACACGACGCGCATCAGGATCATCAGCAGGATCGCCAGCACGACCGAGGCGCCCACGGCAGCCAAGCCGATCTGGAAGTTGCGCTGGGCTTGTTCGGCGATCTTGGCCTGCTCGCGGTCGATGTAGTCCGAGAAGGCGCGAATGGCCTCGACGAATGCCGCGCTGCGCGGCGTGCCGTACTGCGTGTTGACCATGTAGAAGGTCGAATAGTCCTGGCTGGCCAGGGCCTCCACCATCGTGTCGACGCCATCGTCCAGGTAAGCGCGGTAGCGGCGCACCAGGTTCATGGACACCTGGCGGCCCGCCTCGTCTTCCAGCATGTTCTTCTGGAAATCGCTAAAGCTTTCGCGCACGGAATCCAGGCGCTTCTTCGCGTCGTTGAGCGCATTCGTGGCGTCTTGCGCGGTGGCCATGCCGGCGCCGGATTCCTGCTGGAAACGTGCCGCGACCATCAGGCCCACGCGGGCCTCAAGCATGTTGCTGTTGATCACCTGCACCTGGTTGTAACGCTGGGTCAGGCTGGCCTGGTAGTTCAGGTCCTTGGCGTTCTGGTCCAGGAAGAAGGCAGCCAATGCGCCCACGCCCGCGATCATCAGCGTGAACAGGCCCAGCACCAGCATGATCAGGGAGCCGACACGCACGTCACGCAAACTCCCCCGGCGTGTCTTGGCCGCGACGGGCTTCTTGGCCTTGGCGTTCCGCTTCTCGGGGGCTGGCGTATGTTCTGCGTGCGTTGTCATGATTTTCTCCGCTTGGCCGTTGCCGGAATGGCATGCCCCGCCGCTCGCGCGGCGCGGATCCCCTCCGGCGCAGTGCTGGACTTTAGTTGTAGGCTCCGGTGCCCAGCAGTTTCTGACGCTGCCATGGCTCCAGGAGGATATTGTTGGTATCGACCAGCCTGATGAGTCGACCGTCAGGGCCGAAAAGCAGCATGGCTTCCTTGCGGTGGTACAGACCGTCGGTCACGAAACTGACCTTGAAAGCCCAGCGGGCAAGGCTGGTGCCATCCCCCTGGGAATAGATATCGGCAGGCTGTCCGCCCAGCGCAACCTTGGCGTCGAAGAACGTGCTCTGCCCCGGTGTCAGCGTGCCCAGCGCCGACTCGTCGAAGTTGTGGCCTGTGGTCGAGCAGGCCGCCAACGTCAGGACGGCCAGGCTGGCAAGGCAACGCGCGAGCGTGGGCAGCAGACGGCGCATGATCAGAACGACTCCCAATCGTCTTCCGCGGGCTGGTGACGGCGCGTGGCTGACGGGCGCAACATCGGTTCGGCGGCGGGCGGCGCCTCACGGCGCGCGGCAGGACGTTCGGTGCTGGCAGCGGGCGTGGCGGCATGGCTGGCGGCGGCACCCGCCGCCGGCTTGCTGCGCCCTGCGCGCGGCGTGAGCGGCTGTGCTGCCGGCTTCGCGCCAGCCGAGGCGGAATGGCCCGTGGTGGCGGGACGCACGGCAGCCGGACGCGCGGCGGCAGGCGCCGCTGTCGCGGACGGCAGCGCGACGGGACGCTTGCGCGGCGGTTGTGCAGGCGGCTGTTCGGGTTCGGCCGGAGCCGGAGCCGGGGCCGCGACGGCGGCGGGCTTGTGCTCCGGCGGGCGTTCGTTGCTGACGCCCACGCGCGGCGCCTGGCGCGACGCACCGATCTGGCGGCTGCGCACGTCGATGACTTCGCCACCGCCCTGCACGCGGAACACGGCCACGGCTTCGGCAAGCTTGACCGCCTGCTCCTGCAGCGAGCCCGCGGCGGCGGCGGCTTCTTCCACCAGCGCGGCGTTCTGTTGCGTCACTTCGTCCATCTGCGTGACCGCACGGTTCACCTGCTCGATGCCGGTCGACTGCTCTTGCGAGGCCGCCGAGATCTCGCCCATGATGTCCGTCACGCGCTTGACCGACTGCACGATCTCCTGCATGGTCGCGCCAGCGCGTTCGACCTGCTGCGAGCCCGCGCCCACCTTGCTGACCGAGTCTTCGATCAGGCCCTTGATTTCCTTGGCCGCCTGCGCGCTGCGCTGCGCCAGCGAGCGCACTTCGCCCGCCACCACCGCGAAGCCCTTGCCCTGCTCGCCCGCACGCGCGGCTTCCACCGCCGCGTTCAGCGCCAGGATGTTGGTCTGGAACGCAATGCCGTCGATGACCGACACGATTTCCGAGATCTTCTTCGAGCTGGCGGAGATTTCCTGCATCGTGCCGACCACTTCCGACACGGCCGAACCGCCGCGCTGGGCGACTTCCATGCTGCTGGCAGCCAGCTGGTTGGCCTGGCGGGCATTGTCGGCGTTCTGGCGCACGGTGCCGGCCAACTGTTCCATGCTGGCGGCGGTTTCTTCCAGCGAGGCGGCCTGCTGCTCGGTGCGGCTGCTCAGGTCGGTGTTGCCGGCCGAGATCTCACGCGCGCCCACGTTGATTTCATCCACGCCCGTGCGCACGGCCGTCACGGTGCGCGTCAGGCTTTCCTGCATGCGGCGCAGCGCGGCGAACAGCTGGCCGATTTCATTGTTGGAACGCGCTTCCACGCGCTGCGTCAGGTCGCCTGCGGCAATGCGGTCGAACAGGTTGCCCGCGCGCTGCAGCGGACGAAGCAGCTGGCGGTTCAGGAACATGTACGAGCCCACGATGCTCAGCACGATAAGCACCGCCAGCGCCACCAGCACGATGTCCATCATCCGGGCACGCTGCTCCGACGCGGTGACGAAGCTGTCGCTGCGTCCGTTGGCGTAGGTTTCGAAGGCGTCCAGCGAACGGATCAGCGCGGCGCTGGCCTGCGTGGCGTCCTGCGTCTTGATCTGCAGGTATCTTGCCTGGTCATTGGCCGCCGCGGCCTGGCCCATGTTCTCCACCGACGCGGCATAGGCAGCGAAATCGCGCGCCAGCGCGGTCTCGACCTGCCTGGCGTTTTCCGTCAGCTTGGGCGAGCCTTGATAGCTGGCGAAACTCTTGCGCGCGTCGGCCAGCAGCGTGGTGGCCGCCTGGGCTTCGGTGCGCGCGGTCTCCGCGCTGATGGCGTTGATCGAGGAGTCGATGCGGATCACCGCGCGCAGCACGCCGACATAGGCCTTGCGCACGTCCTGGAGCTGATGCAGCGACACGCGCTCCAGGTTCTTGATGTCCGCACTGCCACCCTTGACGCTGTACCAGCCCAATACCGTGACGCCCAGCGCCAGAATGGACATGAACGACAGAACCAGCAGCAGGCCGGTCCGGACTTTGAGGTTGGAGAACATGGTTGCTTCGACGCGCCTTAGGGAAAGTCCGCCTCTCGAGGGCGGACTGGACTGGATACGGCAGGAATCAGTTCTGGGTGGCGAAAAGGCTGGTGTTCTGGATCTTGCGGAAGGCCAGCGTGGCAGCTTCCAGCGCGGCCTGGCGCAGGGTGAGCTGCGACGACGCGGAGTAGTAATCCACGTTTTCCAGGCTGGACAGCTGTTCCTTGTAGTTCAGGTTGCGCAGGTTGCCATTGGCATCCAGCGAGTCCAGCTCGGCCATGCGCGTGCCGCCCGCGGCGCGCACGGTCAGGATGTTGTCGTAGTTGACGGCCAGGCGCTGCGACACCGACGCCAGCACGTTGTTCAGACGGGCCTGGGCGACGGGGTCACCGTCGGCCGGCGTTTCCAGGGCCTTGATGACATCATCCAGCGACTTGAACAGATCCACGTCGGCGTTCTGGACTTGATCCGCCCGGAAGCTGTCGCCGGCCACCGGCGTGCCGGTCAACTTGATGTTCACACCGCCCAGGTCGAGCGTGCCGCCGCCGGTGTAGGCGACGGGCGCACCCGTCGTCTCGGCATTCGTGGCGGGATCGATCACGGTGACCGTGTATTCCAGGGGATCGCCCGCGAAGTCCACGCGGAAGTTCATGCCGGCGTTGGCATGCGTGGGGTCGGTCACCTGCGGCGTGCTGATCAGGCCCGTGCCGTTGTTGGCGGCGTTGGACGAGGTCAGGTAGATCTGCGATCCCGGCGAGGCACGGTTGAAGATGTCCGAACCGACGTGGGCGCTGTCCATCTGGCGGGTCTGGTCGACCTGGATGAGACGCGAGCCGGTGTCGCCGTGATAGGTCACCACGCCGGTCGCCTCGTCGAGCGAGTACGGCTGGGTGTCGCCACGATGGCCCGAGAACAGGTACTGGCCGTTGCCGTCGGTGGCATTGGCCTGCGACAGCAGGTTCTCGCGGGCAACGCGCAGCACGTTGGCGAGCGAGGCGCGGTCGGTATCGGTATAGATGTTGCCTGCCTGGACGATCGTCGTGCGGACATCCTGCATCGCGCGCGTCACCGAATCCAGCGTGTTTTCCGCCAGCGCCAGATTCTGGTTGGCCACGTTGCGATTGGTCGCGTAACGCAGGTTCATCGACTCGGTCTGAGCGATGTTGATCGTCTGCGACGACGCCAGGGGATCGTCAGCCGGCGACACCAGGCGGCGGCCCGTGCCGATCTGCTGGAACAGATGCATCAGGTCGGACTGCTGGGCATTCATCGTGTCGATGCCGGTACGGAACAATTGAGTCGTGCTGATACGCATGATGGCTGGCCAGTGATCTGAATGACGCGATAAAGGGAGAGACGTGTCGGTCCGGGGGTCGGCTGAGCGGCCGCTTAGCTGCGCAGGCCCAGCAGGGTGTCGAACAACTGGCTGCCCACGTCGATGAGACGGGACGCCGCGCGATACTGCTGCTGGTAGCGATCCAGGTTGACGTACTCTTCGTCCAGGTTGACACCCGAATACGCCTGCTGGGCAGCGTAGTTCTGCGTGATCAGGTTGCTCTGCGCCTTGGCGGCGGTGGCGTTCTGCTGCGTCTGCACACCCACCTTGTTCACGATCTGCGCGAAGGCTTCGTTGATGTTCAACGTGCCGTTGCCCAGAATCTTCTTGGTCTGCAGTTCCGACAGCGCCAGGGCGTTCTTGCCGTTGGCCGAACCGCCCTCGGCATCCGCGGCGGCGATCTTGGCGGGATCCGTAATGGCCAGCCCCAGGTCGGCGGCGGCATTGCGCGTGGGCTGGACCACCCAGCTGTCGCCGGGTTGCGGCACGCCGGCCCCCAGCGTGAACTGCAGGCCGTCAATCAGTTGGGGCGGCGTGGCGCTCAGCGCCGAGCCGTCGCCCGAATACATGGGCGTGTTTTCCGGCAGGCGCGTGATGTGATAGTTCGCGCCATCGTAGCTGACCTTGTAGTCCTTGCCGGTCAGCGCGTTGGCGTCGGCGAAGGCCACCTGCACCTCCTGGCTGCCCGCGTTGTTCGCATTGGTCTTGACGGTGGGGATGCCCAGCGAGAAGAAATCGCCGCCGGCGATACCGTTGGCGTCCAGGCCCTGGCGATGCTGCGCGTTGTAAGCCGACGCCAGGCCCACGGCCATGCGGCCCAGGTCGTTCTGGATGACGTCCAGCGATTCGGCACGGTACTTCAGCAGGCCGCCCAACTGGCCGCCGTCGAGCATGCCATCCTGCAGCTCGACCGTGATCGTCTGGCCCGCGGTGCCAGGCGTGGTGAACGCCACGACGGTGCGCGAGGGGTCGTCGGCCGAGGCGACGGCCTGCAGCGGGTACTGCTTGCCGCCCGACAGCACGGCCTGGCCGTTGCCGATGGTCAGGTTGAAGTTGTCGCCCTGCTCCGACACGTTGACCTTGGCCAGGATGTTCAACTCGGCGACCAGCTGGTCGCGCTGGTCATACAGGTCGTTGGGCGGCTGGCCGTTGGACGACGCCTTGGCCGTGGTGATCTGCTTGTTCAGGTCCTCGATGCGCGCGACATAGCTGTTGATCTGGTCGACGGTCGTGGAAATCTGGGTGTTCAGGCCTTCGCGCTGGTTCTGCAGGAAGCGGTTGGCCTCATTGATCTGGGTGACCAGATTGTTGGCCTGTCCGATCATTTCCTGGCGGGCGGCGGGGTCGGCGGGCGCCGACGCCACGGCTTGCGTGCCTTCGAAGAATTTCTGCAGGGCAGGCGCCACGCCCACGGTGCGGTCGGCCAGCAGGTTGTTGACCTGCGCGATCTGGCCACCGAAAGACAGCAGCGCCGATCCGTGCGACTGGGCGGAGGTCAGCTGGCGATACAGGAAACCGTCGTACGAACGCTGGACCGTGTCGACCAGCACGCCGCGGCCAAAGAAGCCGGCGCTGGTGGCGGTGCCGCCAGCAGTCGAGACCATCACGCGCTGGCGGTTGTAGCCCTCGGTGTCGGCATTGGCGATGTTGTGGCCGGTGGTATTCAGGCGAGCCTGCGAGGCGGTCAAGCCGGAAAGTCCGAGGTTGTACAGGTTCATGTTGCGATCGCTCTGTGCAGAATGGGGGGCGTATCCGTGGCGTGCCCGGGAAAAACGGGCCTCAGGCAATTAACGGCAAAGATTCGGACTTATTTAGTCTCCGGCCTTACCAAAAATGACGATTTCCAAAACCGGCACGGTCCTAGACCGAGCCGCCGAACTGCCCCATGACGCCGATCAGCTTGTCCGCGTAGTTGGGGTCGGTGGCATAACCCGCCTGCTGGATGCGCCAGGCTGCCTCGACTTCGTTGCGCGCCTGCGTCACGCGCTCGTAGCGCGGGCTGTTGCCGATGAGGCGGGCATAGTCCGAGAATGCCTCTTCATAGGAGCCATAGGCACGGAAGGCCTGCACCATCTTGTGGGGCTTGCCGTCGACATATTCCGTCGTGACCACTTCGGCCACCTTGCCGGTCCAGCCACCCGTGGCCTTGATACCGAAGACGTTGTAGCTGGGACGTCCATCGCTGTGCAGGATCTCGCGCCTGCCCCAACCCGACTCCAGGGCAGCCTGGCCCAGGATCAGGCGGGCCGGCACGCCCGAGGCGTTGGCGGCGCGGCGCGCCGGCTCCGCCATGCGGTTGACGAAATCCACCACATGGGAAGGCGCGCCCGAAGGCGGCTTCACCGGCTCGGCTTCCGCCGGGCGGCCGCCGCGCGACAGGCGATCGATCATCGCGGCGACGTCGCCGCGCACGTTGGGGCCTTGCGAGGTGTCCACGCCCAGCCGGGAAGTCAGGCCAGGCAGGCGGGAATTGTTGACTTCGGGCGCCAGCAACGGCGCAGTGTCCAGGGCGGCGTCAGGCGCCCCACCCTGGTTCGCGCGGATCTGCTGCAGGATGGCCTGGGCCAGGCCGATGCCAGGCGATGCCAGCTCCAGCGCCAGCTGCTCGTCGGCCATGGACTGGGCCAGCCGCGTCTGATCGCTGTCGAACATGCCGTCGCGCGGCGTCGCCTCGCGCATGCGCTTGATCATCATCTGCAGGAAGAGCGCCTCGAACTGGCGGGCGACCTCTTTCTGCTGCTCGCTCTTGGGGCCGCCCTCGCGCGTGACCTGGTGCTTCAGGCTGTCCAGGCTGCGCGAGTCGAAGGCCAGGGGCTGGCCGGCGGTAGGCAGGGCGTTGTATTGCGGCATGGCCATGACGGTGCGATCCCTTAGATGATCTCGAGATCGGCCCGCAGGGCGCCGGCGCTCTTCATGGCCTGAAGGATGGAAAGCAGATCCTGCGGCGTGGCACCCAGTGCATTCAAGGCGCGGACGACGTCAGCCAGGTTCGCGCTGGTCTGCACGCGCTGCAGACCGCCGCCTTCCTGGCGCAGTTCGATCTGGGTGTTCGGCACCACCACGGTCTGGCCGCCGCCAAAGGGCGTATCCGGCTGGCTGACCTGGTTCTCGCGGTTGATGATGACCGACAGGTTGCCGTGGGCAATGGCGGCCTCTTCGATCATGACAGTGCGGTTCATGACCACCGAACCGGTACGGGCGTTGATGATGACCTTGGCGCCGATGGGCGCGCGGGTGACCTGGAGGTTCTCGACGCGGGACAGGAAGGCCGTCTGCTGCGCGGGATCCAGCGGTCCGCGGATGGCGACGACCCGCGCGTCCAGGGCCTGGGCGGTATTCGCGCCGAACTGGCGGTTCAGCGCGTCGACGGCGTTCTGCGTCGTGCCGAAATCGTTGGTGTTCATTTCAAGGTAGATCAGGCCATCGCGCGAGATCGTCGTGGGCACCGAGCGCTCGATGATGGCGCCATTGCTGATGCGCCCGCCGTTCAGCTGGTTGACCTGCACGCTGGAACCGCCGGCCTCGGCGCCCGCGCCGCCCACCAGCAGGTTGCCCTGTGCAATGGCGTAGACCTGGCCATCGGCGCCCTTCAAGGGGGTCATGAGCAGCGTGCCGCCACGCAGGCTCTTGGCGTTACCCATGGACGACACCACCACGTCCACGGTCTGTCCGGGACGCGCAAAGGCAGGCAGCGACGCCGTGACCATGACCGCGGCCACGTTCTTCAGCTGCATGTTGGAGCCTTGCGGCACCGTGATCCCCAGCTGCGACAGCATGTTGGTCAGGCTTTGTTGCGTGAACGGCGTCTGGCGCACCTGGTCGCCGCTGCCGTCCAGCCCCACCACCAGGCCGTAGCCCAGCAGCTGGTTGGCGCGCACGCCCTGGATCGAGGCCAGGTCCTTCAGGCGCTCGGCTTGCGCCAGTCCCGGCAGGACCGCCACGGCAAGCAGGCAAGCCAGCGCAGCCAGCTTGCGAGACAGAGAGAGAGCGGTCGGCATCGGGAAAGTCATGGATCAGAACGGCGAGATATTCAGGAAGAAACGCTGCAGCCAGCCCATGGTCTGGACTTCGTCCATGGTGCCCTTGCTGCGGTATTCGATGCGTGCGTCGGCCACCTGGATGGACGACACGGTGCCGGCGCCCGTGATGGAACGCGGATCGACGACACCCGAGAAGCGCACGTACTCGCTGCCACGGTTGATGGCGATCTGCTTTTCGCCGGCGACCTGCAGGTTGCCGTTGGGCAGCACGCCGATCACCGTGGTGGTGATGGTGCCGGTAAACGTGTTGTTCGCGCTGCTGTTGCCCGTGCCGGCGGCCGTGTTCGCACCCGAGAAATCGGCGTTCTGCTGGGCGCCCAGCCAGCTGGGCGCAATGGCCGGCACCGCGTTCAGGCCCAGCGTGGCGGCGCCCGTACGATTGGTGTTGGTGGCGACGGCCTTGGCGGCGTTCATCCGCTCGTTCAGCACGATGGTCACGACATCGCCCGCGTTGCGAGGACGGCGGTCCTCGAAGAGCGGATAGTTGCCGTAGACGATGGGCTGGTAGATGGAGCCGTTGGGCACCGCGGCCGGCATGACCGGCGGCGGCGGCGGCGCCGTCAAGGGGCCGGTCACGATGGGCTCGGGCGGAATCAGCGCGCAGCCGGCCGCCAGCGACAAGGTCGCCATCGCCACCGCCACGCGCGCGAACGAACGAATGATCATATCTGCGCCAGGCGAGCCAGCATCTGGTCGGAGGTTTGCACGGCCTTGCTGTTCATTTCGTAGGCACGCTGGGTCGTGATCATGTTGACCAGCTCTTCCGCCACGTTGACGTTCGAGGTTTCGACGTATTCGTGCATCAGCAGGCCGGCGCCATCCAGGCCGGGTTGCAGCGCGTTGGCGGGCCCCGAGGAGTCGGTCTCGACGTACAGGTTCTCGCCCATGCTTTGCAGGCCGGTCGGATTGATGAAGGTCGACACCTGCAGCTGGCCGATCTGGACGCTGGTGCCGGCGGCGCCGGGCTGGGTCACGGACACCACGCCGTCGCGGGCGATGGTGACCTTCAGCGCGTTGTCGGGCACGTTGATGGGCGGCTGGATGACATAGCCGCCGGCCGTGGTCAGCTGGCCGTTCTGGTCGACCTGCAGCGCGCCGTCACGCGTGTAGGCCAGCGTGCCGTCGGGCATTTCGACTTCGAAGAAGCCCTTGCCCTGGATCGCCACGTCCAGTTCGCCGCCGGCCTTCAGGTCGCCCTGGGTGTGGATGCGCTGCGTGGCAACCGTGCGCACGCCGGTACCGACCTGCAGGCCCGAAGGCAGCTGGTTGGCGGGACCGACCTGGGCGCCGGGCTGGCGCAGGGTCTGGTACATCAGGTCCTCGAACACGGCGCGCGTGCGCTTGAAGCCGTTCGTGCTGACGTTGGCCAGGTTGTTGGAAATGACGTCCATCTGGGTCTGCTGGGTTTCCAGACCGGTCTTCGAGATCCAGAGCGAACGGATCATGGCGGTGCTCCTGGGCCCGGCGCCTGGGGCGCCCGGCGGTTGGGGTTGTCTTGACGCTTGATTTACTGACTGGCGGAAAGGATGCCGTTCGCGCGCGACGCGTTCTCGCTGGCGCTCGAGATCACCTTCATCTGCATTTCATAGCGGCGGGCGTTGTCGATCATGCCGACCATCGATTCCACCGTGTTCACGTTGCTGCCTTCCAGGCCGCCCGAGATGACCCGAACGAGCGGATCCTGGGGCAGCGGCGGCGCCGGCTGGCCGTTGACCGCGGGGCGGCGGAACAGGCCGTCGTCGCCACGCACCAGCTCGGCCGCGGGCGGGTTGACCAGCTTCAACTGGCCGATCTGCTGGATGTCGGCAGGCGGGTCGCCCGCGCCCAGCGCGGTGATCGTGCCGTCGCCCGCGATGGTCAGCTCGGCGCCTTCCGGCACCGCGATGACGGCGTTGTCGGCCGACAGCACCGGCTGGCCGCGCGAGTTCTGCAGCAGGCCGTTGGCGCCGACGACCAGCGCGCCGTTACGGGTATAGGCCTCGCCCTGGGGCGTCTGCACCGCCAGCCAGCCCTCGCCTTCCAGCGCCACGTCCGTCGAGCGGCCGGTCAGATTGACCGAGCCCAGGGTGGCGTTGAAGCCCGGCGTGTTGGCCACGGTGGAAATCCGCGTGCCCAGGCTGCCGTCGCCGACGATGGGAACGGCACGATACATGGCGAACTGCTCGCGGAAGCCCGTGGTATTCGCGTTGGCCATGTTGTTGCTGATCACGGACTGCTGTTCCAGCGTCCTTGCGGCACCATTCATGGCCGTGTAGATGATGCGATCCATGGCGATTAGCGGATCTGCATCAGGGTCTGCAGAACCTGATCCTGGGTCTTGATCGTCTGCGAGTTCGCCTGGTAGGTGCGCTGCGCGATGATCATGTTGACCAGTTCCTGGCTCATGTCGACGTTGGAGGCCTCGAGCGCCTGGCCCTTCAGCAGCGACATGCCGTTGCTGCCCGGCACGCCCAGCGTGGCCTGGCCCGATGCCGAGGTTTCCGTCCAGGCATTGCCGCCGACGGGCTGCAGGCCCTGCAGGTTGTTGAAGTTGGCCAGCACGATCGTGCCGACTTCCATGGTCTGGCCGTTCGTGTAGTTGGCCACCAGCGAACCGTTGGTGCCGATGGAGATGCTGGCGAACTGGCCGGTGGCGTAGCCGTCGGGCTGGATGTTGTAGCGCAGGTCACCGCCGAACTGGGTGGTGCCGGTGTAGTCCAGCGCGATCTGCAGCGGCTCGGCGGGCGAATCCACGCCGCCCGGCGCGTTGTAGGTGATGTTCGTGACCGGGGCGCTGGTCAGCACGCCGCTCTGGTTGAAGGTCATCTGGACCGGACCGCCGCCCGCGGGCACGTCCATGGCCTGGCCGTCCATGTAGTAATAGGCGTCCCATTCGCTGGAGGTCCCGGCGGTACCTTCGCGCTTGACCATGTACTGGACCAGCTGGTGGGCGTTGCCCAGCGAGTCGTAGACGGTCGACGGGACGCGGTGCGTGTAGCTGGCGGGGTTGTTCGGATCGAAGGGCGTGGCGACGACGGCCGGCACGGCGGGCGTGTAGGCCTGGTAACCCGGCTGGGCGGCCAGCGTGCCGGAGGTGATCGCGCCACCGGCGCCGATCACGATGCTGCCGCCGTTGTAGTTGCCGGCGGGAGGCGCGGTCACCCAGCTGACGGTGTTGCCGACCTGCGAGAACTGATAGACCGTGCCGTCCAGCTCCACTTCACCCGGCACGGCAGGCGTGCCCGGGGTGCCGGTCAGGCTGATGACGGGGCTGTTGGCATCCAGGTTGATGCCCATGCGCTCGGCACGCGTGGTTGCCTGCGGGGCGATGTTGCCGGTGGGAACGGTCAGTTCCACCGGGTCCATGCCCACGCCGCCCACAGGATAGCCCGTGAGACGCTGGCCCTGGGCGTTGGTGATGTAGTTGTCCTTGTCGGCGAAGAACTCACCGTTACGGGAGTACAGCACCTGGCCGCTGGCGTTGACCACGCGGAAGAAGCCCTTGGCGCCATCGATCGCGATGTCGAACTGGCCACCGGTGGTCGAGACGTTGCCCACGGTGAAGCGCTGGTTGACGGCGGCCACCTGGGTGCCCAGGCCCACGCGCGAGCTGGCGTAGACGTCGGCGAAGCTGATGCCCGAGGCCTTGAAGCCCACGGTGCCGGAGTTGGCGATGTTGTTGCCGATCACATCCAGGTTCTGCGAGGCGGCATTCAAGCCGCTAAGTCCTTGTCCGAAACCCATGTCGTACCTCGTTCGTGAGAGTGTGTGCGTTAGCTCGGCGGACGCGGCGCGTCCGCCAGGTGTTTAGAGAATCTTGCGGATGTCCAGCAGGCTGGTCTTGCCGTTCAGGCCCATGTCCAGGCGCAGGCCTTCGGCGGTATAGGCCACGCTGCCCACGTTGCCGTAGGTCAGCGCGCCCACCGTCACGGCCTCGCCGTCGGCGTCCTTGGCGGCAACCTTGAAGGTGTACTTGCCGTCCGGCAGCGCGATGCCCGTGTCGTCCTTGCCATCCCAGGACATCTGGTAGATGCCCACTTCCTGGGGATCGGTGATTTCGATGGTCCGCACGGCCTTGCCGCCGGCGTCCAGGACGGTGACGGTGACCGAGGCAGCCGGGCTGATGACATCCAGGCCGAAAGGCGTGGCTTCGCGGGTGGTGCCGTCGGCGGCCGTGCCCAGCGAGATCTTGTCGCCCGGGAACAGGACGTTCTTGCCGATCAGGCCGGCGGCCTGGATCGACTGCGACACATCGACCTGGCCCGACAGCGCGAGCAGGGTATTGTTCAGCTGGGTGATGCCGTTAACCGTGGAAAGCTGGGCGATCTGCGAGGTGATCTGCGCGTTGTCCATGGGGTTGAGCGGATCCTGGTTCTGCATCTGCGTGACGAGCAGCGTCAGGAAACGGTCCTGGGTTTCATCGATGAGGCTCTTCGATGCGGCATTGGCCGACTGGAAGGCGGCCGAGGTGTTTTGCGTGCTGGTGGTGGTGTTGACAGCGGTTGCCATGGCGATCCCTCTGGGCGTTGCGTGCTTACTGTCCGATGGTCAGCGTGCGCTGCATCAGGCTCTTGGCGGTGTTGACCACCTCGACGTTGGCCTGATACGAGCGCGAGGCGGAGATCATGTTGACGGTCTCGGCGACCACGTCGACGTTGGGCATGGTCACGTAGCCGTCGTTGTTGGCGAACGGATGCTTGGGGTCGTAGACCAGGCGGGGCGGCGCGGGATCGTTGACCACCGCCGCGACGTTCACGCCGCCGATCTCGGTGCCCAGGTTCTGGCCCGGGGTGGGCGCCAGCTGGAAAACCACCTGGCGCGCCTGGTAGGGCTGGCCATCAGGCCCTGCCACGCTGTCGGCGTTGGCCATGTTGCTGGCCGAGACGTTCATGCGCTGCGACTGGGCCGCCATGGCCGAACCGGCGATCTGGAAGATGTTGATCAGGGACATGTACTTGGATTCCTGGTGTCGTCGGCGCGGCTTACTGCTGCTGCAGCACGTTCATCAAGCCTCGGATCCGGCCGGACAGGACGGTCAGGCTGGTCTGGTACTTGAGGGTGTTGTCGGCGAAATTGACGCGTTCCACGTCCATGTCCACCGTATTGCCGTCCAGGCTGGGCTGCAGCGGCTGGCGGTATTGCAGGAAAGTCGGGTCCGGCGTGGCCGCCTTCGCGGGAATGTGGCGCGACGAGGTCAGCGACAGGTGCGTGTCGGGCAGGCTGCGGTTGCCGATGGCATCCTGCAGGGTCTGCGCGAAATCGAAATCGCGCGCCTTGTAGTTGGGCGTGTCCGAGTTCGCAATATTGGAAGACAGCACCTCCTGGCGCTCGGCACGCAGGCCGATCGCGCGCTGCGCGAAGGAGAATTCCTGGCTGAGACGGTCGATCATCGGGAAAGAGAATCCTTGTTCGGCAAGAGCGGACACGGCACACAGGCCGGTCCGCCATACGCCATGAATAATAGGTTCCAGCCCCCGGCCACAATTACCCAAACAAGGCGACCTTTTTCAGTTAATTCCGGTATTGGGCTGTAGCACGGACTTCTACAATGCCTTCCATGCACCTGCCCTTGCCTCGCCTGTTTGCCCTTGCCTGCTTCGCCAGCCTGCTGGCGCTTGGCGCCGGGCGCGCGCAGGCGGCCGACCAGGATGCGGCGCAAGTCGCCACCGTGGCCGAGCAGTTCCTGCGCCAACAGCTTGCCCACCTGCCCGGTGAGCCCGAGATCGGGCTGGAAGCCGTGCGCACCGACAAACAGCCAGCCTGCGAAGCGCTCTCCGCCTTCCTGCCCTCGGGCGCGCGCCTGCGGTCGCGGATGGCCGTCGGCATCCGTTGCGCCGGACCGAAGCCCTGGACCCTCTACGTCCAGGCCACGGTCAGCGTGCCCGGCACCTATTTCGTCGCCGCCCGCGCCCTGCCGCTGGGCCACACCATCAGCGAATCGAACCTGTCTCCGCGCGCCGGCGACCTGCTCAACCTGGCGCCGGGCACCATCGTGCACCCTGCCCAGGCAGTCGGCTACATCACCAGCCAGCGCGTCGGCGCTGGGCAGGCCCTGCGCGCCAGCAGCCTGCGCCACGCCCAATCGGTGCTGCGCGGCCACACCGTCCGCGTCCAGGCGCGCGGCCCGGGCTTCATGGTTTCCAGCGAAGGCCAGGCCCTGGAAAATGCCGCGCCGGGCAACCAGGTGCAGGTCCGGACCCCGAACGGCCAGGTCGTGATCGGTGTGGTGCAGGACGCCGGCACGGTGGAAATCCAGCTATGACCCCTTCCCGTGCCGCTACGCCAGGACTGGCTGGGCCCGTTTCCACCCAGATAAAAACCCGCGGGATCCGCTTTGTCACGCCCGGACAACACACCGGCGACAAAAAAAGCAAGGACGGACTAAAGTTACGGCTTGGATGGTCGTTACCGGCAACAGGACCTGTTTCGCCGTCCCATCCGAGGTCCAGCGGAGAACCCTTTTGAAAGTCAATTCCAACCCGGCTCATGCCACGGCTTCGCCCGCCGCACCCGCCACGCGCAGCGACGCCGCCCCGCTGCCCTCGGGCGCCGCGCAATCGAGCAGCAGTGCCAAAGTGGCATTGAGCAGCACGTCGCGCACGCTCCTGGCCCTGCAGAACGGGGAAACGGATATCGACGTGGCAAAGGTGGCCGCCATTCGCGAAGCCATCGCCCGGGGTGACATCAAGATCGACACCGGCAAGATCGCCGACGGCCTGCTCGCCAGCGCCCAGGAACTGCTGCGCTAACGCAGCGGTTTCCGCTCTGACGTCGTCCGTCCGGCATCGCGCCCCTTCACCGCCAAGGAACCCGCCCCATGCCCTCCCCGACCGACGACCTGCGCACTCTCCTGCTGGCCGAGACGGCCGCCGTCCAGAAATTCGCCAAACTGCTCCAGACCGAGTCCGACGCCCTGACGGAACAGGGTCTGTTCGACCAGTTGCCCGACCTTACCGCTGAAAAGAATCTGCTTGCCCAGGAATTGGGCGAGCTGGCCGTCCACCGCAACGCAGCCCTGCGGACGCTGGGTTTCGGCGCCGACCACGCCGGCACGCAGGCAGCGGCCCAGGCCCATCCGGAGATCGCCCCGATCTGGGAAACGCTGCTCGCCCACTCCGCCGAAGCACGCGACCTGAATCTGCAGAACGGCACGCTGATCGACACCCATCTGCAGCACGTCCGCCTGTCGCTGGACGCATTGGGCGTCGTCACGGGCGCGAACCAGCAGCTCTACAACGCCCAGGGCCGCGCCAGTGGACTGCCGTCCGGCAAGAGCCTCGCCACGGGTTGAATGCAACACCGAATGCCCCAAAGGAAAACGGCCCATCCAGGGCCGTTTTCCTTTTTGCCTGCCAGCAACGCCAGGGTCATCAGCCCCTGGCTGCCTGGCTGAGTTCCGTCAACGCATACAGCTTGAGCAACCCCGACACCAGTTGCCTGTCGGTCAGGTTGCCCTGCCCCTCGGCCATGTGCGCCAGTACCCTGCGCAAGGATTGGGCCCCGGCAGCGTTGCGCACCTGCCAGGCTGCCGCGCCCAACTGACCGGCCACGAGCGCCCAGGCGATCCAGCGGTCGACCCCGGTGTGGCAGGCATCGAGCGATTGCCAGGCCTGCACCATCAGTCGGTGGCCTGCCTTGCTTTCCTCTTGCAGGACCAGCCAGCGCGCCAGTTCATCGGTGCCCGCCTCCCCCTCCTCGAGGTTGGCAAGACCGTGGTATTGCGCCAGCACCTTGCCCTGTGCGTCGATGCGGCGGGCCGAGATATAGCGGCACGTCTTGCTGGCGCCACGGCGCGCGCCCAGCGAGACCGCCGCCTCGGCCACCCACAGCGCATCGGCGACCCCTTGCGCAGAAGCGCCCAACATGCCGCCCGCTTGCGAGGCAGACAGGGTCTGGACGCCATCCAGGCGCGCGGGCACGGGACGATGCGTCAGGGTCTTCGAAATGGCCTGCGCCGTCGTGGGACACGCTTCGTGTTCCAGCTTGCGCGCGCCGGTGCAGCGCGCCAGCCAAAGCGCATCGGCATTGCGCAGCAGCTCGGGCGTCAACGCCGTGTCGGCATCGAAAAGGTGGACCGTCGGCAACTGCGGCAACTGCAACGCGAACCAGGCCACCCGGCTGGCGGCGTCGGCCGACCCGGCGGGCGCCCACGACGCGATACTGCCCTGCGGCAATTCCAGCTGCTGCAGCGGCGCGGCCAGCGCCACGCCCTGGTCGCTCAGCGCAAGACTGGCGCAGAGATAGGCGCCGGCGCCGTCCTTGCCGACGGCCACCCGCGTGCGGGCATGCGACACCAGCAGATAGCGGTGGCAAGTCTTGGGATAGGCTTTTTCCAGCAGGGCAACCTGGGGCTGGACCAGCGCGTCCGGCGCCAACGCGGCGTCGGCCTGCTGCTGACGCAGCAGCACCGCGCGTGCCTGGACGCTGGCCATTTCACGATCCAGCCAGGCCAGGCCCGCGTCGAGTTCGTTGGCCGCCAGCCCGCCACGCGGGCCGCTGATGGCGGCCATCAGCAGTTGACGGGTGCGCGCCTGCTGGCGCGCGTCCTGGACGCTGCCCCCCGCGCCGGGCTGATTCGCCGACCACAAGGCGCTCAAATCGGCGTCGGTCGGGGTATACAGGGCGGCGGCGTCGCCTTGCGCGCCCAGCGCCTGGTTCACCAGGTCGATGGCGCGCGGCACCGTCAGGTGCTCGGGCACCTTCTGGCCATGCGAGACATATTGGATGGGCAGGCGATGCCGGATGGCGGTATCCAGCGCGGCGCCGATGCGCGAGGCCTCGTCCAGCTTGGTGATGATGCAGCCCGCCACATCGTCGCCCGCGCCGCTGCGATAGGCATGCGCCACTTCGTCCAGGGTGTCGCCCTGGCTGGCGGCGTTCAGCACCAGCAGCTTGCGCACCGGCATGCCGGCGTTGCACAGCATGGCGGCCTGTTCCGCCACCAGCCGATCGCGCTGGCTGATGCCCACGTTGTCGATCAGCACGATGCGCCGCTCACCCATGTCGCGCAGCACCCGCTGCAGGCCATCGGCGTCCTGCACGGACAGCACGGGCACGCCCATCAACTTGCCGTAGATCTGCAACTGCTCGTGCGCCCCGATACGGTAGGTATCGGTGGTGATCATCAGGACCCGGTCCGCGCCTTCGCGCAACACGCAACGCGCAGCCAGCTTGGCCAGCGTGGTCGTCTTGCCCACGCCGGTGGGGCCCACGAGCGCGAATACGCCGCCCTGTCCCAGCAGGTCGTCTTCGTGGCGCAGCACGGGCAGATGCGTGATCAGCTCCTTGCGCGCCCATTCCAGCGCGTACTCATGGCCCAGGCCCTCGGGCAGGCGCTGCAGCATGGCGCGCACCAGCGCCGTGCTGAAACCGGCCTCCAGCAGGCGGCGGAACAGCGCGGCAGCCACCGGCGTACGGCGCAGGTGCTGGCCCCAGGCCAGTCCCTGCATGCGGTTTTCCATTTCGCCGCGCAAGGCGCTGATGGCGCCCAGCACTTCCGCGGCGCCGAGGGGCGGCGCGGGCGGCGGCGCGGCGGGCGCGGGCTGGGCAGCGGCAGGCCGGGGCCTGTCTTTCGGAACATCCTGGGAGACCGCGGCAGGCAGCTCGGCCGCCGTTGCTTCGGCTTCGGCCATGGCCGTGGGATCCCCGGCCATGACTTCGACGCCGCCATTGATGCGGCGGTTGGAGACGATCAGGGCATCCGGACCCAGCGCCATGCGCACCTGGCGCATCACTTCCCGGCTGGTGGCCCCGACAAAACGGCTGAGATTCATCGCGCACCCGCTCCGACGATGGTGGTGATACGGACGATGCGCTCATCAGGCAGCTCGGCATTGGACAGGACGCCCATTTGCGGCATGTGATGGCGCAGGAAACGAGACAGCGGCGCGCGCAGCGGCGGCGACACCAGCAGGACGGGCGGATCGCCGGCGGCTTCCTGACGCTGGATCGCGGCGGAGGTTTCGCGCAGCAGCGTCTCGGCCAGGCCGGGCTCCAGCGCGCCGCTGGTGGACAAGGCCTGGTTCAGCACGCGCTCGAGCTTGGCATCCAGGCCGATGGCGCGCAATTCGCCTTCGCCGGGAAACCATTGCTGCGTGATGGCACGGCCCAGTGCGCGGCGCGTGAGCGCCAGCAGTTCCTGCACATCCGGCAGGCCGCCCACGGCAGCGCCGGCCGACAGGCGCGGCGCGTGCTCGGAAATCGTGTCGAGGATCGTACGCATGTCGCGGATCGGCACTTCCTCCTCGAGCAGGCCCTGCAGCAGTTTCTGCACCGTGGTGAGGCTGACCGTCTTGGGCACGAGGTCCTCGATGAGTTTCGGCGCTTCACGGCCGACGCGGTCGAGCAGCTGCTGGACTTCCTGGCGCCCCAGCAGGCCCGCGCCATGTCGATGCAGCAGGTGGTTCAGGTGCGTGGCAATGACAGTGCCGGAATCGACCACGGTGTAGCCCGCGACCTGCGCGCGGTCGCGCTGGGACGCGTCGATCCAGATGGCGGGCAGGCCGAAGGCCGGATCGGTGGTCGGCGTGCCGGGCAGCTTGGACGTGACGCCGCCCGGATCGATGGCCAGCCATTGACCCGGGGCCGCCGTGCCCTGCCCGATCTCCACGCCAGACAGCAGGATGCGGTAATCATTCGGCTTGAGCTCCAGGTTGTCGCGGATGTGCACGACCGGCGGCAGGAAGCCGACCTCCTGGGCGAATTTCTTGCGCAGGCTGCGGATGCGATGCAGCAGCTCGCCGTTCTGGCCGTGATCGACCAGGGGGATCAGGCGATAGCCCACCTCCAGGCCCAGCGGATCGACCATCGACACGTCGTCCCAGCTGGCCTCGGCCGCGGCTGCATCGGCCGCGACCTGCACGTGCGCGGGGGTTTCCGCGGCGCTGACCTTGGCGGCGGCCTGGCGTTTCTGGATTTGCCAGCCCCCCCAGCCCATCAGGCCGGCCAGCGCCAGGAAGGCGACGTGCGGCATGCCCGGGATCAGGCCCATGATGCCTACGATGGCGGCGGTGATGAACAGCACGTTCGGGTTGGCGAACAGTTGGCCGACCATCTGCTGGCCCACGTCCTGGTCGGTCGCCACGCGGGACACGACCACGCCCGCTGCCGTCGAGATGATCAGTGCCGGGATCTGGGCCACCAGGCCGTCACCGATGGTCAACAGGGTATAGACCCGACCGGCCTCGCCGAAGCTCAGGTCGTGCTGCGCCACACCGACGACCAGTCCGCCGATCACGTTGATGACCATGATGAGCAGGCCCGCCACCGCGTCGCCGCGCACGAACTTGCTGGCGCCGTCCATCGAACCGTAGAACTCGGCTTCCTGGGAGATTTCGTTGCGCCGCCGCCGGGCATCCTCTTCGCCGATCAGGCCGGCGTTCAGGTCGGCGTCGATGGCCATCTGCTTACCCGGCATGGCGTCCAGCGTGAAGCGCGCGCCGACTTCCGCGATACGGCCCGCGCCCTTGGTGATCACGATGAAGTTGATGATCACGAGGATGACGAAGACGATGATGCCGACCGCGAAATTGCCGCCCACCAGGAAGTGGCCAAAGGCCTCGATCACCTGGCCGGCGGCGTCCGGGCCATTGTGGCCGTGCAGCAGCACCACGCGGGTGGAAGCCACGTTCAGCGCCAGGCGCAGCAGCGTGGCGAACAGCAGCACGGCCGGGAACGCCGCGAAATCCAGCGGCCGCTTGGTGAACATCGCCACCAGCAGGATCATCACCGACAACGAGATGTTGAACGTGAACAGCAGGTCCAGGATGAACGTCGGCAACGGCAGGATCATCATGGACAGGACCATGATGATCAGGATGGGGCCCGCGAGCAATCGGGCGTGCTGCGCCCCGTTGTTCTTGATCAGGCCGAGAAAGGCATTCATTAGGCTCAAGCTCCTTGCGTGGCCCGATCCGCCAGGGGATCGAGCTCACGGGGGACGGACAGGCCGGTCGGTTCGACAGGAACGACCTTGCCTTCGCCGGAACGCCAGGCCCGCAGCTGGAACACCCAGGCAAGCACTTCGGCGACGGCGGAATACAAAGCGGCTGGAATTTCCTGTTCCAGCTCGACGTGACGGTGCAGCGCCCGCGCCAGGGCCGGGGCCTCCAGCAGGGGCACGCGGTGTTCGGCGGCGATCTCGCGGATCCGGGCGGCAATGGCGCCCGTGCCCTTGGCCACCACCCTGGGCGCGCCCGTGCCGCCTTCGCGGTACTGCAGCGCCACGGCGTAGTGCGTGGGGTTGGTGACGACTACGTCGGCCTGCGGCACGGCGCTCATCATGCGGCGGCGGGCCATCTGGCGCTGCAGTTGCTTGATCTGCGCCTTGACGTGCGGATCGCCTTCGCTTTCCTTGTATTCCTGGCGCAGGTCCTCCTTGGACATGCGCAACTTCTTGAAGTGGCTGAAGATCTGCCACGGCGCGTCCAGCACCACGATGATCAGCAGCGAGGCGACGATCAGCGTGCAGGAGATCAGGATGAGCCGGATCGCGCGCGACATCGCCTCCGTGGGCGCCGCGTTCATCAGCACGAGCATGTCGTCGTGCGAGGACCAGATGACCCAGATGCCGATCCCGCCGATCAGCGCCGCCTTGGACACCGTCTTGAACAACTCGATGATGGTGTTCATCGAGAAGATGCGGGCCAGGCCCTTGATCGGATTCATCCGGCCGAACTTGGGCTCGAGCGCCTTGGTCGACAGCAGCAGCCCCCCCATGGCGACAGTGCCAAGGACCGCGGTGACCGCCAGCACGCCGAAGATGGGGACCAGCATCATCAGGGCCTGGAGCACGCTGTTGACGATGGTGGCCAGCGTCGCGCCCGGATCGGTGACCACCCGGCCATCGAAGGTCAGGCTGGTGCGCATGACCCCGCGCAGGTTGTTGTACATGGCGCCGCCGCCGATCCACAGCATGGAGACGCCCGCGACCAGCATCAGGAACGTCACCAGCTCCCGCGAGCGCGCAACCTGCCCTTCCTCACGCGCCTTTTCCAGGCGCCGCTGTGAGGCGGGTTCGGTTTTTTCAAGATCGCTGTCGTCAGCCATGCAAGCGGGATGCGGCGGTTTCGGGATATCCGGCCCGGCCGGCCAAACGCCGGACAGGCGAGCGCCGGCCAAGATGGCCTGCCGGCATTCTAGAAGCGCCGACTTGGCGCCGAATCCGCAAGAAACCGGGAATAGAGGGCGCTATTCCCCGCAACCCCGCAGGGGCTGCGGGAAAGGCGATCCGGCCATCTTCGCCGGTCCGCCCTTCCACCGCCTGGGCTCAGAAACCCAGGCTCTCCAGCAGGTCGTCGACCTGGTCCTGGCTGGTAACGATGTCCACCTTGCCCTGGGGGTTGATCTGGGGACCATTGAGCAGGCTGTTGGCTTCCTCGCGGCGATCAGCCGGGACATTGTCGATCAGCACCTGCAGCAGTTCGCGTTCGATCGTGCCGATCACGCCCATCATGCGCATGATCACCTGGCCGGTCAGGTCCTGGAAGTCCTGGGCCATGATGATTTCCATCAGGTGGGCCTGGGTTTCCTGCGTGCGGACAGGCACGTCCTGCAGGAATGCGCGCGTATCGTTGACCAGTTCGCGCGCCTCGGGCAGGTCCTTGGGTGCATCGAACCACTCCTGCCAGCGTTGGTCCAGCGCAACAGCGCCGCGCTGCATGCTCTCCTGCAGGGGACGAGCCGTTTCCGACGCGTTGATGGCGCGATGGGCGGCCTGCTCCGTCATGCGGGCGACGTAGTGCAGGCGGTCACGTGCGTCGGGAATCGCCTGGGCGGCGTCCTTGATGGCCTGGTCCAGCCCGAGTTCGCGCATGCTGTCTCGCAGCGTGCGGGTCAGGTGCCCGATGCGGACGATCAGGTCATCGGAGGCTTGGAACTGGGACGTAGGCTGCTGCTCGACTGTCATGATTGGCCCCTGCTCACTTACCGAGCTTTTCGAAGATCTTGGTCAGTTTTTCCTCGAGCGTGGCAGCCGTGAAGGGCTTGACCACGTAACCGCTCGCACCGGCCTGGGCGGCGGCGACGATGTTTTCCTTCTTCGCCTCGGCGGTCACCATCAGCACGGGCAGCGATGCCAGCGCGGGATCGGCGCGGATCTGCTTGAGCATTTCCAGGCCATCCAGGTTGGGCATGTTCCAGTCCGACACGACGAACTGGAAACCGCCATTGCGCAGCTTTTCCAGGCCGATGGCGCCATCCTCGGCTTCATCGACGTTCTCGAATCCGAGTTCCTTGAGGAGGTTGCGCACGATGCGGCGCATCGTGGGGAAATCATCCACCACGAGGATCTTCAGGTTCTTGTCTACCATTACAGCTCCAGATAAAGCGTTTGTTCGATTGTGAGGACTGCGGTGTGGCCCGCTGCGGGACAGCCCGCCTGGTACAGCTTGTTCCGATGACGCCCGTATCAGACCCGATGGGCGCGTTCGCCCAGGTTGCTCAGGCGAGCAAGAATGCGTTCACTCATGTTGCCCAGCGGCACGACCTCGTCGGCGGCGCCCAGCGCGATGGCCTCGCGCGGCATGCCGAAGACGACGCAACTGGCCTCGTCCTGGGCCAGCGTCTGCGCACCGGCGCGCTTCAAGGACAGCAGGCCGTTGGCGCCATCCTTGCCCATGCCGGTCAGGATAACCCCGATCGCGTTCTTGCCCGCGGTCGCCGCGGCGGACTCGAACAACACGTCCACCGACGGGCGATGACGGTTCACCGGCGGACCGGCTTCCAGCTCGATCACATAGTTGGCGCCGCTGCGCGCGAGCTTCAGGTGCATCTCGCCGCCCGGCGCCAGGTACACATGGCCGGGCAGCACGCGTTCGCCATGGACCGCCTCGGAGACCGTCACGGCGCACAGGGAATCGAGCCGCTGCGCGAACGAACGCGTGAAACCGGCAGGCATGTGCTGGGTGATCAGGATGGCGGGGCTGTCCGGCGGCAAGGGCTGCAGGACGTCCTTGATGGCTTCCGTGCCTCCGGTGGAGGCGCCGATGACGACGATCTTTTCCGTACTGGCAAGCGGGCGCGTCAGCCGCGCGGGCGCGGGCGTGGAAGCCGAAGCCGCCGCTTGCGGGCGCAGGCGCGCGCGCGAGGTCGCGCGGATCTTGTCGGCGATGAGCTCGGAATACTCCATCAGCCCGTCACGAATGCCCAGGCGCGGCTTGGTGATGAAGTCCACCGCGCCCAGCTCCAGCGCACGCAAGGTGATCTCGGAACCGCGCTCGGTCAGCGAGGACACCATCAACACGGGCATCGGACGCAGGCGCATCAGGCGCTCGAGGAAGTCCAGGCCGTCCATGCGCGGCATTTCCACGTCCAGCGTCAACACGTCAGGGTTGTGCTGCTTGATGAGCTCGCGCGCAACCAGCGGATCGGGGGCCGTGGCGACCACCTCCATATCGGGCTGGCCGTTGATGATCTCGGTCATCAGGCCACGCACCAGTGCCGAATCGTCGACGCAGAGAACTCGAATCTTGCTCATGGACGCTACTGGAAAAGGGGACGCACGACCGGCCGTCCCGATGGGATCAATGGGAAACGCACTCGTACACGGTTTGGCCGCGCAACCGGAAACTCTGGCTGATGTAGGTGAAATTCTCGGAGTGTCCGGCAAACAGCAAACCGCCCGGCTTGAGCAAGGGCGCGAAACGGGCCAGGATCGCCGCCTGGGTGGGCTTGTCGAAATAGATCATGACGTTGCGGCAAAAGATCACGTCGAAGGGGCCACGCACGTCCCAGCTGGGCGCCAGCAGGTTCAGCGGCGCAAAACTGACGAGATCGGCCACCTCGGGACGCACCCGCACCATGCCGGCATTCTGCCCGCGCCCCTTCAGGAAGAAGCGTTGCAGGCGCGCCGGCGACATCTTGTCCACGCGGTCCGCGGTGTAGACGGCGCGTTCGGCCTTCTGCAGCACCTGGGTGTCGATGTCGGTGGCCAGCACCGTCGCCTGCGACGCCCTCGCCCCCAGCGACTCGTGCAAGGTGATGGCGATGGAATAAGGCTCTTCACCCGTGGAGGCCGCGCAGCACCAGACCGAAATCGGCGCCTGCCGGGTGCGCACGAAATCCGCCAGGATGGGGAAATGATGGGACTCGCGGAAGAACGCCGTCAGGTTGGTCGTCAAGGCATTGACGAACTCTTCCCACTCGGGCGCGCTGTCGGCGTGCTCCAGGCTGTCCAGGTAGGTGCTGAAGCTGTGCTGCGACAGGCTGCGCAGGCGGCGCGCAAGACGGCTGTACACCATCTCGCGCTTGTGCTCGCCCAGCGAAATGCCGGCACGCCGATAGATCATGCGGCGCACCCGGTCGAAATCGGCCTGGCGGAACTCGAACTGCTTTTCCGCCTGGAAGCCGCCAGAGGGCGCGACGTGGTCCATGGAAATCCGGACGTCTGGGATCAGGCGGCGACGCGCTCGACCAGCGCCATTTCGTCGCTGGTCATGAGCTTCTCGATGTCGACCAGGATCAGCATGCGGTCATCCACGGTGCCCAGGCCGGTCAGGTACTCGGTCGAGAGCGTGGCGCCGAACTCGGGCGCCGGGCGGACCTGCGCGGTCGACAGCATCAGCACATCGGACACGCCGTCGACGACGATGCCGACCACCCGGTGGGCCAGGTTCAGGATGATGACGACGGTCTGCTCGTTGTACTCGACCTTGCCCAGGTTGAACTTGATGCGCAGGTCGACGATGGGAACGATGATGCCACGCAGGTTGGTGACGCCCTTGATGAAGGGGGGCACGTTGGCGATGCGCGTCACCGTCGCGGCGTCATAGCCGCGGATTTCCTGGACCTTCAGGATGTCGATGCCGTATTCCTCTTCGCCCAGCGTGAACACCAGGAATTCGCTTCCGACGTCTTCGCCGCGGCCCGCCACTTGATGGGGGTTGTTCATGGTTGATTCTCCGTCAATTCAGAATGGCATCGGCCTGCGACCACTTCTCGCGGTTCGCACGGGCCAGCGCGAATACGTCGACGATCAGCGCAACGCTGCCGTCGCCCAGGATGGTGGCGGCCGAAATGCCGGGCACCTTCCGGTAGTTGGATTCGAGGTTCTTCACCACGACCTGGTGCTGGCCGACCAGATGGTCCACCAGCAGCGCGAACCGGCGCTCCTCGGCCTGCATGATCACGGCGATGGCCTGGGTGGGATCGGTCTGGGCGCTCGGCACCGAGAAGATCTTGTGCAGCTCGACCAGCGGCAGGTATTCGCCGCGCACGTGGATCACGCGCTCGTTGCCGGCCACGGAGTGGATCTGGTCCTGCACGGGCTGCAGCGACTCGGTCACGTGGCTGAGCGGCAGGATGAAGGTTTCCTCGCCCACGCACACCGACATGCCGTCCAGGATGGCCAGCGTGAGCGGCAGCACGATACGGGTCGTGGTGCCCTGCCCAGCCCGCGAGCTGAGCTGCACGTGGCCGCCCATCGCCTGGATGTTGCGGCGCACGACGTCCATGCCCACGCCGCGGCCCGAGATGTCAGTGACTTTCTCGGCGGTGGAAAAGCCGGGCGCGAAAATCAGCTGCCAGACTTCGTCATCGGGGGTGTTCTCGGTGACCGGCAGGCCTTGCGAGATCGCCTTGCGCAGGATCTTCTCGCGGTTCAGGCCGGCGCCGTCATCGCGCACTTCGATCACGATGTTGCCGCCGTTATGCTGGGCAGACAGCACCAGCTTGCCCACCGGGCTCTTGCCGGACGCCACGCGCACGTCGGGCGCCTCGATGCCGTGGTCCAGGCTGTTGCGCACCAGGTGGGTCAGCGGATCGATGATGCGCTCGATCAGGCTCTTGTCCAGCTCGGTGGCGCGGCCCAGGGTTTCCAGCTCGATCTGCTTGCCGGTCTTGGAAGAGATGTCGCGCACCACGCGCGGGAAGCGGCTGAAGACGTAGTCCATCGGCATCATGCGGATGGACATCACGGCTTCCTGCAGGTCGCGCGCATTGCGCTCGAGCTGCTCCATGCCGTTCAGCAGGCGGTCATGCACCACCGGGTCCAGCGTCGAGCCGGTCTGGGCCAGCATGGCCTGGGTGATCACCAGCTCGCCCACCAGGTTGATGATCTGGTCGACTTTCTCTACGCCGACGCGGATGGAGGTGGATTCCTTGTCTGCATGCGCGGCGGCCGTATTGGCGGCGCGGGCAGGCGCCGGCGCAGGCGCTGCCGCGGCGGGAGCAGCCGGGGCCGGTGCAGGCGCGGCGGCGGCGGCAGGCGGGGCAACGGGCGCGGCGGCGGCGCTGAACTCGGCGGCAGCCTGGGCGAAATCATCGATCTGGCTTTCAGCCGCGGCGGGCGGCGCTGCCTCGGTGATGACGATCTGCTGCGCGTCGACGATGAAGCAGCACACGGCTTCCAGGTCGTCGTTGGTGCAGGAGGTTTCCATCCACACCGACAGCACGCCCTGCTCTGTCTGTTGCTTCAGCACGGTGCCGAGGTGGCCCAGTTCTTCAGCCAGAGACTGCTGGTCACGCTCGGAAGCACCGCGGATTTCAACACGCAGGCTGCGCTGGCCGCCCGCGGCAGGCGCAGCCGCCGGGGTGGCCGCGACAGGTGCCGCGGCGGGAGCGGGCGCCGGTGCAGCCTCGCCCTTGTGCTCCAGCGCGATCTGGCGCAACACGGCGCAGATCCGCTCGTAGGCAGCCTGGTCGGGCTCGCCCGACGCCCGGTAGGCATCCAGCTGGCCTTTGAGCACGTCCTTGGTTTCCAGGAAGGTATCGATCATGTCCGTCCGCAGGGCCATCTCACCGCGCCGGATTGCATCGAGCAGATTCTCGAGCAAGTGCGTGGTGTCGGCGAGCATGCCAAAGCAGCCAAAAGTCGCGGCGCCACCCTTGATGGAGTGCGCGGCGCGAAAAATGGCGTTGAGTTGTTCGATATCGGGCGATTGCGCGTCGAGCGTGAGCAGCAACTGCTCCATCTCGGCAAGCAGTTCGTCCGCCTCGTCAAAGAAGGTTTCGTAGAACTGACTGAGATCCACACCGGCACTCATGGTCGGGCCGCCTTGTCCTCAAGAGGAAGTTGATGTGCCAGCGTACGCGCAACGAGCTCGACCAGCATCTGGGGGTCCAGGGGTTTGCTGAGCCACGCGCCGACGTTCAAGCCGCGCGTGACTTCCTGCAAGGTATCTGCATCTTCGGTGGTCAGCACGATCACCGGCGTCTGGACGGTCTCTGGACGCGCGCGCAGGCCGCGGATGAGATCCAGCCCCGACTGCGGCGACATGTTCCAGTCCGTGACCACCAGGTCCACGGGCTCGCGCGCGGCCACATCCAGCGCGGCGCCGCCATCGGCGGCGGCAAAGACCGTCCAGCCAGACTGCTCGAGCGCGCTCTGGACAATCATCCTCATCGTCACCGAGTCATCGGCGACCAGTATCCTTGCTGCCATCTTCGTCCTATCGTGCCTGCTCGCCTCCGGGCGCCGGGACCGGCGCAGGTGCCGGGGTCGGCGCAGGGGCCTGCTGCGTGTCAGCAGCGCCGCCGGCGGCATCGATCAATTCCTGCACCGCATCCATCGCGCTGCCGGACCCAGCGCCACCCGTGCCCACTTCGGCCACGGAGGCGCCCTCGCTTTCGATCTGCCGCTCGGTGCGCTGATTCAGCACCACCAGACTGATTCGACGGTTAACGGCAGCGTACGGGTCGTCTTTAACCAGGCTCATGCTGGAAGACAGGCCCATGACGCGCATGACCTTGCTTTCGTTCATGCCGCCCGCCACCAGCTCCTTGCGGGAAGCATTGGCGCGATCGGCGGACAGTTCCCAGTTGCTGTAGGCGCGCTCGCCCTGGGCGTACTGCACGGCATCGGTATGGCCGGCCAGGCTGACGCGGTTGGGCAACTGGTTCAACGCAGGCCCCAGCTCGCGCAGGATGTCCCGCATGTAAGGCTGGACCTGCGCACTGCCGGTGGCGAACATCGGACGGTTCTGGCTGTCGATGATCTGGATGCGCAACCCTTCCGTCGTCATGTCCAGCAGCAACTGCGGGCGGAAGTTCTTCAGGACCGGATTGGTCTCGATCAGGTTCTCGAGATTCTGGCGCAGGACCTCCAGGCGGCGGCGGTCACGGCGCTCGCCTTCGCTTTGCGCCTCGACACGGCGGCCATCGGCGCGGCGCACATCCCCCACGTCACGAATGGGATCGGCGCCGCCCCCCGGCACGGGGCTGGGATTGGCGCTGCCATCGGGGCCGCCCACCAGCGCGACCTTCAGCGGCATCTTGAAATAGTCGGCGATGCCCTTCAACTGCTCGCGCGGCACGATGGAGATCAGCCACAGCACGAGGAAGAAGGCCATCATCGCCGTGATGAAGTCGGCGTAGGCGATCTTCCAGCTGCCGCCATGGTGGCCATGACCGCCATGGCCCTTCTTGCGGCGGATGACGATCCGATGGTTGCTGTTATGCGTATTCATGGCCCCGATCAGCCCTTGCTGCCCTGGCCCTTGGTCTGCTTCACGTGCTCTTCAAGCTCGGAGAAGGACGGACGCACCATCGTGAAGAGCACCTTGCGGCCGAACTCCACGGCCAGTTGCGGCGGATAGCCGTTCATGCTGGCCAGCAGCGTGGTCTTCACGCACTCGAGGATCTTCAGCGTTTCGGTGGCACGGCGCTCCACGCGCGAGGCCAGCGGCCCCACGAAGCCGTAGGCAAGCAGAATGCCCAGGAAGGTGCCGACCATGGCCTTGGAGATCAGGTCGCCCAGGATGGCGGGCGGCTGGTCGACGGCGGCCAGCGCCTTGATCACGCCCAGCACCGCGGCCACGATACCGAAAGCCGGCAGCGCATCGGCCGACGCCCGCAGGGCCTCGGCAGGCACGGCCTGCTCATGGCGGTAGGTGTCGATTTCCTCGTCCATGAGCGTTTCGATCTCGAAGGGGCTCATGTTGCCGCTGATCATGATGCGCATGTAGTCCGTGATGAACTCCATGAGCTTCTCGTCCTTGGTGATGCCAGGATACTCGGCGAAGATGGGGCTGGCGCCCGGGTCCTCGATGTGCGATTCGATCGCCATCAGGCCTTCGCGGCGAGCCTTGTTCAGCAACACATACAGAAGCGCCATCAGCTCCATGTAGCTGGCCTTGCTGTAGGGCGAGCCCTTCAGCGTGTTGGGCAAGGCCTTGCCCACGAGCTTGAGCGACTTGGCGCTGTTGCCGGCCAGGAAGGCCCCCACAGCCGCGCCGCCGATCAGCGTGAGTTCGAGCGGCTGATACAGCGCGCCCAGGTGACCGCCCAGTCCGGCGAAGCTGCCGAACACAGCAACCAGGACAATGATGTATCCGATGACGATTAGCACACGACCCTCTGCCTAGAATTAACACGCAATCGCCCAGAATGATCTCCTCTAAGCCCGGTTTGGAAAACCGGGTTCAAAGGGGCTTTTTCGTGGCTTTTTGGCCTTATCGGCCACGGAGAGGGATGACGCTCAGGCCTGCCGAGCGTCAGCGCCCGTCCCGACCAGCTGCCGGGCGGCCCGCTCGCGCGCGGCGGCACGGGTCTTGCCGGCCCGGGGAGGCGGACGGCAGATGGCGCAGACGAAGTCCGATTGCGGATCGTGCGCATGGGCGACGAAATTGCCGCCGCACTGCGTGCACTGGGACAGCTGCAGCATGCCGCTGTCGAAGAAACGCACCAGCATCCACGCACGCGTGAAGCTCAGCACGGGCTCGGCCTTGTCTTCCACCGCCGCGTGCTCAAGGTACAGGCGATACGCATCGATGGCCGCATGCACGCCCTTGCTGGGCGTGCGCTCGACCATGAAGCGGTAAACGTTATAGAACAGCGACGAGTGGATGTTCGGCAGCCAGGTCATGAACCAGTCCACCGAGAAAGGCAGCATGCCCTTGGGAGGGGAGCACCCGCGGATCTCGCGATAGAGACGGGCCAGCCGATCATGGCTGAGGCTGGTTTCAGCCTCGAGCACCTGAAGCCGCGCGCCCAATTCGATCATCGCGCTGGCGAGACGAATTTCGTCGGCTTCTTTCGTTACGCTTTTACTGGCCATGGCAATCAGGAATCCGAAGTGTCAGCTGAGTGCTTCAACCGGCTGCTTGGCCAACAGGATGGTGGCATGGGCCTGCTGCAGCGCGCCGCCAAGCACATCGTGCGTGAGCGCGGACAGGAGACTGTAATCGTCGAAACGGAAACGGCACAGCAGGGAGCTGGACCCCGCGAGCTTGACCAGTTGGGCCGGCGACAGGCGCATCATGATGTCGGCGACTTCGTTACTGAATCCAAGTCGGAAGATGGCGGCGGAGTAGTCATCTCGCAGCATGCGCTGGGCGAGCAGCAGATAGGACAGGTTAACTTCGCGGATGTCACTTAGCAGCGCGTTTTCGGCCATTTTCATTGCTTGTCCCAGTAAGGAAGGTGAAGCCAGGTCGTAAAAGTGGTCATCCGGCGACCCCACGTCCGCAGCGGAAAACCCTTATTTGATGCTAAATGTATCAATTATCATTGCAATTGATTCAATGTAGCACATTACGTATCATTTTCCTCACAAAATATGACAACTATTGTGCACCGGGCGTTGAAACTTTTTTTATCGAAATAATTAGATACCAGCATAACTGCCATTTTCCCAGGAGAACACGCAATCCCTTGAACAAGCGCAAAAAAACTTGCGTGATCGCGCTATGTTTCTTGTTGCACGAACGACACAATTGCAGGGTCACCAATCCTGCCCTCCCTATGTACGACGCGGAAGACCGACTCGTAGCCCTGCACGCACCCATGGTGCGACGCCTGGCGCTGCAATTGCTCGCCCGCCTGCCCGCCAGTGTCGAGCTGGATGACCTCATCCAATCCGGCATGATCGGACTGCTGGACGCCGCACGCCGCTACCGCGCGCTGCCGGAGGCGCAGTTCGAGACCTATGCCACGGCCCGCATCCGTGGGGCCATGCTGGACGAACTGCGCAGCCAGGACTGGCTCCCCCGCAGCGTCCGCGCCAAGGCCCGCCGCATCGAGCAGGCCATCCAGAAGCTCGAACAGGCGCTGGGCCGCCCTCCCCTTGAAGCCGAGATCGCCCAGGCGCTGGATCTTCCGCTGCCCGAATACCGCGACCTGCTGAACGACGCCCAGGGCATGCAGGTCGTGCACTATGAAGACTTCGGCCGCGACAGCGAGGGCGACTCCGACTGGCATGACCGCGCCGCGCCGGCCGACGCCGAGGCCGACCCGCTGGCCCGCATGCTGACCGGCGACCTGCGCAACGCCCTCATGGCCGCCATCGATACCCTGCCCGACCGCGAGAAACTGCTGTTGTCGCTGTATTACGAGCAGGACCTGAACCTGAAGGAAATCGGCGCAGTCATGGGCGTGACCGAGGGCCGGGTCTGCCAGCTCCGCACCCAGGCCACCGCCCGCATCCGCGCCAAGCTGGCCGAACGCGCCTGGCGCGAAATGCCGCAACACCTGAGCGCCACCCAGGTCATCTAGGCCGCCCGGCCCCCGCCCATGCAGGGCCAATCCCGGCGTTTCACCCGGGTAATGAAAAAAACCGAAAAATTTTCGATAAACGCCTAAAGCCCAGGATCGGCCTGCCGTTACCCGGGACATCGGTTCAGATTGGCGGCCCCTCCGGATGCCGCTGAAGCGATACGCAGGGCGGCCTTGCTGCCCGGTTTGAAAAAGCCTTCTCTCTTGGGAGCCCATCATGGCTGCTGTTATCAATACCAACTACCTGGCTCTGGTTGCTCAGAACAACCTGAACAAGTCGCAATCCTCGCTGGGCACCGCCATCGAGCGCCTGTCCTCCGGCTACCGCATCAACAGCGCCAAGGATGACGCCGCCGGCCTGGCCATCGCCAACCGCTTCACGTCGAACGTCCGTGGCCTGACCCAGGCTGCTCGTAACGCCAACGACGGCATCTCGCTGGCTCAAACGACCGAAGGCGCCACCGGCGAAATCACGACCCACCTGCAGCGCATCCGCGAACTGTCGCTGCAAGCCGCCAACGGCACGTACTCCTCCAAGGACCTGGCTTCGATGCAAGCCGAAGTCGAACAGCGCCTGGAAGACATCGACCGTATCAGCCAGCAAACCGACTTCAACGGCGTGAAGGTTCTGTCGGAAGACACCAGCCTGACGCTGCAAGTCGGCGCCCGTGACGGCGAAACCATCACCCTGAACCTGAAGGAAATCAGCGTCTCGACCCTGAGCCTGGACACCTTCAGCATCGCTGGTCCCTCGGGCACCACGACCGCCTACGGCAGCGGCGCTTCGGTCTCGGGCCGCAACTCGGCTGGCGAACGCGTCGAAGTCGGTTCGGGCACCACGTCCCTGACCTTCTCGAACGCCACCGCCGGCGGCGGCACGTTCTCGGCTGCCAACCTGGTGCAAGACACCCGCGGCAACTGGTACGTGTCGAACGGCGCCACCGGCGACGCCGCTCGCTACTACGCTGCTGACATCCGCGTGACGGACGCCACCCAAGACGCCAACATTACCGGCGCCGCTGGCCTGCCCACCGCCACCGTCACCTTCGACAGCTCGAAGGAACTGCGCGTTGCCAGCACCAACCCGCTGGCCGCCGTTGACACCGCACTGAACACCGTCGACACGCTGCGTAGCGACCTGGGCGCGATCCAGAACCGTCTGGAATCGACCGTCTCGAACCTGAACAGCATCGTCAACAACCTGACCGCCTCGCGTTCGCGCATCGAAGATGCCGACTACGCCGTGGAAGTCTCGAACATGACGAAGAACCAGATCCTGCAACAGGCTGGCACCTCGGTTCTGGCCCAAGCCAACCAAGTGCCGCAAACCGTTCTGTCGCTGCTGGGCTAATCCCCACGGCGCCAGTGCGCGGGAAGGCCTTCGGGCCCTCCCGGCAGGCTCAAAGCCCACCCTTCGGGGTGGGCTTTTTACGTTTCAGGCCACGGTTTGCCGCGCAAGCCCCTCCAGGGTCGCCGGGAATCCGCAAGAAATACGGCTGCTTTCTCGCTTTCACCGGGCCATTGCGGGGCGCGGGCTTCGTTTAGCCTGCTGGCACGCTCAAATTCGTCCCGTCATCATTTCCATGTCCCGGTCCTCCCGCCCCACTCCTCCTGCCACCGTCTCGGCCGCCGTCATCGCCGGCTTCACTCTCCAGCAGGCCAAGGCACGTACCCGCAGCCATCCACAGGATGCCCTTGCGTGGAAAAGCCTGGGTTACCACCAGTACCGCAACGGCGAGATCGACCAGGGACGAGCCAATCTGCAGCGCTCGCTGGCCCTGGACGACCAGGACGCCGACACGCATGCCATGCTCGGCCTGCTGGAACAGCAACAGGGCGATGACGAACTGGCGCGCAATCACTTCTCCCGGGCGCTCAAGCTGTCCCCCAACTCGACCGAAGCCAATCTTGGCATGTCCGACGTCCATGCCAAGGCGGGCGGCTATGACCAGGCGATGGCCTGCCTGGACCGCCTGTCTCCCCAGGCGGCCGACGGCCTGCCCGCGCTGACGCGCAGGGGCCCGCTGCTGTTCAGCAAGCACCGCTATGGCGACGCCGAGGCACTGTTCCGCAAGCTGACGGAACGACAACCCAATCAACCGGAGCACTGGAACAGCCTGGGCAATGCCCTGCGCGCCCTGGGCCGCCTGGACGAGGCTTACGTCTGCTACGACCGGGCCACGACCCTGCTGCCGACCGACCCGGTACCGCGTTCGAACTACCTGACCTCGCTGCACTACGACCCCAAGGCGTCCGTCGACACCATCCTGAAGGCAAGCCAGGCCTGGGGCGCCATGTTCACGCCCACCAAAGCGGTCGTCCGTCCGTCGCCCGCCGACAAGTCCGCCAATCGCGTCCTGCGCATCGGCATGATCTCCGACGGTTTCCGCCAGCATCCCGTGGGCGCCATGACGACGCCCGCCCTGGTGCACCTGGGCCGCTATGGCATCGAACTGCATGCCTACACGACCAGCAATGTGGTGGATGCCATCACCAAGCGCATCATGGGTGCGTGCGCGTCGTGGCAGCCCATCTCTCACATGAGCGACGAGGCGCTGGCCCAGCGGATACGCGAAGACCGGATCGACATCCTGATCGACCTCTCGGGCCACAACACGGGCACGCGCATGCGCGTGCTGACCCTGGAGCCCGCCCCGGTGCTGGTGAAATGGGTGGGCGGCCTGATCGGCACGACCGGCGTGAAGGCCATCGACTACCTGATCAGCGACCGCGTCGAATCGCCCCCTGGCAGCGACGCCCAATACACCGAGAAGCTCATCCGCATGCCGGATGACTACATCTGCTACCTGCCACCCGCCAACGTGCCGCCGGTCGCGCCCCTGCCCGCGCTGCGCAACGGCTACATCACGTTCGGCTGCTTCAACAACCCGACCAAGATCAATCCCGAGCTGCTGGGCCAGTGGGCCTTCCTGATGCACCAGGTGCCGAACTCCCGCCTGCTGCTCAAGGGCGGGCAATTCGAAAGCCTGCACCTGCGCGAGCAGATCACGCAGACGATGGCCGGCCACGGCATCGATGCATCGCGCGTGCGCATGGACGGCCACTCGCGTCACGTCGACCTGCTGGCCACCTACAACGAGGTGGACGTCGCGCTGGACCCCTGGCCCTACTCCGGCGGCCTGACCACCTGCGAAGCCATGCTGATGGGCGTGCCCGTGGTGACCCTGCCCGGCCCGACATTCGCCGGCCGCCACTCGGCCACCCACCTGGTCAACGCCGGCATGCCCGAGCTGGTCGTGGACGACTGGGACGCCTATCGCGCCCGCGTGCTGGAGCTGGTGGGCGACCTGCAAAGCCTGTCCACGATCCGCAGCCACCTGCGCGACATCCTGCTGCAATCGCCCGTCTGCGACGGCGAGCGCTTCGCCGTGAACCTGGCCAACGCCCTGCGCGCCATCTGGCAGCGCTATACCGAAGGCAAGGCGCCCGCCGCGCTGGTGCTGGACGCCGAAGGCGTACCGTACTTCGAGGACGAGGCCGGCCCGACCGACATCCAGCATCCGGCCATCGCTTCTGAAGATCCGAGCTTCCAGTGGCAGTTCCAGGGCAAGATCATCGCCATCGACAACGGTGGCAACCTGGTCTCGCGCGCCAACGTGCAGAAGATGCTCAAGCGGCGCACGCTGGAGCTGGTGGTGTTCGACCCGGCCAGCAATGCGGCCAACTCGCCCGCCACGCAGCAACCCGACCTGCACTACTACGCCAACATGAGCCTGGGTGACGGCAAGCCCGCCACCCTGTTCGCCTGCCTGGATGCCACACAGAGCGGCTCGCTCGAGCCCCTGCCCGCCGACGGCCCGGGCGCGCCCACCGGCGTGCTGGCCCGGCTGCCCCTGAACACCGTCGCGCTGGACCGCATCAACGGCCTGCCCAGCCTGGACTGGCTGGTGCTGGACGCCTATAACGACAGCGCCGCCATCCTGGACAACGGCGCGCGCGTGCTGGCCAATGCGCTCATCATCGAAGCCCGGGTCAGCTTCCAGCCCACGCATGCGCGCCAGCCGAACCTGGCCGAACTGCAGCACTGGGCCAGCCACCACGGCTTCCAGCTGTACCGCCTGCACGACATGGCGCACGCGCATCCATCGAAGCATCCGGGCATGCAGGGCCTGCAAGCCACCGCCACCCTGCACGCCGACGCGCTGTTCATTCCCGGCAAGGCGCGCCTGCAGGCGCTGGACACGAATGCCCGCACGAAGCTGGCTTTCCTGCTGCACGGCATCTATGGCCTGGAAGACATTGCCTACGAGGTGCTGTCGCCCCTGCCGGAAAGCGGCCGGTTCCTGGACGACGTGCATGTCGCCAAGGTGCTGGGCGCCAACAGTGACGCCTTCACGCTGAACAACGTGCGGTCGGTGCCCGAGGCCGAAAGCATCGCCGAGGTGGTCGGCCACATGGGCGCCTGGAGCGACGCCGCGCTGGATGCACTGATCAACCGGGGCAAGGCGGCCCGTGACCGGGACGGCGCCAACAACACCGCGCACTTCGTGCAGACCCATGCCCTGCTGGCCAAGGGCGGCAAGGCGGCGCCCGCCGAACTGCGGATCGACCCGTCACTGCTGGCGCGCCTGACCGACATGGGCTGGCGCCACAAGGCCGCGCTGTACGCGCACTGGTTCGACAGCGCCAGGCGCTATACCGAACGTCCCGACGCGAAGATCAGCGCCGTGCTGATCTCGAACCGCTACAAGCCGGAAATCGTCGAAACCGCCAGGATCCTGCGCGCGCAGAAGCAAGGCGAGATCGAGATCCTCTTCGTCAACAACGGCGCGCCGGCGGAAGACTTCGCCGCGTTGGTGCCGTTCCTGGACGTGTGGGTCGAGTTGAACGGCAACTCGGGCGCCTACCTGGCGCGCAACCTGGGCGCTGTCTTTGCCAAGGCGCCCATCCTGTTCTTCGTGGAAGACGACGGCATCCCGCAGGACGGCTTCGTCGACGCCCACCTGGCCGTGCACGCCTCGCACCAGCCCGTGTGCCTGCGCGGCGTCTATACCCCCCGCACTCCGGGCTCGGAATGCCCGCCGCACTACCGCCTGGGCGACCAGATCATGGCCGCCCCGCCCATCCTGGAGGGCAATGCCTCGTTCAACACCCAGGCCTTCGTGGCGCTGGGCGGCTGGGGCGACTATGTCCTGTTCGGCCACGGCGGCTTCGAGTTCTCGCGCCGCCTGGAACAGGCCGGCGTGCCGGCCGACAAGCAGCTCTACACGCCGGATTCGGTGCTGCTGCACGATTACCTGCGCGGCGACGACCACCGCAAGGAGAAGTTCTCGAAGCAGCAAGCCTCGCACCTGCTGCTTCAGGCGGGCAGCCGCTGGAACGGCCGGGCGGCAGCGGGTCGAGCCTGCCATGCAGCGGAGATTCTCCAGGCGCTCGGCGCGCCAGCCGCACTTCTTCCCCGGACGGCTGCCGCCACCTCCACGCTTGCGTCCTCCACTGTGCCCCCAATCCCCGTCGTGCGCACGGCAGCCGCGCTGCGTTGCGGTACACACAAGGTACGCACGTTGGTCGCCGTGCCGCTCTACAACGAAGAGAAATACGTCGAACAGACGATTCAGTCACTGAAAGCACAAGATGCCGACGGCGTGCACTTTCTGCTCGGTGACAACGCGTCCACGGACAGGACCCTGGAGATCGCTCAGGACGCCATCAGCGGCGATGCCCGATTCGAAATCCTCGGCCACGCTGAAAACGTGGGGGCCTTCAACAACTTCCGCTTCCTGCTGGAGCAGACTCGGTCGGACTACTTCATGTGGCTGGGCGGCCACGACTACCTGTCGTCCAACTACCTGAGCCTGGCGACCCGGTTGCTGGATACGGAGCCGGACGTCTCGATGGCTTGCGGAACCCCCTTCCGCGTGCAGGACGGCAACACCAGCCCCCTGGGCGAAGCCATCTATGACTTCAGCGACCCGCACCCGCTCAAGCGGTACCTGAAGTCAGTCACGCAACTGGTGAACTGCACCATCGTCCAATCGCTGTTCCGCCGCAGTCAGGCCAGCGACCTGGAACTGCGCGAAGTGTTGTCCTGGGACAAGATATTCATCAGCCACCTGCTGTGGAAGGGGCGGCTGGCCTACCTGGAAGACGCCAAGTATTTCCGGCGCTATTTCCAGGAGCGGGTCAGTACCGCTTCTGAACGCATCACCGGCAAGAAAGAAAAACTCGAGCGTGGCCCGTTCCGTGAGTATTACCGCGACGACCTCAATGTGCTTGCACGCGAGACGCTCGCGCCCGCCGAACTCGCACGCATACAAGAACAGGTCGAGAACTACCTGATCGACCGCTACCGTCACTATTGATCCGCAGGACCTGGCGCGCCGGGTCCTGCAAGCACGCATTACCCAGACAGGCAAACACCATGAAAGCAGTCATCCTGGCTGGCGGATTGGGCACCCGGATCTCCGAGGAGTCCTATCTCAAGCCCAAGCCCATGATCGAGATCGGCGGCAAGCCGATCCTGTGGCACATCATGAAGACGTATTCCCACCACGGGATCAACGACTTCGTGATCTGCTGCGGCTACAAGGGCTACGTGATCAAGGAATACTTCGCCAACTACTTCCTGCACATGTCGGACGTCACCTTCGACATGACGCGCAACAGCATGACGGTGCACCACCGCTATGTCGAGCCCTGGCAGGTCACGCTGGTGGACACCGGTGAAAACACGCTGACGGGCGGTCGCCTGAAGCGCGTGCGCAAGCACCTGGGCGACGAGCCGTTCTGCTTCACCTATGGCGATGGCGTGTCGGACATCGACATCAGCGCCCTCACCGCCTTCCACGCCAGCCACGGCAAGCTGGCCACGGTCACGGCCATCCAGCCGCCCGGCCGCTATGGCGCGCTGGGCATCGAGGGCGACCGGGTCAGCAGCTTCCAGGAGAAGCCCGCGGGTGACGGCGCCTGGATCAACGGCGGCTATTTCGTGCTGGACCCGGCCGTGATCGACCGCATCGAGGGCGACCAGACGAGCTGGGAATCCGAGCCCCTCATCGCGCTGGCCGCCGAGCAGCAGCTGATGGTCCACAAGCACGCGGGCTTCTGGCAAGCCATGGACACGCTGCGCGACAAGAACCAGTTGGAAGCGCTGTGGACGCAAGGCACCCCGCCATGGAAGGTCTGGGCGTGAGGCAATTCCAGGGCCGCTATGCCGGCAAGCGCGTGCTGCTGACCGGCCACACCGGCTTCAAGGGCAGCTGGCTGGCGTGCTGGCTGGCGCAGCTGGGCGCGGAAGTCACCGGCTATGCGCTGGACCCGGCCGCCACGCCCAATCACTGGGACCTGCTGGCCGCGCCCGCCACCGATATCCGCGGCGACGTGCGCGAACTGTCCCCCCTGATGGACGCCTTCGCCCGCTCCCGGCCCGAGGTGGTGTTCCACCTGGCCGCGCAGACGCTGGTGCGCCAGTCCTATGGCGACCCGCTCAACAGCTGGTCCAGCAATGTCATGGGCACGGCCAACGTGCTGGAGGCCTGCCGCCGCACGCCCGGCGTGCGCGCGGTGGTCGTCATCACGACGGACAAGGTCTATGCCAATCGCGAATGGCCCTGGGGCTACCGCGAGAACGACACGCTGGGCGGCCACGATCCGTACAGCGCCTCGAAGGCCGCCTGCGAAATGGTGGTCGACAGCTACCGCAAGGCCTTCTGGCATGCGTTGGACGCGCCCCTGGTGGCCAGCGCGCGCGCCGGCAACGTCATCGGCGGCGGCGGCGACTGGGCGGCCGACCGCCTGGTGCCCGACCTGGTGCGCGCGGTGACCGCGGGCGTACCGCTGGAGATCCGGCATCCGCAGGCCACGCGGCCCTGGCAGCACGTGCTGGAATGCCTGTCGGGTTACCTGATGCTGGGCGAGCGCCTGCTGGCTGGCGATCGCGCCTGCGCCGACGCGTGGAATTTCGGCCCGGCCCACGCGGACAACCGCCGGGTCGGCGACATCCTGGCCGCGCTGGCGCGCCATTGGCCCGAACTGCGCTGGCAGGCCGGGCCACCGAGCCCCCTGCACGAGGCCGGCCTGCTGCAGCTGGACTGCGCGCGCGCGCACAGCGTCCTGGGCTGGCAGCCGGTGCTGGGCCTGGACGAGGCGCTGGCGCTGACGGCGCAATGGTATCGGCACCATCACGCCACCGGCCAAGCCCAGACGCGCGCCCAGCTCGATCATTACCTGGCCGCCGCGCAGGCGGCCGGCGCCCGCTGGATCACGCCGTGAACGTCACGCCCACCCCGATCGCAGGCGTCATGCTGGTGGAGACGCCCTTGCGCGAAGACCATCGCGGCGCTTTCGGGCGGCTGTATTGCGACCGCGAACTGGCCGACCTTGCCGGCACGCGCCGCATCGTCCAGATCAACCAGTCGCGCACCCGGGAAGCCGGCGCCGTGCGCGGCCTGCACTTCCAGCACGCCCCCCACGCCGAAATGAAGTTCGTACGCTGCCTGCGCGGCCGCGTCTGGGACGTGGCCGTGGACCTGCGCGCGGGCTCGTCCACCTTCCTGCGCTGGCACGCCCAGGAACTGCGGGCCGACCGGCACGCCATGCTGGTGATCCCGGAAGGCTGCGCCCACGGTTTCCAGGTGCTGGAAGCCGACAGCGAGCTGCTGTACCTGCACACGGCGCACTATGACCCCGACGCCGAGGGCGGACTGCGCCACGACGACCCCCGCCTGGCCATTGCCTGGCCGCTGCCCGTGGCGGACCTGTCCGAGCGCGACCGCGCCCACCCCCTGCTCTCTCCTGATTTCGCCGGACTCGACGTATGAAATGCCGTCATTGCGGAACCGACCTGCACCAGACCTTCGTGGACCTGGGCACCGCGCCGCCCTCGAATGCCTATCTGCGCGCGGATGAACTGTCCGCGCCCGAGACCTACTATCCGCTGAAGGTGAAGGTCTGCCATCACTGCTGGCTGGTGCAGACCGAGGACTACGCCGAGGCCGATGCGCTGTTCTCCAAGGACTACGCCTATTTCTCGTCGACCTCGTCGAGCTGGCTGGCGCATGCTCGCCATTACGCGCAGGCCATGACCCAGCGGCTGGCCCTGGGCGCCGACAGCCTTGTCATCGAGCTGGCCTCCAACGACGGCTATCTGCTGCGCAATTTCGTGGAAGCGGGCATTCCCTGCCTGGGCATCGAACCCACCGACAGCACGGCGCAAGCCGCGCAAGCCCTGGGCATTCCGGTGTTACGCGAGTTCTTTGGCGAGGCCCTGGGCAGGCGCCTGGCCGCCGAAGGCCGCCAGGCAGACCTCATCGCCGGCAACAACGTCTATGCGCACGTGCCCGACATCAACGACTTCACGCGGGGCATCCAGGCCGCGCTGAAACCGGGCGGCACGGTGACGCTGGAATTCCCGCACCTGCTGCAACTGATCACGCACGCGCAGTTCGACACCATCTATCACGAGCACTTCTCGTACCTGTCGCTGTACACCGTGGCGCGCATCTTCGCGGCCGCCGGCCTGCGCGTGTGCGACGTGGAGGAACTACCCACCCACGGCGGCAGCCTGCGGGTATACGGTTGCCATGCCGATGACGCGCGCGCCGACACGGCGGGCGTGGCCAACGTCCTGGCCCGCGAGGCCGAGGCCGGCCTGCAGGATGCCCAGGTCTATGCCGACTTCCAGGCGCGCGTGGAAGCCATCAAGGACAATTTCCTGGACTTCCTGATCGCGCAGAAACGCGCAGGCAAGCGCGTGGCGGCGTATGGCGCCGCCGCCAAGGGCAACACCCTGCTGAACTATGCGGGCGTGAAGCCCGACCTGCTGCCGCTGGTGTGCGATGCGGCCCAGGCCAAGCAGGACAAGTTCCTGCCGGGCAGCCGCATTCCCGTGCGCGCGCCCGCGGCGCTGGCCGAGTTCAAGCCCGACCTGGTGGTGATCTTTCCCTGGAACATCGCCCAAGAGATCGTTGCCCACCATGCCTATATCGAGGCATGGGGCGGACGCTTCGTCACCGTCGTGCCAAGGCTGGAGATCCGATGACGGCAACCCAGGGCACGGCATCCCACTACACCATCCTGGGTGCCACGGGATTCGTCGGCTCGCACCTGCTGCGCCACCTGCGCCAAACCGGACAGGCCTGCCTTGCACCGGGACGCGACGAAGACCCCGCCCTGCTGGGCGACCTTGGTCACGTGATCTATTGCATCGGCCTCACCGCCGATTTCCGCCAGCGCCCGCTGGACACCGTCGACGCGCATGTGTGCGTACTGCGCCGGCTGCTGGCCAAGGCGACCTTCACCTCGCTGACGTATCTGTCCAGCACACGGGTCTATGCGAATGCATCGGACACGCGCGAATCAGCCAGCCTGCTGGTGAATCCCAACGAGGCGGGAAACCTGTACAACCTCTCCAAACTGACCGGCGAAGCATTGTGCCTGCATGGCGGCCGCCCGCATGCGCGGGTGGTGCGCCTGTCGAACGTCATCGGCCCTCGTGCTGATCCCGACACCTTCATTGATCAGTTGCTCGCCGAAGGCGCGCGTACTGGCGCCGTGCACCTGCGCACGGCATTGGCGTCACGCAAGGACTACATCCACATCGACGACGTGGTGGCGCTGCTTGCGCGCATCGCGCGCTCGCAGCAGGGCGGCATCCTCAACGTGGCAAGCGGACAGGGCACCAGCAACGCCGAGATCCTGGAGATCCTGTCGCGCGAAGCCGGGTATGTCTGCACTGCCGACGAAGACGCGCCCGCGTGGCAATTCTCGCCCATCGACATCACCCGCCTGCAAGAGACGTACGGCTTCCGGCCGCGCGACTTCCAGGAATATTTCCCCTCATTCATCCAGAGCCAGAGCTCGTAAAGGATCATCGTGACCTACCTCGAAACGACGCCGGGCGCCGCCCCCGACTACCGCGAAGAGAAGCGCCAACGCATCGCCAGCTTCGCCAACGACGCCGAATTCCGCGCGCTGGCGGAAACCTGGCGCGTCAAGGCGCTGGAACGCAAGTACATGAACAACTTCTCCTGGCTTGGCCGGCCGCTGATCCAGCTCCCCACGGATGCCATGGCGATACAGGAGATCATCTGGGCAACCAAACCCGATCTCGTCATCGAAACCGGCGTGGCACACGGCGGCTCTCTCGTCATGTCTGCGTCCATCCTGGAAATGCTGGGCCATGGCCAGGTGCTGGGCATCGACATCGACATCCGCCCCCACAACCGCGAAGCCATCACCTCGCATCCGCTGGCACACCGGATCTCGCTGCTCGAAGGCTCGAGCGTCGACCCGGCCCTGGTCGCGCAGGTCCAGGCCCAGGCACAGGGCAAGCGCGTCCTGGTTTTCCTCGATTCGAACCATACCCATGAGCACGTGCTGGCGGAGCTGAACGCCTACGCGCACCTGGTGGCGGTCGATAGCTACGTGGTCGTGTTCGACACGTTCGTGGAAGACCTGCCCGACGAATACGTCTGGACCGACCGTCCCTGGAGCAAGGGCAACAACCCCAAGACGGCCGTCTGGGAATGGCTCAAGTCGCACCCTGAATTCCAGATCGACAAATCCATCGAGGACAAGCTGCTGGTCACGTCGGCGCCCGATGGATTCCTGCGCCGCATCGCCTGATCACGTTGACTCCCAGCCCCTGCCGGCAGACCCGATCATGATTTCAATCCACGACAGCGCGCGCGTCTCCAAGCTTGCGGATATCGAAGATTCGGTACGCGGCACTCGCATCCTCATCGGCGCGCGCAGCGTCGTGGATGCCTTTGTCAAGATCAAGCCCGCAGGCGGCACAGGAGACATCCTGATCGGCGAAGACTGCGTCATCAACGCCGGCTGCGTGCTGTATTCAGGGCATGGCATCTCGCTGGGCGACCGGGTCGCCATTGCCGCCAACTGCACCGTGGCGCCGACCAACCATGAGTTCGCCGACGCCAGCAAGCCCATCCGGTCGCAAGGTTTCCGCCCCAGCAAGGGTGGCGTCCGGATTGGCGATGATGCATGGATAGGCGCCAATTGCGTCCTCTTGGACGGCGCCGACATCGGCGAGGGGGCCGTCATTGGCGCGGGATCGGTCGTGCGCGGCAAGGTCGAGCCGTATACCGTCCACGCGGGCAACCCGCTGCGGCAGCTCGGCACGCGACAGCCGCTTTCCGACTGATCGACTAGGACACCAGGCTTGCGCGCCCAGGCGCAGGCCTGGTGTCCCTGTGGCGTGTCAGGCCTCCCGGGACATTTTTGCTTCGACGGCGAGCGCCAACCCCAGCAGGCGCCTGTCATGCCCGCCCGATGCGGCCAGGCTGATCCCCACCGGCGCCTCGCCCGGCGTGTGCGCCGGCACGGAGATCGCGCAGCCATCCAGGAAGTTGATGAAGGTGGGATTGCGCAGCATCAGCGCATTGAAGTGGAAGTATGCGGCCTCGTCGCGCACCAGCTCCGCCAGCGGCGGCGCCACGACGGGCACCGTAGGCATCAGCAAGGCATCGTACGACGCGATGCGCGCCGTCACGCGGGCAATCCATTGCTTGCGCGCCGCCAGCAGGTCGATGAAGTCGGCGGCGCTTTGCTCGCTGCCGCGTCGGATGCGCGACACCACGCGCGGATCGTAGCGGTCTTCCGCCCGGGCGATCAGGCCGCGATGCCAGGCCCAGGCCTCGGCGGCGGTGAAGCCGCCCTTGGCATTGATGTCGGCCACCTCGGCCAATTCGGACAATGCGATCTCCGTGACCTGCGCGCCGGCCTGACGCAAAGTGGCGCAGGCGCGTTCGAACACGCGGCCCACCGTAACGTCCATGCCGTCCAGCACCTTGGTGGTGGGCACGGCCAGGCGCAGACCCGCCAGCGGCAGGGCCTGCGGCAGATCCTCCCAGGACTCGCCCGCCATCACCGCATCCAGCAAGGCGCAGCAGGCAACCGAAGGCGCGATGGGGCCCAGGGAATCAAGGTGGGCAGACAGCGGCAGCACGCCGTCCATCGGCACCCGCCGCGCGGTGGGCTTGAAACCCGTCAAGCCACACAAGGCAGCCGGAATCCGCACCGAGCCGCCGGTATCGGAACCGATGCCGGCCAGCGCCATGCCGTCGGTGACCGACACCGCCGCGCCTGACGAGGAGCCACCGGGGATGCGGCCCGTGGCGCGGTCCCAGGCGTTCAGCGGCGTACCGTAGTGCGGGTTGATGCCCAGGCCGGAGTACGCGAACTCGGTCATGTTGGTGCGCCCGATCACGATGGCGCCCGCGGCCTGCAGGCGTTCCACGACCAGCGCGGTACGCGTGGCAGGGGGCGCCTCGGCCAGCACGACGGAACCGGCACGCGTGTTGCGCCCCGCGATGTCGAACAGGTCCTTCACCGAAATGGGCAGGCCTTCCAGCGGCGAGCGTGCCAGGCCCCTGGCGCGGAGAAGATCGGAGGCCTGCGCCGCCGCGCGGGCGGCGTCGGCATGGATTTCGGTATAGACGCGAGCGCCTTCACCGGCCGGATCCTGTGCGCGCACCAGCGCGGCGTCGACCAGGCTTTGGGCGGTCTCGTGGCCGGATTGGAGGGTCAGGGCAGCTTGGGCAAGAGTCGGCATGATGTGAACAGGCTGGGTGCAAGGAAAGCGGGAAGCACGCGTATCATGTCAGCTTTTCGCCCGCGCAGCAGCGTACTGCCGGCAGCAATACCCTCAGGAGACTCGCCATGACCCGGCCCGGCGCCGACGGCTCCGCCGGCCCTGCCCCCCGCCACACGCTGCCCGCCGGCCGCCTGATGGTGGGCATTGCCGTGCTTTACGCGTCGATGTGGTGCCTCTCCACGCTTGATGCAAGCAGCAAGTGGGTCCTGGCCGCGGGGGTACCCGTGCTGGTGGTCGCGTGGTTCCGCTATGTCGCCCACCTGCTGCTGGTGGCCGGCCTGCTGGTGCCGATGCGCGGCTGGCGCATCCTGCGGCCCAAGCGGGTGCAGGACCAGATCCTGCGCGGCGGCACCATGCTGTGCGCCACCCTGATGTTCTTCCTGACCCTGCGCCGCCTGCCCCAGGCCGAAGCCACGGCCATCATCTTCCTCGCCCCGCTCATCGTGCTGGCCACGGCCCCTTGGCTGCTGAAGGAAAAACCGCAACTCTCGCGCTGGATCGCGGCCGCCGTCGGCTTCGCCGGGGTCATGATCGTGGTGCGGCCGGGATCTGGCCTGGACCCGCTGGGCGTCGTGCTGGGGCTCATCACCGCGGTGTTCTTCGCCGCCCAGTTCATCGCCACCCGGCGCGTGGCCAACGAGGACCCCTTCACGACCCTCATCTGGAGCGGCGCGGTCGGCGCCCTCGGCCTGACCGCGATCCTGCCCTTCGTGCTGCCGCCCGCCATGCCCGTTCTGGCCAACCTGGGCCTGTGGGAGTGGGTGGTCATGCTGTCTACCGGCGTGTCCGGCGCGCTGGGCCACCTGCTGCAGATCCAGGCCTATCGCAACGCGCCCGCCTCGGTGCTGGCGCCGCTGGTGTACCTGCAGATCACCTGTGCCGCCACGCTGGGCTGGCTGATCTGGGGGCAATTCCCCGGGCCGCTGACCTGGCTGGGCATCGCCATCACCTGTGGCAGCGGCGCGGGCATCGCGCTGTATGAATGGCGGCGCAACCGCCTGGCGCGGGCGGCGGCCTCCACCTGATCTGCCCTGTCAGGCTGGGCGCGAGACCCTGCCCGCGTCGCTCAAACCGGCGCGGCTGCCGGTTCGACCACCTTCCCCGCCTGCAACACCAGTTGCTGGTCGCAGCGCGCGGCCAGCGCGGGATCGTGGGTGACCAGCACCAGCGTGGCGCCCTGCTCGCGATGCAGGGCGAACATCTGGTCGATGATCGCCTCGCCGTTGGCCGCATCGAGGCTGCCCGTGGGCTCATCCGCGAACAGCAGCGCCGGGCGCACCACGAAGGCTCGCGCCAGCGAGACGCGCTGCTGCTCGCCGCCGGACAAGGTGCGCGGATAGTGATGCAGGCGCGCCCCCAGGCCCACGCGTCCCAGCATGGCCTCGGCCGCTGCACGTGCCGGTTGCCCCGCGAGTTCGAGCGGCAGCATGACGTTTTCCAGCGCCGTCAGATTCGGCAACAACTGGAAGGACTGGAATACGAAACCGACCTGGCGGGCGCGCAGCCCCGCACGGCCATCCTCGTCCAGCGAAAACAGGTCCTGGCCGTTCAGGCTGATGCTGCCCGCGCTGGGAACATCCAGGCCGGCCAGCAGTCCCAACAGCGTCGATTTGCCGGACCCCGAGCTGCCCGTGATGGCCACGGCGGCGCCGACGGGAACCGTAAAATCGATGCCGTCCAGGATGACCAGCTCGCCCGAGGCGTCCTGGACCCGCTTGCTGACGCCACGCGCCTCGATTGCCACGTGGTTCGCCACTTTCTTACTGGGATTCATCATGCTTGTCCGTTTGTTGTCCTGCCTGACCCTGGTCTGCGCCCCGCTGCTGGCGGCCCAGGCTCAGACCGCCGCGCCGGCCAGTGGTTCCGAGTCCGGTTCCGGCAGTGCGCCCCGCATCCTCATCATAGGCGACAGCCTGAGCGCCGAATATGGCCTGTCGCGGGGCAGCGGCTGGGTCACCTTGCTGGAAAAGCGCCTGGCCGAGTCCCACCCGGGCGCGCGGGTGGCCAATGCCAGCATCAGCGGCGACACCACCAGCGGCGGCGTCAGCCGGCTGCCGGGGCAGTTGAAGACCCACCAGCCGACTATCGTGATCCTGGAGCTGGGCGCCAATGACGCCCTGCGCGGCCTGTCGCTGGACATGACCGAGAAGAACCTGCGCACCATGACCCGTGCTGCACGCGACGCGGGCGCCACCGTCATCATCGCCGGCATGCAGATCCCGCCCAACTACGGCAGGCAATATACCGACCGCTTCCGCGACGTGTTCCCGCTGGTCGCCAAAAGCGAAAAAGCCGAGCTGATCCCGTTTTTCCTGGATGGCATGGCGGCCGACCGCGCGATGTTCCAGGCCGATGGCCTGCACCCGACGGAAGCGGCGCAACCGGCGATCCTGGAAAATGTCTGGGAGGTGCTGGGGCCGGTGCTGAAGCAGCCGAGCTCGTGATCGCCCGGCAGGCGCTGCGCGATGGACTCACTACCGCTGCGCCATGACGGGCTGTCCCCCTCCCGCAAAGCCACCGCAAAAGACAAACGCCCGCGATGCGGGCGTTTGTTTTTTGCGGTGGCAATACTGCCGGCAGCCTGCGATCAGTTCGTCTGGGCTTCGCCTTCGACGGCAGCCTTGGCAGCGGGCAGCACGCGCACGTCGTAGCGCTGGCGCAGTTGCTGGATCACGGCCTGCTGTTCGGCCTGGCCCCAGGCCTGGCTGATCTGCTCGCGCAGCGCGGCTTGCTGCTGGGGCGTCACGGTGCCGGCCTCGACCTTCTCCAGGCGGGTGATGACGAAGTTGCCGCCATCGGCCGCGCCAGCGTATGCGGGCAAGGTGGCGCTGGGCAGGCGCATCACGGCCTCCAGGGCCTGGCGCGACAACGCGCCCGGATCCTGGCGGCTGACGGTGACCGGCTGGCCGAATCCTTCCGGCGCATCGCCGACGGGCGCGGCCTTGAGCTCGGCCAGCGCGGCTTCGCCAGCCTTGCGAGCGGCTTCACCAGCACGCTCGTCCACCAGACGGTCGCGGATGGAAGCCGACACCTTTTCCAGCGGCGGCACGTGGGCGGGCGTAAGCGCACCGGCGCGCACCGCAACCAGTTGACCAGCAGACAGCTCCATCACGCGGGAATTCTGCTTGTCACGCAGGACTTCCTGCGAGAACAGCGCTTCGCGCACGCGAGGATCGTTCAGCAGGTTGACGTCCTTGCTGGCGCTGGCGGCATCGGCGCCGGCATCCGCGGCGTCAAGCAGGCCTGTACGGGTGATGCCCGAGGCCTTGCGCACCTGCACGCGCAGCGCATCGGCCGCCGGTTGCAGGCTGTCGCCCTGACCCGCGGCGTTGGTGAACTGCTTGGCCAGTTCGGAGAAGCGCGTGCCTGCCTGCTGCTTCTTGATTTCAGTGACGATCTGCTCGCGCACGTCGGCCAGCGGCTTGACGTCCGCGGCCTGCAGTTCGGTCAGGCGGATGACGTGGAAACCGAAGTTGCTTTGCACCACGCCGGAGACTTCGCCCTGCTTCAGGCCGTAGATGGCCTTCTCGACCGGCTCGACCAGCATGTTGCGGCTGACCCAGCCCAGGTCGCCGCCGGACGCGGCCGAACCCGAATCCTGGGAGTTCTTGCGTGCCAACTCGGCGAAGCTGTCAGGGTTGGCGGCGGCTTCCTTGGCCAGGCTTTCGGCCTTGGCACGGGCGGCGTCACGCGTGGCCTGGTCGGCGCTGGCCGGCGCCTCGATCAGGATGTGGCTGGCACGGCGGCGCTCTTCGCGGCCGAAGCGGCTGGCATTGTTCTTGTAGTAGTCGGCGATGTCGGCATCGCTGACCGTGATGCCCTGCGTGGCGACGGCTTCGTCCAGCACCACGTATTCGGCGCTGACGTGCTCGGGCACTTCCAGTTCCTTGCCGTTGGCGTCGTACCAGGTCTTCACGTCGGCGTCGCTGACCGTGATGTCCTTGCGGAAAGCGTCGGCGCTGAAGGCGCGCAGGCGCAGCGTACGCTGTTCAGACAGGGCAGCCTGCACCGACGCCAGCACGACCTCGGGCACATAGGACGACACGCCGACCGGCTCCAGCACCTGGGCCGTGGCCAGGTCGCGGCGCAGGCCGGCCTCGAACATGGCGGGCGTCAGGCCTTGTCCAGCCAGGGCTTCGCGATAGCGCTCGGCCGAGAAACGGCCATCGACCTGCACCGCCGGGATCGTGGCGATCGTGCGGCGCAGCGTCTCGTCGGACACCGAATAGCGGCCTTCGACGGCGGCGGTGGCGACGACGCGCTGGTCGATCAGCTGGTCCAGCAGGCGCTGGCGGACCTGGGGCGTATCGACGAGCGCCGGATCGAACTGGCCGCCCAGCATGGCACGGTATTGCTCCAGCTGGTTGGTATGCACGCGGCTGAATTCCTGCGCCGTGACGGGCTCGCCCTTGACGCTGGCCAGCTCGGTGTCCCGGGTACTCATGCTGGTGTAGCTTTCGAGCCCGAAGAACACGAACGACGGCACGACCAGCAGGAACAGGAGGAACATCGTCACGCGACGATGGGTGCGAATGAACTCGAACATGGGGTATCCGGACTGGGCCGCTTGGCGTGTCGAAGGAAGTGCGACACACGCTGCGGCAAGATGAAAAAAGGCGAGCCGGACTCGCCTCGCATCCACGAAACCCCTGGCGCGACGGGCCGGGGCGCGGAAAGTTTATCACTATGTGAAGGGAGGGAAAGGGGGAAGGGAAAGCGGCGCGCCGGGCCCCTGCGGTATCCTTGTGCGTGCCAGCCCCCCTTTTCGCCCTCCCGCCCGCTCGCATGAAGACGCTCGCTCCCTGGCCTTACCCCCGCCTGGCCGCCCATCGTGGCGGCGGACGGCTCGCGCCGGAAAACACGCTGGCGGCCATGCGCACCGGCCTGGCGCACGGGTTCCGCATGGCCGAGTACGACGTGAAGCTCAGCCACGACGACGTGCCGGTACTGCTGCACGACGACACGCTGGATCGCACCACGGACGGCCGCGGCCCTGCCGCCGAGCGCACGCACGGCGAACTGGCGCGGCTGGACGCGGGCAGCTGGCACTCCGCGCCCTACGCGGGCGAACCCATTCCCACGCTGCGCGCGGTGGCCCGCTACACCCAGGCCAACCAGATCGCCAGCAATGTCGAGATCAAGCCCTGCCCGGGCCGGGAGGCCGTCACGGGCGCGCGCGTGACACAAGCCGTGCGCGAACTCTGGCACGGCGCGGCCACGCCGCCGCTCATCTCCTCGTTCTCGGAAGCGGCCCTGGCCGAATCCGCGCGCGTGGCGCCCGAACTGCCCCGGGCGCTGCTGCTGGAAGGTCCCCTGCCCGGCGACTGGCTGGCGCGCCTGGCCCGGCACGATTGCATCGCCCTGCACATGGACCAGCGCCACGTGGACGCCGAGGTCGCGCGGCAGGTGCGCGAAGCCGGCTACCGCCTGGGCGCCTGGACCGTCAACGACCTGGCCCGCGCGGATGCGCTGCGCGCGTGGCAGACCGACCTCATCTTCACGGACGAGCTTGCGCTCATCCGTCCCGACTGATTTCCCCGACTCTTTCCTTTACCGCCCGCCCTCCGGGCCATCGACGACCTTGTTCAGCTATCGCCACGCCTTCCATGCCGGCAACCACGCCGACGTCCTCAAGCACGCCATGCTCGTGCACATGCTCGACCACCTGGGCCGCAAGGATGCCCCCTACTGGGTGATCGACACCCACGCGGGCGCGGGCCTCTATGCCCTGGATGGCGAATGGGCCAACAAGAAAGGCGAGTTCCTGGACGGCATCGCCCGCCTGTGGCCGCGCCACGACCTGCCGCCCATGCTGGCCGACTACATCGAGCAGGTGGCGGCCCTGAACCCGGACGGCGCGCTGCGCCACTATCCTGGCTCGCCCTGGCTGGCGCTGGCCGCCTTGCGCGATCGCGACCGCCTGCGGCTCTTCGAGCTGCATCCGTCCGAGGCCAGCGTGTTGGGGGGCAACCTGCAGAAGCTGGACCGCCGTCAATTGCGCCAGACGACCCTGTATGCCGCCGACGGCTTCGAGGGCATGAAGTCGCTGCTGCCCCCGCCCACCCGGCGTGGCATGGTGGTCATCGACCCGCCCTATGAAGACAAGCGAGACTACCGCCGCGTGCAGGACGCCGTGCGCGAAGGCCTGAAACGCTTCGCCACGGGCACCTTCGTGGTCTGGTATCCCCTGGTGTCGCGGCGAGAATCGCAGGAACTGCCGCGCCAGCTGTCCAAGCTGCCGGTGGAAAACTGGCTGAACGCCACGCTGACCGTGCGCAAGCCCTCGTCGGATGGCCTGGGCCTGTACGGCAGCGGCATGTATGTGGCCAACCCGCCCTGGACCCTGCAGGCGGCATTGCGCGAGACGCTGCCCTGGCTGGCCAGGGAGCTGGCCCAGGATGACCGGGCCGGGTATACGCTGGACGGCAAACAGAAATAAGGCTGTCGCCGTCCCCTGAATGAAAAAGACCGGGTGCGCGCACCCGGTCTTCTTCTTGGCAGCCTGTGCCCGCCTGGACGGCAGGCGCCAGCTCAATGCGCCGCCGGGCCCTGCGCGTCCTCCTCCGCCTGCCGATCCGACAGGCGCCTGACCTTGAAGGTCTTCAGCACCACGACGAAGAACACCGGCACGAAGAAGATCGCCAGGAAGGTGGCGCTGAGCATGCCGCCGATGACCCCGGTGCCGATGGCGTTCTGGCTGCCCGAGCCCGCGCCGGTGGAAATGGCCAGCGGGACCACGCCCAGGATGAAGGCCATCGAGGTCATCAGGATGGGACGCAGCCGCTGGCGCGCGGCATGCAGCGCGGCCTCGGCCAGGCTGGCCCCTTCCTCGTAGTGGGCCTTGGCGAATTCCACGATCAGGATCGCGTTCTTCGCCGCCAGGCCGATCGTGGTGAGCAGGCCCACCTGGAAGTAGACGTCGTTGGACAGCCCACGCATCAGGGTGGCCGCCAGCGCCCCCAGGATGCCCAGCGGCACCACCAGCATCACGGAAGTCGGGATGGACCAGCTTTCATACAGCGCGGCCAGGCACAGGAACACCACGATCAGCGAGATGGCGTACAACGCGGGCGCCTGCGCACCCGACAGGCGCTCTTCGAAGGACAGTCCCGTCCACTCGAAGCCCGTGCCGCCCGGCAGCCTGCCCGCCAGTTCCTCCATGGCGGCCATGGCGTCGCCAGAACTGTAGCCCGGGGCGGGTTCGCCCTGGATCTGGTAGCTGGGCACGCCGTTGTAGCGGCCCAGCTTCTGCGGCCCGTAGGTCCACTCGGCCGTGGCGAAGGCCGAGAACGGCACCATGCCGCCCTCGGCATTGCGCACGTACCACTTCTCCAGGTCTTCCGGCAGCATGCGGGCCGCGGCCTCGCCCTGCACGAAGACGCGCTTGACGCGGCCACGGTCGATGAAGTCGTTGATGTAGGACGAGCCCCAGGCCACCGAGATCGTGCTGTTGACGTCGGCGATCGACACACCCAGCGCGCGGATGCGCTCACGGTCGATGTTCAGCTGGTATTGCGGCGCGTCCTCGATGCCGTTGGCGCGCACCGAGCGCAGCGCCGGATGCTTGCCGGCCTCCTGCAGCAACTGGTTGCGCGCGGCCAGGAAGGCCTGGTGGCCGATGCCCGCCCGGTCCTGCAGCTGGAAGTCGAAGCCCGAGGCATTGCCCAGTTCCATCACCGCAGGCGGCGTGAAGGCCACCACCTGCGCATCCTTCACCTGCGACGCCCCGTAGGCGATGATGCGGCCCGCCACGGCGCTGGCGCGCATGGCGTCGCCCGAACGGTCCTTCCAGTCGCGCAGGCGCACGAACATGATGGCCGCGTTCTGGCCACGGCCCGCGAAGTTGAAGCCCGTGACCTCGAAGACGGACAGCACGGCATCCTTCTCTTCCGTCAGGATCCAGTCGCGCACCTGGTCGACCACCTGCTGCGTGCGCTCCGACGTGGCGCCGGCGGGCGCCGCCACCTGCACATAGACGATGCCCTGGTCTTCGCCCGGCAGGAAGGACGTGGGGATGCGCGTGAAGAGCCAGGCCATGACCAGCGTCAGCAGCACGAAGATGAGCATCACGCGGCCCGAGCGGTTGATCAGGCGCGACACGCCGCTGACATAGCGGTCGTTGCCGCGGTCGAAGCTGCGATTGAACCAGCCGAAGAAGCCCCGCTTGGTGCCGTGATGGCCCTTGGGGATGGGCTTGAGCATGGTCGCGCAGAGCGCGGGCGTCAGCACGATGGCGACCACCACCGACAGCACCATGGACGAGACGATGGTGATGGAGAACTGGCGGTAGATGACGCCCGTGGACCCGCCGAAGAAGGCCATGGGAACGAACACGGCCGACAGCACCATGGCGATGCCGACCAGCGCGCCGGTGATCTGTCCCATCGATTTTCGCGTGGCGGCCTTGGGTGACAGCCCTTCCTCGGCCATCACCCGCTCGACGTTCTCCACCACCACGATGGCATCGTCCACCAACAGCCCGATGGCCAGCACCATGCCGAACATGGTCAGGGTGTTGATGGAGTAGCCGAAGGCGGCCAGCACCCCGAAGGTGCCCAGCAGCACCACCGGCACGGCGATGGTGGGGATCAGCGTGGCCCGCAGGTTCTGCAGGAACAGGTACATCACCAGGAACACCAGCAGCACGGCCTCGGCCAGCGTCTGGAACACGCCCTGGATCGACAGCTTCACGAAGGGCGTGGTGTCGTAGGGATACACCACGTCCAGGCCGGTCGGGAAGAAAGGCCGCAGCGTGTCGATGGTGGCGCGCACGGCGTCCGCCGTATCCAGCGCGTTGGCGCCGGGGGCCAGCCGGATGGCCAGGCCGGCAGCCGGACGGCCGTTGTATTGGCTGTTGATGGCGTAGTTCTGGCCGCCCAGTTCGACCCGGGCCACGTCACGGATGCGAACCTGCGAGCCGTCGCGGTTCACGTGCAGCAGGATGGCGCCGAACTCCTCGGGCGTCTGCAGCCGCGACGGGCCGATGATGGTGGCGTTCAACTGCTGGCCCACCGCCGCGGGCAGGCCGCCCAGCTGGCCGGACGACACCTGCACGTTCTGCTCGCGGATCGCGGCGGTCACGTCGCTGACGGCCAGGCCGAAGTTGCTGAGCTTGTCCGGGTCCAGCCAGATCCGCATGGCGTACGGCGCGCCGAACAGCTGGAAGTCGCCCACGCCATCGGTGCGGCTGATGGGATCCTGCACGCTCGAGGCCACGTAGTCGGCGATGTCCTGGCGCGTCAGCGAACCGTCGGTGGACACGAAGCCCGCCACGATCAGGAAGTTGCGCGTGGCCTTGGTGACCCGCAGGCCCTGCTGCTGCACTTCCTGCGGCAGCAGCGGCATGGCCAGTTGCAGCTTGTTCTGCACCTGCACCTGGGCCGTGTCGGCGTTGGTGCCTTGCGAGAAGGTCAGCTGGATTTCCATGCTGCCGTCCGAATTGCTGGACGAAGACATGTATTCCAGCCGGTCGATGCCGTTCATCTGCTGCTCGATCACCTGCACCACGGTGTCCTGCACGGTCTGCGCGGACGCGCCCGGATAGGACACCTGGATGCTGATCGAAGGCGGCGCGATGTTCGGGTACTGCGACACCGGCAGCGTGGTGATCGACAGCGCGCCCGCCATCATCAGGACGATGGCGATCACCCAGGCGAAGACGGGCCGGTCGATGAAGAACTTTGCCATGCGCGCGCTCCGCTCAGTTCGCCGCGGGCGCAGTTGCCGGCGCGGCAGCGGGCGCCGCGGCGCCGGCCTGGGCCGGGCTCGCCTGCCTGGCGGGCACGGCACTGGCCTTGGCGCCGGGGCGCACGCGCTGCACGCCTTCGACGATCACGCGGTCGCCCGCGGCCAGACCCTGGGTGACCAGCCACTTGTCGCCAATGGCGCGATCCGTCCGCAGCACGCGCAGCTCGACCGTGTTCTCGGCATTCAGCACCAGCGCCGTGGGCTCGCCGCGCTGGTTGCGCGTGACGCCTTGTTGCGGCACCAGCAGGCCCTGCTCGTCCACGCCCTGTTGCAGGCGCGCGTGCACGAACATGCCGGGCAGCAGGCGGCGCTTGGGATTCGGGAAGACCGCGCGCAGCGTGACGGAGCCCGTGCCCGGGTCCACCGTCACTTCCGAGAACTGCAGGTGGCCTTTCTGTTCATAGACGCTGCCATCGGGCAGGCGCAGCGACACTTCGGCCTGGCCCGACGCTCCGCCCTTCAGGCGGCCCGAGGCCAGCGCATCCTGCAAGGCCAGGCGCTGCACGCTGGATTGCGTGACGTCGACATAGATGGGATCGATCTGCTGCACAGTGGCCAGGGCATTGGCCTGGTTGGCGGTGACGAGCGCGCCTTCGGTCACGCTGGAGCGGCCGATGATGCCGTCGATGGGCGACAGCACGCGCGTGTAGACCGTGTTGATGCGCGCCGTTTCGAGCGCCGCGCGGGCCGACTGCACGTCGGCGTTGGCCTGGTCGCGCGCGGCGATGGCGTCGTCGAAGGTCTGCTTGCTGACGGCATTGCTGGCCACCAGCGGCTTGTAGCGGTCGGCCAGCAGCGCGGCCGATTTCGCGGAGGCCTGCGCGCGCGCCAGCGCCGCCCGGCGGCTGTCCAGCTCGGCCTGGTACAGCGCGGGGTCGATCTGATAAAGCTGCTCGCCCGCCTTGACCGTGCCGCCTTCCTCGAACAAGCGCTTCTTCACGATGCCGTTGACCTGGGGGCGCACTTCGGCGATGCGCGTGGGCGTGGTGCGCCCCGGCAATTCGGCCGACAGGGCCACCGACTCGGTCTGCAGGGTCACGACGCCGACTTCGGGCGTGGACGCCTGGGGCGTCTCGGGCGCGGTCTTGCCGCAGGCAGCCAGGCCCAGCAGGACCGTCGTCAGTGCCGCGACGCGGCAGGTGATGTTCTTCATGGGAGGCGCGGAATGGAGGAAAAGCGGAAGCCGGCGCACCACGGGAGCGGACATGCCGGCCTGTCGGACGAAAGATTTGCTGCAGCGCAAAAACGAAGCGCGTATTGTGCGCTTTTTCTTTGCCTAGTCAAAGAGTCTGGCGGAACAAGAGAGTTCCGCAATCAGGACAATTATTTCAGCCGCCTGCCCAGGGAAATCCCGCAGGTCGCGGGCGAACCCCTGGCAAATCAGTCCTTTGCCGGACCGCGGCGCACACCGGCGACGGGACGGCGTGGCGCCGTCCTGGCTGCCGGCCGGCCCGCGCCTTCGCGCTTGAAGGGCGCGGCAGGCGGGGAGGATGCCGGCGCGCGGGGACGCGGCGCGGGCCTGGCGGCCACGGGCCCATCGAACTTCTCATCGGGGCGCAGGTAGCGCCACTGCCCCACCGGCAGGTCGCCCAGCACCACATTGCCAATGCGCACGCGCTTCAGGCCGATGACCTTCAGTCCCACCAGTTCGCACATGCGGCGGATCTGGCGCTTGCGGCCTTCGCGCAGCACGAAGCGCAACTGGTCGTCGTTCTGCCAGGACACCTGGGCGGGACGCAATGCGCGGCCATCCAGCGTCAGCCCGTGATTGAGCAGCGCCAGGCCATCGGCACCCAGCTTTCCCTGCACGCGCACGAGGTATTCCTTGTCGACGTCGGAGTCCTCGCCGATCAGCGTGCGCGCCACCGCGCCGTTCTGGGTCAGCACCAGGAGGCCCGTGGAATCGATGTCCAGGCGCCCGGCAGGCGCCAGGCCGCGCAGGTGGGCACGGTCGAAGGCTGGACCGGCCGCGCCGCCGCGCCACTGGTTCTGCGGCGTGACCAGCACGACGGCAGGCTCGTAGCCGTCCTCGGCCTGTCCCGACACATAGCCCACCGGCTTGTGCAGCAGCACGGTCATGCGCGCGGCCTGCTGGGCCTGCGCGCCGCGCTCCAGCGTGATGGCCTGCGAGGGGAAGGCGCGCGCGCCCAGTTCTGACACGACCACGCCGTCGACCTTGACCCAGCCGCGTTCGATATAGCCGTCGGCTTCGCGGCGGGAACACAGTCCGCGTTCGGACATGAGCTTGGAGATGCGTACTTTTTCCATGGAATGCCTGGGAAACAATGGTCGAATGTTAACCCCACCCGGCGGACCGAAAGCCACCCCGCTCCCGGCGCCCGAGGCGTTTCGTCCATAATGGCACCCCCACGCTGCGCCTTCGGCTTGCTGCCCCCCGAGGGGGCGCTTTTGCCTTGGGGCGGCCCGGCGGCAAAAGGCACCCCATGAATCAGGCATCGCAACACTCTCGGGGCTGGCGCGCTAGCCCAGCCCCTTCCTGGACATCCCTGCAACACCATTGGCTGCTGCGCCCCGGCGCGCTCACCGCCGGCCTGCGCCAGCTGGGGCACGTCGAGCTGCGCGTGCTGGCCGAGTATCCCGCCGGCCTGGCGCCCGACGAAGCGCCAGGCCTGCGTCGCGCGCCACGCAGCGCGGTGTGGGTGCGCGAAGTCGCCATGGCCGTCGATGGCATCGACAGCGTGGTGGCGCGCAGCGTCACGCCGCTGGCGGCATCGCATGCCACCTGGCAAGGCGTGCGGCGGCTACGCACGCGGCCGCTGGCCGACATGCTGTATCACGACCGCAGCATCGCGCGCTCCCCCTTCCAGGTGGCGCGCCTGACACACGCGCAAGCCATCCACGGGGTGGCGCTGCCGCTGGCCGGCGCCGATGCGCACGAACCCGGCGACCTGCCCCGCCTGCTGGCGCGGCGGTCGGTGTTCTGGCGCCACGGCCAGCCGCTGATGGTGGCCGAGTGCTTCCTGCCGGCGTTCTGGGAACTGGCGCTGCCCCGTTGATCCCGCCGGGACAGCGGCAGGCAGATCAGCAACCGACCGCGTAGCCGTCCTTGCGATGGTCGGACGCGGCCAGGTAGCCGCCGCCGTCCAGGCGCATGGCCATCTGCGCGCAACCGAACTCCATGTCGAAGCGCGGCGCCACCTGCACCGGATGGCCCAGCGCCTTCAGGCCTTCCACCGCCTCGGCCGGCATGTTCCACTCCACCGCCACGCCGTGGTTGTCGTCCTTCACGCGCCAGCGCGGCGCGTCGCTGGCCGCTTGCGGGTTCTGGCCATGGTCGGCCAGGCGGCAGGTCATCTGCACATGGCCTTGCGCCTGCATCGATCCCCCCATGACGCCCAGCGTGGCATAGGGCTGGCCGCCGCGCATCAGGAAACCCGGGATGATCGTGTGGAAAGGCCGCTTGCCCGGCGCCACCACATTCGGGTGGCCGGCCTTGTTGCTGAAGCCCCAACCGCGGTTATGCAGCGCGATGCCGCGTCCGGGCACCACGACGCCGGAACCGAAACCCTTGAAGTTCGACTGGATGAAGGACACCATCATGCCCTTGCTGTCGGCCGTGGTCAGGTAGACCGTGCCGCCCGAATGCGGCTGGCCGGGACGCGCATCGCTGGCGCGCGACGGGTCGATGCGCTTGGCGCGCTCGGCCAGATAGCCCTTGTCCAGCAGGTCGCCGGCACGCACCGACGCCATCGCGTCGGGGTCTGCCACGTAGGCCTGCATGTCGGCGAAGGCCAGTTTCATGGCCTCCATCTGCAGGTGGATGCCCTGCGCCGTGTCCCGCTCCCCGGGATCCACGCCCAGGCTGTCCAGCATGCCCAGCGCCATCAGTGCGCCGATGCCCTGCCCGCTCGGGCCGATTTCCAGCAGTTCCAGGTCGCGATAGCCCATGCGGATGGGATCGACCCAGTTCGATTCGTGCGCGGCCAGGTCGGCCTCGGTGATCAGGCCGCCGGTGGCGCGCGCATGCGCGGCAATGGCCGCGGCCAGCTCACCGTGATAGAACGACTCACCTCGCGTGCGGGCGATCTCGCGCAGCGTATCGGCCTGGCCGGGGCACACGAAACGCTCGCCTGGCAGCGGCGCGCGTCCACGCGGCGCGAAGGCGTCGGCGAAGCCCGGCTGCGGCGACAATTCCGCCACCTGCTCCTGCCACTGGCGATGCACGGTATGCGACACCAGGAAGCCGTCATGCGCATAACGGATCGCGGGCTCGAAGAGATCCTCGAACGGCAGCGAGCCGAACTTCTCCCAGACCATCCGCCAGGCCGACACGGCGCCCGGCACCGTCACGGCATCCCAGCCCCGGAACGGCATGCCGGGCAGGTCCTTGAACCGCTCGTGCGTCCAGGCCTTGGGCGCCCGCCCGCTGGCGTTCAGGCCATGCATACGCGTCCCATCCCAGATCAGCGCGAAGGCGTCGCCGCCGATGCCGTTCATGCAGGGCTCGACCACCGTCAGCGCGATGGCCGTGGCCAGCGCGGCATCGACGGCGTTGCCGCCGCGTTGCAGCATCTGCAGGCCCGCGGCGCTGGCCAGGGGCTGCGAGGTGCTCACGACGTTGTCGGCCAGGACCGGCATGCGTTGCGAGGGATAGGGAAACGACCAGAAATCGGTCGGTTGCGTAGGCATGGTCATCCTCCAGGGTTCCTATAGGTATAACGGGATTATGGTTTGTTCTGGGACACGCCGGCCGCCTTGACCACGTCGCCCCAGAAAACATGTTCCTGCTTGATCGCCGCCCCCAGCTCGGGGCCCGGCGCATAGTGCAGCTCCGCGCCCTGCGCCGCCAGCGAGGCTTTCAGGTCAGGCTGGGCCAGCGCCTTTTCCAGGGCGGCGGCCACGGTGTCGATCACGGCTTGCGGCGTGCCGCGCGGCGCGACGAGGCCGAACAGGTTGTTGGCCTCCACCCCCTGCACGCCCGCCTCGGCCAGCGTCGGCACGTCGGGCAGCAGGCTGACGCGCTGGCTGGATGCCACGGCCAGGAACTTCAGCTTGCCGGCGGTCACCAGCGGCATCGAGCCCGGAATGCTGTCGAACATCATCACGGAAGAGCCATTCACCACGTCGGGCAAGGCCTGCGAACTGCCCTTGTAGGGCACATGCACCAGGTCCAGCTTGGCCTTCATGGCGAACAGCTCGGACTCCAGGTGCGACAGCGTGCCCGTGCCCTGCGAGGCGAAGTTGTACTTCCCCGGCGTGGCGGCGATGTGCTTGACCAGGTCGCCCACGCTGGACACCGGCAAGGAACTCGGCACCACGAGCGCGTGTGGCACGTAGCCCACGCTGCCGATGGGCGTGAAGTCGTCGATCAGGCTCACCTTCTGGTCGGCATAGACCGACGCCGCAATGGCCTGGTTGGTGACGGCCGCCAGATACAGCGTGTAGCCGTCGGCAGGCGCGCGCGCCGCGGCTGTCAGGCCGATGGCCCCGCCCGCGCCGGGACGGTTCTCGACCACCACCGACTGCCCCAGCGCCGCCGACAGTTTCTGGCCGACGGCACGCGCCAGCACATCGGTGGCCCCGGCGGGCGGGAAGGAAATGACGAGCTGCACGGGTTTTTCTGGATAGGCTGCTTGCGCGCCTGCTACAAGCCCCAATGCCAAGGTCAGGGCGCAGACGCTACGTACGACGGATTGCATGTTGTTTTCCCGAAGAGTGGTTATGAATCGGCAAACGCCTTTGCTGCCCCTTCCAACCTCGCTCCTTCCCCCGTGCGTTCGATGCCTTTTTGCCGCCGGGCCGCCCCAAGGCAAAAACCGCCCCCTTGAGGGGCAGCAAGCCGAAGGCGCGGCGTGGGGGCTCTTTTTCCTGCGCTGGCCCGATACGGCCGGGGGTTCCCGCAACGGCTTCGCCGCCATGGGAAGCGGATAAGGTACGCCTGTGGTTCAATCAAATCAATTTGCTTTCTTTCCGGCATTCAATAAAAAAATTTATGAATACCCTGCGCTTCTTCCGCACCTTCCTGGCGGTAGCCCGGCACGGCTCGTATACCGAGGCAGGCGAGCACGTGGGCCTGACGCAGGCGGCGGTCAGCTTCCAGATGCGCGCGCTGGAAAACGAACTGGGCCGCAAGCTGTTCGAACGCAGCGGCCGGCTGGCCGTGCTGACCGCCGCCGGCCACGAGCTGGTGCCCGAGGCCATCGGCCTGCTGGACCACTACGAGCGCCTGCGCGGCGGCCGCGCCGCCGATGGCCGCCTGGCCGGCGCCGTGTCGCTGGGCGCCATCGTCTCGTGCATGGCAACGCTCTCCCAGGTCGTGTCGGCCTTGAAGCAGCAGCACCGCGACCTGGACGTGCGCCTGTTCTCCGGCAAGGCCGAAGACCTGGCCCACAGCGTCGAAGCGGGCGAGCTGGATGCCGCGCTCGTGGTGGAGCCGCGCCACGCCAGCGCAGCGCTGCGCTGGACGCCGCTCTATGACGAACCGCTGGTCGTCATCGCGCCCGCGTCCCTGCCGGTGCGGCGCGCGCGCGACGCCGTGGCGCGCAGCCCCTTCCTGCGCTTCGACCGCAATGAACTGACCGGCAGGCTGGTGGAGCAGACGCTGCACCGCCTGCAATGGCCGGTGAACGAGTTCCTGGAACTGAACGCCATCGAGACGCTGGTGGAACTGGTCCGGCAGGAGGTGGGCGTCACGCTGCTGCCCAAGCTGAACCGCGCCAGCTGGCACGCCGACCCGGCGCTGACACTGCTGCCGCTGCCCGCCCAGGCGCGCAACGCGGCCCGGGCCATCGGCATGATCGAACGCATGGGCCACGGCCGCCAGGACGTGACCGCCGCGCTGCTGGCGCTGTGCGCGCAGCGTTTCGGCGGGAGATAACGGCCGGGCAATAAAAAACGCACGCGTCCCCGCGTGCGTTCTTCACTGGCGCCCGGCTGGGCACCGCAGCCTTACAGCGCCGCGTCGCCCGACTCGCCCGTGCGGATGCGGATGGCCTGCTCGACGGGCGTGACGAAGATCTTGCCGTCGCCGATCTTGCCGGTGCGCGCCGCGCGCACGATGGCTTCGATGGCCTGCTCGACCAGCTCATCGGCCAGCACGACCTCCACACGGATCTTGGGCAGGAAGTCCACCACGTATTCCGCGCCGCGATACAGCTCGGTATGGCCCTTCTGGCGGCCAAAACCCTTGACCTCGGTGACGGTCAGGCCGCTGACGCCCACTTCGGCCAGCGCTTCGCGCACTTCGTCGAGCTTGAACGGTTTGATGATGGCGGTAACTTGCTTCACGATGCACGTGTCCTTCAGGAGGTTTGTTTTTCTCGGAATCCGTTGACGAGAGGATAGCGCCAATCCCGGCCGAACGCCCGCGGCGTGATGCGCGGCCCGGGCGGCGCCTGGCGGCGCTTGTATTCATTGATGCGCAAAAGCCGCAACACCTGCTCCACCGCATCGGCCGGAAGGCCCGCCGCCACGATATCGGCGCCTGACTCGTTCTCTTCCATGTGCCGGCGCAGGATCTCGTCCAGGATGTCGTAAGGCGGCAGGCTGTCCTGGTCGGTCTGGTCCGGACGCAGCTCGGCCGAGGGCGGGCGCGTGATGATGCGGGTGGGAATGACGTCGCCCACCGTGTTGCGCCAGCTTGCCAGGCGGTACACCAACGTCTTGGGCACGTCCTTGATCACCGCGAAGCCGCCGGCCATGTCGCCGTAAAGCGTGCAATAGCCCGTGGCCATTTCCGACTTGTTGCCAGTCGTCAGCACCATCCAGCCGGTCTTGTTCGACAGCGCCATCAGCAGCGTGCCGCGCGCGCGCGCCTGCAGGTTCTCTTCCGTGGCATCCACGGGCAGGCCCGCGAACAACGGCGCCAGGCCCGCCTCGAACTGGTCCACGATGGGACCGATGGCGATGTCGTCATGCCGCACCCCCAGCCGGCGCGCCATCTCGGCGGCATCCGTCGTGGAAATGTCGGCGGTATAGCGCGAGGGCATCATCACCGTGCGCACGCGGTCCGCGCCCAGCGCGTCCACGGCCACGGCCAGCACCACGGCGGAATCGATCCCGCCCGACAGGCCGATGATGGCGCCCTGGAATCCGTTCTTGCCCAGGTAATCGCGCACACCCAGCTTCAGCGCGCCCCAGACGCGCGCCTCCAGCGGCAGCGCCTCCACCGCGGGCGTGGGCGCATCCGACGCGTCTTGCACGCCGCCCTCGGCGGTCACCGTCAGCACGCGCAGCGCTTCCTCGAAATCGGGCAGGCGCGCGGCCAGCCGGCCCGAGGCATCGCAGGCGAAGGACGCGCCGTCGAAGATCAGCTCGTCCTGCCCGCCCACCGCATTGGCATACAGCACCGCGCAACCCGTGTCGCGCACGCAGCGCGCCACCACGTCGGCGCGCAGGCGCTGCTTGCCGACATTGAAAGGCGAGGCATTGGGCACCAGCAGCACGCGCGCGCCCTGCTCCGCCGCGGCGCGCGGCGCGGTCTCGAACCAGATGTCTTCACAGATGGTGACGCCCAGCTTCACGCCCTTGACCTCGAAGACCAGCGGCGCGCCATCGGACGTGAAGTAGCGCTGCTCGTCGAAGACGGCGTAGTTCGGCAACTCACGCTTGCCGTACACGCCCAGGCAGTCGCCCTGGTGCAGCACGGAAGCAGCGTTGTAGAGATGGCCGGCGCGGAGCACCGGATGGCCCACCACGACGTACAGGCCCTCCAGCGCGGCCAGGTCGCGCCGCAGCGCGTCCAGGGCCTGGCCCGCCTGCGCGATGAACTGCGGCCGCAGCAGCAGGTCTTCGGGCGGATAGCCCGTCAGCGACAGCTCGGTGGTCAGCAGCACGTCGGCGCCCTGGGCATGGGCCTGGCGGGCGGCATCCAGGATCCTGGCGGCATTGCCGGCCAGGTCTCCGACACGGACGTTGAGTTGGGCGATCGCGACCCGCGCGGCGGTCATGGGCGGCTTCCGGTGTTGGGGAAAGGGGAACCGGGGATTATTGCATGGGCCCAGGCCTCTCGATCGCTAGGGCGCCCGATGCCCCTCCACCAACGCCTCCACCCCGCCATCCCTTCCCACCCGCTCAGCCATCCCCGCCGCAAAATCAAACCCCGACGGCGCCTGGTACAGCCGCAAGCCCAGCTCCGGCAGGATCGCCAGCAGGTGGTCGAAGATGTCCCCCTGGATCCGTTCATACTCCACCCAGGCGGTCTTGTTGGCGAAGCAGTACACCTCCACCGGTATGCCGTTCGCATCCGGCTCCATCATCCGCACCAGCATCAGCATTTCCTTGTGCAGCTCGGGGTTGCCCTTCAGGTACGCCAGCGCATAGGCCCGGAACGTGCCGATGTTCGTCAGCCGCCGCCGATTCGCCGGCAAGGCCGCATCCTCGCCCAATGACTGGTTGGTCTGCTCGATGTCGGTCTGCTTGCCTTTCAGGTAATCGTGCAGCAGGCGAAAACGCATCAGCGAATCGCGCTCGTCGTCGCGCAGGAAACGCACGCTGGCCGCGTCGATGCGCAAGGTGCGCTTGATGCGGCGCCCGCCCGATTCGAACATCTGGCGCCAGTTGCGATAGCTTTCCGAGAACAGCTTGTAGGTGGGCACGGTGGTGACGGTCTTGTCCCAGTTCTGCACCTTCACCGTGTGCAGGGCGATATCGATGACGAAACCATCGGCGCCGGCCTGGGGCATCTCGATCCAGTCGCCGATGCGCAGCATGTCGTTGGAAGTGAGCTGGGTGCTGGCCACCAGCGACAGCAGCGTGTCCTTGAACACCAGCAGCAGCACCGCCGACAGGGCGCCCAGGCCGGAGATCATGAGCAGCGGCGAGCGATCGACCAGGATGGACACGACCAGCACGACGCAGACCACCAGCACCGCGATCTTGCCCAGCTGGATGTAGCCCTTGATGGAGCGGGTCTGCGCCCGGGTGGTGGCGGCGTAGGTATCCTGCGCGGCGCTCAGCACGCTGCGCAGGGCCATCAGGATGTAGACCCAGGCAATGGACAGGCCGATGCGGGAAACGGCCTCGAGCAGGCCCTCACGGGCATGGGGGATGAGCGGTGCGCCATAGGCCACCACCAGGAAGGGCACGGCGTACCAGAGGCGGTGATAGGCCCGGCGGCGGCGCAAGGCCTCGTCCCAGTCCTGTTTGTCGCTCAGCACCAGCAGCCGGTGCGCCACGTAGAGCACGGCGCGGGCCACCAGCCACTGGACGGCGAACGCCCCGAGCACCAGCGCCAGGATACCCAGCAGGGTCTGTATCCAGGGCTGCTGGGGCAGATGGGCCGCCACCGGGGCGGCCAGTTCGGCAAGAGTGTCTTCCATTCCTGGGGCGGGCGCGGCGGGCCCGGCATCTGATAGGGGACGGAGGATTATCGTCCATCTATAATCCGTCCACCATGTCCAATACTCCCTCCTCCCCGCAAGACCAGTTCGCCAACAAGGCCCAAGCCTGGTCCGCCCGGTTCTCGGAACCGGTATCCGATCTCGTCAAGCGCTATACGGCCTCGGTCGACTTCGACAAGCGCCTGGCCCGCTTCGACATCCAGGGCTCGCTCGCCCACGCCGAGATGCTGTCCGCAGTGGGGGTGATCTCGGCCCAGGACCGCGCCGACATCGAGCGCGGCATGACCCAGATCCTGGGCGAAATCGAGCGCGGCGAGTTCCAGTGGCTGCTGGACCTGGAAGACGTGCACCTGAACATCGAGAAGCGCCTGGTGGAACTGGTCGGCGACGCCGGCAAGCGCCTGCACACAGGCCGTTCGCGCAATGACCAGGTGGCCACCGACATCCGCCTGTGGCTGCGCGCCGAGATCGACACCGCCATCGACCTGCTGGGCCAACTGCGCCGCGCGCTGGCCCAGGTGGCGCTGACCCATGCCGACACCATCCTGCCGGGCTTCACGCACCTGCAGGTGGCCCAACCCGTCACCTTCGGCCATCACCTGCTGGCCTATGCCGAGATGTTCGGCCGCGACGCCGAGCGCCTGGCGGACTGCCGCAAGCGCGTGAACCGCCTGCCGCTGGGCGCCGCCGCGCTGGCCGGCACCAGCTACCCCATCGACCGCGAGCGCGTGGCCGCGACGCTGTCCTTCGACGGCGTGTGCCGCAACTCGCTGGACGCCGTGTCCGACCGTGACTTCGCCATCGAATTCTGCGCCGCCAGCGCGCTGATTATGACGCACGTGTCGCGCCTGTCGGAAGAACTGGTGCTGTGGATGAGCCCGCGCGTGGGCTTCATCGACCTGGCCGACCGCTACTGCACCGGCAGTTCGATCATGCCGCAGAAGAAGAACCCCGACGTGCCCGAGCTGGCGCGCGGCAAGACCGGCCGCGTGAACGGCCACCTGGTGGCGCTGCTGACCCTGATGAAAGGCCAGCCGCTGGCCTACAACAAGGACAACCAGGAAGACAAGGAAGGCCTTTTCGACACCGCCGACACCATCCGCGACACGCTCACGATCTTCGTGGACATGGCCGCCGGCATCACGGTGAAGCAGGACGCCATGCGCGCGGCCGCCCGCCAGGGTTTCGCCACCGCCACCGACCTGGCCGACTACCTGGTCAAGCGTGGCCTGCCCTTCCGCGACGCCCACGAAACCGTGGCGCACGCCGTGCGGGCCTGCGAGGAACGCGGCTGCGACCTGGCGGACCTGAGCACCGCTGAATTGCAGGCCTTCCACCCGTCCATCGAGGACGACATCCACCAGGTCCTGACGCTGGAAGGCTCGGTGGCGTCGCGCTCGCACATCGGCGGCACCGCCCCCGAGCGCGTGCGCATCGAGGCGCAGCGCATCCTGGACGGGGCCTGATCACGGCCTTGAACGCGCATCGCACAACGTAAAAAGGGCAGCCCCGCGGGGCTGCCCTTTTTACTGCGTCTGACCAGGCCGGCCAGCAAGCCTTACTCGAACACCGCGATCGACTCCACGTGCCCGGTATGCGGGAACATGTTGACCACGCCCGCGCTGCGCAGTTTGTAGCCGCCTTCGTGCACGAGGATGGCCGCGTCACGCGCCAGCGTGGACGGGCTACAGGACACATAGACGATGCGGCGCGGCCGCTCTTCCGGCGCCAGCAGCGCCAGCGCCTGCGACACGGCATGGGCACCCTCACGGGGCGGGTCGATCAGCATGCGGTCGAAGTGGCCCAGGTCGCGCAGCCATTGCACATCCACCTCGAAGAGGTTCAGCGTGGCGAAACGCGTGCGGCCATCCAGGCCGTGACGCGCCGCGGCTTCCAGCGCGCGATCGGTCAGGGTCTTGCTGCCTTCGATGCCGACGACCTCGCGGGCCTGCGTGGCCAGCGGCAGCGTGAAGTTGCCCAGGCCACAGAAGAGATCCGCCACGCGGTCTTCAGGTTGCACATCCAGCAGGGTCAGCGCGCGCGAGACCAGCGCCTGGTTGATGTAGGGGTTGACCTGCGTGAAGTCGGTGGGCCGGTACGGCATGCGCAGGCCGAACTCGGGCAGGCGATAGGACAGGATGTCGTCGTCGGCCGGATCCAGCGGCTTGACCGTCTCGGGGCCCTTCGATTGCAGCCACCACGAGATGTCGTGCTCGGCCGCGAAAGCGCGCAGCTTGGCGATGTCGTCGTCCGTCAGCGGCTCCAGGTGGCGCAGCACCAGCACCACGGCGGCATCGCCCACGGCGACCTCGATCTGCGGCATGCGTTGCGGCGCCGACATGACCGTGATGAGCGCGCGCAGCGGCATCAGCAGCGCCGCCACCTTGGGCGGCAGCACATGACAGGTCCGCATGTCGGCCACGTAGCTGCTCTTGCGCTCGTGGAAGCCCACCAGCACGCCGCCCTTCTTGGGCACCACGCGCACCGACAGGCGGGCGCGGAAGCGATAGCCCCAGGTGGGACCGTGCAGCGGCGGCAGCATGCGCGCCGGCGAGAGGTTGCCCACATGCTGGAAGCAGTCTTCCAGCGCGCGCTGCTTGATGGCGACCTGGGCGGTGGGCTCCAGGTGCTGCATGGCACAGCCGCCACAGACGCCGAAATGCGGGCAGCGCGGTTCGACGCGCTGCGACGAGGCGCGGCGCACGGTGTCCACGCGGGCGATTTCGTACGAAGGCTTGCGGCGCACGGTGGTGGCCGTCACGCGTTCGCCGGGCAAGGCGCCTTCGACGAAGATGACCTTGCCGTCACGGCGGGCGATGCCCCGGGCCTCGAGGTCCAGGGATTCGATGCTGAGGAGTTCTTCCACGGGTGTTAAGTCGCGTCGCGGACGCGATCCAGAAATCGGGCAAAGCGGGCATTGTAGAAGAAGCGGACAGACATGCCGCGCCTGTCATCTCGGCAATATCCCAAGCACAGCCCTTTGGTCTGGACATGCCTGCCGCGCGTCGCTTGCGCGCGATCGGACAATTCCGCCCACGCTGTGCGCCCGCGCCGGGGTAATCGTGCTAGATTAATGAATCCATTAATCAATTGGGCTTGGCAGCCGGAGCTTCCCGTGCAGATCACCCCCGAAGATATCGTGCCGCTCAACAAGGTTCGCGCCAACCTGACTGCATTGGCCGAACACGTCCGCCAGGGGCACGAAAAAATCATCACCCGCAATGGCGAGAGCTACGTGGCGCTGGTCGATGCCCGGCAACTGGAGCGCTACCACCAGTTGGAGCGAGAATTCCAGCAATTGAGCCTGGTGCAGGCGCTCACGGAAGGGGTCCAGCGTGTCCGACGTGATGCGCCTGGCATCGAACCGGAAGATGCCAGGCAGCGCCTGCAGCGCAAGCTGGAATCCGCCAGGCTTGAAAGATAGTCCGAATTGCCGCGATGCGCGTTGTCATTGATCCCGGCTACGAACGCGCAGTGGCTGCCGCGCTGGATCTCCTGATAGACCAGGACGCTCTCCTTGCGGCAGAACGCTTGCTGGAACGCGCCTTGCGCTTCCTGCCAGCATTGTTGGCGCAATTTCCTCACGCTGGTCGAGACTTCATTGCCCGCAATCCCGCCAGCGACAAGGTGAGCATGGCTGTCGAGCACTTGCACGCATTGCTGGGCGATGACATCGAATTACGGGAATATTTGCTGGACGACTACCTCGCGCTTTACGCCATCCGGCACGAGACCGTCACGCTGTTGACCTTACGCCATCACAGGCAATCTGGCTTCGCACTGGTGACGTAACCCAAAAAAAGCGGGCTGCCCGAAGACAGCCCGCTCCGCCTGATGGAAGGAAAAACCGGCACCCCTACCGGCCCTTCCCCCACCGGGCTATCGCCTGGAGGCGAGGTGAAACCTTGTGCGCCTAGAAGGCGCGCGAGACCGAGAGCACGGCGCCCAGGCGGCCCGATTCCTTGCCCTTCTTGGTCGGCAACCAGTTGTCGTCGGTGGCGCCCACGGCAGCCAGGCCCACCACCCAGCCGTTCAGGTCCTTGGTGACGCCCAGCTTGTAGTCCACGTAGTGGCCGATGCTATCGCCGTTCATGTCGACCTGGTTCTTGAGCTTCTGGTAGCCCACGTGCGCACCCAGGCCCCAGCCGTTGCCCAGGTCAAAGTTGGCGGCGGCATCCAGGTACCAGGTGCCCTTGCTGTCAGGCGTGTTGAAGAAGTCGGTGGGGGTGTAGGAATACTTCAGGCTGAAGACGTCGTAGCTGAAGCCCACGTACAGGTCGGTGTTCTTGAAGTTGCCGCCCTTGCCATCGATGGGCGTGGTGTCCGAGCCGGGGTACCAGTACTGCAGCACGCCGACGTCCAGCCCCAGCCCGCCGCCCAGTTCGCCGCGCCAGCCGCCGTAGAAGTCCATTTCCAGGTTGGCTTCATTGAACACGTTGTCGGCGACGTTGGAGTTCCAGTTGCCGACATAGAAACCCGAGGTGTGGGCGATGTCGAAACCGGCCTGCACGGCGGGACGGAAATTGGTCTGCGAATAGCCACGGAAACGGTAGTCATTGGCAATCGTTGCGTTGCCGGTCAAGCTGAAGCCCGAGCCCAGGTCGGTCTCGGCAAGGCTGGGCGCAGCAAAACCCGCGGCCAGAACGGCGGTGAGCGAGGAGGCAAGCAGCGTCTTCTTCATGATGGGTTCCTGGATGGCAGGGAAAAGGCAAAAGGGAGTTTTCCGCCCCGCCCGCTACCGGCGGATCTGCCGGTGTGATGGGGTTCAACTTTGCTTAAGCACGTTTCGTGCCAACCTGGAACGCAGGGTCTGTCATCGCTGGTAATACTCTGCGCCGACCTGACACGCCAGGGTTCCAGCACCACCGTGGTGCGCAGCGCTGGCGCGCACGCGGCTGCACGCTTCAAAATGGGGAAAACAACAGGGCGGCGCACCGCAATGCTTCGGTGCGCCGCCCAGACGGGACAAGCGGGATCCGGCGGAATTGCCGGCAATCAGTCGGGCATCAGCCCTGGTTGGCGGGCGCGCGGCGCTTGCCGTGCTCGGCGTGGCGCTGCTTCACGAACTCGGTCACCTTGCCTTGCTGCGTGGCATCCAGGCTGTCCCAGAGGGCAAGCCACTGCTTCTGGACGCCTTCGGCCTGCGCGCGGAACTTGTCGCGCTGCGACTCGCGCGCCTGGACCAGCGCACGCGGATCGAGCTTGCCGGCCTGCAGTTGCGCATCCAGTGTGGCACGGCCGGCCTGGCGGTCTTCGCGCATGGCCTGGTGCAAGGTGCGCTGGGCATCACGCGCCTCGGTCAGTTGCTTCTGTTGCGCATCGTTCAGCGCCAAGCCATCCAGGACGGGCTTGGGCACCGGGCCCAGGCCAGGAATCCAGGCGGCGTCGCGGTGCTGCTTGCCAGCGTGGTGGCGGCCTTCCTTGCCGGGTTTGCCTGCCTTGCCATCATGGCGCGATGCCTCGGCCGACGTGGCTTTGGTTTGCGTGGCGGGGGCAGCATCGGTCGCGGCCAGGGCCGAGCCGGAGAACGCGGCGGCCACGGCCAGGGTCAGGCCAGCGAGGGTTGCGGATCGGTTCATGGCGTCACTCCTTGTGTGTTAGGACGTGAACGCATTGTGGGCGCGGGGCGATTTCGCTTGGATTACGCGAAAAGCGAGAATGCTTCAGGCGATTACGCCCTGCCCCGCGCTGTCTGGCGCCTTCATGCCCAGGCGGCCAGGTATTCCTTCCAGTGCGGCGCATCGCTGGCGGCCAGCGTATCGCGCACCAGCGCGATCTCGGCGTCATAGGCCTGCTGGTCGAGTTCGCCGCGCAGGAAGCGGAAGCGGCAATACACCAGCCAGGTGTTGACGACGTCGGTCTCGCAGTAGGCTCGCACCTCGTCGGCGCGGCCATCGTTCCATGCCGGCCAGACCTGGCTGCCGTCCATGCCCAGCTTGCCGGGGAAGCCGCAGAGCTTGGCCAACTGGTCCAGCGGCGCATTGGCGCGGCCGTTGTACTTGGCCAGCAGGTCCATCAGGTCGATGTGCCGGTTGTGATAGCGCGAGATGTAGTTGTTGTAGCGGAAGTCCCGGTCGTCATCGCCCGTGTCCCAATACCGGGGCGCGGGCACGCCGTGGATGAGGCTGCGGTAGTGCAGCACGGGCAGGTCGAAGCCCGACCCGTTCCAGCTGACCAGCCGCGGCGTGTAGCGCTCGATGGTCTTGAAGAAACCCGAGATCAGCGTGGATTCGGGATCGCCGGGCTGGCCCAGCGTGCGCACGCGAAAGCCCTGGTCGTCGCGGAAGACGCAACCGATGACGGCGATCTTCTGCAGGTGCAGCGGCAGGAAGTCGCTGCCCGTGGCTTCGCGGCGCGCCGCGAAGGCGCGTTCGGCAACCTCGAGGTCAGGGACGTCGTCGCCCCAGTCGTGCAGCTTGCGCAGCCCTTCGACGTCGGGCAGCGTCTCCAGGTCGAAGACCAGCGTCGGGGTCATCGCGGCGGCAGGTAGCGCAGCGGGTCGACCGGCGTGCCCTGGCGGCGCACTTCGAAGTGCAGGCGCGGCGAGGTGGTGTCGGTCTGGCCCATTTCGGCGATCTTGGCGCCGCGCTTCACGTCCTGGCCGCTCTTGACCAGCAGCGAGCGGTTGTGCGCATACGCGGTGATGAAGCCGTTCTGGTGATTGATGATGATCAGCTCACCCAGGCCGCGCACGCCATTGCCGCTGTACATGACCTTGCCGTCGGCGGCCGCCGTGACCGGGTCGCCCGGCTTGCCGGCGATGTCGATGCCCTTGGTGGTGGCGCTGAAGTTCTGGATGATCTGGCCCGATGCCGGCCAGGCCCAGTTGACGAGCGAGGCATCCGCCGCGCGCGGCGCAGGCTTGGCGGGTTCGGACGCAGGCGTGGCCGTGGCCGGCTGCGCCGGCTGTTCCGTGGCGGCAGGCGCCTCGCCCACGGGCTCGAGCGGACGGCTTTCGATCTTGCCCGGCGCGGCGGACGCCGCGCCGACCTGCGTGGCGCCCGTGCCGGGCCGAGGCGCCGAGCCGCCGCTGGACAGTTGCAGCACCTGGCCGATGCGCAGGTGATTGCGGTCGGCGATGTTGTTCCAGCGGGCCAGGTCGTCGACGCTGACATTGTTGTTGCGCGCGATCTGGTTGAGCGTGTCGCGCGGCTTGACCACATAGGTGGCGCCCGATGAGGGCGGGGCCTGCGTTTCCGTGGGGGCCTGCTGCTTGGTGATGTCCACCACGGGCGCGCGTTGCTGCGAGGCGCAGCCTGCAAGCAGCATCACGCCGGCCATCAAGGCCAGCAGACCGGGGCGGCCAGACAGGGCCGCGCCACGGGAAACCAAGGATCCGGTCAGTTGAGACTGCCCGACGAGCATACGATTCTCCTGTTTGCTCATGATTGTATTCCGGCCCGCAGGGGCACGAATCTGACGGCTTCCAATTCCGTGCGTTTCCAGGTGGAAACGTCCGTCCGTTCTATCAGCACCAGGCGTTGTTGCACCGTGCCTTCGGGCGCGATGAGACGGCCGCCCACGGCCAGTTGTTCCAACAGCGCCCTGGGAATTTCGATGCCTGCGGCCGCCACAACGATAGCATCGAACGGCGCGGCCCCGGGCACGCCCGCCATGCCGTCTCCAAAAGAGAGTTTTACCCGGTGCAGACGCAGCCGGCGCAGGCGGTCGCGCGTGCCGTCATAGAGCCCGCGCACGCGCTCGATGGCATAGACCTCGCGTATCAGCTGGGCCAGCACGGCGGCCTGGTAGCCGCAACCCGCGCCGACCTCCAGCACGCGCTGCGGCGCGCGGTCGCGCAGGACCGCGCTGATCATGTGGGCCACGACCCACGGCTGGGAGATCGTCTGGCCGAAGCCGATGGGCAGCGCCGCGTCTTCGTAGGCACGGCTGGCCAGCGCCTCGTCGACGAAATGATGGCGCGGCACGGCCATCATGGCGTTCAGCACACGCTCGTCGGCAATGCCTTGCTGGCGCAGGCGCTGGACCATGGCCGCGCGCATGCGGTCGGAATTCAGGCCCAGGTTGCCGGGCATGCCCTGCACCGACACCGAAGGCGGCACGGCCGCGGGACGACCCGTGGCCGGCGCCAGGATGCGGGTGTTGCTGTTGCTGGTCGTGATGCCGCGCGCGGGGCTGGCCACCGGCGCATTGCGCGGGCCGATGCCGATGCCCGGCTTGCTCCAGAACGATGGATCGGGGGAACGCTTGTTGCTCATAGCGGCCCTGCCCAGCCGCGCACCTCGGCCAGCTGTTCGTGATGCGTCAGGTCCAGGCGCAGCGGCGTGATGGACACCGCGCCCTCGGCGGTGGCATGGAAATCGGTGCCCGGCGTGGCATCCAGGGCATTGCCCACCGGACCGATCCAGTAGACCGTCTCGCCATAGGGGCTGGTCATGCGCACGACCGGCTCGGAGGGATGGCGCTTGCCCAGCCGGGTGACGCGGATGTCACCCATGTCTTCGATGGGCAGGTTGGGGATGTTGACGTTCAGCAGGATGGGCGCGGCCAGCGGACTGGCCAACTGGCGCTCGACCACCCGGCGCGCGACGGCCGCGGCGGCGTCGATGTGCTGCCAGCCCTTGTTGACCTGCGAAAAGGCGATGGCGGGAATGCCGAAGAGATAGCCTTCCGTGGCTGCGGCGACCGTGCCCGAATAAAGCGTGTCGTCGCCCATGTTGGCGCCGTTGTTGATGCCCGAGACGATCAGGTCGGGCCGGTGCTCCAGGATGCCCGTGAGCGCGACGTGCACGCAGTCGGATGGCGTGCCGTTCACATAGATGAAGCCGTTGGCGGCGGTGCGCACGGCCAGCGGGCGATTCAGGGTGAGCGAGTTGGACGCGCCGCTGTGATTGGTTTCCGGCGCCACCACCGTGATCTCGCCCAGGTCGCGCAGGGCGTCCGCCAGGGCCTGCAGGCCAGGCGCGGTGTATCCGTCGTCGTTGGAAACCAGAATATGCATGCGTCGTCCAGGAAACGGCGCCGCCCTCCTGCACAGAGGGCGCGCCGGCAAAAAAACGTGACCGAACGCGGCAGATTGTACCTTTCCCGCCACGCTCCAAAGCGCCAAACAACGACGGTAGAATGCGACCACTTCGCATCCCCCGCCATTTCCATGACCACCACCGATACCCTGCCCCTGCTTCTGCTGGTTCTCGCCGCCGCCTACCTGGTGGGGTCCGTCCCCTTCGCCGTGGTCGTCAGCCGCCTGATGGGGCTGCAGGATCCGCGCAGCTACGGCTCCGGCAACCCTGGCGCCACGAACGTGTTGCGCACGGGCAACAAGCTGGCAGCCGCCCTCACCCTGGTGGGCGACGCGGCCAAGGGCTGGCTGGCGGTCTGGGCGGTGGAAACCTGGGGGCCGGCCCACGGCCTGGGCTCGGTGGCGCTGGCGCTCACGGCACTGGCCGTCTTCCTGGGCCACCTGTATCCGGTGTTCCTGCGTTTCAAGGGCGGCAAGGGTGTCGCCACCGCGCTGGGCGTGCTGCTGGCCATCCAGCCCTGGCTGGCGCTGGCCACGGCACTGACCTGGCTGGTGGTGGCCGTGTGCTTCCGCTACTCCTCGCTGGCCGCGCTGGTGGCCGCGCTGTTTGCCCCGGTGTATTACCTGTTCGGCTCGGGCATCGTCTGGTACGCCGCGCGGCCCGTGGCGGCCGCCATCGCCGTCATCGGCCTGCTGCTGATCTGGCGCCACCGCGGGAATATCTCGCGCCTGATGGACGGAACGGAAGGACGTATCGGCGGAAAGAAGAAGGATCCGCAGGGCTGATCGCCCCGCGGTCCCGTCGGCCCGGGCAGGTCAGGCGGATATCTCGGCCAGGTCCCAGCGCGGCCGCACCGAGAACGCATGCTCGGTCGCCTGCGGTGCCTTGGGATCGAACAAGCCGGCGTTGACCCGCTGCGCGGCCGCGAACGCGATCATGGCGCCGTTGTCGGTGCACAGCGACAGCGGCGGGAAGAAGGCCTCTGCCTTCAGCGGCCGCAAGGCCAGCGCCAGGCGCTCGCGCAGCTTCAGGTTCGCGCCCACCCCGCCCGCCACCACGATGCGCTTGAGTCCCGTGCGTTTCAGCGCCTGGGCTGCCTTGGCCACCAGCACGTCGACGATGGCGTCCTGCGTGGCGGCGGCCAGGTCGGCCGCCAGCGCCGGCGTGTCGCCGCCCTGCTCGCGCGCCGTCTTCAGGCGCGTCAACACTGCGGTCTTCAGGCCGCTGAAGCTGAAATCGAGGTTGCCGCTGTGCAACATGGGCCTGGGCAGGCTGTGGCGCGACGCGTCGCCGTGGTTGGCCAGCGCGGCCAGTGCGGGCCCGCCCGGATAGCCCAGGCCCAGCAGCTTGGCGGTCTTGTCGAAGGCTTCGCCCGCCGCGTCGTCCAGGGTTTCGCCCAGCAGTTCATAGCGCCCCACCCCGTCCACCCGCATCAGCTGGGTGTGCCCGCCCGAGACCAGCAAGGCGATGAAGGGAAACGCCGGGGCGGGCTGCGCCAGCAGGGGCGACAGCAGGTGGCCCTCCAGGTGATGGATGGGAATGGCCGGCAGCCCGCGGGCCCAGGCCAGCGACTGGGCGAAGCTTGCCCCCACCAGCAGCGCGCCAGCCAGGCCCGGCCCGGCCGTATAGGCCACGGCGCCGACGTCGTCCAGCGTCAGGCCGGCCTCGGCCAGCACTTCGCGCGCCAGCGGCAACACCCGCCGGATGTGGTCGCGCGAGGCCAGTTCCGGCACCACGCCGCCGAAATCGGCATGCATGGCGACCTGGGTGTGGAGGGCGTGCGACAACAGGCCGCGCTCGGTACAGACCGCCGCCACGCCGGTTTCGTCGCAAGAACTTTCAAAACCTAGAATAATCATGGCCGGAATTTTACCTTTCGCGGGGAACCCCCATGTTCGAGAAGCTGTTCAAACTGCGCGATCACAACACGACGCCGCGCACCGAGGCCGTCGCCGGGCTGACGACCTTCCTGACGATGTCCTACATCATCTTCGTCAACCCGGACATCCTGTCGAGCACGGGCATGGACCGCGACGCGGTGTTCGTCGCCACCTGCCTGGCCGCGGCGCTGGGTTCGCTGATCATGGCGCTGCTGGCCAACTGGCCCATCGGCATGGCGCCGGGCATGGGACTGAACGCCTTCTTCGCCTTCACGGTGGTCGGCACCATGGGCTATTCCTGGCAACAGGCGCTGGGGGCCGTGTTCATCTCGGGCGTCATCTTCCTGATCCTGACCGTCACGCAGGTGCGCACGTGGCTGATCCAGGGCATCCCGAAATCGCTGCGCAGCGCCATTGCCGCGGGCATCGGGCTGTTCCTGGCCATCATCGCGCTCAGCAACGCCGGCATCGTGGTGGACCACCCCGCCACCAAGGTCACGCTGGGCGACCTGCGCGAACCGGGTCCGTTGTTCGCCATCCTGGGCTTCTTCATCATTGCCGCGCTGGACGCCCTGCGCGTGCGCGGCGCCATCCTGATCGGCATCCTGGCAGTCACGGCGCTGTCCATGCTGCTGGGCTTCAACACCTTCAAGGGGGTGTTCGCGCCGCCGCCCAGCATCATGCCCACCTTCATGCAGCTGGACATCATGGGCGTGCTGCAGACGGGTTTCCTGCACGTGATCCTGGTGTTCGTGCTGGTGGAAGTGTTCGACGCCACGGGCACGCTGATTGGCGTGGCGCGCCGCGCGGGCCTGGTGCGTGACGGCGAGGCCCAGCGCCTGGGCCGCCCGCTGATGGCCGACAGCACCGCCATCGTCGCGGGCTCGATGCTGGGCACCAGCAGCACCACCGCCTTCGTGGAAAGCGCTTCGGGCGTGCAGGCGGGCGGGCGTACCGGCATGACCGCCCTGGTGGTGGCCGGCCTCTTCCTGGCCGCCCTGTTCATCTCGCCGCTGGCGGGCTCGGTGCCGGCCTATGCCACGGCGCCCGCGCTGCTCTACGTGGCCGGCCTCATGATGCGCGAGCTGATCGACATCGACTGGCACGACGTGACGGAAGCCACGCCAGCCGCGCTGACCGCGCTGGTCATGCCCTTCACCTATTCGATCGCCAACGGCCTGGCTTTCGGCTTCATCAGCTACGTGGTGCTGAAGGCCGCGACCGGCAAGGCCAGGGAGGTGCATCCGGCGATGTGGCTGGTGGCCGCGCTGTTCGTGATCCGCTACGCCTTCTTCCCCGAATGACGGGCGCAGGCATGCTGCGGCTGGAAAACCTGGGCAGGCGCCATGGCGACCATGTCGTCTTCGAAGGGCTGACGCACACGTTCGGCCCCGGCTGCGTGGCGCTGTGCGAGGAAGAAAGCACAGGCAAAACCAGCCTGCTGGAGATCATCGCGGGCGTCCTCAAACCGGACGCCGGCGACGTATGGATCGATGGACACTCCCTGCGCCAGGCGCCGCAACAGGCACTGGATCGCCTGGCCTACGTGCCCGACAACTGCCTGGTGGCGCCCACGCAGACGGGACGGGACATGCTGGTCCAGGCCGCTGCCGCGAAGCAGGTCGCCCTGGATGATGCCGTGCTGGGGCTGGCGGACGCGCTGGGCCTGGCGCCGCACCTGGACAAGCGTTTCGAGCAGATGTCCACGGGCACGCGCCGCAAGGTCTTCCTGACGGCCGCCGCACTGGGCGATCCGGCCGTGGTCGTCGCGGACGGCCCCAGCAATGGCCTGGATGCGCAGGGACGCAGCGTGCTGGCCGAGGTCTTCAGGCGGTGGGGGCAGGACCGGGTCGTGCTGTTCGCCAGCCATGACCCCGACCTGGTGCGGGCCTGCGGGGCGAAGGCGGTCGAGGTGGGATCGCTGCGATAGCGATGTGGCGGCGAGCCGTCTCTACAACACTTCCCAGCCGCCCTTCCCCCGCGTCAGGTCCGTCGCCAGCGCCTCGGCGGCGGCCAGGCCATCCAGCGGCACGGCCAGCGTCAGCCACGCGCCCTCGGCGGTGAAGTCCTCCTGGTCGATCCTGGCACCGGCCTGCGCCATGCGGGCCTTGAAACGGGCCAGGTCGGCGTAATCACAATGGCAGCGGGCGCGCGCCAGCGCCACCTGCGTGATCTTCGGCGCGGCGCGCAGGCATTGCGCCGCGCAGCCGCCATAGGCGCGCATCAGGCCGCCCGCGCCCAGCTTGATGCCGCCGAACCAGCGCACCACCAGCACCGCCACGCCGTCCAGGCCCTGGCCGTCGATGGCAAGCAGGATGGGCTTGCCGGCCGTGCCCGTGGGCTCGCCATCGTCGTTGTAGCGGTATTGCTGCCCCAGGCGGTAGGCCCAGCAGTTGTGGGTGGCGCCGGGGTCGCCATGCTGCGCGAAGAAGGCCATGGCCTCCTCCACGCTCTCGATGGGCGCGGCCCAGACCAGGAACCGGCTCTTGCGGATGTCTTCCTGCAGCGTGTGGGGAGCTGCCAGGGTGATTCTGTCGGTCATGCGCAATGCGCGGCACGGCAAGCCTCAGGCTTGCCGCCGTGCCGGTCCGGCTGCGTGACGGATGGCACGGCAGGCGCGAACAACGATCAGCCCTGCTCGCGCGAAGCCAGGAACTCTTCGTAGTTGCCGCGGTAATCCACGACCTTGCCATCGCCCGCCACTTCGAAGATGCGCGTGGCCAGGCCCGAGACGAACTCGCGGTCATGCGACACGAAGACGAGCGTGCCTTCGAATTTCTCAAGCGCGAACTGCAGCGACTCGATCGATTCCATGTCCAGGTGGTTGGTCGGCTCGTCCATCAGCAGGACGTTGTGGCGGCCCAGCATCAGGCGGCCGAAGCTCATGCGGTTCTTCTCGCCGCCGGACAGCACGCGCACGGCCTTCGAGATGTCGTCGCTGGAGAACAGCAGGCGGCCCAGCACCGAGCGCATGGCCTGGTCGTCGTCGCCCGGCTGGCGGTACGCGGTCATCCAGTCGAACAGGTTGTCGTCGGAATTGAACTGGTCGGAAACGTCCTGGGCCATGTAGCCCTTGTCGGCGTTCTCGGACCACTTCACCTCGCCGCGGTCGGGCGCCAGGTCGCCGGCCAGCAGGCGCAGCAGCGTGGTCTTGCCGACGCCGTTGGCGCCGATGATGGCGATCTTCTCACCGGCCTCGACCATGGCCGAGAAATTGGTGATGATGGGGCGGTCGTAGGCCTTCGAGATGGCTTCGACGTGGACCGCCTGGCGGTGCATGACCTTGTTCTGCTCGAAGCGGATGAAGGGGTTCTGGCGCGAGGACGGCTTGACCTCGACGGCCTCGGCCTTGATGCGGTCGATCTGCTTCAGGCGCGAGGTGGCCTGGCGGGCCTTGGACTTGTTGGCCGAGAAGCGGCGCACGAAGTCCTGCAGCTCGATGATGCGTTCCTTGGCCTTGGCATTGGACGCCGTGACACGCTCGCGCGCCTGCGTCGAGGCCAGCATGTAGTCGTCGTAGTTGCCCGGATAGACGCGCAGTTCGCGATAGTCCAGGTCGGCCATGTGCGTGCACACTTCGTTCAGGAAGTGGCGGTCGTGGCTGATGATGATCATCGTGCTCTGGTAGCCGTTGAGCACGTTCTCGAGCCAGCGGATGGTGTTGATGTCCAGGTTGTTGGTGGGTTCGTCCAGCAACAGCACGTCGGGGTTCGAGAACAGCGCCTGCGCCAGCAGCACGCGCAGCTTCCAGCCCGGCGCGATCTCGCGCATCGGCAGTTGGTGCTGCTCGACCGGGATTTCCAGGCCCAGCAGCAGTTCGCCGGCGCGGGCCTCGGCCGTGTAGCCGTCGTATTCGGCGAACTTGGCCTCGAGGTCGGCGGCCCTCATGTAGTCGTCTTCGGACGCCTCGGGGTTCGCGTAGATCGCATCGCGCTCCGCCATGGCTTCCCACATTTCGGTGTGGCCCATCATGACGACGTCCAGCACGCGCATGTCTTCGTAGGCGAACTGGTCCTGGCGCAGCTTGCCCAGGCGCACGCCCGGCTCCAGCGAAACGTTGCCCGAACTGGACTCCAGGTCGCCGCCGATGATCTTCATGAACGTCGACTTGCCCGAGCCGTTGGCACCGATCAGGCCATAGCGGTTGCCCTCCCCGAACTTGACGGAGACGTTCTCGAAAAGGGGTTTGGGACCGAACTGGATGGTGAGATTGGCGGTAGAGATCACGATGGTAAAAGAGGAAAATCCATGTAACGGGCGGCGTGCCCAAGCCGTCAGTGTAACGCGGGCGTTGCGCGCTCCCAACTGGTGTAACCGATGTGCCTATTCGGCCCTATCCGGGACCTGCCCGCGTGCTATACCCCCTTCTGCCGGCCCATGAATTGGCGGCAGAAGGAGAATGGCCATGTTCAAGACCCTGGAGCTCGTGGTTGGCCACCGTACCGCGACCGTCTGGATGAATCGCGCCGAACAGCGCAACGCCCTGAACGGTCCGATGATTGAAGAACTGGTGCAGGCCTTCGCCGGCCTGAGCCAGGACGACACCGTCCGTGCCATCGTGCTGGCCGGACGCGGCTCCGCCTTTTGCGCGGGCGCCGACCTGACCTGGCTCCACGCAGGCACGCCCGCCGAGGCCGAGAACCCGAACGACGTGGAGGCCATGAAGACGTTGTTGCGCACCGTCCACGCCTGCCCGAAGCCGGTGCTGGCCCGCATCCACGGCGCGTGCATCGGGGTGGGCATGGGGCTGGCGGCGGCGTGCGACATCGCGATTGCCGCGCGCACGGCCTCCTTCGGCCAACCCGAGACCCGCCTGGGCCTGATGCCTGCCTTGACCGCGCCTTATGTGGTGAAGGCCATGATGCCGCGCGCGGCGCAGCGCTGGCTGCTGACCGGAGAGGCCTTCGGCGCCGAAGAGGCCCGCCGTATCGGTTTCGTGCACGACGTGTGCAATCCGGCGGAGCTGGATCCACGCATCGACGCCCTGCTGGGCAGCTTCGTGATGGCGAGTTCGCAGGCCGTCAGGGCCACCAAGGCCCTCCTGCGCACGCTGTCGGATGCGGAAGACCTGGGGCCAGGCCGCAACGCCGACAGGGCGTTCTAAGCGGCCGCAGAGGCCGGGGCCCTGCCCCGGCCGGCGTCAGTGGGCGTGATCCTCGCCAGGCGCGTGGCCCGGCCCATGGTCATGGCCGCAGGCATCGCAGTGGCCGTGTGCCGCGTGGTCCTGCGCGTGGCCGTGATCCTGCCCATGGTCATGGTGGTGCTCATGCAGCACCAGGTAAGCCATGCCATCTTCCGTCGCCAGGCCCACTTTCGCGCCGATGGGCAGCGTGGCCTTGGTGGGCACGTGGCCATAAGGCAGGCCCGTCACCACCGGCACCTTCACCACGCCGCGCAGCCACGCCACGACGGCGTCCATGTCGTAACCCTGATCGTGCGGCGCCAGCTTGTAGTCGGTGAAGCGGCCCAGCACGATGGCCTTCTGCCTGGCCAGGATGCCCGCGTGCAGCAGTTGCGTCAGCATGCGCTCCACACGGTAGGGATGCTCGCCCACGTCTTCCAGCACCAGGATGCCGCCCCGGACCTTGGGAAGATAGGGCGTGCCCACCAGCGAGGCGACGATGGCCAGGTTGCCGCCCCACAGCACGCCGCGGCAGTCCACGGCATCGGCGCCGGGCGCCTCGAAGCTCAGGATCTCCAGCTCGCCGCGCATCGTCTCAGCGAACAGGTCCGGCGTCAGCGCATCCAGCTTGCGGCCGCCGAAATCGGCGCAGGCGCAAGGCCCCGTATAGCTGACCGCGCCCGTCTGCGCGAGCAGGGCCAGGTTGAAGGCGGTGAAATCGCTGTGGCCCACGAAACGCTTGCCGCTGTCCGCGATGGCCTGCCAATCCAGCAGGTGCAAGAGGCGCGACAGGCCATAGCCGCCGCGCGTGGCCATGACGATGGGCAGCTTCTGCTTGATGGCGCGCGTGAAGGCGGCGGCGCGCTGCGCGTCGGTGCCGGCGAAGCGCTGGTCCACCGCCAACGCGGTGCGATCGACGGCAGTGCGAAAACCCATCTCGCCCAGCCGCTCGCACGCGAGGTCCAGGGCCGCTGGCTCACGCACGGCGCCAGACGGCGAGATCATGTAGATGCCGCGGTAATCGGCCTGGGTCGGATGGATGTGGCTGGGGCAGTTGTCGGCGCGCTTGGCCCTGCCCTTGCTCTCGGTTTTGCTCATGAAGAAATATCCTGGTCGTCGTCCACGGCGGGCGCCGTGGGGGCGGAAGGCTTGCGGCGGCGTTCGCGGAAGAAGTCGCGCAGCAGCTCGCCGCAACGCGCTTCCAGCACGCCGCCTTCGTAACGGGTCTGGTGATTGAGCTGGCGCACGCCCCCGACGTCCAGGACGCTGCCGCAGCAGCCCGTCTTGGGATCGGCGGCGCCGTAGACCACGCGCGCCAGGCGCGCGTGCAGCATGGCGCCCATGCACATGGCGCAAGGCTCCAGCGTGACGTACAGCGTGGCGCCGGGCAGCCGGTAGTTGCCGGCCTGCCGCGCGGCGGCGCGCAGCGCGACGATCTCCGCGTGGGCCGTGGGATCGCTGTCGACGATGACGCGGTTGTGGCCGGTGGCCACGAGCTCGCCCTGCGCATCGACCAGCACCGCGCCCACCGGCACTTCGCCGATATCCCAGGCCTGCTGCGCCGCGCGCAGGGCCAGGTCCATGCAGGCTTCGTCGGCGGCCCGCGTGGCGGCAGCGCCAGCGGCCTGCGGGACCAGCGTGTCAGCCACGGTACACACGCGACTTCAGCGCGATGCGCCCGGCCAGGCTGGTGACTGCCTCTTCCAGCCATTGATAGAGCTCGGCATCGTCGTCGTAGCGCGCCTGGTTCAGGTTCGACACGCGGCCATCCTCGATGAAGCCCCATGCCCGGCTGCGCTTGTCGCGGTGCTTGCGGTCCCACACGCCGAAGGCGAAGCCACCGGCGCGGCGGATGACCGAGAAACACGGGATGTCGGTGTAGCCGTCGCCCACGAAGATCATCTGCTCGAACGGGATGCGCAGACGGTCTTCGGGCACCTTGCGATTGACCTCGAAAGGTTTGCCCACGTAGGCCGGGCCGATGATGCCCTTCTGGATGTGGAAGAGATAACGGGTCTTGTCGGTGAAGCTGACGATGCGGCGCGGGAAGACGATTCCGCCGGCGTCGTCGTAGGTGAACTCGGAGGCCCAGATCTCGGTGAACTCGTGCGCGATGGGCGTGGCGCGCACCACGTCGCCGATGCCGCTGGAGATCAGGTAGAACTCGAGCTGCACCTGCGGATGCGCCTGGCGTACGGCCTGGCGCAGGCGCGAGAACAGCGTGGGCACGCCGTCATGCAGGGGCAGCGACTGGCCCCAGGCACGCAGGCGCTCGCGCGTGATGCGGCCGTGGCTGCCTTCGCGCGAGAGCTCGATCATGCGGTGGAGATAGGCCGGGACGGGATCCCAGTCCTGGGCGAGCAGCGGGTCGACCTGGTCTTTCCAGAAGCTCGCGGTGTCGACGCCCATGCTGTCGAGAAAACCCGAGGTGCTGTCGGGCGCCAGCGTGTCGTCGAAATCGAAGATCAGGGCAATGACATCGGACATGGGCGCGCCACAGGCAGGAAGGAAGGCGCCATTGTACTGGGCGCCCGCCCCGCCGCCTGGGTAGCGCGGGCCATCCCCCGTGCACCGCCGGGTGCGCGGGGGCCGGGATCAACGGACGTTGGTGCCGGGCGCGCCGGGGGTGCCCATGGGAGCGGGGGTCTGGTAGCCCTGGGTGGGCGGGGCCGGCGGCTGGTAAGCCGGCGGGGGCGATTGGTAGGCCGGGGGCGGCGTCTGGTACGTGGGCGCCGGGTTATTGCCGGTGGCGGGCGGCACCGGCATGGGCGCCGGCGCCGTGGCAGGCGCCGAGGTGCCCGGGGCGTGATAGACCGGCGGCGGATTGCCGGCGGCCGGGGCCGCGCCAGGCGCCGGCACCGTGATCGTGCGTTCGCGCAGGACGCCGCCGCCCGGCACGCTGCCGTGGACCTGGGTGTCAGGCGACTTCATGGTCGCCTCGCAGGACGCGCGATCCGCCGCGGGCAGGTTCTGGCAGCGGCGCACGGCGTTCTGCTGGCGCTGTTCGGGCGTCGTCTGGACGTTCGGGCGGGGCGACTCGGTGCGCACCGCGCCCGCTTCCCGCAGGCAGGTGGCGCGATCCTGGCCGGTGGTGCCGCTGTTGCAGGCAGCCACGTCGCGCTGGTATTGCTGTTGGCGCGCCGAATCGGCGGCCAGGGCCGGGCCGGCGGCCGTGGCCGAGATCAGCAGCGCGGCGGCGCACAAGGCGAAGCCGCGGCGCGCGGGCTTGCGTTGGGGCATCTGGTCGAGGGTATTCCGCATGGCGTATCTCCTATCCAACCCATCGTGGGCGGGGCTGTTGCGCCAGCCTTGCCGTTGCCTGCGCGAAAGACCGCGCCGGCCGCCGCAGGGCTGGGTGGAAACCCATTATGCGGGCCCCGCCCGGGGCTCGGCCACCGCCTGCTTACGTCTGGCAAGAACTCTTTCCAATCCCTACCGCGCCCGCGGGGGCGTGCCCCATCTGGAGACGATTGTCACAGGCGCTTGCGCGCCAACCGTCGTTCAGGCGCGCCGGCGGCGCCGCGGTCCCGCCACGCAGGCAATGGCCAGGATCAGCCCCGACATCACCGCGATCATGCCGGCGGCGCTGACGCTGTCGGGCGAACCGAACAGCATCGGCCCGTAGGCGGCCAGGAAAAAGCCCGCCAGCGAGGAGAGGGCCGCGAACGCCACGCTCCAGCCGATCTGCGCCCCCAGCTTGTCCGTCATGAGGCGGGCCGCCGCGGCCGGGCAGATGAACATGGCGACCACCAGGATGGCCCCCACCGCCTCGAAGGCCGCGACCGCGCTGACCGCCACCATGACCAGCAGCAGGAAGCCCGTCAGGCCCGGCCTGGCGCCCACGCTGGCGGCGAAATCGGCGTCGAAGGTGCCCAGCACCAGTTCGCGCCGGCGATGGAACAGGAACAGCGCCACCACCAGCAGCACGACGGCCAGGCGCGGCAACTGCACCGGCAGCTCGGCCAGCACGGCGGGATCCAGCAGGTCGCCCCAGTCGATGGCGGCCAGCCAGATGAGGCTTTCCAGGTTGCCGTACAGCACGTGCTCGACGTCCAGGTGCACGGCGCTGGCGCGTGAGCGCTCCAGCCACAGCACGCCGGCGGCGAACAGCGCCGTGAAGACCACGCCCATGGCCGCGCCGGATTCGATGCGCCCCAGCTTGCGGATGGCCTCGATGAGCCCCACCGCCAGCACCGCGGCAATTGCCGCGCCCGCCAGCATGGGACCGGTGCTGACCGTGCCGGTGACCAGGAACGCGCCCACCACCCCCGGCAGCACGACGTGGCTGACCGCATCGCCGATCAGGCTTTGCCGGCGCAGCACCAGGAAATTGCCCAGCAGCGCGCACACCACGCTGGCCAGGAGGCCGATGAGCGCGGGGGTCAGGCTCAGGCCCAGGAAGTCGGCCAGCATCATCGCGCCGCCTCCAGCTTGCGCTCGAGATCAGCCAGCGTATCGGGCGGCAGCACCTCGCGGATGGGCAGCACGCGCTGGTACAGCCCTGCCGAGACGCTGCCGGGGCTGTCGCGCCGGTATTGCATCCACAAGGCCTCGTCGCGCGCGGCCTGCGCGGCGGCGATGGCGCCCGCTTCCGTGGCGACGCCGTCGCGCCGGATGTGCCCGGCCCGGCGCAGCACCCGCAAGGTCAGGCCGTCATAGATGGGTTCGCCCCGCCCGATGGCCAGCAGGCCTTGGCGCCGGTGCACCCGCAGGCGAAAGGCGTAATAGCGCACGGCCACGGCCAGCAGGCCACGGCTGGGCGCCAGCAGCATCGACACGGCGAAGATGCTGAACAGCGTCAGCACGATGAGCGAGCCCGTCGGCAGGCCCCGCGCGGTGGAAGACAGCGCGGCACCCACGTAGCCGCCCACCGCGCCCAGGCCCGCGGCGATGGGCACCATGCGGTGCACGCGCTCGGTCCAGAAACGCGCGGCAACGGCCGGGATGATGGTGAGCGCCACGCTCAGCACCAGCCCCACGACCTTCAGGCCGGTGACGACGACGGCCAGCAGCACCAGCGACAGGGCGAGATCCGCACGGCGCACGTTCACACCCGAGACCTCGGCATAGTCGGCGTCGAACGCCACCAGGGCAAAGCGCCGGCGCAGCAGGAAGATGGCCAGGGCCGTGACCGCCGCCATCACGGCGATGAGCACGGCCTCGCTGCGCAGCATGCCCGCGGCCGACCCCAGCAGATAGGAGCCCAGGCCCGCCTGGCTGCCGGTGCGCATGACCTGGATGACGGTCAGCAGCACGACGCCAGCGCCGAAAAACACGGACAGCACGGCGCCGATGGCCGCATCCTCGCGCAGCCGGGTGCGGCCGACGATGGCGCCCACCGCCAGCATGCCCAGCGTGGCGGAAATGGCCGCGCCCAGCATCAGGCCTGGCATCCAGCGGCCATTGCCGGTCCATACCGCCATGACGATGAAGGCCAGCGCCAGGCCCGGCAGCGTGGCATGGCCCATGGCGTCGCTGACCAGCGAACGGCGGCGCAACAGCACGAAGGCGCCCACCGCGCCGCCGGCCGCGCCCAGCAAGGCGGCACCCAAGGTGACCAACGCGGTGTTGTAGCCGGCCTGCATCAGCAAGGCGGACAGGAAGGCCTGCATGGTGTCAGTCCTGTCGGGCGGAAGCGTCAGTTACAGCCACGGCCGCCGAGTCGTGCGCCTCGGCCAGCCGGTCGATCTGCACGCCCGCCAGGCGGCCGCCGTAGGCGTCCTGCAGGTTGTCGGCGGTGAAGGCCTCGCGCACCGGGCCGGCCGCCACGCGCTGCACGTTCAGCAGCAGCACGTGGTCGAAATATTCCGGCACCGTGGCCAGGTCGTGATGCACGCACAGCACCGTCTTGCCGGAACGGTTCAGCGTGCGCAGCACGCTGATCAGCGCGCGTTCGGTGGCGGCGTCCACACCGGCGAAGGGTTCGTCCAGCACATAGAGATCGGCGTCCTGCACCAGGGCGCGCGCCAGGAAGATGCGTTGCTGCTGGCCACCCGACAGCCGCCCGATCTGGCGGTCGGCGAACTCGCGCATGCCCACCTGCTCCAGGCAGGCGGCGATGCGCGCCTTGTGGCCTGCCTGCAGGAAGCCCCACGGGCTGAGCTGCCGGTAAAGCCCCATGGCCACGACGTCGAAGGCCGTGGCGGGGAATTCCCAGTCGACGCTGGCGCGCTGGGGCACATAAGCCACCCGGTGGCGATTGGCCGCGAACGGCAGCCCGAACAGGCTGACCTCGCCCGATACCCGCGGAATGATGTCCAGCGCGGCCTTGAGCAGCGTGGACTTGCCCGCGCCGTTGGGTCCCACGATGACGCTCATGGCACCGGCCGGCACCACGTGGTCGATGGAGAACAGCACGGTCTTGCCGTCATAGCTGACGGTGAGGCCGCTGAGCGACAGCGCGGGCGGCGGCGCGCCGGCGTCGCGGGAAGGCGCGGGAGGCTTGGCTCTGGGCATGCCGATCATTTCTTGCAGGGCGCCACGCCCGCGGGGGGCTGGCCGGCGTCGCCGCCCAGCGCGCAGGCGATGGTCGAGACGTTGTGGGCGATCATGCCCAGATAGGTGCCTTCGGGCGTATCCGGCGCGCCCATCGCGTCGGAATACAGCTCGCCGCCCACCCTGACCGTGTGGCCGCGGGCGGCCGCGCCTTCCACCAGGGCGCGCACGTTGCGCTCGGACACGGACGATTCGACGAAGATGGCGCCGATCTGGCGCTTGGCCAGTTCGCCCACCAGGCGTTCGACCTGGTGCAGGCTGGCTTCGCTTTCCGTGGAAATGCCCTGGATGCCCAGCACTTCGTAGCCATAGGCGCGGCCGAAATAGCGGAAGGCGTCATGCGCGGTCACCAGTACGCGCCCCTTGGGCGGCACGCTTTCCAGCACCTTGCGCGAATAATCGTCCAGCTCGTCCAGTTTCAGCTGGTAGGCACGCGCATTGGCCTCGAAGACGGCCCGGCTGGCCGGCTCGGCGTCGATCAGCGCGTCGCGCGCGGCCTGGACCACCCGCTCCCACAGGGACGGATCCATCCAGACGTGAGGGTCGTAACGATCGGGGTAATCCTCGTCGGCCAGCAGGTCGGCGCGCGGCAGCGCGGTTTCCGCCAGCGCCACGACACGCTGGCGGCGGGCCAGGTCGTGCATGAGCTTTTCGAGCTGGGCTTCCAGGTTCAGCCCGTGCCACACCACCAGGTCGGCGCGCGTCAGCCGGCCGATGTCCGAGCGCGTCTGGCGGTAGGTGTGCGGGTCGACGCCCGGTCCCATCAGGGTCGTCACGCTGACCCGTTCGCCGCCCACGGCCTTGATCGCATCGCCCAGCATGCCGGTGGTGGCGACGACGTCCAGCGGCTCGCCCGAGGGCTGCGCCCGCGCCGGCAGGGCCGTGACGAGCAGTACCGCCAGCACCGCGGCCAGCGCGCCCAGCCAGGCCTGGCCTGTCCGCCTCGGCCGGCCGAAGGCGGTCGCCGCGCCTGCCCGTGTTTGCGTGCCTGGGTGTGCCGATACGTCCATGCCCCTGATCATGCCTGCCATCCGTGTTGTCAAATCACCTTAATGATAAGGGTTTGCGTTTGATCACAGGGAATGCCCTTGTGTCGTGCAGGCCTATGACGCCGCGCAACGGGCTTGAGAGGCGCAAGACGTTGCGCTACTCTGGCTCGCCCGTGCGCTGCGGGCGCTGGCGGGCCCCGCCCCGGAGACACGAATCATGACGCCGTCCACGCCCTCTTCCCCCGTCACGCGCCCGGCGGCCCTGCTGCCTTACGGGGTGCGCATCGAGATGGGTGCCGAGGCCGACCCGCAAGCCGTCGAAGCCGAGGCCCGCGCGCTGCTGGCAGCGCTGTCCACCGAAGACTGCACCGACATCCTCCACGAGGCGGGCGGCGTACTGCGCCTGGTCTTGTCGGCCGACGCCACGGCGCGCTGGGCGCCAGGCCTGGACACCACCGGCCTGGTGGACGCCCTGGGACTGGACACCCACGCCCGCGAAGCCGACCTGGACCGCGAGATCCTGCTTGCCCTGCTGCTGGCGCCCGTGCCGCTGGCCTATCCCAGCGTGGCGGAACTGGCCTCGGCCATCCGCATCCGGCGCTACACGGTGCAGGCCGCCCGCAAGACGGCGCTGGCCTTCGACACCGAGGCAGCCGAGCGCCCCGAAGACTGCTGGACCTATTCCGAGGCCACCGGCTTCGTGCTGCGCCCGGGCGCCGACCTGATCGACGCGCTGCGCAAGGCCACCCAGCCCGACGCCACCGGCAAGCTGTATGCGTTCTCTTGCTATCGCGCCACCGAATACGTCACGCTGCTGGGCATTGCCCAGGAGCTGCAAGACACCAATCCGCCGCTCTATCGCCGCCTGCAACGCCAGTGGGAGCAGCGCGCCATCATGTCCGGCCTTTTCCACGACGTCTTCCTGCGCGAGTACGGCTCGCTGCAGGCCCCCTTGCCCTCGCGCTATTACGTTCCCGGCGACCGCCTCTGGTTCCGCAACCCGGACGAAGCGTCGGCCAATGCCGAAGGCTACGAGGGGTCGTGGGTGGTCTACGTGGGCGAAGGCCGCTATACGAATTTCTGGAAGCGCGACCAGCCCTTCACGCTGGTGTCCAAGTGCCTCGAGATCTACCACTGGCGCGATGCCACCTATGAGAACGACCGCGGCCAGTTGCGCGTGAACGACGACGAGGTGGATCGCCGCGTGCACCAGACCCAGCAGGATCCCCAGGCCGTGCAGGCCATCCTGGCGCGCATGCTGCGCATCCGCGACCCGCAAGGCGTCTACGCCGAAGGCGGCTGCATCGATGCGACGCGGGAATGCGCGCGCTGGGTGCGTCCCGGCAGCGCGGACCTCGCGCTGCCTTGAGCGGCCTCCCCCGGCGCTGCCCCTGAGACTGGCCCCCTGGCGGCAACCGCCAGGGCCTCTACCGCCACGCGGCCATCTCCGGCTGCTATGCTGCGACGCTGGCCGCGCCAGATGCCGGCCTCCATCGTCCGGCTGGCGGGCCGCTGGAGTTCCCAACACTATGAATATGAAGCGCTTTTCCAAATATTTCTTGCGCGGCCTGATCGCCATCCTGCCCCTGGCGCTCACGGTCTACCTGCTGGTCCTGCTGGTGGCATGGCTCGAGTCCACCGCCATGACCCTGCTCAGCCCCTTCATCGGCAGCTTCTACGTGCCTGGCATGGGCCTCGTGCTCGGCATCCTGGGCATCTTCGCGCTGGGTGCCCTGCTCTCGGGCGCGCGCGTCCAGAAGGTCATGACCTATGTGGAAATGCCTTTCACCACGGTGCCCGTGGTCAAGAGCATCTACTCCTCGCTGAAGAGCTTCGCCGATTATTTCTCGCCGCGCGGCAAACAGGACGGCCCTGCCCAGCAGGTGGTGCTGCTGCGCCTGCCTGACCAGCCGCTGGAAGTGGTGGGCCTGGTCACCCGCCACGGCGTGGACGGCCTGCCCGAAGGCTTTCTGCAGGACGACCGGGTGGCCGTCTATCTGCCCATGGGTTACATGATCGGCGGCTATACCGTGTTCGTGCCGCGCAGCTGGGTGCACCCCATCGCGATGTCGGTCGAGGAAGCGATGCGCTCCTCGCTGATCGCGTGGATGTCGCGCAGCACCGATCCGCTGCGTCCCGGGCCGGCCGAGACGCCGGCTGCCGCGGCCGTCGTGCCGCCGGCGGCGGCCACCGCGACGGACACCGCGGCCCCGCCCGCCGCGGCCGACGGCGAGGCCGACGCCGAGGACGCCAGCACGGTGGCCCGGCAGGAACCGCCCCAGGAGCCCCGCGCATGAAGCTGCGCATGGCCAGGAACTCCATCTTCGCGATCCTGCTGCGCTCGGCGTGGTGGATCAGCGCCGCCATCGCCGCGGCCATCGTCATCGCCGCCAACGCGCTGCTGCCGCCGCAATACTTCGGCTTCGGCGCCTTCGCGGCCTTCCCCTTCGTCATCATCGCGGGCATCGCGCTCTACAAGCAGCTGCAGCGGCCGTCCGAGGCGCGCGTGGCGGAAATCGAGAACGCCGCCCGTGCCATGAGCTGGCAGACGTTCTCGCAAGCCCTGGCCGATGCCTTCACGCGTGACGGCAGCCAGGTCGAGACCCTGAACGGCGATCCACGGGCCGATTTCGCCCTGACCCGCAACGGACGCCGTGCCGTGGTCGCCGCACGCCGCTGGAAGGCGTCGCGCACCGGCCTGGAAGCGTTGCGCGAGCTGGTGGCGGCCCGCGAGGCCCACGCGGCGCATGAGTGCATCTATGTCGCGATGGGCGACCTCAGCGAACAGGCAGCGCGCTACGCCAAGCAGGAGCAGGTCCACCTGCTGCAGGGCCCTGAACTGGCGCGGCTGGCGCCCAAGTTCGCGCAGGCGCGCTGAGCCCTGCCCCTGGGCGGGGACGGCATGCCCGGCGCTGCCGGTGCGATAATCGCATCCCGCCCTTCCCCCTATTGCTGGAGACTGCTGTGAGCCGCATCGACGATGCCTTGCACGACCGCGAGGTCGGCCAGGCCGACGCCACCCTGGACACCACCCGCATCGACGACGTGCGCATCAGCGCCGTGCGTCCGCTGATCTCGCCCGCCCTGCTGCAGGACGAGCTGCCCATCTCGGCCAACGTCCAGGCCCTGGTCGAGCGCAGCCGCGCCGAGATCTCCGACGTGTTGCATGGCCGGGATGACCGGCTGGTGGTCGTCGTGGGGCCCTGCTCCATCCACGACCATGGCCAGGCCATGGACTATGCGCGGCTCCTGAAGCAGGCCGCGCAGACCCTGTCCGACGACCTCGTCCTGATCATGCGCGTCTACTTCGAGAAGCCGCGCACGACCGTGGGCTGGAAGGGCTACATCAACGATCCGCGCCTGGACGGCAGCTTCCGCATCAACGAAGGCCTGCGCCGCGCGCGCGAACTGCTGCTGGAAATCGGCGAACTGGGCCTGCCTGCCGGCACCGAGTTCCTGGACCTGCTGAGCCCGCAATACATCGCCGACCTGATCGCCTGGGGTGCCATCGGCGCGCGCACCACGGAAAGCCAGAGCCATCGCCAGTTGTCGTCGGGTCTGAGCACGCCGCTCGGCTTCAAGAACGGCACCGACGGCGGCGTGCAGGTGGCGTCCGACGCCATCGTGGCCGCCCGGGCCCCGCACGCCTTCATGGGCATGACCAAGATGGGCATGGCGGCCATCTTCGAAACGCGCGGCAACGACGACACGCACGTCATCCTGCGCGGCGGCAAGTCGGGCCCCAACTTCGACCGTGCCAGCATCGACGCCTGCTGTGCCGTGCTGGCCAAGGCCGGCCTGCGCGAACAGGTCATGGTCGATTGCTCGCACGCGAACTCCAACAAGTCGCACGCGCGCCAGGTGAACGTGGCCGATGACATCGCCGCGCAGATGTCGGCGGGCGACCGCCGCATCGTCGGCGTGATGATCGAGAGCCACCTGGAGGAAGGCCGCCAGGACCAGCGCCCCGGCGAGCCGCTCAAGCACGGCGTGTCGATCACCGATGCCTGCCTGAGCTGGGCCCAGACCGAGCCCGTGCTGCAGACGCTGGCCGCTGCGGTCCGTGAACGGCGGAAGGCTGCCTGATACGGGCTGGACTTCCCAAGCAAAACAGGACGCCACGGCGTCCTGTTTTGCATTGCGCCGAGCGCGTCAGGCCTGGCCGCCCCGCGCCTCCGACAGCGCAATGGTCAGGTGCTGCACTTTCTTCTTCAACTGGTCACGCTCGTCGGTCAGCTCGGCCACGCGGTGTTTCAGCTGCGCGATCTCGATCTGCTCGGGCGTGGCGTCGGGCGGCAGTTCCAGCGGTTCCGGGGCGGGCTTGGGCGGCAGGCGCGACTCCCGCACCTGGCGCGCAGCCTGGCGCAGTTCCTTCTTGCCGCCCGCCACCGCCGCCACCTGCTGCTCGCCCGGCAGGCTGGCCACCGCCGCCGCGGCGTTGATGGAGATGACGCCCGACTTCACCGCGTCGACCAGCTCGGGCGCGGCGGTCTTGCGGATTTTCTCGATCTGGCCAAGCGTGTTGCTGCTGATGCGCGCGGCACGCGCCAGGGCCTCGCGGCTGATGGCGGGCGCGCTGGCGACGGGCGAGGGATCGAAGGCCGGCCCCGGGTCCGCAGGCGGCGCGGACGCATCGGCGTCAACGGCAGGCTCCTCGCGCGCGCGCTCGGAAAGAATCTCCTTCTTGCGCAAGGCCAGCACGCCGCGCTGGAAGTCAGACACGCTGCGGCGGCCCAGGTGGTTGTCGATCATCCACAGGTGCACGTCTTCCATGCTCTTGAAGCGCGTGTTCTGCACGGTCTGGAACGCAATGCCATGCTTCTGGCAGATGCCGTAGCGGTTGTGGCCATCGACCAGCAGGTCGCCCCACAGCACCAGCGCGTCCCGGCAGCCCTCGTCCAGCAGACTGCGCTCGAGCGCGGCGTATTCGTCTTCGGTGAGCGGGTCGATATAGCTGCGCAGCGATTCGTCGATTCGAATGGTCGTCATGGGAATGCCTGGGAAATACCAATGAGTAAGAAGACCAGCGTGCCGGCCAACCCGTAATGATGACACGAACATTTTGTTAACCCCTTGGCGGGCAGGGACTTCCCGGACGCGATTGCCCCGCGCGGCTAAGATGGCGCCGGCTGTCCCGTTCAGTGGGACGGCAGCAGACTCACCCCGCCACGCGGGCTGGGCAGCAAGACCGCGTGGCGGGGCGCAGACCTTGCCACTTCCAAGACGGTCGGGAGGAGACTCAGCCATGGAACGGACGTCCGCGGAACCCTTCCATTTCAATGACCGAGTAGACCTTGCTTATGAAGAAAATCCTCAAAACCCTCGTGGGTCTCGTCGCCCTGCTGGCGCTGGCCGTGGGCCTGTTCCTTTATTGGCCGTTGCACGAGCGCTCGGTGCCACCCGCCGAGAACGCCGACCCCGTCGATGCCGTGCTGATCGGCGGCGGCATCATGAGCGTCACGCTGGCCACCTATCTGCAGGAACTCGAGCCTGAGTGGCAACTGCACCTGTTCGAGCGCCTGGACGGCGTGGCGATGGAAAGCTCCGACGGCTGGAACAACGCCGGCACGGGCCACTCCGGCTTCGCCGAACTGAACTACACCCCCGAACGCGCCGACGGCTCCATCGAGACCGCCCGCGCCGTGGGCATCGCCGAGCAGTTCGAGATCTCGCGCCAGTTCTGGGCCCACCAGGTCCAGCAAGGGCTCATGCAGACGCCGTCGGACTTCATCAATCCGACGCCGCACATGAGCTTCGTGTGGGGCGACGAGAACATCGCGTACCTGCGCAAGCGCCACGAAGCGCTGATCAAGAACCCGCTCTTCTACGGCATGCAGTATTCGGAAGATGCCGCGCAGATCGCCCAGTGGGCCCCCGTGATGATGGAAGGCCGTGATCCCAAGCAGCGCATCGCCGCCACCTACATGCCGCTGGGCACGGACGTGAACTTCGGCGTGATCACGCGCCAGCTGACCCAGGCCCTGCAGAAGAAACCCAACTTCCACCTGCACCTGGGCAATGAAGTGCGCGCGCTGCGCCAGAATGCCGACAAGACCTGGAACGTCACGGTCTACGACCTGAAGGCCGGCAAGGAGCGCACCGTGCGCTCGCGCTTCGTCTTCATCGGCGCGGGCGGCGCCTCGCTCAAGCTGCTGCAGCTGTCGGGCATCCCCGAAGCGCAGGACTATGCCGGCTTCCCGGTGGGCGGCCAGTTCCTGGCCTTCGAATCGCCGGCCATCGCCGACCGCCACGACGTGAAGGCCTACGGCAAGGCCGAAAGCGGTTCGCCCCCCATGTCGGTGCCGCATCTTGACGCGCGCAAGCTCGACGGCAAGCCCGTGGTGCTGTTCGGGCCGTTCGCGCTCTTCAGCACCAAGTTCCTGAAGGAAGGCTCGTGGTTCGACCTGTTCTCGTCGGTCAACCACGACAACGTCACCGGCATGCTGCGCGTCGGTTCGGAAAACCTGGACCTGGTGCGCTACCTGGCGCAACAGGCGCAGCTGTCCGACGAGGCCCGCCACGCCGAACTGGTGAAGTACTTCCCGCAGGCCAAGCGCGAGGACTGGCGTCTGGTGACGGCAGGCCAGCGCGTGCAGGTCATCAAGCGCGATCCGGAGAAAGGCGCCATCCTGCAGTTCGGCACGGAAATCGTGACCGACAAGGACGGCACCATCGCGGCGCTGCTGGGCGCCTCGCCCGGCGCATCGACCTCGCCGCCCATCATGCTGCAACTGCTGGCGAAATCCTTTCCCAAGGAAATGGCCGACGGCTGGCAGGCCCGCCTGAAGGAAATCATTCCTTCGTATGGCCGCAAGCTCAACGACAGCCCCGCGCTGACCAACGAGATCCGCCGCCAGACCAGCCAGTCGCTGCAACTGCCCTACCTGGACGTGCCGCAGGACCTGAGCACGGCCAGCGCACCGGTGGTGACGCCGGCGCAACCCGCCGCGCCCCGGCCTGCCGCCGACCAAGCCGGCCCGCAAGCCGTGCCGCGCACGGGCAATGCCAACGCGGAAATGCAGGCGCTGTAAAAAGATAGTCGCCCAAGCGAACAGGCCGCGTCATGCGGCCTTTTTGCTTGGCGTCGCGCCCCGGGACCACAGGCCCGGGGCGCGACGGACGGGTGATGCAGCGTCAGCTGCCCACCACGCCGCCGTCTTCCTTCCAGATCACCACCGTGGACGAACGCGGACGTCCGCCCGTGGCTTCCGGCCACTTCGAGAACGCCAGCGGATCGACCTCGGGGTCGGGCAGGCCCGCGGCGCGGGGATGCTGGCCGTACTCGCCCGGGTGCTGCACGTTCACGAAGACATACTTGTGATCCGGCGTCCACGTGATGCCCGTGATTTCGCAGCCCGACGGGCCGACCAGGAAACGGCGGATCTCGCCGTTGCCGGCGCCCGCTTGCGGATCGGCCACCAGCATCTGGTTGTTGCCCTGGCCAGCATAGCGGCCGGTGTTGGAGTAGTTGCCGTCGGTCTGGATCCAGAGGCGGCCATACTTGTCGAAAGCCAGGCCGTCCGGGCTGTTGAAGGTGTTGTCCGCCGTGATGTTGGCCGAGCCGGCCACCAGGCCGTCACCCGCGTTGGGGTTGCCGGCCAGCACGAACAGGTCCCATTCGAAGGTCAGGGCGGCGGCATCGTTGCCGGTCTCGCGCCAACGCACGATCTGACCGTAGACGTTGTTCGCACGCGGGTTGGCGTCGTCTTCCGCGCCGGCGGCGCGGCCGCTGTTGTTGGTCAGGGTGCAATAGACCTCGCCCGTCTGAGGATGCACCGTGACCCACTCGGGACGGTCCATGGGCGTGGCGCCCGCGGCGTCGGCGGCCAGGCGGGTGTGGACCAGCAGCTCGCCGATGTCGGCGAAGTCGTCGGCCAGCGTGCCGCCCGCCGTCTTCGGCGTGTCCAGGCGCAACGGGATCCAGCGGCCGGTGCCCATCATATCGCCCGTGGCTGCGCCTTCCTCGAACACGGCAACGTAGAGCGTGCCGGTTTCCAGCAGGTTGCGGTTCAGGTTCGGCGTGGCGGCGTCGTACTTGCCGTCGGACACGAACTTGTAGATGTAGTCGTTGGCCTGGTCATCGCCCATGTAGACGACGACGCGGCTGTCGGCGGCCAGGGTCTGCGCGGCGTTCTCGTGCTTGATGCGACCCAGCGCGGTGCGCTTCTTGGGGGTGGAGTTCGAATCGAAGGGATCGATTTCGACGATCCAGCCGAAGCGGTTCGATTCGTTCGGCGTCTGGACATAGTCGAAACGCGTATCGTGGTCTTCCCAGCGATAGCCGCTGGTGGTGGCGCTCAGGCCGTAGCGGCGCTGGCTGGCATCGCGCGCATCGGCGCCGGTGGTGGTGCCGAAATAGCCATTGAAGTTCTCTTCGCAGGTCAGATACGTGCCCCACAGGGTGTAGCCGTTGCCGCAGTTGTTGACCGTGCCGAAGGACAGCGTGCCGGTCGGGTCGGCCGCCGTCTGCACCAGCGGGTGGCCGGCCACGGGGCCGGTCAGCAGCATGGGCGTATTCAGGTGAATGCGGCGGTTGTACGTGGAGGGGATGACCACTTGCCAGTTGCCGTCGACCAGCCGCACGTGCGCGACCGACACGCCGTGGGCGTGCTGACCCTTGCGGATCTGTTCGAGATCCCAGCCCGCGCCACCCGGCACCACCGTGGGCGGATAGAAGAACTCGGGGTTCAGGTACTCGTGGTTCATCACCAGCAGGCCTTCGGTGCTGGTCTCGCCGTCCAGCGGGAAGAAGTGCATGCCGTCATGGTTGTCGCCGAATTGCAGCGTTTGCTCGGCAGCGGTATTGGTGGCGTCGGTTTTCCAGGCGGCAGCCGCATTCACCAGCGGATCGCCCCAGCGACAGAACACGGCGGAGCGATAGCCGGCGGGCACGACGATGTCGTCGCCCGTGCTGGCGGGGATGGCCTGGAAACCCAGCAGGGGCGCATCGGGCGTGGGCGTTTCGGGCGGCTCTTCGCCAGGCGCCGGCGCGTCGTCATTGTCGCTGCTGCTACAGGCGCTCAGTCCCATGCCGAAGAAGCCGACAGCCCCAAGGCCCAGGCCGGTTTTGAGGAAGCCGCGGCGAGCCTGCGCGCGTGCCACGATCTCATTGAAGGTCGTGTTGCCAGAAGCATTGGTGGGGATGTTCTCGGGATCGATGAGGGGCATGGTTCACCTTCTTGAAATAGAAAAATGGAGCTGGGCGAGCATCCCGCTTTCCAGGCCTGCCGCCAATGAGGCAGGGGAGTCAGGAGATGGCGCGACGATGCTAAGCACCGCAAATGACGTACGGATGACGCTTTCGAAAGCAGTCTGTAAGGAAATGCAGTGACGACGACTCCCTTGCATTTCCACAGCCAGCCGCAACAACACTGAAACAAGAGGCCAGGAGAATCCCGCTTTCTTTCAGCCCCCTTTCACCTTCAGAACACATGTCCCTCCCCTCCCGGTTCCGCCTGACGCGCTGCGCCCACGCCGTCGCTGCCTGCTCGCTCGCCCTGACCCTCGCCGCTTGCGGCAGCTCGAACGACGACGAGCCGGCCAGCACGCCGCCTGCCGTCGAGCCGACGCCAACGCCGGTGCCCACGCCAGTGCCCACGCCCTCAAGCGTGAAACTGTCCCTGCTGTCGCGCTACCAGTCGGGCGAATTCGGCGTGAGCGCCGCCGAAATCCCCGCCTACGACGCCGCCAGCAAGCGCGCCTTCGTGGTCAATGCCCGCAAGGGTTCCGTCGATGTGCTGGACATGAGCGATGCCGCCGCGCCCAGGCACCTGGGCGAAATCGACGCCTCGGCCGTCGCCGCCGGCGCCGAAGTCAACAGCGTGGCCGTGAAGGACGGCGTGGTCGCCCTGGCCATCCAGGCCGCCGACAAGACCGACCCCGGCTTCGTGGGCTTCTACCGTGCCGACACGCTGGCCCCGCTGACCCACGTGGTCGTGGGCGCCCTGCCCGACAACCTGGTGTTCACGCCCGATGGCAAGACCGTGCTGGTCGCCAACGAAGGCGAACCCAGCGATGACTACCAGCGCGATCCGGAAGGCTCGATCAGCATCATCGACGTGAGCAACATCGCCCGTCCCGGCGTGCGCACCGCGCGCTTCGCCGCCTGGGACAGCAAGGAACAGGAACTGCGCGACCAGGGCGTACGCATCTTCGGACCGAGAGCGAGCGCGTCGAAGGACCTGGAGCCCGAGTACATCGCGGTCTCGGCCGACAGCAAGACGGCCTGGGCCACCCTGCAGGAAAACAACGCCCTGGCGCGCATCGACATCGAGACCGCCACCGTCACCGCGATCCTGCCGTTGGGCTTCAAGGACCACGGCGTGGCCGGCAACGGCATGGACACCAACGACGAGGACCAGGTCATCGACATCCGCGAGCGTCCGGGCGTGATGGGCATGTACATGCCCGACGCCATGGCCGCCTACGACGTGTCGGGCAAGACCTTCCTCGTCACCGCCAACGAAGGCGATGCGCGCGCCTGGGGCGAGGACATGCCGGCTTACTGGGGCACGTCCGCCACGCCGGGCGATGTCAACCTGGGCTTCGTGGAAGAGTTCCGCGTGAAGCATCTGGTGCACAACAGCGGCTTCGCCCGCCGCCGTGGCGACGACCTGCCCCCGCAGTTGGACGCGCTCGCCACGCGCGCACTGCTGAATCCCGCCACCTTCGGCTATTGCGGCGCCATGACCACCGCCTCGGGCGGCACGTCCACCACCAGCGGCGATTGCCGCGAGGACGAAGAACTCGGCCGCCTGAACGTTACCTGGACGATGGGCTATCGCGCCGACGCCACCGGCGCCCCCGTGAAGTTCAACGCCACCGGCGCCGAAGACCCTGCCGGCACGCTGTTGATGTACGACAAGCTCTACAGCTTCGGCGCCCGCTCATTCGCCATCTGGGACGAGGACGGCAAGAAGGTCTGGGAATCGGGCGACCAGTTCGAACGCTTCCTGGCTTCCGACGCGTGCCAGCTGGGCGCGGCACGCAACATCCCCTGCAAGACCTACTTCAACAGCGGCCACGATGAAGGCGGCGCGATGGACAGCCGCAGCGATGCCAAGGGTCCGGAACCCGAAGGCATCGAACTGGGCCGCCTGGGCGACAAGACCTTCGCCTTCATCGGCCTGGAGCGCATGGGCGGCGTCATGGTCTACGACGTGAGCACGCCCACGGCGCCGGTCTTCGTCGACTACTTCAACACGCGCGAGGACTGGGACACCGCGGACCCCAGCACCGTCCTGTCGACGGTCGGCGACCTCGGTCCGGAAGGCCTGAAGTTCATCTCGCCCTCGGAGTCGCCCACGGGTGAAGCCCTGCTGGTGGTCGGCAATGAAGTCAGCGGCACGACCGCGATCTACACGGTCGGCCAGCTGTTCGAGGACAGCGGCGACACGGCGGCGCACGCGCAGTAAGCCTCGTCATGGCTGCGGCGCTTGCGGCCTGGCCGCAAGCGAAAACGCCCCGTCCAATGGACAGGGCGTTTTGCATTCTGGCGATGCAGGAAGAACGCGCTCAGCGCTGGACCGGCACGAACCCTGGCGAAGACAGCGCGGGCGCGGCCGGTGCCTGCACGCGCTGCGTGGCGCCATCCGCCGACAGCACGACGCCGTCGGCCTCCACGCGCGCCAAGGTCACGCCCTGGGCCAAGGGCTGGCCCACCCGATAGGCCTGGGGCGGCTGGCCGTCGACACGCAGCACCGCGGTGCCACGCTCGCCGGCAGAGATGAGGCCGACGATGACGACCTTGATGGCGGACGATGCCGACGCGCCGAACCACTGCGCCAGCGGCGCGATGTCGCTGCGCGCGGGCGGTGGCGCGGTCAGGCCGGGCGGCAAGGCCTGGGGCTTGGGCGCGAGCAGCAGCGCCCCCCAGACGCCGACGCCGGCGGCGCAGGCAAGCATGGCGCCACGGCGGGCGAGTGTTATGAAATTGAAATACATGGGAAGCGCGGTCCGGCCGCAACAGTGCGGCGTTCTACATATGGCTGTCACAACGGAGGCCGATGATAGCCGGGTCTCGTGACAATTGAGTGTTTATCTGTCCGCACTTTGCCAAAGCTCGCGCAGGTCGCAACGCTTGCATCAACGGGCTTTGCCACGCTGTCTCCCCCTTGGGCCCCTGCCAGCAAAAAGACAGGTGACATACATATGACTGTCACAAAAGAGCCGCATCATAGCCACGGTTCATGACAGTCCGACGTATGTGTTGTGACAGTCATGCCTCGCTTCCCGGGACCGCCGCCCAACGCGTGCAGCCTGCCAGCATCGCTTCCATCCGTATCGCTTCAACCCCCGCCATTGATGTCTATTCCCTCCCGATCCCTCCCCGCCTCCGCCCTGTCCCGCTCGCGCCGCGCCTTTCGCGCCGGACACGCCTGTCGCCAGCGCGGCTTCTCTCTCATCGAGATCATGGTGGTGGTGGTCATCATGGGCATCCTGGCCGCGCTGGTCGTGCCCAACCTGCTTGACCGGCCCGACCAGGCGCGCGCCGTCGCGGCCCGCCAGGACATCGCCAGCATCGCGCAGGCGCTCAAGCTCTACCGGCTGGACAATGGCCGCTACCCCAGCTCCGAACAAGGCCTGCGCGCGCTCGTGGAGCGTCCCGCCAACGGCGCGAACAACTGGCGCAATTATCTTGAACGCCTGCCCAACGATCCTTGGGGCCAGCCTTATCAGTACCTGAGCCCCGGCGTGCATGGCGAGTTCGATGTGTTCTCGCTGGGCGCCGACAGCCAGCCTGGCGGAGACGGCGCCGATGCCGACATCGGTTCCTGGATGCTCTGACCGGCGCGTTCGCCGCCCGCTCGGGCGACAGTCCGGTTTCTCGCTGATCGAACTGCTCGTCGTGATCGCCATCATTGGCATCGCGACGGCGGCAGTCGGTCTGGCCGCCTTCCCGCCCAATGTCTCCGCCCTGCGCCGCGATGCCGACCGCCTGGTCCAGCTATTCGCGGTCGCGCAGGCCGAGGCGCGCGCGGGCGGACGCCCGATCGTCTGGGAGCCCCGTGAACAGGACTACCGCTTTCGCCGACGCGCCGACTGGCGCCCCAACAGCGCACACGATGCCATTACCCAAGCCATGCCCGATGATCTCTTCGAACGCGACCAGGCCTTGCGCTCGCGCGCCTGGGAGGCAGGCAGCGTGCAGGTGACCCTGGGCCCCGCACGCGCAGCCGTCTTCAACAGCGAATGGATCGCCGACCCGCTGCGCATCCAGCTGAGCGACGGATCACGGCAGATCGCCATCGTGCGCGATGCCGCCGGCCGCTACGAGGTGCAGCAATGACACCGCGCCTGGCCATGCCCACCGGCAACCTGGGCACCATGGCGCAGCAGGGCTTCAGCCTGATCGAGGTGCTGGTCGCGCTGGCCATCGTCGCGGTGGCGCTGGCGGCATGCATGCGCGCCACCGGACAGATGGCCGACACGCACGCGCAATTGCGCAACCGTTCCCTGGCATTGGTGTCGGCCGAGAACGTGCTGGCCGAACTGCGCGCCACCCGTACCTATCCTGCACTGGGCAGCCAGCGCGCGCCTTGCCCGCAAGGCGCGCTGGTCCTCGTCTGCGAACGCGAGGTGTCGGGCACCGCCAACAATGCATTCCGGCAAGTCACCGTGCGCGTGACCGAGGGACCCGACGGCCCCCTGCTGGCGGAACTGCGCAGCCTGGCGTCAGCATGGCCATGACGCCGCGAGCGCCCCAAGGCGGCTTCACGCTGGTCGAGGTGCTGGTCGCCCTGCTCCTCATGGCCGTGCTCAGCCTCGTTTCGTGGCGCGGGCTGGACAGCGTGACCCGCATCCGCGAACACCTCGAGCGCGACGGCGAGCGCGATGAAGCCATCCTGCGCGCGCTCGGCCAGCTGGAGCGCGACGTACGCATGCGCGCGCCCGACCACGTGCTGGATGGCGGTGCGCTGGCAAGCGCCGCGATGGGACCGCGCCTGCTGCCGCCCGCCGTGGCGCTGGCGCAGGCCGGCCAATCCTGGCGCCTGGACGTCGTGCGCACGCCCGCCGAAGGCGAAGGCGCCTGGCAGCGCGTGCAATGGTGGCAGCAGGACGGCGTGTTGCGCCGCGCCGCGCCGCCCGCCAGCGACGCCTACCCGCTGCCCGATCCTGAATCCGTCCCAAGCCAGCCCGTGCTGGCCGGCGTGACCGGCTTCTCCGTGCGCGCCTATATTCCTGGCCGCGGCTGGATGGCCCTGCCCCAGTCCGCCAACCAGGCCGCGCAAGCGGCCAGCGGCCTCGAGTTCACGTTGCGCCTGGCGGCCAATGGCCAGCCGCCGCAGGAATACCGCCGTGTGGTGTCGCTGCCATGAAGCGCCTGCGCTCGCACCTGCCCTCCTTCGCCCGTGCCCCGGGCCCGGTCCCGGTTGCGGCGCGCCAGGCCGGCATGGCGGTCATCAGCGCCTTGCTGGTGGTGGCGACCGTCTCGCTCATCGCCGCAGGCATGATCGACCGCCAGGCCACGCGCGTGCGCACGCTGGAAAGCGAGCAGGCACGCGTGCAGGCGCGCTGGCTGCTGTCAGGCGGCATGGACTGGGCCCGCGCCACCTTGCGCGGCGAAGCCCGGCGCAGCAGCGTCACGCACAACGGCCAGCTGTGGGCCACGCCCATCACCGACCTGCGCATCAGCGAGGAAGGCGCGGCGCGCCAGGCCGTGTTCTCGGGGCGTGCCGAAGACGAACAAGGCAAGTTCAACCTGCAGAACCTGGCGCGCGACGGCCAGGTCCTGCCCGAACAGGTGCAGGCCTTGAGCCGCCTGCTGCAATCCCTGCGCCTGCCCGCCGAGCTGGCGCCGCGCATCGCCGAGCGCATGGCGCGCGCGCAATCGCGCCCGGCGTCGTCCAGGACGGATGGCGAATCCGGCGCCGCGCAAACCGATGGCGATGCCGAGTCCGGCACGGACACCGGCACGCCAAGCCCGTCGGGCGGCCGGGCCGGCACGGCGCTCGCGCCCGGCCTGCGCAGCATCGACGACCTGCGCGGCATGCGCGGGCTGGACGAAAGCGCCCTCACCGCGCTCACCCCTTACCTGACGGTGCTGCCCGCGCGCACCGCCATCAACGTGAACACCGCGCCCGCCGAAGTATTGGCCACGCTGTCGCCCGCGCTATCGCTGTCGCTGGCCATGAGCGTGGCCGACCAGCGCGACCGCGGACAGACATTCAACAACCGCGCGGATTTCATCAACCGCCTGGCCAACCCCGAGATCGAGATCGGCAGCGATGCCGTGGCCGTGGACAGCGACTGGTTCGCCGTCTTCGGCACGGTCCGGCTGGACCGCGCCACGGTGGATATGCGCGCGCTGCTGCAACGCGACGGACAGAACATGCCGCGCGTCATCTGGATGATGGAGGTCCTTTGAAAACCGTGATGCGACTGGCCTTGCCGCCCCTGGGCTCGCTGGCTGCCGCCACGCCCGTCGCCTATGCGCTGCTGGGCCGCGACCGGCGCGTGCTGCGCGCCGACGCGCTGCCGCTGGAAGAACTGGCGCCGCTGGCGCGCGGCCATCGCCTGGAAGCCGTGCTGCATCCCGCCGACACCGTCGTCACCGACCTGGTCGTGCCGCCGGTGCCGCGCCGCCAGATGGCGACCGCGGTCGCCGCGATGATCGAGCCCCTGACGCTGTCCTCTGTCCAGGACCTGGCGGTGGGCCACACCGCGCGCGAAGCGGACGGCCGCGTGGCGGTCGCGTGGACCGACAAGACACAGTTGGCCCGCGCCTGGCGCCAACTGAGCGACGCCGGCCTGTCCGTGCATGAGCTGCTGCCCACCGCCGCCGTGCTGCCCGATGACGACGCGCATCCCGAGCTGCCCTTGCGCCTGCCCGCCGATGCCCGCTGGCAAGGCGCCGCGCGGCGCTGGTCGCTGGCGCTGCCCGCGTTGCGGCCGGCGGCGGCGCCCCTCACGCGCTGGCACGGCCCGCTGCGCTGGGCCGCTGCCGCGGCGGTGATCTGGCTGGTCGGGCTCAATCTTCATGCCTCCCAGTTGCGCCAGGAAGCCGCGCAACTGCGCACGGCCATGCAGCAACAGGTGCGCCAGGCCTTTCCCGACATCCCGGTGGTGGTCGACCCCTTGAAGCAGGCCACGCAACGGCGCGACAGCCTGCGCGCCGCACAGGGCACCGCCAGCGAGAACGACTTCCTGCCCCTGGCGCTCTCCGCCGCCAAGCTGCTGCCACCCGACGCCCAGCGGCTGGCGGGCTTGCGCTATGACAAGGGCACGCTGGACCTGACGCTGCTGGACGACCAGGGCGAAACCGCCGCCCCCGATGCCGCCCCGGTCAAGCAGGCCGCCGCGCTGGGGCTGGCGCTGTCGCGCACGGAATCCGGCTGGCGCATCGCCCGTGCCGGCGGTGGGGCAGGCACCCAACACGCGGGCGACAACGGCGCGCCACGCATCCAGATCCAGCAAGGAGGCCGCCCATGAACAGCAAGCTGTCAGGCCGCCTGGCCGCCAAGCTGCCCGTGCTGCCGCCCGCCTGGCGCCAGCGCTGGCATGCCGCCCGCGACAAGGCGGCTGCCCGCTGGCGCCAGTTGACCTCGCGCGAGCAGGCCCTGCTGGCCGCGCTGGGCGCGATCCTGCTGCTGGCCCTGGTGGTGCAGCTGGCCGTGCGCCCGGCCTTGAACGACATCGCCCGCAGCGGCGCCGAACTGCCGCGCCTGCGCGCCCAGGCCGCGCAGGTGGACGCCATGGTGCAGGAAGCCCAGGCGCTGCAAGGCGCCGTGCGCGGCCGCATCCCGCCCGCCGAACTGGGCAGCGAACTGGCGGCCAGCCTCGCGCAGGCCGGCCTGAATGGCGAGCATGCGGTGGCAGCCGTCGCGGACGGCGCGGACCCCGCCTGGGACCTGCGTGTCTCCGAGGTCTCCGCCGCCGCGCTCTTCAACTGGCTGGCCACTGCCCCCGCCCAGTTCCGGCTGTCCTTGCAATCAGGCGAGCTTGCACGTTCCGAAGACGCGGCCGGCAAGCCCGTGGCCGCGCGCCTGACGGGCACGCTGCGCCTGGTGGCGACGGGGGAAGGCTCATGATGCGCCGGCTCCTCATGCCCCTGGCCGCGCTGCTGGTCGCGCTGTGCGCCGCGCTGGCCGTGCTGCCGGCACGCTGGATGATGGCCTGGGTGCCCGAGACCCTGCCTTTCGCGCTGGTGGATGCCTCGGGCAGCCTCTGGCGCGGCCAGGCCCTGGTCGCCGTGGGCCCGCCCGGCCAGCGCCGCACGCTGCCCGATCCGCTGCAATGGCGCTGGACGCTCGCGTCCGGCTGGCAGCCCGCGATGGCCGTCACGCATCCCTGGCTGGCAGGTCCGCTGCAGTTGCGCCCGACAGTCTCGGGCATGGCGGTCTCGGCCCAGACGCTGCGCCTGCCCGCCACCACGCTGATGGCGGCCGGCGCGCCGCTCAATACCCTCTCGCCCGGCGGCGAACTGCGCGCCAGCTGGCCTGCCCAGGTGCTGCGTGCGCGTCCCGCCGCGGGCCCGCTGCTCACGCTGGATTGGCGCGATGCCTCGTCGGCCCGCGTGCGCATCCAGCCGCTGGGCAGCTACCGCGCGCAGGTCAGCGCGCAGGAAGACGGCGCCATCGCGCTGAAGATCAATACCTTGAACGGCCCCCTGCGCGTGGAGGCCGAAGGCGCCTTGACGCGCGGGCGCCTTTCCCGATTCGCCGGCACCGCCCAGGCTGCCCCCGATAGCGACCCCGCCACCCGCGAGGCGCTCGCGCCCCTGCTGGGCCTCGTCGGCCCAAGCAGGAATGGCGTCACCCAACTGAGACTTCATTGAGTACCGACAGCATGATGCCCATGCGTGCCCCGCACCTCTCCCGCTCCCTGCAACCGGCGGCGCGCCGCGCCCCGCTGGCGCTCGCCCTGGCCAGCGCCCTGCTGCTGGCCGGCTGCGCTGCCGACAAGCAGCAGCGTCCGGCGCCCATGGCGCTGCCCGACTCCCCGCTGGTACGCGCCACCACCGATGGCGGCACGCCCGCCACGGTATCGGGCGTGAGCGGCGCCCCGGTGCGCATGCAGGAAGCGCCGCGCCAGCGCGACCTCGGTCCGCTGCGCGTGCGCAATGAACCCACCCGCGCCGTTGCGGCAGCCGAAGCGGCCGGCGCCCAGGACAGCGGCGAGCGCGTCACGCTGAACTTCGTCGAGGCCGACCTGCCCGCCGTCGTGCGCGCCCTGGCCCGCTTCACCGGCCGCAACTTCATCGTCGATCCGCGCGTGAAGGGCCAGCTGACGCTGGTTTCCGAAGCCCCCGTCACCTCCCGCACGGCCTACAACATGCTGGTGGCCGCCTTGCGCATGCAGGGCTTCGCCATCGCGGAATCGGACGGCATCAGCCGCGTGGTGCCCGAGGCGGACGCCAAGCTGCTGGGCGGCGTCGTCACCGACGGCAGCGGCGGCCCCACCGGCAGCGGCGGCCTGGTCACGCGCGTGTTCGCCTTGCAGTATGAAAACGCGGCAAACCTGGTGCCCGTGCTGCGCCCCATGATCGCGCCCAGCAACCCGATCAACGCCTACCCCAACAACAACACCCTGGTCGTGACCGACTATGCGGACAACATGGCGCGCATCGCCCAGGTCATCGCCGGGATCGATACGCCGGCGTCGCTGAACGCCGACATCATCCCCGTGAACCACGGCGTGGCCAGCGACATCGCGGTGCTGGTGGGCCAGTTGCTGGACGCCCCCCAGGGCGCTGCCGGCAACGATGCCTCGCAACGCGTGACCGTCATCGCCGATCCGCGCAGCAACAGCGTGCTGGTGCGCGCCAGCAGCCCGGCGCGGGCGCAGCTCGCGCGCGAGCTGGTGCGCCGCATGGACAGCCCCAACACGCGCCCCGGCAACCTGCACGTGGTCTATCTGCGCAACGCCCAGGCGGTGAAGCTGGCCGAAGTGCTGCGCGGCACGCTGACGGGCCAGAGCGGCAACCCGACCGGCGGCGAGTCCAGCCTGAGCAGCGGCGGCGGCAGCGCGGGCGGCGCTTTCGGCAGCAGCAACCGCAACACCGGCACGAACAACGCCTCCACCGCACGCAATGGCATGGGCGGCGCTTTCGGCGACAGCAACACCAGCGGCGCCATGGGCGGCAGCGGCCAGCTGGGCGGCGGCAACACCACCCAGTCGGTGGCGTTCTCCGCCGGCGGCGCCACCGTGCAGGCCGACCCCACCACCAACACGCTCATCATCTCCGCGCCCGAACCGCTCTATCGCAGCCTGCGCGAAGTCATCGACCAGCTCGACCAGCGACGCGCGCAGGTGCTGGTCGAAACCCTGATCGTGGAAATTTCCAGCGAGAACGCGGCGGAATTCGGCATCCAGTGGATGACGGGCGGCGGCGGCCTGGACGGCAATGGCACCTCCTTCATCGGCGGCGCGAACTTCGGCGGCACCGGCCTCAACCCCAACGCCGGCACGACCATCGACGCGCTGGGCGCCGGCCTGAGCCTGGGCGTGGTGCGCGGCACGGTCAACGTGCTGGGCCAGCAGATCGTCAACCTGGGCGTGCTGGCCACCGCGCTGCAGCGCGTCTCGGGCACGAACATCCTCTCCACGCCCAACCTGCTGACGCTGGACAACGAACAGGCCAGCATCATCGTCGGCCGCACCGTGCCCTTCGTCACGGGCTCCTACGTCACCAACTCGGGCGACGGCGCGGGCAATCCCTTCCAGACCATCGAACGCGAAGACGTCGGCCTGACGCTGCGCCTGCGTCCGCAGATTTCCGAAGGCGGCACCGTCAAGCTCGATCTCTACCAGGAAGTGAGCAGCATCGACGAGGCCGTGCAGTCGACCGCCGGCATCATCACGCGCAAGCGCGCGCTGGAAACCAGCGTGCTGGTCGACAACGGCCAGATCATCGTGCTGGGCGGCCTGCTGGAAGACACCAGCAGCGACAGCACGCAATCGGTGCCCCTGCTGGGCGACCTGCCGCTCATCGGCTCGCTGTTCCGCTACGACCGCCGCCAGCGCTCGAAGACCAACCTGATGATCTTCCTGCGCCCGCACATCGTGCGCTCCGCCCAGGACAGCAGCCGCGTCTCGCTGGATCGCTACGACTACATGCGCCGCCTGCAGGACAACGCACGCCCGGAAAGCCACTTCGCGCTGCCCGACACGGATACGCCGCAACTGCCCGCGCTGGACGACAAGGGCCAGCCCGTGTCGCTGGACCTGCGCCCCGAGAACGTCGACGACACGCTGCGCCACGGCACGCCGCCCGCCACGGCGGAAACCGTCGAGCGCCATGCCGCGCCGGTGCAGCCGCCCGTGCCCGCCGCCCCGGCCGGCGGCCCGCCCCGCATCGCCAGCGCGGCGGCCGAGGACGTGCCGCAGGACGGTCCCGCGCGCGTGCTGGAAGTGGCCAACGCCGCCACGCCGGAAGAGGCGCAGGGCATCGTCAAGCGCATCCGCGCCACCGGCCTGAACGCCTACACGCAGGTCGCGCCGGGCGGGACAGGCACGCTGGTGCGCACCCGCGTGGCCAACAACGAATCCGTGCAGGCAGCCCAGGCGCTGCTGCGCGGCCTGGGCTATAACGCCCAGCCGCTGTAAGGAGACAGGGATGCAGGCCTCGAACTCGCTGCCCTATGCCTGGGCGCGCGCGCAGCGCGCGCTGCTCTCTGTGCGGCCGGACGGCATCTGGCTGACCTTCAGCCCGCGCACGCCCAAGTGGGCGCGCGCCGAGGCCATGCGCTGCAACCCCCAGGCGCAGGTGCGTGAAGCGCCCGACGAGGAACTGGAAACCCTGCTGGCCGCGGCCTATGCCGGCAACGGCGATGCGGCGACGGTCATGGACACGGCCCAGAACGAGATCGACCTGGACCGCCTGCTGCAGGACATGCCAGACGTGACCGACCTGCTGGATGCGCAGGACGACGCCCCCATCATCCGCATGATCAACGCGCTCTTCACGCAAGCCGCGCGCGACGGCGCCAGCGATATCCACATCGAGGCCTTCGAGACGCACTCGGTGGTGCGCTACCGCGTCGACGGCACGCTGCGCGACGTGGTCAGTCCGCGCCGCGCGCTGCACAATGCATTGATCTCCCGCATCAAGATCATGGCCAACCTGGACATCGCCGAGAAGCGCCTGCCCCAGGACGGCCGCATTGCCCTGCGCGTGGGCGGCCGCCCCATCGACGTGCGGGTGTCGACCCTGCCCACGGGCCACGGCGAACGCGCCGTGCTGCGCCTGCTGGACAAGGAAGCCGGCCGCCTGCAACTGGAAAGGCTGGGCATGGCGCCGGACATCCTGGGCCAGCTGGACCGGCTGGTGCGCCAGCCCCACGGCATCGTGCTGGTGACCGGCCCGACAGGCAGCGGCAAGACCACCACCCTCTATGCCTCGCTGGCGCGGCTGGATGCCACCACCAGCAACATCCTGACGGTCGAGGATCCGATCGAATACGACCTGCCCGGCATCGGCCAGACCCAGGTCAACTCGCGCATCGACATGTCTTTCGCCCTGGCCCTGCGCGCCATCCTGCGCCAGGACCCGGACGTCATCATGATCGGCGAGATCCGCGACCTGGAAACCGCACAGATCGCCGTGCAGGCGTCGCTGACGGGCCACCTGGTGCTGGCCACGCTGCACACCAACGATTCGGTCTCGGCGCTGACGCGCCTGACTGACATGGGTGTCGAGCCCTTCCTGCTGTCGTCCTCGCTGCTCGGCGTGCTGGCCCAGCGCCTGGTGCGCAAGCTCTGCCCGCATTGCCGCGAGACCACCGCCACGCCCGACGGCTCGCCGGCCTGGCGCGCCGTGGGCTGCGAACGCTGCAATCACACCGGCTATTCAGGCCGCACGGGTATCCATGAACTCTTCGTCATCGACGAAAACCTGCGCGGGCTCATCCACGCCGACGCGGGCGAACCCGCGCTGCGCGAAGCCGCGCGCGCCAACGGGATGCGCACGCTGCGCGAAGACGGCGAACGCTGGGTGCGCGAAGGCCTGACCTCGCAAGAGGAAGTCATCCGCGCCACGCGCGACGCCTGAGCCCGGACAGGAGACCGCCATGCCGTCCTTTCATTACGAAGCCGTCGATGCCGCGGGCAAGCGCGAACGCGGTCTCGTCGACGCCGATTCCGACCGCGGCGCGCGCGGCGTCCTGCGCGGCCGCGGCCTGGTGCCGCTGTCGGTCAAGGAAGCCGGCCGCACCCGCGCGGGCGTGCAGGGCCGTTTCGGGCCCAAGCTGTCCGACGCGGACCTGGGCTGGCTGACGCGCCAGCTGTCGGGCCTGCTGGCCGCCGGCCTGTCGCTGGACGCGGCGCTCTCGGCGACGCTGGACCAGTCGGAAAAACGCCACGTGGCCCACGCCCTGGCGGCCGTCCGCGCGGACGTGCGCGCCGGCCACCGCCTGCAGGACGCGCTGGGCGCCCGCCCGCGCGACTTCCCCGAGATCTATCGGGCGCTGGTGGCGGCCGGCGAGGAATCCGGCGACCTCGCCCGCGTGATGGAGAAGCTGGCCGACTACATCGAGGAACGCAACGCCTTGCGCGGCAAGGTGATGACGGCCTTCATCTATCCCGCCATCGTGGCGGTGGTGTCCGTCTGCATCGTGTTCTTCCTGCTGGGCTACGTGGTGCCGCAGGTGGTGGGCGCCTTCGCCCACACCAAGCAGCAATTGCCGCTGCTGACCCGCATGATGATGGGCGCCAGCAGCCTGTTGCGCGACTGGGGCGTGATCGCCGCGGTGGCGCTGGCCCTGGCCGTGACGCTGTGGCGGCTGCGCCTGCGCGCGCCGGCGGCGCGGCTGGCGTGGCACGCCAAACTGCTGAAACTGCCGGTGTTCGGCCGCTTCGAGCTGGGGGTGAACGCGGCGCGCTTCGCGTCGACGCTGGCGATCCTGGGCGGCAGCGGCGTGTCGCTCCTGCGGGCACTGGACGCGGCGCGCGACACGCTGACGAACGTGCGCCTGCGCGCCGCCGTGACCGACGCCACCAGCCGCGTACGCGAGGGCGCGGCACTGGCCGCCTCGCTGCAAACCCAGCAGGTCTTTCCGCCCCTGCTGGTCCACCTGATCGCCAGCGGCGAACGGACCGGGGACATGCCGCCGATGCTGGAGCGCGCGGCGGGAACCTTGTCGCGCGACCTGGAGCGACGGGCGATGGCGATGACGGCGATGCTGGAGCCGCTGATGATCCTGATCATGGGCGGAGTCGTGCTGGTGATCGTGCTGGCGGTGATGATGCCGATCATCGAGATGAACCAGATGATCAAGTAGAGACGCTGCTGGAGGGGGCTTGATTGGATTCGGGGGCGTTGGCTTGGGTTGTCATGCGCCGCTGGGTTGAGGGTTATGCGCCGCTGGGTTGACGGCTGGTGCAGCGCTAGGTTGACGGTTTGTGCACCGCTTCGTTGACGGCCGCCGAGGGTGGTCGCGCCGTCGGTCGCCTGCCGCGTGGTGGGGCGCCCACAGCGCCCCGCCCCCCGCAGAAGGCGCCCGCCGTCCCGCCCACCCTCGACGTCCTGCAATGTTGTGTTCTGGACCTTGGGTAGCCACCTTGGTCCTGCTCGCATGCTTGCCTTCTGCTCGCTGCCTGCCCGAAGATCTTGGCTTGCCGCTGGCCGGAGGGCGCCCACAGCGCCCTCCGGTCAGCATTCGGGAAAGCAATAGGGCAGCTTTTGGGAGAGTGGGGGCGAGAGGTGGAGGGGGGAGGCAGCGCGCTTCGGGCTACGGGCGCCGCTTGGCCTTGTTGCCTGCTTGGGGAGGCTGCTCCACCACCGCCACCAATTTGCCGAAGCCGCCTGGCTCATCATGCGTCTCGGTGCCTCTGCCCGCGCAAGACTCCCGCCATTCAGTCACGCTGACGGAACAACGCCTCCAAGCAGACAACGCAGCCTGACGGGGGCACCCGCCCGAAGCGCGATGCCACCCTCCTCCACTCCCCTTCCCCCCCCTCTCAAAAGCTGCCCCATTGCTTTTCCGAATGCTGACCGGTGGGCGCTGTGGGCGCCCTCCGGTCAGCGGCAAGCCAAGATCTTCGGGCGGGCAGCGAGCGGCAGGCAAGAATGCGAGCAGGACTCCGGTGGCTGACTCCGGTACACACCACTCCACCGCAGGACGTCGAGGGTGGGCGGGACGGCGGGCGCCTTCTGCGGGGGGCGGGGCGCTGTGGGCGCCCCACCACGCGGCAGGCGGCCGACGGCACGACCACCCTCGGCGGCCGTCAACCTGGCGGTGCACAACACAAGCCGTCAACCTAGCGGTGCACAACACAAGCCATCAACCCAGCGGCGCATGACCGTCGACCTAGCAGCACACACCCCAAAACCTGGCAAATTCCACCCCATTGACCTGCGTCAATACCCCCCACCTCCCCCTCCCTTATTGTTCCGTCAACGGCCCCCGGTCCGGTTTGGCGCCCCCCCTTAAACGCCATGCCGGGCCGGTCAGGCCGTGCCAACCCTGAGGCGCCGCAAGCGCGCTTCTCTCCTCCGCCGCCTGCCGCGGCCCAAGGACTCTCAATGCAGACACTCGACGCCCGCATCGCCAGCTTCCTGGAGGACAACCATGTGCTTTCCCTGGCCACCTGCTGGGCCGGCAAGCCCTGGGCCGCCAACGGTTTCTATCTTTACGACGACGCCGACACCAGCCTCATCATCCAGGCCGCGCACGACACCTGGCATGGCGGCACCTTGCCGCTGAATCCCAGCGTGGCGGGCTGCATTGCCGGGCAGGCGCTGTCCGTCGATGACATCCTGGGTGTGCAGTTCTCGGGCACGGCCCGGCTCATCCCCATGGAAGAACTCGAAAGCGCCCAGCGCGCCTTCTATTGCCGCTTCCCCTCGGCCATCGCGATGGCGGCGCCGCTATGGCGCATCGCGCTGAACCATCTGAAGCTGACCGACAACCGGTTGCTCGGCTTCGGCGGCAAACTGGTGTGGCGCCGCGAAGCCGTCGCGGCCTGACGCCCCGCCCTCACGTGCCAGGCGGCGCGGCAGCACCAGGCTGACCCGCAGCCCGCCCTGGCCATCCTGGCCGCCGGCATTGGCGGCCAGCACCTCGCCGCCATGCGCGCGTGCGCAGGCCTGCACGATGCTCAGACCCAGGCCTGCGCCGCCGCCCGTCGGCACCGCGCTGCGCACCCGGTAGAACGGCTGGAAGATGCGTGCCAGTTCCGCCTCGGGCACGCCCGGGCCCGCATCCAGGATTTCCACCCGCGCACGGTCGGCGTCGGCCGACAGGGACACCTGCACCAGGCCGTCCTGCCGGCTGTGCCGGATGGCATTGCGCAGGATGTTCTCGACGGCGCTTTCCAGGCTGGCGTGATCGCCTCGCATCGGCACCGCGTCCGCCGCATGCCAGGCAATCCGCACGCCCCGCGCAGAGGCCTCGAAGCGGCCGTTTTCCACGACCTGGTCGACGATCTCGGAGAGGTCCACGGCATCGGCCGGCAGCGTCATGCCGCCCAGGCGGGCCAGGCGCAAGGTGTTGCCCACCAGCTCGTCCAGCCGTTCGCCTTCGCGCGCGATCCGGTCCAGCTGCAGGTCCAGCGTGCCGTCCTTGCGCCGCGCCAGCTCCACCGACAACTGCAGGCGCGCAAGCGGCGAACGCAGTTCATGCGCCACGTTGCGCAGCAAGGCCTCGTGGGCCTGCACGAAATCCTGCATGCGCTCGGCCATGGCGTCGAAATCGCGCGACAGTTGGCCCAGCGCGTCGCCGCGGCCGCTCAAGGCGGCGGGCGTCCGGGCATCGAGCCTGCCCACGGCAAGAAGGCGCGCGGCGTGCTGGATGCCTTGCACCGGCTTGTTCACGGCCCGCGCCAGCAGCCAGCACAAGGGCGCCGTCACGACCAGCGCAATGGCGATGAGCGCCACCAGCACCTGCCAGGCGCCCAGGGCATCCCATTGCGAGGCATCGTAAGGCTGGAACACCACGCGCACCGACTCGCCCGACGGCAGCACCACGGATTGCGGCTCCCACCACGACAGGCGCACGGCATCGGGGCTGGAAGGCGCGGCGTAATAGGCCATGCCGCGCAGCGCATCGCTGGCATAGCTTTCCGGCGTGCTGTCCAGCAGGTCACGCACGCGCAAGGGAATCTCCCGGCCCAGCAGGTCCTGGCCGTTCTCGCCCACCAGGTAGATGCGCAAGGCGGAATAGCGGCGGTCCATGGCCTGGACCCAGCGCCGCAAGCCGGTCTCCCCTTCAAGGCGCGCCAGCTGGCTGGCGTCCTGCATCAGGTTGGCCGGACTCAGGCGGTCCAGCGAGGTGACGCGCTGCCAGGCAACGGACGCCGTCAGCGCGACGCCCACCGCCACGATCGCGGCCATGCCCAACCAGAACGCCAGGAAGCTGCGCCAGAACATGGCGCTCAGGGCACCGAGGGGCAGGCCAGCACGTAGCCCTGCCCGCGCACGTTGCGCAAGGTCAGCGGCGCATCGTCGGCTGTCAAGTCGAGTTTCTTGCGCAGGCTGCTGATGTGGGTCTCGACGCTGCGGTCATACGGCCCGGGCGCGCGGCCCAGTGCGTAAAGCCCGATGCGCTCGCGCGAGACGATCTGCCCCAGCGAGCGCAGGAGCAGTTCCAGGATGCGCTGCTCGGCGCCGGTGAGCTCCACCGCGGTCTCGCCCAGGCGCGTGCGGCCGCTGGCCGGATCCATCGACAGGGCGCCGGCCGTCAGCAGGCCAGGCTGCCGCGCCTGGCTGTCCGCCACGCTGAAACGGCGCAGCACGGCGTGGATACGCGCCTTCAGTTCACGCGGACTGAAAGGCTTGGCCAGGTAATCGTCGGCGCCCAGCTCCAGCCCCAGCACCCTGTCGGTTTCCGACCCATGGGCCGTGAACATGATCACGGGTTTGTGCGACGCGCCACGGTAGCGACGTAATAGATCCAGGCCATTGGCGTCGGGCAGCATCAGGTCCAGCAAGGCGATATCGAAGTCCTGCTGGGCAAGCAGTTCGCGTGCGCGGGCGCCCGTGTGGGCCAGCGACACCACGTAGTTGTCGGGTTCGAGGTACTCGCACAGCATCTGCGCCAACTCGACGTCGTCATCCACGAGCAGCACCCGCCGCTTCTCGTCGGCGGAAGGAGGAAAGGGAGTCATGCGGGCCATCCTCCACGCGCGGCGTGCAAGGCAGCGCCAGAGTCAAGAAATGCAAAGAACATCAAAGTATGGGCAAGAGGTGTTGCTGAGGCATTTTGGGGCAATTCTAATATGAGAATTGTTTTCATTCATATTCAGAAACGGCTTTGGCAGACGGTGCCAGCACAGCCTCGACAGTACGGAGAAGCTCGAATCATGCAGCCCCAGGCAACACATCACATTTCTCGCGTCCGGCGGCGCACCAGGCTTGCCGCGGCACTGTGCCTGCTTGGCACTGGCAGCGCTTTCTCCAGCGCGCTGGCACAGTCGCAAGCTGTCGCCGTGCAGACGCTGGACAATGTGGTCGTGACCGCCTCCGGGCACGCGCAGGCCATCCAGGATGCGCCCGCCTCCATCAGCGTCATCACCCGCGATGATCTCGACAAGAAATTCTATCGCGATGTGCACGACGCACTGGCCGATGTGCCGGGCGTGATCGTGGATGGCGGTGGCGATCGCCAGGAAATCCTGCTGCGCGGCATGGGCTCGCAATACACCTTGATCCTGATCGACGGCAAGCGCCAGAACTCTCGTGAGACGCGCACCAACTCCGACGGCGCTGGCGTCGAAGGCGGCTGGACCCCTCCCCTGTCGGCCATCGAGCGCATCGAGGTCGTCCGCGGCCCGATGTCCTCGCTGTATGGCTCCGATGCCATGGGTGGCGTCATCAACATCATCACGCGCAAGGTCCCCACCGAGTGGTCGGGTGAAATCCGCACCGATGTGACGATCCAGGAGAACAATCGGTCGGGCGATATCTACCAGGGCAACTTCTACCTGGGCGGCCCTATCAAGACCGACCTGCTGGGACTGCAGGTCTACGGCCAATACACCCAGCGCGACGAAGACCGCATCATCGGTGGCTTCCGTGACCGCCGCGCAACCAGCGCCACCGCCAAGCTCGCACTGACGCCGACGGGCGACCACGACATCGTCCTGCAGGCCACCACCGGACGCCAGAAGCGGGAAGAAACGCCTGGCAAGACCCTCGAGGCCACTGGCGCGCTGTCGCTGAACGACTACCGCGAGGAAAAGTACTCGCTCTCGCACACAGGCCGCTGGGGCAAGGCAGTCTCGGACAGCTACGTGCAACACGAGACCTTCGACAACCGCTCGCGCCAGATGAAGATCAAGAACTTCGAGGCGCAATCGAGTTGGTCGCTGCCTCTGGGCGACCATATGCTGACCGTCGGCGCCAACTATCTGGAGCAGAAGCTGGATGATCAGACCGGCAACCAGTTGCGCACCGGCATCACCAACGTCGAACGCTACCAATGGGCGCTCTTCGCCGAGAACGAGTGGCAGATGACCGACAGCTTCGCACTGACGGCGGGCTTGCGCATGGATGACGACGAGAATTTCGGCACCCACTACAGCCCCCGCGTGTATGGCGTGTGGCACCTCGCCGACCGCTGGACGCTGAAAGGCGGTGTCTCCACCGGCTTCCGCGCCCCCAACCTGCGCCAGACCGTCGCGGGCTGGGGCCAGGTGAGTCGCGGTGGCAACATGTACGGCAACCCCGACCTGAAGCCCGAAAAGTCGGTCACGCAAGAGATCGGCCTGAACTATGACGACGGCGCGGGCTTGAATGCCGGCCTGACGCTATTCAACAACGACTTCAAGGACAAGATCACCCGCGTGACTTGCCCGGCGACGCAATGCACGGATGGTCCCAACCAATTCGGGCGCGACCCCACCACCTACGAAAACGTCGATGACGCGATCTCGCGCGGCGTGGAAGCCAGCCTGGGCTGGGATCTGTCGGCCGCCTGGTCGGTGAAGAGCAGCTATACCTATACGAAGTCGGAACAGAAGTCCGGCCAGTACAAAGGTCAGCCTTTGAACCAATTGCCCCGCCACATCTTTACCACCTCGCTGAACTGGCAAGCCACGGAAGGACTGCAGACCTGGGCACGCGTCACCTATCGCGGCCGTGAGAGCCAGCCCATCACCCAGGCATCTTCGAGCGCCATCGTGGCGCCTTCCTACACGTTCTTCGATCTGGGCGCATCCTACGCCATGACCGAACGCGTGACGGCCTATGCCGGCATCTACAACCTTTTCGACAAGACGGTCACCAACGACGATTACGGCTATGTGGAAGACGGACGCCGCTATTGGCTCGGTCTGGGCGTGAAGTTCTGATTCATCGATTTGAAACAGTTCGGCGCCGCTCGTCTTGCGCGGGTGGCGCCACCCATGATGTGATGCGCGTCTTGTCATCAGGATTGTCCATCCGCCGCACATGCTTCGCCTGGCACGACCGTTACGTTTCCTCCGCAGCACAAGGAGTTCCATCCCAATGTCCACCCCTTCCCTTTCCGTCCGGCGCTGGACGCGCGGCGCGGCCACGCTCGCCCTGAGCCTGTGCGCAACCTTCGCCCATGCCGACACCCAGCAGGTCAAGCACGCCCGCGGCACCACCGCCGTCGCGTCGCCGCCCGCCAAGGTCATCTCCATGGACGTGGCCTCGCTGGACACGCTGAATGCCCTGGGCGTGAACGTCGCCGGCGTGCCCGTCGCCAGGTTCCCGCCCCGCCTGTCGCGCTACGAGACCGACCAGGTGCTGCGCACCGGCACGCTCTTCGAGCCCAACTACGAAGTCATCCACGCCGCCAAGCCCGACCTCGTCATCGTGGGCGGCCGTTCGGCCGAGAAGTACCCGGACGTGGCACGCATCGCCCCCACCATCGACCTGACCGTCGACCAGAAGGACCTCGTGGGCAGCGTGCTGCGCAACACCGACACGCTGGCCAGGCTGTTCCACAAGGAAGCCGAAGGCGCGGCCCTGTCCAGGCAGCTGCAGGAGGCCATCGCCGGCCTGAAGCAGCGCGCGGCGGGCGCCGGCACCGGCCTCATCGTGCTGACCACCGGCGGCAAGATGAGCGCCTATGGCCCCGGCTCGCGTTTCGGCGTCATCCATGACGCCTACGGTTTCCCGCCGGCCGTGCGCGACCTGAACACGGCCAACCACGGCCAGGCCATCTCCTTCGAGTTCATCGCCAAGACCAATCCCGACTGGCTGCTGGTCATCGACCGCGACGCCGCCATCGGCCGCGAAGGGGTCGCCGCCAACAAGTACCTGGACAATGAACTGGTGCGCCGCACCACCGCCTGGAAGAAGAAGCAGGTGATCTACCTCGACAGCACCAACTGGTACCTGCTGGGCAATGCCAGCGTCCCTGCCATGCTCTCCAACATCAAGCAGATCGTCGACGCCCTCGATGCCGCCAAGTAGTGCCCCACTGGCCGCTGCGCCATCCGCGCGGCTGGCCAACCCTGCGTGGTTGTTCGGCCTGGTGGCGTTGCTGCTGGGCCTTTGCGTCATCAGCGTGGGCATCGGCGCCGGCGACCTCTCCTGGCCCGCGCTGCGCGATGACCTCCTGGCCGGGCGGCTGGACTCCGACGCCTGGCAATTGCTGCTGATCAGCCGGGTGCCCCGCACCCTGGCGCTGCTGTTGGCCGGCGTCTCGCTCGCCGTCGCGGGCATGATGATGCAGATGCTCGTGCGCAACCGCTATGTCGAACCCTCGACCGCGGGCACCATGGAGTCGGCCGCGCTGGGCATGCTGACCGTCGCGCTGCTGGCGCCCGGCCTGCCCGTGGTCGGCAAGATGCTCGTCGCCACGGCCTTCGCCATGGCGGGCACGCTGCTGTTCCTGGGCATCCTGCGCCGCGTGCCGCTGCGCTCGCCGTTCATGGTGCCGCTGGTGGGCCTGGTGCTGGGCGGCGTGGTGGAAGCCACCACCACCTTCTTCGCCTACCGCTATGAAATGCTGCAGTCCCTGCGCGCCTGGACCGTGGGCGATTTCTCGGGCGTGCTGCGCGGCCGCTACGAACTGCTGTGGATCGGCCTGGGCCTGTCCTGTGCCGCCATGCTCGCCGCCGACCGCTACACCGTGGTCGGCATGGGCCGCGACTTCACCACCAACCTGGGCCTGAACCACCGCAAGCTGCTGCTGACCGGCCTGCTCATCGTCTCGGCCATCGCGGCGGTCGTGGTGGTGACCGTGGGCAGCATTCCCTTCCTGGGCCTCATCGTGCCGAACGCGGTCAGCATGCTGCTGGGCGACAACGTGCGGCGCTCGGTGCCCTGGGTGGCGCTGCTGGGCGGCGGCTTCGTGCTGGCCTGCGACATCCTGGGCCGGCTGGTGCACTTCCCCTATGAAATCCCCATCGGCACCGTGGTGGGCATCGTCGGCAGCGCCCTCTTCCTGACCCTGCTGCTCAACCGCCGGACCCGCGCCGGCTGAGCCCGCGACGACGCACCGTGACCGCAAGCCTGATATCCCTTCTTCCCCGCGCCTCGCGCCTGACCGCCCCCTGGCGGCTGGCGCTGCTTGCGCTGGCCGCGGCCGGCGCCATCACCGCGTTCATGACGCTGGGCGCCAACGGCAACTGGGGCTTCGTGCTGCCCTTTCGCAGCGGCAAGCTGGCCGGCATGCTGCTGGTGGCCTACGCCATCGCCGTCTCGTCGGTGCTGTTCCAGACGATCACGCACAACCGCATCCTGACGCCCTCCATCATGGGCTTCGACGCGATGTACGTGCTCATCCAGACCATCCTGGTCTTCGGCCTCGGCCTGGAGTTGAACGGCAAGGGCGCGCCGCCCGTGGCGAAGTTCCTGGCCGAGGTCGCGCTCATGACGGCCTTTGCCTGCCTGCTGTTCCGCTGGCTCTTCACCGGCGCCGCCCACAGCCTGCACCGCGTGATGCTGGTGGGCATCGTGTTCGGCCTGCTGTTCCGCAGCCTGTCCTCGTTCATGATGCGGCTCATCGACCCGAACGAGTTCCTGGTGCTGCAGGACCGCATGTTCGCCAGCTTCAACAGCATCCAGACCGAGCTGCTGGGCGCCTCGGCGGTGGCCGTGGCGGGCGCGTCGCTGGTGGCCTGGCGCCTGCGCCATCGCTACGACGTGCTGGCCATGGGCCGCGACGTCGCCATCAACCTGGGCGTGGACTATCGCCGCACGCTCATGCTGACGCTGGCGCTCATCGCCGTCATGGTGTCCGTGTCCACCGCGCTGGTCGGACCCGTCACGTTCTTCGGCCTGCTCGTCAGCAACCTGGCCTATCACCTGATGGGCTCGGACCGGCATCGCCTGGTCGTGCCCGCCGCGGTGCTGCTGGGCGTCGTCATGCTGGTGGGTGGCCAGGCGCTGCTCGAGCGCGTCATGGGATTGAGCGTACCCGTCAGCGTCGTCATTGAATTCCTGGGCGGACTCGTCTTCCTCGCCCTCGTCACCCGTAGATTGCGCCGATGATCGAAGTCAAGCAACTCAGCAAGCGCTATGAAGACACCGTCGTGGTCGACGGCGTCACGCTCACCATTCCCGCGAAAGGCCTGACCGCCATCATCGGCCCGAACGGCGCGGGCAAGTCCACGCTGCTGTCCATGATCAGCCGCCTGCTGCCCATGAGCGAAGGCCGGGTCAGCGTCGACGGCCTGGACGTCACGCGCTGCGACAGCCGCGAGCTGGCGCGCCGCCTGGCCATCCTGCGCCAGGACAACCACCTGCCGCTACGCCTGACGGTGCGGGACCTCGTGGGCTTCGGCCGTTATCCGCACAGCGGCGGACGGCTGACGCTGGACGACAAGACGCACATCGACCGGGCCATCGACTACCTGTCGCTGGGGCCGCTGGCCGACCGCTACCTGGACGAGCTGTCCGGCGGCCAGCGCCAGCGCGCGTTCGTGGCGATGGTGCTGTGCCAGGACACCGACTACGTCCTGCTGGACGAGCCGCTGAACAACCTGGACATGCGCCACGCCGTGGCCATGATGCAGTTGCTCAGGCGCGCCGCCCGCGAGCTGGGCAAGACCGTGTTGGTGGTGCTGCACGACATCAACTTCGCGTCGTGCTATGCCGACCGCATCATCGCCATGCGCGACGGCAAGCTGGCCTATCACGGCACGCCCGACGAGATCATCCAGCCCCCAGTGTTGCGCGAGCTTTACCAGATGGACATCGCCGTCCACGAACTGGACGGCCAGCGCATCTGCGTCTATTTCTGAAGCGCGCTGCCCGCCAGCGTGGCCGGTGACGCGGCAGGCGGCAGGCCGGGCGCGCGGGCCCATGCCAGCGCGTCCTCCAGGCGGTCATCGCCCCAGAACATTTCCTCTCCCACGAAGAACGACGGCGCGCCGAACACGCCCCGCCGGGCCGCCGCTTCGGTCTGGGCCTTCAGCGCCGCCTTGGCGGGCGCCTCGCCCGCCTGTTCGAGCAGCGTGGAGGGCAACCCCAGCGCCTGGAGCACCGCCGCGATGACCGCTGGAGACTGGATATCGCGATCGTGCACGAAGTTCTCGCGGAACACCGCCTCGCAGAAAGGCCGGCACCACGCCTCGTCCTGCCCCTGGATGGCGATGCGCGCGGCCAGCAGGCCCAGGCGCGGTACGGCGCTGGGCTGCCGGTACGGCACCCCGAAACGCGTGGCGCGGCGCACGACGTCGCGCAGCATGTAGAGGCCCTTGCTCGGATAGAGCCGGAACGGCGTGTCATCCCAGCCCTGGGCCTTGAAGATGGGCCCCAGCATGAAGGGCCGCAAGACCACCGTCACACCCGCCTGCGCAGCCAGTGGCCCTCCACGCACCAAGGACAGATAGCTGTAGGGACTGGCGAAATCGAACCACATTTCAATCGTGGCCGAGGGACGCGACGCGGGATCGGGGTGAACCATGAACGCTCCTGAAGACAGTGGCGGGAGACAGGCGGCAAGCCTTTGATCTTACGCCCGGCACGGCCTCCTCCCTGCCTGGGAAAGACAGGAATGATATGATCCATATACGATTCATATAAAGGCGTATTCCATGGGCATCGTAAACATCGACGATGAGCTGCACGACCAACTCCGCAAAGCCAGCGCCGTGGCCTGCCGTTCCATCAACGCGCAAGCCGCGTTCTGGATCAAGATCGGCATGCTGAGCGAAATGAACCCCACGCTGAGCTTCAACGAGATCGTGCGCCGCGAGTTGCGCGCGGCCGGCGTCGACGCGCAGGCGCTCACCGGCGCCCCGGCATGAGCAAGCGGCCGGAGGAAATCGCCCTGATGGCGGAATCGGGCAGGCTGCTGGCGGAAGTTTTCACCTACCTGGACACCCTGCCGCTCATCGGCATGTCGACCCTGCAGGTCAACAATATGGTGGACCGCTACATCACGGACACGCTGCAGGCCCGGCCGGCCAGCAAGGGGCAGTACGGCTATGCCCATGCGCTCAATTCCTCGCGCAACCAGGTCGTCTGCCACGGCGTGCCATCGGCCACCGAGATCCTGCGCGACGGCGACATCGTCAACTTCGACATTACGCTGGAGAAGCACGGCTACATCGCCGATTCCAGCAAGACCTACCTGGTCGGCGAGGTCTCGCCCGCCGCCCGGCGGCTGGTGCAGATCACCTACGAAGCCATGTGGAAAGGCATCCAGGCGGTGCGCCCCGGCGCGCGCCTGGGCGACATCGGCCACGCCATCGAGCAGCATGCCAGGCGCAACGGTTATTCCGTCGTGCAGGAATACTGCGGGCACGGCATCGGCCGCGAGATGCACGAGTCGCCGCAGATCCTGCACTGGGGCAAGCCGCGCACCGGCCAGGCCTTGCGCGAAGGCATGACCTTCACCATCGAGCCCATGATCAACCAGGGCCGCCGCGAGGTCGAGACCGAGGTCGAGACCGAGGACGATGGCTGGACGGTGGTCACCCGCGACGGCAAACTCTCGGCCCAGTTCGAGCACACGGTGGCCGTCACGGCGGACGGGGTCCGGGTGCTGACGCTGCGGCCGGGGGAAAAGCCCTTGCGCTGACGGGCGGCGCGGACGCGCGCCGGCGCATGGAACATTGGCGGGCATGACGCGTCTGAACCAGAACACCGTCACAGAGCGACCCGCCATGCCCGTCCCAGCCCTCCTCCGCCCGTGCCGTGCCCGCGTACTGCTGATGCGCAAGGCCCTGGCGCTCGTCGCCACGGCCACCCTGCTGGCATCGGTTGCATCCTCCGCACGTGCCGCCGACGCCGTATCCGCCACGCCCCTGGACACCGTGCTGGCGCAGGCCTGCGCGCTGGCGCCGCTGGAAACGGTCATCGTCGCCCGCGAGGGGCAGGTGCTTGCGGAACGCGGCTGCCGCAAGCATCGCACCACCGAGCCCACCAACATCAAGTCTGCCTCCAAGCTGGTCATGTCCGCGCTGGTGGGCGTCGCCATCGACAAGGGCGTGCTGACGGGCACCGAGCAGCGCGTGGCGCCGCTGCTGGCTTCCGCGCTGCCGCCCGACCCCGACCCGCGCCTGCAGGCGCTGACGATCGGCCACCTGCTGTCCATGCAGGCCGGGCTGGGCTCGACATCCGGCGCGAACTATGGCGCCTGGGTCGCCAGCCGCAACTGGGTGCGCGCGGCGCTGGCGCGTCCCTTCGAGGACGAGCCGGGCGGCCGGATGATCTACTCCACCGGTTCGACGCACCTGCTGTCGGCCATCCTGACGCGCCAGAGCGGGCGCTCGTCCTTGCAACTGGCGCGCGACTGGCTGGGACCGCTGGAGGGCTTCGAGATCACCAGTTGGACCCGCGATCCGCAAGGCATTCCGCTGGGCGGCAATGAAATGGCCATGAGCCCGCGCTCGCTGCTGGCCTTCGGCGAACTGTATCGCCGCGGCGGGGTCAACGCCTCCGGCGAGCGCCTGCTCTCGCAGGCCTGGATCGACGCCTCGTGGCAACCACGCACGCAATCGCCCTGGACCGGCGACGGCCATGGCTATGCCTGGTTCCTGACGCGTATCGCGGGCGAAGACGTGCGCTACGGCTGGGGCTATGGCGGGCAGATGCTCTATGTCGTGCCCAGGCTGGGCATGACCGCCGTCATGACCTCGGACGCGCGCAGCGCCTCGGCCCGCAACGGCCACCGCGGCGACCTGCACCGGTTGCTGGGCCAGATCATCGCGTCGGTCGACGACGCGCCGCCGACGCGATCGACGCATCGTCGGCCTTGAACGAAAAAAACCGCCAGCGGCGCAATGCGCCGAGGCGGCCAGGCGGGAGCATGAGCCTCCCCCCAATCCCGCGCCCGCCATCGGACGGGCACGGTCCGTGCCAGGCAATGCTCAGAAGCGGTAGCCGACGGCGATCGTGGGCACCCACGGATCGATCTTGGCGGTGCCGATCTTCTGGCCGTTGAGCTTCACGTCGGTCGAGATGTCGATGTAGCGCAGGCTGGCGTTGAAGAACCAGTTCTTGTCGATCATCACGTCGGCGCCGATCTGGGCGGCGAAGCCCCAGGAATCGGACAGGCTGACCTTGCTGTCTTGCAGCGCGCCCACGGCCTTGGTGTCGAAGAAGTTCGTGTAGTTCAGGCCGATGCCCACGTAAGGCTGCACGCGCGACTCAGGCAGGAAGTGCCACTGCACCGTCAGGGTGGGCGGCAGTTGCTTGCTTTCGACGATCTTGCCGTTCACGGCGCCCGAGCCGTGCACATCGTGCTTGAAGGGAACGGCGGCCAGCAATTCGATCCCGACGTTGCGCGTGGCCATGTAGGTCAGGCTCAGGCTGGGACGCGTGGAGCTGTCCGCATCCAGATTGATCGCGCCGTTCAGCGCGCTGCCGTTGTCCGACTTCGGACGCACCTGCGTGACGCCAGCCTTGAGCAGCCAATCGCCTGCCTCGTGCGCCTGAACGGGCGCCATGGTCAGGCCGGTGGCCAGCAGACTGGCGGCAATCAGGCCAGCGCGTACGGAGGAATTCATGGTCTTCTCCAAAGGGAATATGTCGAAGCCATACTGTCTCAGCCGCCCCGCGGTCCCGCCTTGCGGCATATCAAGCCGCGCCGGTTTGCCCCGCCGGGCGCACGCCGCCTAGAATGCCGGGTTGCGCCAGCACCACAGCGCCCCTGTTTTGCGCGGCATTCATCATCCCCCGCAGTCCTGCCTTGCGCGCCCCCGCGCCGGAGATCACCGTGTCCAAAGACGTCGACGCCATGAAGAACTTCCTTGCCAGCCTGGGCCTGCCCTGGACGCCCGGCAAGACGCAACGCGCCGAGCTGAAGGCCAGCTATCGCATCGGCAACACGCGCCCGCTGACGGTGGAACGCACCACCGTCGAATTCAACTGCGACGAGAACCGTCCCCGCATCTGGGTGCCCGAGTTCGCGCGCACCAGCTTCCATGTCTGGTTCGAAGCGCCGCAGCAGTCGTTCGACTTCGCCCCGAACGGCACCATGCTGAAGATCCGCAACACCGCCCACGGCAATGCCGGCGCGTACACCGTGGGCCTGAAGCCGCTGTAACGCACGCACGCGGTCACGCCGCACGCCGGGCGCGGCGGGAAAAGCGCCCAGCGCCGTGGCCCTGCCCCACAAAGCAAAACCCCCGGCGGTTTCCCGTCGGGGGTCTGGCGCCGTCAACGAGGACGGCGATCATCCGGCGAGGCGGCAGAGCCGCCTGGGGTTCTTACAGAACCTGGATGTTGGTCGCGGTCGGGCCCTTGGCGCCTTGACCCACTTCGTAGCTGACGCGCTGGTTTTCTTCCAGGGTCTTGAAGCCGTTGGTCTGGATTTCCGAGAAGTGCGCGAACAGGTCCTTGCCGCCTTCATCGGGGGTGATGAAACCATAACCCTTTTCGGCGTTGAACCACTTGACGATACCGTTAGCCATCTTAATTCCTTAAATGTTGTGAAAAACCGGGCTGAATGCCCAATACGCCAGACGATCAAGGAAGAGATTGGCCACAGCAATTACACCAGTGACGGCGACAACCTGAACTAACCGCGTCGCTTGAAAGATCTTTGCAGCGCGCAGTGTATGCGCGGCTTGGGGCACTGGTCAAACACCCCCAGCCAGGGTGGTCTAAAATCCCGTGACCGAAGGGCCGAAACTCGCACCGCCCCCCTCTTTTTATCCCCGGACATTCCCCTACTACACACCCCAATGGCCGTATTCACCGCTGTTTCCGACGACGACGCCCGCGCACTGCTAAACCGTTACAACCTGGGAGAATTGGTTTCTCTTCGCGGCATCACGGCCGGCATCGAAAACACCAACTTCTTCCTGCACACCACGCGCGGCGAATACGTCCTGACCCTGTTCGAGGTGCTGACAGCGGAACAACTGCCGTTCTATATCGAGCTGATGCACCACCTGGCCGAGCGCGGCATTCCCGTGCCGCAGCCCCAGACGCTGAAGGACGGCACCCGCCTGACCAGCCTGAACGGCAAGCCCGCGGCCATCGTCACGCGCCTGCCCGGCGGCTATGAGCCCGCGCCCGGCCCCGACCACTGCGCGCTGGCTGGCGCCACGCTGGCCCGAGCCCACCTGGCCGGCCAGGACTTCGGCATCCGCCAGCCCAACCTGCGCGGCCTTTCCTGGTGGGAAAGCACCACCCCGCAAGTCTTGCCTTTCCTTGATGCTGGTCAAGCCGAGCTGCTCCAGGCCACGCTGGCCGAACAGCGCACTCTGGCGGCCACGCCGGCCTGGCAGGGCCTGCCCCAAGGCCCGGGCCACTGCGACCTGTTCCGCGACAACGTGCTCTTTGCCGGCACCTTCGAATCGCCCCGCATGGGTGGCTTCATCGACTTCTACTTCGCGGGCTGGGACACCTGGCTCTTCGACGTGGCCGTGTCGGTGAACGACTGGTGCATCGTGCGCGAGACCGGCGCCTTCGACCTGCCCTGCCTGAAGGCCTGGCTGAAGGCCTATGCCGGGATCCGTCCCTTCACCGACGCCGAGCGCCAGGCCTGGCCCGCGATGCTGCGCGGCGCGGCCCTGCGCTTCTGGCTGTCACGGCTGTTTGACTACCATCGTCCCCGCCCCGCGCAAACGCTCAAGCCGCACGATCCGCGCCACTTCGAGCGCGTGCTGCGCGCGCGCCAGGGCCAGGACCTGCCGCAGCTGCCCTGAGCCTCCAACGCCTCACAGACGCCTCACCCTGACGACGCCACCACACATGCAAGCACTTTCCCTTCCCGTCTCCGCAGGCTGGTACTGGGTGCGCGCCGGCTACGCGCTCTTCGCCAGCCAGCCCATGCCCTGGTTCACCTGGGCCATGTGCATCAGCCTCTTCCTGATGCTGGCCAGCTTCACGCCGCCCATCGGCCCCATCTTCTTCGTCGGCCTCATGCCCACCGTCACGGTCATGACGCTGTCGGCCGCGCGCTTCGCCGAATCCGGCCAGAAGCTCGTGCCCGCCATGTGGACGCATCCGCTCAAGCGGCCGGGCGTCTTCAAGCGCCTGAGCGGCATCGGTGCGCTGTACGTGGGCCTGAGCCTGCTGGCGGGCCTCATCGCCTTCGTCCCCTTCCTGGGCGAGCTGACGACCGCCATGGAAGCGGTGGTGGCAGCCGACGGCAACGCCGTCGCCGAAGTCACCCTGCTGCTGGATGCGATGCGCACGCCGCTCATCATCTTCGCGGTGCTCTACGTGCTGGTGGCCACGCTCTTCTGGTTCACGCCGCCCCTGGTGGCGCTGAACGACGTGCCGCTGCGCCAGGCCCTGTTCTTCTCCCTCCTGGCCTGCTGGCGCAACAAGTGGGCCTTCGCCATCTATGGCATCGTCTGGGGCGGCGTCTTCCTGGCCATCGACCTGCTGGGCACGCTGCTGACCGGCATCGGCCTGTCCTCGCAACTGGTGGGCATGCTGCAGGTACCGCTGAACATCATCCTGGGCGCCGTGCTGTATTGCAGCTTCTATGCCAACTACACCACGGTGTTCGGCATCGAACGCGCGCAGGCGCAGGACCCGCTATAGCAGGTCCTCGGCGCGCATCGGGAGCGTCCGCAGCCGGCGCCCCGTGGCGTGGAAGATCGCGTTGGCGATCGCCGCTGCCACGCCCACCATCGCCACCTCGCCGATACCCTTCACGCCGGCCTCGTTCAGCAGCGGGTCCGGCCGGCCGATGAAACCGACGTCGATCTCCCCGATATCGGCATTCACCGGCAGGACATACTCGGCCAGGTCGTTGTTCAGCACACCGCCATGGCGCGGATCGACCTCGGCGGCCTCGCGCAGCGCGGCGCCTATCCCCCACACCACCCCGCCCCGCACCTGGCTGGCGGCCGTGCGAGGACTGACCACCCGGCCACAATCGACCACGCTGACCACCCTGGGCACGCGGATGCGGCGCGTGCCCGGCTCGATACGCACTTCCACGAAGTGCGCAACATGGCTGAAACTCACGAACGCCGGATAGTCCGGGCCGCCCGCGGCGGGCAGCCCCCGCTGCAGGCGCTCGAACACCGCGTCCGGCTGGCCAGGCGCCTGCAGGCGCACTTCGACTTCGACATGCGGACGCCGCCAACGCGCCAGCATCTGGTGCAGGTTGCCGTGGACAGGCCGGCCGTCGCGCAGGGCGTCGAAGCGGGCCTGCAAGGCCTGGACCGCCTGCCTCACCACCGGCACGGTGCTTGCCGTGCCCCACGACCCCGCCGTCAGGTGTTGCGGCACGGCGCCCGGGTCGCCGATGACGATCTCGACCCGGTCCGGGTCGATGGCCAGCCCTTCCGTCAGGGCGGCAAAGATGGCGGTGCGTATGCCTTGCCCCATTTCGTGGCCGCTGACCGACAGGCGTGTGCTGCCGTCGGCGCGCACCCGCAGGCGGGCAATCGACGGCGACATGGCCGCCTTGTAGGCGCCCACCGCGACGCCCCAGCCGATGCGCGTGCCGTCGGCGGCACGCATCGACGCAGGGGCCGTGCCGCGCCGTTCCCAGCCAAAACGCCGCGCGCCCTCTTCCAGGCAGGCCTTCAGGAACCGCGAGGAAAAGGGATGCCCCGTGACCGGGTCACGCACGGCATCGTTCGCCAACCGGAACGCCAAGGGGTCTCGCCCCGCGGCATGGGCCAGTTCATCCATCGCGCTTTCGAAGGCGAACGCCGCCGGCTGCTCGAATGGCGCGCGCATGAAGCCCGGCGTCTGCACATCCGTGCGCACCAGCCTGACGCTGCTTTCATAATTGGGCGTGTCGTAGAGGCGCGCGGTCAGCTCGCTGAAGTTCGCGGCGAAGGTATCCTCGCGGCCGTTCTGCATGTCGGCCTCGTGGCTGGCGGCCACCAGTCGCCCCTCTGCATCCGCGCCCAGGCGGACCCTGTGGCGGCTGGCCGGACGAAAGCTCGAGGTGTGGAAAAGCTGGGCGCGGGGCATGACCAGCTTCACCGGGCGGTCCAGCAACATGGCGGCGCGCGCGACCAGGACCGTCTGGCCCTGCAGGGAATTCTTCTGGCCGAAACCGCCACCAAGATAGGGACTCTTGACCTCGACCCGGGCCGGATCCAGGCCCAGCGCCGCCGCCACGCCAAATTTCAGCGCGCCGGAGTTCTGCGTGCCCTCGTGCAGGGTCAGCGTGCCATCCTGCCACGCGGCGGTGGTCGAGATGAGCTCCATCGGGTTCTGGCATTGCAGTGGCGACAGGTACTCACCTTCGACACGGAACGCGGCCGTCGCCAGCGCGGCCCTGGTATCGCCACGCGTGTGCGTGGGTGTCGCCTCGAGCGTCTGCGCCAGGGGGGATTCCATCACGGCGCCGAAAGGCATTTCCTCGTACTCGACCCGGACCCGCGCCGCGGCGTCGCTCGCAATGGCGAGACTTTCCGCGACCACCAGCGCTATCGGTTCTCCGCGGTGCACCAGCCTGTCGGACAGCATCGGCTGGTGGCCCTGGAACGCATAACCGCCCCGCATCAGGAAGCCCGGCGATTTGACGCCCTCGAAGTCGTGCCAGGTGAGGACGGCCAGCACGCCCTTGACGGCCCGGGCGGCCGCGAGATCGAACGACACGATGCGCCCGCGCACGATGCGCGAGGGCACCGTCATGGCATGGGCCATGCGCGCCAACGGCACATCCGCGGCAAACCGGGTCTTGCCCAGCACCTTGTCGCGCGCATCGACCCGGGCGCGGTCGGGATACGTGGCCGTCGTCATGCCTGCTCTCCTGCCTGGCTGCCGCGTTCGGCAGCGATCATCAATGCATCGGCGACAACCTCTGCGCCAAGCGCGATCTTGAATCCGTTGTGGCGGCCCGGGCGGGCCTGGGCAAAGGCGATGACGCCAGCCTGCCGCGCCGCCGCGCGATCCAGCGGTTTTCCCGCCAGCGCACGCTCGGCGGCGGGCACGCGCCAGGGACGGGTCGCGACGCCGCCCAGCGCGATACGCGCCTGCGTCACGACGCCGCCGTCCAGTTCCAGCGCCACCGCGGCGGATACCGTCGCAAAGGCATAGGACTCGCGATCACGGATCTTGTGATACGTGGAGGCCCTGCCCAACTGCCCGCGCTGCCCCAGCGGCACCCGGATGCGCAGGATCATCTCGTCAGGCGCCAGCACGGTTTCCAGTTGCGGCGTCTGTTGCGGCAAGCGGTGCAGCCCGGCAACCGGCACGCGACGCACGCCGCCGGGGCCCGCCACGTCCAGGCTGGCATCCAGCGCCACCAGCGCCACGGCCCAGTCGCCCGGATAGACCGCGATGCAGGACGGGCTGCCGCCGAACAGCGCGTGGCCACGATCCAGCCCCTCTTGTGCCGCGCAGCCGCTGCCCGGCGCACGCTTGTTGCAGGGATAGGCCGGCCCATTGCGGAAATAGGCGCAACGGGTACGTTGCAGGAGATTGCCCCCCAGCGTCGCCATGTTGCGCAGTTGCTGGGAAGCCGCCTTCGACAGGGACTCGGCCAACACCGGCGCCCGCTGTTGCACGAGGGGATGCGCGGCCGCGTCGCCCATGGTCGCCAGGGCGCCGAAGACCAGTTCGCCGCCTGCTTCGCCGATCTCGGCCAGGCCTGCCACGCCGGTCACGTCGATCACGTGCGCCGGCGTTTCGAGGCCGAGCTTCATCAGGTCATACAGCGTGGTGCCGCCGGCCAGGATGCGCGCGCCCGTGCGCGCCTGCTCGGCCAGAACATCCTCGTGGGTGGCGGCCCGGGTATAGGCGAATGGCTGCATCAGGTCGCCTCCATGTTGGCCGCGGCATCCTGGATGGCCGTCACGATGCCGGCGTAGGCGCCGCAACGGCACAGGTTGCCGCTCATGGACTCCCGGATGTCCGCCGCGCAGCTGGCATGCCCTTCGCGCACGCAGGCGACCGCCGCCATGATCTGCCCCGGCGTGCAATAACCGCACTGAAGCGCGTCATGATCGATGAAGGCCTGCTGCATGGGATGCAGCGTGCCAGCCTCGGGCGCGAGCCCTTCTATGGTCAGCACCGAGCGCCCCTGCATCTTGGCCGCCAGCGTCAGGCACGCCACCACGCGCCGGCCATCGACGTGCACCGTACAGGCGCCGCACTGGCCGTGGTCGCAGCCCTTCTTGGCGCCGGTCAGCCCGAGCTGCTCGCGCAGCACATCCAGCAGCGAACTGCGCGTATCGATCAGCACGTCCACCGGCAGTCCGTTGACCTGCAGCCGCAGGGGAACGTCCTCTCCAGGCCTTGCTTCCGCCTGCGGCGACGCGGCGGCGCCTGATGTGCCGGAGAGGCCGATGCCGGTGACGGATACCCCCGTGACGGCCACGCCGCCCCGCAGGATGTCCCGCCGCGTGAACGACAGTGTCTCGCCTGGGTCCCTGGATGCGCATGCAAGTCTGGTCATGGTTTTCCTTTGTTCGAGTCTTCGCCCCAGCCCTGGATCCGAGTACCGGGAAGCGTCTTGAAAATCTTAGCCAAGGCATCCCTTGTGCAGCCGTCGGATGCGCTAAATTAGGGCCGATCAGCGTGTTAAGCAGAGCTTTGCAATGCCCCCTCCCCTACGCCTGGACAGCCTGGAAATCTTCGGTGACGTCGTACGGCACGGCGGCTTTCGCGCTGCCGCCGCCAGCCGGGGCGTCTCGTCATCGGCCATCAGCCAGTCCATCAACGCGCTGGAAGAAGCGCTGGGCATCCGCCTGCTGCACCGGACCACGCGCAGCGTCGCGCCCACGGAGGCCGGCGAGCACCTGCTGCATTTGCTGACGCCCGCGCTGCAGGACATCCGGGTGGCCGTGGACGGCCTGAACCAATTCCGCGAAAACCCCTCGGGCACGCTGCGCATCAATGCCCCCGGCCCCGCCGTCGATCACGTCCTGTGCCCCCTGGCCTTCCAGTTCATGCAGACGCATCCCGACGTCAACATCGAACTGATCAGCGATGCCGCCATCGTGGACATCGTCGAGCAAGGCTTCGACGCGGGCGTGCGCTTCGGCAACCAGCTGGCGCAGGACATGATCGCCATGCCGCTGGGGCCGCGCCTGCACTACGCCATCGTGGCCTCGCCGGCATACCTGCAAGCGCACGGCACGCCCGAACAGCCCGGCGACCTGCTGGCGCATGAATGCATCCGGCGGCGCTTTCCTGGCGGCACGCTCGTCACCTGGAAATTCGCCAAGGACGGCGAGACGCTGGAAATCGTGCCCAAGGGGCGCCTGACGCTGAGTTCGGCCCAGCAGGAACTGCAGGCCGCGCTGGCGGGTGCCGGCATCGCGCACACCCTCGATGACTACGTCCACGCGCACGTGGCGGCAGGCAGCCTGGTCGAAGTCCTGCTCGACTGGAGGCAGACCCTGCCCAGCTGGTATCTGTATTACCCCAGCCGGCGGCACACCAGCGCCGCCATGCGCGCCTTCCTGGGTTTCATCCGCGACTACCCGTGGCCATGAGCCGTCAGCCCTGGATCCTCAACACCTCGTGCACCGTGCTGGCGTGGTCGCCACCGACACGCGTGCCGCCGCCGAACACGTGGATGCGATTGCCCAGCGTGGCCGCCCCCAGGCCGTGCCGCGGCGTGGGCAGCGCAGGCAGCGCGGCCCAACTGTCGCGCTTGGGCTCGTAGACCCAGGCCTCGGCGAACACCTTCTGCTCGGGCACCCATTGCTCACCACCGAACGCATACAGACGGCCATCCAGGGCCGCCGCCGCCAGGCCGCCTTGCGCCTGCGGCATGGGTGCGCGCGAGGTCCAGCGGTCCCGGGCCGGGTCATAGACCTCCAGCGCAGGCACATTCACCTGCCGCAGCGAGCCATCGGCCTGCTTGATGGCCTGGCGTCCGCCCACCACATACAGGCGCCCATCGATCACCGCCGCCGCCGCGCTGTTGCGGGCGGTGGGCGGGGGGGCAATGGCGGACCAGCGGCCCTGGGCCGGGTCGAACACCACGCCTTGCGTCGTGTCCGCGTGTGCGTTGAAGTGGCGCGCGCCGTCATGCTCGCGGATGCGTCCGCCCACCAGATACACCCGGCTGCCGATGGCGGCGCACACGCCCTCGGCCGACGGATACGGCAGCGGCACACCGTCGGTCCAACGGTCGGCGTCCGGCTCGTAGACATAGGTCGAGGCCTCGGCGCGCCAATTGGGAAAGCCGCCGCTGAAGCCCCCCACGCCGTAGATCAGCCCACCGGCGGTGGCCAGCGCGATGTGGTGGCGGGCCGCTGGCAAGGTGGCCAGGCGGGTCCAGCGGTCCGCGGCGGGGTCATAGGACTCGAAATGCGCCGAGTAGCCCGTGTTGGGGTTCAGCAAGCCCCCGGCCACGTAGATGCGGCTGTTCAGCACCGTGGGGTAAAGCTCCTGGCGGGCCAGGGAGGCCGCGGCGGCGGTGGTCCATTGCGGCGCGCTGGCCTGGGCCTGGGCGTGGCGGGCGAAAGGCAGCGCGGCCAGGGCGGCGGTGATCCGCAGGATGTCGCGTCGTTGCATGGGGGTCTCTCTGACAGTTGCTTGAACGAATGTTAGGGAGCGCCTGGGGCGGCGACTAGCCAGGCAGGGCTGATCAGGCTGGTTAGCCTGCTTAAGCAATGGGTGGGATGGCACGCCGGATGGCAGCCTGCAGGCGGGCGATGCCGCCCTGCGCGTGGTCGAGCGCCCCCACCCGCAGCTCGACCACGCTGGCGGCGCGCAGGCACGCGGCGAACCGCCAGGGTTTCAAAGCGGGAATGACACGCAGCACCCGCCCTTCCCGATCCACGAACGCCACGCAGATGGCATCACGCAGCCCCAGCGTGTGGATGGCACGGCAGGGGCGGATCCACAGCCCATGATGCTGGTCGGGCGGCGGCTGGCCGAACCAGCCCGCCAGCCGCTGGGGGAAGGAGACGGCCCGGATGAGGCGCAAGGGGGGTGGCGCACGCATCAGAACGATGCCTGCAGCAGGCGATAGCCGATCGGAAACCCCAACACCAGGAAGGTGCAGGGGAAGATGCACAGGATGAGCGGCGCCAGCATTTTCACTGGCGCCTCCAGCGCCTGCTGCTCCGCCCGCAGCAGACGCTCGGCGCGCAGCCGCTCGGCCTGTGCCCGCAACACCGGCCCCAGGTTCATGCCCAGGCTGTCGGCTTGCGCGATGGCGGAGGCCAAGGCATGCAGCGACGGCAAGCCGCTGCGCTGTGCCAGGGCCCGCAAGGCGGCCACGCGCGACATGCCCGCACGGACGTCTGCCAGAACGTCGCCCAGGCCATCACGCAAGGGGCCCGCCGCGCCACGCTCCACCGCTTGCTGCAAGGCGCCTTGCACGTTGAGCCCGGCCTCCATGCACAAGGTCATCATGTCCAGCAGGAACGGCAACTCCCGCCCCATGCGTCGCGCGCGTTCCCGCCGGCGGGCGCCCAGCCAGGCGCCCGGCACAAGCGCCGCCACGATGCCCAGTCCCAGCGCCACCCAGGCCATGCGCGACGACACGGCGTCCAGCCAGATCGCGATCAGCGACACGACGCCTGCGCCGACACAGGCTGCCAACACCTGCGCCGCCGCCACATGGCCAGGACGCAGCGCGCCGCCGTAGCCTGCACGCGCGATCGCCTCGGCCAGGATGGCACGGCGGCGCCAGCCCACCAGGCCGTGCAGCGCCGGCTCGGCAGCCTGCAACCAGGGCCAGGCCCAGCGCCATGGCCAGGGCAGCCGCGCTTCGCCCGCAGGCAGCGACAGGCTGCGCGTCCAGGGCCGCACGACCAGCAGCACCACGCAGCCCACGGCGCACGCCGCCGCTCCCATGCTCAGCCATGTCAGCATCCCGCGCCCTCGATCGCAACATCTGGCGCCATGTCATACCTCGATGCGCATCACGCGCCGGATCATCCACACGCCCACCACTTCGAGCAGCACGATCAGCGCCAGGACACCCCAGCCTGCCGGTGTTTGCCACATGGCCTGCATCGCCTCGGGCTCCAGGCGCTGCAAGGCCAGGCCGATGACCAGCGGCAAGGCCCCCACCACCCAGGCCTGCAGGCGTCCCTGTGCCGTCAATGCATGGATGCGGCGGTGGATGAGCAGGCGGGCACGCAGGTTGGCGGCAATGCGTTCCAGCGCATCGGCCAGGTTGCCGCCCGTGCGCGTCGCGATGCGCAAGGCGGCGCACATGAGCCCCGCCGACTCGGTCGGCATGCGGCTGTGCAGGTTGCTCAGGCAGGCGTCCAGCGACACGCCCATGCGCTGCTCGCGCATCAGCAAGGCGAACTCCTGGGAAAGCGGCGCCTGGCTCTCTTCCATGAGCGAGCGCAAGGCCACCGGCAGGCTAGCGCCCGCGCGCAAGGACCAGGCAAGCGCCAGCAGGGCATCGGGCAACTGCGTGTCGAAACGCGCCAGGCGCTGATGGCGCGCACGCCCGGCCAGCCAGCGCGGCAACAGCAAGCCCAGCCCGCCGCACGACAAGGCCACCGTCACACTGCCGCTCAGCAGATACGCCGCTGCCACCGCCGCCGCGCAAAGCGCAACGGTCAATAGCCAAAGCTGGCCCGGGTCGACGAACACGAAGAACTCATCCAGCCGCCAGCGGGCCTCTTCGGTGAACGCGTCGCGATACCCCTCCCATCCGTGCTTGAGCCAGCGCGAGGCCCACCAGGCCAGCAGTCCCGCCGCCAGCCCGGCGCTGAGCAGGGCGAGGGTCAGCATGCCGCAGCCTCCACACGCCCCGGACCCGCATACGCAAGGGAGCCGCCGTCCATTGCCGCGGTCTCGGCCGAGAACAGGCGAGCGTCGCAGGCCAGGCCTTGTTCGCGCCATTCGTCGAAGAACGACGGCACCAGGCCGCAAGCCTGGAAGGCCTGCGACCTGCGGTCATAACGGAACAGTTCCTGCAGCTGGATGCGGCCGCTTTCGATGCCGGTGACCTCGACGATGGCACTGACCAGGCGCCTGCCCGACGGCAGGCGCGTCTGCTGCACCACGACGTCGATGCTGGCCGCGATGTGCTCGCGCACCGCCTGCAAGGGCAAGGCCATGCCCGCCATCAGGATCATGGTCTCCAGCCGGGCCAGCGCGTCACGCGGGCTGTTGGCGTGCAGGGTCGTCAACGAGCCTTCATGGCCGGTGTTCATGGCTGCCAGCATGTCGAAGGCCTCGGCGCCACGGCACTCGCCCACGATGATGCGGTCAGGGCGCATGCGCAGCGCGTTGCGCACCAGGTCCCGGATCGTGGCCGCGCCCTTGCCCTCGAGGTTGGGAGGCCGGGCTTCCAGGGAAACCAGGTGCCCGTGCAGCAACTTCAGCTCCGCGGCATCCTCGATGGTGACGATCCGCTCGCCTTCCGGCACGCAATGCGACAGTACGTTCAGCAACGTGGTCTTGCCCGACCCCGTGCCGCCCGCCACGACCAGGTTCTTGCGGCGGGCCACGCACAAGGACAGGAAGCTCGCCATCCGGGCATCGAGCGCGCCACCGGCCAGCAGGTCCTGCAAGCCCGGCCGGCGGACGGGAAACTTGCGCAGCGTCAGCGCGGCGCCTTTCAGCGCGACCGGCGGGATCACCGCATGCACGCGGGAGCCATCCGGCAGCCGGGCATCGACCAGCGGGGAGCTCTCATCGATCCGGCGTCCCAAGGGAGCCACGATTTTCTCTATGACGCCCAGCAAGGACTGCTCGCTGCTGAAGAAAGCCTCGTGCGGCTGCAAGGTGCCCGCGCGCTCGACGAAGATCTCGTCGTAGCGGTTCACCATGACTTCCGTGATGGCGGGATCGCCCAGCAGGGGCTCCAGCGGCCCCAGGCCTATGGTTTCATCCAGCACCTCGCCAGGCACGCCCGGCGCAATCACGGCGCCCGCCGCCACCCGCTGGGCGACGATCTGCGCCAGCAGCTGGCTGGCCTCGGTGCGCAGCATGGCATCGGACATGTTTGCGACGTCCCGCCGCCGCAGGTCGAGCGCGTGCAGCAGCGCCGCGCGCAACTCCTGCCTCAAGGCCGCGTGCAAGGCGCGAGTGCCGGCCGCGGCATCGGCCTTGCTGGCGCTTCCTTGAGGCAACTCGGGGGCTTGCGGCAGGATACCCGGCACGACGGCGTCAGTCCCCCACACAGCGCCCCCATCCACGTCCCCGTTCTGCTCGGTCGCCGCCAGCCCCCCCTCGTTTCCCTGCGGCATCACCGACAACGCGTGTGGCACGGTTTCCCCGGCCGGGGCAGCGGACTCCCCCTGCTCCACGACCTCCACCTCGAACAGGCAGGATCCGATCAGTACCTGATCGCGGCGCGCAATCGGCGCGAACTGGGCCACCCGGCGTCCATTGACGTGGGTGCCCGCCAGCGACCCGAGGTCCTCCAGCACGACGCCCGCCTCGCTTCGGCTCAGCCGGGCGTGCAGGCGCGCCACGCGCCAGTGACGCAGGCGGATCGCGCAGGAGGGATCGCGCCCGATCGTGGCGGGAGACGCGACGCACAGGGTGTGCCGGCTACCGTCCTGGAAGTGCTGGTGAATCCTCAACATGGCATGACTCCTAGCGCAAGCGCGCGTCCTGGCCGGACCATTGGGTCCCCGGCCCTGTATAGGGATTCCAGCCTGGACGGTCTTCGGCCGGGCGCAGCTCGGTATTGAGCCTGGCGGGCCCGGGAAACGCGTCTTGCAGCGCCTCCCGTCCCAACCTGACGCGTTCGGCGAGATCCGGATGCGAGGCCGACACGACGATCGGCGTGACGAAGATCGCCAGTTCGGTTTCGCGGCGCTGGAAGCGCTCTGAACGAAAGAGCGCGCCCAGGATGGGCAGGCTGCCCAGCCCCGGCACGGCATGCCGCTCGCGGGACTGCTCCCGCGAAAGGAAACCTCCCAGCACCAGCGTCTGCCCCGATCGCACGTTGAATTCCGTGGCCGCGCGGCGCGTGGTCAAGGCGGGACCGGAAGGCGTCGTCATGGCGGCATCGACCGCGCTGACCTCGACATCGATGCGCGAGCGGACCGTGCCGCTGCGATCCACCTGCGGCGTGATCTGCAAGGACACGCCATAAGGCTTGAAAACGGTATTGCTGCGCCCGTCCTGGTCGGTGCTGACATAAGGCACCTCGCCACCCGCCAGGAAGCTGGCCGTGGCGCCGCTGCGCGCCAGCAACTGGGGCTGCGCCAGGATGACCGCTTCGCCGCTTTGGGCAAGCGCGTGCAGACGCGCCGGCAACATGGCATCGACCCCGAAGTAGCCCCGCGCCGATGACGCGGGGAAAGGCGCGGGCAACACGACCTCTCCGGGCCGTTCGAGCAAGCGCGATCCGCCCGCCTCCCAGGCCACGCCCGCCTGGATGCCGCCCAGGCTGGCCGCATCCCAACGCAGGCCCAGCTCCTGCAGGCGCGCGGTGGGGATCTCGATGACCTGCACGTCCAGCATCACCATGCGATCCCAGCCGACCCGGCTGGTGAAGTCGACGATCTCGGGATAACGCTGCGCCAGCGCGGCGATGCGTGCCTGATCGGAATCGGAAAGATCCTCGCCCTCGATGACGATCTTTTCCCCCACCGTCTTGCTGCGCGCGCCGGGCACGCGGGCCAGCAGGGCATCGAGCTCACGCTGCACGCGCCGCATGCCGGCGGGCGCGACCTCCACCGTATAGGCCTGCCTGCTGCCCTGGCCGCTCCAGATGTGCAGGGACGTCGTGCCTGACTGGCGCCCGAACACCACCACTTCGCGGCCGTCGGCGATGACCGCGCTCAGCACGTCGCCTTGTCCGACCGTCACGCGGCGCACGCCAGGCACATCCAGCACGCGGGTTTCACCCACCTGCAGCGACAGGGCCTGCGTGTCCGCGGCGGGCCCACCCTGGGCGGCCGCTCCCTGCATGCTCCACAGCGCAAGCAGGCTCGCCACGCATCCCTGCCACGCATGCCTGGGCAATCGGCGCATCATGGCCTGCCCGTCCCGGACGACGGCATTTCCCCGGGCCAGTCCGCAAGCGGCAAGGCCGCGTCCAGCGCCCCCATGGCGTCGCCATAGATCACCACGGGCACGGGCGGCGGCGCGGGCGGCCGGGGCATCCCCAGCACGCGGGCCAGGCCGCCCCGCGCGCCCGCCGCGGCGGGCGCGGCGTCCCTGGCATGCCGCAACAGGGCGGTCAGCTCACCTTCCTGGCGGGCCGCCAGCACACGGACGGCGTCGTCCGGGCTCAGGTCCAGTGTCAGCGTGCCGCTCTCGCTGCCAGGACCTGGCATATCGGAAAGCAGCCAATCCCCCACCGCCAGCACGCGCGCGGCCTGCAGCAGGGGCATGGTGACGCGCCGGTCATCGTGGTCGAAGGCCACGTAGATATCGAGCGCATCGCCCGGCGCCAGCAAGCCGCCCGGCAGCCGAAGATCGTCACGCGTCAGCGTCAGGGCGCGGCGGCCCGGTGCCAGCATCGCAGACAGGGCATTGGGCGTTTCATCCGCCAGATGCGCCCACAGCACGGCATCGCCACCCGGCACGCCGTGTGCCAGGGTCCGTCCTTCCAAGGCACCCAGGGCTTGCGCCGGCAACGCCGCCGCCGGCACCGCGTCCGCGGGAAAATCCCGCAATGCCAGATGCGAGGCATCCAGCCGCAAGCCTGGCATCAGGTCCTGGTCTGCCACGATGCGCGCGACCCACTCGCGCCGGTTCTGCGCCTCGATCCGGGCAACCGTGCCCTGGATGTGGGCACGAGCCGCCCAGGCTGCCACGCCCGCGGCAGCGATCGCCAGCAACAACAGGACGACGCTGCGCGCATGCCGCGGGGCGGTGACTGGCCAGCGCATCATGGCGCCCCCTCCGCCGGGGCCATGACCGCCACATAGCCGCTGCCCCCCTCATGGGCCACGGCCACGACGGTCAGGGCCATGCCGGACCGCCGCCAATGATCGACCTCGGCGGAAGACACGCCCGTGCCCCCCTGCAGCGGCATCCATCCCGCGCCTGCCAGCGATTCGCGCACGTCGGCCAGGCTGCCTGGCAAGGGCCGGGGGTCGCGATACACGAATGCCACGCGTTCGCCTTCCTCTTGCCGCTGCAACAGGGCCAACCGTCCCGGCATGCCTGCTATCCCCAGGCTGCTGTCGCACTGGCCCGTCAGGCTCATGCCGGACACCTGTCCGACGGCGTGCTTGCCCCGCCCCGACAACTGGACCATCCAGTGCATGGGCGCGGCATACCAGGCCAGCGTGGCCAGGCCAGGCGTGATGAAGAGGTCGGCCCCCGCCGGCGCCTGCGCCCGCCACGCGGAAAGCAAGCCATCCACGGAGCGGCGTGCCAGGAAGGCTTGGCGCCACAGGGACTTTCCCTGCCAACATTGCGTCATGGCTGGCTGGACCTCGCTATCCGCCGGCAAGGCCAGGCGCGTCGCCCCCGCTTGCAGCACCGGCGCGGCGGCAGCGATGCCGGGAAGCGCCGCCGCCAGGCAAAGCAGCCCTGTCGAAGCCAGCCCTTTCCGGCCCGATGCGCGTGCATGACGGCTGGACGTTTTCCTGCTCAGGCCCCTCATCCTCCGCTCCCTCCGCCGCGTCGCAGCACCGCCTGTGGCACCGCGCCACGCCAAGGTTGCAGCCAATCGAAATCGGGTTGCGGCCGCCCCCACGGACGATCCACGCGCCGCATGACGTCGGCCACGCGCCGACCCTGCTGCGCCGTCAGATTGGCGGCAAAGCCCCACCCCAGCGCGGAATCCGCGATTCTTGCCTGCGCCAAGGCATCGGAGCCGCTGTGCGCGGCGCCCGTCAGCAGCCAGGTCTCTCGCCGCAAGGTCGTGGCAGCCTGGGGCAGGAATCCGCCTCGCGCGCCCAGCAAGGGCTGGAATGTCGCGGTGGCAGCGCTGCGCAGCAGCCCGGCGTCCGCGGCCTGCCATTCCTCACGCAAGCGGCGAGCATGCGGATGGTCCCCGCCAGCCTGGGCGCCATTGCCGAGCGGCGCGAGGCGTGACGCCGCTGCCTGGGTCACGAGCGCCGCTCCCTGCCAGGAGGACGCATCGACGGCGACGGCAGCGGGACGCTGGGTGTCGTGCCTGGCTGCCGCCAGGAAAGCCAGATGCCGCGACGCATCCTGCGCCACGCTGCCGGCCCGCAAGCCCTGGCCTGTCCACGTGACACCCACCCACAGGAGCGCCAGCAGTGGCAGCATGGCCAGGCCCTCTGCAAGGGCTTGCCCTTCCTGGCGCAATGCATGGCCGCTCATGTCGGCTCCCCGCTTTCACGCAGCCTGGCCTGCCAATAAGGGTGAAACAGGTTGGGCAATTCATGACGGCCGTCCGCACGCCGGCCGGGACGCAGGAAGTCGGTCTGGGCCGCGCTGTGAACCGTCACGGCAGACACGCCGCCCGCGCCTTTGCCCGGCACGGACAACACCACCCGCAAGCCGAAGGACAGGCTTTGCGCGCCATCGCCCTGGCGCCGCAGGTCCGTGAAACCCGGCAGCCCCCGCGCCGCCCAGCGGCTGCCGCGCAAGACCGCATAGGAATTCGCCAGGCGGTTGTCGCGGCCATCCAGCAGGCCCCAATCGGTTGCCGCCCTGACCCAGCGCCAGAAATCCTGTTCGGAGAAATCCTGCGGAGGATCATCATGGAACACGAAGCCGGGCGGCTCGCCATCGCGCACCGATACACGCCCCCAGCCCATGGCGTATTCGCGGAAATAGCAACCGATGCGGCGGTTGCTGCGCAAGGCGTGGAACGACAGCGTGTCGTGCGCCTGCCAGCGGCCGTCCAGCCCGAACCGGGTGTCTCCGCGGCGGCGCAACTCATGGCGCAGCCACGGACATTGCCTGGACACCGGCCAGGGGTTGCGGGCGGTGTCATTCCTGGCTTTCAGGAAGCCATAGGGTGACACCGCGAGCTCGACCATCGCCCGCAGGTCGCCACGCGGCGACGCGCCATGGTGCACCAGCTTGCCTGGCAAGGTGTCGTCGTTGACGGTGAATGAAGGCTCGCCTGCCGTCGCGGCATAGTTCGCCGCGAGCACGGCCGCGATGGCGGCGTCTCGCGCGCGCCCCAGGTCATTGGCGACAGCATGGCGTGCCTGCTCCAGGATGACATGCACGGTTTCCTCGTGTCGCGCCTGGGCCTGGGCAAAGCCGCCCCCGGGCTGGCTCAGGCTGCCGAAGGAACGCGCCGCGCGCGCGGCGGAATACCCGGTTGCATGGGACGGCCCGAACAGCATGCCGATCAGCACCGACGGCGGGTTTCCCCTGCCGCCACGTTCCGCCTGCGCCGCGCCGAACTGCGCCCAGCTTGCCAGGGTCGCGAGATGCGCCATGGCGACCTGGTGGGCCACCTGCGCGCGATTCATCGTGGCCAGCAGGTTCAGGCCGCGGGCCTGCACCACCGCGCCGCTGTAGGCCGCCGCATCCGCGGCGTGCGTGAGCTGCGTGCGCGCCGCGGCGGTCGTGCCCACCTCGTGCAGATGACGCCACATGACGGCAATGGCAGCCGCCAGCAACAAGGCCAGCGGCAGGGCCTGGCCAGCCATGCGGTCCATGCGCGCGCGCATGGCGATCACTTGCCGTTGCCGGTGAAGGACTTGAGCGTGCGCTCGCTGGTCTGGCGTGCGGCCGAGCCGGCCGCCTGGGCAGCGGCACGCGATTGGGCCGTGCCGTCTTCCCCCGCCAGCTCACGGGCCATGGCCGCGGTCTGCGAGCGCACGACCTGGCCGAAGAGTTGATAGACCGCGATGGCCGCCACCGCGATGAGGGCGACGACGATGATGTACTCGGTCATCCCCTGGCCGGACTGGCGGCGGCGGGCATGAACAAAAGGATGCAGCTGGACTGAGGTCATGATGGTCTCCCGTTGCACGGTATGTGCAGGAGCCAGTCTGGCCGTGCCAAGCCCGGCGCGCCATGCGCGAAAGCCGTGATGGGTGGGAACGTCCGGCCTTCGCGCCTACCTCGTCCCCCTCGTGCCCGGCGGCATCAATACATCGTCGCCTTCACCCGCCCGGGCAAGGCCGCGTCGTACGCCTTCCCGTCGATCTCCGCCTGGCTCAAGTCCTGCAGGATCGTCCCGGTGCTCGGCAGCGCCGTCCGCGCAATCTGCACTGCCGGATCCCAGAGCCTGGCGCGCAGCACCGCGCGCGAGCACTGGAAGAACACCTTTTCCACGTGCACGACCAGGACCGACAAGGGCAGCTTGCCCGCCACCGCGAAGCGCGCCAGCAAGCCGGGATCCGTGGTAATCACCGCCCGCCCATTCACCCGCAGCGTTTCGCCCACACCGGGAATCAGGAACAGCAGGGCCACGCGCGGGTCGTGCACGATGTTGCGCAGGCTGTCGATGCGGTTGTTGCCGCGGCGGTCGGGCAGCAGCAGCGTCCTGTCGTCGTGGAGGTGCACGAAGCCCGCGGGGTCGCCCCGGGGCGAGACATCCAGGCCGTCAGGGCCCTGGGTCGCCAGGGCCACGAAGGGCGCGGCCTTCACGAAGGCCTGGTAATGCGGATGCAGATAGTCGATCTCTTTCCTGATCGATGCGGCGGCGGGGGTGCCGTACAAGGCCTCCAATGCGGCCAGGTCCGTGACTGGGTGGGCGCTGCCCGGTGGCGGTGGTGTTTCACTCACGATGGCTCATCCTTCCTGAATCCGTCCTGCCTGACGGTGAGCCATCATATCCGGCAGGCACGCCTCCTGGCCCGCGTGGCAGCTTGAGCGAAAAGCCCCGGGCAGGACATCCGGGCTATCCTCCCTGCCTGAAGCCAAGCACGCAAAGGAGCCCCATGACACTCGGATTCATCGGCACCGGCACCATCGCCGAAGCCATCATCGACGGGTTGGCCGGCACGGCGCACCCGGTCTCCGCCATCCTCGTCTCGCCGCGCAATGCGGACATCGCGGCGCGGCTGGCCGAACGCCACGCGCACGTGCGCATCGCCGACGGCAACCAGGCCGTCATCGATGGCGCCGACACGGTGTTCCTGGCCGTTCGCCCCCAGATCGCCGCCGAGGTGCTGGGTGCGCTGCGCTTTCGCGCTGGGCAGCAGGTCGTGAGCCTGATCGCGGCGACGTCCGCCGAGACCCTGCGCGGCTGGGTAGGACCGGACGTGACGCTGACGCAGGCCATTCCCCTGCCCTTCGTCGCCCAGCAGCAGGGCGTGACGGCGGTGTTTCCGCCCACGCCGCAGGTCATGGCCCTGTTCGACGCGCTGGGCACGGCGGTCCCCATTTCGACCCAGGCGGAGTACGAACTGGCGGGCGTGGGCAGCGCCTTGATGGGTACGTTCTTCGGCTTGCTGGAGACGGCCTCGGGCTGGCTGGCCGGGCAAGGCATGGCGCCCGAGGCCGCCCGCAGCTATGTCGAATCCCTGGTGGGCAGCGTGACGGACGTGGCGCGCCGGCACCCGGACCGCGAGCTGTCGGTGCTGCGCGCCGACCATTCGACGGCGGGCGGCATCAATGAACAGCTGCACGCGCAGTTCACGGCGCAAGGCGGATCGACAGCGCTGGCACATGCCATGCAATCGGTCCTGGCCCGCATCAGCGGACAGGGGACGAGCCCGGAACGCTAAACGGGATCTACACAACCGCGATGGCGCGGCCCATCAGGCAGGCTGCGACAAACCATCGCCAGCAGGCCTGGCGAACCGGAGGCGACTGCTGCCTGGTCTGCTCGGCAGCAACACGGTTCGCCAACGCAAACGCCGCCCGAAGGCGGCGTTTCCACGAACGAAGAGACCGTGCCGCTCAGACGATCTGCACGCGCAGTTCGCCCAGGCCATCGACCTTGCCGACCAGCACGTCGCCCTGCACCACGGCGCCCACGCCTTCCGGCGTGCCCGTGAAGATCAGGTCGCCAGGCGCCAGTTCGAACAGGCCCGACAGATAGGCGATGGTCTCGGGAATGTTCCAGATCAGCTGGTCGATATCGCTGACCTGGCGGCGCGTGCCGTTGACGTCCAGCGTGATGGCCGCCTTGTCGATGACACCGGTGGCCGAGACCGGATGGATGGGGCCGATGGGGCCGCTCAGGTCGAAACCCTTGGCGGTTTCCCACGGACGGCCCTGCTTCTTGGCATCGGCCTGCAGGTCGCGACGGGTCATGTCCAGGCCCAGTGCGTAGCCCCAGACGTGCGCTTGCGCCTGGTCGACGGGAATGTCCTTGCCGCCCTTGCCGATCGCGACCACCAGCTCCATTTCGTAGTGCAGGTTGGACGTCTTGGGGGGGTAAGGCATCTTGCCCGTCTCGCCTTGCGGCACGGCCAGGATCGCATCGGCCGGCTTCGAGAAGAAGAACGGGTCTTCACGGCCGGTGAAGCCCATTTCCTTCGCGTGCTCGGCATAGTTGCGGCCCACGCAGTACACGCGGCGCACCGGGAAACGCTTGTCGCTGCCCGCGACGGGCACCGACACCTGCTGAACTGAATCAATGACGAAAGCCATGCTGCCTGTCTCCTCCGGGTCTTCTATCGCTGGATGCTGTCGATTACTTGTTGGCGGCCTGGTAGGCCGCGACGCTTTTCTGGACTTCGGCACGGGCTTCATCGAGGCCGCCCCAGCCCTTGACCTTCACCCACTTGCCCTTCTCGAGATCCTTGTAGTGCTCGAAGAAGTGCTGGATGCGGGCCAGGTCTTCGGCCGGCAGGTCTTCCGGACGCTTGATGTCGCGGTACACCGGGTAGAGCTTGTCGACCGGCAGGGCGATCAGCTTGGCGTCGCCGCCGCCTTCGTCGTCCATGTGCAGGATGCCCAGCGGACGGCAGCGGATGACCGCGCCGATGGCGACCGGGAACGGGGTGATGACCAGCACGTCGGCGGGGTCGCCATCGTCGGACAGGGTCTGCGGGATGTAGCCGTAGTTGCACGGATAGTGCATGGCGGTCAGCATGAAGCGGTCAACGAAAACGGCCCCCGTTTCCTTGTCCACTTCGTATTTCACCGGATTCGCATTGGCGGGAATTTCGATGATGACGTTGAATTCGTCGGGCAGGTTCTTGCCAGCGGCGACACGATCAAGACTCATTGTTCGACCTTGTATATATCAGGGTAAGGGGATTCAGTTCTTGGGCGAGGACCAGGACGCGCCGGACGCGCCACCCTGCCCCGGCTTGCCCTCCGCGGGCGCGTGGTCGTCGCCATCGTCGAAGTTCACACCCGGGATGGGCGCACTGTCGAAGTACTCGTCCAGGTCGTCGTCCAGGCGGCGCACCGGCGCCGTGGCCGGCGCGGCCGCGCCGGCCTCGCCATGCGTGCGCGCATCCGGATCGAGCACGTAGTCGGCCGCGCTCGCGGCCTCCAGGGGCTCGGGCTCGGGCAGCGCTTCGGGCAACTCCGACGGCACGGGCTCGGCCAGGTAGTAGTCCATGCCTTCGGCGTCCAGGCCCAGCGGGTCGGCGCCCGTGTCGGCGGCCGGCAGCGAGCCGTCGGAAGCCAGCACCGGCAGCGGCATGCCGGCGACAGTCGCCAGGCGCCAGTGACGCGTGGCATCCGAGGGACGATCCAGGCGGTCGTACAGGATGCCCAGCAAGGCATGGCTGCGCGGATCGTTACGGTACTTCAGGCTGCGCAGCAGGTAGCGCTCGGCCGGACCCCAGATCTGACCGGCCAGGCACAGCATGCCCAGCGCACACAGCAGGTCGGGATCATTCGGGTTGCGCGCCAGCCATTCCTCGGCCTTGGCCAGGCGGCGCTTGACCTGGGCGGGCTCGCAGCGCGCATAGGCCAGCACCAGGCGCGTGTCCTGCTTCTCGGCAATGGCGGCTTCCAGCGCGCGGGCGGCTTCGTCGGGCTGTTCATCGGCCTCGAAACGCACGGCGGCGGCCAGCGCCACTTCGGGCAATGCGCGCTCGTCGCTCTTCAGGTCCTTCCAGACGGCACGCCAGGCGTCGCCAGGGCCGGCGGCCCGCAAGCGCGCCGCGGCCGCGCCTTCGAGCAGCACGCGGCCCTCGGCGGCGGGCAGCACGCCACGGCGCAACAGGCTGCGCGACAGCGAGAAGGTCTGTTCGTCATGGCCCAGCGCACTGTGGGCGCGCAGCAGCAGGCGTTGCGTGTGCAGGTGGCGGGCGCCGCCGTCCTGCAGCGGCGTCAAGAGCGCCAGCGCCTCTTCGGCCTTGCCCTGCTCCAGCAGCATGTCGGCGGCGACGGTGGCCACGGCTTCGTTCAGGCCCGCATCGACATCGGCGTGGTCACGCGCCTGGGCCAGCAGTTCGTCGCGGCGGCTGAACTCGGCCAGCGCATGCGCGGCGCGCGCGGCCGACAACGCCGCCACCACCTTGCGGTTCTGCGCGCGCGTCTGGCCCAGCAGGCGGGTCAGGTCTTTCTCGGCATGGGCGTAACGGCCTTCCAGGAAACCGATCCAGCCGCGCTCCAGCAGCTCATGGTCGCGCACCTGGGCACGGCGGCCACGCCAGGCACGCACCCGGCTGGGAATGGACAGCAGCCAGGCCAGCAGCCGCAGGCCGATGTACAGCGCCAGGAAGGCGCCGACGATCAGCAGGACGGCGAAGGTCAGCGACACCTGGATGCGCCAGGGCTGAACCAGGATGAGTACATTGCCTTCGTGTTCGCGCAGGAACACGGCCAGCGCGACGGCCACGGCGGCCAGCAACAGCGTCCAGAACCACGTACGCATGCTTATTCTCCGCGGGCCGCGCCGTTGCCGGCGGCTCGCACGGCTTCGAGTGCGCTCAGGCTGTCGGCGAGGTCAGGCACGCTGACCGCGATGCGGGTGGCCGCCAGTTCGCGCGCCAGGCGCTGTGCCTGCTGGGTATCGGCCGAATGGGTGTCGAACTGGCCAGCCAGCGCGCGCTCCACGGTGTCCAGTTCGCTCGTCCAGACATCGGACTGGCGCATCAGCAGCGACAGTTGCGCGGTCAGGAGACGCATGCGCAGGTTGCCGCGTAGTTGCGCGCCCTGGTCGGGCGACAGCAGCAGCGCATCGGGATTGCCCACGCGCTGGATGCTGATGAGATCGCCGAACTCGCCGCCCAGCGTGCGCAGGGCCTGGCCCCACCACAGGCCCATTTCGGCACGGGTGCGCTGCCACCACGGCGCATCGGCCGCGATGTCGGGCTCGCTGCGGCCCGCCACGGGCGGACCGGGCTCACGCGAGGAAATCGGCGCGCTGGTGACCTCGGGCGCGGCGGCGTCGGGCACCAGCAGCGGGGCCCGGCCAACCAGGTCGATCAGCCGGTCGATGCGGCCCGACACGGCGGGCACGTCGACCAGCGGCACGGCGCGCAGGCGATCGAGGTCGCCATTCACGGCCTGCTGCAGGGAAGCCAGGCGCGGACGGTCGGCACGCGCCAGGCGGGCCTGCACCGTTTCCATCGCGACGATGGCATTGCTGACGTTGCCGGCAAGACGCAGTTGCTGGCTGGCCAGCGCCAGCATGCGTTCCACGTCGTTCAGCAGCACGGCGTCGCCGGCGGAGCTGTCGCTGAAGCTTTGCCAGGTCTGTTCCAGCGAGTCGAACTGGGTCTGCGCGTCCTGCACGGCCGTTTCCAGGCCGGCCAGGCGCGAGCCTTGCGTCTGCGCCAGCGTGATGGCCTGGCGCGCATCGTTGCGGGCCTGGTTCAACTGGCTGGTGAGGGTATCGAGGCGCGCGGCGATTTCACGCGTGGTGCGCTCGGACTGCTGGCGTTGATACCAGAGCGCGGCGGCCATGGCGACCACCAGCACGCCCAGGATCAGCAGCATGAAGACCAGTCCGGACGAGGAATTGCGCACGGGCGCGGGCTTCTTGCCGGCAGGCGGTGAAGCAGGCGCGGCAGGCGGCGGGGGCGGCGGCACGGGGGCCGTGCTGGCTGGCGTAGGGCTCGGCACGGACGGCTTGGCGCCCGGAGTCGTATCTGGAGTCTTGTCAGTCATGTCGCGATTGTAGTCGTTGCGGCCATCCAACGGCGCACGGCCAGACGCCATGCGCCCCGCGCATCAGGCCCACCTTCAGTTCTGCTGGGGAAACGCCCGGGCAAGCGCTTCGTCGGCAGGCATGCTGATTTGTACCATCGCCCGCGAGGCCTCGTCATGTCCGATGGTATCAGCGGCGTATCGCCGCCACAGATCGGCCAGGCGCGGGTGCACGGTGACGCCGGGGCAGGCCGCGAACCAGGCCTGCAGGCCTGCCTGTTCGAGCTGCCGGGTGACGGCTTGCAGGCTCTCGGCACTGGTGATGAGCCAGTGCGCGGCCTGGCCGTCGCGGGCAGCCTCGTGCAGGCGCGCCAGGGCCCCGGGGGACCAGGTTTCCGGCTGTCGCGCATAGACGGCGCAGATGTCCACCTGCACGCCCTGCCCGGCCAACTGCTCGGCCAGCCAGTCCCGCCCTTCGGTGCCGCGCACGATCAGCACGCGGCGCGAGGCCGGGCGGGCGCGCAAGACCTCCCACAAGGCCTCGGAATCCTGGGAGGCGCCCTCGGCGGGCTGCAGCAGCACCGCGCCGGCCGGCCAGCGCGGCACGGCGCGCAGCGCGGCTGCGCTGGCCTCTCCCACGACGGCGGCCGCCGTGGCGGCAGGCCACACGGGTGTGCCGGGTGTCTGTGCAAGGGAAGAGAAGTAATGCCTTACGGCATTGCCGCTGACGAAAACGACCACGTCGTAATCGGCGGGCCGCGGCAAGGGCTGGGGCACCAGCGGCACGATGCGCAGCGCGGGCAGCGCCAGCGTCTCCCAGCCTTGCGCGCGCAGGCGCTCGGCCAGCGCCTCGTTGCGCCCTGCCGGACGGGTCAGCACGGCCAGGCGCGACGCCTGCATGCTCAGGCGTCCGGCGACGAGGGTTCGATCAGGCCGGCAAGCAGGCGGTCGGCGCCCTGCTCGACCAGGGTGCGGGCCGCCGCCTCGCCCAGGGCCTGCGCCTGGGCCACGGGGCCATTCCCCTCGGCGCGCAGGATGGCCCGGCCATCGGGCGATGCCACCAGGGCTCGCAGGTGCAACTGCCCGGCCTCGCATTCCGCGTAGGCCGCCAGCGGCACCTGGCAGGAACCGCCCAGGGCCCGAGACACCGCGCGCTCGGCAAGCGCGCAGGCGGTCGTCTCGGCGCAGGCCAGCGGCGCCAGCCAGGCGCGCAGGTCATCGCGGGTCTCCAGGACTTCGATGCCCAGCGCGCCCTGCCCCGCGGCCGGCAGGCTGTCTTCGGGAGAAAGACGGCCAGCGATGCGATGGCCCAGGCCCAGGCGCTCCAGGCCCGCTGCGGCCAGCACGATGGCGTCGTACTCGCCCGCGTCGAGCTTGCCCAGCCGGGTGTCGAGATTGCCGCGCAGCGGCCGCACGACCAGGCCAGGATGGCGGGCGCGCAGTTGCGCCTCGCGGCGCAGGCTGGACGTGCCGACAACGGCCCCATCGTGCAGCTCGGCCAGCGAGGCATGGCGCGGGGACACCAGCGCATCGCGCGGGTCTGCGCGCTGCAGCACGGCGGTCAGGGAGAAAGGAGAATGCAGATCGACCGGCACGTCCTTCAGGGAGTGCACGGCGAGATCCGCGCGGCCGTCCAGCAGGGCTGTTTCCAGCTCCTTGATGAAGAGGCCTTTGCCGCCCACCTTGGACAGGGTGCGGTCGAGAATCTGGTCACCACGGGTCGTGAGCTTGAGCAGCTCGACCTCGCAGTTCGGATACAGCTTCAGCAGGCGATCCCGCACGTGCTCGGCTTGCCACAGGGCAAGCCGGCTCGCGCGGGTCGCAATAACCAAGCGTGACGGGTCTGGCAATGCTGGCACGGACACGGCTTCTGTTCTGGCGATCAGATCAGGAACTGGGCCGCGACGGCGACGGCGATGCCGATCACCGCCAGCACGAGCAAGCCTCCCAACAGGCTAAGACCAGTTTCGGCTTGGTGGGGCAGGGAGGACTTGCGCAGACTCATGACTCAGGCTTCCGTGACGGCGGTTTTCTTGCGGCTAGCCAGGTAGCGGCCCAGGAGGACCACCAGCACGGCGCCGATGACTTCAGCCGTCAATTTGACCACAAGCGGCTGAACGCCGAAGTTGCGCTCGATCATGATATCGGTGATCAGCATGCCGCCGGCGATCCAGCCCAGCAGTGCAGCGCCGAAAGTCACGACCAGCGGGAAGCGGTCGATCAGCTTCAGGACCAGCGTGCTGCCCCAGATGATGATGGGCACGCTCACGACCAGACCGAAGATCACCAGGCCCAGCTGGTGGTCGGCGTGGGCGTTCTGCGCCGCGCCGGCGATGGCGATGACGTTGTCCAGGCTCATCACGAAGTCGGCCACGATGATGGTCTTGATGGCCGCAAGGATGGAAGACCCGCCCTTGATGTTGTCGTGATGGTCATCTTCCGGAATCAGCAGCTTCACGCCGATCCACACCAGCAGCAATGCGCCGACGATCTTCAGGAACGGGATGGTCAGCAGCGTCAGCGCGAAGAAGATCAGGATGACGCGCAGGATGATGGCGCCCGCCGTCCCCCACAGAATGCCCTGCATGCGCTGCTTGGGCGCCAGGTTGCGGCACGCCAGCGCGATCACGACGGCGTTGTCGCCCCCCAGCAGGATGTCGATCAGGATGATCTGGAACACTGCTGCCCAGCTCAGGGTCTGGAAAAACTCTAGCACTTTGAACTCCCCCTACGGCTTTGGAAAAAAACGGCGGCGCCGGGAATTTGGCGCCTCTCGCTATGTCGAGGCCGAGGATTGTAGTTCAGCTTTCATTCAGCCTTCGACTTTCTGCTTATTTTTAAGGAAAACCCTAGCAAGCCCCAGCACCAATAGCGCACCCACCACACCCGAAGCCAGCGACAGCGTGTGATGCGAGATGCCCAGCATGGCATCGAAGCGATGCAGCGGCGCGTCCAGCGCGGGGTCGCCGACGAACATCTCGCCCGCCACGAAGCCCAGTAGCGCGGCGCCGACCCAGACGATGAGCGGGAAGCGATCGATGATCTTGAGCAGCAGCGAGCTGCCGAAGATGACCAGCGGGATGCTGATGGCCAGGCCCACCACCAGCAGTGTCGTGTCGCCCATGGCGGCGGCGGCCACGGCCACCACGTTGTCCAGGCTCATCACCAGGTCCGCCACCATGATGGTGCGGATCGCCGTCCACAGCGTGCCCTGCTTGGCGCCGCCGCCCTCTTCCTCGCCTTCGGGCATGAGCAGGCTCACGCCGATATAGACCAGCAGGATGGCACCCACGACCTTCAGCCACGGCAGCAGCAGCAACTGGGCGGCCACCAGCGTCAGCACGATCCGCATGATGATGGCGGCGGCCGAGCCCGCCACGATGGCGGTGCGTTGCTGGTGTTGTGGCAATGCGCGCGCGGCCAACGCGATGACGACGGCGTTGTCGCCGGACAGCAGGATGTTGACCCAGATGATCTGGATCAGGGCGATCCAGAAAGCGGTGGAAGACAGTTCCATTTTCCCTCGGTTCCAATATATAGGTATGGGCAGACGCAAAGGCGCGTGGTTGCCGGACGTCCATCGCCTTGCGCGAGCCGAGGGTGGCGATTGTTGTGGACGGAATGATTGTGTCGTTCTTGTGTCGACTTTCCTGTCATTGTAGTTTCAGGCAGCTTTCCCCACCTGACGTTTGCTTGAATGCGGAAAACGTGAAAAGGCCCGTGGGGCCTGGGCGGCACGGCATCGGTACCCATGACGACAGGACGTGCGCTGAAAACAAAACACCCCGCCAGACAGGCATGCGCCTGCTTGGCGGGGTGGGGATCGTGCCTGGCGCCGTGACCCGACGCGCCTGCTGGCGCGCCGGTCACGGCAAGCCCGTGCCTGTTACAGCACCGACTTCAGCAGCTTGCCCATTTCGGACGGATCGCGCGTGGTGCGGATGCCGCAAGCTTCCATGGCGGACAGCTTGGCGTCGGCGGTGTCGGCACCACCCGAGATCAGCGCGCCGGCGTGGCCCATGCGCTTTCCGGGAGGCGCGGTGACGCCGGCGATGAAGCCGACCACCGGCTTCTTCATGTTGTCCTTCGCCCACTCGGCGGCGGCCACTTCGTCCGGGCCGCCGATTTCGCCGATCATGATGACGGCGTCGGTGTCGGGATCGTCATTGAAGAGCTTCAGGACGTCGACGTGCTTCAGGCCGTTGATGGGGTCGCCACCGATACCGACGGCGCTGGATTGGCCCAGGCCCAGGTTGGTGACTTGCGCCACGGCTTCGTACGTCAGGGTGCCCGAACGGCTGACGATGCCGATGCGGCCCTTGCGGTGGATGTGGCCGGGCATGATGCCGATCTTGATTTCGTCGGGCGTGATCAGGCCGGGGCAGTTCGGGCCCAGCAGCAGGGTCTTGCTGCCCTTGGCCTTCATGCGGTTCTTCACTTCCAGCATGTCACGGACGGGGATGCCTTCGGTGATGCAGATGACCAGGTCCAGTTCGGCCTCGACGGCTTCCCAGATGGCGGCGGCAGCGCCCGCGGGCGGCACGTAGATCACCGACACGGTGGCGCCGGTGTCGGCCTTGGCGTCCTTGACGGTGGCGAAAATGGGCACGCCTTCGAAGTCCTCGCCGGCCTTCTTGGGGTTCACGCCGGCCACGAACGCGTTCTTGCCGTTCGCGTATTCACGGCACATGCGAGTGTGGAACTGACCCGTCTTACCCGTGATGCCCTGGGTAATGACCTTGGTGTCCTTGTTGATGAGAATCGACATTTACAGTTTCCTTGGCTAATTCTTACTTGGCGGCGGCAACGACTTTGGTGGCGGCTTCGGCCATCGTGTCGGCGCTGATGATCGGCAGGCCGGACTCGGCCAGCATCTTCTTGCCCAGCTCTTCGTTCGTGCCCTTCATGCGCACGACCAGCGGCACGCTCAGGTTCACGGCCTTGCACGCGGTGATCACGCCTTCGGCGATCACGTCGCAGCGCATGATGCCGCCGAAGATGTTGACCAGGATCGCCTTCACGCTTTCGTTCTTCAGCATGATCTTGAAGGCTTCGGTGACCTTCTCGGCCGTGGCGCCACCGCCGACGTCCAGGAAGTTCGCGGGCTCGCCGCCGAACAGCTTGATGGTGTCCATCGTGGCCATGGCCAGGCCGGCGCCGTTCACCAGGCAGCCGATGTTGCCGTCGAGCTGGATGTAGGCCAGGTCGAACTTGCTGGCTTCGATTTCAGCCGGGTCTTCTTCGTCCAGGTCGCGGTAGGCCACGATTTCGGGATGGCGGAACAGCGCGTTCGAGTCGAAGTTGAACTTGGCGTCCAGGGCGATGATGTTGCCCTTGCCGTCACGGTTCAGCGGGTTGATTTCGACCAGCGAGGCGTCGGTGTCCATGTAGCACTTGTAGAGCTTCTGGAACACATCCACGGCCTGGGCGGTCGAGTCGGCGGGCAGGCCGATCGCGTCGGCGATCTTCTTGGCTTGCTCGGCCGACAGGCCGGTCAGCGGATCGACGAATTCGGTGATGATCTTCTCGGGGGTGGCGTGGGCCACTTCCTCGATGTCCATGCCGCCTTCGCTGGAGGCGATGAAGGCGACCTGCTGCGTGCCGCGGTCGGTGACCAGCGAGACGTAGTATTCCTTCTGGATGTCGGCGCCGTCTTCGATGTACAGGCGGTTGACCTTCTGGCCTTGCGGGCCGGTCTGGTGCGTGATCAGCTGCATGCCCAGGATTTCCGAGGCCAGCTTGCGCACGTCGTCCAGCGAACGGGCCAGCTTCACGCCGCCGCCCTTGCCGCGGCCACCCGCGTGGATTTGCGCCTTGACGACCCAGACCGGTCCACCCAGCTTTTCAGCGGCAGCCACGGCTTCGTCGACGGAAAATGCGGGGATGCCGCGCGGCACGGGAACGCCGAACTGCTTTAGAAGTTCCTTGCCTTGGTACTCGTGGATTTTCATGTGTTACCTGTCTGTCAGAAGGAGAGTGAAAAGCAAAAGAGCGGCCCCCATCGCCTAGCCCGTGGGCTCGACGTACCAGCGGGGATAGTGTTCCTTGACCATGGGCCCATCCAGGCGCAAGGCATGGCAGCCGCCCAGCTGGAAGGGACGCACGTCCTCGGGTTGGGGTTCTGTCCGGCGCCGATTCGCCATGGTCTGCACCGCCACCGTGGGCAGCACGGCGGCAAGTTCGGTCATGTGCGTACAGCCTGCCTCGCGGCTGAAGCGCTCCTTGACCCGCTGGCGAAAGCCGCGCAGCAGGTTCAGGCCGACCAGGCCGTCATAGGAGGGTTCGATGGCGGAGCAGCCTGTGCCATAGGGCGCCGCATCGTAGGCGGCCTCGACGGCAAGCACGTTGAAATCGGCGTCGATGGTGATCCGCAGGTGCATGTCGTGCACGGGATCGCCTGCCTTGTGCAGGCCTTTCCTGCCGGGGAAGTCGTACGACTTCACGTCTGTCATCTGGGCTTCCAGATCCCAGAGCCCATCGTCACGGCCAAATGCCTCGACGCGCACGCAACGCGTGTGCAGCGGCTGGCGACTGGCGGTGGAGGGCGAAAGCGGCATGACGAACGCGGGCGGCGGTGGGCGGACCTGTAAGCTGAAACGATGAGTGTTGCGGAGCAACAAAGCACAAAAGTATAGCTCAGCCTAATGAACAACCCATGTCCCGCCAACCCGCGCGCAGCAAGGATTCGGGTTTACCCGAACCCCTGCCCCTGCCGCCCTCAGGCCGCCTGGCGCAGTTGGCGCGCGGCCTCGACCATGCTGGCCAGCGCGGCCTCGGTCTCGGGCCAGGCGCGCGTCTTCAGCCCGCAGTCCGGATTCACCCACAGGCGTTCCTTGGGCAGGCGCGAGGCGGCCTTCTTCATGAGCCCCACCATCCAGTCCACCTCGGGCACGTTCGGCGAGTGGATGTCGTACACCCCGGGTCCGATGTCGTTCGGATAGCTGAAGTCCTCGAAGGCTTCCAGCAGCTCCATGTTCGAGCGCGACGTTTCGATGGTGATCACGTCGGCATCCATCGCCGCGATCGACGCGATGATGTCGTTGAACTCGGAATAGCACATATGGGTGTGGATCTGCGTGTCGTCCCGCACACCCGCCGTCGACAGGCGGAAGCAATCCACCGCCCAGTCGAGATACGCCCGCCAGTCGTCACGGCGCAACGGCAGGCCTTCGCGGAAGGCCGGCTCGTCGATCTGGATGACGCGGATGCCCGCCTGCTCCAGGTCCACCACTTCGTCGCGCAGCGCCAACGCCAGCTGGCGGCAGGTTTCCTGGCGCGGCTGGTCGTCCCGCACGAAGGACCACTGCAGGATGGTGACCGGGCCCGTCAGCATGCCCTTCATCGGCTTGCTGGTCAGCGACTGCGCATAGGCGGACCAGCCCACGGTCATCGGCGCCGGGCGGGCCACGTCGCCGAAGATGATGGGCGGCTTCACGCAACGCGAACCATAGCTCTGCACCCAGCCGTTCTGCGTGAAGGCAAAGCCCGCCAGGAGTTCGCCGAAATACTCGACCATGTCGTTGCGCTCGGGTTCGCCGTGCACCAGCACGTCCAGGCCCGCCTTTTCCTGGAAGCGCACCACGCGTTCGATCTCGGCGCGGATGGCCTCCTCATAGGCCGCGTCGCCCAGGGCGCCCGACTTCCAGTCACGGCGCAGGCCGCGGATCTCGGCCGTTTGCGGGAAGGAACCGATGGTGGTGGTGGGATAGGCCGGCAGCGACAGCGCTGCCTGCTGGGCGGCGATACGCTCGGCGAAGGGTGCCCGGTCACGCGAAACCGCCTGGATCTTTGCCAGGCGGGCCGCCACGGCCGGATTGTGGATGCGCGGCGACTGCCGGCGCGCGGCCAGGGCATCGCGCTGCGCCGCCAGCGCCCGCTGGGCAGCGGGATCCGGCGATCCGCCCAGCGCGCGGGCCAGCAGGCTCAGTTCGTCCAGCTTCTGCGTGGCAAAGGAAAGCCAGCCGCGCAGCTCGGCATCCAGGCCGCTTTCCTTGGCCAAGTCCACCGGCACGTGCAGCAGCGAGCACGAGGGCGCGACCCACAGCCGCTCGCCCAGGGCTGCGGCGGCAGGCGCCAGCAGCGCTTGCGCCGCATCCAGGTCGGCGCGCCAGATGTTGCGGCCATTGATGACGCCCGCCGACAGGACCTTGTCCTTGCCCAGCGCAGCCAGCACGGGCTGGAGTTGGTCCGGCGCGCGCACCAGGTCCACGTGCAGGCCTGCCACCGGCAGCGCCGCCGCCCATTGCAGGTTGTCGCGCAGGCCGCCGAAATACGTCGCCAGCAGGAGCTTCACGGGGCTGGCGGCCAGGCGGGCATACACCGCCTGGAAAGCCTGCTTCCACGCCGGCGGCAGGTCCAGCACCAGGACGGGCTCGTCGACCTGCACCCAGGCCACGCCCAGCTTGGCCAGGCGGGCCAGCACGTCTTCATAGACAGGCAGCAGCGCCTCCAGCAGCGCCAACTTGCCTTCGTCGCCCGCGCCCGCGCCAAAGCTGTCGCCCTTGCCCAGCCACAGCCAGGTCAGCGGCCCGGGAATGACGGGCTTCACGTCATGGCCCAGGGCCTGCGCCTCGCGCACCTGGTCGAACAGGCTTTCCCGCGCAATGCGGAAGGTCTGGCCCGGCGTCAGTTCGGGGACGATGTAGTGGTAGTTCGTATCGAACCACTTGGTCATCTCGCAAGCCGCTGCCGGGGTGCCCGTGGGCGCGCGGCCCCGGCCCATGCGGAACAAGGTGTCCAGCGACACGGGCGCGCCCTCCGGCTGGCCGAAGCGGGCGGGCACGGCGCCCAGCGTGGTCGTCCACTCCAGGATCTGGTCGTACCAGGCGAAGTCGCCCACCGGCACGTGCGCCACGCCGGCGCTGGCCTGCACCTGCCAATGGCGGGCGCGCAATTCGCGGCCCACGTTTTCCAGCGCAGCAGCATCCTGCTTGCCTGCCCAATAGGCCTCCACCGCATGCTTCAGCTCACGCTGCACGCCGATGCGGGGGAAGCCCAGATTATGAATGGTCGTCATGGTGAGTCCGCCTTTTCGCAAAGAATTTTCAATCAGTGCGATATTGTCAGCGGACCATCCCATGAATCAAAATCAAATTTTGCATGAAATGATTGAGGAAATTTCATAACATATAGACTTCTGACCCCGGCGCATATCGCCAGGGCCCCTCTTCCCTGCCGCCGCGCCCGCCGCCCTTTCCCATGCTTGAAATTCGCCACCTGGAAACTCTGGCCGCCATCCGTGACGGCGGCAGCCTGCTCGAGGCCGCCGAGCGGCTGCACCTGACGCAATCGGCGCTGTCGCATCAATTGCGCGAACTGGAGTCACGCCTGGGCACGCCCTTGCTGAACCGCCGCACGCGTCCCGCGCGCCTGACCACCGCGGGCCTGCGCGTGCTGGCCCTGGCCGATGAGGTGCTGCCCCGCATCCGCGCCACGGAACGGGAACTGCAACGCCTGGCAGCCGGCCGCACGGGCAGGCTGCACCTGGCCATCGAATGCCACTCGTGCTTCCAGTGGCTGATGCCTGCGCTGGATACCTTCCGCGGCCAATGGCCCGAGGTCAGCATGGACCTCTCCGCCGCGTTCTCCTTCGCCCCCCTGCCCGCCCTGGTACGCGGCGACCTGGACCTCGTCATCACCTCCGACCCCCAGCCGCTGGAAGCCGTGGAGTACATCCCGCTTTTTCGCTATGAAGTAGTGCTGGCCGTGGCCCAGGCCAATCCGCTGGCGGGCAGCAAGTTCATTGATCCGGCGCAACTGGCCGACCAGGTGCTCATCACCTATCCGGTGGACAAGCAGCGCCTGGATGTCTTCACGCAGTTCCTGGACCCGGCGGACGTCGAGCCCGCCAGCATCCGCCGTGCGGAACTCACGCCCATCATTGCCCAACTGGTGGCCAGCAACCGCGGCGTTGCGGCGCTGCCCAATTGGGCGTTGACCGAGTATCTGGACCAAGGCTGGATGGACGTGGTGCACCTGGGTCCCCAAGGCGTCTGGTGCACGCTGCATGCCGCCGTGCGGACGGAAGATGCGCAGGCGTCCTATATCCAGGACTTCCTGAACATTGCCCGGGAGGGCTGCTTCAAGACCCTGGCGGGTATCAAGTCGGTGCGGGGATAGCGCTACAGCGCGTCGTCGTCCAGACCGCTGCCTTTCAGGATCTTGCTGATGATGCCCGCGCCAAACCCGCGCGCGGCCAGGAAGCGCGCCTGCCGCGCGTATTCCGTGGGGGTGGTGGCGGGCTTGTCGGCATAACGCTTGGCCCAGACCTGCCGGGCGCGTTCATATTCCGTGGATTGCAGTTCCGCCCGCAAGGTGTCGACCAACTGGGCATCCACGCCATTGCGGCGCAGCTCCTGCACGATGCGCGCGGTGCCCTGGCGCTCGCCGCGCCGCTGCACGATGCTTTGTGCATAACGGGTATCCGACAGCCAGCCTTCCTTGGCCAGGCTGTCGAGCACGCTTTCGATTTCTTCGGGGTCGTCGCTGTGGCGGGCCAGCTTGCGGCCCAGTTCCTGGCGGCCATGCTCACGGCGCGACAGGAAATCGACGGCCCGGGCCTTCAGGGAGGGCCCTCGGCGCGCGGACCCACGCGCCGAGGGATTTTCGCCACTGCCGGAATGCTCGGACTGTTCGTCCGCGATTCCCTGCACTGACGCTTCGTCCTGCGTGCCCGCTCGCCCGGATCGAGCGTGACGGGCACCAGGGCCTGAAGGCTTGCGGGTCCCCCAGGAGGACATCAGTCCTCTTCGGAGCCGGCCGTGGCCGCCACGACACCGGCGGCACGCTCGGCCACGCCCATCTGGGCACGGACCTTGTTCTCGATCTCGAAGGCCAGCGCCGGACGCTCACGCAGGTATTCGCGCACGTTGTCCTTGCCTTGGCCGATGCGGTCGCCGTTGTAGCTGTACCAGGCGCCCGACTTCTCGACCACGCCGGCTTGCACGCCCAGGTCGATGATCTCGCCTTCGCGCGAGATGCCCGCGCCGTACATGATGTCGAACTCGGCTTGCTTGAAAGGCGGTGCCACCTTGTTCTTGACGACCTTCACGCGCGTTTCGTTGCCGACCACTTCCTCGCCACGCTTGATGGAACCGGTGCGGCGGATGTCCAGGCGCACGGACGAGTAGAACTTCAGCGCGTTGCCGCCGGTGGTGGTTTCGGGGTTGCCGAACATGACGCCGATCTTCATGCGGATCTGGTTGATGAAGATGACCATGCAGTTCGTGCGCTTGATGGTGGCCGTGAGCTTGCGCAGCGCCTGGCTCATGAGGCGGGCTTGCAAGCCGGGCAGCGAGTCGCCCATTTCGCCTTCGATTTCAGCCTTGGGCACCAGGGCCGCCACCGAGTCGATGACGATCAGGTCGACCGAGCCCGAGCGCACCAGCGCGTCGGTGATTTCCAGCGCCTGTTCGCCCGTGTCTGGCTGCGAGATCAGCAGCTCGGTGAGCTTCACGCCCAGCTTGGAGGCGTACTGCACGTCGAGCGCGTGCTCGGCGTCGACGAAGGCGCAGGTGCCGCCCACTTTCTGCATTTCCGCGATGACCTGCAGGGTCAACGTGGTCTTGCCCGACGATTCCGGGCCGTAGATTTCGACCACGCGGCCGCGCGGCAGGCCGCCGACGCCCAGGGCGATGTCCAGGCCCAGCGAGCCGGTGGAGACGACCTGAATGTCGTGCTCGACCTCGTTGCCGCCGTACAGCATGATCGAGCCCTTGCCGAACTGCTTTTCGATCTGCGACAGCGCAGCGGCCAGCGCCTTGGATTTTTCCGCCGCGGCGGCCTTGCTCTGTTTGTCGTCCATGTACGAGTCCTTGATGGTGATCGGTCTGCCCGGCGCTGCGCGCTTCGAGCTGTCCCGGAGGGTTCCTGCGGCGGGCCCTGCCGGGCGCCACCGTCTTTCCTTGCGGGGCATTATGGCATCGGATTGTACTGGATAAAAGCACAGTGCGGAGGTTTTTTTCCACCCTCCCGGCCCTTGCCCCATCCCCGCGTTATCCCCTGTGTCCAAGCGGCCCGCCCCTGTGACAGAATCGGTTCCGAGAGACAAGACACTGGCGGTGAGCGGGCCCAGACCCGGCGCCGTCCGGTCCCGGGCGCGCCGCCGCCATGCCGGCCGCCCTCCTAACCGCGGCACTCCGGCCATGCGCATACTCATCGCAGAAGACGACAGCATCCTGGCCGACGGCCTGTCCCGCTCGCTGCGCCGCAACGGCTATGCCGTCGACAGCCTGCACGACGGCCTGGCCACCGACTCCGCGCTGGCCGCGCAAGCCTTCGACCTCCTCATCCTGGACCTCGGCCTGCCGCACCTGCCCGGCCTGGAAGTGCTGCGCCGCCTGCGCGCGCGCAACTCGCACCTGCCCGTCCTGATCCTGACCGCCGCCGACAGCGTCGAGCAGCGCGTCAAGGGCCTGGACCTGGGCGCCGACGACTACATGGCCAAGCCTTTCTCGCTGTCCGAGCTGGAAGCCCGCGTGCGTGCCCTGACCCGCCGTGGCGCGGGCGGCGGCGCCACGGTGCTGCGCCATGGGCGCCTCGTCTTCGACCAGACCGGGCGCGTGGCCCAGGTCGACGGCCACACGCTCGACCTCTCGGCGCGCGAGGTCAGCCTGCTCGAAATCCTGCTCACCCGCGCCGGGCGCATGGTCAGCAAGAACCAGATCGTCGATCACCTCTGCGAATGGGGCGAGGAAGTCAGCTCCAACGCCATCGAGGTCTACATCCATCGCCTGCGCAAGAAGCTCGAGCCCAGCGACGTGAAGATCGCCACCGTGCGCGGGCTGGGCTACTGCCTGGAACGCGACGCCGCCATCGATCGCAACAACGGCGGAGACCTCCGTGGCACGGATCAGCCAGCAACCGCCCACTGAGCCCGCAACCCCCTCCGAAGCCCTGAACCAGGAAGCGCTGGACATCATCCAGCGCGGCAGCGCCGGCCCGAACTTCGCGCCCGCCCACCGGTCGCTGCTGGGCGAGATCCTGGACTGGATGCTCGCCCCCCTCTTCCTGCTGTGGCCCATGAGCGTGGCGATCACCTACGTGGTGGCGCAGAACATCGCCAACGTGCCTTATGACCGCACGCTGGCCAACACCTTGCGCGTGCTGGCGGCGCAGGTCATCGTCGAAAACGGCGAGACACGCCTGGACATGACACCCGCGGCCCGGCGCCTGCTGCGCACCGACGAGGACGACAGCGTCTTCTGGCTGGTGCAGGACGACAGGGGACAGATACTGGGCGGCGACCGTGAACTGCCGCTGCCCGCCTTGGGCACGCCTTCGCGGCCCGGCGAGGTGCTGTACCGCGACGACACGCTGCGCGACTTCGGCATCCGCCAGGCCTACATCTGGATGGAACCCGCCTCGCCCGGGGCGCGGCCCGTGCTGCTGACCGTGGCCGAGACGCTGGAGAAGCGCGAACAGCTGGCCAACGACATCATCAAGGGCGTGATCATTCCGCAGTTCGTGGTCCTGCCGATCGCGGTGCTGCTGGTCTGGTTCGGCCTGTCGCGCGGCATCGCGCCGCTCAACGCGCTGCAGCAACGCCTGCGCGCGCGCCGTCCCGACGACCTGTCGCCCCTGGACGAAAACGCCGCCCCGTCGGAAATCGCGCCCCTGGTGGGCGCGGTCAATGACCTGCTGGCGCGCCTGTCGGCCACCATCCAGGCCCAGCGCCGCTTCGTCGCGGATGCCGCGCACCAGCTGAAGACCCCGCTGGCAGGCCTGCGCACGCAGGCCGAGCTGGCGCTGCGCGACGCCACGCCGGAGGAAATGCAGTTCAGCCTGCGGCAGCTCGTGACCGGCTCCGAACACGCCACGCGGCTGGTCAACCAGTTGCTGTTGCTGGCGAATGCCGAGAATGCCGACGCGCTGCCCATGGCGGAGGTCGACCTGAGCGCGCTGGCGCAGGAGCAGGCCCAGCACTGGGTGCCGCAGGCGATGCTGGCGGGCATCGACCTCGGCTTCGAAGGCCCCGACACGCGCGTGCCGGTCCTGGGCAACGCGCTGCTGCTGGCCGAATTGCTGAACAACCTGATCGACAACGCCTTGCGCTATACCCCGGCAGGCGGCCACGTCACGGTGCGCATCCGCGACGGCCGCAGCCAGGCCGTGCTGGAAGTGGATGACACCGGACCGGGCATCGCCCCCGGCGAGCGGGAACGCGTATTCGACCGCTTCTATCGCGTCCTGGGCACCGGTGTGAACGGCAGCGGCCTGGGCCTGGCCATCGTGCGCGAAATCGCCCAGCGCCACCAGGCCCACGTCGGCATCATCGACAACCCCTACCTGGACGCCGGCGCGACCGGCACCTGCGTGCGCCTGACGCTGGCACGCTTGCGGCCAGCCTCCGCCTATCTGTCCGGTGACGGCGGCCTCCCGGATCGGGACTATCCCTGAGCCCCGAGGGAAAAGACACAAATAATTACACAATTAAGATTCAAGTAAGGGTTCCGTCAGATAGACGTCAGTCTTCGCGCCTACCTTGTAACGGCCCCGATCCCCGGGGTTGCACAGCCCCCACCACAAGGGAACGCTGACCTGCTGCGCCTGAATGTGAGCCGTTCCGTCCCGGGAAGGGCTCACATCCGGAACACAGCAGAGCGGCGATAAAAGCCTCCACGCTGCGCCATCGGCCCGCCACCCCGCAAGGGGCCAAGCATGCCCAGGCCCAGTCAGGCGGCACACCATGCTGGCCAATAACGAGGAGACATCATGAACACTGCCGTTCCCGCAGCCGGCGCCAAGGCGCCAATGACCAGGGAGGAAAAGCGCGTCATTCTCGCGTCTTCCCTGGGCACCGTTTTCGAGTGGTACGACTTCTATCTCTACGGGTCGCTCGCCGCGATCATCGCGGTTCACTTCTTCTCCGGGGTCAACCCCACCGCGGGCTTCATCTTCGCCCTCCTCGCCTTTGCCGCCGGCTTCGCCGTGCGTCCCTTCGGCGCCCTCGTGTTCGGCCGCCTGGGTGACCTGGTCGGCCGCAAGTACACCTTCCTCGTCACCATCGTGCTGATGGGCGCCTCGACCTTCCTGGTCGGCATCCTGCCCACCTACGAATCCATCGGCATGATCGCCCCGATCATCCTCATCATCCTGCGCCTGCTGCAAGGCCTGGCGCTGGGCGGCGAGTACGGCGGCGCCGCCACCTACGTGGCCGAGCACGCGCCGCACGGCCGCCGCGGCTTCTTCACCAGCTGGATCCAGACCACCGCCACGATGGGCCTGTTCCTGTCGCTGCTGGTGATCCTGGGCGTGCGCACCGCGCTGGGCGAGGAAGCCTTCCGCGCCTGGGGCTGGCGCATTCCGTTCCTGATCTCGATCGTCCTGCTGGCGGTCTCGGTCTGGATCCGGATGCAGCTGCACGAGTCGCCCGCCTTCAAGAAGATGAAGGAAGAAGGCAAGGGGTCGAAATCGCCGCTGAAGGAATCCTTCGGCCAATGGGTCAACCTGAAGCTCGTGCTGCTCGCCCTCTTCGGCCTCGCGGCCGGCCAGGCGGTCGTCTGGTACACGGGGCAGTTCTATGCGCTCTTCTTCCTGACCCAGACGCTCAAGGTGGAAGCCAATTCGGCCAACATCATGATCGCGATCGCGCTGCTGCTGGCGACCCCCTTCTTCGTGTTCTGGGGCTGGCTCTCGGACAAGATCGGCCGCAAGCCGATCATCCTGGCAGGCTGCCTGATCGCCGCGCTGACCTACTTCCCGATCTTCAAGGCCATCACGCACTACGCCAACCCGGCGCTGGAGCGTGCCCAGGCGGAAGCGCCGGTGACGGTGATCGCGGACCCGGCCGCGTGCTCGTTCCAGTTCAATCCGGTGGGCACGTCGTCGTTCACCAGCTCGTGCGACATCGTCAAGTCCTTCCTGGCGCGCAACTCGGTGAACTACGACAACCAGGCGGCGCCCGCGGGCACGGTGGCCAAGGTCCGCATCGGCAAGGACGAGTTCGAGTCGTTCGAAGGCGCCGGCATGGACAAGGCAGCCTTCACCGCCCGCTCGGCCGAGCTGAACAAGTCCCTGACCCAGTCCATCCGTGACCACGGCTATCCCGCTGGCGCGAATCCGGCCGAAGTCAACAAGCCCATGGTCGTATTCTTCCTCTTCATCCTGGTGTTGTACGTTACGATGGTCTACGGCCCCATCGCCGCCATGCTGGTGGAGATGTTCCCGACCCGGATCCGCTACACCTCGATGAGCCTGCCGTATCACATCGGTAATGGCTGGTTCGGCGGCTTCCTGCCTCCGGTGGCCTTTGCAGTCGTGGCGGCAACCGGTAACATCTACGATGGCTTGTGGTACCCGATCATCATCGCCTTGATGACCCTGGTGGTAGGCGCCCTCTTCGTGCGCGAAACCAAGGACAACGACATCAACGCGTAAATCGACGGTCCCCCGCCGGGTGGCACTGCTGCGCCCATCCGGCTTTCAGGCCCCCTTTTCCTGAAAAGGGGGCTTTTTTTGGCCCTGGCGTATTTTGCGGACAAGTTGCATCCAATAGGATTTTCGCCAGGCCGCTTATTGGCCTGACCGCCGCGCCGCCGTTCAGGCGGAATTCAGACGCGCGGCAGTAGACTTCGTTCCAGAGACATGCACCGAAACCCCGGTTGCCACGAATGATCCCCAAGGTGGGAACCGGCAGCATCTGTTCTCTGGCACCTTTGTCGCGTCCCCGCGAGCCTTTATATGCGCGGCATCGTGTGTTCCCCCTGACGGCCTGGCTGGATTCAGCCGGGCCGCTTTTTTTTGGTGTGGGGTAGGTCCCCCCCGAGGCGCTGCGCACCCCCCCCCCCAGGGGGGCGACGCTGGCGGACCGGCGAAGCCGGCTCCGCTGCGTCCCCGCTTCCTGAGGTACTTGCCTGCTCCTGCATGATCTCGGCTGACCGCTTTGGAGCACCGCTGTCAACGGCTGTTGCGGAAGTGTCCTGGGGTCGGGTTGCCGGCTCGTTATAGAATCTTCCCTTTTGCCCAGCGCCTGCCATGTGGTTCAAGAATCTCAAGACTTATCGCCTTACCTCCGCCTGGAAACTGTCCGCTGAAGAGTTGGAGGCCAAGCTTGCGCCTGCGGCCTTCGTGTCGGGCAACGCCCTGGAAATGCAGACGCTGGGCTGGGTGCCCGTGCGTGAGGACGGTCCCCTGGTGCATTCGGTAAGCGGCCAGATGCTGCTGTCGCTGCGCACGGAAAAGAAGCTGTTGCCCACGACCGTGGTCAACCAGGTTGCCAAGGCGCGCGCCCAGGAACTGGAAGCGCAGCAAGGCTTCAAACCGGGCCGCAAGCAGATGAAGGACCTGAAGGAACAGGTTTTCGATGAGCTGCTGCCGCGCGCCTTCAGCATCACGCGCGACACCCGCGTGTGGATCAATCCCACGGGCCGCTGGCTCGTCATCGATGCGGCGGCTTCGGCCAAGGCCGATGAAGTGCTGGGCCTGCTCGCCAAGTCCGTCGACCCCTTCCCGGTCGAGCCGCTCTACGTCGAGATCTCGCCCGCCGCGGCAATGACGGGCTGGCTGGCCAGCGACGAGGCGCCGTCGAACTTCACCATCGACCAGGACACCGAGCTGAGCGCCGGCGGCGACAGCCGCGCGGCCGTGCGCTACGTGAAGCACACGCCCGAACCCGACGACCTGCGCCGCCACATCGCCTCGGGTAAGCAGTGCACCAAGCTTGCCCTGACCTGGGCTGACCGCGTCTCCTTCGTGCTCACCGAAGGGCTGGACGTCAAGCGCGTCGCACCGCTCGACGTGCTGAAGGAAAACACCGACTCGGCGGGGCTTGCCGAAGACCAGCGCTTCGACACCGACATGGCGCTCATGACCGGGGAGCTCACCAAGATGCTGGACGATCTGGTCGAGGCCCTGGGCGGCGAAAAGAAAGTCTGACGCCGGGCGCCCGTGCACGACGAAAAAAAACCGGCGTGAATCGCCGGTTTTTCCATGGGTGCCGGTCAGGCAGGGGGCGGTAAGGCCCCCTTTTGCCTCAGAGCTTTTCCTCGCCCTCGGACTGCAGGCCCTGCCAGGCGCAGCCTTGCCAGCTGCGGCCATCCGCCTGCAGGCGCGCGGCCCACGCATAACGCGCGTCGGCCATCGTGCTCTGGCAACCTTCCTTGTTCAGCACCAACTCGAAATCGGCGCCGCGATACACCAGCTGCTGCCCCACGATCTCGGGCTTGACATAGGCGTAGGTGCGCGAAGGCTCACCTTCGGGCTTGAAACGAATGCCGGACGTCGTCACGCCGAAAGCCCAGAACGGCTCCTGGCCGTGGGCCACCCAGACGAAGCCATCCAGGGGCTCTTCGCAACCCGGCCCTTCCGTATGCATGCGCTCGACGCTCACCAGCTCGACGCCCTGCGGGCCACGGCGGCCCCAGCCGTCCAGGAAGTAGCTGTCGGTGCCCGGCGCGAATGCATCCAGCTCGCTGCGCAGAGGCGTCTGCAAGGCGGAAGGCGCAGTCTGTCCACACAGCGTCCAGCCCTGTGTCTTGCTGTAGGCGCCACGCAGGCGCTCCACGGGCTCCTGGCTTGCGCTGGGAACCTCTGGCGGCGGCGGGGGCGTGACGCCTGAAGGCACCGAGCCGCCAGTGGTGGGCGCCGGCGCGGGCGCCTGGGTGGCGCAGCCAGCCAGCACGAGCAAACTGGTGGCGATGAAACTGGCTCGCAGCATGAAGAACTCCCTCTTTCCCATATCTGTAACAGCCCCGATTCTAGCCGCCTCGTTTGACGCGGCAGGTATGGTGTCCTGTCAGCTTGTAACCGCATGCTGGGATGGGGGAAGGCCGCAAGCTACGACCAAGGGGGGCACGCCAAAACAAAAACCCGGCCAGAAGCCGGGTTTTTCCTGCTGTGCGCGGCTTGCGCCGCAGCCCGAAGGCTTACACCAGCTGGATGTTCTTGGCGCTGGGGCCCTTGGGGCCAGCACCGACTTCGTAGCTCACGCGCTGGTTTTCTTCCAGCGACTTGAAACCCTCGACGCGGATTTCCGAGTAGTGAGCGAACAGGTCCTTGCCGCCTTCATCGGGAACGATGAAGCCGAAACCCTTTTCGGGATTGAACCACTTGACGATACCGGTTGCCATGATGTTTTTGCTTCCTTGAATTATGTAGACGCGAGCCTGAAAAGTGCCAGAACGATCAAGGAAGGGAAGGAGAACAACCGACGTACCAACTAGGGCGACTGGTGCACCGAAAACCGCGTCGCTTGACGATCTGCCCGCGAACTATGACGGTGAAAAGCAACAACGTCAACCCCCCGGATAAGATAATTACCCCTGGGTATTGACACCAGCGACGCCCGATGGGTTGGCGGCTGGCAAGGCATCCACCACCTGGCAACCATATTCGACCGCCGCATGGATGGCCTCGCGCGGACTATGCCGGCCCTGCCCGTCGGAAAACGCAGGCACTTCGCACTCGATACCAGGCTCATCAGACAAGTCGGCGCGCATGATGCGCAGGCTTGCACGGAACGTCACGCCATCCAGGCCCCCGTCCGACCCGGACAGGACTCGCTCGACGTTCGCCGACAGTCGGTACCCCTTGTAGACATAGTGGTTCGGAAGCATAGGGGCCCCTAGGGAAAAGGACAGCATACCTCCGGAACAAGACAACTGTACGTCCGCACTTCCCCTTGCTTGAGACTAGCGCCGAAAGCTGCTCATTGCTCCATCTGTCAGAACAAAAAGGCGGCAGCACGACGCAATTCGTCTATCTGACGCAACGCTGGCACTGCCAGACAGGCCTCATGCACGCGGCGAACGCCTGCTGTGCCACGGGAAGCGGTCCCCTCCCGCTGGTATAGTCTGCTGCGCAAGCGGACGGGGCGCAGGGCGCCGGACCGCAACTTCTTTCAGGCAGGACACGCATGGACATCGTCAGTACCAAGATCGCCGACGCCCGGGGCGGCGTTGCACTGGAAAGCACCGTGGAAGGCCACGTGATCAGCACCTACGTCGTCATCAGCGAAGCCGACCTCAACGCCCTCGCGGAAATCGTGCCGGCCGAACAATTCGAAAGCGATGCGCAGATCCATGCGGCCGCCGTCAACAACGTGGACCAGGCCTACGACCAGGTGGGCGAGGTGCTGGAGAACATGGATCCGGGCGACGTGGCCGTGTTCCTGTGCTCGGAAGTCGAGACCTACGATGCCGCGCTCGACGTGCTGGGCTACGACGGCGACCGCACGCCGGCCAGCCTGAACTGAGGCATGACAGGCGCGGGCTGCCCGTGGCCCGCCCTTTTCTGCTGCCGGAACCTCAACGCGCGGCGACCCGCGCCCTGAGGTCATCCAGCACGGGCACCATCGCCAATACGCACAGCAGCGCGGCCAGGGGCAGCGTGGCGATGAACCCCGCATGCTTGAACCCCCAGGCGCCGGCCAGCCCTCCCACGAAGAACAGGGCCACCAGCGCGCTCAGCACCCGCAGCTTGCCGCGGTTGGCGCGCACCATCGTCGCTTCGTCTCCTCGCGCAACGTTCCAGTAAAACAACTTGCCCAATTCGATGCCGATGTCCGTGACCATGCCGGTGATGTGCGTGGTGCGGATCTCGGACCGCGACACCTTGGTCACCATCGCGTTCTGCAAACCCATGATGAAGCACAGCAGCAGCACCGTCGCGGGCAGGAACAACTGACGGAAGGTATCCAGGTTGCCGCCCAGCAGGCCGAAGGTCAGCAGCAAGCCCGCCTCCAGCATCAGTGGCAAGGCATACTCACTGTGCAAGCCGGCGCGACGCGCCCAGTTGACGAGCAGGGCGCACACGGCGGCGCCAGCAATGAAGGAAGCCAGCGCCAGGCCCCCCGCCATGAATAGCGTCACCGCGCCCAGCGCCAGGTGATCGGCCATGGCGGACACGATGCCGGACATGTGAGAGGTGTAATGCTGGACCGCCAGGAAGCCGCCCGCGTTGGCCGCGCCGGCCACGAAGGTCAGGTAATAGGCCAGATGCCGATTGGCCTCGGGGCTGCGCTCACTCGCGGTGAGACTGCGCAGATAGGAAAGGGACATAGGGCGAGCCACCTCTTGCCCGGGCCTGACGGCTTGCCGGATGCGGGCATTCTACGCCCAAGGCTGCATGCTATCCTCGCACCACCTTCACGGGCCCGGAACCTGGCAAGCGGACCGCAACGATGAACGCTCCCACGCCCCCCTCCTTCCCTGCGCCTGCCGGCCGCCAGGTTCCTGTGCCACCAGGAAGACACCCGGCTCCATTTCCGGCGCGTGCGCATCGTCCACGCGGACCGCGCATGGCGCGTGCAGGGGTGAAATGACGACCGCCTGGCCACCGCTGGCCCATGCGCTCGTGGTGGCCGCCACCCTGCTGGCCGGCGCCTGCCCCACCCCCGCGCTGGCTGGCGACACCACGCCGCTGGAACGCGCGATCATGGCAAGCGATGTCGACGCCTTGCGGCAGGCGCTTGCCCAGGCCACGCCCTCGGACACCGACACGGCGCGGCCCCGGCCGCTGCTGATGCGGGCCATCACCCGGCTGGACGCCGCGCCGCCTGCCGCGCGCGAGCCCGCCCGCGACATCATCCGTGTCTTCGTCGCGCAGGCCAGGGTGCCCCTGGCAGAGCCGTTCCAGAGCGTGTTCGGCGGCCCGATCGGAATGCCCACGACGTGGATCGCCCGCATCGCCGGCGAACGCGACTTCGCGCTTGAATTGGTGGGCATCGCGCCCGTCGAGTCCCGCTGCGCGCTCCTGGTCGACATGGCGAGGGACGGCCACGACGGACAATGGGAAAACGCCACGGCGGGCCTGGCCCTCGTGACTGCGCCGCAACGCGCCTCGCCGGCCTGCCGCGCGCTTTTCGATGTCGCCGTCCCGCACGCGCGGGGCGGCCGCATCGAGCGGCTCGACGTCTTGTTTTCCGCGGGCCTGCGGCCCGCGCCGGCGCAAGCCGTCGCGCTGCTGCAAGCCTTGCCGGCGCAAGACGCTGCCAAGCCCCTGCTCGCGCGGCTGGTGGCGCAAACCCCTCTCGATGCACCGCTGGATCACGCGGCGCATTGGACGCAAACGCCTCAGCCTCCCACACTGTTCGCCTTCCTGCTCAAGGTCTCCTTGCAGCGCATCGGCAGTCCGCTGCAGGCCATGCTGGCCGAGACGCCGGCGTGGCAGGCGGCGCTCTCTGCCCACGCGCCGCACCCACAGGCATGCACCCAGGAGAATGTCAGCGAGGCCGCCGGCGCCTGGCGCGCCACCGTGCCGCCGGACCTGTCCGCGGGCCCGGCGACGCCCGACCCCGTGCGCATCCAGCGGCAGGCAGCCACCCGCTGGCTGGTGACGCACTGCGATGCCACGCGCATCGCAGCACTGCCCTGGCCGCAGATCATCGGCCAGGGCGGCGGTGATCTCGCCACCGTGGCGCTGGCGCGCCACGTCCCGCTGACCGATCCCGTCGCGGCATTCGAGGCGGCGGCTTGCGTGGGCGATGCCGAGTTGTCCTTGAGGCTGCTGGAACAGGTGGCGCCGGACCAGGCGCTGGCGCGCTACCTGGGCTGCCTGCCGCCCTTGGAGGACGAGGCAAGCCCGGCGGCGCCGCGCGCCGTGCTGTCCGCCGTGCTGGCGCGGGGCGCCGACCCCCAGGCGCCCCTGGCCGGCGCGACGCCACTGGCGATCGCCGCCGCCTTCGACCGTGACGACGTCGCGCGGGACCTGAGGCAAGCTGGCGCGACCGACCAGGCCATGTTCGGCGAGGCGGGCGAATTCTGGCTGGCCCGACGGCTGCTCATGGCCGCCGGACTCGCCACGCCCAGCCTGCCCTACCAGGAAGAGGCAGGCGCTGAGACGTGGCGCTCTCCCACGCAGGCCCTCCACCTGGATGGCAGCGACATGCCGCAATACGCAATCTGGGAATCGTGCGGCGGCGTGAACTGCGACATGGCCGTCCTGCGACGTGCCGGCAAGCGGTGGCAGGTCATCCTACGGGAGGCGGGCGGACTGGAAACGCTTGCCACGCGCCATGAAGGCTGGCTGGACCTGCGCGTTCACGTACGGGCGGCGGCTGGCCTGTACCGGCACACCCGCTATCGGCACGATGGCGACCTTTACCGGGCAGCGGCTTGCGAGGAGACGGATTATTCGGCGGGCGACGGCGAACCCGTCATCCGCGAGGTGGCGTGCGAAGCGCCCCGGACGGAATGACCCGTCCTGCCATAGGTTGACACATACCGGACGGTATCCGTAGCGGCGCTACGGACTCAACACCCGATGAACCTCATCGGGTGTTTTGCATTGTAGAGACAGGTGCGGGCGTTCGGCGTTGTAGATATCGACAGGCTGGCGGACCATCGTTCTGGCTTGTTCGAGATCTGCTGGCCGTTGCAGCAGGAACTCACCCTTGAGGATGCCATTGACCCGCTCGGCCAGCGCATTCTGGTGGCAGTCGTAGCCGTCGGTCATCGAGCATCGGATACCATGGCGCCGATGCAGGCGCTGGTAATGCTCCGAGCAGTATTGGATGCCCCGGTCCGAGTGGTGCACCAGCGGCTGCGTCGATCGGCGCGAGCTACAGCGCCATCTCCAGCGCACGCCGCACGCCCTCGTCTGCAAGCTATCGTGCACGTGATAGCCCACGATCTTGCGTGAGTAGGCATCGGTCACCAAGCCCAGATACGTGCAGCGATCCGCCGTGGGCAGATACGTGATGTCGGCCATCCAGACCTGCTCGGTCGCTGTCGGCACCACCCGGCCGGAGGCACAGCTTGCAGAGGCCGCGGCGATGCATTGATGCGCGTGAGGCAGTCCACAACAACCTGTCGCCATTTCCACCAACGAGGTGGCTTTGCTTTATGGCCATTGACGTATGACTCAAACACCCCCCTCCGAACGCACACTGCTAATCGACGGCGCCCGCATCGAGGGAATAGCGGACTTCTATGCTGAAATCAATCGCGTCTTCATGGCGCAGGAAGACTGGGAACTGGGCGCCAGCCTAGATGCCTTGGACGACATGCTCTATGGAGGGTATGGCGCCGCGAAAGGCAATGCGCCGGTAAGGCTGCGCTGGCTGAATGCCGAGCGCAGCCGTGCAAGGCTGGGGATCGGCGCCACACGTGCCCACTACCTCGATAAATTGGCCCGCCCTGACACCTTCAACCACCAGCACTGGCTGGGAGCGCTGCATGCCTTGGAGGCCGGCCACGGTCCCACGTACTTCGAGCAAATCTGTCAGGTCATGGCCAGCCATCCTCGCTTCACGCTTGAACTGGCTTGAGCAGTCGCCACGTGACTCAACAGCACATATAAGCGCTGGCGCTTACACCGCCGTATCCGCCAACCACTGCCCATCGTCCGCACCAGCGGCCATGCGCAGCGCAGAATCATGGGCGCGTACGGTCATCAACAAGAACGGGACAGTCTGCGCCCGCCAGGCCCAAGGCGAAACCCGCCGCGACCAGCGCATCGCGCCACACCATCTCAGCTACGAGGCCGTCGCCCACTTCGTCGGTCCGAGGCTCGCGCCAATAGCGGCGCGAGGAATCGCCATCCAGTACTTGCCTCAGACCGCGGCGGTGACGATGATCTCGATGAGGATCGCCGGGTCGGCCATGTCGACCTGGCACGTCGCCCGGGCGGGCGCCGCGCCCTCGGGCAGCCAGGCCTCCCAGACGGCATTCATGTCCTTGAAGTCGCGGGAAAGATCCTTCAGCCAGATCTGCGCGCTCAGGATCCGAGATTTGTTCGACCCGACCGTCTGCAGCGTCTGTTCGATATCCGCAAGCGCCTCGGCGGCCTGTTGCCGAAGACCGCCGGCATAGTCTTTCGCCACCGAGCCGGCCAAGTAAGCCACGCCGTTGTGGACGACGACATGCGACATCCGGGCATTCGTATCGATTCGTTGGATATCGGTGTTCATGCTGTTTACCTTGTAAGAGTTGCCGATTCAACGGCGAATTCGTCCGGAACGGACACTGGAGATGGGTGCAGTGGGCTGCTGCGCAGGCTTTGCCTGGTGGCTTGGTCGTAGGCATGCCCCAATTGCAGCACGCCGAAGTCGGCATGATTGCGACCGATGATTTGCAGGCCGGCTGCCTGGCCACGTGCATTGAACCCCGCCGGCACGCTCAGTGCGGGCAACCCCGCCATGGTCGGCCCCACGACGACCTCCATCCATCGATGGTATGTGTCCATCTCGACACCGTCGATGGCGCGGGGCCAATGCGTCTCGGCGTCGAACGCATACACTTGCGTGCTCGGCAGCACGAGGTACTCGTACTGCTCGAACAAGCGAGCCAACGCATTGCACCAACGCGTTCTCGCGATCGACGCCCGCGCCACGTCCATCGCTGTCAAGGCCAAGCCCCGCTCGATCTCCCAGATGGCCTCCGGCTTCAATTGGGCACGTGTCTGCGCGTTTTCATAGAGAGCGCCGTAGGTGGCCGCCACACCGTAGCTGCGCAACACCAGCCAGGCCTGCCACAGGTCGTCCATGGAGAAGTCGATGGCGACGTCCTCGATCTCGCACCCCAGCGCCGTGAATCCGGCCAGCGCGCGGCGACTGTGGTCCATCAAGCCCGGCTCTGTGGCCAGATATCCCTCGTAGTCGCCCAACCAGGCGATTCTGCAACCCCGGAAGTCGCGCGCTAGACCGTCGATCGTTGCCTGCAAGGGCTCCTTGATCGACAGCGGCGCGCGAGCATCGTAGCCCGACTGCACCGCCAGCAACTGCAGCATGTCCGGGATATTGCGCGCCATCGGTCCCTCGGTGCTGAGCTGCTGCGAAAAGCAGTCAGCCGCCGGTCCGAAAGGCACCCGGCCATAGGATGGACGCAGGCCGAAGATGTTGTTGTAGGCGGCGGGAATGCGCAGCGATCCCATCTGGTCGCTGCCATCGGCCACCGGCAGCATGTGCAAGGCCACCGCCACGGCTGCCCCGCCACTGCTGCCCCCTGAGGTCAGGCGCGGATCCAGGGCATTCCTGGTGGCGCCGAACACCGTGTTGTAGGTTTGCGCGCCCAGTCCGAACTCCGGCACATTGCTGCGCCCGACAAAAATCGACCCGACGGCACGCATGCGGGCGTATACGATGGAATCGGCTGTGGGCGTGTGCGCGCGATAGATAGGAGACCCCTTGGTGCTGGCCATGCCTGCCACCGCCCCCAGGTCCTTGGGCGCTTGCGGAAAGCCATGCATCCAGCCGCGATCGATGCCCGCAGCCAGTTCAGCGTCCAAGGCCGCAGCTTCTCGCAGCAGTATTTCCTCGTCGCGCAGGCTGACCAGCGCATTTACCGTGCCGTTATGGCGTTCGATCTGCGCCAGGTAGGCGGACATGACTTCCACGCAAGACACTTTGCGCGCGTGTATCAGACGCGACAGCTCCGTCGCGTCCAGGTTGATGATGTGCGTCAAGACTTGCTCCGTCATTCGATCTTGATGTTCGCGCGCTCGATGACGTTCTTGAGCCGGGCCTGCTGGGCCTCGATCAGCGGGAGCACAGCCTCGCCTTTCATGTAAACGTCTTCGATGCCATTGGCGAGCAGGGCCTGCTTGATCTCGGGCAGCGCCATGACGGCCTCGACTTCCTTGCCCAATCGTTTGACGATTGCGTCCGGCGTGCCTTTGGGCGCTGCGATGGCAAACCAGGTATAGAAATCATAGTCAGCAAAGCCCGCGGACTCGACCGTCGGCGTGCCAGGCAATTGCGCCGACGGCTGGCTGCTGGTCACAGCCAGTGGAACGACCTTGCTCCCTTTGATCATGGGGAGCGCAGCCGTCAGGGTGTCGAAGCTCAGCGGGATTTGATTGCCGATCAGGTCACTCATGCCGGGGGCACTGCCCTTGTAGGGTACGTGTACCAGGGAAATCCCAGCCTGATAGGCCAACGCCTCGCCCGCCAAGTGAGGCATGGACCCGTTGCCGAAAGAGGCATATGCCAAAATGCCGGGTTTACTCTTCGCCTCGGCCACAACGTCCGACAACGTGCTAAAGCCGGTTTTCGGATTGGTCATCAACACCAGCGGCATTTGGCCCGTGTATGCAACGTACTCGAAGTCCTGAGCCTTGTAGGGGAGCGACCGGTAGAGCAGCGGATTGACGTTGAACGTCGAGGCGCCGCTGATGAGCAGCGTGTAGCCATCCGGTTTGGATCTTGCGACGAAAGCCGTGCCGATCGAGGTGTTGGCGCCGGGCTTGTTGTCGACGATCACGCTTTGGCCCAGGCGGCCTTGCAGTTTTTCCGCGATCAGCCGGGCAATCACGCTGTTCGAACCGCCGGCTGCGGCAGGCACGACCAGCGTAATGGGGCGTGCGGGGTAGGATGCCTCTTGCGCCTGTACGGATAGCGCGCAGCAAAGCAAGGGAACGGCCATTGCAAACGACGGGAAGATACGCATGGGATGCCCTTTGATGCGTGAGGTGGGATGGAAAACACGAATGGGCGGCGCGCCAGGGATCGCAGATCCATCACAGCAGGCCGAAACGACACATTTTCAATATCATTTACCGCAATGCAATTCATAATACCGAAAATAATTTGCCCACGCCAAGCCCCGATGCACCGGTGTTTTCCCGCTTGTCAGTTGCGGGGAAGTGGAGTAAATGATGATTGAAGATCACCGCGCGCGCGTCCAGGCTTTGGACAAAGCCCTGGACGTGCTGGAAGCCTTCGATGCACAGACACCAGATCTGCGTGCCAGCGAGATTTCGCGGATCACCGGCATGGGCAAGAGCGGCACGCAGCGCACGGTGCACACGCTGCAGCGTTGCGGCTACCTCAAGCGGGATCCCAAATCCAGCGCCCTCTCGCTGTCCCCTCGATGCGCGATTCTTGCGAACAGCTACCTTCGAGGCAGCCGCCTCATCGACCTCGCGATGGCGCATCTCGTTGCGCTCAGCGCAAAAACCGGCCTCCGGACCGACCTCTGGGCGCCGATCGACGACGACGTCATCAACATTGCGCGGGTGCCTGCGCAGGCCACCACCGCGGCGCTCGCCCCGATCGGGGAGCGCAGGAAAGCGGCCGGCTCCGCCATGGGGCGCGTCATCCAGGCAGGCCTGCAGGCCGAAGCGGCGCTGGACGAGGCGCCAGCGGATTCAAGGCCAGCGGCCGAATTGCATTGCCTGGATCTGGGCGAGACCACGCCCCGCGAGGCCACATTCGCAGCGGCAGTGACCGGTGCCGACGGACGATGCATCGCCGCGGTTTCCGTCTCTGGCCCCACCCGCGGCTTCGCCACGGAGGAACAACGCCAGCGCATCGTCGAGGCGGTCACGGACACGGCGCAGTTACTCTGCGACCTGCGCATCGACACCTGGGCGCGCACCTTTGTCCAGACCGTCCAGCCGCCCATGCCGGAGATGGTCGAAAGCACTGACGACGACCCGCTGTTCATCTCGTCCGTGGCGCGCGGCCTGCGCACGCTGGAAGCGTTTTGTGATGGCCCGATAGAACAGACGCTGACCAGTCTGCGCCGCGCCACCGGGTATCCCACTCCGACCCTGCAGCGATTGCTCGCAACCCTGGCGACACGCGGCTACGTGGACCGGAATACGCGCCACAAGACCTTCCGGCTTTCGGTGCGCACCCTGGACTTGGTCTTCAAGATGCAGATGGGCGATCACGCCCTCAAAAGCATCTGGCCCCGTCTCTTGCGCCTGCGAAACGAGAGCGGCCTGCGATGCACGTATTGCGTCCGGGATGGCGTCAACACCATCCATCTGCTGCACGTTCAGAGCAGTCCCCAGGCCGATTTCCGCACAGCCCACCTGGGCCGTCGATTGCCGGCGGTCAGCAACTCCGGCGGACTCGCCTTGCTCTCTAGCCTGGAGGAGGCGGCGCTCGATCGTTTGCTGGAAGGCTACGTCGTGCAGCCGATCACGGATCACACCACGACCGACATGCGTCTCATCCGGGAAGAGATCCGCAAGACACGCGTGCGCGGCTACGCGTATACCGACGAACAGTCGATCGCCCACGACACCAACATTGCCGCCCCGGTATTCCAGGGCCAACAGGCCGTCGGCGCCTTGGTGGTTTCAGCTCCCAAGGCCGACTGGAGCGTCGAGCGGCTGGAACGGGAGATGGTGCCGCTCCTGCTCAAGTACGCTCGCGACCCCGCGTAGACGGATGCGCCGGCTTTGCGGTCCGTATCGCCGCAAGATCCCGCTAGACGCCGCCTTGCGGGGAGGCAAGGTCGGCGAGCTCCGAACAGACCCAGAGCACCACGGCGTCCTCGTCTCCCGTGGACACCAGGGCATGTCCCATGCCGCTGTCGTAGTAGACGCTGTCGCCGGGCTCGAGCGCCAGCGGCTCATAGAACGCCGAATGAAGGGTCACGCACCCGCTCACGAGGTAGATGAACTCTTCGCCGCGGTGCGTCGGCAGGCCGGCAAACTCCTTGACACTGCGCGCCTTGACGACCGTGATCAGGGGCAGGAAGGCCTTGCCGGAAACGTCCGCGCACAGGGCTCGATAATCGTACTGGGGAGTCGTATGGCGCGGGCCCTCTCCCGCGCGGGTGATCCCTCGGCGGCCGATTGGCGTATCCGCCAGGGACGAAGAAAACAGCGCCGCAGGCTCTACGCCCAGTCCCGACGCCAGGGCGACAATCCGCTCATAGGTCGGGGAGAGCTGGCCGTTCTCGATTTTCGACAAGGCGGACTGGGATATTCCGGTCCGATCCGCCAACTGCTGCAGCGTGAGCGCGCCGCGCTTGCGCAAGGCGCGCACTTTTTGGGCAATCACGCTCAATGGCACTTGCGCGCCCCCCTCGACAGACACGCACGCCACGCGTGCAGCCCTTTGCCGGGGCCGGCCCCCATCTGACGCGGCGGCCAACGACCGGACGCCGCGCCAGCGCAGGCATCTTCGTCAAACTCATCCCGTCGTCGCATAAACCGGCTTTCCGCTCCCGTAGGCAAGGCATTGATTTTCTCATAGGCCGGCGCCGCTTCCCAGGCAGGCAGCGGTTCACGCGCAGGCGGCCTGCCCGGTCAGCCTGCCGGGTAAGCGAGCGAACCGATGGCGACCCGTGCGGCGGCCAGATCCCAGGCAGCCGTGCCCACGCTCTTGAGCACAACGGGCCCGGACTCGGCACCGTTGATCAACGCATCGGCCAGCGGGCGAACACGGCACCAGTCTATGTTCGCCCTAATGAGATCGCCTGCCTCATGGCGAGCGCCGTCCACATCGTCCGCGTAGAGGACGCTTTGCAGTATCGCGGGACCGAGTTCTGCCATGTCGGGTTTGAACGCGCCGACGCCGATCACGAGCCGCTCGCGGGAGGGAGCCTCGTCATACACCACTTCCTTGCTGGTCGTCACCGTGACGACGACTTCCACCGAAGCCGGGATGGCAGCCGGGCACGGAGCGATCCTTGCCTCACCTTGCCGATGGGCGTTGCAAAAATCTAGCTCTTCCTCGCGGCTACGACCCCGCACGAGTATCTCGCAGCCGGGATACAACGCCTGGAAACCCGCCACATGGTAGGACGCTTGCGTGCCTGTACCGATGATCAGAGTTTGGCCAGGGGTTCGTTGGAGGAATGTCTGAACGGCAAGCAGCGAGATCCCTGCCGTGCGTCTTCCGGTCACTTCCGGTCCGTCGAGAAACAGGATCGGTTTGCCGGTCTGGGCGTCGCAGACCGTGACAACGCCCTGGATCGTCGGCATGCCCCTCTGCAGGTTTGCCGGCTGCACGTTCACCAGCTTGTGGATGCTGATGTCCGGGGCGCTTGCCGGCATGCTCAGGGAGATGCCGTCGCCGTGCAGGGGCACCCCGATACGCTCAGGGCTGTGGACCAGGCCTTCGCCATTCTCCCGGACCGTTTTCCCCAGGGACCGGACGAGTTCATCGAAGGGAATCAGGGCTGCCGTTTCTTCGCGGGTAAAGAAACGCGCCGGCCCGTCCAGGATTCCACGGGGAAGCGGTACAGTCAGCATGAGAGATCCAATAGGAATGGAAAACAAGAAACTACAAAACTAGAATTCCATGCATTCTAAGATAAAAATATTCGTATAGGAATAAAAATATCGGGAAATGTTCCAAAAAAGGGCGGCGCATGGCCCTCGCTGCTGGAGCGTGACGGGGCCTGGCCGGTCGGCGACCTCCCTGTACGAGTCCCTCCTGCCCCAAGCAACCCGTCCACGGCATACCCGGCTGCCCGGCTGTTTCATCGGCGTGGACGTCTTCTGCGCGGGCCTGGCTAGCCGTCTTGCCGGCAAGTGGGCTGAGCCTGGCAGCCAAACATTGATGACGCAATGCGTGGATCGCAACTTTGATGAGCAGGAAACAAAAAAGCCGCTTTCAGGTTTCCCTTCGAGCGGCTTTCTTGCAAGGCAACTGGCGTTGCCGAATTTGGTTGCGGGGGCAGGATTTGAACCTACGACCTTCGGGTTATGAGCCCGACGAGCTGCCAGACTGCTCCACCCCGCGTCTGAGAAAAGAAGTATACATCAAATTGAAATACCTTGCTGGGCGACCGGGTGGAACACGCCATCGGTCGACCCGACGGCTGCGGCATATATCAGGCGGCGCCTGCCAATGGCTGCCCCGCCGGCTGGCGCCAGACCCGCGCCATCCCCGCCACGATCAGCATGGTGAGCAGCACCCTGCCCACCAGCACGATCCAGAAATCGGCGCCCAGCGCGATCATGAGCAGCGTGTCCTCGATGAGCGAATGCGACAGTGACAGCCAGCTCAGGGCCAGCAGGCGCGTGCGCGGCGAATAGCCTTCGCGTGCCGCAGCCTCGATGATGAGTGCGCCGCCGTACGTGAGCCCGAGCAGCACGCCCACGGTCGTCACCGGGGCCACCCGCGCCTCCAGGCCCGATACCCGCAGCACCGGCACCATCAGCGCGGTGATGCGCCGGGTCAGGCCGATGCGCTCGAACACGTCCAGCAACACCAGCAAGGCCACGATGATGAGATAGGTGGTGCCCAGCGACACCAGCGTGCCCTGCGCCCAGGCCAGGTGATCCTGGGCGGCGCGCTCGCCCGCCCCCGAGCCTTGCAACCAGGCCAGCGTGGCCGGTTGCTGCAGGATATCCAGCGCGGCGCACAGCCAGGACACTGCCGCGCCATACAGGGCCGCCGTCCCGACACGCAGGGCACTGGTGAACCAGAAGCTGGCGCCGGCACGGCGCACGATGGCCTGCTCGACGGGAATCGCATGGGCGAACAGCATCATGGCCGCCAGCGCGCTCAGTTGCGCGACGGTCAGGTCCATGACGGCCGCCAGGCCGATCAGCGCGCCCAGGCCGGCGTAGATGCCCGCCACCAGGCACGCCATCCAGACCAGGCCTGCCTCGGGCGGCAGATTGAACACCTGCATGATGGGCGCCAGGGCCTGCCCCGCCAGTTGCACCAGCCCCAGCGCTTCCCCGACTCGGACCGCGATCAGCACCGGAAGCATGACCTTGAGCAGGGTCAGGAACAGGCGCAAGCTGCGGCGGCACAGGCCGGAGAGATAGGCGGGCATGAAGGGAAAAGGCGCAGGAAAGAGAGGCGGCGCAACAGCGGAAATGGGCGCGCCGGGCAATCGCACACTGTACTCCAGCCCAGCCGGGCTGGCATCCGTGTGCGAGGGATATGTCGCAAGCGTCCGACACAGGGCCTGCCGCAGTCGTATGATAGGAGGCTACGCGCGCCAGTCGACGCGCGTCCCCTTTTCCTAGCGGTGACTTGCGACCATGTTAGACGTATCCGGCAGCCTTTCCGTCCCTTCCGTTCTCGATGCGGACGCGCCCTCCCCGGCTGCCACCTCCCCCTACCTGAGCGCACCGGTGGTGCGCCCGCTGAGCGAGATCCTGCCCGACGACCCCCTGCTCATGATGGGCGCCGGCCCCGTGCCCATCCCCGATGCCGTGGCGCGCGCCAACTCGGTGGTCATCAACCACCTGGGCACCACCATGTCCACCATCATCACCCAGGTCAAGGAGATGGCGCGCTACGTCTTCCAGACCCGTTCGAACTGGGTGCTGGGCGTCGCGGGCCCAGGCTCGGCCGCCATGGAAATGGCCATCAGCAACCTGGTGCGTCCGCAAAGCAAGGTGCTGTGCGTGGTCAACGGGTTCTTCAGCGCGCGCATGGCCGAAATGAGCCGGCGCCTGAACGCCGATGTCGCCATCCTGGAAATCGACGGCCACCGCGCCGCCATGCTGGACGAGGTCGAGGCCGCCCTCCTGGCCCACCGGCCCGAGTGCCTGACCATCGTGCAGGGCGAGACCTCCAACACCGTCTTCAACCGCGAGCTGCCCGCCATCGCCAGGCTCGCCAAGCGCCATGGCTGTCTCGTCATCGTCGACGCCGTCTGCACGCTGAGCACCATGCCGCTGGACATGGACACCTGGCAGATCGACGCCGTCATCACCGGCGGCCAGAAAGGCCTGTCCTCGATCCCCGGCGTCTCGCTGATCGCTTTCTCCGACGAAGCCTGGGAGCGCATCGCGCAACGCACCGACAGCAACAGCCACTGGTGCCTGGACGCACGCCTGGCCACCAACTTCTGGCACAAGGGGTCGTACCACTACACCGCGCCGGTCTCGGGCGTGCTGGCCTTGCACGAGGCCCTGCGCCTGGTCTGCGCCGAAACCCTGCCTGCCCGCTTCGAACGCCATGCCCGCTGCTCGCTGGCCTTGCAGCAGAGCATCGAGGCCATGGGCCTGCAGCTGTTCGCCCCCACGGCTTCGCGCCTGAACTCGGTGGTGGGCATCGAGGTGCCCCGCGCGCTGGACAACGGCCAGGTGTGCGCGCACATCTCCGAGCGCTATCACGTCGAGATTTCTGGCTCTTTCGGCTTGCCCGTGGTGCGCATCGGCCAGATGGGTGAACAATGCCGCTCGCACAACCTCTTCCGCACGGTGCACGCGCTGGGGTCCACCATGCGCGACCTGGGCGTGAAGGTCGACCTGCCCACCAGCATGGCGGCACTGGAAAAAGGCCTGCAGATCCCGGCCCACCGCGGCATCGCGCCCGGCGCGATCTGACGGACAGGCCGGCCTGGGCTCACCGGGCCGGCCTGGCGCGCCCTGCCTCAGGCAGGCGCGCCGCCCGCTTCGTCCGCCACGTCTTCATCCGTGACCGCTTCGGCCCCCGCTCGGACCACGATGCGCGTGCCGTCGCAATCCACGATCTGCCCCGCGCGGATCTTGGCGGTCTTGCGCGACTCGATCTCGCCTCCCACCCGCACACGGCCCTCGGCCACCCACTGCTTGCCCTCGCCACCGCTGGTGCACAGGCCGGCCAGCTTGAGCAGTTGATTGACTTCGATGTGATCGCCTTGAAGCGTGAATTCGATGAGGGGCATGCGCAGGACAGGAAAAATGGGAAAGCGCGCGTCAGCGGCGCGCGTGGAGACGGCGCGCCATCAGGGATGCGCAGAAGGCAATGACGAGGGTGAACAGCAGCGCCGCACAGGCCAGCAGCGGCGCATAGGACGCGGCCCCTTGCGGGCCGCTGGCATGGGCCAATCCGTAGGCCCCGGCCGCCGAGACGACGGCCAGCACGGCACAGGCCCGCAGGCTGGCGCCCACCGTGCGTGCGCGCCCGGCCAGGGCGCCGCCAAGCATGGCAGCCACCACCACGGCCACCATGCCAAGAAAGAGGAATTCGAGCGTGTCGGTCGCCATGTGCGGGAAGCATCCGGAAAAGGTCCGGCTATTCTAGTCCGACCCGGCCCCGCCTCCCTTCCCGGCACGACGTCCCGCAAGCGCGGGCGCCGGACCGCGAGATCCGGCGCCCTGCCAGGACGGCTACTGGCTTAGCGCGTTTCGCGCGCGGTCAGCCACTCGGCCGGCGCCAGCGGCCGGGACACCACGCGGATTTCGCTGATGTCGCCCAGGAAGCCATTCGAGGGCGGGCCGGCATCCCAGAAACCCGCGCCCACGTACCAGGGCTCATCCAGCGTCGCCAGGCCGCTGCCATCCACGGCGTTGCGCAACACCGGCGCACCTTCCACGTACATCGTGGTGGCCCGCGTGACGGGGTCGTTGACGATGGCGATGTGCAGCCAGGTATCCAGCATGATCTCGCCAGACCAGTTGGTGCGCGAGGCCTTGTTGTCCTGGGTCGCCACTTCCCATTGCACTTCCCGCAGGTTGGAGATCGCGAACTGCAGGGGCGGCGACTGCGGCCCGCCACTGAAGCCGGGAATGTTCCCGCGCCGCCCGCCTCGGGTCATGATGTTCATCCAGGCATTGGTGTCCGCCGTCCAGCTCTTGTCCAGCTTGACGAAAGCCTCCACCGTATAGCCGTTGTCGAAGGTCTCGGCATTCAAGGGCGCGCCCGCGGCGGTATGGAAATAACTCAGGCGTGGCGCGCCGCTGGCATTGCGGAACGACACGCTGCCGGGGCTGGCGGACAGGAAATGCTTGTCGCCGACCCACTGCAGGTCGCCCAATTGCGCGGTGTTCGCCGGCGGCACGTTCAGCGCGCCGCGCGTCAGGTCGTTGCCGTTGCCGGACAAATCCGCCACCGTGGCGCCGTCGGCCACGGCATTGCCGGCCGCGCCCACGAAGCGCCAATGCGCCAGTGTCTCGGCGATCTTCGGATAGTCGTCGGCATCGGCTGCCGGCGTGCGCACCGGCGGCTCCAGGTCCTGGAAGTTGCCCAGCACCAGGGCCGTGGCCGCTTCGGCCAGCGGCAGGTTGCTGGGCTCGGCCGCGGCGAATTCGGGATTGAAGCGCGCGAAACGCTGCGCAAAATTCATCTCGATCTCGAACTGCTCGTTGGGTCCCGTCAGCATCGCCTGGTCGAACTCGTTGAGCTTGTCCGCGGGCTTCTGCGGCACCCAGGGCGAGAAGGACAGCGCCTTGATGCGATTGCCCGTCAGGTCGAACTCATAGAAGCGCATCAGGCCGTTGCCGCCCTGGTACGCCATCTGGAAGTCGACCACCATCTGCTCGACCGCATTGCCGAAATCGTTCAGCTTCGTCAGGTGCGCCGTGCCATGGAAGTGGCCGTTCAGCGTCATGAAGATCTGGTCGTTGTCGCGGATCAGCTTGTCCCACAGCATCAGGCCGTAAGGCGTTTCCAGCGGGCTCACGCCATCGCGGTCGATGTTCAGCAGGTCGTGATTGACCAGGATGGCGGGCAGCGTCGGATGATCGCGCAGCACCTGGCGGGCCCAGGCCAGCGCCGCATCCGAGGCGCGCCACGACATGGACAGCACCAGGAAGCGCTGACCTTCGGCGGTGAAGATGTGATATTCGTGGAAGCCGCTGCCGTCGCGTTGCCCGAAAGTTGGCTGGGCGGCGGCGCGCGCGGCGCTGAACCACTGCAGATAAGGCTCGGTGGCCAGGTTGCGATCCTCATCGGTGCCGTTGACGGGGTCATCGCCATAGCCGACAGGATGGCTCACGTCATGGTTGCCGGCCAGGATCGAATACGGCACGCCGCCGTCTTCCAGCACCTTCATCGCCGCATCCGCCACTTCCCACTCGGCCTGCACGCTTGCGCGGTCCACGATATCACCCACGTGGATCACGAACGGCACCTTCAGCGCCTGGGCGTTGTCCACGATCCATTGCGCCTGCGCGCGGAACGGTTCGCTGCCATACAGCGCATCGAACTGATTGCCGGTGTCCACCGTGGAATAACGGGAATAGAACTGCGTGTCCGGCAGCACCGCCAGACCAAAACTCGAGATGCGGCCATCCTCAACCGGCGTTTCCGGATCGGGCTGAGGCTCGCCCGGCGTTCCCGTTGGGGGATCGTCGTTATCGCTGCCGCCACACGCGCTCAGCAGCCCGGCCGCCCCCATCGACGGCAGCAGCCACGAACTGGCGCCCAGTTTCAACAGGGCACGGCGCAGGGGATTGACGGTAACGGCGAGCGTCGCGGAGGGCGACGCGGCAGGCGACATGCGTGCGTCTTGCGGGGCATCGGATGCCAGCGGTTCGACGCGAGCAGCTTCGTTTTGATTGACGGGACGGCGGGACACGGAACTCTCCAAACAGGAAAGCCCAGGATTCTGAACGCCGAAGAAGACGCCTTAATTACTGAAAATGCCGTACTGAAATGAAAAGATCACGGATTATGCCGTTTCAAACAATGGCACGCCATTTGCCTGAAATACGATTGGGCATGAGGGCAAATCCAGCGCTTGCGCCCTCACGTCCACCAGGCTCAGTAGCCGGAACGGCTCCGGGCCGGCATCGGCCGCTGCGGGGTCTTGGACACCATCACGGGCGCAGGTTTGAGCCCACCCGCACGCTGGCGCAACCACTCGGCAACCTGACGGCCGCGGGTAAAGATGTACGCCACCAGCATCAACCAGCAAACCGCGAGCACCGCGAACTCAGTCAAGGGATCCATGATCGTCTCCGGGTCGTAGAGGGGAAAGTCTGACGAGGGAAGCGATCTGACCAAGCAGCTCGCTTGCTACGTAGACTACGGACAAACCCCGGCCAATCGTGGATTTCCGGGGCTTTGTTGCACAAATGAGGATTTTGTCGGGGGGCTGTTGCAGCACGGGATTTTTTCCCAAACCCGCATGAACAGGTGCTTCCCAAGCAGCGGGGCATGAACTTGCCCGGGTCACCGCTTACAGTCGCCGGTCCGGATTTTCTCCATCCGGCCTCGTCAATCCAGCTTGATCTTGTAGCCCAAATGGCTGCCCTCGAAGCCCAATCGCTCATAGAAGCGATGCGCATCCACACGGCGCTTGTCCGTCGTCAGCTGGACCAGCTTGCACCCTCGCGCACGGCAGGTCTCGATGGCCCAGCGCAGGAAGGCAGCCCCCACGCCGCTCCCGCGTCGCGCGGAAGACACGTGGACCGCTTCGATCTGGCCACGCCAGGCCCCGCCGCGGGAGAGGCCCGGGATGAAGGTCAATTGGAGCGTGCCCACGATCTCCCCCTCTTCCTCGGCAACCGCAAGAAGCTGGTTCGGATCCGCATCGATCGCCTGATAGGCCTGCACATAGGCTTCCGGGCCCACCTGGATGCCCGCCTGGCGGGCCGCACTGATCGGATCCTCGCCCAGCAGGGCGACGATGGCGGCCACATCGGCTTGGGCGGCCCGGCGAAAGAGGGTCGTAGGCATTGCAGATCCAGCATCGTCAGGGAACGGGCCCACATTCCACCATAAAAAGGATCGCTGTCGGGGCAGGACGGAAACGAGTTATGATACGTTATATCATCACAATATCTACCCACCCAGACACCCCATGCGCTCCTGTTGATCCCATTCCTGCTCAAGGAGCCTCGCATGAAAGTCCTTTCCTCCCTGAAAGATGCCAAGACACGCCATCGTGATTGCCAGGTGGTGCGCCGACGCGGCCGCATCTACGTGATCTGCAAGAGCAACCCGCGCTTCAAGGCGCGCCAGGGTGGCGCAAAGAACCGCAACAAGGGCTAGCCCGCCCACGTGCCGCCTCCCTTCCCCTCCCCCTCGGTCAGCCTCCTCATGCTCCGTCCACGTTTTCCTTCCTCCCCACGCTGGCTGCGGCGTACCTTGGCCGTGGCCACTCCCCTGGCCTGCTTCGCCGGCGAAGCGCCCGCCGTCGAACCCGCCGAACTGGATACGATCACGGTCATCGGAACGCGCGAGCGCGCCTATCGCGCTATCGTGGCGCCGACCGCCAACAAAAGCGACACCTCCGTCAAGGAAACCCCTTTCTCGATCCAGACCGTCACGCGCGAGCTGATCGAGGACCGTGGCGTCACGACGTTTGGCGAAGCGGTACGCACCGTGCCGGGCGTGACCCCGCAAGTGGGCTGGGGCGGCAGCAACGACCGTTTCCTGCTGCGCGGTTTCGCCACCCAGGCCAACCTGAAGAACGGCTTTCGCCGCAGCGTGTTCGCCCCCGTCGATGAGCTGGTCAACATCGAGCAGATCGAGGTCCTGAAGGGCCCCGCCTCTGCCCTCTATGGCCGCTTCGAACCCGGCGGCGCGGTCAACCTGGTCACCAAGAAACCCCTGGACCGTGCGCAGACGCAGATGGAGGTGACGGGAGGCAGCTACGACTTCATGCGGGGCACCTTCGACAGCACGGGTCCGCTGGGCGATACGCTTGGCTATCGCCTGACCGGCTCCTGGCAGGACAACGGCAGCTTCCGTGACTTCGTGGACGCCCGGACGCAGTTCATTTCGCCTGTGCTGCAATGGAAACCTTCATCGCGCACCACGGTGACAGCCGAAATGGAGCTGGGCCGCAAGCACTCGGCATTTGACCGCGGGCTGGGCAACAGCCCCCTGTTCCTGGACGTGCCGATCCGCCGCAACTATGCGGAGCGGGACACGCGGCTGGACAACGACAGCGCCCTGGCCTCCATCGTGCTGGATCACCGGCTGGACAACGGCTGGGACATCCGCGCCGGCCTGCAGGGATCCTGGGCGCGCACGGACGCGGACTGGTATGCCTACGGTTTCCCGCCGCTCAGTGGTGAAAATACCGCCGACCCGCAGGTGAACCGCCGCAAGCAGCGCAACGTCGATGAGCAGAATGACCGCTCCGTGATGGCCGAAGCCACTCGCCACTTCAAGACTGGCGCCGTGAGCCATCGCCTGCTGGTCGGCGCCGACTACAACTACAGCAAATGGGATTTCCACGCGGACGCCAACCTGGGGCCTTTCGGCTTCCCGGTCAACCTCCCGATCAGCCTGTACGACCCTGTGTATGGCGCCGTGGCGGGACCGCTCTCTCCGTATGACGCCACGCATTACAAGAGCCACAACGCCGGCCTGTACCTGCAGGACGAGTTGCAACTGGGTGAGCAGTGGCGCCTTCTGCTGGGCCTGCGTTACGACCGGGCCCGCAGCACCGGCCGCGCGAACTACCTCCCGGTGGAAGGCAATGTCCGCCGCAGCGACGAGGCCTATTCGCCGCGCGTGGGCCTGACCTGGACGCCCGTCGATGCGGTCTCGCTGTATGCCAGCTGGTCGAAGTCCTTCCTGACCGAACCTGCCGGTGGCCTGCTGCGCGACGGCGCCCTGCCCGAACCCTCGCGCGGCGAGCAGACGGAAATCGGCGCAAAGTTCAGCCTTCTGGAAGGCCGCCTGGAACCGACCATCGCCCTCTTCGACATCCGCCGCCGCAATGGCGTCGTATCCGACCCCGATGACTTCAACTACGTCGTCCAGGTGGGCGAGCAACGCAGCCGTGGCTGGGAAATCGACGTGCCATTCACGGTCACGCCGCAATGGCGGGTCCTGGCCAGCTATACGCAGCTGAAAGCCGAAGTGACCCGGGACAGCGATCCGGACATGGTGGGCAAGCTGGCCGCCAACGCGCCGCGCCGCAGCGCCAGCCTGTGGACGACCTATGACTTCCCGGGTCCCGCGCAAGGACTGAGCACCGGATTGGGCGCCATCTACGTCGGCGCCCGCCAGGCCAACAGCAACAACAGCTTCGTGCTGCCCGCCTATACCCGCTGGGATGCCAACATCGCCTATCGCTTCGGCCCGGCCCAGCGCTACAAGGCGCAGGTGACGGTGCAGAACCTGACGAACCGGCGCTATTACGACTCCGGCGGCGCGTTCGTGCCCACCTTCCCCGGGGCCCCCCGGTCGGTATTCGTCACACTGGGGATCACGCTCTGATGGCGTTGGCGGCACAAGGACTGGTCGCCGGCCACGGCGGGGTGCCGCTCCTGGGGCCGCTGGACCTGGAGGCGCCCGGCGGGCGTTTCGTCTGCCTCATCGGCGCCAATGGCGCGGGCAAGTCGACGCTGATCCGCACGCTGTGCGGCATGCAGCCCGCCATCTCGGGCACCGTCGCGCTCGACGGCCAGGCCTTGCACACGCTGGGTCTACGCGAGCGCGCACGCAGGCTTGCCGTCGTGCTGACGGAGCGCGTCGACGGACTGTCCATGCGTGGCGAGGAAGTGGTAAGCCTCGGACGCCATCCCCACACCGGGTGGGGCGGGCGGCTTGGCCCGCTGGACCGGGAGCAGGTACAGGCGGCATTGAGCCAGATGCAGGCGCTATCCCTGGCAGGCAAACCGCTGACCCAGATGTCCGACGGCGAACGCCAGAAGATCATGATTGCGCGCGCATTGGCCCAGCAGCCCCGCGCGCTGGTCCTGGACGAAGCCACGGCATTTCTCGATCTGCCCCGGCGGATCGAGGTCATGAGCCTGCTGCGCACGCTCACGCGCCGCCGCGCGCTGGCGGTGCTGCTGTCCACCCATGACCTGGAACTGGCCTTGCATTTTGCCGATACGCTCTGGCTCATCGACGGCGCGCGCCAGTTGCACGTGGGCGCCCCCGAAGACCTGGCCCTTTCAGGCGCCCTGGCCTCCGCGTTCGCCAGCGATGGACTGCTCTTCGACCTGGCGCATGCCACGCTCAGGCCCGCCGGCCTCCTGTCCCGGGCCGCCCGGGTGAGCGGCACCGGCATGCATGCCGCCTGGGCGCGACGGGCCCTAGCACGCGTCGGCTATGCCGACCGTGCCGACGCTCAACTACACGTGCATGCCGATGCGAGGGGCTACACGGTTGTCCGCGCCGATGGAACGCCCTCGTGCCATCCCACGCTGGGCCAGCTCGCCACCGAGCTGGAAGCCCTGGCTTGCGCGCCGTCGAGCGACGAGCCTGCGGCCCGGTCATCATGAGCCTTGCGCACCGGATCCGCCAGGGCGCCGGCTGGACGCTCGTGCTTGCGCTGGCCGGATGCCAGCAGAGCGACCCTGTGCCCCGCGAGGCCTGGCCGGCGCTTACCCTCGGCCAGGCAGGCCCCACGCATAACCTGGACGCCGCCTGCGTGGCCGACTACCAGCCCGGCGTCGACTACTTCCCCGACAAAGTGGATTTCCGGCACTCGACACAGCTCAGCGTGGCGTACGGGCTGCATTACAAGCGCCTGCAGTTCACGCCCAGCATCAACACGGGTGAAACGCTGAATTATCTGTTCGTGCAGTGCGGCGCACCGACGCCCGCACATGCGCCCCACACGACGGTCATACAGGTGCCGGTGCAACGCCTGGTGGCGGGCGACCCGGCCTTGCTGGGCGCCCTGGACGAACTGGGCATGGTGGAGCGGCTGCATGGCGTCGCCAACCCGCAGGACGTCACGGTGCCCGCCGTGCGGGCTCGCATCCAGGCAGGACAGGTCACGGAAATGCGCGGCCTGGGACACGCCAGCATCGAACCCATCATGGCTGCGCAAGCGGATGTCTACCTGAGCTTTTATTCCGCCTACCCCGACAACAATCTGCACCCGCGCCTGCATGAGATGGGGGTACGTGCCCTGGTGCAGGCGGATCACCACGAAACGCATCCGCTCGGACGCGCGGAATGGCTGAAGCTGCTGGCATTGCTGGGCAATCGCGAAGCGCACGCGCAGGCGCTGTTCGACGCGATCGAGACCGAGTACACGCACTGGCGCCAACTCGCGGCGCAGACCTCGCGGCAGCCGCTGGTGCTGGCGGGCCATGTTGCAGGCCGAGACAGTTTCGAGACCTTCGCCCGCGACAACCAACGCGCGCACCTCATTCGTGACGCAGGGGGCAGGTTCGCGCTGGACGCCGCCGCCGGCACCCGCAGCCTGGTCTACCTCCCTTTCGAGCTTGCCTATGTCCAGGGCGCGCAGGCCGAGGTCTGGCTGGGCACCCTGGGCGGCCAGGCCAGCCTGCGGGCATGGCGGCAAGCCTCCTCCCTGCACGGTTGGTTCCTGGCGGCCCGGCAGGAACAGGTCTACGCCTGGGACCGGGGCTATGCAGGCGCCTGGGCTGCCCCGCTGCGCGACCAGGGCCTGACCCGGCCCCACGTGCAATTGAAGGAAGCCGTGCAGGTCCTGCACCCCGAATTGGCGGTTGGCGGTTCTCCCGCCCCCTCCTCTTTTCAATTCCTGCGCAAGCTGCCATGACCTCGACTGCCTTCCCCGCGCGCGCGCGCCCCCCCGAGCCATCGCCTTGGCTGCGATACACGATATTGCTGCTTGCCGGCCTTGCCCTGTTCCTGACCTCCCTGTCGCTGGGCGCGGTTGCCATTCCGCTGGGGGATGTCCTGGCCGCCGTGTTTTCAGGATCGACCTCCCACCCCGCCTGGCGTGACATCGTGCTGGCATTCCGCTTGCCACGCGCCATCAACGCCGTGTTCTCGGGCGCTGCGCTGGGCGTCGCGGGCCTGATGCTGCAGACGCTGTTCCGCAATCCGCTGGCGGACCCGTTCGTGCTGGGTATCGTGCATGGCGCAAGGCTGGGCGCGGCCCTGCTCGTGACCGTCGCAGGCCTGGCCGGCAATGCCTTCCTGTTGCGCCATGGCCTAGTAGGCGACGTGGGCCTGGCCGTGGCCGCCGTTGCCGGCGCCTGCGCCGTGCTGGCGGCACTGACGGTTCTGTCACGTCACGTGGGCGTCGTCACCTTGCTGGTGGCCGGCCTGATGCTGGGATACCTGGCGGTCGGCCTCATCAGCGTCAGCATGCATTTCATCGACGACACCCAGGCGGCCGCCTTCAAGGCATGGGATGACGCCAGCTTTGCCGGCGCCACCCGCCAGCAATTGCGCATCCTGCTGCCCGGCATCGTGTTCGGGCTTGCCGCCAGCGCGGCACTCGTCAAGCCGCTCAACGGACTGCTGCTGGGTGAGCGTTACGCCGCCTCGCTCGGCACGCACGTCGGCTGGGTGAAGGGCGCCACGCTATGCCTGGTGGCATGGCTGTGCGGGCTGGTCACCGCCTTCTGCGGCCCCGTCGCCTTCCTGGGCCTGGTTGCCGCGCAACTGTCGCGCGCCCTGATGCACAGCATGGACCACCGCCTGCTGCTTCCGGCCGCTGCGTTGATCGGCGCGGTGCTTGCCCTGGCTGCCGACCTGGTCGTGCACCTGCCCTGGAGCCGCCATGTCTTCCATTTGAATGCGGTGATCGGGTTGGTGGGCGCGCCGGTGGCCCTCTATCTGCTGTATCGCAACCGCGCGCTGCACGGCGGACAGTAGGCGGCAAGGTACCGCGGTCATCAAGGGGAAGCTGCGCGTCTGCGCCTGACCACGTCCTTACACGCCGTCAAGCCTCCCTTACAATCGCCAAGCCGTTACGCAACGGCATGGCCGGATCAAGGCGATCCGTCATCGACTCCATTCCCATACCAGGACACCAATGAAAACGACCAAAGCCCTATGCGTTGCAGGCCTGCTTATCTCTCTGGCAGGCTGCGGAACTGTCGGAAACGCCGTCGTCTCCGATGAGGAACTGGCTCGCAAGGCGGCGTTCGCACTGGATACCACTGCGGACCGCGTCACCATATCCGACCGTTCCGCGGAAGTGTCGGGCGCCATCAACTTCGTGGCGACGACCAAGGGCCGCAAGCACCAGTGTTACATCACCTCGATGATGGGCGCGGTGAACTCCAGCGCCATTTGTTCAGGTGCCAATTCGGTGAGCTCAGCCAAATGCAATGACCTGCAGAAAGCTGCGGGCCAATGCCGCTAGCGTGAGAAGCGCGGTCGCCAGGCGTTTTGCCTGAGGGGTGCCGAACTCATGGAACCGCCTTCGGGCGGTTTTTTGTGGCGATTCGACTCGTAGGCCCTGGCGTGCAAGCGCGTGCGGTGCTGGCATATCTACACTTGGCGCTCGTCAGGGCGGCTGAGATACGTTGGCTGTTGGCGTTTCAGCGTGCACGGCAATCCGCGAGCGCGTGGCGCACTTTCTGGGGCACATACTTCTTGCCGAGTGTGGGGTTTCCACCCGTCTGCCGTGCGAGCGCGACAGCGATGGTGCCGTTTGCGCTCCGTCTCAAGGCAATCGACCACTGCCACATGCCAGCGCTGGTAACGGAAACCAGTTCCACACCGCCTTCGGTGGGAAACGAGCTGGTGACCGGAGTGAGTTCACCCCTACGGGAGCTGATTATTTCGCCAGCGAACCATTGACGCAAACACCAGGCAGCACCGTCGACGCTACCGGAAACAGCCTGCTCCCATTGCTCGCCCTGCGCGATTAAATCGTCTTTCCCGGGTGCAGCAAAACCTGTCAGCAAACCCATTACCAGTACCGCCAAAATTCGTTTTATTGCTGCCCGCTGCCTCCCTCGAGGCGGCCAAGATACCGCACCGGGGAACGGGTAACGTCGCACCAAGTAGCCGCCGTAAACCACACGTTCGGACAGCCGCTCGTAGCGATGGTCTCTACCAAACCGCTTAGGGTTTATTTTCCCGAAGTATTCCCCGCCGCCCATTATGACGTCCGAAGCAACCCAACCTAAACGCTTAGGAAGAAATCGCCAATTGAGCAACAGCATCCTGCCGGCCCGTTTGAACCTTCCTGCTGAGAATGCCATAGGCTATCCCCCACGCCAGCGCCGGCATCGGCCAGGAAATAGATCGGGAAATAGCCACCCCGATCAGGGAAGTGATTGACAGGTACAAAAGGCATTCGGGAATGCCCCTCCGTCTTCCTGGGAACACCTCAACTATCCCGACGGCCAGGGCTGAAAAGATTAAGACTACATAGAGCGCCATTGCGAACAGACCATAGTCTGCCCACATAGACAACCCATTATGGATGTAGGCGCCTGAGGATCCGAACTCCCTCAGGTAATACATGAAATCCCCTCGCACGGGGTTGGCCAAGATGTTTTCCAGCCCTGAAGACAAGAACAGGGAGCGTTCACCGAGTGATGCAGACGCGCCACCCATACTGTAGCGCCCCCCGCTATCCAGGCCGTATACCAAAGCAAGGAGCGTCAAACCAGCAATCACAGCCGCCCCAAGCAACACCGTCTTCATTGGCCCGTAATTGATATATGCGAAGACTGGAACAAGTAAGACCATTAGTGCTGCGTCAGTCCTGGATCCAGACATGACCAAAAGCCCGCAATAGAAAAAGAACACTGCGGACTTGACGAGGCGGGATTTGATGAAGGGGATAAACAGCAGCCCGGTATACATGATGGACCTGGCGATGCCCTGATAATTGGCAGTTAGAGCGTAGGCCGTGTGCTGTTCCTCCAGAGGACCTGGAGGTATCTCGACGTACCCAAGAGAGGGAACGTAATAATAGATGCACAAACCCAAGAAGAAAGCTGACCAAATCACGAATAGGCCACTGCCTCGTGGCGTCGTAAATCCCACCCCCAGGCAGAACATCCCGACCATCGCCACCACAAACTGCAGACTCGCTACCGCATCAACAGGTGGAACGTTACCTGCTCCTGTGTTGATAAGGATGACGCACATCATCCAGATCATCAGAGCCCAGTGAACACCAGCAATGGGCAGGGCCGCCGTGTTAAGTATTGGCTTCCCTGCAATACCGCGGTAGGACCAATTCGACACCGCCGCAGCTGCCGCGATGAGCAATGTGATCGTGAACAAACCAATGCCCGTGTTGGGCAGCAAGTGTGGGCGAAATATGTGGTAGAGCGCATACCCGGGGAATGCGAACCCTAGGAGCAGGGCGTTTGTTCTCATTCTGCTGCCGCCATAGATAGCAATCATGAAGTGGCGGCAGTTTAGCAAACGTTCTGGGTCATGTAGTGGCGGGGATGGTGATTTCCTATGGTGAGGTGGCTCCACCGTAGGGCGGATGTATCCCTGCAAAACACTCACTTGGTCTGCGCACCTGGCGGCATCGAGAGAGAAATCTTCATACGCTGCTTGGCACGCTGAAAAACCTTCAATCCAGTCGGGGCTGGCACCATCAGGTGGCGGCTGGTGCCGGGGTTCGCGGGATCACTGCCCTGGGCGTTGAGCACCCCGTCAAGCCAGCGCCAGCCAAATCGCGGTGCGCAGCTTCGCGTGTTAGCACGGCACATCGATATTGGGCATTGCACGATCTCGTTCCTGCTGCATGCCGCGTTCAATGGCGGCCTGTTGTTTCTCGACACGGGTCCGTTCGTCCTTGACGCCCGCCTGATACTCACTGTGCCCACACCACCACATGGCAAAGCCGATAGTGGCTAGGATGCCCGCTCCGATCAGATACGGCGCAATGGCGAGCAACAGGCCGTAGCTCAATTCAGCCACTCCGGTGCGCTGGCTGGCGGTGATGGTGCGGGCGTCACCGCCTAGCCGGCCTTCCGCGAGGCCTCCTTGGCCGTGCTGGCCGCGGCCTTGTCGTTGGTCGCCGCCATGTTGGCCTGCTGGACGGGCGCGACACTCGCGTGGCAATGCATCTCAGATCAGGGGCACTATCCATGCGCCAGTAAGCCAATTCCGCGAAATGCTGAACACGCTCGTTGGCGTCGGCCACTTTCTGCGCCGGATAAGCCTTTGCATCCGTCACGGCAGCCGCCTTGTCCATTCGGGCCTCACAGCTTTACGATGCCCGGCACATAGCCGCAGGCGCGCGACCACGACAACACCTGCCGGCGCATGCGCGTGTCGATGCCCAGGTGCATCCATTCGGTGTTGCCCCGCTCGTAGATCAGTCGGTCGAAGGGATGCCGCTAGACTCGATGGCCTCAAAGATCTGGTGCACCATGCCCAACCGCAGACTGGTGAAGTCCGCTGCGAGTCCGTTGCTATGGCCGCTCGTGGCGGCGCCTGTCAGGGTAGGATTCATGGCGGCTGGGCGAGGGCGCGGCCGTTGAAGAAGACTGCGACGACAACAAAAGGTGCGACATCATCGGCCTTTCCATGGCGTTCAACCCTAGTGACCCCGAGTAGGCGCCGCCCTCGGGCACAGGTCCGCGCAAAACACCCAGCGCTACGCCCATTTGGCTACCGACAGCCTGCCCGATGCTCTCTTTCCGATAGGCGCCTCAGTCCTGCCAAGAAATCCCTCGCCACAAAAAAACAAAGGGCTGCGTGATCACACGCAACCCCTTGATTTTGTTGGTAGGCCCCCCGAGAGTCGAACTCGGCACCAACGGATTATGAGTCCGCTGCTCTAACCAGGCATGAGCTAGAGGCCCGATGTAGCGGTTTACTGGCCTTCCAGGAAGCTCTTGAGCTTGTCGGCGCGGCTGGGGTGACGCAGCTTGCGCAGTGCCTTGGCTTCTATTTGGCGAATGCGTTCACGCGTGACGTCGAACTGCTTGCCCACTTCTTCCAGGGTCTGGTCGGTGCTCATTTCGATGCCGAAACGCATGCGCAGGACCTTGGCTTCGCGCGGGGTCAGCGAGTCCAGCACTTCCTTGACGACGTCGCGCATGGAGCCGTGCAGCGCCGCATCCGAGGGCGCCAGCGTGGCGGTGTCCTCGATGAAGTCGCCCAGGTGCGAGTCGTCGTCGTCGCCGATGGGCGTTTCCATCGAGATCGGTTCCTTGGCGATCTTCAGGATCTTGCGGATCTTGTCTTCCGGCATGTCCATCTTGGCGGCCAGCGTCGCGGGATCCGGCTCGGCGCCGGTTTCCTGCAGGATCTGGCGGCTGATCCGGTTCATCTTGTTGATCGTTTCGATCATGTGGACCGGGATACGGATGGTGCGCGCCTGGTCGGCGATGGAGCGCGTGATGGCCTGGCGGATCCACCACGTGGCATAGGTCGAGAACTTGTAGCCGCGACGGTATTCGAACTTGTCCACGGCCTTCATCAGGCCGATGTTGCCTTCCTGGATCAGGTCAAGGAACTGCAGGCCGCGGTTGGTGTACTTCTTGGCGATCGAGATCACCAGGCGCAGGTTGGCCTCGGTCATTTCGCGCTTGGCCTTGCGAGCCTTGGCTTCGCCGGTGGCCATGCGCTTGTTGACTTCCTTCAGGTCCTTCAGCGGCAGCACGACGCGCGACTGCAGGTCGATCAGCTTCTGCTGCAGCTCGTGCACGGCAGGCACGTGACGCTCCAGCGTGGCCGAATAGTCGTGGCCGGCGGCAACTTCGCCGTCGACCCAGGCCAGGTCGGTTTCGTGGCCAGGGAAGACCTTGATGAAGTGGCTGCGCGGCATGCCGGCGCGATCCACGCAGGTGTGCAGCACGGCGCGCTCCAGCTGGCGGACTTCCTCCACCTGGCTGCGCAGCGTGTCGGCCAGGCGCTCCACCATCTTGGCGGTGAAGCGGATGCCCATCATTTCGTTCTGGATGGCTTCCTGCGCCTCGATGTAGGTGGCCGACTTGTAGCCATCGCGCTCGTAGGCCTTGCGCATGGTGTCGAACCACTTGCTGACGTCGTCGAACTTCTTCAGGCCCTTGACGCGCAGGTCTTCCAGCTGGCGGCTGCTCATGCCGCCGGCGGGACCGTCGTCATCGCTGTCGTCGCTGACACCGGCGCCGGCGTATTCTTCGCCATCTTCCGGATCCACCAGGCCGTCGACGACTTCGTCGATCTGGGCGGTGCCTTCACGCACGCGGCCGATATGGGTGATGATCTCGTTGATGGTGGTGGGACAAGCCGAAATGGCCATGACCATGTGCTTCAGGCCGTCTTCGATACGCTTGGCGATCTCGATTTCACCTTCGCGTGTCAGCAGCTCGACCGAGCCCATTTCACGCATGTACATGCGCACGGGATCGGTGGTGCGGCCGAAGTCGGAGTCCACGGTGGTCAGCGCGGCCTCGGCCTCGTCCTCGACGTCGTCGTCGGTGGCGGCCACGGGCGCGTTTTCGCTCATCAGCAGCGTTTCGGCATCGGGCGCCTGATCGTAGACCGAGATGCCCATGTCGCTGAAGGTGCTGATGATGCCGTCGATGGCCTCGGCGTCGACCAGGTCATCGGGCAGGTGATCGTTGATTTCACCATAGGTGAGGTAGCCGCGGTCCTTGCCCAGCTTGATCAGCTGCTTCAGGCGGTTGCGGCGCGCCTCGTATTCCTCGGGCGACACCGGACCGCGCGCGATCAGGTCCTTCGGGTCGGCCTTGCCGCGCTTGCCGCGCTTGGCCGGCTTGAAATCCGGCACGACTTCGCCTTCGCCGTCGTTATCGCCGCCGTCATCGAAATCGCCATCGCCGTTGTTGTTGCCGGCCGAGGCATTCTTCGAGGGGCGGCCAGGGCGACGGCCCGTGCCGGTGGGACGTGCCACCATTTCGGTCAGCTTTTCCTCGGCGCGCGCGGCGTCGGCCGAACCGGCCTTGGCGCGCGTCGTCTTCGCGGCGGCCTTGGCGGGGGCGGCAGTCTTGGCGGCAGCCTTCTTGGCAGGCGCCGCGGTCTTGGCCGCGGCCTTCGCGGCGACCTTCACGGAAGCCTTGACGGCAGGCTTTTCCGCAGCACGCACGACCGGGCGCGCGGCCTTCTTGGGCGCGCCCTGGGACACGTCGGCGGCCACCTGTTCAGGCGCGTTGTTTGCGGGGGAGTTCTTGCCGTTGGACTGGATCATATTCGCTTCCGTGGCCAGGAATATCAGCCACATTACCTATGGAGTGCTGCCCGTGCAACACGGACAGACCTGAAGATGCTCACTGCGCGTTGTCATGCGCGTTGTCTGCGCTTTCCACTGCAGTTGTACTGATGGCTGCCGGGCAAACCGCGACCGGACAGCACTTTGGCTTGCTTCGGAGAAACAAGCGGACAGTTTCCCGTCCGCGAAACCCTTTATTTTACCGCATTTAGCGTGCGGAAGACTTATTTAGCACCGTAATACGCTGTGACAGCTCCAGGTAGTGCGCCTTGGCCGCCGGATCGGCCAGGCCACCGCGCACCAGCTCGGACTGCTCTATCCGCAGCGCATCCAGTTCGATGCGCCGCAACGCGTCTTCCCATTCGACCTGGGGCTCGGGCAGCTCCGCCTGGGCCATCACGTCGGCCAGGGCCTGCTGCAACACCAGCGCCAGGTCGGAATCGGGCTCCGCGGCCTGCAGGAGCGCCCCCAGATGACGCGCCCCGCTTGCCTGCGCCAGCACCACGAGATCCCGCACAAGGTGTAGATGGGGGCCCTTGTCCAGAACTTCAAGCTGCTGCTCCCCCATCTCGTCCACCAGCTCCGGATGCGAAAGCAGCAGGCGCAACAACCGCTTGGCCAGGCTGGTGACGGGCCGGCGTCCGGGGGGCGGCGCCAGGCTGGGCGGACCTTCGTCCCGCCCCCTGCCCTTGCCCTTCCACTCGCCGCGGTCCTTGCGATCGCCGAAATTCCTGCGGCCGCCGCCGCCCTTGCCGTAGCCCTGCCCTTGCTGGGCCTGGCCACCTCCGTACCCTGAAGACGATCCCGCATCGGGATAGCCGCCGTAATACCCTTCGTCGCCTGCACTGTCGGCAGGCTGCCAGCCCATGTCGGGGTCGTCCGGCACCACCATGCCGCCCTCCCAGGGCGGCGGCAGTTCGCCGTGATCGCCAGCCCCCTGCCCCGCGAGCGGCGCAGGGGCAGCCGGCGCCGACGGCCGGCCGGGCGCAGGCTTGGCCCCAGGCCCCGGGCCGGCAGCAGCGAGAATCCCCGCCAGTTCATCCGACGTCAACAGCACCTGCCTGGCAAGCTCATGCTGCAACTGCAGGCGCAAGGTGCCTTCCGGCACCGCCAGCAGCAGCGGCTTGGCCTCATGCACGCATGCCGCACGGCCCTCCACCTCCGACAGGTCGTGCCGCGACGCCAGCTCATCGAGCAGGAAACGCGACAGGGCAACCGCCTCGTCCAGGCAGGCCCGGAACGCTTCCGGCCCGAACGCCCTCACATAGGAATCGGGGTCGTGGTCGTCGGGCAGGAACAGGAAGCGGATCGAAATATCGTCCCGCAACAGCGGCAGGCAAGCCTGCAACGCCCGCCAGGCGGCGCGCCGCCCAGCCTTGTCACCATCGAAGCTGAACACCACCTTGTCGCTGGCGCGCAGCAGCTTCTGCACGTGCGTGGGCGTGGTGGCCGTGCCCAGCGTGGCCACGGCATTGCCCACGCCCTGCTGGGCCAGGCCCACCACGTCCATGTAGCCCTCGACCACCACGACCTGGCCTTCGCTGCGCACCGCCAGCCGCCCTTCCCAGAGGCCATACAGCTCATTGCCCTTGGAAAAGATGGGCGTTTCGGGCGAATTCAGGTACTTGGGCTCGCCCTTGCCGATCACCCGGCCGCCAAAACCGATGAGGTGCCCCCGCGCATTGCGGATGGGGAACATCACCCGATCACGGAAGCGGTCGTAGCGGCGCCCGTCCTCGGACTCGATGACGAGACCCGCCTCGACCAGCAAGGGGTCGTCATAGCGCGGAAAGACCTTGGCCAGCCCCTGCCGGTCGGCGTCAGCCCACCCCAGCCCGAACTGGGCCGCGATGGTGCCGGTCAAGCCGCGCTCCTGCAGATACCGAATGGCCGCGGGCGACTGCTTGAGCGACTTGCGATAGTGGGCCAGCGCCATTTCCAGCATCTGGCTGTGGCGCGACACTTCCTCGCGCCGGCGCGCGTCTTCCGCCTGCTGGCGAGGGCTGCGGTTTTCCTCGGGAACGGACAGGCCGACCGTCGAGGCCAGCGAACGAACCGCTTCAGGGAAACTGGCCCCCGTGTGCTCCATCAGGAATGTGATGGCGCTACCATGCGCGCCGCAGCCAAAGCAGTGATAAAACTGTTTGACGGGACTGACGGTAAACGACGGGGATTTTTCGTTGTGGAAGGGGCAGAGGCCAAGCAGGTTGGCCCCGCCCTTGCGCAACTGGACGTAGCGCCCGACGACTTCAGCGATGTCGACCCGGGCGAGTAACTCCTGGATGAATGAATCAGGAATCAATCCTGATCACCCAGGAATCAATACAGGCGCGGAGGCAGCTGTTGGCTACGGATACGCTTGTAGTGGCGCTTCACCGCGGCAGCAGCCTTGCGCTTGCGCTCGGCGGTGGGCTTTTCGTAGAACTCGCGCGAACGCAGCTCGGTCAGCAGACCGGTCTTTTCGATCGTGCGCTTGAAGCGACGCAGGGCGGCCTCAAACGGCTCGTTTTCTTTCAGACGGACAATAGGCATGTAAGTGCTTTGCTCTGGGTTTGTGTTCTGAACAGTGTGCAGGGGCCTTCCAGCGGAACCTTGGAATCGCTTGGCTATTTGCTTGGCAAGTCAGCTTTGCAAATCAGTTTCGCAACAGGCGCCAGGCAAAAAACCCGCACACGGGAAAATGTCATGAATGCGGCCGGATGCGACATGCCTCCGACCTTTCCCTGACTAAGATTTCAGGCAATCATGGATTCTAGCACCAAAATGCCGAAAATCAAGCAAAATCAACCGCGAACGCCCTTGCGCATCCAGGCCTCGAGCTGATCCGGACGCAGGCTGTCGTAATCCTCGAAGGGCTGGTGGATCCAGGGATTGGAGTCCAGGCGATCCACGTAATAGTCGGGAATCGCCTGGGAATGGCCTTTCCACCACAGCACGGCGCTCTTCATCTCGGTAATGCCCGGGAATTGGCGGTGCAGGTGCTCACGCACCCGGTTGAAGGTCAGGCCCGTATCCACCATGTCGTCGACCAGCAACACGCGGCCGGACAGCGTGCCGCGCGTGATGGTGATGAACTGCGCAATGTCGAGCTCGCCCTGCTGCGTGCCGGCCGCCTCGCGGTAGCTGCTGGTGGCCAGAATGCCCAGCGGCACGTCGTAGATGCGGGACAGGACGTCCCCCACCCTTACCCCGCCACGCGCCAGGCAGACGATCTGGTCGAAGCGCCAGCCCGACTGGTAGACATTGAGCGCCAGGGTCTCGATGAGGCGGTGGTATTGCTCCCACGATACCCACAGGTCGCGGTCGGTGCTGGGCGGCAGGCTCAAGGGCGATCTCCGTTTGCGTCAGGAACGACTCAGGACTTGAAGGGGTGACGCAGCAGGATCGTTTCGTTGCGATCCGGGCCGGTGGACACCATGTCGATGCCGACACCGCTGACCTCGGCCATGCGCTCCAGATAGCGGCGCGCATTGGCGGGCAGCTTGTCGAACTCGGTGACGCCGACGGTGGACTCCGTCCAGCCGGGCAGCTCCTCGAACACGGGTTCGACGCGGCCGACGGCAGCGGCGCCATACGGCAGCGTGTCATGGAACTGGCCGTCCATGCGATAGCCCACGCCCAGTTGCAGCGTTTCCAGGCCATCGAGCACGTCCAGCTTGGTGATGCACAGGCCGGAGATGCCGTTCAGGCGCACCGAGCGCTTGAGCGCGGCGCCATCGAACCAGCCGCAACGGCGCGGACGGCCGGTGACCGACCCGAATTCCTTGCCCACGGAGGCCAGGTGCGCGCCCACGTCGTTCATCAGTTCGGTGGGGAACGGACCCGAGCCCACGCGCGTGGCATAGGCCTTGGTGATGCCCAGCACGTGGTGCAGGGTCTGCGGACCGACGCCAGCGCCGGCCGCGGCGGCGCCCGCCACGCAGTTGCTGCTGGTGACATAGGGATAGGTGCCGTGGTCGATGTCCAGCAGCGCGCCCTGCGCGCCTTCGAACAGCAGGTTCTGGCCGGCTTGCTGGGCGGCATACAGGTTGTTCGACACATCACGCACCATCGGGGCGATGGCAGGCGCCAGCGCCATGGCCTGGTCGCGCACCTCGTCGGCGGAGACTGCCTTGGCGCCCAGGTATTGGGTCAGCACGAAGTTGTGATAATCCAGCGCCTCGACGAGCTTCTCGTCGAAGGTGGCGGCGTCGAACAGGTCCTGCACGCGCAGCGCGCGGCGAGCCACCTTGTCTTCATAGGCCGGGCCGATGCCACGGCCGGTCGTGCCGATCTTGGCATCGCCACGACGCGACTCGCGCGCCTGGTCCACGGCCACGTGATACGGCAGGATCAGCGGGCAGGCTTCCGAGATCTGCAGGCGCGAACGCACGTCCAGGCCGGCAGCCTCGAGCTCGCCGATTTCCTTCAGCAGCGCCTCGGGCGACAGGACCACACCGTTGCCGATGTAGCAGGTCACGCCCGGGTGCATGATGCCCGAGGGGATCAGGCGCAGAATGGTCTTCTGGCCATTGATCCAGAGGGTGTGGCCGGCATTGTGGCCACCTTGGAAGCGGACCACGCCCTGGGCCGATTCGGCCAGCCAGTCCACGATTTTGCCCTTGCCTTCGTCACCCCACTGGGTGCCGATCACCACAACGTTCTTGCTCATTGTCGCCAACGATGAAAAAGTCCACGGAATTCCGTATTGACCGCCCAGCGCGCGCGCCCGAAGGCACGCCCCGAGGACGGAGCGAGAAACAGCTTGCTTGAAGCGCTACAGCGTCCGCAACGTCCAGGCGCCATCCTTCAGCGCCAATTCGCGATCGCAGACGAATTCGTCTTGATCATGCTCATGGCCGGGCAGGTTCTGCACGACCACTTCTCCCGCGGCCCGCAAGGACCGCAAGGCCTGCACCAAGGCAGGATCCTGTCCCCACGGCGCGCGGATGGCACGCGAAGGCGCCGCCGGCGGCAGGCCAGCTGCCAGCTTGCGCAGGTCCAGACTGAAGCCGGTGGCCGGCCGCGCACGCCCGAAGGCGCGGCTGACGTCGTCATAGCGGCCGCCGCGCACCAGCGCGTCGTGCCAACCTTCCGCGTAGATCGAGAACGTGACGCCGGAGTGGTAGCCATAGCCCCCCACATCGGCCAGGTCCACGCCCACGCTCACGCCATCCAGCGCGGCGATGAGCTGGCCCAGCGCATCCAGCGCGGCCGCCACGCCTGGCAGCAGGGGCAGCTCCTGGCGCGCACGGGCCAGCACGTCGGCGCCGCCATACAGGTCGGGCAGCTTGCGCAAGGCCTGCCAGGTCTCGGCACGCACCCCTTCCACGCGCCCGGACAACTCGACCAGGGCCGGGACATCCTTGTCGCGCAGAATGGCATAGATCGTTTCGGCATGCGCCGCGGCGCCCGCATCGGCATCCAGGATGGCGCGCACCAGGCCCGGATGACAGAGATCCAGGCGGGGCTCGCGCACCCCTGCCAGGCGGGTGCTTTCCAGGGCCAGCTGAAGCACCTCGATGTCGGCCTCGAAGCCGGCATGGCCATAGATTTCCGCGCCGATCTGCAGCAGCTCACGGCTGGACAGCAGGCCCGCCGGACGCGCGTGCAGCACGGTGCCGCAATAGCAAAGGCGCGTGACACCGGCACGGTTCAGCAAGTGGGCGTCGATGCGCGTGACCTGGGTGGTCATGTCCGCGCGCACGCCCAGCGTGCGGCCGGACAACTGGTCCACCAGCTTGCAGGTGCTGAGATTCAGGTCGCCGCCCGTGCCGGAGAGCAACGAATCGATGTATTCGACCAGCGGCGGCGCAACCATCTCGAAACCGTAGGTACGGTAGAGATCAAGCAGCTTGCGTCGCAGTTCCTCGATGCGCCGGGCCTCGGCGGGAAGCGTGTCCGCCAGACCTTCCGGCAGCAGCCAGTTGCCTATCATTGATTGCCTGGAATAAATCAAAAACGCAATAAAAAAGCGGCTTGGGGTGTAAGCCCCAAGCCGCCGCATATTCGGCAAGCCGTAGTGTTCTCTAGCTTACGGGATATTGTACCCGTTTTGACTCATCGCGCCACCCCGGGGCAATACCCTGGTGGCGGCGCGTGGGATCAGCGTTGCGCGCCCGCCTGCGCCGGCGTACCGGGCGCGCCCTGGGCGGACTTCATGAAGCGGAAGAACTCCGACGAGGGGTCCACGACCAGGATGTCGTCCGAGCCCGAGAATGCCGCACGATACCCTTCCAGGCTCTTGTAGAAGCTGTAGAACTGCGGGTCGCGGCCAAAGGCCTCGGCGTACAACTGGCTGGCGCGGGCATCGCCCTGGCCCATGGTGGCCTGCGCCTTGGCATTGGCTTCGGCGATGATCTCCTCGCGCTGGCGGTCGGCCTCGGCGCGGATCTTTTCGCTTTCCGCGGCACCGATGGAGCGCAGCTCGTTGGCCACGCGCGTACGCTCGGCCTCCATGCGGCGATAGACCGATTCGGAGATTTCCGGCGCGAACTCGATGCGCTTCAGGCGCACGTCCACGACCTCGACACCCAGCGGCTCGGCACGGCGAGCCACGTTGGTCAGGATCTCGGACATGATCTTGTCGCGCTCCTTGGACACCACGTCGCTGACGGTACGCACGTTGACCGAGGCGTTCAGCGCGTCGCGGATCTGGGCCTGCAGGCGTTCCTGGGTGGCACGCTCATTGCCGCCGAAGGTGACGTAATACAGGCGCGGATCGACGATACGCCACTTCACGTAGGAGTCGATGAGCAGGTTCTTCTTTTCGGAAGTCTGGATGCGCTCGGCATCGGGCGACTCGATGGTCTGGATGCGCTTGTCCAGCGTCACCACGTTCTGGAACGGGGGCGGCGCCTTGAAGTACAGGCCGGGTTCGCTGATGACCTGGCGGACTTCACCCAGTGCGAACACCAGGGCGTAGTCGCGCTCGCGCACGATGAACATGCAGGAAGACAGCGCTGCCAGGACGATCAGCAGGATGACGGCGATGGGAGTGAAACGTTGCATGGTCAGCCTCCCCTCAGCGTACCGCGCGATCGCGCGTCAAGGTGTTGGCGCCGGCGCCGGTCTGCCCGACGGTGGGGCGCGGCATGGCGGGGACGGCAGGCTGGCTGGCGCCAGGCAGGCTGGAAGGCGCGTTGGTGGTGGGCGCGTTCTTGCCTGCATCCTTGCCCGATTGCTGGACGATCTTGTCCAGAGGCAGGTAGATCATGTTGTTACCGTTCTGCGTGTCGACCATGACCTTGCTGGCATTCTGGAACACCTGCTGCATGGTCTCGAGATACATGCGCTCGCGCATGAGGGAAGGCGCCTTCTGGTATTCGGCCACGATGCTGGTGAAGCGCGCGGCGTCACCGGTTGCATCGCCGACGACCTTGGCGCGGTAACCCTCGGCCTGCTCGAGCATGCGCGAGGCCTGGCCTCGTGCCAGCGGCACGACCTGATTGGCGTAGGCCTGGCCTTCGTTGATCTGGCGCTCGCGATCCTGGCCGGCCTTGACCGCGTCGTCGAAGGCTGCCTGCACCTGCTCGGGCGGCTGCACGTTCTGGATGGCGACCGTGCTGACCTGGATGCCCGTGCGATAGCGGTCGAGGATCTGCTGCATGAGGTTCTGCACCTCGCCCGCCACCTGAGTACGGCCTTCGTACAGGACGAAGTCCATGCGCTGCTTGCCGACGATCTCACGCATGGCGGTTTCGGACGCCTGGCGCACCGACTCGTCGGGGTCGCGCATGTTGAACAGGTAGTCCGGCGCGCCGTCGGCGCGCAGGCGGTACTGCACCACGAACTGCATGTCGACGATGTTCTCGTCGTCGGTCAGCATCAGCGATTCGGGCATGACCTTGTTGCGCGAGCTGCCGCGGAAGCCCACTTCGAACGTGCGCAGTTGCGACACGTTGACGGCTTCATGGCTCTGGATGGGATACGGCAGGCGCCACTGGAAACCCGCGGGCGCCGTGGTCTTGTACTTGCCGAACTGGGTCACGACGGCGACCTGGCCTTCCTGCACGATGAAGAAGCCGCTGGCGAGCCAGACCGCCAGCGCGATGCCGGCGATGAGACCGACGCCGATGCGGGTGCCGCGCGGCGACGGCGAGAAACCGCCGCCACCGGGATTGTTGTTGCGCCCGCCGCCCTTGCGGCCGAACAGGCCGCTGATGCGCTGGTTGAAATCGCGCCAGACTTCGTCGAGGTCAGGCGGGCCGTCCCCTTTCTGGGGGCGGCGCGGCGGCTGCGAGCCGCCATTGTTGCCCCGGCCCCAGCCGGGATCATTCAGATTGAACAGTTTGGTGAATGGACGCATTGTTTCCTGCGGTTGTGCCGACCTGTGCAATTGCCCCGCGCAACGCCTCTAGGCCAGCGCGCTCAACGGCGCTTACGAATACTCGCGCAATCGTACCATGTGCGTCCCTGTCAACCCGGGGCTCCAATCCCGCCGCGTCTATCTTGTTATAGACCAGTATGCGGGGAATATCCGCGGCACCGATTTCGACCAGTACCTTGTCGACTTCGGCGATCTGCTCATCGCGCTGCGGGCTGGAGGCATCGACCACGTGCAGCAGCAGGTCGGCGTGCACGGTTTCCTCCAGCGTGGCGCGGAAGGCGGCGATCAGCGTCGTGGGCAGGTCGCGGATGAAGCCCACGGTGTCCGACAGCGTCACCTGCCCTGCCCCTTCGATCCAGATGCGCCGCGTGGTGGTGTCCAGCGTGGCGAAAAGCTGGTCGGCCGCATAGGCGCCGGCGCGCGTCAGCGCGTTGAAAAGCGTCGATTTTCCCGCGTTGGTGTAGCCCACCAGCGACACCGACAGGTGGCTGCCACGCTCGCGCGCGCGCCGCTGGGTCTGGCGCTGGCGCTGCACCTTGTCCAGGCGCTCGCGCAGGACGCGCACCTTGGCGCCGATCATGCGGCGGTCCATTTCCAACTGGGACTCGCCGGGCCCGCGCATGCCGATGCCGCCGCGCTGCCGCTCCAAGTGGGACCACAGGCGCGTCAGGCGCGTGGACAAGTGCTGCAGCTGGGCGAGCTCGACCTGCAGCTTGCCTTCATGGCTCTTGGCGCGCAGCGCGAAGATGTCCAGGATCAGCGCCACGCGGTCGACCACGCGCAGGTTCAGCTTGCGTTCGAGGTTGCGCTGCTGCGCCGGCGACAAGGCCTGGTCGAACAGCACGATGTCGGCCTCCTCGGCCTGGCTGATGGCGATGGCCTCTTCCAGCTTGCCGGTGCCGATGAAATAGGCCGCATCGGGCCGGGACCGGCGCACGGTCAGCGTGGCGACGACCTCGGCCCCGGCGCCCTTGGCCAGCATGGCGAATTCCTCGGCGTGGGGCAGGAAGTCCGGATTCCCCAGGTCGACGCTGATAATCAATGCGCGCATGGCGCCCTCCTCATTGCGGCGTCCTTGTCGCGCAAGGCACGGCGCAGGACAGTCTTGTTATGCAAACAATCCCCCCCAGAATACTGCGGCCCCATCCGGGTTGCGGTGGAGCCGGCTTTGCCGGTCCACCCGCAACGCCCCCCTTGAGGGGGGGAGGCGCGCAGCGCCTCGGGGGGTGAGAACAACAACGCCCGCCTGCACGAAAACGTGCGGCGGGCGCAAGGCACTGCGGTCAGGGCGGGAGACGGCCGGAACTTACTCAGCAGGCGTATCAACCTGGAAATTGACCGCGCGCGCAGGCACGACGGTGGAAATGGCGTGTTTATAGACCATCTGCGTCACGGTGTTGCGCAGCAGGACGACATATTGGTCGAACGATTCGATCTGGCCTTGCAGCTTGATGCCGTTGACCAGATAGATGGAAACCGGAACGTGTTCCTTACGCAGGGTGTTCAGAAACGGGTCTTGCAGTGTTTGCCCTTTATTGCTCATTGGCCAGGCTCCATGTGTTGTTTTTGGGGGTAAGGCACGGATACCTGCACTCTACAGGGTTTTCCCGCACATCGCCAGTTTGAGCGCGCCACGGGAAGACAGTTCCCGTGAGCCGTCGAACCGGCCGCAAAGCCGCGTCAGGAGAGGATCTGCGCCAGTGCGTCGAGGAGCGTCCGGCACTCGGCGTCGGTACCGACGGTGATCCTCAGGAATTGGTCTATACGGGGACGGGAGAAGTGGCGCACGATGATGCCGCGCTCGCGCAACGCCGCCGACAGGGCCGCGGCATCGCGCCCCGGGTGGCGGGCGAACACGAAATTGGCAGCCGAGGGCAGCACCTCGAAACCCGCCTGCCGCAAGCCGGCAACCAGCGTCTCGCGGCTGTCGATGACGGTCTGGCAGGTCCGTGCCAGATAATCCGTGTCCTCGATGGCCGCCATCGCGCCCGCCAGCGCCAGGCGGTCCAGCGGGTAGGAGTTGAAACTGTTCTTGACCCGGTCGAGCGCCTCGAGCAGCGCCGGCTGGCCAATGGCATAGCCGACCCGCAAGCCGGCCAGGCCGCGCGACTTGGAAAGCGTCTGGACCACGAGCAGGTTCGGGTACTGCGCCACCAGGGGCACGGCGGACTCCGCCCCGAAATCGACGTAGGCCTCGTCGATGACCACGACCGCGTCGGGATTGCCCGCCACGATGCGCTCGACCTCGGCGCGCGTCAGGGCGCGGCCCGTCGGGGCATTGGGATTGGGCAGAATGATGGCGCCGGCCGAGCTCGCCTCGCCCGGCAGGTAGTCCGCCGGGTCGATGCTGAAATCATCGGCCAGCGGCACGCTGCGCGACGTGATGCCGTACAGGCCGCAATACACCGGATAGAAGCTGTAGCTGATGTCCGGAAACCACAGCGGACGCTCGTGGCGCAGCAGGCCCATGAAGGCGTGCGCCAACACTTCGTCGGATCCGTTGCCCACGAAGACGTGGTCGGCCGGCACGCCATAGTGCCTGCCGAGGGTCTCGCGCAGCGCGCTGGCGCCCGGATCGGGATACAGACGCAGGCTGTCATCGGCCGCCGCCTGGATGGCGGCAATGGCGCGCGGCGAGGGGCCATAGGGCAGCTCGTTGGTGTTGAGCTTGACCAGGTTCTGCAGCTTGGGCTGCTCGCCCGGCACATAGGGCGACAGGCCGTGGACCACGGCGCTCCAAAAGCGACTCATGGATCAGTTGTCGACGTAGGGGTTGTGGGAGGACTTGAATTCGATGCGCAGGGGCGTGCCCGCCAGCTTGAAGGCTTCGCGGAAACGCGTTTCCAGGTAGCGGCGGTACGAGTCCGGAATGGCGTCCAGTGCGCTGCCGTGCACGATGATGCGCGGGGGGTTCTGGCCGCCCTGGTGCGCATAGCGCAGCTTTGGACGGAAGATGCCCTTGCGGGGCGGCTGCTGCTGCTCGACGGCGGCCTGCAGCTCGCGCGTGAGCTTGGGCGTGGACAGTTTGGCGAAGGCCGCGGCGTGCGCGGCGTCGACGGACTTCAGCACGGCATTGACGCCCTGCCCCTTCAACGCCGAGATCGTGTGCATGCGCGCGAACGACAGGAAGCGCAGCTTGCGTTCGAATTCGCGCACGATGCGTTCGCGGCGCTCGTCGTCCAGGCCGTCCCACTTGTTGATGCCCACCACCAGCGCCCTGCCCGTCTCCAGGATGAAGCCGGCGATGTGGGCGTCCTGCTCGGAGACTTCCTGCTGGGCATCCAGCATCAGCAGCACGACGTTGCTGGCCTCGATGGCCTGCAGGGTCTTGATGACCGAGAATTTTTCGACCGCCTCGAAGACCTTGCCGCGCTTGCGCAGGCCCGCGGTATCGATGAGCGTGTAATCCCGGCCGCCACGCTGGAAGTCGATCTCGATGGCGTCGCGGGTGGTGCCGGGCATGTCGAAGGCGATGACACGTTCTTCGCCCAGCAGCGTATTGATGAGCGTGGACTTGCCCACGTTCGGACGTCCGACGATGGCCAGCTTGATGCGGTGCGCCACCGGCGCCTCGGGGACGTCCTCGGCCTGCGGATCCGCATCGGGGTCGAAGCCTGGATCGGCGTCGCCGAAATCATCGTCCTCGTCGGACACCGGCGCGGGCGCTTCGCCCAGGCCTTCCAGCGCCATCTCGATCAGTTCCACGATGCCGTCGCCGTGCGCGGCCGAGATGGCCAGCGGCTGGCCCAAGCCAAGCTCGTGGAATTCGGAGATGGCCGCGTTGTGCGCCATGCCTTCGGCCTTGTTCACCGCCAGCAGCACGCGCTGGCTGTTGCGGCGCAGTTGCCGGGCGATCTCGTGGTCATGGGCATTGACGCCCGCGCGGGCATCGACCAGGAAGATCACCGCGTCGGCCTCGGCAATGGCCTGCTGCGTCTGGCGGGCCATCTGCAGCAGGATGCCGGTTTTTGCCACCGGCTCGAAGCCGCCGGTGTCGATGGCGATGAAGGGCTTTTCGCCCACGCGCCCCTCGCCATAGTGACGATCGCGCGTCAGGCCGGAAAAATCGGCCACCAAGGCGGAGCGCGAGCGCGTCAGGCGGTTGAACAGTGTGGACTTGCCCACGTTGGGGCGGCCCACGAGGGCGACGACGGGTTTCAGGGACACAGCGGTATCGATCAGTTAACGGAAATCATGACCAGGTCGCCGTTGCCGGTTTGCACCAGCACACCTTGCGACGTGGCCTGCAGGGGCGCCTGGATGGCACCGCCGCCCACGGACACGCGGGCGAGCAGGTGGCCATCTTCACGGGCCAGGAAGTGGACGTAGCCATCATAGTCGCCCAGCGCGACGGCGCGGCCAAGGACGGCCGGCGAGCTCAGGCGGCGGTTGCGCAGGGCTTCCTGCTTCCAGATGTTGCCGCCGTTGTCCAGCGCGAAACCATGCACCACGCTGGTGTGGTCGGGCACGTACAGGAAGCGGTCATCCAGCGCCAGGCCGACGCTGCTGGAGAAGTCGCGCGCCCATTGCGGACGGCCGCCGGCGGAAACGTCGAAGCAGACGACACGGCCCTGGTAGGCGACGGCGCACAGCAGCCGGCCGGCCACGCGCGGCACGCCGACCACGTCGGTCACGCGCTCGAGGTCGCTCGAGCCCTTGGGCGTGGCGACCGTGCCTTCCCACTGGACATTGCCCGTGGACGCCTGGACGGCGAACATCTTGCCGCCGGGCATGCCCGCGATGACCATGCCTTCGGCCAGGATCATCTGCGCGCTGCTGCGCAGGGCCAGCGCGGGGCCGGGACGCTGCACGTTCCAGAGACGCTCGCCGCTGTCGGCGTTGAAGGCCTGGATGCGATAGTCGCCGCTGCGCACGATGACCAGGCCATAGCCCACCACGGGCGGCACGGTCACTTCGCTGGTGGCACGGCTGCGCCACTTTTCCTTGCCGGTGTCGTCGAAGGCGACGACTTCGCCCTTGGGCGTGGCAACCGCGGTGGTGACACCGTCGCTGCCGGCGCCGGCGGTCAGGTCGCCGTCGACGCGGGTGCGCCAGACCTCGCGGCCCGTCAGCAGGTCGTACTTGCCGACATACCCATTGGCCGAGGCCGCGTACACCGCGCTGTCCACCACCGTGGGCGACAGGCCGATGCCGCCGCCGCTGCCGATGGAGGTGCGCCACGCCACCTGCGCGGACGCGCCGGGAGCGTAGTCGGTGAGGTCGGCCGGGTCGTAGCGGCCGTCATCGCTGGCGAACAGGCCGCAACCTGCCAGCGACAGCGCGGCGGTGACGCAGAAAGCGGCGCGCGCGGCGCGCAGGAAGTTCAGGTTCAGCATCTCAAGCTCCGCCCAGGGCGTCGATTTTCAGTTGCAGCGCGGCCGTGAGCGGGCTGCCCGGCTCGAGCGACTTCACGGCGCTGTCCCAGGCGGCGCGGGCTTCCTCGCGCTTGCCTTGCGCGGCCAGCACGTCGCCGCGGCGGTCGGCGTACAGCGCCGCGAAACCCGGGGGCACGTCATTCAGTTGCGCCAGGGCCGCATCGTATTCCTTCTGGTCCAGCAGCAAGCCGGCCAGGCGCAGGCGGGCCACGCCCTGCAGCGTGGTGTCCTTGGCCTGGGCCAGCCATTCCAGCTGCTCACGCGCGCCAGCCACGTCCTTGCGCTCGGCCAGCGCGTGGGCGGCCAGCAGCGCGCCGCGGCCGGCGTAAGGCGTGCCGGGGAAGTCGTCGCGCAGCGTGGCGCTGGCGGCCTTGATGCGCGCAGCGGCGTCATCGCCCTGCTGTCCGGCCGCTTCCTGCAGCGCCTCGAAATAGCCCATGGCCTGGGTGGCGCGGTGCGCCTCGTACCAGCGCCAGCCCTGCCAGCCGGCCAGGCTGGCCATCACCACCAGCAGGGCGGCCGAGACGGCCAGGCCGTAGCGGGCCCACCAGGCCTTGAGGGAGTCGAGTTTTTCCTGTTCGTCCAGATCGTATGCCATGCCACTACACCTTGAATTTCAAAAAAAAGCCCCCACGCTGCGCCTTCGGCTTGCTGCCGCCTAGGGGGCGCTTTTTGCCTTGGGGCGGCCCGGCAGCAAAACATTGGCCAACTCCGCGAACGGAACCTGCTGCTGCCCGCTGCCTTCCTGCTGCGTGCTGCGCAACCACTTGACGCTGGCCACCTGGGCGGCCAGCTCGTCGGCGCCAAGAATAACCGCAACCTGGGCGCCGCTTGCGTCGGCGCGCTTGAACTGGGACTTGAAACCGCTGCTGCCGGCATGCACGACGACCCGCAGGCCGGCGTCGCGCAGCTGTTCGCCCAGCCTGGCAGCCTGGCGCTGGCCGGCCTCGTCCTGGTGGACGATGTAGACGTCGCACTCGGGCCGGGCCTCGGGCGCCTCGCCCTGGGACCAGAGGTCCAGCAGGCGTTCCACGCCGATGGCAAAGCCGACGGCAGGCGCGGGCTTGCCGCCCAGCAGTTCGATGAGGCCGTCGTAGCGGCCGCCGCCGCAGACGGTGCCCTGGGCGCCCAGCCTGTCGGTGACCCACTCGAACACGGTGAGGTTGTAGTAGTCCAGGCCGCGGACCAGGCGCGGGTTCATGCGATAGGCGATGCCGGCGTCGTCGAGGCGGTCGCAGACGCCCTGCAGGTGCGCGCGCGAGGCCTCGCCCAGGAAGTCGGACAGGCGCGGCGCGCTGTCGGCCATGGCCTGCATGGCCGGATTCTTGGTATCCAGCACGCGCAGGGGATTGGTGTACATGCGCCGCTGGCCGTCCTCGTCGAGGATGTCGCGGTGCTGCTCCAGGTGCGCGATGAGCGCTTCCCGGTGGCGGGCGCGCTCTTCGGGCTGGCCCAGGGAATTCAATTCCAGCCGGATGTCGGTCAGGCCCAGCTGGCGCCACAGGCGGGCCAGCATGACGATCATCTCGGCATCGACATCGGGACCGGCAAAGCCCAGGGCCTCGACGTCGATCTGGTGGAACTGGCGATAGCGGCCGCGCTGCGGGCGCTCGTGGCGGAACACCGGACCCATGGCATAGACGCGCTGCGGCCGGTCATAGAGCAGGTTGTGCTCGATGGCCGCGCGCACCATGCCGGCGGTGAACTCGGGACGCATGGTGAGCGATTCGCCATTCAGCGAGTCGGTGAAGGAGTACATCTCCTTCTCGACGATGTCGGTCACCTCGCCGATGCCGCGCGTGAAGAGGCGCGTGTGCTCGAGCACCGGCGCGCGCATGTTGCGGTAGCCGTAGGACTGGAGCCAGTCGCGCACGATGGCCTCGAACTGCTCCCAGCGGGCGCCCGCCTCGGGAAGAATGTCGTTCATGCCGCGGATGGCGGCGAGTTTCTGGAAAGCCTGGGTCATTGTTTGTTGTCCGTGGCGCTGAGCGTGTCTCGCGCGCGCGGCGGCCAGTTTACTTGCTTCTGACAGATTGCTGCAGGGACGCAGGGGACGAACGCCTCCTGCGTCCAAGGGTCGGACCGGAAAGCCGCCCGCGGGTTCAGTCCTGGACCACGAGAGGGGCGCCATACCGGCGCGCCACGTAGTTCTCGACGATGGCCTGGAATTCCTGGGCGATGTGGTCGCCCTTGAGCGTGACCGTGCGCTCGCCGTCGACGAACACCGGCGCCGAGGGGATCTCGCCGGTGCCGGGCAGGCTGATGCCGATGTCGGCATGGCGGCTTTCGCCGGGACCGTTCACGACACAGCCCATGACCGCGACGTTCATGGACTCGACGCCCGGATACTGCTCGCGCCAGATGGGCATCTGGCGGCGCAGGAAGGACTGGATGTCGTCGGCCAGTTCCTGGAAGAAAGTGCTGCTGGTGCGTCCGCAACCCGGGCACGCCACGACCATGGGCGTGAACGCGCGCAGCCCCATGGTCTGCAGGATTTCCTGTCCGACCACGACTTCGCGGGTGCGGTCGCCGCCCGGCTCGGGGGTGAGCGAGATGCGGATGGTGTCGCCGATGCCTTCCTGCAGCAGCACGCCCAGGGCGGCGGTGGACGCCACGATGCCCTTGCTGCCCATGCCGGCTTCGGTCAGGCCCAGGTGCAGCGGGTAGTCGCAACGGGATGACAGGTCGCGATAGACCGCGATCAGGTCCTGGACATGGCTGACCTTGCAGGACAGCACGATCCTGTCGCCGCCCAGGCCCAGCGCCTCGGCGCGCCGGGCATTGGTGATGGCCGACACCACCAGCGCCTCGCGCATGACGGCCTGGGCCGGCCAGGGCTGCGCGCGGCGACTGTTCTCGTCCATCATGCGCGCCATCAGCTCGTGGTCCAGGCTGCCCCAGTTCACGCCGATACGCACCGGCTTGTCGTAGCGGGCAGCCACTTCGATCATCTGGGCGAAATTGTCGTCGCGCTTCTTGCCCCCGCCCATGTTGCCCGGGTTGATCCGGTACTTGGACAAGGCCTGCGCGCACTCGGGAAACTGCGTGAGCAGCTTGTGGCCGTTGTAGTGGAAATCGCCCACCAGCGGCACCGGCACGCCCATGCGGTCGAGCTGCTCGCGGATGGCCGGCACTTCCTTGGCGGCCTCGGGCGTGTTCACCGTGATGCGCACCAGCTCGGAGCCCGCCAGGGCAAGGTCCTTGACCTGGATGGCCGTATCGATGGCCAGCGCGGTGTCGGTGTTGGTCATCGACTGCACCACCACCGGCGAGGAACCGCCGATGGTGACGACGCGGTCACCCCAGGTGACTGCCACGGCGCGGGTGGCGTGACGGCCCAGCGGACCGACGGGCGCGGGCTGGGGCTCGGCGCAGGGAATCAGGGTGTCTTGCATGATGCGTGGTTCCGGACGAAGACCCGATGGCCGCGGCAAGTGTTCACGCGGCAATCCGGTCGTGGCGGGCTCAGTTGCCGCCGGCGGCGGGCGTCGTGCCCAGGCCGAACGACGACAGCCATTGCGTGGGCAGCCAGCCCTGCCAGAAAGCGTAACCCAGGCCAGCCAGGAGCAGCAGGACGATCAGGCCCAGCCAGAGGCCGGAGCCCGACCCCTGCCGCTCTTCGGCAGGCGTGGCGGTATGGACATGATTGATGGAACGCGCCAGGCCCGCCGCGGTGCCGCCCAGGTAGGGCTCGAGCGCCGCCGTGAGCGCATCGGGGTCGGCGCCCAGCAGGCGGGAATAGTTGCGCACCAGCCCGCGCAGCGACACGCCGCTGGGCAGGTCCTTCCAGCGCTCTTCCTCGAGGGCCGAGATCTGGCGGGCGGAGAATTTCAGGCGGCGGGACACTTCTTCCAGCGACAGGCCCTTGGCCTGGCGCAAGGCGCGCAGCGCGGGCCCCACCGACGCGGAGGCCGCCACGCTGGAAGCCGACGCCGCAGGCTGCCCACTGGCACCCACGGCCTGCGCGCGCGCAGGGGCCGGAACTGCGGCGGTATCCAGCTTCATGCGCGGAGCTCCACGATAGGAATGGCGTTCTTGCGGGTGGACAGGCGTTCGGTGATGCGGGTGCGATCCTTCACATCCCCGGCCAACTGGCCGCAGGCGGCGTCGATGTCGTCGCCGCGCGTCTTGCGCACGGTGGTCAGCACGTCGGCGTCCATCAGGCGCTGCGCGAACTGCTTCACGCGCGCCGCGGGCGAGCGCTTGAGCCCCGACTGCGGGAAGGGGTTGAAAGGGATCAGGTTGAGCTTGCAACGGACCTGGCGCGCGATGCGCACCAGTTCGCGGGCATGCGCGTCGGAGTCATTGACGCCGTCGAGCATGCAGTATTCGAAAGTGATGAAATCACGCGGCGCGTGTTCGAGGTAGCGCTCGCAGGCGGCCAGCAGCTCGGCCAGCGGGTACTTGCGGTTCAGCGGCACGAGATCGTCGCGCAGCGCGTCGTTGGGCGCGTGCAGCGAGACGGCCAGCGCCACCGGGCAATCGCGGCCCAGCTTGTCCATCATGGGCACCACGCCGGACGTGGACACCGTGACGCGGCGGCGCGACAGGCCATAGGCGTTGTCGTCGAGCATGAGGCGCAGCGCCGCCAGCACGGGCTCGTAGTTGAGCAGGGGTTCGCCCATGCCCATCATGACCACGTTGCTGATCAGCTTGGCGGGCGCATCGGCCTGGCCGGCGCCGGCCAGGCGCGCGGAGCCCGAGTCGTCGGACAGGGTCCGGCGGGCATGCCACAGCTGGCCGATGATTTCGGCGGTCGTCAGGTTCCGGTTGAACCCCTGATGGCCGGTGGAACAGAAGCGGCAGGCCACGGTACAGCCGGCCTGGCTGGAAATGCACAATGTGCCCCGGTCGTCCTCGGGAATGAAGACGGTCTCGATGGCATTGCCCTGCCCCACGTCGAACAACCACTTGCGGGTGCCGTCGGTGGAGCGTTGCTCGGTGAGCACGGGCGGGGTGGCGATCTCGGCCTGGCCGGCGAGCTGGGCGCGGAAATCGCGCGCCAAGTCGCTCATGGCGTCGAAGTCGCCCACGCCACGCTGGTGCACCCACCGCATCAACTGCTTGGCGCGAAACGGCTTCCCCCCCCACTGTCCGACGAGGTCGGCAAGCGCGGCGGAATCGAGTCCAAGCAGGTTGACGGAGGGGGCGGCAGTCATGGCGCGGGGGACCGGGTCCGGTGGCTTAGCGGCCGTGGACGTCGATCTGGGGGAAGAAGAAAGCGACTTCGACGGCGGCGGTTTCGGGGGCGTCCGAACCGTGCACGGCGTTGGCGTCGATGCTGTCGGCGAAGTCGGCGCGGATGGTGCCCTTCTCTGCCTTCTTGGGGTCCGTGGCGCCCATCAGGTCACGGTTCTTCAGGATGGCGTTCTCGCCTTCCAGGACTTGCACGAACACGGGGCCCGAGATCATGAAGTCGACCAGGTCCTTGAAGAAAGGACGGGCGCTGTGCACGGCGTAGAAGCGCTCGGCTTCGGCGCGCGACAGTTGGGTCAGGCGGGCAGCCACGACCTTCAGGCCGGCTTGTTCGAAGCGGGACACGATCTGGCCGATGACGTTCTTGGCGACGGCGTCGGGCTTGATGATCGAGAGGGTGCGCTCAATAGTGGACATGCTGGAAAACTCCGGTTTCTTCAATGGTTTGCTCAGCGGGCTGAGCAGCGAACTTGTCGGCGGGTCCGCCGAGTGATTTTTGCTGGACAAAGCTGGCGGGCAACACACGGACAACACCGCGGGCAGCACTTTTCCCGGCAACTTTGTTTGACCTGAATTTGTTGAATGAATTCAGACACTTCGCGAATATTTTCACTAACCCGGAATTCTAGCATGCCAAGGCTTCAATCCATATCTCTTAGAATTGCGGGTTCGCCTCATGGCGCGAGCACCGGGCGCGGCGGCTTTTGCCCCGCATTTCGCCCCGCCCGCCGCCACGCCGGCCCTTATTCGACAGCCCCATCACCCCGGAATTCCCGTTCATGACTGCCCCCGCCTCCGCCGATACGCCCGAACTGTCCAAGAGCTTCGAACCCGCCGAGCTCGAGTCGCGCTGGTACGCCGAGTGGGAGCGCCGGGGTTACTTCAAGGCCGGCCAGCACGTACAACCCGCCGATGGCGGCGTCGCCGCGCCCTACGCCATCCAGTTTCCCCCGCCCAACGTGACGGGCACCCTGCACATGGGCCACGCCTTCAACCAGACCATCATGGACGGGCTGGTGCGCTACCACCGCATGAAGGGTGACGACACGGTCTTCGTGCCCGGCACCGACCATGCCGGCATCGCCACGCAGATCGTGGTCGAGCGCCAGCTGGACGCCCAGAAGGTCTCGCGCCACGACCTGGGCCGCGAGGCCTTCGTCGAGAAGGTCTGGGCGTGGAAGGAACAGTCCGGCAGCACCATCACCAGCCAGGTGCGCCGCCTGGGCGCCTCAGCCGACTGGCCGCGCGAATACTTCACCATGGACGAGCGCATGTCGCGCGGCGTCGTGGAAACCTTCGTGCGCCTGTACCGCGAAGGCCTGATCTATCGCGGCAAGCGCCTGGTGAACTGGGATCCCAAGCTGCTCACCGCCGTGTCCGACCTGGAAGTGGTGTCGGAAGAGACCGACGGCTTCCTGTGGCACATCGAATACCCCTTTGTCGACGGACCGCAGACGATCACCGACAAGGATGGCAACACGGTCACGCTGCGCGGCATGACGATCGCCACCACGCGCCCGGAAACCATGCTGGCCGACGGCGCACTGTGCGTGCATCCCGACGACGAGCGCTATCGCCATCTGGTCGGCAAGCAGGTCGAGCTGCCGCTGTGCGACCGCAACATCCCGATCATTGCCGACGACTTCGTCGACCCGGCCTTCGGCACGGGCTGCGTCAAGATCACCGGCGCGCACGACTTCAACGACTATGCCTGCGCGCAGCGCCACAAGCTGCCGCTCATCGTGATCTTCACGCTGGACGCGCACGTCAACGAGAACGGCCCCGAGGCCTTCCGCGGCCTGGAACGCTACGAGGCCCGCAAGGCCGTGGTGGCGGCGCTGGAAGCCGGCGGCTACCTGGTCAAGATCGAGCCGCACAAGATGATGCAGCCCAAGGGCGACCGCACCGGCGTGGTGCTGGAACCCATGCTGACCGACCAGTGGTTCGTCGGCATGAGCCAGCCCGCGCCCGCCGGCACGCGCCACGCCGGCCGCAGCATCACGGAAGTCGCGCTGGAAGTGGTCCGCAACGGCGACGTGACCTTCTATCCCGAGAACTGGACCACCATCTACAACCAGTGGCTGGAAAACATCCAGGACTGGTGCATTTCGCGCCAGCTGTGGTGGGGCCACCAGATCCCGGCCTGGCACGCGGCCGACGGCCAGGTGTTCGTGGCGCACGACGAGGCGGAAGCCATCGCACAGGCCCGCGCCGCCGGCGTGGACGGCCCGCTCACGCGCGATGCCGACGTGCTGGACACCTGGTTCTCGTCCGCGCTGGTGCCCTTCACCACGATGGGCTGGCCCGACGAAACGCCCGACCTGGCGCGCTACCTGCCCTCCAGCGTGCTGGTCACCGGCTTCGACATCATCTTCTTCTGGGTCGCGCGCATGGTCTTCATGAGCACGCACCTGACCGGCCAGGTGCCGTTCCGCCATGTCTACGTGCACGGTCTCATCCGCGACGCCGACGGCCAGAAGATGAGCAAGTCCAAGGGCAACACCCTGGACCCCGTGGACCTGATCGATGGCATCGACCTCGAAAGCCTGGTGGCCAAGCGCACCTACGGCCTGATGAACCCCAAGCAGGCCGGCGACATCGAGAAGAAGACGCGCCGCCAGTTCCCCGACGGCATTCCCGCCTTCGGCACCGACGCGCTGCGCTTCACCATGGCCGCCTATGCCACGCTGGGCCGCAACATCAACTTCGATCTCAAGCGCTGCGAGGGTTACCGCAACTTCTGCAACAAGCTGTGGAACGCCACGCGCTTCGTGCTGATGAACACCGAAGGCCACGCCGATGCGGCCCGGCAGCCGAATCCGGCGGATCTGTCCTTCGCCGATCGCTGGATCGTGAGCCAGCTGCAGCGCCTGGAAATGGAAGTGGCCAAGGGCTTTGACGACTACCGTTTCGACAACATCGCCAACGCCCTGTATCGCTTCGTGTGGGACGAGTATTGCGACTGGTACCTGGAGCTGGCCAAGGTGCAATTGCAGCGCGGCACGCCGGGCCAGCAGCAGGCCACGCGCCGCACGCTGATCCGCGTGCTGGAAGTGGTGCTGCGCCTGGCGCACCCGGTCATTCCGTTCATCACGGAAGAACTGTGGCAGAAGGTCTCGGTGGTGGCAGGCGTGCGCGCCGCCGACGCCGCCGGCAGTGTCAGCGTGCAGCCCTATCCGGTGGCCAATCCGGGGGCGCTGGACGAGGCCGCCGAAGCCGACGTCGCGGCGCTCAAGCGCCAGGTCGACGCCGTGCGCGCGCTGCGCAGCGAGATGGGCCTGTCGCCCGCCGAGCGCGTGCCGCTGCTGGCGGAAGGCGATGCGGAAACGCTGACCCGCAACGCCCCTTACCTGGCCGCGCTCGCGCGCCTGGCCAAGGTGGACGTCGTGGCGACGCTGCCCGACCTGGGCGCGCCGGTGCAAGTCGTGGACCAGGCCCGCCTGATGCTGCACGTCGAAATCGACGTGGCGGCGGAAACCGCGCGCCTGGACAAGGAAATCGCACGCCTGGAAGGCGAGATCACCCGAGCCAACGCCAAGCTCTCGAACGCCAGTTTCGTCGAGCGTGCGCCGGCCGCGGTGGTCGAACAGGAAAAGGCGCGCCTGGCGCAGTTCAGCGAAACGCTGGGCATGGTGCGGGCGCAACGGGCCAAGCTGGCTGCCTAGACAGGCGCCTGCCGCGTGGCGCCCGGGCGGGCGCCACGCATGAATGAATGGGAGTGCGGCGTTGCGGATATTGCTGGTCGAGGATGACGCGCTATTGGGCGATGGCCTGCGCGCGGGATTGCTGCAAGGCGGCGCCAACCTGGTGGATTGGGCCAGCGATGCCGCGGCCGCGCGCCTGGCCCTGACCGATCATGCCTACACGGCGGTCCTGCTGGACCTGGGCCTGCCCGACCGCTCGGGCCACAGCGTGCTGGAGTCCATGCGTGCACGGCTGGACCCCACGCCCGTGCTCGTCATCAGCGCGCATGACCACCTGAGCGAGCGGCTGAAGGCCTTGGACGCCGGGGCGGACGACTACCTGGTCAAGCCCTTTCCGCTGGACGAGCTGTTGGCGCGGCTGCGTGCCGTCCTGCGGCGCAGCACCGGCACGGTCCTGCCGCTGCTCAGTTATCGCGACGTCGCCATCGAGACCGCCACGCGCAGCGTGACGCGCGAGGGCACGCCGGTGGCGCTGAGCCTGCACGAATACCTCACCCTGCAGGCCCTGATGCAACGCCAGGGCCACACGCTGACGCGCCACCAGCTGGAGGACGCCGTCTACGGCGATCACGGCACCATCGAAAGCAACACGATCGCCGTCTACATCCATCAGCTGCGGCGCAAACTGGGCGACGACCTCATCGTCACCGTCCACGGCTACGGCTACCGGCTGGGCGAGGCCACCGCGTGAACTCCCTCGGCAAGCGGCTCTTCCTGACGTTCATGCTGATCCTGGTGGTCTTCAGCGTGATCAGCCGGATCGAGTGGATGCACGAGTACACCCGCGCCGAAACCGGCCTGTGGGACCAGTCGCTGAAGGATGTCGCCAGCCAGATCGTCATGTCCACGCCCAGACGCCTGACACAGACCGCCGCCAGTCCCGGCGGGCCCGAGAACTATCGCCTGGCCGCCGACCCGCCCTATCTCTTCAAGGGCGACGAACTCTCGTTCCAGATCTGGGATCTGCATCGCAATGTGCTGCTGATGCGCTCGCCCGGCTCGCCGCCGTCGGCCTTGCGGCCAGATTTCGGCCTGGGGTTCAGCGACATCCACCTGGGCGAGGAAAACTGGCGGGTCTATTCGATCTCGGATGCCGAAGGCCTGATCCAGGTGCAGGTCGCCAAGAGCCAGACCCAGTTGCGCGCCGAATTCCGCGACCTGCTGAAACGCAGCATGCGCATGACGCTGCTGTTCGTCGTGGCCATGACCGGCGCGGTGTGGTTCGTGCTGCGCCGCACGCTGCGTCCGCTGAACACGCTGCGCCAGGACATCCTGGCCCGGCCTGCGCTGGACCTGACGCCCCTGCCCCACGCCAACCTGCCCGAAGAGCTGCAGCCGCTCATCGATGCGATCAATCGCCTGCTGGCGCGGCTGGACGAAGCCGTGCAGAACGAAAAGCGCTTCGTCGCGGACGCCGCGCACGAGCTGCGCACGCCGCTGGCCGTCCTGGCCAGCCATGCCGAAGTGGCCCGCCAGGCGGACAACCCGGCCGCCACGCGCGAAGCGCTGGACAAGCTGCAGCAAGGCATTGCCCGCAGCGCCCGGCTGGCCGAGCAACTGCTGGACCAGGCGCGCCTGGACGCCCTGCACGATGCCCAGCTGACCGAGACCGTGGCGCTGGACCGCGTGATCCACGTCATGGCGCGGGAGTTCGAAAGCGAGGCACGCGCCAAGCAGTTGCAATTGAAGCTGGACGTGGCGCCGTGCCGCATCCGCGGCGACGTCGACGCGCTGGGGGTGCTGGTGGGCAACCTGCTGGATAACGCCATCCGCCACGGCCACGTGGGCGGGCGCATCGAAGTGCGCTGCCATCCCGCCCCGCTCGGCGGCGTGACGCTGTCGGTGGCCGACAACGGCCCCGGCGTACCGACCGACGAACACGAGAAGATCTTCGACCGCTTCTATCGGGTGCCGGGCAACCGTGAGCGCGGCAGCGGCATCGGGCTGTCGCTGGTGGCCCGGGTGGCCGCCCTGCACGGCGCCACGCGCCTGTGCGGCAGCGGCCTGGATGGACGGGGCTTCCAGGTGACCATCACCTTCCCTGCCCTGGCCGGGCCCCAGCCCACCCAGGAGACCTGAATTGCGCCCCGTCGATCTCGCCAGACTGCTGTTCCTGGCCGCGCTCTGGGGCAGCAGCTTCATCTTCCTGCGTGCGGCAGCGCCCTACCTGGGCACCGTGCCGTCGGCCTTTTTCCGTGTTTCGCTGGGCATGCTGGGCCTGCTGGCCGTGGTGCTGTCGCTGCGCGTGCCCCTGCGCTTCCACGGCAAGCTGCGCCACGCCCTGCTGCTGGGCGTGCTCAGCTCGGCCGCGCCCTTCCTCATGTACGCCTTCGCCGCCCAGCGCCTGCCGGCAGGCTACAGCGCCATTTTCAATGCCATGACGCCACTCATGGGCGTGCTGATCGGCGCGCTGTGCTTCGGCGAGCGTGCCACGCTGGCGCGCCTGGCCGGGGTCTGCGTGGGATTGATGGGCGTGGCGGTGCTGACGCAGGCCGGCCCCGAGGCGGTGGAGGCCCGCATGCTGGCGGGCGTGGGCGCCTGCCTGGTGGCCACCCTGTGCTATGCGTTGGGCGGCTTCATGACCCGCCGCTGGATCACCGAGCGCGGCGGGCTCGACAACCGCCTGATGGCATTGGGCAGCCAGGTCGGCGCCGTGCTGGCGCTGCTGCCCTTCATGTTGCACGCCAGCCTGGGCGATGCGCCGCCGGGCTGGCTGGACGCGCCGCTGAATGCCTGGCTGGCCATGCTGGGACTCGGCCTGCTGTGCACGTCCTATGCCTACATCGTGTTCTTTCGCCTGCTGGCGGACATCGGGCCGCTGAAGGCCACCACGGTGACCTTCATCATCCCGATATTCGGCGTGCTGTGGGACTGGCTGATCTTCGACGAACCTGTGACGCTGGCCCATCTGGGCAGCACGGGCCTGATCGCCGTGGCCTTGTGGCTGGTCCTGCGAGGCAGCCCGCAAGTGGCCGCGGCGTCGGCCGCCGCGGAAAGGAAGGACTGAAAAGCGCGCGTCTGCGGTGAGCCGGGACGAACGCGCGCGCGTTCAGTGTTCAGGAAGCGGAGGTATCCGCCTGGGCAGACACGTCGCGCAACGCCGCCAGGACGCGCTCGTCTTCCTTGCTCAACTCCCCGCGCTGGCGCGCCTGTTCGATGAGCTCCGGGCGGCGCGCGGCAGTCAACGCCAGGGATTGATCGCGCCGCCAGCGCTGGATGCGAGCGTGATGCCCGGACATCAGGGGCGCCGGCACGGCCAGGGACGCATGGACTTCGGGACGCGTGTAATGCGGGCTGTCGAGCAGGCCCGACACATTGCGGTGGAAGGAATCCTGCAAGGCGGACTCCGCATCGTTCAGCACGCCGGGCAAGAGCCGCACCGTGGCGTCGATCATGGCCATGGCGGCCAGTTCGCCGCCAGACAGCACGAAATCGCCCAAGGACCATTCCTCATTGACGCAGCGGTCGATGAAGCGCTGGTCCACGCCTTCGTAGCGGCCGCAGACCAGGATCAGGCCGCCGCCTTGCGCCAGCTCGCCCGCGGCCGCCTGGTCGAAGCGGCGGCCGGTGGGAGACAGCAAGGCCACGCGGGCGGGCGGCGCGCCCGTGGCGGCACGGTCGGCGCGCACGGCGGCCAGGGTGTCTTCCAAGGGCTGGGCAAGCATGACCATGCCGGGTCCGCCGCCATAGGGACGGTCGTCCACGGTGCGGTGAACGTCATGCGTGTAGTCGCGTGGATTCCAGGCGCGCAAGGCCCAGCGGCCCTGCGCGTGCCCGCGCCCCGTCACGCCGAGGTCGCGGACGACCCCGAACATATCGGGAAACAGCGTAAGCACGTCGAAGCGCATGGCAAAGGCGCGGGCGAAGCCGCGCGTCAGGAGGCCCTAGTCGAGGTCGGCCGGCCAGTTCGTGTCGATGCGGCGTGCGCCGAGGTCGACATTGAGCACGTGAGCGTTCACGAACGGCACGAGAAGCGAGCGTTGGCGCCCCTTGGACGACAACACCGGGGACGGCTCGGCTTCACCCTGGACTGCCTGCAGGCAGGCGATGTCCAGCAGCGCATGCGCGCCGTTTTCGGTTACCGCATCCACCCGGCCCAGCAGCACGGGCGCATCGGCGTCGTCGACGCCATAGACCATGCAGCCGACCAGGTCGACCCAGTAATACTCGTCATCATCCGGCGCCGGGAAAGCGGACCGCGGCACGAAGACGCTGGTGCCGCGCAAGGCTTCGGCCTCATCGCGATCGACCAACCCTTCCAGCGCAGCCACGACCGTGGCGCCCTGGGGACGGGAGGTTTTCACGCCGACGAGCCGCAGATCGGCAGGCACGCTGCCTGGTGCGTCACGCGAGGCGGCAAGCGGAGACTGACGTCCCAGCCACCATTGCCTTGCGGCCAGCAGCACCTCGGCCTGGGCAGAGTGCGGCTGCACCTTGACCATGCCACGGACGCCATAGGCTGACGTAATGCGCCCCAGCTCGACGAGATCGTCGGGCCTGGCGTTTTGCGTAGTGCTCATTCAGTCCCGCCCACGATCAGTGCGGCGGTAACCCCCGATCCAGGCCATCGCGGAGCCGGCTTTGCCGGCCCGCCAGTGGCGCCCCCTTGGCAGGGAAGCGCGACAGCGCCCCGGGGGTGGGCCATCACGCTGCAGCCGAAACCTTGGCCGAGTAGTCCTTGACCAGGCGAGCAACGGCCGGCGACAGCTGGGCGCCGGTGTCGGTCCAGTGCTTGACGCGGTCCAGCGCCAGGCGCAGACGTTCTTCGTTTTCGTTGGCGACGGGGTTGTAGAAACCCACGCGCTCGATGAAGCGGCCATCGCGACGGTTGCGCGAATCAGCTGCCACTACGTTGTAAAACGGTCGCTTCTTGGACCCACCGCGGGCCAGGCGAATCACCACCATAGGTAATTCCTTGAAAATGTTGAGAAAAGCCAGTTAGGATAGCACCCAACCAGAAGGATTGGCAACAAAAAGCCTTTGTTGCCGTAAAAATGTTGTAGCCGCAGTGTACTTCAGGGCCTTCCACGCGGGAAAACACCGGACGAAACCCGGAGGTCAGCGCCGCTCCAGGTAATGCAGGACGCGGGCGCCGACCGCCTGCTGCAACAGCAGCGTGTTGCCGGTCTGGCGGGAAAAGGCCTGGAAGTCCTTGACCGCGTTGCGATCCGTGGTCAGCACTTTCAGCACCTGCCCGCTCTCCAGCTGGGCCAGGGCTTTCTTGGCGCGCAGGATGGGCAAGGGGCAGGTCAGGCCGCAGGCATCCACCACCAGGTGGTGCATGGGGGGCTCTACGGCACCGTCAGGCGTTTCGTTTTCACTCATGGGTGTCTTGGGCGCCTCGGGCGCCGGCCCGCGACGGAACAGCCGACGCAGGCCAATGATCATAGCCGTTCCTGAACCCACTGGCGGACGCTGTCGACTGCCGCGGGCAAGGCCGCGAGATCGACGCCCCCTCCCATGGCCATGTCGGGGCGGCCGCCCCCCTTGCCGCCGATCTGGCCGGCGACGTGCCCGACCAGTTCACCGGCCTTGACGCGCCCGACCAGCTCGGGCGTGACACCACCCACCACGCTGATCTTGCCATCGGGGCCACCGGCAGCCAGCAGCACCACGGCAGGCTTCAGGCGATCCTTGATCTGGTCGACCATGCCGCGCAGGGCCTTGGGATCGACGTCCTTGACCACCGCGGCCAACAGCTTGGCGCCCCCCAGGTCCACGGCGGCGCTGGCGGCCAGGTCGTTGCCGGCGCTGGCGGCGAGCTTGGCACGCGCCTGCTCCAGGTCCTTCTCCAAGGCGCGCACCTGCTCCTGCACCTGGGCGATGCGCTCGGGCAGCTCGGCAGGCTGGGTCTTCAAGACGCCCGCTGCACGCGCCAGCGTGGCGTTCAGGTTCTGGACCCACTTCAGGGCGTTGTCGCCCGTGATGGCCTCGACGCGGCGCACGCCGGCGGCCACGCCGCCTTCGCCCACGATCTTGAAGAGACCGATGTCACCGGTGCGGACCACGTGGGTGCCACCGCACAGCTCACGCGAGCTGCCGATGTCCAGCACGCGCACGCTGTCGCCATATTTTTCGCCGAAGAGCGCCATGGCGCCTTCCTGCACGGCATCATCGAAGGCCATGACACGGGCCTGCACGGGGGCGTTGGCCAGCACCTCGGCGTTGACGATGCGCTCGACCTCGGCGATCTGATCGGCCGTCATGGGCGCATCGTGCGCGAAGTCGAACCGGGTCTTGTCGGGGTCGACCAGCGAACCGCGCTGCTGCACGTGGCCGCCCAGCACTTCGCGCAAGGCCTTGTGCATCAGGTGGGTGGCCGAGTGATTGCGTACCGTGCGCGCGCGGCGCTCGACGTCGACCTGTGCAGCCAGGCTGTCGCCCACGGACAGCGTGCCGGATTCCAGCACGCCGTGATGGCCGAAAACGCCCGCCTGGATCTTCTGGGTGTCGTTGACGACGAAACGCACGCCATCGGCCTGCAGCACGCCCGCATCGCCCACCTGGCCGCCGGACTCGGCGTAGAAAGGCGTGGCGTCCAGCACCACGATGGCTTCCTGGCCGGCCCGCACGGTCTGCGCGGCGGTGCCGCCGACGTACAGCGCGACGACGCGCGCGTCGCCCGAGAGCGTGTCGTAGCCGTCGAAGCGGGTTTGCACGCCGTCATAGGACAGGCCTTCGGCTGCCTTGAACTTGCCGGCGGCACGGGCCTGCTCGCGCTGGCGGTCCATGGCGGTCTCGAAACCGTCGAGGTCGACCTCCACGCCACGTTCGCGGCAGATGTCGGCCGTGAGGTCGACCGGGAAACCGTAGGTGTCGTAGAGCGTGAAGAGCGTCGTGCCTTCGACACGACCGCCCTGCTCGACCTTGGAAAGCGCGGCTTCGAGGATCTTCATGCCGTGTTCCAGCGTTTCGCCGAAACGCTCCTCTTCCTGCTTGAGCACCTGCGCGACGCGGCTGGCGGCCTGCTCGAGTTCAGGGTAGGCCGCGCCCATTTCCTGCACGAGGTCGGGCACCAGGCGGTGGAAGAAGGGTTTGGATTGGCCCAGCTTGTAGCCGTGGCGAAGCGCCCGGCGCACGATGCGGCGCAGCACGTAGCCGCGGCCTTCGTTGCTGGGGATGACGCCGTCGACGATCAGGAACGCGCAGGCGCGGATGTGGTCGGCGATGACCTTCAGCGAATTCTCGTGCAGGTCCTGGCAGCCGGTTTCCCGCGAGGCGGCGGCGATGAGCTTCTGGAACAGGTCGATTTCGTAGTTGGAGTGCACGCCCTGCAGCACGGCGGCAATGCGCTCCAGGCCCATGCCGGTGTCGACACAGGGCTTGGGCAGCGGCGTGAGCGTGCCGGAAGCGTCGCGCTCGAACTGCATGAACACCAGGTTCCAAACCTCGATGTAGCGGTCGCCGTCTTCCTCGGGCGATCCGGGCGGGCCGCCCCAGACGTCGGGACCGTGATCGAAGAAGATCTCGGTGCAGGGTCCGCAGGGGCCGGTCTCGGCCATCTGCCAGAAATTGTCGGAGGCGTAGCGGGCGCCCTTGTTGTCGCCGATGCGGATGATGCGCTCGGCCGGCACGCCCACTTCCTTGGCCCAGATGTCATAGGCCTCGTCGTCTTCCTGGTAGACGGTGACCCAGAGCTTCTCGGCCGGCAGCTGATAGACCTTGGTCAACAGTTCCCAGGCGTACCGGATGGCATCGTGCTTGAAATAGTCGCCGAAGCTGAAGTTGCCCAGCATCTCGAAGAACGTGTGATGCCGCGCGGTGTAGCCCACGTTTTCCAGGTCGTTGTGCTTGCCGCCGGCGCGCACGCTGCGCTGGGCCGACGTGGCGCGGCGATAGGGACGGCTCTCCTTGCCGGTGAACACGTCCTTGAACTGGACCATGCCGGAGTTGGTGAAGAGCAGCGTCGGGTCGTTGCCGGGCACCAGCGACGACGAGGGCACGATGGTGTGGCCCTGGGACTGGAAGAACTGCAGGAATTTCTGGCGGATTTCGGAAACTTTCATCGCGATGCGGGCCGGGTAGGGGCGAATCTTTGATTATAGAGCCAGTGCCCCCACAGGGGCCCGAACATCAAGGCATGCAGACATAGGTGTGATAGACCTGGAAGTCCTCGTCATGAAAACCGCCCCGGGTCTGGGCCACCGGATAAGGGAGAAAACCCGCGGGGCACGAACAGGCGCCGGTCACGGGATTGGGTTTGAACCCGCCCCCTGTCACGCAATGGCCCGACGACGCCATCAGGAACATGCCGCCGAAACCTCCTCCCTGCAGGCGCCAAGTCCCTTGCTGGCACGCCAGCAGCGCGCCAGACACGTCGCGTGCCACCAGGCCCGCCGAAGAACAGGGGGAGCCCGGGACGGCCTGGGCCTCCAGCATCAGGTATTCACCGCTGGAAAGCCGCCCGTGGCTGCGTACCCCTGCACCGGAGATCGCGCCGAGCGCAACGATCTCCCCGCCTTGTACCTGGCCGGCGATCCGCAGGTCGCCCCGGCCGGTCATCCTTCCGTCGACGAGCAGGTCCGCCCCGCCATGGATCGCGCCGGCCACCGTCAGCGGCCCCTGCAGGTCAGGATCACGGGTGTCCCGCCGGCGAACGTAAGGATCGTCCACCAGGGGCGCTCCCCTGGCGTGCAATGCGACCGTGCCCACCGGCAGCGCCGCCAGGCCGGGGGCGGGTGGATTGGGCAACGCGAAATTCGCACCGCGAAGCTGTCCGGGCGCCTGGGGATGGATGGCGCCAGCCAGCCCCCGCGCAGCCAGCAGGACGCCACCGATGCGCCCGACGTCTTCGGATGCCCGCCCCTCCGCACCCGACACCGGCGTATGCAGCAACAGGTCGATCCGGCACTGCGACCCGGGACAAGCCTGGCTGCGCAACAGCTCCAGCCTGGCAGGCGCCCCCCAGGCCGACCGCTCGGGAAATCCGGCTTCCAGATGGCCCAGGGCCTTGAGCGTGGCCACGGGCAGTTGGGCCAGCCCGGTCAGCGCCGGCGAGAGCGGCTGGCCGGCCTCGCCCCGTTCTGCGCGCTCGATCTCGCGCACGACGGGCGCCGCGGCCGCATGCAGCGCCACCAGCCAGGTGCCCACCGACTCGGCAGCCGCGTCGTCTAGCCTGGCCACCCAGGCGCTGGCCGCCCAGACGGCCACCAATGCCGACAGGGCGGCCGCCACCGCCAGCTCCAGCAAGGAAAAGCCCCGCTGGCGCGCAACCGGGGCAGGCCGCCGCCCGGCGAGCGGAAAGCTAGCGGAAGACAAAGGAAAACGCATTGCTGTCTCCGTCGCTGCAGGCTGCCTGGGCAAGCACCGCGCTGTAGGCGATCCGGGGATTGACGAGGTCGCTCTTGAGCAAGGTCGTGCCCTTGTCGCTGGACACCGAGACCTGCTCGGCCAGCCGTTGCAAAATGGATGCCAGCGCCGGACACGCCGCGTCATTGACCTCGCCCAGCCGAAGGACGAAGGCATCGCCCGCGCCGTTCTCGGGCGCCAGCGTGACGACGCCGTCGCCGCCCCGGCCGCTGCCGCCCAGGCCATGCGCCACCTGGGCGCCATCGCCCTCGCCTGCCACGGACAGCACGCCGGAACGCTGGAAGTTCTGGCCGAGCAGGCGGGTGCCCACGCCCGCGTATGGACCGCTACCGGCGCCCTGCGCGCCGACCTTCAGCCTCAACACGAAACGCTGCAGTTCCTCGGCCACGCGCGGGACGCGGTTCTCGATGACGTAGGCGTTGACCGCGGGCACCCCCACCACTGCGATGAGCAGGATGATGGCCGTGACGATGGAGACCTCGATGAGGGAAAAACCGCCTTGGCTGGCTGCCCGGGCGCGCGCGTGGCCTCGGGCGAGAGGCAGGGATGGGCGCGGCAATCGGAAAATGGTGCAAGACATCGGGAAATCTCCAGAAGCACAGGAAAACCAGGGGCAGCGTCGCCGGTCCTCACCGACCAGCGTGATGGATCATCATGGCGCGGCGCAGGTCGTCGATGACGGCGTAGTGCCACGCTGCCAGGGCCAGCAGGCCGGCCAGCGCGCCCAGCAGCAAGACCCAGCGCCACGCCTGCGCCTGGCCCGACAGGCGCCGCAACGCCTGCGTCCTGAGCCGCTCGGTGGCTCGCCGCAGGCCCGTGTCCATGCCGTGCGCATCGATCATGTCCTGCAGGAAACCGCCCAACTGGGGATCGAAGAGTCCGGTATCGAAGACATCCGCGCCGGTCCAACCGGCATCCAGGCGATCGCCCACGCGCTGCGCCTGCCAGGCCGCCCACACCCCGGAACTGCCCGCGACCCGGGCCAGCGCGTCGCGCAAGGCCATGACCCGATGGCCCTGGGGGCGCAGCAGCAGCGCAAGCAGCAACAGGAAACGCAGGCCCTGGAAGTCGCGATACAGCGACCACGGCGCGTGGCGGTCGAGCACGGTGCGCAGGTGGCCGGTGTGCCGTGGCAGGCTCAGCACGAAGCCGGCCAACACGACGCACAGGCCGGACAGGCACGCTGGCAGCCACGCTTGCAGCCAAACCGAGAACTGCTGGAACGCCTGCGCAGTGGGGCCGTGGAGGTCCTGCGGCACGCCCTGGAACGTGCGCCACAGGCGTGGCGCCGTGTAGTGCGGCACGGCCGCCAGCATGCCGGCCAGCACGCACAGCGCCACGACGCCTGCGGCCAGCGTCTGGCGCAAGGTGCGGCGGGCGCCCTCGACGAGCCGCGTGGCATCGGCCAGGTCGCGCAGCGCTTGCACCAGCGCCGCCGCCCCCGCTTGCTGGGCCGTGCGCAGCAGGAGCAGGTCTTCCTCGGGGAAGACGCCGGACCAGACCTCGAACAGGTCGCCGCCGCCAGTCTCGCAGCGCCGCGCCCACTCCGCGGAGAGCCGCGCACGCAGGGGATTGCCTCGCCGCGCGGCATCGCCACGGAACAGCGCAAGCAGCGTCTTGCCGCCCACGCCCGCGGCCATGCGTTCGGCCAGGTATTCGTAGTAATCCGCCCGCTCCCTACACAACCGCCGGCAGGCATGGAACCAGGCGGCGCGACGCGCCAGCGCCGCGATGGCGTGCCGCCAACCCGCCGCGCTCATCGCCCGCGCTCCCAGGCCGGCACGTGATCGAAGGGCCGGAACCGGGCTTCGACGTCGCGCGGATCCACCCAACCTTGCAAGGCCTTGTACAAGCCGCAGGCCATCGCGCTTTTCCCGCTCATGTCGGGACTGTCGAAAGCCGCGCGCCGGCTGGCCGCGACATGCCTCGCCAGGCCCAGGTTGTCGCGGGCACGGATGAGTCGCAGGCACTCCGGATCCGCGTCGGGCTCGACGAACTCGGCAACCACCGTGCGCCCGCGCGTGCCAGCCAGCCCTGGCAGTTGCCCCGGCGCGCATTGGGGGCAGCCCGCGGGATTACGCACCCGCATTCCTGCGCAGTCCACGCCGTAGGCGGACTCGATGCCGCCCACCCAGCCACGCCAGTCCCGCGTGTCGCGCCGATCAGCGCCCAGGCTGGCTAGCGGCAGCGCGCACGCCTGGCACAAGGCGGGCAGCAGGGCCTGGTAGCCCAGCAGCTTGAGCACGCCCGGCGTGGCCAGGAAATCGCGTGCGATGCCGATGAAATCCGATGCCAGGCGTTCGGCGACCAGCACCGCCGAACCCGCGTGCGTGGTGGTGTAGACGCTGACGCCCGAGCCCGCCAGGTCCATGAAGGCGCGTCCGGTCTGCACATCCCGGATTTCCCCGATCATCAGGTCGTTCATGGCGCTGCGCTTCAAGGTGCGCAACTTGGCGTCGAAAACGGTGGCCTCGGGCGTTTCCAGGTCGCGGCCGACCGTGTTCTGCAGCGCGCCCGGGATCAGGTATTCCACCGGGTCTTCCAGGGTAATGACCTTGCGGGTCTCGGGGATGGTGCGCATCATGCCCGCGAGCGTGGTGGATTTGCCGGACCCGACCACGCCCGCCAGCACCACCGCGCCGCCTTCCACCCGGCACGCGCGGGCCAGGATGTCGACCTGGCCGGGCAGATAGCCCAGGCCTGCCAGGTCCGCCGTGGCGACGGTATCGTCCAGGCGCACGATGCGCAGGCACACGGACGGCCCGGCATCCGTGGCAAGAGAGGCCCAGCGCAGCATGACGTGCCGGCCCGCGGCCTGGTGCCAGATCCGGCCCTGCTGTTCGATGGCCGGGTCGAAGACCGAACCGTTGCCGCCCTGCACTTCCATCCACGCGACCGACAGGATTTCCCTGAGCGTCGCGGTTGGCATGCGGGCATAGCAATCGGGCGAGACGTAGCGGCCCGCGACCGTGTAGCGCACCTGCGACTCGGCGTGCCGCGTGCGCACGTTCAGGTGGATGTCGCTGGCATGCGCCCGGACACCCCAGGCCACGATTTCCGCGAACGCGTGCGACAGGGCCGAGCGCTGCGGGTCCGCCAGCACCTGCCGCCGGCTGTTCAGGGTGTCGCTGCGCACGCGGCGGCTGGCCAGCGCCAGCAGGAGCGTCGCGGGCAGGATGACACACACCGGGTCGGCCAGGCGATAGCCGCGCTGCTGCAACTGCCGCGCCAGCTCCCAGGCGGCATCCGAGCGCGCCTCGTCCTGCACCGCGAAGATCACCGCGCTACCATCCTCGCGCCGCGCCGGACAGAGCTTGCCCGCCAGGCCGGCAAGATCGAAGTCGTCGCAGAGCACCCGGTCGAGCGGCGGCGTCATGCGCGCCAGATCGTCCTGCCCCGACAGCGCGACACAACGCGGGGGCGCCACGGCTGGCGGCACAGGCATCAGCATGCGCGCGCGGCTCATGAGGCCTCCGCACGTGCCAGGCACAGGGCATGGACCACGTCATCGCGTGCCCGCACACGCACGCACTCTCCGTCGATGGAGAGCAGGCGCAACCCTTGCGGCGTTGCGCCGCCACCGCCCGCTCGCAGGACGACCCGCCGCCCCTCGCTGAGCAGCTCTGCCTGCAATTGCCTGCCCACGCCGTAGATGGCAGCCAGGCGCAAGGCCGGCGTGTCGGGCTTTCCGCCGGCGGACGCCATGCCCCCACGGGGTGGCTCGCCTGGCGCCTGCCACTGGCCGCGCCGTTGCGCCAGCGCGGCCTCCAGGTCCAGGCGAACCAGGTCCTGGACGGTTGGCGCCTGCGACCAGACCCGCTGGCCGTCCGGCGGCGCCGGCGCATCCTGGACGGCTGTGCCGGACGGCATCGCCCTTGCGGCGCCGGCCGGCGGGGATGCCAGGGGCTCGTCCGCCCATGCCTGCGGCAAGGCCAGCACGCCTGCCAGCAATACGACCGGCCATGCCGGCGACGGTCCTCGCGGATCAATGCTTTTCATACAAGACTCCTTGCAAGCGCACGGTGGCGCGGCGCGCGGCCAGGGCCGCGTCGGAGGGGTGCTGCACCTGCAGTTGCAGGCTCTGCCAGGCGGCCGCCACCTCCCAGTCCTGCAGCAAGGCATAGGCGTACAGCGGCCCCTCGACCGTCAATTGACGCGTGCCGACGGCGGGCCAATCCTCCGGCCAGGTCAACGCCGCCCCCTGCGCATCCGCGGGTGGCGCCAGCGGCAAGACCTGCCAGGCATCCAGGCGGATGGCGGAAAACAGCCTTGCGTGGCGCTGCAGGCGGCTGGCCAGCACCAGCTCGGTGTCGCGGGCGCTGCCCAGGCGCCGCCAGGGCACGCCGGCGCCGTCATGCGCCACGACCCAGGTGAGCCTTGCACCATCGAGCAGGTCGAAATGCACCGCCCAGCCTGGCGGCGCCACCGCCACCAGATCGAGATTGCGGCCCAGCGTCCCCCGCGCATAGCGCGCCTGGCAATGCCAGCCATCGTGCCTTGGCAGGCATTGCGCATCGCGCAGGAACCACCCCGTCACCGAGGCAGGCAAGGCGCGCAAGGCGCCCAGGGCTCGCGCCAACGCCGCAGGTCCATGCCAGGGCACGCCGGCCGCGTGCCTGTCCAGCGCATCGGCCCAGGCTTGCGCCGGGTCCACCGCCATCGTGCCGACCCGCGCTGGCTCGGCGGACCGCAAGGCGCGCCACCCGAACGCCAGGGCAAGCGACGTTCCCGCCAGCCCTGCCAGCGCGCGGCGCCGCGGCGACACCACGGGCAGGAGACGCGCCGCGTCTCCTGCCGCGGCAAACACCTGGGCGGCTTCCAGCGGTTGCCATCCCCCCTCCATCGGCACATTGCCGAAGCGCGCCAGCCCCGGATACCGGGCCTCCAGTGCGTCGAGCGCGGCATCCGCCGACGCGCGCGAATCATGGACACGGTCACTGTCCGCCAGGACAGCGCCGGCATGCCACGCCGACAGCCAGACGCACCCTGCATCCAGCGCCAGCAGCACCATCCCGGACGGCGTTCCCGCTGCCAGGCGCGCGGCCACGGCCGCCGACAACCAGGCTTCCCGTCGGCGCGCACGCGGGCGCCGCAGCCGGGCGCAGCCCACGCTCGCGCCCTGCCCTGCCGACCAGACGTAATGACTGGCACGCAAGCCGCGGGCACGCGCCAGGGCCAGCCGGGGCACGTCCCGCCCCAGCAGCGGCTGCCAATCCAGCCCGAAGACCAGGACACGACCCTGGGCGCGAGCGGTCCGCAACGGACTGCCGGCCTCGGCCGATTCGAGTTGCCACGGCATGGCTAGAACCCCTCCTCGACCTCGGCGCTCACCATCACCAGCGTGGTGGCGCGCTGCCCCGACAGGCGATCACGCCCCCCTGCCAGCAGGGGCCAGCCCTCCAGGGGCCGGCTGCGCTGGGCATCGTCCTGGCTACGGTCAAAGCCTGCGATGATCATGGCCTGCCCGGGCCGCAGGGCCACCTGCTGCACGGTGCCCGAGCCATCGACGGTCAGTTGCTGGATGCGCACCTGGTTTTCCTCGGCGCCCAGGGTGACCGTCTGCAGCGGCTGCGCCACCGTGCTGTCGTAAGACACCGACAACAGGATCTGCCCGTCCGCCTGCGCGTCAGGCAGCAGGGTCAGGAACGTGCCGGTGGTCTCCTGTTTCTGCGTGACGGACACCGACGGCAAGGCGCTGCCCAGCGGCGCGCCGACGATGGCCCCGCCCGAGGCGGTCTGCGCCTGGTCGATATAGGAAAAGGTGGTGCGCACCGCGTGCGTGACCGGCCGGCGATTCAGCGTATAGACCGGCACCCTGGTATGGCGCAGCACCGTGCCCATCCTGGCCAGCGCGCTGACCAGGGCTTGCGAGCCTTCCGCGCCACCGCCCACCAGGGCGGCTCCCAGGCTCGCCCCCTCCGTGACCGAGCCGCTGGCGGCGCCCGCCAGCGAGGCCGCCGCGCGGCCGCTGCGATGCAGCACCTGCCAGTCGATGCCGCCTTCGTTCTGCCGATCCGCGATGAGCGTGACCTCTTCGAACACGAGCCGCACGCGGCGCGTCAGGTTGCGGTTCTCGGTTTCGAGAAACCGCGCGACCCGATCCAGCGCATCGCGGGTATCGGTGACGATGACGGACCCTGCGCCACCGGCAGGCGCGGCGATCACGCCGGCGCGCGACAGGAAGGGTTCGATGCGACGCGTGAGCGCGGCCAGTCCGTCGGGCTCACCCGCGGTCAATGCGGTGCTGGATGCGCTTTCGAAACCGCCCGGCTCGTCCTGCCCCCGCCGTCCCAGCCGCGCGTCGGCCCGCGCATCCAGGCTCAACAAACGCACGTCGAACACTCGCGTTTCCACGCGAAAGAATTCGACTACGCCCTCGCGGTACCGCCAGTGCACGCCCAGCCGCCACGACAGGGCGTCCAGCACGTCGGGCAGCGGACGCGGTCCATCGCCGAAGCTGGCCTGTGTCGGCAAGGCCACCACGGGCGCCCCGGTTGCGCCTGCCGCCAGCCTTGGCAGGAACTGCTCCTGCGGCAGCAAGGCATCCGGCTGGACGCGCACCGGGAGGCCCGTTGCGCGTGAAATCCGCTCGGCCAGCACGAGCAGGTTGGCCTGTCCGTCGGCAAACAGCAGCGTGGTATTGACGTCACGGCGCAACGCGGCAGGCAGGGTCACCTCGCGCGCCAGCGGCTGGGCGCGGCCGGCCAGCCAGGCGCGCGCCACGTGCTGTCCGCCGCGCCGCAACGCGGTGTCGGTCACGCTGCGCGCGAAGGCATCGTGACCGGCGCGCAGCGTTTCCTGGCGCCGTTCGCCGTCGAGCAGACGTTCGTCCAGGCGCTGCACCAATGCGCACGCCGACAGGCCTTGCCATGCGCCCAGCAACAGCAGGCCGCGGCACACGCGCGACACGCTTGCCGTGCTCATGCCGCGCCCTCCCCGACAGGCGCCGTCCGGTCGCAGGCCTCGCGCAGGCTGACGACCCGCAACACGCGATTGGCATAAAAGCAGGGCTGCAAGGGCTGGTCGCCCAGCTCGGTGGCGCGCAGCAATTCGCTGACGGCGGCTTCGTAGCCCTCGGAAAACGAGGCCGTGCCCGCCAGCGGGATATCGACCGCCACCGTCCAGTGCTCGGGCTCGAACGTCCATCCCGCCTGGCGGGACCAGTCGCGCAACACCGCACGCATCGTGCCCTGCGCGGGAGAAGCGTCGTAGCGCAAGGAAGACGGCGTGATGGGAGGGGGTTGCGCGGGCAGGCCAGACGCGGCGGCAGGCGGCGCATCGACAGGCAACAGTTCAACAGGCACGGCCTGCGGCGCCTGCGCCACGGGCAAGACATCCCGCTCCACACCACGCGCCGGCGCCCGCCCGCCTTCCTGTCCCGCCCCCAGGTACTGCGCGCGCGCCACCGCCGAGCCGCCGCGCATCAGCAGCGCAGGCCACACCCCGCGCACCACCACATAGGGATCGCGGGACTGGTAGGGCAAGGCACGTTCACCTTGCGCGCTTTGCGCGAACAAGGCCGGCACGGCCTGCCCGGGCGCGAATTGCAGCCAGGTGTCCTGGCCATCGTGAAAGACCTGCTGCGGCGCCAGCGCGCGCTCGCCCGACAGGCGCCAGTTGAAGTCGTAGCGTGCCGCCGCGGGCGGTGTCCAGGCAGGCCCCGTGGGCGTGGCCAGGCACCCTGCCAGCAATGGCGGCAGACAGAGCAGGAAGACGGATCGCGTCATGGTTCACCTTGCAGCGGAAATCGAATCACGGCTGCATGGTGGCCCGGCGCACCGCCTCCGAAAAGCGTGGCTAGTCCCGACGGATCTCGCGAACACAGGGGCCGGGGCGGCCCGGCGGCAAAACCCCCCCCACGCCGCGCCTTCGGCTTGCTGCCCCCCAAGGGGGCCGCTTTTTGCCTTGGGGCGGCCCGGCGGCAAAAAAAAACCGGCCCCGAAGGGCCGGCTGGATCAGGCGCGATACCTTGCAGGCATCAGCGGCGCATCGCCGCTTCCGCCTTTTCGGATGCCACGTTCAGCGCGCGCATCGGCGGCACGTCGCCGGACAGCGCGGTCTGCAGTTCGGCGTTGAAGATCTGCTCGACCTGCGGATAGTTGGCCAGGCGGAAGCCGCGCGCCGACGCCGCCGGCGTGGCACGGACCGATTCGACCACGGCTTGCGCTCCGGGAACGCGGTTGTAGAACGAGACGTCGGCCGCGCGGAAGGCAGCGTCGGTCAAGGGCAGGAAGCCCGTGTTCTGATGCCACTGCGCCGCCACGACCGGCTTGGCGAGGTAGGCCAGGAAGGCCATCGTGGCCTTGTCCTCGTCGCGGGGATGGCCTGCCACGGCCCACAGCGCCGACCCGCTGACGAAGGGTCGGCCGGGCTGCTTGGCGACTTGCGAGTAGTAAGGCAGAGGCGTCACGCCGAAAGGCACCTTGCCCGCCAGGATGCTGCCCAGCGCGCCCGAGCCCGCCGTCAGCACGCCGCACTGGCCCTTGGCGAACAGCGCATCGGCGCGGTCGTCGTCGGTGTGCTCGGTCAGCAGCAGCGAACGCTTCCAGCTCACCATCAGCGACAGGTGGCGCATGTACAGCGAGTCGAAGTTGAACTTGGGCGTGCCCTTGTCCAGGCCGTTGTTCGCGCTCGTGTACAGGCGGTTGTTCATGGGCGCCAGGTTTTCCAGGTGCACCGAGACTTGCTGGCTGGTCGCGTACGGGCAGTTGAGATCCGTGTTGTCGCGCAGTTTCAGCAGGTCGGCCTGCAGGTCGTTCCAGGTGCGCGAAGGCGCCTTCGGGTCCAGGCCCGCCTTCTTGTAGGCATCCAGGTTGTAGAACATGACCGGGATCTCGGCCATCCAGGGGAAGGCGAGCAGTCGGCCACGGTTGTCGCGCACGAAGCTCGAGGTCTGCGGCAGGAACCAGCCCAGGTCCTTGATGGGATAGTCGTCCAGCAGGCGGTACAGCGGCAGGATGGACTTGTGCTCGGCGATGACGTCGGGCGAGTGGTTGTCCTCGATCTGCACCAGGTGCGGGCCCTTCTTGGCGGCGACGGCACGGGTGGCCGCGTCGCGCAGATTCGCCTGGCTGTCGAAGCCCTTCAGCACCACGCGCACATCCTTCTGGTCGCGGTTGAATTGCTTGACGATCTTTTCCAGCTGGTCCTTGTTGGCCGGACTCAGGGTGTGCCAGACCTGCACGTCGGTGGCGGCCATGGCCTGCGCCGACACACCGGCCAGGCCGAGGACCAGCGCGTGCCCGGCGGCGCGCACGATGCGGGGAACGCCCGCGCTTTGCATCATGTTCATAGCGTCTGTCTACAAGCCAATAAAGGGAAACTCGGGTTCGGGCCGGCGTCCATCCACGATGTCCGCCAAGGCCTTCCCCGAGCCGACGCCCATGGTCCAGCCTAGCGTCCCATGCCCGGTGTTCAGGTACAGGTTGGGAACGCGGGTGCGGCCGATCAGGGGCACGTTGGAAGGCGTGGCCGGGCGCAGGCCCGACCAGTAAGCGGCGCGCCCGATGTCGAGCGCGCCGGGAAACAGCTCGCCGGCCAGTTGCGCGAGCATCTGGCAGCGAGCGGGATTGAGGGCCCGGGAATAACCCGCGAACTCGGCCGTGCCGGCCATGCGCAAGCGGTCGCCCAGGCGGCTGATGACGACCTTGTTGCCGCTGTCGGTCAGGCTGACCGAGGGCGCCGCATCGGGGTCCAGCACCGGGAAGGTGGCGGAATAGCCCTTGGCCGGATAGACCGGGCAGGACACGCCCAGCGGGCGCACCAGGGCCGGCGTGAAGCTGCCCGCCGCGGCCACGTAGGCATCCGCCTTCAGCAGGCCGTAGCGGCCGTCGGCGCCGATGAACTCGACCCCGCTGACCCGGCCGCCTTCGGTATGCAGGCGGGTGGCCTGGGTGGAGAACAGGAACTCGACGCCTGCGTCGGCGGCACGTTCGGCCAGGGCCACGGTGAAGCGGTGCACGTCGCCGCTTTCGTCCTCGGGCGTGTAGTCCGCGCCGACCAGGCGATGGCGGTATGCCGCCAGCGCGGGCTCGATGCGCACGGCCTCGTCGGCGCTGATGGCGCGCCGGTCCACGCCGAATTCGCGCATCATGCCGGCGGCGCGTTGCGAGGCTTCGAACTGGGCAGGGTCGCGATAGATGTTCAGGATGCCGCGCGAGAGCTGGTCGTAGTCGATGTCCAGCGCGGCGCGCATCTGGCGCAGGATGCCGCGGCTGTATTCCGCCATGGACACCAGCGCACGGATATTGGGGGCCAGCCGCGAAGGCAGGCATTCACGCAGGAAGGCCAGGCCCCACTGCCATTGGCGCCAGTCCGCCTGGGGGCGGAACAGCAGCGGCGCGTCGTCGCGCAGCATCCAGCGCAGCAGCTTCAGGGGCGCCTGGGGATTGGCCCAGGGCTCGGCATAGGAAACGGAAATCTGGCCGCCGTTGGCCAGGCTGGTTTCCTGGGCAGGGCCGGCGGCCCGGTCGAGCACGACCACGTCGTGGCCAGCCTGCCGCAGCCACCAGGCACTGGATGTGCCGAGGATGCCGCTGCCCAAAACCGCGATTTTCATTCCAGATTGGCTCCAGGCCCGGGCCTGCCGGGGCGCGCCTGCCCGGCACGATGCCTGGCTTGGCGGCCGCGCGGGCGCGGGCGATCACGCAGTTTAACGCGGCCTGCGCACCCGCCCAAAGCACTCCGTGCGCGGCGGGCGCCGCCCGGGGGCGGCCGCGCAACAATCCACCGGCATCCCCCTGGAGGTCAGCCCTTCAGGGCAGCCACGTCGGCTTCGGAGGTAAAGGCATCGGCGAAGAACGCCTCTTCGGGCAACTGGCAGCGCGCGCCGAAATCGCGGCGGGCCGCATCGACCATGAGCGGCGTCCCGCAGGCATAAACCTGCCAGCCCGACAGGTCGGGCAGGTCCTGCATGACCGCTTCGTGCACGAAGCCCGTGCGGCCCGTCCAATTGTCCTCGGGCAGGGCCTGGGACACCACCGGGATGTACTGGAAGTCGGGGATCTGGGCGGCCCAGCCTTCGGCCAGCGCGTGCATGTAGAGATCCTGGGGACGGCGGCCGCCCCAGTACAGGCGCACCGGGCGGCGGATGCCGGCCAGCTGCATGTGCTCGACGATCGCCTTGACCGGCGCGAAGCCCGTGCCGCTGGCCAGCAGGACGATGGGCGCGTCGCTGTCCTCGCGCAGGAAGAACGAGCCCAGCGGCCCTTCCAGGCGCATGATCTCGCGCTCCTTCATCTGCGTGGCGCCGGCGCCGAACACGTGGTCGGTGAACACCCCCCCAGGCAGGTGGCGGATGTGCAGTTCCAGCGGGCCGCCCGTGCCCGGGGGGCTGGCCATGGAATAGCTGCGGCGGCGGCCATCCTTCAGGATGACCTCGATGTACTGGCCGGCGTAATAGCGGAACGGCTCGGTCGCGGGCAATTGCAGCGTCAGCACCGTCACGTCGGGCGCGGCGCGCTCGAGCGTCATGACGCGGGCGGGCAGCTTGCGGATCTGGATGTCGCTGGCGAGCCGCACTTCCTTGGATTCCAGCACCATGTCCGAACGCGCATGCGCCTGGCAGAAAAGCGTGTAGCCCTGCGCGATTTCCTCCGTCGAGAGGATCTGGGCGGGCGTGCCGCCGGCCTCGAAATCGCCCGACACCACCCTGCCCTTGCAGGTGGAACATGCGCCATTGCGGCAGCTGTAGGGCAGGACGATGCCCGCGGCAAGCGCGGCGTCCAGCAGCGTCTGGCCGGCGTCGGCGGTGAAGGTGTGCTGGCTGGGAAGGACGGTAACCTGGAAGCTCATGGCAGTGACGGGGGGCTGGTCAGTCGAAGTCCCCGCGCACCGCGCGGGGCATGAAGGGCGACAGCCAGGCGGGCCGCCACCCGAGCCGAGGTCAGTCCTCGAACTTGCGGATTTCCTTGATGCGGTTCTGCTCGTCCACCAGGATCACCCGGGGCTTGTGCGTGGCCACCTGCGCTTCGGACATGGGACCGTAGGTGCAGATGATCATCAGGTCGCCCACCTGGGCGCGCCGGGCGGCGGCGCCATTCAGCGAAATCTTGCCGCTGCCGCGTTCGGCCTTGATGATATAGGTGTCGAAGCGCTCGCCGTTGGTCACGTTATACAGCTCGATGCGCTCGAACTCGCGCATGTCGGCGGCGTCCAGCAGGTCGGGATCGATGCCGCAGGAACCTTCGTAGTGCAGGTCGGCTTCCGTGACGGTAACGCGGTGCAGCTTCGCACGCAGCATAATGCGTTGCATGATATGGAATTTCGCTCGTTTCAGGTGAGAAGGCCGACATTCTATAGTTTTTGGCTTGCGCCCATGGCCGCGATGCCTATGCGCGCCGCCGGGCCCAGGGGGCGGACGGCCCAGCCAGGCCGGCGCCAAAAACGAAACCGGCCCCACGAGGGGGCCGGCCGTGGCATCGCCCATGGGCGATGCCGGGTCATGCAGGCATCAGCGCACCGACTTCAGCGTGTCCAGCGGCGTCAGCGCCGAAAAGCTCGACCGCGTGGCGATGTGCTCGGGACGCGGCGCCAGCCCATACTTGGGTGAATTCAACGTGTTCTCCATGCTGTTGTAGACCATGAAGACGTTGGCGCGCGGCCACGGCGAAATGTTGCTGTTCGAGCCATGCATGGTGTTGCAGTCGAAAAACACCACCGAGCCCGCCTTGGCGGTCATGGGCTTGATGCCGCCCTGCTCCACCAGCAGTTGCAGGCTCACCGGATCCGGCACGCCATACTCCTGCTTCTTCAGCGAGTCCTTGTAGTGGTTCTCCGGCGTCTCGCCCACGCAGGAGATGAACTGGTGGTGCGAACCCGGCACCAGCATCAGCGGGCCGTTGCAGGCATTGTTGTCGGTCAGCAGCACCGAGCAGCTCAGCGCGCGCATGTTGGGCATGCCGTCTTCCACGTGCCAGGTCTCGAAGTCCGAGTGCCAGTAGAACTCCTTGCCCTTGAACCCTGGCTTCAGGTTCACGCGGGACTGGTGCATGTACACCTCGGAGCCCAGGATCTGGCGCGCCACGTGGATGAGACGCGGGTCGCGCGCCAGCTTCAGGATGACGGGGCTGAGCACGTGCACCATGAAGATGGACCGCACCACGTCGCTGTTGCGCTCGGTGATCGACTCCTCGCGGCGGATGATGGCGGGGTCGCGCGTCATGCGCTCGGCCTCGGCCAGCAACGCCGCCACTTCCTTTTCCGAGAAGACGTCTTCCAGCAACAGGAAACCGTCACGCTCATAGGCATCCAGCTGGTCGCGCTTCAGGGCATCGGCATAGTCGCCGTTGCCATGCACCACCGGATCCTGCCGGGCGATGATGGCCGAACCGCGGTCGGTCCGTGACGCGTAGGGATCTTTCGCAGGACTAATCATGAATCCTCCTTCGAATCAGGCGGCCTGGTCTTCGACGATCGGGTACACACCCTTTTCGTCGTGCACCTCCAGGCCGGTAAGCGGGGGGTTGAACACGCAGATCACGCGCAAGGGTTCCTTGCCGCCGCGCAGCCAGTGCTCATCGTTCTTGTCCAGCGCGTAGACCACGCCAGGTTCCAGCTTGTATTTCTTGCCATCGGCAATCGTCTCGATCTCGCCGTCGCCCTCGACGACCCACACGGCTTCCAGGTGGTTCTGGTAGTGGATGTGGGTCTGGCCGCCCGGGAAGATCGTCGTCTCGTGGAAAGAGAAGCCCATGCCGTCCTTCTTCAACAGCACGCGGCGGCTCATCCACGTATCGGTCTTGACTTCGTTTTCCGTGCCGATCACGTCTTTCACGTTACGTACGATCATCGTGCCTTACCTCCGAATTTCAGGACGCGGGCGCCTTGTTGCCCGCTCTCGGCCAGCGCCTCGCCGACGCTGCGCTCGATCACTTCCAGGCCGCGCGTGAGCAGCTCGTCCTCGATGGTGAGGGCCGGCAGCAGCTTCAGCACTTCGTCCTGCGCGCCCGAGGTCTCGATCACCAGGCCCTGCTCGAAAGCCTTGCTGGCGATGCGGCCGGCGAGCGAGGGATCGCCGTTGGTCACCAGGCCCTGGATCAGGCCGCGGCCACGCACGGCCAGGCCGGCGTTGGGATAGCTGTGCACCACGTTTTCCAGCCAGTCGCGCACCATGCGCTCCTTGCGCTGGATTTCGGTGGAGAACGCATCGCTGGTCCAGTAGGTGTCGAGCGCGGCGGTGGCCGTCACGAAGGCCAGGTTGTTGCCGCGGAAGGTGCCGCTGTGCGCGCCGGGCTTCCAGATGTCGAGCTCGGGCTTCATCAGCACCAGCGACATCGGCAGGCCATAGCCCGACAGCGACTTCGACAGCGTGATGATGTCGGGACGGATGCCGGCCGACTCGAAGCTGAAGAAGCTGCCGGTACGGCCGCAACCGACCTGGATGTCATCGACGATCAGCAGCATGTCGTGACGGCGGCAGAGCTTTTCCAGTTCCTTGATCCAGCGCAGCGTGGCGACGTTCACGCCACCTTCGCCCTGGACGGTCTCGACGATCACGGCAGCGGGCTTGTCCAACCCGCTGCTGGGATCCTCGAGCATGCGCTCGATGCACGCAATGCTGTCGACATCGGGACCGAAGTAGCCGTCATAGGGCATGAAGCTGGTGTTGGCCAGCGCCACGCCGGCGGCATTGCGGAACTTGGCGTTCGCGGTCACGGCCAGCGAACCGCCGCTCACGCCGTGGAAACCGTGCGTGAACGAAATGATGTTCTGGCGGCCCTTGACCTGGCGCGCGATCTTCAGCGCGGCTTCCACGGCGTTGGTGCCGGTGGGGCCGGTGAACTGCAGCGTGTATTGCCAGTTGCGCGGCTTGAGCAGCACGCGCTCGACCGTTTCCAGGAACTGCTTCTTGGCGCTGGTGGCCATGTCCAGGCCATGCACCACGCCATCGGACTCGACGTACTCGACCAGCTTTTCCTTGAAGACAGGATTGTTGTGGCCGTAATTCAGGGTGCCAGCCCCGCTGAAGAAGTCGATATATTCGTTGCGGTTCTCGTCGATCAGCACCGAGCCCCTGGCCTGGTTGAAGATCACCGGGAAGGATCGGATGTAGCCGCGCACTTCGGACTCCATGCGATCAAAAATTTTCAAATCCATATCTTTCTCCCTCTTAGAGTTTGGGTACCTGCGTACGTACTTCGAGGCATGGCGTCTCTGCCTGCCCCGGGGTGATGGCTAACCCCGATCTCTCCTCCCAGCCTCGCTGGAAACGTCGAACGGACCTATCCGCAACAGCTCTTCATCTTCATGCCCTTGCCCGCCGAAGAGGCTTGCGGGAAAGAGTGGCGATTCGGCGACCGAAGTGCCGAGACGCCGGGCCAGGCCCGCGAACATGCGCCGCGAAGCCTGGTTGTCGGGACCGACCGTGGTCTCGACATGACGGATACCGGCCAACGCGGGCCGGGCCAGCAGATGCGAGAGCATCTGGCCGCCCAGGCCGTGGCCGCGGGCCCGCTCGTGCACCGCCACCTGCCAGACGAACAAGGTGTCGTCGCGGCCGGGCGGCACATAGGCGGAAATGAACCCATCGAGCGCGCCATCGCGCTCGGCCATCACGCACGTGCCGGCATGGTGTTCACACAGCAGCAGGTAGGCGTAGACGGAATTCAGGTCCAGCGGCGGGCTGGCCTGGATCAATGCGTGGATAGCCGCGCCATCCTCACGCCGCGGCGGTCGCAGCGCGTGGGCCGCCACCGGCGCCAGCGTCATGGCTTCGCTCATACGACCAGCCCCGATTCGGGCGGCGCGCCATGCGTGGGCACGTCCAGGATGGGCGAGCCGTGGTCGGCCTGCGCCTCGCCCGCGGGCGACTCGGCTTCCATGAGGTCGACGATGCGCTCGAGCGACAGCGTGATCGTGGCCTGCTCCAGTTCCGGCAGCGCGTTGAGCGAATCCGCCAGACGCTTCTGCAATGGCGAAGGCGCCTCGCGAGCCAGGGCGTCGCCCGCGGCCGTGGCACGCACGAAGACGATGCGGCGGTCTTCGCGGCCCCGCTCGCGGGTGATCAGGCCCTTGTCCTCCAGGCGATCCAGGATGCCGACCACCGTGCTCGGGCTCAGGTGCATTTCGCGGCTGAGCGCCGTCGCGGTGAGCGGCCCCCCGGCGGCCAGGATGGCGCGCAGGCAGATGAGCTGCGGCGCCGTGATCTGGCTGCATGCGGCCAGCTGGCGCGAGTGCAGCGCAACAGAACGCGTGATGCGGCGCAGCGCGCGCAGGATCCGCAGGTCGTATTGCTGCGGCGACGGCGTGGGTGCCGACTGCTGTGTTGTGACAGAATCATTCATAACAAAACCAATTCAATAAGATTAATTAGTGCACGAATAATTTGAGGCCCATGCTACCGGCGCCACTCTAGGCTGTCAACCTTCCACCCGGACGCAAATCCCTTGTAAATACAGTGGCCTGGCGGGTTTTCCCCTAAGCAGGAAAACGTATGTTTTTTTTATTTAGTTCCATGTACCATCTGTTTCAAAACATCAATGCAAGGGGAAAGCGCCATGGCCGCCATGTCGGCACAGGAGCGCCTGCAACAGGGCTACGCGGGCTATACGCCCGAGTTGCAGCGTGCCGCTCGCTGGATCATTTCGCACCCGGCCGAAGCCGGGCTGTGGTCCATGCGCAGGCAGGCCGAGGCCGTCCAGGTTTCGCCCGCGACCATGCTGCGGCTGGCGCGTGCCGCCGGCTACGACGGCTATGACGCACTGCGGCAAGCCTGCCAGCAGGCGCTGGCCCGCAAGGCGAACACCACCTTGCGCGAACGCGCGGCCGCCCTGCAGGCCGGACCTGAACTGGACGGCCACGCCGCCCTGACCGGCTTGCAGGTCGACGCCCTGCGCTCGGTGCAACAGGCCAATTCGCTGGCGCAACTGGACGCCGCCGCCCAGACGATGCTGCAGTCGCGGCTGGTGGGCTTCCTGGGCACGCGCTCCAGCTTCGGCATCGCCTTCCAGATGCGCTACGCCTATCAGCTCGTGCGCAGCAACGGCATTCTCATCGACGGGCTGGGCGCCATGCAGGCCGAGGCGGCCGACGTGCTGCAGGCCGGCGACGCGCTGGTCGTGATCTCGCAAGCCCCCTACCCCGCGCTGACGGTCCAGCTGGCCACCGAACTCAGCGCGCGCGGCGTGGCCCTCATCGCACTCACCGACAGTCCGCTTGCGCCCTACACCGCCCAGGCACGCCACACCCTGGTCTTCACGCCGCCCGACACCGGCCAGGCGCAAGGACGGCCCGGCTCCTTCTTCCACACCACGGCGGGCCTGCTGGGGCTGGCCGAACACCTGGTGGCGCGCCTGGCCGCGCGTGGCGGCCCCGAGGTGCTGACGCGCCTGTCCGCCGTCGAGACCCGCCTGCGCGCGCGCCGCGCCTACTGGCGCGCCACGCCGGAGGCCGGCGAACGCCAGCACACGAACGCGGCGCATGCCGCCTCCCCCTCCCTTTCCTCCGACGCGCCCTTTTCCGACACGCCATGACCGACACCCGAGTCTTCCACCGCTCCTTACGCCACACCCCGCCCACCGCCGTGCGCGGTGACGGCGTCTGGCTCTTCGACAGCAACGGCCGCGCCTATCTGGACGGCTCGGGCGGCGCCGCGGTGTCGTGCCTGGGCCACAATCATCCCGAAGTGCGCGCCGCGATGCATGCGCAGATCGATGCGCTGGCCTATGCGCACACGGGCTTCTTCACGACGGAAGTCGCGGAACGGCTGGCCGAGCGCCTGGTGGCCGAGGCGCCCGCGGGCACCAGCCACGCCTATTTCGTGTCGGGCGGCTCCGAAGCCATCGAGGCCGCGCTGAAAATGGCGCGCCAATACGCCGTCGAGACCGGCCAGCCCCAGCGCCAATACCTGGTCGCGCGGCGCCAGAGCTATCACGGCAACACGCTGGGCGCCCTGGCCGTGGGCGGCAATGCCTGGCGGCGCGCGCAATTCGCGCCGCTGCTGGTCGATGTGACGCATGTCTCGCCCTGCTATGAATATCGCGACCGCCACGAAGGCGAGTCCGTCGCGCAGTACGTGGACCGGCTGGGCCAGGAACTGGAGGACACCTTCCAGCGCCTGGGCCCGGACAAGGTGCTCGCCTTCGTCGCCGAGCCCGTGGTGGGCGCGACGCTGGGCGCGGTGCCTGCCGTGCAGGGCTATTTCCGCCGCATGCGGGAAATCTGCGACCGTTACGGCGTACTGCTCATCGCCGACGAGGTCATGTGCGGCATGGGCCGCAGCGGCACGCGCTATGCCATCGAGCAGGAGGGCATCACGCCCGATCTCATCACCATCGCCAAGGGCCTGGGCGGCGGCTACCAGCCCATCGGCGCGGTCATGGCGCAAGGACACATCGTCGACGCCATGGCCCGGGGCAGCGGTTTCTTCCAGCATGGCCACACTTATCTCGGCCACGCCACGGCCTGCGCCGCCGCGCTGGCGGTACAGGAAATCATTGCGCGCGACGACCTGCTGGCGCGCGTGCGCCGCCAGGGCGAAGGCCTGATGGCGCGCCTGCAGGCCAGGCTGGGCGAGCATCCGAACGTGGGCGACCTGCGCGGACGTGGTCTTTTCCAGGGCGTGGAGCTGGTGGCGGACCGCGCCACGCGCGCCCCCTTCGATCCGGCCCGCCAGCTGCATGCGCGCGTCAAGCGCGCGGCCATGGCGCGCGGCCTCATGTGCTACCCGATGGGCGGCACGATCGACGGACGACAAGGCGACCACATCCTGCTCGCGCCGCCTTTCATCATCAGCGACGATGAGCTGGATCAGCTGGTGGATCGCCTCGCCGGCGCCATCGACGACGCCCTGCAGGCGCAATGACACCGACAGGTTTGCAGGCCAGCCGTTCATGCGTGCAAACGCGGGGTCGCGCGCGCACGCCGACACGGCTTATCATCTCGACCGCCGGCCCGGGGCCGGCACACAACGGGGAAAACCCATAAAAGGAGTTAGTCATGCGTCACTTCGCAACCAAACACCTGGGCAATAAAGGGCTCATGCTCGGCACCGCCGCCGCGCTCGCCGCGGCGCTGGCCGCACTGCTGCCGGCCGCCGCGCAGCAGAAATTCGTCAGCATCGGCACGGGCGGCGTCACCGGCGTCTACTACGCCGCGGGCGGCGCCATCTGCCGCCTGGTCAACAAGGACCGCGCGCAACATGGCCTGCGCTGCTCGGTGGAGTCCACCGGAGGCTCGGTGTTCAACGTGAACACGATCAAGGCGGGCGAGCTCGACCTGGGCGTGGTGCAATCCGACGTGGGCTACAACGCCTATGAAGGCCAGGGCCAGTTCAAGGACGGCGGCGCCTACAAGAAGCTGCGCTCCGTGTTCTCCATCCACCCCGAGCCCTTCACCGTGGTGGTGCGCAAGGAAGCGGGCGTGAAGACCTTCGACGACCTCAAGGGCAAGCGCTTCAACGTCGGCAACCCCGGTTCGGGCACCCGCGCCTCGCTGGAACAGCTGATCGCCGCCAAGGGCTGGACGCTGAAGGACTTCGCGCTGGCCGGTGAACTGCGCCCCGACGAGCACGGCGCCGCGCTGTGCGACGGCAAGATCGACGGCTTCTTCTATGGCGTGGGCCATCCCTCGGCCAACATCCAGGACCCGACCACCAGCTGCGGCGCGCAACTCGCGTCCATCACCGGTCCGGCCGTGGAAGAGCTGCTGAAGAAGTACAGCTACTACGCCAAGGCCATCATTCCGGGCGGCCTGTACCCGAACAATCCCAACGACGTCGAAACCTACGGCGTGACGGCTACCTTCGTGACCTCGGAAGACGTGCCCGCCGAGTCGGTCTACGTGATCGTGAAGGCCGTGTTCGAGAACTTCAACGACTTCAAGAAGCTGCACCCCGCCTTCGGCAACCTCAAGCCCGAAGACATGGTGAAGAACGGCCTGTCGGCGCCGCTGCATCCTGGCGCCGAGAAGTACTTCAAGGAAAAGGGCCTGCTGTAAGCCGGGCGGCCGGATCGCCGGCCCCTTGCTTACCCTGCCGCCGGCCCGCGCCGGCGGCGTCCTGCCCTGCTGCCTGTCACGACGGCGGCGCGACGTGCGCCGCCGCCAGGCGCGCACGTGTTCGCTGCACCCTTGCGGCCCCGTGCCCGTCCCCTGCTTTCCGGAAGTGTTCATCATGAGTCAACCCGTCACACCCAGCGCGGAACTCGAGCAACTGGTGGCCGATGTCGACCGCGGCGGCCGCAAGGCCGGCGGCCTGGCTGGCGCCGTGCTCGCCCTCGGCGCCCTGTTCTGGTCGTTGTTCCAGCTCTGGTACGCCTCGCCCCTGCCCTTCTCGCTGGGCCTGGGCATCTTCAACGACACCGAGGCGCGTGCCCTTCACCTGGGCATCGCGATGTTCCTGGGCTACCTGGCCTATCCCATCACGAAGTCCTCGCCGCGCGACCGCATGCCGCTCTATGACTGGCTGCTGGCCATCGCCGCCGGTTTCTGCGGCGCCTATCTTTTCCTCTTCTACAACGACCTCGCGCAACGTCCGGGCCAGCCCACCGCCATGGACGTGGCGATGGCCGCCGTGGGCCTGACGCTGCTGCTGGAAGTCACGCGCCGCGCGCTGGGCCTGCCCATGACGATCCTGGGCGCCATCTTCATCCTGTACGTCTTCGCCGGCCCCTGGCTGCCCGACGTGCTGGCGCACCGCGGCGCCTCGCTGGAACGCCTCGTCTCGCACATGTGGCTGACCACGGAAGGCGTCTATGGCGTGGCCCTGGGCGTGTCGGTGTCCTACATCTTCATCTTCGTGCTGCTGGGCTCGCTGCTGGACAAGAGCGGCGCCGGCAACTACATGATGCAGGTGTCGTTCGCCCTGCTGGGCCACCTGCGCGGCGGTCCCGCCAAGGTGGCCGTGGTGTCATCGGCCGTCAACGGGCTGGTCTCGGCCTCGTCGGTGGCCAACGTGGTCACGGGCGGCATCTTCACCATCCCCCTGATGAAGAAGGCGGGCTACGGCGGCATACGCGCCGGCGCCATCGAGACCGCCTCTTCGGTGAACGGCCAGATCATGCCGCCCGTCATGGGCGCGGCCGCCTTCCTGATGATCGAGTACGTCGGCATTCCCTACACCGACATCATCCGCCACGCCATCCTGCCGGCCAGCATCTCGTACATCGCGCTCTTCTACATCGTGCACCTGGAAGCGCTCAAGCTCGGCATCCAGCCGATGATGAGCGCGGGCAAGCCGCGCACCCTGCTGCAGAAGCTGGCAGGCTGGGGCATGGGCATCTCGGGCACGCTCATCGTCATGGGCGGGGTCTACTGGGTCGGCGTGGGCGTGCAGCAGATCGCGGGCCCCGCGGCCATGTGGATCCTGCTGGCCATGCTGGCGGCCTTGAACGTGTGGCTGCTGCGCATGGCGGCGCGCCATCCCGACCTGCCCACCGACATCAGCATCACCAATCCGCAACGGCCCGAGACCTGGCCGACGGTGCGGGCGGGCCTGCACTTCCTGATCCCCATCGGCGTGCTGGTGTGGTGCCTGAGCGTCGAAGAGCTGTCGGCCGGCCTGTCCGCCTTCTGGGCGGTCGTCGCGATGCTGGTGCAGATGGTCACGCAACGTCCCCTGATCGCCTGGTTCCGCAAGCAGGACTCGGCCCCGGCCTGGCGCCAGGGCGCGACCGACGCGATGCTGGGCCTGGAGGACGGCGCACGCAACATGATCGGCATCGCCATCGCCTGCGGCACTGCCGGCCTCATCGTGGGCGGCATCACGCTGACCGGCCTGGGCCTGCGCATGACGGCCTTCGTGGAACTGGTCTCCATGGGCAACGTCCTGCTCATGCTGATCTTCACGGCCGCGGTCTGCCTGGTCCTGGGCCTGGGCATGCCCACCACCGCGAACTACATCCTGATGGCCACGCTGATGGCGCCTGTCATCGTGGAGCTGGGCGCGCAGAGCGGGCTCATCATCCCGCTCATCGCCGTGCACATGTTCGTCTTCTACTACGGGATCATGGCGGACATCACGCCTCCCGTGGGCCTGGCGACCTTCGCCGCGGCGGCGATTTCGGGGGAGGACCCCATCAAGACCGGCATCCAGGGCGTGACCTACGCCATGCGCACGGCGGTGCTGCCCTTCATGTTCGTCTTCAACCCGCTGCTGCTGTTGATCGACGTGGAAGGCTGGTGGGAGCTGACCCTGGTGGTGACGGGCGCCACGCTGGCCTCGCTCGCCTTCTCGGCCGCCACCATGCGCTGGATGCGCATCCGCTGCACCCTCGTGGAAATGCTGCTGCTCTTCCTCGTGACGTTCATGCTGTTCCGCCCGGACTGGTTCATGAGCCACCTGGCGCCCAAGCACGCGCCGCGGCCCGCGGCGGAAATCCTCGCCACGGCGGCGGCCTTGCCTGAAAACGCGCGCCTGGTCGCCGTCATCGAAGGCATGAACCTGGAAGGCGACGACCTGCGCAAGACCGTCGCCTTGCGGTTGCCAGCCTTGCCCGAAGGCGACACCGCGCAAGGCGATGCTGCGGGCATGAAGCGGCTTGCCCTGGCAGGCGTCGGCGTCATGTCGTTGGGCGACATGGTCCAGGTGTCGAACGTGCGCTTCGGCAGCGCGGCCGCCAAGGCCAGTTGGGAACAGGGCTGGGACGTGGTGGAAGTGAAGATACCCAACCCCGACCGCCCGTCGGAGTTCTGGGTCTTCGTGCCCGCCCTGCTGATCCTGGCAGGCATCTGGGCGGCGCAAGGACGACGGATGAAAACCGTCTGAGCCGCCTTGCCTGATTGACCACGCTTGGGGCGCCTTCGGGCGCCCCACGTGCATGGCCAGGCCATCAGAACCGCGTGCGCAAGGTCAACGCGACGCTGCGCGGCTCTCCGTAGAAGTTGTAGTTGCTCAGGGTGCCCACCCGCGCGTAATAGCGCCGGTCCAGCAGGTTGTTCACCGACAGCGCCAGCATCGTGTCGGCGTCGACGCGATAGCCCAGTTGCGTGTTGACGATGGCATAGCCATGTCCTTCACGCACGCCGCTGACGCCCGTGCCCTGCACGGCGCTGCTCACCTGCAGGCCCAGGCTGGCCTGCCAGGGCGTGCCGGCGAAACGCTGCGTGCCATACAGCTTGACCGCATGGCGCGGCTCGAACAACGAGAACGTCGCGCCGGCCTGGTTCCGGTCCACCACATAGCTGCTGGTCAGATAGGCGTAGCCCGCCGTCAGTTGCAGACCGTCCAGCGGGCTGCCGCTGACCTCGACCTCCCCGCCCTTGACCTCGACCTCCCCCGCTTGCAGGAAGAACCCGGGATTGGCCGGATCGGCGAACGAGCGATTGACATCGCGCGTGCGGAAGACAGCCGCGCTGAACTGCAGACGTCCGCCGTTCAGATCGCCTTTCACGCCCAGCTCCACCTGCTTGCCCTCACGCGGATCCAGCGCCTTGCCGCTGAGGTCCCGCTGCGATTGCGGCATGAAGATTTCCGAATAGCTGGCATAGGCCGACAAGCGTGGGCTCAAGCGGTACACGATGCCTGCATGCGGCGTGACCTGGCCGCTTTCCCGTGTGTTCTCGACCCAGTCCGTGCGTACCGACGGCGCCACGGAACGGCTGCGCGTGGCATAGCGGCTGACGCGCGCGCCCAGCACGACGGTCATCGGGTCGGTGACGGACAGGCGCAATTGGCCATACATGCCACTTTGGCGGGTTTCGTACCCCGAGCCGCGCACATGGGGTTCGACGCTGCTCGCGGGTACGCTGCCCGGATCCCCGATGGGCACGTTGTAGATATCCGAGCTTGCGCCGTACAAAGTCTCGCCACGATAGCGCTCGCTGTTGTAGCCCAGCGTCGCCTCGTGGCGGCGGCCCAGCAGGGCGAAGGGGCCGGTGGCATAGGCGTCCACCGCCACGCGGCTGGACTCGTCATCCCAACCTCGGCGGGAATACCGCGCGATAGTTCCGGTGGCTGGGTTCACGCCTGCCGAGGGAGTACCGTCCAGCAGACGCCAATCCCGTTCAGCACGGCTTGCCTGCAACACCATGCGCCAGCCGTTGGCCAGACGATGCTCGGCCTGCGCGCCCAGCATGCGGGTGCGCGTGTCGTATCGGCTCCAGGGCGCCATGGGATTGGTCGAGCGCCGTACGTCCAGCTGGCGCCCGTCCGTATAGGCCGGCAGCCCCAGGAACGGATCGGTCTTGTCGTCCTGGTCTGCCACATAGAGGGAGAAAGAGGTGGCCGGGCTCAGGTCGTAGTCCAGGGTGGCGTAGACGAAGCGCTTCCTGTTGTTCGCGCCCGCGTAATGGAAATTCCGCTCCTGCAAGGAAGCCGCGACGCGCCCGCGCAACGAACCGCTGGCGTTCAGCGGCGCGCCCAGGTCGACCTCGCCACGGCGGTTGGCCCACGAGCCGTAGCTGACGGCGGCCGACCCGCCGAACTCGGCGGGCGCGCGCTTGCGCACGAAGTTCACCGTGCCGCCCGGCTGACCCGACCCCAGGAACAGGCCGGCCGGCCCTCTCAGCACCTCGATGCGATCGAACATGGCCAGGTCGAACTGCTGGGTGGCGTTCAGGCTGCCGTTCGCCGGCACGCCATCCAGGCTCGGCTCCAGGAAGTAGCCGCGCGACCGGATCTGATACGTGGCGCCATCCCAGGGCGTCACCGTCACGCCCGTGACCTGGACCAACGCGTCTTCGGCGCGAACCAGGTTCTGGTCATCCATGCGCTGGCGCGTGATCACGCTGACGGAATTCGGTATCTCGCGCACGGGCACGGCCGCCTTGCCACCCACCGTTGCCAGCGGCGCGTCATACCTGCCCGTGCCTTCGCTCGTCGCATCGGCAGGCCGGGTCCCGGTGACGGTCACCGGCCGCAAGGTGGCCGCAGCGCCTTGCGTGGCGCGGTCCGCGACCTCCTCGGCCAGGGACACGGGGGCATACGGCGCGGTACTGGCCACCAGGCTGGCGGCAAGCCAGTGACGCAAGGAGCCTGGGGCGGCGCGGCGGTGCACGCGCCTTGTCGTGCCGGCGCGAAAAGTCGGGGGCATGGAAAGTCCGGAAAGAGAGGAAAAGCCCAGGACAGCGCGGCCTGGGAGCAGGAAAAAATCGTGCAAACTTCAATTTTTTATTATGTTATATCATTTCATTGTTGTTGATGCGCCACCCGGCAGCCCAAGCCCTGCTTGCCTCTTTTCCTTTTCCCAGGACTGCCATGATCCGCAAGAATCCCCGGGGCGACCTGCCTCGGATCCACCCCAGCGCCTTCGTCGACCCCACCGCCATCCTGTGCGGACTGGTCATCGTCGAGGAGAACGTCTTCATCGGCCCCTATGCCGTGATCCGGGCCGATGAAATGGACGCCGAAAACCGCATCGAGCCCATCGTCATCGGCGCGCATTCGAACATCCAGGACGGCGTCGTCATCCACTCGAAGTCCGGCGCCAGGGTCCTCATCGGCCAGCGCACCTCCATCGCCCACCGGGCGATCGTCCACGGCCCCTGCACGGTCGGCAGCGGCGTCTTCGTCGGCTTCAACAGCGTGCTGTTCAACTGCACCGTCGGCGACCGCTGCGTCGTGCGCTACAACGCCGTCGTCGACGGCGTGTGCCTGCCGCCGGGCTTCCATGTCCGCTCCACCGAACGCATCGGCCCCGACACCGACCTGCTGGCGCTGCCGCAGGTGTCGGCCGACGCCAGCGAGTTCTCCGAGGATGTCGCCCGCACCAACAACGAACTGGTGCTGGGCTACAAGCGCATCCAGAACGAGTTCTAGGCCGGCGTAAGGAGAGCATCGCCATGGCACGCAACACCCTGGACGCAGCCAGGCGCCTGGCCCTGCGCCACGCGGACCTGCTGGTGCAAGGCGGCACGGTCATCACGCCCAACGGGCCCGAACACATCGACATCGCCTGCGTGGGCGGCCGCATCGTCGCGCTGGGCCCACTGCGCGGCGCCTGGCGTGCGGACGACACGCTGGATGCCACGGGCCTGCACGTGCTGCCCGGCGTCATCGACAGCCAGGTGCATTTCCGCGAACCCGGCCTCACCCACAAGGAAACCCTGGAGGCCGGCACGCGTGGCGCGGTGCTGGGCGGCGTCACCGCCATCTTCGAAATGCCCAACACCCATCCGCTGACCTTGTCCGCGGAGGACCTGCAGGCCAAGCTGGCTATCGCCAGGGGCCGCGCCTGGTGCGACCACGCCTTCTATATCGGCGGGTCGGCCGCGAACGCCGAACGGCTTGCCGACCTGGAGAACCTGCCGGGTTGCGCGGGCGTGAAGGTTTTCATGGGCAGCTCCTTCGGCGACCTGCTTGCCGATGACGTCACGGTCCTGCGCCGCATCCTGCGTCACGGCGGCAGGCGGCTGGCCGTGCACGCCGAGGACGAGGCCCGCCTGCGCGAACGCAGGCCCATCGTCGAACGCAGCCGCGATGTGCGTCAGCACCCCCACTGGCGCGACGAGATCAGCGCGCTGCGTGCAACCGAGCGCATCGTGGCATTGGCGGCCCAGGCGGGACGCCGCCTGCATGTGCTGCACGTGTCCACGGCAGAGGAAATGCGCTTCCTGGCCGCGCACAGGCAGCGCGTCACCGTCGAGGTGACGCCGCAGCACCTGACCTTGCGCGCGCCTGACTGCTATGAACGCCTGGGCACCCTCGCCCAGATGAATCCGCCGATCCGCGAGCCGCGACACCAGGAAGCGCTGTGGCGAGGCATCCGTGACGGCACGGTGGACGTCATCGGCAGCGACCATGCGCCGCACACGCGCGAGGAAAAAGCCAGGCCCTATCCGCAATCCCCCAGCGGCATGACCGGCGTGCAGACCCTGCTGCCCCTCATGCTGGATCACGTCCACCACGGCCGCCTGAGCCTGCAACGCCTGGTGGACCTGACCAGCGCCGGCCCCGCGCGCGTCTTCGGCATCGAAGGCAAGGGCCGTATCGCGCTGGGTTTCGATGCAGACCTGAGCATCGTCGACCTGGCCGCCCGCCGCGACATCCACGACGCCTGGATTGCCAGCGTCAGCGGCTGGACGCCGTATGACGGCATGGCCGTCATGGGCTGGCCCATCCATACCGTCGTGCGGGGCCGCGCGGTGGTGCGCGACGAGGCGCTGGCAAGCGCCCGGGCGACGGGCGAGCCGATCCGCTTCCTGGAAACCCGGCCCGCCGTGCCGGGCTGAGCGGGATCACGTCGGCCCGGTCAGCCCGCCCGCAAGGGCTTACTGCGCGGCCGGCAGCACCGGCGACAGCACCGCCTGCTTGACCCGCACATCCAGCTGCCTGCCCTTGCGCGCCCGCTTGCCCACATAGGTCTCCAGCGTGGCGCCCGCCAGCACGTCCTCGGTTTCCTTGTTGCGGTAGATGCCCGAGGCGCGCAGGCCGAGCGTGCCGATGGGCACGACCTGCGACAAGGTGTCCGGCGCATCCACGCCGATCAGCACGGTGCCGCGGCCGCCGCCCGACAGGCGCTTGACCTCGTCCAGGCCGAACACCAGCAGGCGTCCCTTGGCGGTGAGCAGCGCCAGCTGCCGGGCGCCCTCGAAGCAGGGCGACGGACGCAGCAGCGCGTCGCCCTCTTCCAGCGACACGAACTGCTTGCCCGCGCGCTGGCGCGTGGCCATGTCCGACAGCTTCGCCGCAAAGCCATAACCGCCCTGCGTGGCCATGAGCCACAGGCTGTCCGGCGCCGCCGCGATCATGTGCACGATGCGCGCGCCCGCCTCCAGCTCGATCATGCTGGTGATCGGCGCGCCATCGCCGCGCGCGGACGGCAGCGTGGACACCGCCACCGAATACACGCGCCCACGGTCCGAGATGGCGATCAGCGTGTCGGTGGTGCGGCACGGGAAGGCGCCATACAGGTCGTCGCCCGACTTGAAGCCGAACTGCGAGGGATCATGGCCGTGGCCCTGGCGGGCGCGCAGCCAGCCCTTCTGCGACACGATGACCGTGACGGGCTCGTCGACCACCTTGGTTTCCATGACGGCGCGCTCGGCCGTCTCGATGAGCGTGCGGCGCTCGTCGCCGTATTGCTTGGCGTCGGCCTCGATCTCCTTGACCATCGTGCGCTTCAAGGCATTCGGATCGTCCAGCAGCACCTGCAGCTTCTCGCGCTCGGCGCGCTTGTCGGCCAGTTCCTGCTCGATCTTGAAGCCTTCCAGGCGCGCCAGCTGGCGCAGGCGCATTTCCAGGATGTCCTCGGCCTGGCGCTCGGTCAGCGAGAAACGCGTCATCAGCGCGGCGCGCGGCTCGTCCGACTCGCGGATGGTCTGGATGACCTCGTCCACGTTCAGGTAGACCACCATGCGGCCTTCCAGCACGTGGATGCGGTCCAGCACCTTGTCCAGGCGATGGCGCGTGCGGCGCACCACGGTTTCCGTGCGGAACGCCAGCCACTCGGTCAGGATCTCGCGCAGGCCCTTCTGGCGCGGGCGGCCATCGGTGCCGATGCACACCAGGTTGACCGGCGCGCTGCTTTCCATGCTGGTCTGCGCCAGCAGGGCATTGACGAATTCGTCGCGGTCCACGCGCGAGGTCTTGGGCTCGAACACCAGGCGCACGGCAGCGTCCTTGCCCGACTCGTCGCGCACGGCGTCCAGCAGGCCCAGCATCAAGGCCTTGGCCTGCTGCTGCTCGGGCGTCAGCACCTTCTTGCCGGTCTTGATCTTGGGATTGGTGATTTCCTCGATCTCTTCCAGCACCTTCTGGCACGAGGCGCCAGGCGGCAACTCGTGCACCACCAGTTGCCACTGGCCGCGCGCCATTTCCTCGAACTGCCAGCGCGCGCGCGCCTTCAGCGACCCACGGCCGGAAGCATAGATCTGCGCGATATCCGCGGGCGCCGTGATGATCTGCCCGCCGCCCGCGAAATCGGGCCCCGGCACCAGCGCATGCAGCTCGCTGTCGGGCAGCTTGGGATTGCGCAGCAGCGCCACGCAGGCCTGGGCGACCTCGCGCAGGTTGTGCGCGGGAATCTCGGTGGCCATGCCGACCGCGATGCCCGAGGCGCCGTTCAGCAGCATGACCGGCAGGCGCGCGGGCAGCATGTGGGGCTCCTGCTGGCTGCCGTCGTAGTTCGGGCCGAAATCGACCGTGCCTTCGTCCAGCTCGTCCAGCAACAGGCGGGCGAACGGCGTCAGGCGCGCTTCCGTGTATCGCATGGCGGCGGCGTTGTCGCCGTCGCGCGAACCGAAGTTGCCGTGGCCGTCGATGAGCGGATAGCGCAGGCTGAAGTCCTGCGCCATGCGCACCAGCGCGTCATAGGCGGCCTGGTCGCCGTGCGGATGGTACTTGCCCAGCACGTCACCGACCACGCGCGCGGCCTTCACCGGCTTGGCGCCCGAGGCCAGCCCCATGGACTGCATGGCGTACAGGATGCGGCGCTGCACCGGCTTCTGGCCGTCGCCCACGTCCGGCAGCGCGCGTCCGCGCACCACCGATACGGCGTAATCCAGGTAGGCCTGTTCGGCGTACCGGCCCAGCGTGATGGCCGCTTCGCCGCCGTCGGCGTCGAAGAGACCGGCTTGGTTGTCTTCACTCATATGCGTCAGATATCCAGTTCAGCGAGGTTGCCTTTCTCTTCGATCCAGCTGCGGCGCTGGGCCGACTCGCCCTTGCCCATCAGCATGTCGAACATGCGCGTCGTTTCCAGCGCGTCCATCTCGCCATAGCCCACCGGCAGCAGGCGCCGGGTGTCGGGATTCATGGTGGTTTCCCACAGCTGCACGGGGCTCATTTCCCCCAGGCCCTTGAAGCGGCTGATGCTCCAGGCGCCTTCGCGCACGCCTTCCTTGCGCAGCTTGTCCTGCACGGCCTCGAGCTCGCCCTGGTCCAGGCAGTAGAGCTTGCGCGCCGGACGCTTGCCCTGCGCCGGCACGTCCACGCGGAACAGCGGCGGACGCGCCACATAGACATGGCCGCGTTCGACCAGGCGCGGGAAATGGCGGTAGAACAGCGTGAGCAACAGCACCTGGATGTGCGAGCCGTCGACGTCCGCGTCCGACAGGATGCAGATGCGGCCATAGCGCAGGCCCGAGAGATCCACCTCCTGGTCGGGACCGTGCGGATCGACGCCGATGGCCACCGAGATGTCGTGGATCTCGTTGTTGGCGAAGAGCCGGTCGCGGTCGACTTCCCAGGCATTGAGCACCTTGCCGCGCAGCGGCAGGATGGCCTGGAATTCCTTGTCGCGGCCCATCTTGGCGGAACCGCCTGCCGAGTCGCCCTCCACCAGGAACACTTCGGTGCGCGTGGCGTCGCTGGACTCGCAATCGGTCAGCTTGCCCGGCAGCACGGCCACGCCCGAACTCTTCTTCTTTTCCACCTTCTGGGCAGAGCGCGCGCGCGCCTGGGCCTGGCGGATGGCGAGCTCGGCCAGCTTGCGGCCGTACTCCACGTTCGAGTTCAGCCACAGGTCCAGGGCCGTCTTGGCAAAGCCGCTGACCAGGCGCACCGCGTCGCGGCTGTTCAGCTTTTCCTTGATCTGGCCCTGGAACTGCGGATCCAGCACCTTGGCCGACAGCACGAAGCTGGCGCGGGCGAACACGTCCTCGGGCAGCAGCTTCACGCCCTTGGGCAGCAGGCTGTGCAGCTCGGCGAAGCCTTTCACGGCGGCGAACAGCCCTTCGCGCAAGCCCGCCTCGTGGGTGCCGCCAGCAGGCGTCGGGATGAGGTTCACGTAGGACTCGCGCACGGCGTTGCCGTCCTCGGTCCAGGCCACCACCCACTGCGCGCCCTCGCCCTCGGCGAAGGTCTCGTGGTCGCGTCCGGCGTATTCACCGCCCTCGAAGAACGGCACCATCAACTCGGCGCCGGCCAGGGCTTCGGCGAGGTAGCCGTGCAGGCCCTTTTCGTAGAACCAGGTCTTGGTGTCCTGGGTCTTCTCGTTGCGCAGCACCACCTTCACGCCCGGCAACAGCACGGCCTTGCTGCGCAGCAGGTGGGTGAGTTCGGCCAGCGGGATGGCAGGGCTGTCGAAATACTTGGCGTCGGGCCAGACCCGCACGCGGGTGCCCGATTTCTTGCGGCCGCCCTCGGGGAACGGCGCGATGGGCTCGATGACGTCGCCATTGGCGAAGACCAGGCGGTGCACGCCCCCGTCGCGCCAGACGACGACTTCCAGGCGCGTGGCCAGGGCGTTGGTCACCGACACGCCCACGCCGTGCAGGCCGCCCGAGAAGGCATAGGCGCCGCCGCCCTGCTTGTCGAACTTGCCCCCGGCGTGCAGGCGCGTGAAGACCAGTTCGACGACGGGCGCATTTTCCTCGGGATGCAGGCCGACCGGGATGCCCCGGCCGTCGTCCTCGACCGAGATGCTGCCGTCGGCATGCAGGGTGACCTGCACCTGCCTGCCGTGGCCGGCCAGCGCCTCGTCGGCGGCGTTGTCGATGACCTCCTGCACGATGTGCAGCGGGTTTTCGGTGCGGGTGTACATCCCCGGGCGCTGGCGCACGGGCTCCAGCCCTTTCAGGACCCGGATCGAGGATTCGGTGTATCGCGGTGTGGTGGCCAAGAAGTTATCCCCAACTGCTGTGGAAAAAAACCGACATTTTACGGATAGCGCGAGGATTGTCGCGGTCCGAGCTGGAACGGGCATGAAGTGAGCAGGGTCGTTTGGGTCCGCCCCGCCTGCCGGTGGTATTCTCGATGGTATGCTTTCCTGCGTTACAGTTCCCGTCCCGCACTGCTGGCGCGGAACCACGCGGGACCCAGGCGTTCAACTTTCCGAACCATCTTCGTACCCAGCTCCCCGGGCCCAGGCCCCCGTGCCAGCGCGGCCCGATATCCGCGAGACAATCACCATGAGCGAAAACATCAAGACCGTCAGCGACGCCAGCTTCGAAGCCGACGTCATCCAATCCGGCCAGCCCGTCCTGGTCGACTACTGGGCCGCCTGGTGTGGTCCCTGCAAGATGATCGCCCCGATCCTCGAAGAGGTCGCCGGCGAATACGCAGGCCGCCTGACGGTTGCCAAGCTCAACGTCGACGAAAACCAGGACATCGCCGCCAAGTACGGCATCCGTGGCATCCCCACGCTGATGCTGTTCAAGGACGGCCAGGTTGCCGCGACCAAGGTCGGTGCCCTGTCGAAGTCCCAACTCGCGGCATTCCTGGACAGTTCGTTGTAAACTGCGCCAATATTGTTTTTCTTCGCGCGGGCCCGTCTGTGGCCCGCCGGCATTCCCTCCTCCCTATCCCTTTCCCCCTCAAGCAATGCATCTCAATGAACTGAAGGCGCAGCACGTCTCGCAGCTGCTGGAAATGGCCGCAGGCCTGGAAATCGAGAACGCCAATCGCCTGCGCAAGCAGGAGTTGATGTTCGCCATCATGAAGCGCCGTGCCAAGCAGGGCGAGCAGATCTTTGGCGATGGCGTCCTGGAAGTGCTGCCCGATGGTTTCGGTTTCCTGCGGTCGCCGGATACCTCGTACCTGGCCAGCACCGACGACATCTACATCTCGCCTTCGCAGATCCGCCGCTTCAACCTGCACACCGGCGACTCGATCGAGGGGGAAGTCCGCACGCCCAAGGACGGCGAGCGCTATTTCGCGCTGGTCAAGGTGGACAAGGTCAACGGCGTGCCGCCCGAGTCCATCAAGCACCGGATCATGTTCGAGAACCTGACGCCGCTGCATCCCAACCAGCCGATGAAGCTCGAACGCGACATCAAGAGCGAAGAGAACTTCACCGGCCGGATCCTGGACATCTTCGCCCCGCTGGGCAAGGGTCAGCGCGGCCTGATCGTCGCCAGCCCCAAGTCGGGCAAGACGGTCATGATGCAGCACATCGCGCATGCCATCACGACCAACTTCCCCGACGCGGTCATGATCGTCCTGCTGGTGGACGAGCGTCCCGAGGAAGTGACGGAAATGCAGCGCACGGTGCGCGGCGAAGTGGTGGCGTCGACCTTCGACGAGCCCGCCACCCGCCATGTGCAGGTCGCTGAAATGGTGATCGAGAAGGCCAAGCGCCTGGTCGAGATGAAGAAGGACGTGGTGATCCTGCTGGACTCCATCACCCGCCTGGCGCGCGCCTACAACACCGTGGTGCCCGCATCGGGCAAGGTGCTGACGGGCGGCGTGGATGCCAACGCCCTGCAACGCCCCAAGCGCTTCTTCGGCGCCGCGCGCAACCTCGAGGAAGGCGGTTCGCTGACCATCCTCGGCACCGCGCTGATCGAGACCGGCAGCCGCATGGACGAAGTGATCTACGAAGAATTCAAGGGCACCGGCAACTCCGAAGTGCACCTGGAGCGCCGCCTGGCCGAGAAGCGCATCTATCCGGCCATGAACCTGAACAAGTCGGGCACGCGCCGCGAAGAACTGCTGATCAAGCCCGACCTGCTGCAGAAGGTCTGGGTGCTGCGCAAGTTCATCCACGACATGGACGAGATCGAATCAATGGAGTTCATCATGGACAAGATGCGCGCCACCAAGAACAACGCCGAATTCTTCGACATGATGAAGAAGTAGGACCGGCACAGGCCGGAGGGCTCCTCGCGGCCCTTGCGCCCGCGCAGACGCCAGGCTCGCGCCCCCAGGGGACGGCCTGGCGTCGTCGTTTGCGGCGCGGGAATCGATCCGGCCCGGCCCTCGCGGCCCGGTCTCAGTTGCCCACCGGCTCCGGCAGGCGGTCGGTCGAACGCTCGACCTTCAGGCCGGGGGCCGAGGTATCGATGGGCTCGACCTTGGGGTCCTCCCAGTTGCCGTGCACGCTGTACTCGGCCGTCATGGCGCGCGCCAACGGCGCCTTCAGCAGCCATTGCGTCAGGAACGCGCCGATCCCGATGATCGGATTGACCGCGATGCCCGCGGCAATCGCCGCGCCGCTGGCGTCCAGGTTGGGAATCACCACGGCGTGCAGGTCCAGTTGCTCATTGATGAGATCGGTGGAGCCCGCCAGCACGATGGTCGCGGCCGGGCCCGTCACCTTGAAGCCCTCGGTGCTGACCCGGCCATTGGCAAAGCGCTGCTGCGTGCGCAACGTATCGAAGGGGAAGCCTTCGCGCAGCGCCGACGCCGGATTCAAGTCCAGCCGTGCCAGCCGTTGCGCCGATTGCAAGGAGAGCAGCTCCAGCAGGCGCGCGCTGCGTGACTTCAGGTGCACGAAACGGCCGTTGTCCAGGCTGGCATCCAGCGTGCCCGTGAGATCGGCATAATCGTGCCGCCACGGCAGGTTGCGCCAGGTCAATTCCCCCTTGATCTCGCCATGTCCGCCGCTCACCCGATCGGGGAATCCCAGGCGGCCCAGCAGCTTGCCCAGGTCCGACACCTCCAGCCGCGCATCCGTGGTCAAGCCGCGATCCAGGCCGCTGGTGCGCCAGGTGCCCGTCGCGCTCAGCGTCCCTTCGGGCGTTTTCAGGGTCAGGCGATCCAGCTGCCAGCGGCGGCCACGCTCCTGGTTCCTGCCCTCCAGGTCCAGCTCGCCCAGCTCGCGCCCATACAGCGCCAGGCTATCCACCCGCAAGTCCACGCCTGGCAGATCGGACAGCGCATCCTCGCTGAAATTGGGTTCCTCGTCGCCCTCGGCCTTGGCCGCCGGCGGGTCTTGCGCGCCCGGCTCGGGGGCCGTGCCCAGCGCGAGCCGCTTGAAGCGCGCCGTCACCTGGCCGGCAATCGCGCCCGACGCCTCGCGCCAGGACACCGCCCCCTCGGCCTGTTTGGACGCCAACTCGACCCGCCACTGGTCGGCGGCGGGACGCGTGGCATACAGGTTCGCATCATCGAAGGCATGGCCGCCCATCTGCAATGTTCCCGCCTGCAGCGAGATCCGCTGCAACCCCGGGAACAGGGTTTCGTCGCTGGACGCAGCCGCCTGCGCCGGTTTTGCCGTCCCCGGCCTGGCGGCAGCGCTTGCCGCAGCCCCCGGCACGACGGCGGGCGCCACGGCGCCCTTGCCGGAAAACTCCTCGTCCACGACCTGCCACGCGCCCACGTCGAAGACGGGCACCCGGGCACTGACGCTCATGCCTGCCTCGGGCAGGCTGGCAGCCCGTTCCACGCCCAAGGCGCCGCGCTGGAAGTACGCGCCGCCCTGCTGGCCCATGTGGCGCTCGAACAGCATGTTGATGTTCTCGCCGGCCGTCACGGTCAACCAGCGGCGATTGCCGGGACCGGCATCCTGCGCGGCGGTCCATTCGGCCTGCACGGGCAGCGGCGCAGCGGCCGCCTTGCCGAAAGGCGCGGGGAAATCCAGCGCCAGCCCGCGCAGGTCCGAGGCCACGGAGACATCCACCTGTTTGGCCGCGTTCATCACCAGCTTGCCCGTGTAGGGCGCCTGGCCGCTCAGGCGCTTGAGCCCGGCGGAAGGACTCAATTGCTGGATGCCCGCGGCGCTGACGGTGCCCGTGAACGCCAGGCCCGGCTTGTCGCTGGCCAGCTCGCCATTCAGGCGGAAGCCGCCGCCCAGGAACTGGCCGGTGATGTCATGCGCGGACATGCCCTTCTCGGTGAAGCCCAGCCTGCCGCGCACCTGGCGGAACGGCGGGATATCCGCCCATTGACGCACCTCGCCGCCATCGAACACGACGCTGCCCGCCACCGTCGTGTCGTCCATGTCCAGCAAGGGAATGTCCAGCTTGATGGGCACCTGCCACTGGCCCGTGGCCCGCGTGTCGTCCAGTAGGCCATCGAGCAAGGTGCCCAGCGGCGATGCGCCGGACAGCGCCAGGTAAGCGGCCGCGTCGCCCTGCGACGTGCCTTCGACCTTCACGTGCACGCCCTGCCGGTTCATGTTCGGAATGACGGCCTCGACCGTCTGCAGCGCCACGGCGTGCCGCGGCGTCACGCGCACGAGGCCGCCCTGCGTGCGCAGGCTGAGCGTATCGCGGAGCATCTCGAAGGTCCCGTCCAGGCCCTCCAGACGAGGCCAGCCCTTGCGCGTGGGCCGGGGCGGCGCATAGTCGACGATGGCCCCCGCCACGCTGCCCACCACGCGGAAATTGCCGGGATCCCCTTCGCCGTCGAAGGGGAATTGCGCCAGGTCGCCCCGCACGGTGAACGTCGCCCCGCTGACCTGCCCCGCCACCAGCCCCTGCGACAACCATTGCCTGGCATCGCCGGACACCTCGCTGGGCAGGTAGCGCCACAGCATCGGCAGCGAGACGCGCTCCAGCTGTCCGCCGAGGTCGGCGGTGCCCGCGGAGGAACTGCCTTCGTCGCGCCATTCGCCCTGCAGCGTCGCCCGCAGGTCGTCGTTCTCGATCAAGGCCTGGCGCACGCGCAGCACCAGGGGGCCGTCATCGGGACGGTTCAAGGACAGGTCCGCGCTGACCTCGCGCAGGTCCGGCAGGCCGGGATCGAACACGGCGCCCGCCCGCAACGACATATCGCGCGCGGTGAATTGCAGCGCCAGGCCCTCACGTTCGTGCGTGCGCAGCATCTCGGGCTCCAGTGCGCCCGCCAGCACATCGCCGGGCGCTCCCTGCAGGCGGGCCTGGAAGGCGCCCAGGCGCAAGCCGATGTCCAGCTCATCGCTTTCCATGCGCAGGTCGCGCAGCGCCAGGTCCAGCGTCACCTGCGCCAGCTTGCCTTCCTGCAACTGGCCCCAGGCCCGGAAGGCGGCGCGCCCATGCGCGCCCGTCGGCACGTCGGCCCACGGACGCCAGGCCACCGGTTCGGCATCCTCCAGTTCGGCGTAGACCTGCCCGCGCCATTGGCGCGCGGTGTCACGCAGGTCGCTCAGCGTGGCCAGCGAGAAGAAACTGCGATCGATCGCGGCACGCACGGAAATGCCGCGTGCCAGGGCCGGCGGGGGCGCGGCATCGAGCACCAGCGCATGGCTGAAAGGACCGTTGCGCAAGCGCAGGTGCACCTGCGCCAGCGTCAGCGGCGGCGCCGCGCGCAGGTCATCCTGCCAGACCAGGGTCGCGCCGCGCAGCACGACCTCCTTCTGCGCCGCGATCCATTTCAGCGCGGGATCGTCCAGCGACATGCCCTCCCCGTCGCCTTCCAGCGAGAAGGACCGGCCCGCCGCCCACAGCCGGTTTTCCGCGTCGCGCCGCAGGCGCAAGGCCACGCCATCGATCTGCAGGGAAAGGAAACGCGGTGTCAGCTGCAGCACGCTGCGCCACGACAGCACCCCCGTGGCGGAAGGGATGTCCAGCACCGGCGACGACACCCCCATGTCGTGCACGCGCACATCGTGGAAGGCCAGGCGCGGATTGAGCCCGCGCCAGTCGGCCTCGACACGGCCGATGCGCACCTCGCCGCCCAGCGCCTGGCTGGCGGCCTGCTCGATCTGGGGACGCCAGCTGTCGACGCGCGGCAACACGCCATAGCGCAGCACCAGCAGCGTGACCGCAATGGCGAAATAGACGGCCATGGCGACCCAGAACAGCGTGCGGAAGAACGTTTTGGACAAGATGGGAGGCGCGTGGACGGGTTCGGGCAATGCGGGCAGGCTGCCACGCCGCCGATGGCGGCATCGGGGCGAAAAAATTGGGGGCAGTTCAACCTTCCGTTTATACCTGATGGAGAGGCCGCGCGGGCGTTTGTTCCACGGTCCTGACAGCTGGTTACAGGCCGCGTGGCGCCCCCTTGCGGCCATTCTCCATGTCTAATAGCGGCACCGCCACACTTGCCCCCTCTTTCCGCCCCCCACCATGTCCCTGCCCCAGAGTGCCCTGAACTGGTCCGGCCACCTGCGCCGCCGCCTCGCCGCCCGCCCCGCGCTGCAAGACTGGCTTGCCCAGGCTTGCGCGCAACCCGTCACGCCCGTCTCGCTGGAAAGCTGGTTCGCCGAACTGGCCGGCCAGTCCCTGGACGCGCCCGCCCTGGCGGTGGAAGACTGCCGGCGCGTGCTGCGGCAGTTGCGCGAGCGGGTGTTCTGCGGCCTGATCGTGCGCGACCTGGATGGCCGCGCGCCGCTGGAGGAAGTGGTCGGCGCCATGACCACGCTTGCCGACATTGCCGTCGCGCAAGCCTATCGCAGCGTGGCAAGCGATCTGGCCGCCACCCACGGCGTACCGCGCGACCCGCAGGGCGCGCCGCAGGAAATGCTGATCCTCGGCATGGGCAAGCTTGGCGGGCGCGAGCTCAATGTCTCGTCCGACATCGATCTCATCATGCTCTATGGCGAGGAAGGCGAGACCGACGGCCGGCGCCGCCTGTCCCACCACGAGTTCTATGGCCGCCTCACGCAACGCATGATGCCGGTGATCTCCGAGGTCGATGCCCACGGCCACGTCTTCCGCACGGACCTGCGCCTGCGGCCCGACGGCGACGCCGGGCCCCTGGCCTGGAGCCTGGACGCGCTGGAGCTGTACCTGGTGGCCCAGGGTCGCGAATGGGAACGCTATGCGTGGCTGAAAGCCCGCATCATGCCCGGCCTCGCCTTCGAAGGCAGCAATCCCGCTACGCAGCGCCAGCAATTGGAAAGCCTGCGCGTGCCCTTCGTCTATCGCAAATACCTGGACTTCGATGCGCTTTCGGCGCTGCGCGGCCTGCGCGAACGCATCCGCCAGGACTGGCAGCGCCGCGCGCTGGCGCGCACGGGCGTGGACACCATCAACAATGTGAAGCTGGGCGAAGGCGGGATCCGCGAAATCGAATTCGTGGTGCAACTCGCCCAGCTCATCCGCGGCGGGCGCATGCCGGCGCTGCAACAGCGCGGCCTGCTCGATGCCTTGCGCGTGGAAACGCAGGCTGGCCTCATCCCCGCGGCTGACGCGCAGCAGCTCGAAGCCGCCTATCGCTTCCTGCGCCGCACCGAACACGCTTTGCAGTACCGCGAAGACGAGCAGACCCATCTGCTGCCCAGCGACCCGGAACGCCGCGCCCAACTGGCCGACGCGCTGGGCATGGAAAGCCCGGCCTTCGAAAAGGCGCTGTCGGACCATCGCGAATTCGTGGCGGGCATCTTCCGCAACGCCTTCCGCATCGCCGGCCTGGGCGATGGCGACGAACGCGCACGCGGCCAGGGCACCGCCGGCCAGCCGGCGTCCGGCAACGGCGGCCGCGGCGACGAGGACCGCAGCGGCGGCGACGTCGAGGCCGAACTGGCCGACCGCATCCAGGAATCCTTCGGCGACGATGCCGCCCCGGTGCTGCAGCGCGCCGAGTCGCTGCTGGCCAGCCATCGCGTGCGCACCCTGCCCGAGACCAGCCGCAAGCGCCTGCACGCCCTGCTGCCTGCCGCGGTCGCGGCGGCGCGCCAGACCACCGCGCCGCGCGAGGCCGCCATCCGCCTCTTCGACTTGATCGAACAGATCGCGCAACGCAGCGCCTACCTGGCCCTGCTGGCCGAATACCCCGACACGCTGGCGCGCGTGGCGCGCATCGTGGCGGCCAGCCCCTGGGCCGCGCAATACCTCACCCAGCACCCGCTGCTGCTCGACGGCCTGATCGACTGGCGTACCCTGTTCGAGCCGCTGGACTTCCCGCAGATCGCCCGCCAGTTGCAGGCGGACCTGAACGCCTGCCGCCTGCCCGATGGCCAGCCCGACATCGAGCGCCAGATGAACCTGATGCGCGACGTGCAGCGCCAGGCCAGCTTCCAGCTGCTGGCGCAGGACCTGGAAGGCGAGCTCAGCGTGGAGAAGCTGGCCGACCAGCTTTCCGCCCTGGCCGACCTGCTGCTCGAGGAGACCATCCGCCGCATCTGGCCGCTGGTGCGTGGCGCCAAGGGCGGCGAGTCGGCCCGCTTCGCCGTCATCGCCTACGGCAAGCTGGGCGGCAAGGAACTGGGCTACGCGTCCGACCTCGACCTGGTGTTCCTCTTCGACGATCCGGCCGAGGATGCCGCCGAACGCTACGCCAAGCTGGGCCGGCGCATGACCTCCTGGTTGTCGACCATGACCTCCTCGGGCCGGCTCTATGAAGTGGACCTGCGCCTGCGCCCCGACGGCGACGCGGGCTTGCTGGCCGTGTCGATGGAAGCCTTCGAGCAATACCAGCAACGCCACGCCTGGCTGTGGGAGCACCAGGCGCTGACCCGCGCGCGCTTTGCCGCCGGCGACGGCGAGGTGGGCGCCCAGTTCGAAGCCGTGCGCCGCGCGGTGCTGCTCACCCCGCGCGAGCCCGAGGCGCTGGCCGCCGAAGTGCGCGCCATGCGCGAACGCATCGCGTCGGGCCACCCCAATCCCGGCCCGGACTTCGATCTCAAGCATGACCGCGGCGGCATGGTCGACGTGGAATTCGTCACGCAATACCTGGTGCTGCGCCATGCGCACGAACACCCGAAGCTGGTCGACAACCTGGGCAACATCACCCTGTTGCGCCTGGCCAGCGCGGCCGGCCTGGTGGACGAGGCGGTCGCCCAGGCCGCTGGCGACGCCTACCGCAGCCTGCGCAAGCGCCAGCACGCGCTGCGGCTGCTGGGCGCGGAGAAGGCCCGCGTGCCGCCCGAGGATGTCGCGTCCGAACGACAGGCCGTGTGCGCCCTGTGGGACGCGGTCATGGGCGAACGCGGCGCCCCGGGCGACGCCACCGGCCTGGGACGCGAGCGTGGCACGGGCCTGGGCCAACCTGGCCCGAAACCGCCCGGCGGCTGATCCGGATCAAGCCCCAGCGGGGCCGCCCGGCTGGCCGGGCGGCGCGCATGGCAGGTAAAATGCGGGATTGGCGCCCAGTTTTTCAATTTCCGCCGCGCCAAGACTCGTTGCCCAGACGCCCCAGACGCCCCATGAGTACTCAAGACCGCAACCCCGCCGCCGACGCCCAACAGGCCAACCCCGCAAGGGCCGAGGCCCCCGCCCCCACGCGCAAGGCGCTCGCGCTGCCGAAAGGCCGCGACAAGGTGCTGCTGCACTCCTGTTGCGCCCCATGCTCGGGCGAGGTCATGGAGGCCATGCTGGCGTCCGGTATCCAGTACGAACTCTTCTTCTACAACCCGAACATCCATCCGGTCCGGGAATACGAGATCCGCAAGAACGAAAACATCCGTTTCTGCGAAGACAACGGCATCAATTTCATCGACGCCGACTACGACGTCGACAACTGGTTCGAACGCGTCAAGGGCATGGAGAACGAGCCCGAGCGCGGCCCGCGCTGCACGGCCTGCTTCGACATGCGCTTCGAGCGCACCGCGCTCTATGCCTTCGAACACGGCTATGACACCTTCACCAGCTCGCTGGGCATCTCGCGCTGGAAGGACATGAACCAGATCAACGGCTGCGGCGAGCGCGCCGCGGCACGCTATCCGAACATGCTGTACTGGACGTACAACTGGCGCAAAGGCGGCGGCGCCGCGCGCATGATCGAGATCAGCAAGCGCGAAGCGTTCTACCAGCAGGAATATTGCGGCTGCGTCTATTCGCTGCGCGACACCAACCGCCATCGCCGCAGCCAGGGCCGCGACCGCATCGTCATCGGCGTGAAGTACTACGGCCAGGAAGAAGACCTGCAGGACGGGCAGGGCTGATCCGCGCGGCCGGCACCTGAGGCCGGCCCGCTTTCCTACCCGCGAGTCGGGTAGCTCACCTCGAGGATATCCAGCTCATCCACCCCGGCGGGCGTGCGCAGCACCACCGTCTCGCCTTCGCGCGCTTTGGTCAACGCCCGCGCCACGGGGGAAATCCAGCTGATCTTGCCCACCAGCGGCTCGGCCTCATCCACGCCGACGATGGTCACCGTGTGCGACTCGCCCGCGCGGTCTTCGTAATGGACCGTGGCGCCGAAGAACACCTGGTCGCGGTTGGGCTGCAAGGAGGCATCCACCACTTCCGCGATATCCAGCCGCTTGGTCAGGAAGCGCATGCGGCGGTCGATCTCGCGCAGGCGCTTCTTGCCGTACAGGTAGTCGCCGTTCTCGGAGCGGTCGCCATTGGACGCCGCCCACGACACGATCTGCACCACGGCCGGACGCTCTTCATTCATCAGCTGCGACAATTCGGCGCGCAAGCGCTCGTAGCCTTCCGGCGTGAGGTAGTTGCGCGTGCCGGCGGGCAGCGACTGCGCTTCGGGGATGTCGTCCTCGTCGTCGCGGTCGGATTCCTTGACGAAAGCCTTGTTCATATCGGGTTGGAGCAGAGTGGGCCTGACGGGAATGTTAGCCCAGCCCGGGCGCGGCCCGCGCCGGCAAGCGGTGTTTCACAGGCAAGCATATGCAAGTGAAAACTGCGTATTACACCCGGCGGCGCCGGCTACCTAGAATTCCTGCTCCGCAACACTCTCCTGGCTCACCATGTCCCTCGCGTCCCCGCTGCGCACGCTGTTCCGCGCCACCCTTCCCCTCATCCTTGGCCTGGGCGCCACCTGCGCCAGCGCCGAAGGCACCCTGCGCATCGCCTATCAATTCGACGTCGGCGACATCGTGTTGCACGTGGTGCGCGACCAGAAGCTGATCGAGAAACACGGCAAGGCCGATGGCCTGGACATCGCGGTGGACTGGCGGCAGCTGTCCGGCGGCAGCGCCATCAACGACGCCATCCTTTCGGACAGCATCGACGTCGCGTCCACCGGCCTGCCGCCGCTGCTCACGATCTGGGACCGGACACGGAACAGGCAGGGCATCAGGGCCATCGCCGCCCTGGGTTCCTTGCCTGTCTACCTCCTGTCGCGCAATCCCGCCGTCAAGAGCCTGGACGATCTCGGCCCGTCCGACAAGATCGCGCTGCCCGCCACGACCGTGTCGCTGCATGCGCGCCTGTTGCAGATCGCCGCGGCACAGAAACACGGCAAGGCGCAGTTCGCCCGTTATGACGCCTACACCGTCAGCCTGCCGCACGGCGAGGCCACCGCGGCGCTGCTTTCTGGCAAGACCGAGATCAACAACCATTTTTCCAGCCCGCCTTTCTGGTTCAAGGCCCTGAAGGATCCCGCCATCCACAAGGTGACGGGCTCCTATGACATCCTGGGCGGACCGAGCACGCTGAACATCCTGTGGACCACGGGCACCTTCCACGACAAGAACCCGCGTACCGTCGCGGCCTTGCGCAAGGCGCTGGAGGAAGGCCTGCAACGCGTATTGCGCGACAAGAAACGCGCCGCGCAGATCTATGCCAGCCTGGAAGGGTCGAACCTGCCGGTCGAGGAAATCGAAGCGATCATCAGCCATCCGGACGTGCGCTATACGCTGCAGCCGCAGAACACCCTCAAGCTCGCCGAATTCCTGCATGACGTCGGCGCCATCAAGACCAGGCCCACGTCATGGCGGGACTATTTCTTCGAAAGCGCGCTGGTGACGGAGGGAAGCTGAGGCCCCGCGGACACGATCCCGAACAAAAGGCGGCCCGGCCGCCCTTTCCTCATTCAAGCCCAGTCGTGCCAGACGGGTTTCAGGCCGGCGGGCAGCGGCGGCAGGCTGCCCAGGTCATGGCGGCTTTCGCCGGGCCCGTGGAAGTCCGAGCCGCAAGAGGCCAGGAAGCCATAGTGCCGCGCGACGTCCGCGTATTCGCGGTATTGATCGGGACGGTGGCTGCCGGTCACCACTTCGATGCCCTCCCCGCCCAGGTCCCGGAACTCATCGAACAGCGCGCCGAACTGCACGGGGGAATATTTATAGCGGCCCGGATGGGCGATCACGGCCCGTCCGCCCGCGCCGTGGATCCACGCCACCGCCTGGGCCAGCGTGGCCCACTGCATGGGCACGTGCCCGGGGCAGTCGTCGCCCAGGATCTTGTTGAAGACGGTCTGCACGTCGGGGCAATACCCCGCGTCGACCAGGTAGCGCGCAAAGTGCGTGCGGCTGATCAGCTCCGGATTGCCGGCGAAGGGCAAGGCGCCTTCATAGGCGCCCGGCATGCCCATCGCAGCCAGGCGCTCGCCCATCTGCTTCGCCCGGCGCGCACGGCCGGCGCGCGTATCGGCCAGGCCGGCCGCCATCGCGGCATCGGCAGGATCGAAGGCCAGGCCCACGATGTGCACGGTCTGGCTGGCCCAGGTCACGGAAATTTCCACCCCGGTCACGAACCGCATGCCCACCGCCCGCGCGGCATCGCCCGCGCGCGCCAGCCCGCCGATTTCATCGTGGTCGGTCAACGCCCACACGTTCACGCCATTCGCATAGGCGCGTTCCGCCACCGCTTCCGGGGCGAGCAGCCCGTCGGAGACGGTGGAATGGCAATGCAGGTCGTAGATGAGGGGGACAGCGGTGCGCATGGCTTGATTGTAGGCCTAGGCCCGCCCCGACAGGAACGCAGCCACCGCCTCCACCTGGTCCGGCGCCATCAGCGTCGGCGCATGCCCCACGCCCGCCACCTCATGCAGGCTTGCCCGGGTGTTGCGCGCCAGCATCTGCTCGGCAGTGCTGGCAGACAACAGGTCGGACTCGCTGCCGCGCAGCACCAGCAGCGGGCAATCCAGCGCCTCGTAGAGCTGCCACAGCAATTCCTCGCCCGCGGCCGCGGATGCCGGGTCCTGCTGGGCGAAGGGCTGGGCCAATCCCAGGTCGTAATGTTTCACCCAGCGGCCGGCCTGGGGCACATAGACGTGGCGGGCAAGATCCTGCCACTGGGCGTCGCTGTGGGGGCCGAAACCGGCGGAGACAGTGCGCGCGTAAGCCACCGCCTCCTCGAAGCTGTCGAATTCCACCGGCTGCCCCACGAACTGGCCGATGCGCGCCAGCGCGGCGGTCTCCAGGGTCGGGCCGACGTCGTTGATGACCATGCGGCCCACGGCAATCCCCGTGCCCGGCAACTCGCCGAGTCCCGCCGGGGCCGCCGCCGGCGCCAGGCGCGACAGGGCGGCCGAGCCGCCCAGCGCCATGCCGATCAGCCCGCCCATCGAGGTCCCCACCCAGTCCAGCGTGCGCGCATCCAGCCGCGCCAGCAGGGTCACCATGTCGGAAACATACTGCGGCACGGTATAGAACAGCGGATTGCGCAGGCGGTCTGAACGTCCGCGGCCGGCGACATCGGGGCAGACCACCCGGTATTCGGCGGCCATGCGCCGCGCCAGCACGTCGAAATCGCGGCCGGTGCGCGTCAGGCCGTGCACGCACACCAGCACACGGTCGTTGTCGGGATCGCCCCACTCCCAATAGGCCATGCGGTGCAGGCCGGCGGGGCTGGCGCAGGTAACGTAATCAAGACGGGGATCGGACATGGCAAGACTCGGCGGTTGGCTGGGCACGCCGCCCGGCTGACCCAACCTACAGGCTGCGGCCTTCGCGGCGGCGCGGTAAAATACGCAGTTACGCCAAGAATACGCCAAAGGAATGTGCATGGAAGCCGAACGCCAGAACCAGATCGCCGCCCGCCTGTCGGACTACGCCGACCGCGAGCTGCAACTGCGGAGGTATCTTTGACTACGATGCCAAGACTGAACGCCTGCAAGTCGTAAACGCCGAACTCGAAGACCCGGCGGTCTGGAACGATCCCAAGCACGCCCAGGATCTCGGCCGCGAGAAGAAAAGCCTGGAAGACGTCGTCGAGACGCTCTCGGCCCTGGGCACGGGCATCGCCGACGCCCAGGAACTGTTCGAGCTGGCGGCAAGCGACGCCGATGACGACACCCTGCTCGCCATCGAGACGGACGCCGACGGGTTCCAGGAAAAGCTGGAAGCGCTGGAATTCCGCCGCATGTTCGCCAACCCGGCCGATCCGCTGAACTGCTTCCTGGACATCCAGGCCGGCGCGGGCGGCACCGAAGCCCAGGACTGGGCATCCATGCTGCTGCGCCAATACCTGAAGTATGCCGAGCGCAAGGGCTTCAAGGCCGAGGTGCTGGAAGAGTCGGAAGGTGAAATCGCCGGCATCAAGTCGGCCACGATCAAGATCGAAGGCGAATACGCCTTCGGCTACCTGCGCACCGAAACCGGCGTGCACCGCCTGGTGCGCAAGAGCCCCTTCGACTCCTCGGGCGGGCGCCACACGTCGTTCGCCAGCGTCTTCGCCTACCCGGAAGTGGACGACTCCTTCGAGGTCGAGGTGAACCCGGCCGACCTGCGCGTGGACACCTATCGCGCCAGCGGCGCGGGCGGCCAGCACATCAACAAGACCGATTCGGCCGTGCGCCTGACGCACATGCCCACCGGGATCGTCGTGCAGTGCCAGAACGACCGTTCGCAGCACCGCAACCGCGCCGAAGCCATGCAGATGCTGAAGTCCAAGCTCTACGAGCTGGAAATGCGCAACCGCATGGCCGAGCAGCAGAAGCTGGAAGACTCGAAGACCGACGTGGGCTGGGGCCACCAGATCCGCTCCTATGTGCTGGACCAGAGCCGCATCAAGGACCTGCGCACCAACGTCGAAATCTCGAACACCCAGAAGGTGCTCGACGGCGACCTGGACCCCTTCATCCAGGCCAGCCTGAAGCAAGGCGTCTGACCCTCGCGCGCCACGGCCCCGGCCGTGGCGTGTCCTGTTCAAGGAGCGTAGCGGCATGTCCATCACCACCATCGCCATCCTCACCGGCGCGTCGCGCGGCCTCGGCGCCGCGCTGGCGCGCGGACTCGTGCATCCCGGCACGCGGCTCGTGACGCTGTCGCGCAGCGCCGACCCGGCGCTGGACGAGCTCGCCCGCGCCCAGGGCGCCGAGCTGGAACAGGTGCAGGTCGACCTGTCCGACGCCGCCAGCGCGACCCGGGCCGCGCGCCAGGTGTGTGACGCCCTGCCGCGCGACGCCGGGCTGCGCTACCGCCTGGTCAACAATGCGGGCACGCTCGCGCCCGTGGCGCGCGCCGACCAGCTGGACGACGGCGCCGCCATCGCCACCGCCTTCAACCTGAACGTGAATGCGGCGCTGCTGCTGTCCTCGGCCTTCCTCGCCCGGCTCAAGGGCCTGAACGCCGACCGCCGCGTGCTCAACATCTCGTCCGGCGCCGGCCGCAACCCGAACCCGGGCTGGACCGTGTACTGCGCCACCAAGGCCGCGCTGGACATGGCTTCGCGCGTGACCGCCCAGGAACAGGGCACCGCTGGCGCCCGCATCGTGTCGCTGGCGCCCGGCGTGATCGACACCAGCATGCAGGCCGCCATCCGCGCCAGCGACCCCGCCAGCTTCCCCGCGCTGGAACGCTTCCAGCAGATGCACGACAGCGGTGCGCTCAGCAGCCCCGAGCAGACCGCCCAGCGCATCCTCGCCTATCTCGAACGCGACGATTTCGGCACGACCGTCATCGACGACATCCGCCACTACGACTGACCCACTGACGCACCCATCATGACCGACACGACGCCCGCCGCCCCGACCGCCCAGGACGAAAACCGCCTGATCACCGAGCGGCGCGCCAAACTCTCGAAACTGCGCGAAGCCGGCGTGGCCTTCCCCAACGACTTCACGCCGGACGCGCACGCCGCCGACCTGCACGCGCGTTTCGACGAGCAGGAGCAGGAGGCACTGGTGGCGCAGGCCGTCACGGTCAAGGTCGCCGGCCGCATGATGCTCAAGCGCGTCATGGGCAAGGCTAGCTTCGCCACCCTGCAGGACGGCAGCGGCCGCATCCAGATCTACCTGGAACGCGGCACGCTGGGCGAAGCGCCCTACGCCGCCTTCAAGCAATGGGACATGGGCGACATCATCGCCATCGAAGGCACGATCTTCAAGACCAACAAGGGCGAGCTGTCGATCCACGCCACGCAGGCCCGCCTGCTGGCCAAGTCGCTGCGTCCGCTGCCCGACAAGTTCCACGGCGTGGCCGACCAGGAACTGCGCTACCGCCAGCGTTACGTCGATCTCATCATGACCGACGCCACGCGCCGCACCTTCGAGGCGCGCAGCAAGGCCATCGGCGGCATCCGCCAGCAGATGCTGGAGGCCGGCTTCCTGGAAGTGGAAACCCCCATGCTGCACCCCATCCCGGGCGGCGCGGCGGCCAAGCCCTTCATCACGCACCACAATGCGCTGGACATGGAGATGTTCCTGCGCATCGCGCCCGAGCTGTACCTGAAGCGTCTCATCGTCGGCGGCTTCGAGCGCGTCTTCGAGGTGAACCGCAACTTCCGCAACGAAGGCGTGAGCCCGCGTCACAACCCCGAATTCACGATGATGGAGTTCTACGCGGCCTATGCGGACTACCGCTGGCTGATGGACTTCACCGAGACGCTGATCCGCCGCGCCGCCATCGCCGCGGCCGGCACGGCCAAGCTCGAATACCAGGGCCGTGAACTGGACCTGGGCGCGCCCTTCGACCGCCTGACCATCACCGGCGCCATCCTGAAGTACGCCCCGCGCTACACGCAGGCCCAACTCGACGACGTTGCGTTCGTGCGCGCCGAACTGAAGACACTGGGTGCGGACGTCGATGGCCCCGTGCTGTCGCGCGCCGGCCTGGGCGCCCTGCAACTCGCCCTCTTCGAGGAAACCGCCGAGTCGCAACTGTGGCACCCCACCTTCATCATCGACTATCCGGTGGAAGTCTCGCCGCTGGCCCGCGCATCGGACACGCAGCCGGGCATCACCGAGCGCTTCGAGCTCTTCATCACCGGGCGTGAAATCGCCAACGGCTTCTCCGAGCTGAACGACCCAGAAGACCAGGCCGAGCGCTTCCGCGCCCAGGTGCAGGCCAAGGACGCCGGCGACGAGGAAGCCATGTTCTACGACGCGGACTACATCCGCGCGCTGGAATATGGCATGCCGCCCACCGGCGGTTGCGGCATCGGCATCGACCGCCTGGTCATGCTGCTGACCGACAGCGCCAGCATCCGCGACGTGATCCTGTTCCCGCACCTGCGCCGCGAAGACTGAGGACGTGGCCCGGCGATGCTGCTGAAACTCGTCATCTTCGCCATCCTGCTCGCGGGGCTTTCCTATCTGCTGTTCCCCGGGCTGCGCGGCGCCGCGCGCCGGCGCCTGCCCGGACGCATGCGTTTCGTCGTGGCGTGCGTCGCCTGCGCCCTCTTCCTGCTGTCGGCGGGCGCCTCGTTCATCCTGTGGATGGGCAGCGTGTCGGCCACCGCGGGAGGCGGCCACACAGACGGCGCCGGCTACCTCCTGCCGCTGGCAGGCGTGTCGCTGCTGTTGTCGCTGGGCTGTGGCGTGGCTGCGTACCGCTGCCGCTGACAGCCAAGGGCGCTCCCCCGCATGCAAAAAGGCCGCTCACGCGGCCTTTTTGCATTGCCAACGCTGGCACGCGGGCAAGCCGCCTGCGTCCTGCGCCGTGCCGGGTTCAGACGCCCGAACGCTCCACCGCCTGCGCCCAGCGCCGCGCCACCGTGGGCGAGGTCGCGCAGCTGGCGATATCCGTGACCACGCGCACCGCGCGCTCCAGCAGCTGGATATCGGCCTCGTGCTGGCGGGCAACGTGCGGGTCCTCGAAGAAGATGACGCGCTGGCATTGCCGTTCCAGCACGATCTCGGCGATCTGCGCGTCGCCGCCCAGCGGGCCGCTCAGGTAACGCTGCACCCAGGCACGCTCGCGCGGCCAGCCGCGCGACCAGGCCAGCTCGTTCAGCAGGCCGCCCGTGGTGCCCGTGGCCACGCGCTTGGAAAAACGCGACAACAGGTCGAAGTGATCGGCGGCGAACGCCACCATCTGTTCCTTCAGGGCATCGTGGGAGATCAGCGCCAGCGTCTGGCTGGAGAAATCGAAGCTGCGCTGCTGCGCGGCATCCAGCGACAGGCCTGCATGGATGCGCTCGACCGACATCCACTCGATGGCGCCCGCCAGCGTGGAAATGAAGGGACGGCCATGCGTGATGCACTGGCGCTTCAGGGCCAGCGCCTCGGGGAAGATGGACGAGGGGTCCACCGGGTCGATCAGGTAGATGGCGCCATCGAACGGGGCGACGTCATCGCGCCCTTCGGTCACGCGGGCCACCAGCTTCATCAGGCCGCCTTCGCGGCCATAGGGATAGCGGATGAGGCCGGAATAGCCGGGCAGCATGCCTTCGCGCTCGATGGCGTCATGCGTGCGGCCCACCGTGTGCAGTTGCACGCCCAACTGGCGGATCGTGTCGGAGCAGGCGCGCAGCCACTTGAACAACGCCGCGTCGGGCGTCTCGTGGTGGAGGCGGTTGGCGGCCAGGCCGAAGCGCAGGGGGGTGGCGATCATGGACGGAAACACACGGACGGATGACGGGGTATCGATGATACCTCGCCCGCGCGACCGGGCTGCCATAAGGGCTTACCGCGGGGCTTGCCGCGGGCGCGCCCTGTCCGCCCTCGCAGACCGCGACGGGGCTTATTCCGCCTCGTCGATCCAGGCCATCTGGATGGCTTCCAGGATCTTCTCGCCGCTGCGCTCGGGATCGTCGTTGAAACCGGGCAACGCCAACACCCAGGCGTGCAGATCGGTGAAGCGCACGGTCCTGGGGTCCACCTCGGGATGGGCGTCAGCCAGCCCCTCCGCGATCGCGTAGGTATCGGTCCACTTCATCAGTGATTTTCCTTGGCGTGGTTGATCGTGTACTTGGGAATCTCCACGGTCAGGTCGGCGTCGGCGATGCGGGCCTGGCAGGACAGGCGCGAGGTCGAGGACAGACCCCAGGCACGGTCCAGCATGTCTTCTTCGCTGTCGGAAGCCTCTTCCAGCGTGTCGAAGCCTTCCCGCACCACCACGTGACAGGTGGTGCAGGCGCAGGACAGCTCGCAGGCGTGTTCCAGCTCGATGTGGTTATCCAGCAGCACACGGCAGATGGACTCGCCGCGCGGCGCGTTCTCGATGACGGCGCCTTCGGGGCAGAGTTGGGGGTGCGGCAATACGGTCAGTTTCGGCATGGTGGTTCAGGCAAGTTCATCCAGCTTGCGGCCCGACAGCGCGGCGCGGATATTGCGATCCATGCGGCGGGCAGCGAATTCGTCGGTGGCGTCGGACAGCGCCTGGACCCGGGCGCGCACGGCATCGGCGTCTTCCAGCGACTGGGCGCCGGCGGCGTCGGCCAGCGCGGCGTCCACGCGGGCGCGCTCTTCCGTGGACAGCAGGTCGCCGTCGGCGGCCAGCGCGGCCTGCACGGACTCGACCAGCTGGCGGGCATCGACCTGCTGCTCGCGCAGCATGCGGGCCTGCGCATCGGCATCGGCCTGCGAAATGCTGTCGGCCAGCATGCGCGCGACCTCCTCGTCGCTCAGGCCATAGGACGGCTTGACCGTCACCGAGGCCTCGATGCCGGTGGTCAGCTCGCGCGCCGACACGCCCAGCAGGCCGTCCGCATCGACCTGGAAGGTCACCCGGATGCGCGCCGCCCCCGCCACCATGGGCGGGATGCCCCGCAGCTCGAAGCGCGCCAGCGAGCGGCAATCGGCCACCAGGTCGCGCTCGCCCTGCACCACGTGGATGCTCATGGCCGACTGGCCATCCTTGAAGGTCGTGAACTCCTGCGCGCGCGCCACCGGGATGGTGCTGTTGCGCGGCACGATGTGTTCGACCAGGCCACCCATGGTTTCCAGGCCCAGCGACAGCGGCAGCACGTCCAGCAGCAACCAGTCCTCACCCGGCGCGCGGTTACCCGCCAGCAGGTTGGCCTGCGACGCGGCGCCCAGCGCCACCACCTGGTCGGGATCGAGGTCGGTCAGCGGCTCGGCACCGAACAGTTCGCCCACCACGCGGCGCACCACCGGCATGCGCGTGGCGCCGCCCACCATCACCACGCCGCGCACGTCCGCAGGCGCCAGGCGCGCATCGCGCAGCGTGCGGGACACGCATTCCAGCGTGCGGGACAGCAAGGGTTGCGCCAGCGTCTCGAAATGCGCGCGCGTCAGCGTGCCCGCCAGGCATTGGCCATCAGGCAGCTCGACGGTGTAATCGGCGCTTTCCTGCGCCGACAGCGCTTCGCGGGCGGCCCGCGCGGCCACCAGCAAGGCGCGGTAGGCGCGCGGCTCGCGCAGCGCCTGTTGCGCGGCGGCGGGATCGTCCTTCACCCACTCGTCCACGATCAGCGCGTCGAAATCATCGCCGCCCAGGGCCGTGTCGCCGGCCGTGGCCACCACTTCGAACACCCCCTGCGTCAGGCGCAGGATGGAAATGTCGAACGTGCCGCCCCCCAGGTCATACACCGCATAGACGCCTTCGGCATCATGGTCCAGGCCATACGCCAGCGCGGCCGCGGTCGGCTCGTTCAGCAGGCGCAGCACGTTCAGGCCGGCCAGCTTGGCCGCGTCGCGCGTCGCCTGGCGCTGTGCGTCGTCGAAATAGGCCGGCACGGTGATCACCGCGCCCACCAGCGTATCGCCCAGTGTCGCCTCGGCCCGCTCGCGCAGCGCCGAAAGAATGGCCGCCGACACCTCGACGGGACTCTTGTCGCCCTGCGCGGTGCGCAGCCGTACCATGCCCGGCGCGTCGACGAACTCGTAGGGCGCGCGCGAGGCTTGCGCCTCGGCGAGCGAACGCCCCATGAAGCGCTTCACCGACACGATGGTATTCAGGGGATCGCTGGCCTGCAGCGGCAACACCTCGGCGCCGACGGCCACCTCGCCATCCGGCGTGTAGCGCACGGCCGAAGGCAGCAGCGCCCTGCCCTGCGCGTCGCGCAGGACCTCGGCAACGCTGCTGCGCACCGCGGCCACCAGCGAATGCGTGGTGCCCAGGTCGATGCCCACGGCGAGCTTGCGCTGATGCGGCGCGGGCGACTCACCCGGCTCGGAAATCTGCAGAAAAGCCATATGTATCCTGTCCTGCGCGGCACGCCTGGCAACGGCGGCCACGGTGGGCACCCTTGCCGGGCGCCGCAATTCTTCTTCCGGGCAGACGATGCGCGCGATCAGCGCGGCGACGTCGCGCCCGCCTCCGCGCGCAGCGCCTCGGCCAGGCGATCCAGGAACATCCATTCCCGCACGCGCAAGCCAGCCTGGGCCACATCCTGTTTTTCGTCGAGCAACGACCCCACCGTCGCCCCGAGCTCACGCTCGGCATCGCGCAGTTCCTCGGCCAACGCCGCGAACTGCTGCGGATCGCCGGACTCGCGCGCATCGTCCAGCGCTTCGCGCCAGGCCATCTGCTGCATCAGGAAATCCGGCGACATCGCCGTATTGCTTTCGGTCTGCAGGTCCACGCCGTCCGTCTCGCACAGATAGCGCGCGCGCTGCAGCGGATCGCGCAAGGTGCGATACGCCTCGTTGGCGCGGGCCGACCATTGCATGGCCACCCGCTTTTCGGCAGCCGAGGCCGTGGCATAGCGATCAGGGTGCACGCGCGCGGCGACGTCGCGCCAGGCGCGCTCGAGCGCGTCGGCGTCCAGCGCGAACGCGCGCGGCAAGCCGAACAGGCTGAAGTGATCGTCAGCCAAGGCCTACACCGTGAAAGATTCGCCGCAACCGCAACTGGCTTTCTCGTTGGGATTGCTGAACTTGAAGCCTTCGTTCAGGCCTTCACGGGCGTAGTCGAGCTCGGTGCCGTCCAGATAGGCCAGGCTCTTCGGGTCGATGAACACCTTGACGCCGAAGCTCTCGAAGACCTGGTCTTCGGCAGCCGGCGCGTCCACGTATTCCAGCTTGTAGGCCAGGCCCGAGCAGCCGGTGGTCCGTACGCCCAGGCGCAGGCCGACGCCCTTGCCGCGCTTTTGCAGGTAGCGGCCGACGTGATCGGCGGCCTGTTGGGTCAGCGTAACGGCCATGATCAGCTCGCGTGCTTGTCCTGGTAGTCCTTGACGGCCGCCTTGATGGCGTCCTCGGCCAGGATGGAGCAGTGGATTTTCACGGGCGGCAGTGCCAGCTCTTCGGCGATCTGCGTGTTGCGGATGGCCATGGCCTGGTCCAGCGTCTTGCCCTTGACCCATTCCGTCACCAGCGAGCTGGAAGCGATGGCCGACCCACAGCCGTAGGTCTTGAAGCGCGCGTCTTCGATCACGCCTTCGTCATTGACGCGGATCTGCAGCTTCATGACGTCGCCACAGGCCGGCGCGCCGACCATGCCGGTGCCGATGTTGGTGTCGCCCTTGTCGAAGGAACCCACGTTGCGGGGGTTTTCGTAGTGGTCCAGAACTTTGTCGCTGTATGCCATGATGATTGCTCCTTACTTTTGAATACCGTCACTACTGCCAGCCGGGGCATTGCGGAGCCGGCTTCGCCGGTCCGCCGATGCCGCCCCCTTGAGGGGAAGGCGCGCAAGCGCCTCGGGGTGGGACTTGTCAGTGGGCAGCCCACTGGACGGTGTTGAGGTCAACGCCGTCCTTGGCCATTTCCCACAGCGGCGACATGTCGCGCAGCTTGCCCACGCGGCTCTTCAGGAGCTGCACGGCAAAGTCGACTTCCTGCTCGGTCGTGAAACGGCCGATGGTGAAACGGATCGAGCTGTGCGCCAGTTCGTCGTTGCGGCCCAGGGCGCGCAGCACGTAGGAAGGCTCCAGGCTGGCCGAGGTGCAGGCCGACCCACTGGACACGGCCAGTTCCTTGATCGCCATGATCAGCGACTCGCCTTCGACGTAGTTGAAGCTGACGTTCAGGTTGTGCGGCACGCGGCGCTCGATGTGACCATTCAGGTACACCTCTTCCACGTCCGACAGGCCTTGCCACAGACGGTCGCGCAGCATGCGCACGCGGTCGTTTTCCACGGCCATCTCTTCACGCGCCAGGCGGAAGGCTTCGCCCATGCCGACGATCTGGTGCGTGGCCAGCGTGCCCGAACGGAAACCGCGCTCATGGCCGCCCCCATGGATCTGCGCCTCGATACGCACACGCGGCTTGCGGCGCACGTACAGGGCGCCGATGCCCTTGGGGCCATACGTCTTGTGGGCCGAGAACGACATCAGGTCGACCTTCAGCTTCTGCAGGTCGATCACGACCTTGCCGGTGGCCTGGGCGGCATCGACGTGGAAGATGATGCCGCGCGCGCGCAGCAGTTCGCCAATGGCCTCGATGTCCTGGATGACGCCGATTTCGTTGTTGACCATCATGACCGACACCACGCTGGTGTCGGGACGCAGGGCGGCTTCCAGCGCGGCCAGGTCGATCAGGCCGTCTTCCTGCACGTCCAGGTAGGTCACTTCGAAACCCTGGCGCTCCAGTTCTCGACAGGTGTCCAGCACGGCCTTGTGCTCGGTCTTGACCGTGATGAGGTGCTTGCCGCGCTCGGCATAGAAGTGCGCGGCGCCTTTCAGGGCCAGGTTGTTCGACTCGGTGGCGCCGGAGGTCCAGATGATTTCGCGCGGATCGGCATTCACCAGGGCGGCGACATCGGCGCGCGCCTGCTCGACGGCCTCTTCGGCGGCCCAGCCCATTGCATGGCTGCGGGAGGCCGGATTGCCGTAGTTCTCGTAAAGCCAGGGCACCATCTTGTCGACCACGCGGGGGTCGACGGGCGTGGTAGCCGAGTAATCGAAATAGATGGGACGGGTGGTCATGGGAAAGGCTCCTGAATTCAAGCCGCGGCGCGCGCGGGGCGGGGGCGTTCGGCCGTATTGGCGGTTGCGGTGCCAACAGGCGAGGCGCCACCCAGACGGTCCACGCGCACGGCGGAACACGCTTTTTCCTGGTTGGCTTCCTGAAGCTGGCGCACGCGCTGCTGATCCACGAGGTCCTGCAGCGACACGGAGTCCAGGTAATCGACCATCTTGCGGTTGAGGGTGGCCCACAGCTCATGCGTCATGCACTTGCCGGACTTGCCGTCATTGCCACTCGTACAGTCCCGCTTGCCGCCACAACTCGTGGCGTCCAGCGGTTCGTCCACCGCGAAGATGATGTCGGCGACGGTCACGTTGCGCGCCAGGCGGGCCAGCGAATAGCCGCCACCCGGGCCGCGCACGCTCTCGACGAGCTCGTGCCGGCGCAACTTGCCGAAAAGCTGTTCCAGATAGGACAGCGAGATGTTCTGGCGCTGGCTGATCGCCGCCAGCGTCACGGGGCCACTGTGCTGGCGCAAGGCCAAGTCGATCATCGCCGTCACGGCGAAGCGCCCTTTCGTGGTCAGCCGCATGATGTCTTTCCTTTAGGCCGGGAATGGCAAGGGGGAGTCCCCGCGCCCTTCACCAATACCTGAGCAATTAACTCAAGCATACCAAATTCCCGACTATTTTGCTTGGGTACCTCACGTAAAAAAACGCGCCGAAGCGCGTTTTTTCTGGGAATTCCCGGTCTGGTGGGAATCAGGCAGCCTGATACTGGGTGGCACGCTTGCGCACCAGCTCCAGCACGCCCTGACAGGCGTCCTCGATGTAATCCAGGACCTTGCCGAAGCCTTCCGGGCCGCCGTAGTACGGATCGGGCACAGTGGCCTCTTCGAATTCGTTGGCGAAACGCATCAGGAGCATCAGCTTGTGCTGATACTGCTTGGGGCATTGCTGCTGCATGGCGGACAGGTTTTCCCAGTCCATGGCCAGGATCAGGTCGAAATCACGGAAGTCTTCCGCCGTGACCTGGCGCGCTTCGCGATGGGCCATGTCGTAGCCGCGCTTGCGCGCTGCGGCCTGAGCGCGCGCGTCCGGCGCCTCGCCCACGTGGAAACCATGGGTGCCAGCCGAATCGACGCCGACCACGTCGGACAAACCGGCGTCGGCGACCAAATGGCGAAACACGCCTTCTGCGCTGGGCGAGCGACAGATATTACCCATGCAAACGAAAAGAACCTTGGTCATCATGTCCATAAGTGTGCGGGAAAACCCGCAACAAGGCAAGTTTTTTTTGCACGTGCGCAAGGGCGGTGCAAAAAACATGAAACAAGAATAGTTTCTTTTAAAACAACCGCTTAGCAAGCACCTTTCACTTCCCTGACGAGGCAGGAATCCCCACTTCGGGGCCCAGTTGTCCACAGCTGTGCGCAGTGCAAAAAAGGCCATGCACCGGGGCCTGTCATCAACGTCTGATATGCACCACATTCATGCATATCGGACGTTTCCATTACATGGATCCCTGCCCCAGCAAGGCCTGGTCCTTCAGCTTCTGCAGCGTGTCGCGGGCGGCGGCGGCCTGCTCGAACTCCAGGTTGCGGGCATGATCCAGCATCTGCTTTTCCAGGCGGCGGATTTCTCGCGCCAGGGCCTTCTCGTCGCCCAGCAGGGCCAAGGGCACGTCGTCCGCCTTGGGCTTGAGGGATTCGGCCCCCACGACGCCGTCGATGAGTTCGCGCACGGCCTTGTTCACGCCACGGGCCACGATGCCATGCTCGGCATTGAATGCCTGCTGGCGCTCCCGCCGGCGCGAGGTCTCGTCCATGGCGCGCCGCATGGAATCGGTGATCCTGTCTGCATAGAGTATGGCGTGGCCATTTAGGTTCCGCGCCGCCCGGCCGATCGTCTGGATCAGGCTGCGCTCGGAGCGCAGGAAACCTTCCTTGTCGGCATCCAGGATGGCCACCAGGGAGACCTCGGGGATATCCAGCCCCTCGCGCAGCAGGTTGATGCCCACCAGCACGTCGAAGGTGCCCAGGCGCAAGTCGCGCAGGATCTCCACCCGCTCCACCGTATCGATGTCGGAATGCAGGTAGCGGACCTTCACGCCGTGCTCGGACAGGAAGTCGGTCAGGTCCTCGGCCATGCGCTTGGTCAGCGTGGTCACCAGCACCCGCTCGCCGGCGCCCACGCGCAGGCGGATTTCGCCCAGCAGGTCGTCGACCTGGGTCCGCGCCGAGCGGACCTCGACCATGGGGTCGACCAGGCCGGTGGGCCGCACCAACTGCTCGACCACGTTGTCGGTGTGCTCGTTCTCGTAGGCCGACGGCGTCGCCGAGACGAAGATGCACTGGCGCATGCGCGCCTCGAACTCTTCCAGCTTGAGCGGCCGGTTGTCCAGCGCCGAGGGCAGCCGGAACCCGTACTGCACCAGGGTTTCCTTGCGCGCCCGGTCGCCGCGGTACATGCCGCCCAGCTGGCCGATGGTGACGTGGCTCTCGTCGATGAACATGAGCGCATCGGTCGGCAGGTAGTCGATGAGCGTGGGCGGCGGCTCGCCGGCCGCGGCGCCCGAGAGGTGGCGCGAGTAGTTCTCGATGCCCTTGCAGAAGCCCAGCTCCTGCAGCATTTCGAGGTCGAAGCGGGTGCGCTGCTCGAGCCGCTGCGCTTCCACCAGCTTGCCGTCCTTGACGTAGAAATCCAGCCGCTCGCGCAATTCGGCCTTGATGGTCTCGATGGCGCGCAGCACGGTGTCGCGCGGCGTCACGTAATGCGAACCGGGATAGACGGTGTAGCGCGGCACCTTCTGGCGCACGCGGCCGGTCAGCGGATCGAACAGCTCCAGCGACTCGACCTCGTCGTCGAACAGGGTCAGGCGCAGCGCCAGCTCGGGGCTTTCCGCCGGGAAGATGTCGACGGTTTCGCCGCGCACCCGGAAGGTGCCGCGCGTGAAGTCGGCGTCGTTGCGGGTGTATTGCATGGCCACCAGGCGCGCCAGGATCTCGCGGCGGCCGATCCGGTCGCCAGCGCGCAGGATCAGCACCATGGCGTGGTAGTCGCCAGGGTTGCCGATACCGTAGATGCACGAGACCGTCCCCACGATCACCGTGTCGCGGCGCTCGAGCAGGCTCTTGGTCGCCGACAGGCGCATCTGCTCGATGTGCTCGTTGATGGACGAGTCCTTCTCGATGAAGAGGTCGCGGGTCGGGACGTAGGCTTCGGGCTGGTAGTAGTCGTAGTACGAGACGAAGTACTCGACCGCATTGCGCGGAAAGAACTCCCGCATTTCCGCATAGAGCTGCGCGGCCAGCGTCTTGTTGGGCGCCAGCACCAGGGCCGGGCGGCCCAGCTGCGCGATGGTGTTTGCCATCGTGTAGGTCTTGCCCGAGCCCGTCACGCCCAGCAGGGTCTGGAACATCAGCCCGTCGCGCGCGCCCTCCACCAGTTGGCCGATCGCGCGGGGCTGGTCGCCCGCCGGCGGATAAGGCTGGTAGAGGTGGAAAGGACTGTCCGGGTAGTCGACGAAGCCGCTATCGCTCATGCTAGACTGGTGTGGGGTAAACAGAACATTATCCCCCCCGATCCTGCCAGCGTCCACCCTGCCCTTCCGGCGCATTCCTGCCGCCGCCCGGGGCCCGCGCCGACGCCCGGCCCGATCCAGCCCCTAGAGACACCCCGCCGCGCCGGCCCACGCCGACGGGCAACCGAGATTGAACGACAGCTTTGTCCTCCATCCGTCACGCTTTCCTAACCTCCCCTCCTTTGCGGCCCTAGCGCCCATTCCGCCCTCATGATCTCTCCCTTTGCTTCCGTCGAACTCGCCCCGCGCGACCCGATCCTCGGCCTGACCGAGCAGTACAACGCCGACACCCGCCCCGGCAAGGTGAACCTGGGCGTGGGCGTCTATTACGACGACGAAGGCCGCATCCCGCTGCTGCAAAGCGTGCGCCGCGCCGAACAGGCCCGCCTGGAAGCCGCCGCGGCCCGCGGTTACCTGCCCATCGACGGCATCGCCAACTACAACCAGGGCGCACAGAAGCTGCTGCTGGGCGAAGGCTCGCCGCTGGTCGCCGAAGGCCGCGTGCTGACCGTCCAGACCCTGGGAGGCACCGGCGCCCTGAAGGTCGGCGCCGACTTCCTGCGCGCGTTCCTGCCCGACGCCAAGGTCGCCATCAGCGACCCCAGCTGGGAAAACCACCGCGCGCTGTTCGAACGCGCGGGTTTCGACGTCGTCACCTACGCCTATTACGACGCGGCCACCCGTGGCCTGAACTTCGCCGGCATGACCGACAGCCTGCGCGCGCTGCCCGAAGGCAGCATCGTCGTGCTGCACGCGTGCTGCCACAACCCGACCGGCGTGGACCCCACCGCCGAGCAGTGGGCTGAAATCCTGGAAATCGTGAAGGCGCGCAAGCTGGTGCCCTTCATGGACATCGCCTATCAAGGCTTCGGCGACGGCCTGGAGCAGGACGCCCAGGTGGTGCGCCGCTTCGCCGACGCCGGCCTGACCATGCTGATCAGCTCGTCGTTCTCGAAGTCGTTCTCGCTGTACGGCGAGCGCGTGGGCGCCCTGACCGTCGTGGCCGGCAACAAGGAAGAAACCGGCCGCGTGCTGAGCCAGGTGAAGCGCACCATCCGCACGAACTATTCCAACCCGCCCACTCACGGCGCCAGCGTCGTGGCCGCCGTGCTGAACTCGCCCGAGCTGTTCAAGCTGTGGGACGAGGAACTGGCCGGCATGCGCGACCGCATCCGCCTGATGCGCCAGGAACTGGTGAACAAGGTGAAGGCACATGGCGCCACGCAAGACCTGAGCTTCGTCGTGAAGCAACGCGGCATGTTCTCGTACTCGGGGCTGTCGGCGGCGCAGGTCGAGACGCTGCGTGAAGAATCGGGGATTTATGCGCTGTCGACGGGCCGTATCTGCGTCGCTGCGTTGAACAGCCGCAATATCGACGTCGTGGCGGCCGCGATTGCCAAGGCATTGAAGTAACCCGCCGTCTCCGGCAGGACAGGCAAAAAGGCCCCGAGGGGCCTTTTTGCTTTTCGGGCGGGGCGCCGCCGTCGGCACGAGGGCGCCCGCCCCGGCTCAGACGTCGACGCGATAGCGTTCGATCACCTCGGGCCGCAGGCGGATTCCCAGGCCCGGGGCTTGCGGCACGGCCATGTAACCATCGCGGATGTCCGGAAAACCCTCGGGCAGCTCCCACAACAAGGGGTCGCGCTGGCGATTCGCGAAAATCTCCACGAACAGTGCGTGCGGGTTGGCTGCCATCAGGTGGATGGCGACCTGGGGCTCTTCATGGTGCGCCATCTCCACATTCATGAACCGCGCCATGTCGGCCACGCGCTGCCACTCGGTGATGCCGCCGCACAGCGTCACGTCCAGGTTCAGGATGGAGACACCTCCCTTGGTAATGAGATCCCGGCAGGCCCGCCCGGTGATTTCCCCCTGACCCACGTTGATCGGTATGGACGTCTTGGTCGCCAGCAGCATCAGCCCGTCGGTCTGGTCATACCATTTGACCGGCTCCTCCATCCACCGCACGCCCAGATCAGCCTTTTCCATGGCCACGCAGAACTTCACCGCGTCCAGCGGATGCCAACCCTGGTTGGCATCCACGGTGATGACGAAATCCTTGCCCCCCGCCTTGCGAGCCGCCCGCACCCGCTCGAAATCCTCCTCCAGGGTGGCACGCCCGACCTTCATCTTGATGCCGATGCAGCCGGCCTGGCGCACGCTTTCGACTTCCTTCGCGATGGCCACCGCCGGATCGCTGCCGTCCTTGGGGTAGTAGCCACCGATGGAAATGACCGGCACCCGGTCGCGCCCCCCCCCCCAGCAGCTTGTAGACCGGCACGTCGTACAGCTTGCCGCGCGCATCCCACATCGCGTTATCCAGGCAACTGATGGCCTGCAGCAGGATGCCACGCGGGTGCATGTCCAACTGATGCAGGCCACGATTGCCCAGGTCCAGGTCGATGTTGAACATCGCCTCCCACAGGCGCTGGAAGTCGCGCACGTCCTGTCCCTGGAGCAGCGGCCCCAGATGATCGCGAATGACCTGGACGATCTGCGCCTGGGTGTGGAATTCATCGCCGCCGTAGGTTTCCCCCACCAAGCCGTTTTCCAGATGGACGCGGGTGATGATGGTGGGACGGGTGGCAACCTGATAGGTGCCGCCCTTGAATACCTCCTGGAGCTGCATGTCCAGCGCAATGGCCTCGACGTGTTCGATCTTCACTGTGTCTCCTTGTTTCCGATGAGAGATGGGCGCGGTATCACTGCGGGTCGATACCGGCTTCGCGCACGACGCGCTGCCACTTTTCCTGCTCGCTGCGCATGAAGCGCCCCAGCGCGTCGGCACTGACCGACTCGGCGAGCAGTACTTCAATGCCCTGCTTCTCCAGCGATTGCACGTATTCCTTGTCGGCCAGGGCTTCGGCGTAGGCCTTTTGCAGGACGTCGATCACGTGCGCCGGCGTGTCGGCAGGCGCATACAGCCCGTACCAGGTCGAGGCGAGAAAACCGGGCACTTCCTTTTCCGCCAGCGTCGGGACGCCGGGAAACAGCGCCATCCGTGCCTGCGAGGTCAGGGCCAGCGCGCGCAGGCGCCCGCCCTGGGTCTGCGGCAGCGAGACATTGGTCTGGTCCAGCATGGCGTCGATCTGGCCGCCCATGAGGTCGGCCATGGCCGGGCCCGTGCCCTTGTAGGGCACGAAGGTGTATTGCACCTTGACCACCGACGCGAGATGTTCGGCAGCCAGGTGGGAAGACGAGCCCACGCCCGCCGTGCCGAAGGTGAGCTTGCCCGGATCCTTGCGGGCCGCCTCGAACAGGTCGGTGGCCGTGCGGTAAGGCGAATTGGCGCCCACGAGCAAGGCCATGGGCGTGTCGGGGAAGCGGAACACGGGAACGAAATCCTGGTTGGGGTCGTAGCGCAGCGACTTGAAGAGGGACGGCGCGGCCGCCATGGTCCCGATATGGCCCACGAACAGGGAGTAACCGTCAGCCCTGGCGCGCGCGACCTTTGCCGCGCCGATCGTGCCGCCGGCGCCGCCCAGGTTCTCCACCACGATCGATTGCCCCAGCGCGGCGGAAACCCGTTGCGCGACGTTCCTGGAGACTGCGTCGGTGGGGCCGCCTGCCGCAAAGGGCACGAGCCAGGTAATGGCCTTGGCGGGATAGGTTTCCTGCGCGGCAGCGGTGCCGATGCCGCATGCGGCCAGCGCAGCCAGGAGCAGGCGCTGGACGGTGGTGGTGGACGATGTCATGGTGTCTCTCCCGATATTGTTATGGCCTTGCGCGAAAAGGCGACCAAGGCATGTCCGCATATCGTATCGGCCACGAAACCTTTTAGAATCCCCGAATCCGGAACTTCTCAATACACGATTCGTGGCCGATCACCAGCCCTCGCTCGTCGACCTGCACCTGTTCACCGAAGTCATCCGCCTGGGCAGCTTCGCCCGCACGGCCGACGAATGGGGCATGTCGCCCTCCTACGTCAGCAAACGCATTGGCATCCTGGAACAGGATCTGGGCGTGCGGCTGCTGCATCGCACCTCGCGGCGCCTGAGCGCCACCGCGCAGGGCGAGCAGACCTACGAATGGGCCCGGGAAATCCTGGGAAATGTGCGCCAGCTACGCGACGCGCTGGCGGACGAAGTGTCGGAGCCCCGGGGCCGCTTGCGCGTCAGCTCCAGCTTCCGGCTGGGACGCAATCACGTCGCCCCCGCCATTTCGCTGCTGGCGAAGCGCTATCCCAGACTGGAGGTATCGCTGACGGTGCTGGACCGGCCGGTGGATCTGCTGGAAGAGGGGCTGGACCTGGACATTCGTATCGGCGGCGTGCCCGAGCCGCATCTGATCGCCCACCGTATCGCGCATAGCCACCGCCTGCTGTGCGCCGCGCCGTCCTACCTGGAAGCGCGCGGCATGCCGCAACAATTGGACGAACTGTGCCGCCATAGCTGCCTGGTCTTCCGCGAGCGTGACCAGCCCTTCGGGAATTGGCGGCTGGTCGGCCCCAAGGGCCTGGAGACGGTGAAGGTGACGGGCACGCTTTCCTCGAACAACAACGACATCATTCGCCAATGGGCGCTGGATGGCCACGGCATCGTGCGGCTGGCGGATTGGGATTGCGCGCTGAGCGTGCAGAAGGGAGAACTGGTTCCCGTGCTCCCCGCGTATCGCTGGCCTGCCGATATCTGGGCAGTCACGCCGGGCAGGCTGTCGGAGTCGGCCAAGATCGGCGTGTGCGTGCGCTTTCTGCGCGAACAACTGGCCAACGGCCCTTACGCCCTGCGGCCGGCAGGCATCCCCATGCCCGGCCAGGCAGCCTCCGACAGCGCCCTGTGAGGGCGCGACAGGCTTGGCGCCAGCCGCTCCCGGCGGCCATCGCTTGCAATCCCCCTGCGCATGCCCCACAATCGAGCCTGTATACATATACAGTACGAGAAACATGGCCGCCAAGCTCACCGCCCGTCAGCAGGAAATCCTGGATCTCATCCGCCGCACGCTTACGCAGACGGGCTTCCCGCCCACGCGCGCCGAGATTGCCCAGGCGCTGGGCTTTCGGTCGCCGAATGCCGCGGAAGACCATCTGAAGGCCTTGGCGCGCAAGGGGGCCATCGAACTGACCGCCGGCGCCTCGCGCGGCATCCGGCTGCTCAACCAGGCGCCCGAGCCGGTGCAGGCCGTGCTGCCCCACCCGGCCCTGGCGCAGATGCTGCTGCCGCTGGTCGGACGCGTCGCGGCAGGCAGTCCCATCCTCGCCACCGAGCACGTCGAACGCGAGGTGGGCGTGGATCCCGGGCTCTTCACGCAGACGCCGGACTACCTCCTCAAGGTGCGCGGGCTCAGCATGCGGGACGCCGGCATTCTGGATGGCGACCTGCTGGCGGTGAAGCGCACCCCGGAAGCGCGCAATGGCCAGATCGTGGTGGCGCGTCTCGATGACGACGTCACCGTCAAGCGCCTGCAGCGCAGCGGCTCGCGGATTGCGCTGCTGCCGGAAAATCCCGACTTCGCCCCCATCGAGATCCAGCCCGGGCAGGATTTCGTGCTCGAAGGCATTGCGGTCGGCCTGATCCGCACCCAACCGCTGCACTAGGCAACACACGCCGCGCACGCCGCCACGGCAGCCTAGTCGCCGTGACGATAACGGTCCAGGTCACGCCGTTCCCGCTTGGTGGGACGGCCGTGGCGGTCTTCCTCAGGCTCCGGCTGCCAGCGGCGCGCCTCTTCCCGCAACAGCCTTGCGGCAATGCTCTCGGTCGTTTCGTCGTACAGCAGGCGCGCCAGCGTGGCCGAGCCGCGCTTTTCCGCCAATCCCCGCACGATCACCCCCCACTGCTGCTGGGCCTGCCCGGTGATGTCGATGCGGTCATCCCGCCGAACGATGCGCGCAGGCTTGGCCCTTGCGCCATTGACCAGCACCCTGCCCGCTTCGACCGCGGCGCTGGCCAGCGACCGGGTCTTGTAGAAACGCGCCGCCCATAACCACTTGTCGATACGCACGCCGTGGCGTTCGTCCTCCTGCACCATCCCGGCTCCTCGCCTGCTCTCAAATGAAAATCCCCGCCTTCCTCGCAAGAAGAAGGCAGGGATCGAATCGCCAGCCTTGGGCCGACGCCCAGGCCGGGATCAGTGCTTGATGACGGGGTCGGCGTCGGCCGGCTTGCCGGCAGCCACCACCGACTCGGCCTTGGCGGGCTCTTCCTCGGGCAGCGGCGTGGGCAGGCGTTCCAGCGCCTTTTCCAGCACCTTGTCGATCCAGCGCACCGGCACGATCTCGAGGTGGTTCTTGACGTTGTCCGGGATCTCGGCCAAGTCCTTCACGTTTTCCTCGGGGATCAGCACCGTCTTGATGCCGCCACGGTGGGCTGCCAGCAGCTTTTCCTTCAGGCCGCCGATGGCCAGCACCTCGCCACGCAGCGTGATTTCGCCGGTCATGGCGACGTCGGCGCGCACGGGGATCCTGGACAGCGCCGAGACGATGGCCGTGGTGATGGCGATACCCGCGGACGGACCGTCCTTGGGCGTGGCGCCTTCCGGCACGTGCACGTGCATGTCGTGCTTCTCGAACACGCTGTCGGCAAAACCCAGGCGGCGGGCGCGGGCCCGCACGACGCTGCGCGCGGCCTCGACCGACTCCTTCATGACGTCGCCCAGCGAACCCGTGCGCTGGATGACGCCCTTGCCGGGCATGTCGGCGACTTCGATGGTCAGCAGATCGCCGCCCACTTCCGTCCATGCCAGGCCGGTGACCTGGCCGACCTGGTTTTCCTTTTCGGCCATGCCGAAGGAATAGCGGCGCACGCCCAGGTAGTCGTTCAGGTTGTCGGCGTTGACCTTGACCTGCACGACGGGCTCGGAGGCCTTCACGCCGTCGGCCTGCGACTGCGTGAGCAGCTGCTTGACCACCTTGCGGCAGACCTTGCCGATTTCTCGCTCGAGCGCGCGCACGCCGGCTTCCCGGGTGTAGTAACGCACGATGTCGCGGATGGCCGATTCGTCGACAGCCAGTTCCTCTGGCTTCACGCCGTTGTTCTTCATCAGCTTGGGCAGCAGATGCTCGCGGGCGATGTGCACCTTCTCGTCCTCGGTGTAACCCGACAGACGGATGACTTCCATGCGGTCCAGCAGCGCCGGCGGAATGTTCAGCGTGTTGCTCGTTGCCACGAACATCACATCCGACAGGTCGAAGTCGACCTCGATGTAGTGGTCCTGGAAGGTGTGGTTCTGTTCCGGATCCAGCACCTCGAGCAGCGCCGACGCGGGATCGCCGCGGAAGTCCATGCCCAGCTTGTCGATCTCATCGAGCAGGAACAGCGGGTTGCGCACGGCCACCTTGGACATGTTCTGCAGGATCTTGCCGGGCATCGAACCGATGTAGGTGCGGCGATGGCCACGGATCTCGGCTTCGTCGCGCACGCCGCCCAGGGCCATGCGCACGAACTTGCGGTTCGTGGCCTTGGCGATGGACTGGCCGAGCGAGGTCTTGCCCACGCCGGGCGGGCCGACCAGGCACAGGATGGGCGCCTTGACCTTGTCCACGCGCTGCTGCACCGCGAGATACTCGAGGATGCGTTCCTTGACCTTCTCGAGGCCGTAGTGGTCGTCGTCCAGCACCTTCTCGGCGTTGGAGAGCGAATTGTTGACCTTGCTCTTCTTCTTCCAGGGAAGATTGATGAGCGTGTCGATGTAGTTGCGCACGACGGTGGCTTCAGCCGACATGGGCGACATGAGCTTCAGCTTCTTGAGCTCGCCATCGGCCTTCTTCTTGGCCTCCTTGGGCAGGTGCGCGGCCAGGATCTTCTTTTCCAGTTCCTCGATGTCGGCGCCTTCCTCGCCTTCGCCCAGTTCCTTCTGGATGGCCTTGACCTGCTCGTTCAGGTAGTAGTCGCGCTGGCTCTTCTCCATCTGCTTCTTCACGCGGCCGCGGATGCGCTTCTCCACCTGGAGAATGTCGATCTCGGTTTCCAGCTGCGTGAGGAGCGCTTCCAGGCGGTCGGACGTGCCGAACACCTCGAGCATCTTCTGCTTTTCCTCGAGCTTGAGCGGCAGGTGCGCGGCGATGGTGTCAGCCAGGCGGCCAGCCTCGTCGATGCCGGCCAGCGAAGTCAGGATCTCGGGCGGGATCTTCTTGTTGAGCTTCACGTATTGCTCGAACTGGGCGACGATGGCGCGGCGCAGGGCCTCGGTCTCGGCGCCGAGCTGGGCTTCGGGCGCGATGGGCACGACTTCGCTGGTGAAGTGCGACTCGGCGTCGTCGATGCGGGTGATGCGGGCGCGTTGCGAACCCTCGACCAGCACCTTCACGGTGCCGTCGGGCAGCTTCAGCATCTGCAGGATGCCGGCCACGCAGCCGATTTCATAGACGTCTTCAGGCGTCGGGTCATCCTTGCCAGCCGACTTCTGGGCCACCAGCATGATGCTCTTGCCCGCCTCCATGGCGGCTTCAAGGGCGCGGATGGACCTGGGACGGCCAACGAACAAAGGAATGACCATGTGCGGGAACACGACGACGTCGCGCAGCGGCAGCAGCGGAAGCTCGATCGGTTCGGAGGGCAAGGTCTGGCTGGCAGACATATGGGCTTCCTTCAAGAGTTACGGCGTTTCGGCTGCGGACGGCTGAAAGATCTTTGACAGTTCAAGGGCCGCGAGCCGCTCATAGGTCCGATATGAAGACAATAGCCGAAAAATCAATAGTGGATCGGGATCCCTTCGACGCGCGGTGCCTCGAAAAGCGCCCGCGCCCCTCGGGAGAGGCTTTCCTCGGCAGTCCGTCTGGCCATTGTCCTTGGACGAGGGCCGCAAAAAACGAGCAACCCTGCGTGGCGCAGGGTTGCTCGTGTCTTGCTGGCGTCAAGTCCAGGGGAAGCCGCCGCGGGCAATCGGTGGATTACCCGGGTGGAAACCACCGGCAGATCAGGCCGCGGCGTCGCGGATTGCGCCGCGGTCGGGCTTGGCGGGGGCTTCCTTGGCTTCGTCCGCATAGATCAGCAGCGGCTTGCCGCTGCCTTCGATGGCGGTTTCGTCCACGACCACGCGCGAGATGTTGCCCTGCGAGGGCAGCTCGTACATGGTGTCCAGCAGCGAGGATTCCAGGATGGAGCGCAGGCCGCGGGCGCCGGTCTTGCGCTTGAGCGCCTTGCGGGCGATGGCGCGCAGGGCGGCGGGCCGCACGTCAAGCTCGGCGCCTTCCATGGCGAAGAGCTTCTGGAACTGCTTGAGCAGGGCGTTCTTGGGCTCGGTGAGGATGCTGACCAGCGCGTCCTCGTCCAGCTCGGCCAGCGTGGCGACCACCGGCAGGCGGCCGACCAGTTCGGGAATCAGGCCGAACTTGACCAGATCCTCGGGCTCGACTTCGGAGAACATCTGGCCCACCGAACGCTCGGACTTGGCGTTGACCGAGGCCGAGAAGCCGATGCCGGAACGCTCGGTGCGGTTGCGGATGACCTTTTCCAGCCCGTCGAAGGCGCCGCCCACGATGAACAGGATATTGGTGGTGTCGACCTGGACGAAATCCTGGTTCGGATGCTTGCGGCCGCCCTGGGGCGGCACGGAGGCAACCGTGCCTTCGATGAGCTTCAGGAGCGCCTGCTGCACGCCCTCGCCCGACACGTCGCGGGTGATCGAGGGGTTGTCGGCCTTGCGCGAGATCTTGTCGATCTCGTCGATGTAGACGATGGCGCGCTGCGCCTTCTCGACATCGTAATTGCAGTTCTGCAGCAGCTTCTGGATGATGTTCTCGACATCCTCGCCCACGTAGCCGGCTTCGGTCAGCGTGGTGGCATCGGCCATGACGAAGGGCACGTCGAGCTGGCGGGCCAGCGTCTGGGCCAGCAGCGTCTTGCCCGAGCCGGTGGGGCCGATCAGCAGGATGTTGCTTTTCGAGAGCTCGACCTCGTCACCCTTGATCTCGCCGTGGCGGATGCGCTTGTAGTGGTTGTAGACAGCCACTGCCAGCATGCGCTTGGGCGAGTCCTGGCCAATGACGTATTGGTCGAGGAAGCGCTTGATCTCGGCGGGGGTGGGCAGATCGGAACGAATCGCGGCGCGCGCGTTGGCCTGCGCCTCTTCGCGGATGATGTCGTTGCAAAGATCTATGCACTCGTCGCAAATGAATACCGACGGGCCGGCGATCAGCTTGCGGACCTCGTGCTGGCTCTTGTTGCAGAAAGAGCAATGCAGCACTTTGGCGTCGGCTGATCCTTTCTTTTCGGGCATATGCGTCTAGTGTCTCGGTGAGCGGCACAGGCCGGTGCTGGGACTGCGCCGCAGGAACAGGGCTGCGGGAGAGGGACTGGCCCCGACGCCCGAAGGCATCGAGGACCAGGCCACCAAATCAGGCTTCCTCGGCCCGGTTCGTCATCACCCGGTCGATCAGTCCATACGATACCGCATCTTCAGCGGACATGAAGTTGTCGCGCTCGGTGTCGATTTCGATGCGCTCGATCGGCTGGCCGGTGCGGTCGGCCAGGATGCGGTTCAGGCGCGAACGCAGGTCCAGGATCTCGCGAGCCTGGATCTGGATGTCGGTTGCCTGGCCTTGAGCGCCACCCGAGGGCTGGTGGATCATGATGCGCGAATTGGGCAGCGCGAAACGCTTGCCCTTGGCGCCGGCTGCCAGCAGGAATGCACCCATGCTGGCGGCCAGGCCCGCGCACAAGGTCGAGACCTCGGGCTTGACGAACTGCATCGTGTCGTAGATGGCCATGCCCGCATACACCGACCCGCCGGGCGAGTTGATGTAGAACGAGATGTCCTTGTCCGGATTCTCGGACTCGAGGAACAGCAGCTGCGCAACCAGCAGGTTGGCCGATGCATCGTGCACCGGGCCGACCAGGAACATGATGCGTTCCTTCAACAGGCGCGAGTAGATGTCATAGGCGCGTTCACCGCGCCCAGACTGCTCGATGACCATGGGGATGTAGCCCAGGCCGGTAGGCGTCACCGACTCGCCACCGTACATGGACGCATAGAAATCGGTGAAGCGTTGCATCAGGCAGTTCCCATCAGTTGTTCGAAAGGCACGGACTCGTCGGTGACCTTGGCATTGGCCAGGACGTATTCGACGACATTGTCTTCCAGCACGACGGCTTCGATTTCACCGCGGCGCTGGCGGTCGGACAGGTAGTAGCTGACGACCTGGGCGGGCTGTTCGTAGTTCTGCGCGAACTCTTCGATGCGGGCGCGCACCTGCTCGGGCTTGGCTTGCAGTTGGGCCGACTTGACCAGCTCGCCGACCACCAGGCCCAGGCGCACGCGGCGCTCGGACTCGGCGGAGAAGGCTTCCAGCGGGATCGGCACCGACTCGGCGTTGGGCACGCCGCGCGACTTCAGGTCTTCGCGGGCAGCAGCCACGCGGCCTTGGGCGTCGTTCTCGATCAGGGATTGCGGCACGTCGAACTTGGCGGCGGCGGCCAGGGCGTCCATCACGCTGCTCTTGGTGCGACCCAGGGCGCGCTGCTTCACTTCGCGCTGCAGGTTGGCGGTGATGTCGGCACGCAGCTTTTCCACGTCGCCTTCGGCCTGGCCGAGCGACTTGGCGAACTCGCTGTCGACTTCCGGCAGCACGGGTTCGGCCACTTCCTTGATGGTGATGGCAAACTCGGCCGTCTTGCCGGCGACTTCCGCGCCACCGTAATCAGCGGGGAAAGCCAGCGGGAAGGTCTTGGTGTCGCCAGCCTTCAGGCCGGTCACGGCGGTTTCGAACTCGGGCAGCATGCGGCCCTGGCCCAGCACGAAGGGGAAGTCCTCGGCCTTGCCGCCGTCGAAGGGCACGCCGTCGATCGAGCCGGCGAAGTCCAGGGTGACGCGGTCGTCGTCCTGGGCGGCGCGGTCGGCGCGGGCTTCGTACGACGCGCGTTGCTTGCGCAGGATGTCCAGGGTGCGCTGGACTTCGGCCTCGCCCACTTCAGCAGTGGCGCGGGTCACTTCCAGCGTCGACAGCTCGGGGAGCTGGACTTCCGGATAGACCTCGAAGCTGGCCGTGAAGGCCAGCGTGCCTTCGGGCACGCCTTCCGTCTTGGGCTCGAGCTTGGGGGCGCCCGCCACGCGCAGCTTGGCGGCGCCGACGGCGTCGTCGAACGCGCGGCCAACCTGGCTGTTGATGACGTCGTAGCGGATGCCGGGACCGTGGCTGCGCTCGATGATCGACAGCGGCGCCTTGCCCGGGCGGAAGCCCTGGACCTTGGCGGTGCTTGCCACACGCTTGAGCTGCGCCTGGACTTCCTTTTCGACATCGGCCAGGGCAACGGCCAGATCAACGCGGCGCTGGAGGCCGGAGAGAGTTTCAACCACAGGCTGCATGAAAAACCTATTTCCCGAAAATGAATGTGTCATGGAGGGATCGGCCAGGCCAGGAAGCCTGATCGATGCCACGAAGTGCCGTCCCGGAGCGTCATCCGCCGTGTGGCGAAGACCAGCCGGCGCCGCGGCGCCAGGCCGGGAAAACCGCAAGCCTGAGGGCCTGCGCGCACGACCAACGGGACATTTTACCGGAAAGTGGGCGGGGTCCGTTCCAGCCCCCTGCATGGGCCGCCCAAGCCCGCCGGGCAGCATGCGGGAAAACGCCATGATGCGTTGCTAGAATGCCGCCCCACCCAGTTTGCCCTTCCCTCGAATCTCCCTCTTGCCGGATGACCGCCCCATCATGAAACCCTCTTCTTCCACGCCCCGGCCGCTGCGCCCGCTGGCATCCATCATCTTCAGTTCACGGTGGCTGCAACTGCCGCTGTACCTGGGCCTGATCGTGGCCCAGGGCGTCTACGTGCTGCTGTTCCTGAAGGAACTGTGGCACCTGGTGACCCACGCCTCCAGCTTCGGCGAGATGGACATCATGCTGCTCGTGCTGGGCCTGATCGACGTGGTGATGATTTCCAACCTGCTGGTCATGGTGATCGTGGGCGGCTACGAGACCTTCGTCTCCCGCCTGGGACTGGAGGGCCACCCGGACAGCCCCGAGTGGCTGAGCCACGTGAATGCCAGCGTGCTGAAGGTGAAGCTGGCCATGGCGATCATCGGGATCTCGTCGATCCATTTGCTGCGCACCTTCATCGAGGCGGGCAACATCGGCTCGCCGAACTCGCGCTTCACGGAGACAGGCGTCATGTGGCAGACGATCATCCACATCACCTTCATCCTGTCGGCCATCGGCATCGCCTATGTCGACAAGCTGAGCAGCGCCTCGATGCAGGCCGCCGGCCACGGGCCGCAAGCCGAAAGGCACTGACGCTCACTCGCCGCGCGGGTCTGCCTCGGACTCCGCGGCCATCTCGCCCAGCCATTGCGCGAACGCCGCCAGCACGGGCGGCTGGGGCTGGGCGGGCGTGATCAGGTAGTAACCCCGCTCCCGGCGCAATGGCCTGTCGCAGGCCACCACCAGCTCGCCACGCGCCAGCTCCGCCTCGATCAGCATCGGCGGCATGAGCGCCACGCCCAGGCCGTGCGCGGCCGCGCCCGCCGTCATGGAAAACAGCTCATAGCGCGGACCGTCCAGCACCCGCGGCGCGTCCTGCATGCCCATGGCGTCGAACCACTGCCGCCACCCTTGCGGCCGGGTGCTCTGCTGCAGGAGCGGCAGCTCGGCCAGCTGGCGCGGCGACAGGGTCTGCGCGCCCTCTTCCCGCCCCTTTCCGGCGCGCGCCAACGCCGTGGCCAGCAGGACCGGGCTGCAGACCGGCACGACCGTTTCCCACATCAGCCGCCGGGCCTGCACGCCAGGCCAGTTGGCCACCTGTTCGGGCGTGCCGGCATAGAGCGCGGCATCGAAAGGCGTATCGCCAAACAGGAAAGGCCGGGTCTGGGTCTCGATGTGCACCACGATGTCGGGATGCCGCCGCGCCAGCCGCGACAGGCGCGGCAGCAGCCAGCGCGTGGCGAAGGTGGGCACCGCCGCCAGCGAGACCGCGCCGCCATGCCCCTGGTGCGCCATCACGTCCAGCGTGTCGCGCTCCAGGCCCTGCAACCAGCGCGCCACCTGCCGGCCGTACTGCCGGCCGGCGGGCGTCAGCGTCACGCCATGGCGCGTGCGGCGAAAGAGCAGCACGCCCAGCTGGGCCTCCAGCGCCAGGATCTGGCGCGACACCGCGCTTTGCGTCAGCGACAGTTCCTGCGCGGCACGGGTATAGCTTTCGTGCCGCGCGGCGGACTCGAAGCAGGACAGGGCCTGGACGGAAGGAAGGTTGCGGCGCATGGCAGGCACTCTACTCCATGTATTCCCAAATCGCATTCCTGGATGCGAACTCCTCGCTTGCCGCCGGGCAGCGCGTGGCACTACGCTGGAGAAGACTTCCAACCTCGTACCAATCACGCATAGATCGGGACGCCTTGCCGGCCCCACCCCGACCCGCCGCACTGGAGACACCATGGCCCACGCCCGCTTTCAATGGGACGACCCTTTCCTCATCGACCAGCAACTGAGCGACGACGAGCGCGCCATCCGCGACGCCGCCGCGGCCTACTGCCAGGACAAGCTGGCGCCGCGCGTGCTGGAACAGTTCCGCCACGAGAAGACCGATACCGCCATCTTCCGCGAGATGGGCGAACTGGGCCTGCTGGGGCCCACCATTCCTGAACAATATGGCGGCCCCGGCCTGAGCTACGTGGCCTATGGCCTGATCGCCCGCGAAGTGGAACGCGTGGACTCGGGCTACCGCTCGATGGCCAGCGTGCAAAGCTCGCTGGTGATGGTGCCGATCTTCGAATTCGGCACCGACGCACAGAAGGCCAAATACCTGCCCAGGCTGGCCAGCGGCGAATGGATCGGCTGCTTCGGCCTGACCGAACCCGACCACGGCTCCGACCCCGCCGGCATGACGACCCGCGCGCAGAAGGTCGACGGCGGCTATCGCCTGCACGGCGCCAAGACCTGGATCACCAACAGCCCGATCGCCGACGTGTTCGTCATCTGGGCCAAGGAAGTCTCGGCCGGCGGCGCGGTGGGCCCCATCCGCGGCTTCGTGCTGGACAAGGGCATGACCGGGCTGTCCGCCCCCGCCATCCACGGCAAGGTGGGCCTGCGCGCCTCCATCACCGGTGAAGTCGTGATGGACGACGTGTTCGTGCCCGAGGAAAACGCCTTCCCCGAGATCCAGGGCCTGAAGGGTCCGTTCACCTGCCTGAACAGCGCCCGCTACGGCATCGCCTGGGGCGCCATGGGCGCGGCCGAATTCTGCTGGCACACCGCGCGCCAGTACACGCTGGACCGCAAGCAGTTCGGCCGTCCGCTGGCCGCCAACCAGCTCATCCAGAAGAAACTGGCCGACATGCAGACCGAGATCGCGCTGGGCCTGCAGGTTGCGCTGCGCTTCGGCCGCATGAAGGACGAAGGCACCGCCTCGGTCGAGGCCACCTCGCTCATCAAGCGCAACAACTGCGGCAAGGCCCTGGACATCGCGCGGCTGGCCCGCGACATGATGGGCGGCAACGGCATCAGCGACGAGTTCGGCGTGGCGCGCCACCTGGTGAACCTGGAAGTGGTCAACACCTACGAAGGCACCCACGACGTGCACGCGCTCATCCTGGGCCGCGCCCAGACGGGCCTGGCGGCCTTCGCCAACTGATGGGCGCCGCACTGGCCGGCATCAAGGTGCTGGATCTTTCCCGCGTGCTGGCCGGCCCCTGGTGCACGCAGGTGCTGGCCGACCTGGGCGCGGATGTCATCAAGGTGGAACGCCCCGGCGCGGGCGACGACACCCGCCACTGGGGCCCGCCCTTCCTGCGCGACACGCAGGGCCAGGACACGCGCGAGGCGAGCTACTTCACGGCCTGCAACCGCAACAAGCGCTCCATCACCGTGGACATGGCGCACCCCGAAGGCCAGGCGCTGCTGCGCCGGATGGCGGCCGAAGCCGACGTGGTGGTGGAGAACTTCAAGGTGGGCGGGCTGCGCCAGTACGGCCTCGATTACGACAGCCTGTCCGCGCTGAATCCGCGCCTGGTCTATTGCTCCATCACGGGCTTCGGCCAGGACGGCCCCTATGCGGAACGCGCCGGCTACGACCTGATGGTGCAGGCCATGTGCGGGCTGATGAGCGTGACCGGCCAGGCCGACGACGAGCCCGGCGGCGGCCCGCTGAAAGTGGGCGTGGCCGTGGTCGACGTCTTCACCGGGCTCTATGCCAGCAACGCCATCCTGGCGGCGTTGCATGCGCGCCAGGCCAGCGGACGCGGCCAGTACATCGATATGGCGCTGCTGGACGTGGGCGTGGCCGTGCTGGCCAACCAGGCCGCCGGCTTCCTCGCCACGGGCAACGCGCCCGCGCGCGCCGGCAACATCCACCCCAGCCTGGCGCCGTACCAGGACTTCCCCACGCGCGACGGCAACGTGCTGCTGGCCATCGGCAACGACGGCCAGTTCGCGCGCTTCTGCGCGGCCATCGGGAGCCCGGCGTGGGCGCAGGATGCGCGCTTCGCCACCAACACCGCGCGCGTGCGCCATCGCGACGCGCTGCTGGCGCTGATGGGTCCGGTCATGCTGCTGCGCACCACCGCCGAGTGGATCGCGCTGCTGGAAGACCGCGCCGTGCCTTGCGGCCCGATCAACACCATCGCGCAGGCCTTCGACGACCCGCAGGTCCAGGCGCGCGGCTTGCGCGTGGACCTGCCGCGCGATGCCGGCGACGGCATCGCCGGCATCGCCACGGTGGCCAGCCCCATGCGTCTTTCCGAGACCCCGGTGGATTACCGCCGCGCCCCGCCCGCCCTGGGCCAGCACACCGACGAGGTGCTGCGCGACCTGGGCCTGGACGCGGCCGCCATTGCAGCGCTGAGGGAGAGCAAGGCCATCTAGTCTTTCGCCATCGTGGCGTTCACGCGTATCCATAACAACACCGAGGAGACACCCGCATGATTCGTCGCAATTTCCTGGGCCTGGCCATCGGCGCAGGCCTGCTGGCCGCGCTGGGCAGCCCTGCCCTGGCGCAGTCCGGCTATCCCGCCAAACCCATCCGCCTGCTGGTGCCCTTTGCCGCGGGCGGCACCACCGACCTGATCGCCCGCATCGTGGCCGAGCCGCTGGGCCGCGAACTGGGCCAGACCGTCGTCGTCGAAAACAAGGGCGGCGGCGGCGGCAGCATCGGCGCGGCCGACACCGCCCGCGCCACGCCCGACGGCTACCAGCTGGGCGTGGCCACGGTGTCCACCACGGCCACCAATCCGGCCATCAATCCCGACATCCCGTACGACGTCGCGCGCGACTTCACGCCCATCATCAACATCGCGGCCACGCCCAACGTGATCGCGGCGCACCCGGGCCAGCCCTTCAAGGACTACAAGGGCTTCCTGGAGGCCGTGAAGAAATCGCCCGGCAAGTACGCCTATGCGTCTCCCGGCAACGGCAGCATCACGCACCTGATGATGGAAATGTTCAAGCTCTCGACGGGCACGGACATGATGCACATCCCCTATCGCGGCAGCGGCCCCGCGCTGAATGACGCGGTGGCGGGCCAGGTGCCCATCATCTTCGACAACCTGCCCTCGGCCTTCCCCTTCATCCAGGACAGGCGGCTGACGCCGCTGGTCGTGGCGGCGCCGCAGCGCGTGCCCGCGCTGCCCGACGTGCCGACCTTCAAGGAAGTGGGGCTGGAACCGGTCAACCGCATGGCCTATTACGGCATCGTCGGACCGAAGGATCTGCCGCGCGAGATCGTCGACAAGATCAACGCGGCCACGCGCAAGGTGCTGCAGGACCCGGGCATCCGGCAGCGCATCGAGGCCACGGGCTCGATCATCCAGGCCGGCACGCCCGAGGCATTCGCCGCGCAGATGAAGGAGGAGCTGGCGGTCTACAAGGATGTGGTGGTCAAGCAGAAGCTGACCTTGCAGCAGTAAGGGCAACGCCGGCGAGCCCGCCGGGCGCCCTGCGCGCCGCAATAAAAAACGCCCTCCGTCCGGAGGGCGTTTCGACGTGTGCCGGCGTCTGGCCGGGTCACACGCCAACGCGGTGTCGCCACCGCGATGCTTGCCGGGCTTAGCGGTTGCGGTCCGCCGCGCCCTGGATCTTTTCGCCACCGCGCTCGATGTCCTTGCCGGCACCGTCGACGGTATTGCAGCCGGCGGAGATCGCCGACATGGCCAGCAGCACGGCCAGCACGGGCTTATTCCAGACCTTGCGCGAGCTGTCGCGCTGGGCATTCATCGCGTTCTTTTGCATGATTTCCCTCCGTTTCCATCATCGAGCGCCGGGATTCGGCTTGGGATCAAAGATAGCCAAGCGCACCGCGGCTGGATGTAAACAAGGGTGTCGGGTATTGAGGAAGTCCCTCGCAATGTGGCGGTTTGCCCGTGGCCCTGCTCGCAACGGTTACAGCTGTCACGCGGCGGCCATACTCGCCGCCGCGTGCCGCGCCGGAATCAGCTGCGTTCGGCGTTCTCGTTCATGCTGGTGAAGAGATCCCACACCGCGATGAACAGCGCGGCAATCAGGGGACCGACCACGAAACCCGTCAGCCCGAAGATCGACATGCCGCCCAGGGTGGAGATCAGCACCAGGTAGTCGGGCATCTGCGTGTCCTTGCCCACCAGGATCGGGCGCAGCACGTTGTCCACCATGCCGATCACCAGCACGCCGAAGGCGGTCAACACCACGCCCTGCCAGATCAGGCCCGTGGCCAGGAAATAGATGGCCACCGGCCCCCAGATCAGCCCCGCGCCCACGGCGGGCAGCAGCGACAGGAAAGCCATCAGCACCGCCCACAGCAGCGCGCCCTGGATGCCCAGCACCCAGAAGATGATGCCGCCCAAGGCGCCCTGGGTGATGGCCACCACCACGTTGCCCTTCACAGTGGCCCGCACCACGGTGATGAACTTGCGCAGCAGGTGGCGCTTGTGCTCTTCGCCCAGCGGAATGGCTTCACGCAGGCGGCGCGACAGCGAGGCGCCGTCACGCAACAGGAAGAACAGCAGGTACAGCATGACCCCGAAGCTCACCAGGAATTGCGCGGTGTTCTGGCCGATGTTGATGGCCTGGCCCGCCACGAACTGGCTGGCCTGCACCGCCACGCTGGAGAGCTTGGCCTGCAGGCTGGAGAAATCGCTGACGCCGAAACGCTGCAGCAGCGACAGGATGGGGGCCGGCAAGGCGTCCACCGTCTGCTGGAAATAGGCGCCGAAATTGAGCTGGCCCGAGCGGATGCGCTCGTAGACCGCGGCGGCTTCCTGGACGATGGCGCCGGTGATGAAGGCCAGCGGCAGGATCACGATCAGCAGGCACAGCCCCAGGCTGAGCAGCGCGGCCAGGTTCTGGCGATGCCCGGTGCGCGCCAGGATGCGGCGGTGCAGCGGAATGAAGATGATGGCGAGGATGCAGCCCCAGAAGACCGCGCCGACCAGGGGCCAGAGCACCCAGCCGAAAGCAAGCGACACCAGGACCAGCAGGCAGATGAAGGCGCGGTAATGGAGGGTGGAGTGGCTCATGGTGGTGATTCGTCGAGTGTCCGGCGGGACGGGGGAAGCTTGGGACGGGGCCGTGCTGTCCCAATGTACAGGGCGCCCGGGCGGCGCAATTGTAAGGGGGGTTGGGCGCGAAAAACCGCGGGAGGCGGGCGGCGCGGCAACAGAATGTACGGAGAGGCCCGGGACCGGAAAAGTGCGGGTTTCCGGGAAAGATCCGGGAAAACCTGAAGAGAGGCGATCAGGCGGGCGAATTTCCGGCCAGGAGGACTGGGGGAAATGGTGCGAAGGGGGGGACTCGAACCCCCACACCTGTTACGGCGTCAGGACCTAAACCTGGTGCGTCTACCAATTTCGCCACCTTCGCTTGGGAACCTGCCTGATGCGTTGCGCGATGGACAAAGAGACAAAGCTGTCCATGGGCAATCCGCGATTGTAGCTTGCTTGTTAGAATTCTGCCCCATGAACCCACGTCTCGACGCTCTGCAACCCTATCCCTTCGAAAAGCTGCGTGCCCTCATGGCCGAAGCGGGCACACCGCCGGAGGGCTTGCGCCCCATCGGCCTGCAGATCGGCGAGCCCAAGCACGCTGCCCCGCAGCGGGTGAAGGACGCCCTGTCCGCCTCGCTGGACGGGCTGTCGGTGTATCCGCCCACCAAAGGCGACCCTGCCCTGCGCACGGCCATTTCGCAGTGGATCTCGCGCCGCTACGACCTGCCGGCGCCCGACGCGGAAACGCAGGTGCTGCCGGTGCTGGGCTCGCGCGAGGCCCTGTTCGCCTTCGCGCAGGTGGTCATCGACCCCAGCCGTCCGGCGCGCGTGGTCTGCCCCAATCCGTTCTACCAGATCTATGAAGGCGCGGCGCTGCTGGCCGGCGCCCAGCCCTACTTCGTGAATGCCGACCCGGCGCGCGACTTCGGCTGCAACTGGGACCGCGTGCCCGCCGAGGTGTGGGCGCAGACCCAACTGCTGTTCGTGTGCTCGCCCGGCAACCCGGCCGGCAACGTGATGTCGCTGGACGAGTGGCGCACGCTGTTCGAACTGGCCGACCGCCACGGTTTCGTGATCGCCGCCGACGAGTGCTATTCCGAGATTTACCTGGACGAGGACGCCCCTCCCCTGGGCGCGCTGCAGGCGGCACGCCGCCTGGGCCGCAACGATTATCGCGGCCTGGTGTGCTTCTCCAGCCTGTCCAAGCGCTCGAACGTGCCTGGCCTGCGCTCGGGTTTCGTGGCGGGCGACGCCGCGCTGATCGCGCGCTTCCTGCTGTACCGCACCTATCACGGCAGCGCGATGAGCCCCATCGTGACGGCCGCCAGCATCGCGGCCTGGAACGACGAGGGCCACGTCGAGGACAATCGCGCCCAGTACCGCGCGAAGTTCGATGCCGTGCTGCCGGTGCTGGAACCGGTGCTGGACGTGCGCCGGCCGCAGGCCTCCTTCTATTTGTGGGCGGGCACCCATGGCTCGGATACGATCTTCACGCGCGACCTGTACGCGCAGACGGGCGTGACCGTGCTGCCCGGCAGCCTGCTGGCGCGCGAGGCGCACGGCGCCAATCCGGGCGCGGGCCGCATCCGCATCGCGCTGGTCGCGCCGCTGGCCGACTGCCTGGAAGCCGCCCACCGCATCGCTGATTTCGCGCGGCGGCGGCGCTAGGCGCCAGGGCGGCCCTGCCGCCCGCGCCGGCATCCCGCCACGCATCGCTCTTTTCCCGCGCCTGCTGTTCCGCGCACTCCCATTCCGCATTTCCCTCCGATTACCCATCTGAAGACGCCAGAGCCATCATGACCCTAGACCTGCAATCCACCATCGAACAAGCCTGGGAAAACCGCGCCGACCTGTCGGCCGCCGCCTGCGACGCCGCCGTGCGCGAAGCCGTCGAGTACACGCTGCACGCCCTGGACGAAGGCCGCCTGCGCGTGGCCGACAAGAGCACCGGTGACTGGGTGGTCCATCAGTGGATCAAGAAGGCCGTGCTGCTGTCGTTCCGCCTGCAGGACAACCACGTGGTCGGCCAGGCGCCGCTGCAGTTCTACGACAAGGTGCCGCTCAAGTTCGCCGAGTACGGCGAAAGCGCGTTCAAGACCGGCGGCTACCGCGTGGTGCCGCCCGCCGTCGCCCGCCACGGCGCCTTCATCGGCCGCAACGTCGTGCTGATGCCTTCCTACGTGAACATCGGCGCCTACGTCGACGAAGGCACGATGGTCGACACCTGGGCCACCGTCGGTTCGTGCGCCCAGATCGGCAAGAACGTCCACCTGTCGGGTGGCGTGGGCATCGGCGGCGTGCTGGAGCCGCTGCAGGCCAACCCCACCATCATCGAAGACAACTGCTTCATCGGCGCGCGCTCGGAAGTGGTCGAAGGCGTGATCGTGGAAGAGAACTCGGTGCTGGCCATGGGCGTGTACCTGTCGCAAAGCACGAAGATCTATGACCGCGCCAGCGGCACGATCACCTATGGCCGCGTGCCCTCGGGCTCGGTCGTGGTGCCTGGCTCGCTGCCCTCCAAGGACGGCAGCCACAGCCTGGCGTGCGCCGTCATCGTCAAGCGCGTGGACGCGCAGACCCGCGCCAAGACCAGCATCAACGATCTGCTGAGGGCCTGATGACGCAATCCGCCGTGCTGGCGCTGGTCAAGGACCTGATCGCCCGACCTTCCGTGACACCCGAGGATGCCGGCTGCCAGACGGCGCTGGCCGAGCGCCTCGCGGCCTGGGGTTTCGTTGCCGACACGCTGGCCGAAGGCGGCGTCACCAATCTCTGGCTGCGCCGCGGCACGGCGCAGCCGGTGCTGGTTTTCGCGGGCCACACCGACGTGGTGCCGACCGGCCCGCTGGAAAAGTGGACGAGCCCGCCCTTCACGCCCACGGAACGCGACGGTCGCCTGTACGGACGCGGCGCGGCGGACATGAAAAGCTCGATCGCCGCCTTCACGATCGCGGCCGAGGAGTTCGTGGCCCGGCATCCGGACCACGCGGGCTCCATCGCGATGCTCATCACCTCGGACGAGGAAGGCCCGGCCGTGCACGGCACCGTGAAGGTGTGCGAAGCGCTGGTCGCGCGAGGTGAAAAGCTGGACTACTGCATCGTGGGCGAGCCGACCTCGGGCAAGGCCCTGGGCGACGTGATCAAGAATGGCCGCCGCGGTTCGCTGTCGGGCAAGCTGACGGTGCGCGGCATCCAGGGCCACGTGGCCTATCCGCAACTGGCGCGCAACCCGGTGCACCAGGTGGCGCCCGCGCTGGCCGAGCTGACCGTGCGCGAGTGGGACGCGGGCAACGAGTATTTCCCGCCGACGACCTTCCAGATCTCGAACTTCCACGCCGGCACCGGCGCGACCAACGTCGTGCCGGGCGAAGCGGTCATCGACTTCAATTTCCGTTTTTCCACCGCCAGCACGCCGGAAGGCCTGAAGGACGCCGTCACGCAGACGCTGGACCGCCACGGCCTGGAATACGACATCGCCTGGACGCTGGGCGGCGAACCGTTCCTGACGCCGCGCGGCTCGCTGAGCGAAGCGCTGTCTTCGGCCATCCAGGACGAGACGGGCGTGACGACCGAGCTGTCCACCACGGGCGGCACCTCGGACGGCCGCTTCATCGCCAGGATCTGTCCGCAGGTGGTGGAGTTCGGTCCGTGCAACGCGACCATCCACCAGGTCAACGAGAATATCGAGGTGGCCGACCTGGAACCCCTGAAGAACATCTACCGCCGCACGCTGGAAAACCTCCTGCTGCCGCGCTGATCCTTCCGTACCCTGCCCTGACGCCCTTACCCATGCCCGCTACCGAACGCAAAGAACTGCTGACCCTGCGCGACCTGCTGCGCTATGCCGTGACGCGCTTCAGCGCCGCCAAGCTGGCTTTCGGCCACGGCACCGACAACGCCTGGGACGAGGCCGTCTACCTGACGCTGCACACCCTGCACCTGCCCCCCGACACGCTGGAACCGTTCCTGGATGCCCGCATCCTGCCGTCCGAGCGGGAGCGCGTGCTGGGCGTCATCGACCGCCGCGTCCAGGAACGCGTGCCGGCCGCCTACCTGACGCAGGAAGCCTGGCTGCGCGGCCATCGTTTCTACGTGGACAAGCGGGTCATCGTGCCGCGTTCTCCCATTGCCGAGCTGCTGGAAAGCGGCCTGTCGCCGTGGGTCGATCATCCGGACGACGTATCGCGTGCGCTGGACATGTGCACGGGCTCGGGCTGCCTGGCCATCCTGGCCGCGCTGGCCTTTCCCTATGCGCAGGTCGACGCCGTGGACACGTCCGAAGACGCACTGGCCGTCGCGCGCTGCAACGTGGAAGACTACGGCCTGCAGGAGCGCCTGACGCTGCATCGCAGCGACCTGTTCTCGGCGCTGCCCAAGGCGGCCTACGACGTGATCGTGTGCAATCCGCCCTATGTGAACGCCACCTCCATGGACGCCCTGCCGGCCGAGTTCCGTCACGAGCCGTCGCTGGCGCTGGCCGGCGGCACCGACGGCATGGACCTGGTGCGGCGCATCCTGGCCGCCGCGCCCGACTATCTGACCGAGCGCGGCGTGCTGGTGCTGGAAATCGGCCACGAACACGCGCACTTCGCCGCGGCCTTTCCCGGGCTGGAGCCCGTGTGGCTGGAAACCGAGGCGCAAGGCGACCCGATCCTGCTCCTGACCCGCGAGCAACTGCTGTCGTGATCCGTGCTTCTGGCCTGACCCTGCGGCGCGGCACGAAAGTGCTGCTGGACGCCGCGGACTTCGTGATCAATCCCGGCGAACGCGTCGGCATCGTCGGCAAGAACGGCGCGGGCAAGTCCACGCTGTTCGCCCTGCTCAAGCACGAAATGGACCAGGACGCCGGCACGCTGGACGTCCCGGCCTCCTGGCGCATCGCCAGCGTGCAGCAGGAATACGCCGCCACCGACCAGCCCGCCCGCGAGTTCGTCATCGACGGCGACACCCGCCTGCGCAGCCTGCAGGCCGAGCGCGACGCGCTGGGCGAGGACGGCGACGGCACGCGCATCGGCGAGCTGGAAGCCCTGCTGACCGAGGCCGGCGCCTGGAGCGCGGCGTCGCGCGCCGAACAACTGCTGGCCGGCCTGGGTTTCAAGCCACACGAATGGATGGCGCCCGTCACGAGCTTTTCCGGCGGCTGGCGCATGCGCATTGCCCTGGCGCGCGCGCTGATGGCGCCCTCGGAACTGCTGCTGCTGGACGAGCCGACCAACCACCTGGACCTGGACGCCATGCTCTGGCTGGAACGCTGGCTGGGCGCCTATGAAGGCACGGTGCTGCTGATCTCGCACGACACCGAGTTCCTGGACGCGGTGGCGCGCCACATCCTGCATTTCGACCAGGCCAAGCTGGTGCGCTATCGCGGCGGCTACGAAGACTTCATCACGCAGCGCGCCGAGCGCCTGCGCCAGTCGCGTGCCGCCTGGGATCGCCAGACCCGCGAAACCGCAAGGCTGCAAGGCTTCATCGACCGCTTCAAGGCCAAGGCCTCGAAGGCCAAGCAGGCCCAAAGCCGCGTCAAGGCATTGGCCCGCATGGAAAACCTGGCGCCGCTGCACGCGGAGGCCGGCATCGACATCCGCATTCCCTCGCCCGACAGCATGCCCGATCCGCTGCTGGTGCTGGAAGGCATGCAGGCCGGCTACACCCGTGCGGATGGCGAGCAGACCGCCATCCTGCGCGACGTGAAGCTGATGGTGCGCGGCGGCAGCCGCATCGGCATCCTGGGCGCCAATGGCGCCGGCAAGTCCACGCTGGTGAAGGTGCTGGCCGGCGAGATGGCGCCCCAGGCCGGCACGCGCCAGGCTTCCCGCGGACTGGAAATCGGCTATTTCGCCCAGCAGCAGCTGGACGTGCTGGACCTGCAGGCCACGCCGCTGGCGCACCTCATGCGCCTGGCGCCCGAGGCCCGCGAGCAGGACCTGCGCAACTACCTGGGCGGCTTCGGTTTCTCGGGCAATACCGTGCTGGACCCGGTGGGCCCCATGTCTGGCGGTGAAAAGGCGCGCCTGGCGCTGTCGCTCATCGTCTGGCAGAAACCCAACCTGCTGTTGCTGGACGAACCCAGCAACCACTTGGACGTGGAGACGCGCGAAGCGCTGGCGACGGCGCTGGCCGAGTTCGGCGGCAGCATGCTGATGGTGTCGCACGACCGGCACTTGCTGCGCACCACGGTGGATTCGTTCTGGATCGTGGCCGACGGCACCGTGCGCGAGTTCGACGGCGACCTGGAGGACTATCGCGACTGGCTGGCCCAGCGCACGGCGCAGGACCGCCGTGAACAGGCCGCCGAGAACCGCGCGCAGGCCGACGGACAGAGCGTCGACCGCAAGGCCCAGAAACGCCAGGAAGCGGAAGAACGCCAGCGCCTGTCGGTGCTGCGCAAGCCGCTGGAGAAACAGCTGGCCAAGGTCGAGGCGGAGATGGAAACCTGCCGCCAGCGCGTGCAGGAACTGGACGCCCGCATTGCCGACCCGGAGCTGTATACGGATGCGCGGCGCGACGAGCGCCAGAAGGTGATGGCCGAGCACGGCGAGTCGGCCAAGCGGCTGGGCGAGCTGGAGGAAAGCTGGCTGGGGCTGCAGGAGCAGATCGAGGCGTTGTCGGCGTCGTAGCGTCTGATCTCGGGAATCCCTGATAGGCCGAGACAAAGGCCGTTGCCATGATCATGGCAACGGCCTTTTTATTACCCAGCCATTAACCAACTTGCCAAATTAAACCTATCAGGTTAATTTGTATGGAAAAGGGCACTCCGCATTGCAAGTTATCGGCAATCAGGGCGATGGTCGAAAGGGGACATGTCCGCACAACGGCTTCCGCACTGGCCGGCGCTGCTGCGCTGGGCCTGGATTTCCGCGGAATGATCAATGTGGTCACCGCACTGACGCCCCAGGACTTCCACAAGAGCATGACCACACACGCCGACCAGCGCATCTGGCAAGACGTGTACCGATGACAGCTATGGGTAAGGTCTATCTGAAACTCACGGTCATTGATGACGTGCTCATCGTGTCCTTCAAGGAACTGTGACCATGCAATGCCCTCTCTGCGCACAGGCGGAACTGAACCATGACACCCGCGATCTTCCCTATACCTACAAGGGGGAAACGATCGCGATTCCGGCCGTGACGGGCGACTACTGCCCCGCTTGCGGGCAAAGCCTGCTCGGCACCGTCGAATCAGCACGTGTCAGTGCGGCGATGCTCGCGTTCAATCGGCAGGTCAACGCGGGCATCGTCGACCCGGGTTTCATCGTCAGCGTCAGAAAGAAGTTGGGCCTGGATCAGCGGGAAGCCGCCGAGATTTTTGGAGGCGGCGTCAATGCGTTCTCTCGCTACGAGAACGGCAAGACCAGACCGCCATTGGCCTTGGTCAAACTGCTGAAGGTGCTGGATCGCCACCCCGATTTGTTGAGCGAAGTGCGCGAGGCCTGATCTGCCCGGCGGATCAACCCAGCAAGGCGTGCACCGCCACGCCCATCAACGCACCGCCCGCCACCAGCCAGACCAGCAAGCCCGCCGCCAACGCCAGCGGCCTGGCACCCGCGCGGCGGATGGCGCCCACCCGCGTGCATGCGCCCAGCGCGGCCATGGCCATGGCCAGCACGAACATCCCCAGCGCCGCGCCCGCCGCACGCAGCGGTTCCGGCATCACGCCCAGGGAATTGACGCCCGCCATTGCCACGAAGGCCACGGCAAACCAGGGCACGGCCACCTTGCGGGCAGCGCCGGCATCCGGCGCATCCTTGCGCGCCAGCCACGCCGACAACAGGATCAGGAACGGCGCCAGCATCATGACGCGCACCATCTTCACGATGACGGCGCTGTCAGCTGCCTGCGGACCGGCGGCGCTGCCGGCCACGACCACTTGCGCCACTTCGTGGAGGGTGGCGCCCACGAAGAGGCCGTAGCCGCGCGCATCGACCAGGCCCGGCCAGGCCTGCTGCAGCCAGGCAAAGGCCACGGGATAGAGGAACATCGACAGCGTGCCGAAGGCGACGACCGTCGCAATGGCCACCGCGACCTGGTCGGCGCGGCCTTTCACCACGGGCTGCGTGGCGAGCACGGCCGCGGCCCCACAGATGGCGCTGCCCGCGCCGATCAGCATCGCGGTGCCGCGCTCCAGCTTGAAGAGCCGCAAGCCGGCCCAACAGGCCAGGCCGAAAGTGCTGGCCACGACCAGCGCGTCGAGCACGAGGCCGGCGGCGCCCACGGCGGCAATGTCCTGGAAGGTCAGCCGCAAGCCGTACAGGATGATGCCCAGGCGCAGCAGTTTCTGGCGCGTGAGATCCAGGCCAGGTGCTGCGCGTGCGTCCAGGCGGGCCGGCAGCAGTGCCCCGGCCGCCATGCCGAACAGGATGGCCAGCGTGAGCGCGCCCAGGCCACGCGATTGCAAGGCAGGCAGGCTGCCCAGGCTGGTGGCGGCCAGCGCGATGAGGGTGGCCAGCAGCACCCCGGGCGCGTGCCCGCCAATCCAGCCGCCCGGCCAGGCGCCCGCAACCTGGCGCGACAGGCTGGCGGCGGCGAAGGGCGAGGAATGGGCGGAGGTGGGAGGCACGACGAGGACGCTGGCGAGAGGATTCAAGACCCGACGCACGTCCAGGAAGCACACGCGCCGTTCGATATGACCCACACTTTGCCTTTCGCTCGCTTATCTGTAAAACAGGTTATATCGTTATGGCTTAACGAAATAAGCGATAAGCTGTCTGCCTCATGCACCTGACCCTGCGCCAACTCGAGATCTTCGTCGCCATTGCCGAGACCGGCAGCACCTCGGCCGCCAGCCAGCGCATCGCGCTGTCGCAGTCCGCGGTCAGCGGCGCCTTGCGCGAACTCGAGCATCTGCTGGATACCCAATTGTTCGACCGGCTGGGCAAGCGCCTGTCGCTGAACGACACCGGCCGCGCGCTGCTGCCGCGGGCGCTGGTGGCGCTGGAGGCGGCGCGCGACATCACGCGCAGTTTTGAAGCGGGCGCGGCGGCAGGCGGCGCGGCCGGCGAGCAGCCCGTGCATCTGTGCCTGGGCGCCAGCACCACCATCGGCAACTACCTGGCGCCGGCGATCATGGCGGACTTCCTGTCACGCCGGCCGCAAGCCACGCTGGACCTGTTCATCGGCAACACGCGGGAAGTGGCAGCGGCCGTGGCCCGCCTGGAAATCGACCTGGGACTCATCGAGGGCCCGTGCCACGACCCCACGCTGCGGGTCACGCCCTGGCAGGAAGACGAGCTGGTGGTCGTGTGCGCGCCGGGCCACCCCCTGGCCGCCCTGCCCCCCGCCGCGCGCACGCCGCAGGCGCTACGCGCGGCGCGCTGGCTGCTGCGGGAGGCCGGTTCGGGAACGGGTGAGGCAGCAGAGCGCATCCTGCTGCCGCAACTGGATCATTTCGAACGGCCCTTGCGGCTGGGCAGCACCGAGGCCATCAAGCAGGCGGCGGCCCAGGGCCTGGGACTGGCCTGCCTGTCGCGTTGCGCGGTGGAGGACCTGCTGGCGCTGGGGCGATTGACCGTGCTGGACACCCGCCTGGGCACGCTGTCGCGGCGCCTGTACCTGGTGCAGCATCCCGCACGCCGGCTGTCGCCGGGCATGCAGGCCTTCCTGGCCTGCTGCGGCGTCACGACGGAAACCTGAGCCTCGCTGCAAAACCGGCGCCCTCAGGCGCCGGTTTCGCTGGTGCCGCACTTGCCGCGTGTGCGTCAGCTGACGATCTCGAGCTTCGCGATACCCAGGGCCAGCGTCTTCATGCCGGCGTCGCGGAACTGGATCTGCGCCTGGGCGTCCTGCGCCGAGCCCGACAGCCCCAGCACGGTGCCTTCGCCAAAGCGCGCATGCCGCACGCCCGTGCCGATGCGGAAGTGCTGGTCGCCCACGGTGACGCCCGTGGTGACGCCACGCGATTCGCGGGGTGCGATGCGGCCGGTGGCGGCGCGGCCGAACGCATCGCCCTGGCGGGAGCCGCCCCAGGCATTGTCCTGCATGCGCGGCGCGGCCACCTTGGGGCTCAGCCACTTCAGATGCTGCTCGGGAATTTCCTGCAGGAAGCGCGAGCGCATGGCGTAGCGCGTCTGGCCATGCAGCATGCGGCTCTGCGCCAGCGTGATGGTCAGGCGCTCGCGCGCCCGCGTGATGGCGACATACATGAGGCGCCGCTCTTCTTCCAGGCCCGAGGCATCCAGGATGCTGTTCTCGTGCGGGAAGAGGCCCTCTTCCATGCCGGTGATGAAGACCGAGTCGAACTCCAGGCCCTTGGCCGCGTGCACGGTCATGAGCTGGATGGCGTCCTCGCCCGCCTGCGCCTGGTTGTCGCCGGACTCCAGCGAGGCATGGGACAGGAAGGCGGACAGCGGCGACAGGCCGGCGGCGAGATTGGGCGCGGCATCGATATCGGCCGACACGCTGTCATCGACGGGCCGCGGCAGGCCCGAAGGCAGGCCGTGGCTGCTGTCCTCGCCCGAGAACACCGCGGCGGCCGTGACCAGTTCGCCCAGGTTCTCGATGCGCTCGGCACCTTCGCGCTCACCGCGATAGTGCTGCAGCAGGCCGCTGTGCTCGATGACATGCTCTACCGCTTCCGGCAGCGGAAGCTGGCGCGTGTCCTCGGCCAGCTGGGCGATGAGCCTGACGAACTGGATCAGGTTCGAGCCGCCCTTGCCGGGCACGCGCGCCACGGTGGCGTTCAGGCTGGCGCCGTCGGCGCGGGCCATGTCGACCAGCGTTTCCATGGTGCGCGCACCGATGCCGCGCGCGGGGAAGTTCACCACGCGCAGGAAGGAGGTGTCGTCGTCCGGATTGGCGATGAGGCGCAGGTAGGCCAGCGCATGCTTGATTTCCTGGCGCTCGAAGAAGCGCAGGCCGCCATAGACCTTGTAGGGAATGCCGGCGGTGAACAACGTGTGCTCGATGACCCGCGACTGCGCATTGCTGCGGTACAGGATGGCGATTTCGCGGCGCTCGCGGCCTTCGTTGATCTGGGCGCGGATCTCGTCGACCACCCACTGGGCTTCCATGCCGTCAGTGGGCTGCTCGATGACGCGCACCGGTTCGCCCGCGCCTTGGGACGTCCAGAGGTTCTTGCCCAGGCGGCCGCTGTTGTGCTCGATCAGCGCATTGGCGGCGTCCAGGATGTGGCCATAGGAACGGTAGTTCTGCTCCAGGCGGATGACCGTGCCACGCGCGTAGTCGCGCTCGAAATCGGCCATGTTGCCGACGTTCGCGCCACGGAAGGCATAGATGGACTGGTCGTCGTCGCCCACGGCGAAGAGGCTGGCGCCACCGCCCGCCAGCAGCGTCAGCCAGCGGTATTGCAGCGTGTTGGTGTCCTGGAACTCGTCGACCAGGATGTGCCGGAAGCGGCGCTGGTAGTGCTCGCGGATGGGCGCGTTGCGAGACAGCAGTTCATAGGCGCGCAGCAGCAGCTCGGGGAAGTCGGCCACCCCTTCGCGCTGGCATTGCGCTTCGTACAATTCATAGATTTCGATCATGCGCCGCGTATGGTTGTCATACGCTTCCATCGCCCCCGGGCGCTCGCCCGACTCCTTGGCGTGGTTGATGAAGCGCTGCACGTCGCGCGGCGGATACTTCTCGTCGTCGATGTTCGCGCCCTTGATGAGGCGCTTGATGGCAGCGAGCTGATCGGTGGTGTCGAGGATCTGGAAGGACTGCGGCAGGCCCGCGTCGCGGTGATGCGCGCGCAGCAGCCGGTTGCACAGGCTGTGGAAGGTGCCGATCCACAGGCCGCGCGTGTCGATGGGCAGCAACGACGACACGCGCGTCACCATTTCACGCGCTGCCTTGTTCGTGAACGTGACGGCCAGCAGCCCAAATGGACTGGCCTGGCCGGTTTGAATCAGCCAGGCCATGCGGGTGGTGAGCACCCGGGTCTTTCCGCTGCCCGCCCCGGCGAGCACCAGGGCGTGTTGCGGTTCGAGTGTGACGGCGGCGCGTTGTTCCGGGTTGAGCTGCTCGATCATGCCGCGTAGCGGCGCAGTCGCAGGGCGAACTGCTCGAGGCCATCGATGCCGCTTTGCTGCGCGCGCTGGCACCAGGCCTGCAGGTCATGCAACAGCTGCTCGCTGCTGGCGCTGGAGCTTTCCCAGAGACGGCCCAGCTCGGCGCGCATCTGCACCAGCGTGGCCAGCGCGGGGCTGCGCGTGACGGCCTGGTCGATCTCGGCGCGCTGTTGCGGCTGCAGGCTGTCTTCCGAGATACGGACCCAGTTGCGGGCGCGCTTGAGCACCGACAGCGACTCGCCGTGCTTGGCGGAGGAATCGCCTTGCAGGCGGGCGATTTCCTGCGTGCAGGCACGCTTCATGAGATCGGCATAGCGCGCCATGATTTCATAGCGGTGCGTGATGACGCCCTGCAGCGTGCCCAGGTCGACGGCGGGCTTGCTGCCGGCGGCTTCCAGCTTGAGCTTGGGCGCGACCTTCTTGATCTTGGCCAGGCCGAAGAAACGCAGGATGGAGATGTACATCCAGCCGATGTCGAACTCGTACCACTTGCTCGAGAACTTGGCCGAGGTGCCATGGGCGTGGTGGTTGTTGTGCAGTTCCTCGCCGCCGATGATGATGCCCCAGGGCACGAGATTCGTGCTGGTGTCCGGGCTGGCGAAGTTGCGGTAGCCGACGAAGTGGCCGATGCCGTTGACGACGCCGGCGGCCCAGAAGGGAATCCAGGCCATCTGCACGGCCCAGACCGTCAGGCCCAGGGCGCCGAACAGGGCGACGTCGATGGCCAGCATGATCAGGATGCCGCCCATGCTGTGGCGCGTGTAGACGTTGCGCTCCATCCAGTCATCGGGCGTGCCGTGGCCGAACTTGGCCATGGTTTCAGCGTTGTTCGACTCTTCGCGATAGAGCTCGGCGCCGCGGAACAGCACCTTCCAGATACCGAAGATCATGGGCGAATGGGGATCGCCTTCGCGTTCGCACTTGGCGTGGTGCTTGCGGTGGATGGCCACCCACTCCTTGGTGACCATGCCGGTGGTGAGCCACAGCCAGAAACGGAAGAAATGCGACACCGCGGGGTGCAGGTCGAGGCCCCGGTGCGCCTGGCTGCGGTGCAGGAAGACGGTGACCGAAACGATGGTGATGTGGGTCAGCACCAGGGTGATGAGCACGACTTGCCACCAGGATGCCTGGAGCAGGCCGCCCTTGATGAAATCGAGCGCGTAGGAAAACACGGAATCCATGAATGTCATGAGGTCTCGCTGGTAGATTGGCGGGCAGTGTAGCCCACCTGACAATCCTGTGACAGGTCGTACACGAAAAAGTTTTTGCGCAAAATCAAAGCCTAACTGTTTGTTCTGGCAGGGATTTCAGCGTGCGACCATCAGGAATGTCGGTGCCCGGAATCTGCCGGGCCAGCCGGCCAGGAGAACGCCCGCGTCGCGGGTGGCTGGCCTTGCGGCATATTGGCCGGGGAGAATTCACCCGGTCCGCCGTCTTGATACCTGCTATTTTCCTACGAAATGCCTTCCGTGTCGCCCTTTCCCCCTACTGTCGGGTCTGATTTGTCCATCCCTTACGCCGCCGCCCCGGGACGCCGCCTCGCGACGTCCCCTTTTCACCACAATCGCGTCCTGTGCGGAAGGAATCGCCTGCGCATGGTGGCCCTGTCGGGCTGCCTGATGGCAGGCCTGCTGCCGGAACTGGCAGGCGCGGCGCCCGACACGCCCGGCATGGAAGGCCCGCGCCGGCATTTCGGCCAGGCCGACAGCACCGCGCCCGTCAGCCTGGCGCGTTACGCGGAAGTCCGCGCGCAGACTTGCCAACCCCTGATGGCGCCGGTCGTGACGCTGGAGGAGCGCCCGGCGGGCGGACGCCTGTGGGTGGCCCAGGGCACCACCGTGCTGCAGGTGCGGGGGTGCCCGCCGCTGAAGACGCCGATGAGCGAGGTGATGTACGACGCCGGCGCCGCGGCCGGCTTCCAGGACGTGGGTTGGCGGGTGCAGTGGCAGTGGCCCGCGCCGCGCGTGGAAACGGTGCGCGGGCGGGTGACGGCCACCGGCCGTTAGTGGGTTAGCTCAGGCGTCAGGCGTCGCGGGGCGGCGCATCCGGCTGTTCGCCGGCATCCGCCACCGGCGCGGCCTCATCCGGCGCCTCGCCGGGTTCGGCGTCCGCCGTCTCCCCACCCGGGGCTTGCTCGTCCAAGGTCTCGCTGGCTGCCGCGCTGGCAGCCTCGATCACCGCCTCGGCCTGCGCGGCCGCCGCCACGCCGGCAGCCGCCTCGGCCCCGCCCTTGCCCGATGCCGGCTTCACACGCTCCAGCACGGCGGCGAAGAAGCCATCCGTGCCATGCACGTCGGGACGCAGCTTCAGGAACGGTCCATCCAGCGTGAGATCGGGCGCGCGCGCGGCCAGGATCTCGCCGGCATCGCGCTGCACGAACTCGGGATGGCGGGCCAGGAAGGCGCGCACCTGTTCCTCGTTTTCCTCGGGCAGCAGGCTGCACGTGGCGTAGATCAGGCGTCCGCCCGGCGCCACGCAACGCGCGGCGCTTTCCAGGATGCGCTTCTGCAGCGCGCACAGCTCATGCAGGGCCTGCACGCTCTGGCGCCACTTCAGGTCGGGATTGCGGCGCAGCGTGCCCATGCCGCTGCACGGCGCGTCGACCAGCACGCGCTGGGCCTTGCCGGCCAGGCGCTTGACGCGCACGTCGTTCTCGCCGTCGATGGCCACGGGCACCACGTTGGACAGGCCGCTGCGGGCCAGCCGCGGCTTGCCGCGGGCCAGGCGCGCGGCCGACACGTCGAAGGCATAGAGCCGGCCGGTGGAGCGCATCAGCGCGCCCAGCAGCAGCGTCTTGCCGCCCGCGCCGGCGCAGAAATCGATGACCATTTCGCCGCGCTTGGGCGCGACCAGCGCGGCCAGCAGCTGGCTGCCTTCGTCCTGGACCTCGATGAGGCCATGCTCGAACTGCGGCCAGCGATTCAGCGGCGGGCGGCCCGACATGCGGATGCCCCAGGGCGAATACGGCGTGGGACGCGGATTGTGCTGCGGCATGCCCTTGACCAGCGCGGCCAGCATCTCGTCGCGCTCGGCCTTCATGGGATTGACCCGCAGGTCCAGGTCGGCCTGCTGGTTCAGCGACTCGCGCAGGGGCTGGGCGTCGGGCAGCAGCGCCAGGCGCTCATCCAGCCAGTCGGGCAGGCTGTCGCGCACGGCGGGCGGCAGCGTATCGAGGTCGATGCTGGTGACGCGCGCCAGCCACTCCTGCTCGGGCGGCGTGAGCACGGCCTTGACCGCCTCGGCGTTGCCCGTATTGTAGAGACCCAGGATGGCCAGGCGGCGCACGGCGTGGCCCACGCCGCTTTCGCCGAACTGGCGGTAACGGCGCAGGTTGCGCAGGATGTCGTAGACCGCCTCGGCCAGCTCGGCGCGGTCACGCACGCCCAGCTTGGGATGCGCGCGCAGCCAGTGCGACAGCGAGGCGTCGGCCGGGTATTCCCAGGTCAGCACCGTTTCCAGCACGTCGCGCAACTGCTCCAGACGCCAGGCGGCGGGGGCCAGGCGCGGACGCTGCGGCGCGGCAGGCTTGGCGTCCTGGGGCGCGGCGGCGCGACTCGCGAAGTCGCGCTGCTCGGCGGCGTCGACGTTGCGCGGCGCGGTCCAGGCGCCGCGCGCGGGCGGCATGGCCGCGCGCGGCGACTGGGGAGGACCGCCACGGCTGGCGCCGCCGCGGTCGTTGCGGTTACGGTCATTGCCGCCGTGGCTGTTGCCACCACGGTCATTGCGGTCGCCACCGTAGCGCTCATCGCGACCACGATCGTTGCCCCGTTCCGGGCGGCCACGCGAGGCGTCCTGGCCACCACGCGGCTCCCAGTTGCCACGGCTGTCGCCGGACGCACGGTTGTCACGCGGGGGGCGGTTGTCGTACGAAGGACGGCCATCGCGTGGCGGACGGCTGTCGCCAGCGGGACGGCCATCGCGCGGCTGACGGTTTTCCCATTCGCCGCGCGCCGGCCGCTCCTGGCGGTTCTCGCGCACGGGACGGTCGCCACGCGCCTGCGCGGGCGGCGGCAGGCCGGCGCTGCGCCGGGGGGCCGGGGCGGCGGCGTCATCACGCGGCGCCGGACGGGATGGCGCGCGCGGCGAAGACTCGCGCCCGGAGGTGTCGCGGGCGGCCTTGAAGGCGGACAGACTGCCGCCGCGGCGCGGGGCGTCAGAGGGTTTACGGGTGCTCATTCAGATTCTCCTTGCTGCCACACAACCAGCCGCCGGGCCACGCCCTCGACTTCCACGCGTCCTTCCTCGCCCAGGCGGGCGCGGCCTTCGACCAGCCAGCGCACGGCCAGCGGAAAGACCTCATGTTCCACTTCCAGCACCCGGTCCGCCAGCGTTTCCGCCGTGTCACCGGCCAGCACCGGCACGACGCCCTGCGCGATGACAGGGCCATGATCCAGCACCGGCGTGACGAAATGCACCGTGCAACCATGCGCCTGCACGCCCGTGGCCAGCGCCTGGGCGTGCGTGTGCAATCCCGGGAAGGCGGGCAGCAGCGACGGGTGGATGTTCACCAGCCGGCCTGCGTAGCGCCGCACGAAACCGGGCGTCAGCACGCGCATGAAGCCCGCCAGGATGACCACGTCGGGCGCATGGCGGTCGATTTCCTCGGCCAGCGCGGTATCGAAAGCCTCGCGGGTGGGGTAGTCACGGTGCGGCACGGCCGCCGTGGCGATGCCCTGCCCGCTTGCCCAGGCCAGGCCAGGCGCGTCGGCGCGGTTGGAAATGACGGCGGCGATGCCGGCGGGCCAATCCTGTTCGCGACAGGCCTGGACCAGGGTCTGCATGTTGCTGCCCCGCCCGGAGATCAGGATGACGATCCGGCGGTGCCGCGCTTGCATGGGGGGGGATGAGGACAAAATGGCAATCTCGTTGCGGGCAACCCGAAATTGTAAACTGTCGCCCGTGAAACCCATGCCGCGACTCCACCGTTCCCTGCCCCCGCCCGGCGCACGCCGGCCCTGCGCGCTCACCATCGGCAATTTCGACGGCGTGCACCGGGGCCACCAGGCCATCCTGGCCCATGTCCGCGAGGCCGCCCTGGCGCGCGATCTCGCGCCCTCGGTCATGACCTTCGCGCCGCATCCGCGCGAGTATTTCGCGCTGCTGGCGCACCGGCCCGAGCTTGCGCCCACCCGCATCAGCGGCCTGCGCGACAAGATGGCGGCGTTGGCCGCCAGCGGCATCGAGCAGGTGATCCTGCAGCGCTTCGACGCCCGGCTGGCCGAGATGTCGGCGCAGGACTTCATCGCGCGCCTGCTGGTGCAGGGCCTGGACGTGCGCTGGCTGCTGGTGGGCGAGGATTTCCGCTACGGCCACCGCCGCAGCGGCGACATCGCGCTGCTGCGCGACGCGGGCTCCCGCCATGGCTTCGAGGTGGCCACGCTGGCGGACGTGACCGACGCCGACGGCCACCGCGTGTCCAGCTCCGAGGTCCGCAACGCCCTGGCGGTGGGCGACCTGGAACGCGCGGCGCGCCTGCTGGGCCGCCCCTACCAGATCAGCGGCCACGTCACCCACGGCCGCAAGCTGGGCCGCGAGCTGGGCTATCCCACCCTGAACCTGCGCGTGACGCCGCGTTGCGCCGCGCGCTCCGGCATCTACGTGGTGCGCGTGCACGGCCTGGGCGAGCACGCGCTGCCCGCCGTGGCCAGCCTGGGCGTGCGTCCGACCGTCGAGGACGACGGCCGCGTGCTGCTGGAAGTGCATGTGCTCGATGCCCGCATGGATGCTTACGGTAAACTCGTGCGCATCGAATTCCTGCAGCACCTGCGGGACGAAGAAAAATTCCCCGACCTCCACGCGCTGACCGAGGCCATCGAACTCGATGCCCGGAACGCACGCGCTTATTTCGCCGTTCATGGACTATAAAGACACCCTCAATCTTCCCGACACCGCCTTCCCGATGCGGGGCGACCTGGCCCGCCGCGAGCCGGCCTGGATTGCAGAATGGGAAGCCAAGCGCGTCTACCAGGCCATCCGCGAAATCGGTCGCGGACGCCCGCGCTTCGTGCTGCACGACGGCCCGCCCTATGCCAATGGGCAGATCCACATGGGTCACGCCGTCAACAAGATCCTGAAGGACATCATCGTCAAGTCGCGCCAGCTGGGCGGCATGGATGCCGTCTACGTGCCCGGCTGGGACTGCCACGGCCTGCCCATCGAGAACCAGATCGAGAAGACCCACGGGCGCAACCTGGGCCGTGACGAGGTGCAGGCCAAGAGCCGCGCCTACGCCACCGAGCAGATCGCCCTGCAGATGAAGGACTTCAAGCGCCTGGGCGTGCTGGCGGACTGGGACCGCCCCTACCTGACGATGAACCCGCGCAACGAGGCCGACGAGATCCGGGCGCTCAAGCGCATCATGCAGCGCGGTTTCGTCTATCGCGGCCTGAAGCCCGTGTACTGGTGCTTCGACTGCCGCAGCTCGCTGGCCGAGTTCGAGATCGAATACGCCGACAAGAAGTCGCAGACGCTGGACGTCGCCTTCGAATGCGCCGAGCCGGAAAAGCTGGCCGCGGCCTTCGGCCTGGCGTCGCTGCCCCAACCCGCCTACGCCGTCATCTGGACGACCACGGCCTGGACGATTCCCGCCAACCAGGCGCTGAACCTGAATCCCGAGCTGAACTACGCGCTGGTGCAGACCGAGCGCGGCGTGCTGCTGCTGGCCGAGGCCCTGGTGGAAAAGGCCCTGGCCCGCTACCAGCTGGAAGGCACCGTGCTGGCCACCGTGGCGGGCGCGGCACTGGACCGCATCACCTTCAAGCATCCGCTGTACGACGTGGATGCGGGCTACCAGCGCGTGAGCCCCATCTTCCTGGCCGACTATGCCACCGCCGATGACGGCACGGGTATCGTGCATTCGGCCCCCGCCTATGGCGTGGACGACTTCCAGTCGTGCATGAGCAATGGCTTCTCGCACGACGACATCCTGAACCCGGTGCAGACCAACGGCGTCTATGCCGACACGCTGCCGCTCTTCGGCGGCCAGTTCATCTTCAAGGCCGCGCCTGTCGTCATCGACACGCTGCGCGACGCCGGCCGCCTGCTGGCCACGGAAACCATCACCCACAGCTATCCGCACTGCTGGCGCCACAAGTCGCCGGTCATCTACCGCGCCGCCGCGCAGTGGTTCGTGCGCATGGACGAGGGCGAAGGCGTCTTCACGTCCGACAAGGCGCCGCGCACGCTGCGCGAAATGGCGCTGGACGCCATCGAGCAGACCAGTTTCTATCCCAAGAACGGCAAGGCGCGCCTGCACGACATGATCGCCAACCGGCCCGACTGGTGTATTTCGCGCCAGCGGTCCTGGGGCGTGCCCCTGCCTTTCTTCCTGCACAACGCCACGGGCGAGCTGCATCCGCGCACCATGGAGATCATGGAGCAGGCGGCGCTGCTGGTGGAGGAAGGCGGCATCGAGGCCTGGAGCAAGGCCACGCCGGAATCGCTGATCGGCGCCGAGGATGCCCAGCAATACACCAAGAGCAACGACATCCTGGACGTGTGGTTCGACTCGGGCACGACGCACTTCCACGTGCTGCGCGGCTCGCACCTGGACGACGAACTGGCCGAAGGCGGCGAGCGCGACCTGAGCCACCACACGCACGGCATCGAGGCCGACCTGTACCTGGAAGGCCATGACCAGCATCGCGGCTGGTTCCACTCGTCGCTGCTGACCGCCTGCGCCATGTATGGCCGCGCGCCTTACCGCAGCCTGCTGACCCATGGCTTCACCGTGGACAGCCAGGGCCGCAAGATGAGCAAGTCGCTGGGCAACGGCGTGGACCCGCAGAAGACCAGCGAGAAGCTGGGCGCGGAAATCATCCGCCTGTGGGTGGCCGCCAGCGACTACTCCGGCGACATCGCCGGCGACGACAAGATCCTGGCGCGCGTGGTCGACGCCTATCGCCGCATCCGCAACACGCTGCGCTTCCTGCTGGCCAACACCAGCGATTTCGATCCTGCCGTCCATGCCGTGCCCGCCGACCAGCTGCTGGAAATCGACCGCTGGGCGCTGGCGCGCCTGGCGCAGTTCCAGGCCGAGACGCTGGCGCACTACGACGTCTACGAATTCCACCCGGTCATCGCCAAGCTGCAGGTGTTCTGCTCGGAAGACCTGGGCGCGTTCTACCTGGACATCCTGAAGGACCGCCTCTACACCACCGGCGCCGACAGCGTGTCGCGCCGTTCGGCGCAGACGGCGCTGTGGCACGTGGTGCAGACGATGCTCAAGCTCATCGCCCCCGTGCTCTCGTTCACGGCCGAGGAAGCCTGGGCGCTGGTCAAGCCGGACGCGCTCACGATCTTCACCGAGCAATATCACCAGGTGCCGGTCGAGGCCGATGCCACGGCGCTGCTGGACAAGTGGGCGCGCGTGCGCACGCTGCGCGCCGAGGTCACCCGCCAGCTGGAAGACGTCCGCACGCAGGGCAGCATCGGCGCGTCGCTGCAGGCGGAAGTGGACATCCACGCCAGCGGCGACGACCTGGCCGTGCTGCAAAGCCTGGGCGACGACCTGCGCTTCGTGCTGATCGTCTCGCGCGCGACCGTGCATGCGGGCGAAGGCGAGCTGCGCGTGGCCATCGCGCCCTCGGCGCACGCCAAGTGCGAGCGCTGCTGGCACTACCGTGCCGACGTGGGCGCCGACAGCAAGTACCTGGGCCTGTGCGGCCGTTGCGTCAGCAACCTGTTCGGCGCGGGCGAACCGCGCAGCGCGGCATGAGCGCGCCGGGCCGCCCCAAGGGCGAAGACCGGAGTGCGCAGCACGCAGGTAACCCGATGAGCGGCCCCGCTCCCACCGGCCAGGCAGACGGCGCCCCGGCGCGCCGGCCTGCCCTCTGGCCGTGGCTGGCGCTGGCGCTGGCCATCATCCTCGTCGACCAGTGGACCAAGGTCTACTTCGACAGCGCGCTGCAGTATGGCGAACGGATCAACCTGCTGCCGATCTTCGACTTCACGCTGCTCTACAACCGGGGCGCGGCCTTCAGCTTCCTCAGCACGGCGGGCGGCTGGCAGCGCTGGCTGTTCACGGCGCTGGGCGTGGGCGCGGCGGTCTTCATCCTGTGGCTGCTGCATCGCAACCGCGGCCAGTTCCGCTTCTGCCTGGCGCTCTCCATGATCCTGGGCGGCGCGCTGGGCAACGTGATCGACCGCACGCAGCACGGCCACGTCATCGACTTCCTGCTGTTCTACTGGCGCGACTGGTACTACCCGGCCTTCAACGTGGCCGACATCGGCATCGTGTGCGGCGCCATCCTGCTGGTGCTGGACGAGATCCTGCGGGCACGCTCGGCGCAGAAGAAAGGCTGACCCGGACGCCGGGACGGCCAAGGCAAAAATGAAGCCACCCGCGGGTGGCTTCATTTTTGCCTGGCTCGACTAAACGGCGCCGAGCAGCCTGCGGGTGAGCAGGCCCCCCAGGTCACGACGAACCTCGCAGATGAGGTGGACGTAGGCCAAGCGATGCTGAACCACGCGCCCCATGCCTAGACCCGCGCCCCCGCCTCCTGCTCCGCCGTCTGCAGCAGCAGGTGGATATAGGTCCCCGCCTCGGTGATGTCGCGGCGGATGGCGGCGGCCACGCCTTCGCCATCCCGATTGGCCAGGGCGCGCAGCGCCACCTCGTGGTGGTCGGCGCGCTTCAGGTAGGGCACGTATTCCGGCAGCACGGCCGTCAGCATGGGGCCGCAACGCAGCCACAGGTTCTCGATGATGTCGTGGATCACCGGCAGGTCTGCCAGCGCATAGATGCCGAAGTGGAACTGCCGGTGCAGGTCCAGGTAGCCCTGGCGCCGTTCCGCGCCGCTTTCCTGCTCGATCATGGTCCGCATGCCTTCCAGGCAGCCGCTCAGCCGCGCCACGTCGTCATCGGTGGCGTGCAGCGCGGCTTCCAGCGCGGCACGCGATTCGATGTCGGCGCGAATGATCGTGAGCTGGCGGAACTGCTCGGCGCCCAGCTGGGGCACGGTTGCGCCGCCGCCCTGCCCGCCCGAGCCGCGTTCGAGCACGCGCTCGGCAATCAGATGGTTCACCGCGTCGCGCACGGGCGTCAGGCTGATGCCCAGTTCCGCGGCGATCTCGCGCAGCAGGATGCGCTCGCCGGGCGCGAAACGTCCCGCCAGCAAGGCATTGCGTAGCTCCGCATAGGCGCGGTCCCAAAGCGTCTGGCGGTCTATCGGTTTGAGCCGGCTGTCTGACACTGGACTGTCTCCCTGGCGCGCATGGCCAATTTTTCCTGAAGGGGATTTGACCACGTTTTTCTATTGTTGTTCGTTATAACAATGCTTATACTGACCCCAGAACACCACAAGCCAGGCATCTGGCATTCCCACAGAGGAGACAAACATGTCCTTGATAAAAAAGGCAATTCTTGGTGCTTGCCTGATCGGCGCCCCGGCGCTGGGCTGGACCGCCGACAGCAACTTCCCCAACCGCGAAATCCGTTACATCGTGCCCTGGAACGCGGGCGGCTCGAACGACATCGCCGCGCGCGCGCTGCAGCAGATCCTGTCCGAGAGCGGCATCAACATGGTGGTCGAGAACGCGCCGGGCGCCACCGGCGCGATCGGGCTGACCAAGGTCGCCAACGCCCCCGCCGACGGCTACGTGCTGGGCATGGGCACCAGCTCGACGCTGGCGCAGATCGCGCAGAAGATGACGCCCTTGCGCAACGAGCAGTTCACCCACATCGCCCGCGTCTCCATCGACCCGCTGATGCTGCTGGTGCCCAAGGACGGCCCGGCCGACGTGGACGCCTTCCTGGCCCACATGAAGGCCAATCCGGGCAAGGTGTCGATCGGCACGCCCGGCACCAACAACCTGAACCACATCTTCGCCGAGATGACCGCGCGCGCCGCGGGCGTGGGCTACGTGAACGTGCCCTATCCCGGCGGTTCGCGCGTGATCGCCGACCTGTCGGGCAAGCAGATCGAGGCCGCCGTGCTCAAGCCCTCGGAAAGCCGCGGCCAGATCGACGCGGGCTATGTGAAGCCGCTGGCGGTGTTCGACACGCAGCGCCTGAAGGTGCTGCCCGACGTGCCGACCTTCAAGGAGGCCGGGCATGACGCCTTCCCCTATGGCCCGCTGGTGCAGATGGCCTATGTCGTCGCGCCCGCAGGCATTCCCGAGCCGGTGCGCCAGCGCCTCATCGAGGCCTTCCGCAAGGCCATCCAGAGTCCCAAGTTCCTCGCCTTCGCCGACCAGAACGGCTTCGTGGTGGACGACCTGACCGGCGACGCGCTGGAGAAGGAAATCCAAGCCGTGCAGGGCGCCCTGAACGAAGTGGGCAGCAAGGTCTTCAAGCAATCTTCCAAACCCCAGTGAGGCATCCGTGAGCATCATCAAGAAAGTGACCTGCCATGTCGTCAGCGCGCCGGTCGAGCGTCCCTTCACGTCGTCGCGCGGCTGGCTCTACAAAACCCGCGGCTCGTGCATCGTCGAGATCGAGACCCAGGACGGCGTCGTGGGCTGGGGCGAATGCTACGGCCCCTCGCAAGTCGCCCGCGCCTTCATCGAGAGCCAGTACGCGCCGCGCCTCATCGGCCGCGACGCCTTCGACGTGGAGGTGATCTGGGAGGACCTGTACAACCGCATCAAGGACTATGGCAACAAGGGCATGTCGATCTCGGCCCTGAGCGGCATCGACATCGCGCTGTGGGACATCATCGGCAAGGTGTGCGGCAAGCCTGTCCACAAGCTGATCGGCGGCGCCTATCGCACCGAGGTGCAGGCCTACGCCACGGGCCTGTACTTCATCGACATGGACCGTCTCATCGAGGAGGCCGTGGAGGAGGCGCAGGGCTATGCCGCCGAGGGCTTCACCGCCGTGAAGATGAAGATCGGCCTGGGCTCGCCCAAGCTGGACATCGAACGCGTGGCCGCGGTGCGCCGCGCCGTCGGCGACGATGTGCGCCTGATGGTGGACGCCAACCACTGCTTCACGGTGCCGCAGGCCATCCGCCTGGGCCGCGAGCTGGAACAGCTGAACGTGGAATGGTTCGAGGAGCCGATTTCCCCCGAGGACGTGGACGGCTACGTGGAAGTGACGCGGGCGCTGGACATGGCCGTGGCCGGCGGCGAAAACGAGTTCACCCGCTGGGGCTTCCGGGACCTGGTCTCGCGCAAGGCCATGGACATCATCCAGCCCGACGTGTGCGCGGCGGGCGGCATCAGCGAATGCCGCAAGATCGCCACGCTGGCCGCCGCGCACGGCGTGGAATGCGTGCCGCATGCCTGGGGCTCGGCGATCGGCCTGGCCGCCACGCTGCACTTCCTGGCCGCCCTGCCCGACCAGCCGCCCAGCTACCGGCCCATGCCGCCGCTGCTGGAATTCGAGCAATGCGAGAACCCCTTCCGCGACTTCCTGTCGGCCGAGCCCATCGTGCAGACTGGCGGCGTCGTGCGGATTCCGACCGGCGCGGGCCTGGGCATCGAGGTCCGGCGCGAGGTGCTGGACAAGTACCGGGTGGCCTGAGTATGCGCTTCGTCTCCTTTCATCGCGAGGACGGCGTCATCGTCCCGGGCTGGCTGCAAGGCGATCCCGACGGCGGCCAGGCGCGCGTGCTGGACGGCGCGCATCCCGCGTGCGTGGCCGTGCTGGACGGGCTGCGGCCCGACATGCTGGCCTGGGTCGAGCGGGGCCTGGCGGAAGTGGGCCAGCGCCTGCAGTCACTGGCGCCCCCGCCCGAGGCCTGGCGGCCGCTGGCCGGGCTGCGGCTGGCCGCGCCCCTGCCCCGCCCGGGCAAGATCGTGGGCGCGGCCTTCAACTACACCGATGCCCTGGCCGAGCGGAACATGACGCCGCCGGACGAGCCGGTGGTGTTCGTGAAATCGGGCCGCACGGTGATCGGACCGGGCGAGGCCATCGTGCTGGCGCCCGGCGTCGAGCAGGTCACCTATGAGGCCGAGCTTGCCGCCGTCATCGGCAAGCCGGCCTTGCGGGTGTCCCGCGAAGACGCGTTGTCGCATGTGTGCGCCTATGCCGTGTTCAACGACGTGAGCGCCACCGCGCTGGTGAAGGCCGACGGCGGCTTCGTACGCGGCAAGAACCAGCCCACCTCGGGCCCGCTCGGACCGTGGCTGACCACCCCTGACGAGGCCGGCGACCCCATGGCGCTGGACATCGGCCTGGACGTGGACGGCGACGTGCTGCAACGCTCGTCGACCTCGCGCATGTTGTTCGGCCTGGCCGAGCTCATCGCCCATATCTCGGCCCGCATGCCCCTGGACCCGGGCGACGTGATCGCCACCGGCACGCCTGCCGGCGTCGCTGGCGCGCACACGCCGCCGCGCTGGCTGGCGCCTGGCACGACCGTGACGCTGCGCATCGCGGGCCTGGGCGGTTTTTCCAATCCTGTCATTGCCGCCGCCGGATAGGCGGCGGTTCACGAGCCCACCATGAGCGATCAACCCGCCATCCTGCTGACCAACCCCATCCACCCGGACGCCCGCGCCCTGCTCTCGCCGCACGCCCGGCTGGTGCTGGCGCCCGACACCGCGCCGGATACCCTCAAGCGCCTGGCCGCGCAAGCCGAGGGCATCATCGTGCGCGCCATGCTGCCGCCGGACATCTTCGAGAACGCGCCGCGCCTGCGCGGCGTGGTGCGCCACGGCGTGGGCCTGGACATGATTCCCGTGGAGGCCGCCACCGCGCGGCGCATTCCGGTGGCCAACGTTCCCGGCTCGAACACCACGGCCGTGGTCGAGTACGCGCTGTCAGCCATCCTGACGCTGCGCCGCCGGGTGGCGCGCATGGACGACCTGATGCGCCGCGAGGGCTGGGCCGTCGCGCGTCCGCTGGCCGACGACACGCAGGAAATCGAAGGCAGCACCTGCGGCATCATCGGCCTGGGCGCCATCGGCAGCCAGCTGGCGCGCAAGGCCCAGGCGCTGGGCCTGCGCGTGCTGGGCGTCACGCCGCACCCGGACACCCTGCCCGAGGGCGTCGAAGCCGCATCCCTGGAAGACCTTCTGGCGCGCGCCGACATCGTCGTGCTGTGCTGCCCGCTGACCGAGGCCACGCGCGGCATGATCGATGCGCGGGCGATTGCGCGCATGCGGCCCGGCGCCCTGCTCATCAACGTGGCGCGCGGCCCCATCGTCGACGCGCAGGCGCTGGGCGATGCGCTGCGCGCGGGCTGCCTGGGCGGCGCGGCGCTGGACGTGCACGCGGTCCAGCCGCTGGCGCTGGACCACCCCTTGCGCGACTGCCCGAACCTGCTGCTGACGCCGCACGTGGCGGGCATCACCGCCACCAGCATGCGCAACATGAGCATGGGCGCGGCCGAGCAGATGCTGGCCATCCTGCGCGGCGAGCGGCCCCGCCACCTCGTCAATCCCGCCATCCACGGCTGACCCCACATCGAAGAGGCAACATGAAGATCGCAGACATCCGCGCCGTGCCCATTTCCTTTCCCGTCCCGCCCGAGAAGTCCGTGCGCCTGGGCATCGGCCGCAGCGTCAAGCGCGACGCCGTGCTGGTGCGCGTGGAAACCGACCAGGGCCACGTCGGCTGGGGCGAGGCGCACCACGGCCGCTGCCCCGGCGCCATCGCCCGGCTGATCGATACGACCTTGCGCGAGCTGGTGGTGGGCATGGACGCGCTGGACGTCGCAGGCGTCTGGCAACGTGTCTATCGCATGCAGCTGGCCAGCCACGGCATGGGCGCGGCCGCCGCGCTGGCGCTGAGCGGCCTGGACCTGGCGCTGTGGGACCTGCGCGCGCAGGAAACAGGCTGGCCGCTGTACCGCCTGCTGGGCGGTTCGGCCAAACCCATCAAGGCCTATGCAGGCGGCATCGCGCTGGGCTGGCAGGAACCCGCCGCGCTGGTGGAAGAGGCGCGCGGCCTGGTGGCGCAGGGCTACCGCGCGCTGAAGCTGCGCGTGGGCGACACGGCCCGCCGCGACGTGGCGCGCGTGCGCGCCGTGCGCGAGGCGCTGGGCGACGAGATCGAACTGCTGGTCGATGCCAACACCGGCTATACGCTGGACGACGTGCGCCGCGTGATGCCGGCCTACGACGAGCTGGATATCGGCTGGCTGGAGGAACCCTTCCCCGCCTGGGACCGCCAGGCCTACCTCTGCGCGGCCGCGCTGGGCCGCACGCCGCTGGCCGCGGGCGAGAACCACTACACGCGCTATGAGTTCGGCCCGCTGCTGCAGGACGGCGTCGTGCGCTTCGTGCAGCCCGACCTGTCCAAGACGGGCGGCGTGACCGAAGCCATGCGCATCGCCGCCATGGCCAGCGCACGGAAGCTCACGGTGAATCCGCACACCTCGGCCACCGCCATCAACATGGCGACATCCATCCATTTCCTGTGTGCGGTGGACAACCCCGGCTACTTCGAAGGCGACGTCACGGGGCTCAACCCCTTCCGCGACGAGATGGCCGACCAGTTGCCCTATGAACTGGACGCGCAGGGCTGCGTCGCGCCCCGCGAAGGTGCCGGCCTGGGCTTGAAGCTGGACCTGGATTTCATCAAGGCGCATCCGCTGATCGAGGGGCCTTGCTACGTCTGACCGCAGGCCGCCTCCAGACGCGGCGCGATGAAAAAAATCGGCCCCGGCAAGCCATTGCCGGGGCCGATGCGCACGTCGGGCAGCGAGTGGCCGATTACTGCGACAGGTTGATGTTCGCGGCCTTGGCGATATCGGCCCACTGCGCGCGGTCCTTCTCCAGGAAGGCTTCGAACGCGGTGGAAGTCACGCCCTTGACCGGCTCGGACCCCAGACCGGCCATCTTCTGCGCCGTTTCCGGCTGGGCCAGCACGGCCTGCAGCGCCTGCTCGTAGGCGGCCAGGATCTCGGCGGGCAGACCGGCAGGCGCGAACACGCCCTGCCAGGTCGGCATGTCGAAGCCCTTCAGGCCCTGCTCGTCGACCGTCGGCACGTTGGGCAGCTGCGGCGAACGGACCAGCGACGTCACGGCCAGGCCCTTGACCTTGCCGTCCTTGACCAGCGGCGCGGCGGTGGAGATGTTGTCCACGGTCATGACGATGTGGCCGCCCAGCAGGTCGGTGATGACGGGCGCGGCGCCACGGTAGGCGGCGTGCTCGACCTTCACGCCCAGGCGGTGCAGCAGCGTTTCGGCGATCAGGTGGTTCGAGATGCCGACGCCGGCGGTGCCATAGGTGGCGGTCGGCGTCTTCTGGAAATAGGCCTTCAGTTCTTCCAGGTTGTTGGCCGGCACGTCGGCGTTCACCAGCACCACGTTGGGTTGGGTCGCGGCCAGGGTGATGGGCGTGAAGTCGGCGGGCTTGTAGCGCGTGCCCTGGGCGTTGATGGCGTAGGTGATGGCCATGGCGCCGGCTGCGCCGATGCCGATGGTGTAGCCGTCGGCGGCCGAGGTGGCCAGGCGCTGCGCCATGATGTTGCCGCCGGCGCCGGCCAGGTTCTCCACCACCACGGGCGCGCCCAGTTGCCTGGAGAGCGGCTCGGCCAGCAGGCGGCCCAGAGTGTCGGCGGAACCGCCGGGGGCGAAACCCACCAGCAGGCGCACGGGCTTGGTCGGCTTCCAGGCCTCGGCGGCAGCGGCCGGGGCGGCGGCGAAAACGGCGGCCAGGCTCATGGCGAGAACGGCGCGGCGAGTGACTTGCGTGAACATGAAAAGAACTCCTACTGACTGATCAGATCTGAATGAATGGGGCAACGGCGATGTCTCCCGATCCTTCCCCTTGCTTGTGCAGCCTTGTTGTTATGCGAGCAAACGGTTCGAGCGTTTCATTCCAGCAATTGCGCCAGCGACTGCGCGACGAGCCGGTTCGACAGCAATACCGGGCGGCCGCTGGCCTGCGCCACGGCTTCGCGCATCCACGAGGCGTAGCCCATGCAGTGCATGACGATGAGATCGCAGTCGGCCAGCTCGCGGCCGGCGTCGGCAAAGCGTGCCAGCGCACGCGCGCGATCGGGCTCATAGGGCGAGGCATGCGCCAGGCGGCTGGCGCAGGGCAGCTCGCACACCATGTGAAAACCTTCCAGCTGGCTGGCCAGCGGCACCATCAGGCCGACTTTCCGGCAATGGCGCGCAATGCCCACCAGCGCGTGGTCCACCACCTGCTGCGGCTCCAGCACCAGCGTGCGCAGCGTGGCGATGGCCGTGCCGGTGCACAGCGGCACCAGCACGTCGTAGCCCAGCGCGTCGGCGTCGACCATCACGCGTTCCAGCCGCTCCTCGGCCAGCACGCTGTCGAGCTCGACCTGGCTGCCGTCACGCATGCGCGTGGCGAAGCGATAGGCGCCCGAGCGCGGCGCCATTGCCGCGATGGCGGCGGCGTCCAGGTCATCCAGCGCGCCGAACTCGTCGATGCGCACATGCGCGCCCAGCACCTCGGCCATTTCCGGCACCACGTCGATGCGAGGCGACTGCCCGATGGTGAAGAACGCGACGCGGCGCGGGGCGCTCATCGCGCCTCCGCGACGGGCTCGTTGCCCAGCGTCTGCAGATGCGCCATCGAGCCATAGCGCGCCAGCAATGCCTGCTGCTCGGCCTCGTCGACGAACGTCAGGATGCCCTGGCCGTACAGCTTGGCCGCCTCGATGCAGAAGCGCATCGCGACGTCGGCGTCATAGGCGTTCGTGACGCCCGTCGCGCAACCCGGCACCGTGGTCTGGGCGGTCAGCGCCACGCCCACCACCGGGGCATCGGTGACGATGGCGGGCTGCATCAGCGAGTTCACGTGATACAGGCCGTTTTCATAAGGCGTGATGTCCTGCATGGTGAGCGGCAGCGTCACCGGCAGCTCGCCGCTGACCCAGCCCAGCACGTCCAGCAGCGTCTCGGGCAGGCGCAGCAGCCAGCCCTGGCAGGCCACGGGCGTGAGCGCCACGCCGCGATGGTTCACCAGGCGGTTGCCGCGCGTGGTGTCCACCGACAGGATGGCCTGCATGGCCGGGTCCACTTCGTAGGACATCATCTCGCGCATGGGGAACGGCGAGCGCATCATCGGCACGGGATGGTGCGGCCGGGTGCCGGCGCGCGGGCAGATGTGGGTGCGGATGCGCACGGTGCCGGGCAGCACGTCGCCATGATTGGCCATGGCCATCAGCTTGAAGGCGGCGGCCAGCGCCACCACCGCGCCATCCGAATCGGACACGAGACCGGTGACTGCCGGACGCGCGCCGATGCCGCCCAGTCGGCCGACGATGCCCAGTTGCGGCGCCTCGGGATCACTGCCGGGAATGACGATGGAAAGGAAATCCGTGCTCAGGCCGTCGCGGGCCAGCGTGCGCACTTCCACTTCGCAGTTGCCCGCCGCGCGCAGCGCCTGGGCCACCTGCTCGCCCGTGACGTGGGCGGAGGACAGCATTTCAATGACGTCGATGACCTGCTTCATGCCTGGACCTCCAGCGTGTCGGCGGTGAGTTCACGCAGCGGCGCATCGCCCTGCAACAACACGGCGGGCTGGCCGCCCAGCACCGCGACGCGCGTATCCAGCACGTGCAGGCCCGTGCCTTCCGGCAGGCCCACGACCGGGGTGACCGGATCGACGCGGCAGAACTCCGCCAGCCGCTGGCGGCGCGTCTCGCCGCGATGGCCGGGCGGATGCGCCTCGGTGTAGTGCGCGTTGATCTGGAAAGGCACGAGGTTCAGCGCGTCCAGGCCGCCCGGGTCGACGATGGGCATGTCGTTGGTGGTGCGGATGGTGGGGCACGCCAGGTTGGCGCCCGCGCTCCAGCCCAGGTAGCGCGCCTGGCCGCTGCGCACGCGGCGGGCGATCTGGGGCAGCACGCCCAGCTGGCGCACCTGCGCGAGCAGCTGGAACGTGTTGCCGCCCCCGACGATGAAGAGCGCGGCGCGCGCCACCGCGGCGGCGGCATCGGCCTCGCGATGCAGCGACTGCACGGCGATGCCGGCGGGCGCGAGCGCCCCCGCCACCAGGTCGGCATAGTCGTCCCAGCTGCGGGTGACACCCGCGTAGGGCAGGAAAAGCGCGGGCCCCTCGGGCAGGCCGGCGGCCAGGTCGCTGATCCAGGGCAGCGCGTGCGTGAGGTAGCCCGCGTCGCTGCTGGAATTACTCAAAAGAAGAAGATTCATGGGAGGCAGACAGGAACGATCAAAAAGTCAGGAAACATCGGTGGCGGCCGGCAATGCGCCCGCCCAGTAGGGGTCGCCCAGCCGCGCGCCCAGCGCGCCGACTTCGCGCAGCAACAGCGCGCGCAAGGTCTGCACCTGGTCGTCGGAAATCTCGAAGGACACGAAGGACACGCACAGGCCGCGCAACTCACCGCTGGCGGGATCCCTCACCGCCGCCGCCACTGCGCCGATGCCGGGCATGGCCTCGTCGATGGCCACGGCGCAACGCGCCTCGCGGGCGCGCGCCACGCGCTGGCGCAGCGCCGCCACGCTGGCCGGAGGGTCGCGCCCTTCCCGGCCCGGCGGCAGCGCGCCGTCGTCGCCATACAGGGCGGCAAGCTGCGCATCGTCCAGCCGGGCCAGCATCGCGCGGCCCATGGCGGTGCCGGCCGCCGCGCGGCGCGAGCCCGGCGAAGACAGCACCTGCACCGGATGCGAGCCGTTCAGGCGCTGCAGCACCACGGTTTCCGGGCCATTCAAGGTGGATAGGTAAGCGGTCATGCCGCTGCGCTCGGACAGGCGCGTCAGCACCTCGCGGCAGGCATCGTCCAGCGGCGTGGACGCCTGGTCGGCCTGCACGGCCAGGGCCAGCAGATTGCCGGGCCGATAGCGGCGCGACGCCGGATCCTGGTCCAGCAGGCCGTACAGCTGCATCTGGTTCAGCAGCCGCGAGGCAGAACTCTTGGGCAGGGCCAGGCGCGCAGCGATCTCGCTGAAGGTCTGGGGCCCCACGCCTTGCGCGTACAGCGACAGCACTTTCTGCACACCATCGAGGATGCTCATGGGGGTTGGCCGGAGAGGAAAGAGAAGAGGAAAAAGCGCCGGCCCCTGGACGGGACCGCCTGACGCGGGTCTTGCCACTGAGTGAGTTCCTAAAAATGGAACTCATGTTCCTTAATCTGGAACAAATGTTAGCCAGAGCAGGTGGCAGCCGTCAAGGCGCCCAGGCAAACCCGCCGGGTTCACGGACGGGACGCGGCCCGATCTGTCGCATAATGCTGCGATCCATCGAAGGGAAAACGCATGCAAGACTTCGCGCACAAACGCATCGTGCTGGGCCTGACCGGCGGCGTGGCCTGCTACAAGAGCGCCGACCTCGTGCGCAGGCTGATCGAGCAAGGCGCCACGGTCGACGTCGTCATGACCGAGGCCGCCACCCGCTTCATCACGCCCGTGACGCTGCAGGCACTGTCGGGACGGCCGGTCTACACCGATGCCTGGGATGCGCGCGTGCCCAACAACATGCCGCACATCGCGCTGACGCGTGGCGCCGACGCCATCCTGGTCGCGCCGGCCTCGGCCGACTTCCTGTCCAAGCTCGTGCACGGCGCGGCCGACGACCTGCTCTCCACGCTGTGCCTGGCGCGCGCCTGTCCCCTGCTGGTGGCGCCTGCCATGAACATCGAGATGTGGAGCAATCCCGCCACGCGCCGCAACGTCGCGCAATTGCGCGAAGACGGCGTGACGGTGCTGGGCCCGGACGTGGGCGACCAGGCCTGCGGCGAAACCGGCGAGGGCCGCATGCTGGAACCCCTGGCCCTGCGCGAGGAACTGGCCGCCTTCTTCCAGCCCAAGCTGCTGGCGGGCAAGCGCGTGCTGCTCACCGCGGGTCCCACGGCCGAACCCATCGATCCGGTGCGCGTGATCACCAACCGCTCGTCGGGCAAGACCGGCTATGCGCTGGCCCGCGCCGCCGCCGAGGCCGGCGCGCATGTCACGCTGGTGTCGGGGCCGACCGCGCTGACCGCGCCGCGCGGCGTGCGTCGCGTCGGCGTGCAAACCGCGCGGCAGATGCACGAGGCCGTGCTGGCCGTGGCCCCGCTGGCCGATGTCTTCATCGCCGTGGCGGCAGTGGCCGACTGGCGCGTCGTGAACGCCAGCACGCAGAAGATCAAGAAACAGGGCGGCAATGCAAGCGGCCTGCCCACGCTGAGTTTCGAAGCCAACCCGGACATCCTGGCCGACGTGGCGGCCCTGCCCGACGGTCCGTGGTGCGTGGGTTTCGCGGCGGAAACCGAAAACCTGGCCGAACACGCCGAGGCCAAGCGCCGCCGCAAGGGCATCGACCTGCTGGTGGGCAACCTGGCGCAGGATGTGATGGACGCCGACACCACCGCGCTGCAGCTCTTCGACGCACAGGGCGTGCATCCGATGCCGGCAGCCGACAAGCTGACGGCCGCCCGCCGCCTGGTGGCGGAGATTGCCGCGCGTCTGCCGCCGCGCGGGCCGCTCACGGCCTGAGCCGCGCCAGGCCCGGACCGGGGTGCCTGCACGCCCCCGGTCCGGTTCACTTCAGCAGGGTCTCCACCGGCGCGGGCACCTGCCCTTCACCATTGCGCAAGGACCACTCAGCCAGCGGCAGCGGCGGCTGCGCCTGGACGATGCGCCTGCCCACCTGGCGCAGTTCGTCCACGCCCCCGCGCGAGCTGGCCCAGCGTTCCGGCAGCACCGGACGCCACAGGTCGCCCTGACGGCGCGCCATCACGAAGCGGAAGGTGTAATAGCCGGTCATGCCCATGCGCAGGTCGGTGACGACGAGTTCATCGCCGATGGCATCGTGGCGCAGCCATCCGCCGGTGAACCAGGCCAGGCGGATGTACTGCGGGCTGTTGAGCAAGGGCGGCACCAGCTCGGGGTGCAGCGGCTGGCGCACCAGCTCCGGCTCCTTGCGGTCGAACCAGCTCGTGACGGCCTCGTAGTAGCCATCGCCATCGCGCACCACCACGCGCCACAGCAAGGTATTGAAGGGCATGGGCGCCGAGAACATCGTCTGGGCCCGGACACCGCGCGCGGCCAGCGCTTCCTGCACGCGGGTCTCGGCCATGTTCTTGCCCGCCAGGCTTGCCGCCAGGTAGATCACGCACCAGCCCAGGCACCAGGCCTGTGCCCGCCAGACGCGGGACCCCGCTCCCCAGACCAGGCCGGCGAGCACCGCCACGGTCAATGGCACGGTAAAGAGCGGATCGATGATGAACACGCTGGACCAGCTGGCGGGTATCGGATGGAAAGGCCAGAAGAGCTGCGTGCCGTAGCTGGTGAAGGCATCCAGCAGGGGATGCGTGATGAGCACCAGCCACAAGGCCAGGAACAGGCGCCAGGCGCTGTAGCCCGTATCGGGCCAGCGCTTGCGGATGCCCGCCGTCATGAGCGCGGCAAGGCCCGTCAGAACGAACACGGAATGCGAGAAGCCGCGATGGAAGGTCATGGCGCTGACCGGATCGGCGTAGGAAATCACCACGTCCAGGTCGGGCAAGGTGCCCAGGGCGGCGCCATACAGCAGGGCGCGGCGTCCCTGGAAGCGGCCGAGCAACGCGCCTTGTATGCCAGCGCCGAGCACGGCCTGAGTCAGAGAATCCATCAGTGGTAGCGGTATGAGGGGGGAGAAGGTTGCGCAAGGCCGCGAGGAACGGCGCGAAAGGCAGCGACATCACGCAAGGGACAATTTCAGGTCGCGTTAAGATACCGCAACATCACAGAGGTTCCACAGGTTCACCATCCATGGATCAATACATTGCCCTGGCGGAGCAGTTCATCCGCGACAACCAGGATTGGGCGGGCCCCATCATCGCCCTCATCACGCTGGGCGAATCGCTGCTCGTGGTCGGCCTGCTGATCCCCGCCACGGCGCTGCTCATCATGACCGGCGGCCTGCTGGGCACCGGCACCTTGCCGCTCACCCCCATCCTGCTGTGGGCCATGCTGGGCGCGGTCATCGGCGACGCCATTTCCTATTACCTGGGCCGCTGGATCGGCCCGGCGCTGGTCCATCGCTGGCCCCTGCGCCAGCAGCGCAGCACCGTGGCCCGCGCGCGGCTGTTCTTCTACCGCTACGGCTTCATGTCCATCCTGATCGGGCGTTTCCTGGGCCCCATCCGCAGCACCATTCCCACGGTGGCCGGCATGATGCGCATGAACCACCTCAGTTTCCAGGCCGCCAACGTGCTCTCGGCCATCCTGTGGGTGCCCCTCATGTTCGCGCCCGGCTACCTGGCCGCGCGCAGCGTGGGCGCCATCGAAAGCGGTTCGCAGGCAACCCTGATCGTCGGCACCATACTGTCGGTCAGCGTGGCGGCCTACATCATGTACAAGATGGCTCGCAAACGCCGCCAGGCGCCCCGCAAGCCCTGACCCTGCAAGCCCTGGAGCACGCGCATGGCCTTCGAAGGCGAACCCCGCAACGGCGACTACGCCGCCTATATCGACAAGCTGGTCAACAGCGGCAGCCGTGCCCCCGGCCAGGTGCTGAGAGAGCTGGACAGCATCGCCGGCAAGGCGCGCCACGACACCCGTGGCCACACCCGCGCCCGGTCCCGCTGGGAAGATGACGACGTGCTGGATGCCAGCCCCTGGCCCGCCCTGCCGCCCGCCAACCCCGCGCCCGCGCCTGTTCCCGCCGCGCAGCCGCGGCGCGAAGCCGTGCAACCCGTCACGTGGGAGACCCCTGCGCCCGGCGCGACCACGCCGGCGCCCGCTGCCGAAGCGCCGGACACCCTGGCCTCGCGCAACCGGGCGCAGCGCCGCTCGCTGGGCGGCCTGCTGGTCGGCGGCATCCTGGCCTTGTTCGGCCTGAACAAGGTGATCGTCGCCATGGCAAACGATGGCGACGGGCTGGTGGGCGGCATCTTCCTGCTGGTCTTTGCGTGGACCTTCCTGCGCATGGGCAGCAAGAACAAGGCCGGCGCCAAGAAGCCCCTGATGAAGCTGCCGCCGCTCTCTACCATTGCGCGCAAGGACGCCCCGCCGCGCTGATCCCGCCCTCCTGCTCCCGGGCTTCGGACCGGGACGCTTTCCTTGTCTTTTTCCTTGCTTTCAACCATGACGACCGTCGCCCTCAAAGTCCTCGATGAACGCATGCGCGCGCACCTGCCCGCCTACGCCACGCCCGGCTCGGCCGGGCTGGACCTGCGCGCCTGCCTGGACGCCCCGCTGGTGCTGGCGCCCGGCGCCACGCACCTGGTGCCCACCGGCCTGGCCATCCACATCGGCGACCCCGGCCTCGCCGCGCTCATCCTGCCGCGCTCGGGCCTGGGCCACAAGCACGGCATCGTGCTGGGCAACCTGGTCGGCCTCATCGATTCCGATTACCAGGGCCAGTTGATGGTCTCCACCTGGAATCGCGGCGACACCTCCTTCACGCTGGAACCCATGGAGCGCCTGGCGCAACTGGTCATCGTGCCGATCGTGCAGGCCCGCTTCGAGGAAGTGCAGGATTTCTCGGCCAGCGAACGCGGCGCAGGCGGTTTCGGCAGCACAGGCCGGGGCTGACCGGACGGATGCGACGGGGGGGGGGCTTGCACGCCCCCCTTTTTTTCCGTGTCCTCAGTCGTCGTGCGATTCGTGGGTCGCCACGGCGCCCTGCTTCCAGTAGCCCGCGGCCTTGACCCACTGGCGCGGCATGTTCAGCGTCTCGACCAGATACTGGCGTAGCGCCTTGGCCGTCGCGGACTCCGCCGCCACCCATGCATAAACGCCCTCGGCCGGCAGCGCCAGGCTGCCCACGGCCACGCGCAGCGCATCCACCTCGCCGCCCGCGGGCAGCGCGCGGCGATGCACCCAGTGGACCGCCACGTGCGCCTGCGACGGGAAAGCGATGTGATCCTCGGCATCGTCCACCAGGATGACGGCATGCGCGTGCGCATGCGCCGGCAGCTCTTCCAGCCGCCGTGCAATCGCCGGCAAGGCGGTCTCGTCGCCCACCAGCAGATAGGCGTCGAACTCGCCCTGCAGCACGAATGAGCCGCGCGGCCCGCCCACGCCCAGCACCTGCCCGGGCGCGGCCTGGGCGGCCCAGGTGGCGGCCGGGCCTTCGCCGTGCAGCACGAATTCCAGGTCCAGTTCGCGGCGCTCGGCATCGAAGCGGCGCGGGGTGTAGTCGCGTGCGGCCGGACGCGGCTGGCCGGCAGGGAACTCCGGCCCTTGCGCCGTCATCACGGGCAGGACGGGCGTGCGCTGTCCTTCGGCCGGAAAGAACACCTTCACGTGATCGTCGTGCGCCAGGCTGGTGAAGCCGTCCAGGTCCGGGCCAGTCAGCGTGACGCGCAGCAGACGCGGGGTGACCTGGGTCACGCGCGAGACCTCCAGCAGGCGGAAGCGCAGGTCATGGCGCACGCGCTGCGTGGCGCGCGGCACGGAAGAAGCGGAAGAAGCAAGTGTCGTATCGGGGGTCTGCATGAATTCGTATTCCTGTGTGGCTGCGGCGCGCGCGGGGCGCGCTCAGGTTTCGCCGGGAGTGTCGCCGAGGATCTCCACCGTCGCGCGTCGCAGGATGGCCGCGATGCGCACGGCCTCCTGCGGCGTACAGGACGCCGCGCGCGCGTGGACCGCGCGCTTCAGGCCATAGCGGGCCAGCATCAGATCTTCGTGCGTGCCAGGCGCGAAGACCTCCGCACCGTCGCCGCCCTCGAACACGCGGCGCACCTGCGCCATCCGCGTCCCGGTCCGGCGCAGCACGTCCAGGATGGTGTGGGCACGCTCGCGCACCTCGGACAATCGCTGGGTGCCTGCCGGGGTCAACCGATAGCGCTTGCGCCCCGCGGTGGCCTGGGCCGATGCCAATCCCGCCGCGGTCAGGCTGGCCAGCGCGGGATACACCATGCCGGGGCTGGGCTCATAGAAGCCCTCCGAATGCTCGGCCAGCTGCTTGATGAGCTGGTAGCCATGCGAGGGCGCCTGGGCCAGCAGCGCCAGCAGCACCACTTGCAGATCCTCGGCGCCCAGCTTGCGCCCCCGCAGGAACAGGCTGGCGTCCTGGGCATCGGGCGGCAAAGGCGATTGGGCGGAAAGGTCGGACATGGAAGGGTCGGAGATATATCGAGAAACCATATCTTAAGATATATCCGCCACCATTCCCTGCATGCCCCTGCCCCCGGCGCGGGCTTTCCCGCCCGGCGGCCACCGGCCTCACTCCGCTTCGATCACCGCCTGCAGGAACTGTTGGGTGCGCGGCTCCTTGGGGTTGGAGAACAGTTCCTCGGAGGGTGCATCCTCCACCACGTTGCCTTCGTCGAAGAACAGCGTTCGGTCGCAACTGCGTTCGGCGAACTTCATCTGGTGGGTAACGAGGATCATCGTCATCTCGCGCTTGTCGGCCAGGTCCTTCACGATCTGCAGGATCCCGCCCACCAGTTCCGGATCCAGCGCCGAGGTCACCTCGTCGAACAGCATGATCTCGGGCCGCATGGCCAGCGCCCGCGCGATGCCCACGCGCTGCTTCTGGCCGCCCGACAACTGCGCGGGATGGACGTCCTGCTTGTCGGCCAGGCCGACCAGGTCCAGGTAATGCCGGCCCCGCTCGACCGCCTCGTCGCGCGACAGGCCGCCCACGTGGATGGGCGCCTCGATCACGTTGCCCAGCGCCGTCATGTGCGGGAACAGGTTGAAGTGCTGGAACACCATGCCGATCTTGCCGCGCACCTTGCGCACGTGCGCGGAACTGGCGGGACTGCCATCCGGCTGCGTCCACATCGACTCGCCGTCGATCTCGATGGTGCCGCTGGTGGGCCGGTCCAGTGTCATCAGGAGGCGCAGCAGCGTCGACTTGCCCGAGCCCGAGGGCCCGATGATCGAGACCGTCTGCCCCGCCGGGATCTCCAGGTCGATGCCGCGCAGCACATCCACCTCGCCATAGCGCTTGCAGAGCTTGTTCAATCGAATGCTGGAACTCATGGTCTTTCCTCCGTGGGGCGCAACGAACGCGCCTTGGCGATGCTTGGAGCGGCCCGCCCGCTCAGGCGGGCCGCGATGTCTTGCAGGATGCGGCGCTTGGCTCAGCGGCGGCCACGGCGCTGCAGCCAGCCTTCCAGCTGGCGCACGCCAAAGGCGGCCACGAGGCTCAGGACCAGGAACATCACGCCCACGAGCGTCAGCGGCTCGGTATAGCGGAAGGTGGCCGAGCCGATGATCTTGCTCTGCTGCAGCACCTCGACCACGGTGATGGCCGAGAGCAGCGGCGTGTCCTTGAACATGGCGATCAGGTAGTTGCCCAGCGCCGGCACCACCGGCGGGATGGCCTGCGGCAGCACGATGCCCGTGGCCGTGCGCCAGGACGACAGGTTCAGCGCCCGCGCCGCTTCCAGCTGGCCGCGCGGCACGCCCTCGATGCCGGCCCGGTAGACCTCGGCGCAATACGCCGCATAGTGGATGCCCAGCGCCAGCACGCCCGTGGTCAGCGGCGACAGCTGCAGGCCCAGCCCCGGCAGCACGTAGAACAGGAAATAGATCTGCACCAGCAGCGGCGTGCTGCGCACGAACTCGATGACGAAGGCCACCGGGTAGGACAGCACGGCCCACGGCGCGCGCCGCCCCATCGCCAGCAACAGGCCCAGCGTGACGGCAAGCGCCATGCCCAGCACCGTGGCCTGGATGGTGATGACGAGCGCCTGGCCCAGGTCGGGCAGCAGCGAGAACGCGTAGCCCCAATCGAAAATGACGTCCTGGTTCATCGGCCCACCTTGAAGCGTCGTTCCAGCATGCGCATGCCGGCAGTGATGACGAGCGCCGCGGCGAAATACAGCAGCAGCATGAGGCCGAAGACCTCCACTGTCTTGAGCGTTTCACTGCGCAGCAACTGGCCGCGGAAGGTCAGGTCGGTGATCGTGATGAGGGACACCAGCGCGGTGTTCTTCAGCAGTTCGATCATCAGGTTGGTGGCGGGCGGGAGCATGGCCGGAATGGCCTGCGGCAGCACGATGCGGCGAATGATCTTGGCGCGCGTCATGTTCAGCGCCACCGCCGCCTCGCGCTGGCCTGCCGGCACGGCCATGACCGCGCCGCGCACCACCTCGGCGCCATAGGCGCCTGCGTTCAGGGCCAGCACCACGATCCCCACCAGCAAGGCAGGCAACTGGATGCCGAAGAGCGGCAGCACGAAGAAGAACCAGAAGAGCTGCACCAGCGCGGACGTGCCGCGGAACACCTCGACATAGACCGAGGCCGGCCAGCGCAGGAAGCGCTGGCTGGACAGGCGCCCGAGCCCGGACAGGATAGCCAGCGGAATCGCCAGCAGGGCCGCGCCGACAGTGATCTGGACCGTGACCCAGAGCCCCTGCAAGAGCGGCGGAAGTAATGTCTGCAAACCGTCATCCATGAGGGTGTCCCTTCGTCACTGGCCGCACAGCTTGGCCGCGGTCACGTCGCCCGGCAACTCATCACGGGTGAAGCCGAAAGGCTCGACCAGCTTGGCATGCTCGGGGGTCCCGATGAACGAGGCCAGTTCCTTGTTGAAGGCCTCGGTGAATTCGGTGTCGGCGTTGCGGAACGCAAAGGCGCCATAGCCGCGCAGGTCCACGCCGTCGATGTTGGGCTCGGTGAAGGGCTCGGCCTTCTCCAGCGCCTGGTCGGTGACCTTGTTCATCAGGTCGTTGACGGTCAGCGCCGTGGCGGCATAGACATCCGCGCGCCCGCCCTCCACGCCCGACAGGGCGCTCACGGGATCGGGGAATATGATCACCTGGCCGCCATCGATGCCGACCTTCTGGGCGTACTCGGACTGGATGGCGCCCACCACCACGCCCATCTTCACGTCGGCGTTGTTCTTGATGTCGTCATAGCTGTGCAAGCCCTTGGGGTTGCCCTTCTTGACCAGGAAGCCCTCGCCCACGCCATACGACGGGTTCGAGAAACTGGCCTGCTTGCAGCGCTCGGGCGTGATGTACATGCCGGCGGCAATGATGTCGAAGCGCCCGGCCTGCAGGCCCGGGATCAGCGAGCCGAACTCGGTCAGCACGCCCTCGACCTCCTTCACCCCCATGCGCCCGAGGATCACGCGGGCGATCTCCACGGCCTCGCCGGTCACCTTGCCGCTGGCGCTGTCCATGTAGGCGAACGGCGCCTCGTTGGCGTAGCCGATGCGGATCTTGCCCGAGGCCTTGGCGGCCTCCAGGGTGTTCTGCCTTGCCGCGGCGCGGTTGTCAGTGCTGTCCGAGCAGGCTGCCAAAAGGCTGATGCCACACGCCAGGACTGCCCATTTCAGGGCTTGCTTCATGCTGTTTTCCCCTTTTTCCGGTTCTCACCCGGGAAAAATGGTACGGCACAAAATCATTCTTGTTCAAATCAATTTGTCACAAATGAATTGAAGCCCCCTGTGGGCTCGCTGCCCTGCACAATGAAAAACGGGCCTGGCGGCCCGTCACATCAGTTACACAATCCCGCCCGCCAACCGCCCAGTATCCGGGGCGGACGCGGCGTGACGCGCGATTACTGCCCTGCGTAGCGGAATTTCCCGTCACGGATGACGCCCATCACGCGGGCGCGCGCATCGAAGCCCTGATGGTCTTGCGGTGACAGGTTCAGCACGCCATTGGGCACGGCCAGGTCGCGCGTGGCTTCCAGCGCATCGCGCAAGGCCGCCCGGAAGGCGGGCGTGCCAGGTTGCGCCCCGCCTGCCAGCGCGCGGCGCGCGGCATCGTCCAGCAGCACCCAGGCGCCCCAGGCGTCGCCCGCGAACTGCGTCAGCGTGTCGGCGCCATAGCGGGCCTCGTATTTCTCGGTGAAGTCCAGCGCCACCTTGCGCACCGGATTGTCGGCCGGCAGGCCGCGCGCCACCACGCCCGGCCCCGTGGGAAACAGCGTGCCCTCCACGTCCTTGCCGCCCAGCTGCAGGAACTCCAGCGTGCCGATGCCGTGGGTCTGGTAAATGACGCCCTTGTAGCCGCGCGACGCCAAGGTCTTCTGCGGCAGCGCGGCCGGCGTGCCCGAACCCGCCACCAGCACGGCATCAGGCTTGGCAGCCATGAGTTTCAGCGCCTGCCCGGTCACCGACGCATCGGTGCGCTGGAAGCGTTCCTGCGCGACGATGGCCGGATTGCCGGCCGCGGCATCGTTGAAAGCCTTCCACCAGCTGTCACCGTAGGAATCGCCAAACCCGATGAAGCCCACCGTCTTCACGCCATGCGCCCGCATGTGCTCGACCAGCGCGCCCGCCATCAGCGAATCGTTCTGCGGCATCTTGAACACCCAGCGGCGGCGCGGATCGCTCATGGGTTCGACGATGGAGGCCGAGGCCGCCAGCGCGACCAGCGGCGTGCCCGTTTCGTTCGCCACGTCCAGCCCGGCCAGCGCGGAGGCCGTGATGTTCGGCCCGACCAGCGCGTCCACCTTGTCCTCGGCCGTCAGCTTGCGCAAGTTGCGCACCGCCTGGCTGACGTCGGTGCCGTCATCCAGCACCACGTAGCGGGCGGGCTGCCCGCCCAGCGTGGCGGGCCACAGGCGGACCGCATTCTGCGACTGGATGCCGATGGCCGCCGCCGGCCCGGTCGAGGCCAGCGTCACGCCGATGGTGATCTCGGCATGGGCTGCCGTGGACGCCATGGCGGCGAGCGCGAAAAAGGCAAGGAAGCGGCGGGAAGACAGGCGCATGGCGGAAACCTTGGGGTCGGAAGACACAGGGGGATGCAATCCGCCATTTTGCCCCAAGCGGCCCGGGGGCCATGCACGAGGCGATGGGCGGGTTCGATGCACCGCAGTGGGACACCGCAGTGGGACACCGCAGTGATACACGTTTGGTAGCGAACCGAAGCGCCCCGAGCACGCTGGCGCGCCCATGCCCCAGTTACCATGGGCCCTGGCTCGTCCCATGCAACCTGAACAGGAGATTCCGTCATGAAGAAAACCGCAAGCGCCGTCTGGCAAGGCGACCTCAAGACTGGCAAGGGCACCATCTCGACCGAGAGCGGCGCGCTGAAGGATCAGCCCTATGGCTTCAACACCCGTTTCGAAGACGCCCCCGGCACGAACCCGGAAGAACTGATCGGCGCCGCGCACGCCGGCTGCTTCTCGATGGCCCTCTCGAACATCCTGGGACAGAAAGGCGCCAAGGCCGAGCGCATCGACACCCGCGCCGAAGTGACGCTGGACAAGGTGGAAGGCGGCTTCGCCATCTCGGCCGTGCATTTGGTTTTGCGCGCCAAGGTGCCGGGCCTCTCGGCCGCCGATTTCGATGCGGCCGCCAATGAGGCCAAGACCGGCTGCCCCGTGTCCAAGGTGCTCAACGCCAAGATCACGCTGGACGCCAAGCTCGAGTCGTAAGGACGCTGGCGCAATACTTCCGTCCGCGGCCGCAGGCCGCGGACGGCACCCTGATCAAGGCACGCCTGTTTGCCTGGCGGGCCTCTCAGGCCTTCAGCGCCTCGACCAACGACCGCTTGGCCTGCTCCACCGCATCATTCGCCTTGGCCTGCGCCTGCTGCAGTGCGGCGATGCGGTCTTCCTCTTGCGCCAGCATGCGCGCATAGCGCTGCCCGAGTTCGCTGTCGGCGGCCACGGCGCCCAGGTTTTCACGCACGCGTGACTGGTTCGCTTCCGCCTGCTCTACCGCCTGCACGGTTTGCGCCAGGCGCTGTTCGGCCTGCGCAACCGTTGCGCGGCGCTCCGCCAGCGTCTTCAGGCGCGCGGCGGCAGCCGCATCCAGCGCCGTGCCCGACCACGACAGCAGGGTCGGCGCATCCAGGTCCAGCAAGGCGTAACGCTGCGACACCGGCCTTTCGGCGACCGTATCGATCTTGCCGTTCTCGCCCGCCTTCAAGCTCAGTTTCAGGCGATGGTGCGTGGCCGTCTGTCCCACCAGCGACGGAGAGGCGAAGGTCCAGCCCGAGACGCGCGGATGCTCGATCAGCACGGTGCGCGGCGCATCCGCCGCGCCCTGCACGGTATAGGTGGTGCTTTCCCGGCTCAGGCGCCGCACCTGCAGCAGCCCATCGGCCAGGGTCACTTCGGTAATGGGTTCGCCCCGCTCGCGGTTCGTGGTGATGGTCACCTTGCGGTCCTCGGCGAAACTCGCCAGGCGCGACTCGCCCGCAGGCAGGCCCGACAGCTGCGCATCGCCGACATGGCCGTCGCGTGCGTCGTACACCGTCAGCAGGCCCGCAGGCAGGCTGCCCTGCGAGGTATTGTCCAGGGAGATCGCGGCCACGGGATGACGGCTGGCGCGGCCGGCGCGATAGACGGACAGGCGTTCCGCCGGCAGGGCCACGTCCAGGAAAGGCACCGACAGGGTCTTGCCCGCGGGCAGGTCCACCGGCAGCGGCAGGCGGTAGCTTGCCGAGATCTCGCCCTCTTGCGCAGCCGCCGTCGCCGCGGCCCGGGCGACCGGCGCGGGCGCGGGGCGGCCCATGCCACCCTGGGCGCGCGCCATGGCCGCCGGCGCCGGTGCGGGCGGCGGCGCGGCCTCCGCCATCGCCTGGCGCCCAGGCCCCGCCGCGTCGGCCATCATCTCGGCATAGTCATCGGTGGGCGGCGCCTCGGCAGCGCCGGCGGCAACCGGCACGTCCTGGCGCGCATGCCAATAGCGCTGGTGCAGACGCTGCGCCAGCAATACAGGCGCACCCGCGGCCAGCGTCAACGTCACGCCCTGCCAATCCTCGGCCGTGGCGTTCTCGACCACGGCCCAGGCCTGCAAGCGCGCCTTGCCCGGCTCGTCGCCCGACACCAGCCGATAGGACGCCTTCCAGACCGGCGCGGCCACGACATAGCTGATGCCGACGTCGCGCTTGCCCTCGCCCGCCAGCGCGATCGAGATCGTCCGCACGCCATCGGCACGGGCCTGTCCGCTGATGCGCGCGGCGTCGGCGATGCGCTTGCGCAGGGTGTCGTCCTGGATGTCGAGCGTCGCGTCCGGCCCCAGGCGCAAGGACTGGACCTGGCCGCTCTCGCTCATCATCGAGAGGATATGTTCGACACGCGGTTCGGCGGCCGTGCCGCCATCGGCCTGCGCCACGCCCAGGATGCGACCCTGCACCGTGCGGCCGCCCGAACTGGCGCTGGCCGGCACCCCCTGCAAGGCGGCCGCGAGGCCGGCGATCGACGCCATGTCCTGCTGGGAAAACGGCAAGCGGCCGAAGGTTTCATCCACGGGCGACAGGCCATCGAGCGTCATGCCCCCGACCGTGCCCTTGGGATCGCGCACGACCAGGCTCTTGAGCACGTCGTCCACCTGCGCCAGCGGCACCTCGATGCGCAGGCTGCCGGGCGCGCTCCATTCGACGCGGCGCTGCACTTCCGCCACCCCGCCCGAGGACAGCGTGATGGCATGGATGCGGGCCTCGGGCTGATCCTGGGCCGTGGCGGGCACGGTCCAGATCATGGCCCCTGGCAAGGCTGCCAGCGCCAGGGCGCGGCACAGCGGCCGCAAGGAGGGACGGAGAATGGTGGACATGGACCGCGGCTCCCGGCCAGCGCGGAAGGGCCGGCCCAGCGCGCCGATTGTAGTGCGCAGGATTGCCGCGCACGCTGACTGGAACATTCAGTACCAAAAAACACCCCCACGCCGCGCCTGCGGCTGAAGACGTCAGCAGTACTCGGCGCCACAGGCCCTGAAGCACCAGGCCAGGGCAACCGCGCCTTGCATCGCCTGGTTTTGGTGCTGCATCGCTGCAAGACCTCTTGCCATATTCGCGCTTCACCCGTGGCGATGCCTTGCTTAGACTGCGCTCAACCCACGGGCATCAAGCACCGTCGGGAAAAACAAAGAAAACTGATCAAGAGGAAAATTCATCATGGGCACCAGCGCTGTCCCGTGGGATGCTATCCATGCACGCCCCGACTTTGACCGACTCGTAAGAGAACGACGCGCCATCACGCTGCGCTTGCTTGCCGTAAGCATGAGCGCCTTTCTCTCCATTCCCCTTATCTCGCACTCTCTCCCTCACTGGTTCCACACGCAGGTCATCGGGGAAATCAACCTCGGCCTGCTGTTCCTCGTTGGCCAATATGCCATTGGCGGCGCGGTGGCTTGGCGCTATTGCGTGCAGTTGCGCCGCCTGGACGCGCAAGCCGCCGAACTCGCCCGGCTTGCGCTCGACGGCACACCCTCCCACACCCCGCGCTGACAAGGAAAGAATCATGAAACAACGTCTTGGCAAGACGGGTGCGGGCTTGGCGCTCGGGTTGGCGGCCTCGCAGGCTGCTCAGGCGCAGACAACGACCCTGGTATCGGACAACAACCGGCTCATGACCTTCGGCATCTTCGCCGCCCTGGTGTCGTTGACCATCTTCATTACCTACCTGGCGGCCAGGCGAAATCGCGGCGTCGGAGATTTCTATACCGCCGGGGGCGGCATCGCCCCCCGCATGAACGGACTGGCCATCGCGGGCGACTATCTGTCGGCCGCGGCATTCCTTGGCGTTTCCGGCCTGATCGCGCTGTACGGCCTGGACGGCATCATCTACCTGGTCGGGTTCTTCGTATCCTTCATCCCGGTGCTGATCCTGGTCGCCGAACCGTGCCGCAACCTGGGCAAATACACGCTGGGAGATGTCCTCGCCTTCAGGAACAGTTTCCGCGCCACAAAGTCCGTCGTCGCGATATCCAGCATTCTGGTTGCCCTCTTCTATATGGTTCCGCAGATCGTGGGAGGCGCGGTCATCATCCGCGCAATGATCGGCGTGCCCTACGAGACCTCGGTGATCGCGGTCGGCGTCCTGATGCTGATGTACGTCATGTTCGGGGGAATGCGTGCCACCACCGCGGTGCAGATCCTCAAGGCAGCACTGCTGATCGGGTTCTGCTTTGCGCTCGTGTTGCTGTCATGGATCCCCTACGGCTTTGACATCAGCCATTTCTTCCGTGACGTCGCCGCCAGCCAAGGCATTCAGCGACATGTGCTCGACACGCTGATGGGCGCCAATTCGGCACTGAGCCCGCAAGAGGCCGGGCAGCGCTTCCTGCAGCCCGGCCTCTACCTGAAGAATCCGCTGGAACAGATATCGCTCAGCCTGGCATTGGTGCTGGGTACCGCCGCGATGCCGCATATTCTCATGCGCTTCTTTACCGTGGCGGATGCCAAGAGCGCCCGCAAATCCGCCTTGTACGCCATGTTCGCCATCGGCCTGTGCCATCTGCTGATCATCGTCATCGGATTCTCGGCCGCGTTGAACATTGGACCGCTGGCCATCCTTGGCCTGGACAAGGGGGGCAACCTCGCGGCGCCGATGTTGGCGCAATTCCTGGGCGGAGGTCCTGAAAGCCTGCTCGGCAACCTCATGCTTGCGCTGGTCGCGGCGGTGTCCTTCGCGACGATCGTCGCCGTGGTCGCAGGCCTGACGCTGGCGGCTGCCTCCTCGCTTGCGCACGATGTCTATGTCGGCGCCATCCGCGGAGGGCAGGCCAGCGAGCGCGAGCAGGCCAATGCGGCGAGGATCGCCACATTGGCCATGGCCATCGTCTCGATCCTCGCCGGCATTGCGGCAAAGGGCCAGAATGTCGCGCAACTGGTGGGCCTGGGCTATGCCGTGGCAGCGTCGGCCAACCTGCCCGCCTTGGTCATGACGCTTTACTGGCGTCGTTGCAGCACCGCCGGCGTCGTGGCCGGGGTGGTGGGAGGAACGCTGCTATCCATCGGACTGGTGCTCGCCTCGCCAAACATGACCTACCCATTGCAGCAAAAGGCCCAAGCCGTCGCCGAGCAAACCAAACTCGAACGCAGTCTCCAACGTGCCGAGCGTGGCGAGTTGACCGCCACGCAGGAACAGGTCGCGGCATGGCGACGGGATGCCGACGCGGCACGACAACGCGCCGCCGCGATTCCACCCGATGCGACAAGCATCCTGGGCCTGAGCGAGCCGCTCATCGACTTGCGCAACCCAGGCCTGATCTCCATTCCCGTTGGATTCCTGCTGGTGCTGCTCTTTTCCTTACTGTTCCCCAGCAAGCATTCGACCGCGCGCTGGAGCGAGTTCGCCGTCCGCCGAGAGACGGGTATCGGCCTTGCCCGCCCCTCGGCCCATTGACCAGTCCCCTGATTGCCAAGGAATCCTCATGTCACTGCCAAAAGTAAAAGTCGCTGCCGCCCACGCCGAGCCTGTCTATATGGACAAGGCCGCCACGGTGCAGAAGGCACTCTCCCTCATCAGCGAGGCCGCAAGCAACGGTGCCGAGCTTGTCGTCTTTCCCGAATCATTCATACCGGGCTTTCCAATCTGGGCTGCGCTGTGGGCGCCCCTCTACAATCACGACTGGTTCAAGCGGATGGCCGCGAACAGCATACTGATCGACGGACCGGAGATGGCCGCCATCCAGGCGGCAGCCAAACGTCATGGCGTTTTCGTTTCCCTGGGGTTCAGCGAAGCGGCCGCCTACAGCCTGGGCTGCCTATGGAACAGCAACGTGTTGATCGGCGACGATGGCCTGATACTCAACCATCACCGCAAGCTCGTTCCGACCTTCTATGAAAAGATGGTATGGGCGCCTGGCGACGGCCATGGGCTGCGCGTGTCGGATACCCGCATCGGCAAGATCGGCGCCTTGATTTGCGGCGAAAACACGAATCCACTGGCTCGCTACTCCCTGGCGGCACAGGGCGAGCAGATCCACATCTCGGCCTGGCCAGCCATCTGGCCCACGCGCAAACCTGGCGCCCAGAATTTCGACAACGTGGCGGCCAACCGCATCCGCGCGGGCGGCCATTCATTCGAGGCAAAGGCTTTCGGTGTCCTCAACGCTGGCTTCCTGAGCAAGGCGACCCTCGACTGCCTGCTGGAAGGCGGTGACGAGGAGGCACGCGAAGTACTGGAACGGACGCCGCGCGCGGCAACGCAGTTTCTGGACCCGACAGGTGCCGTCATCGGCGATACCTTGCAGAACGACGAGGGCCTGGCCTATGCGCACTTCGACCTGGACGACTGCATCGAGCCCAAGCAATTCCACGACATCGTTGGCTATTACAACCGCTATGACGTCTTTGACCTGTCGATCGACCGGCGCCGGATTCAGCCCGCGTCGTTCACGGACGACAGGCTGACCTCTGTCTCACGCCATCAACGACAGGACACGACGCTGACGCCCCAGGAGACCGTGCCTACGTTGGCTTGATCCCCGGCGCGCAAGGGTAGTCGCGCCGCAATATCTCGCGCAGGAATCCCGTCACGGCCTTGACGCGACGGGAGTACTGCTGGTCTCGGTGCACGGTCAGCCAGATGATCCGCGGCACGCGGACTTCCTGCGCAAGAATCGGCGTCAGGCCGAATCGCTCGGCTCGGGCGAAGGTCGGCAGCATCACCAGGCCGGTCCCGGCGGCGGCCGCGAACATTTGGGCAAGCATGCTGGTCGAGTGAAACACGACCTTGGGATCTTCCACCCCCTCGCTCAACCAGCGCACGGTGTCCAGCTGCACCAGATCGTCCACGTAGGACACGAAGACGTGCCGGGAAAGATCGGCACGGGAAGCCGGACGACCGTGCGTAGCCAGATACGCCTCGGAACCATACAGGTGAAGCTGGAACTCACCGACGGGGGCCGCCTCGAGGCCTCTTCCCTCTGATGGAAAAAAACTGAAAAAGACATCCGCCTGCCGCCGATTGACGTGCACGAGCTCCGCCGACGTCAGCAGTTCCACCTCCAGCGCGGGATGGCGCCTGCGCAGCTCGGCGAACGCGCCGGACAGATAGAGCGTGGCGATGCCCTCCATGGTTGCCACGCGCACCCTCCCCGCCACGTCCTGCTGGGTGCCGCTCAATGCCTCGGCGAAACCCAGCGCCCCTTTTTCCATTGCCTGGACGTGCTCCAACAGTTCACGCCCGCGTGGTGTCAGGTGGAAACCCTGGTGATCCCGCGTGAAGACCAGTTCGCCGATTGCCTGTTCGAGATGGGAGATGTGCCGGCTGGCGGTGGACTCATTCACGCCAAGCCGACGCGCTGCGGCACTCAAGGTGCTCGCCTGGCCCACTGCAAGAAAAATCCTCAGATCGTTCCAGTTCAAGCGGTTCAGGTTCATGGCGGATCGGCACGGATGATCAGGAACCCAAGGATGCCCGAATATCCCACCAGCGTCGACAGGACGGCCCAATCTTCACGAACCCCGGCTCACCATCGATGGCGAGCCGCCCTCGCGGCCTTCAGCCCGCCAACACAACCTCGGCTTCACGCGCCCGCGCCGGCGCGCGCCGCATCGTCTGCGTGCGGGCATAGCGCGTGTGCCAGGAGTAGGCCTCGTCCAGCAGGTGCGGCGTCTGGCCGCCCGCGCGGCGACAGGCGCGCTGGAAGTAATCCTTCAGGTCGGCGCGGTAATCCGGATGCGCGCAGTGCTCGATCACGCGCAAGGCGCGCTCGCGCGGCGCCAGGCCACGCAGGTCGGCCAGGCCCATTTCGGTCACCAGCACGTCCACGTCATGCTCGGTGTGGTCCACGTGCGGCACCATCGGCACCACGCTGGAGATGTCGCCATCGCGGGCCACCGACTTGCTGACGAAGATGGACAGGTGCGCGTTGCGCGCGAAATCGCCCGACCCGCCGATGCCGTTCATCATGTGCGTGCCGTTCACGTGCGTGGAGTTCACGTTGCCATAGATGTCGAACTCCAGCGCGGTGTTCAGGGCAATGATGCCGAAGCGCCGCACGATCTCGGGCAGGTTGCTGATCTCCTGCGGACGCAGCACCAGCCGTGAGCGGTAGAAGTCCAGGTTCTCGATGACGCGCCGGTAGACCGGCTCGGACAAGGTCATGGAGGCGGCCGACGCGAAGGCCAGCTTGCCGCTGTCCAGCAAGGCGATGGCGCTGTCCTGCAGGACCTCCGAATACATCGTCAGGCCCTGCAGGTCCGAGTCCTCGAAACCCTGCAGCACCGCGTTCGCGATGGTGCCGATGCCTGCCTGCAGGGGGTGCAGCGTGGCGGGCATGCGCCCGGCGTGGACCTCGTCCATCAGGAAACGATTGATGTGCCCGGCGATGGCGCGCGTCTCGTCGTCGGGCGGCAGCACGTTCGAGGGGCTGTCGGGCTTGTCGGTGAAGACGATGGCGGCGATGCGCGACGGATCCACCGCGATGAATGGCTGGCCGATGCGTTGCGCCGGCGAGGTCAGCGGCACGGGCTGGCGCGCGGGACGGTCTTGCGGCACGTAGAGGTCGTGCAGGCCTTCCAGCGCCTCGGGCATGCTCAGGTTGATCTCGACGATCACCTGGCGCGCCTGCTGCGCGAACTGCGCGGAATTGCCCACCGACGTCGTGGGCACGATGCCGCCGGTCTCGGTGATGGCGACGGCCTCGATCACCGCCACGTCGATGGGCGCCAGATGGTGGCTGCGCAACTGCTCCACGGTTTCGGAAAGATGCTGGTCGATGAACATGACCTCGCCCGCATTGATCTTGCGGCGCAGGCTGCGGTCCACCTGGAACGGCAGGCGGCGCGCCAGCACGCCGGCCTCGGCCAGCAGCCTGTCGGTGTCGTGGCCCAGCGAGGCGCCGGTGATCAGCGTGATGTGCAAGGGATCGTGCGCGGCGCGCGCGGCCAGGGCCTCGGGCACGGCCTTGCAATCACCCGCGCGGGTGAAGCCGCTCATGCCGACCGTCATGCCGTCGCGGATGAAGCCGGCGGCCTGGGCCGCGCTCATGACCTTGCCATGCAAGGCGCGATGGCGGATGCGGGTAAGGGACATCCCAGTCTCCTGTTTCTGTTTCTGATGGGGATGAGCCGAAGTATAGGAATCCTGGAACCATCGTTTTATGACTTAAAATCATTGATTCCAGTCGTATTTTTCATGCCATTGCCCGCGCCCGGCTTGCGCCTCGGCGCCCTCTTCCCCATGGATCTCCGCGCCCTGCGCTATTTCGTCGAGACCGTCCGCCAGGCCAGCTTCACACGCGCGGCCGACGCGATGTTCCTCACGCAGTCCACCATCAGCAAGATGATCCGCCAGCTCGAGGACGAGGTCGGCGCGCCGCTGCTCATCCGCGATGGCCGGCGCATCGTGCCCACCGACACCGGCAGGATCGTCTATGAGCGCGGCCTCCAGGCGCTGGCGCTGATACGGCAGTTGTCGGTGGAAGTGCAGGACGTGGCCGAATTGAAGCGCGGCGAATTGCGCCTGGGCCTGCCGCCCACGGTGAACCTGCTGTTCACCGACGCGGTGAAGGCCTATGCCCAGGCCTATCCCGGCGTGCGCCTGCAACTGCACGAAGATGCCGCCCCCGAGATCGCCCGCCGCCTGGATGCGGGCGAGCTGGACGTGGGCGCCATCGTGCTGCCGGTGGACGACGGCCTGGACCTGCTGACGCGCCCGGTCGCGCGGCATCCCGTCTGCGCGATCGGCGCGCGGCACTGGCCCTGGGCCAAGCGCAAGACGCTGCCGCTGGCCGCGCTGCGCGACACGCCGCTGCTGTTGCTCTCCGATGATTTCGCGCTCACGCGCCTGTTGCGCCAGGCTTTCGCGCGCGCCGGCATCACGCCGCGCGTCGCGACGCAAAGCACGCACTGGGAGTTCCTGGTGGACATGGCCTCGGCCGGCCTGGGCGTGGCGCTGCTGCCCGCGCCGCTATTGCGCAGGCTGCAGACCGACGACCTGGCCGTGGCGCGCCTGGCCCAACCCGCGCTGCATTGGCAGATCGCGCACGTCTGGCCGCGCGAACGCTATCTTTCGCACGCCGCGCGCGCCTGGCTGCTGACCTGCGATGCCGTCATGGGCGCCGCCGGCACGGCGCGCGGCAGCGTGGCCGCCAAAGCCCCCCGGCCCAAAGTCCGGGGGGGTGGATAGCCGGGATGCCGCGCAGCCGGCCTTGCCGGTCCGCCAGCACCGCCCCCCCAGGGAAGGCGCGCGAGCGCCTTGGGGGCAGCTAGATCTCGCCGAGGTAGGCTTCCCGCACTTTCGGGTCGTGCAGCAACTGCTGCGCCGGCCCCTGCAGGATCAGCTCGCCCGATTCCATCACATAGCCGCGATGGCTGTTTTCCAGGGCCAGCTTCGCATTCTGCTCGATCAGCAGGATGGTCACGCCCTCGGACGCGATGGTGCGCACGACCTCGAACACCTTCTCGACCATCAGCGGCGCCAAGCCCATCGACGGCTCGTCCAGCAACAGCAGCCGGGGACGCGCGATCATGGCGCGGCCCATGGCCACCATCTGCTGCTCGCCGCCCGACAAGGTGCCGGCGGACTGCTTGCGGCGCTCGGCCAGGCGCGGGAACAGCGAGAACACGCGCTCGGTATCCCGGCGGATCTGGGCCGGGTCACGGCGCGTATACGCGCCCATGGCCAGGTTTTCCTCGATGGTCAGCTGGCCGAAGATGCCCCGGCCCTCCGGCACCATGACCAGGCCCTTGCGCACCAGCTCGAACGAGGCCGTCCCGGTGATGGCCTGGCCGGCATAGTGCACCTCGCCGCCCGCGACGGGCACCAGCCCGCAGATGGCGCGCAGCGTGGTGCTCTTGCCGGCGCCGTTGGCGCCGATCAGGCAGACCAGCTCGCCTTCGCCGACGGTGAGATCCACGCCGCGCACGGCGCGGATGCCGCCATAGGCGACCTGCAGGCCACGCAGGGCCAGCAGGGGTTGGGCGGTGGATGCAGGGGGTTGCTTCTGGCTCTGCACGCTCATGCCTCGCCTCCTGGAATAGTCTGGGCGTCGTGGGCCGCGCCCGCGCCCAGGTAGGCCTCGATCACCTTGGGATTGCGCTGGACCTCGGCCGGGCGTCCCTCGGCCAGCACCTTGCCGTATTCGAGCACCAGCACGCGATCGCACAGGCCCATCACCAGCTTCATGTCGTGCTCGATGAGCAGCACCGTGATGCCGTCGGCGCGGATCTTCTCGATCAGCTGGCGCAACACCACCGTTTCGGACGCGTTCATGCCGGCAGCGGGTTCGTCCAGCGCCAGCAGCTTGGGCTCGGTCGCCAGCGCGCGGGCGATTTCCAGGCGGCGCTGGTCGCCATAGGGCAAGGACCGGGCGACGTCGTTGGCGCGATGGCCGATGCCGACGTAATCCAGCAACTCATGCGCGCGCGCCTCGATGGCGGCCTCCTCGCGGCGCGTGGCGCCGGTGCGCAGCACCGCGCCCAGCACGCCGCCGCGGGTGCGGATGTGACGGCCGATCATCACGTTCTCGATGGCGCTCAGGTTGCCGAAGAGACGGATGTTCTGGAAGGTCCGGGCCAGGCCCAGCGCCGCGATCTCATGGGGCTTGCGGCCCGTCAGCGCCTGCCCGCCGAAAGTGCAGGTGCCGCTTTCCGGGATATACAGGCTCGTCAGCACGTTGAACAAGGTGGTCTTGCCCGCGCCGTTCGGACCGATCAGGCCATAGATCTCGCCCTGCCTGATCTGGAAGCTGACGTCAGACAGGGCTTGCAGCCCGCCGAAGCGCTTGGACAGGCCCTGGGCCTGCAGCAAACTATCGCTCATGCCTGGCCTCCCTTGCTCGACAGTTCACGCTTGCGCACGGCCGAGGGCCACAGGCCCGCGGGACGGAACAGCATCACCAGCACCATCGCCAGGCCGAACATCAGCATGCGGATGCCCTCCGGATCCAGGACGACGGCGCCGAAGATCGCGTGCTGCAGCGGCTCGACCACCGCGCGCAGGAACTCCGGCAGGCCGGCCAGGATGATGGCGCCCAGGATCACGCCCGGGATGTGGCCCATGCCGCCCAGCACCACCATGCACAGGATGGAGATGGATTCGGTCAGGCTGAAGCTTTCGGGGCTGACGAAGCCCTGCATGGCCGAGAACATCGCGCCCGCCACGCCGCCGAACGAGGCGCCCATGGCGAAGGCCAGCAGCTTCACGTTGCGGGTGTTGATGCCCATCGCCTTGGCCGCGATCTCGTCTTCACGGATGGCTTCCCAGGCGCGGCCGATGCGCGAGTTCTGCAGGCGCACGCAGATCAGCAGGATGATGAGCGTGAAGGCCAGCAGCAGGTAGTAATACTTCTCGGGCCCGGTGAAGCGCATCCCCATGATGGTTTCCGCCCGGCCGAAGGTGAAGTCGCCCACGGTGAAGGCATCGATGCGGTTGATGCCCTGCGGACCGTTGGTGATGTTCACCGGCGCGTTCAGGTTGGTCAGGAAGATGCGGATGATCTCGCCGAACCCCAGCGTGACGATGGCCAGGTAGTCCCCTCTCAGTTTGAGCGTGGGCGCGCCCAGCAGCACGCCGAACAGGCCCGCCAGCGCGATCGCGATCGGCAGGATGGCCCAGAACGGCAGGTGCAGGCCGAAATGCGGCGACGCCAGCAATGCCCAGGTGTACGCGCCCACCGCGTAGAACGCGATGTAGCCCAGGTCCAGCAGGCCGGCGAAGCCCACCACGATGTTCAGGCCCAGGGCCAGCATCACGTAGAGCAGCGCGAAGTTCAGGATCCGTACCCAGCTCTGGCCGGCGGCGCCGACGATGAAGGGCAGGACGGCGAGCAGCACGCCGATCAGCGCGATGGCCACGAAGGCGCGCGCCGAGGTCGGACGCTTGAACGTATGGGTCATCATGCGCGGTCTCCTACGCGTTCGCCCATGAGGCCGGAGGGTCGGAAGATCAGCACCAGCACCAGCACCACGAAGGCGAAGACGTCCTGGTAGTGGCTGCCGAGGAAGCCGCCGGTCAGGTCACCGATATAGCCCGAGCCCAGTGCTTCGATCACGCCCAGCAGCAGGCCGCCCAGCATGGCCCCGCCCAGGTTGCCGATGCCGCCCAGCACCGCTGCGGTGAAGGCTTTCAGGCCCAGCATGAAACCCATCGTGTACTGCGACACGCCGTAGTAGGTCGTGACCATCGTGCCGGCGACGGCGGCCAGCGCCGAGCCGATCAGGAAGGCCGCGGCGATGACCGTGTTGATGTTGACGCCCATCAAGCCGGCCACCTCGCGGTTCTGCGCGGTGGCGCGCATGGCGGTGCCCAGGCGGGTACGATGGACGACGAAATGCAGGCCGGCCATCAGGGCGCCGGCGGCGACCATGATGAACACCTGCAGGCCGCTGATGCGCGCGCCCATCACAGTGTAGACCTCGGGCTGGATGATCTGCGGGAAGCTCAGGTAGTTGCGGCCCCAGATCATCATCGCCAGGTTCTGCAGGATGATGGACACGCCGATCGCCGTGATCAGCGCCGCCAGCCGCGGCGCCCGGCGCAAGGGCCGGTAGGCGATGCGCTCGGCGGTCCAGCCCACGGCCATGCAGGTGGGAATGGCGATGGCCATGCCCGCGGCCAGCACCAGCCAGGCCGACATGTCGGGGTGCGAGGCCACGAGCGACCCGGCCACGATGGTCACGATCATCGCGCCGATCATCACCACGTCGCCATGGGCGAAGTTGATGAGGCCGATGATGCCGTAGACCATGGTGTAGCCCAGGGCCACCAGGGCATAGACGCTGCCCAGCGTCAGCCCGTTGATTATCTGTTGCAGGAATATTTCCATGCTGCGCCTTTACTGCCTGCGCGGTGACAGGCGGGACAGGTGATCGTTGAAGACCAGAAGGGAAAGGCAGGCCGCCGCCCGGACGGGCGCGGCTGCATGCTTGGCCGGGGACGCCGTGGCGCCACCCGGCCGACTCACTCGGGAAGATTGCGTGGCAGGCCTCAGTTGGCCTGGCTGACCATCGTTTCGACCATTTCCCACTTGCCGCCCTTGACCTGGTAGATCGTGACGGAGATTTCCTTCAGATCGCCACGGGCGTCGTAGGCGATGTGCTCGCTGGTCGCGCCCTTGCGGCTCAGCTTGGCCAGCTCGGGCAGGTACTTGGCGGGATCGGCCGACTTGGCGTTCTGGATCGCGGTGATCATGTTCCAGGCGCCATCGTAGGCGTAGGGCGCGTACACGCCAGGCGCCTTCTTGAAGCGGGCCTGGTAGGCCGCCTCGAAGTCCTTGCCCGCAGCCATCTGCGCCAGCGGCACGCCGGCCAGCGACGCATAGGTGCCGTCGGCGGCATCGCCGGCCAGCTTGATGAAGGTGTCGCTGCGGGTCATTTCACCCGAAACCAGCGGCGCCTTGATGCCCAGCGTGACGATCTGGCGCTTCATCGGACCCGATTGCGCATCCAGGCCACCGAAGAAGATGGCGTCCGGCGCGGCGGCGCGGATGTTGGTCAGGATCGAGGTGAAGTCGTTGGCCTTGTCGGTCGTGTACTCGCGGCGCACGATCTGGCCGCCAGCGGCCTTCACGGCCTTCTCGACCTCGTCGGCCAGGCCCTGGCCGTAGGCGGTGCGGTCGTCGATCAGCGCGACCTTCCTGGCGCCCAGCTTCTCGACGATGAACTTCCCGACAGCCGACCCCTGCTGGGTGTCGCTGGTCATCATGCGGAAGGTCGTGTCGTATTTCTGCAGGGTGTATTCCGGCGAGGTCGCCATGGCGATCTGCGGCAGGGCTGCGTCGTTGTAGACGCGCGAGGCCGGGATCGTGGTGCCCGAGTTGAAGTGGCCGAGGATGCCGTTGACGTCTTCGTCGACGAGCTGCTGCGCGACCTGCACGGCCACGCGCGGGTCGGCCTGGTCGTCCTTCGACACCAGCACGAACGTCGCCTTGCCGCCGTCGATCTCGATGCCCTTCTTGTTGGCCTCTTCCAGCGCCAGCGTCAGGCCGTTCTGCATGTCTTCACCGTAGTGCGACTGCGGACCGGTCAGCGGCGCGGCGAAGCCGAAGCGCACATCTTTGGCGTACGCCGAAGCGCCTGCCAGGCCAAGGGTCGCGACGCAGGCCGCGACGATGCTTTGCTTGATCTTGTTCGACTTCATGTTTCCCTCCTGGATTTGTAGAAAAAACTCCGGTCACCTCGGCCGGGCCCGATCTGTTTGATGGCGGGCTGGCCGGTGCGGCGGATTATAGATATCGAATCAACGGAAAGCCCCGCATATCCACACGAGGCTTCCGGCCTGGCACCACAACAACGGAAACTGCGATCAACCGATGGTCATGAGGCTGGCGTTGCCGCCCGCCGCCGCCGTGTTCACGCTGACCGAGCGCTCGGCATACAGGCGCTCGACCGCATAGCCCGCGCCGCCGGCCAAGGCGGCCGACGTGAGTCCCTGCACAGACACGATGGCGCCGGCGCGCGCCGCCACCCGGCGGTTCAGCGCAAGCAAGGCATCGCCATCGCCTTCGAACAGCACGGCCTGGAAATCGGCCTCGTCGACCTGTGTCTCGGCAACTGTGTCGACGCGCGACCTGGCGTCAGCCGGCAGGCTGGCGATCAGGGCGCTTGCGGCATCGCCGTCGACGAAGCGCGCGCGGTTGCCGCTGGCCTGGACCGCGTCCCACTGGGCGCGGGCGCCCGCCTCGGTCGCGGCCACGCACAGCACCGTGCCGCGCGGCACCAGCGACCAGGTATTCAATTCGCCCGTCGGACCCGGCAGGATCACCGACAGGGCCGGCCCCGCGCCCTTGATCACGGTAGGCAGGCCTTCCGGCTTGCGTGCCAGCAGGCGCAGCAGGTACAGCGGGCCGCCGGCCTTCGGGCCCGTGCCCGACAGGCCCTCACCGCCGAAAGGCTGCACACCCACCACGGCACCGATGATGTTGCGGTTCACATAGACGTTGCCGGCATGCACGCGCTGCGTCACCTGGGCGATGGTCTCGTCGATGCGGGTGTGCACGCCGAATGTCAGGCCGTAGCCGGTGCCGTTGATGTCGTCGATCAGGGCGCCCATGCCGGCGCGCGGGAAGCGCACCACGTGCAGCACGGGACCGAAGACTTCGCGCTTGAGGGCGGACAGGTCTTTCAGCTCGATCAGGGTGGGCGCGACGAAAGTGCCGTGGCGGCAGCCTTCGGGCAGCGGCAATTGCTCCACCCGCTGGCCCGCGCTGCGCATGCCTTCGATATGGCTGTCGATGATCTGCTTGGCCTCCGCGTCGATCACCGGCCCCACGTCGGCGGACAGGCGGTCCGGGTTGCCCACGGCCAGTTCACGCAGCGCGCCGCGCAGCATGTCCAGCAGGCGGTCGGCGATGTCTTCCTGCAGGCACAGCACGCGCAGGGCAGAGCAGCGCTGGCCGGCCGAGTCGAAGGCCGAGGCCAGCACGTCGAAGACGACCTGCTCGGCCAGCGCCGAGGAGTCGACCACCATGGCGTTCTGGCCACCGGTTTCGGCGATCAGCGGGATCGGCTGGCCGGCATCGTCCAGGCGGTCGGCCAGCGTGCGGGCGATGAGCCGCGCCACGTCGGTCGAGCCGGTGAACATGACGCCGCGCACGCGGGCGTCCGAGGTCAGCGTGGCGCCCACGGTCTCGCCGCGGCCCGGCAGCAATTGCACCGCGCCGCGCGGCACGCCGGCGCCGTGCAGGATAGCCACGGCCTGGGCCGCGATGAGCGGGGTCTGCTCGGCGGGCTTGGCCAGCACGGTGTTGCCGGCAGCCAGCGCGGCGGCAACCTGCCCCACGAAGATCGCCAGCGGGAAGTTCCAGGGGCTGATGCAAACCACCGGCCCCAGCGGGCGATGCGTATCGTTGGAGAAATCGCGCTCGATCTGCAGGGCGTAATAGCGCAGGAAGTCGACGGCTTCGCGCACTTCGGCGATGGCGTTGGGCAGGGACTTGCCGGCCTCGCGCACGATCAGGCCGAGCAGCGGCTGCATCTGGTCTTCCAGGCCTTGCGCCGCGCGGCGCAGGCATTGGGCACGCTCGGACACGGGCGTGGCCTGCCAGATGGGCGCGGCACGCGTGGCGGCATGCAGCGCGGCTTCCACGTCGGCCGCATCGGCTTCCACCACCTGCCCCACCACGTCGCGGTGGTCGGCGGGATTGCGCACCGGCAGGTGGCGCTCGGCCGGATAGGTCTGGCTGTCCTGGTCCAGCAGCGGCAAGGCTTGCCAGGTCGTGGCGGCGCTGGCCAGCAGCGCGGCCGACAGCGAGGCCAGGCGGTGTTCGTTCGACAGGTCCACGCCCTGCGAGTTGGCGCGTTTCTCGCCCGCGGCTTCATAGAGCTCGCGCGGCAGCGGGATCTTGTCGTGCGGCGCGCCCAGCGGCTGGATGCGCGAGGCGACCTCCACCGGATCGGCCACCAGGTCCTCGACCTTCACGTCCTGGTCGCCGATCAGGTTCACGAACGAGGTGTTGGCGCCGTTCTCCAGCAGGCGGCGCACCAGGTAGGCCAGCAGCGTTTCATGCGTGCCGACCGGCGCGTAGACGCGGCAGGGACGGTTCAGCCTGCCTTGCGCGAGCGCGCCGGTGACTTCCTCGTACAGCGGCTCGCCCATGCCGTGCAGGCACTGGAACTCGTACTGGCCGGGGTAGTAGTTCTGGCCGGCCATGTGATAGATGGCCGACAGCGTCTGCGCATTGTGCGTGGCGAACTGCGGGAAGATGGCTTCCGGCGCGGCCAGCAGCTTGCGCGCGCAGGCCAGGTAGGACACGTCGGTGTAGACCTTGCGGGTATAGACCGGATAGCCCTCGAGGCCGTCGAGCTGGGCGCGCTTGATCTCGCTGTCCCAGTAGGCGCCCTTCACCAGGCGCACCATGATGCGGTGGCGCGTGCGGCGGGCCAGGTCGATGACGAAATCGATGACGTAGGGCGCGCGCTTCTGGTAGGCCTGGATCACGAAACCGATGCCGTTCCAGCCTTCCAGCTGCGTGTCGGCGCACAGCGCTTCCAGCAGGTCCAGCGAGATTTCCAGGCGGTCGGCTTCCTCGGCATCGATGTTCAGGCCGATGTCGTAGCGGCGCGCCAGCAACGCCAGCTCGGTCACGCGCGGCAGCAGCTCGGCCATGACGCGGTCCTGCTGCGAACGTGAATAGCGCGGATGCAGGGCCGAGAGCTTGATGGAGATGCCCGGGCCTTCATAGATGCCGCGGCCGTTGGAGGCCTTGCCGATGGCATGGATGGCCTGCACGTAGGCGTCGTGATAGCGGTCGGCGTCCTCGGCCGTGGTGGCCGCCTCGCCCAGCATGTCGTAGGAATAGCGGAAGCCCTTGGCTTCGAACTTGCGGCTGTTGGCCAGCGCTTCCGAGATGGTCTCGCCGGTGACGAACTGCTCGCCCATCATGCGCATGGCCATGTCCACGCCCTTGCGGATGAGCGGCTCGCCGCCCTTACCGATGATGCGGGTCAGCGCGCGCGACAGCGATTGCTCGCTGCTGGTGGAGACCAGCTTGCCCGTCAGCACCAGGCCCCAGGCCGCGGCATTGACGAACATCGAGGGCGACTGGCCGACGTGGGCATGCCAGTCGCCGCGGCTGATCTTGTCGCGGATCAGCGCGTCGCGCGTGGCGCGGTCGGGAATGCGCAGCAGCGCTTCGGCCAGGCACATCAGCGCCACGCCTTCCTGGCTGGACAGCGAGAATTCCTGGATCAGCCCTTCCACGCCGCCGCCGTGGCGCTTGGCGCGCAGGGCCTGCACCAGCTTGATGGCGGTGGCCTGCGCGCGCTCGGACTGGGCGGCGCGCGCCTGGCCGATCATGAGCGGCACGCACTCCTGTTCAGGACGGCGATAGGCCGAGGTGATGGCGGCCCGCAGCACCGATTGCGTGGCCACGCCCTGGGCGAATTCGATGAAGGGTTGGGGTTGCACGTCTTGCGCGGCGTCGGCGTCTTCGGGTTGCGCCTCGCCATTCGACAGGTGGGAGAGCTCGGCCGGCAAGCGCCCGGATTCGATTTGATCGAGATACGAGAGCACCGCCTGCTTGATGAACCAGTGCGGGGTACGCCCCACCTGTTCAGCCGCCGTGCGCAAGCGCGCACGCAGTGCTTCGTCTACCTTGATTCCGAGCGTGGTGGTGGCCATGTCGCCTTCTGTTGTCCGTGAAAAACCCCAAATCGGGATGGCGGGATTATTCGCCAGTCGCCCTTCGAATTTAATAAGGGTTTACCCTTTAGGTTGCACTTTTTCGATGTTGCGGTGCAACCTGACACGGCAATAAAAAACGCGTGCACCGGCTTGGACCTGTACACGCGTTTTCGGCGGTGGCGACCCGGGCGCGGGGCTACTCCACCAGTTCGACCTCGGGCTTGCTGGCCTTGTCCACCTTCGAGGGTTTGGCGGGCGTGTCGCCGTAGCTCAGTTGCACCGCCTCGCTCTCGTCGATGTCGACCGTGACCGTGCCGCCATCGACCAGCTTGCCGAACAGCAACTCGTCGGCCAGCGCCCGGCGAATGGTGTCCTGGATGAGGCGTTGCATGGGACGCGCCCCCATCAGCGGGTCGAAGCCCTTCTTGCCCAGGTAGTCGCGCAGCGCTTCGGTGAACGTGATCTCGACGCGCTTCTCGTGGAGCTGGTCTTCCAGCTGCATCAGGAACTTGTCGACCACGCGCAGGATGACCTCGCGGCTGAGCGGCGCGAACGAGATGATGGCGTCCAGGCGGTTGCGGAACTCGGGCGTGAACATGCGCCGGATCTCGGCCATTTCATCGCCCGTGGCACGCGAATTGGCGAAGCCGATGGACGGCTTGCCCAACGCTTCCGCGCCCGCATTGGTCGTCATGATCAGGATGACGTTGCGCATGTCGGTCTTGCGGCCGTTGTTGTCGGTCAACGTGCCGTGGTCCATGACCTGCAGCAGGATGTTGAAGACATCGGGATGCGCCTTCTCGATTTCATCGAGCAGCAGCACGCAATGCGGCTGCTTGGCGACGGCCTCGGTCAGCAGGCCGCCCTGGTCGAAGCCGACGTAGCCAGGAGGCGCGCCGATGAGGCGCGACACCGCGTGGCGCTCCATGTATTCGGACATGTCGAAGCGCAGCAACTCGACGCCCAGCGTGAAGGCCAATTGGCGGGCGACTTCGGTCTTGCCCACGCCCGTCGGGCCGGAGAAGAGGAAGGAGCCGATGGGGCGTTCGGGCTTGCCCAGGCCGGACCGGGCCATCTTGATGGCCGAGGCCAGCACTTCGATGGCGGGTTCCTGCCCGAACACGACGGTCTTGAGGTCGCGTTCCAGCGTGGCCAGGCGATTGCGGTCATCGGTGGACACCGACTGCGGCGGAATGCGCGCGATCTTGGCCACGATGCTTTCGATCTCGCCCTTGCCGATGACCTTCTTCTGGCGCGAGCGCGGCAGCAGGCGCTGCGCGGCCCCGGCCTCGTCGATGACGTCGATGGCCTTGTCCGGCAGATGGCGGTCGGTGATGTGGCGCGCCGACAGTTCAGCCGCCGCGGTCAGCGCGGCGGCCGAGTAGCGCACGCTGTGGTGCGATTCGAAGCGCGCCTTCAGGCCGCGCAGGATCTGCACGGTCTGCTCGACGCTGGGCTCGGGCACGTCGATCTTCTGGAAACGGCGCGACAGCGCCGAGTCTTTCTCGAAGACGCCGCGGTATTCGGTGTAGGTGGTGGCGCCGATGCACTTCAACTGCCCCGACGACAGCGCCGGCTTGAGCAGGTTGGAGGCATCCAGCGTGCCGCCCGAGGCCGAGCCCGCGCCGATCAGCGTGTGGATCTCGTCGATGAACAGCACGGCGTTGGGATTGGCGCGCAGCTGCTTCAGCACCGCCTTCAGACGTTGCTCGAAGTCGCCGCGATACTTGGTGCCGGCGAGCAGCGCGCCGATGTCCAGCGCGTAGACCTGGGCCTGCGCCAGGATTTCCGGCACGTCGCCGCGCGTGATGCGCCATGCCAGGCCCTCGGCGATGGCAGTCTTGCCCACGCCAGCCTCGCCGACCAGCAGGGGGTTGTTCTTGCGGCGGCGGCACAGCACCTGGATGACGCGCTCGACTTCCTGCTCGCGGCCGATCAGCGGATCGATGCGGCCAGCCAGGGCGGCCGCGTTGAGGTCCTGCGCGTATTGGTCGAGCGCCGACTGGCGCGACTCGGCATTTTCCTCGGCGGGCGGCGGTTCCTTGGCCGGGCTGCTGGACTCGACCTGGGTCTGCTTGGTGATGCCGTGCGACAGGAAATTGACCACATCGAGGCGCGTCACGCCCTGCTGTTGCAGGTAATAGACGGCGTGGGAATCCTTCTCGCCGAAGATGGCGACAAGCACGTTCGCGCCGGTGACCGGCTTCTTGCTGGCGCCGCCGGACGACACGTGCATGATGGCGCGCTGGATCACGCGCTGGAAACCCAGCGTGGGCTGCGTGTCCACTTCGGCGCCGCTCGGGATGACGGGCGTGTTCTCGGTGATGAACTGGCGCAGGTTGCGGCGCAGTTCGTCCATGTTGGCCGCGCAGGCGCGAAGCACTTCCACCGCGGACGCGTTGTCCAGCAGTGACAGCAGCAGGTGCTCCACGGTAATGAATTCATGCCGGGCCGAACGGGCCTCGACAAACGCCATGTGCAGGCTGACTTCAAGCTCTTGAGAAATCACGCTTCCTCCGTCTTCCAATCGAAGCGGACCAGTAAATCCACGCTTCCTATTCTATGCCGTTCACGGCACAACACCAGCGATTTGGAATGTCGCGCTGTCGTGGCGCCCCTGCGCGTCCATGACGGTGGCGACATACGTGCCATTACGCGACAGTACCAGGGTCTGGACCGCTGCCTCGGCGCCTTTGCGCGCATCGCTGCGTGCCACGATTCGACCATCGAGCAGCCACCAGAGTTCTCCCCGGGTGCCTTCCGCGCCCAATGCCAGCCGAACCTCGCGCTGGCCCGGTGGTGGCCGCAATACTGCATGTGGGGCCACCCCGGTCAGACGCAAGGGCCCGTCGGCGGGTTCGGCGTAGGCCGGGAACGTGGGCGGCACGGTTTCATTCAGCGACCAGGCCGCGCGCCGTTGCGGACAGACGCCGTCCGGCGCCCGTTCGGGCGTGACGCCCAGTGGCCAGCACGTCGTGACGGGCTGCACCGTTACAGGGCGGACACGCCAGGCCATGCCGGTGCCTGCGGGGCCTCGCGGCAATGCCGCCGCCAGGTCCTGCAGCAATGGCGCCGCCACGTTCGCGCCAAAGAAACCCGGATTGGGCGTGCCGTCGGGCCGCCCGACCCAGACGCCCAGCGTCCAGTTGTCGGTCACACCCAGCGCCCAGGCATCGCGGAACCCGAAACTCGTGCCTGTTTTCCATGCCAGCATGGCGCCCGACTGCTGGAACGGCCGGTCGGGATGGCCGCCCCCTTCCAGGATGTCGCGGATGATCCAGGCAGCGCCCTGGCTCATGATACGCGACTCCCTGAACGGCTGCCCTTCCTCCAGCCGCGGCCGGCCCGCCAGCCCGCCGCGCGCCAGCGCCCGATAGGCGCCTGCCAGCTCTTCCAGCGTGGTGCCGCCACCGCCCAGGATCAGGCTGAGATTGGGCACGGCGCCCGCGGGCATGCGCAGGCGCACCCCGCCCGCCTGCATGGCCGAGGCGAAACGGGCCGGCCCCACCCGGTCCAGCAGGTCGACGGCGGGCACGTTCAAGGAACGTTGCAAGGCCTGCGCCATGCTCACCGGTCCGGAAAACGCGGCCTGGAAATTACCCGGAGCATACCCGCCAAAAGACAGCGGGTCGTCGCGCAGCAGGCTTTCGGAATGCACCAGGCCGTCATCCAGCGCGAAGCCATACAGGAACGGCTTGAGCGTGGAGCCGGGCGAGCGCACGGCCTGCACCATGTCCACGTGGGCATAGCGGGAATCATCGCCAAAGTCCGCCGAGCCCGCATAGGCCCGCAGCGCCAGCGTGTCGTTGTCCATGACGATCACGGCCGCCGACACACGCGGCGGCAGCAGGTCGATGCGATCGAGCAGCATGCCTTCGACCGTGGCCTGCATCTCGGCATCCAGTGTCGAGGCCAGCACCTCCTGCCCTGCGGGCGCGCGCCGGCGCAGGCGCTCGGCCGCGAGCGGCGCCAGCCAGCGCGCGCGCAAGGGCGGCGCCACGACGTTCTCGAGCCGCGCATCGGCCACCCGCGCCTCGGTCCAGCCGCTGGTCTGCACCATGCGGGCCAGCACCTTGTCGCGCGCGGCCTGCGCGGCCTCGGGATGGCGGTCGGGACGCAGGCGGGACGGCGCCTGCGGCAGGGCCACCAGCAGCGCGGCCTCGGCATCGGTCAGGCGCGCGGCGGGTTTGCCCAGCCACAGGCGCGCGCCCATTTCGACGCCTTCGACGATGCCCCCCATGGGCGCCCGGCTCAGGTACAGGGAAAGGATCTCGTCCTTGCCGTAATGCAGTTCCAGCTGCAACGCGCGCAAGGCCTGGCGCAGCTTGGCGGACAGCCGCCGCGAATCGGCGCCCGCCAGCGCGGGGTCGATCAACCGCGCCACCTGCATCGTCAAGGTCGAGCCGCCCGAGACGATGCGGCCGTTCCACAGCCATTGCCAGGCGGCGCGCGCCAATGCGACAGGGTTGATCCCGGGATGCCAGCGGAACCAGCGGTCCTCGTAATCGAGCAGGATCTGCAGATAGCGCGGCGAGACATCCTTGGCGGTCACGGGATAGCGCCAGACGCCGTCGGCGCTGGGCCAGTTGCGCAAGGGCTCGCCGTGCCGGTCGGTGACCACCAGGCCGCCCTGCGCGCGCGGATCGGGCAAGGGAAAGGCGCGGTCCAGCAGGATGATGCCCAGCACCATCAGCAGCAGGACGAGCAGGCCGCGCCGCGCGGCCTGCCGCCAGCTTGCGGCGGAACCGTTCACCCGCCCGACTTCGAGGCAGGCTGCCGGTCGCGCACTTCCACGGTGCCCCAGCTCGCGCCCACGCCGCGCAGTTCGGGCCGGTACATGTCCTCGGCCTCGACGGCGGGCACCGTGTAGCGGCCGGGCGACACCACGCGCACCATGTAGAAGATATCCAGCGTCTGGCTGTTCAGCTCGGCGGCGGCCACGAAGCGATCATCGCGGTATTCGGTGTGCTTCACGCGCGAATCCGACAGCGCAGCCTGCACGCGCTTGCCGCCCAGGGTCCAGTCCTGCATCTGCGGCCCCTGCACCAGGTTGATGTTCTCGACCTCCAGGCCTGCCGGCACGCGGTCCACCACCAGCCCGTCGGCGATGCGCTGGCGCGCCGTGGCCTGCAGGCGCACCACCATGACGTCGCCCGTGCGCAAGGCATTGCCATCCCACACGCGGCCATCGGTGTGATACCAGGTCTTGCGCAGGGAGATCGGGTCGTGGCGCTCTGCGGGCGGCGCCATGGGATAACCCTGCAGGTCGATTTCGGCGAAGAGCGCCTCCTTGCCGGTGTTGCGCAGCGTCAGGCCGCTTTCCAGCACGGCGGCACCCACCGACAGCACCCGGTCGTCGGTGCCCGTTTCCGTGCGCGGCGTGGCGCCGGGCACGCTCAGTTCCGCCGACCAGGGCTTGCCCGCCCCACCGCCGGCCGCGCGCGCGGCCAGCAGCAGCGAGACCTGTTCCTGCGTCGACAGATAGCTGCGGCCGCCCAGGCGGCTTGCCGCTTCGGCCAGCAGGTTCTCGCGCTGCGGATGCGCCAGCTTGTGGCGCGCCATCAGCGCATAGGCCATGGCGTAGTCACGCACGGCCGACCCGTAGTCGCCCAGCCAGGTGTAGCCCGTGCCACCGAAACCATAGGTGCGTTGCATGGCGGCATCGACAGCCTGCCGGGCGCGCCCTTCGTCGCCCGTCAACTGGAAGGCCACGGCCATCTGGATGAGGGGCAGCGGCGAGCGCGCGCGGTCCTGGTAGTCGTCGTACAGCACGCGCAGGCTGGCAAGCGGCGCCTTGCCTTCGCGCGCCAGCACCAGCGACACCGCGGCCAGTTCAGCAAAACGCTGGTGGCTGTCGCGCAGCAGGTTGAGGTCGCGCGACTCGTAGCGGCCGGTTTCCAAGGCCTGTTGCGTACTTTGCGGCAAGGTGCCGAAGCGGTTGGGCGCCTGGCGCAACTGCGCCATCAGCCAATCGCGCGTGCGCGCCAGGGCGCTGTCGGGCACGCTGAAGCCCTGCTCGCGCGCATCCAGCAGGAAGCTTTGCACATAGGCGCTGGTCCAGAGGTTCTGGCTGCCCTCGCCCCAGGTGGAATAGGCGCCCGACCCGCCGCGCATGCCCGACAGGCGCGCCAGCGCGCCTTCGATCCTGGCGGCGCGGACCTCCTGCGTCTGCGCGGGCAGGCCTGCCAGGCGCGCGGCCTCGTCGTCCAGCACGACGTAGGGCATGGCGGCGCTGACGGTCTGCTCGGTGCAGCCGTAGGGATAGTCCAGCAGGTCCTTGACCAGCTTCGCGACGTTCAAGGGCGGACGCGACGAGACCGTCACGGCCAGCGTGGCCGAATCCATGTGCAGGTCATCGCCGAACGCCACCGGCAAGGCGCGCGACTCGCCCGGGGCGAGGCGCAGGCGCAGCACCTCGCGGCGCGGCGCATAGGCCGGCTGCACGGTCAGTTCGGATTCGCGCGTGATGCGCACGGGCTCGGGGCCGCCACGCGCCTCCAGGTTCAGCGTGATCTTGCCCGCGCCCAGGGAGCCGGTGGTGGTGGCGGTGAAACGCAGCGTGCTGCGCTGGCGCGGCTTGAGCGTGACCGTGCGCGCGCCGTCGGCGATGGCCAGCGGATTGGCGGCCGACAGCGTCACCGACACCTGCTGCGTGGTCTCGGTCATGTTGCTGACATCCAGCGCCACCGCCGCCTGGTCGCCCGGCGTGATGAAGCGCGGCGTCGACAGCTCCGCCACGATGGGCGCGGCCACGACCATCTCGGCATCGGCATGGCCATAGCGTTCATCGGTGAACGCCACCGCCATGAGGCGCAGCGTGCCGTTGAAATCGGGCAGGTCCAGCGGGATCCGCGCGCGGCCCTGCTCGTCCAGCGCGACCACGCCCGAGAAGAGATCCACCAGCTTGACCTTGCGCGGCAGGCTGCGCGTGTCGCCGCGCAGCGCGGCATCGCCGCCCCACTTCAGCCGGCCGCGCGTGCCGTCCATCTTCTCGATCAGCTTGCCGTACATGTCCAGCAGCTCCGGCGCATAGCGATGCTTGCCGAAGAAGAAATCGAAGGGATCGGGCGTCGCGTACTGGTTGATGTTCAGGATGCCCACGTCCACGGCCGACAGCGTGACGTGTGCGGTCTTCGCGCCCTCGCCTTCGACCTGCACCTGGACCATCGCCTGGGTTTCCGGACGCACCTTGGCCGGCGCGTCCAAGGCCACCTTCAGGCCACGCGCCGTGGTGTCCAGCGGCAGGTGCACCAGGCCGACGGCGCGTGCGGGCGTGACCCGGTCACCCGTGCTGCCAGGCCGGAACACGGTGGCCGAGACATAGAGATCATGGCGGCGCCATTCGTCATTCAGGGGAATGTCGATCTGCGTGCCGTCGGCCTTCGCATCGACCCACTTGCTCCAGAGCAGCGTGTCGCCCTCGACCGTGATCAGCGCGCGGCCATCATGCGGCGGACGGAACGTCAGGCTGACGGGCACGCCCGGCTTGGCGGGCACGCGCGCCAGCTGCATCTGCACACGGTCGGGCCGGTTGCCGATCTCGTCCGCGTTCTGCGCGTCCCAGCCGGCGTAGAAGCGATAGCGCAGCGTCTGTCCGGTTTCCGGATCCGTGATTTCCAGGCGGTAGCGTCCCCAGCCCACCTGCAGCGAGAACGGCATGCGGATGTGCAGGGGCAATTGCCGCGACTCGACCAGTTCGTCGGTATCGGTATAGCCGCTGTTCCAGCCGCGGTTGTCGTCGTAGCGCCAGTAGTATTGGCGACGCTCGTGATACAGCCGCATTTGCGCCGCGGCCAGCGGCACGATCTCGCCGCGCGCGTCCACGCGCACGGCCTCGAAGGCCGCGCCGCTGGACTCCCGGGTGACGTCGCGGTCGAACAGCGGGCGCACGGCGATCAGCTTGTCCGCCGGCCAGACGGAACGCTCCAGCGAACGCACGACGGGCCGCCCGCCCGACTCCAGCAGGCTGGCCGACAGGCGCAGGCGCATGGGCGAACGCGCGCCCTCCACGCTGGGGTCGATATCGAGGCTGGCGCCGCCCTGGGCATTGGTCTCCTTCTCGGGCAGTTCTTCGTAGCGCCGCGTGGCATCGTCCGCCACGTCGCCGAAGATGAAGCCCGGCCACTGCGCCGGCAAGGCCACGCGGTCACGCCGCACCTGCAGGCTGGACAGCAGGCGCATGCCGTCGGCGGGCGCGCCGTACAGATAGTCGCCCTGCACCGCCACCGTCCAGTTCTCGCCCGGCGACAACACGCCCTGGCCGCCATCGAGCGCCAGCTTCATGCGCTCGGGCAGGAACTCCTCGACCTGGAACTTCCAGCTGGCGTCCGGCACGCGCGCGGCCGGATCGACGCGCAGTTCCAGCGTCCAACCGCCCGTCGGGGCATCGGCGGGCAGCGCGATCGCCTGCTGCACATAAGCGGCGACCTTTTCATCGCCCTTCCAGGTGCCGGACTGCGACACCTTCCCGTCGGGGCGCTTGATGCTGTAGGACAGCGGCGCAGCCGGCAAGGCGCGGCCATCGGGATCGCGCGGCAGCACCGAGACATGGAAGCGCTCGCCGGGGCGATACAGGTTGCGGCCCGCGTAGACGAAGACGCTGTTGGCACGGGCCGGGTGGCCGCCCACGTCGAACTCGGAGAGATCCAGCGCGGGTTCGCCCAGCGCCAGGACCGTCATTTCCTTGCCGCGCAGCGCGCGCAACACGCGCGCCTTGCTCAAGTCGCCGGTCAGCGTGGCATGGCCCTGGGCATCCGCGCGCGCGCGGGCCAGCACTTTCGCGTTGTCGTCCAGCACCTCGACGTCCACGTCGGCCAGCGGCGCCCCCGAGGACAGCGACACGGCGAAGGCCTCCAGCTGCCCCGCATAGCGGCGCGCGTGCAGGCCGATGTCGCTGACATAGAAATAGGTCACCTGGTAGTCATAGCGGAAGCGGCCGGGCTGCGACATCACGGCCACATAGATGCCCGGTTCCTTCAGCGGGGCGATGGTCTCGACCGGCAGGAAGGTGACGTGCCGGCGGTTCGGCTTGTCGTCGGTCAGGAAGCGGCCCTGGTACACGCTGGTGGTCAGGTTGCGCAGGCGGTCCAGGTCCCATTGATCGACCGACCCCTTCAAGGTCCGGTTCGACGAATAGCGCCAGTTGCCGCCCTCTTCGTCGTAGTCGTCATCGTCGTCCGAACGCGTCGCGCCGATGCCCAGGACGTTGCTGAAGAACTCGGGCACCTTGTCCGGGGCCACGCGCAGGAACTGCACGTCGACCTCGGGCTGGTTCACCGTGGTCACGGGCAGGCCGCCGTTCTGGCCGGCGGGCAGCACCACGCCGCGGCTGGCGAAATAGAAGGAAGGCGGCATCGCCTCGGTATCGACCACGCAGCGCAGGCCTTCCGGCAGGGTCGTTCCGCCCTGGGCGGCCAGCTCGCGGCCCAGGGTGATTTCATAGCGCCGCTCGGGCTGCACGTAGGGGAAATAGATGACGCGGGGGTTCTCGCCCATCGTCCAGCTGCCCTGGACAGGCTGGCCGCCGCGGGCAGGCGCGTCGCTCAGGGCAAACGGCGTGCCAGGCTGGGCACCGCCCTGCTTGGCCTCGTCGGCCCGGCCCGCCTCCGAAGGCGCCTCGCCCGTGTCGATCACGCGCAGATTGCCATCGAGCTTGCGGCGCCCATCCACCGGCTGCGTGAAGGTCACGGCCAGCGCCAGCGAATCATTGAATTCGCGCGCCTGGCAGGTGACGGCATTGAACGGATCGGGATCTCCGATGGTGGAGCCCGGCGCCGACCCCGCGGCGGGCAAAGGCCGGTGCTGCGACACGTTGACGACGACCGGCGCCGCGTCGGGGCTGGCGCCGAGCCGGCCTTTCCCGGCCCACCAGCCCACCGCGCCCGCACCGGCGCACACCACCGCCACAGCGGCAACTAGACCCCAGGAAAAGCGTTTGCTGGCCACCGCGACGACTCCTGCTTCTTATATATAGATATCTAGAGGAAAAACCGGAAAAACAGGCCGTTGCCGGCCGCCGAGCAAACCGGGGCGCCGCGGACCGGCAAGGCGGGTCCGCCAACGCTTCCGGGAAGAGGCGCGAACGCGCCTGGGAAGGATCTAGTCGTCCACCGGCTCCATGATGCACTGCAGGGGATGCTGGCGCGCCTGGGCGTATTGGCCGACCAGGGCAATCCGGGTGGAGGCGATGTCGCGGGGGTAGACACCGCAGATGCCACGTCCTTCATGATGCACTTGCAGCATGACGCGCGTGGCCTGTTCGATATTCTTGCCGAAGAACTTCTGGAGCACCTTCACGACGAACTCCATGGGGGTGTAGTCGTCATTGAGCAGCACCACCTGATACATGGGCGGGGGTGCGGGCGGCGCAAGTTCGGGCTCCACGACAGTGTCGTGCTGAGGGTCGTAGCGTGTACTCATGATTCCGGCATTTTAGGAAAAGCGCGCGTGCTTGTGCGCATCCAAGCGTAAAAACCGGCTTGCGGCCACGGGATATCTCCACCGCTCGCCCCGGGTTTCCTGCCTGAAAATGCGACGTTCGCATGCGTAATAACCATACTTGACGCACCTGTCAAACGTGCGCATCATCAGTTGCTTCCGGAGGTTCCGCAACGCGGGGGCCCCCTGGAAGCAGATGCTTGCCGGCGGGACCCGGTGGCAAAAACCCATGATGAACAATATGTGAGGCAGTCCGCATGTCTGAAACGACCGCAACCGCCAGCCAAGGGGATACACCCAAATCGACCGGCATCGTAAAGTGGTTCAACGATGCCAAGGGATTCGGATTCATTACTCCCGACGATGGCAGCGAAGACCTTTTCGCGCATTTCTCGTCCATCCAGATGAATGGATTCAAGACCCTGAAGGAAGGACAGAAAGTCGCCTTCGAGATCATCCAGGGGCCCAAGGGCAAACAGGCGCTGAACATCACGGCAGCCTGACCCGCCAGCCCTCGCGGCCCGGTCCGGCGGTCCGGCCCAAAACCGGACCGCCGCGGTGTATAAACACCGCATGACACGCATCCGAACCTTTTTCCGCTCGGACCGGCGCCTGCACGCGCTGCTCGCCTGTGCCGCGCTGCTGCCCGCCTCGGTCTTCGCCGCCTCCGGCGCGCTCCCCTTGCGCGAGCTCACGGCCGGCATGCACCGCATCCACGCAGAAATCGCCGACACCGACGCCAGCCGCACACGCGGCCTGATGCGACGGGAATCGCTGGCGCCCAACCACGGCATGCTGTTCATCTTCCAGGACAGCGACACCCGCTGCTTCTGGATGCGCAACACGCCCCTGCCGCTCACCATCGCCTTCCTCGACGACGCGGGCCGCGTGGTTAACCTGGCCGACATGGCGCCCCATACCGAGACGCCACACTGCTCGGCCGAACCCGTGCGCTACGCGCTGGAAATGGAGCAGGGCTGGTTCAGCCAGCGCGGCATCCAGGCCGGCGCCCGGCTGCAGGGACTGCCAGAAGCCGGCCGCTGAGCGGCCTGCAAGCCCCCGCCTGCCTCTCGGCGCACACCGCTGCGCGCCGCGCCTGTTCACGCCGCGCCGTCTTCCGGTGTGACGTCCCGCACGTCGACCTGCGCCTCGCCCCGAGCGAAACGCAGCGATAGCCGCGCGCCGCGCGCGAGCGTCCCGGCATCGCGCACGATCCGCCCATCCGTGTCTCTTGCGATCGCGTAGCCGCGCGCCAGCGTCTGCTGGGGATCCAGGGCCCGCAACTGCCCCGACAAGGCCTGCAGGGCGGCCTGGCGGGCCGGCGTGAGCCGCCTGCCGGCCTGGGCCAGGGCTGCCTGCACGCGCGCCAGGCGTTCCGCCGCGCGCCGCACGTCCGGGCGACGGTGCGCCAGCCGGGTACGCAATACCTCCAGGCGCGCTTCGCGGCGGGCCAGCGGCCGGCGCGCTGCCACGCCCAGGCGATGGCGCAGGGCATCCAGCCGATCCCGCTGATGCGACAGGCGCTGGCCCGGCGACGTCAGTTGCGCGGCAGCCCGGTCCAGGCGCTGCGCCGCACGCTCCAGGCGGCGCTGCTGCGCGCGGACCAGGGCGCGATTGGCCTGTGCGACCCGTGCCAGCCACTCGCCGCGCGGCGTGGCGGCCAGCTCGGCCGCCGCGGTGGGCGTGGGCGCGCGCAGATCGGCGACGAAATCGGCAATGGTGAAATCGGTTTCGTGCCCCACCCCGCTGATGACGGGGATGGCGCTGTCCAGGATGGCGTAGGCCAGCGCTTCGTCGTTGAAGCTCCAGAGATCCTCGATGCTGCCGCCGCCTCGCACCAGCAGCAGCGTGTCGACCTCGGCGCGCGCCGTCGCCGCGCGCACCGCGGCCGCCAACCTGGCGGCCGCGTCGGCGCCCTGCACGGGCGCCGGATAGATCACCACCGGGATATGCGGGGCGCGGCGGGCCAGCGCCGACAGGACATCGCGCAAGGCGGCTGCCTGCAGCGAGGTCACGACGCCGATGGCGCGCGGCAAGGCCACGGGCTCGCGCTTGCGCTCGGGGTCGAAGAGCCCCTGGGCGGCCAGCTTCTCCTTCAGCCGCAGAAAGGCCTCGTAGAGACCGCCCTGGCCCGCCGGCCGCATCGCGTCCACCTGCAGCTGGTAGTCGCCGCGAGGTTCGTAAAGCGACACCCTGGCCCGGATCTCGACCTTGTCGCCCGCCCGGGGGGAAAAGGAGACCGCCTGGGCGCGTCCGCGGAACATGACCGCGCGGACGGCGGCCTGGGGGTCCTTCAGGGTGAAATACCAGTGGCCTGATGCCGCCTGGGTGAAATTGGAAATTTCGCCCGACACCCAGACTGCCGGAATGCTGCGATCCAGCAACTGCCCCACCGCTTGGTTCAACTGGGCAACCGTCAGGACAGACCGCGCCAAATCGTCATTTGTGACCGAAAGTCGTGTTGTCATAAGGCTGAGCGCAGAGGGAGCTGTCCACAGGCCGGCGGAGCGGGGAACGGATGATACAACAGCCACCGATTTGGCCCAACCCTGCCAGATGCCTTCAAAGAAACCATGCAAGCCATTGATTTATAAGAAAACATGGAAAAACGGGCAGTGCGTGCCCTGAGCGCGTACCGGCGCGCAAGCCCTATCCACGCGTACTCCGGCCGACTTGCACACAGAATTATCCACAGAATCTGTGGATAGTTTCGGCGTGGATCAAACGCCGGGGGCAACCTCCCGTAACAGGGGCTTGCCGCCCCGCGCCGATGCACTATCATTGCCAACCTGTCGCCTGACCGGCATGCCGCCGGATCGCCCAGGAGCTCCCGTCTTGCTTTCCATCCTCCACGATGCCGGCTGGCCCGTCATCCCCCCTGCTGTTCGCCTCGGTACTGGGCCTGGCGCTCATCATCGAACGCCTGCTGGCCCTGCGGCGCGCCCGCGTGCTGCCGCGCGGCCTGACCGAACAGGTGCTGGACATGCTGCGCCGCCGCCAGGACACGCCGGAAGCCCTGTCGCGCCTGGCCAACAACTCCCCGCTGGGCCGGGTGCTGGCCGAGGTCGTGCGCAACCGCCACCTGCCGCGCGCCGAACAGCGCCTGGCGGTCGAGGATGCCGGCCGCGCCGAGGCCCACAAGCTGGGCCGCTACCTGTCCGGCCTGGGAACGATCGCCGTGGTGGCGCCGCTGCTGGGCCTGTTCGGCACGGTCGTGGGCATGATCGAGATCTTCGGCGCCTACACCCCCGATGGCGGCGACCCCGCCCAGCTGGCGCGCGGCATCTCCGTCGCGCTGTACAACACCGGCTTCGGCATCCTGATCGCCATCCCGGCCATGATCTTCCACCGCCACCTGCGTGCCCGCGTCGAGGATTTCCTGCGCGACATGGAGACGGCCGCCGCCCGCCTGGCGCGGGTGCTGGCCCGCGACGAGGGCGTGTCGTGAATTTTGGCGGTCCGCGCGCCAGCCACGAAGAACTCGAGATCAACCTGATCCCGCTCATCGACGTCCTGCTGGTGGTCCTGATCTTCCTGGCGGCCACCACCTCGTTCATGCGCCAGAGCGCGCTGGAAGTCGCCCTGCCCCGCGCCCAGGCCGACGCCGCCTCGCCCCCCCAGGCCCTGGATATCGCCATCAGCCGCGATGGCCGCTATGCCCTGAACGGCGAGCTGCTGGAAGCCAGCGGCGCAGCCGCCATCGCCCAGGCACTGGCGCGCGCCGCCGCGGGCCAGGCCGATGCCGTCCTCGTCATCAATGCCGACGGGCAGGCCAGCCACCAGTCGGTCGTCGACGTGATGGAAGCGGCCCGTGAAGCCGGGATCGCGCGCGTGAACTTCGCCGCGCAGCGCGCACCATGACGATGGGCCGCGGCGCAACGCTGCTCCAGCGCCAATGGCAGACCGGCGGCTGGCTGTCCACCCTGCTGCGCCCGCTGTCCTGCCTGACGGGGCTGGCCATCCGGCTGCGCCGCCGGGCGCACGCGCGGGGCTGGCGCAAGACCTGGCGGGCCCCGGTGCCGGTCGTCGTGGTGGGCAACGTCTATGTCGGCGGCACGGGCAAGACCCCCGTCACCATCGCCGTGGTGCGCGCGTTGCGCGAGCGCGGCTGGCACCCCGGCGTCATCAGCCGGGGCTATGGCGTGAAGATCGGCCCCGCCCCCCGCAGCGGTCGCGGCACGCTCTCGGCCGACGACTTCGGCGACGAACCCGCCCTCATCGCCCAGGAAACCCAGGTGCCGGTCGCCGTGCACCCGCAACGCCCGCTGGCCGGCAAGGCCCTGCTGGCCCGCTGGCCCGACGTCGACGTGATCGTCTGCGACGACGGCCTGCAACACCTGCCGCTGGGGCGCGACGTGGAAATCGCCGTGGACGACGAGCGCGGCGTGGGCAACGGCCTGCTGCTGCCGGCCGGCCCGCTGCGCGAGCCGCCCGCACGCCTGGACACCGTGGACGCCATCGTCACCAATCGCAGCATGCACGCCACGTCCGACAGCGCGGCAGGCGCGGCCCTCGGCGTGCCCTACCGCAGCGACATGCGCCTGACGCCCTCGCGCTACGTCAACCTCGTCTCGGGCGAATCCCTGTCTCCGGCGGACTTCATGGCGCGCTATGGCGCCACCCCGCTGGCCGCCGCCGCCGGCATCGGCCAGCCCGAGCGGTTTTTCTCGATGCTGCGCCACGCAGGCCTGAACCTGGTGCAGACCCTGCCCCTGCCGGATCACTACGCCTATCACGGCTCGCCTTTCGATAGCCTTCAAGCCGAAGGCGTGCTGATCACCGCCAAGGACGCGGTCAAGTGCGCGGGCCTGGGCGACAAGCGGCTCTGGACCGTGCACGCCGACACCGCGTTCTCGCGCCCGGCGCTCTTCGACTGGCTCGACGTCCGCCTGCGCGCCGCCGCCGCCCAGCGCCGGCAGCGACACGCCCAGCCCCCCCCTGCGCCCGGGAAAGTCGACTAGAATTCCCGGATGGAATCCCGTCTGCTCGACCTGCTTGTCTGCCCCGCCTGCAAGGGCCGCCTCCACTACGACCGCGCGCACTCGGAACTCGTGTGCCGCGGCGATCGCCTCGCCTATCCCGTGCGTGACGGCGTGCCGATCCTCCTGGAAAGCGAAGCCCGCCGCCTGGAGCCCCAGGCCGAGCGCCCGCCCGCCCAGCCTGCCTGAACCGTGGGCTTCATTGCGCTGATCCCTGCCCGTGCGGCCTCCACCCGGCTGCCCGACAAGCCCCTGGCCGACATCGGCGGCAAGCCGATGGTGGTGCGCGTGGCTGAAAGGGCCCAGGCCTGCGGCGCCAGCCGGGTGCTGGTCGCCACCGACACGCCGCGCATCGCGCAAGCGGTCCGGGCGCACGGCCATGAGGCCCTGCTCACCCGCGCGGACCACCCCACCGGCACCGACCGTCTTGCCGAGGCCGCCGAGCAACTGGGCCTGGACGACGCGCAGATCATCGTCAATGTCCAAGGCGACGAACCTCTCATCGAGCCTGCGCTGATCGACGCCGTCGCGGACCTGCTGGCCCAGCGGCCCGACGCCGCCATCGCCACCTGCGCCTGCCCGCTGGCCGATGCGCAGGCGCTTTTCACGCCCAGCATCGTCAAGGTGGTGTGCGGCGCAGACGGCCGGGCCCTGTATTTCTCGCGCGCGCCCATCCCCTGGGCCCGCGACGCGTTGTCTGACGGCGCGCAAAGGCTGGCCCCCGGACTGCCCGCCTGGCACCACATCGGCCTGTATGCTTATCGCGTCGGCTTCCTGCGCCGCTACCCTTCCCTGCCGCAAGGCGAGCTGGAGCGTTTCGAGTCGCTGGAGCAGCTGCGTGCGCTGGAGCACGGTCATACCATCGTCGTACACAAGACGCCGACGCCGCCTGCGGCGGGCGTGGATACGCCCGAAGACCTGGCGCGCGTGCGTGCCGTCTTCGCAAATAAGGTATAAGAAAGGCTCGCCGCCATTTTCGCCCCACGGGCTCCGGCCTTTTATAACCAGAATGGCGAAACTTAGCGGCGTAAATCCTGCATAATCGCCCCGATTTCACAAAAACAGCGTTCTTACTGGAGCACTCATGCGTCTCATCCTGCTCGGGCCGCCCGGCGCCGGCAAAGGCACCCAGGCGGCCTTTGTCACTCAGCAATACGGCATTCCCCAGATTTCCACGGGCGACATGCTGCGCGCCGCCGTCAAGGCAGGCACGCCGCTGGGCCTCGAAGCCAAGAAAATCATGGATGCTGGCGGCCTCGTGTCGGATGACCTCATCATCGGCCTGGTGCGTGATCGCCTGAACCAGCCCGACTGCCAGCCCGGTTATCTGTTCGACGGCTTCCCCCGCACCATCCCCCAGGCAGATGCGCTGAAGGATGCGAACATCGGCCTGGACTTCGTGGTCGAGATCGAAGTGCCCGAGAGCGACATCATCGAACGCATGAGCGGGCGCCGCGTGCATCCGGCCAGCGGCCGTTCGTACCACACGCGCTTCAACCCGCCCAAGGTCGAAGGCAAGGACGACGTGACCGGCGAAGCGCTGGTGCAACGTGACGACGACCGCGAGGAAACCGTGCGCCACCGCCTGTCGGTCTACCGCGACCAGACGCGTCCCCTGGTGGACTATTACGCCAGCTGGGCCGCCAAGGACCCCGCCGCCGCGCCGCGCTACCGCAAGATCTCCGGTGTCGGCAGCGTCGAGGAAATCAAGTCGCGCCTGTTCGCCGCCCTGAAAGACTAAGTTCCCATCGTGCCCAGCCTGGCGGCGCGCCCCGGTGCGCGCCGCCGGCAATCCCCCCTCCCGCCCGCCAGGGCAAGAGGCGTCACGCGCCGCGCGGCGCAGGATCGGCCAGGCGCCTGTCCATCGGGGTCCATCCCCTGCCGCGCGTGCCCGCCACGCCAGCCAGGAAACAGACATGGACATCACCAACAAGGTTTTCATCGTGACCGGCGCGGCCTCTGGCCTGGGCGCAGGCACCGTGCGCATGCTGGTCGAACAGGGCGCGCGCGTCGTGCTGGCCGACCTGCAGGACGCGGCTGGCGAGGCGCTGGCCGCCGAACTCGGCCAACGATACGTGCATTGCGACGTGACGAAAGAAACGGATGCCCAGGCCGTGGTGGCAGCCGCCACCGCCCTGGGCCCGCTGTTCGGCCTGGTCAACTGCGCGGGCGTCGCCCCCGCCGCCAAGACCGTCGGCAAGGACGGCGCCCACCCGCTGGAACTCTTCCAGCGCACGGTGGGCATCAACCTCATCGGCACCTTCAACATGCTGCGCCTGGCCGCCACCGCCATGGCCGGCAATACGCCCGAGCCCACCGGCGAACGCGGCGTCATCATCAACACCGCCTCGGTCGCGGCCTATGACGGCCAGATCGGCCAGGCAGCCTATGCCGCCTCCAAGGCCGGCGTGGTCGGCATGACGCTGCCCATCGCCCGCGACCTGGCCCGCAACGGCATCCGCTGCGTGACCATCGCGCCGGGCATCTTCGGCACGCCGATGATCTTCGGCATGCCGCAGGAAGTGCAGGACTCGCTGGCCGCCAGCATTCCCTTCCCGTCCCGCCTGGGCCGCCCGGAAGACTATGCCAAGCTGGTGCGCCACATCGTCGAGAACGACATGATCAACGGTGAAACCATCCGCCTGGATGGCGCCATCCGCATGCCGCCGAAGTAACATTGCGCCTTCAAGTCAGCCCTAGAAGTCCGTGCAATGAGTCTGCTCCGCTCGGCGGCCACCGTCAGCAGCTTTACCCTGCTGTCGCGCATCACCGGCCTGGTCCGTGACGTCATCATCGCCCGCGCCTTTGGCGCGGGGCCGCTGACCGACGCCTTCTGGGTCGCCTTCCGCATCCCCAACCTGCTGCGCCGCCTCTTTGCCGAAGGCGCCTTCGCCCAGGCCTTCGTTCCCATCCTGGGATCGGCCCGGGCCGAACACGACGAAGCCGCCGTGCGCGTGCTGCTGGACCGGGTCGCGCGCGTGCTGACCTTCGTGCTGATGGCCATTACCGTCATCGGCATGCTGGCCGCGCCGTGGGTGGTCAGCATCATGGCAACCGGCCTGCGCGACGCCTCGCGCGCGCAGGACTTCGATGCCGCGGTCTGGATGACCCGCACGATGTTCCCCTACATCGTCTGCATGTCGCTGGTCGCCTTTGCGTCGGGCGTGCTGAACACCTGGCGCAAGTTCGCCGTGCCGGCGTTCACGCCGGTGCTGCTCAATGTGGCGATGATCGCCAGCGCCATCTGGCTGGCGCCCCGCATGGCGCAGCCGGTCTATGCCCTCGCCGTCGGCGTGATGGCGGGCGGCGTGGCGCAGTTGGCCGTCCAATGGATTGCACTCAAGCGCCTGGGCCTGGCACCGCGACCCTCGCTCAAGCTGCGCGAAGCCTGGCGCGATCCCACCGTGCAGCGCATCGTGAAGCAGATGGCCCCCGCCACGCTGGGCGTCTCGGTGGCACAGATCTCCCTGCTCATCAACACCAACATCGCCACCTGGCTGGCGCCCGGCAGCGTCTCCTGGCTGTCCTTCGCGGACCGCCTGATGGAATTCCCCACCGCGCTGCTGGGCGTGGCGCTGGGCACGGTGCTGCTGCCCAGCCTGTCGCAGGCCCACGCCAAGGGGGCCACGCAAGACTACAGCGCCCTGCTCGACTGGGGCCTGCGGCTGGTGCTGCTGCTCGGCCTGCCGGCGGCCATGGGCCTGGCCCTGCTCGCCGACGGCCTGGTGGCCACGCTGTTCCACTATGGCCGCTTCGAGGCGGCCGACGTCATGCAGACGCGCGCGGCCGTCATGGCGTATTCGGTGGGGCTCGTCGGCATGCTGGCGGTGAAGATCCTGGCGCCGGGCTTCTATGCCCGCCAGGACATCCGCACGCCCGTGCGCATCGCCATCGCCGTGCTGATCTTCACCCAATTGCTCAACCTGGTGCTGGTGCCCGCGCTGCAACACGCAGGCCTGGCGCTGGCCATCGGCCTGGGCGCCTGCCTGAATGCCGGCGTGCTGCTGCGCGGCCTGCTCACGCGCGGCATCTACACCCCGCGCCCGGGCTGGGGCGGCTTCGCGCTGCGGCTGCTGCCCGCGCTGTTTGCCATGGCCGCCGCGCTGTACGCGGCCGACCAGTGGATAGACTGGATCGCCCTGCAGGCCACCCCGCTGCGGCGGATCCTCTACCTGGGCGGCGTCACCGGCGGCGCGGCCGTGCTGTATTTCGGGGTGCTCATGGCGCTGGGCATCCGGCCCGCCGATTTCCGCCGCCGGCCACGCACGGAAACGGCCGATGCCCCGCCTCCCGGCGAAGCGCCCTGATCCGATTTACCCAGGAAAAATACCGTGCCAGGCATTTTTACGACGCCCTTCCCTGCAAAGGGCTTGCTCTCACAGCTGGAGTTGCTATAATTTAATGCTTTGCTAGGCCCGTCGAGGTCGCCGCACGGACATCAATGTCCCCGGAAGGTCCACGACGCAGAGATCCCGTCGCGACTTCCCGCTGGTTGAACATACCAGCCTCCAGCCCCGACTCGACCCACAGGGCATAGCGCCAACAGACACCAGACAGACTCCAAGACACACATGGCCAATACCGCCCAAGCCCGCAAGCGCGCACGTCAATCGGTTGTGCGCAACCAGCACAACTCCAGCCTGCGCTCGATGCTGCGCACGGCCATCAAGCGTGTGCGCAGCGCCATCGTCGCCGGCGACAAGTCGTCCGCCGCCGAAACGCTGCAGAAGGCCACGAGCGTCATCGACCGCGTGGCCGACAAGAACATCATCCACAAGAACAAGGCCGCTCGCCACAAGAGCCGCCTGGCTGCCGCCGTCAAGGCAATGGCCTGAGCTGGCACATCAGGTCGAAAGACTGGTGTGGCTGCCTCCGGGCAGCATGAAGTGAAAAAGGGGCTTCCAGCCCCTTTTTTCATTGGCCTTTCCCTCATGCGCCGAAGACATGCTCGGCAAGGCATGACACCAGGGGTGAAGTTAAGGGTTAAAGTGAGCGGCTTGCTTGTCAGCAAGTTGTCCTCCCCTTCCACCCCCAGCATGAGAGTCCAATGACGACCAAACCGCGCGTTCTCCAGATCGGCCCGCTGGCCGGCTCCCCCTCCGCCCAGGAACGGCTGCACGCCAGCTACACGCCCCTCGAACTGTGGAAGCAGGAAGACAAGGCGGCCTTCATCGCGCGTGAAGCCCAGGACGTGCGCGTCGTCGTCACCACGGCCAGCTTCGGCTGCCCGGCCGACGTCATCAACGCCCTGCCCAAGCTGGAAGCCATCTGCAGCTGGGGCGTGGGCTATGACAGCATCGACGTCGAGGCTGCCCACGCCCGCAAGGTGCTGGTCAGCAACACACCGGACGTCCTGACCGATTGCGTCGCGGACCTGGCCTGGGGCCTGATGCTGGGCGTGTCCCGCCGCATCGCCCAGGGCGACCGCTATGTGCGTGAGGGTTCCTGGGGCCAGGTGCACGGCGCCTTCCCGCTGGGCGTGCGCGTCAGCGGCAAGAAGCTGGGCATCGTCGGCCTGGGCCGCATCGGCGAGGCGATTGCCCGCCGCGGCACCGGCTTCGACATGGACGTGCGCTATCACAGCCGCCGCCAGCGCAACGACACCGACTATGGCTACGAGGCCTCGCTGGAATCGCTGGCCGCCTGGGCCGACTACCTGGTCATCGCCACGGTGGGCGGCCCCAGCACGCGCCACCTGATCAACGCCCCGGTGCTCGACGCGCTGGGTCCCCAGGGCATTATCGTCAACATCGCGCGCGGCTCGGTCATCGACGAGGCTGCGATGGTCGAGGCGCTGTCGTCCGGCAATCTGGGCGGCGCAGGCCTGGACGTGTTCGAGCATGAACCCAAGGTGCCCGATGCGCTGAAAAAGATGGACAACGTGGTGCTGCTGCCGCACGTGGGCAGCGCCACGCTGGAGACGCGCGAAGCCATGGCAGGCATGCTGTTCGACAACCTGGCCAGCTTCTTCGCCGACGGCAAGGTCATCACGCCGGTCTGAACACGCGGCCAGCGCAAGGACGACACGGGGCAGCCGCCAGGGCTGCCCCGTGTGCGTTCAGGCCAAACACCGTAATGGTATTCGGCCAGCCGCATTTCCATCGGTCCCAGGTAGCAGCGCACGGCACGACACACCCATCGGAGCGCAAGTATTCGCGATTTCAGCCGTGACACCGCACTAACTGCCTTCCAATTGCCCTTGGCCCTTTTTTGCGCTTTGCCGCATGAGATTCAGGAGCAACGATATGCCTTGCGCACTGCCTGGAAGCCCATCCTGTTCGGTCACGCAACCGGCGATTTCAAGATCGATGAGGCCGTGAATCGTCGCGTAGATCAAATTGGCCAGCGCGCGTGTCGGCGTGGCCGGCAGCACCCCTGCCTTCTGGCCATCCTGCACAAGGCCGATGACTGCCTCGAACGCGGCCGTCCCGGCCGCTTCGAGCGCGCTCTCGGCCAGGACAATCTCAGGTTTGCTGAACATCAGGCGATAGCGAGATGGGTAGCGGCAGCCGTAATCAACAAACGTAGCCAAGCCGCGGCGCAGGCGCTCTGAAGCCGAGCCATCGCCGCTGCGCGCCGCCTCGACGCCAGCGGCCAACAGCGTGAGGTCACGCTCGACGACCCCTGCGAGCAGGTCATTGCGGTCCACGAAATGCCGATAGGGTGCGTTGTGCGAAACGCCCACCGCCTGGGCAACGGCCCGCAACGTCACGACGGACTCGCCGCCTGCATCCAGCAGGCGCGCGGCTTCGGTGAGCAGCCTCTCTCGTGTATTCAATCAAGTCTCCTGTACCGTGGATGGCAAACCCACCAGTGCCTCTGAATCGGTCCAGAGTTTGCGCGCAAGTGTACTGTCGTAGGACATCGCCGACGAGCGCTGTTCAACCCATTGGCCATTGCATGATTGAATGTACTTGGCCGAGGCGTCGGCGAACTCGGGATCGATGGCGAGCCTTGCCAATACCTCCCCGGAGAAGGTCAAGCTGCCCATGGTGACGCCCATCCGCTTGACAAGCCATTTTGCAAAACCGGTACGCGCCGCCCACTGCATCAATGGCGGTGCCGTGCGTGCAAGGTTGGTTTCGACGATCAGCCCCGGATCGAACGCGATGGACAGGATGGAGGAACCCCGGGCGCGCAAGCGGCGATCCAACTCGTAGGCGTACATGATCGTGCAGAGCTTGGAGGTGGAGTAACGCTGACCGGGCGACAGCGGCTTGCCTGCTTTGCCCTCATTGGCCACAGCCTCATCGCATCCGGCAAGGCGGCCCTGCCCACCATCTTGCCATCCATCGTGGCGGGGTCATGCGTGCCGCTCGCGGTGAACACAATTCGACCCTCTGGCTGGATGTCATCAAGCAGGCGATTGACCAGCATGAAGTGCCCCAGGCAATTGGTCGCGAACGTCTTTTCATAGCCTTCCGGGCTGTATTGGATAGGCCCCATGAACTGCGCGCCCGCATTGAGCAGCAGGGCTTGCAAGGGGGCGATGGCACCATCGCGCACAATCTCTTGTACAGCCTTTGCAGCCGCGGCCACGGACGCCAGTGAACACACATCCAAAGCCAGGGCCCTAACGGTGACCCCGTACGTTGCGCCAAGCTCCTGCGCTACCGCGCTCACCTCGGCGTTGCTCCGCCCGCCCAGAACGATGTCGACTCCCCCGCGCCGGGCAATGGCCGTCGTTGCGTGCAAGCCGAGGCCTTTGTGGCCTCCCGTGATCAAAACAGAGGGCATCAAGGTTCCTTTGTTGACAATGTCAACTCGACAATATGCCCGCATGTTGACGCTGTCAACTTATTTTGAGGTCCGAACCGCAGCCCCCGGTACAGGCGCCGCCTTTTTGCCTTGGGGGCCCGGCGACAAAAAAAGAGCCAGGCCTGTCACCAGGGCTGGCTGAGTCCGGAGAAAGCCCGGCCCTACTCGCTTTAAATTTAAACAAAATGGTCAAGCAAGCACGCGACGCCCGCGGACACCGGGGCGCCGGGGTGCTAGACCGTGCGTTCGCTGGTCTTGAGCCCGTTGTCGCGGGCGAAATCCATCACGAACTTCCAGGCCAGCGGCTCGAGGTCGCGCAAGCGCTGATCCACCACCACGCAGCGCTCGCCGTCGATGAGGACGGGAACGACATAGGGCGAATAGGTCAGGTGGTTGCCCGCCGCGCCGGGAGGCCGGAACGAAGCCATCACGCCCGCCAGCCGTTCCGCCCAGTCGCTGGGGCGAAAGCGGTGGCCGTCCTGCGTGACGCCGTGAAGAATGAATTGCCTGACGTTCTGTGTCATGAAATACCGTATCGGGGCTAGCCTTTTCCGCCTGGCGGTTCATATGGCCTGCGCCGCGGATTGTATATGATTGACCCTTTCGGCACCCCGTCGTTCGCGTGAAGCGCGCAACGATCCGCCACTCTTCTTTTCCGCAGGAGTCCCGCATGTCTTCGTCCCTGGCCAATATCTACGCCCGCCTGCCTGTCGCCCTGTCCCACGGCAAGGGCGTCTGGGTGTGGGATACCGAGGGCCGCAAGCTGCTCGACGGCCTGGCCGGCATCGGCGTGTCCTGCCTGGGCCACGCCCACCCCAAGCTCGTGGGCGCCATCACCGAGCAGGCCGCCAAGCTCATCCACACCTCGAACCTCTACGAGGTGCCCGAGCAGACCGCCCTGGGCGAGCGCATCGCCGCCATCGCCGGCATGCAGGAAGTGCTCTTCGCCAACAGCGGCGCCGAAGCCAACGAAGCCGCCATCAAGGCCGCCCGCTACTACGGCCACAAGCAAGGCAATGAATTCCCCCACATCATCGTGATGGAGTCGTCGTGGCACGGCCGCACGCTGGGCACGCTGGCCGCCACCGGCAGCGAGAAGGCGCGCAAGGGCTTCGGCCCCCTGCCCGAAGGCTTCATCCAGGTGCCGTACAACGACCTGGCCGCCGTCGCCGCCGCTGGCGACAAGGAACCGCGCGTCACCGCCGTGCTGCTGGAAGCCCTGCAGGGCGAAGGCGGCATCCGCCCGGCCGACGTGGCCTACCTGCAAGGCCTGCGCAAGCTGTGCGACGAGCGCGGCTGGTTGCTGATGCTCGACGAAGTGCAGGCCGGCATCGGCCGCACGGGCAAGTGGATGGCCTACCAATGGGCAGGCATCGTGCCGGACGTCGTCACGCTGGCCAAGGGCCTGGGCGGCGGCGTGCCCATCGGCGCGGCTGCCTTCGCGGGCCGCGCCACCGGCGTCTTCGGTCCCGGCAACCACGGCACCACCTTCGGCGGCGGGCCCCTGGTCAGCGCGGCAGCGCTGGCCACGCTGCAGGCCCTGGAAGACGAAGGCCTGCTGGAGAATGCCGCCACCGTCGGCCAATACCTGCAGGACAGCCTGGCGCAGGCGCTTGCCGGCGTGCAGGGCGTCGCCGAGATCCGCGGCCGCGGCCTCATGATCGGCATCGAGCTCGACCGCCCCTGCGGCGTGCTGGTGCGCCGCGCGCTGGATGCGGGCCTGCTCATCAACGTCACGCGCGACAAGGTCGTGCGCCTGTTGCCGCCCCTCATCCTTTCCCGCGAAGAAGCCGACTACCTCGTCGGCCAGCTCGTGCCGCTGATCAAGCAATTCCTGGCCGAACAAGCCTGACCGAACCCGGTCCGCGGCAACCCGCCACGGACCCCGTAGCCCCAGCAAAACCGGATCCAAGATGACGAACGTTTCCCCCCAGAACGGCCCGCTGCGCCACTTCCTTCAATTCCGCGACCTCAGCCGCGGCGAGATCGACTACGTGCTGCGACGCGCTGGCGTCATCAAGGACAAGTTCAAGCGCTACGCGCCGCACCTGACCCTGCATGACCGCACGCTGGCCATGGTCTTCGAGAAGGCCAGCACCCGCACGCGCGTGTCGTTCGAGGCCGGCATGTACCAGCTGGGCGGCTCGGTCATCCACCTGACCACCAACGACTCGCAGCTCGGCCGCTCGGAGCCCATCGAGGACACCGCGCGCGTGGTCTCGCGCATGGTCGACCTCGTCATGATCCGCACCTTCGAGCAGACGCGCATCGAGCGCTTCGCCTCGCACTCGCGCGTGCCGGTCATCAACGGCCTGACCAACGAGTTCCATCCCTGCCAGATCCTGGCCGACATCTTCACGTTCATCGAGCACCGCGGCGCCATCCAGGGCAAGACCGTGGCCTGGATCGGCGACGCCAACAACATGTCCTACACCTGGGTGCAGGCCGCCGAGCTGCTGGGCTTCCGCCTGCACGTCTCGACGCCGCCGGGCTATGAGCTCGACGCCACGCGCGTGGGCGGCGTGTCGGAGGACGTGCTGCGCCAGTTCGCCGACCCGCGCGAGGCCTGCGCCGGCGCCCACCTGGTCACGACCGACGTCTGGACCAGCATGGGCTATGAGGACGAGAACGAGGAACGCCGCAAGGCCTTCGCCGACTGGTGCGTGGATGCCGAACTCATGCAGCTGGCCGCCCCCGACGCCCTCTTCATGCACTGCCTGCCCGCGCACCGCGGCGAGGAAGTGACGGGAGAAGTCATCGACGGCCCGCAAAGCGTGGTGTGGGACGAAGCCGAGAACCGCATGCACGTGCAGAAGTCGCTGATGGAGTTCCTGCTGCTGGGCCAGCAGGACTGAGTCTTTTCCTCGGCAGGCAAAACAAGGGGGCGCTTCGGTGAAGCGCCCCTGGCGGATGCCGGCGCCGCCGGGCAGCCAACTGCCAGGCCACGAATGTCATGGACGGGGGCTGCACGGCCTGCGCTGTTGCAGCCACGCCCCCTCCCTTGCCAGCCACCGAGGCAAACGCGCTAGAATGCAAGGTTGACCGGCCATTCACGGGCTTTCCCTCAACATTCGCGGCTGAACGCCCGGCACCCCGCCGACACGCAGGCCGCCAAGACCCCAGGAACAATGAGCACTATCCTCCCCCATCTTCCTTCCGGCCAAAAGGTCGGCATCGCCTTCTCGGGCGGCCTCGACACCAGCGCAGCGCTGCTGTGGATGCGCAAGAAGGGAGCGGTGCCGTACGCCTACACGGCGAACCTGGGCCAGCCCGACGAGCCCGACTACGAAGAAATCCCGCGACGCGCCAAGGAATACGGCGCGGAGAACGCCCGCCTGATCGACTGCCGCAAGCAGCTGGTGGCTGAAGGCATTGCGGCCCTGCAAAGCGGCGCCTTCCACATCTCGACGGCCGGCATCACCTACTTCAACACCACCCCCATCGGCCGTGCCGTCACCGGCACGATGCTGGTGGCCGCCATGAAGGAAGACGACGTCAACATCTGGGGCGACGGCAGCACCTTCAAGGGCAACGACATCGAGCGTTTCTACCGCTACGGCCTGCTGACCAACCCGGAACTGAAGATCTACAAGCCCTGGCTGGACCAGACCTTCATCGACGAGCTGGGCGGCCGCGCGGAAATGTCCGAGTACATGCGCGCTGCCGGCTTCGACTACAAGATGTCGAGCGAGAAAGCCTACTCCACCGACTCGAACATGCTGGGCGCCACGCATGAAGCCAAGGACCTGGAGTACCTGAGCTCCGGCATCCGCATCGTGCAGCCCATCATGGGCGTCGCGTTCTGGCGCGAAGACGTCGCCATCAAGGCTGAAACCGTCAGCGTGCGCTTCGAGGAAGGCCAGCCGGTCGCCCTGAACGGCGTCGAATACGCCGACCCGGTCGAACTGATGCTGGAAGCCAACCGCATCGGCGGGCGTCACGGCCTGGGCATGAGCGACCAGATCGAGAACCGCATCATCGAAGCCAAGAGCCGCGGCATCTACGAAGCCCCGGGCATGGCGCTGCTGTTCGCCGCCTACGAGCGCCTGGTCACCGGCATCCACAACGAAGACACCATCGAGCAGTACCGCGACCACGGCCGCAAGCTGGGCCGCCTGCTGTACCAGGGCCGCTGGTTCGACCCGCAAGCCATCATGCTGCGCGAAACGGCCCAGCGCTGGGTGGCCCGCGCCATCACCGGCGAGGTCACGCTGGAACTGCGCCGTGGCAACGACTACTCGATCCTGGACACCACCTCGCCCAACCTGACCTACCAGCCCGAGCGCCTGACCATGGAAAAGGGCGAATCGATGTTCTCGCCGCGCGACCGCATCGGCCAACTCACCCTGCGCAACCTCGACATCGTCGACACGCGCGACAAGCTGGTCACCTATGTAAAGGCGGGCCTGCTGGCCCCCACCTCCGGCTCGGCCCTGCCGCAGCTGAAGGACGGCAACGACAAGTCCTGATCGGTCCTGTGCCGGCAGCACGGACCCCGCCGGTGGCATCCAGCCCGGCGGGGTTTTTCTTTGTCCTGCCCGATCTGCGCCGGCAAGGCGCCATTCAGCGCGCCAGGCCCCGCAGGCAGGCCGCCTGCAGCAAGGCCCCCAGCGCCGCCACGGCGGCGGCCCCGGTGGCAAGCGACCACGCCGGCCACTGCACCGCCAGCATGAGGCCACCCCCCGCCGCGCCCAATGCACTACCGAGATACAGGGCTGACTCGTTCAAGGCCACCGCGACGTTGCCATCCCCCTGCCGCTCGCGGCATTGCACAAGCAGCTTGTTCTGCGGCACCTGCAATGCCCAGCCGACGGCGCCCCACACCGCGATCGGCAACAGCGCTCCCCAGGGGCTCACGCCCACGGCCAGCGGCAGCACGGACAGGGCCACGGCCAGCAAGACCATGATGCCGAGCGTCAGCCATGGCGCACGGACCCGGTCGGCCAGGGGCCCCACCAGGAAACTCCCCACGATGCCGCCCAGGCCCCACACCCACAGCGATGCCGTCAAGGACACTGAACCGCTGCCCTCCCCCGGCGCCAGCAAGGCAGCCAGATAGGTATAGAGCCCCAGGCTTGCGATGGCGGCCAGCAGCGATACCGCCAGGATCGCCAGCACCTGCCTGTCGGCCAACAAGGCAAGCTTGCGCGACAGGGGCAAGGCGGCCGCAAGCGGCAGGGCCGGCAATCGCGCGGCCAGCCCCGCGCAGGCCAATGCGCCCAAGGCGGCGACCAGCCAGAAGGCCGCCTGCCATCCGAGCCACCCGGCCAGCAACAGGCTCAGCGGCACGCCCAGCACGGTGCCGCTGGCCATGCCGCCCATGATGATCGCAATGGCCTGCCCACGCCTGGCAGGCGGTGCGACCGCGGCCGCCGCACCGATGCCCAGCGCCAGATAGACGCCCGCCCCCACGCCAGCCGCCGCGCGCGCCAGCAGCAGCGCGGACAGGCTGCCCGCCAGGGCACTGGCGGCATTTGCCGCCACGAATATCGCCAGCGACACCAGCAACGCAGTGCGCTGGCCTCGCGGGGGCAATACCGCCACGGCCACGGGCGACCCCAGGCCATAGGCCAGCGTGAAGGCCGTGACGAGCTGCGCGGCCACGGCCAATGGCACGGCGAACGAGGACTGGATCAGGGGGATGAGCCCCGCGGTCATGTACGAGGCCATGCCCAGCGCGAAGGCGCCCAGGGCGACCAGGACGACCACCGCCATGGGCCCGGCCTGTGCGGCCGCGGGGGAGGGACAGCGGGAAATATCGGAATGCAGGGACATCGTGCTTGCTCTCGACCAGGAAAGCGCACATTCTGGAAGCCTTGCCATCCCATTACAATTTAGCCATTTATGCTATTGCTTAAAGCGACAGGCTCCCATGCGTAACCTCGCTCGCAACCGGGGCGAACTGGCCGCCTTTCTTCGCGCGCGCCGCGAGCGGCTTTCGCCCGCCGAAGCCGGGCTGCCCGCCTCGACCCGCCGCCGCACCCCCGGGCTGCGCCGCGAGGAAGTCGCGGCCCTGGCCGGGGTCGGGCTCACCTGGTACACCTGGCTGGAACAGGGACGCGAGATCGGCGTCTCCAGCGCCTTCCTGGACAACCTGGCGCGCGTCCTGAAGCTGGACGCAGCCGAGCGCCGGCATCTTTATCTGCTGGCCCATGAACGTCCCCCCGCTGAATCGGGCAAGACCTGGTGCGTGGTGCCACCGCCCATCCTGCGCCTGATGCATGACCTGGCGCCCCATGCGGCCTTCGTGCTGAACCTGCGCTGGGATGTGCTGGCCAGCAATGCCGCGGCCAATACCCTCTTCGGCTATGACCGCCACGCGCCCGCGCGGCGCAATCTGCTCTGGCTGCTGTATACGGACCCCGCCTTGCGCGAGACGCTGGCGGATTGGGACGCCGAGGCGCCGCGCATGCTGTCGAGTTTTCGCCGCGACTATGCGCGCGCCACGCAGGAGGCCGACATCCTGGCGCTGCTCGCCGAACTGGAAAAGGTATCGCCGGAATTCAAGCAGGGATGGCGCCAGCACGACGATGTGCATGCGCCCTGCGCCGGCGTGCGCCGCTTGCGGATGGCCGGCAAGGCCGAACCCTTCGAACACAGCACGCTCACCATCGACGCCGACCGGCACTTGCGGCTGGTGGTCTACGCCCGCCAGGAAGCCTGACGGCTTCTGCCCCTACAGCTCCACCTGGATGCCCATCTCGACCACCCGGTTCGGCGGAATCCGGTAGAAACGCGTGCTGCGCGTGGCGTTGCGCGCCATGAAGGCATACAGCCGTGCCAGCCAGCGCGGCATGGCGCCGGCTTTCCTGCCCAGCACGATGGTCTCGCGCGACAGGAAATAGGACGTCCGCATGGGCGCCAGCGCGATCTCGGAATGGTGCTGCGCAATCGCTTCCAGCGCGCGCGGCACGTCGGGCTCTTCCATGAAACCGTAGTACACCACCGCCTGCCAGCTGGAGGCGCTGAGCTTGTCGACCTTCAGCCGTTCCTGCGGATCGGCATAGGGCACGTCCCGGATGCACACCGTCAGGAACAGCACGTGCTCATGCAGCACCTGGTTGTGCTTCAGGTTGTGCAGCAGCGCCGGCGGCGCGACCCCTTCGCGCATGCTCATGAAGACCGCCGTGCCGTCCACCCGGGCAGGCGGATAGTTTTCCAGCTGCACCATGAACGCCTGCACCGGCAGACGGTCGCGGTGCTCGATCTCGGTCAGGATGGCGCGGCCGCGCCGCCAGGTCATCATCAACGTGAAGATCGCCAGGCCCACAGTCAGCGGCATCCAGCCGCCCTCGTGCATCTTGGCCGCATTGGCGCCGAACAGCAGCAGGTCCAGCACCAGCAGGAAACCCAGCACCGTCCACCACGCCACCCGGCGCCAGCCGCGCGTGCCGTGCGCCAGCACGGCGAAGGCCAGGATGGTGGTGACCAGCATCGTGCCCGTGACCGCGAAGCCATAGGCCGAGGCCAGCGCCTCGGAAGAACCGAACAGCAGCACCAGCGCAATGACGGCCACCAGCAGCAGGCGATTGACCTGTGGCAGGTAGACCTGGCCCTGCTCGCGCGCCGAGGTGTGCTGGATATCCATGCGCGGCCAGAAGCCCAGTTGCACGGCTTGCCGGGTCACGGAATAGGCGCCGGAGATGACGGCCTGCGACGCCACGATGGTGGCGATGGTCGCCAGCACCACCAGCGGCCATTGCGCCCAGCCCGGCGCCATCAGGTAGAAGGGGTTGCGGATGGCGCCGGGGTCCATCAGCAGCAGCGCGCCCTGGCCGAAATAGCACAAGGTAAGCGCGGGCAGCACCAGCACGAACCAGGCGCGCCGGATGGCCGGGCGGCCGAAGTGTCCCATGTCGGCATACAGGGCTTCGGCGCCCGTCAGCGCCAGCACCACGGCGCTCAGCAGAAGAAAACCCGTCCACGGATCACGCGCCACGAAACGCAGCGCCCAGCGCGGATCCAGCGCCTGCAGCACCTGCGGATGCTCGGCGATCTGCGCGATGCCCAGCGCCGCCAGCGTCAGGAACCAGACGATCATCACCGGGCCGAAGAGCCTGCCCATGGCTGCGGTGCCATGCGACTGCACGGCGAAAAGCAGCGCCAGCACCGCCAGCGACAGGGGCACCACCCAATCATCCAGGGTGTGCGACACCACGCCGATGCCCTCCAGCGCGGACATCACCGAGATCGCCGGCGTGATCATGCTGTCGCCATAGAAAAGCGCTGCGCCGAAGATGCCCAGGCCCGTCAGCACCACGCCCAGCCGCCCTCCTCTTCCCCGCAAGGCCAGCTCCAGCAGGGCCAGCGTGCCGCCCTCCCCACGGTTGTCGGCGCGCAGGATGAGCATCACGTATTTCAGCGACACCACGATCATCAGCATCCAGAACAGCAGCGACAGTACGCCCAGCACCGTGTCCGGCGAGAAGTCCTGCAAGAGCGTCATGCAGGCGCGCAAGGTATAGAGCGGGCTGGTGCCGATGTCGCCATACACCACGCCCAGCGCACCGATGACCAGGGCGGCCCGCGGCGTGGCGGCGTGGGCGGCCTGGCTCATGCGCTGCGTTCCTGCCGGGTGAGCTGGGCGCCGATGCGCGGGCCGGGGAAAACCACGCTCAGGCGCGTGCCGGGATACTCCGGCCGGCTGACGAGATTCCAGAACGCGCCGTGCGCGCCCGCGATCTCGCGCACGATCGCCAGCCCCAGGCCGGAACCGCCTGCCGCCGAGCGCGGCGAACGATAGAAGGCCTCGAAGACGCGCTCGCGTTCATCGGGCGGAATGCCCACGCCGTCATCCTCGACCGTCAAGGACGGCGGATTGGCGCCCACGTGCAGGCGGATGCGCGTCGCGCCTTCGGCATAACGCAAGGCATTGTCGATGAGGTTGCCCAGCAATTCGCCCAGCAGCAAGGCATCGGCATCGATCCAGGCGGGGGTGTCGGGCGCGATCAACTCCAGGTCGATATGCTGCGCGCGGGCACGGCCCAGCCAGGTGGCGCCGGTCTCGCGCACCCACTCGCACAGGTCCAGGCGCACGAAGCTGTCCTGCGGACGGATGCCGGGGTCGGCGCGTGCCAGCACCAGCAACTGCTGACCCAGGCGGATCATGCGGTCGGTGACCGACTTGATGCGTTCGGCCCGGTCGCGCACGTCGTCCGACAGCGGGCGCGCCAGCATCAGCTCGGACTCCAGTTTCAAGCCGCTGAGCGGCGTGCGCAGCTGGTGCGCGGCATGTCCCACGAAGCGCCGCTGCGCGGCCAGGGCGGCCTCGAGCCGCGCCAGCAATTCGTTGGTGCGCGCCACCATGGGCTCCATTTCCAGCGGCAGGCCCACCACGTCCAGCGGCTGCAGGTCGTCGGCGGAACGCTGGCGGATCGCCTCGGATAGATGGTTGACGCCGCGCAGCCCCGAGCGCACGCCGGCCACGACGACCCAGGCGAACAGCAGCAGCAGCACCGTCTGTCCCAGCACCATGAGCCAGAAGATGTCCTCCAGCACCCAGTCGGAGATGTCGAGCTTGTGGGTGATGACCCAGATCGCCCCCAGGTCCAGCACCACCAGCAGCAGGATGGCCGGCAACAGCCGCACCACCAGGTGGCGGGCCAGCGAACCCGCGGGCAGGATGGGCTTGCGCGCGCCGTCCTCGGGATCAGCGGGACGGCGCGGCGCAGGAGAGGGAGGAAGGGAACGCGTGGGCATGGGCGTGGGCGTCCCGCGGCCGGAGCGTCAGCTCAGGTGGACGCGGCGGACTCGACGTCCAGCAGGTAGCCGAAGCCCCGCACGGTCTGGATGCCGGCGCCCGTGCCTTCCAGGCGCTTGCGCAGGCGGTAGACATAGACCTCGACGGCATTCTCGCTGAAGTCGGCATCCCAGGCCGACAGCGAATTGACGATCTGCCGCTTGGTGACGACCCGGCCGGCGCGGGCCATCAGCATTTCCAGCACGGACAGTTCGCGCACCGACAAGGCGATGCGTTCGCCGTTGACACGGACTTCACGGCCGACGGTGTCGAAGACCAGCGGGCCGATTTCCAGCAGCGGCTGGACCTGGCCGGTACGGCGGCGCGCCAGGGCGCGCACGCGCGCGGCCAGCTCGGGCAGGTCGAAAGGCTTGGTGACGTAATCGTCGGCGCCGGCATCCAGCCCAGCCACGCGATCCTCCAGCCCATCGCGGGCGGTCAGGATCAGCACGGGGATGCTGTTGCCCTCCCCTCGCAGGCGGCGCAGGATGTCCAGCCCGCTCATGGCGGGCAGGTTCAGGTCCAGGACCACCAGTTCATAGGATTCGCCTGCCAGGGCGCTGAGCGCGGGCTCGCCATCGGTCAGCCAGTCGACCGCATAGCCCTGGTCGGACAGGAATTCCTGCAGCGCATGGCCCAGGGTGGTGTCGTCTTCGATTACTAGTACACGCATGCCGCGATTCTAGCGCCATCCTTTGAGCGGCGCGCTTCCTGAAAGACAAAAAACAACGGGCCGCCCCAGGGGCGGCCCGTCAAGACGGCCGGACTGCCTGTTGCGCTCAGGGCGCGGCAGGCGTCTGCACCGCGGCGGCGCCCGTGCCCGTCGGCGCGGCGGCGGCAGCGCCATCGGCCGAGGCCGGCTGGGTCACGAAGCCGATACGGGCCATGCCGCCCCGGCGCGCGCTGGCCATGACCTTGGCCAGCACTTCATAGCGGGTGTTCACATCGGCACGGATACGCAGTTCGGGCTGGGGCTTTTCACCCGCGATCGCCGCGAAACGCGCCTGCAGCGCGTCCACCGCCACGGGCTGCTCGTCCCAGAAGATCTGGCCGGCGTCGTCGATGGCCAGGTCGATGACCTTGGGCTTCTCGTCGATCTGCTCGGCGCTGACCTGCGGCACGTTGATGCGGATCGAGTGCGCCATCAGCGGCGCCGTGATGATGAAGATCACCAGCAGCACCAGCATGACGTCGATCAACGGCACCATGTTGATCTCGGACATTGCGTGGCCGCCGCCCGACTTGCTGTCGAAGCTGCCAAAGGCCATTATTCGCTCCCCTTGCTACCCGGCACCGAGCGGCGCAGGGAACGCACCTTGCTGTCCGGGAACACCACCTGCTGGCCCGTCGAGAGGAAGGCGAACAGGTCGTGCGCGAAGGCGTCCAGGCGCGCCAGCAGCACGCGGTTGCTGCGCACGAAGGTGTTGTAGGCCAGCACCGCGGGAATGGCGACCGCCAGGCCCAGGCCCGTCATGATCAGCGCCTCGCCCACCGGGCCGGCGATGCGGTTGATGGTCATGCCTTCCGACATGCCGATGCCGACCAGCGCGTGGTACACGCCCCACACCGTGCCGAAGAGGCCGACGAAAGGCGCCGTGGAGCCCACCGAGGCCAGCACGGTCAGGCCGTTCTCGAGCTTGGCGGTTTCCTCGTCGATCACCTTGCGCATGGTGCGGGTGACGAACTCGCCGTTGGAACCGATTTCCTCCAGGCGCGTCGCGCCATACTTGGCGTGGTGCGTGCGCGCATGGACCGCATGGCTGGTCAGGTGCGAGAACGGGTCGTTCACGCCGTGGGTGCGCATTTCGTTCTCGACGCTTTCCAGCGAGGTCGAGTTCCAGAACGTGTTCAGGAACTGGTCTGAACGGCGGCGGGTGCGCATGTTCGAGATCGCCTTGACCACGATGAGGTACCACGTCACCAGCGACATCACGATCAGCACGATGAAGAGCCCCTTGCCCACCATGTCGCTTTGCGCAATGAAGTGCATGAAGCCCATCTGCGCGTCGGCGGCGGCGCCCCCCACGGCATTGGCCGCGGGCGCGAGGCTGTCGACGAGGGGTGCCGCAGGTGCAGCGGCAGGCGCAGCGGGCGCGGCAGCCGGCGCCACCTCAGCGGTGGAGGGAGTGGCCTGCGCCAGCATCGCGGCGGCGGCTTGCATCAGAATGGACATGTGATTACCTCAGGACAAAATCGTAGGGGACGATGGTTTCGGCGGGATACGGCACGCCGTTCTCGGTATAGGGCTTGAAGCGGCCTTTGCGCACGGCATCCAGCGCGGCCTCGTCCAGGCGCGGCGAACCCGAGGACTTCTCCACGGTCGCGCGCTCGACCCGGCCTTGGCGGTCGATCAGGATACGGATCAGCACCCGGCCTTCTTCGCGGCGCAATTGCGAAGCGCGGGGATACACCGCCATGGGCTGCCCGCCCAGGTAGTCGATGCGGCCGATCTGGCGGCGCTCATCGGGCGGGGGACCCTGCTGCGGGCCTTGCGGCTTGCCTTCGCCTTGCGGCGTGCCGCTGGGCGGGGTTTCCACCTTGGGCGGCGCGGGATCGGGCTTGATCTCCGGCTTGACCTCGGGTTTCTTCACCTCGGGCTTGGGTTTCGGCTTGGGCTTGGGTTTCGGCTTCGGCGGCGCCTCGGGCACCGGCGGCGGCGTCACCTCGGGTTCGGGCTCAGGTTCCGGCTCGGGCTCTGGTTCTGGTTCCGGTTCGGGCTCGGGTTCCGGCTCGGGTTCAGGCTGCGCAACGGGCGCGGGCGGTTCGGGCAAAGGCTCGGCCTTGGCCTCCTGGGGATCGGGGCCGATTTCCACGAATCGCACCATGACGGCTTCGGGCTCAAGCATTTCGGGCTTGGAGCTGGAGGCCGTGAACAGGGCGCCAATGACCGCGGCGTGCAGGACCAGCACGGTCGTGCCGGCCACGATGCGCAACGCGGGGGAAAACTGCGATGACGCCCAGGCAGAACGGGAATGAGGCATGCAGGAGTATGCGTGAGAGCGGCAGCCCCTGGCACGCGAGCGCCCGGCAGCTGGCCAGTGAATCCAGCCAGAGATAGTAATTTAAATACGACTTATTCGCAAACAAGTTGCAGCAATTCCGCTTGTGGCGTATCAAGGGCGCGCGAACAGGCGCGGCGCCAAGCCGAAAGCAGAGCCGGGATCCCAGGGGGAAAGAAGCAAAACGGAAAGTAAGTGGTGGGTGCTACAGGGGTCGAACCTGTGACCTACGCCTTGTAAGGGCGCCGCTCTACCAACTGAGCTAAGCACCCCTTTTGCGAATGGCAAGCCAGCGCGTTGCGCGGGCCAGGGGCCACTTGATGCGTACCGGCGGATGGCCCGCAACGGTGTCGTGGAAGACTGCCTGTGACGCCCGGGAAAACAGAGGCTCTGCAACCCGGCGATGCGCTGCCCCATGCAGACAGCGGCGCCACAAAAAACTACGCGGTCCGGATTCTACCGGACCGCGTAGTTTGGAGCAAACCGCGGCACGCCGCGGTTTGGCGCATCAACACTTAGTTGACGGCGTCCTTCAGGGCCTTGCCCGGACGGAACTTCGGCACCTTGGCCTTCTTGATCTTGATGGTTTCGCCGGTGCGCGGGTTGCGGCCGGTGCGCGCAGCGCGGGCGGTCACGGCGAACGTGCCGAAACCCACCAGGGTGACCGTGCCGCCCTTCTTCAGGGTGGTCTTGACGGCGCCGATCAGGGCGTCCAGCGCACGGCCGGCTGCAGCCTTGGAGATGTCGGATTTGCTGGCAATGTGGTCGATAAGTTCGGTTTTGTTCATTACAGGTTTACCCCTCACAAGGTACAAAAATACAAGGTTTGTCGTTCAGCATAGCCGGCCCGCAATCGGCCCGCGGATTCACGCGCGGGACGCTTGCGTGGCATAACAGAAACGGGCTGCCAAGCAAAAAAGTTTTGAAGCCGCTGAATTAAAGCCACCACACCGGACGAAACCGCGCAAACGTTCCGTCTCGGCGCAGAGGCGTATTAGGCCTCGCCCCCAGGCGGCTGTCAAGCAAAAAACACACGACAAGCCGCGTGTTTACTGGCTTTGCGCCGCATCAACGTCATTTGAATATGACTGTCAGTTGCCATGCCCGCAAGCGCAAAAAAACGGGACGAAGCCAAACCGATCAGGCACCGCGCAGCGCGCGGTCAAAATCGTCGATCAGGTCCGCTTCGTCTTCAATGCCGATCGACACGCGGATCAGGCTGTCGGCAATACCCATTTGGGCGCGCCGTTGCGCACCCATCTCGTAATAGATGGTGTGCGCCGCAGGCAAGGCCAGCGTACGGGTATCTCCCAGATGGGTTGCCAGCGCAACGACCGACAGACGGTTCAGGAAATCGAAGCAATCGATGCCCTCGGCAAGCTCGATGCCCATCAGCGCGCCATGGCGGCCACGGAACAGTTCGCCTGCGCGGACGTGCTGCGGGTGCGAGGGCAAACCCGGATAGTGCACGCGCGCCACGCCCGGATGCTCGACCAGGTAGCGGGACAGCGCCAGCGCGTTGGCGCAGGCACGGTCCATGCGCAAGGCCAGCGTCTCGGCGCCCACTGCGATGCGATGCGCGGGCTCGGCGGCCAGCGTGCCGCCCATGTCGCGCAGTCCCTTCTTCTTGATCTGGGTAAGCCCCCAGGTGGTCGAGGGCCCGTTCTGGTAGGACTCGAAAATGTTCGGATGCCCCTTCCAATCGAAGAGCCCGGTGTCGGTGACCGACCCGCCCAGCGCGTGGCCGTGGCCGCCGATGTACTTGGACAGCGAATTCATCACCAGCGCGGCGCCCGCGTCGCGGCCCTTGAACAGCCAGGGCGACGTCAGCGTGTTGTCGATGACGTAGACCAGGCCCGCGCGGCCGCACAGGGCGCCGATGCCCATGAGGTCGGCGATCTGGGTGCCGGGGTTGGCGATGGTTTCGACGAATACCATGCGGGTGTTGGGCCGGATGGCGGCCTCCACTTGCGCAACGTCCGTGGCGTCGACCATCGTTACCTCGACGCCCAGCTCCTGCAGCGTGCCCAGCAGGCTGTTCGTGTTGCCGAAGATGTACTGGCTGGACACCAGGTGATCGCCGCGGCGCAGCAAGGTCGTGAAGATGGCGGCCAGCGCGGCCATGCCGGTGGCGAAGGACACCGTGCCGGCGCCCGACTCCATCGCCGTGATCTTCGCCTCCAGCGCCATCGTGGTGGGCGTGCCCTGGCGCGCATAGCTGAAACCGGACTTGCCCTGGAACACGGCCGTCAATTCGCGCGCGTCCTTATAGGCATATTCCGAGGAAGGGTGCATGGGCTTGTGGACCGCGCCATGTTCGACGCCCTGGCGACGGTCGCCGTGCAGGATGGTGGTGGTAAAGCCGTGCTTGCTCATGATGCAACGTCCAGGTGCTTTCTTTATTTATTGGCGGGGTGGCCGCCGCCCGGCGGCCACCGGTATCAGGGCTGGCGCTGGCGCACCGTCTCGTACAGGCAGACGGCGCTGGCCACGCTGACGTTCAGGCTTTCGACCGACCCCTGCATGGGGATCTGCACCAGGCGGTCGCAGGTCTCGCGCGTCAGGCGGCGCATGCCCTCGCCTTCCGCGCCCATCACCCAGGCCATGGGCAGCTTGGCGTCCACATCGTGGATGGTGTCCTGCGCCTGGTCATCGGTGCCGACCAGCCAGACGCCGCGATCCTTCAGCTCGCGCATGGTCCGCGCAAGATTGGTGACCATCAGGTAGGGCACGGTGTCGGCCGCGCCGCAGGCGACGCGCGCCACCGTGGCGTTGAGCCCCACCGCGCGATCTCGCGGCGCGATGACCGCGTGCACGCCCGCCGCATCGGCGGTGCGCAGGCAGGCGCCCAGATTGTGCGGATCGGTCACGCCATCGAGGATCAGCAGGAACGGCACGGCGTTCGCCGTCTCCAGGACTTCATCCAGGTCCACGGCCAGGCTGCGCGCGTCGGCCAGCGCCACCACGCCCTGGTGGCGCGTGCCGCGTGCCAGGCCATCGAGGCGCTCGGCATTGACCGCATGCACCGGACGCTGCGCGCGCTCGGCCTGCTCGAGCAGGGACAGCATGCGCTTGTCGCGGCGCTGGCCGTCGTAATAGATGTCCTTGACCGAGTCGGGCGCGTGGCGCAAGCGCGCCACCACCGCATGAAAACCGGCCAATACCTGGGATGCTGCCATGTCGTCCTGAAATGTAAGTCGTGTCGATAGGAAGGATAGTAGTGGATGGGCGGACATCCGCCCGCCCATCCCGCCGTGCTGCCGTTACCTGCGCTTGCGGCTGGCGGACTTCTTGCCCGCCGGCGAGGCCGCCGGACGCGCCGCCTGCTGCGCGCTCTTCTTGGCCTGGGCGCGGCGCTCCTTGGCCGTGGTGCCGCGCAACGGCGCCGGCTTGGCGGAGGCCGCCTTCTTCACGCGGCGCGGCGCGGGCTCTTCGCCGCGGCCCGCGGCGCGGCGCAAGGCGTCGAAGCTCGTGCCAGGCACCAGGCGAAACTCGATGCGGCGCGCCTCCAGGTCCACGCGCGACACTTGCACCTGGACCTTGTCGGTCAGGCGATAGCGCATGCCGGTGCGCTCGCCACGCAGTTCGTGCAGCGCCTCGTTGAACTGGAAGTATTCGCCGCCCAGCTCGGACACGTGCACCAGGCCTTCGACGTGCAGCGTCTCGAGCGTGACGAAGATGCCGAAGCTTGCCACGCCCGTGACGCGGCCGCTGAAGGTCTCGCCCACGCGTTCCTTCACGAACCAGCACTTGAGCCAGGCCTCGACATCGCGCGAGGCCTCGTCGGCGCGGCGCTCGTTGGCCGACAGCAGCAGGCCCAGGCGTTCCCAGACGGCATGCTCCTGCTCGCGCGCCGTGGCGGCCAGCGCGACGGCGTGGTTTTCCACCTGCGGCACATAGCGGCGCGTCTGCAGCAGCGACTTGATGACGCGGTGCGTCAGCAGGTCGGGATAGCGGCGGATGGGCGACGTGAAGTGCGTGTAGGCGTCGTACGCCAGGCCGAAGTGCCCGACGTTGTCGGGGCTGTACATGGCCTGCTGCATCGAGCGCAGGCACATGGTCTGCAGCAGTTGGTAGTCCGGCCGCGCGCGGGCGGCTTCCAGCAGCTTCAGGTAATCCTTGGCGGTGGGATCCTCGCCGCCGCCCAGCGACAGGCCCGCCGTGCGCAGGAACTCGCGCAGCGCCTGCAGGCGCTCGGTGGTCGGTCCTTCATGGATGCGGTAGAGCCCCGGATGCTTGCTGCGCGCCATGAAGTCGGCAGCGCAGGTGTTGGCCGCCAGCATGCACTCCTCGATCAGCTTATGCGCATCGTTGCGGACGTAAGGCGCGATCTGTTCGATCTTGCCCAGTTCGTTGCAGACGATCTTCGTCTCGATGGTGTCGAAATCGATGGCGCCACGCGTGCGGCGCGATTGCGCCAGCAATTGATAGAGTTCATACAGATCCTGCACATGCGGCAACACGCCCGGCAGCGAACGCGCCGCCGGCCCCTCGGGTTGCTGCAGCGCCCCCCACACCTGGGTGTAGGTGGTGCGGGCGTGCGAGTGGATGACCGCGTTGTAGAACTGGTAGGCCGTGATCGTGCCGGCCTTGGCGCCCGAGGCAGGAATCACCATGTCGCAGACCAGCACCAGGCGGTCGACGTCGGGATTCAGCGAGCACAGCCCGTTGGACAGTTTTTCCGGCAGCATCGGAATGACGCGGCGCGGGAAATAGACGCTGGTGCCGCGCTCGACGGCGTCGGCATCGAGGTGGTCGCCAGGCTGGACGTAATGGCTGACGTCGGCGATGGCCACCAGCAGGCGCCAGGCCGGGCGCTTGCGCGAGCCAGTGCCCAGTTCGATGGCTTCGCAGTAGACCGCGTCGTCGAAGTCGCGCGCGTCCTCGCCGTCGATGGTGATGAACGGCACGTCGCGCAGGTCGATGCGGTCCTTCAGGTCGGACTTGCGCACGACGTCGGGCAGGCGGTCGGCCTGCTTCAGCGCGCCCTCCGAGAAATCGACCGGCACGTCGAACTTGCGCACGGCGATCTCGATTTCCATGCCGGGATCGTCGATCTCGCCCAGCACCTGCGACACGCGGCCCAGCGGCTGGCTGTGGCGGGTGGGCTGCTCGATGATGTCGACGGTGACGACCTGGCCATGCTGGGCATCGCCGGTTTCACCAGGCGGCACCAGGATGTCGTGCTTGATGCGCTGGTCTTCCGGCACCACGATGGAGAGGCCCCGCTCGTTCAGGAAGCGGCCCACCAGCTTGTTGGTGCGGCGCTCGATCACCTCGACGATGGTGCCGTCGGGCTTGCCGCGGTATTCGCCGGTGGGCTTCACCAGCACGCGGTCGCCGTGCAGCACCTTCTGCATTTCACGCGGCGACAGGAAGATGTCGGGACCGGCGCCGTCGTCGCGCACCAGGAAGCCGAAGCCGTCGCGGTGGCCCAGCACCTTGCCGGGCACGAAGTCCAGTTTGTTCGCCAGCAGCAGCACGCCCTTGCGGTTGGGCATCAGTTGCCCGTCACGCTCCATGGCGTTCAGGCGCCGCTCGAAGCCCTTCAAGGTGCCCGGGCGGGTCAGTTTCATGCGCTCGGCCAGTTCGGCCGGCTCGAGAGGTGCGCCCGCGTCCCGCAAGGCAGCCAGGATGGCCTCGCGACTGGGGACGTCAGGGTCGAAGTCGGGGGGGAGATCGGGCGAAACCGACGCGGTTCTGTTGTTACTGTTTGCGTTACTGTTCGATCGATTTGCCAAAATTGAAAAGTCTCTTATATAATGCGCAGCTTCGGAAGTTTAGCACTGCAAGTACGCGGCACTGACGACCGGAGAGCTAGACCAGATTGCTTTAGAGCCCAGGTGGCGGAATTGGTAGACGCGCATGGTTCAGGTCCATGTGCCGCAAGGTGTGGAGGTTCGAGTCCTCTCCTGGGCACCACAAGATTCTAAAGCAAGCAGTAAGGCAAAGCAGCAAAAACCGGGCAGGCCGTATCGCCCTGGTTTCAGCAAGGCAGTAAAACAAGCAGTGAAGTGATGCGTTAGCAATAACAAGTCAGCAGTGCCCAGGTGGCGGAATTGGTAGACGCGCATGGTTCAGGTCCATGTGCCGCAAGGTGTGGAGGTTCGAGTCCTCTCCTGGGCACCACCCAAACAGCATCACGCAGGTCGCGTCATCGCGCTTGCACAAACAGAAACCCGCGATGGCGGGTTTTTTGTTGTCCGGCCCTCTCCACTAAAAGGCCACTAAAGGCCAGCCGATGCGCGCCGTTAACGTCAGGCACGCGCCTTTGCGCCATGTGTCTCGACAAGAACAACGCATAGGTGGGTAATGGGAGGTTTCTTCCTCGATTCGTCGGTCGACGCGCTACAGCAGGTCGCCGGCACGCATAACTCGTGGCTGGTGGCACTCTCCATCCTGGTGGCGATCTTTTCCGCCAGCATGGCCCTGCAGACCACCCATATCGCCCGCGCCTCCGATCTCCCCCTGCACCGCCAGATCGCCATCGGCACGGGCTCGTTCGCGCTGGGCGGCGGCATCTGGACCATGCACTTCATCGGCATGCTGTCCTTTGAACTGTGCACCACGGTCCAATACGACCCCGGCCTCACGCTGCTCTCCATCCTGCCAGGCTGGGCGGCATCGTGGGTCGCGCTGCAGATACTCGCGCGTCCCCGCGTCTCCACCCCCCACCTGATACTGGGCGGCGTGCTGGTCGGCGCGGGCATCGGCACCATGCACTACAGCGGCATGGCCGCCATGCAGATGGCGCCGCAACTGCGCTACGACCCCCTCATGTTCGCCCTCTCGCTGGCGGTGGCGGTGGGCCTGGCCATCCTCTCGCTCTGGATCCGCTTCCGCCTGCTGCGCACACGTCTCACGCAAACCCAGCGCCTGGTCGTGGCCGGCACCGTCATGGGCCTGGCGATTTCGGGCATGCACTACACCGGCATGGCGGCCGCGCGCGTCATCGGCATGAGCGAGACGCCGCAGATCGCGCTGGTGTTCAACAGCACCTTCGTCTCGGTGATGCTGTCCACCTTCACCATCACGCTCACCGTGTTCGTCACCGCGGCCAACGGCCTGCTGCGCTATCGCCAGCTGTACCGGAAGATGGAGGACAGCGAGTCCCGCATGCGCGCCGTCGTGGAGACGGCCGTCGACGGCATCCTGACCATCGACGGGCGCGGCATCATCCAGGCCTTCAACCCGTCCGCCGAGCGCCTCTTCGGCTGGCAGGCGCGCGAGGTCATCGGCCGCAACATCAAGATGCTGATGCCGGAACCCGACCAGTCGCGCCACGACAGCTATCTCAGCAACTACCTGCGCTCGGGCGAAGCCAAGATCATCGGCTCAGGCCGCGAAGTGACCGGCCTGCGCAAGGATGGCAGCCTGATTCCCATGCGCCTGGCGGTGGGCCAGGTCGACCTGCCCGGCGAAGCGCTCTTCGTGGGCTTCGTCAGCGACATCACCCAGCGCAAGGAACTGGAATCGTCGCTGCGCGTAACGGCGGCGCGCGCGGAACAGGCCGCCACGGCCAAAAGCACCTTCCTGGCCACGATGAGCCACGAAATCCGTACACCGATGAACGCCATCATCGGCTTCACCGAACTGCTGCTGAAAAGCGAGATGAATGCGCTGCAGCGCAGCCACCTGAATACCGTGCGCCAATCGGCGCGCTCGCTGCTGGCGCTGCTCAACGATATTCTCGACACCACCAAGCTCGAGCGCGGCACCTTCCAGCTGGAGAGCCTGGACTTCTCGCTGAAGGCGGTGGCCGAACAGGTGATCGCCTCGCTGCGCCTGAGCGCGCAGGCGCGCGACCTGACCCTGACGCTGGACTATCCCGCCGACATGTCGCCCTTCTACAAGGGCGACCCCCTGCGGCTGCAACAGGTGCTGACCAACCTGCTGGGCAATGCGCTCAAGTTCACCGAGCAAGGCCAGGTAACGCTGCGCTTCGCCACCCTGGACGGCATGGTGCACATCCAGGTCAGCGACACCGGCATCGGCATGACCCCCGAGCAGGCCGACAAGATCTTCGAACCCTTCGTGCAGGCCGATGCCTCCATCAGCCGCCGCTTCGGCGGCACCGGCCTGGGCACCACGATCGTGCGCCAGCTGGTGGAACTGATGGGCGGGTCCATCCGCGTGGAAAGCGAAATCGGCCTGGGCAGCACCTTCCATGTCCTGTTGCCGCTGCGGCTCGGACACGCCCCGGAACCCGCGCGCGCCGACAGCGACAGCATGCCGCTGCCGCCGCTCAGCATCCTCGCGGCCGACGACGTGCCGCAGAACCTGGAACTGCTGACGCTGATCCTGCGTGACGGCGGCCATCGCCTCACCATCGCGCGGGACGGCAACGAAGTGCTCGCGCGCTTTGGCGAGCAGCGCTACGACGTGGTGCTGATGGACGTGCACATGCCCGGCACTGACGGCCTGGACGCTACCCGCCACATCCGCCAACGCGAACAGGCGCAGGGCCTGACGCCCACGCCCATCATTGCGCTGACGGCCAGCGTCATGGATTCGGACCGGCGCGCAGCGCGCCAGGCCGGCATGGACGGCTTCGCGGTCAAGCCGCTGGACGCACCGCGCCTGATCGCGGAAATCGCACGCGTGCTGGCGGGTGATCGCCTGCCGGCCCAGGGCGCGCGCAACCCGTCAGCCCGGGCCCAGGCGGCCCGCCAGGCCATCGACTGGCCCGCCGGCATCGCCCTGTGGGGAAGCGCCCCGCGGTTGGCACGTGCCATCGAAGGCTTCCTCGCCCAGCAGCCCGAGCGCCATCCGCTGCCCAAGGACACCGAAATTTCGCCTGACGGGGCCGCCGCGCTGGAGAGCCTGCATGGCCTGCGCGGCGCTGCCGGCAACCTGGGAATGACCGTCGTGGCCGACATCGCCGCCCAGCTGGAACTGCGCATCCGCGGCGGGCAGCGCGAGGACCTGGGCCTGCACATCGAGGCGCTGCGGCAGGCGCTGGCCGATGCCGACGCCGCGCTGCATGCCTCGCCAGCCCTGGCCGAGGCCCGGCAGCACCCTCCCAGCCCTTGCGTGCCGCGCGCCGAAGTGCGGGCCCGCGTCGATGAGCTGCTGGACTGCGTGGACCGGGGCGAACTGAACGATGCCGCGCTGGAAGCCGTCTGCGAACACTTGCGCGCCAGCGGTGAACCTGCGCTGTGCCATACCCTGCGCGATGCCCTGGACAGCTTCGAATTCGACGACGCCAGGAAAATGCTTCGCACCCTGCAAGACCGGCTGGACCGGGACGACAAGGACTCGCCATGACCCAGTTGCGAGACACGCGCCAGACCCTGCTGCTGGTGGACGACGAACCCATCAACCTGCAGGTGCTGAACCACACCCTGCAGCAGGACTACCGCCTGCTGTTCGCCAAGGACGGCAACAAGGCGCTGGCGCTGGCGCGCGCCGAGCTGCCCGACCTGGTCCTGCTGGACATCATGATGCCGGGCACCTCCGGCTATGACGTCTGCCAGGCCCTGAAGGCAGACCCCGCCACCGCCGGCATTCCCGTCATCTTCGTCACGGCGCTGACCGGCGACGCGCACGAGGAGCGCGGCTTCGCGCTGGGCGCCGTGGACTACATCACGAAGCCGTTCAGTCCCGCCATCGTCAAGGCGCGCGTGCGCACCCACCTGTCGCTGGTACAGGTCGACGTGCTGCGCAACACCCGGCTGCAGATCGTGCAATGCCTGGGCATGGCTTCCGAGTACAAGGACAACGAAACCGGCATGCACGTGGTGCGCATGAGCCACTATGCCCACCGGCTGGCCCTGGCGGCGGGCTACACCGCCGCCCAGGCCGAGGACGTGCTGCACGCGGCGCCCATGCACGACGTGGGCAAGATCGGCATTCCCGACGCCATCCTGCAAAAACCCGGCAAGCTGACGGGCCCCGAATGGGACGTCATGCGCCGTCATGCGGAAATTGGCGCGCGCATCATCGGCGAACACGAAACGGGCCTGCTGCGGCTGGCCCGCACGATCGCGCTGCACCACCATGAGAAATGGGATGGCACGGGTTACCCGCAAGGCCTGCGCGGGGAGGAAATTCCGCACGTGGCGCGCATCGTCGCCATCGCCGACGTGTTCGACGCCCTGACCAGCGCCCGCCCCTACAAGCCCGCCTGGCCGCTGGAAGAGGCGCTGGACCTGATCCGCCGCGAAGGCGGCAAGCATTTCGACCCCGTGCTGGCGGAGCTGTTCCTGGGCTGCCTGCCCGAGATCCTGCTGATCAGGGAGCGCTGGGCCGACCGGGAAGGACTGTTCGACGACCTGGCGGCGGCCCCCTCGGTGGCCGCCGCCGCGGCAGCGGCAGCCGCCCAGAGCGCGTCGGAGACGCTCCGCCCCTCAGCCTGAGCCCGCCCGTCTACAGGTCACGCACCATCAGCACGTGATCGATGCCTGCTTCCTCGAAGGTCTCGCCTTCGGCCTGGAAGCCGTGGGCCTCGTAGAACCCCTGCGCGTGGGTCTGCGCATGCAGCGCCAGCTTCCGGTGAGCCAGCCCCCTTCCCTCTTCGATGAGCGCGTCCAGGATCAGGCCGCCGACACCCAGGCCACGCGCGGCGCGGTGCACCGCCATGCGGCCGATGTGTCCGTCCGGCAGCAGGCGGCCCGTGCCCAGCGGCTCGCCGTTTTCGCCGTAGGCCACGGCATGGACGGACACCGCATCCATGTCATCCAGCTCGATGTCGGCCGGCACCGCCTGCTCCAGCACGAAGACCTCGTGGCGCACGCCATAGGCGTCATCGCGCAGCCGGTCCCAGGTGCCAAGGACGATGCGGGGAGGAAGGGCTTGCGGCATGGAAAGGAAGGCTCCGGGTCGGATGGAAGCCGTATTATCGCCCGCCGCGCTTGCTCCAGCCAGGCTGGGACGATACGCTGGCACGCGACGCGGGACCTGGCCAGCCAGGCTGCCCGCCGTCCTGAACAGCAAGGCACGCCTAGGAGAAATGACGATGAATGTCCTGGTACCCCGCTATGCCACCCTGGCGCTCGTCGCGCTGGGCACGCTGGCCGGTTGGTTGCTGGCGGGCCGCGGCCTGGGGTGGCTGTGGCTCGCCCTGCCCTGTACGGCCTTGCTGCTGCTGGGCCTGTATGACCTGGCACAGACGCGCCACGCCATCCGCCGCAACTATCCGGTGCTGGGCAACCTGCGCTTTCTCTTCGAGCTGATCCGGCCCGAGATCCGCCAGTATTTCCTGGAGGACGACACCAACGCCGCGCCGTTCTCCCGCGCGCAACGCTCGCTGGTGTACCAGCGCGCCAAGCAGGAAATCGACAAGCGTCCTTTCGGCACGCAGCATGACGTGTACGGGGACGGCTATGAATGGATCAACCATTCGATGACGCCCACGCAGGTCACCGACAGCGACTTCCGCGTGACGGTGGGCGGCCCGGACTGCACCCAGCCCTATGCCATGTCGGTGCTGAACATTTCGGCCATGAGTTTCGGCGCGCTGTCTGGCAACGCCATCCACGCGCTGAACGAAGGCGCGCGCCAGGGCGGCTTCGCCCACGACACCGGCGAGGGCGGCATCAGCGTGCACCATCGCACGCCGGGCGGCGACCTGGTCTGGAACATCGGCTCGGGCTATTTCGGCTGCCGCGACGAGCACGGCGGCTTTTCCGACGAGGCCTTCGCGCGCAACGCCACGCTGCCGCAGGTCAGGATGATCGAGATCAAGCTGTCCCAGGGCGCCAAGCCCGGCCACGGCGGCATCCTGCCCGGCCCGAAGGTCACGCTTGAGATCGCGGAAGCCCGCGGCGTGAAACCCTGGCAGGACTGCAATTCGCCGTCCGCCCACGGCGCCTTCCGCAACCCGATCGAGCTCATGCACTTCGTGGCCAGGCTGCGCCGCCTGTCGGGCGGCAAGCCCGTGGGCATCAAGTTCTGCGTGGGACACCCATGGGAATGGTTCGCCATCACCAAGGCCATGCTGGAGACCGGCATCTCGCCAGACTTCGTCGTGGTCGACGGCGGCGAAGGCGGCACCGGCGCCGCGCCCGTGGAATTCGTCGACCACGTCGGCACGCCCCTGCGCGAAGCGCTGCGCCTGGTGCACAACACCCTGGTGGGCGTGGGCCTGCGCGACCGCGTGAAGATCGGCGCCTCGGGCAAGATCATCTCGGCTTTCGACGTGGCACGCACGCTGGCGTTGGGCGCCGACTGGTGCAACGCGGCGCGCGGCTTCATGTTTGCCATCGGCTGCATCCAGGCGCAGGCCTGCCACACCGACAAATGCCCGACGGGCGTCGCCACGCAGGATCCGCTGCGCCAGCGCGCGCTGGTCGTGCCCGACAAGTCGCGGCGCGTGGCGAACTTCCATCGCAACACGCTGCACGCGCTGGCCGAACTGCTGTCGGCCGCCGGCATCTCGCATCCTTCGGCATTGCGCCCGCACCACATCGCACGGCGCGTGTCGGATGGCGAAGTGCGGCTGCTGTCGGCGCTGGTGCCCGACCTGATGCCGGGCGAACTGCTGAGCGGGGAGTTCCGCCACACGATCTATCGGGCGGCGTGGCCCATGGCCCGCGCAGACAGCTTTGCACCTGCCTATGACCTGGGGGATGCGCTGTCACGCATGCATGCGGCGTCGGCAAAGGCCGAGCAGGCGGCCTGATCGCAATCAGGCCGCGGGGGGAGAGGATCAGGCGCTGGCGGACGGCAGGTGATCCGTGCCATTCGTGGCCACCGATTCATCCACCCTCATCACGGCCGCCGAGTCGCGAGCGGCGCGCACGGCCTGCGCGGCGGACGCACGGCGGGGCGCAACGCCCCAGGCCGCGCGCATGAGGCGCCACAGCAGCGCGGCGTACATCGGCACGGTCAACCAGGCGCCGCCCAGCAAGAGGTTGCGCGTGGCGAGATCCTGCGCGGGGAACGGGCTGCTGGGCAGCAGCATGAGGCTGAAGGCGGTATTCACGCCCACCACCACTGCCGTCATGCCCGCCAGGGCGACGCGGCGCTCGGCGCGCGTGGGGTGGCGCGTGTTGGCGCGCAGGTAGCGGCGGCATTGCCAGGGCACGATCAGCCACAGCAATGCGATGGCCACGACCGTGTCCGGCACCCCGGCCAGCGTCGCGGCGATGAGCCCCAGGCACATCGCCGGGCACCAGCCCAGGCAGAATCCAACGAGTAAGCGCACGACTGCCATCCTGGCTCCGCGATTCCGGTTTTATTGTTGCTCCTTGCTTACTAGACGCTTGGGCGCTGGCAAAAGTGCAAGTTGTCATAAAAGATTCATCATGCGGAGCTATGAGAGGAAACGCCCAGTTACGCATCCTGGGTGCCCTGAGGTCATTCCTCCCGGCTGCGATGCGGACGGTACCCATCCGGCCGGGCGCATCATGCCCGCGAACATTACGATCGTAATGTTATGCTGCCGCCATGTGCGCAGACATCCATCGCCCCAAGCAGCCCGACCTCGTGCGCGCCCGCCTGCTGGCGGCCGGCGCCGCTCTGCTCGCCCAGGGAGACGCCGTCTCCATCGGCAAGGTCGCCGCACTGGCGGATGTCACCAAGGGCGCGGTCCAGCACCACTTCGCGACGCGCGACGCGCTGGTGCAGGCCATCTACGACGATCTGCTGGCCAGGTTCGAGCGCCAGCTGGCCGACTGCACGACGGCGCGCTCGCCCGCCGGCCGCTATGTGCAAGCCACGCTTGCCCTGGCCACCGACCCGGCCCCCGCCGCGCTGTGGCGCGCCCTGCTGGCCGCCTCCGCGGCCGAGCACCGCGTGGCGCAACGCTGGTCGGCCTGGGTGGCGTCGGACCGTGCGAAGGAAGGATCGAACGCGAACAAGCTCATTGCCCGCCTGGCGGCGGACGGCCTGTGGCTGTCCGAGACACTGGGCACCTATTCCCTGTCCGACGCCGAACGCGCCTCGCTGGCGCGCGCGCTGCGGACGCTTGCCGATGATGAAGAGGACACCAACCGATGAATCCGTATGTCTTGCTGGGCGGCGCCATCGTCTTTGAAGTGGTGGCGACGACGTTGCTGAAGGCCTCGGATGGGTTTTCACGCCTGTGGCCGAGCGTGGGCACGATCCTGGGCTATGCCGTGTCGTTCTACCTGTTGTCGCTGACGCTGAGGACGGTGCCGACGGGGATCGCGTATGCGATCTGGTCGGGGGTGGGCGTGGTGCTGATTTCGCTGGCTGCCTGGGCGGTGTACGGGCAGAAGCTGGATACCGCGGCGGTGGCGGGGATTGCGCTGATCGTGAGCGGGGTGCTGGTGATCAATCTGTTTTCGAAGGCCGGGCATTGAAAGGAGCCCTCCGCCCAGCGGCCTGCGATTGCTGGCAGCGCCCGCCCGGCGGCCCCCCCCTGCCGGCGGGCCCATGCCGCGATCAATCCCACCAGACGATGGTCAGTGCGTATTTCACTTCCTTGCCGTCGACGATGCGGACACGGGTTTCGTAGTGCTCGTCGTCCGTGTTGACCATGGCATTCCATTCGGCCACGTCCACCCACTCGCCGGTGGGAAGGGGTTCCTGGACCCATTCAGGACTGCCTCGGTCCCAGTCAACGGTGTAATGCTCAAGCTTGTCCATGTTTTTCTCTTGCCCCATGCATCCGAGGCGTGTCTGTCAGTGGGTGGGAAGGGAAATGCTGTCTTTGTCGCGGGCAGGTCCAACGGAAACAATTCCGAAAGAGAGTGAGCGTTTGAAATCAGCCATCCGGCCAAGTTCCGGCCCTCGCCTGCCCAAAAAAGGCGGCAATGCCAGGACAATACCTGCCCACGCCCAAAACAAAAGCGCCCGCTTACGCGGGCGCCCTTGAGGATACTGGTGGCGCATCCCTGATTCGAACAGGGGACCTGCGGATTATGATTCCGTCGCTCTAACCGGCTGAGCTAATGCGCCTTCGGAAAACCGAAGACCAAGATTCTAGCACGGTTTTCCCGATTTGCATCAAGCCCGTATGCTGACCTGGCCACGGGCCAATCCCGTGCGATACGGGCGCTTACGGCTCGTAGCCAACCGCACAGCCCCCGCGGCGCGGTGATCGGCACAATGAACACATTCTCCGGACTTCAGAACTTCTCAAAGGAGCCACGATATGTTCAGCCTTCACCGCAACAAGCCCGTCCGTCATCGTGACAACATGGAACGCAGCTTCCGCGACCTGCTTTCGAGCACGGAAGACCTGCTGCGCTCGACCGCCGCCCACACCAGCGAGGAAGTCGACGGCGCCCGCGCCCGACTGAAGCGCCAACTGGCTCACGCCCGCGAACGCGCCCATGACTGGGAAGAAGTGGCCCTGGCCCGCACCGGCCAGGCCGCGCGCGCCGCGGACGACTACGTGCACGCCAATGTCTGGAAGTCGGTGGGCGCGGTGGCCGTGGTCGGCATCGTCATCGGCTGCCTGGCCGCATCGGCCTGCCTGGGCAAGCGCTACTGAACACGCCCGACAACGCGGCGGCGCGGGGCTCGCGGCCTCGCCTGCCGTCGCGCGGCCCCCAATGGGCACCCGAATGGGCCGGGCACTGACACAAGGAGACCGACATGTCCTTGATTGTGGCAGCACGCTTCGAGACCTTCGATGCCGCGCAGGCGGCAGCCGGCAAGCTCTTCGCCCAAGGCTGGGCCGAGGACGCCATCAACATCTTTTTCGTGAATCCGCCCGGGGCGCATGACCGATACCCGGTAGGGGGCGACCGCGCGGTCGATCCGGATGCGAAGGGCGCACAGAAAGGCGCGTGGAGCGGTGCGGCCCTTTGCGGGGCCGTGGGTGCCGCGATCGGCGCCGGCCTGCTCGCGCTCGTCGGCGGCGCGGGCTGGGGCCTGGTGGTGGGCGGCGCGCTGGGCGCCTACCTTGGGGCATTCGCCGGGGCATTGCTGCTGGCGGGCCGGGGCAAGGCAGCCTTTCCCTCGCTGGCTGGCGAAACGTCCCCCGCCAAGGTCCGCCCGGCAGGCGTCCTGCTGGCCGTGCACGTCGAAGCAGGCCAGCAGCAGGACGTGGCCCAAAGGCTGCGTGAACTGGGCGGCTCCGACGTGGAGCGGGCGCAGGGCCGCTGGCGCGAGGGTCGCTGGGTGGACTTCGATCCCGTCGAGGCGCCACAGCCCGTCACGCCTGGCGACGCGCCGCCCAATGCGGGCGCGCCCATGCGCTAGACACCCGCTTGCGGGTCAATGATCCATGTGAATCAGTACGGCACTTCCCCATTCCGAGACAGGAGAATCACCATGAGCACGCTCAAGAAAAACCCGGAAAGCGCCGACCAGGACAAGCAGCGCAAGGAAAACGAAGGCCCGGGCGCCTTCACCCAGGAGTTCAAGGAAGAAGGCACGGCCAGCGACCTGAAGCATGGCGGCTATCAGAAGCCCGGCCAGGGTGGCTACCAGGGCAGCTATGACGAGGGCAAGTTCGAGCACCACCCGCTGGCGCCCGACGCCGCCGAAGAGGCCCGCAACGCGCCCACCGACAGCGACGTGAAGCTGATCGAGGACGTGCGCGCCCGGCTGGCGGAAGGCGGCCCTTTCCTCGATGCCCATGACCTGAACGTGAGCGTGGAAGGCGGCCGCGCGGTGTTGACCGGCAGCGTCGCCGAGGCGCATGTGCGCGAGGACATCGAGGCGGCCATCGCCCAGTCGCCTGGCCTGGCCGGCGTGGACAACCGCATCGCGGTGCGCTGAATGTGAATGCGCTGCGAGGCTTGGGGGCAGCGGCCGCCTGCGCGCTGCTGACCCATTGCGCTTCCGTGCCGGGACCGGAGGTCTTGGCCGAGCAGCGCGCGCAGGTCCAGGCAGCGCGGGAGTCCGGCCAGGAAGGCTACCAGCGTGGCCGTGACATCGTTCGCGATGCCACCAGCAGCAAGCAGGATGACTTCCTGGCCTTGCATATGGCGGTGGAAGAAGCCGTCAGCGCGCAGCCGCTGTGGCCGCGCAATTCGGTGCGGCTGCTGACCGATGGCCCCGCCACTTACAAGGCGATGCAACAGGCGATCCGCGCGGCGCGTCATTCCATCCGCCTGGAAACCTATATCTTCGACGACGACGAGATCGGCAACCTGTTCGCCGACCTGTTGATCGAACGCGCCCGCGCCGGCCTGGACGTGGCGCTGATGGTCGATGCCATCGGCACGCTGGCGGCCAGCGAGGAGATGTTCGCGCGCATGCGCGATGCCGGTGTGCAGGTCGTGGTGTTCAACCCCTTGAATCCGCTGGCGGCCAGGGCCGGCTGGTCGGTGAACGAGCGCAGCCACCGCAAGATCCTGGTCACGGACGGCCGCGTGGGCTTCCTGGGCGGGATCAATGTGAGCGGGGTTTACGCCTCGTCCTCCCTGCTGGGCAAGCGCGACTCGCAGGAAGCGAAAGGGGCCGACGACGCGCCCTGGCGCGACACGCACGTGGAGATTCGCGGCCCGGCGGTGCAGCGCATCGAGGAAGTGTTCCTGGAAGGTTGGAACGAACAGAAGGGGCCGCCCATCGCGCAGCGCCAGACGCTGGGCGCCGCGTCGGCTGCGGGTGACCTGACGGTGCGCATCCTGGCCAACCAGCCCGGCGAGGAAGACGGCTACACGGTATATCTGACGCTGATGTCGGCGCTGCAAAGCGCGCAGAAGCGTATCTGGATCACGATGGCCTATTTCGTGCCGGACCCGGCGTTCGTGCAGGCGCTGCAGGAAGCCTCCCAGCGCGGCGTGGACGTGCGGCTGATCCTGCCTGGCTTCACCGATTCGAAGCTGGTGTTCCACGCCGGCCGCTCGCACTACACGTCGCTGCTGAAATCCGGCGTCCAGCTGTATGAACGCAAGGATGCCCTGCTGCATGCCAAGACCATCGTGATCGACGGCGTGTGGTCGACGGTGGGCTCCAGCAACCTGGACTGGCGCAGCTTCGCGCTGAACCACGAGATCAACGCGGTGATCCTGGGCACCAGCTTCGCCAGGGAAATGGAAACGCTGTTCGAGCAGGACCAGCAGGCGGCCGAGCGCGTCACGCTGGAGCAATGGCGCTCGCGTGCTGCGGGTGACCGCCTCATGGAAGGCTTCTCGCGCCTGTTCGAGCGCTGGCTTTGAAGTGTCGGCCCCTGCCCCGCAACCCGTCAGCCCGGGCGCGATTTCCATGAGGAACTCCGCCATCACAACAATCGGCGGCACACCCCTGTGCTAGCCTGTTCCTGACCGATGGCCGTGCCATCGCCCCGAGGAGACCCATGCTGCCCCAGACCCTGTCCGAACTGGACGAGATCCGCGACCGCTGCCTGAAACTGGTCCAGCGCAAGGCCCTGCTGTCGGCAGGCGCCGCGGCCGTGCCCGTGCCCGGCCTGGACGTGGGCACCGACGTGGCCATCCTGATGCAGTTGCTGCCCCAGATCAACGAGCGTTTCGGCCTGAGCGCCAAGCAGATCGACGCACTCAGCCCCGACACCCGCAAGATCCTGACCGCCAGTTCGGTCAGCCTTGGCACCGAGTTCCTGGGCCGCGTGCTGACCCCGCAACGCGTCATCACGGTGCTGCAGAAACTGGGCGTGAAGAAGCTGGCGGGCAAAAGCGCCGCCAAGATCGTGCCCATCGTGGGCAGCGCCGTGGCGGCCACCGTCAGCTACGTGGTCCTGCGCCGCATCGGCGTGAAGCACATCAACGAATGCTACGAAGTCGTGCGGCGCACGCTGATCGCCGAAGGCCATCGCGACGTGATAGAGGTCGACGCCGTGGAAGTCCCGACGCGCACCCGCTGACTTCCGCATGTCACCGCCCGACACCGCCGCGCCGCCCGCCTACGGCCCGCCCGCCCTGCCCCGGCCCATGCTGCCCGCGGGCAGCCACCTGTTGCGCCTGGCGCCCAACCCGTCAGGGCGCGACCTGGCCGTGGGCGATATCCACGGCCACTTCTCGAAGCTGCGCGACGCCCTGGCGCGCGTGGGCTTCGACGGCGCGCGCGACCGCCTGCTGAGCGTGGGCGATCTCATCGACCGCGGGCCCGAGAGCGAGCGGGCGCTGGAATGGCTGGCGCAGCCCTGGTTCCATGCCGTGCGCGGCAATCACGAGGACTATCCGGTGCGCCTGGTGCGCACCGGCCTGGTGGACAGGGAGAACTACGCGCGCAACGGCGGCGGCTGGTTCCTGGCCTTGCCGCCCGAGGCGCAGGCGCGCCACGCGGCGGCGTATGCACAACTCCCTTATGCCCTGTCGGTGCCGACGCCGCAGGGGGAAGTCGGGATCATCCACGCGGCGTCCCCTTCGCGCGATTGGCAACGCGTGGCGCAGGCGCTGACCTTGCGCAGCGCGCGCGGCCTGGCCACCTGGTCCCGCCGCAAGGCGCAGGAAGGAGACACCACGCCGATCGCAGGGGTACGCGCCGTCGTGGTGGGCCACCAGCCCATGGCAGACCCGCTGGTGCTGGGCAACGTGCACTACATCGATACGGCGGGCTGGACGCCCGAGGGGCGCTTCACCCTGCTGGACCTGGCGACGCTGCAGCCCGTCTGAACGCGACGCTCAGGCCAGCGCGTGCTGTCCGCGCGCAGCCGATGCCGCGGCCACCGGCGCATCGGAAGACACATAGGAAAACGCCACGCGCTTGACGTTGCACAGCAGCTCGTACGAGATCATGCCGGCGGCCTCGGCCACGCGATCCACCGGCACCTGCGCGCCCCACAGCTCGACCTTGCTGCCCACGCCGGCCTGCGGCAGGTCGGTCAGGTCGACCGTCATCATGTCCATCGACACCCGCCCGAAAAGCGGCGCCAGTTGGCCGTCCACGGCCACCGGCGTGCCGGCGGGCGCGTTGCGCGGGTAGCCATCGGCATAGCCCATCGCAATGAGGCCCACGCGCGTGTCGCGGCGCGTGACGTCGCGCGCGCCGTAGCCGACGGGCTCGCCGGCGGGCAGCGTGCGCACCGCGAAGATCTCGCTTTGCAGGGTCATGACCGCGCGCAAGGCATCCTCGCCCTCGCGCGGCAGCATGCCGCCAGGGTCGGAGCCATACAGCATGATGCCCGCGCGGCCCCAGTCGCGCCGGGCGGGGGACCAGCCCACGATGCCGGCGGAATTGCACAGGCTGCGCGGGCCGGGCAAGGCGCCCACGGCGGCGTCGAAACAGGCCACCTGGGCGGTGGTCATGTCGCTGGCGGGTTCGTCGGCGCGCGCGAAGTGGGTCATGAAACCGATCTCGCCCACGGCCGGCAGCGCGCGCAGGCGCGCATGCGCCCACTCGACCTGCGCAGGCGTGAAGCCTGCACGGTGCATGCCCGAATCCACCTTCAGCCAGACCTGCAGCGGCCGCGTGTCGCGCAGGCGCTGCAGCATCTCGATCTGGACGTCGCTGTGCACGACCAGCGCGCAATCATGGCGCGCCGCCTCCTGCGCATCGTCATCGGAGAACGCGCCTTCCAACACCAGGATGGGACCGTCGATGCCTGCCATGCGCAGCAGCGAAGCTTCCTGCATGAAGGCGACCGCATAGCCGTCGGCCAGGCCTTGCAAGGCGCGGGCGCAGGCGATGCTGCCATGCCCATAGCCATTGGCCTTCAGCACGGCCATCACCTGACCGCCGTGCAGGCGCCGCGCCAGGGCGTAGTTGTGGCGCAAGGCATCCAGGTCGATCAGCGCGCGGGCGGGGCGGGTCATGCGGGCACTCCGTGAAATACGAACATCAGATGCAATGGTACTCGCCCCGGGCAGGATGCCCGGGGCGGCGGATGAGACACAAGGACGAGGGGGGCGGCAAGGCAGCTCGCCCGCCCCTTTTTTCAGGCAGAAGCGCCGACGGCGTGGCGTGAGACGCCGGCCCGAGGCGCGCCATCGGCGCCGTAGCGCGAGATGTCCAGGCCTTCGGTGGAAATCTCGGGCTTGCGGCCCATCAGCAGGTCGGCCAGCAGGCGGCTGGAACCGCAGGCCATGGTCCAGCCCAGCGTGCCGTGGCCGGTGTTGAGATACAGGTTTTCGTAGCGCGTGCGGCCGACGATGGGCGTGCCGTCCGGTGTCATCGGGCGCAGGCCGGTCCAGAACTCGGCGCGCGCGACGTCGCCGCTGCCCGGATACAGATCGTTGACCACGCGCTCCAGCGTCTCGCGGCGACGCGGATTCAGGCGCAGGTCGTAGCCCGAGAGCTCGGCCATGCCGCCCACGCGGATGCGGCCGTCCAAGCGCGTGACGGCAACCTTGTAGGTCTCGTCCAGCACCGTGGACGTCGGCGCGGCGGCCTCGTCGGTCATCGGGATGGTCAGCGAATAGCCCTTGACCGGGTACACCGGCAGGTCCAGGCCCAGCGGCGCCAGGAAATCACGGGTGTAGCTGCCGAAGGCGGCGACATATCGGTCGGCGCGCAACACTTCTTCGCCCAGGCGGACGCCCGCGATCCGGCCGTTCTCAACCATCAGGCCGTCCACCTGCTGGCCCGTGCGGAACACCACGCCTTGCGAGGCGGCCAGCTCGGCCAGGCGGCGCGTGAACAGATGGCAGTCGCCGGTTTCATCGTTGGGCAGGCGCAGCCCACCCGCCAGCTTGTCCAGCGAACGCCGCAGGCCCGGCTCGATTTCGGCCAGGCGGTCGCGCGAAATCAGTTCATAGGGCACGCCGCACTCTTCCAGCACGGCGGTGTCGCGTTGCGCGGCCTGCATCTGCGCCGGATCGCGGAACAGCTGCATCAGGCCTTTCGTGCGCGACTCATACTGGATGCCGGTGTCGTCGCGCAGCGCGCGCAGGCAGTCGCGGCTGTACTCCGCCAGCCGCAGCATGCGCTCCTTGTTGATGGCATAGCGCTCGGAAGAGCATTCGCGCAGCATGCGGGCGATCCAGCGCAGCTGATAGGCGCTGCCGTCGGGACGGATGGCCAGCGGCGCATGGCGCTGGAACATCCACTTCAGCGCCTTCATGGGAATGCCGGGCGCGGCCCACGGCGTGGAATAGCCCGGCGAGACCTGGCCTGCGTTGGCGTAGCTGGTTTCAAGCGCCACGCCAGGCTGGCGGTCGATGAGCGTCACGTGCGCGCCCTGGCGCGCAAGGTAATAGGCGGACGTCACGCCGATCACGCCGCCGCCCAAGATGACCACGTTCATGGCATTCCCCTGTTGTTTGGTGTAAGTCAATTCGGCTAGTCTATGGACAATTCCCCAGTTTTTTTTCCTGTTTTATGGGCCCCAAACAAGAAATAAGTCATGGCATCCTCCAGAAAAACCCCGGCCGGAAGTGAAATTCGCCCACTGGACAGGATCGACCGGCAGATCCTGGACATCCTGCAGAAAGAGGGCCGCATCCCCATCAGCGAGCTGGCCGGGCGGGTCAATCTTTCCACCACGCCCTGCTCCGAGCGGGTCAAGCGCCTGGAACGCGAGGGCATCATCATGGGCTACCACGCCCGGGTGAATCCGCAGGCCGTGGGCAAGGACCTGCTGGTCTTCCTGGAGATCAACCTGTCGGCCAAGTCGGGCGACGTCTTCGAGAAAGTGCGCCGCGAGCTCATGGAAGTGCCCGAAGTGCTGGAATGCCACCTGGTGTCCGGCGAGTTCGATTACCTCGTCAAGGCCAGGCTGGGCGAGATGCGCGCCTATCGCCGGCTGCTGGGCGAACTGTTGAAGCGCCTGCCCGCCTCGGCCTCCTCCCGCAGCTACGTGGTGATGGAGGAGGTCAAGGAAACGCTGTACCTGGCGCTCTGAGCGGCGCGCTCAGGTCTTGCGCCTGACCGCCTTGCCCTTGCCCGGCGGTTTTCCTGCCACCGCGGCGGGTTTCACTTTCTCCCTGGTCTTGCTCCTTGCCTTGACGGGCGCGGGCGGTGCCGCGGGCTTGAAGCGCCCGGCCTGGCGGCTGGCGACTGCCGGCACTTCCCGGCCCACGATGCCGCGCTGCCGCGCCCACACGATAGCGGCGCTGCGGCGGTTCACGCCAATCTTGCTGTACAGCGAGGCCACGTGATTGCGTATGGTGTTGCGTGACAACTGCAATTCCAGCGCGATCTCGGTGTCGGTCAGGCCCTGGCACATCAGCCCCAGCACCTCGCGTTCGCGGGTGCTCAGGTCGGCCAGCTCACCCCCTGCCTGACGCGCCTCGGTATGCGGCATGCGCAATTGCGCCAGCTTCTCGATCACCGTGCGGCTGAACCACGAGGTGTCCTGCATCACCGTCTGGATGGCGGCATACAGGTCGGCCTCGGAACGCTTGCGCTCGCTGATGTCCTGGTACACGGTCAGCACGCAGGCGATGTCATCTATCGTGACCACTTCGGCGGAGACGAGGCAATCGAGCGTGCTGCCATCACTGGCGCGCAGCACCGCTTCCAGGCCGCTGATGCTGCCCGTGGCGCGCAGCGCGCGTGCCGCCTCGCGATAGGCGCTGGGGTCGACCCACAGGGTGCCCGCCGCATCGGCGCGGCCCACGATGTCCTCGGCGGCATATCCCGTGACCTTGACGAACGCATCATTGACTTCGAGATACTGGCCTTCGAGCGTATCCAGCGCCATCGGCACCGGCGCCAGCCGGAAGGCCCGCGAAAACCGCTCCTCGCTCTGACGCAAGGCGATCTCGGCGCGGCGGCGCGATTCCAGGTCGTTGTAGGTGAAAAGCATGCACTCGTGCCCACCGACGTCGATGGGCTGGCCCGCCACCACCACCAGCTTGTTGCCGCCCCCCTTGATCGTCAGCAGGGTCTCCGTCTGGGGAATGGTGCGGCCCTCGCCCAGGCGCGCCAGGGCGCGCTCTCGGCCCGGGCCCGCGCCCAGCACGCCGATTTCGCGTGCCTTGCGGCCCAGCAGGCTGTCGCGCGAATAACCGGTCATTTCCATGAAGCCCTCGTTGACCTTGATGCAGCGCATGTCGTCCAGGCGGCAGATCAGGGCGGGCGCAGGGTTCGCGGCAAAGGCGCGCTCGAAGCGCTCCTCGGCGCTATAGCGATCCGTCTCGTCCAGGCAAACCAGCACCATGCCTTCGGTCACGCCATCGCTGTCCAGCAACGGCAGGCTGCGCAGGCGATGCACGCGCATCGGCGCATCCGCCTGGCCCTTGCGCGTGACCTCGACCACCACGTCGGAGAAGGCCTCGCCCGCCAGGGCGCGGTCCATGGGATAACGCGAGGCAAGCAGCGGCTTGCCATTGCGGTGGCGCAGGGCGTAGTGCTTGCGAAAGCCCGCGGCGGTGCCGCCCAGCTCCAGCAGGTTGGCCGCGCCATACATGGCCAGCGCGGTGTCGTTGGCCCAGGCAATATGCCGGTTGGTGTCCAGCAGGATGATGCCCTCGATGAGTCCATCGATGATCTCGAGCAGGTGCCTGCGCTCCGTCGTGAACGCGGTGGTCGATTGCTGCATCACTCCTCCGTTAGTGCAGGGCTACCGGTACAAAAGTACTAGAGAGAGTGGTGCGCCGTCCTCTGTCGCAATAGACGGGCACACATTAATGTCTTCGTTGCGTCTTTCCCGAATGAAAGCGTCAGGATGCAAGAAGGAGCAACGATGAAGCAGCCACCCCGCCCCGACCGCAAGCCAGAGGAGGTTCCCGCGCTATTGCCTGAAGAGGACACCCAACCCGCGCCTATCCCCCTGCCCCCCGACGACCCTGTCCCGCCCGTGCGCAAACCTCCCAAACCCGGCGAGGCAGACGTCTTCACGGATTTGGCGCGGCGCCGTCTCGCCGCGCATCGCGCCCATGGTTCAGGGACAGCAGCATCGCGGCAAATACCCGCGCAGCCGGCGCAAGCGGCACGGCCGTGCGCTGCACCAGACTGATGTCCGCGTGCGGAATGGGCTCGCGCAAGGCGAGTGCCTTCAGTTCACGGGTGAAGGTGCCGTCCTCCACCACGAAACCCGGGCCGAGAAAGAGATAGTCGGTCTCGGCCACCAGCTTCAAGGTATCCAGCAGGGAATCCACCGTGACCGCCACGTTGGGCTTGGCCATGCCGTGCGCGGCGAACCAGTCGCCCAGGCGGTTCGACGGCGTGCCAGATGGTCCCAGTGGCCGCGTATTGATCCATTGCGCCTGCGCCAGCGCCTGGATGGACGTGGCATCCGCCAGCGGGTGGCCGCGCCGGCACAGGATGGCGGGCCGCGAATCGCCCATCTTGGTGCTGGACAGGTCGCTCATGTCGCTGGCCTGTGACACCAGCGTCACCGCGAAATCCAGCCGTCCTTCGCGGATTCCCGACAGCAGGGCCGCCGAGGGGCCGCTGGCCAGGTGCACCTGCACCTTGGGATAGGCCCAGCGCAATTGCTGCAGCGCCGCCGGCACCAGCCGCGCGCAGGCCTCTGACGAGGCCCCGACGCTGATGCTGCCCGACAACTCCCCCTTCAGGTGGCTGAACTCCTGCTCGGCGCGGTGGCACTCCCCCAGGATGATGCGCGCCCGCGCCAGCAACGTATGCCCATGATCGGTCAGCACCACGCCGCTGCTGGCCCGCACGAACAGCGTGGTGCCCAGGGAGTGTTCCAGCCGCCGCAACTGCTGCGTGAGCCCGCTTTGCGCGATACCGAGACTTCGGGCGCCTGCCCGGATGCTGCCGTGCTCGACGATGGCCACGAAGGCCCGTAATTGGTCCAAGGTCATTTTCTGGCCTTTTTTGGGCGAAAAACTGCGGATTCCGGCTGGTTTCCGGGGTTTCGGCAGGGACGTGTCATGCCGTTGTCATGGGAATTACCCCGATAATCTTTGCTTATCATGATAACGATATTCGCATCTTACGAGATCGCATTGGCTTACTTAGACTGCATCGCATGGCCCACCTTCCGGGCCGGACCGACACGCAGAAAGGGCAAGCAAAATGAGCAAGGATCTGTTCAAGCGCGGAGAGGAAATCCGCAATGAGGTGCTGGGCGAGGCCTACGTCAAGAATTCGGCCGCCGTCACCGACGCCTTCAGCGAGCCGATGCGCACGTTCGCCATCAAGAACCTGTGGGGCGACATCTGGGACCGCCCCGGCCTGGACCGCCGCAGCCGCAGCATGATCAACCTGGCGATGCTGGCCGCCATGGACCGCCCCGCCGAACTGAAGATCCACCTGCGCGGCGCCCTGAACAACGGCGTCACCCGCGACGAAATCCAGGAAATCTTCCTGCAGGTCGCCCTGTATTGCGGCGTGCCCACCGGCAGCGACGCCACCCGCGTCGCCCGCCTGTTCTTCGCCGAATTCGACGCCGAAAAAGCCAGCGCATGAGCACCGACGCACGCACCCTGGCGCCGGAGCGCCTCTACGCCGCCCTGATGGGGCCCGACGCGGTCGTGGGCTCGTATGTGTCGGGCAAGCTGGTGGCAGGCACCGGCCAGGCCATCGACCTGGTGAACCCGGCAGATGGCACGCCGCTGCTCAGCTACCAGGACACGACGGCCGACACGGTGCGCGCGGCGCTGGAAGACGCCCGCCAGGCACAACGTGTCTGGGCGGCGATGCCCGCCCGCGAGCGCGGCATCGTGCTGGCGCGCCTGTCGGCACTCGTCGGCGAACACGCCGAGGCACTGGCCCGGCTGGAAGCCTGGTCGACCGGCAAGGCTGTGAAAGGCTGCCGCGCGCAGATGGGCGCGGTCGCCGAGAGCTTCCGCTACTACGCGGGCTGGACCGACAAGTTCGCCGGCAAGGTCACCCCCGTGCCGGGCGGTCAATTGAACTACACGCTGCGCGAGCCCCTGGGCGTGGTGCTGCAGATCATGCCCTGGAATTCGCCGCTGTACCTGGCCGGCGGCAGCATGGCGCCCGCGCTGGCCACGGGCAATGCCGTGCTGCTCAAGCCCTCGGAACTCACGCCGCTGTCCTCGCTGGTGCTGGGCCGCCTTGCCATCGAGGCCGGCCTGCCCGCCGGCGTGCTGCAGGTGGTCAACGGCCTGGGCCAGACCGTCGGCCCCGCGGCCATCGAGCATGGGGCCACGCGCAAGGTCGTGTTCGTGGGCTCGACCCAGACGGGCCGCCGCGTGAACAGCGCCGCGGGCTTGCGGCCGATCCCCTGCCTGCTGGAACTGGGCGGCAAGTCGGCCAATATCGTCTTTGCCGACGCCGACATCCCGGCCGCGGTGGATGCCGCCGTGATCGCGGCCTTCGCCAACACGGGCCAGAACTGCGCAGCCGGCTCGCGCCTGCTGGTGCAGCGTCCCGTCTACGACCGCTTCGTCGCCGAACTGGCCGTGGCCTCGCGCCGCTACAAGGTCGGCGCGCCGCTGGACGACAGTTCGGATTGCGGCCCCCTCAACAACCTGGCGCAGTACCGCCGCGTGTGGGACATGATCGCCATGGGCCTGGCCGAAGGCGCCGAGCTGGCCGAAGGAAAGGCCGCGCCCGACGCCGATGCGCAGGGCTACTACGTGCCGCCCACCATCCTCAAGCACGTGAACAACGGCATGCGCATCGCCCGCGAGGAAGTGTTCGGTCCCGTCGTCGTCGCCATTCCCTTCGACACGGAAGAAGAGGCGATCACGGTGGCGAACGACAGCGAGTTCGGCCTGGCCGGCGCCGTCTGGACGCGCGACATCGCCCGCGCGCACCGCGTGGCGGCCAGCGTCAATGCCGGCATCTTCTGGATCAACATGTACCGCGAGATGCACGCCTCCACGCCCTTCGGCGGCTACGGCAACAGCGGCTACGGCCGCGGCAGCGGCGAGGAAGCCCTGCACGAATACACCCAGACGAAGAACGTCTGGGTCCCCTACTCCCACGGCGCCTGAAACGCCTTCTTCCTTACACGGACACCCAAGAACATGAGCAAGCTTTCCACCATCGGCGTCATCGGCCTGGGCAAGATGGGCCGCGGCATGGCCAACTCGATCCAGCGCGCGGGCCTGTCGGTCATCGGCCTGGACGCCTACGCCCCGGCGCGCGAAGCCTGCGCCGCCGACGGCCTGCGCGTCACCGACTCGCTGGCCGAACTGGCCGGCCTGGCCGACGCCATCGTCCTGTCGCTGCCCAACTCCGACATCGTGCGTGCGCTGCTGGAAGGCCCCGAAGGCCTGATCGCGCTGGCTCGCCCCGGCACGATCCTGATCGACACCACCACCGCCGATCCGAAGACCATGCAGGCGCTGATCCCGGCGCTGCGCGAGGCCGGCGTGCGCTTCGTCGACGCCCCCGTCAGCGGCGGCCCGGCGGGCGCGGCCAAGGGCGCGCTGACGATGTTCATCGGCGCCGCCGCCGAGGACCTGGAAGCCGCCACCCCGGTGCTGGCCGCCCTGGGCGAGAAGCGCTTCCATATCGGCGAGGCCGGCGCGGGCTATATCGCCAAGCTGGTGAACAACCTGCTGGTCGCCTCGCACCTGCTGACCGCCAGCGAAGCCTTCCGCATCGCCGAAGCCGCGGGCGTGCGCACCGAGCAATTGCTGGAGTCGATCAATGCGGGCTCCGGCCGCAGCGGGGTCACGCTCTACAACTACCCCAGCCGCATCCTGAACCAGGGCTTCGACTCGGGCTTCACCATGCAGCTGATGCGCAAGGACGTGCGCCTTGCGCAATCGCTGATGCGCGAATCGGGCCTGGACCTGCCGGTCAGCCGCACCGTCGGCGCGATCTGGCAGGGTAGCGACAAGGAACTGGCCGACCAGGAAGATTTCAACCGTATCGTTACCATCGATACCAACCAACGTCAGGCGCACTGAACGCCTCGACGAAACAAGGGGAAAACAGCATGAAACATGCACTCAAGACCATCGCGGGCGCCATGGCGCTCATCGGCGCCACCTTGGCCGGCGCCGCCCACGCAGCCTATCCGGAGCGCCCGATCAAGCTGATCGTGCCCTTCCCGGCCGGCGGCACCACCGACACAGTGGCGCGCTTCATCGCCCAGGGCATGGGCGAGAAGCTCGGCCAGTCGGTGATCGTGGACTACAAGGCTGGCGCGGCCACCATCATCGGCGCCGACAGCGTGGCGAAATCCGCGCCCGACGGCTACACCCTGCTGATGGGCACCGCCACCACGTTCACGCTGAACCCGATCCTGTATCCCACCCTGCCCTACGATCCGCTCAAGAGCTTCGCGCCCATCGGCGTCATCGGCACGACGCCGCTGGCCGTGATGGCCTCGCAGAACGAGCCCTCGACCGACATCAAGAGCCTGATCGAGAACGTCCGCAAGGACCCCAGCAAGTATTCCTACGGTTCGCACGGCAACGGTACGCCCGTGCATTTCGCCGCGGAAATGCTGTGGTCGGCCGCCAAGGTCAAGGTCACGCACATTCCGTACAAGGGCTCCTCGCCCGCGCTCAACGACCTGATGGGCGGCCAGATTCCGCTCAGCTTCGAAGCCTTGCCGGCCGCCATCGCCGCCGCCAAGGGCGGCCGCGTGAAGATCCTGGCCGTCACCAGCGACAAGCGCTCGCCGCTGATGCCGGAAGCCCCGACCGTGGCCGAAAGCGGCTATCCCGGCTTCTCGATGCAGACCTGGTTCGCCATCGTCGCCCCCAACGGCGTACCCCAGGACGCGCAGGACAAGCTGAGCAAGGCCCTGTCCGACACGCTGGCCGACCCGGCGCTGAAGGAAAAGCTGAGCGCAGTCGGCATCCAACCCGGCTACGAGCCGCCTTCGGGCTACGTCTCGCGTGTGGAAGGCGACATCGCCAAGCTCACGCCGATTGCGCGCGACAACAACATCGAACGCAACTGAGCGATGGCGGGGGCCGCACATGGCCCCCGCGTATCGCTTGAGATCCACCTCCCTATTGCACAGGCCGGCCCCGCGCCGGCCTGTGCGCCTGATGCCGCCATGTCACGATCCCAGTCCCTTGCTCTGGCCGCCGCCTATTTCGATGACGGCCGATTCCTGTCCGACCTCGAACGGCGCGTCGCCTGTCCCACCGAAAGCGACGGCGGGACGGTGCCGCCGTCGCTGGCGCAGTACCTGCGTGACGAAATGGCGCCCACCCTGACGCCGCTGGGCTTCGACTGCCAGATCCTGCAGAATCCCTCGCCGCGCGGCGGCCCGCTGCTGATCGCGCGCCGCGTCGAAGACCCCGCGCTGCCGACGGTGCTGACCTATGGCCACGGCGACGTGGTCAACGGCCAGGTCGGCAAATGGCGGGCAGGCCTGGCGCCGTGGCGCGTCACGGTGGAAGACGGCAAGTGGTACGGCCGCGGCACGGCCGACAACAAGGGCCAGCACACCGTCAACCTGGGCGGGTTGGCGGCCGCCATCGCCGCCCGCGACGGCAAGCTGGGCTACAACGTGACGGTCCTGATCGAGACCGGCGAAGAAGCCGGCTCGCCCGGCCTGAACGACTTCTGCGCCGCCCAGGCCCAGGCACTGGAAGCGGACCTCTTCATCGGCTGCGATGGCCCGCGTGTGCGCGCCGACCTGCCCACGCTCTTCCTGGGCTCGCGCGGCATGGTGAATTTCACGCTCAGCCTGCGCTGCCGTGAGCGCGCCTATCACTCGGGCAACTGGGGCGGCGTCATCACCAACCCGGCCACGGTGCTGGCGAATGCGCTGGCATCGATGGTGGATGCCCGCGGCGTGCTGGGGGTGGAAGGCCTGCGCGCGCCCGCCGTGACGGATGCCGTGCGCGCCGCGCTGGACGGCCTGCCCATCGGCGGCGATGTGAACGATCCCGCGCTGGACCCGGCCTGGGGCGAACCTGGCATGACGCCCGCCGAAAGGCTGGTGGCCTGGAACACGCTGGAAGTGCTGGCGTTGGGCGCGGGCTCGGCCGAGCGCCCCGTCAACGCCATCCCGCCCGCCGCGGTGGCGCATTGCCAGCTGCGTTTCGTGGTGGGCACCGACTGGACGAACCTGGCACGGCACCTGCGCCGCCACCTGGACGAGCGGGGCTTCCAGGCCATCGACATCGACGTGACCATGCAGACGGCGGCGACGCGCCTGGACGTGGAACATCCCTGGGTGCGCTGGGCACAAGGATCGTTGACAGGCACCACCGGCAACGCCCCCGCCGTCATGCCCAACCTGGCGGGCTCGCTGCCCAACGACGCCTTCGCCGATGTGCTGGACCTGCCCACGCTGTGGGTGCCGCACTCGTATCCCGCCTGCGCGCAGCACGGCCCCGACGAACACCTGCTGCCCGCCATTGCCCGCGAGGGCCTGCAGATCATGGCAGGCCTGTATTGGGACCTGGGCGACCCCGGCGCCCCCTGGCGCCAGACCAAATAAAAAGCCCCAAAAGGAGCTCAGCCAATCAGGGGTGCAGTGGAGCCGGCTCCGCCGGTCCACCAGCACCGCCCCCCCGGGGGGGAGGCGCGAAGCGCCTCGGGGGGGGGGAATTCACTATTTCCGCTCAGGCACGGTCCAGAAATAGACCATGCGGCCGTCGACGTTGACGGTCTGGTCGGGCTTCCAGTCGCCCATGTCGAAGGCGTGCGACACGATGCGCGTGCCCGGCTTCAGCGCCAGCAGCTTCGGACGCAGCTTCAGGTTCAACGAGTTCAACAGATAGAGGCTGATGACGGTGGCTTCCGACAGGTCCTGCTCGAACAGGTCGGCCTGGATGAACTTCACCTTGTCCGTGACGCCGTTTTCCTTGGCGTTGGCATTGGCTTCCTCGATGCGCTGCGGATCGATGTCGAAGCCCACGCCGCGCGTGCCGAAGCGCTTGGCCGCGGTCACCGGGATGATGCCGTTGCCCGAGCCCAGGTCATACAGCACGTCGTTCGGGCCGACCTTGGCCACGTCCAGCATGGCGTCGACGACTTCCTGCGGCGTCGGCACGAAGATCACGTCGGGCGTGCGCGAGGGGGCGTTCTGGGCCGAGGCGGTGCCGGCAAGCAGCGCGGCGCCGGCAAAGGCGGACAACCAGGTCAGGGGACTTTTCACGGCTAGCTCCTAAGAGGGTAAGGCAGGAAACAACGCAGGGAAATCGAGACGGCGTCAGGACGCCTTGCCGGGATCGCTGGCGGCGGGCGGCGTACGGCGGAACAACAGCAGCACCGCGCCCAGCAGCAGCACGCCGATGCCCACGAACGCGCCCATGCCCGTGTACATCACGCTGGAATACAGCAGGTAGGCGCAGATGGCGACGAAGACGATGGGCGTGAAGGGATAGAACGGCACCTTGAAGGGACGCGGATGATCGGGCCAGCGGCGGCGCAGCACGAAGAGCGCGATGCCCGTCAGCATGAAGAAGAACCAGAACACCGGCGCGGTGTAGTCGACCATGGTCGAGAAGCCGCTGCGGGTGATGGCGCCCAGGGCCACCAGCGCCAGCGAGATCAGGCCCACCGTGACAAGCGCGTTGGTGGGACCATCGTGGCGTGCGTTCCAGCGCCCCAGGAAGCTGAACATCGGCTCGTCGCGGCCGAAGGCATAGATGGTGCGAGCCCCCAGCAGGATGGTGGCATTGGCGGAGGTGAGCGCCGACACGGCGATCAGCACGCTGATGATGCGCGCGCCGCTCTCGCCCATCAGGGCCCGCAGCATGTCGGCGGCCACCGCGTCGGTGGCGCCCGCGCCCTCAAGGCCCAGCACCCGCACGAACGCAAGGTTGACCAGCAAATAGGCGATGGTGACGATGCCCAGGCTCCAGCACAGCGCGCGCGGCAGGTTGCGGTTCGCGCCGACGGTCTCGGCAGACACATAGGCCGCTTCGTTCCAGCCGCCGTAGGTCAGCATGACGAAGACCAGGATCAGGCCCCATTGCGTCGCTTCGCGCGTCGCCGGGCTGAGCGCGCCCACCGCTTGCGGATCCGGCGTCATGAAGAGACCCGCGCCGATGATGAAAAGCACGCCGCCCACTTCCAGCAGGGTCAGGAAGTTCTGGGTCCATTTGCCCGACCGCAGGCCCACCAGGTTGATGGCCGTCAGCACCAGCACCATGCCCGCCGCGTACAAGGCGGAGGAATACTCGCCCAGGCTGTAGACCTGCGTGGCGTAGTCGCCGAACACGAAGCCCAGCAGCGCGATGGAGCCGGTGGGAATGACGGTCAGCCGCGCCCACGCGAACAGGAAGGACAGCCGGTCGCCATAGGCCAGCCGCAGGAAGTGGTAGTCCCCGCCCGTGTTCGGATGCGCGGTGGCCAGCTCGGCATAGCAGAGCGCGCCCGCGATGGAAATCAGTCCGCCCAGCAGCCAGGCGAACATCATCTCGGTGACGGAATGGGAGTTGGCCGCCACCAGCGCGGGCGCGCTGAAGATGCCCGCCCCGATCACGATGCCGATGATCAGGGCCATGACGTCGATCGTGCCTAGCAGGCGGCGCGGCGCGGTGTCGGGGGCGGCGGATGACGGGGAGGATGCTGCGGGACTTGCACTGGTGGGCTGGGCGACTTCGCTCATGGGTATCCGTGTGAAGGGCATGTCAGGAGGGAACGCAAAACGGCTTGCGGCAGCCTGGGTCCCTGCGCATGGCAGGGAGAAGGCCGCCGCGGCCGCCGCCCGGTGCAAGCGGGCGGCACTGTCCCGTCAGAAAGGGTTTTCTCCGGGAAGTTCCCATTTTCTGACTGTTTGCTTAAAAAATCGGTAATTTTTCTTTGCCGCCCTGCGCGCGGACGCGTCACCGCAAGCCGCGGCCGTCCCGCCGCGGACACGCCAAGTGCGCTAGGATGCCGGCATGAACAGCACCCCTCCTCCTCGCGCGCCGGCCTTCCCGCGCGGTTTTGCACCATCCTGGGGCCACGAGCGCGCCGATTGCCGCGGCGATCGCGCGCTGGGTTTCTTCATCGACGACCTGCATCGCGTGCTCTCGCAGCACGACGACGCCCGCGAAGGCGGCGCGCTGGCGCTGATTCCCGCGCAACAGGCCGTCGACGCGCTACTGCGCCGCTATGTCGAGATCGGCGCTTCCCCCGCCGCCTTCAACGGCCAGACGGTCACCCTGCGCCAGGGCGCGGACCAGATGGGCGTCGCCCAGATCGTGCCGGTGTTCTCCCCGGGATTGAAAGAAGCGCTGACCACCCTGCTGCGCCGCAGCCCGCCCGCGGACCGCAGGCAGTAAGAAAACCGCCGATACCGGCGGGCGTGCGTCCCGCCACGTCACCCGCAAGGAATGCCATCGTGCCAGCCAGCTTCAATCCCCCGGTCCGCGTCTGGGACCTGCCCACCCGGCTGTTCCACTGGGCTCTCGTGGCCTGTGTGACCGGTGCCCTCGTCACGATCAAGCTGGGCGGCACCTACATGGACTGGCATGTGCGTTTCGGCCTGGCCACCGTCGGCCTCGTCGCCTTCCGGTTGGCCTGGGGCCTCATCGGCCCGCGCTACGCGCGCTTCGCCACCTTCCTGCGCGGCCCCGTCGGCGTCTGGCGCTATCTGTCGGGCAAGGCCCCGGCACCCGCCGGCCACAATCCGCTGGGCGCATGGTCGGTGATCGCCATGCTGCTGGTTATCGGCTTCCAGTCCGTCAGCGGCCTCTTCGCCAACGACGACATCCTGACCCAAGGCCCGCTTGCCCACACCATCGACGGCAGCCTGTCGGGCACCCTGACCTGGCTGCATTCGCAGAACGAATGGATCATCTACGGCCTGATCGCGCTGCACCTGCTGGCCATCCTCTGGTACACGCTGGTGCGACGCAAGCGCCTGGTGACCCCCATGGTGACGGGCAACGCCCGCGCCAGCGACCTGCCCGAGCGCGCACCCGCCGCCGAGGATGGCCCGTCCGTGTGGCTGCGCGCCATCGTGCTGGCGGCGGCCGCCACCGCGCTGGTGCTGTGGATCAATGCGCAGCAGGCGGCGATGAGCCTGTCCTTCTGAGCCTCGTGCGCATCGCTCGCCGCGCATGAAAACGGCCCCGATGGGGCCGTTTTCATGGGTGCCGGAAGCGCAGGCTTCAGCGGCGCTGGCGGTAGGAGTCGTGGCAGGCCTTGCAGCTGGCGCCGACGTCGCCGAAAGCCGCGCGCAGCTGGCCCAGGTCGTTGCCGTCGGCAGCCACGGCCAGCTTGGCCACGCTGTCGTTGAAGCGCTGCTGCGCCTTGCGGAAACCGGCTTCGTCGCGCCAGATCTCGGCCTTGGCGCCGCCGCCTTCGGTGCCCGCGCCAAACGCCGCCCAGGGCAGGCCGGCCAGCGTCTGCAGCACCTGCACATTGGCCTTGATCTGTGCCGGGTCATGCGGGGCATCGCCCTTGACCACCGGCGCCATGCGGCCGAAGTGCGAACCGATGAGCGTGAAGGCCGACTGGCGGTACTTGACCGCGTCTTCCGGCTTGGCGAACTGGGCGGCGGCCGGCGCGGACCACAGCGCGCCGGCGACCGTACAGGACGCGGCGAACAGCGCGAGGATTTTCTTCATGGATACTCTCCGAAGCAGGGAAGAGACTGAGGGAAGAGACTGGCGTTGACAAACAAAACGGGCCTGGCCGGACCAGCGGGAAAGCCTCCCGCCAGCCTTGCCAGGCCCATCCGCGCTGGCGGCGCGGCAGGCATGGGCAATGCGCGGGGCTTGCCCGCGCCGCCCGACTATACCTGCTGGGCCAGCGTCACGGCCAGACCCACGTAGCTGCGCGGGGTCATGGCCAGCAGGCGTGCCTTGGGTTCCGCCGGCAGGTCCAGGCCCTGCACGAACTCGCGCAATGCGTCTTCGGTGATGCCCTTGCCGCGCGTCAGCGCCTTCAGTTGCTCGTAGGGCTGCGGCAGGCCATAACGGCGCATGACGGTCTGCACCGGCTCGGCCAGCACTTCCCAGCACGCGTCGATGTCGGCATCGACCGCGACGGCGTTCAGCTCGAGCTTGCCCAGGCCGCGCAGGCAGGCGTCATAGGCCACCATGCAGTAACCCAGGCCCACGCCCAGGTTGCGCAACACCGTGGAATCGGTCAGGTCGCGCTGCCAGCGCGAGACCGGCAGCTTCTCGGACAGGTGGCGCAGGGTGGCGTTGGCCAGGCCCAGGTTGCCTTCCGAGTTTTCGAAGTCGATGGGGTTGACCTTGTGCGGCATCGTGGACGACCCCACTTCACCTTCCTTCAGGCGCTGCTTGAAGTAACCCAGCGAGATGTAGCCCCAGACGTCGCGGTCCAGGTCCAGCACGATGACGTTGGCGCGCGCGATGGCGTCGAAGAGCGCGGCCATCCAGTCATGCGGCTCGATCTGGATGGTGTGCACGTTCTGGGTCAGGCCCAGGCCCTTCAGCACGCCGGCCGAGAACGCGGGCCAGTCGATTTCCGGATAGGCCGAGACGTGGGCGTTGTAGTTGCCGGTGGCGCCGTTCAGCTTGGCCAGCGGCTGCACCGCCGCGATGGCGTCGATGGCGCGCGCCAGGCGGGCGGCGACGTTGGCGAACTCCTTGCCCACGGTGGTGGGGCTGGCCGGCTGGCCATGCGTGCGCGACAGCATGGGCTGCGCGGCGTGCGTGCGCGCCAGCTCGGCCAGCTTGGCGTGCAGCGTGCGCAGTTGCGGCAGCACCACCTGGTCGCGCGCGCGGGTCAGCATCAGCGCGTGCGAGGTGTTGTTGATGTCCTCGGACGTGCAGGCGAAGTGGATGAACTCGGCCGCGCGGTCCAGCTCGGCGTCGCCGGCAACTTGCTCCTTCAGCCAGTATTCGACGGCCTTCACGTCGTGGTTGGTGACGCGCTCGATCTCCTTGATCCGGCCGGCGTCGGCCTCGGAGAAGTTTTCCACCAGCGCCAGCAGGCGGGCACGGGCGGTGTCGGAAAAGCGCGGCAGCTCGGGCAGGCCGGCGTCGGCCAGGCCAATCAGCCAGGCCACCTCGACTTCGACGCGGTGCGCCATGAAACCTGCCTCGGACAGGAGACCGCGCAGGGCGTCGCCGCGCGAGGCATAGCGCCCGTCCAGGGGAGACAGGGCGTTGAGTTGGCTGAGCTGGGCGGCAATCTGCATGATGTGAAAAAGAGACAGAAATCGAATCCGCAATTTTATCACCCGCCCCTCTCCTCCCCTGACGCCCAAAACCAGTGTGCCAAGATAAACTTGAAGCGCCTGATTTGCCGAAGCCTCGTCACCCAGGCAAAATGCGTCCCCCTTCGGGAGCCGCAAGCCCATGTGACGGGATGGCGGCACAGTTCTGTCGCAGCGACGTTCGCTGCCAATCCGCCACGGCTTGCACCTGCCGCGGCCTCTTGATTTGCAGGCCCAATGAAACTCATCGGTTCCCTCACCAGCCCCTATGTCCGCAAGGTGCGCGTCGTCCTCGCGGAAAAGAAACTGGACTACCGTCTCGAACTCGAAAACATCTGGGCCGAAGACACGACCATCCAGCACTACAACCCGCTGGGCAAGGTGCCCTGCCTGGTCATGGAAGACAACGGCGCGCTGTTCGATTCGCGCGTCATCGTCGAGTACCTGGACACCCTTTCCCCCGTCAGCCGCCTGATCCCGCAAACCGGCCGCGACCGCGCCGCGGTGAAGTGCTGGGAAGCCATCGCCGACGGCGTGCTCGACGCCTGCGTGCTGATCTTCAAGGAGAACCAGCGCCCCGAGAACCTGCGCAGCGCCGAATGGATCGCGCGTCAGTACGGCAAGATCCACGCCTCGCTGGCGGCCATGGACAAGAGCCTGGGCGACAACGCGTTCTGCCAGGGCGTGAACTACTGCCTGGCGGACATCGCCGTGGGCGTCACGCTGGGCTACCTGGACCTGCGCTTCGGCGACCTGGACTGGCGCGCCGGCCACGCCAACCTGGCCCGCCTGTACGAGAAGCTCTCGGCCCGCCAGTCGTTCATCGACACGGTGCCGCCGCGGGTCTGAACGCGGCGCCTGCCCAAGAAAATGGCCGCGCGATGCGCGGCCATTTTCTTTGCCGGAAGACGAGGCTCATGCCCCCACGGCAAATGCCACCCAGGCCTTGTAGAGCATGTAGGCGGCGAGCAGGAACAGCAGGCCGCCGAACACCTTCTTCAGCGACCCCACCGGCAGGCGATGCGCCACCTTGGCGCCTTGCGGGGCCAGCAGCACGCTGACCGCCACCACGGCCAGCAGCGCGGGCCAATAGATGTAGCCCAGCATGCCCGGCTGGCTGACATCCTGCGACAGGCCCGCATAGATGTAGCCGATGCTGTTGGCCAGCGCGATGGGAAAGCCCAGCGCCGCGGACGTGGCCACTGCCTGGTGCAGGGGCACGTTGCACCAGGTCATGAAAGGCACGGACAGGAAACCGCCGCCCGCGCCGACCAGGCCCGACAGGAAGCCGATGCCGCCGCCCACGGCGGTGGTCCCCACCGGCCCCGGCATCTGGCGCGTGGGCTTGGGCTTCTTGCCGTTGATCATGCTGTAGCCCGAATAGCCGACGAAGAGCGCGAAGAAGAGCGAGAGCCAGGCGGTGTTGAGATAAGCGAAGACCGCGCCGCCCGAGAACAGGCCGCCGATGATGATGCCCGGCGCCATCGCCCAGACGATGTTCCAGCGGACGGCGCCTTTCTTCTGGTGGGCCCAGACGCTGGAAAGCGAGGTGAAAAGGATGGAGGTCATCGAGGTGGCGATGGCCGCATGCACGACCAGATCCAGCGGCATCTTCTGCCAGGTGAACAGCATGGTCAGGAACGGCACCATCAGCATGCCGCCGCCAATGCCCAGCAGGCCGGCGGCGAACCCCGCGACGGCACCCAGCGCGAGCAGACTTACCAGAAACAACGGATCCACGACTTCCCCTCTCTTTTTTGACTGTAGATAAAACCCGAGGCCCCCGCCAGGCGAGGGCCCGACATCACACGATGATGCCGCCGCCCAGACAGACGTCGCCATCGTAGAGCACCGCCGACTGCCCCGGCGTGACCGCCCACTGCGGTGCGTCGAAATCCAGCGTGAAGGTCTCGCTGCCCGCAACGGCACGCAGGCGGCAGGCCGCGTCGGCCTGGCGATAGCGCGTCTTGGCGCCATAGGCGCCCGTGGCCGGCGGCTCGCCAGCGATCCAGCTGGCATCCTGCGCCGAAAGCGCGCGCGACAGCAGCCAGGGATGGTCATGGCCCTGCACGACGTACAAGGTGTTGCTGGCCAGGTCCTTGCGCGCGGCGTACCAGGCATCGGCCGTGCCATCCTCGCGCTGGCGGCCCTTCACGCCGCCGATGCCCAGGCCCTTGCGTTGTCCCAGCGTGTGGAAGGCCAGGCCCTGGTGCTTGCCCACCTCCTTGCCGTCCGGCGTGCGGATGGGGCCCGACTGCGTGGGCAGGTAGCGGTTCAGGAACTCACGGAACGGCCGCTCGCCGATGAAGCAGATGCCGGTGGAATCCTTCTTGGCTGCGTTGGGCAAGCCGATGTCGGTGGCGATGCGGCGCACCTGTGTCTTGGGCAGCTCACCCAGCGGGAACATCGTGCGCGCCAGTTGCGCCTGGTTCAGGCGATGCAGGAAATAGCTCTGGTCCTTGCTGGCATCCAGCGCCTTCAGCAGCTGGCGGCGCGGGCCGGCGGGCGTATCCACCGTGCGGGCGCGGGCATAGTGGCCCGTGGCGATGAACTCGGCGCCCAGGCCCATCGCGTGATCCAGGAAGGCCTTGAACTTGATCTCGGCGTTGCACAGCACGTCGGGATTGGGCGTGCGGCCGGCGGAATACTCGCGCAGGAAATCGGCGAAGACGCGATCCTTGTATTCAGCGGCGAAATTCACCGCCTCCAGGTCCACGCCCACGATGTCGGCCACGCTGGCCGCGTCCAGCAGGTCCTGGCGCGTGGAGCAGTATTCCGAATCGTCGTCGTCTTCCCAGTTCTTCATGAACAGGCCGACCACCTCGTAGCCCTGCTCCTTCAGCAGCCAGGCCGTGACGGAGGAATCGACGCCGCCGGACATGCCGACCACGACGCGGCCCTTGGTGGGACGCGCCGCGCGGGCGGGACGGGAAGACGGGACGGCATCCGCGGACGCGACGCCGGACTCGGAAACAGGGGCACTGCTGCTGGTGGTCATGGGAGCAGGAAAGCGATACGTTCAGCCCGTCATTCTAGTTGAGGCGCCCGCCAGGCTCCGGATTGACCCGCCCGGCAACGCGCCCGCGCCCGGTCCGATCCCTCAGGCGGCCAGCGGATCGGCCTCCACCTGGGTCAGCAGCCAGGCGCGGAAGGCCTGCAGGGCAGGCAGGTTGGCCTTCTGCTCCGGATAGCACAGGTAATACCCTTGGCTGGCCAGGATGGGCAGGTTCACCGCCACCTCCAGCTTGCCGTCGCGCAGCTCGTCCTCGACCAGGCAGCGCGGGATCAGCGCAAGCCCGAAACCGGCAGCGGCGGCCTCGGTCAGCAGCGAATACTGGTCGAAGCGCGAACCCTCCCAACTGCGGGCCGAGGCGCAGCCGGCGCGCTCGAACCATTCGTGCCAGCCCTGGGGAGCCGTCGTGTGATGCAGCAGCGGATACCGCAGCAGATCGGCGGGCTGCCGCTCTCCGCCCGCGATCAGTTGCGGCTTGCAGACAGGCACCACTTCTCGCCCGCCCAGGTAATCGGCGCGCGCGCCCGGCCACAGCCCTTCGCCATAACGCACGGCGGCATCCAGCTTGGGCACCGAGAAGTCATAGCCGCGATGGTGCGGCAGGAACTCCATGCGGATGTCGGGGCGCAGGCGCAGGAAGGCGTTCAATCGGGGGATCAGCCACTTGGCGCCGAAGGTCGGCATGCTGGTCAAGGTCAACAAGCCGCCCTGGCCGCGGTGCGACAGCAGGTCCAGGCTGGCCGTCTCGATCTGGTCCAGGCCGCCCTTGATCTGGCTCAGGTATCCGCGTCCAGCGTCGGTCAGCATCAGTCCTTGCCTGACCCGCAGGAATAGCTCCACGCCGACCGTCGCCTCCAGGCTTTTCACCTGCTTGCTGACCGCGCCCTGCGTCACGCACAATTCCTCAGCCGCACGGGTAAAACTGCCATGCCGGGCGGCGGATTCAAAGGCGATCAGTTCGGTCAGCGAAGGGCAGAAACGGCGCATGAGGCGTACTTTTTGCAGTGACGCTGAAGGCAGGTTTGCCCTCAGCCATGAAATTAAGTCATAGCTTAGGGAGATTTTTTCGTTTGTACAAACGCCGCCGGGCGGACAAGAATGCCCTGTGTGCTTGACGCGAGCCCACGCCCCGCGCCCTGGCCGCATCTGGACGCGGGGTCCAGACAACCGCCGTCCTACGAAACCATATCAAGGGGAATCCCATGCAAGACCGCCGTACCCTCCTGAAGGTCTGTGCCGCCGCCGCGCTGACCGCCTCCGTCTTCTCCGGCGCCGCCGTGGCCGCCGACAACTACCCCAACAAGCCCATCCGCCTCGTCGTGCCCTTCCCGGCAGGCGGCACCACCGACCTGGTCGGCCGGCTGTATGCCGACAAGCTCGGCCAGGCACTGGGCCAGACCGTCGTGGTCGAGAACAAGGGCGGCGCGGGCGGCTCGATCGGCAGCAGCTACGTTGCCAGCGCCGCGCCCGATGGCTACACCCTGGGCCTGGCCACCGTCAGCACCCACGGCATCAACCCGGCCGTCTACCCCAAGCTGCCCTTCGACGTGCTGAAGGACTTCACGCCGATCTCGAACCTGGCCGCCGTTCCCAACATCATGACGGTCAACCCGAACCGCGTCGCCGCGCGCAACATGGCCGACTTCGTGAAGGCCGCCAAGGCCGAGCCCGGCAAGTACACCTATGCGTCGGCCGGCAACGGCTCGGTCTCGCACATGATGGGCGAACTGTTCAAGAGCGCCTCGGGCACCGACCTGATGCACGTGCCCTACCGTGGCGTCGGCCCGGCGCTGAACGACGCGCTGGCCGGCCAGGTCGACGTCATGTACGACAACCTGCCCTCGACGCTGCCGCACGTGCAGGCCGGCAAGCTGATCGCGCTGGCCGTCGCCACGCCCAAGCGCGTGGCCGCCCTGCCCGACGTGCCGACCTTCGCCGAAGTGGGCCTGGCGCCCGTGAACGATCCTTCGTGGTTCGGCCTGGTGGCGCCCGCCAATCTGCCCAAGGAAATCCTGGACAAGCTGTCGGCTGCCGTGAAGCAGGCCGCCGCCGATCCGGCGGTCAAGGAGCGTCTGGTCAGCCTGGGCGCGGAGCCCGTGGGCAACAGCCCCGACGCCTTCGCCAAGCAGATCGCCGACGAGGTCGAGAAGAACAAGCGCATCGCCAAGACGGCCAACATCAAGATCGACTGACCCCCGTCGCCACAGCGAGCAAGGCACCGCGGCACCGGCCGCGGCGCCCACCAACCGCCGGCCGCAGTCCGCGCCCGCCACCCCTGGCGAGCGCGGGGCCGGCAGCGAGGCCCATCCCCATCATGCTGATTACCCATCCCCTGTCCTACCGGCTGGACGCCCCCGACGCCTTTCCCGACACCGACATCGCCGCGCCGCTGGTGCTGGACTCGCCGCACAGCGGCACCGCCTATCCCCCTGATTTCCGTTCCGTCATCGAGCCGGGCGTGCTGCGCACCGCCGAGGACACCTGGGTCGGCGACCTCTGGAGCGACGCGCCGGCCATCGGCGTGCCGCTGCTGCAAGCAGCCTTCCCGCGCGCCTACATCGACGCCAACCGCGGCCTCGAGGACATCGACCCTGAACTGCTGGAGGAAGCCTGGCCCGAAGCCCTCGAGCCGTCGGCCAAGGTAAGGCTGGGCAAGGGCCTGATCTGGCGCCTGCTGGATGACGGCACGCCACTCTATGACCGCAAGCTCTCGCTGGCCGAAGTCAGGCACCGCATCGAAGCCTGCTGGAAGCCATACCACGCGCGCCTGCGCGACACGCTGGACGAGACCCACCGCCACTTCGGCAAGGTCTGGCACCTGAACTGCCACTCCATGCCCAGCGTCGCGGGCAAGTTCGCCACCGACCAGCCCGGCCTCGTCCACCCCGATGTCGTGCTGGGCGACCGCGACGGCAGCACCAGCGATCCGGCCTTCCGCGAGTTCATCGCCGCCTGGCTGCGCGAGCGGGGCTACGGCGTGTCGGTGAACGATCCGTACAAGGGCGTGGAGCTGGTGCGGGCCTATGGCGATCCGGCCAAGGGCCGCCACAGCGTGCAGATCGAGCTGAACCGCAAGCTGTACATGGACGAGGTGACCCTGCGTCCGAACGAACGCTACGCCACGCTGAAGAACGACCTCTGCGAACTCACGCTCGCGCTGGCCGCCTGGACGCTGGCGCAGGTGTGAAGCAGGCGGGCCTGCCGGCCCGCCATCGATGCCTTTACAGCACGAAGACCACGGTCACGCCCTGGGCGTGATCGGGCGACACCTGCAGGTTGCCATCGGCCTGCGTCAGGAACGACACTCCCGCCTGGGCCAGCACGCCGGCGGTGCGCGCCAGGTCCGCGACGCGGAAGCGGATCACCGCCAGGTGCGGCAAGGCACGCGGCGCATGCCGCTGCCCGTGCGCCAGCCAATCCACGTTTCCCGGCTCGACCGCGATCAGGCTGGCGCCCGGCATCTCGAGCCGCCATCCCAGGCCGTAAGGCGCCACCGGCACGTCCAGCAAGGCCCCATAACACTCCAGGTCATGCTCGGGCGTCTCCGACACCAGCACCAGCGCATCCAGTCCGGTCACGCCGTTGGGATGCGAGTCATAGCCCGGCCGCCAGGCCACTTCGGGCGTGTAGTGCTGGCACGCGAAGGTGTGCGCGCCGGGCGTCCCCGCGGGCGGCATGTCCAGGGTGCGAAACCGCGCCTCGGCCTGCCGGCCGTCCAGGTCCACCGGCCGCGAAAAATCGCGGACCTCGCCCGGCGTCATGCCCGCCACCAGCAACTCGGCATGCGCGCCTTGTGCATCGTCGGTGCGCAAGGCAAGCGCGGCCAGGCCAGGCCCTCCCGCCTCGAGAAAACGCGCGAAGGCAGGCGCGCCAGTGAAGCCAGGCGGCAGGCCCAGCAGTTCCAGGTAGTCCTTGCCGAACATGGCGCAATGATTGGCCGAGCCCAGGGAATGGTGGCCGCGCGGCGTCAGGTTGAATCCCAGCGCCTCGTAGTCGCTGACCGCCTGATCCAGGTCGCCCACGACGACGACGACGTGATCGATGCCGTTAAGGTGATTGCGCATGCTGCCTCTACCTCCTGCCGGCCCGGCTGGCACGCCGGGCGTGTTGGGAAAATAGCTGCATTCAAGCATACGCCGCGCGCCCTGCGTGGGCGATTGACAAGTTGAAACACTTGCCGCCGGATTTCGCATCCGCGGGGGACGAACCGGTGTCTCAGGCCCGGGCGGGCGCCCGCGACAAAGCCTCGTCCACGGCCTCGATCCAATGCCGCACCGGGGTCTCGGTGCCCCCCTGCAAATGGCCGATGCAGCCGACGTTGGACGATAGGATGACATCCGGCCGGGTCTGGCCGATCGCGGCAAGCTTGCGGTCGCGCAGCGACCCGGCAATCCCGGGATTCATGACCGAATAGGCGCCCGCCGAGCCGCAGCACAGATGCGTGTCCTGGAAGGGTTGCAAGGCGAAGCCCAGGTCGGCCAACAGCTTCTCCGTCAGGGGCCGCAGGCCCTGCCAGTGCTGCAGGGTGCAAGGCGGATGAAAAGCCGCCCGGCGCGCGTGCAGCGACGTGCCCAGGCGTTCGCGCAAGGTCGCGGCGTGTGGCGCCACGAGCTCGCTCACGTCGCGCACCAGCGCCACGATGCGTTCGGCCCGGGGCCGATAGACCGGATCGGCGCGCAGGTGATGGGCATACTCACGCACCATCGCGCCGCAACCCGAGGCGTTCATCACGATGGCCTCGACGTCGCCCCGTTCCACCAGCGGCAGCCAGGCATCGATGTTCGCGCGCATCTGCGCCAGCCCGGCCTGCTGGTCATCCAGGTGGAAATTGACCGCGCCACAGCAGCCCGAGCCCGCCGCCACGCGCGCGCCGATGCCGATGAAGTCCAGCACGCGCACCGTGGCCGCATCCACGGTGGGCATCATGGCGGGCTGCACGCACCCCGCCAACAGCAGCACTTGCCGGGCGTGCTGTTCGCCACGCGGCACCACGCCCACGGGACGGCGCAACGGCACCTTGCGGCGCAAGGCCGGCGGCAGCACGCCGCGCAGCGCCTGCCCCAGGCGCAAGGCCGGCGCGAACAAGGGGGAGTTCAAGCCTCGGCGCAAGGCCGCGCGCTTCATGCGTTCGGCCAGCGGCCGCTGCACGCGCTCCTCGACCAGCGCGCGCCCGATGTCGATCAGGTGGCCGTACTGCACGCCCGAAGGACACGTCGTCTCGCAGTTGCGGCAGGTCAGGCAGCGGTCCAGGTGTGTCTGCGTGGCGCGCGTGGGCGCCTCGCCTTCCAGCACCTGCTTGATCAGGTAGATCCGGCCGCGCGGGCTGTCCAGCTCGTCGCCCAGCACCTGGTAGGTCGGACAGGTGGCCGTGCAGAAGCCGCAGTGCACGCAGCGCCGCAGGATCTCGTCGGCCTCCCGGCCTGTCTCGGTGTCGCGCGCCCACTCGGCAAGATTGGTCTGCATGGATCAGAGGCCCGGAATCATGCGCCCGGGATTGAATATCCCCAGCGGATCGAATTCTTCCTTGAGGCGGCGGGTGATCGCGGCCACCGCCGGCGCCAAGGGATGAAAGACGCCATCGGCGGGCCCGCCCGCCTCGCCCGCGCGAAACAGCGTGGCGTGGCCGCCTACCTGCGCGGCCGCGGCCCGCAAGGACGCAGCCGACAGGTGCCCGCCCGCCAGCCAGCGTTGCCCGCCGCCCCACTCGATCAGCGTCGGGCCCAGGCCCAATGGCGGCGTGATGGGCGGCACGGCCAGGCGCCACAACGGGCCCTGCGCCAGGAAGGGAAGCGTGTGCTCGCGCAGGCCTTGCCACCACGCCTGCGCCTCGCCGTCGGCCATGAGTTCGCCACCCAGCAGGCGCCGCGCGCCGTCCACGGCGGCCGGCGCCCCCGACAGGCGCACCGTCAGGATGCCGCTGTCCGCCGGCCCCTCCGCCTGGCGCCAGGCCGTCGCGGAAATGGGCAGCGGCTTGCCGCGCCAGGTGCCGAACTGCGCCAGCGCCTGGGCCTGTCCCATCTGCAGGCGCAGCGTCGCCTCGGCGATGGGCCGCGGCACGACCTTCAAGGACACGTCCAGCAACGCGCCGAATATGCCTTGCGAGCCCGCCAGCAGCCGCGAGACGTCGTAGCCCGCCACGTTCTTCATGACCTCACCGCCAAAGCGCAGCACCCTGCCCTGCGCATCCAGCAGCCGCGCGCCCAGCACGAAATCGCGCACGCCGCCCGCCGCCACGCGGCGCGGTCCGGCCAAGCCGGCCGCCACGCAGCCGCCCACGGTCGCATTCGCGCCGAAATGCGGCGGTTCGAAGGCCAGCATCTGGCCTTGCGCGGCCAGCGTGGCCTCCAGCTCGGCCAGCGGCGTGCCGGCGCGCACGGTCACCACCAGTTCCGACGGCTCATAGGTGACCACGCCGCGATACACCGTCATGTCCAGCACGTGGCGGGGCTCGCCCTGCGGGGCGCGGCCATTGCCATAGAACGCCTTGGTGCCACCGCCGCCCACGTGCAGCGGACGATGCGCGGCGCTCGCGGTCATGACCTGGTCGCACAGTTCGGACAACACGAATTCCATGCGGGCCTCCGTGCCTAGAACCGCGACAGTTCGGGAAAGGGCAAGGCGCCATGGTGCACGTGCATCTTGCCGTGCTCGGCGCAGCGCGCCAGCGTGGGAATCACCTTGTCCGGATTGAGCAGGCCGCTCGGGTCGAAGGCCGCCTTCACCGCCTTGAAGGCATCCAGCTCCTCGCGCGAGAACTGCACGCACATCTCGTTGATCTTCTCCATGCCCACGCCGTGCTCGCCCGTGACCGTGCCGCCCACCTGTACGCAGAGCTCCAGGATCGCCGATCCGAATTTCTCGGCACGGCGCACTTCGTCGGGCTTGTTGGAATCGAACAGGATGAGCGGATGCAGGTTGCCGTCGCCGGCGTGGAAAACATTGGCGCAGCGCAGGCCGTATTCGTCCTCCATCTGCTGGATGGCCGACAGCACGCGGGCCAGGTGCCGGCGCGGAATCGTGCCGTCCATGCAGTAGTAGTCCGGCGAGACACGGCCCGCGGCGGGGAAGGCATTCTTGCGGCCCGCCCAGAAGCGCAGCCGTTCGGCCTCGGTGGTGGACACCTGCATGCGCGTGGCGCCCACGCTGGCAAAGACGGCCTCCATGCGCGCGACCTCGTCGGCCACCTCGGCGTCGGTGCCATCGGATTCGCACAGCAGGATGGCCTCGGCCTCGAGGTCGTAGCCCGCGCGCACGAAGGGCTCCACCATCGCGACCGCGCGCTTGTCCATCATTTCCAGGCCGGCGGGGATGATGCCCGCGGCGATGACCGCGGCCACCGCGTCGCCGGCCGACTCCACCGACGCGAAGCTGGCCATGATGACCACGGCGCGCGCCGGCTTGGGCACGAGCTTGACCGTCACTTCGGTGACCACGCCCAGCATGCCCTCGGACCCGATGAAGGCCGACAGCAGGTCCGGCCCCGGCGCATCGGGCGCCAGGCTGCCCAGCTCGACGACGTCGCCGTCCATGGTGACCATGCGCACGCGCAGCACGTTGTGCACGGTCAGCCCATATTTCAGGCAATGCACGCCGCCGGAGTTCTCGGCCACGTTGCCGCCGATCGTACAGGCGATCTGGCTGGATGGATCGGGCGCGTAATAAAGGCCATATGGCGCGGCCGCTTCGGAAATCGCCAGGTTGCGCACGCCCGGCTGCACCACGGCCGTGGCGCTGGGCAGGTCGATGCGCACGATGCGATTGAACTTGGCCAGGCCCAGCAGCACGCCCTCGGCATGCGGCATGGCGCCGCCCGACAGGCCGGTGCCTGCCCCGCGCGCCACGACCGGCACGCCCAGCCGCTTGCACAGGCGCAAGGTCTGCTGCACCTGGGCTTCGGTCTCGGGCAACACCACGGCCTTGGGCAAGGCGCGGTACAGCGACAACCCATCGCACTCGTACGGCCGCGTCTCCTCTTCGCGGTGCAGGATGCAATGCGTGGGCAATATCCCCTTGAGGGCCGCGATCAGTTCTTGTTGGGTGGGCGACGCAGGCGTGGCCGCGATGCCTGTCTCGACGATGGCGCTCATGCAGGGAAGATATCCTGGACCACCACGCTTGCGCAGGCCCGGATTTTCCCTAGGGACGGGTCTTCCCGAGGCGCTTGCGCGCCTCGTTGAAGCGTTTCCTTACCAAGACACGATCTTGCCGGGATTGAGGATGTTGTTGGGGTCGAAGGCGTGCTTCAGGCTGCGCATGAGCGCCAGCGCGTCCTCGCCATGTTCCTGAGCCATGAACTGCATTTTGTGCAGGCCCACGCCGTGCTCGCCCGTGCAGGTGCCGTCGGCCTCGATGGCCTGGCGCACGATGGCATGGTTGATGCGCTCGGATTCGTCCCATTCGGCCTGGCTGTCCGGGTCCAGCAACATCAGCACGTGGAAGTTGCCATCGCCCACGTGCCCCACGATGGTCGAGGGAAAGCTGGCCGCGGCCAGGGCCTGCGCCGCGGCACCCACGCACTCGGCCAGACGCGAGATCGGCACGCATACGTCGGTGGTGCTGGCGCGGCACCCCGGGCGCAGTTGCAGGCCCGCGAAATACGCGTTGTGCCGCGCGGTCCACAGGCGGTTGCGGTCTTCCGGGCGCTCGGCCCATTCGAAGTCCTTGCCGCCATGCTCGCGCGCCAGGTCCTGCACCAGGCCCGCCTGCTCCTGCACGCCCGCGGGGCTGCCATGGAACTCGAACACCAGCATGGGCGACTCGCGCAGCGTCATCTTGCTGTGCAGGTTCACGCTGCGCACCGCGGCGGCATCCATGAACTCCACGCGCGCGACCGGCACGCCCAGCTGGATGGTCTCGATCACGCACTGCACGGCGGCGTCCAGCGAATCGAAATTACAGACCGCCGCGGCCACGGCCTCGGGCTGCGGATAGAGCCGCACGGTGACTTCGGTGATGATGCCCAGCGTGCCCTCGCTGCCCACGAACACGCGGGTCAGGTCGTAGCCCGCGGACGACTTGCGCGCGCGGCTCGCCGTGCGGATCACGCGGCCATCGGCGGTGACCACCGTCAGGCTCATGACGTTTTCGCGCATCGTGCCGTAGCGCACGGCGTTGGTGCCCGAGGCGCGCGTAGCGGCCATGCCGCCCAGGCTGGCATCCGCGCCCGGATCGATGGGGAAGAAGAGACCCGTGTCGCGCAGGTTCTCGTTCAGCTGCTTGCGGGTCACGCCCGCCTGCACCGTGGCGGTCAGGTCCTCGGCATTGACCGAGACGATCTGGTTCATGGCCTGCAGGTCCAGGCTGATGCCGCCCTCGATGGCCAGCAGATGGCCTTCCAGCGACGAGCCCGAACCATAGGGAATCAGCGGAATGCCGTGCGCGTTGCACAGGCCCGCGACGAAAGCCACGTCATCCGTGCCCTGGGCGAACACCACCGCGTCGGGCAGCATGGCGGGATAGGGCGACTCGTCGCGGCCGTGGTGCTCGCGCACGGCCTCGGCGCGCGACAGGCGGTCGCCGAAGCGCGCCTGCAGGGCCTCCCACATGGCATCGGGAACGGGGCGGCGCAGACGCTGGCCTTCAGTCAGGGCATTCATTGGGGGTCTTCCTGGCGGGTATTTCTGGCCGGTATTGCTGGCGGATACGGGCGCCGCCTCGGGCGCCACTGGATAGCGGCCCAGTATACGCCCGGCGATTTCCCGGGCTTGCGGGGCCGGCCCAAGCGGCGCCGGCCCTCTGCTGTCCGACCATCGGCCGGGGAGCCTTTTGCCGCCGGGCCGCCCCAAGGCAAATGCGCCCCCCCCTCGGGGGCAGCAAGCCGAAGGCGCAGCGTGGGGGTACCTTACTTGCCGGTGCTCGACAGGGCCGACCGGCGACCCTGCACGGCTTGGGCCAGGCGCTCCAGTACCTTCACCGAGGCATCCCAATCGATGCAGCCGTCGGTGATGCTCTGGCCGTAGACCAGCGGCTGGCCGGGCACCAGGTCCTGGCGGCCGCCCACCAGGTGGCTCTCGATCATCACGCCCACGATGCGCTGGTCGCCGGCTTCCATCTGGCGCGCCACGTCATCCATGACCATCGGCTGATTCTCGGGCTTCTTGCTGCTGTTGGCATGGCTGGCGTCGATCATCACGCGCTGCGCCAGGCCTGCCTTGGCGATGTCCTGGCAGGCCGCCTCCACGCTGGCCGCGTCATAGTTCGGCGCCTTGCCGCCGCGCAGGATCACGTGGCAATCCTCGTTGCCCTCGGTGGACACGATGGCCGAGTGGCCGCCCTTGGTCACCGACAGGAAGTGGTGCGGCTGCGATGCGGCCTTGATGGCGTCGACCGCGATCTTCACGTTGCCATCGGTGCCGTTCTTGAAACCGACCGGGCACGACAGGCCCGAGGCCAGTTCGCGGTGCACCTGGCTTTCCGTGGTGCGCGCGCCGATGGCGCCCCAGGACACCAGGTCGGCGATGTATTGCGGGGTGATCATGTCCAGGAACTCGCAGCCGGCCGGCACGCCCTGGGCGTTCAAGGCCAACAGTAGCTCGCGCGCGCCGCGCAGGCCCTTGTTGATGTTGAAGCTGCCGTCCATGTCCGGATCGTTGATGAGCCCCTTCCAGCCCACCGTGGTGCGGGGCTTCTCGAAGTAGACGCGCATGACGATTTCCAGCTCGCCGCGCAGCTTCTCGCGCAGCGGCAGCAGGCGGCTGGCGTATTCGTGGGCGGCCTTGGGATCGTGGATCGAGCAGGGCCCGATCACCACGACCAGGCGGTCGTCCATGCCGTGCAGGATGCGGTGCAGCGCCTGGCGGGTGCCGTGCACCAGCTCCGACACGGCGGGGGTACACGGGTACTCGCGCATCGTGTGCGAGGGCGGGGCAAGCTCCTTGATTTCACGGATACGTTGATCGTCGGTATTGTGTGACACGGTAAGGCTCCAGGGGTCGGTCATGCAGGGTCAGGGTTCGGCGCCGACTTCTGGAAAAGCCCGCCAGACACGGCTGGCGGACGAAAAAAAACCGCCAGCGGTTTCCGCTGGCGGCTTTTTCAGGAATCGGACTAGGCTTTAGGCTACGCGCGATCCTTCCTCCGCCAGCGGCATCGGAAAAGCAAAATAAAAATAAAATCGGGCGAACGCGTTTTGCATAGTGCAGCGATGGTAGCACGGTTTTTCTTACTGCCAGTGACAGTCGCATGACGGCAAGACACCCCCCGCCAGGACAAGCCCGCCGGCAGGGCATGCTAAAACCTGCCCATGACACGCCTGAAAACACTGTCGCGCACGGGTCTCGTCTTCACCGCCCTGTACTTCACGGCCTTCTTCGCACAACCCTCCCCCGGGAACTGCGGCTTCCTTGGCTGCGACTTCGGCAAGTACCTGCTGGCCCTGCCCTGGAATGCGCTGATCCCGACTGACTGGCTCACGGAGAAGCAAGGCTCGCACCTCGGCGCGATGGTCAATGCCGTGCTGATGTATCAACTGGGGCGTTTTCTCGCCTGGTTCACGCGCAGGGCGCGGGAAACCCGCGCAGACATCCGTGACGCCCAACGTGGCCCCCCTTTGGCACCGCCGCAGGCACCCACGGTCAAGGTCCAGCCGAAAGACCCCGCCTGATTCAGGCCGTCCCGCCCACCGTCAGCCCGTCCATGCGCACGGTCGGCATGCCCACGCCCACCGGCACGCTCTGGCCGTCCTTGCCGCAGGTGCCCACGCCGCTGTCAAGCGCCAGGTCGTTGCCGATCAGGCTGACCTGGTTCATGGCCTCGGGACCGCTGCCGATGAGCGTCGCGCCCTTGACCGGATAGGTGACCTTGCCGTTCTCGATCATGTAGGCCTCGGAGGCCGAGAACACGAACTTGCCGCTGGTGATGTCGACCTGGCCGCCGCCGAAGTTGACGGCATAGAGACCGCGCTTGACCGAGGCAATGATTTCCTCGGGCGGCGTCTGGCCGGCCAGCATGTAGGTATTGGTCATGCGCGGCATCGGCAGGTGCGCGAACGATTCGCGCCGGCCGTTGCCGGTGGCGGCGGTCTTCATCAGGCGCGCGTTCAGCGTGTCCTGCATATAGCCGCGCAGGATGCCGTCCTCGATCAGGACGTTGCGCTGGCTGGGGTTGCCCTCGTCATCGACGTTCAGCGAGCCGCGGCGGTCGGGCAGCGTGCCGTCGTCCACCACGGTGACGCCCTTGGACGCCACGCGCTCGCCGATGCGGCCCGAGAACACGCTGGAACCCTTGCGGTTGAAGTCGCCTTCCAGGCCGTGGCCCACGGCCTCGTGCAACAGGATGCCGGGCCAGCCCGAGCCCAGCACCACGGTCATCTCGCCGGCAGGCGCCGGACGCGCTTCCAAGTTGACCATGGCTTCATGCACGGCGCGCTCGACATAGCCGCGCAGGACATCGTCGGTGAAATACGCCAGGCCGCTGCGTCCGCCGCCGCCGCCATGTCCCATTTCACGGCGGCCATCGCGCTCGGCGATGACGGTCACCGACAGGCGCACCAGCGGCCGCACGTCGGCGGCCAGGCGGCCGTCGCTGCCCGCCACCAGCACCACATCGTATTCGGCGCCCAGGCCGGCCATCACCTGGATCACGTGCGGATCGCGCGCGCGCGCCATCTTTTCCACGCGCTCGAGCAGCGCGACCTTCTCGGGCGCGGTCAGCGTGGTCAGCGGATCGATGGGCGGGTACAGCGCCAGGCCGGGCGCGGAGGACTGCGCCGCCACGCGCGCCTTGCCGGCGCCCTGGCGCGCGATGCTGCGCACGGCATGCGAGGCCGACATCAGCGCATCGGACGACAAGGTGTCGGAATAGGCGAAGGCGGTCTTCTCGCCGCTGACGGCGCGCACGCCCACGCCCTGGCCGATGGAGAAGCTGCCGGTCTTGACGATGCCTTCTTCCAGGCTCCAGCCTTCGCTGCGCGTGTACTGGAAATACAGGTCGGCGTAATCGACCTTGTGGGTGAATATCTCGCCCAGCGCGCGCGCCATGTCGGCCTCGGTCAGGCCCCAGGGGTCGAGCAGCAGCGACTTGGCGGTGGCGAGGCTGGCGATGGCGGGATCGGTAACTTTCATCAGGTCAGGACTTTGCTCTAAAGGACACGGTGGCGCCAGGCCGGCAAGGAGGTTCGCACGGACTCCAGGCGCTCGGCATCTATCGTACCTCCAACGACGCCCGGACCTTCCGGCAGGACGTCCAGGATATCGCCCCACGGGTCGACCAGCATGGAATGCCCCCACGTGCGGCGGCCGTTGGGATGGCGCCCGCCCTGCGCCGGCGCCAGCACGTAGCACTGGTTCTCGATGGCCCGCGCGCGCAGCAGCAGCTCCCAATGGGCCTGCCCCGTCGTATAGGTAAAGGCCGCGGGCACCAGCAGCAGGCTGGACGTGCGCAGGGCCCGATAAAGCTCAGGAAAACGCAGGTCATAGCACACGGACAGGCCGACCGTGCCACCGGGGCTCTCGAAACTGCGGACTTCGCCGCCTGGACGAATGGCCAGGGACTCGTCGTACGACTCCTGTCCGCGCGTGAAATTGAAAAGATGGATCTTGTCGTAACGCGCGCATTGGGTGCCGTCCGGATCGAAAACCAGCATCGTGTTGAATACCCGGTCGGGATCGGGAGAGCGCAAGGGCAAGGTGCCGCCCGCCAGCCAGATACCGTGCCGGCGCGCGGTTTGCGCCAGGAATTCCTGTATCGGACCGCTGCCCTCTTCCTCCTGGATCGCCAGTTTGTCGCGGTCGGCCCGCCCCATGAAGCAGAAGTATTCGGGCAGCGCCACCAGCCGCGCGCCTTGCGCCGCGGCCGTCGCAATCAACTCGCCTGCCTGCGCCAGGTTTTCGTCGCGATCCGGCGTGGAAACCATCTGTACGGCAGCGACATGAAAATGTCCGTCGGGACTTGTACTGCAGGAATCAGGCATGTTCGTTCCATCTGTTGAGGAAAAAATATAACAAAAGGCTTAAAACCCGTCATTGGAAAAGCCACAGAATACAAAATCAAACATTTTCAGGGTGTTAGCGCGCAGGGAAAATGTCCTTTGTATATATAATTCTGGCATTCGCCAAACAGGATGGTAAATACCCGACGTGCTGTTTGGCGAGCATCCACTCACTAAAGGAATACCAAATGGCCCGCGAATCCTATTCCCTGCTCCAGGCGAAGATCGAGAAGGAAATCAGCAAGCTGCAAAAGAAAAAGGAATCATTGCAGGCAAAACGCCGCAAGCCCGTGATGGACTCGATCGTGCGCTCCATGCGTGAATATGACATCTCCCCCGAAGACGTGGCCACCGCTTTCGGCAAGACCGCAGCCCGCCGCGGCACCGCCACTGGCGCCGCCCGCAAGACCGGCGCCGCCGTCGCCAAGAAAACCGTCGCCCCCAAGTACCGCCATCCCGACACCGGCGAAACCTGGAGCGGCCGTGGCAAGCCCCCGCGCTGGCTGGCAGCCGCCGAGGAACAAGGCGCCAAGCGCGAGTCTTTCCTTATTCAGCAGCCGGCAGCCTGAGCCGGCTCATGCCGTCCCGGTTGAAGGACCAGCAAAAAGGAGCACATCGTGCTCCTTTTTTTGCGTGCTCGTTCTTGAAGCAGGCGCCAGCCGGGCACGTGTTCAGTCGGTGCGGTAACGCACCTCGCGCTGCTGGCCGTTATTCTGCGGAAAATCGTCGAAAATGGCCCGAACCAGATAAGGCATGAGGCGCACCATGTCATCCGAGCGGCCCAGCGACATGGCGCTGGCGCGATAAACCTCCGCATTGTTGCGCGTGGTGTCGCGGATTTCCACGGTCAGGGTATTGCGCCAGGCTTCCATATTCACGGGCGCCCAATGCGGGCCGTAATAGCCGACGCCGCCCCAGCCGCCCCCCCAGCCACGCCGCCCGTAGTAGCCATACCCGCCAGGATAGGCAAAAAAGGGATCGAAGAAGGGATCACGCGGCTCGGCCACCGTCACCTGGGTGCGTTCGCTGCCATAGGTGAAGCGCACGGCGAAACGGGCCGACTTGGGGTCCTGCCCTTCGACCAGGCCGGTGGCGCCAATGGCGGCGCGCACCATGTCGCGATAGGTCTGGTACTCCAGCGACTCGCCCAAGCCATTGGCTGGCGTGTCGAAACGGTAGCTTTGCCCTTCGACGCCGGCCGGCCATTGCTGGAACGTGGTGACGCGGGCGGACAGCGTGGAGGCGCAACCCGACAGCAGCAATGCGCAACCGGCCAGGGCAAGACGCCCCAGCGAACGGCGCCAAAGCCAGGAAAGCCCCGCGGAAAGGACGTCCGCCCGGGCGGAAGGAGAATGCTGGAGAGACTGGGACATGGCAACCTCGGCTACATGCACGCGCCGTCCGCCGCTGCGGACCTGGCGCGCTGCAATCATCGCGCTGTAATAATGATACCCACGCTTGGACCGCGCCGGCGTTCCAAAGTTTTACGGCCTGCGCACGGCCTGGTAAGCAGCAGGTAACAGCCCGGCCCGGGGCAGGATTGCCCCCGCCCCCGGGTCTACAATGGCGGCTTGTCGATCCAGGCCAGGTCTTATGCGCACAGAGCAAGCCGTTACCGTCGCCCGCGGCGACTACCTCCCCTACCCCTACGCCATTCCCAGCATCGCGCTGGAATTCGACCTGGACCCTGCGCGCACGCGCGTGCTGTCCCGCCTGTCGATCGAACGCCAGCCCGGCGTGCCCGCCGATACGCCGCTCGCGCTCAAGGGTGAAGACCTGGCGCTGGTATCGGTGGCCGTGGATGGAAGCCCGATCGCGGAAGGCGGCTACACGGTCAGCGATGGCGTCCTGCGCCTAGCCGGCCTGCCCGCCGCCTGCGAAGTCGAGATCGTCAGCGACTGCCGCCCCGCCGAGAACTCCACGCTGATGGGGCTCTATGTGTCCGGCGCCAGCCTCTTCACGCAGTGCGAGGCCGAAGGGTTCCGGCGCATCACCTGGTTCGCCGACCGCCCCGATGTCATGTCGCGCTATCGCGTGACCCTGCGCGGCACGCGTGCCGACTACCCGCTGCTGCTGTCCAACGGCAACCTGGTCGATGCCGGCGACCTGCCCGACGGCCGCCACCAGGCCGTGTGGGAAGATCCCCACCCGAAGCCCTGCTACCTGTTTGCCCTGGTCGCCGGCAACCTCACCTGCCGCGAACTGCGCACCCGCACGCGCTCCGGCCGCGACGTGCTCCTGCAGGTCTACAGCGACCCCGGCTCGGAAAGCCAGACCGAGTGGGCGCTGGCGTCGCTGGAGCGCTCGCTGCGCTGGGACGAGGACCGCTTCGGGCTGGAACTGGACCTGGACCGATTCATGGTGGTCGCCGCACGCGACTTCAACATGGGCGCCATGGAGAACAAGGGCCTGAACATCTTCAACGCGGCCTACGTGCTGGCCGATCCCGACACCGCCACCGACGCCAACTACCTGGCCATCGAAGCCGTGATCGGCCATGAGTACTTCCATAACTGGACCGGCAACCGCGTCACCTGCCGCGACTGGTTCCAGTTGAGCCTGAAGGAAGGCCTGACCGTCTTCCGCGACCAGGAATTCACCGCCGACATGATGGCGCGCGGCCAGGACGCCGCAGCCGCCGCCAGCGCGCGCGCCGTCAAGCGCATCGACGACGTGGCCACGCTGCGCGCCGCGCAGTTCCCCGAGGACGCCGGCCCCATGGCGCACCCGATCCGCCCGGAAAGCTACCAGGAGATCGGCAACTTCTACACCGCCACCGTCTACGAGAAAGGCGCCGAAGTCATCCGCATGCAGCACACGCTGCTGGGCGAGGCGGGCTTTCGTGCCGGCATGGACGAGTACTTCCGCCGCCATGACGGCCAGGCCGTGACCTGCGACGACTTCGTCGACGCCATGGAATCCGTCTATCGCGACCTGCACCCGGGCCGCGACCTGTCGGTCTTCCGCCGCTGGTATCAACAGGCGGGCACGCCACGCGTGTCGGTCACGCTGGACCACGACGCCGCCGCGCAGCGCTGCACCGTCACGCTCAGCCAGCGCAACCCGGCAGTGGGCGTGGAAAAGCAGGATGCCTCGGCCCAGGAAAAGCCGCCGCTGCACATTCCCTTCGCGCTGGGCCTGCTCGATCCGCAAGGCCGCGCCCTGCCGCTCACGCTGGACGGCAAGACGCAGGAAACCGTGCTGCTCGAGCTCACCACCGCCAGCGCGCAATGGACCTTCGAGAACATCCCCGCGCAACCCATCCCCTCGCTGCTGCGTGACTTCTCGGCGCCCGTCATCGTCGACTATCCCTGGACCGATGCGGCGCTGGCGCTGCTGTCGGCCCACGACGGCAATCCTTTCGCGCGCTGGGAAGCGGGCCAGGAGCTCGCCACGCGGCAGATCCTTGCCAACGCCGCGCGCCACCAGGCAGGCGAGCCGCTGGCGGCCGACCCCACGCTGGTCGACGCCTGGCGCGCCACGCTGCGCGACCCGAAGCTGGATGCGGCCTATCGCGCCCGCGCGCTGATGCTGCCGTCGGAAAAGACGCTGGCTGAACGCATGCAGCCCATCGATCCGCCCGCGCTGGCCGCCGCGCGCGACTTCCTGCGCGCCGAGCTGGGCCGCCAGCTGGCGCAGGACTGGCGCGCCGCCTACCAGGACAACCAGACGGAGGGCGCGTTCTCGCCCGCGCCTGGCCCGGCGGGCCGCCGTGCACTGAAGAACCTGTCGCTGGCCTACCTGATGGCCGGCGACGCAGCCGCCAACCAGGCGCTGGCGGAAACGCAGTATCGCGGCGCAGCCAACATGACCGACCGCATGGGCGCGCTGAGCGCACTGGTCAACGAAGGCAGCGGCGACGCCGTCGGCCAGGCCATCGCCGACTTCCACACACGCTGGCAGCACGACCCGCTGGTCATCGACAAGTGGTTCGCCTTGCAGGCCACCGCGCGCGGCACCGACGTGGCTGCCGCCCGCGCCCTGATGGCGCATCCTGCCTTCACGCTGCGCAATCCCAACCGTGCACGCGCGCTGGTGTTCCAGTTCTGCCTGAACAACGCCCGCGGCCTGCATGCCGCCGATGGCGCCGGCTACGATTTCTGGGCCGAGCAGGTGCTGGCCCTCGACGCGCTGAATCCCGAAGTGGCCGCGCGCCTGGCGCGCGCCATGGACAACTGGGCCCGTTATGCCCCGGCGCTGCGCACGGGCATGCAGGCCGCGCTCGGCCGCGTGCGCGCGCATGCCGGCCTGTCGCGCAACGTCGCCGAGATCGTCGCCAAGGCGCTCGACATCTGATTCCCTGAAACCGCCACTTTTATCCCGACGCCATGAAACGTAAAACCCTCACGCAATACCTGGTCGAACAGCAGCGCCAGGCCGATGGCCTGGGCGCCGAGGTGCGCCTGCTCATCGAAGTCGTCGCGCGCGCCTGCAAGTCCATCGGCCACGCCGTGGGCAAGGGCGCGCTGGGCGGCGTCCTGGGCAGCCTGGACAGCGAGAACGTGCAAGGCGAAGTCCAGAAGAAGCTGGACGTGCTCTCCAACGAAATCCTGCTGGAAGCCAATGAATGGGGCGGCCACCTCGCCGCCATGGCCTCCGAGGAAATGGAAACCATCCACGCCATTCCCAACCGCTATCCCAAGGGCGAATACCTGCTGCTGTTCGATCCGCTGGACGGCTCGTCGAACATCGACGTGAACGTCTCCATCGGCACCATCTTCTCGGTGCTGAAGGCACCCACCCACGTGGCCGGCGCGCCCGTCACCGAAGCCGACTTCCTGCAGGAAGGCAGCCGCCAGGTGGCCGCGGGCTATGCCGTCTATGGCCCCCAGACCATGCTGGTTCTCACCGTCGGCAAGGGCGTGGTGGGCTTCACGCTGGACCGTGAAATGGGCTCCTGGGTGCTCACGCACGAAAACATCCGCATCCCCGAGGACACGCGCGAATTCGCCATCAACATGTCCAACATGCGCCACTGGGCACCGCCCGTGCGCCGCTACATCGACGAATGCCTGGCTGGCGCCACCGGCACGCGCGGCAAGGACTTCAACATGCGCTGGATCGCCTCGATGGTGGCCGACGTGCATCGCATCCTCACGCGCGGCGGCATCTTCATGTATCCCTGGGACGCGCGCGAGCCAGGCAAGCCGGGCAAGCTGCGCCTGATGTACGAAGCCAATCCCATGAGCTTCATCGTCGAACAGGCCGGCGGCGCGGCGGTGGACGGCGTCAACCGCATCCTGGACATCAAGCCCGGGCAGTTGCACCAGCGCGTGGGCGTGGTGCTGGGCTCGCGCAACGAAGTCGAGCGCGTGGCGCAATACCACCGCGAAGCCGGACAATAGGCCTTTCGGCCTCGGCATGAAGAACGGCGCCATCAGGCGCCGTTCTTCATGCGCGCCCGCAACGGGCGCTGCAATGCGTCATTCGACCACGCGCTTACTTCACTTCCTCGATGCGGTCGACGCGATCCTTGTTGACCTGCACCTTGCGGCCGTCTTCCTCGTACGAATAGGTGTTCGAACGCTTGTCGTACTCGGGCGCGTCGGCGGTCACGGTCTGCGAGCCGTCGCTCTTGGTCACGATCGAGGGCGAGGAGCAGCCGGCCAGAACGCCAGCGCCGGCCACGGTCAGGGCAAGAGTCAAGGTCTTCAGGGTCATGATGATCTCCTAGGCGATGAATGCGAAGTCATCTTAGAAGCACCGTGCCAGGCTGGCCGTAACCGGATGTCTGCAAACGCCTCCCGACTGTAAGAATCCTCCCCTGCCCCAGGCACCGCTTGCGCAATCCCCGCCAGGCCTGCCCCGCTTGCGCGCCGGGCCGCTCCCCGCCGCCCGGAAACCCTGCCTGCGCGGGGAACACACCGACACATATTGAGGCCGCCACGCCACGCCGACGCTTGCCGCGCCGCCGCTCAATCCAGCGTCAGGACCGTCGCGCCCGTGGTCTTGCGGCTGCTCAGCGCGGCCTGCGCCTCGCCGGCCTTCGCCAGCGGATAGCGCTGGTCGATGCGCACCGCGATCTTCTTCTTCACGACCAGCGAGAAAAGATCATCGGCGGCAGCCTGCATCTTGGCCTGCGTGTCCACGTAGCTGCCCAGCTTCGGGCGCGTCAGGTAGAGCGAGCCCTTGTCGGCCAGGATGCCCAGGTTCACGTCGGTGACCGGGCCCGACGCATTGCCGAAGCTGACCATCAGTCCGCGCGGCTCCAGGCTGTCCAGCGAGGCCAGCCAGGTGTCCTTGCCCACGCCGTCATACACCACCGGCACCTTGCGCCCGCCCGTCAGTTCCTTGACGCGCTCGGCGACGTTCTCGCGCGAGTAGTCGATGGTTTCCCAGGCGCCATGCTCGCGCGCCAGCGCGGCCTTCTCGGGGCTGGACACCGTGCCGATCAGCTTCACGCCCAGGGCGCGCGCCCATTGGCAGGCGATCAGGCCCACGCCGCCGGCCGCGGCATGGAACAGGATCGTTTCGCCGCCCTGCAGGCGATAGGTCTGGCGGAACAGGTATTGCACCGTCAGGCCCTTGAGCATCAGCGCGGCCGCCTCCTCGAAGCTCACGCCCTTGGGCAGCTTGACGACCTGATGGGCCGGCACGTTGCGCGCCTGCGCGTAAGCGCCCAGGGGGCTTTGGCCGTAGGCCACGCGGTCGCCCACTTTCAGGTGTCCCACCTTGGCGCCCACCGCCTCGACCACGCCCGCGGCCTCGAAGCCCAGGCCATGCGGCAGCGGATGCGGGTAAAGACCCGTGCGGAAATAGATATCGATGAAATTCAGGCCCACCGCATGCTGGCGGATCGTCACCTCGGTGTCGGCGGGCGGCGCAAGGACGACATCGGCCACCTTGAGAACCTCGGGACCGCCGTGCTGGTCGATGCGGATTGCCTGGACTGTCTTGCTCATGTCTAGCTCCTGAACGCGCGATGAACTGGGAAGGAGATGGCTTGCGGCGAGACACGCCCGACCGCGAGGGAAAGCAGATGCACGCCGCCGACTTTACCGCTTGCGGCGGACGCTGAGAACAAAGACCCCGGCCATGACGAGGACGGTCCCGGCCAACTGCCAGACGGTGATGGGCTCGTCCAGCAGCCAGGCGGCCAGGAACAGCACCGACACCGGGCCGATCATGCCCACCTGCGAAGTGGTGGGCGCCCCCACGCGGGCCACGGCCCACATGATCATGAAGACGGGCGCCACGGTGTTCAGCGTGGCATGCACGACCGACCAGCCATAGACCGGCATCGGCTGGATCACCTGGGACGTGCCGTGCACCACGAAGAACTGCACGATGCAGGCGAGGCTGGAGACCGTCATTGCATAGGCCACGAGGCGGGTCGCCCCGACCTTGGCGATCAGCTCCCCGGAGCCGATCAGGTACAGCGCATAGGTCAGCGCCGACCCGAGCACGAAGAGCGAGCCCTTCAGCACATGGTCGCCGCCGAAGCTCACGTCATGCGCGAACACCAGCACCACGCCGGCATACGACAGGGCCAGCGCCACCCACTGGGCGCGCGAGATCTGCCGTCCCAGCCAGAACGCGCTGATGAGCAGCACCATGGTGGGCGCCAGGAACAGAATCAGGCGCTCGAGCCCGGCGCTGATGTACTGCAGGCCGATGAAGTCGAGGAAGCTGGACAGGTAATAGCCCATCAAGCCCAGCGCCGCCAGTTGCAGGCTGTCGCGGCGGGTGAGCCTGGGCTGCAGCCCGCGCCGCGCGCGGCGGGCTTCATACCATCCGATGGCAAGGAAAAAGGGCAGCGAGAACGCCATGCGGAAGGCGATGACGGTGACGGCGTCCACGTCGTAGCGATAGGTGAGCTTCACCACGACGGCCTTGGCCGCGAACAGGATGGCGCCCAACGCGGCCAGCAGGATGCCGATGCTGCGGGCGGACAGGATGACGCGCGAGGCAGCGCCGCCAGGACCGGATTCTGGATTCATGCGATGATTTTAGTCTCCGCCCTCTTCATGCGGGCCCCGTTTTTTCCCGTCTCCGCCCATTCCGCCGGCACACGCTTCCATGCAGCATCGCAACGCCCTCCTCTCCATCCACGCCGCGGCGGTTCTCTTCGGCCTGACCGGCATCTTCGGCGAGTTGATACAGGCCAGTGCTGCCGTCATCACCTTCGGACGCGCGCTGTTCGCCCTGGTCTCGCTGGCGGCCTTCGCCCGGCTGCGCGGCGTCCCGCTCAAGCGCGGCATCGACGCGGGCAAGCTGGGGCTGCTCGCCGTCTGCGGCATCCTGCTGGCCGCGCATTGGGTCACCTTCTTCATCGCCGTGAAAGTGGGCGGCATCGCGGTGGCCACGCTGGGCTTCGCCAGCTTCCCCGCCTTCACCATGCTGCTCGAGGGCCTCTTCTATCGCGAGCGCATCCGCCTCGCGGAATGGGGCGTGCTGGCGCTGGTCTCCCTCGGCCTGGTGCTGGTGGTGCCCTCGTACGACTGGGCCGACCAGGGCACCGTAGGCCTGGCCTGGGGCCTGTCCTCGGGTTTGTCCTTCGCGCTGCTGGCGCTGTTGAACCGGCGCAGCGCCAAGGGCGCCGACCCCGTGCAGGTGGCGTGGTGGCAGAACCTGGCCGTGGCATTGTCGGTGGCCGCCTTCGCCGTGCCCGAGCTGCATGCGCTGCGCACGGCCGACTGGCTGTGGCTGGCCGCGCTGGGCGTCTTCTGCACGGGGCTGTCGCATTTCCTGTTCGTGTCCAGCCTGCAGGTCATCAAGGCCCGCACGGCCGGCCTGGTCATCGCGCTGGAGCCGGTCTATGCGATTGCCGGCGCCTGGCTGCTGTTCGGCCAGGAACCCAGCCCGCGCATGATGCTGGGCGCCGCGCTCATCATCCTGGCCATCGTCCTGCCCGCGCGTCCCAAGTGATGCGCGCGCCGGCGCCCGGCGACCAATCCGCTTGACAGAAACTGACTAGGCAACTAAATTGGCCGGCATGTCTACCCCGTCGACCGACCCCCACAGCACACCCGCCGCGCATTACCGCGGCGATAGCCGCTGCCTGTCCAACGACAGCATCGGCTACCTGATCAAGCAGGTCTACCTGTCGCTGAACCGGGTCATCGACAAGGAAATGGCGCCGCTGGAGCTCACCGCCATGCAGTGGCGCCCGCTCATCATGGTGGCGCTGCGCCGGGCGGAAACCCCGGCCGAGCTCGCCCGCCTGATCGGCGTGGATACCGGCGCCATCACGCGCACGCTGGACCGCCTGGAAAGCAAGGGCCTCCTGCGCCGCGTGCGCAGCAGCGAAGACCGCCGCGTCATCAAGCTCGAAATGACCGAAGCCGGCCAGGCCACCAGCGAAAGGATTCCCCCGCTGCTGGCCAGCGCATTGAACCTGCACCTGCGCGGCTTCTCCAACGAAGAGGCCGCGGTGCTCGGCGGCCTCCTGCGACGCATGATTGCCAACGGCGGCGAGCTCAGTTGACGCCGTTTTTTTTCCCTATATATTTGCCTAGTCAGATTCGAACCAGTCAAACACTTTCAGCCATTTGTCAGCATGAAAAGACTGCTTGCCCTCCTTCCCCTGCTCCTGGCCACCGGCTGCGCGCAGATCGCCCCCGGCGCCACGCCCGCCGACCCCGTGGACGCGGCCACCCTGGGCCTGGTCGCCAGCCCGGTGCAATGGCCCGCCGCCGACTGGTGGCAGCGCTATGAAGACCCGCAACTGAACCGGCTGGTCGAGCAGGCAGTGGCCGGCAGCCCCTCGCTGCTTGCCGCCCAGGCGCGCGTCGCGCAGGCCAACGCCGCCGCAGCCCAGGCCCGCGCCGACCTGCTGCCCTCGGTGACCGGCAACTACGGCCTGACGCGCCAGCGCTACAGCGGCAACTACATCTACCCGCCGCCCCTGGGCGGCTCGGTCGGCACCGACAACAGGCTGGCGCTGGATTTCAGCTACGAGATCGACTTCTGGGGCAAGCACCGCGCCGAACACGAAGCGGCGCTGTCGCGGGTGCAATCGGCCGAGGCCGAAGCCCGCGCCGCCCACAACCTGCTGGCCAGCGCGGTCGTGCGCAGCTACCTGAACCTGCAGAACGCCTTTGCCCAGCAGCAGGTCATCGCCGACACGGTGCGCCAGCGCGAGGACGTCGCCCAGCTGACGCGCGACCGCCAGGCCGCCGGCCTGGACACCCAGGTGGAAGTGAAGCAGGCGGAATCCGCGCTGGCCGCGGCCAAGGTGGAAGCCGTGCAGGTGCAGACCCGCCTGGCCGTGGGCCGCAACCAGCTGGCCGCCCTGGCCGGTGGCGGGCCCGAGCTGGCGCGCGGCATCCAGGCCGCGGCGCTGCGCCGCCTGCCGCTGGCCGTGCCCGACACCCTGCCGATCGAACTGCTGGGCCACCGTCCCGACGTGGTGGCCGCGCGCTGGCGTGCCGAAGCCGCGCGCAAGGACATCCAAAGCGCGCGCGCCGCCTTCTATCCGAATGTGAATCTCTCCGCGTTCCTGGGCTTCGCTTCGCTGTCCACGGGGAACCTGCTGAACGCCGGCAGCCGGATGGCCGGCATCGGCCCGGCCATCAGCCTGCCCATCTTCGAAGGCGGCCGGCTCAACGCCGCGCTGGCAGGCCGGCGCGCCGAGAGCGACCTGGCGGTGGCCGACTACAACGACACGGTGCTGACCGCCGTACACCAGGTGGCCGACGCCGTCGATGCCCTGCGCCTGCTGGGCGACGAAAGCCAGGCCCAGACGCAGGCGCGCGCGGCCGTGGAAGAAGCCTACGCGCTGGCGCGGGACCGTTACCGCAGCGGCCTGGGCAACTACCTCTCGGTCCTGATCGCCCAGGACGGCGTGCTGCAGCAACGCCGCCAGGAAACCGACCTGCGGCTGCGCGGCTACCAGCTGGACGCCGACCTCGCCTATGCGCTGGGCGGCGGCTATGCGCCCGACGCATCCTGAACCCATCCAATCCCCGACCTCTCACTTCGACCGGCAGATACGACATGAACGCTCCCGCCGCCCCCCGCCCCGCCGCCCGCAAGCGGCTCCTGATCCTGGCCGGCATCGGCATCGCCGCGGTCGCCGTTGCTTACGGCGCCTGGTGGACGCTCGTGGCTTCGCACTACGAAGCCACCGACGACGCCTATGTGCACGGCAACCTGGTCCAGATCACGCCGCGCCTGGCCGGCACGGTGGTCGCCATCGAAGCCGATGACACCGACACCGTGCGCGCCGGCCAGCCGCTGGTGCGCCTGGACGCCGCCGATGCGGACGTCGCCCTGGCGCAAGCCAAGGCGCGCCTGGCCCAGACCGTGCGCCAGACCCGCACCCTGTACGTGCAGAACGATGCGCTGGACGCCGACGTGAACGTGCGCCGCGCCGACATCAGCCGCGCCCAGGCCGAGCTGGCCCGCGCCCGCAGCGATTGGCAACGCCGCCAGGCGCTGTCGAAATCGGGCGGCGTCAGCGGCGAGGAAATCCTGCACGCCCGCACCGCGCTGCAATCGGCCGAATCCGGCCTGGCCCAGGCCCAGGCACAACTGGCCGCGGCGCAGGCCAAGCTGGCCACCAACCAGGCGCTGACGCAAGGCACCGACGTGGCGCACCATCCCGATGTCCTGCAGGCGGCCTCGGCGCTGCGCCAGGCCTGGCTGGATGCCTCGCGCGCCACGCTGCCCGCCCCCGCGGACGGCATGATCGCGCAGCGCAGCGTGCAGGTCGGCCAGCGCGTGGCGCCCGGCACGCCGCTCATGACCGTCGTGCCCCTGGACCAGGTATGGGTCGAAGCCAACTTCAAGGAAGGCCAGCTGCGCGAGATGCGCGTGGGCCAGCCTGCCACCGTCGTGGCCGACCTCTACGGCAAGTCGGTCACCTATCACGGCACCGTCGTGGGTCTCGACGCCGGCACCGGCAGCGCCTTCGCGCTGCTGCCCGCGCAGAACGCCACCGGCAACTGGATCAAGGTCGTGCAGCGCGTGCCCGTGCGCATCGCACTGGACCCGGAAACGCTGCGCCAGCATCCGCTGCGCGTGGGCCTGTCCATGAACGTCGAGGTCGACGTGTCGGCCGAGCCCGCCTCGCCCCCCACTCGCAGCGGCCCCGCCCTGTCCACCCGCGCCTTCGATGCCGAGTCGGCCCAGGCCGACACGCTGATCGAACAGATCATCACCAGCAACCTCTCGGCATGAGCACGCCGGGCCGCCCCAAGGGCGAATACCGAAGTGCGAAGCACGAAGGTCGTCCAGTGAGCACGCCCGCCAACACCGCGCCGGCGCCAGCTGCACCCGCCACGGGATCGCCCGCCGGCCATCCGCCGCTGGAGGGCGCGCTGCGCGTCATCGGCTCCGTCGCCCTGTCGGCCGCGGTGTTCATGAACGTCCTGGACACCTCGATCGCGAACGTGTCCATCCCCACCATCTCGGGCGACCTGGGCGTGAGCGCCAGCCAGGGCACCTGGGTCATCACGTCGTTCGCGGTGGCCAACGCCATCACCGTGCCGCTCACCGGCTGGCTCACGCAGCGTTTCGGCCAGGTGCGGCTGTTCCTGGCCTCCACGCTGCTGTTCGTGCTGACGTCCTGGCTGTGCGGCTTCGCGCCGTCGCTGGAAGCACTGGTGCTGTTCCGCGTGCTGCAGGGCGCGGTGGCCGGCCCCATGATCCCGCTGTCGCAGGCCTTGATGCTGGCCAGCTTCCCCAAGGAGAAGGCGGGCATGGCGCTGGCCATCTGGGCCATGACGACGCTGGTCGCGCCCGTGGCCGGGCCCCTGCTGGGCGGGTGGATCTCGGACAACTACACCTGGCCCTGGATCTTCTACATCAACGTGCCCATCGGCCTCTTTGCCGCCTGGGTGGTCTGGCGCATCTATCGCCACCGCGAGTCGCCCACGCGCAGCCTGCCCATCGACAAGGTCGGACTGGGCCTGCTGGTCGTCTGGGTCGGCGCGCTGCAGATCATGCTGGACAAGGGCAAGGAGCTCGACTGGTTCGCCAGCGGCTTCATCGTCGGCCTGGCGGCGCTGTCGCTCGCCACCTTCGTCATCTTCCTCATCTGGGAACTGACCGACGCCCACCCCATCGTGGACTTGCGGCTTTTCGCACAACGCAATTTCACGGTGGGCGCCGTCACGCTGGCCGTGGCCTACGGCGTGTTCTTCGGCGGCGTGGTGCTGCTGCCGCTCTGGCTGCAAAGCTACATGGGCTACACCGCCACCTATGCCGGCCTCGTGACCGCGCCGGTGGGCCTGCTGGCGATCCTGCTCACGCCCGTCGTCGGCAAGATGATCGGCCGGGTCGACCCGCGCCGCCTGGTCACCGGCGCCTTCCTCATCTTCGCGCTGGTCTGCGCCATGCGCGCGGGCTTCAACACCCAGGTCGACATGCGCACCCTGATGATCCCCACCATCATCCAGGGCGCGGCCATGGCGGCGTTCTTCGTGCCGCTGACCTCCATCACGCTGTCGGGGCTGGACCCCTCGCGCATTCCGGCGGCGTCGGGCCTGTCGAACTTCCTGCGGCTGACGGCCGGCGCCTTCGGCACCTCGATCGCCACGACCGTCTGGGAAGACCGCGCCACGCTGCATCATGCCCAGCTGGTGGAGGTGGCGCGGCCGGGCGTGCTCGCCTTCGACCAGACGGTGGCGGGCATGCAGGCGCGCGGCCTGACGTCCGAACAGGCGCTTGCCACGCTGAACCGCATGGTGGATGCCCAGGCCTACACGCTGTCGGCGCTGGACATCTTCCATGCCTCGGCCATCATTTTCCTGCTGCTGATCGTGCTGGCCTGGTTCGCCCGGCCGGCCCGCTCAGGCGGCGCGGCATCCGCCGAAGCGGCGGGCGCGCACTGAGTTTCAACGGCGGCGGCGGCCCAGCAAAGACCCCAGCAGGCCGCGCGCCAGTTCGCGCGCCACCTGCCTGGCGGTGCTCTTGGCCACGGTCTGCACGACGCCGTCGCGGCGGCCGCCACGCGGACCGGTGGAGCCGAACAGCACGTCGCTCACCTCGTCCATGAGCCCGCGCTCGGCGGGTTCCTGCTTGGGCACGCCCGCCGGCGCGCGGCGCGTGGCGGGCGCCTCGGCTGCCGGTTCCGCGGCAGGTGCCGGCGTGGGCGCCGCCTGGCCCTTGCCCGCGGGCGCCGCGCCATTCACCCGCGCCATCAGCACCTCGTAGGCCGACTCGCGGTCGATCACCTGTTCATACTTGCCCCCCAGGCCGGACTGGCTGCGCAGCGCCTGGCGCTCGGCATCCGAGGCCGGACCGATGCGGCTGCCGGGTGGCATGATCCAGGCGCGTTCGGTCGGCGTGGGACGGCCCTTGGCATCCAGCACCGACACCAGCGCCTCGCCCACGCCCAGCTCGGTGATGGCCGCCTCGATGTCCAGGCCCGGATTCGGCCGCATGGTCTGCGCGGCCGTGCGCACGGCCTTCTGGTCGCGCGGCGTGAACGCGCGCAGCGCGTGCTGCACCCGGTTGCCCAGCTGGCCCAGCACCGCATCGGGGATGTCCAAGGGGTTCTGCGTGACGAAATACACCCCCACGCCCTTGGAGCGCACCAGCCGCACCACCTGCTCGATCTTGTCCAGCAGCGCGGGCGGCGCGTCGTTGAAGAGCAGGTGCGCCTCGTCGAAGAAGAAGACCAGCTTGGGGCGGTCCAGGTCGCCGGCCTCCGGCAGGGTCTCGTACAGGTCGGCCAGCAGCCACAACAGGAAGATGCCGTAGAGCCGGGGCGACTGCATCAGCTTGTCGGCGGCCAGGATGTTGACGATGCCGCGGCCCGTAGCGTCGTTGCGCATGAGGTCGGCGATGTCCAGCATGGGTTCGCCGAAGAACTGCTCGGCGCCCTGCGACTCCAGCCGCAGCAGGCTGCGCTGGATCGCCCCCACGCTGGCCGAGGACACATTGCCGTAGCGCAGCTTCAGGGTGGCCGCGCGCTCGGCGACGTCCTGCAGCATCGCGCGCAGGTCCTTCAGGTCGAGCAGCAGTTGCCCTTCGTCGTCGGCCACCTTGAAGACGATGTTCAGCACGCCTTCCTGGGTGTCGTTCAGCTCCAGCATGCGCGCCAGCAGCAGCGGCCCCATGTCGGACACGGTGGCGCGCACCGGATGGCCCTGCTGGCCGAAGACGTCCCACAGCACCGTGGGGCTCGCCCCCCAGGCGGGCTCGGGGATGCCGTGGGCGGCCAGGCGCTCCTGCATCTTGGGGGACGAGGCGCCCGCCTGCGAAATGCCGGTCAGGTCGCCCTTGATATCGGCCAGGAACACCGGCGTGCCCCGCCGCGAGAACTGCTCGGCCAGCACCTGCAGCGTCACGGTCTTGCCGGTGCCGGTGGCGCCGGTGATGCAGCCGTGGCGGTTGGCCATGGCGGGCAGCAGCGCAAGCGCGCCGTGCTCGCCCTGGGCGATGGCAATGGGATCGGTCATGGTCGTGCCCCTGGTATCTGGCATGGGCGCCTGGAGGGCGCCATCACCGCCGAGTGTAGCGGCTCGGAGCGGGGTGTGGGCGACGCGCTAAAATACATGGTTCGCCCGGCTGCCCGGGCCCTGCATCGCCAGGGTCGCATGGCCGTCCCGGCGCCAAGAAGCAGTCTCAGACAACCGCAACCAACCTGTCCGACGGGCCCAGCCCGCGGCACTTCCAGGATCACCCAGGACCATCATGGCCGGACACTCGAAATGGGCCAATATCCAGCACCGCAAGGGGCGCCAGGACGCCAAGCGCGGCAAGCTGTGGACCAAGATCATCCGTGAAATCACCGTCGCGGCGCGCGCCGGCGGCGCGGACCCCGACAGCAACCCGCGCCTGCGCCTGGCATGGGACAAGGCCACCGCGGTCAACATGCCCAAGGACAACATCCAGCGCGCGATCACCCGCGGCGCGGGTGGCGCCGACGGCGACAACTACGAGGAAGTGCGCTACGAAGGCTATGGCCTGGGCGGCGCGGCGGTGCTGGTCGACTGCATGACCGACAACCGCACCCGCACGGTGGCCGAAGTGCGCCACGCCTTCGCGAAGAACGGCGGCAACCTCGGCACCGAAGGCTCGGTGGCGTTCCAGTTCAAGCATTGCGGGCAATTCATCTTCGCCCCCGGCACCTCGGAAGAACAGGTCATGGAACTGGCCCTGGAAGCCGGCGCCGACGACATCGTGACCGACGAGGAAGGCGTCATCGAAGTGACCTGCGAGCCGCCGGCCTACCCGGCCGTGCGCGCGGCCTTCGAGGCCGCGGGCCTGAAGCCCGAGGTCGACGGCGTGGTCATGAAGGCCCTGAACGAGACCGAGCTGGCCGGCGAAGACGCCGAACGCATGCAGAAGCTGCTGGACGTGCTGGAATCCCTGGACGACGTCCAGGAGGTCTACACCACGGCCGTGCTGGACGAGACGGCCTGAGCTGGGCCGCATTGATTTTCTTGCGTCGCTTGCGGCCTGCCGCAATCGACGCGCCCCGCGTCCTCCGGGACGCCCCCTGCACTGAACACACATCATGAAATTGCTGGTTATCGGATCGGGCGGCCGCGAACATGCCCTCGCCTGGCGCCTGTCGCGCTCGGCCCGCGTGCACAAGGTCTTCGTCGCCCCGGGCAACGGCGGCACGGCCCGCGACCCCAACCTCGAGAACGTCGACATCACCGACCCCGAGGCCCTGGCCGATTTCGCCGAACGCGAAGGCATCGCGGTGACCGTGGTGGGCCCCGAGGCCCCGCTGGCCGCGGGCGTGGTCGACGTGTTCCGCGCGCGCAAGCTCAAGATCTTCGGCCCGACGCGCGCCGCCGCCCAGCTGGAAAGCTCGAAGGACTACGCCAAGTCCTTCCTGATCCGCCACAACATCCCGACGGCGGCCTACCAGACCTTCACCGATCCCGCCGCCGCCCACGCCTACATCGACGCGCAAGGCGCGCCGATCGTCATCAAGGCCGACGGCCTGGCCGCCGGCAAGGGCGTGGTCGTGGCCACCTCGCTGGAAGAAGCCCACCAGGCGGTCGACGCCATGCTGGGCGACGGCTCGCTGGGCGCAGCCGGCGCGCGCGTGGTCATCGAGGAGTGCCTGGAAGGCGAGGAAGCCAGCTTCATCGTGCTGGTCGACGGCCGCAACGTGCTGGCGCTGGCCACCAGCCAGGACCACAAGCGCCTGCAGGACGGCGACCAGGGCCCCAACACCGGCGGCATGGGCGCCTATTCGCCCGCGCCCGTGGTCACGCCCGAAATGCACCACCGCATCATGCGCGAGGTGATCCACCCCACCGTGCAGGGCATGGCGCGCGACGGCATCCCCTATACCGGCTTCCTGTATGCCGGCCTGATGATCGCCCCGGGTGAAGACCCCGCGCGCCCCATCAAGGTGCTGGAGTTCAACTGCCGCATGGGCGACCCGGAAACCCAGCCCATCATGATGCGCGTGAAGAGCGATCTGCTCGACGTATTCGAGCACGCCGTCGAAGGCACGCTGGACCAGGCCGAGATCACCTGGGACCGCCGCACCGCGCTGGGCGTGGTGCTGGCCGCGGCCAACTATCCGCAAACCCCGCGCAAGGGCGACGTCATCGAAGACCTGCCCGCCGACAACGACGACTGCATGGTCTTCCACGCCGGCACGGTCCAGGACGGCGACGCCATCAAGACGGCCGGCGGCCGCGTGCTGTGCGTCACGGCCCTGGGCGACTCGGTGCGCATCGCGCGTGAAATCGCCTACGAAACCATCGAGCGCGTGCGCTTCGATGGCCGCCAATACCGCAGCGATATCGGCTGGCGCGCCCTGAAGCGCACGCCCAACGCCCGCTGAGCCACGGAGCCCGCCTGCCCGCATGACTACCCTGCCGCTGTCCAACGTCCGCGATTACCTCCTTGATCTCCAGGCGCGCATCGTCGCCGAACTGGAAGCCATCGAAGAAGGTCCCTTCCGCAGCGATGCGTGGCAGCGCGTCGAGGGCGGCGGCGGGCTGTCGCGGCTGCTGGAAGGCGGCCGGGTGTTCGAGCGCGCAGGCGTGCTCTTCAGCCATGTCCAGGGCAAGACGCTGCCGCCCTCGGCCAGCGCCCACCGCCCCGAACTGGCCGGGCGCGCCTGGGAAGCCACCGGCGTCTCGCTGGTGCTGCACCCCCGCAATCCCTACGTGCCCATCACGCACATGAACGTGCGCTGCTTCGCCGCGCTGGCGCAGCCTGGCTCGCACGAGCAGGACGTGTTCTGGTTCGGCGGCGGCGGCGACCTGACGCCCATCTATCCCTACGAGGAAGACGCGGCCCACTTCCACCGCGCCTACCGCGACGCACTGGCGCCGCACGGCGAGCAGTACTACCCCGCCTACAAGAAGTGGTGCGACGAATACTTCTTCCTGAAGCACCGCAACGAGACCCGCGGCGTGGGCGGCGTGTTCTTCGACGACCTGAACGCCCCCGGCTTCGAGGCCAGCTTCGCGCTGACCCGCGCGGTGGGCGACGCCTTCCTGCCGGCCTACGCGCCCATCGTCCAGAAACGCCTGGCGCTGCCCTACGGCGAGCGCGAGCGCGACTTCCAGGCCTACCGGCGCGGGCGCTACGTGGAATTCAACCTGGTGTTCGATCGGGGCACGCTGTTCGGCCTGCAATCGGGCGGCCGCACCGAATCCATCCTGCTGTCCATGCCGCCCATGGCCGCGTGGCGCTATGACTGGCGCCCCGAGGACGGCACGCCCGAGGCGCGCCTCTACGATTACCTGAGCCCGCGCGAATGGCTGTGACCGCCGCGCAGCCCTCGTCCACGCGGCGCGCCAAGGCCCGCGTGGGCTTGCTGGGCGGCAGCTTCGACCCCATCCACGTCGCGCACGTCGCGCTGGCGCAAGCCGCCCTGCGCGAACTCGCGCTGGACCGCGTCGACTTCATCCCGGCGGGCGAACCCTGGCAGCGCGCGCCGCTGCAGGCCAGCCCGGCCGACCGCCTCGCCATGCTCGAACTGGCCATCGCCGGCCTGCCCAGCCTGGCCATCAATCCGATGGAACTGCAACGCCAGGGCGCCACCTATACGCTGGAAACCCTGCGCGCGCTGCCCGCCGGCCCCGACTACATCTGGCTGCTGGGCGCCGACCAGCTGGCGAACTTCTGCACCTGGAACGGCTGGGAGGAGATCGTCGAGCGCGTCACGCTCGCCGTGGCCTCGCGCCCCGGCACGCCGCTGGCCGCCCCCCAGGCCCTCACCGAGCGCCTGCGCGGCCTGCAACGCAGCCTGCTTGCCCTGCCCTTCACGCCCATGGACGTCTCCGCCTCGGACATCCGCCAGCGGCTGGCCCAGGGCGTTTCCACCGCGGGCCGCCTGCCCGCCGCGGTGGCCGATTACATTGCACGGCACGGCCTGTACCAGTCCGCCGCCGCTCCCTTTACCCGCACTTGACCCGCAAGCCGGCCCCACCGCCGGCACGCGTTATATTCCCGCCTATGGACATCCAGAAAATGCAGCGCGTCGTCGTCGACGCGCTTGAAGACGTGAAGGCCCAGGACATCAAGGTGTTCAACACCACGCACCTGACGAGCCTGTTCGACCGCGTGATCATCGCCAGCGGCACCTCCAACCGCCAGACGCGCGCGCTCGCCAACAGCGTCGCCGACAAATGGCGCGAGAACGGTGAGCGCGTCATCGCCATCGAAGGCGAAGACACCGGCGAATGGGTCGTGGTCGACCTGGGCGACATCGTCGTCCACCTGATGCAGCCCGCCATCCGCCAGTACTACAACCTGGAAGAGATCTGGGGCGGCAAGCTCGTGCGCATGAAGCTGCTGCCTGACGGCAACCGCGGCGGCGCCAGCCAGGACGACGGGTCCTGACGGTGAAGCTCATCGTGGCGGCCGTGGGCAACAAGATGCCGGGCTGGGTCGAGCAAGCCTGGAACGACTATGCCAAGCGGCTGCCGCCCGACTGCGCGCTGGAACTGCGCGAAATCAAGCCTGAACCCCGTACCCTGGGCAAGACGCCCGCCCAGATGATGGCCGCCGAGGCGCGCCGCATCGAGTCGGCCTTGCCCGACGGCGTGCTGCGCGTGACGCTGGACGAACGCGGCCGCGACCAGACCACCATGCAGCTCTCGCAACGCCTGTCGGGCTGGCGCGAAGGCGGACGCGATGTCGCCCTGCTGGTGGGCGGCCCCGACGGCCTCGATCCCGACCTGAAGGCCGCCAGCGCGGAAAGCCTGCGCCTGTCCTCCCTGACCTTGCCGCATCCCATGGTGCGCGTGCTGCTGGCAGAGCAGCTCTATCGTGCCTGGGCGATCCTGACCAATCATCCCTATCACCGAGCCTGATTCCGCCATGCGCCCTGCCTCGCCGCACCCCTCGGCCCCGCCCCCGGCGCACGCCTCCGCTCCCGCCATCGTCCACCTGGCCTCGGCCAGCCCGCGCCGCCGCGAGTTGCTGTTGCAGCTGGGCGTCCCGCACGAGGTGCTGGCCGTGCCCGCGCCCCCTGGCGAAGACGAGCCGCGCCTGCCCGGTGAATCGCCGCATGCCTACGTCTGCCGCACCGCGCGCGAGAAGGCCATGCGTGCCCTGCGCTGGCGGCGCGAGCAAGGCCTGCCCGCGCTGCCGCTGCTGGCCGCCGACACCTGCGTGAGCCTGGACGACGAGATCTTCGGCAAACCCACGGATGCCGCCGACGCGGCCCGCATCCTGCGCAAGCTCTCGAACACCTGCCACGACGTGCGCACCGCGGTGGTCGTGGCGCACGACGGCGCGCTCTTCGAGATCCTGTGCGCCTCGCAGGTGTGGATGCGCGACCTGCTGCCCGCGGAAATCCAGCGCTACTGCGCCACCGCCGAGCCCTATGGCAAGGCCGGCGCCTACGGCATACAGGGCCTGGCCGGCGCCTTCGTGGCGCGGCTGGACGGCAGCTACACCGGCGTCATGGGCCTGCCGCTGTGCGAAACGGCGGCGCTGCTGGCGCGCGTGGGCATCCAGCGGCCCTGAGCCCTCCCGGCCCTGGCGCAGGCGCGCCAGGCGGCGCGTCACGCCTTCGGCCCAGGCCCGGGCCTTTGCGCGCCACATATTTTTATATCAATCGATATAAAAACATTGACACCTGCCCCCTCCTCTCCGTAGCATGAATTTTGTAGTGATCGACACACATTAAATTCATCCCGCCGAGCCCACCCGGCTCGGCTGCAACGGAGAAAGTCATGAAGGGAACATTGCACGGCAAGGTCGCGCTCGTCACGGGCGGTTCGCGCGGATTGGGCGCCACCCTCGCCAAGGCACTCGCGGCGGAGGGCGCGGACGTCGCGATCAGCTACGCGTCTTCGGCCGGCAAGGCGGAGGCGGTGGTCGGGGCGCTGCGCGCACAGGGCGTCCGGGCGCAGGCGATCCGCAGCGACCAGGCGGATACGCGCGGCGCCAAGCCCCTGATCGACCAGGTCATCCAGCACTTCGGGAAACTGGACATCCTGGTGAACAATGCCGCGATCGCGGTCCAGGGCCAGACAGTCGACGACCCCGCGCTCGATACGGCCAGGCTGGATCATCAATGGCAGGTGAACGTGCTGGGTGCGATAGCGACGACGCGCGCGGCGGCACCAGTGCTGCAGGATGGCGGCCGCATCCTGTTCATCGGCTCCCTGCTGGGCAGTCGCGTCCTCTTCCCGGGTGCCGCGGATTATGCGGGCACGAAAGCCGCCATCGCCGGCTACGCGAAAGGCGCGGCCCGTGACCTGGGCAGGCGCGACATCACGGTCAACGTCATCCAGCCCGGCGTGATGCCGACCGACATGGCCCAGGAAGTGCTCGGCGACGACGTGCCGGACGCGCTGCTGGACCTGCACCCGATACGCCGGATCGCGAGGCTGGAGGAAGTGTCGGCAATGGCCGTCTTCCTGGCCGGGCCCAACGGGGGATACATCACCGGCGGCGTTATCGACATTGCGGGCGGCGCGGGTATCTGACGCCCGCGACGCGATGCGCCGCCCTGTCATGGACGGTGCATCGCGCAAGCAGTGCGTATCAGGCGCGCTGCGGGGCCAGCGACACCGGCGCGGCGTGCGCCGGAGCAGGCGATGCTTCCGGCGCGGGCACGGCAGGCAGGTCACCGGCCATCGCACGGTCCAGTTGCTCGCGGTCCAGCTCGTTTTCCCAACGCGCCACCACGATCGAGGCCACGGCATTGCCGGTCAGGTTGGTCAGCGCGCGGCACTCGGACATGAAGCGGTCCACGCCCAGGATCAACGCCATGCCGGCCACGGGCACGGCGGGCACCACCGACAACGTGGCAGCCAGCGTGATGAAGCCCGCGCCGGTCACGCCGGCGGCGCCCTTCGAACTGATCATGGCCACCAGCAGCAGCAGGACCTGGTCGGTCAGCGACAGCGGGATGTCGCAGGCCTGGGCAATGAACAACGCGGCCATCGTCATGTAGATGTTGGTGCCGTCCAGGTTGAACGAATACCCCGTGGGAACCACCAGGCCGACCACCGATTTGCCACAGCCGGCGCGCTCCAGCTTCTGCATCAGCGTGGGCAGCGCGGCTTCCGACGAGCTCGTGCCCAGCACCAGCAGCAGTTCCTCGCGGATGTAGCGGATCAGCTTCAGGATCGAGAAGCCGTTGTAGCGGGCCACCGCGCCCAGCACCACCAGCACGAAGAGCAGCGAGGTCAGGTAGAACGTGCCCACCAGCATCGCCAGGTTCACGACCGACGAGATGCCGTACTTGCCGATCGTGAAGGCCATCGCGCCGAAAGCGCCGACCGGGGCAGCCTTCATCAGGATCGCCACCAGCTTGAACACCGGGGCGGTGATGGCGTGGAAGAAGTCCAGCACGGGCTTGCCGCGCTCGCCGACCAGGGCCAGCGCGATGCCGAACAGCACGGCCACGAACAGCACCTGGAGGATGTCGCCCGAGTTGAAGGGGCTGTAGATCGTGGTGGGGATGATGTTCATCAGGAAGCCGACCAGCGTGGAGTCATGCGCCTTCTCGACATAGGTCGAGACCGCCTTGGTGTCCAGCGAGGCCGGGTCGATGTGCAGGCCGTGCCCCGGCTGCACGACGTTGGCCACGATCAGGCCCACGACCAGCGCCAGGGTCGAGAACACCAGGAAGTAGCCCATGGCCTTGCCCGCCACGCGGCCCACCTTCTGCATGTCGCTCATGCCGGCGATGCCGGTCACCACCGTCAGGAAGATCACCGGGGCGATGATCATCTTCACCAGTTTGATGAAGGCGTCACCCAGCGGCTTCATGCTCGCGCCCAGGTCCGGATGGAAGTGTCCCAGCAGCACGCCGATGACGATTGCCACCAGCACCTGGACATAGAGAAGTTGATAGAACTTGAGCTTGCGCGCAGGCGTTGCTGCGGCGTTGGGCGCGTCGATCATGTTGGGCTGTCCCCACCTGGTGCTTCTCGCCAGCCGGTCTGGATAGGAGGCCGGCGACCAAGCATCTGTTGTTGAATAAGCGCGCGTCCCGGTGTGATGGGCGCGCGCCCCGCACGGCTGTCATGCCGCGTGGACTCTCCAATGCAAGCCGCGTGCCAACGGAATAACCTGAATCACGATCAGGAATAGCCTTGATTCATAAAGGAAATTTTTTCCTTTCCCGGTTGAGATGACACAAACTTGGCGAAATTCCGCCAAATTCCGCCGTAGAATGTGCGGAAATCCGCACAACCTGCGTCCGTGACTTCGCATGCCCACCCGCTTTCCCCCTCCTCCCCGCGTCTCCCGCCGCGGCGCCTGGCTGCTGTTCGCGCTCGCCGTGATTGTGCTGGCGCTCACCTGGACCAGCGCCGGGCGCGTGGGCAGCGTGACGGCCCACGAACGCGTCATGGCCCAGGCCCAGGCTGTCGCGCAGGGACAGGCGCAACTGCTGGAAAGCGAACTGAACAAGTTCCGCACGCTGCCCTTCGTGCTGGCGCAGGACCGGCAATTGCGCGATGTGCTGCGCCAACCCACCGGCGCCGCGCTTGCCACGCTGAATGCCAAGCTCGAAGGCCTGCCCGCGGGCACCGGTGCCTCGGTCGTCTATCTGCTGAACCAGGACGGCCTGGCCATCGCCGCCAGCAACTGGCGCACGCCCACCAGCTTCGCAGGCGTGCACTACGGTTTCCGGCCGTACTTCAAGGACGCCTGGCAGCACGGCACGGCCGACTATTTCGCGCTGGGCACGGCGAGCCGCCTGCCCGGGCTGTACCAGTCGCGCCGCATCGACGACGACGACGGCCAGCCGCTGGGCGTGCTCGTGGTGAAGGTGGAGTTCCATGGCATGGAGACCATCTGGCGCAAGCTGCCGCAACGCTATCTGGTGCATGACGAAGAAGGCATCATCCTGTTCGGCAGCCAGGCCGACTGGCGCTTCCTGACCCTGTCGCCCGTCACCGCCGAACGCGCACGCGTGCTGCGCGACAGCCTGCAGTTCGGCGACGCGCCGCTCACGCTGCTGCCCTGGCGGCAGGTGACCGGCACGCCCGGCGAAGTCGTCATCCAGGGCACGCGCTATGCCGAGGCACGCCAGGCCATCACCGGCCTGGGCTGGACCTTGCGGGCGCTGGTGCCGGTGGCGCCGGTCTATGCCGAGGAAATCGCCGAAACCCGCCAGGCCTCCTTGCTGGCCTGCCTGCTGGCGCTGGCCGTCGCCGCCACCTGGCTGCTGTATCGCCGCCGCCGGCAGGATGAACTGGCCCTGCAAAAGCGCCAGCGCGCCACGCTCGAAGCCCTGGTGCAGGCGCGCACCGAGGCGCTGCGCGACAGCAATGCCCAACTCACCACGGAAATGGCCGACCGCCAACGCACCCAGGCGCGCGCCCGCGCCCTGCAGGCGGAACTGGAGCAAGCCAACAAGCTGTCGCTGCTGGGCCAGATCTCGGCAGGCGTGGCCCACGAGATCAACCAGCCGCTGGCCGCCATCCGCACCTATGCCGAGAATGCCGGCGAACTGCTGCGCCAGCAGCGCCCCGAGTCTGCCGGCCAGGCGCTGGACACCATCGTGTCGCTGACCGAGCGCATCGGCCACATCACGGGCGAGCTGCGCGGCTTCGCGCGCAAGCCGCTGGCCCGGGACGACGCCGTGCGGGTGCGCGACGCGGTCGACGGCGCGCTGCTGTTGCTGGCTCCGCGCGCCAGGCAGCTGGGCGTGCGTCTCCACACCAGCGACATCCCCGACGACCTGCTGGCCCAGGGCGAACGCGTGCGCCTGGAGCAGATCCTGGTGAACCTGCTGCAGAACGCGCTGGATGCCCTGGCCGGCCGCGATGACGGTTTCCTGCGCGTGCGCGCCTGGGAGACCGACACCCGCCTCTACATCGAAATCAGCGACAACGGCCCGGGCCTGTCCGCCACCGCGCGCGCCACGCTCTTCACGCCCTTTTCCTCCGAGCGGCCGGCCGGGTTGGGACTGGGTCTCGTCATCAGCCGCGACATCGCCCGCGAACTGGGCGGCGAGCTCGATGCCGTGACGCCGCGCGATGGCGGCGCCACCTTCCTCCTCCAACTTCGAAAGGCAGACGCCGCATGAACGCCGCCCAGCATGTTTTCTTCGTGGACGACGACGCCGACCTGCGCCAGGCCACGGCGCAGAGCCTGGCGTTGCATGGCGTGCAGGTGACGGTCCATGCCAGCGCCAACGCCGCGCTGGCCGCCCTGCCCCCCGACTTCGACGGCGTGCTCGTCACCGACGTGCGCATGCCCGGCATGGACGGCCTGCAACTCTTCCAGGCGGTCCGCGCCCGCGACCCCGACCTGCCCGTCATCCTCATCACCGGCCACGGCGACATCCCCATGGCCGTGCAGGCCATGCAGCAAGGCGCGTACGACTTCCTCGCCAAGCCCTATGCCAGCGCACGCCTGCTCACCGCCGTGCGCAACGCCTGCGCCCAGCGCCGGCTGGCGCTGGACAACCGGCGGCTGAAAGCGCAGGCGGTCGCGGTCGACGACGACCTGCCGCTCATCGGCGAAAGCCCGGCCATGCAACGCCTGCGGCAGACGCTGCGCCACATCGCCGACGCCGACGTCGACGTGCTGGTCGAAGGCGAAACGGGCGCCGGCAAGGAAGTGGTGGCCGCGTCGCTGCATCGCCTGAGCCGGCGCGCGCCGCGCCCCTTCGTGGCACTGAATTGCGGCGCGCTGCCTGTCACGGTGATCGAAAGCGAACTGTTCGGGCACGAGGCCGGCGCCTTCACCGGCGCGCACAAGCGCCGCGTGGGCAGCATCGAATACGCCAGCGGCGGCACCCTGTTCCTCGATGAAATCGAAAGCATGCCGGCCGCCGCGCAGGTCAATCTGCTGCGCGTGCTGGAAACCCGCGCGGTCACGCCGCTGGGCAGCAACGAACTGCGGCCGGTGGACCTGCGCGTGGTCGCGGCCACCAAGGTGGACCTGGGCGACCCGTCGCAACGCGGCGACTTCCGGGCCGATCTCTATTACCGCCTGAACGTGGTGACGCTGCGCCTGCCCGCCTTGCGCGAGCGGCGCGAAGACCTGGCGATGCTGTTCACGCACTTCTCGATGCGCGCGGCCGCGCGCTTCAAGCGCGAGCCGGTGCTGCCCGACGGCACGATCCTGGACTATCTGCATGGGCACGACTGGCCGGGCAATGTGCGCGAACTGGCGCATTACGCCGAACGCCAGGTGCTGGGCCTGGCTGACGCCCTGATGCCGCAGGCCTCGCCCGCGGACGCCGAGGAAAGCCTGCCGGCATTGATGGAAAAGCACGAAGCCGGCCTGATCCGCCAGGCGCTTGCCCGTCATGCGGGCGACGTGCGCGCCACGCTGCAGGCGCTGGGCATTCCCCGCAAGACCTTCTACGACAAGCTGCAGCGCCATGGCATCGACCGCAGCGCCTACCAGCCAGGCAGCCCCGCAGGCAACAGCCAACCGTCCTAGTAGGACCCCGCCAGCTTGTCGATGATGGACTGGCGGATGTTGTCGATGTGTCGCATGGTCTCGGCCTGCGCCGCCTGGCCGTCGCCGCGCGCCAGCGCATCGATCATCGCCATGTGCTCGTCACAGACCGGCACCATGCGGTTTTCCAGCCGCTTCAAGGAAAACATGCGGGTTTTCTGGCGCAGGTTCGCGATCATGCCGGCCAGCAGTTCGTTGCCGCAGTAATCGGAAATGAAGCCGTGCAGCTCGGCGTCCAGCTGCTGGTGCAGCGGGTCACCGGCGGCGCCGTGTTCCATCAGCCACTGGATGCGCTCGCGCAGGTCGGCCAGCTTGTCCAGCGGCACCTTGCCCGCCGCCCTGGCCGCGGCATCTCCCTCCAGCAGGCGCCGGATATAGAGCGCTTCCATCAGTTCCTGCAGCGTGACCTGCCGCACGAACAGGCGGTTGTTGGATTTGCGTTCCAGGAGCTGCTCGCCTTCGAGCCGGTGCATGGCCTCGCGCAGGGGCGTGCGTGACACCCCCAGCCGCACGGCGAGCATGCGCTCCTGAACCTGCTCCCCCTGCCTGAGCTCGCGCGACAGGATCATGTCGACCAGGGCGTCATAGGCCTGGTTGCCCAGCCCCCGGACGCCGCTGGCGGCTTCCTGGCTTTCTCTTTCCATTGTCTGGCTCATATCCATGGGCGTGATTGTGCACGATCCGTGCCAGCTTGGAACCGGTACAAAACCAGGCACGGATATTGCTTGTACCACTGGCATTATAGTGGAATCTAGGTGGTATACCGGATGTACATCGGTAGCCACATCCCCCAAGCTGAGTCTTCCCGACACCTGAATCCGAGCCGCCATGTCCGCCCCTCACGCCATCCTCTCGAACCGCCTGGCCGCCGCCCGCCCCTCCGCCACGGGCGCCGTCTCCGAACTGGCCCGCCGCCTTGCGGCCGAAGGCCGCTCCATCATCAGCCTGAGCGAGGGCGAGCTGGATTTCGACACGCCCGCGCACATCCAGTACGCGGCCATCAAGGGCATCATCGGCGGCCAGACCCGCTATACCAGCGTCGGCGGCACGCCGGCCCTGAAGGCAGCCATCCAGCGCAAATTCCGCGACGACAACGACCTCGACTATCAACCTTCGGAAATCATCGCGGCCACGGGCGCCAAGCAATTGCTGTTCAACGCCTTGCTGGCCACGCTGAACCAGGGCGATGAGGCACTGGTTATTGCACCATTTTGGGTCTCGTACACCGAAATGGTGCAAATCGCGGACGGCACGCCGGTCGTCATCACCCCGCCCGCCGGCGATCATTTCAAGCTGACGCCCGACCTGTTGGCCGCGCACATCACGCCCAATACCCGCTGGCTGATCCTGAACGCCCCCTGCAACCCCTCGGGTGCGCTGTACTCCCGTGAAGAACTGGCGGCGCTGGCCGACGTCGTGCGCAAGCATCCCCGCATCCTGGTGCTGTCGGACGACATCTACGAAAAGATCCTCTACGAAGGCAGCTTCACCTCCTTCGCCCAGGCAGCGCCCGGCCTCAAGGACCGCGTGCTCACCATCAATGGCGTGTCCAAGAGCCATGCCATGACCGGCTGGCGCCTGGGCTACGCCGGCGGCCCGGCCTGGCTCATCAAGGGCATGGAGCTGCTGCAGTCGCAAAGCACCAGCAACCCCAGTTCGGTCAGCCAGGCCGCCGCCACCGCCGCGCTCGACGGCCCGCAGGAATTCCTGGATGACTGGCGCGACCGGCTGCGCGTGCGCCGCGACACCGCCCTGTCCATCCTGGCCCAGACCCCGCTGCTGTCCATCAGCCGTCCGCCCGCGGCCTTCTATCTGTTCGCGGACTGCGGCAAGGCCATCGGCCTGCGCACGCCGCAAGGCCAGGTCATCGGCAGCGATCTCGACCTTGCCCGCTACCTGCTGGAAGAGGCCGGCGTGGCGGTCGTGCCCGGCACGGCTTTCGGCCTCGCCCCCTACCTGCGCCTGGCCTTCGCGCTGTCCGACGAACGCCTGAAGCTTGCCTGCGAACGCATCGTCGCGGCTTGCGGCCAACTGGCCAAGGCGTGAGCGTCATCGTGGCCGAAACTTCCCCGTCCCTGCGAGACTGGCAGATAGAGCCGGTCGGCGACCGCTGCGTGCTCGTGCGTCTCGGCCAGGTGGTCGACGCAGGCACCAGCCGGACCGTGCACGCCGTCACGCGGCTGCTCACGGCCAGCCAGCTCCCCGGCGTCGTGGAGGTGGTGCCGGCTTTCACCACGGTCGCCGTGCATTACCAGCCTCGCGCCTTCCCGCGCGAGGCGGGCCCGGCGTCCGAACAGCTCACCGCGCAACTGTGGCGCCTGCTCGAACAGGACCTGGCCGAAGACGCCCGCACCGGCCGCGTCATCGAGATCCCGGCCTGTTATGGCGGTGAATTCGGCCCCGACCTGGAAACCGTGGCGCGGCACTGCGGCCTGGCCGTGGAAGAGGTCATCGCCCTGCACAGCCTGGCGCCGTTCATGATCTACGCCTTCTTCTTCACGCCGGGCCAGCCTTTCGCCGGCCCGCTGGACCCGCGCCTGCAGATCGGCCGCCGCGCCACGCCGCGCACGCGGGTCGAAGCCGGCACGATCTCCATCGCCAACGGGCTCACGGCCATCAACCAGACGGCCTCGCCCAACGGCTGGAACGTCATCGCGCGCACGCCGCTCGGCCTCTTCGATCCGCAAGCCCAGCCGCCCGCGCGCCTGCGCCTGGAAGACCGCATTCATTTCCGCCCCGTCACGCCAGAGGAATACCGGGACCTGCAGGAGGCGCGCGCATGAGTACGATGCGAGTCGAACGCCCCGGCCTGCTCAGCACGCTGCAGGACACCGGCCGCTATGGCCAGCAACAGTACGGCGTGTCGGTCAACGGCCCCATGGACGAGTGGTCGCACCGGCTGGCCAACGCGCTGGTCGGCAATCCTGAACAGGCCGCCGTGCTGGAGTGCACGCTGGGCGGCCCGCGCGTGGTCTTCTCCGAAGACACGCTCATCGCCGTCTGCGGCGCGCGCCTGCCGGTGACGGCGGGCGGACAGGCCATCCCGCAGGACCGTGCCGTGCTGCTCAAGCGCGGCACCGTGCTCGACCTGGGCTTGCGCCAGGACGGCGCGCGCGCCTACCTGGCCGTGCGCGGCGGCTTCGCCCCCGAGCCCGTGCTGGGCAGCCGCAGCACCAATCTGCGCGCGGGCTTCGGCGGCCACGAGGGACGCGCGCTGAAAGGCGGCGACCGCGTGGCGCTGGCGCCGCGGCGCGCGCTGCCCATGCTGCCCATCGAACGCCGGATGGTGCAAAGCGGCTTGCCGGTGCTGCTGGCCCCGGCCATCGACACCGCGACAGCCCCTCGGCCGGACACGGCGATCCGCGTCATCGCCGGCCCGCACTGGCAGGCCTTCACCCTCGCCGCGCACCACAGCTTCACCACGCAGCCCTACGCCGCCACGCAACAGTCCGACCGCATGGGCATCCGCCTGAAAGGCGAATCGCTGTCGCTCATCGCGCCGCTGGAACTGGTCTCCGAAGCCACGGTGTTCGGCGCCGTGCAGGTACCGCCCGACGGCCAGCCCATCGTGCTGATGGCCGACCGGCAAAGCGCCGGCGGCTATCCCAAGATCGGCTACGTCGCCAGCGCCGACCTGCCCCTGCTGGCCCAAGCCATGCCGGGCGATGCCCTGCATTTCACCCTTGTCGACCAGGCCCAGGCGGAAGCTGCCTGGCTGGCCGCCGAGGATCGTCTCATCCAAATACAGGAAGCGGCCGCCCTTGCCCTGCAACGGTAGCGGACCGCCCCAGCCCCCAAGGAGAAAACAACGTGCCAACACTGGACATCAACTGCGACATGGGAGAGAGCTTCGGGCCCTGGGTCATGGGCCAGGATCTCGAACTGCTGGCCCACATCACCTCGGCCAACATCGCTTGCGGTTTCCACGCAGGCGACCCCGACGTCATGCTGAAGACCGTGCGCGGCGCCATCGCGCACGGCGTGGCCATCGGCGCGCACCCGGGCCTGCCCGACCTGCAGGGTTTCGGCCGGCGCGTCATGGCCATGAGCCCGGACGAGGTCTATGCCCTGGTCGTCTACCAGGTCGGCGCGCTGCAGGCCTTCGCCCGCTCGCAGGGCGGCAGCCTGCACCACGTCAAGACGCATGGCGCGCTCTACAACATGACGGCCAAGGACCCGGCGCTGGCCGAGGCCGTGGCGCAAGCCGTGCACGACATCGACCCGGCCCTGCCCATCTACGTCGCCAATGCCGCCATCGCCGCGGCCTCGGAGAAGCTGGGCCTGCCGACCGTCTACGAAGTCTATGCGGACCGCAGCTACCAGGACGACGCCACGCTCACGCCGCGCTCGCAGCCGCACGCCATGATCGAGGACGTCGACCAGGCCATCGCGCAGGTCAAGCGCATGGTCAAGGACGGCGTGGTGCGCGCGCTGTCGGGCAAGGAAGTGCCCATCCGCGCCGACACGCTTTGCATCCATGGCGACCAGCCTGGCGCCGCCGTCTTCGCGCGCACGATCCGCGCCGCGCTCGAAGCCGACGGCATCACGATCCGCAGCACCTGACCCCACACCCCGACGACGTTCCCGCCTCTCCCATAACAAGGAATGACCGCATGACCTCCGCAGCCAACCTCTCCTCCTCTTTCCGCGCCAAGCGCCCGCTGCTGTCGATGGCCCTGGCCGGCATGCTGGCGCTGGCCGGCGCCAACGCCTTCGCCCAGACCCAGGGCGGCACCCTGCGCGCCATCGTGCAGCCCGAGCCGCCCATCCTCATGCTGGGCCTGAACCAGCAGATCCCCACGCAATACGTGGCCGGCAAGATCTATGAAAGCCTGCTGACCTGGACGCCCGCCATCGAGCCCGCGCCCGGCCTGGCCAAGTCGTGGAAGATCTCCGACGACGGCAAGCTCTACAGCTTCGAGCTGCAATCCGGCGTCACCTGGCACGACGGCAAGCCCTTCTCGGCCGACGACGTGGTGTTCTCCATCGACAAGTTCCTGCGCGAAGTCCACCCGCGCGCGCGCGTCATCATCAACCAGTTCGTCGAGTCGGTCACCGCCACGGCCCCGGACAAGGTCGAGATCCGCCTGAAGCAGCCCTTCGCCCCCTTCCTGAAGGCCTTCGTCAGCGACAACATGCCCATCGTGCCCAAGCACATCTACGAAGGCACCGACTTCCGCAGCAACCCCGCCAACCAGACGCCCATCGGCACAGGCCCCTTCAAGCTGAAGGAATGGCGCAAGGGCTCGCACATCATCCTGGAGCGCAACCCCAGCTACTGGCAGAAGGGCAAGCCCTACCTGGACAGCATCGTCTTCAGCGTGATCCCCGACGCCGCCTCGCGCGCCGTGGCCTTCGAGCGCGGCGACGTGCAGGTGCTGCGCAGCGGCGACGCCGACAGCGTGGACGTGCGCCGCCTGCGCAAGCTGCCCAACGTGGAATACACCACCAAGGGCTGGGAAATGTTCTCGCAGCAGTCGTACATCCAGATGAACCAGCGCAAGCCGCCCTTCGACAACGTCAAGGTGCGCCAGGCCGTCATGACCGCGCTGAACCGCAAGTTCGTCGTCGACAACATCTTCTTCGGCCTGGGCAAGGTCGCCACCGGCCCCATCTCGTCCGGCACCCCGTTCTATGACGGCAACGTGCGCGCCTACGACTTCGACATCAAGGCCGCGCGCGCCCTGATCAAGGAGTCCGGCGTCGACCTGTCCAAGACCCCCATCAAGATCCTGTCGTATCCCTACGGCGCCGTGTGGGACCGCCTGGGCGAGTACACCCGCCAGAGCCTGGAGCAGGTCGGCTTCAAGGTCGAGATCGAAGCGGCCGACTCGGGCACCTGGTCCAAGCGCGTCTCGGAATTCGACTTCGACCTGACCTTCAGCTTCACCTCGCAATACGGCGACCCCGCGCTGGGCGTCTCGCGCCTGTACCTGGCCCGCAACATCGTCAAGGGCTCGGCCTTCGTGAACAACCAGGGCTACAACAACCCCGAGGCCGACAAGCTGTGGGACCTGGCCGCCACCACCACCTCGAACGACGAGCGCCAGAAGCTCTACACGCAGATCCAGCAGAAGCTGGTCGAGGACGTGGCCAACGGCTACCTGTTCGAGATCGAGAACCCCACGCTCTACAGCAACAAGGTGCACAACCTGGTGAAGTCGGCCATCGGCCTGCATGACACCTTCGCCGACGTGTACATCGAGAAGTAAGCAGCACCGCAGTACCGGCCGGGGCGCCGCGCCCCGCGCGCAAGACGCGCCCCGGCCTGACGAACACAAGGGGATAACACCGCATGCAGACTCTGTCCTTCCTGATCTCGCGCCTCGGCAAAGCCGTCTTTGTCGTGCTGGGCGTGGTGATCATCAACTTCATCCTGATCCGCATGGCGCCGGGCGACCCCGCCGCCGTGCTGGCAGGCGAATCCGGCTCCTCCGACCCGGCCTACGTGGAACAGCTGCGCGAGCAGTTCGGCCTGGACCAACCCCTCTACGTCCAGCTCGCCACCTACCTGAAGGGCGTGGTGCAGCTGGATCTCGGCTATTCCTACCGCGAGCGCCTGCCGGTCTTCGACCTCATCATGGACCGCTTGCCCGCCACCCTGCTGCTCATGGGGTGTGCCTTCGTGTTCGCCATCACGCTGGGGGTGCTCTTCGGCATCATCGCCTCGCGTTGCCGCTACCAGGGCAAGCGGCCCTGGGTCGACAGCGTGCTCATGACCGGCTCGCTGCTCATCTATGCCACGCCGCAGTTCTGGCTGGCGCTGCTCGCCATCATCTTCTTCTCGCTGCAGCTGGGCTGGCTGCCGCCCTTCGGCATGGAGACCATCGGCAGTGGCTACACCGGCTGGGCCCGCGTGAAGGATGTCGCCGCGCACCTGGTGCTGCCCACCATTTCGCTGGGCTGCTTCTTCATGGCGGTCTATGCGCGCCTGACCCGCGCCTCGATGCTGGAAGTGCTGGGCATGGACTTCATCAAGACCGCCCGCGCCAAGGGCGTGCCGGTCGGCCAGATCATCCGCCACCACGCCTTGCGCAACGCCCTGCTGCCGGTCGTGACGTTCGCGGGCATCCAGCTCGGCCAGATGGCCGGCGGCGCGGTGCTCACGGAAACCGTGTTCGGCTGGCCCGGCATCGGCCGCCTGATGTTCGATGCCCTGATGCAGCGCGACTATCAATTGCTGCTGGGCGTGTTCCTGGTGACCTCGACCATGGTGGTGCTCTTCAACCTGCTCACCGACCTGATCTACCGCTTTGTCGACCCGCGCATCCAGGGCAGCTGAGAGAGAGACACACACATGACCTTCCTGAAACGATTCCTCTCCAACCGCGGGGCCGCCCTGGGCGCCGTGCTGTTGCTCGCCGTCATCCTCACCGGCTGCTTCGCCAGCTTCTGGTACGAAGGCTCGCCATGGATGATGGTGGCCCAGCCCCTCATCGAACCCTTCACCGATCCGGCCTATCCGCTGGGCACCGACATGCTGGGCCGCGACATCGCCGCCGGCCTCGCGCACGGCGCCCGCGTCTCGCTCATGATCGGCGTCATTTCCACCCTGGTCGCGGTGTTCGTCGGCATCCTGGTGGGCGCGCTGGCCGGCTACTACGGCAAGTGGGTCGACGACGTGCTGATGCGCGCCACCGAGTTCTTCCAGACCGTGCCCCAACTGGCCATGGCGATGGTGCTCGTGGCCATCTTCAAGCCCTCGCTCTACTCCATCGTCGGCGCCATCGCGATGGTGTCCTGGCCGCCTGTCGCGCGCCTGGTCCGCTCGGAATTCATGTCGCTCAAGACGCGTGAATTCGTGCAGGCGGCCGTCGTCATCGGCCAGCGTCCCAGCCGCATCATCCTCACGCAGATCCTGCCCAACACGGCCTCGCCCATCATCGTCACCGCCTCGCTCATGACGGCCACCGCCATCCTGACCGAATCCGCGCTGTCCTTCCTGGGCCTGGGCGACCGCAACCTGATGAGCTGGGGCTACATGATCGGCGCGGCCCGCACCATGCTGCGCGAGTCGCAGTGGATGAGCCTGTGGCCCGGCATGGCCATCATGCTCACCGTGCTGGCCATCAACCTGATCGGCGAAGGCTTGAACGACGCCCTCAACCCGCAACTTCGCAAGCGTGGAGCGTGACAGCATGACCCAAGACAACGCCACCACCCAGCCCGCAGCCGCCCAGCCCGCGCTGCTGTCCGTGCGCAATCTCAGCATCGCCCTGCCCAAGGGCGGCGACCGCGCGCACGCCGTCAAGGACGTGTCCTACGACATCCGCGCGGGCGAGATCCTGTGCATCGTGGGCGAGTCCGGTTCGGGCAAGTCCATGAGCGCCAACGCCATCATGGGCCTGCTGCCCGACTACCTGCAGCCCGAGGGCGGCCAGATCCTGCTCAAGGGCAAGGACCTGCTGACGCGCCCCGAACACGAACTGCGCGCCATGCGCGGGCGTGACATGGCCATGATCTTCCAGGAGCCGCTCTCGGCGCTCAACCCCCTGCAGACCGTGGGCGAACAGATCGCCGAGGTCATGCAGGTGCACAACGCCTATCCGGGCGAGGCGCGCGAGCAGCGGGTGCTGGAGCTGCTGCAGTTCGTCGGCCTGCCCGACCCCGCCACGCTGCGCCATGCCTATCCCTTCCGCCTGTCGGGCGGCCAGCGCCAGCGCGTCATGATCGCGATGGCGCTCGCGCTGGAACCGCAACTGCTGATCGCCGACGAGCCCACCACCGCGCTGGACGTCACCACCCAGGCCCAGATCCTGGCGCTCATCGCCCGCATCCAGAAAGAGAAAGGCATGGGCGTGATGTTCGTCACGCACGACTTCGGCGTCGTGGCCCAGATCGCCGACCGCGTGGCGGTCATGGAGAAAGGCATCCTGGTGGAACAGGGCACGGCCGATGAAGTGCTGAATCGTCCGCGCCATCCATACACCCAGCGGCTGATCGCCGCCGTGCCGCGCCAGCGCGCGGGCGACGCCGGCCGTCCCGAACCCGAGGGTTATCCGGTACTGCGCGTGGAGAACCTGAACAAGACCTACGTCACTGGCGGCGGCCTGTTCCAGAAGAAGCGCGAAGTGCATGCGGTCAACGACGTGAGCTTCAGCATTCGCCGTGGCGAGACCGTGGGCATCGTGGGTGAATCGGGCTCGGGCAAATCCACCATCGGCAAATGCCTGTTGAAGCTCATCGACATCGACGGCGGCCAGATGGTTTTCGACGGCACCGACATCGCGCCGATGCCCGAAGCGCAGTTCCGCCAGCACCGCCGCCACATCCAGATGATCTTCCAGGATCCCTTCGCCTCGCTCAACCCGCGCCACACCGTGGGCCGCATCCTGTGCGACGGCCCGCGCGCCAACGGCGTGCCGCGCGAGCAGGCCGAAAGCCGCGCGCGCGAACTGCTGAAGCTCGTCGAGCTGGACCCCTCGGCCTTCGACCGCTACCCCGGCGAGTTCTCCGGCGGCCAGCGCCAGCGCATCGGCATCGCCCGCGCGCTGGCCATGGACCCGCGCCTGATCGTGGCCGACGAGTCCGTCTCGGCGCTGGACGTGTCGGTGCAGGCGCAGGTGCTCAAGCTGCTGCACGACGTGCAGCAGCGCCTGGACCTGGCGCTCATCTTCATCACCCACGACCTGCGCGTCGCGGCGCAGATCTGCGACCACATCCTGGTCATGCACCAGGGCAAGGTCGTGGAACAAGGCCCGCCCGCCCAGATCTTCGACGCCCCGCAGCACCCGTACACGCGCCAGCTCATCGCCGCCGTCCCCGGCCGCGACTGGGATCCTGGCGCGGCCGTGGAGACATTCACCCAGGACAACGAGAGGGCGCTGAGCCCCGCATGACGATGATGGAACCCGATATGGCCCTGGCCGAAAGCCTCTTCACGCAACTGCGCGCGGACAGCTTCGACGGCGTGGGCATCACCCGTGACACCTATGGTCCCGGCGAACAGGCCGCGCACGACCTGCTGGCGCAGACCGCGCGCGACCTGGGCCTGGAAATCCGGCGCGATGCCGCCCTCAACCTCTACCTGACCCTGCCCGGCCAGGACCGCCAGGCGCCCGCCGTCATGACGGGTTCCCACCTGGACTCCGTGCCGCGCGGCGGCAACTACGACGGGGCGGCCGGCGTGGTGGCCGGCATGGCCGTGCTGGCCGGCTGGGTGCGCGCAGGCGTCCGCCCGGCACGCGACGTCACCGTCATGGGCGTGCGCGCGGAGGAAAGCGCGTGGTTCCCCGTGTCCTACGTGGGCAGCAAGGCCGCCTTCGGCCTGCTGGACGCCGCCGCGCTGGCAGCCCCACGGGCCGACACCCAACGCGCCCTGTCGGACCACCTCGCCACCCTGGGCGGCAACCCGCAAGCCGTCGCGCGCGGCGAGGCCGCGCTGCGCCCCGAGGCGCTCGACTGCTTCGTGGAACTGCACATCGAACAAGGCCCCGTGCTCATTGGCGAAGGCGACACGCTCGGCGTGGTCACGGGCATCTGCGGCAGCCACCGCTATCGCCAGGCGCAAGTCCTCGGGCGCTACGCCCACTCCGGCGCCGCGCCGCGCGGCCACCGCAGCGACGCCGTGGTGGCGCTGGCCACGCTCATCGCGCGCCTGCAGGATGCCTGGCGTGACATGGAAGCAGCCGGCCACGAGCTCACGCTCACCTTCGGCCAGGTCTACACCGACGCCCAGCAGGCCGACTTCAGCAAGGTGCCTGGCCAGGTCAGTTTCTGCGTGGACATCCGCTCGCGCGACACCAACAGCCTGCGCCAGATGGATGCGCACGTCCAAGGCATCGCGGCCGAACTGGAGACTGCGCACGGCGTGCGCTTCGACTGGGGCGCCACCTCGGGCAGCCAGCCCGCCATCATGGACGAGCGCCTGCAGGCGGCCCTGCACGCGGCCGCCGATGCCATCGGCGCCCCGTCGCGCAGCATGCCCAGCGGCGCCGGCCACGACGCGGCCACGTTCTCGAACCAGGGCGTGCCCACCGCGATGCTTTTCGTGCGCAACGCCCACGGCAGCCACAACCCGGACGAGGCGCTGGACATGCGCGACTTCACCGCCGCCACCCGCGTCCTGGGCCAGGTCCTGGGCCTGCGCGCAGGCATCGCACGCGCCGGCGCGCCCATCGCGTCCTGACACCCCCGACCTCCGACTTTCCGAGACTCAACGCCCATGCCCACCTGCGTCATCGCCCAACCGATACACCCCGTCGGCGCGCAACTGCTCTGCGCCGCCGGCATCGACGTCATCCAGGCGCCCGGCCCCGACCTCGCTTCCGTGCGCAGCGTCATGGCCCATGCCAACGCCGTGCTGGTGCGCGACAGCCTGCCCGCCGACCTCATCGACGCCGCACCCGGCCTCTGCGTCATTGCCAACCACGGCACCGGCACCGACAAGATCGACGTGGCGCGCGCCACCGAACTCGGCGTGCCCGTCGTCTATACGCCCGACGCCAACGTCCGCGCGGTCGCCGAACACGCGCTCACCCTGATGCTCGCCACCGCCCACCAGGCCGCGCAGGCCGACGCCGCCACGCGCCGCGGCCACTGGCGCTTCAAATACGAACAGCCCATGCTCTCGCTCCATGGCAAGACGCTGGGCATCGCGGGCCTGGGCCGCACCGGCCGCATCCTCAGTGAAATGGCCTCGCGCGGGCTTGGCATGCGGATCCTGGTCTGGTCACCCAGCCTGCCCGCGGACGAAACCCTGGGCGAGGGCGTCACGCGCGTCGACAGCCTGGAGGCGCTGCTGCAGGCCTCGGACGTCGTCGCGCTGCACCGGCCCTTGCGCGCGGACACGCAACACATGCTCAATGCCGCTACCATCTCACAGATGAAACCCGGCGCCATCGTCGTCAACACCTCGCGCGGCGGCCTCATCGACGAGGTCGCGCTGGTCGAGGCGCTGCGCAATGGCCGCCTCTTCGGCGCCGGCCTGGACGTCTTCGAGCAGGAACCGCTGACGGCCGACTCGCCGCTGGCCGGCCTGCCCAACGTCGTGCTCACGCCGCACGTGGCAGGCTCTTCGCAGGAAGCCCTGCATGCCACGGCCAGCCAGTGCGCCGAACAGATCATCGCCGTGCTGAACGGCCAGCGCCCCGCGCACATGGTGCGCCCTGAAGTGTGGGACCGCCGCCGCCAGCTCTCATCCCTGCCCGTTCGCGAGGACCACGCATGACACGCCCCATCATCACCCTGGAACAGGGCACGTTGCCCCTGCTCATCTCCATCCCCCATGGCGGCGAATGCCTGCCCGAGGCGCTGGCCCAGCGCATGACGCCCGCCGCCCGCAAGCTCACCGACACCGACTGGCACCTGTCGCGGCTCTACGATTTCGCGCGCGCCATGGGCGCCTCGATCCTGCAGGCAAACTACTCGCGCTACGTCATCGACATGAACCGCCCGCGCGACGGCAGCAGCCTGTATGCGGGCCAGACGACCACAGGCCTGTGCCCCACGGAAACCTTCCGCGGCGAACCGATCTATGCCGACGGCCAGGCGCCCGACGACGCCGAGACCGCCGAGCGCGTCGCGCACTACTGGGTGCCCTACCACGATGCCCTGCGCGCCGAGCTGGATCGCCTGCGCCAGCAACACAGCCAGGTGCTGCTGTGGGAAGCCCATTCCATTGCCAGCGTGCTGCCCCGTCTCTTCGACGGCCAGTTGCCCGACCTCAACATCGGCACCTACAGCGGCGCGGCCTGCGCGCCGGCACTGCGCGACGCCGCCATCGCCGCGGCCAGCGACAGCGGCTACACCTGGGTGGCGGATGGCCGCTTCAAGGGCGGCCACATCACCCGGCATTACGGCCAGCCGAAAGACGGCGTGCATGCCGTCCAGCTGGAAATGGCCCAGTGCCTCTACATGGACGAAGACGAGCCCTACGGCTATCGGCCAGACCTGGCCGCGCGCGCCCAGCCCGTCGTCGAGGACATGATCCGCCGCGCCCTGGGCGCGCTGGGCACGGTGCGCTGAACGGAGCCCGCATGATCGACGCCTCTCTCATCCAGGACCTCGCCAGCCAGCTGCGCCGCCTTGGCGTGGAACGGCTGGAAATCGGCGTGTCCGATTGCGTGGCGCACCTGCGCCTGCCGCTCGATACGGCTGCCGGCGCAGCGCCCGCGCACAACCCTGCTCCCGCTGCCGCGCCAGCCGTCACCGTCCGCAGCGAAGGGCTGGGCCTGCTGCGGCTGAGCCACGACGCGCAATTGACCCAAGCCATCCAGCCCGGCGACAAGGTGGAACAAGGCCAGCTGCTGGCCTTGCTCGAACTCGAAGACACGCTCACGCCCGTCCTTGCTCCGCAAGCCGGCACGATCGACAGGGTGCTGGGCCACGACGGCCAGTTGGCCGACTACGGCATGGCGCTCTTCACGTTCGCATCGCCGCCCGCCACGGCAAGCACGGCAGTCGAAGAGCAAGCAGCAGGCGCCCGCGCGGCCCTGCCCCAGGCGCGTACCGCGGCAGCCTCCGCCTCGCAGACGCACACCGTCCTCTCGCCCATGTCCGGCACCTTCTACCGCGCGGCCCGCCCCGGCGCCGATGCCCTGGTCAGCGTGGGCAGCCGCGTCGAGATCGGCACGCCCCTGTGCGTGCTCGAGGCGATGAAGATGCTCAACGAGCTGCCAGCGGAGCACGCCGGCAGCGTCGGGCAGATCCTGTGCGAAAACGGCCAGCTGATCGAAGCCGGCCAGCCCCTGTTCGTCCTGACCCTCGAGGAGACACGCGGTGTTTCGTAAGATCCTCATCGCCAATCGCGGCGAGATCGCGCAACGCATCCAGCGCGCCTGCCACGAACTGGGCATCCAGACCGTGATCGTGCACGCCGAGGCCGACCGCGATGCCGCCTATGTCCGGCACGCCGACGAAGCCCTCTGCATCGGCCCCGCCCCATCCGCCCGCAGCTACCTGAACATTCCGGCCATTCTTGCAGCCGCCCGCCTGACCGGCGCACAGGCCGTGCATCCTGGCTACGGATTTCTCAGCGAGAACGCCGGCTTCGCCGATGCCGTGGAGGCCGCGGGCCTGGCCTTCATCGGTCCCACCGCCGCCGCCATCCGGACAATGGGCGACAAGGTCCAGGCCAAGCAGGCCATGCTGACTGCCGGCGTGCCTTGCGTGCCGGGCACCGAAGGCGAACTGCCCGATGACCCGCAAGCCATCCTGGCCGCCGCCCGCAAGATCGGCTACCCCCTGATCGTCAAGGCCGCTGGCGGCGGCGGCCGCGGCATGCGCGTCGTGGAGGCCGAAACCGCGCTGCTGGCCGCTGTCGAGACCACCCGCGCGGAAGCAGCGGCCGCCTTCGGCAACCCGGCGCTCTACATGGAGCGCTTCCTGCAACGGCCGCGCCACATCGAGATCCAGGTGCTGGCCGACACGCACGGCAACGCCGTCTGGCTGGGCGAACGCGACTGCTCCATGCAGCGCCGCCACCAGAAAGTCATCGAGGAATCCCCGGCGCCGGGGCTGCCCGAGGGCGCTGTCGCCGCCATCGGCGAGCGCTGCGCGCAAGCCTGCCGCACGCTCGGCTACCGCGGCGCCGGCACCTTCGAGTTCCTGTACGAGGACGGCCAGTTCTACTTCATCGAGATGAACACGCGCCTGCAGGTGGAGCACCCGGTCACCGAGCTCACCACCGGCATCGACCTCGTCCAGATGCAGATCCGCATCGCCGCCGGCGAAGCCCTGCCCTGGCCACAGTCCGCCATCCAGCGACGCGGCCACGCCATCGAATGCCGCATCAATGCCGAGAACCCACGCAGCTTCCTGCCCTCGCCCGGCCGCATCACGGAATGGATCGCGCCGGGCGGACCAGGCATCCGCGTCGATTCGCATGCCTACCCGGGTTACATCGTCCCCCCTCACTATGATTCAATGATCGGCAAGTTCATCGCGTATGGAGACACGCGTGAACAAGCCCTTGCGCGCATGCGCGTGGCCTTGCGGGAGACCGTGGTCGCGGGCATCGACACCAACATCGCCTTGCATCGGGACCTGTTGACGGACCCGGTGTTCTGCGAAGGCGGCGCGGGTATCCATTACCTGGAGACCTGGATCGCGTCGCGCACGTCCGCGTCGGGCTGATTGCCCACGCACCCGCCGCGCGGTGTCACACCGCGCGGCGGTTCAGCCAGACCACCAGCGCCCACGCCCGGGCGGCACAAGGAGACAAAAGGAAACCATGAACGCAATCGAACAGAAATTCGCCAGGCTTTCCACCGACAACGCACCCGGCCAGGAGGTCCGCCTGCGCGCGGAGGGCAGCCAGCCCCAAGCCAAGGGTGAGAACCTGCCCGGCACGCCCGTCGATTTCTCGCACGGCGACGTCAACGACTCCGCCTTCGCGCCCACGCCGGGCTCGCTGGAGGCCTTCGTCGATGGCGTCCATCGCGGCGGCGAACAGGCCTACACCGAATACCGCGGCGGCGCCGCCCTGCGCGAACGCGTGGCGGCCCACCTGAGCACCTTCACCGGCGCGCCGGTCTCCGGCGACCGCGAACTCATCATCACCCCGGGCACGCAGGGCGCGCTGTTCCTGGCGATCGCGGCCACCGTCACCGCAGGCGACAAGGTCGCCATCGTGCGCCCCGACTACTTCGCCAATCGCAAGCTCGTCGAATTCCTGGGCGCGGAAATCGTGCCCGTCGACATGGACTACCTGGGCAACGACGTGCGTGCCGGCCTGGACCTCGGCCAGCTCGAAGCCGCCTTCAAATCGGGTGCCAAGACCTTCCTGTTCTCCAATCCCAACAACCCCGCCGGCGTGGTCTACAGCAAGGAAGAGATCGCGCAGATCGCCGCGCTGGCCAACCAATACGGCGCCACGGTCATCGCGGACCAGTTGTATTCCCGCCTGCGCTACACGGGCACCGAATACACCCACCTGCGCGCGACCGCCATGAATCCGGACAATCTCATCACCATCATGGGACCGTCCAAGACCGAGTCGCTCAGCGGCTATCGCCTGGGCGTGGCCTTCGGCGCCGCCCGACTCATCGACCGCATGGAAAAGCTGCAGGCCATCGTATCCTTGCGCGCGCCGGGCTACTGCCAGGCCGTGCTCACCACCTGGTTCGAAGAGCCCAAGGGCTACATGGACACGCGCATCGCCCAGCACCAGGCCATCCGCGATGACCTGCTGAAAGTGTTGCGTGGCATCGAAGGCGTGGCCGCCCGCACGCCTCAGGCCGGCAGCTATCTGTTCCCGCGCCTGCCCAAGCTCAGCGTCCCGCCGCTCGATTTCGTGCGCCTGCTGCGCCAGCAGGCCGGCGTCATCGTGACGCCCGGCACCGAGTTCAGTCCCCACTCGGCCGACAGCATTCGCCTGAACTTCTCGCAGAACCACCAAGCTGCCGTCCAGGCCATCGAACGCACCGCCACGCTCATCGAACGCTACCGCGCTTGATGCAGCGGGTGCCATGAAAAAGGCAGCTCCCCGGCGCTGCCTTTTCATTTTCAGGGTTGATTGCCTGAGTTGCGCTCAGACAGGCGGCGCCGGCCGGCTCAACACGTACGCCGCGCAGGCAGCCATGAACATGCCCACCACCGTGGCAAGCGGCCATTGCGGCCGCACACTCAGCCAGAAGATCACATACCCCGCCGTCATGCCTGTGCAAGCCAGCGCCTTGCCCTTGCGGGTGATCGCGCCATTGCGCTGCCAATCGCGCAGCGTCGGCCCAAAGGTGGGGTGATTCAGCAACCACGCCTCCATGCGCGGCGACGAACGCGCCATGCACCACGCAGCCAGGATCAGGAAGATCGTCGTCGGCATCACCGGCAACACCGCGCCAATCAGGCCCAGGCCGATGAAAAGAAAGCCCAGCACCAGATAACAGGCGCGTGCCAGCCGGCTTTCAGGCACCAGGCGATGCGTGGCCGCCACGTCCGGCGGGTCTTGCGGCGGCACCTTGCCTTGCCCCGCCGTCGCAGGCGTCACCGCCGAGCAGGCAGGATCGGCGGCGCCACGCGCAGCCGAAGGCAAATCATCTTGAGAGTGGGAGGGATCCATGGGTTCCGCCGTGCTCCACCTTGGCCACAAGGCCGGAACACGCTAGTCCCGGACATTGTAAGCCTGGGCCGGGAACACTGAATCTGTTCGGGCCCGAGATCTGGTCGCCCAAAAGCAAAACCCCATCCGGTTGACCGGATGGGGTTTTGGGGATAAGAGCCTGACAATGACCTACTTTCACAGACGTCCGTCCACTATCATCGGCGCGAAG